>Ga0308163_10000006_pt1 | contig 913819 bp, 841 predicted proteins | sample PhyTR1_FD_201037 | JGI IMG/M metagenome (GOLD analysis project Ga0308163, IMG submission 201037) | Phyllosphere microbial communities from UC Gill Tract Community Farm, Albany, California, United States - DLSLT.R1 | ecosystem: Host-associated > Plants > Phyllosphere > Unclassified | place...
GGGGTGAGCACGGTGGCATCGCCCAGCGCCAGCGGGTAGCCAAATTCACCTTTCACTGCGGCCTGCTGACCGTGGAAATGGCTGCTGGCGCTGTCGCTAAAGCCGCTGAAGTCAACGGCGCGCTGGCTTTCGTAAGACTGGCGGGTCAGGCTGGTGCTGAGGTTGACAAACCACGGTTCGCCGGTGTAGCTGGCGTAAGCGATACCGCCCCAGGCGTCAACATCGCTGCTGTTGCCCTTCAGGTTATCAGCACCTTTTACCGAGGTACGGCTGTAGCTCAGCGCCACGCCCGCGCGCCAGTTGCCGGGCAGCTGGCGGTCAAGACCCAGTACCAGGCCGCCGTAGTGGGCGCGGTAGCCGCTGACGTTATCAGTCATTCCCTGGCGAGCACTGCCGTAGAACGGTTTGCCCCAGGCCGCCCAGTCGAGGCTGTCATCACCGGTGGCGATACCGCGAGCGCTGCCGCTTTGCGCAGTGCGCAGACCGTCCAGATGGCTGCCGACAACGCCCAGTGCATCCATTGATGCGGAGGAGGTTGCGGCGGAAGCCATGCTGTTCTGTGCCGGAGCCAGCTGTTCGCCAATACGGTTAGCCTCAGCCTGCGTGGTAAGGGTTTTAGAGGCGTTAAACAGGTCGAGCAGGCCAGCAGAAAAGCCGTTGTAGCTGGAGAGACCGCTGATCGATGCTATCGCATTACCGGTGGTGGGCAGCGGTTTGGCCGCTACCGGAGCGGTTGGCGTGGTCGGCGTCACCGGGATGACCGGAATGACTGGCGTTACCGGAATGACCGGGGTGACTGGCTCTGTCGGCGTGGTCGGGGGGGAAACCGGCACCGTTGGCGTGGTCGGGGTGACTGGCGTCACTGGTGTTGGTGGAGTTACTGGTGGTGTCACTGGTGGTGTGACTGGTGGTGTGACTGGTGGTGCGGGTTCATCGAGATAGAGGGCCAGAGCGCTGGTGCTACCGTTATCGATCACTTTCGCCGTAACCATACCGTTATAGTTATCCACCACGTAGTGCAGGGCGCTGGTATTGTAGGTCGCGCTGCCTGCACTGATTGCCAGATAGCGTTGGCCGCTGGCAAAGCCATAGCTGCTGCCGGTGCTGCTTAAACGGATGGTCGAGCCGGAATCAATCAGCGCGTTGCCGCTGACGGTCAGGCGGCCATAGCCGATATCAAGCGCGCTGCCCTGGGCATACGTGGTGTCAGAAACCCCGAGATTGAGGATAGCATCTTGGGTCTGATGGTAATTGCCGCGAATGGTGAGTGGCTGAGTGACCAGCACATCAGCACGGTTGGTGAGAGTATGGCTGCCACCCAGGTCCACATTATCATTCAGCAGCAGCATTCCCCCGCCAAAGCTGACATCGGCGCCGGTGGCGACAATCTGGCCTGTCGGGTTAGCCATTACTGGGCCGATGATAAAATTGTTTGCGCCTGTCAGCTGGCCCCGTCGGTCACTGCCGCCGTTAATCACTAATTCATTGCTGGAAGTGTGGATAATATTGCCAGCAATGGTACCGCTGTTATTTATGGTGCCGATGGCACCATTAAAACTGTTGGTTATTGCATTGTTAGTAGATACGTTCAAACCTGGATTAAAGGGACCGATAAAACCGTCGTTGTTCAGCGTGGTAATCTGCCCCTGGTTGAAAATCGCCGTTTGGGTACCGGAGATAATCCCGCTTGCGGTGTTGTTTAACGCGCTCAGGGTGCCGAAATTGGCGATGCCAATACCGCTATATCGCGAACCTGAAGAGCTGTTGGTGTTGATATAACCGCTGTTGATCAGTGAGCCAATATTATTGTCGTTTTCAAGCGCTATGCCGGTATCGGAGGTGATGAAACCGGAGTTTTTCAATGTTGCGAGATCGCCGCCGTTGTACAAGCCGATAGCTGTTTGATTGTAAATGGATCCCTGATTATCAATCAGCGTAGTGGTACTGGAGTTGCGCACGGCGAACTGCTGAGTATCAGCACTCACCATGCCGTTAGGGGTGATTGTTAAGGTGTCTGTGGAAACCACGTAAGGGGCAGCATACGAGGAGTCGTTAATCTCATTGCTGGGTACGGGCGTCGCGTGGGCCAGGGTTAAACTTTGCGCTGCTGTCAGGGCAATGACCAGCGGTTTAAGCGGGAAAGCGTGAAGCGTTTTTTTCATTATTATTGCCACCATCAGAGTTATCAGAGCTGATTCATTCAGCTATTTTTAAGAATATTCTGATTTATCGGCACGGCCTGGAGGCACTTTAGCGGGGCTTGAAAATATATTTGGCGCATAAAAAAACCGGACTGAGAGCAGTCCGGTTTGGATTATCAGTGCGGCAAGCGTTAACGCGGCAGCACGGCAGAATGGGGCAAATTAGCGACTACGGAAGACAATGCGGCCTTTGCTCAGGTCGTACGGGGTCAGCTCTACAGTGACTTTGTCGCCCGTCAGGATGCGGATATAGTTTTTGCGCATTTTACCGGAGATATGAGCGGTAACCACGTGACCGTTTTCCAATTCAACGCGGAACATGGTGTTAGGTAACGTATCGAGTACGGTACCCTGCATTTCAATATTGTCTTCTTTGGCCATCGAATCCTCTAGGTGGACTACCTTAGTTTTGAACCGGCAAGATAATGCCGAATTTCACGTATTAAGTAAAGAATTGTGGATGAATTCACCCACATCAACCCCTCTAAAGCGCACACCTGCGCAGACGGGTTACGTTTAAATCTGGAGTAAATGGCGTCAGCGTGGGGGAACAGCGGGCTAAGAATCTGTTTAAATATGCTTTTGTCGCACGATTAAAACAGTTCTGACAAGGTGCGTTGAGATTCCCAGCCTGGTATTCCGCATCACCATCTTGTACCGGTGAAAGGCGGACGACATACCAAACGCGCATATTATATCACTGTTCTCATCGGCATGCCTGAAAAACATCGGGGAATTGCATTAAAAAAGCCGCTGCGGTTGCCAGCAGCCGGTGATAAGTGGCTGATGTGCGAGGGAATAGACGTATTGCAGATAGCGGGCGCGGGCGATCTCTTCTGCGCCGAGTGAGGCGGTGTGAGGGTTAAGCACCTGGCAGTCTATCAGCTTTCCGCCCTGGCGATGGAACCACTCGCTAAATACCAGCAGTGCCGTTTTGGAGGCATTCTCCCGCCGGCTGAACATCGACTCACCGCAAAAAATTTGCCCGAGCGCCAGCCCATACATGCCGCCCACCAGTTCATCGCCGAACCACACTTCAACCGACTGCGCATGCCCGAGTTCGAAAAGCTTGAGCCAGGCGCGCTTCACCTCAAAGGTGATCCAGGTACCTTCCTGGCGATCGCTGGCGCAGCCCTCGATCACTTGCTGAAAGTCCTGATTGATCGTCACCCGGTAGGGTGACCTGCTGTGAAAGCGTTTCATGCTGCGGCTGAGGTGAAAGGCTTCGGGTAACAGCACGGCGCGCGGATCGGGTGACCACCACAGGATAGGATCGCCAGGGGAAAACCACGGGAAGATCCCCTTATGGTAGGCATTTAGCAGACGAGCCGGGCTAAGGTCGCCGCCCATCGCCAGCAGGCCATTAGGTTCCCGCAGCGCCATTTCTGGCGGCGGGAAGTTTAACGATTCGCGTGAAAGCTGTATCAGGCGCATCCGCAGATTCTCAACAGGGCAGAGCTAATGACTATAGCGCAAAGCGCTGCAGAAAAGTCCAGTAGCGCCCCTGTTTTGCGACTAATTCGGCATGATTTCCCTGTTCGATGATTTCGCCGCTGTCCATAACGCAAATCCGGTCAAAATGTGCCAGGCCGCGCAGGCGGTGGGTGACCATGATGAGGGTTTTGTTTTGTGCCACCTGGCGCAGCAGCGCGAGGATCTGCTGTTCGGTCTCCGCATCCAGCCCTTCGGTCGGCTCATCCAGCAGCATCAGATCGCCGCCGTGCAGCAGCGCACGCGCCAGTCCCAGGCGGCGCAGTTCGCCACCCGACAGCTGACGGCCGCCTTCACCAAGCCAGGCGTTGAGACCCTGATTGTTTTCCAGCAGTTTCTCCAGCCCGACCTGCTGCAGTGCGGCGCTCAGCTGTTCATCGCTCGCGTCGGGCGCGGCCAGCAGCAGGTTATCGCGCAGCGTGCTGCTGAACAGATGCACGCGCTGGGTGACGACGCTGGTGCGCGCGCGCAGGTCGGCTTCGCTGTACTGGTCAAGCGGCTGGCCATTGAGCTGAATAGTGCCGTGTTGAGGATCCCAGGCGCGCGTCAGCAGCTGCAGCAGCGTCGACTTGCCGCATCCGGTGCGCCCCAGCAGCGCTATGTGTTCGCCTGGTGTGATATCCAGAGAGAGATCCCTGATCGCCAGCGGCGCATTGTCTGCGTAGCCGAAGCTGATGTTGCTCAGCGTGAGCGCAGCCTGTCCCGAGGCCTGCGTCGTAGCCTGGCGGAAGGTGACCGCCGGGCGCTGTTCGATTATCTGCGTTACGCGCTGCGCGGAGGCAATCACATGGCCAAGATGCTGAAAAGCGGTGCCCACCGGACCGAGTGCTTCGAACGCGGAGAGTGCACAGAAGACAAACAGCGCAATATACGCACCCGGATACGGGTCGCCACCAATGCCTGCGGCACTCAGCCACAGCATCAGCGTGACGGCAATTCCGCCCATCAGCATCACCAGCCCCTGTGACAGCCCTGTCAGGCTGGCCTGGCGCTGCTGTGCGCTCAGCCAAGCCTGTTCCGTGGCATCCATCGCGTCACGAAAGCGCTGTGCCGCACCATACAGGCTCAGCTCTGCCTGGCCCTGGAGCCAGCGCGTCAGGCCGCTACGATACTCGCCGCGCAGGCGGGTAAGATCGGCGCCGACGGGCAGCCCGGCACGGTAAAACAGCGGTGGCAGTGCGACCAGCGTCAGCAGCATCAGGCCGCCGAGCGTCAGGGCCAGATAAGTATCAAGGAAGCTCAGGCCAAAAGTGACCACGACAATCACCACCAGCGCCCCGACCAGCGGTGAAATCACCCGCAGGTAGAGGTGATCGAGCGTGTCGACATCCGCCACCAGTCGGTTAAGCAGCTCTCCCTGGCGGAAGCGGGCAATGCCGGCAGGGGAGAGCGGCAACAGCTTACTGAAGGTAAACACCCGCAGATGCTGCAGCACGCGGAAGGTGCCGTCATGGCTCACCAGGCGCTCAAGATAACGCGCGACGGTGCGGCTGATGGCGGCACCGCGTACTCCGGCGGCGGGCAGCATATAGTTAAAGCTGTAAATCCCTGCGACACCGGCCAGTGAGGTAGCGGCGAGGAACCAGCCGGACAGCGTAATCAGGCCGATGCTGGCCAGCAGCGTCACCACCGCCAGCAGCATGCCGAACAGCAGGCGCAGAATGTGGCGACGATACAGTTTTAAAAACGGCAGCAGGGTTTTCATTCAAGCGATCCTCCGCGCTGAGCCAGCAGGTCAGCAAATGCGCCGGGCTGATTCGCCAGCGTCTGCCAACGGCCCTGTTGGACAATTTTACCGTCGCGCATCAGCCAGATTTCATCCCACTGTGACAGGCGGTCGAGCTGATGGGTGATTAACAGCGTGCTTTGCGCATGCGAAGCCGCCAGCAGCGCGTGATTGACGTGCTGCTCGCTGTGTGCATCAAGGCTGGCATCAGGTTCATCCAGCAGCAGCAGCTGGCAGGGCTTCATCAACGCGCGGGCAACGGCAACGCGCTGCGCCTGGCCAACCGACAGGCTGGCAGCCTGATCGCCGGTTTCACTGTCCAGCCCGGCAGGCAGGCGCGGCAGAAACTCATTGACCCCGGCAAGTTCCAGCACCTGCTGTAAACGGGCTTCATCGTGGTTGCCGCTTAGCAGAATATTCTGCCGCAGCGTGCTGGCGGGAAGGTGCGGGTTTTGCCCCACCCACGCCAGCTGCTGCTGCCAGTGGGGCAGGGCAATATCGCGTAATTCGACGCCGTTAACCTGTAACGATCCCTGATAGGGCAGATAGCCGAGCAGCACGTTCATCAGCGAGGTTTTCCCGGCGCCGCTTTGCCCGACCAGCGCCACGCGCTGCCCTGGCTGCAGGGTGAAGCTAAGTGGCCCGGCGAGCTGACTGCCGTCAGCGGTGACGATCGTCAGATCGGTCGCGACCAGGCTTAAGCCATGGTGTAATTCAGGCGTGAGTTCACCACGCTGGAGCGCCGCGCCTTCACTCTCTTCAATAAAGGTTTGTAGTGCATCGGCGGCACCCACAGCCTGCGCCTTGGCATGATAGAACGCCCCCAGATCGCGCAGCGGCTGGTAAAACTCAGGCGCCAGGATCAGCACCAGGAATCCGGCAAACATCGTCACCGCACCGCTGTAGTGGCCGAAGTCGAACACGCCAAGATAGGAGAAACCGAAATAGACAGCGATCAGAGCAATTGAGATAGAGGCAAAGAACTCCAGCACTGCCGAGGAGAGGAAGGCCATGCGCAGCACTTCCATGGTGCGCTGGCGGAATTGCTCGGAAGCCTCGGCAATATTTGCCGTTTCAGCCTCGGCACGGTGAAACAGGCGCAGCGTTTCCAGCCCGCGCAGGCGGTCAAGAAACTGCCCGCTCAGGCGCGCCAGTGCCTGGAAGTTGCGGCGGTTGGCATCTGCGGCGCCCATACCGACCATCGCCATAAACAGCGGGATCAGCGGCGCGGTGGCGAGCAGGATCAGCGAAGCCGCCCAGTTAACCGGGAATAGTAGGATAAGCACCAGCAGCGGGATAATCCCCGCCAGCATCATCTGCGGCAGATAGCGCGCGTAGTAATCCTGCATCTCTTCGATCTGCTCCAGCAGCAGGGTCGCCCAGCTGCCGGCAGGTTTGCCCTGAACCCAGGCGGGGCCGAGATCGGAGAGGCGGTTAAGCACCTGCTGGCGCAGCACCTGGCGGATCGCCTGACCCGTTTTGAAGCCGACCTTTTCCCGCAGCCACGCCAGCCAGGCGCGCGCCGCAAAGCAGGCCAGCAGCAGAATAAAATGCAGCAGTTGCGTATCGCGCGGTTGATGATCAACCAGCAGCGCCTGCAGCAGCGAGGCGAGGAACCAGGCCTGCGCGAGGATCAGGAGCGCACTTAACGTGCCCAGCATGTAGGAGAGACGCAGCCAGCGATGGCCGTGCACACTCTGACTTTTCAACCAGCGGGTGAGTTGTTGTTGCCGTGTTTTATTCATCTGTTGCCGTGTTGCCCTGACGTAAACAGTAGTGAGGCAAAGCCCCAGGAAGATCGGTGTCAAGCGCGGCAATGTTACAATGGGGAGGGTGAAAAGGCGACAATTGCTCGTCGCCTTGGGCAAGATTAGCTCAGGGTTTTAACAACTTACTGATTATTTTTAACCAAACCGTCAAGATAACGCTCGGCATCCAGCGCGGCCATACAGCCGGTACCGGCGGAAGTAATCGCCTGACGATAGATATGGTCCATAACATCTCCGGCGGCAAACACGCCCGGGATGCTGGTCTGAGTTGCGTTGCCGTGGATGCCGGACTGCACCTTGATGTAGCCGTTTTCCAACTCCAGCTGACCGTTAAAGATTGCAGTGTTCGGGCTGTGGCCGATCGCGACAAACAGTCCGGCAACGTCCAGTGTCTTAGTCTGGTCATCTCTGGTCGAACGCAAGCGCAGGGAGCTGACGCCCATCTGGTCGCCCAGCACTTCGTCCAGAGTATGATCGGTATGCAGCACGATATTGCCGTTTCTCACCTTCTCATTCAGGCGGTCGATGAGGATTTTTTCTGCACGGAAGCTGTCGCGACGGTGAATCAGGTGCACCTCAGCCGCGATATTCGCCAGATAGAGCGCTTCTTCCACTGCGGTATTACCGCCGCCAATCACCGCGACTTTCTGATTGCGATAAAAGAAACCATCACAGGTTGCACAGGCGGAGACGCCGCGGCCTTTAAACGCCTCTTCTGACGGCAGGCCGAGGTAGCGAGCCGAGGCACCGGTAGCGATGATCAGGGCATCCGCCGTGTACTCACCTTCGTCGCCGGTCAGACGGAAAGGGCGGTTCTGCAGGTCGACGCTGTGGATATGGTCGAAGATGATCTCGGTATTGAATTTCACCGCGTGCTCATGCATACGCTCCATCAGCAGGGGGCCGGTCAGTTCGTTAGCATCACCCGGCCAGTTTTCCACGTCGGTGGTGGTGGTCAGCTGGCCGCCTTTTTCCAGCCCGGTGATCAGCACCGGGTTGAGGTTGGCGCGTGCAGCATACACCGCTGCGGTGTAGCCCGCCGGGCCGGAACCCAGAATCAGTAATTTACTGTGTTTCGCCGTACTCATGAGACCCTCATTATTTAACTGGCAAACAGATGCAGCGATTGTAGGGAATTTGCCGGGGCAAAAAAAGCGTTCTGCAATTTTGTTAACAATTAATGAAAAAGGTTTAACCAATCGTGGGCCAGGCAAACGACTGCGCTGTCTGCAAAACAGACTATATGGCCCGGACTATGCCATTTTAAGTCAAAAATAGTCATTGAAAAACAGAGAGACAGCCACTGCTATGGCATGTTGTACTGATTTTATTTGTTTTGCTTTGACAATCGGCTGAGCTTTTGCGAAAACATTATGAGAAGCAGAGGGAATTCAGCCCGATCTTCCAGGATTTCATCCCGGATTTTCTATTTATGGCCGGATAAACTCAGCCTGTTATGTGCAATGACTCATGGTGTGGACAGACAACATGCGTCAGGTAGATAAAGCGATTAATCCCGCAACAGGCTCACTGTCTTCACTTAGATCAACCCTGTTACATTAATGGCGTTCAGGGTATGGCAGGTAGGGAAGGATTTTAAGAGAGACAATAATAATGGTAGACAATAAAAAACGACCTGGTAAAGACCTCGACAGAATCGACCGCAATATCCTGAATGAGCTGCAGAAGGACGGTCGTATTTCTAACGTCGAGCTTTCCAAACGCGTAGGGTTATCCCCAACGCCATGTCTGGAGCGCGTGCGCCGCCTGGAGCGTCAGGGCTTCATTCTCGGTTATACCGCACAGTTAAACCCGCACTACCTGGATGCTTCTCTGCTGGTATTCGTTGAGATTACTCTGAATCGTGGTGCGCCGGATGTGTTTGAGCAATTTAACGCCGCCGTGCAAAAACTTGAGGAAACTCAAGAGTGTCACCTGGTTTCCGGTGATTTCGACTACCTGTTGAAAACCCGCGTGCCAGACATGTCTGCATATCGTAAACTGCTCGGCGAAACCTTGCTGCGTCTGCCGGGCGTGAACGATACCCGTACCTATGTGGTCATGGAAGAAGTGAAACAAAGTAACCGGTTAGTGATTAAAACGCGGTAACACAGGGCAGGTGCAAAACCTGGTAGTTTTCGGTACACTCCTGTGAATTCATACAGGTTCAGCGTCGGGCATGCCCGGCGCTGTTGCCTTCATAGTTTACAGGCACCTGGAGAGTACTCTTGAGCCAGGAATACACAGAAGATAAAGAAGTTTCGTTACAACCGCTGAGCAGTGGGCGTCGCCTGCTGGAAGCGTTACTGATTATTGTTGCTCTTTTCGCCGTTTATCTGATGGTGGCGTTGATGAGCTTCAACCCTTCCGATCCCAGCTGGTCGCAAACCGCCTGGCATGAACCCATCCACAATTTAGGTGGGGGGGTAGGGGCCTGGCTTGCTGACACGCTGTTCTTTATTTTCGGCGTGATGGCGTACGCCCTTCCTCCGGTGATTTTAGGCCTGTGCTGGATCACCTTCCGTCAGCGTCATTCTCAGGATTACATCGACTACTTCGCGGTAGCACTACGTCTGATCGGCGTGCTGGCGCTGGTAGTGACCTCCTGTGGCCTGGCCGCGCTGAATGCCGATGATATTTGGTACTTTGCCTCTGGCGGCGTGATCGGCAGCCTGCTGAGTAACGCGATGGCCGCCTGGTTCAGCGGTCCCGGCGGCACGTTGACGCTGCTGTGCATCTGGGCGGCGGGCCTGACGCTCTACACGGGCTGGTCCTGGCTGACGATTGCAGAGAAAATTGGCGGGGTAGTGATGGGTGTCTTAACCTTCGCCAGCAACCGCTCGCGCGCCGATGAAAAATGGCATGAAGAGGATGACGAAGCCTATCAGGAAGACGATCGTCCTGCGCGAGAGTCCACCGCGCCAATAATGAAACGCAGCGCGCAGGCGGACGATGCAGACGATGTGCTGCTGGCAAAACCGCAGCCAATTTATGCTGATGTTGAGGATGACGAGCAGCACGATCCGCTGTTGGCGAAACCCGCTGCTGCTGCTGCCGGTGCTGCGGCGGCCAGCGAAGTGGCTGCGGCGCAGCCTGCCGCTCCACAAATCTCCGCGGCGCAGGTTGAAGCTCCTGCCGCAGCGCCAGCGGCACCCATTCAGGTTTCAACTTCGGTTGAACCCGCTCAGCCGCCGTTATATCGCTTTGAAGTGCCTGCCGCAGCTGAGACCCCGGCACCTTCTGTTCCGGTTCAGCCGATGGAAGATGACGACGGTCCGCAGATGGGCAACTGGCGCGATACGCCAACCTCCTCGCCGTTTGATTTCTCGACGCAGCATGCCTCTCACCCCGCTTCCGTCGCTGCGGCGGCAACCGGTGTGGCCATTGGCGCCGTGGCGCAGTCTGCCACCTCCAATACGCCGTTTATGCCGGGCTTCACCGCCACCAGCGGTGATGAACTTAATCCGCAGGTGAAGCAGGGCATTGGTCCTGAACTGCCGCGCCCGAACCCGGTGAAACTGCCAACCCGTCGCGAGCTGGCTTCCTACGGCATTAAGCTGCCTTCGCAGCGCATGGCGGAAGAGAAAGCTAAACAGCAGGAGCAGAGTCAGGCTCAGCCTCAGGCCTCTTATCACGCTGAAGTCGACGACGAGCAGGATGCAGCGGAACAGGCACAGCTGCGCGAAGCGTTCTTCGCTCAGCAGCAGCAGCGCTACGGCGAAGAGTTTGCCGCTGAAGATGAGGAAGCTCTGGAGCAGGCTGCACTGGCTCGCCAGTTTGCCGACCAGCAACAGCAGCGTTATGCCGCCGAGCCGCAGAACAGCGCGCCAACCTTTAACCTTGATACTGCCGGTGCGTTTGATTTCTCACCAATGGACGATCTGGTTGATGACGGCCCAGCTGAGCCGCTGTTCACGATCGCTGCCGCGCCGGAAGTGGAGCCTGTAGCCCCGCAGCCAGCACAATGGCAGCAGCCGGAAAGCGCGCCGCAGCAACCTGCCGCCTGGCAGCAGCCTGCTCAGGCCCCGGCCGCTCAACAGCCGGTTGCCCCTTCATGGAAGGCCAGTGCGCCTGCAGCGCCGCAGCCGGTTGCCGCTGAAGCACCTAAGCCGCAGGAGCCGGATATGGACAGCCTGATCCACCCGTTCCTGATGCGCCATGAACAGCCTACGTATAAACCGACGACGCCACTGCCTACGCTCGATCTGCTCTCGTCGCCTCCGGCGGAAACCGAGCCGGTCGATCAGTTTGCCCTGGAACAGACCTCGCGCCTGATTGAGGCACGTCTGGCTGACTACCGCGTTAAAGCGGAAGTCGTGGGTTCTTCACCTGGCCCGGTGATCACCCGTTTCGAGCTGGATCTGGCACCGGGTGTCAAAGCGGCGCGTATTTCCAACCTGTCGCGCGACCTGGCCCGTTCCCTCTCAGCCGTTGCGGTGCGTGTGGTGGAAGTGATCCCTGGCCGCCCTTACGTTGGCCTTGAGTTGCCAAACCTGCATCGTCAGACGGTTTACCTGCGTGAAGTGCTGGACTGCCCGGCGTTCCGTGATAATCCGTCGCCGCTATCTATCGTACTGGGTAAAGATATTTCCGGCGATCCGGTGGTGGCCGATCTTGGCAAAATGCCGCACCTGCTGGTTGCCGGTACGACCGGTTCCGGTAAGTCGGTCGGCGTGAACGCCATGATCCTCAGCATCCTGTATAAAGCCACGCCGAAAGAGGTGCGCTTTATCATGATCGACCCGAAAATGCTTGAGCTGTCGGTTTATGAAGGTATTCCGCATCTGTTAACCGACGTCGTTACCGACATGAAGGATGCAGCCAATGCACTGCGCTGGTGTGTGGTGGAGATGGAGCGCCGCTACAAGCTGATGTCGGCACTTGGCGTGCGTAATATTGCGGGCTACAACGAAAAAGTGGATATGGCTGATGCCATGGGCCGCCCAATTCCCGACCCGTTCTGGAAACCGACCGACAGCATGGATATGACGCCGCCAGTGCTGGAGAAAGAGCCGTACATCGTGGTGATGGTCGACGAATTTGCCGACCTGATCATGACCGTCGGGAAAAAGGTGGAAGAGCTGATCGCTCGCCTGGCGCAGAAAGCGCGTGCAGCGGGTATTCACCTGGTGCTGGCGACGCAGCGTCCGTCAGTCGATGTCATTACCGGCCTGATTAAAGCTAACATCCCGACGCGTATCGCCTTTACCGTCTCCAGCAAAATTGACTCACGTACCATCCTCGATCAGGGCGGTGCCGAATCTCTGCTGGGAATGGGTGACATGCTTTATCTGGCGCCAAACTCATCGATTCCGGTGCGTGTTCACGGCGCGTTTGTGCGCGACCAGGAAGTCCACGCCGTAGTGGCTGACTGGAAGGCGCGCGAACGTCCTCAGTATAAAGAGGGCATTCTCAGCGGTGGTGAGGATAGCGAGGCCGGCGGCGGCGGTATCGACGGTGATGAAGAGCTGGACCAGCTGTTTGACCAGGCGGTGCAGTTCGTCGTTGATAAGCGTCGCGCGTCGATCTCCGGCGTCCAGCGTCAGTTCCGCATCGGCTACAACCGTGCGGCGCGCATTATCGAACAGATGGAAGCGCAGGGAATTGTCTCCTCTCCGGGCCATAATGGTAACCGCGAGGTGCTGGCACCACCGCCGCACGAAATGTAACAATCACTCCGGGCCGGCCACGTTGGCTGGCCCGTTGATTTTTTGCCAGCAGTCCCCATATCTGCTCAGTGCCGCCGGGGAATTCAGTTTATTCTTCTGTCGTTCCTGCCAGCGCCTGGCTAAAGTTATCCACGTCACGCTTAACCCGCAACGGGATACAAAAGTTTTAATAAGGATGCCGTAATGAAAAAATTAATGATTTCCTGCTGTTTGCTGGCGGCCTTTACTTCTGCAAGCGTACTGGCAGATGCTGCCAGTGATTTGCAGCAGCGTCTGGATAAAGTGAAAAGCTTCCATGCGACCTTTAATCAAAAAGTGACCGACGGCAGCGGCCAGTCCGTGCAGGATGGTGAAGGTGAGATGTGGGTACAGCGCCCGAATCTGTTTAACTGGCACATGACCGCGCCGGATGAAAGCATCCTGATCTCTGATGGCAAAACCCTGTGGTTTTATAACCCGTTTGTTGAGCAGGTCAGCGCCAGCTGGCTGAAAGACGCCACCAGCAATACGCCGTTTATGCTGATTGCCCGCAACCAGTCGAGTGACTGGAAGCAGTACAACGTGGCGCAAAAAGGCAATGACTTCTCGCTGACGCCGAAAGCGGCGGATGGCAACCTGAAGCAGTTCACCATTAACGTTTCGCCGAACGGTACGATCAACCAGTTCAGCGCGATTGAGCAGGATGGCCAGCGCAGCAGCTACGCGTTGAAAAGCCAGCAAAACGGCTCCGTCAGCGCTGATAAGTTTAAGTTTACGCCGCCGCAGGGTGTGACCGTGGACGACCAGCGTCAGTGAGGTTTGCGTGAGTAATATGTCCCTCGATTTTTCCCGTAATGAATTTCAGCCTCTGGCCGCCCGTATGCGGCCACGCACGCTGGCCGAATATATCGGTCAGCAGCATCTGCTGGCGGCAGGCAAACCGCTGCCGCGCGCGATTGAGGCAGGTCATTTGCATTCGATGATCTTATGGGGACCACCAGGGACAGGGAAAACCACGCTGGCAGAAATTATCGGCCACTATGGCCAGGCCGACGTGGAGCGCATCTCAGCCGTGACCTCAGGGGTGAAAGAGATCCGTGAGGCAATCGAACGCGCCAGACAGAATCGCAATGCCGGGCGCCGCACCATCCTGTTTGTCGATGAGGTGCACCGCTTCAATAAAAGTCAGCAGGATGCTTTTCTGCCGCATATTGAAGACGGCACCATTACCTTTATCGGTGCCACCACTGAAAACCCCTCTTTTGAACTGAACTCCGCGCTGTTATCTCGTGCCCGCGTCTATCTGCTGAAATCTTTGACCGTTGAGGATATCTCAGCGGTGCTCGAGCAGGCGATGGACGACAGCGAACGCGGTTACGGCAAAGAGAACATCGTGCTGCCGGAAAATACCCGCAACATGATTGCCGAGTTGGTTAACGGCGATGCGCGCCGGGCGCTTAACACGCTGGAGATGATGGCGGATATGGCGGAGGTCAACGCACAAGGCCAGCGCGAATTGACGCCGCAGTTGCTCAATGAAGTGTCAGGCGAGCGCAGTGCGCGTTTTGATAACAAAGGCGACCGCTTTTACGATCTGATCTCCGCGCTGCATAAGTCCGTGCGCGGTTCCGCCCCCGACGCAGCGCTTTACTGGTATGCGCGCATTATTACCGCCGGGGGTGACCCGCTGTATGTGGCGCGCCGCCTGCTGGCGATTGCATCCGAGGATGTTGGCAATGCCGACCCACGCGGAATGCAGGTGGCGATCGCTGCCTGGGACTGCTTTACCCGCGTTGGCCCGGCGGAAGGCGAGCGCGCCATTGCTCAGGCGATTGTTTACCTCGCCTGCGCACCCAAAAGCAATGCCGTTTACAGCGCGTTCAAGTCAGCGATGCGCGATGCGCGTGAAAGCCCGGATTACGACGTGCCGGAACATCTGCGTAATGCGCCAACGAAGCTGATGAAGGAGATGGGGCTGGGGGCAGAATATCGCTATGCCCACAATGAACCGAACGCCTATGCCGCCGGTGAAGAGTACTTCCCGGCGCAAATGGCGCAGACCCGTTATTATCAGCCAACCACACGCGGGCTGGAAGGCAAAATCGGCGAAAAGCTCGCCTGGCTTGCTGAACAGGATCAAAATAGCCCGACAAAACGCTACCGCTGACAGTGACGTTGCGGTAAGGTTAGCAATGAATTCAACGTATTCTGCATAAGAGTACGTCCCTTCCTTTGACACTCAAACAATAAGCACAGGACAAGCATGCTCGATCCCAATCTGCTGCGTAATGAGCCAGACGCAGTCGCTGAAAAACTGGCACGCCGGGGCTATAAGCTGGACGTTGATACGCTGCGCGCGCACGAAGAGCGTCGCAAAGTACTGCAGGTAGAAACTGAAAATCTGCAGGCTGAACGTAACTCGCGATCCAAATCCATCGGGCAGGCCAAAGCACGTGGGGAAGATATCGAGCCGTTGCGCCAGGAAGTGAGCGCACTGGGTGAACGTCTGGATGCCGCGAAAGCCGAGCTGGAAACACTACTGACCAGCATTAACGACTTCGCGATGGCTATCCCTAATATTCCTGCGGATGTGGTGCCACTGGGTAAAGACGACAGTGAAAACCAGGAAATCAGCCGCTGGGGTGAACCGCGTAAGTTCGATTTTGCCGTGCGCGATCACGTCGAACTCGGCGAAATGGCTGCCGGACTGGACTTCGCTGCCGCGGTTAAGCTGACCGGTTCACGCTTTATCGTGATGCGCGGTCAGATTGCCCTGATGCACCGTGCGCTGAGCCAGTTTATGCTCGACCTGCACACCGAGCAGCACGGCTACCAGGAAACCTATGTTCCTTACCTGGTCAACCATGCCAGCCTGTACGGTACCGGCCAGCTGCCAAAGTTTGGCGAGGACCTGTTCCATACTCGTCCGCTGGAAGAAGAGGCATCAAGCAGCAACTATGCGCTGATCCCGACTTCGGAAGTGCCACTCACCAATCTGGTGCGCGACGAGATCCTTGAAGAAGAGTCACTGCCGATCAAAATGACCGCGCACACGCCGTGCTTCCGCTCTGAAGCGGGGGCTTATGGCCGCGATACGCGTGGTCTGATCCGCATGCACCAGTTCGATAAAGTGGAGATGGTGCACATCACCCGTCCGGAAGATTCGATGGACGCGCTGGAAGAGCTGGTCGGCCACGCTGAGAAAGTGCTGCAGCTGCTGAATCTGCCCTATCGTAAAGTGCTGTTGTGTACCGGCGACATGGGCTTCGGTTCGCACAAAACTTACGATTTGGAAGTCTGGCTGCCTGCGCAGGATACTTACCGTGAAATCTCTTCCTGCTCAAATATGGGTGATTTCCAGGCGCGCCGCATGAAAGCACGCTGCCGTGCGCGTGGCGAAAAAGCCACCCGCCTGGTGCATACTCTGAATGGCTCCGGCCTGGCAGTAGGGCGTACACTGGTGGCGGTGCTGGAAAACTACCAGCAGGCTGATGGCCATATTGAAGTGCCGGAAGTGCTGCGCCCGTACATGAAAGGACTTGAGTTTATCGGCTAATCACCTCGCCGATTGCAATGTTCAACACCCGCCGCTGGCGGGTTTTTTTATGCCGGCGATCGAGCAAAATAAATGATGGAGAGTTTGGTTCGCCCTAAGCCAATTTAAAGAGAATTCAATGAGATAATTCGTGGCGAAAAGTTGTGACTCAGATCTCCCACTCGTTGTAGATAAGAAAATTAAATCGCTGTACTACAAATCGTGCTGTGGCTGATTTATTCCGCTTTTACAATTGCTTGCATGGTGGCATTATGCGCGCAAAATCCTCTCTCGCTGCGGTTCTTCACTACTATGTCCACCTGGTCACGCCCTGTTATCGTGCTGCTATGCGGCTTGCTGCTGATGACGGTCTCAATTGCTGTGCTCAATACGCTGGTGCCACTGTGGCTGACCCATGATGCGTTGCCAACGTGGCAAGTGGGCATGGTCAGCTCCTCTTATTATTGCGGCAACCTGCTGGGCACGCTGATTGCTGGTTGGACGATCAAAAATTACGGTTTCAACCGCAGCTATTATTTTGCTTCCCTGCTGTTCGCCCTGGCAACCGTGGCTTTGGGGCTGGGCACTGGATTCTGGTCCTGGGCGCTCTGGCGCTTTATTGCCGGGGTCGGCTGTGCGTTGATCTGGGTGGTGGTTGAGAGTGCGCTATTATGCAACGGTACGTTGCGCAACCGTGGCCGCCTGCTGGCTGCTTATATGATTATGTACTATATCGGCACCGTCCTTGGACAGCTGCTGGTGAGTAAGGTCTCTACCGAACTGCTGCACGTGCTGCCGTGGGTAACCGGCGTGGTGCTGGCCGCTATCCTGCCGTTGGTATTCTGCCGCGTGACGGCAAACCAGATGGAAGAAGAGGCCACGCCAGGCCGACTCTGGCCGATGTTGCGCCGCCGCAGCGCGCGCCTGGGGATCAACGGCTGCATTATCTCCGGTATCGTTCTGGGCTCGCTGTATGGCCTGATGCCGCTCTACCTTTCCCATCAGGGAATGAGCGACTCGACGATTGGTTACTGGATGGCGCTGCTGGTCAGTGCGGGGATCATTGGCCAGTGGCCGATTGGCCGCCTGGCTGACCGCTTTGGCCGCCTGCTGGTGCTGCGCGTTCAGGTGTTTGTGGTGATCCTCGGTGCGCTGGCGATGCTCGGTAATGCGGCGATGGCTCCCGCCCTGTTTATCCTTGGCTGCGCCGGTTTTACGCTGTATCCGGTGGCGATGTCCTGGGCTTGTGAAAAGGTTGGGCACCACGAACTGGTGGCAATGAACCAGGCGCTGCTGCTGAGCTATACGGTGGGTAGCCTTGCCGGTCCGACGATGACGTCAATGCTGATGCAGAGCTACTCTGACCGCGTGCTGTTTGTGATGATTGCGGCGGTAGCGCTGGTTTATCTGGTGATGCTGCTGCGTAAAGCCGATCATCATGCGACGCCGGTGGCGCACGCATAAAAAAAGGTCGACCGGAACAAAGGGTCGACCTCTACAGAGTTCGTTCGAAATTTTTTGCAGGGGCGGGTCTTCTTTTGCGGCCCACCCTTTAATACATCACGTAGTGGCCGTAAACTTCCAGAATACCCTTCACCCGATCCATGGTTTCGGCTTTCGGTGGGTGAACGCCATCCAGCTTGTACTCTTCCCCCATCGCGACCCATTTATGCTTGCCGAGTTCGTGGTAGGGCAGCAGCTCAATCTTCTCAACGTTACCCATATCGCGGGTAAATTCACCCAGTCGATGCGCAGAATCATCATCATCTGAATAGCCAGGCACCACCACATAGCGGATCCAGGTGCGAATTTTACGCTTTGCCAGGTAACGGGCAAAATCCAGCGTGCGGTGGTTAGACACGCCGACCAGCACCTGATGCACGTCGTCATTCATCTGCTTAAGGTCAAGCATCACCAGATCGGTTACGTCCAGCAGTTCATCAATCACCGGGTCGTAGCGGCGCACAAAACCGTTAGTGTCGAGGCAGGTATGAATACCTTCGGCATGGCAGGCGCGGAACCAGTCGCGCACGAACTCAGCCTGTAATATCGCCTCGCCGCCGGAAGCGGTCACGCCGCCGCCGGAAGCATTCATAAAGTGACGATAGGAAACCACATCCTTCATCAACTCTTCGACGGTAATCTCTTTGCCACCGTGCGTGTCCCAGGTGTCGCGGTTGTGACAGTACAGGCAGCGCATCAGGCAGCCCTGGAAGAAGGTGATAAATCGGATGCCGGGGCCGTCGACGGTCCCGCAGGATTCAAATGAGTGAATACGGCCGGTAACTGACATTGCGATGAGTTCTCCACGGTGACACAGTCTTTAGCTGTGTTTTAAGTCTGTTTTGGCAGTGGTCCGTGTGGGCGACTGACAAAACGGGCTGAGTGGTGATCTGGCCCCTTTGCAGGGGCCAGCGGTGCTTGTTACATGCTCTGAGTGAAGGTACGGGTGATCACATCCTGCTGCTGTTCTTTCGTCAGCGAGTTGAAACGTACCGCATAGCCCGACACGCGAATGGTTAACTGCGGATATTTTTCCGGGTCTTCCATCGCTTCCAGCAGCATTTCACGGTTCATTACGTTGACGTTGAGGTGCTGACCCCCTTCAATGCTGGCTTCATGATGGAAATAGCCATCCATCAGACCGGCAAGGTTGGTTTTGCGCACGTCGTCGTTTTTACCCAGCGCGTTTGGCACGATAGAGAAGGTATAAGAGATACCGTCTTTGGCGTAGGCAAACGGCAGTTTCGCTACCGAAGTCAGTGAGGCTACAGCACCTTTCTGGTCACGACCGTGCATTGGGTTGGCGCCTGGACCAAATGGCGCGCCTGCGCGACGGCCGTCCGGAGTATTCCCGGTTTTCTTACCATACACCACGTTAGAAGTAATGGTGAGGACCGACTGAGTTGGCACCGCATTGCGGTAGGTCTGCAGTTTCTGAATTTTCTTCATGAAACGTTCAACCAGGTCACAGGCAATATCATCAACGCGCGAGTCGTTGTTACCGAACTGTGGATACTCACCCTCGATTTTGAAGTCCACGGCCAGGCCATCTTCATCACGAATGGTTGAAACTTTGGCGTATTTAATCGCTGACAGGGAATCAGCCGCTACCGACAGACCGGCGATGCCGCAGGCCATGGTGCGGTAAACATCACGGTCATGCAGCGCCATCAGCGACGCTTCGTAGCTGTATTTGTCATGCATGTAGTGGATGACGTTCAGGGCAGTGACATACTGTTTTGCCAGCCAGTCCATAAAGTGATCCATGCGGTTCATCACTTTATCGTAGTCCAGCACTTCATCCATCATTGGCGCTTCTTTCGGGCCAACCTGCATTTTCATTTTTTCATCCACGCCGCCGTTAATCGCGTACAGCATGGTTTTTGCCAGGTTGGCACGGGCGCCGAAGAACTGCATCTGTTTACCGACGATCATCGGGCTGACGCAGCAGGCAATCGCATAGTCATCGTTATTGAAGTCCGGGCGCATCAGGTCATCGTTCTCATACTGCAGTGAAGAGGTATCGATGGAGACTTTCGCGGCGAATTTCTTAAAGTTCAGCGGCAGCTTTTCTGACCACAGGATGGTCATATTAGGTTCCGGTGAAGGGCCCATGGTGTAGAGCGTATTCAGGAAACGGAAGGTGTTTTTTGTCACCATAGTACGGCCGTCAACGCCCATACCTGCCAGTGATTCAGTTGCCCAGATTGGGTCGCCGGAGAACAGCTCATCGTATTCCGGGGTGCGCAGGAAGCGAACCATACGCAGTTTCATCACCAGGTGGTCGATCAGCTCCTGGGCTTCCTCCTCGTTGATGATGCCTGCTTTCAGGTCGCGTTCAAAATAGATATCGAGGAAGGTAGAGACGCGGCCGAATGACATGGCTGCGCCATTCTGCGATTTCACTGCGGCCAGGTAGCCGAAGTAGGTCCACTGGACGGCTTCTTTGGCGCTGGTTGCCGGGCCAGAGATATCGCAGCCGTATTTTGCCGCCATCTCTTTAATCTGCTGCAGCGCATGGTGCTGGTCAGCAATCTCTTCACGCAGGCGGATAGTGGCTTCGAGGTTTACGCCATTTTCCAGGTCGCTTTGCAGTGAAGTGAACTGGGCAAACTTGTCTTTCATCAGGGCATCGATGCCGTACAGCGCTACGCGGCGATAGTCACCAATGATACGGCCACGGCCATAGGCGTCAGGCAGGCCGGTCAGTACGCCAGATTTGCGGCAGCGCAGGATATCCGGGGTGTAAACGTCGAATACGCCCTGGTTGTGCGTCTTACGATATTCCGAGAAGATTTTTTTCACTGACGGATCAAGTTCGCGACCGTAAACCTTACACGAACCTTCCACCATTTTGATGCCGCCGAAGGGGATCAGGGCACGTTTCAGTGGGGCTTCAGTTTGCAAACCAACAATTTTTTCCAGGCTTTTGTTGATGTAACCCGCGTCATGGGAAGTGACGGTTGAGACCAGATCGGTATCAAAATCGACCGGGGCGTGGGTACGGTTTTCCAGCTTGATGCCTTCCATCACCTGGTCCCACAGCGAGGTGGTTGCCTGAGTCGCGCCGGCCAGGAACGCTTCATCGCCTTCATACGGAGTGTAGTTTTTCTGAATGAAGTCACGGACGTTGACGCTGGTCTGCCATTCACCTGGTGCAAAGCTTTCCCAGGCTGATGCCATTTTTTGATTAAGCTCGGTCATTTGATACCTACCTTATAACGTGAAGTTCGTTGTACGTTCCCGCCGGGTAGTGTCACGCCGACGGTTGCAAGATTCTTGCGCTGGGATAATCAGTGATGGTCGCCATCACGCAGATAAATGACCCAGTAAGTCAACCCGACCAACAAACCACCGCCGATGATATTGCCCAGCGTGACCGGAATCAGGTTGTCGGTAATAAAGTGGCTAACGGTAAGATGCGAAAACTGTTCTGCTGTCGCGCCGGTGGCCTGCCAGAATTCAGGTGAAGCAAAATCTTTAATCACAATCGCCATCGGGATAAGGAACATGTTGGCGATGCTGTGCTCAAAGCCGCTGGCAACGAACATCGCTACCGGCAATACCATGGCAAACATCTTGTCCAGCAGGCTGCGGCCCGAGTAGCTCATCCATACCGCCATGCACACCATCAGGTTGGCGAGAATGCCGAGGCAGACGGCCTCAATAAAGGTATGGTGCATCTTGTGGTCGGCGGTCTGCAGGACATTCAGCCCCCACGCGCCGTTCGCTGCCATGTACTGTCCGGCAAACCAAATCAGCGCAACAAAGAAGATAGCGCCAAGAAAGTTTCCGAAATAGACGATGATCCAGTTACGTGCCAGTTCCAGCCAGCTAATGCGTCCGCTGGCTTTCGCCACCACCGTTAAGACGGTCGAGGTGAACAGGTCAGCACCGCAGACCACCACCAGCATCAGTCCGAGTGAGAAGCAGATGCCGCCAACCAGCTTCGCCAATCCCCAGGGAACCGTGCCTGTCCCGGTGGTGGCCGTGATATAGAAAGCAAATGCGATAGAGATGAATACACCGGCAGTAATTGCCAGAAAAAAAGTCGTGAAGGGGTGTTTCGTTGCTTTATAGACGCCAGCGTCTTCGGCAACTTTCGCCATTTCGGACGGTAATAATAGATCAAAGGGGTTGCCAGCTTTCACACTAACGTTCTCCCAAAAGTAGTCAGCGAGGAAAGTCTAACAAAGGAGTATAGGAGAGAAGTTGATGTGGATCATATTGCGCGAGCAATTGCGCCTGTAAAGCCCTGATGTTAAAAGGGTTAATCGGTTTATCTTGTTGTTTTGTATAGAATAAAACTTTTTTAATTATTAAAAATATATTTGAGTCTTAATGGGAAGCTGGCCCGACGTGGGTAAAATACTGGTAGTAAATTTAGCTATATTGTGACAATAAAAAAGGTAACAGCCTGAGCTGTTACCTTTTATTAACCTGGCGCTGAACTCGCGCCAGAAAAATAAAACGGCGGAAGAAATTTATTTTGAATTTTTACGCCGTTTTAAATGGCCTTATTTCCAGTAACGGCGTTTGGCAGCCTGTAGCTTTTCATAGGCCCCTAACAGCGCCTGGTGTGCCGGGAAGGCTTTCAGCTCGCTATCAACACTCTGCAGGCCGTAGAACGGAGCTTCACCGCTAAGCGCAGCAGAAGCGGCGTCAACCGCATCCTGACCGTACATGCGAACAAATGCCGTATGGTACTGCAGCGGATCGCGCTCATCTTCCTGGCTCAGCAGCAGTAGCGTCTGCAGGCAGCGATAGTAGTTAGCGCGCTCCGGGCTGAAAATGGACTGGTTGAATTCCATGGTCCACTCTGTCCAGATCAGCGCCTGCTCCAGATCGCCACCGGCCAGCGCCAGCATAGCCTTCAGTTCGCCAATGCGCAGCGTGTACCAGCCGTTGTCTTTACCGGTAGCCAGGCCCAGCAGTTCACGCACGCGGGTAAAGTCGTCGTGGCCGTCTTCATCCAGCTGCTCCAGCAGTGCAAGGTAGTCCGCTTTCTCCCAGCTGCTTTCCGGCAGGGCGAGCAGCGTATCACGCAGATAAGCGCCCATGCTGTTATTGGCCAGAAGGAGATCTTCCGCCGGGTAAATATCTGACATGCCAGGCACGATAATGCGGCAGGCGTAAACATCCAGATGCTCGTAATCGGCGATGTATACTTCCTGATCTTCGGCCTTGAAGATCGCCATCAGCGTCGCGAACTCTTCCTCAGTTGTGCCTTTGAAGCTCCAGTCCGCGAACGGGTAGTCAGCATCATCTTTGAACATATCCCAGGAGATCAGGCCGCTGGAGTCAATAAAGTGAGTTTCCAGGTTGGCGTGTTCCGCTACTTCTTCATCATCGAAGGTAGGTGGGGTGAAGACATCCAAATCCTTCAGCCCGCGGCCCTGCAGTAGCTCGGTCACGGTACGCTCGAGCGCCACGCCGAAGTCCGGGTGCGCGCCGAATGAGGCGAAGCAGGTGCCGTTAGCCGGGTTGAACAGCACCACGCAGATCACCGGGTATTTGCCGCCCAGTGAGGCATCGTAAGAGAAGATAGGGAAGCCTTCTGCTTCCAACGTGGCAATCGCTTCCACCACGCCCGGATAGCGGTCCAGAACATCCTGCGGGATCAGCGGCAGGCTGATGGATTCCGCAATAATACGATTTTTAATATGGCGCTCAAACACCTCAGACAGACCCTGAACGCGGGCTTCATTAGCGGTGTTACCGGCCGACATCCCGTTTGACACATACAGGTTGCCGATGATGTTCATCGGAATGTAAACGGTCTGCTGGTCAGACTGACGGGTGAACGGCAGGCTGCAGATCCCGCGCGCGGCATTGCCTGACTGCAGATCGATCAGGTCGCTGGCGCTGACTTCATTTTCCGGGTCGTAGAATTTACGCAGACGGGCATCCAGAATGCCCTCAGGCAGCTGGTCATCATCCGGCAGCGGGAACCATTTCTCGTTAGGATAATGAACAAAATCGCCGTTGGCGATCTGCTCGCCTAACCAGAAGTCAGCGAAGAAATAGTTGGTCGACAGGCGTTCAAAATACTCGCCCAAAGCCGAGGCGAGCGCCGCTTTCTCACTGGCACCTTTACCATTGGTAAAACACAGCGGGCAGTCGCGGTCGCGAATATGAACTGACCAGACATTTGGCACCGGATTCAGCCAGGATGCTTCTTCAATGTTGAAGCCCAGATCCTGTAGTTTTTGCTGAAAGCGTGCGATGGAGACTTCCAACGCGGCGTCTTTGCCTGGGATATAAGTTTGAGTCATTTTGCCCACTCGTTTTGAATTGTGCGGAGATTGTGCGGAAAGCGCGCAATGATACGGGTTTTCCTCGGCAATCGCTATCTGACAACGTTAATTTCATTGTCGGAAGAGTGCCATTTTACAGTGAAAAGTTAACCGGTCTGTTTATGAAACAGGAAAATGCCTCACAAAATATCGTTTCTGCTTTCATACGCCCTACAAGCTGTTGCGGCGCGCCTCGGGAAACTGGTCGGCTGACCGGATAAATTATTGCAGCAATGGGGTGGCAATGATAAAACCGATAGAGGAATCAAAACCGATCGATCTGAAAGTGGTGAGGGGAAATGAGTCAGGTTTTCAATTTTAGCTCTGGTCCGGCTATGTTGCCGGTAGAAGTGCTCCGTCGGGCTGAGCAGGAACTCTGCAACTGGCAGGGCTTAGGGACCTCCGTGATGGAGATCAGCCACCGCAGTAAGGAATTTATTCAGGTTGCTGAAGAGGCAGAAAAAGATTTTCGCGATCTGCTGAAAATCCCCTCCAACTACAAAGTATTATTCTGCCACGGCGGTGCGCGTGCGCAGTTTGCTGCTGTGCCAATGAATTTGCTGGGGCAGCATTCGACAGCCGATTATATCGACGGCGGCTATTGGGCTGCCAGTGCGATGAAAGAGGCGCAGAAATACTGCACCCCTAATGTCATCGATGCCAAAACTACCGTGGCCGGTTTGCGTGGCATTAAGCCTATGAGCGAGTGGGCGCTGTCCGATAACTCGGCCTATGTGCACTTCTGCCCGAACGAAACTATCGATGGTATCGCCATCCATGAAACGCCAGATTTTGGCGATAAAGTGGTCGTAGCCGATCTCTCTTCGACCATCCTCTCTACGCCGCTGGATGTCAGCCGCTATGGTGTGATCTACGCCGGTGCGCAGAAAAATATCGGCCCGGCGGGCTTAACCCTGGTGGTGGTGCGTGAAGATCTACTGGGTCAGGCGCGTAAAGAGCTGCCTTCGATCCTCGATTACAAAGTGCTGGCGGAAAATGAGTCGATGTTTAACACTCCGCCAACTTTCGCCTGGTATCTCTCTGGCCTGGTATTTAAATGGCTGAAAGAGCAGGGCGGTGTGCACGAGCTGGACAAGCGTAATCAGGCCAAAGCCGATCTGCTGTACGGCACTATCGACAGCAGCGATTTTTACCGCAACGATGTGGCCGTAGCGAACCGTTCGCGCATGAACGTGCCATTCCAGCTGGCGGACTCTGCCTTGGACAAGCTGTTTATTGACGAATCGTTTGCAGCCGGCCTGCATGCACTGAAAGGGCACCGCGTTGTCGGTGGAATGCGCGCGTCGATTTACAATGCGATGCCGCTGGAAGGCGTGAAAGCGCTGACTGACTTTATGGTCGACTTCGAGCGTCGCCACGGCTAAGGTGCCCCTGCATTCGCAGTGAGTTTTAAATCTGAAACCTCGCAGCCCTGCGGGGTTTCATTGCAATTATTTTGGAGAATACGTTTCACATGCAGGATTCCCTGACGTTACAACCTATCGCCCTGGTCGACGGCACCGTTAACCTTCCCGGTTCTAAAAGCGTGTCTAACCGCGCGCTGTTACTGGCTGCGCTGGCAAACGGTACTACCCGCCTGACCAATCTGCTCGACAGTGATGATGTGCGCCATATGCTGACCGCGCTGCAGGCCCTGGGCGTGCAGTTCACACTGTCTGCCGATCGCACCGTGTGCCGGGTAGTGGGTCAGGGTGGTGCGCTGAAAGCTGAGGGCGCCCTGGAACTTTTCCTCGGCAATGCCGGAACGGCGATGCGCCCGCTGGCTGCCGCGCTGTGCCTGGGCAGTAACGATATCGTCCTGACCGGTGAGCCGCGCATGAAAGAGCGCCCGATTGGTCACCTGGTAGATGCACTGCGCCAGGGTGGCGCAGACATTGAATATCTTGAGCAGGAAAATTATCCGCCGCTGCGCCTGAAAGGCGGATTCAGCGGGGGGGAGGTAGCCGTCGATGGCAGCGTTTCCAGCCAGTTCCTGACCGCGTTGCTGATGACAGCTCCGCTGGCGGCAAACGACACCCGCATTGCGATTAAGGGTGAGCTGGTTTCTAAACCTTACATCGATATCACTCTGAATCTGATGAAGACCTTTGGCGTTGAAGTAGAGAACGACAACTACCGTTCATTCACCGTGCGGGGTCAGCAGCAGTATCAGGCACCGGGAGATTACCTGGTCGAAGGCGATGCTTCCTCTGCCTCTTATTTCCTTGCTGCGGCAGCGATTAAAGGTGGAACGGTGAAAGTGACCGGTATTGGTCGCAACAGCATGCAGGGAGATATTCGCTTTGCTGACGTGCTGGAAAAAATGGGTGCCCGCATTGAGTGGGGCGATGACTTTATTGCCTGTACCCGTGGCGATCTCAACGCTATCGATCTCGATATGAATCATATTCCTGACGCGGCGATGACCATTGCAACGGCGGCACTGTTCGCTAAAGGCACCACCGTGATGCGCAATATTTACAACTGGCGCGTCAAAGAGACCGATCGCCTGGCGGCGATGGCCACTGAACTGCGCAAAGTTGGCGCAGAAGTGGAAGAGGGCAATGACTACATTCGCATTACCCCTCCCGCCCAGATTCAGTTTGCTGAAATCGGCACCTATAACGATCACCGTATGGCAATGTGCTTCTCGCTGGTGGCGCTTTCGGCCACCCCGGTCACCATTCTCGATCCAAAATGCACCGCCAAAACCTTCCCTGACTACTTTGAGCAGCTAGCCCGCATTAGCCAGCTGGCATAAGGGCTCTGCTGACGCGGTTGCAGCTTCAGCTTTGCAGGGTATAATGCGCGTCGATATTTACCGGGGTACAGGTTGCCCCGGTATCCCACCGACAGGAGAACGACATGACGGCAATAGCCCCAGTGATCACCATTGATGGCCCTAGCGGTGCCGGGAAAGGAACGTTGTGTAAAGCAATGGCCGAGGCATTGCAGTGGCACCTGTTGGATTCCGGCGCAATTTATCGTGTGCTGGCCCTGGCTGCATTACATCATCAGGTCGATATCACCTCAGAAGAAGCGCTGGTGCCTATCGCTGCCCATCTCGACGTGCGTTTTGTCTCTAACGGCGGCGAAATGGAAGTGATCCTCGAAGGGGAAGATGTCTCCTCGGAGATCCGGACTCAGGATGTCAGCAATACTGCCTCCAAAGTCGCTGCCTTCCCGCGCGTACGTGAAGCGCTGTTACGCCGCCAGCGCGGTTTCCGCGAGCTGCCGGGCCTGATTGCCGACGGGCGTGACATGGGTACCGTCGTTTTCCCTGATGCGCCGGTGAAAATCTTCCTCGATGCCAGCTCCGAAGAACGCGCTAACCGCCGTATGCTGCAGTTGCAGGAGAAAGGCTTTAGTGTTAACTTTGAGCGCCTTTTATCTGAGATAAAAGAGCGTGACGAGCGTGACCGTAATCGTGCTATTGCACCCCTGGTGCCGGCCGATGACGCCTTAGTGCTTGATTCGACTACAATGTCGATTGAGCAAGTGATAGAGATTGCGCTAGAATATGCGCGCGAAAAACTCGCACTGGCGTAAAAATCAGCTACGCTTAATGACCTCTGTCTGAGCCCTTGCTCGCAGAATGATTTATCTAACCCTGTGATATGGACGTCATGGGGCATGTGAAACAACCCCACCCGTCAGGATGTCAGGTGGACGTTAAATTGAAGAATCCTGAAGATTATCAATATGACTGAATCTTTTGCTGAACTATTTGAAGAATCCTTAAAAACAATCGAAACCCGTCCGGGTTCCATCGTTCGTGGCGTTGTTGTCTCTATCGACAAAGACGTCGTTCTGGTTGATGCGGGTCTGAAATCTGAGTCTGCAATTCCTGCAGAGCAGTTCAAGAACGCAGCCGGCGAACTGGAAATTCAGGTTGGCGACGAAGTAGACGTTGCTCTGGATGCAGTAGAAGACGGCTTCGGTGAAACCCTGCTGTCTCGTGAAAAAGCTAAACGTCACGAAGCATGGATCACGCTGGAAAAAGCCTACGAAGAAGCTGAGACTGTTACCGGTGTTATCAACGGTAAAGTTAAAGGCGGCTTCACTGTAGAGCTGAACGGTATTCGTGCGTTCCTGCCAGGTTCACTGGTAGATGTACGTCCAGTGCGCGACACGCTGCACCTGGAAGGCAAAGAGCTTGAGTTCAAAGTCATCAAGCTGGATCAGAAGCGTAACAACGTTGTTGTTTCACGTCGTGCGGTAATCGAATCCGAAAACAGCGCAGAGCGCGATCAGCTGCTGGAAAACCTGCAGGAAGGCATGGAAGTTAAAGGTATCGTTAAGAACCTGACTGACTACGGTGCATTCGTTGATCTGGGCGGCGTTGACGGCCTGCTGCACATCACTGATATGGCATGGAAACGCGTTAAGCATCCAAGCGAAATCGTGAATGTTGGCGACGAAATCACGGTTAAAGTGCTGAAGTTCGACCGCGAGCGTACCCGTGTTTCTCTGGGTCTGAAGCAGCTGGGCGAAGATCCATGGGTTGCTATCGCGAAACGTTACCCAGAAGGCACCAAGCTGACTGGTCGTGTAACTAACCTGACCGACTACGGCTGCTTCGTTGAAATCGAAGAAGGCGTTGAAGGCCTGGTACACGTTTCTGAAATGGACTGGACCAACAAGAACATTCACCCATCTAAAGTTGTTAACGTTGGTGATGTTGTTGAAGTTATGGTTCTGGACATCGACGAAGAACGTCGTCGTATCTCCCTGGGTCTGAAGCAGTGCAAAAACAACCCATGGCAGCAGTTTGCAGAAACCCACAACAAGGGCGACCGTGTTGAAGGTAAAATCAAGTCAATCACTGACTTCGGTATCTTCATCGGCCTGGACGGCGGCATCGACGGCCTGGTTCACCTGTCTGACATCTCCTGGAACGCTACCGGAGAAGAAGCAGTACGTGAATACAAGAAAGGCGACGAAATCGCAGCTGTGGTTCTGCAGGTTGACGCAGAGCGCGAGCGTATCTCCCTGGGCGTTAAGCAGCTGGCAGAAGATCCGTTCAACAACTACATCTCTCTGAACAAGAAAGGTGCAATTGTTAACGGTAAAGTGACTGCAGTTGACGCTAAAGGTGCTACAGTTGAATTAGCTGACGGCGTTGAAGGTTACCTGCGTGCTTCTGAAGCATCGCTGGACCGCGTAGAAGACGCAACTCTGGTTCTGAATGTTGGCGACGATGTTGAAGCTAAATTCACCGGTGTTGATCGTAAGAACCGCGTTGTTAGCCTGTCTGTTCGTGCGAAAGACCAGGCTGATGAGAAAGAAGCTATCAATACGGTTAACACTAACAAACCGGAAGAAGGCAACTTCTCTAACGCTATGGCTGAAGCATTCAAAGCAGCTAAAGGCGAGTAATTGCTTTAAGGGCAGCGCAAGCTGCCCTGTAGCGTCGTTAACTGTCAAAACTTTCCCCTAAAGGGATTAACCGGAGGTTTTATGACCAAGTCAGAACTGATTGAAAGACTTGCTGGCCAGCACTCTCATATTCCGGCGAAAGTCGTTGAGGATGCGGTAAAAGAGATGCTGGAGCACATGGCAACGACGTTGTCACAGGGCGAACGCATCGAAATCCGGGGATTTGGCAGCTTTTCTTTGCACTATCGTGCACCTCGCACTGGCCGTAACCCGAAAACGGGTGACAAAGTGGAGTTGGAAGGTAAATACGTTCCACACTTCAAGCCAGGGAAAGAGCTGCGCGACCGTGCCAATATCTACGGCGACTAAAAGCAGTTATGCATAAAAAACGACACTTCGGTGTCGTTTTTTTTTGCCTGAAATTCAGCGCAAGTGGAAGCCGATACGCAAAATCGCCGGCAAACGCGGCAACTTAAAACGATTGTTTGCGAGACGCCCCCAGCATCAGACAGCCTCTGGCTGACCGCGAATCTTTGCTGCGGGAAACTGGGTAAAGGATACGCAGGGAGCCGCAATGTTGTTAACCGTAAACCAGCTGGCGTGGAGTGTTATCGCCGCGACGGTACCGCTGAATTTTTTATCGCAGCTGCCTGGTCGATGGGCCAGCACCGCGCTGCTTTGCCTGGCGCTGTTGCTTGCACAGCTGCGCTGGGCTATGGCCGCAAAAATGGGTTTAGTGCTGCTGCTGTTTGTCTGGTCAGCAGGAAGTGGTAATACGCTGCTGGAAAACATTCAGCAATTAACACGTAAGCCTTTGCAGGCAGAGGTAATCATCGAGAATGTGTTGCCTGATGGCGAGCGCATTAAAATCAGAGTCTGGCGCTATCAGCAACACATGCTTTTTCCCCCGCTGTACGCCGTGGTCAAAGTCAGCCCGCAGCCTATCGCTTTTTGCGCGGGGCAGCGCTGGCAGATGCAGCTGGCGCTGAGATCGGTGCATGCGCTATTGAACGAAGGCAGCTTTGACCGGCAGCGCTTTGCTCTTGCCAATGCGACACCCATGACCGGCAGGGTGATGGCGGCACAGGTCACTGATAACACCTGCAGCTGGCGCGCCAGGGTAATCCGTGCCGCGCAACAGAACTATGGCGGCCTGCCCTGGCAGGCGCTGATTTCTGCATTGGCGTTTGGCGAAAGAGCAGAAGTGGATCGCGCAACGAATCAACTGCTGCGGGAGACTGGGACGGCCCACCTGATGGCGATATCGGGAATGCATATTGCTCTCGCCGCCACGTTCGGCTGGCTGCTGGCCCGTGGCGTTCAATACCTGTTGCCTGCCGGGGCTATTGGTTACCGTTTTCCGCTGCTCTGCAGTTTGCTGGTTGGGCTGCTCTACTGCTGGCTTTCCGGCGGAAATGCCCCGGCGATGCGTGCGATGCTGGCACTGATAAGCTGGAACCTGCTGCGCCTGCGGGCGATCAACTGCCATGGCTGGCAGGTATGGAGTGTGTGCATTGCCGCGATCCTGTTCGTTGATCCGCTCAGCGTGCTTTCGGACAGCCTGTGGCTGTCGGCGCTGGCCGTGGGCGGGCTCCTGCTGTGGTATCACTTTTTTCCGCTGCCGCCGAAGTTTGCACGAAAAAAACGCTGGTTTCTTCTACGGCTGCTGCATCTGCAGGTGGGCATGCTATTGCTGATGATGCCGCTACAGGCAGTGCTGTTTCACGGGGTCAGCCTGAGTGCGCTGCTGGCGAATCTCTGGGCCGTTCCACTGATCTCGCTGGTAACCGTGCCACTGATGTTGATCGCGTTGATGGCTAATCCGTTGCCCGGTATCAATCTCTGGCTTTGGCAGGGGGTCGATCGTTCGCTGGCACTGGTATTTCTGCCGCTCGGGCGCCTCCCGCACGGCTGGCTCACTTTAGATCAGACACTGACCGCTGCCAGCCTGCTGTGCTGGCTGCTGTTTCTCAGCATAAGGTTTAGCTGGTGGCGTTCCTCTCCGCTTACGCTGTTGAGCGCAGCGTTGTTGCTGAGCAGCTGGCGCTATTTTAGTGAGAAGCCTGCCTGGCGGGTGGATACGCTGGATGTCGGTCACGGGCTGGCCGTGGTGATTTCCCGCCACGGAGAGGCCACGCTGTACGATACCGGCAACCGCTGGCCAACGGGCGATATGGCGCAGAGTCAGATCCTGCCGTGGCTAGCCTGGCAGGGGCTTACCGTGACAAATATTATTATCAGCCATGCACATCTTGACCATATTGGCGGCCTGGAGAGCGTGCAGGCGGCCTTCCCGACAGCCCGCGTGCGCAGTGCGCTGGGGCGTGCCGGTCACTTAACCTGCCGCACGGGCGAGCGCTGGCAGTGGCAGGGGCTGCAGTTTAGCGCTCTGTGGCCGCCAGCCGGGGAAAGGGGCGAGGGCAATAATCAGTCCTGCGTCATTGCCATCACCGATGGCAAATGGCGAGTACTGCTAACGGGTGATATTGAAGCCCCTGCTGAGCTCAAACTGACGGCGACACAGCGGCCACATCTGGCTGCCGATCTCCTGCTGGTGCCGCATCACGGCAGCAGGACATCCTCCTCGCCGCCTTTTCTGCGCGCGGTCAATCCCCGCGTGGCGGTGGCGTCCGCTGCCCGCTATAGCGCCTGGCGTTTACCTGCGGTACAAATTATTCAGCGCTATGGCAAAAATCACGTCGAATGGCGTGATACCGCCCTTTCCGGACAGCTGAGCGCGCGTTTTTACGGAGATTACTGGCAAGTATTAGGATTAAGAGAACAAATAATGAACCGTTGGTACCATCAGTGGTTTGGCGTACTCCGCGATTCCGGCTAGAATAAGCGGCTATTTCATCTAAAGCTGGTTAAATAATGCATCTGGATAAAGATCTCTCCACCTGGCAGACATTCCGTCGTCTCTGGCCAATGATTGTGCCATACAAAACCGGGTTGATTGTGGCAGCCATCGCGCTGGTCCTCAACGCGGCAGGCGATACGCTGATGCTGTCACTGCTGAAACCTTTACTCGATGATGGTTTTGGCAAAGCGGACAGTTCCGTACTGCTATGGATGCCGCTGGCTGTGATTGGCCTGATGCTGATCCGTGGCATTACCAGCTATGCTTCCAGCTACTGTATCTCCTGGGTATCCGGTAACGTAGTAATGGGCATGCGGCGTCGCCTGTTCAGCCACATGATGGGCATGCCGGTCGCCTTTTTCGACCAGCAGTCAACCGGGACTCTGCTGTCACGCATCACCTATGATTCTGAGCAGGTTGCCTCATCCTCCTCCAGCGCGCTGGTTACCGTGGTGCGCGAAGGGGCTTCGATCATCGGCCTGTTTATCATGATGTTTTACTACAGCTGGCAGCTGTCGCTGATCCTGATTGTTCTGGCTCCGATCGTTTCGTTTGCGATTCGCATGGTCTCCAAGCGCTTCCGCAACATCAGTAAAAATATGCAGAACACCATGGGGCAGGTCACCACCAGCGCTGAGCAGATGCTGAAAGGGCATAAAGAAGTGCTGATCTTTGGCGGCCAGGAAATTGAAAGCCAGCGCTTTGATACCGTCAGCAATCGCATGCGTCAGCAGGGTATGAAGCTGGTTTCCGCTTCATCAATCTCTGACCCGATTATTCAGCTGATTGCCTCGCTGGCTCTGGCCTTTGTACTGTATGCCGCCAGCTTCCCAAGCGTAATGGAAACGCTGACCGCCGGTACCATTACCGTGGTGTTCTCCTCCATGATCGCTTTGATGCGCCCGTTGAAATCGCTGACAAACGTCAACGCACAGTTCCAGCGCGGCATGGCTGCCTGCCAGACCCTGTTCTCGATCCTCGACAGCGAGCAGGAAGTGGATACCGGTAAGCGCACTATCGAGCGTGCTAAAGGCGATATTGAATTCCGCAATGTGACCTTTAGCTATCCGGGGCGCGATATTCCCGCACTGCGCGACATTAATCTGAGCATTCCCGCAGGTAAAACTGTGGCGCTGGTTGGCCGCTCAGGCTCCGGTAAATCCACCATGGCCAGCCTGCTGACGCGCTTCTATGATATTCAGCAGGGTGAAATCCTGATGGACGGTCACGACCTGCGCGAATACACCCTGGCATCACTGCGTAACCAGGTGGCGCTGGTATCACAAAACGTCCACCTGTTTAATGACACCATTGCCAATAACATCGCCTATGCGCGTCACGAGCAGTACAGCCGTGCCGATATCGAAAAAGCGGCCACCATGGCGCACGCCATGGACTTTATCGGCAAGATGGATAAGGGACTGGATACGGTGATTGGTGAGAATGGCGTGCTGCTCTCCGGCGGCCAGCGTCAGCGTATTGCCATTGCCCGTGCGCTGCTGCGCGACTGCCCAATCCTGATCCTGGATGAAGCAACCTCCGCGCTGGATACCGAGTCCGAGCGTGCTATTCAGGCCGCACTGGATGAACTACAGAAAAACCGTACTTCGCTGGTGATTGCTCACCGCCTGTCCACAATCGAGAAAGCCGATGAGATCGTGGTGGTCGAAGATGGCCTGATTGTCGAGCGTGGTAGCCACGAAGTGCTGCTGGCGGAACGCGGCGTGTATGCCCAGCTTCATAAGATGCAATTTGGTCAATGATCGAACGCATCTGGAGCGGACGCTCCGCGCTTTACCTGCTGCTGTTGCCTTTCAGCCTGTTGTACGGGCTGATTAGCAATCTGCTGCGCCTCAGCTACCGCTGGGGATGGCGTAAGGCGTGGCGCGCCCCGGTCCCGGTGGTGGTGGTAGGCAATTTGACCGCCGGGGGGAATGGCAAGACGCCGGTGGTCATCTGGCTGGTGCAGGCGCTGCAACAGCGCGGGTTGCGCGTCGGCGTGGTGTCGCGCGGCTACGGTGGCAAAGCCGACAACTATCCGCTGGTGCTGGGGCCGCAGACGACTACCGCCGAAGCGGGCGATGAGCCGGTGCTGATTTACCAGCGTACCTTTGCGCAGGTTGCGGTGGCTCCGGTACGTCGTCAGGCGGTTGAAGCGCTGGTCAACGGCGGGCAGGTGGATATTATCGTTACCGACGATGGCCTGCAGCACTACGCGCTGGCACGGGATATCGAAATTGTGGTGATCGACGGTCAGCGGCGTTTTGGTAATGGCTGGTGGTTACCTGCCGGGCCAATGCGCGAGCGCAGCAGCCGCCTGAACAGCGTCAGTGCGATTATCGCTAATGGCGGCACAGCGCAGCCTGGCGAGCTGGCGATGCAGTTGGTGCCGGGTATGGCGGTCAATCTGCAATCCGGTGAGCAGCGCCCGGTGGCTGAACTGAAGAACGTGGTGGCAATGGCCGGCATTGGGCATCCACCGCGCTTCTTCAACACCCTGCGCCAGCAGGGGGTAACGCTGGAGAAAGAAGTGGCTTTTGCCGACCATCAAAACTACAGCCCCGACGCGCTGAATGCGTTGATCGGCCCCGGGCAAACGCTCCTGATGACCGAGAAAGACGCGGTGAAAGCGCGCGCCTTCGCCGCCGCTGACTGGTGGTATTTGCCGGTGGATGCACGGTTACCACAGTCTGAGTCCGCGGCGTTACTGAACAAAATCAGTGCATTAATTCCTCGCTAAATTCTCCGTCATTACCGACTAAACGCTACACTGAAGCCATCTGAATTTTATGGATGGCATTATGACGGCAGTCACTCTCTCACTGGTTCAGGCTCGCCAGCTGCACCTTGCGGCACAGGGTTTACTGCGGCCACCTTCTCATAAAGCGCGTTTTGACGATCTGCTGGCCGCGATAAGGCGCATGTCGCTGCTGCAAATTGACACCATCCACGTCGTGGCGCGCAGCCCTTATCTGGTGCTGTTCAGCCGCCTGGGAGACTACCCGGTTAGCTGGTTAGAACTGGCGCTGGCCTGCGGTAAACTGTTTGAATACTGGGCGCATGAAGCCTGCTTTATCCCGATTGAAGATTACCCACTGCTGCGCCACCGTATGCTCAATCCGACGGCTTTAGGCTGGAAGTACAATCAGCCATGGATGGATCAGCATCAGCAGGAGATCGCCGATCTGCTGGCGCATATTGGTGAGAATGGCGCGGTGCGATCGGCAGATTTTGCTGCTCCGGCAGGGCAGAAACCGGGCTGGTGGGCGTGGAAGCCGCACAAGCGTCATCTGGAAAACCTGTTTAGCGCAGGCGAGCTAATGGTCAGTGAGCGCCGTAACTTCCAGCGCGTCTACGATCTGCGGCAGCGGGTACTGCCTGAATGGGATGATGCCCTGCATGCATTGACGGAAAAGGATGCCACTGAGCGCATGCTGGAGAACAGCGCGGCCAGCCTGGGTATTTTTCGTCCCTCCTGGCTGGCGGACTATTACCGCCTGAAGCGGGCGCCCGTCACTCAGGCAATCACCCGCTGGCTGGAGCAGGGCACGGTGCGCTCAGTACAGGTCGAAAGCCTTGGAACGCTGTACGTGCACCAGACGCTGTTCGCCCAGCTTGACGCTCCACAGGCCGCCACGCACACCGCCATCCTCTCACCGTTCGATCCGCTGGTATGGGACCGTAAGCGAGCGCTGGAGCTGTTCAACTTTGACTACCGCCTGGAGTGCTACACGCCGGAGGCGAAGCGGCAATACGGCTATTTTGTTCTGCCGATCCTGCATCGTGGCGCGCTGAAAGGCCGCCTGGATGCGCGCATGCTGCGCAAGGAAAAAATATTGCAGGTCAAAACGCTGTGGCTTGAGCCAGAGGTGCGCGTCACGCAGCAACTGCTGGGCGATCTGCAGCGCGCGCTGACAAAGTTTGCCCGCTGGCAGGGCGCTGAAATGATCGAGGTCAATAAACTTCCGGCATCGATGGCAACGGCCTGGCCCGCGCGCTGGAAAATAGCGTGCGGGAGCGGTTTTTTCGTGGCCGGCGGGTAACTGCTCTGGTGCAGCTATGGTATTCTTGAGGCTTGCAAAACTGGGTTCATTGCGGAGGAACCATGGATCATCGTTTACTTGAAATTGTTGCCTGCCCGGTATGTCATGGCAAACTGTATTACAACAAAGATCTGCAGGAGCTGGTGTGCAAACCAGACGGGCTGGCCTATCCGGTGCGTGATGGAATTCCTGTACTGCTGGAAGTTGAAGCGCGTACGCTGACCCTGGAAGAGAGCCATCCATGAGTTTTGTGGCGATTATTCCGGCGCGTTTTGCCTCTACCCGCCTGCCGGGTAAACCGCTGGTGGATATTCACGGCAAACCGATGGTCGTCCACGTCATGGAGCGCGCACTGGAGTCCGGTGCTGAACGTGTGATCGTTGCTACCGATAACCAGGATGTGGCGCGTGCCGTCACGGCAGCCGGGGGTGAGGTCTGCATGACCCGCCCCGATCACCAGTCAGGCACCGAGCGCCTGGCGGAAGTGATTGAGCACTACCAGTTCGCCGATGACACGGTGATTGTCAACGTGCAGGGTGATGAGCCAATGATACCCCCGGTGATTATCCGTCAGGTGGCAGATAATCTGGCTAAAAGCAGTGCCGGTATGGCGACGCTGGCGGTGCCGATCGACTCTGCGGAAGAGGCCTTCAACCCGAATGCGGTAAAAGTGGTGCGCGATGCTAACGGCTATGCGCTCTACTTCTCGCGCGCCACAATCCCCTGGGATCGCGAGCGTTTTTCAGCCTCACGCGACACCATTGGCGACCACTTCCTGCGTCATATCGGGATTTACGGCTACCGTGCCGGTTTTATCCGCCGCTATGTAGGTTGGGAAGCGAGCCCGCTGGAGCAGATAGAGCTGCTGGAGCAGCTGCGCGTGCTGTGGTACGGCGAGAAGATCCACGTTGACGTGGCGAAAGCCATTCCCAGCGTGGGGGTTGATACTCCGGAAGATCTGCTGCGCGTCCGTGCGGCCATGCGTTGAGTTTAATCGGGGGTGCATTCGCAGCCCCGATCTACTGCCTGCAAATTTGATCCCATGCTGAGCAAATCACCACTTTCAGCGCCATGTTAAGCGTGCCTGCCTGAAAGGAGGGCGGATGGAACAACTGCGATCTGAACTCGAACTGGTACTTGGTGAAACTGTCAGCCGGGTTGAATGCATCAGCCAGCAACCCTATGCCAGCCTCTACACCCTCTATGATGACAGCGGCTATTCACTGCCGCTGGTCGCGAAATACTTCTCAATGAAGGGTATTGCCGCTCAGGAAGCCCATAAGCTGTCGATGCTGGCGCGTGAGGGGAAAGTGCGCGTGCCCGCCGTTTACGGGCTGGTGATCAGCCAGCAGCCCCCGCAGCACGAAGTGCTGCTGATCGAGCGGATCGGCGGCGTCTCAGTTGAAGCACCGACCCGCACCCCCGATCGCTGGCAGCAGCTGCAGGAGCAAATCGTCGAGGGCATGCTCTCCTGGCATCGTATTGACAGCCATGGCCTGGTCGGCACGGTGGACAGCACTCAGCAAAATCGCTGGCCTGCATGGTATACGCAGCGCATTGAGGTGCTGTGGGCGACGCTAAATTATCTGCAGCCGTCAGCGCTGGATATCGACGACCGCCAGATACTGTTTCGCAGCCGTGCCTGCCTCAGTGCCCTGTTTGCCGGTTTTGACGACCCGTGCGTGCTGGTTCATGGCAACCTCGCGCTGAGCAGCATTGTGAAAGAAGCCTGGGGCGACCGGCTGCAGGCGATAATCAATCCCGGTACGGTGCTGTGGGCACCGCGTGAGTTTGACCTTTACCCGCTGTGCGAGTCCGTTGCCGGGGAGGCGATTCTCAGCGCATATCTGCAGCGCGCTCCGGTGGCGGAGGGCTTTGTTGCCCGCCGCTGGCTCTATATCCTGTGGGAGGAGGTGGCGCGACTGATCCACACCACACAATTTGACCCGCCGCGTTTCAAGCTCGCCGCACGCTCCCTGCTGCCGTGGCTCAGCTAGCGCTTTGCGGCTTCAGCCATTGCCACAAGCGGCCCAGGCTCTCATACCACGCCCGCTCGCTGTGTCCCAGCCAGAATGAGTTCGGCATCGCCCTTTCCCACAGATTGAGTGGAGAAGTGACCGCCAGCTGATTCGCAGGCGCCGGCCAGGGGTGTAACCCCTGGCGCTGGAAAAAGATCATCGCTCTGGGCAGATGGTTAGCTGACGTCACCAGTGCAAACGGCTGCTCGCCGACAATTTTCGCCACTTCACTGGCTTCCTGCTCGGTATCATGCGGCTTATCCAGGGTGATAATCGCTTCGGCAGGTACGCCCAGCGACTGCGCCACGCGCGACGTCACCTCAGCAGAGCTCAGCGGATTGTTCTGCGCTCTACCACCGGTAAAAATCAGCCTGGCTCCCGGGTTGGCACGCCAGATGCGGATGCCTTCCGTCAGGCGCGGCAGGCTGTTGTTGAGCATGTTAGAGCTGGGTGCCCACGCGTCATTCCAGGTATAACCCCCACCAAGCACCACGATATAAGCGAGCGGCTGCTGATTGTGCCAGGTGGGGTAACGATCTTCGATCGGCGCCAGCAGACGATCGGCGACCGGCTGCAGGCTGAGCAGCAGCAACAAGATCCAGCTGGCGGAGATCAAAATTTTGCCGCTCTTTTGCCAGCGACTGAACCAGATCAAGAAAATACCCAGCGCCATGATTAACAGCAGCATGGGCAGGGGCAGCAGCAGGCCGCCGAACACTTTTTTCAGCGCGAAAAGCATGAAAAAGGACTCCTTTTGTCCGAAAAAACGCCACCCGGAAACGAAGCGATGACTGAGAGGTTCATTTATTGCCAGTGTATGCCAAAATACCCGACTGAATCACGCCTGAACGCTGGAGCTGCCTGTATGCAGGATCGCAACTTTGATGATATCGCAGAAAAGTTTTCACAAAATATATACGGTACCACCAAAGGCCGCATTCGCCAGGCGATCCTCTGGCAGGATCTCGACGCGCTGCTGAGTACCTTTCCTGCCGGGCCGCTTGCGGTGCTTGATGCGGGCGGCGGGGAAGGGCAGACCGGCTGCGGCATGGCAGAGCGTGGTCATCAGGTGCTGCTGTGCGACGTATCGGAGGAGATGATCGGCCGCGCCAGCCGCTTAGCGCTGGAAAAAGGTGTGAGCGGCAACATGCAATTTAAACAAATTAGCGCTCAGCAGGTCGTGCAACATTTGGATAAGCCGGTTGATCTGGTATTGTTTCACGCTGTGCTGGAATGGGTAGCCGAACCGCAACAGGTGCTGGCCGCTTTGTATGATGCGCTGAAGCCCGGAGGCGTGCTGTCGCTGATGTTTTATAACGTCAACGGCCTGCTGATGCAGACCATGGTGCTGGGCAATTTCGGCTATCTGCAGGCAGGCTTAAGCAAACGCAAAAAGAAAACCCTGTCCCCGGACTACCCGCGCGATCCGCAGCAGGTTTATGCCTGGCTTGAGGCATGCGGCTTTACCATTGAAACGAAAACCGGCATCCGGGTTTTCCACGACTATCTGCGGGATAAAACCAAGCAGAGTGAGCGGTTTGATGAAGTTCTGGCGCTGGAAAAGCAGTATTGCCGCCAGGAGCCGTTTTTAAGTTTAGGGCGTTACATCCACGTCACAGCGCGGAAACCCATTCAGAAGGACGAACTATGAGTGATTTTTCCCAGACTGTACCGGAACTGGTGGCCTGGGCGCGAAAAAATGATTTTTCCGTCACGTTGCCGACCGAACGTCTGGCTTTTTTGCTGGCGATTGCCACCCTCAACGGGGAGCGCATGGATGGCGAAATGAGTGAAGGCGAGCTGATTGATGCCTTCCGCCACGTCAGCGATGGCTTTGAGCAGACCAGCGAAACGGTGCTGGTTCGCGCCAACAATGCCATCAACGATATGGTACGCCAGCGCCTGATCAACCGCTTTACCAGCGAACACTCCGAAGGGAATGCTATCTATCGCCTGACGCCGTTGGGGATCGGCATTACCGATTACTACATCCGCCAGCGCGAGTTCTCCACGCTGCGCCTGTCGATGCAGCTGTCGATCGTCGCCGGTGAGCTGAAGCGCGCCGCCGACGCCGCCGATGAAGATGGCGATGAGTTCCACTGGCACCGCAACGTATTCGCGCCGCTGAAATACTCCGTGGCGGAAATTTTCGACAGTATCGACATTACGCAGCGCATCATGGATGAGCAGCAGCAGGCGGTCAAAGACGATATCGCGCAGCTGCTGAACAAAGACTGGCGCGCGGCGATCTCCAGCTGTGAGCTGCTGCTGAACGAAACTTCCGGCACGCTGCGCGAATTGCAGGATACGCTTGAGGCCGCGGGCGATAAGCTGCAGGCCAATCTGCTGCGCATCCAGGATGCGACGATGAACAGCCCGGATCTGGGGTTTGTCGACAAGCTGGTTTTTGACCTGCAAAACAAGCTCGACCGTATTATCAGCTGGGGCCAGCAGGCTATCGATCTGTGGATTGGCTACGATCGCCACGTCCATAAATTTATCCGTACCGCCATCGATATGGATAAAAACCGCGTCTTCGCCCAGCGGCTGCGCGTCTCGGTGCAGAACTATTTCGAGATGCCGTGGGCGCTCACCTATGCCAATGCCGAGCGCCTGTACGATATGCGCGATGAAGAGCTGGCACTGCGTAATGAAGAAGTCACCGGTGAACTGCCGTCAGAGCTGGAGTACGAAGAGTTTAATGAGATCCGCGAACAGCTGGCGGCAATGATTGAAGAGGCGCTGGCGATCTACAAAGCGCAGCAGAAGCCGCTGGATCTCGGCGCCGTGATGCGCGAATACCTGACACAATACCCGCGCGTGCGTCACTTCGACGTGGCGAGAATTGTCGTCGATCAGGCCGTGCGCTTAGGCGTGGCCGAAGCAGATTTCTCCGGTTTGTCCGCTGAGTGGCAGACCATTAATGATTACGGAGCCAAGGTGCAGGCACATGTCATCGACAAATATTGAACAAGTGATGCCGGTAAAGCTGGCCCAGGCCCTGGCTAACCCGATTTTTCCGGCGCTGGACAGCCAGTTACGTGCAGGCCGTCATATCGGCATCGATGAGTTAGATCAGCACGCCTTCCTGATGGATTATCAGGAATTTCTCGAAGAGTTTTACGCGCGCTACAACGTGGAGCTAATCCGCGCCCCGGAAGGTTTCTTCTACCTGCGCCCGCGCTCCACCACCCTTATCCCGCGTTCGGTGCTGTCCGAGCTGGATATGATGGTCGGCAAAATTCTCTGCTATCTCTACCTCAGCCCGGAACGTCTGGCCAATGAAGGGATCTTCAGCCAGCAGGAGCTGCATGATGAGCTGATGTCGCTGGCCGATGAAGGCAGGCTGCTGAAGCTGGTTAACCAGCGCTCGACCGGCTCTGACCTTGACCGCCAGAAGCTGCAGGAAAAAATGCGGGCCTCATTAAACCGCCTGCGCCGCCTCGGTATGGTGTGGTTTATGGGCAACGACAGCAGCAAATTCCGCATCACTGAATCCGTGTTTCGCTTCGGTGCCGACGTGCGCAGCGGGGATGATGCCCGTGAAGCGCAGCTGCGCCTGATCCGTGACGGTGAAGCGATGCAGCTTGACGGCGGGCTGGCGCTGGCAGATGAAACCGACGACGGCGAAAGTACGGCAGAACGCAACCAGCCGGACGGCGGAGAGGAAGAATAAATGATTGAACGTGGAAAGTTTCGCTCACTGACGCTGATTAACTGGAACGGTTTCTTTGCCCGTACCTTTGACCTCGACGAGCTGGTGACTACGCTGTCGGGTGGTAACGGAGCCGGGAAGTCGACCACCATGGCGGCCTTTATCACCGCGCTGATCCCCGACCTGACGCTGCTGCACTTCCGTAACACCACCGAAGCGGGCGCCACATCGGGTTCTCGTGATAAAGGCCTGCACGGTAAGCTGCGCCCCGGCGTGTGCTACGCCGCGCTGGACGTGATGAACTCACGTCACGAGCGCGTGATTGTCGGCGTGCGCCTGCAGCAGGTTGCCGGCCGCGACCGCAAAGTGGACATTAAACCGTTCAGCATCCATGGCCTGCCGACGTCGATTAACCCGACTGAAATTCTCACCGAAACGGTGAATGCGCGCCAGGCACGGGTGCTGCCGCTCAGCGAGCTGAAGGACAAATTCGAAAGTAGCGAGAGCGTACAGTTCAAACAGTACAACTCGATTACTGACTACCACTCGGTGATGTTCGATCTCGGTATCGTGGCGCGCCGCCTGCGCTCTGCCGCCGACCGCAGCAAATATTACCGCCTGATTGAGGCCTCGCTGTACGGCGGGATCTCCAGCGCAATTACCCGCTCGCTGCGTGACTACCTGCTGCCGGAAAACAGCGGGGTGCGTAAAGCCTTCCAGGATATGGAAGCGGCGCTGCGTGAAAACCGCATGACGCTGGAAGCGATCCGCGTCACCCAGTCCGACCGCGACCTGTTTAAGCACCTGATTTCCGAAGCGACCAGCTACGTGGCCGCAGACTATATGCGCCATGCTAACGAGCGCCGCATTCACCTCGATGCTGCGATGGTGGTGCGTAACGACCTGTTCACCAGCCGTAAGCAGCTGGCCGCGGAGCAGTATCGTTCGGTCGAGATGGCGCGTGAGCTGGCCGAACATAACGGCGCAGAGAGCGATCTGGAAACCGATTATCAGGCCGCCAGCGATCACCTCAACCTGGTGCAAACCGCGCTGCGTCAGCAGGAAAAAATTGACCGCTATGATGCCGATCTCGAAGAGCTGACCTTCCGCCTGGAAGAGCAGAACGAAGTGGTGGCTGAAGCGCGTGAGCTGCAGGAAGAACACGAAGCGCGCAGCGAAGCAGCCGAGCTGGAAGTCGACGAGCTGAAAAGCCAGCTGGCTGACTATCAGCAGGCGCTGGACGTGCAGCAGACCCGCGCTATCCAGTACCAGCAGGCATTGACCGCGTTGCAGCGGGCGAAAGAGATCTGCCAGCTGAGCGACCTTAGCGTTGATAACGCTGAAGAGTGGCAGGAAACTTTCCAGGCGAAAGAGCAGGAAGCGACCAGTAAGCTACTGATGCTGGAGCAGAAAATGAGCGTGGCGCAGGCCGCGCACAGCCAGTTTGAACAGGCTTTCGAGCTGGTAACCAAAATTGCCGGGCCGGTCAGCCGCAGCGAAGCCTGGCAGGTCGGTCGCGATCTGCTGCGCGATGCGGGCAACCAGCGCTATCACGCTGAACAGCTGCAGCCGCTGCGTAGCCGCATTAACGAACTTGAGCAGCGCCTGCGCGAACAGCAGGATGCCGAGCGCCTGCTGAGCGAGTTCTGCAAGCGCCACGGTAAGCAGGTCGATGCTGAAGAGCTGGAAGCCCTGCAGTATGAGCTGGAAGCGCAGATTGAGCAGCTGAGCGACAGCGTGTCCGACGCCGGTGAGCGCCGCATGAACATGCGCCAGGAGCTGGAACAGCTGCGCGAACGTATTGCCCGCCTGACCAAACAGGCGCCGCAGTGGCTGGCCGCACAGGAGATCCTTTCCCAGCTCAGCGAGCAGACCGGGCAGGTGCTGGAAAACAGCCAGCAGGTTACCGAATTTATGCAGCAGCTGCTGGAGCGCGAGCGCGAAACCACGGTTGAGCGTGATGAAGTCTCTGCCCGCAAGCGTGAAATTGAGCAGCAGATCGAGCGCCTCAGCCAGCCTGGCGGAGCCGAAGATCCCCGTCTTAACAACCTCGCTGAGCGCTTTGGCGGCGTGCTGCTGTCCGAAATTTATGACGATGTCACCATCGACGATGCGCCGTACTTCTCCGCGCTGTACGGCCCGGCGCGCCATGGAATTGTCGTCCCGGACCTGTCACGGGTACGTGAGTTGCTCGACGGCATGGATGACTGCCCGGAAGATCTCTATCTGATTGAAGGGGACCCGCAGTCGTTTGATGACAGCGTATTCAACGTTGAAGAGCTGGAAAAAGCGGTGGTGGTCAAGGCCAGCGATCGCCAGTGGCGCTATTCACGCTTCCCGAAAGTGCCGCTGTTTGGCCGTGCGGCGCGTGAGAATCAGCTGGAGCTGCTGCAAACCGAGCGGGAAGGCCTGGCCGAGCGCTACGCCACGCTGTCGTTTGACGTGCAGAAAACCCAGCGTCTGCACCAGTCCTTCAGCCGCTTTATCGGCAGCCACCTCGCCGTGGCCTTTGAGTCCGATCCGGAAGCGGAAATGCGCCTGCTGAACAATCGCCGCACGGAAGTTGAGCGCGCGCTGAGCAGCCATGAAAGCGAAAACCAGCAGCAGCGCCAGCAGTTTGACCAGGCGAAAGAGGGCGTAGCTCAGCTTAACCGCCTGATGCCGCGCGTCAGCCTGCTGCTGGATGATTCCCTGCGCGACCGTTACGAAGAGATTCTGGAAAAGCTGGATGAAGCGCAGGAAGCCGCACGCTTTATCCAGCAGCACGGCGCTCAGCTGGCGAAGCTGGAGCCGATCCTCTCCGTATTGCAGAGCGACCCGGAACAGCATGAACAGCTGAAGCTGGATTATCAGCAGGCGCAGCAGCAGCAGCGCGATGCCCGTCAGCAGGCGTTTGCCCTGACGGAAGTGGTACAGCGCCGCGCGCACTTTGGTTATACCGACTCCGCAGGCATGCTTGACGGCAACAGCGATCTCAACGAGAAGCTGCGTCAGCGCCTGGAGCATGCCGAGGCTGAACGTGCGCGTGCCCGCGACCAGCTGCGCCAGCATCAGGCCCAGCTGACGCAGTATTCTCAGCTGCTGGCCACGCTGAAAAGCTCCTATGACGCCAAGCGCGACATTCTGAAAGAGCTGCAGCAGGAGATGCAGGACATCGGCGTACAGGCTGACTCCAGTGCCGAAGAGCGTGCGCGCATGCGTCGTGATGAACTGTATAGCGCCCTGAGTAATAATCGTGCCCGCCGTAATCAGCTGGAAAAACAGCTGACCTTCTGTGAAGCCGAAATGGATGCGCTGCAGAAAAAACTGCGCCGCCTGGAGCGTGAATACCAGGTGGGCCGCGAGCAGGTCGTCAGTGCTAAAGCGGGCTGGGTGGCGGTACTGCGCCTGGTGAAAGACAACGGCGTTGAGCGCCGTCTGCATCGCCGGGAGCTGGCGTATCTTGGCGGGGACGAGCTGCGTTCAATGTCGGATAAGGCGCTGGGTGCGCTGCGTCTGGCGGTGGCGGATAACGAACACCTGCGCGATGTGCTGCGCCTGTCGGAAGATCCTAAGCGTCCTGAGCGTAAAATTCAGTTCTTTATCGCCGTGTATCAGCACCTGCGCGAGCGTATCCGTCAGGATATCATCCGCACGGATGACCCGGTCGAAGCCATCGAGCAGATGGAGATCGAACTGAATCGTCTGACCGAAGAGTTAACCGCACGCGAGCAGATGCTGGCGATCAGCTCGCGCAGCGTAGCGAACATTATTCGTAAAACCATTCAGCGCGAGCAGAATCGTATTCGCCAGCTGAACCAGGGCTTGCAGGCCGTCAGCTTTGGCCAGGTGAAAAGTGTGCGTCTGAACGTCAACGTGCGTGAAGCCCACTCCACCCTGCTTGACGTTTTGTCAGAACAGCATGAGCAGCATCAGGATCTGTTTAAAAGCAATCGCCTGACCTTCTCGGAAGCGCTGGCGAAACTCTATCAGCGCCTGAACCCGCAGATCGATATGGGGCAGCGCACGCCGCAAACCATCGGTGAGGAGCTGCTCGATTACCGTAACTATCTGGAAATGGAAGTTGAAGTTAACCGTGGTTCCGACGGCTGGCTGCGCGCAGAGAGTGGTGCACTGTCGACCGGTGAAGCTATCGGTACCGGGATGTCCATTCTGGTCATGGTGGTGCAGAGCTGGGAAGAGGAGTCACGCCGCCTGCGCGGAAAAGATATCTCGCCTTGCCGACTGCTGTTCCTCGACGAAGCGGCGCGTCTGGATGCCAAATCCATCGCTACGCTGTTCGAACTGTGTGACCGTCTGGAAATGCAGCTGATCATCGCGGCGCCTGAAAACATCAGCCCGGAAAAGGGGACGACCTATAAGCTGGTGCGTAAGGTGTTTAATAATACTGAGCATGTTCATGTGGTGGGTCTGCGCGGCTTCGCTGCCGAGCCGACGGTGACCAGCAATGGCGCCGAAGCTGAGGCATAATCCTGGACTAAAAATATAAAAAATGATGGCGTGCAGTGGTAAAATCTCTGCTGCCAGATTACTCTGGATAACGGCATTTGCAACGGAAGAGGCAGATGCCGTTTTCTGTTTCTATACTTATAACAATGACTAACTGCTGCTGTTCTTTGATTCAGCTGGCTTACACAGGGGGCAAGGGATGTTGCTGAAGAAATCGTTATCCGCTCAGGCCGTTGCGCTTGGCTACTGTTTGATGTTCGGACTGACATACATGTCCCCCGCAGCGGCAGGTATTCCACCTGTTTCCGCACCTGCGTCATCGACCGTTAGCGTGGTTCAAAGCCAGGCACAAATCAGTGCGGCTTTCCCTCATGGGAGCACGCCGTTTTATTTGAAGAATCTCACCCCACTGTATGCCGCAAACGGTATGCGTCTGATGTGGCAGGATCAACAGGCCGTGCAGCAGTTCCAGCAGCAGCTGGCTGAGGTTGCGCTTTCCGGCGTGCAGCCGCAATTTACCCGCTGGGTCAAACAGCTGACCGATCCGCAAATTAGCGGGCTGGCGCGTGATGTGGTGCTGTCTGACGCCATGTTGGGCTATCTGCAATTCACCTCCAATGTGCCGAGCAAGGGTGAAGTCTGGCTGTATAGCAATGCCCCTTACAAGATGGAAGCGCCGTCAATGGCGGCGATCAATCAGTGGCAGCGCGCATTGGCGCAGGGCAATCTTAGCGGCTTTGTGCAGTCCCTGGCCCCGCAGCACCCGCAATATGCCCTGATGCATCAGGCGCTGAAAACCCTGCTGGCGGATGCGCGCCCGTGGCCGCAGCTGCGGGATAAACAAACGTTAAAACCGGGGCAGGTGAGTGATGATGTTCCGGCGCTGCGCGACATTTTACAGCGCACCGGCATGATGTCTGCCGCCAATGAACCGCCGAAACCGACTGCCGAAGTGGTCGGAGCCGTGGATGCCCCGCTGGTGCATGACGATGATAACGCACAGCCGGATGCTGTCGTGCCGCAGCAGCGAGATACCAACGCGGTTGTCAGCCCGTCTGCCACTGCCACCACGGATATTCCCCCACCTGCAGTGCCGAATAACGTCGGTAACGTGCAGGGCGAGGCTATCCCGGTCAATGCTGACAATATCTACACGCCACAGCTGGTTGAGGCGCTGAAACGCTTCCAGCGCTGGCAGGGGTTGGAAGCGGATGGCGCAATTGGCACGCGCACCCGCGAGTGGTTAAACGTCTCGCCGCAGCAGCGTGCTTCGCTGCTGGCGCTGAACATTCAGCGTTTGCGTCTGCTACCCGATGACATGCACAACGGCATCATGGTGAATATCCCGAACTACTCGCTGGCTTACTACGTTAACGGCAGCGAGATTTTATCCTCGCGGGTGATTGTTGGCCGCCCGGACCGTAAAACGCCGTTGATGCGCAGCGCGCTAAACAATGTGGTACTCAACCCGCCGTGGAATGTGCCGACCACGCTGGTGCGCAAAGATATTGTGCCGAAGGTGAAGCAGGATCCGATGTACCTGTATAAACACGGTTATACGCTGCTGTCAGGTTGGAGCAGCGATGCGCAGGTGATCGACCCATCAATGATTGACTGGAGTATGGTTTCGGCCGCCTCGTTCCCGTATCGCATTCGCCAGGCTCCGGGGGCCACCAACTCGTTAGGGCGCTACAAGTTTAATATGCCAAGCTCGGACGCCATCTATCTGCACGACACGCCTAATCACGGCCTGTTTCAGAAAGATATTCGCGCGCTCAGCTCAGGCTGCGTGCGCGTGAACCGCGCCTCGGACCTCGCTAACCTGCTGTTGCAGGATGTGGGCTGGGATGGCTCGCGCATCAGCAGCACCCTGAAACAGGGCGAAACGCGCTTTGTTTCAATCCGCCACCGCATTCCGGTTAATCTCTATTACCTGACCGCCTGGGTAGCAGATGACGGTCAGCCGCAGTTTCGTACAGATATTTACAATTATGATATGACGGCGCGCTCAGGCACTCAGGTGCTGACGCAGGCTGGTCAATTATTGCTCTAATTGTTGATTATCCAGCAGTTCCGCCCGCGGGGAGTTCTCCGCTCAGTTGGCTGGCGCAGCGGCGTTGAGTGCGATCTCTGCGTCACACTCCGCTGCGCCGGGTTGACGGATGTTTTCTCCCCCGGTAAGGTTCGGACGGTGCAGTAAATGCATCGTTCCGAATACTTCAGCCAGGTAATACAGATTCATGGATAAATTTGACTCAAATCGTCGTAAGTGGTTAGCACTGGGCGGCGCTGCACTCGGTGTGGCACTTCTTCCCGGACAGGCTTTTGCCTCGCTCTCTACTGCTCGTCCTCGTGTGCTGACCCTCAGCAACCTCAACACCGGTGAAAGCCTCAAAACTGAGTTTTTCAATGGAAAAAGTTACGACAAGGATGAATTAGCGCGCCTGAATCACTTTTTCCGTGACTACCGGGCCAACAAAAGTAAGAACATCGATCCCCACCTGTTCGATCAGCTTTACCGCCTGCAGACCATGCTTGATACGCGCAAACCCGTGCAGTTAATCTCCGGTTACCGTTCGCTGGCGACCAACAACTCGCTGCGTTCGCACAGCAAAGGCGTGGCAAAGCACAGCTACCACACCCTGGGTCAGGCAATGGATTTTCACATTGAAGGAATTTCGTTAAGCAATATTCGCAAAGCTGCGCTTTCGCTACGTGCAGGCGGTGTAGGATACTACCCGAGCAGTAACTTTGTGCATATTGATACCGGTCCGGTACGGAACTGGTAAAAACGAAATTCCGGGCACCTGTGGTGGCCGGTAACGGAGAGTTATGGACTATCACATTATCCCGGTCACCGCGTTCGCTCAGAACTGTTCGGTGATTTGGTGTGCGGAAACTCGCGAAGCCGCGCTGGTGGACCCGGGCGGTGACGCGGAGAAAATCAAACGAGAAGTCGCTGATTTGGGCGTTAAGCTCACCCAAATCCTGTTGACGCACGGCCATCTTGACCATGTTGGTGCCGCCGCCGAGCTGGCAGAGCATTATCAGCTGCCCATTATTGGCCCACATATCGCCGATAAATTCTGGCTGGACGCGCTGCCGACGCAGAGTGAAATGTTTGGCTTTGCCACTTGCCCACCGCTGACGCCGGATCGCTGGCTGGAAGAGGGGGAGACGGTAACCTTGGGCAATACCCCGCTTGAAATCCTGTTGTGCCCTGGCCATACGCCGGGGCATATCGTCTTCTTTGACCGCGCAGGCCGCCTGCTAGTTTCTGGCGATGTGATTTTCAACGGCGGGGTCGGGCGTTCAGACTTCCCTCAGGGCAGCCACAGCGACCTGATCGCCTCCATTCACCACAAACTCCTGCCGCTGGGTGACGATGTGACCTTTATCGCAGGTCACGGCCCGATGTCGACGCTCGGGCGTGAACGTATCAGCAACCCGTTCCTGCAATAGCCGCATTGAAAAAAGGGGGCGACCGCAAAAACGGTCGCCCCCTTCAATGTAAAGGCTGACCCTTAGTGCCGGTCAGCCCTCTCTCATTTACAGTACCGCGACAATCGCCTCACACAGCGGTGCCATATTGTCCGGGGTCATGCCCGCAACGTTAACGCGCCCGGAGTTCACTGCATACACGCCAAACTCATCGCGCAGGCGAACCACCTGATCTTTGGTCAGGCCGCTGAACGAGAACATGCCGTTCTGATCGATGATAAAGCTAAAGTCGCCTTTCGCCCCTTTCTCCTGCAGCGTATTGACAAACAGCTGACGCATACGCTGAATGCGCTCGCGCATCGCGCTCAGTTCCTGCTCCCACAGCACGCGCAGGGCGCTGTTGCTGAGGATAGTCGCAACCACAGCCGCACCGTGTGCCGGTGGGTTAGAGTAGTTGGCGCGAATGGTGGCTTTCACCTGACTGAAGGCGGTATCTACCACCGCCGCATTAGCGGCGACCAGCGTGAAGGCACCCACGCGTTCGTTATACAGGCCAAAGTTTTTCGAGTAAGAGCTGCAAACGATCAGTTCCTGGTGGGTGGCAGCAAAGGCGCGCAGGCCTTCTGCATCCTCTTCCAGACCGCGAGCGAAGCCCTGATAGGCGAAGTCAAACAGCGGCAGCCAGCCTTTCGCCAGCGACAGCTCAGCCAGCTGTGACCACTGTTCAGCCGTTGGGTCAATCCCGGTTGGGTTGTGGCAGCAGCCGTGGAACAGCACTACGTCACCGGCTTCAGCGGCATTCAGGCTGTTTAGCAGGCCATCGAAGTCCAGCGAGTGATTCGCCGCATCGTAATATTTGTATTCACACACTTCCAGACCGGCGGCTTCAAACACATTTTTGTGGTTCGGCCAGCTTGGGTTACTCACCCAGATGCGTTTGGCTGGGGTCTGCGTGGCGATAAAGTCCGCCGCCACGCGCAGAGCACCGGTACCGCCAGGGGTTTGGGCGGTGCGGGCACGATGATGGCCAATCAGGGCGCTGTCAGCACCGAACAGCAGTTCCTGGGTGCAGCGACCAAAATCAGCAATACCATCAATGCTCAGATAGTTTTTGGTGGTTTCGTTTTCCAGCAGATACTGCTCAGCTTTCTTCACGCTGGTCAGTACCGGCGTGTTGCCGGTTTCATCTTTATACACGCCAATACCGAGGTTGATTTTATTCTGGCGATCGTCGGCGCGGAACAGATCGGCTAAACCAAGAATAGGGTCGGCGGGTGCAGCTGCAATACGTTCAAACATAGTCGAAGTCCGTTAGCTTAATCTAAAGCGAAGTGAGGACTCAGGGTACCGCCTGGAAGGGTAAATTGCCAACCGTTTGCGTGAAAATTGCAGTAGAAAGAGAAAGGGGAAGGGCAGAAAACAAAAACGGGGCCGAAGCCCCGTTTTGATGCTCTGATAACCGCGACCGCAGCCGCAGTTAAATGGCAATTAGAACTGGTACTGCAGGCCAACACCAACAACGTCGTCGGTCGCTACGCCCTGAGAACGGGTGTAATCGTTGTCATCCAGCAGGTTGATTTTGTAGTCAACATAGGTAGACATGTTTTTGTTGAAGTAGTAGTAGGTACCCACTTCGATATATTTAACCAGGTCTGCATCGCCACCGTTGAAGGTACCGACTGCATCCAGCTGCTTGCCTTTAGACTGCAGGTAAGCGATGGATGGGCGCAGGCCGAAGTCGAACTGGTACTGTGCAACCACTTCGAAGTTCTGAGTTTTGTTAGCAGTCTGACGCGCGGTGTCGCCGTATGCAGTGGTGTTACGTGCTTCACCGTAGAATGCTGCCAGGTAAACGTTGTTAGCATCGTACTTCAGGCCGGTGCCCCACTGATCAGCTTTGTCACCTTTACCGTCAGCTGCCTGCAGGTTAGTACGGTCAGAAGAGGCATATGCGCCTACTACGCTCACGCCCATACCGGTGTCGTAAGCAACAGAAGAGCCCCAGCCGTCGCCGTTGTCGTGCAGTACGTCACGGCCTTCGTTTTTGCCCTGGTACTGTACAGCGAAGCTCAGGCCTTCAACCAGACCGAAGAAGTTGCTGTTACGGTAGGTAGCCAGACCGTTTGAACGACCAACCATGAAGTTGTCGTTTTCCTGGTACATGGTGTCATCGCCGAAGATTGGCAGCTGGTCGGTGTAAGACATTGCGTCGTAGATCACGCCGTAGTTACGACCGTAGTCGAATGAGCCTGCATCACCGAATTTCAGACCGGCGAAGCCCAGACGAGTTTTAGAACCTGTAGTACCCTGAGATTCAGCAACGTTCGCCTGAACGTTGTATTCCCACTGGCCGTAGCCGGTGATTTGATCGTTGATCTGGGTTTCACCTTTGAAACCAAAACGAACATAAGTCTGGTCGCCGTCAGAACCAGCGTCGTCAGAGAAGTTGTGGCGCGCATCAACTTTACCGTACAGGTCCAGTTTGTTGCCATCTTTGTTATAGATTTCTGCAGCGTTCGCGGCACCAGCAGCCAACAGAGCTGGGATCACTACTGCAAGAATGTTGCGCTTCATCATTTTTTATTACCCTCATTGGAGTTATTTGGACACCTGCCACTGCCGTCAATAATTCTTTACAGAACTACGATGAGAGTTTGGTGTCTTCCTGTGTCTGCACGCATCTTTCCATTCGCAGCCTGGTTAATCTAGCGCGAAAATGCTACCAATCTCCTATTCTGGTTACAATAGGGAAATATGTATGACAAAATGTAAAAAATACGGAACTTTGTGAGGGAACTCTAAATTTACAAAAATAAAAAAAGGCCAGCGAGGCTGGCCTTAGTATATATATGAATTTCTTATATTTAATGCAGAAATCAGAAGGTGGCGTTGCGCGGAGTACGCGGGAAGGCGATAACATCTCTTACATTTTGTACGCCGGTGACATAGGCGATTAATCGTTCGAAACCTAAACCGAAACCTGAATGTGGCACGGTGCCGTAGCGACGCAGATCGCGATACCACCAGTAATCTTCTTTATTCAGACCCATCTCGGCGAGGCGAGCATCCAGCACGTCCATACGCTCTTCACGCTGTGAACCGCCGATGATTTCACCGATGCCCGGAGCCAGAACATCCATCGCAGCCACGGTTTTGCCGTCGTCGTTGAGACGCATATAGAAAGCTTTGATGTCTTTCGGGTAGTTCTTCACCACTACCGGCGCCTTAAAGTGTTTCTCGGCCAGATAGCGTTCATGTTCGGAAGAGAGGTCAATACCCCAGGAAACGGCATTTTCGAAGGTCTGGCCAGATGCCAGCAGGATCTCGACGGCCTCGGTGTAATCTACCTGCGCAAAATCGGTAGTCACAAATTTCTCCAGGCGCGAAATCGCTTCTTTGTCTACACGCTCAGCGAAGAAGGCCATATCGTCGGCGCGTTCTTCCAGTACCGCTTTGAAGACATACTTGAGCATCGCTTCCGCCAGCGCGGCGTTATCTTCCAGATCGGCAAACGCCACTTCCGGTTCCAGCATCCAGAATTCCGCCAGGTGGCGGCTGGTGTTGGAGTTTTCCGCACGGAAGGTTGGACCGAAGGTGTAGATCTTAGAAATCGCACTGGCATAGGTTTCGCCGTTCAGCTGGCCGGAAACGGTCAGGAACGCTTCTTTACCAAAGAAGTCTTCGTCGTAATTGACTTTGCCTTCCGGCGTGCGCGGCAGGTTTTCCATATCCAGCGTCGAAACGCGGAACATTTCACCGGCACCTTCCGTATCGGAAGCGGTAATCAGCGGGGTAGAGACCCAGAAGAAACCCTGCTCGTCGAAGAAGCGGTGTAATGCCTGGGCCAGCGTATGACGCACGCGGGCGACGGCACCAATCAGGTTGGTACGCGGGCGCAGGTGTGCAACCTCACGCAGATATTCAATGCTGTGGCGTTTTGCCGCCATCGGGTAGGTATCAGGGTCATCAACCCAGCCAACCACTTCGACCGCCGTGGCCTGAATTTCAAAACTCTGGCCTTCACCCGGGGATTCCACCACTTTGCCGGTAATCACAACCGAGCAGCCGGTGGTCAGGCGCAATACTTCATCCTGATAATTATTCAGAGAATTATTGACCACAGCCTGAACGGGATTAAAGCAGGAACCGTCGTAAACGGCGATAAAGGAAATACCGGCTTTTGAATCTCTTCGTGTACGCACCCAGCCACGTACGGTGACTTCGCTGTCAACCGCGACCCGGCCGTGCAGTACATCCGCTACAGGCACAACGCTCATATAAGTCTCTCACTATTAATCTGAATAACCCCGAAATTAGGGTCTTGCTATGTTACTTGCCAGACGAGGAGAAACAAGAGAAATTCCCGGAAGCGGGAGAGATTTATTAACAGGATGGGGCTATCAGGGGCCAGCACGGGTCTGGCCCCTGGAAACTGTTAGCTGGCTTTCTTGACCAGCGGAAGATCGAAAGCTTTGCGCAGGGCGCGGACAAAGGCTTTATCCTGACAGATAGTTTTACCCGGGCTGTCGGAAAGTTTAGCGACCGGCTTACCGTTGCACTCCACCAGCTTGATGACAATATTAAGCGGTTTTACCTCGGGAATATCGCAGGTCAGGCGCGTACCGATGCCGAAAATGACATTTATACGCTGACCAAACTGGCGATATAACGCCACGGCTTTATCCAGGTCAAGATTATCGGAGAACACCAGCGTTTTGCTCTGCGGGTCTAATTCCAGCTGCTGATAGTGGGCAATGGCTTTCTCGCCCCATTCAAACGGGTCTCCAGAATCATGGCGCAGCCCCTGGTAAGCGGTGGCAAACCCACGACCGAAGTCGCGCAGGAAAGCATCCATAGTGATGCAGTCGGTCAGCGCAATGCCCAGCTGGTCCGGATACTCCTCCAGCCAGGCCTGCAGTGCAGCGCGCTGGCTGTTAGCCAGCACTGGGCTGATCTGCTGATGCGCCTGGAACCATTCGTGCGCCTGAGTGCCGACCGGGGCAATACCCAGCTGACGCGCAACTTCATAGTTACTCGACCCGACCAGCCACGGAAAATCCTGCTTGAGCGTGCTGACAATCGCCAGCTGCACATCGTGAGAGAAGCGGCGGCGGGTGCCGAAGTCCATCAGACGGAAGCGCGACATATCGAGATCCGCCGTCAGGTCGGCAAACTGCACCAGCTTGCTCTTCAGCTTGTCGACCGCCATCTGTGGCGTCACCAGAGGTGAGCGGTGACGATGCACCACTTCACTGATCAGCGCCAGCAGCGGCACTTCCCACATGATGACTTCACGCCACGGCCCGCTGATACGGATATCCAGCTTGCCGTGATGGTTGCGCACGCTCACCTGGCGCGGATCGTAGCGGAAGGTGCGCAGCCAGCTCAGGTAGTCCGCCTTGAAGAAGGGCAGGCCAGAGAGATACGCAAACTCGTCGTCGCTCAGTACCAGCGAAGCCATCGACGCGATTTGCTCGTTAATCTCATCAGCATAGATGCCGAGCATGTCGTCACCACGGCAACGAAACTCGGCGGCGACGGTGACATCGTAATAGCGATGAAACACAGCCTGCTGCATGTGGAGTTTATAAGCATCGGTATCTAAAAGCGTGGTCAAAATCGGGGAAGCGTGTCGTGTCATGGTGCGTTTCAGCATCCTCTGGCGAAGAGCGTTATCCCTGGTTCAAATAAAAGAAAAGTCGCAGGAGTATAACCCGAATACTCATTTAGTGAAGCCGATCACAGCACAATTCGGCTAGTCGGGATGAGGAAGAGCGCGGCGTTTGTTAATGAGATGTACCATTTTCAGGCAATGGCGCCAATTGTCGTCGATTCTACGTGGCAACCAGGGCATAACAGGAATAGACTTGAAAAGGTTAACTAATTACGACGTGAGAAGGACTTATGACGCAACTGCCGCAAGCCAAAAATCGCCATGATTATCGTGCCCCGGATTACACCATTACCGATATCGATCTGACTTTTAACCTTGATGCCAGCACCACGCAGGTCACCGCTATCAGCCAGATTAAACGTCTGGGTGCCAGCACGGCGGAGCTGCGTCTTGACGGCGGTGAAGACCTGAAGCTGGTGTCGCTGCATGTCGACGAGCAGCCGTGGCAGCACTACCGTCTGGAAGAGGGCGCGCTGGTGTTAACCCAGCTGCCTGATGCTTTCACTCTGAAAATCGTCAATGAGACCCACCCGGATAAAAACACCGCGCTGGAAGGGCTGTACAAGTCCGGCGAAGCGCTGTGTACCCAGTGTGAAGCCGAAGGCTTCCGCCACATCACCTGGTATCTGGACCGCCCGGACGTGCTGGCGCGCTTTACCACCACGATTATTGCCGATCAGGCGCGCTACCCTTATCTGCTCTCCAACGGCAACCGCGTGGACGGTGGTCAGATGGGAGATGGCCGTCACTGGATGAAGTGGCACGACCCGTTCCCGAAACCCTGCTATCTGTTTGCGGTTGTGGCGGGCGATTTTGACGTGCTGCGCGACAGCTTCAAAACCCGTTCCGGCCGCGATGTGGCGCTGGAGATCTTCGTCGATCGCGGCAATCTCGACCGCGCTGACTGGGCGATGACCTCGCTGAAAAACAGCATGAAGTGGGATGAAGAGCGCTTCGGACTGGAGTACGACCTCGACATCTTTATGATCGTTGCCGTCGACTTCTTTAATATGGGCGCGATGGAGAACAAAGGCCTGAACGTCTTTAACTCCAAATACGTGCTGGCTAAGGCTGAAACCGCGACCGACAAAGATTACCTCGGCATTGAGGCGGTGATCGGCCATGAATACTTCCATAACTGGACCGGCAACCGCGTCACCTGCCGTGACTGGTTCCAGCTCAGCCTGAAAGAGGGGCTGACGGTGTTCCGCGATCAGGAGTTCAGCTCTGACCTGGGTTCGCGCGCGGTTAACCGCATTGATAATGTGCGCGTGATGCGCGGTTCACAGTTTGCCGAAGATGCCAGCCCGATGGCGCACCCGATCCGCCCGGAACAGGTGATCGAGATGAACAACTTCTACACTCTGACAGTGTATGAGAAGGGTTCAGAAGTTATCCGCATGATGCATACCTTGCTGGGCGAGGAAAACTTCCAGAAAGGTATTCAGCTCTACTTTGAACGCCATGATGGCAGCGCCGCCACCTGTGATGACTTCGTGCAGGCGATGGAGGATGCCTCCAACGTTGATCTCTCGCAGTTCCGCCGCTGGTACAGTCAGTCCGGTACGCCGGTGCTGTCGATTCGTGACGACTACAACCCGGAGCTGGAACAGTACAGCCTGCACGTCACTCAGATGACCCCGCCGACCGCTGACCAGAAAGAGAAGCTGCCGCTGCATATTCCGCTGGATATCGAACTGTACGATGGTGAAGGCAAGGTGATCCCGCTACAGCACAATGGCCACCCGGTCCATCATGTGCTGAACGTCACCGAATCGTTCCAGACCTTTGTGTTTGATAACGTCCATTTCCAGCCGGTGCCGTCACTGCTGCGTGAATTCTCAGCGCCGGTAAAACTCGATTACAACTGGAGCGATGCGCAGCTGACCTTCCTGATGCGCCATGCACGTAATGACTTTGCCCGTTGGGATGCGGCGCAGAGCCTGATGGCTAACCACATCAAAATCAACGTTGCCCGCCAGCAGCAGGGACAGCCGCTGTCACTGCCGCTGCACGTGGCGGATGCCTTCCGTGCCGTGCTGCTGGAGGAGAATACCGATCCTGCCCTGATGGCGTTAATCCTGACGTTGCCATCAGAAAATGAGATTGCCGAGCTGTTTGAGGTGATCGACCCGGCCGCCAATGCGGTCGTACGTGAATCGCTGGTGCGCACGCTGGCAACCGAGCTGGCCGATGAGCTGCTGGCGGTCTACTACGCCAACCAGACGGCGGAATATCGCGTTGAGCACGCAGATATGGGCAAGCGCGCGCTGAAAAATGTCTGCCTGAGCTACCTGGCGTTTGGTGATGCGCAGCTGGCCAATAAGCTGGTGAAAGCCCAGTTCGAAAAAGCCAATAATATGACCGACAGCGTGGCCGCGATGGCTGCGGCCGTGAGTGCGCAGCTGCCGTGCCGTGCGGATCTGCTGGCGGCCTTTGACGAGCGCTGGCATCAGGATGGCCTGGTGATGGACAAATGGTTTGCGCTGCAGGCTACCAGCCCGGCGGCCGATGTGCTGACGCAGGTACGTGCGCTGCTGAACCACCGTTCGTTCACCCTCAGCAACCCGAACCGTATTCGCTCACTGGTCGGGGCATTTGCCCAGCTTAACCCGTCCGCTTTCCATGCCATTGACGGCAGCGGCTATCAGTTCCTGGTGGAGATCCTCACCGATCTTAATACCCGCAACCCGCAGGTTGCGGCACGCATGATCGAACCGTTGATCCGCCTGAAGCGTTACGACAGCACCCGCCAGCAGCTGATGCGCAACGCGCTGGAGCAGTTAAAAGGGCTGGATAAACTCTCCGGCGATCTGTTCGAGAAGATCACCAAGGCGCTCAACGCCTGAACTTAAGTTTCATCCTCAGCGAAAACCAAACCGGGCAGTTGCCCGGTTTTTTTTACTATTTTCTGGATGTTATTGCCTAAAATGCAACATTTGCCAACGGTAGCAAAGAGCAACATAATCGTAACATGCTGACGAATGTTGCTTGCGCACGCAACAACGAGGATGACAGATGAAAATTGGATTGGTCGGATATGGTACGGGCGGCCAGTACTTCCATGCCCCCTATATTTGCGCCGCGCAGGGAGTTGAGCTGGCGGGCATTGTGGCGCGCGCACCGGCAACTGTCGCGCGCGTCAAAGCGGACTTCCCCGAGGTGCCGGTTTACCCCAGCCTGACGGCGATGCTCGCCGCCGGAGTCGACATTGTCACCATTACCACCCCGCCTGAAACCCGTCGTGAACTGGTTCTGCAAGCTATCGACGCGGGGGTGGCGGTGATTGCCGATAAGCCCTTTGCACCTGATGCGCAAACCGGGCGTGAACTGGCCGCCGCCGCGCAAGCAAAAGGCGTGGTGCTGGGCATCTACCACAACCGTCGCTTCGATGCGGATATCGTGACCCTGCGCAAGGTGATGGAGCAGCAGCGCGTCGGCAAGCCGTGGCGGCTGCACAACCGTATGGATCTTGATGACCCGTTAACGCTGGACGGCGGTGAAATGGGCGGCCTGCTGCGCGACATGGGGAGCCACCTGGTCGATCAGGCGGTGTGGCTGCTCGGGCCGGTGAAGTCGGTATTCGCCCAGACCGACATCATCCAGCGCCCGGAGGGGCCAACGGATGCCAGCTTTGTGATTACCCTGATGCACACCAGCGGCGTGCATTCCCACATCTCCTCCAGCAAGCTGAACCACCTCGCCAGCCGCGAACTGCGGTTATATGGTGACAAGGGCAGCTATCTGGCGAACAGTTCTGACGTGCAGGCAACGGCAATTTTCGCCGGCAAGAAACCCGCAGACGACCTGGCCGGCTGGGGCTATGAGCCTGAAGCACTGTGGGGGACATTGCGCACCGATAAAGGTGAGGAGCGGGTACCGTCAGAGCAGGGGCGCTATCACGCTTACTACGAAGCTTTTGCCGCCGCAGTGCGCGATGGCACCGAGCCGCCGGTGACCAGTGAACAGGCGATCCGCACCCTGGAAGTGCTGGATGCGGCGCTGTTAAGCGCGAAGGAAGGCAGGCTGGTAACGCTGACCGAGCCCTGAACAAAAACGGGTTCTCAAGATGAGAACCCGTTTTCACTCTGCCAGCGCGTTATCAGCGCTGGGCATACTGCTTTTCGGCTTCCGCCAGCGGCTTGCGCTTCATCACCCGGTCCAGCACTTCCGCTTCCAGCTCTGCCAGCCTGACCGAACCTTTACGGCGCGGGCGCGGCAGGTCAACCAGCAGGTCCAGCCCGATATTGCCTTCTTCAATCAGCAGCACGCGGTCGGCCATCGCTACCGCTTCACTGACGTCATGCGTCACCAGCAGCACGGTAAAGTGATGCTGCTGCCACAGTGACTCAATCAGATCCTGCATTTCAATACGGGTTAAGGCATCCAGCGCGCCGAGAGGTTCATCCAGCAGCAGCAGGCCGGGGCGGTGGATCAGCGCACGCGCCAGCGCCACGCGCTGTTTCTGGCCGCCGGATAACGCCGCAGGCCACTCTTTCGCCCGGTCAGCCAGGCCAACCGCATCCAGTGCGGCCAGCGCCTGCTCCTTCCAGGCTTTGCCTTTCAAACCCAGGCCAACGTTATCAATCACGCTTTTCCACGGCAGCAGGCGGTCATCCTGGAACATCAGGCGGATATCTTCGCGCGCTTCATTAAGCGGTGCGCTGCCCGCCAGCAGTTCGCCGCTGCTGCTTTTTTCCAGCCCGGCCAGCAGCCGCAGCAGGGTGCTTTTGCCGCAGCCGCTGCGGCCCACCACCGCCACAAACTGGCCGGACGGGATGTGCAGGTCGATATTATTCAGCACCGTACGATTGTTGTACTGCTTGCTGACGCCGTTGATCACCAGCGGCGTACCGGCATTGAGACGCGCCGGAGACGGCGTTAACTCGCTCATGCGTTTTCCTCTTTCAGTTGATACGCCGGGTGCCAGCGCAGCCAGATACGTTCCAGCAGCTGCGCGCTGACGTCCGCCAGTTTACCCAACAGGGCGTAAAGAATAATCGCTACCACCACCACATCCGTTTGCAGGAACTCGCGAGCGTTCATCGCCAGGTAGCCAATGCCAGAGTTGGCCGAAATGGTTTCTGCCACGATCAGCGTCAGCCACATCAGACCCAGCGCAAAGCGCACGCCGACCATAATGGAGGGCAGGGCACCGGGCAGCACCACCTGAATAAACAGGCTCCAGCCGGAAAGGCCGTAGCTGCGCGCCATTTCCACCAGCCCGCGGTCAATATTACGAATGCCGTGATAGGTGTTGAGGTAGATGGGAAACAGAGTCCCTAATGCCACCAGGAAGATTTTGGCGGACTCATCAATGCCGAACCACAAAATCACCAGTGGGATCAGCGCCAGGTGCGGCACGTTTCGCAGCATCTGCACCGAGGTATCCAGCAGGCGCTCACCCAGCTTCGACATGCCGGTGATCAATCCCAGCACCAGGCCGATTGAGCCGCCGATGCTGAAGCCAATCGCCGCACGCCAGCTGCTTATCGCCAGATGCTGCCACAGCTCACCGCTGGCGGATAAATTCCAGAAAGTGACCACGATCGATTCCGGCGACGGCAGGATACGCGTCGACAGCCAGCCGACCGTCGATGCAATCTGCCACACCACCACCAGCAGGATCGGCAGCGCCCAAGGCAGCAGGCCATTGCCAATACGTTTTACCGCTCTACTCATACACCACCTCTAACTCTGTGAGACTTTTTGCGGGGCGAAATCATGGGCAACGGCTTCACCGTGCGCCTTAATCACGCGCGGCTGCGGTACCTCTGGCACCTCAAGATCGAGGTGCGGGAACAGCAGTTCGCCAACGCGATACGCTTCTTCCAGATGCGGATAGCCGGAAAGTATAAAGGTTTCAATGCCGAGGTCGGCATACTCCTGCATCCTGGCCGCAACGGTCGGGCCGTCACCGACCAGCGCCGTACCTGCACCGCCGCGCACCAGGCCAACGCCTGCCCACAGGTTGGGGCTGATTTCCAGCCGATCGCGCTTACCGCCGTGCAGGGCCGCCATGCGCTGCTGGCCGACCGAATCCGTTTTCGCCAGCGCCGCCTGGGCTTTGGCAATGGTGGCATCATCCAGATGAGAGATCAGACGGTCCGCTGCCTGCCACGCCTCTTCGTTGCTTTCACGCACAATCACATGCAGACGGATGCCGAAGCGCACTTTGCGCCCCTGCGCCGCAGCTTTGGCGCGCACCTGCTCAATTTTTTCTTTGACCTGCGCAGGGGGTTCACCCCAGGTGAGGTAGACATCAACCTGCTCGGCGGCCAGATCCTGCGCCACCTCTGACGAACCGCCAAACCACAGCGGCGGTCGCGGCTGCTGAACCGGCTTAAACATTAGCCGCGCCCCGCGCACATGTACATGTTTTCCTTCGTAATCGACCGTTTCACCTTCCAGTACCCGGCGCCAGACGCGGGTAAACTCGGCGGACTCTTCATAGCGCTCGCGGTGGTCAAGAAACACGCCGTCGCCCGCCAGCTCTTCGGCATCGCCGCCGGTGACCAGATTAAACAGCGCACGGCCGTTGGAGAGACGATCCAGCGTAGCGGCCTGGCGGGCGGCCTGAGTGGGTGAGATGACGCCAGGGCGCAGCGCCACGAGGAAACGCAGACGCTGCGTCACCGGGATCAGCGAAGCGGCAACCAGCCAGGCATCTTCACAGCTGCGGCCGGTCGGGATCAGCACCCCGCCAAAACCCAGGCGGTCGGCAGCCTGAGCGATCTGCTGCAGATAGGCGTGATCCACCGGGCGCGCACCTTCGTCGGTGCCTAAATATTTCCCATCACCATGAGTTGGAAGAAACCAGAAAACGGAAAGGCTCATTGCGTTGCTCCTCAATCAGTGGGCTGTCGGGCCATGCCAGATGCGGCTGGAAATATCGACTTTAACCGGCATTAAATGGCTGCTGTAAAACAGGTCGGCGGTCGCCTGCTGGGCAGCGGCGGTTTTGTCACTCACCAGACCGATCGCGGTAGGTGGGCGATGGTCAAAATAGGTGGCGATAACCGTCTTTGGCAGGCCCATCGCCGTTGCCAGCAGCGCCACGCTCTGCTCGCGCTGGCTGCGGGTCAGCGCATCGGCCTGGCTAAAGGTGTCGAGCACCTGTTGCAGAAATGCGCCGTTTTTCTCGGTAAACGGACGGGTAGCTAAATAGAACGAACCGGTAAGATTCAGCGTGCTGCCATCTTTCAGCACGCGCACGCCGCCCTGCTGGATCGCTGCTGAATAGTAGGGGTCCCAGATAGCCCAGGCATCAACATCCCCCTGCTGGAACGCAGCACGTGCATCGGCAGGCGTCAGAAAGGCAGGCTGGATATCGTTAAATCCAAGCCCTGCTTCTTTCAGTGCGCGCAGCAGCAAATTGTGTGAGCTGGAACCTTTCTGGAAGGCAACTTTATGCCCCTTCAGGTCGGCAACGGTGTTTAGCGGGCTGTTTTCGCGTACCAGAATCACTTCAGATTTCGGCTTTGGCGGTTCGGAACCGACGTACAGCAGATCCGCCCCGGCAGCCTGGGCAAAAATTGGCGGAATATCACCGGTGCTACCGAGGTCGATGCTGTTGACGTTTAATGCTTCCAGCATCTGCGGCCCGGCAGGGAACTCAACCCACTTTATTTGCGTATGTGGAAAACGCTTTTCCAGCAGCTGGTGGGACTTTGCCAGCACCATACTGACTGACCCTTTCTGATAGCCGATGCGCACCTGTGCAGGGGCATCCTTGCTTTCCGCCGCCAGCGCGCTGGATGAGATCAGCCCGGCGGCGATAACGGTGGCGAGTATCCGTGAAAACAGCGTCATCTTTCTCTCCCTGATTAAACCGCAGCGGCCAGCGGCTGATGGCGTCGGGCCAGCGCATGCCAGAAGGTATCCACCGCTTCGGCAAGGCGCTCCGCCAGCAGCGGCGACAGCTCAGGCTGGCGGTCATAATGGGTAATCTGGGTGTCATCCGCGAACACGCCGTGCAGCACTTCCTGCGCTTTTAGCGCGTTCAGCACCGGTTTCAGCGCGTAGTCGACCGCCAGCAGATGGGCGACGGTACCGCCAGTTGCCAGTGGCAGCACAACTTTATGTTCCAGCGCGCGCTCCGGTAACAGGTCGAGCAGCGTTTTCAGCGCGCCGGAGAATGACGCCTTATACACCGGCGTGGCGACAATAAATCCATCCGCAGACTCCAGGTCTTCCTTTAATGCCAGCAGGGCAGGGGAGTCAAAGCGTGCGTAAAGCAGATCTTCAGGATGGAAATTATGCAGATTCCACGGAATAACCTCGACGCCGCGTTTTTCCAATGCCTGCTGGCAGAGGGTCAGCAGTGCGGTGGAGCGTGAAGGAAAACGGGGACTACCAGCCAGAGTAATAACGCGCATAACCTCTCCTTATAACCAAAAGTTATTGATTAACCAAATTCAAGAACCGATAGGCTCATCCTGACAGAGCGCGCTATGTGGCTTAAATGATTTATCCGGCAAATTTATGCTGTTTTTGACATATAGCGGTGGCAGGGATGAGCACGCGCTAAAATAATCGTCATTTATTTAGCGGCTTTTGCGCCAGGTCATTTCCCTTTACGCCGCTAAACCCGGATAATACGACCCCGATTTTCCATCGGGACCTCAGGAGTGACCATGTATTACCCTTTCGTTCGTAAGGCGCTGTTTCAGCTCGATCCTGAGCGTGCGCATGACCTGACCTTGCAGCAGCTGACCCGCCTTTCCGGCACCCCTTTTACCGGCCTGATCCGCCAGTCTCTTCCCTTTAAGCCCGTTACCTGTATGGGGCTGACATTTAAGAACCCGCTGGGCCTGGCCGCAGGGCTGGATAAGAACGGCGAATGCATTGATGCCTTTGGTGCCATGGGATTTGGCTTCATTGAGATCGGTACGGTAACGCCGCGCCCGCAGCCGGGTAATGACAAGCCGCGTATGTTCCGCGTGGTTGAAGCGGAGGGGATCATTAACCGCATGGGCTTTAATAATCTGGGCGTTGATAACCTGGTGGAAAATGTCAAAAAGGCCCACTTTGACGGCATCCTCGGCATTAATATTGGCAAAAATAAAGACACCCCGGTCGAGCAGGGCAAAGAGGATTATTTAATCTGCATGGATAAAATCTATCCCTACGCCGGTTATATCGCCATCAATATTTCCTCCCCTAACACCCCGGGACTGCGATCTTTACAATATGGCGAAGCGCTGGATGATTTGCTGGCGGCGATTAAAACCCGTCAGAATGATCTTCAGCAGATCCACCATAAATATGTTCCCGTGGCGGTAAAGATCGCACCGGATCTTTCTGAAGAGGAATTGATCCAGGTGGCGGAGAGTTTACTGCGTCACAATATTGACGGCGTGATTGCCACCAATACCACGCTCGATCGCGAGCTGGTAAAAGGGCTGAAGCACGCGGATGAAGCTGGGGGCTTAAGCGGCCGTCCGGTACAGTCGCGCAGCACGGAAATTATCCGCCGCCTTGCCAGTGAGCTGCAGGGGCGCATCCCGATTATTGGCGTGGGAGGTATTGATTCACTGGTCTCGGCGCGGGAAAAAATGGCGGCAGGCGCCTCACTGGTGCAAATATATTCCGGCTTTATTTACAAAGGTCCGCCTTTGATAAAGGAAATTGTGAGCAATATCTAAGACATTTCTGCCCATTAATAAGCCTGGGGCTTTATTTTCGCCGCAGGCTCGTTTATATTTTGTTCTGTTCACTGATTATTCAGTTTTTAGCAGAGTGCGCAGGGTGCTTAAAAGCGCGTTCTGATTTCCGGAAGTGTTATTAAACGCCCCGGCCGTATGTTACTAAGTATTAATACAGGAACCATCATGAGGATAAAACCAGACGATAACTGGCGTTGGTTTTTTGACGCAGAACATGACCGGATGATGCTCGATCTGGCTGATGGTATGCTGTTCCGTTCGCGTTTCCCACGCAAGATGTTAACGCCTGATGCCTTTGATGTTTCTGGTTTTTGTGTTGACGATGCCGCGCTGTTTTTCACCTTTGATGAACGCTGCCGCCACTGTGGGCTGAATGCCGATCAGCGTGCTGAGCTGGTGCTAAACGCGCTGGTCGCCACGCGTTTTCTTAAGCCTCTGATGCCGAAAAGCTGGCATTTTGATACCCATCCTCAGGGAAGCTGGCGCCCGGCAGAGGGTGAGCTGGTGTGCGTGAAGGTGTCTGAAAGCGGTGAGCAGGGCAGTTTGCTGGTGGTCGAGTCGGGTGACAGTGCCGCACTATGCCTGGTGGCACAGCCGCAGCTGACGGTAGCCGGTCGTGGTATGGTGCTGGGTGATGCGATTAAAATTATGCATGACCGCTTGCTGCCTCAGGTTAACAACGACGATATCAATTTCGCCCGCGCGGTATAACTTCCCGCGCAGGTTAATCTCATCTAACGCAAGACCAGATCGCCGGATGGGATGCAGCTACAGCTCAGCACCGTCCCGTCCTCTTTGCGCTCCGCGCCCTTCTTCATTGCCTGAACTTCTCCACTGACCAGCGTGACCCGGCAGCTGCCGCAGATCCCGGCACGACAGGAATAAGGCACTTTGATCCCCTGCATTTCCAGCTGTTCCAGTAACACCTGCTGATTATTGCCGGTAAAATGCTGACCCTGCCAGCTGATCGCCACCGGCTGCGCAGCCTTGCGGGCAACATCCAGGGTTTCGGTGACGTCACCCGCACCGTAGGCTCGCGGGGTATGCGTGCTCAAAATTTCCACGGCATCGCCCGCGCGCATGACGCCGCTGTTGCGGGCAATCAGGTTGAGGCCAAAATCGATGTCACCGCTACCGTCCAGCGCGCTGCGGAAGGTTTGCAGGGTGGCCAGTGGCTGTCCGGTTGGATGTTTACGCCCGTGCTGTGGGCTGACGGTGGTGAACACGCAGCGGCTGCACGGCTTGGGCACATCAAAGATAATCTCGCCGATTTTTAGCGATGCCCAGCCGTCTTCCGCCCATGCGCTGGCGCCGCTGACCACCAGATTTGGGCGAAACTGCTCCATTCTTACCCCTGCCGGGCAGCGCTGCTGCAGATCGTGCAGCGAGGCTTCATTCACCAGCAAAAAAGGAAAACCATCGGCAAAACCGAGCGGGACCCGCTCAAAGCGTTTCACCCGGCGCGTCATCTCCGGACCGACCCAGCGCAGCTGCACCGGGCGCGGAAAAAAGCCGCTCAGCCACTGATTAATGCTGTCCGGAGCAATTAACGCGGTAAACTGATTGCCCCAGACTTCGGTAGCTTGCGGATCCTTATGGAAATCAGCAAAACGCACGCTGGCGCTGCTGCCATCCGCGGCGCTGAGATGCAGGCCGTCAACGATAAGTGCCGGAGTAAACAGCACCATCTCCGGATACTGGCGGGCAGTAATAAAGGTGCCATCCGCATCGGTGATCATAAAAATACGGTCAAATGCCAGCCCGGAGGCCAGTGCCTGAGCGTGGGAAACCTGCATGCCGCGCATTGATTTAACCGGATGAACAAACAGACGTGACAAACTGATCATGGCGATTCTCCCTCGCGCCGGGCAGACCCTCCCTGCTATTTGCAGGGTTTCTGCCGCAAAAGAAGCTAACTTTATGACATGCCGCCATGATTAGCTATAATGCGCAGCAATTTTCTGATGACGATAAGTGACGCTATGAATTCTCTGTTTGCCAGTACGGCGCGTGGGCTCGAAGAGCTGTTAAAAAGTGAACTGGAAGCTCTGGGAGCGCAAAGCTGCCAGGTAGTCCAGGGCGGCGTACATTACCAGGGCGACGATCGTCTGATGTACCAGAGTCTGATGTGGAGCCGTCTGGCTTCGCGTATTCTGCTGCCATTAACCGAATGCGGCGTTTACAGCGACCTGGATCTCTACCTCGGCGTGCAGGCCATTGACTGGCCGGCGATGTTCGGCAGCGATAAAACCTTCGCCGTGCACTTCAGCGGCCTGAACGAGGTGATCCGCAACAGCCAGTACGGCGCGCTAAAAGTAAAAGACGCCATCGTCGACAGCTTTACGCGTAAAAATCTGCCGCGCCCGAATGTCGATCGCGAGCAGCCGGACATCCGCGTCAACGTCTGGCTGAATAAAGACACCGCCAGCATTGCGCTGGATCTTAGCGGTGAGGGCCTGCATCAGCGCGGCTATCGCCAGCAGACCGGCCAGGCACCGCTGAAAGAGAGCCTGGCAGCGGCTATCGTGGTGCGTTCCGGCTGGCAGGCGGGTACGGCGATGGTTGACCCGATGTGCGGTTCCGGCACGTTGCTGATTGAAGCGGCGATGATCGCCTGCGATCGTGCGCCGGGATTACAGCGTAAGCACTGGGGCTTTACCGGCTGGAGTCAGTTTAACCAGCCGCTGTGGAGCGATGTGACGCGCGATGCCCACGAGCGCGCGGCCAAAGGCGTGCAGGCCACCACTTCACGCTTTTACGGTTACGACAACGATTCCCGCGTGATCGAACGTGCGCGTGCCAATGCCCGTAACGCCGGGCTTTCGGAGCTGATCGAGTTTACTACCCAGGATGTGCTGAAGCTGACCAATCCGCTGGGACAGGGCAGCACCGGCACCGTGCTGAGTAACCCCCCTTACGGTGAACGGCTGGACAGCGAACCGGCGCTGATTGCCCTGCACGGCCAGCTCGGGCGCCTGATGAAGACGCATTTTGGTGGCTGGAACCTGTCGCTGTTCAGCGCCTCGCCGGAACTGCTGAGCTGCCTGCAGCTGCGTGCCGATCGCCAGTTCAAAGCGAAAAACGGTCCGCTTGACTGCGTGCAGAAAAACTACCAGCTGGCAGAGAACCCAACGGGTGCTGCGGCCGGGCAGCTGGCGGATGATTACGCCAACCGCCTGCGCAAAAACCTCAGGAAGCTCGATAAGTGGGCGCGCCAGGAAGGGATCGAGTGCTACCGCGTTTATGATGCCGATCTGCCAGACTATAATGTCGCTGTCGACCGCTACGGCGACTGGGTGGTGGTGCAGGAGTACGCACCGCCAAAAACCATTGATCCGGGCAAAGCGCGTCAGCGTCTGTTCGATGTGATTTCTGCCACGCTCAGCGTAATGGAACTGCCGGCCAACCGGCTGGTGCTGAAAACCCGTGAGAAGCAGAAAGGGAAAAGCCAGTACCAGAAGCTGGGCGAAAAGGGCGATTTCTTCGAGGTGGGCGAATTTAACGCCAAACTTTGGGTTAACCTGACGGATTATCTCGATACCGGCCTGTTCCTCGATCACCGTATTGCGCGTAAAATGCTGGGCCAGATGAGCAAGGGTAAAGACTTCCTGAACCTCTTCGCCTACACCGGCAGCGCCAGCGTGCACGCCGGTCTGGGCGGCGCACGCAGCACCACGACCATTGATATGTCCCGCACTTATCTGGAGTGGGCGGAGCGCAACATGCGCCTGAACGGGCTTTCCGGCCGTCAGCATCGCCTGATGCAGGCAGACTGCCTGAGCTGGCTGCGCGATGCTGATGAACAGTTCGACCTGATCTTTATCGATCCACCCACGTTCTCCAACTCCAAACGTATGGAAGAGAGCTTCGATGTGCAGCGCGATCACCTCGATCTGATGAAAGATCTGAAGCGTATCCTGCGCAAAGGTGGCACCGTGATGTTCTCGAACAATAAGCGCGGTTTCAAAATGGATCTCGCCGGACTCGAAGCACTGGGTCTGGCTGCAACCGAAATCACTGCGAAAACCCAGTCTCAGGATTTCGCCCGTAACCGTCAAATTCACAACTGCTGGCTGATCGCTCACGCCGGTAAGGAATAAGTTTTTATGTCACTAATCAGTATTCATGGCGCTTACCTCTCATTCAGCGACGCGCCGTTGTTGGATAACACTGAACTGCACATCGAAGAAAACGAGCGTGTCTGTCTGGTTGGCCGTAACGGGGCGGGTAAATCCACCCTGATGAAGATCATCAACCGCGAACAGCCGCTGGATGACGGGCGTATTATCTATGAGCAGGACCTGGTGGTGGCGCGCCTGCAGCAGGATCCGCCGCGCAACGTGCAGGGTTCTGTGTATGACTTCGTCGCCGAAGGCGTGGAAGAGCAGGCAGAACATCTGAAGGCCTATCACGCGATCTCGCACAAAGTGATGGAAGATCCGAGCGATAAAAATCTCAATGAGATGGCGCGCCTGCAGGGGATTCTGGATCACCAGAACCTGTGGCAGCTGGAAAGCCGCATTCACGATGTGCTGCAGCAGATCGGTCTGGACGGCGAAGCGCAGCTCTCTTCACTCTCCGGCGGCTGGCTGCGTAAAGCCGCGCTGGGCCGTGCGCTGGTCAGCAATCCGAAAGTGCTGATGCTCGATGAGCCAACCAACCACCTTGATATTGAGACCATTGACTGGCTGGAAGGCTTCCTGAAAACCTTCCAGGGCAGCATTATCTTTATCTCGCACGACCGCTCCTTTATCCGCAACATGGCAACGCGCATTGTCGACCTTGACCGTGGCAAGCTGGTCTCCTGGCCGGGCGACTACGACCTCTATCTCACCAGCAAAGAGGAAGCGCTGCGCGTCGAAGAGATGCAGAACGCCGAATTCGACCGCAAGCTTGCACAGGAAGAGGTGTGGATCCGTCAGGGCATCAAAGCCCGCCGCACGCGCAATGAAGGGCGCGTTCGTGCGCTAAAAGCCCTGCGCCGCGAGCGTTCCGACCGCCGTGAAGTGATGGGCAAAGCCAACATGCAGGTGGAAGAGGCTTCGCGCTCCGGCAAGATTGTCTTTGAGCTGGAAAACGTCAACTATTCCGTTGCCGGCAAACAGCTGGTGCGTGACTTCTCCCGCCAAGTTCAGCGCGGCGATAAAATCGCGCTGATCGGCTCTAACGGCTGCGGTAAAACCACGCTGCTGAAACTGATGCTCGACCAGCTGAAAGCGGACAGCGGCCGCGTTCATATCGGGACTAAGCTGGAAGTCGCCTACTTCGACCAGCACCGCGCCGAACTGGACCCGGACCGCACGGTGATGGACAACCTCGCCGAAGGTAAGCAGGAAGTGATGGTTAACGGTAAGCCACGCCACGTGCTGGGCTACCTGCAGGAGTTCCTGTTCCATCCAAAACGTGCGATGACCCCGGTGCGTGCGCTGTCCGGCGGTGAGCGTAACCGCCTGCTGCTGGCGCGCCTGTTCCTTAAGCCAAGCAACCTGCTGATCCTCGATGAACCGACCAACGACCTTGATGTGGAAACGCTTGAGCTGCTGGAAGAGCTGGTTGACGGTTATCAGGGCACGGTTCTGCTGGTCAGCCACGATCGTCAGTTCGTCGACAACACCGTGACCGAGTGCTGGATCTTTGAAGGCAACGGCGAAATCGGCGCCTTTGTGGGCGGCTATCACGATGCGCAACTGCAGCGCAAAGCGTTTAAGCAGAACCGCGCCAGCGCCAAACCTGCCAGCGCGCAGCCGCGTCAGGAAAGCGCAAAAAGTGAAGCAGCAAAAAAACCTGCCGCTAAGCTGAGCTACAATTTGCAACGAGAGCTGGAACAGCTGCCGAAACAAATGGAAGCGCTGGAAGCCCGTCTCGAGTCGTACCAGGCGCAGGTTGCCGACGGCGACTTCTTCACCCAGCCGCGTGAGGTGACTCAGCCAGTTCTGGACGCGCTGGCTCAGGCGGAGCAGGAGCTGGAAGTGGCGTTCGAACGCTGGGAATATCTGGAATCGTTACAAAACGGCGGCTGATACGGCCGTTTTTCCCCACCACAGAGGGTGAAGTATGTGTTCGTCGCACCACGCGCATCACTGGATGCTTTGTCCGCAGTGTGACCTGATGACGCAGTTGCCCGCTATCGGGCCGGGCAGCAAGGCAAGCTGCCCACGTTGTCACACCACGCTTCAGTCTAACTGGGATGAGCCGCGCAAGCGGCCCACCGCCTATGCGCTGGCGGCGCTGCTGATGCTGCTGCTGGCAAATTTGTTTCCCTTTATCAATATGCAGGTTGCCGGGCTGAGCAGCGAGATTACGCTACCGCAAATACCCAGCGTGATGGTTTCTGACGACTACAGCAGCCTTGCGACGCTGTTTCTGCTGTTTGTGCAGGGCGTACCTGCCATTTGTATGGTGGTGATCCTGCTGCTGGTCAACCGGGTGCGCATGCCGTCGCCGCTTAAGCAGCTGATGGCACGCGTGCTGTTCCAGTTAAAAACCTGGGGCATGGCGGAGATTTTCCTCGCGGGCGTATTGGTCAGTTTCGTCAAGCTGATGGCCTATGGCGATATTGGCATCGGCACCAGCTTTGTGCCGTGGTGCCTGTTCTGTCTGCTGCAGCTGCGCGCTTTCCAGTGTACCGATCGCCGCACGCTGTGGGCGCGCGTGGCTCCGCTTCCTGCACTGCCAGCTAAGCCGCTGGCGGGCGTCAGCGGCCTGCGTCAGGGGCTGCGCTCCTGCCGCTGCTGCACCGCGGTGCTGAGCAGCGATACGCTGATCTGCCCGCGCTGCGGCAGTAAGGGGCACGCCCGCCGCAAGGACAGCCTGCAGTGGACGCTGGCGCTGCTGTTTACCTCCATCCTGCTCTATATCCCCGCTAATCTGATGCCGATTATGGTGACCGAGGCGCTCGGCAGCAAAATGACCTCAACGATCATGGCCGGGGTGGTGCTGTTGTGGAGTGATGGCTCCTGGCCGATTGCGCTGGTGATTTTTATTGCCAGTATTATGGTGCCTTCGCTGAAGATGATCGCTATCGGCTGGCTGTGCTGGGATGCCAACGGGCGCGGCAGCAACCGGCAGGACAGCGAAAGAATGCACAAGATTTATGAAGTGGTGGAGTTTGTCGGGCGCTGGTCGATGATTGACGTATTTGTTATCGCCGTGCTGTCAGCGCTGGTGCGCATGGGAAGGTTAATGAGTATCTACCCCGCGATTGGCGCACTGCTGTTCGCGCTGGTGGTGATCCTGACGATGTTTGCCGCCTTGACGTTTGATCCCCGTCTCACCTGGGATCGGGTAAGAGAAAAGAGTACTGAGGAGCCTGCAAGTGACGGACAATAATTACAATACCGCCAAGGTGGAGCAGATTAAGCGCTGGTCACCGGTGTGGATCATCCCCATTGTTACCGTGCTGATTGGGGCGTGGATCCTGTTTTATCACTTTAGTCATCAGGGACCGGAGGTGACGCTGATTACCACCAATGCCGAGGGGATTGAGGGCGGTAAAACCACCATCAAAAGCCGCAGCGTTAACGTCGGGATCGTCGAAAGCGCCGTGCTGACTGACGATCTTCACCACGTGGAGATCAAAGCACGCCTTAATTCCGGCATGGAAAAACTGCTGCGCGAAGACAGCGCATTTTGGGTGGTAAAGCCAGCCATTGGCCGTGAAGGCGTAACAGGATTAGGTACGCTGTTGTCCGGAGCCTATATCGAGCTGCAACCCGGTTCAAAAGGGGAAAAAACGGAGCAATATAAGCTGCTGGACGCACCGCCTCTGGCGCCGCTGGATGCCAAAGGCATTCGTATTACGCTCGACAGTGAAAAAGCCGGGCAGCTCAATGCGGGCGATCCGGTGCTGTTCCGTGGCTACCAGGTGGGCACGGTGGAAACCAGCGCCTTTGACGCGGATAAGCGCATGATGACCTATCAGCTGTTTATCTCCGCGCCTTACGATCGTCTGGTGACCAGCAATGTGCGCTTCTGGAAAGACAGTGGCATTGCGGTGGACATGTCGGCTTCCGGCATGCGCGTTGAAATGGGCTCGCTGACCACGCTATTTAGCGGCGGCGTCAGCTTTGACGTCCCGGACGGCTGGGAGCTGGGTAAACCGGCCGAGAATAAGGCGGAATATCGCCTGTTCAACGACCAGCGCAGCATCCAGGATTCCCTGTATACCGTGCACAAAGACTTCCTGCTGTTCTTCAGCGATTCCATCCGCGGTCTGCAGCCGGGTGCCCCTGTTGAGTTCCGTGGCATTCGTCTCGGTACCGTGGCAGAAGTTCCGTTTACTATGCCTGGCATTGCACAGCGTCTGAACAATGATTATCGCATTCCGGTGCTGATCCGCATTGAACCCGATCGCTTCCAGAAACAGCTGGGCAACGATTTCAACTTTGAGCAGCATCTGAAAGATGGCATTGGGCGTGGTCTGCGTGCTTCCCTGAAATCAGCCAACCTGCTGACCGGCTCGCTGTATATCGATCTCGACTTCTACAGCAACGCTAAACCTTATGCCGGACCGAAAAGCTTTGCTGATTATGAGCTGATCCCAACGGTGAGCGGTGGCCTGGCGCAGATCCAGCAGAAGCTGATGGAGTCACTGGATAAGATCAATAATCTGCCGCTGAACCCGATGCTGAATGAAGCGACCGGTACGCTGAAAGAGAGCCAGCGCACGCTGAAAGAGCTGCAGAAAACCCTGGATAATCTGAACAAGATTACCGCCAGCCAGTCCATGCAGGAGCTGCCGGCAGACATGCAGAAAACGCTGCGTGAGCTGAATCGTAGTATGAAAGGCTTCCAGCCGGGTTCACCAGCCTACAGCAAGATGGTCGGCGATATGCAGCGTCTCGACCAGGTGCTGCGCGAGCTGCAGCCGGTACTGAAAACCTTAAACAGCAAGAGTAATGCACTGGTCTTTGAAGCAAAACCCGGCCAGGACCCACAGCCGAAGAGGGCGAAATAATGATGAAATGGATCCCCGTAGCCCTGGCGCTGGCACTGAGCGCCTGTAGCGGCACGCCGAAAACCGTCTATTACCAGCTGCCCGCAGCGGGCAGTTCCGTGGCGGCCAGCAGTCAGAATGTGTCCCGCCCGGTGTGGGTGGAACATGTTTCGGTGCCCGATTATCTGGCGGGCAACGGTGTGGTATATCAAAGCAACGATGTGCAGTTCGTTATTGCCGCCAACAATCAGTGGGCCAGCCCGCTGGATCAGCAGCTGCAGCAAACGCTGGTCAGTAACCTGAGTGCTGCCCTGCCTGGCGCGCTGGTGTCATCCACGCCGATGGGTGAGCAGCACGATACGCTGAATGTCAGCGTGACGGGTTTCCACGGACGCTATGATGGGCACGTGGTGGTGAGCGGTGCATGGACGCTGGAGCACGACGGCAAACTGACCAGGCAGCCTTTTGCCTTCGACCTCGCGCAGAACGAAGATGGTTACGATGCGTTAGTAAGAACATTAGCTAAAGGATGGCAGCAGGTGGCGGGGCAGGTGGCTAATGCAGTAATTCACCAACCTTAAGCAAAAATTTACTAACCGCCTAAGCCTTTGATTGTTGCAGATTCAGAATTTTGCACAATCAAGGGCTTTTTTATTGTTAATCAAAAGGCTGGAGGCGCTCGGGGCGGCAGATTGACCGAGACAGCACGCGCGGTCTGATTCAAAATGATGACACTGGCGTGAAATTTGCGCGTTGATCTTTATTTAAAGTCGCGGTAGAACTTATGTGTGGTTGCGCAAACTGTGACCACTGTTTTCTTTCCACCAGAATCCATCAGACTAGAATGAGGGAAACGCGGCATGAAGAGACAGAAACGAGATCGCCTTGAACGAGCAGAATCACGAGGTTACCACGCAGGCATCACAGGACGCTCTAAAGAGATGTGTCCGTATCAGATGCTGGATGCTCGATCTCACTGGTTGGGAGGCTGGCGACAAGCCATGGAGGACAGGACGGTTACCGCGTAACGCCTGTTATCGATAGGGAAAAACCTCCGCTGCTGCGGAGGTTTTCGTTTTAACCTTCATACTTCGCGCCGTCTCTGCGTTAGCTGCTCTCAGTCACCCGAATCACTTACTGGCGTAAGCTCATCGGTACGCCTTCATTTGCTGCCTTGATGCACCACGAATTATTCGGTTAAAAATATTTTAGAAAGCCGTGGTGTCTTTAAACAGGCCCACTTTCAGGTCGGTCGCGGTATAGATTACGTGACCATCAACCAGCACTTCACCATCTGCCACGCCCATCACCAGTTTACGGTTGATGACGCGCTTGAAATGAATACGGTAGGAAACTTTCTTCGCGCTCGGCAGTACCTGGCCGGTGAATTTCACTTCGCCCACGCCCAACGCGCGGCCCTTACCTTCAGCGCCCAACCAGCCGAGATAGAAGCCAACCAGCTGCCACATCGCATCCAGGCCGAGGCAGCCAGGCATTACCGGGTCGCCGATAAAATGACAGCTGAAGAACCACAGGTCCGGATTGATATCCAGTTCAGCTTCAACGAAACCTTTACCGTAGTTACCGCCGTCTTCGCTCATCTTAACGACGCGGTCCATCATCAGCATGTTGCCAGAAGGCAATGGCGGGCCTTCTGCGCCAAACAGTTCACCGCGACCGGAGGCAATCAAATCTTCTTTTGTATAGGAATCGCGTTTATCTACCATATTCTCAATAAGCCTTATTTTAGTGAATCACGGAGTCTAGCTTACACGTGTACGCCGAACAAGTCCGATCAGCTACGGTTAAACAAGTTTAGCCAGCGCAGCGGCCATGGACGATGGCGCATATCCTGCTGGTTAAATTGGGCAATACGTTCCTGAATGGTGCCAAGCAGGCAGGGGCCTTGCTCTTTATCCCATTCAACGCCGGTGAGTAACGGCAGCGCTTCTTCCACGCTGGAGACAGCCCACAGGTGGAATTTGCCGTCACGCACGGCATCGACCACTTCCTGCTGTAACGACAGATGACGGACGTTAGCGGCCGGGATGATCACCCCCTGAGTGCCGCTCAGCGTGCGCTGGTTACAGATGTGGAAGAAGCCCTCAATTTTTTCGTTCAGTCCACCCACCGGCTGCACGCGACCAAACTGATCGACAGATCCGGTCACCGCCAGCTGCTGGTTAATCGGCTGAGAAGCCAGGGAGCTAATCAGCGCGCACAGCTCCGCCAGCGAGGCGCTGTCACCATCCACTTCAGAGTAAGACTGCTCAAAGACCAGCGAGGCGGAGAAGGGCAGCTGCTGTTCCAGCTCCAGCTCAGCAATCAGCCAGGCCTGCATGATCATCATGCCCTTAGCATGAATATTGCCGCCCAGTTCGGCTTTACGCTCAACGTCATTGAACTCACCGTCACCAATGTGCACCACGCAGCTGATACGCGACGGCTCACCAAAGGCGCGTGGATGCCCCGGGAATTCAATCACCGACAGGGCGTTAATCTGGCCAATCATTTCGCCTTCGGTCTCGATCAGGATCTGATCGAGCAGGATTTCGTCACGAATACGTTCAGCCAGGAAACCTTCACGCCATTCGCGCGTGCTGAGCGCATCCTGCATATTTTCGGCGCTGACGCTGAGGTTATCACTGTACTGAACGGCATCCTGCAGCTGACGGCTCAGCCACATTGGGTCAAGAGGCAGCGTGTCCTGATCGCCGGTATAGCGGGCCGCTTCACGGATCAGCACTGGCCAGAAATCAGCCGCCGGTGCGTCATAACCCAGATTCTGAGCAATATTCAGCACCCACTGCATCCAGTGGCTGAAGTCTTCATCATCAACCAGCTGGATATTGTCCTCAAACTCGCTGTAGAGCGACAGGGAAGCCAGGTCGGGTTCCATCTCCTGGAAGTCAGCCAGCGCATCACGCTCACCAATCAGTACCAGACGGAACTGCATTGGCATCGCAGGGATATCGAGCGGCAGAGGGCGGGTTTCATCCTGGGAGTACCAGTCAAAGCGCTGATTCACCATAATTTGCTTGAGGCGCAGCCACATCAGCGGCTGAGCCAGCAAGGTTCGCAAGGAGAGGATCAGTACGCCACCGTTGGCACGATGTACCAGGCCTGGGGTCAGAGTGATGGCAGATTGATGCAGACGTACGCAGCCAAAAAGCTGTTCCGTTTCAATCCACTCAGCCTGATGTACGCCGCCCACGCTGGCGAAGTTATCCTCTGCCCTTTCGGCCGGGCGCCAGCTGACGGAGTTCCCACTTAGCGTATAGTGGCCACCGTAAAGGGCAGATTCATCGCCATCGTCAGCCGCCATTGAGGTAAGGATATCCTGCAACAGCGTGAGGTATTCAGCGCTTTCAGGACTTTTGACCAGCATCAGCGGCACTTTTGCCGGGGTTTGCAGCAATAAGCTGAGGCCATTAAACAGGCGAGCCTGTACGGTAGCAAAGCACTCTGCGTCGGCAGCAACTGCCTGCGAGAGGAGATGCTGGAAGCGTTCGGTATCGGGCTGTAGGGCGCGCCACTCTAATCGATTGTTGGTCAAAGTTATCGTATTTTTCTGAAATGAATAAAAGCGGCATTATACAAGATTTCAGCCTGTTAAGCACCGTAGACATGCGCCTGAAACCAGGGCGATCTCACATTCCCCATGCTGGTCCTGTTTTCTTTACAGCCTGATCAAAAAAAGCTGTTATTCTTAACCCGTTATGTGGTCAGCATGAGATTCCGATGAAATATCAACAACTGGAAAATCTGGAAAGCGGTTGGAAGTGGAAGTATCTGGTCAAAAAACACCGCGAAGGTGAATCGATCACGCGCTATATCGAATTAAGCGCCGCGCAGGCAGCCGTGGATGAACTGCTGGTCATGGAAAACCGGCCGGTTGAAGTATTGCAGTGGATTAGCCTGCATATTAATCCGACGCTCGAAAACCGCATGAAACAGACGATTCGCGCCCGACGCAAACGTCATTTCAACGCCGAGCATCAACACACGCGTAAAAAATCTATCGATCTGGAGTATTTGGTGTGGCAGCGCCTGGCGGGTCTGGCACAGCGCCGTAATAGCACACTATCGGAAACGATTGTGCAGCTGATTGAAGATGCGGAAAGAAAAGAGCAGTACGCCAGCCAGATGTCGTCGCTCAAGCAGGATCTGAAAGCCATTCTGGGCAAGCCGGAATAAGCGCGATTCTGTTAGCTCTGCCGGAAAAGAGACCGGCAATAAAAAACCCCGCCGAGGCGGGGTTTTTTTATGACTGATGGACTTAAGCCTGTGGCTGAGTCACAACGTCTTTGATGCCTTTAACTTCGATTTCTACGCGACGGTCTGGCGCCAGGCAGTCGATCAGGGCATTACGGCCTTTCACGCTGTCACAGGTGCTGCCGGTGACTGGGTTAGATTTACCCTCGCCACGTGCAGAGATCTTGTTAGCAGGGATGCCTTTAGAAACGAGGTAGTCAACAACAGACTGTGCACGCTTCTCAGACAGCTTCTGGTTGTACTGCTCTGAACCGATACGGTCAGTGTAGCCCAGAACAACAACAGAACCATCTTTAGGATCCAGATTGCTCAGCTGGGTGTACAGCTGATCCAGAGCCTGCTGGCCTTCTGGCTTCAGGGTGTTTTTGTTGAAGTTGAACAGCACGTCAGACTTCAGAGTGAAACGCTTGGTTTCAACAACTGGAGCTGGAGCTGGTGCTGGAGCAACAACTGGAGCAGCTGCTTCATCCTGACCGAAGCGGTATGAAACGCCAACGCTCAGCATGGAGTTATCAGGACGCGCACCAACGGTACCTGCGTCACCGATGTTGTTAACCCACTGGTAGTCCAGACGAGTTGCCCAGTTTTTGGTCACTGCGTATTCAACACCAACCGCGGCCAGTGGAGAAACACCGGTGTCGTGGTCGCTGATGCGATCGCCGCCAACAACCTGCTGAGTGGAGTCAGCACGCCATACCATGCCACCCAGACGGGTGTACACGTCCAGATCGTCCATTACTGGGTAGCTTAATTTAGCTGCCAGCTGAACGCCCTGTGCTTTGAATGCGCCGTTAACCTGGTCGCCTTTGTTAGGCATACGGCCTAACCAGTCATAACCCAGCTCGAAGCCCAGGTATGGGTTCGCCTGATAACCCATGAATGCACCAGCACCAAGCTGGCTTTCATGAGATGGGCCGTCGTTATCTTGGTAACCGTTACCGTAGTAACCTTTGTCATGGTACTGAGACCAGCCCAGTTTAGCACCGGTGTACCAGGTGTCATCTTTAGGGGCGGCCTGCGCTACGGTAGCGAAGCCAGCCAGTGCCACTGCAATTGCGATAGCTGTCTTTTTCATTTTTGCGCCTCGTTATCATCCAAATAGGCAATGAGCTTTAAGTTAGCTCTTTGGTTTAATCCTTCGCCGGGTTGTGTAGCTCGATTATGACTCTTCCAAAAAAAGGAGGTTATTGAGCACCCTGGCGAGCTAAAGTCTACAACGTACCAGCAAACTTACAAGTATGATGTGACGGTGCTCGGCAAAAAAACAGGGTTTCATACACATTTTTTAACATTTGAGGGTGAATTCTTTGCTGAAAAAAGGGTCTGTGAACGCAGCTAAACCATTGTCTAGCCGCGTCATAACATAATCAGCGGGTTAAAGCGGGGCAGGGAAAGAAAAAACCTGAGAAAAATCTCAATTTTACTTAATGATACAAACTAGAGTGAATTTTTATTCCATTTAACGGTCTGGATGGAAGATAAGAGGGCTCCTCCGGGCGCATAATCAGTCCGAGAGCTTGTCCAGAATCCGCTGCTTGCTGCAAACGTAGACGATCCGTTTCTGATACTTCCTCTTCCAGCCAGCCCAAAACCACGCTGTAATTTCCCGTGCTCAACGCTTTGATCATCGCTTCAACGGTGGTGATGGTGGTGGAGTGAGGGGACTGCATCACTTTATCCAGCGGTAACCCGGAGCGCTGAAGCCAGTCGCGGCTCAGTTTTTGCTGCGGCGTGAGCCACAGCTGCCAGCGCGACTGTGTACCTAACTGTTGCAACAACGGCAGCAGCAGTCGCTGAGTCATACCAGGTTGATTCTCACTGTAAGTCAGTTCGCTGATCAGACCATTACCGCAGGCAGATGCGGATGAAGGAACGTGCAGGGCACGAGTAACAGATTGAGATTTCAGGGAATGAGTACGCATGGTGTCTTCGCTCACAGGTGACTGTATGGATATACAGTATATCCACAGTGAGCAAAGATCAACCTTAATCTTGCTTGTGCAACAGCGCTTGTCATGATGGAACCAGCCACAACCCGCATGGGCAAACGCCTTAACCCGCACGAACTGTTTACCCGCGCCAATCCCGCAGAGAGAAGATCTTCCCCGCCCGCCTCACTCTGCGCCTGAACATGCACAGGCTGCAGAATACTACTGCGCTAATTTATCTGCTGACATGTTATTAAATTCAGCTGCAAGCTGCGGGGTTTAATAAGCCGAAAATATTATTCTGCCTGTTAACGACTTGGTTGGCCGGTTAGGTAATAATAAATTTTATTGACACTCTGTTCCTGGATATCAAACGTTAGTGGGATTGAGTTAATTGATAATAATTCAATGTTATTGTGCTCCGATCAATAACTGACATGGTGATTTTTATGGAAAGGCTCCTCGCGGCGTTCATCCGGCATCTCCGCCGTGTCTGCTATAGAAACATGGGTATTCAGCAGCTTGTGATGCATAACATCGGCACTGGCCGTTTTGAAATCGCCTCCCTGTGCGATGGCAGTAGCGGAAACCAGCAGGAAAAAACCGGCTACTAAAGGCGCGCTTATTTTCATCTGTTATTCTCCAAACTCTCTCGGGACTTATTCTGGCGCTATTTTGCCTGCTCTTTTGTCATGATTTGTCATAGTAGATTAAATCTTATCCCTGAGCTGTGTGGAATCTATTCGGCTGTCACGGGGGCAGGGCGGCGCAGGCGTGTTTCTACTGCAATACTCCACAACGGGAAACAGCAGGAAATAGTTATGCGAAAATTAAGAGGGTAATTTCTGCTGCCACGCCTTCATCCGGTTTTTTTCACCATCGGCTAATCCCTAAAGCCGGGGGCGATTCTGAAAGAGCGTCGCCCAGCACGGCCATCCCTGGCCGCGGGCCTGCTGCAATCAGCCCTCCCTCCTTGCACCCAAAGCCGCATCGACCTCTCCTGGTTTTTTTATTTTTTCGTTACGTCTCGCAAATCCTTTAGGTAAAACGTGGGAACTGAATTTATTCATTGAACACGTAATTGAGATTGAATACTTTCTAATGCGTTGATTTAAGGACGATAGTTAGAAAAATCTTACTTCTACAGGGAGAGATCATGGCTAGCTCAAAACGTAAAATTGAAGAGGCAAAACAGCGTCTGCAGCTGCTGGGGGAAGTTGAATCGCGCACTCAGTTTGGCGGATATTGCCTGACGGTGGAGAAAACCGTTTTTGCGGTCGTCGCTGACGGCGAGCTTTATCTGCGAGCCTGTGAGCAAGTGCGGCCCTATATTGTCGAACGCAAAATGGAGCCGCTAAACCTGAAAAAGCGCGGCGTGCCGGTGGCCCTTCACTATTATCGCGTTGACAGTGATTTATGGTCAGACAGCGATCAGCTGGTGGCGCTTTCCCGCCTTTGCCTGCTGGGGGCCAGGACGCAGCAGTTAGAAAAGCAGAAAAAGCGGCGGCTTAAGGACCTGCCCAATTTGGGGGTTCGAATGGAGATGCTGCTGCACCAGGTGGGAATTAACAACATCGAGACGCTAAAACAGAAGGGCGCGAAGCGGAGCTGGCTGCTGCTACGGACCTGCAACAGCAACCTCGGTTTAACCGTGCTCTACGCGTTGCAGGGGGCGATTGTTGGTCGCCATTACGAAGCTCTGCCGCAGGAGATGAAAGAAGAGCTGCGCATGTGGTTCCATCGCAATGCGCAGCGGGAAGCGAAAAGAGCGCGCGAACGCCACCAGGGACTACGTTAGCCGCGCTGCGCGATCTGTTTTTTCAGCCGGGCAATTTCTGGTAAAAGAGCCACCAGCAGGCCAACCTGCTGAAGAACCAGTGGCTCTTTCGTTGTCGTATCGGCTTCACTATGCTGAATGCGCTGCGCCAGACTATCCATCATCCGCTGAGCCTTATCCTCTTCCACAACCTCAATGTGCAGCACATCATCGACGTAACAGACGGCGTCATCCATCAGCTGCAGCATCTCGTCACTCTCCAGCTTTTCACGGTGCGCACCGAGCGCTGATATATAGCTGAGGAAAGAGTGATTCAGGCAGAGCAGGCGAAAAGCCGCTTCACGCAGCGTGCGGTCGGCTTTGTTTTCTACCGAAAGATTAGACACCACCGAAGCCAGCTCCGCATCACCATTGTGGGCATCACGACGGGCAACGCGATACTCCAGCCGATTGTCCTTGCCCTGATGGTACTGCACGAGAATCGCATCCAGATATCGGCAGTTGGCGTTCAGGGTGCGCTCTGCCACGGCAGGAAGCCGCCGGAAGCGCCAGTCAGGCCAGATAAATGCCACGGCCAGCCAGGCAATGCCACAGCCAATCAGGGTATCGACAATACGCGGGATCGCCACTTCAAACCCTTCACCCAGCAGATTGAAACAGAGCAGAACCAGCAGGGTGATAAACATCGTGGCGTGGGCGTACTGCACGTTGCGGAAGGCAAAGAATAGCACGCCGGTGACCACCATCAGAATCAGCTGCCCCTCAACTGACGGTACCAGCCACAGCAGCGGCAGCCCCAGAACAATGCCCGCAAGGGTGCCGATGATGCGCAGTGCGAGGCGGCGGCGGGTGGCGTTGTAATTGGGCTGGCAGACAAACAGGCTGGTCAGCAAAATCCAGTAGCCGTGTTGTAACCCTGTCAGCTGGATAAAGGCATAGCCGGTACACAGCAGCAGTGAGAGGCGCACCGCGTGACGAAAAAGCGGAGACTCCGGGCTCATATGGCGGCTAAGCCGCAGGCGGATATCGCTCCAGCCGGTCAGCCCCTCACTGGAGAGCGCCTGGTCATGCTGTGGCCCGCTCTCTGCCAGCGCCTGTTCGGATTCAATCGTCGCCAGCTGCGCATCAATAGCCTTGAGGTTGTTCAGCAGATAGTGCATTGCTTTTACTTCTGCGCTGGCGGGCTGCTGTATTTCCAGGCGCTGCAGCGCGCTGTTGAGATTGGTAAAGACTCGCTCAAAATGGGCCGCGTGCTGATACTTTTCGCGCAGCAGGATCGCACTGGAGAGTTTCTGACAGGCCTGCGCCTGCAGCGTCAGCAGACGCTGGAAGCGAAACAGAATATCGCTGGAGCCCCAGGCTTTGCGCAGAGCGTGATACTGCACGTGTGACGAGCTGGCGCGCTCGTGAATATCCTGAGCGACAAAATAGTAGTGCAGGGTACGCCGGGTGCCGCGCTGGCCGCGGTCGCCGCGCAGACGAGACTGTATCGACGCTTTAGCCTGATTCAGCAGCGTCACCAGCTGGCTGTTGGCCATGGCAACGCCGACCAGCGTCTGATGATCGTCGTCTTCAATATCCGGGTCGAACAGGTTCGCTTTGGCTTCAAGATAGCGCGCCAGCTGGGCATAGCAGCGCGAAATACTCTCCTGCAGCGGGCGGATGGGGAACAGCAGATGTCCGGCCAGCGTCAGCAGGTTATACCAAACCGCACCGAGCAGCAGCAGGGCAGGCTGTAGATACCACTGGGCAAACAGGTTGATCCCCAGCATGGTGTAGATGGCGATCAGCAGTGCGCCGAAGGCGATGGTGGCATAGCGTGGCCCCAGCGCGCCCAGCAGGATAAAGCCCCAGCTCGACACCGCCAGCCCGACGATAAACAGCCACGGATGAGGAAACAGCAGCTCAACGGAAACCGAGGCGATGCAGAAACAGACCAGCGTGATCAGCAGGTTGCGCAGGCGTCCGCTCAGGCGATCGTCGAGGTCAGCGAGTGCGGCGGCGACCACGCCCAGCGTCAGCGGAATCGTCCAGGTGATCTGATGCAGCCACCAGGGAACGGCCGCCGTTCCCGCCAGCGCCAGCGTGATGCGGATATTGTAGAGCCAGCTACTGTTAAAGGCCTGACGCCGCAGGCTGCTGAACAGGGATCTCTTCATCGAAACGGTTATTGAAAGCGTGAGCGCGCGTTGGCTTCACGCGCGGCCTGGGCGACTTCCACTGAGACCACCCGGCGACCGACCGGCCACAGGGCAATGGCGGCAATTTTGAAGTTAGCAATACCCACCGGAATGCCGATCAGCGTAATGCACTGGGCGATACCGATACAGATATGTGAGAGACACAGCCACCAGCCGAAAAACACCAGCCAGAGCACGTTCAGCAGCGTTCCACCGGTATTCAGTAGCGCATTTTTACCGCCCGGATTTAGCTCATCAACGTGCATCGCCTCGTTGCCAAACGGCACCAGCGACAGTTTGGTAATTTCCCAACATGAGCGGGTCAACGGCAGCGTGAAGATGAAAATAATGCTGACCAGCGTCGCGACCAGCCAGGCGAGGGTAGTAAAGAAACCTCCCAGCACAAAATTCAGGATATTTAATACGGTGCGCATAAACGGGTTTCCCTCTTGCGATAGCGATAATCAACTGACAATTCCTTGATTGTAACGCGTTTTAGCGCTGGAGCGGTACAGCACGGACAGTTAAACTGTCAGATGTAGAAAATAACCGCAGCCAGGGTCACCGGAATGGAACTGAAAGCAACATCGCTGGGCAAACATCTGGCACAACATCCTTATAACCGCGTGCGGCTGCTGAGCGCAGGCGTTGAGGTCAGCGGTGAAAAGCATGAATACCTGATCCCGTTTAACCAGCTGCTGTCGATCAAATGCAAACGCGGCCTGGTATGGGGCGAGCTGGAATTTACGCTGCCGGATGACAAAGTGGTGCGCCTGCACGGCACGGAGTGGAATGAAACCCAGCGCTTTTATCACTACCTCAATCAGGCCTGGCAGCAGTGGAGCAGCGAGATGAGCGAGGTGTGCGCCGAGGTGCTCAGCGCGCAGCAACAGCAGATCCATCAGGCAGAACAGCAGGATAAATGGCTGAAGCGCAGCGATATTGCCGCGTGGCAGCAGGCGATTCACAAAGCGTTTGCGGCGGTGCCTCTGCCCGTTGAGCGGCTGGACGAATTTGATAACTGCCGCGAAGCGTATCGCTACCTTCGCCAGTGGCTGAGCGATAACGATGCCCGGCGCGTGCAGCGCAATAACCAGTGGACCGAGCGAATGCTGGTGCAGCATGCTGATTTTTTCAACCAGGTGGAAACCTCTGCGCTCAACCCTTCGCAGGCCCGCGCCGTGGTCAATGGCGAAGATGCGGTGCTGGTGCTGGCGGGGGCCGGCAGCGGGAAAACCTCGGTGCTGGTGGCACGTGCCGGCTGGCTGATGATGCGTAAGCAGGCCAGCGCGGGTCAAATCCTGCTGCTGGCGTTTGGCCGTAAGGCCGCCGAAGAGATGAACGACCGCATTCGCGCGCGTCTGCACAGCGAAGAGATTCAGGCGCGCACCTTCCACTCGCTGGCGCTGAACATTATCCAGCAGGGCAGCAACAAAGCGCCGACCATCAGCAAACTGGAAACCGATAACGCCCAGCGGCAGTCGCTGTTAATTGACGTCTGGCGTCAGCAGTGCAGCGAGAAAAAAGCCCATGCCAACGGCTGGCGGCAGTGGCTGACCGAAGAGCTGAAGTGGGAGCTGGCAGAGGGCAGTTTCTGGCAGGATGAGCGCCTGGCAAAACGGCTGGCAAGCCGCCTTGAACGCTGGCTGGGGCTGATGCGCATGCACGGCGGGGCGCAGGCGGCGATGATCGACAGCGCCCCGCAAGAGGTGCGCGAGCTGTTCAGCAAGCGGGTGAAATTAATGGCGCCGCTGATGAAGGCGTGGAAAAGCGCGCTGAAAGAGGAAGGGGCGGTCGATTTTGCCGGGCTGATCCACCAGGCGGTCAATATTCTCGATAAAGGGCGTTTTATCAGCCCGTGGAAGCATATTCTGGTCGACGAATTTCAGGATATCTCCCCCCAGCGGGCGGCCCTGCTGGCGGCTCTGCGTCGGCAGAATAAACAGACCACGCTATTTGCCGTCGGGGATGACTGGCAGGCAATCTATCGTTTCAGCGGGGCAGAGATGACCCTGACCACCGCCTTCCACCACCACTTCGGCGAAGGCGACCGCTGCGTGCTGGATACCACCTACCGCTTTAATGAGCGCATTGGTGAAATCGCCAATGGCTTTGTCCAGAGCAATCCGCACCAGCTGAAGAAACCGCTTAACAGCCTGAGCAAAGGCAATAAAAAAGCCGTCTCGCTGCTGCCGCAAACGCAGCTGGAAGCCCTGCTGAACAAAATGAGCGGCTATGCCAAAGCGGATGAGCGCATTCTGGTGCTGGCGCGTTACCACTATCTGCGCCCGGAAGAGCTGGAAAAAGCCGGCACCCGCTGGCCGAACCTCAACATCGATTTTATGACGATTCATGCCAGCAAAGGTCAGCAGGCAGATTATGTCATTCTGCTGGGGCTGGAAGAGGGGAAAGAGGGCTTCCCGGCCGCGGCCAGAGAATCGGTCATGGAAGAGGCGCTGCTGCCCGCCGCCGAAGATTTCCCAGATGCGGAGGAGCGCAGGCTGGCCTATGTGGCGATGACGCGGGCGAAACAGCAGGTCTGGCTGCTGTACGATCGGGAAAATCCGTCGGTGTTTGTGGCTGAGCTGAGCCGTCAGGGCGTGCCGGTACTGCGCAAGCCCTGACGAAATTGTCGCGCCGAAGCTATTTCAGGCGCTGCTGCAGATAACGTTCGTAATCGGGGATCAGGATCTCCACCGGCTGGGCGAAAAGCGGCGAGTGGATAATAAAATCAGCGGTGGCACGGTTAGTGGCCACCGGGATATTCCACACGGTGGCCAGGCGCAGCAGCGCTTTCACATCGGGATCGTGCGGCACCGCATTGAGCGGGTCCCAGAAGAAGATCAGTACATCAATCTTCCCTTCAGAAATCAGCGCCCCGACCTGCTGGTCGCCGCCCATCGGGCCGCTCAGCATCGCCGTGACCGGCAGGCCGGTCGCGCGCTGCACCAGGTTACCGGTGGTTCCGGTGGCGTACAGCGTGTGGTGCTGCAGCTGCTCTTTATGGGTTTCCACCCACTGCATCAGGGAATTTTTACAGTGGTCATGAGCCACCAGCGCAATATGTTTTTGCGGCTGGAGAGTACGGGTTGTCTGATCCATTCAGGTATCCTGGTTGGGTGGAACGGGCAAAATCGGGTCAACAGAGGGCTGAGTGTAGCGCTGAGAATAATCTGCGATCAACTGGTATGCAGGGCTTTCATCAGCAGCACAAAGCGCTGGCGGGTGGCGGAGTCAACCTGCTGATACCACAGGCGTAGCATGCGCTCGGCCGGATGCTGGCTGAAAGCGATCTCCGGCATTTGCCCGTTTGCCATGGCAGTCCTGCGCAGCGGCTGGGCAAAGCGCGGCACCGAGGCAATTTTGTCATCGAGGTTATACAGCACCATCGCCTGTTCTAAATCACCCTGCGCCTCAGTTTGCAGGCGATCGCGCTTGCTCGCGACCTCGGCGCCATGCTCATCGAGCAGGACAAAGCGCGGGCTTTTATCAAAGTGTCTGCCGTCGCGCAGCGTTTGCAGGGCGGGAAGGGTAATGGTGACCGACTGCGCCTGGGTGGTGAAAGTGACAATCTGAGGAGCAGAAACCCAGTGAGTAGCGGTGGGCGTTTGATTTTTTAGCGTGCGCTCAATGCGAAACAGCAGCTGATGTTCACCGCGCTCCAGCTCCAGACCGTCCGCGCCCTTCAGCAGCGAGCCAGAGATCTTATGTCCATCCAGCACCAGCAGATCAATATCCGGCGATAACTTCAGCGTTGTCGCCTGCGCGTTGGCAGCGAACAGCACAGTTATCAGTCCGATGATGACCCCGCGTAGCTTCATTATTTCTCCGGCATGGTGAGTGATGGCTGGGACTTGAATGTATCAAAGTCTTTCAGTATGACAGTATAGTAACATTTTAACATACTTATTCGTGCTATATATCATGAAACGCAGCAGACGCTATTTTCCCTGCGCTGGCCAGGCCACAATTAGCGCCAGGCAGGTTAACCAGGTCAAGGGAGGCAACAATGAGTGATGAGACGATTGCACAGGTGCTGAAAACCAGCAAAACCATCGCGCTGGTCGGGGCCAGTGACGATCCAGCGCGCCCCAGCTACGGCGTGATGGGCTATCTACTGGCGCAGGGTTATCAGGTTATACCGGTCAGCCCGAAGCTGGCAGGGCAGACGCTGCAGGGTCAGAAGGTTTACGCCACGCTGGCAGATATTCCTCATCCGGTGGATATGGTTGATGTGTTCCGCAACGCGCAGGCAGCGTGGGGCGTGGCGCAGGAGGCGATAGCCATCGGCGCGAAGTCACTGTGGTTGCAGATCGGCGTCATCAATGAGCAGGCGGCCGTGCTGGCGAAAGAGGCGGGTTTGCAGGTGGTGATGGATCGCTGCCCGAAAATAGAGATCCCGCGCCTCGGACTGGCGAAGCAGGCATAAAAAACCCCGCGGCAGCGGGGTTTTATCAGTTTCTCAGGCGGGGAGCGGTTAACTGCTGGCGGATGGATGCCGCAAGCTCGTCCAGCGAGGCGTTATCCGGGTGTTCACCGGGCAGTTCCCATGAGAGCTGCGCTTCAGCCAGATAGGTTTGCACCGTCTGGCCATCATCATCTTCCATCACCACGTGATACCAGGGGGCAGCACGCATGGCATCGCTATCCACGACGTCATCAATGGCGGGTTCTTCCAGTGAATATTCCGGGTCGACATCCACCACTACACCGAGAAAACCGAGCAGCTGATGGCGTACCTGTTGTCCGATACCAAATTTGCTGGCAATCATTGTTACCTCCTGAGAAATATTGCTCTTACCTGAAGTGGGGGCGCGAGCAACGTTTTCAAGTCACAATACGCGGCAGGCAAAACCTTTCAGATACATCCCTTCAGGATAGCTGGTAATCACCGGGTGATCGGCGGCCTGGCGGAACTGCTCGATAAACTGCACGTCACGCCCTGCATCCACGGCAGCATCGGCGATAAGCTTCTGGAACAGATCGGTGGACATCAGGCCGGAGCAGGAGAAGGTCATCAGCATCCCGTTAGGGTTAAGCAGCTGCATAGCCAGCATATTGATATCTTTGTAGCCACGGCACGCGCCCATCAGCTGATTTTTATTCTCAACGAATTTTGGCGGGTCCATGATGATCAGATCAAACTTCTCGCCTTCATCACGGTAGCGGCGCAGCAGCTTGAACACGTCATCGCGCAGGAACTGGGCCTTAGAGAGGTCGAGACCGTTCAGCTCAACGTTCTGACGCGCCACGTCCAGCGCCGCCTGCGAGGTATCCACGCTGATCACTTCAGCGCAGTTGCCCAGCAGTGCGGAGACGGCGAAGCCCCCGGTATAGGAGAAGCAGTTCAGCACGCGGCGGCCTTCGGCATAGCGGCGCGTGGCCAGGCGGCTGTCGCGCTGGTCGAGGTAGTAACCGGTTTTGTGCCCGGTCTGGATATCGACCAGCAGCTTCATGCCGTGTTCGGTAATCGGCAGCAGTTCCGGTGGCATCTCCCCCAGCACTAAGCCCTGGGTCAGCTCCAGACCCTCTTTCTTACGCACGCTGACGTCGGAGCGGTCGTAAATGGCGCAGCCCGGATAGCAGGTCTGCAGCGCGGTGATCAGCGCGGCACGCTGATACTCTGCACCGGCGGACAGCAGCTGCAGCACGAGGAAGTTGCCGAAGCGGTCGATGGTCACGCCCGGCAGTCCATCAGACTCACCGGCGATAATGCGGTAGCTGTCGAGGTTATCACGCTGTGCCAGCCAGTCGCGCAGCTGCTGAGCGGCTTGCAGACGGCGCACGAAGAAGTCGATATCAATCGACTCATCCTGCTGCCAGCTCCAGACGCGGGCGCGGATCTGTGATTCAGGCGACCAGGCGGCGCGCGCCAGCCACTTTCCGCTGCTGTCGCAGACATCAATCGTTTCACCGGAGGAGGCTTTGCCTTCCATACGGGCAACCGCGCCAGAGAAAACCCATGGATGGCGGCGAAGTAAGGACTTTTCACGTCCTTTGGCAAGAATTAATCGTACGGTCATGTTTTGCTATGCTTACCTTCAGAGAATCAGGCGATATTGTCCGGTGCCGACCGTCAAAAAGCAATCGGTGATGGGCAGAGGAGGAGAAATGGCAACGATCTGTGTGCGCGTATGGGTTCATGGCAGGGTGCAGGGGGTAGGATTTCGCTACAGCACCCAGCGCGAAGCGAAGCAGCACGGGCTGAGCGGCTATGCTAAAAATCTGGAGGACGGCAGTGTGGAGGTGCTGGCGTGCGGTGAACAGTCGGGAGTGGAGGCGCTGCTGGCCTGGCTAAAGGCCGGAGGCCCCCGCAGCGCCAGAGTGGATAAGGTGTTGACTGAACCTCATCACCCCGCGCACTTTCCGCAGGGTTTCAGCACCGCATAGTATTTAAAGACACTTGGCCGGTTTAGGCAGACCGGCAATTTTGGTCGCCTGCTTTGCCGGGCCTTTCGGGAACAGGCGGAAGAGATAGCGGCTGTTGCCTTTCTCCTCGCCGTACTTCTGCGCCATCGCTTTGACCAGCATGCGCACCGCCGGGGAGGTATTAAACTCCAGATAAAATGCCCGCACGAAGCGCACCACTTCCCAGTGGGCCTCGCTCAGTTCGATGGACTCTTCTGCCGCCAGCGCCAGCGCCAGCGTCTCATTCCAGTCCGCAACTGATTTCAGATAGCCCTGCGCATCGCGCTCAATCTCTTTACCGTCAAACTGCACTCTCTTGCCCCACCATGCTTAACCAGCGCCCAGTTTAGCAAACTTTTAGCGGCAAAAAAAAAGCCCCGCGCTGCGGGGCTTGATGCCAACCGGTCGCGGCTTAGTTATTACGCGACATGCCGAGCAGGCTCAGCAGGCTGACGAAGATGTTATACAGCGACACATACAGGCTCACGGTGGCGCGAATATAGTTGGTTTCGCCGCCGTGAATGATGTTGCTGGTCTCCCACAGGATCGCGCCGGCAGAGAACAGAACAAACAGCACGCTGATCGCCAGGTGCAGAGCAGGGATGTTGAGGAACAGGTTGGCGACAACAGCCACCAGCAGCACCACAAAGCCGGCCATCATCATGCCGGAAAGGAATGACATATCCTTGCGCGTGGTCAGCACATAGGCAGAACAGCAGAAGAACACCAGCGCGGTGCCGCCCAGTGCCAGGCCGATCACATCGCCCATACCGGCAGACAGGAAGCTGTTAAGAATCGGGCCAAGGCTATAACCGAGGAAGCCAGTGAAGGCAAACGCCGCCAGGATGCCGGCCGGGCTGTTAGCCAGACGGTAGGTCAGGAACATCAGGCCGTAAAAACCGACCAGCATCAGGATCAGTCCCGGTGCCGGTAGGGCATATACGGTGCTCAGCGTGGCGGTGAGCGCGGAAAATGCCAGCGTCAGGCCGAGCAGGAAATAGGTGTTGCGCAGAACTTTGTGCGTGCTGAGCAGCGAGCTTTCACGTGTGCTTGAAACGATGCGATCCATAAAACACCTCTTCTGGGTCACTAAAAAATAGCGATGGTAATATAGCAGCGAGAATAAGGAGCACAGCGCAGCGGGGAAAGGCGTTTTACCCTTCTTTACGCGCTAAAACGCTGATTCCGTGAGCAGGCTGGTGATAAACTCAACAAACAGCTGTCGATTGACGTTTTTTCACGCGATTGAAACAAAAGCCACTTTACAAGCTCTACGGGGATGTTTATAGTGCGCCCCATTGTGGAAGCGTGGCCGAGTGGCTGAAGGCACCGGTCTTGAAAACCGGCGACGGGAAACCGTTCTAGAGTTCGAATCTCTACGCTTCCACCACCAAATTCAAACGGGTTAGCGAAAGCTAGCCCGTTTTGCTATGCGCGCAATAAACAGACCGACCCACGCCTCTCTCTGCTGCTTTCTTATCCATTTTGCTACGCGTTGCTGGTTTTTCCGGCAAACGAACACAAATGCTCACAAAATCAACAAAGTAGATAAAAATAGTCTTGGCAAATGCGCAAACACCCCCTATACTGCGCCCCATCAGTTAGCGAGACACGTCTCAACAGCTGGTACGTGTGGAAGCGTGGCCGAGTGGCTGAAGGCACCGGTCTTGAAAACCGGCGACGGGAAACCGTTCTAGAGTTCGAATCTCTACGCTTCCACCATCAAATTCAGAACCCCGGGCTTAACAGTCCGGGGTTTTTTGTTTTAGCGCATTCCCGCCAGGCCGTGCTCCACGGTGGCCAGATAGATACAGAAGTAATCTTTGACCATCTCGATAAACGCCGGTGACAGCGTCAGGTCATTGGCACCCTCTTCGATCTTCAGCATGCCAATATCTTCAGCGGCCTGCAGGCAGCGGCGAATATGTGAACGGGAAACGCCGCAGCAGAATGCCGATTTCAGAATATTGAACTTGATGGTCAGGCTCTGCTGCTTAATGGTTTCCAGATAAAGATTAAACATCATCATGTGACCGCCGTCGCGGCTGAGAAATTCAGCGCTGCCCGGCACCATATCGTGGATAAACAGACGGTTAAGCGTGATTTCCGCGTAGGTGCGGAAAAACTCAGGCACGAAATTTTTGTGCTGCTGATAAAATTCAAGGTCAAAAGAGTCGGTCAGCATCGCGCAGGGGATAATCATGGTGTTGATCATACTCTGCGTTTCAGTCAGCGCTTTCGGCGTCGGCTTATAATTCAGTTTGCGCTTATCTTCACTGTCGCGATAAACCTCCAGTCTTCCGCCAACCCGCAGAAAAAGCAGGAATGAATCCAGAGAGTTACTGCTGAAAAGATCGTTACTGATACAAAAGCGTTTTACATCTTTAAAGGTGCTGCTTTTACGAATGTAGTAGATGCCGAGTATTGCCGATCCGACAATAAATCGATTCGCTTTAAATAGCGTTTTGAAGTAAAGCGGATTAGTTAAGTACAACTTAAGTAAAAGCTCATAGTGACACTGGATCGCGTCATTGAGTTCAACTCGTGCTTTGTACTCTTCAGCTTTGCATTTTAGCTTTTTTTCTAATTCGGGCTTTTTTTTGCTTATAAAAGGCATATATCACTTTCTTAGTTATATTATCTTCCGTGGTGTAAGAATTATCTTATTTTGCTATTTCGCTGCTGTCAACCGAAGCGGGGTTTTTTTACTTATTTTAACATGACTAAGTGTTAATAGTTGTCGTAAAGCATCTGTATTACATGCACTTAAGTGGCGTAAGATCTTTCTTAATTGCCAATATTTCTGGCTGGGTAATCTTAGGCCTTCGTAACATATTGTTTTTGATCTGATTTAAATTAACAACAAAAATGGACAGTGACTTGGGTAGTGGACTGATTAGTATTGCCTCGCTTTCAAAGGAATACCGGGGATGAGGTGGTCGATTATTGTAATTAATAACCGACGGCACTTTCATGACGAGGCTCATTCTTTCAGTTAAATATCAGTCAAGGACAATTAAATGGAAATCAAAAAAATCACCGCTGTTGCACTGTTCGCTTTGGCCACTACTGGCGTCGCTCAGGCTGCCGATCAGGGCAACGGTAAAGTGACCTTTTACGGTTCAATCGTCAATGCTCCCTGCTCAATCGCACCAGGTGTGGACGATCAAAAAATTCCATTGGGTCAGGTCTCTAATTCGGACCTGGCGAACGGTGGCGAGCAGAAAGCCGTCGACTTCACCATCGATCTGCAGAACTGTGACGATGCAACCAAGCACACGGTAACCGCAACCTTCACCGGTATGGCGGGCGTTGATGGCCGTCTCGGTATCACCGGGGAAGCGAAAGGCGCCAGTATTTTACTGCGCGACGGCAGCGGTAAGAAAATCGAGCTGGGCACGCCAACCACCGCGCAGACGTTAAACGGTAACGCGAACACGCTGCAGTTTACCGCCGCCCTGAAGGGTGATGGCACCAAAGATGCGCCAGTTGAGATTGGCACCGGTGCATTTACAGCAGTTACTAACTTTACACTGGCCTATCAGTAATTCACCTCCGCCAGATAAATAACAGAGCGCCTGCAATAGCAGGCGCTATTTATCGCCCGTTGAGCATCAACCAGTGACGATTTGTGGGACCATGGGAAAAATGACCTTTACAATCAAATCGCCAGCATTCCTGGTTATTTCCATTTTTCTGGCGCTAAGTTCAACTTTGAATAGGGTTCATGCTGAAGATATTCAGTTTAACACCGATCTTTTAGACGTCGACGATCGTAATAATATTGACGTCACTAATTTTGCGCGCAAAGGCTACATTATGCCTGGCCGCTATACCCTTAATGTCCGGCTGAACGGTGACGCACTGGGCGACCGCAGCGTGGATTTTTACACCCCCAAAGAGCATCCCGATGAGAGCCTTCCCTGCCTGACACCGCAGCTGGTGGATGAACTGGGTCTGAAATCGGCGGCGACCGATGCCCTTAAATGGTGGCACGGCGGCGAATGTCTGGCAACCAGCAGCCTGGCAGGAACGCTGGTGCGCGGCGAGCTGGCTAACTCGACGCTGTCGATCAGTATGCCGCAGGAGTTTTTGCAGTATCAGTCCGCCAACTGGGACCCGCCCTCGCGCTGGGATAACGGCATTCCCGGGCTGCTGTTTGACTACAACCTCAATACCCAGGCGCGCTTTAACGCCCACTCCGGCGACCAGCGCAGCCTGAGCGGCTCCGGTGTCGCGGGTGCCAATGCCGGCCCCTGGCGTCTGCGTGCTGACTGGCAGGGGCGGCGCGACAGCCAGCGTGGTGAAACGCGCAGCAGCTTTGACTGGACGCGCTATTACGCCTACCGCGCGCTGCCGCAGCTGGGGGCCAAGCTGACGCTGGGCGAGGATTATCTGGTCTCCGATATTTTTGACAGCTTTCGCTTTGCTGGCGCCAGCGTGGTAACCGACAGCAATATGCTGCCGCCCAACCTGCGCGGTTATGCACCGGAAGTGACGGGCGTCGCCCGTACCAATGCCCGCGTGGTGGTGATGCATCAGGGCCGCGTGCTCTACCAGTCCCAGGTCGCTGCCGGGCCATTTCGCATTCAGGATATTGATGATTCAGTGATTGGCGAACTGGATGTGCGGGTGGAGGAAGAAGACGGCACGGTGCAGACCTTCACGCTCAATACCGCCACGGTGCCTTATCTGACGCGCCCGGGACAGGTACGCTACAAAATGGCGCTGGGCCGACCGGTAAACTGGCAGCACGCGGCCAACGGACCGGAATTTGCCAGCGCGGAGTTCTCGTGGGGAGTCAACAACGGCTGGTCGCTGTACGGCGGCGCAATTGGCAGCGATAAATACCAGGCGCTGGCCGGCGGTATCGGTCGCGATCTGCTGGCATTTGGCGCGATGTCGTTTGACGTCACGCACTCAATGGCGCAGCTGGCGACGGGGGAGTCGCGCGCGGGAAATTCCTATCGCCTGAGCTACTCAAAGCGTTTTGATGATTACGGCAGCCAGGTGACCTTTGCCGGTTATCGCTTCTCTGAAAGCCAGTTTATGACCATGGACGAGTTCCTGGATGCGCAATCGCAGCGGGACCGCACCAGTAACAGCCGCGAGATGTATATGGTAACGCTGGCACAGGATATCCGCCCGCTGGCCGCCAGCGTGCAGCTGAGCTATAACCGGCAAACCTGGTGGGACAAGCCCGATACGGAACGTTTTAGCCTGGCCATGTCACGCTATTTTGATCTGATGGAGTGGCGCAATCTCAGCCTCTCGCTCTCCGCCTGGCGCAACCGGGATAATCAGAGCAGTGACAAAGGGCTCTATTTATCGCTCTCGCTACCTTTTGGCGACAATAAGACCATCAGCTACAGCGGTTCAACCGGGCGTGATAACAACACTCAGCAGGTCAATTATTATCAGCGGCTGAATAATAGCGACAGCTATAGCCTGAGCGCCGGCAGCAGTAATAACAGTGCTGCGATGGCGGGATATTACATTCATGAAGGTAATGCCGGCCAGATGACCGCCAGTGCCAATATTCAGCCGGGTAATTATCAGGCGTTTGGCGCCACGATGAAAGGGGGCATAAGTGCCACAACTGAGGGCATGGCGCTACACCGCCAGAATAGTCCTGGCGGCACGCGCTTATTACTGGATACCGACGGCGTGGCGGATATTCCGGTGAAATCAACTTCAGGCACGGCCCGCAGTAATCGCTTTGGCAAAATGGTTATTTCCGACGTCAGCAGCTATTACCGCAACCAGGTAGGCATTGATATTAACCGATTACCTGAAAATGCCGAAGTCACCTCCTCAATGGTGCGGGTAACCCTGACCGAGGGGGCCATCGGCTACCGGCACTTTTCCGTGCTGGCAGGGCAGAAGGCTATGGCGGTTATCCGCCTGGCTGATGGGAGCTTCCCGCCTTTTGGTGCGCAGGTATTTAACGCGCGCCAGCAGGAAGTGGGGCTGGTCGCTGATGGTGGCAGTGTGTACCTCAGCGGGCTGCAGTCCGGGCAACAGATGTCAGTGCACTGGGATGGAAAAACGCAGTGCACGCTGACGCTACCGCAGCTGGATTCAGCATCGCTGGCGAACCTGCTGCTGCCTTGCTTCAAAGCCGTAGCTAAAAACACCGAACTTTCGCAGGCTGCAAAATAAAGGAACAGTAAATGAAATCATTAATCAAGCCGGCTGCGCTAAAAACCATCGCGGCCACCACTCTGTTTATCTCCTCATTCTCATGGGGCGCTATCGCACTGGACCGCACGCGCATTATTATGGATGCCGATAATCCCTCCGTCAGCCTGACTGTCACCAATGAGAGTCAGCGTTTGCCCTATCTGGCGCAGGGGTGGCTGGAAAACGAGCATGGAGAGAAAATAACCACGCCCTTAACTGTCTTGCCACCGGTTCAGCGCATTGAGCCGGGCGAAAAAAGCCAGGTTAAAATCCAGTCGCTTCCCAGCGCTAATTTACTGGCGCAGGATAAAGAGACACTTTTTTATTTCAATCTGCGCGAGATCCCACCGCGCGCCGATAAGCCGAATACTTTGCAAGTGGCGCTGCAAACCAAAATAAAGCTGTTTTACCGCCCGGCATCGCTGCAGCTGTCACCAGGTGCCTATGCCAATCCGGTACAGCTGCAGGTCAGACTGACGCGCGTTGGCGATGATTACCGTATTGAAAACCCGACGGGATACTACATCACCTTCGTCGGAGCCAGCCGCCATGAGGGGGAAGAGTCGGTCCGCGGGTTTGCGCCGCTGATGGTCGGCCCGCGGCAGAATGTGATGCTGGGCGGCAGCGCGGCAGCGCTGGGAGACACCCCGGTGCTGCAGTACGTTAATGATTTTGGCGGACGCGTCGCGCTGCACTTCCGTTGTCAGGCGGGCAGCTGCAGGGCAGTGGCTAAATCATGAGGCGGGCACTGGTTCTGCTGCTGGTACTGCTGCTGCCGATGAAAGCGCTGGCATTTGCCTGTATTGATAAGCGTGATGGTAAACCGTTTAACGCCGTGGGGCAGCGCAATATTGACATCACCGTCAATCTGTCACCAGAGATTATTATTGGCGACGTGGTGGTGTTTGATCTCGCCAATTACTTTACCTGTAAAAATGAGCTTCCCAAAAGTTACGTCGACTATATGCGCCTTAACTCGGGGACCTATCAAACTTCGCTGGATCAGTCATTCAGCAGCGGACTGGAGGTTAACGGCACCCGCTATCTTAATCCGATCAACTCGCCGATTACCGTATTCGAGCTGCGCGACGGCAACTGGCACGATCTGCAGGTAAAAGCCTTTTACCAGTTAAAGAACAGCCCGGGGCGCGGCGTGTTTATCAAGGCCGGGACGGTGGTCGCCAGCATGCAGATGTACAAATGGAGTGCGCCAGCGGGCGGGGTGTTTACCGCCAACTGGCGCATTCTTGCCGCCAACGATGCCTATTACACCGCCGGCACCTGCGAGATCAACAACAGCCAGGACATTAATATCGATTTTGGCTTTGTCGCCCGCAATCAGCTGACGCAAAGCGCCAGTCTCAGTCCGTTCAGGCAGCAGGTGAATATTCCCTATCGGTGTAAAGACACCAGTGACTGGGCGGTGAAGCTGACGCTGTCGGCGGATGCCAGCAGCTTCTCCTCGCAGGCAATCAAAACCACCAACCCCGATTTGGGGGTAGAGCTGTACCACGACGGCCAGCTGATCAAGCCTTTCGACAGCATCAACAGCCGTATCGTAAACGGTATCGGCAGCGACGATTTCACCTTTGCTCTGGTGAGGTCGGGCAATGCTCAGGTGGCGACCGGCGAGTTTAACGCCACCGCGATATTAGTAATGAGCCTGCAGTAGGGGCCGGAACGCTGGAACAAGGATGCACTATGACCGACCGTGCTTATATTACCGTCATGATGTTGGACAGTGACCGCTATTTTCAGGAGGGCGTAGTGCAGGTGCTGAAGAATCAGCTGCCGCACACGGTGGTCAGGCACAGCGCACAACTTCAGGGCAACGTCGATCTGCTGATCGCCGGGTGTGACGCGGTTTCGCTCTGTGCCGCACAGCATTTCGCCGCAAGCATGTCGCCGCACGGCCAGCTGATCACCATCACCGATACCGCGCAACAGCGCTGGCAGTCGTTACCGCCGCTGCTGCAGGCCTGCCCGCAGTGGCTGTTGCATCGTCGCCAGTCGGAGGCCCAGCTGGCAGCGCTTTTGCGCCGGGTTATGCCGCCCGATACCCGGCTTATCATGATAGTCGACCCGCGTGCGCACAGTGAAGAGAAGCTGACGCCGCGGGAAAAAACGCTGATCGAATTGCTGCGCGTTAATGCGACACCGCACCAGATAGCGAGGTGTATGGCGCTGCATCCGAAAACGGTCAGCACCTATAAACGGTCGGTAATGCACAAGCTGGGGATGCAGAAGAATCTGGAGCTGTATCACTGGTTACTTTATTCATAAGGATGCAAATCATGAGCGGATACAGGCAGTGGCTGTGGGCCATCATGCTGGCGGCGAGCGGCGCCGTGGCGGCGGATAACAGTAATGGGTTCGGTAAAATTAATATGCGCGGGGTGGTGATCGATGCGCCCTGTTCGCTTGCACCGGAGTCGGCCAGCCTGGAAGTGGACTTCGGCCAGCTAAGCAGCGCCGCGCTGCGTAACGGGCGTGAATCTCAATCCGAAGAGTTCGTGCTCATTTTGCAACGCTGTTCCAGCATGCTGAAAAATCAGGTGCGCGTCACCTTTCAGGGGACCGCCTATTCAGACGGCCTGTTTGCAGTCGGCAGCGGCAACGAATCGATCGGACTGGTGCTGCGCGACCGTAATGGGCAATCGGTATTAAACAACCAGCCGGTTGCCTGGCAGCGCATTAATGATGGCGATAATAAGCTGGTTTTTTCTGCGGCAGTGAAAGGGCGCGCGGCCACCATCGATACGGGGACTTTTCAGGCCCAGGTATTATTCCTGATTGAGTACAACTGAAGCTGAATAAAAGCGCTTATCACCGTGCTTAACGTCTTCTGTTTTGCCCGACATCCTGCTATTTTCTTGCGAGGTGGTGATGATTAGAGCATTCCTAAAAACATCCTGTTTCTTTTCAATCCCCTGAAGCCACTAAACCGCCGGGGTCAGAGTCTGCTATATTCTCAATATCAATGACTAAACCCAGTCTCTGGCCTTATCTTGAGAGCGGTGGTGGTGAGTCAGCGCAGCGCGCTGCTCTTCTTTCTGCGCTGCAGGTTTTTGCCGGCCGGTAAGTTCACCCTTTGAATCAATGGAATAAATAGATGATCAACAAGTTCAGTCTCTGCGCGTTAGCGGTTTACTCCGCATTCTCCGGTGCTTCTGCCTGGGCTGCCGACGGCGATTATCAGCTGGAACAGGTGCTGATGATGAGCCGCCATAACCTGCGCGCCCCGCTGGCAGATAACGGCAGCGTACTGGCGCAGGCCACTAAAAAAGCCTGGCCGAAATGGGAAGTTCCGGGCGGCCAGCTCACCACCAAGGGTGGGGTGCTCGAAGTTTACATGGGGCGCTATACCCGCGAATGGCTGGCGCAGCAGGGGCTGGTGAAAGAGGGCGAATGCCCATCTTCTGACGACATTTACGCCTATGCCAACAGCCTGCAGCGCACCGTTGCCACCGCGCAGTTCTTTATTACCGGCGCTTTCCCAGGCTGTGATATTCCGGTTTCGCATCAGGATGAGATGGGCAGCATGGACCCGGTATTTAATCCGGTGATCACCAACGACAGTGAAGAGTTCAACAAGCAGGCGCTGGCGGCAATCAATGCCGAAGGCGAAAAGCTGGCCCTGAAGCCGGCCTTCCAGCGTCTGGAAAAAATCATCGATTACAAAAACTCCGCGGCTTGCAACGGTAAGAAGCAGTGCGACCTTTCCAGCACCAATCAGAACCAGTTCAGCGCTGATAATGGCAAAGAGCCAAATGTTTCCGGCCCGCTGAAGGTGGGTAACTCGCTGGTGGATGCCTTCACGCTACAGTATTACGAAGGTTTCCCAATGGAGCAGGTGGCCTGGGGGCAGATCAAAACGCCTGAGCAGTGGCAGGAGCTGGCCGCGATTAAAAATGGTTATCAGGATGCGCTGTTCACCTCCCCGGCCGTCGCGCACGAAGTCGCCGCGCCGCTGGTGGACTACATTCGCAGCATGCTGGTCGACCAGGATAAAGCCAGCGCGCCTAAAGTGACGCTGATGGTGGGGCACGACTCCAACATTGCTTCACTGCTGACCGCTTTGGATTTCAAACCGTATGACCTGCCGGGCCAGAATGAGCAGACGCCAATCGGTGGCATGGTGCAGTTCCAGCGCTGGCACGACAAGAAAAATGACAAGGAGCTGGTCAAAGTGGAGTACGTCTACCAGACATCCGGCCAGCTGCGTGATGCAGAGCCGCTGTCGCTGGACAATCCACCGAAGCGCGTCACGCTGCAGATGGCCGGATGCCCGACCGATGCCAACGGCTTCTGCTCGTGGGATAAGTTTACCGAAGTGCTGAACACGGCACTGCAGGGCACGCCGCTGCAGGTGGCTACCCCGGCTCCCGCTGCTGCTGCGCCTGCTGCCGATGCCAAACCGGCCGACGAGAAAGCCGTAGTAAACAAAGCCCTGGCCGATAAAGCGGCCGCGGATAAGGCCGCAGCGGAAAAGGCAGCGCAGGCGAAAGCATCAGCTGAAAAAGCAGCGGCAGACAAAGCCGCTGCGGAAAAGGCCGCGAAAGAGAAGGCCGCAGCCGACAAAGCTGCCGCAGACGCCGGCAAAGCCACTGCCGACAAAGCTGCTGCCGACAAGGCAACGGCGGATAAAGCCGCCAGTGACAAAGCCACGGCAGAGAAACCCTCCCCTGGCGCGGCAGAGACTAAACCCGCCCCGGCGGCGGCCCCTGCGGCCAACTGATGTAGCCGAGAGTGTGACAACAGGCCAGCAGCTGATGCTGGCCTTTTTTTTTCTCCGCTGGGCAAATGCTGCCGCCAGCGGTTAGGCATTTAACGTCTCTCCTCAGTGTAAGCAGCGATATACCCTGATTTTGTTGTTCATCAGGTGCTTTGGCACCCGACTTAACGAATCAGGAGACGCATTCAATGACCCGTTCAACCCGCTATGGTGAGATTCAGCGTAGCGAGCATAAAACGCTTATTCCCGGCGTAATGCTCTCTGACTCTCCCTACTCTTCCCGCTTACTTCTCCTCACCTTCAACGAAGAGATCACTCAGGCTTTTCTACAGGCAGCGCGCACCTTGCCGGTTCAGGCGCTGGAGTACAAATCGATGTTGCGCTTTCACCTTGGCAAACTGCTGGACGACCTCTGCGGCAATCAGCTGCGGTCGCTGCTGAGCCGCACCCTGCAGTCGCGCCAGCAGGGGGCACTGTTAATCAATGCGCAGGGGTTGATCAGCGTTGACCGGGCAGAGGATATGGTCCGTCTGGCCACGGCGATCGCGCATCTGATTGGCCGCGCAAATTTCGACTCGATGAGCGGACAGTACTACGCACGCTTTGTGGTGAAAAACAGCGACGATTCCGACAGCTACCTGCGTCAGCCGCACAAGCCGCTGGAGCTGCATAATGACGGCACCTACGTGGATGAACCGACGGATTTTGTGCTGATGATGAAAATCGACGAGCAAAATATGCAGGGCGGTGAGTCGATTCTGCTGCACCTTGATGACTGGGCGCAGCTCGACAGCTGGTTCAGCCATCCGCTGGCGCGGCGTACGATGCGCTGGTCGGCACCGCCCAGTAAAAATACGCCGCACAGCGTTTACCACCCGGTATTTGGCGTGGACGAACGCGGCCGGCCGGTGATGCGCTACATTGACCAGTTTGTTCAGCCAAAAGATTTTACCGAGGGCAACTGGCTGACCGCGCTGTCGGACTCGCTGGAAAACAGCGGAGGTAAAATCTACGTTCCGGTGCCGGTGGGCAGCATGCTGTTGATCAACAATCACTTCTGGCTGCACGGGCGCGATAAATTTCTGCCGCATCCGGCGTTACGGCGCGAGCTGCTGCGCCAGCGCGGTTACTTCACACCGGTGCTGTAATCGTCGGGCAGGGAGGGCTGCGCACAATGTATGATTTCGTGATTGTTGGCGGGGGCATTATCGGGATGTCGACGGCTATGCAGCTGATGACCGCCTATCCGGATGCGAGGATAGCGGTGCTGGAGAAGGAGACCGGGCCAGCCCAGCACCAGACCGGTCACAACAGTGGCGTGATCCACGCGGGGGTCTATTACACGCCGGGCAGCCTGAAGGCGCGCTTCTGCCTGGCCGGCAATCAGGCGACCAGGAAATTCTGCTCACGCCATCAAATTCCCTGGCAGGCGTGTGGAAAAATAGTTGTCGCCACAACGCCGCTTGAGATGGATCGCATGGCTACCCTGTGGAAGCGTTCGGCGGCAAACGGGCTGCAGCGGGAGTGGCTGAATGCAGAACAGCTGCAAGAGAGGGAGCCAAATATTGTTGGCCTCGGCGGCATTCTGGTGCCCGCCAGCAGTATTGTTGACTACCGTCAGGTCACGGTCACGATGGCTGAGATATTCACCCGCCGGGGCGGTGAAATTATCTATCAGGCTGAGGTCACGGCGCTGCATGAGGAGAGCCAAAGCGTGGCGATCGCCACGGCGCGCAGCGAGTTCAGCTCACGCTATCTGATCGCCTGCTCAGGGCTGATGGCCGATCGGCTGGTGGCTATGCTGGGGATCGATGCGGGCTTTATCATCTGTCCGTTCCGCGGCGAATATTTCCGTCTTGCCAGCCAGCACAACCAGATTGTTAACCATCTTATCTATCCGGTGCCCGACCCTGCGGTGCCGTTTCTCGGCGTTCACCTGACGCGGACGATTGAGGGTAGCGTCACCGTCGGCCCCAATGCGGTGCTGGCCATGCAGCGGGAAGGCTATCACAAACTTGATTTCAGCTGGCGCGATCTCCGGCAAATGGCGGCCTATCCGGGAATGCGCAAAATGCTGCGCAGGCACTTTCAGGCGGGCGTGCAGGAGATGAAAAATTCACTCTACAAAAGTGGCTATTTGCGGCTGGTGCAGCGCTATTGCCCCATTCTACAAAAGCAGGACCTGCTGCCGCATCCGGCGGGCGTGCGCGCCCAGGCAGTCACGCGTGAAGGGGAGCTTATCGACGACTTTCTGTTCGTCAGCACTGCCCGCACCCTTCACGTCTGCAACGCGCCGTCGCCTGCTGCCACCTCAGCCCTGCCGATCGGCGAGCATATCGTCAGCCGGATTAAGGCGCTGGTGGGGTAGCCGCAGCATCGCGATCAGTGCGGAGAGCAGCGGCCGTTGTTCAGCGCTGTTCCAGACGCAGAGCGAGGGCAACAGCAGCGAACTCTGCGGCAGCGGGCAATAGCTGACGCCGGCCATCGCGGTAAAACGCAGGCTGGCGGGAACCAGTGCGATACCGCAACCGCGCGCCACCAGCGACACGACGCCCAGCCAGTGGCGTGCCTCCCAGCGCGTGTCGGGCTCAATATCTGCGGCCAGCAATACTGACTGAATGCGGTCGTAATAACGCGGGGAAAATCGGCGCGCGAAGAGAATAAACGGCTCCTCTTTGAGCTGGTTGAGCGCCAGCTCACCGGCAGCTGCCAGCGGATGCTGCACCGGTAAGCAGAGTGCCAGCCTGTCGTGGGAAAAACGCAGTGAGGAGAGGCCTGCGGGCAGGGGGGAAGTATGAATAAACCCCACGTCCAGGCTGCCGTGAGCCAGCTCGCTTAGCTGGTTGCAGGTATTGAGCTCGCGCATACTCAGCTGCACCCCCGCGTGGCGCTGCTGAAACTGCTGCATCAGCTCGGGCAGTCCCTGATAGAGCAGCGCGCCGACATAACCGATACGCAGATGGCCGGTCACCCCGTGCGCCACGTTTTGCACCTCAAGAAGCATGCTTTCCATCCGGTCCAGCAGCGCCTGGGCCGCAGGGATCAGCGCCTTACCTGCGGCAGTCAGCCGCACCTGCTGGTGGCTGCGTTCAAACAATTTTGCCCCGATCGACTCCTCCAGCTGGCGAATGCTGACGCTCAGCGGCGGCTGTGAAATAGCCAGACGCAGGGCGGCACGGCCAAAATGCAGCTCCTCGGCCAGCACCAGAAAATAGTGTAAACGACGAGTATCCATAAGCGGCAGTTCACTCCTCCGGTGGCGACATCATCTGAATACAGTATCAGCCGATACAGCGTCGGTATTGGACAAAGCTGCGCCATTTGCCAACAGTGGTCCTCAGACAACGCAATGGAGGTCACATGTCTCTCTTCAATTCTCAAGCGGAAAACATTCCGGATCGTCACGACGTCAATCTGTTTACCAGCGACACCACGCTTCAGGCTCTCCTGCCGCTTTATCTCTCTGACGCACTGCGCAAACAGCTGCATGCCCGGCTGCAAACCCTGGGGGCACTGGCCGGGGGGCGGCTGAATGCACTTGCCGAGAGCGCCGATAAAAATCCACCGCAGCTGAAGATGCGCAGCCGCACCGGCAGCGACCAGCAGAGCATCATCAAGCACCCGGCGTATAGCGAAATGGAACAGCTTGCTTTTGGTGACTTTGCCATGGCGGCGCTCTCACACCGCACCGATCTTCCCGGCTGGCCGGGGCCCTGCCCGCCGCTGGTGAAATACCTGTTTACCTATCTGTTCGTGCAGGCCGAATTTGGTCTGATGTGCCCGGTTTCGATGACCGACTCGCTGGCGCGCACGCTGAAAAAGTTTGGCTCGCCGATGCTGACGCAGCGTTATTTGCCGCGCCTGACCTCCCTGGATGCCGCAACGCGTCTGCAGGGAGCGATGTTTATGACCGAGCAGGACGCAGGCTCTGATATTGCCGCCACCACCGCGCTGGCGGTGCCAGCGCAAGACCACTATCTGCTGTATGGCGAAAAGTGGTTCTGCTCGAACCCTGACGCCGGGCTGGCGATGGTGCTGGCACGTATTGAGGGCGCTCCCGAGGGGATAAAAGGGGTGTCGCTGTTTCTGCTGCCGCGCACGCTGGAGGGGGGAGCCGCCAACGCCTACCGAATTCTGCGGCTGAAAGATAAGTTGGGCACGCGCTCGATGGCCAGCGGAGAGATCCGGCTGGAAGGTGCCCAGGCCTGGCTGGTGGGTGAGGCAGGTCGTGGCTTTGTACAGATGGCGGATATGATTAACAACTCGCGCCTGTCAAACGGCGTGCGCTCCGCCGGGCTGATGCAGCGGGCGGTCAGCGAAGCGTTCTACATCGCCCGGCAGCGGCGTGCCTTCGGCAAAACGCTGATTGAGCAGCCGCTGATGCGGCGCCAGCTGTTAAAAATTTTACTGCCTTGTGAGCAGGCGCGCAGCATGGTGCTGCAGAGCGCAGAGATACTGCGCCGGGCTGACAGCGGTGATAAACAGGCTTACGCGCTGCTGCGTATACTGACGCCGCTGATTAAGTTTCGCGCCTGCCGCGATGCGCGTAAGGTCACCGCAGATGCCATGGAGGTGCGCGGCGGCTGCGGTTATATCGAAGAGTGGGGCGACCCACGCCTGTTCAGAGATGCGCAGCTTGGTTCCATCTGGGAAGGGACCAGCAACATTGTGGCGCTGGACGTGCGGCGCGCCATTCTGCGGGAGCAGTCGCTGGAGGCGCTGGCGCCCTGGCTGGCGCACTACCTGGCTGAGGCAAAGCTGGGCAGCGAGCTGCAGCAGCAGTTTGCCGCGGCGCAGGAACAGGTGTGGGCGCTGGCCGCAGCGAGCGCTCAACCCGAGGGCACGGCGCTGGCCCGTGCCGCAGCCAGCGGACTCTATCATTTCATCAGTGCGGTCATCATGGCGTGGGAGAGCCAGCAGGCCGGGCTGCCGGCCAGACGCCTGCTGGCCCAGCTAATCCTTATTCATAAGCTGCTGCCGCATAACCCGCTGGGCCGTGATGCAGCGATGGCGCCTGAGGTTGAAGCGCAGCTGCTGGCCGACGTCGGCGATGCCGGGCGGGAGCAATAGCCATGACGGCGTTAACCACAGGTTCACTGGCGGGGATCCGCGTTATCGATCTCTCGCGCGTGCTGGGGGGGCCCTGGTGCGGCCAGCTGCTGGGCGATCACGGTGCCGACGTGATAAAAGTCGAGCCGCCGCAGGGCGATGAAACCCGCCGCTGGGGGCCGCCTTTCAAACAGGGGGTGGCGGCGTACTACCTGGGTCTTAACCGCAATAAACGCCGCGGTCCATCTCTGGATTTATCGCAGCAGAGCGGGCGCGAAACGCTGTTTGAGCTGCTGGCCGATGCGGATGTGCTGATTGAAAACTTCAAGACCGGCACGATGGAGAGGTGGGGAATAGGCTATGAGAGCCTGGCAAGGCGCTTTCCGCGCCTGATCCACTGCCGCGTGTCGGGTTTTGGTAGCGAGGGTCCGCTCGGCGGATTAGTCGGCTATGACGCCGCGCTACAGGCGATGAGCGGCATAATGAGCGTCAACGGCGAAGCAGACAGCGGTGGCGTGCGCGTCGGGATACCGATAGTCGACCAGTCTGCCGGGATGAATGCGGCCATCGGTATTCTGCTGGCGCTGTTTGAGCGCACCCGCAGCGGGCTGGGGCAGTTTATTGAAGCCAGCCTGTATGATACCGCGCTCTCGATGCTGCATCCCTATTCGACTAACTGGCTCACCAGCCAGCAGCCGCCGCAGCGCAGCGGCAATGCCCATATCAGCGTCTATCCCTATGACGTTTTCCCAACGGGTGGCGTGGCGGTATTTATTGGCGCAGGCAACGACAGGCAGTTTCACACGCTGTGTGAATGCCTGCAGGCGCCCGAACTGGCTGGCGATGAGCGCTTTGCGACCCCTGCCGCGCGCTCGGTAAACCGGCGACAGCTGCGCACTTTACTGATTGCGCAGCTGGCTGGCTATGACGGAGCCGAATTTTCAGAGCGGCTGCTAAGGGCGGGGGTGCCCAGCGCGCCGCTGCTCACGGTTGATGCCGCCCTGTCACATCCGCACACCCTCCACCGTAAGATGATCATCCGTATCGGTGACGGCTATTGTGGCGTCGCCTCGCCGATTAAGCTCAGCCGCACCCCGGCCAGCTATCGCCTGGCGCCGCCGATAAAGTCGTAAGCTAATGATAACGGGAGGTAAGCGACCATGAAAAACAACCGTCAGCAGCTACGCGGGCGTGGGGGAATAGCGCTGGCGCGTCAGGGGACGATTTTGATCGCCACCCTTGATAATCCACCGGTCAACGCCATCAGCGCAGCGGTGCGCACTGCGCTTCAGGCGCTACTGCTGCAGCTGAGTCACGATGATGAGATTGCGGCACTGCTGCTGCTGGGTCGCGGTGGCCACTTTTCGGCAGGAGCCGATATTCGGGAATTTAGTCAGGCCCGCCCGCCGCCCGCACTGCGCGATCTCTGCGACCAGCTGGAAGCCAGCGATAAGCTGGTGGTGGCGGCAATTTCCGGCAACGCACTTGGCGGCGGGCTGGAGCTGGCGATGGCGGCCCACTATCGGCTGGCACTGCCCGACGCGCGTCTGGGGCTGCCGGAAATCAGGCTCGGCCTGCTGCCGGGCGCCGGGGGCAGCCAGCGCAGCGTGCGGCTGACAGGCGTAAAGGCGGCGCTCGACATGATGCTCGGCGGTGATCTGCTCTCGGGTGAACAGGCGCTGGCGATCGGGCTGGTAGATCGCCAGGGGCATAATGCGCGCGAAGATGGCCTGACATGGATCCGCGAACTGCTGGCGGCAGGCGGGGAAGTGCGCCGCAGCGCGACGACAAGCGCCAGAGCAGAGAGCCGCGAGTCGGTGCAGGCAGCGCTCAGCGCCGCGCGTGCGCAGCTGGCGCTACAGTTCAGGGGGCTGTTCTCTCCCGCGCTGATTATTGACTGCGTGGAGGCGGCCAGCTGCAGTACATTTGCCGCGGGCTGTCGCTTCGAAGCGGCACAGTTTCAGCGCTGCCTCTTCAGCCCTCAGCACCGCGCGCTGGTGCACATTTTTCTGGCGGAGAAAAGAGCAGCAAAATTTCCTCTGCCGCCGGGGGTTACGCCAGCAAGCTTCAGCGCTGCGGGGGTAATTGGCGGGGGAACGATGGGGGCGGGTATCGCGGTGGTGATGCTGAACGCCGGTCTGCAGGTCACTCTGATTGAGCGTGATGCGCTGAGCCTGGAGAGCGGGCTGGCGCGCATCAGGGGCTATTTCCAGCGCCAGATCGCGAAAATGCGGCTGACGCCAGGCGAAGTGCAGAGCCGGCTGGCGCGACTGCAGGGGACGCTTGAGCTGAGCGCGTTGCAACCTGCCGATCTGGTTGTCGAAGCGGTGACGGAAGATCTGGCCGTAAAACAGGCGCTGTTTCGCCAGTTAGCCGTTCACTGCCGCCCCGATGCGCTGCTGGCCAGCAATAGCTCCTACCTCTCTATTACCCAGATAGCCGCGGGAACCGCCTGCGCCAGCCACAGCCTGGGGCTGCATTTCTTTTCTCCCGCGCCGGTCATGCGGCTGCTGGAGGTGATCGCCCCGGAGAGCGTCCCGCAGCGTATTATTGCCAGTGCGTTCAGTCTGGCACGGCGGCTGGGCAAAATAGCGGTGCGCAGCGGCATCTGCGATGGCTTTATCGGCAACCGTATTATGTCTGTGACTCGCCGGGCTGCCGAGGCCATGCTGGTGGAGGGGGCCTCACCGTATGAGATTGACAGCGCGCTGCGCGGCTTTGGCTTTGCTATGGGGCCGTTTGAAACCAGCGATCTGGCCGGTGGTGACATCGGCTGGGCCACGCGCAGGCGGCGCGCGGCGACCCGCGATGCGCGCGAGCGCTATGTCAGCATTGCCGACCGCCTGTGCGAACAGGGATGGCTGGGGCAAAAAACCGGGCGCGGGTGGTATCGCTACGCTGCGGGCGAGAAAAACGGGCTACCGGACCCTGAGGTGCTGGCCGTGGTTGATGCCGAGCGCCGCCGGGCAAATATTGTGCCGCGCAGCTTCAGCCCGCCTGAGATTGTTCGACGCTACCTGCTGGCAATGATCAATGAGGGGGCAAAAGTGGTGGAAGAGGGCATCGCCCGCTGTCCGGGAGATGTGGATGTGGTCATGGTCGCGGGCTTTGGCTTCCCCCGCTATCGGGGCGGCCCGCTGTTTTACGCCGACACCCTTGGGCTGGACCGGGTAGTGCGTGATTTAACCCGATTTGCGGAGGAAGATCCCCACTTCTGGCGTCCCGCAGCACTGCTGTTGCAGCGGGCCAAACAGGGCCGGCCCATTTCTCAGGCCTGACCGAGGTAAAAAAAAAGCCGACATTATGTCGGCTTTACGTTTACTGGTGAGGAGAGGTTATTCGTCGTTACTGACCACCACCAGTTTCTGATTCACAAACTCTTTAATGCCAAGGTCGGAGAGCTCGCGGCCATAGCCGGAACGCTTAACGCCACCAAATGGCAGCTCGGCTGCAGTGTTACTTGCCGAGTTGATATAAACCATGCCGGTCTCGATGCGCGAGGCCAGCGCCCTGGCACGCGGGATATCGCGGCTGAATACCGCACCGCCCAGACCGTAGTGGGAATCATTGGCCAGCTTCACCACTTCATCGTCATCTTTCACCACGTAGACCTGCGCCACCGGGCCAAAGAACTCTTCGAAGTAGGCCGGATTGTCACGCGTAATGCCGGTCAGAATGGTCGGCTGGTAGAAGCAGCCTTCACCCGCTACCGGTGCGCCACCCAGCAGCACCGTGGCACCTTTAGCTTTCGCCTGTTCAACCTGCTTCTGCAAGCGATCGCGGGCATCGGCTGATGAGAGCGGGCCGAGGGTGGTGCTGGCGTCAAGCGGATCGCCGATTTTTACATCCTTAAACGCCGCGCTTAGCTTCTCGATAAAGCTATCGGCCACTTTTTCATGCACCAGGAAGCGTTTAGCAGCGGTACAGACCTGGCCACAGTTGCTGAGACGCGCGCCAACCCCGGCCTTCACCGCTTTGTCCAGATCGCAGTCGTCAAGCACCACGAAGACGTCGTTACCGCCCAGTTCAAGGGTGGTTTTCTTCAGATATTTACCGGCCTGTTGCGCCACGGCGCTACCGGCACGTTCAGAACCGGTCAGCGCGGCACCCTGCACGCGATCGTCGGCAATCAGTGTGGCAATCTGATCGTTGCTGGCAAACAGGTTGGTCCAGGCCCCGGCGGGCGCGCCGGCTTCTGTTACCAGCTCCTCAAACAGCGTGGCGCAGTGCGGCACGTTAGGGGCATGCTTCGCCAGCACCGGGTTACCCGCTGCCAGGTTAGGGGCCAGTACGCGCATCAGCTGGTAGAACGGGAAGTTCCACGGCTCAACCGCCACCAGAACACCGATCGGATGATTTTCTACCCAGGCTTCACCCAGTTCACTCGGGTAGCGGGTGGGGGCGAGAAAGCGCTCGGCATTCTCGGCATAATAACGGGCGATCTGCGCGCAGAGTTCAACCTCGCCTTTGCTCTGGGCGATCAGTTTGCCCATTTCAATGCTGGCGGTCTTAGCCAGTTCGTCGACGCGGCTGTCGATCAGGTCAGCCAGCTTTTTTAGCACCTGCAAACGCGGCTGGATCGGACCTTTTGACCATGCTGAATGATAGAGCTGGTCCGCAGTCGCCAGCGCTTTTTCGACGTCGCTGTCGCTGTGGGAAGGCCAGGATTTAATGAGCTCGTTACTTGCAGGATTGATTGTCTGATAGGACATAGAAACTTTCCTCTGTCAGTAAGCAGCCGGATTCTGGCTGTCAGTGAAACGTGGGATCAAGCGTAGTAGAGAAAACAGGGGATGTTCAGTTATCGGATGAGTCCTACGCGTGAAAGGGCGGGTTAGACCCGCCCTGATATCGTTAAACGTTCCTGCGCTCAACCACTTTGCTGTCCCAGGTCAGAACGTCCTGATCCGTTTTTTCGAAGGCGCGAATAAGGACTTCGTCGCTACCCTGCTGCTCCCAGATCTGCTCAGCGAGCTTTTCATCGTAATTTGCCACTTCGAAAATAGCCTCAGCAATCTCCTTAGAGGTATTACGGACGGATGCAAATTCCCCGACGTGATGTTCTTTCGATTTCTGCGTTAGCATATTGCTCTCCTGTGGTTGAGATTATCCGTTAAGTTTTACCGCCAGCCCGGCAACGTACTCACCCTGATAGCGGGCAATATTCAGCTCTTCGGCACTGGGTTGACGTGAACCATCGCCTCCGGCAATGGTGGTAGCACCGTAGGGCGTTCCTCCGCGCACCTGCGAAATATCAAACAGCTCTTTGGTGCCGTATCCGATGGGGACAATCACCATGCCGTGGTGGGCAAGGGTCGTCCAGGTTGAAGTGATGGTCTGTTCCTGACCGCCGCCGGTGCCGGTGGAGGCAAACACGCTGGCAAGCTTGCCGTACAGCGCGCCCGATGCCCACAGCCCGCCGGTTCGGTCAAGGAAGCTGCGCATCTGCCCGGCCATATTGCCGAAGCGGGTAGGCGTGCCAAGCAGAATGGCATCATACTGCGCCAGTTCATCCGGGGTGGCTTCCTCGGCAGCCTGCCCGGTTTTGCCGCCCACCTCGGCGAAGCGGGTGGCATCCATGGTCTCCGGTACGCGCTTGATAGTGACTTCGGCGCCGGAAACGCGTTTTGCGCCTTCGGCGACGGCCTGCGCCATGGTCTCAATGTGGCCGTACATTGAGTAATAGAGCACTAAAATCTTTGCCATTTTGCGACTCCCTGATTAACGCTGAGAAGCGATCGTTTGTCCGATTTGTCAGTATAGAAGATGCCCTGTCTTGTGCCCGCTGTCTGAACAATATTTGCTCACCCACCGCCCGTTTAGCTTATTATTTCGCATTATTCATTAATGAAAATTGAAGGGTAAATCAGGCTGTTCGCGGCAATCGGGGCGTCATCAGAACCGCGTTTGTCACGACATTCCGCTTAATACACTATGCTTAACAGCGCGGCGGGCATCGTGGCCTGTGCGCGAAACAGCCGACGGCAGCATCAGCGGTCGGTGCAATTCAGTATGATGTCTTAACTATTCGGAGGTAAGAAATGGCCGAACATCGTGGTGGATCTGGAAATTTCGCTGAGAACCGTGAAAGAGCATCAGAAGCAGGGCGCAAGGGTGGAAAAGTGAGCGGGGGCAACTTCAAAAATGACCCGCAGCGTGCCTCCCTTGCAGGGGAAAAAGGTGGCCGCAACAGTCGCGGCAGCAGAAGCAAAACGGAAGAGCACTGATCTATCCCACCCGCAGCCCGCCGCCGGGCTCGCCCGGCGGCTCATCCTTACGTTGACAATAACGGCACTTGATTCCGAAAAGCGAACCCCGCACACTGACGCCAAATTTTCAGCTGGGCGCACCATGTCTGCTTTTCTCTCTCGTTATAAATTCGCCGTCAACCCGCAGGAAGGGGTGCTGATCCTCATTACCATGATTTGGGGCGGGACCTTTCTTGCCGTGCATCATGCAATGACCGTCAGCGGGCCGTTCTTTTTTATTGGCGTCCGCTTTGCAACGGCCGCGCTGCTGCTGGGGGCGATCTGCTGGCGCGTGCTGCGCGGGGTGACCTGGTATGAGATCAAAGCCGGTGCGCTGATAGGCCTGGCGATTGGCTGCGGCTACGGCCTGCAAACCTACGGCATGCAGACCATCTCCAGCAGTAAATCGGCGTTTATTACCGCGCTGTATGTGCCGCTGGTTCCGCTACTGCAGTGGATGTTTCTCGGCAGAATGCCGGGGCTGATGTCGTGGGTGGGCATCGTCCTGGCGTTTAGCGGCCTGCTGCTGCTGGCCGGGCCGGACGGCGGCGAACTGGCGTTTAATGCGGGGGAGATTGCCACGCTGCTCAGCACGCTGGCCATCGCCGCCGAAATCATTTTGATCAGCGCCAGTGCCGGCAAGGTGAACGTTCAGCGCGTCACGGTGATCCAGCTGGCTGCCGCGTCGCTGTTTGGCTTTCTGATGATGGTGCCCAACGGAGAGTCGCTGCCGCCGTTCAGCCCGTACCTGCTGTACAGCGCGGTCGGGTTGGGGGTCGCCAGCGCGTTGATTCAGGTCACGATGAACTGGGCGCAGCGCAGCGTATCGCCAACGCGTGCCACGGTGATTTATGCCGGTGAACCGGTGTGGGCAGGGATTGTTGGGCGTATTGCCGGGGAGCGCCTGCCCGCCGTTGCGCTGCTGGGCGGGGCGCTGATTGTGTTGGGCGTATTAATCAGCGAGTTGAAGCTGAAAAAACGCAATAAATCGGCGCATAAGAAGCCCGCGTAACAGCGGGCGAGGCATGCCTCGCCCCTGGGAAATCGCAGCGGTCGGGCATGTCTCGTCCCCCCAAAAATCGTAGGGGTCGGGCATGTCTCGTCCCCCCCCAAAATCGTAGGGGTCGGGCATGCCCGACCCGCAGCCAACGACGCTAAAGGTCCTGACGTACCACGCTGCTGCCGCTTAAGGCCGCAGCGCGCTTATGGCTCAGAATGGCGTTCAGCAGGATAGCGCCAAAGGTTGCCGTACCGATCCCACCCAGCGTGAAGCTGCCAATTTTCAACGCGAAATCCCCGGCGCCCAGCACCAGCGTCACCGCCACCATAATCAGGTTGCCATTCTGGCTCAGATCGACCCTGTTCTGCACCCAGATACGTGCGCCCGCCACGGCAATCAGACCAAATACCACAATCGATGCTCCGCCGATCACCGGGCCGGGAATGGTATGGATCAGCGCGCCGAATTTCGGCGAGAAGCCAAGCACCATCGCAATCATCGCCGCCGCAACAAATACCAGCGTCGAATAGACTTTGGTCACCGCCATCACCCCGATATTCTCTGCGTAGGTCGTTACGCCGCTGCCGCCGACGCCGCCGGACAGCATGGTCGCCAGACCGTCGCCGACAAAGGCACGCCCCATATACGGGTCAAGATTGCGCCCGGTCATGCCCGCCACGGCTTTAAGGTGTCCGAGGTTTTCCGCCACCAAAATTACCGCCACGGGTGCAATCATCACCATCGCCTGGCTGCTGAAGGTGGGAGAGGTGACCAGCGGCAGGCCGAACCACGGTGCGTGGGCCAGCAGGCTGAAGTCGACCGGTTTGCCAAAGCCAAAGCCGTTGGTCAGCACCGCATATATCGCCCAGGCAACGATAAGCCCGACAAGGATCAGCAGGCGCTGCACCATGCCGCGGGTAAATACTGCCACCACGCCGATGCACAGCACCGTCATCACCGCCATCCAGCTGTCAAACATCGAGGCCGACACGCCGCGCACGGCAATCGGCGCCAGGTTGAGGCCAATCGCCATCACCACTGCGCCAGTAACCACCGGCGGCATCATCTTCTCAATCCAGCGCGTGCCGGCTTTCATCACCACGACTCCAATCAGGGTGTAGAGCAGGCCGCAGGCGATAATCCCGCCCAGCGCAACGCTGAGATTGGGGTTCAGCCCCTGGCCATTGAATCCGGTAACGGCAATCACCACCCCCACAAAAGCGGCGCTGGAGCCGAGATAGCTCGGCACGCGGCCGCCCGTTACCAGGAAGAACAGCAGCGTACCTACCCCGGACATCAGAATAGACAGGTTGGGATCCAGCCCCATCAGCAGCGGCATCAATACCGTCGCACCAAACATCGCCACCGCGTGCTGCAGACCCATAATCACCGTCTGCCCTAAGGGCAGGGCTTCATCCGGTGCAACGATACCCGTGGAGGATGCCGTTGTTTTCGACCATTTGGGAAACCAGGAAGCTGCCATCGTTATCTCCAGAGTGTGAGCACTGCGTGAAAAATCAGAAACTGCGTGGGGGTAGTGGGTGATAGCCGCGATCGAACCAGATCAGGCCATGGCTGCTGTCGTTGATGACCAGCGCCTGCGCCTCGCATACCAGAATGTCATGGGTGCCGACGCTCATCGTCTGCGTGACGAGGCAGTCAAACGAGATCAGCGCGCCGCTGAGGATCGGCGATCCGGTGACGCCCGTCGTCCAGTCGGCGGCAACAAAGCGCTCGGCCATTGGCGTTTTACCGCCGAACAGGTTGGACAACGCCTCATGCCCGGCGGCCAGCGTATTGACGCACAGCTGGCGGTTCTGGCGGAAAGCGTCATACACCGAGGCGGAACGGTTCAGGCATACCAGCAGGGTTGGCGGCGAATCGGTGACGCTGCACACCGCCGAAGCGGTAAACCCGGCACGGCCGCCAGCCCCGTCGGTGGTGATAATATTGACCGCCGCGCCGAGGCGGGCCATCGCATTGCGAAACTGCTGTTTGTCCACCAGCGTATCGGGGACGGGAATTTTCAGGGCTTCAGACATAACGGCTCCATTTCGGCGGTATTGGCGGCCAGGCTCTTATCTTGCAGCCAGCTCATCAGCAGGTGATTAAACGTTGTACTGTCGGTGACGCTCATGGCATGGCCACCCCAGTTCATGCGCTGCAGCGTGGCGTCAGGTAGCGCGGCCAGCAGCTGTTCGGAGCAGGTCCAGGGCACCAGCAGATCGTCACGCGCGCACAGCAGCAGCACCGGCTGGTGGATCCGCTGCGCCTGCGCGCTGTAATCACAGGCCATCAGCGCCTGCAGACGTTTCAGCAGGTTCTCACGCCCCTGAAAATGCGCCGCGTGCAGCGTGTCTTCCGCTTCAATGCGCTCCTGATGCTGCGACAGCCAGTCAGCCGGATAGAGGAACAGCGGCTGAGCCCGCACCCAGGCTTCAACGCCCACGTTGAGCAGCAGATCCTGACGCACGCGGAAGCAGCGACGGGTGTGGGCATCCAGCTTTAGCCAGCCGTTAACCAGCACCAGGCGCTGCACGCGTTCGGGGTAGTCGAGCGCCAGCTGCAGCGCCACCATGCCACCCAGCGCGTGACCGATGATGTCGTAGCGCTCGATGCCCTGCGCGCTGAGCGCCTGCGCCAGTTCACTGGCCATATCCTGCATGCTGTAGCCCTCAGGCAGGGTATCCGGGCTGCGGCCGGTGCCGCGCTGGTCATACACCACCACGCGATACGCGGCACGCAGCGCATTCATCTGCGGTAGCCAGAAACTGCCCAGCCCGCCCAGCCCGGCGGAAAGTACCACGGTCGCGGCGCCGGCATCGTCGCGGCCTGAAAGCTCAATATGCATGCGTCACTCCTTATTGACCGATGTGCGCGACGCTGGCGATCTCAATCAGCGCATCGGGTTTCACCAGCCCGCACTGAATGCAGAAGCGCGCCGGTTTTTCGCCGGGGAAGAATTCGGCATACACCGCGTTAACCGCCGCGTAGTTGCTCCAGTCGGTGATAAAGATCGAGTTAAAGGTCACGTCGTCCATCGTGCCGCCCGCCGTCTCAATCACGCTTTTGATCGTTTCCAGCACGTGGCGCGTCTGCGCGGCAGCATCACCGACATGCACCACGTTGTTGTCCTTATCGAATGGCAATGTCCCGGAGACATACACCACGCCGTCGGCCAGCGTTCCCGGCACAAAAGGCGCAATCGGCACGCTGGTGCCCGGTGGGGTGATAATCGTTTTTGGCATGCTCTTGACTCCGTCTCAGTAATGCAGTTTTTATGCCGTTTGTTGTGCGACGGTAGGTTCATGCTGTAATGCGCGACAGAAGCTGCCGACGTCAGAGACCCAGCCAAAGAAGGTTTCGATATTGAATATCGCCGCCTGCTGGGCAAACAGCGGCCCGGCCTGATAGGTCGCGTCTTCCAGCACGATGCCAAAGTATTCAAGGAAGAAGCCGTCGCGCAGCGTCGACTCCACGCAGACGTTGGTCGCAATGCCGGTAAACACCAGGTGGCGAATTCCGCGGCTGCGCAGCATGCTGTCGAGCGCAGTGTTGAAGAAGCCGCTGTAGCGCGGTTTTGGCAGCACAATATCGCCCGGCTGCGGCGTCAGTTCGTCGACCAGCTCATAATCCCAGCCGCCCTTCGCCAGCAGGGTGCCCTGCAGCTCCGGCTTCTGGCGCATGGTTTTCAGCGCGTTGGATTTGTGCCAGTTCGGTGAGCCGGGGCCACCCGCTTCCACGTACTGATCGTCCCAGCCGTTCTGGAACCAGATAATCTGGATCCCGGCGCCGCGCGCCGCTTTAACCGCCACGTTGATCTGGTCGATCACCGGGCGGGTGGCGGAAACATCAAAGCCGGCGAGATCGAGATAGCCGCCGGTGGTGGCGTAGGCATTCTGCATATCTACCACGATCAGCGCGGTCTGCTCCGGCGGAAAGACAATCGCTTCCGGGCGAGCGGGCAGGGTAATGGCATTCTGGCTTGAGGCGGTGGTACAGACCACGGCGGGTTTGCTTTTCATTACGCGACCTCCTGAGTAGCATCAATCACATCAAGGCGGCACTGCATCAGCGGCTGGATGCGCTCGCCGAAGTTCTCAATGCCCTGTAGGAAATCATCAAAGGTCAGCAGCACGCCGTGGGTGCCTTCAACCGTTGCTACCTCATCCAGCATGCGCGCGACGCTGGCGTAAGAGCCGACCAACGTGCCCATATTGATATTCACCGCAGAAGTAGGGTCAGCCATCTGGCGCACGTTGGTATCGCTGCCGGATTTCTTATCCTGCTGGCTCTGCGTGGTCAGCCACGCCAGCGCTTGTTCGTCTGCCCCCTCTTTGTAGTGCTCCCATTTCGCCCGCGCCGCCTCGTCGGTTTCATCGGCGATGATCATAAACAGCACATAGGAGCCGACATCGCGCCCTGCGGCATCGGCCGCCGTTTTCATCCGCGCAGCGGTCGGGGCGAAAGCGGTCGGCGTATTCACCCCTTTACCGAAGCAGAAGTTGTAATCGGCGTGCTTCGCGGAGAAGGCCATGCCCGCATCGCTCTGTCCGGCGCAGATCACCTTCATCGGCTTCTGCGGCTGCGGGCTGAGGCGGCAGTCGTTCATGGTAAAGAACTCACCTTTGAGATCTGACTTACCCGTGCCCCACAGATCGCGCAGCACGCTGACGTATTCGGTCAGATAGTCGTAGCGGCGCGAGAAGTACTCATCGCCCGGCCACAGCCCCATCTGGTCATATTCCGGCTTCTGCCAGCCGGTCACCAGGTTAACGCCGAAGCGTCCGCCGGAAATTGAGTCAATCGTTGAGGCCATGCGCGCCACGATCGCCGGAGGCAGCGTCAGAGTGGCGGCGGTGGCGTATATTTCAATGCGGGAGGTGACGGCGGCCAGCCCGGCCATCAGCGTAAAGGATTCCAGATTGTGGTCCCAGAATTCGGTCTGGCCACCGAAGCCGCGCAGCTTGATCATCGACAGGGCGAAATCAAAGTGATAGTGCTCGGCTTTCTGCACAATGGCTTTGTTCAGTTCGAACGTGGGCATGTACTGCGGCGCGTTGTTGGAGATCAGCCAGCCGTTGTTACCGATAGGGATAAAGACACCAATTTTCATGTGAAATCCTCTGATTAAGCGAAAGATTGACTGCGATACGCTGTGCAGGAATATTGCAAAGGCTGTGCCATAATCAGAAAAGTCATTAAAAACAGCGTGTTGATAAAAAGTTGTGAAATTGTACTGGAGTGGATGGTCCAAATCAGACCATTTGGTCAAAACTATCTGCACAAAAAGCAGGCAGGCGTGGTCAATATAAGTGCATCCCTCTGATTAGGTATGCTTCGGGCGATTTGATATTATCCCCGCAACCCACATGGATCATGGAGTCACGGTGAATTCGACTGATAAGCCTGCGGCAAAAGCCTCAACCCGCCGTTCCCGCGCGGTAGCCGCCAAGCGCAACGCTATTCTGGCGGCAGCGCTGGAGTTTTTTTCCCAGTTTGGCATCCACGGCACCAGCCTGGATAAAGTGGCTGAACGCGCTGACGTTTCCAAAACCAATCTGCTTTACTATTTCCCGTCGAAAGAAGAGCTGTATATCGCGGTGCTGAAAGATCTGCTGGACGTGTGGCTGGCGCCGCTGCGTGCGCTGCGTGCCGATCAGCATCCGCTGGAGGCGATACGCGACTACATCCGCCTTAAGCTGGAAGTGTCACGCGATCATCCGCAGGCCTCACGTCTGTTCTGTCTGGAGATGCTGCAGGGGGCGCCGCTGCTGAAGGCCGAACTGGCGGGCGATCTCCGTCACCTGGTGGAAGATAAAGCGGCGGTGATTGAGGCATGGGTGGTGCAGGGCAAGCTGGCGGCGGTCCAGCCGCACCATCTGATCTTTATGCTGTGGGCCACCACGCAGCACTATGCCGATTTCTCCACGCAGGTAGAGGCGATAACCGGGCAAACGCTGCAGGATGAGCAGTTCTTTAACCAGACGGTAGAGAACGTGCAGCGCATGGTGATTGAGGGTATTCGCGTACGCTAACCGCAGGCTGAACAGGACAGGTTTATGGATTCCGTTTCACAATTTGTGTTGGGCGCTGCGGTAGCCGTTGCCGTGATGGGGCGCAAAGCACCGGTATGGCAGGCTGCGGCCGTGGGCGCGGCGTGCGGCACGCTGCCGGACCTTGATGTATTTATCGACCACGGCGATGCTATCCGCAATATGACCCTTCACCGTACTGAAAGCCATGCGCTGCTGTGGTTGACCCTGGTTTCGCCGCTGCTGGCCGCGCTGTTTGCCCGCCTTTGCCGCCAGCAGCAGCACTTCGCCCGCTGGTGGGTGGCGGTGTGGCTGGCGCTGATCACTCACCCGCTGCTGGATTTGACCACGGTCTACGGCACCCAGCTGGCGCTGCCATTTACCGATCGGCCGTTTGCCATCGGCAGCATGTTTATTGTCGATCCGCTCTATACGCTGCCGCTGCTGGTGGGAATGGTTGCCGCGCTGGCGTGGCGCGGGGAGCGCGGGCGACGCTGGAATCGCATCGGGCTGAGCCTCAGCTGTGTTTATCTGCTGTGGAGCATGGTCGCGCAGGCGTGGGTGACGCATGAGGTGAAGCAGCAGCTGGCGGCAGACCGCGATGACGTTGAGCAACTGCTGGTCACGCCGACAGCCTTAAATACCCTGCAGTGGCGCGTGGTGGTCATGAGGGAGGACAGCTATCAGGAGGGGTTCTATTCACTGCTCAGCCCGCACAAACAGCTGGTATTAACCACCCACGATCGCGGTACGGCGCTGTATCAGCAGCTGGCGTCGAACTGGTACGTGCAGCGCGTGGCCTGGTTTAGCCGCGGCTTCTTTGCCATGAAGCAGGTCAATGGCTATATCACCATCACCGATTTGCGGATGGGGGAGGAGCCGGACTACACCTTTACCTTTGATCTCGGTCCGCTGCCGCTTAAAGAGGGGCCTTATAAGCCATCGCGTCTGGCGGTACAGCGCCCACCGCTCGGGCAGGCACTGCATAAACTGTGGTCACGCTTCTAAACCTACCGTGCCGGGCATCATGCCCGGCACGGGCGACAGAGTTACCCCGCCTTACGCTTGCGCAGGAACCAACCCACCGCCAGCATCAGGAACCACAGCGGCGTTACCATCAGCGCCTGGCGCGTATCGGTTTCCAGCGTCAGCAGCACAATGACGAAAGCGAAGAAGGCAATGCAGATCCAGCACATGAATTTGCCCAGCGGCATCTTGTAGCTCGATTCAGCGTGCCGCTGCGGGTACTTCTTACGGTACGCCAGGTATGAGCACAGAATAATGGTCCAGACAAACATAAACAGAATCGCGGATACCGTGGTGACCAGGGTAAACACCGTCATCACGTTCGGGATCAGATAAATCAGCGCAACCCCGCCCAGCAGGCACAGGCAGGAGAAGAACAGCCCGGTGGTCGGCACGGCGCGGCTTGACAGCATGCCGAAACGACGATGGGCCACGCCCTGTTGCGCCAGACCGTACAGCATGCGGCTGGTCGAGAAGATACCGCTGTTCGCCGAGGAGGCTGCCGAGGTCAGTACCACAAAGTTAACGATGCTTGCCGCCGCCGGCAGGCCGATCAGCACAAACATCTCCACGAACGGGCTGCGGTCCGCGACCACCTGATCCCACGGTGTTACCGCCATAATCACCATCAGCGCCAGCACGTAGAACATAATGATACGCAGCGGAATGGCGTTAATTGCACGCGGCAGCACGGTTTTTGGATCGTGCGTTTCAGCGGCAGCGGTGCCGACCAGCTCAATACCCACAAAGGCAAAGACCGCGATCTGGAACCCGGCAAAGAAGCCGCTCAGCCCTTGCGGGAACATTCCGCCGTGATCCCAGATATTGCTCAGGGAAGCGGTGCCGCCGCCCGGAGAAGGGTAGTGCATGGCGACCAGCACGATACCGGTGGCGATCAGCGCAACGATGGCGACGATTTTAATAATCGCAAACCAGAACTCCATTTCGCCAAACAGTTTTACCGTGGCGATATTCAGCGTTAAAAATATCGCGATGCACAGCAGGGCGCTCATCCAGACCGAGAAGTCGGGGAACCACAGCTGGAAGTAGGAGGCAATAGCCACCACATCAGCAATGCCGGTTACCACCCAGCAGAACCAGTAGGTCCAGCCGGTAAAATACCCCGCCCAGGGACCGAGCAGGTCGGCGGCGAAATCGCTAAAGGATTTGTACTCCAGATTGGAGAGCAGCAGCTCGCCCATGGCGCGCATGACAAAGAACAGCATAAAGCCGATGATCATATAGACGAAGATGATTGACGGCCCGGCCAGGCTGATAGTTTTACCCGACCCCATAAACAGACCGGTACCGATCGCACCGCCGATAGCAATCAGCTGAATATGACGATTATGCAGGTTACGCCGGAGTGTATCCGGTCCTTCCTCCGAGACGATTGCCTCTTTTGATTGATCAACCATATTGGGTTTCCTGTCCTGTGGTGATGATGTTTAAGCTCTGATGGCTTTTAATAAATCGATGATGTCGAGGTTAGTGCGGTCAAGAGCTTAACGCAAAAGACCGGAGGATAAAGCAGAAATTGCGGCTAAACTGCGAGAAGCACGCATCGCCTGCTTAAAAACCCGGCGTTGATCTCACCCACACAATAAAAGGGGAGGGAAATGAAGCAATTAATCGCATTTGCACTACTGGCTTTGCTTGGCTGGCTGGCGTTGCCCACCCTGCTAAAAAAACTGCCCGCCGAATGGAATCCCGCTACCCCGCTGGCGGTGACCGACCCGCCCACGCTGGTGACGCGCTACAAGCTGAAGCGGCTGGCGAGTGACGGCGCTGGCTGCCTGGCGGTGCTGCAGCAGGCCGAGAGTGCGGGCTATATCAGCTATACGCGCCCCGGCAACCTGCAGGGGCAATGCCCGCTGGTCGACCCGGTGCGTATCACAGGCTTTGGCGAGGTCAAACTCAGCTCAAGCTTTCTCGCCAGCTGCGCGCTGGCGGTGAGCAGCACGATGCTGGTGACCCAGGCCCTGAAACCGCTGGCGCAGAGTGAGTTAGGCTCGCCTCTGGCGCGGATTGACCACCTTGGTAGTTATGCCTGCCGCAATATTTATCATCGTGCGCAAGGGCGGCTGAGCGAGCACGCCAGCGCCGAAGCGTGGGACCTCAGCGCATTTCGCTTGCAAAATGGTCAGCGTATTAGCGTGCTGAATCACTGGCAGGCGAATGATGCCCGCAGTCGCTGGCTGCATCAGGTGTTTGCGCAAAGCTGCGGCCTGTTCGGCAACTCGCTGGGGCCGGAATATAACGCCGCTCACGCTAACCATTTTCATCTGGGCATGCGCGGGTTTAGCCTCTGTCGCTGAGGGCTACCCTGCGAATTTCATCTTTTAACCCCGTTTGATTGTCAGGGTGGCTAAGCGTAAGGCCTTAGTATAAATGTGGATATATCTGATGTTTTTTCCCGCAGGTTAATCTATTGTGTAAAGCCAAATTGGTTAAGGTTAAGGATAATTAACAATGATATCAGTGTGTTTAACTAGTAACCCACAGGAAGTTACTGTTTTTTTAACCAAAATACCCTAATTGATCGTGTAAAACTTTTATGTGTAAACGGCAGGGAAAAGGGGGCAAATTTATTGAATATTTATAGGAAAAATCCTATTCTAACGCCATGTGGTGAGGGCGGAGATAAATCTCGCTATCCCGGTTGCAGATCATTTGGTGCCGGCATGCCTGCTTTTTTAACGGCTGCAGAACGCTTTTTCGGGATAATTTCCCCGATAATTTTTAATGCCCCCAGTCATGAATAATGCTGCATTAAGCACGGCTTTAACGCCTGGCGGAACACGCGGGATAGTTAGCTTTTACTCGACGACATTCATTTTTTGCGACCAGTTAGACAATGACAATTATAATTAGGGTATGGAGTTTTACCACTGTCCCGCTGAGGCGTTATGACACCTGAGAACTATTTCAGTTGGCGAACCGAAATGCAATTTGCCTTTAGTCAGGTTGTCAGCAAGGCTGATATTACCCGTACTATTGAGCAGCAGATGTCTCATCTGGGATTCGATTTTTATGCATTTTTTATTCGGCACCCCGTTCCTTTTACCCGGCCGAAAACCTTTTTTTTTACTAATTATCCACAGAATTGGGTCGAGTATTATTTGCAGGAGGACTTTGCACAGCTCGATCCGGTTTTGAAAATTTGTCGTGCTCCTGGAAACGTCTGGCCGTGGGACGAAATGGCCGATGCAGCAGGCAGAAAAGTGTTCCGGGCTGCCCGTAAACACGGCATCTATCACGGTATTTCATGTTCGATGATGGCGAAGAATCGATCTATGGGTATCTTGTCGATGTCCTATGCTTGTGAAAGTAAGACTATTCAGTTAACAACTGGACTGGAGCTTCAACTTCAGAACCTGGCCGAACTGAGCCTTGCTGCGCTGATCGAGATGGATGATATCTCGATGACGGCCGCTAAACTGGAATTAAGTGAACGAGAATTGGAGATACTAAAATGGACAGCGGAGGGAAAAACTTCTGCAGAAATATCCTTAATACTCTCAATTTCAAAAAATACGGTGAACTTTCACCAAAAAAACATGCAAAAACGATTTAATGCACCAAACAAAACGCAAATCGCCTCTTACGCTGCAGCAATCGGTTTAATCTGAAAGAGGATGCAACTACTAATTTTGGTAGTTTCGTATTGCTAACCGGTTGTCTACCCTGCGCCCAGGGTGACAACCCTGCCCGTGCCGTCAGGAGCGGCGCTCACGAGGGAATGCGACAGGGGATTATATGAAGATTATCCAGACCAGATTGAAGGACATGCCATCGTCGTTGCTGGCAGAATTAGGAAGTTATCGGTATAGCGTTTTTGCCCGCGGTGAGGGCTGGTCAATTCCTTCACGCCTGAGCACTCCGGGACAGGAGTACGACCGCTATGACCGATCTGATGTGATCTGGTTGATCGCCTGGAAAGCGCAGCATGGTATTTGCGGCTGCGTACGCCTGATGGCGTGGCACAACCCCGATAATAATTCGTCGGAGATGATCGGTGAGAGTGAGTCTGACGACAGCGAAATTGTCTGGGAAATGTCGCGCTTTTCCGCCCGGCTTGAGATTGACGCCGAACTGCCACTCAATATTTTATGGCATGCGGTACAGCTGGCGGCGCAGTCCGGCGTGAAATACCTTTACAGCGCGGCAACGCCAATGCTGGAACAGATGTTTGAACAGCATCAGGTGAATTATGAACCCCTCACGCCGGGGATTATCCAGTCAGAGGATAATCTGTTTGCGGTGAAAATCCCGGTGCAGCAGCCCAATCTGGCGGAAAAATTCCACGGCGCGCGGCGTTTTCGTCCTGAGGAAGTGCTGCCCACGCTGGGCGTTTCGGTTAGCTGGGGAGCGCGCGGGCGTTAGTCGCTCAGTGACCCTGCCACTTTGACCACAGCGTGATTAATAACCACGCTGCCGCACACCAGCACACTACGGCTGCCAGTAGCGCCCACGGCAGCCGCATCAAATTGATCAAATACCATAGCGACAGCAGATAGACAAAATAGGGAATAATCGCCCACATCCCAAAAAGAATGGTGGTGCGCAGTGCTTCAACACCGCGTTCACTGGCAACAATATAGTGAGCCAGCAGGGCGAATGTGGGAAACAGCGGGATCAGACCGGCAAGATAGTAATTGCGGGTTTTGGACAGAATGCCAATTAACACCACAACGAAAGCGCCGAGTAATGCTTTGAAAAGTAAGGCCATTGCTTTATTCAGTCAGCGAAAACCTTAAGATGTGACAAAATCACTGAAAAAGCAATGGACCTTTTATGAGCCAGCGTGCGCCAGCGCAAGGGGATTACTGGCGGAACGCGAACTTAATTTGCTTAACGGTGTTGCTAAATACTTCCGCCTGCTGCCGATCTTCGAGATCGGCGATGTAGCGTTCCATCTTGATAATCACTTTCCCGGCATCGGCCTGACCCATTCCCTTCAGCATCAGCGTAACCAGTGCCTTCATACAGGTCACTTCGTTGGCGAGTGCCTGCACTTCTTCGCTGGTTGTAAAGTCAATCTGACTCATGATCTCTCCCAATAGTCATTGAAAACAGTGCACCTGGCAGGTGGACCAGGCACTAAAAGTTGTTAAAAGTATATCACATAATGGTATGAAGGAATCCCCTGCGCGGGGCGCTTAAGATTAAACTGAACTCATCACTCAGGCAGCGGCGATTAACATTGATGGCAGAATAGGATGGCGAATCGGCTGCCGCATAAAAAGAGTGAGCTATTATTTTTTCAAAATTTAAACTATTGCCGGGTAAATCTATCTATTTGTAATATATGTGATAATTTACTATGATTTGAATCTGTTATTGATGGCGCGAGTTATCTGGCCCTGATAGTTGTGCTAATACAGTGGCAATGTTGTTGGATTTTCACGCGAATAAAATGCGCTGGATAATTATTTTTTCTGCGCTATGTATCATTATTTCTGTTCTAACACTGCTGGAAAAGTAGTAACATAACGGCCCTGCCAATGTCTCTACTGTCACCCGCCTCAGCCATCTAGGGAGCCTCTTTTGATAAGCGTATTTCTTGTTGATGACCACGAACTGGTACGTGCAGGTATTCGTCGCATCCTGGAAGATATCAAAGGTATCCAGGTCGTCGGCGAAGCCAACTGCGGTGAGGATGCGGTAAAGTGGTGCCGTAGCAACAGTGCCGACGTGGTGCTGATGGATATGAACATGCCCGGCATTGGCGGCCTTGAGGCCACGCGTAAGATTGTGCGCTACGCCCCGGACAGCAAAATCATCATGCTGACCATCTATACGGAGAACCCGCTGCCGGCGAAAGTCATGCAGGCTGGGGCTTCCGGCTATCTGAGCAAAGGTGCCGCGCCGCAGGAAGTGGTCAGCGCGATACGCTCCGTTAACGCCGGGCAGCGCTACATTGCTTCAGATATTGCTCAACAGATGGCGTTAAGCCAGCTTGAACCGCAAAAAGCGGAATCCCCTTTCAGCTGTTTGTCGGAACGCGAATTGCAGATTATGCTGATGATTACCAAAGGCCAGAAAGTGACGGAAATTTCCGAACAGCTTAACCTGAGCCCGAAAACCGTTAACAGCTATCGCTACCGCATGTTCAGCAAGCTTAACATTAGTGGTGATGTAGAGTTAACGCACCTGGCCATTCGTCATGGCCTGTTCAATGCGGAGCCGTTAATCAGTAGTGAGTGATCTGTTTGATGCTAAATCTTTCCTGAAAACCGTCACCAGTCAGCCTGGCGTCTACCGGATGTATGATGCCGGCGGCACAGTCATCTATGTCGGTAAAGCGAAGGATCTCAAAAAGCGCCTGACCAGCTATTTTCGCGGCAATCTCGCCAGCCGGAAAACCGAAGCGCTGGTGGCACAAATTCAGCAAATTGATGTGACGGTAACGCACACGGAAACCGAAGCGTTACTGCTTGAGCACAACTACATCAAGCTCTACCAGCCGCGCTATAACGTGCTGCTGCGTGACGATAAATCCTATCCCTATATCTTTCTGAGTGCGGATACCCATCCACGCCTTGCCAGCCACCGCGGCGCCAAGCATGCGAAAGGGGAGTACTTTGGCCCTTTTCCCAATGGCTATGCGGTGCGTGAAACCCTGTCGCTGTTGCAAAAAGTCTTTCCGGTTCGCCAGTGCGAAAACAGCGTATACCGCAATCGCACGCGTCCCTGCCTGCAGTATCAGATTGGTCGCTGCCTTGGGCCCTGCGTCGCAGGACTGGTTTCGGAAGAGGAGTATGCGCAGCAAATTGATTACGTCCGGCTGTTCCTGTCCGGTAAAGATGATCAGGTGCTTAACCAGCTGGTGGGACGGATGGAAAACGCCAGCCGCGATCTGCGCTTTGAAGAAGCGGCCAGGCTGCGCGATCAAATTCAGGCCGTGCGCCGGGTAACCGAGAAGCAGTTTGTCTCAAACCAGGGCGATGACCTTGATGTGATTGGCGTGGCCTTTGACTCGGGCATGGCCTGTCTGCATGTGCTGTTTATCCGCCAGGGGAAAGTGCTGGGCAGCCGCAGCTATTTCCCAAAAGTGCCGGGTGGCACCGATCTGTCAGAAGTGGTGCAAACCTTTGTCGGTCAATTCTACCTGCAGGGGAGCCAGGCGCGCACGCTGCCGGGAGATATTCTGCTGGACTTTACGCTGCCGGAAAAAGATCTGCTGGCGGAGTCGCTGACCGAGCTGGCGGGGCGGCGCGTGTCGATTCAGAGCAAACCGCGCGGCGATCGTGCCCGCTACCTGAAGCTGGCCCGCACCAATGCGGCCACTGCGCTGGTGACGCGTCTGGCGCAGCACTCGACCATCCATCAACGGCTGGCTGCGCTGGCGCAAACGCTGGAGCTGCCGCCAATCCGGCGTATGGAGTGTTTCGATATCAGCCATACCATGGGCGAGCAGACCGTTGCTTCCTGTGTGGTGTTCGATGCTAACGGGCCGCTGCGCAGTGAGTATCGTCGTTACAATATTACGGGAATTACCCCGGGTGATGACTACGCGGCAATGAATCAGGTGCTGCGCCGCCGCTATGGCAAAGCGATTGAAGAGAGCAAAATCCCTGATGTGATCCTGATCGATGGCGGAAAAGGCCAGCTGGCTCAGGCGAAAACAGTGTTTGCCGAGCTGGATGTTCCCTGGGATAAAAATCGCCCGCTGCTTCTCGGCGTCGCGAAAGGGAGCGATCGTCGGGCAGGGCTGGAAACGCTGTTCCTCGAGCCGGAAGGTGAGGGCTTTGCTCTGCCGGCGGACTCCCCGGCGCTGCATGTTATCCAGCATATTCGTGATGACTCTCACAATCACGCAATTACGGGTCATCGTAATAAACGGGCAAAAGTGAAGAACACCAGTGCACTGGAAACCATCGAAGGCATCGGCCCGAAACGCCGCCAGTCGCTGCTTAAGTACATGGGGGGCCTGCAACCGCTGATTAATGCCTCGGTTGAGGAGATTGCCAGCGTGCCGGGAATATCGCACGCGCTGGCGGAAAAAATCTTCCATGCGCTGAAACACTAAGCATTGCAACACCCGGGGCAATGTAGCAACATAGGGACAAATTCTACTCTGTCCAGACAGTTAGCGTAATTATGCCATTTAATATTCCGACCTTACTTACCCTGTTTCGTGTAGTGTTAATCCCATTCTTTGTGCTGGCGTTTTATCTGCCATTTCAATGGGCTCCGCTCGCCTGTGCGCTGATTTTCATTTTCGCTGCGGTGACTGACTGGTTCGACGGTTATCTGGCGCGCCGCTGGAAACAGACCACGCAGTTCGGCGCCTTCCTCGACCCGGTAGCGGATAAAGTGATGGTGGCAATGGCGCTGGTGCTGGTGGCGGAATATTTCCATGCCTGGTGGATTACGCTGCCTGCCGCCACCATGATTGCCCGCGAGATTATCATTTCTGCTCTGCGCGAGTGGATGGCTGAAATCGGTAAACGCAATAGCGTGGCCGTATCCTGGATCGGTAAAGTGAAAACCACGGCGCAGATGCTGGCGCTGTTTGCTCTGTTATGGCATCCAAATGATGTGATTGAAGGCGTCGGCGTCGCCGCTTTATATATCGCAGCGGTGCTCACTTTCTGGTCAATGTTCCAGTATCTCAGTGCGGCGCGCGGCGATCTGCTCGAACGGTGATCGAAGCGGTTCAAAAAGCAGCAAACAGATGCTTTGTGAGGATAATTTTATTGACTCGCCTGGTGAGAACAGTAGAATGCAACGCATCGAAAGGCAGCATGGTCTGCCAGAAGATAAAGTAAGTCAGAGAGTTAACTTAACTTTTTGATTGCTAAGCGGGAATAGCTCAGTTGGTAGAGCACGACCTTGCCAAGGTCGGGGTCGCGAGTTCGAGTCTCGTTTCCCGCTCCAAATTTAGTCAGCAGAGGTGAAGCTCTGATGACAGAAAAGAATAAAAGGCGCGTTGGCAGAGTGGCCATGCTACGGATTGCAAATCCGTCTACCTCGGTTCGACTCCGGGACGCGCCTCCACTTTACACCCAAGCCCGGGTGGTGAAATCGGTAGACACAAGGGATTTAAAATCCCTCGGCTTATGGCTGTGTGGGTTCAAGTCCCACCCCGGGCACCATCTTCGAACTACCGATTAAAACGAATAAAAACAAGCTGTAAGCAATGTCGTAACCGCCCCTGAAAGGCGGTTTTTTTATGCCTCAAAAACACACTTCAGAATATACCTTCAGAATATTTCCTTTCTCTCACTGACCGCCGACTACCGGGACAATAGTGATTTTTCTGTTGTATCGTGCAGTTTGCTCAACATTTTTATGCCCGGAAATCGCCTGTTTGTCATAAATATTTCCGGACAGGTCTGAGATGCCTTTCGCCTTCAGGTCATGAAAGGTGAAGTTAAAATCAAGGTTTGGATAAGCTTCCCTTGCGGCTTCCTTTGCTTTCATCCAGCGACTGTTAAACCCGTCACGCGTGTACTTCGAACCGGATGGCTGGTGGACAACGAAAATGCTACTCATGCCGCTCTTTAAGGGCAGGGCATTGCATGCTTTAACCACAGATTCAAGACGTGGGCTCCACGCTTTGATTTGAGCAACACTCGTTTTGCTTTGCTTAATCATGATCCCTTCTTCAACGAGCTGGCTTTTCTTCATTTCCAGCACATCAGCCTGGCGTGCACAGCATAGATAAGCCAGCTCCATAGCAACCTGTACCACAGGTGGCGACACGGTATATAGCGCGGCGTACTCAGCATTTGTGATGTACCGGTCTCGTGCAACCTCCTTGAACTGCTTTACCCCTTTGCAGGGATTTCCTTTAACCTTCCCGCGTTCAAAACCCCAGCGAAAGACACGGGACATAAACGCTTTTTCTCTGTTCGCCTGCGTTCTGCTTTTGACTCCGCGCTTGTCCAGGTATTTACGCACATGCTCTGGTTTGATGGAATTCGGCGGCATTTTGCCGAAAACAGAAATCACCTTCAGTGAGTACTTCCTGTAATCCTTCTGCGTCTCTTTGCCGAGCTCGAAAAAGTCAGCCGATTTGAAAAAGTTTTCAACCAAACCAGAGAACGTATTTTCGTCGGTACGATCATTAATCAGCGCTTCATAAGCACTCCATACCTGTGAAGGAGTTGATGTGATGTCGCAAAGGCGTATGGTCCCACCGTTCTTGGGCTTAAATTCATAGGCGGACCTGCCCCGGTACGTCCGGGGAGGCATCCACTGATCTTCTTTGTTTACCCTGACTCTTGCCATTAGTTCTCCAATGCTCCGAAATTGGGCTCGAAATCCTCCACTCCAGCCGCGTGACGGCGAGAAAGAGGGTCGTTAAAATGTTGCCATGTGGTTCGCGGTCTGCCATCACGGCGGGTGATGAAAAACACCCCAGCACTCCTCAGACACTCACATTGTTTTGAGGGAATCCGATAGCCTGTCAGTTCCTGAATGTCAGCATCTGAAATAATTCCGTCTTGAATCGCCTGTACCATATTTGTCTCCGCAACCCGCTGCATCGGGTAGTTAAGTGGTGTGACATGTCACGGGGTTAATTTCACTTCATACCATCCATTTCGTGCCCAGCAGGCTGACTCCTCATGTAGCGGGCAACTCTGCACCGGCAACTGATCACCGCAACGGCCACAGCGTTTCTTACTGAGAGATTTAAACCGTGCTTTTGCCCTGGCATCATCCTGACGAATGAGAAGGGCGATATACTCGGCCAGTTCGTAAGGGTCTCTGCCGGGACGGCGGGCGACACGGTTACGTTCCAGCATCGCCAGCTCCTGCGCATCTAAAACTAGCTCAAGCTTCTGCTCACCGCTGGCAGCCTGCCGCGCGCGCTGCGCTGCTTTGCGTTCTGCTGCTGACTTAGCCATAGCGCTTCTCCTTGCTGCAAATAGGACAGGAGTTATCGGACATCGAATAAGGGAAGCTGCTATCCAGTTCATCGACCCACTGAAGGTGGTCGCTACACCAGAAGACCTCCCAGGGCATGCTGTAATGCTTCATCCAACAGGAAATCAGGTATGGTACGGCTGATGGCGGCAGCTCCTCCGGCAGCAACTTATCGTTCAGTTCCCGTTCCGCGCGCGCCAGCATTTTTTTCAGTGACTGGATTTCTTCTTCTTGCTGCCGAACCTGCGCCTGTAATTCAGCTTTTGTTGCCATCAGTCGTCATCCTCTTCCCAGTCTTCATCCTCCTGAGCGAATGAAAGCAGAGGATTCATAACTGTGCATACCTCGCTGGCATAACCGGGGCGGGTGAGGTTATGCAGAACGCCATAGACATCGAACATTTCTGTACGATCACTGCCGACATCAAGAGTGCATGCCAGCTGGTGGCAGTCTGTTGCCAGAGCCTGAATTTTCGCGAAGATTTCAGCCTTGTTTGACATCATCACCTCCCGGCGCTGGCGCTGCTGCATTCGCCATTTTGACGCCAAGCCGAATATCATCCATTTCTATATCGCCGCTAATGTCACATTGGCGGAAGGCAACGGTAAGAAACTCCATGCATTGTGCGTTTGACCACTCCGGCGCTCTGGCCGCTGGCGGGGTTGTGTAGAGGTTGTAAATATCGTCAGGCAGAGAATGGCCAGCACTGGTGTAACACAGCGCATATTTCTTTCCGTCCCCGCGCCCGCGCTGAATGTCCACTACTGCAACAGGCTCACCCGCCGCAGCATCGCGTCGCCTTAGCTCAGCCTCTGCCTTTTCGCAGCGCGCAGTTTTGGAATCAAGAGCACGCTTTGCCAGACTGAACTTACTTTCCATTCTCGCTATCTGCTCATCATGCTCAGCCTGTTCTGCCCGCAGCTCGTCGCGCTCACGCTCTGCCGCTTCCATCCTCCCGAGTAGTGGGAACAGGTCGCGCAATGGAACTGTCAGTACCTCGAATCCGTTTTTCTCTGCTTCTTCCGCGTAAACCCGCACTTTTTTTACCAGGTCGATATCGCTCATGGCTGCTCACCTGTACGTAGCCAGATGCACACCGCACCATCTTCAGTGTCATGGATTGAGCCTACGAACCACCCTTCACCAGCAGGTGATTTTGGCTCCCATGAGGAGAGGTCAGAACCATCGATACCAGGCTCGACTTCTTCCTCGTCACGATAAGAAACGGACCACTGCAAGCCCTGCGACTCCATCCACTGGTTGAATTCAGCAGAAGGGATAAACTCTCGGCCATCACAGAACGCCAGATAATCTGGGTGTGACCAGTAGCCATACTGATCGCGTTTTACTTCCATTGGCTTAATCATGATTTACCCTCAGGTGATTCCAGCGATTTAGGAAAAGAACACGTGCCGCACGCGGTTCCAGTGGTGCAACAATGAAGTCAGCCAGAGCAACACCCTCTAAGCATGGCCACACTGCACCATCATCCAGACCCAAATCACGGCGCTCAGTACCCAGCATCACCAGGTCTGCATGCTTTACTGCAGGTGACATTGCTGGTGGAAGTCCGAACTTATTACGGATCACTGCGTCAACACGTCCCTCAATGGCCTGATAGTCAGGTAGCAGGGCTTTGAGCGGTGAATTGATGTCGCTGCAATAAGCTTCAGCGGCATCGTGCAGAAGGGCTTCCAGTGCGTTCTCATGCGGCACCAGGTAGCTGACGTGAACCGAATGCTGGGCGACGCTGTAGAACTCGCTCACATGGCCAGTGAACCGGCAGATATTCGATAACGCGGCGGCGATGTCTACGATGGAGATACTTTCAGGGTGCATCTCATTAAAATTGAAGTGCCGGCCGGATAGGGTGGTAATCCACGACATTATTCAGTCTCCACAGTTGCAGGGATGAGTTTCTGCCAGATCACTGAAACGTACTGCGCCTGATGAATGGCATCAGCCAGGGCGTTATGACGATCACCGGTGAAGGGCATATCCATTTTTGGATTGATACCCATCTGTCGACCCAGCTCTACCATCGTTCTTACGCAGCGGTCTTTGTAGAACGGCCAGAACGCTGGGAATCCAATGCGCTCATAAGCAGCTCGAAGTACAACATTATCCAGTGAAGGACCGTTGCCCCAAACCTGCACGCTTCCTTCCGACTTGTTCTCGGTAACGAAGATACTGAGCTCGTGAAGAGCAACAAAGATGCTTGTAACCGCCGTCACCACCTCAGAACGTGCTTCGCTGGACTGCTGCAGCCACCAAATAATGGTATCCGGGTCCGGCGTTGCGCCGAGGTTCATTTCGCTGGCCAGCAGCACTGATTTCGAATACTGCGCGCCCAGCTCTCCGGTTGATGGTTCGAAGAAGACTGCGCCGATCGCAACGATAGGAGCGTTCGGTTTATTGCCCATGGTTTCAAGGTCGATCATTAAATGCTTCATGGCTTATCCTGATTTCAGGTTGCACGAATCCCTTACCGCGATCGGTAATAAAACGGGAACCTGATAATTTAATTAAATGGCTGGTGGATCACTGCATTAATCCACAGCCGTCTCCGCTGAGTAACACATCGAAAAGAGCACTACCGCGTTTCTGCCGCCCCATCCTGGCTTTTGGTAATACAACGGCTGCGAAATAGGTTTTGCATGCCAGCGCTCTTTTCGATGTGTGCCGGTCTTTCCCGACTGCCATCAGCCCAACTGTTACACCCGTATTTCTCGCGCTGTGCCTGCTGCAGCATACTAGCGGATTGCCCTAATTATTAGGTCACCGATTAAGGGATGCGCTGACGCAACCCATCAATTCACCACAGGAAACGGCATTCACTCAGCGTCTCAAAGCGTTCAACAAAGACCCACCTTGCAAATACCCTTACCTGTTGTGAAAAAGGACGGTTAACAGGGCTACAAAACTCCCCTGGTGAGGCAAACCCTGCCAACCGTCAAGACTACACACAGCACTCGTAAGACATTGCCTGTAGAAACTTTTCCACTTCAGGCGGCAGTGGTATCTTGTAGTTCTCACACAACAAGATGGAATTTCATGAAAAGATCGGACGTTTTAACTCAATGCCTTATCAATACAGGTTGTGGGCTTTCTGAAAGAGAGTGCCATCACCTGATTATTCATACTTTCGCTGAAGAATACCCCGAAGAAAATTACGATACTTGGGACATAGAAATCAGCGATCAAACAGCACAGCACATAATTAAAACAGTAGGCCGGGCTTCTTGGATAAAAGTGGACCTATTTATCAGAGATCTCTGGGATGCTTACTGAACCAACTCCGCTATAAGGATGGCCGTAGAGTGTGCGGCCGCTTTGATTCGCTTCTGTTTCCAGTTCTTCTTTGCTTTTTTGGAGAGTAGAGACGACGCCATCAATGAAGCTGAGGTAGTCTGCTGCAACTGCGCCATCAGTATTTAAAATCTGAACTAAATCACCGTTGACAGTTAATCCAACACACTTACCCATCAAACCTCCCGACTCAACACTCGTCTGATTTTTGACCATAGTGACGTCTCCTTTGAACGCTTACGCTCTTCCTCCACCTTGGCTAGAATTTTCTCCAGCGTTTCAGGTGGGATCGTACTCAAGTCAAAACCACAGTGAGGACAGTGGTCATAAAGCGGCTTCCATGACATCCCGCTTTTGAAGATTTTCACCTTTCCATCGGCTGACATTTAGGAGCCTCTTGAAGACCACATGTAGTGGTGAACCATTCGTTGATAGTGATTAAACAATAGCTTTATAGTTTGTGTCAACTAAATGTTTATGTTTTGTGTGAGGAGTATAAACTACGGGCGTTTACCCGGAGGTTAGCCGGGTAAAGATTTTTGAGGGTTTACTCTTTAGATACGTCTTCAGCTGATATGAAGCGTGTGGCTTTGATGATTCCAGATACAAAATGAATTTTTACTACGTTAGCTGGTGCCATGGTTATTGGCTTGTGATCGTTATTGATGCTCGTGAACTGATAGTCTCCTTCACGTGTAAAGTTCAGTATTTTTATCATGTTATGCCCATCAGCAGTTCGAATGAATACTTCATCTCCGGGGTGGACTTTTGTATTTGGCTCGATTAATACAAATTCTCCTGACTGAATCCGTGGCCACATGCTATCCCCACGGACTCGAACGCCATAGGCCCGGCTGTCATTGCTGTAGATTTGTAGCCAACCGGCGTGAAACTCCATCATATCAATTAAGCCGTCCATACCCAGTACTGCGTCGCCAATTACAGGTATGACCCCATCCTTGACGCCGCCAACGAGTTCAATGTTGTCGGATTCTTTATCCTCACCTAGCACCCATGACAAGCTTAAACCCGTTGCAGCAGCAATTTTTATGGCTGATTCCTTGCCGATCTCTCCACGCTTAAACCAGTTATTAACTGCCTGTGGGCTGACTTCAGCCATGCGTGCCAATCCAGCTTTAGTGACATTGGCTGCCTTGAGAAGCTCCTCAGGGCGAGTGAGCTTAGTCATTTCTGTTTCCACGTTAGTTTTCATCCCTAAATGATAAACCTTTTGTTTACACGCAGGAATAAACAAAAGATTGACCTTTATATAAACTCATTGTTTAATCTCACTCATCGCACATACCGGAGATTTTCAATGACCCCATTAGGAAAGGCTATCAAAGCTGCAGGCTCAGCCAGGGCTTTAGCTTGCAAGCTCGGAGTATCACCTATGAGCATTAGTTATTGGCAACACCGCTCTTCAGGAATGGTTCCAGCAGAGCGAGTAATCAGAGTTTTTGAGGTTACGGGAGTTACACCTCATGAACTTCGCCCAGATTTGTATCCGAACCCAACTGATGGAATGGCTGATCTTAATCGCTCAGCACCAGCTCGTTAACTACTAAAGGAATAGGGCAATGGTGGAATTACAGCAGATCGTGATTCAGGCATGCAGGGAATACGAAGGCACTAACACCCAGATCGCTGAACTGATGGGCCTGAAATACAGCGAGTTTAACAACCGCCTGCACATGAAAAATGGTACGCGCTTTTTCGACATGGACCAGCTGGCTTACATGCAGCACGTAGTGGGGCACCCGTTCCTGGCTGATTACTTCGCACGGCAGTTCGGCATGCTGGTGGTCGATAACCCGGCACCGGAGCAGATGGATAACGTTGAGCTTTTCAGCATTCAGATGATGGCTGAAGCTTCACGCGGAAAGGTTGCGCAGTCAAAGCTAGCGGCTGAAGAGGACGGCATTATTGATAAAAGTGAACTGAAGGAAGTGGCGAGAAATGTTCTTGGCGCTGTTCGGTACACGATGAAGGGTTTTTTGGCATGGGCCGCACTTCATGGCGTTCAGGTTGAGGCAGCGGAATTGATTGTAAACAGAAAGGTTGATGACCAGGGGATTGCAGCCCCTGGCCATCGGCGCTCAAGTCACTTTTAGCGGAGACATAAGCACATGAACACTTTACTAAAAAAAGCGGGCATACCGCAATTGCATTGTAAGTCATTGCCAGGTGGAGCAGCACCGGCTTCGTTTTTGTATGAAGCAAGATTACCCGGCGAGGCTGTGAACAGCAACTACCAGCTGGACGTGCCACGGGTAGACGTTGAGAAGTTATGGCAGCAGGTAAACGATCTTACGCCGACCGGAGGGCTGCGTGGATGAAGACAGCCAAAACCTTAACCGGACGTACCGGGACCCGCGCGGCGTTCTGGTCAAAGTCATCCGCTGGGACAAAATCAACCAGCAAGTCATCTTCCTGCGTGCGAACTATCCGTATGAGTGCATGCAGCCGCTTGAGCGGTTTTTACAGAAATTCACGAGGGTTCTATGAGCGTTAAGTTATCCGCATACGTCTGGGATGGCTGCGCACTGTCCGGCATGAAACTGACAGAGGTGGTCATCATGGCACGCCTGGCTGACTGGTGTAACGACGATGGAGTTTGCTGGCCCAGCGTAGGAACTATTGCCCGCCAGATTGGCGCGGGTGAAAGCACTGTCCGCACGGCTATTGGCAAGCTTCAGAAAGAAGGCTGGTTAAGCCGCCGTCAGCGCCGTCAGGGGAACCGTAACGCATCCAATGTTTATCATCTGAACGTGGCAAAACTGCGTGAAGCGGCCAGCAAAGTTCATACGCCAGAATCTGACACCTCAAAATCTGATGCATCAAAATCTGACGCGTCGAAATCTGAGGCATCAAATTCTGACCCGTCGAATAACTGCCGTGAAACAGGTTTTCACCCGTCAGCATCTGGGGGCGATCCGTTAGTAAATTCAAAACAAGAACCATCAGATAAAAACACTTTTGTCCAACCGCCTCCAGCGGCAGGACGGGATGACAAAATTTCTGAAGAAATCCACGTAACAGACCAGGCCATTCTGGTGCTGAAGCATCTGAACCTGGTTACGGGGGCCAGATACACAACTGCGAAGGCGACTCTGGAAAATATCAGGGCTCGCCTGGTCGATGGCCACACTGTCGAAGAGCTGAAGACGGTCGTTGAGTTCATGGCCGATCGCTGGATGAACACCGAGTGGGCGAAGCATCTGACCCCGCCGACGATTTTCCATCCGGCTAAATTCCCGGCCAACCTGCTTGGTGCGAATGCATGGGATAAATCAGGCCGTGCAGCAGCGACACAACGAGCGGAGCCAGTGAACACTGCTGAACGTGACGATGCTTTCAAGCGGCTTGTAGCGAACCCAGGCAAACCCCGGAATCGTACCGAGGAGCTGGCTAAGCGTGCAGCTGGATCGGCAGGGTTGGGGCGAATGAACGAAGTGATGGCCCGGTCCTCATGGAAAAACATCTGGACGGAAGCGGTTAAAGGCGCGGCAGAAGAAAACCAGCAGGGGGCTGCATGAGCATGAATATTCGTGAAATGGCTATTGAGTTTGTTCGCAATAACCCTGGCTGTACGTCAACGCAGATTGCTCTTGGTGCAGGCATACCGAAACGCCTTATTCAGCCGCTGATGTCGGAACTGTACGTGGAAGAAATCGTTACACGCTATGCACTAAAAGCGCACCCGTTTTACTACCGCATGCCGCTGGAATCCGAGCGCGTCAGCCTGGGTGTGAAATACGACATGCATCGTGGTAGAGCCATTGAGCTTGAGGAAAGAGGCCTTTGGCGGCGTGCGGCACGCGAATGGTTGCTTGCTATGGATGCCACTAAAAACGATGAGGCCCGAGATAAAGCAGCAGCGCGACGTGAGCACTGCATAAGTCACGGTCAGGTTGGCATTTCATACGACACACCGGGCATCGGCGTTGTATCGGTACCTGAAATCGATCACTGGAGGGACTGGTGATGAAGAAATTGCGGGAACACTTCACCCGGCACGAAATTTTCTATCACAGCATTCAACTCGCTAGCGTAATGATTTTTCTTCTCTTTCTGGCCTTGGTATTGGAGATGGCAAGCAAATGACTTCACTTTCAGTAGTACACAAAAACCGCGATGAATCTGCAACCGATATCGTCCCACGCAAAACCTACTTCGCAGGGCTGAAAGAGTTCTATGTAGAACCCGGCTATAACGTTCGCGACATCGATCAGGCGCATGTTGAAGAGTTCCGTGATGCTTTCATTCTTGGTGAAGAAGTCCCGGCGCTGGTGGTTCAGGTCACAGAGCAGGGCTTAAAAATCATCGACGGCCACCATCGTTACTACGGTGCATTGCTTGCGACTGAAGCAGGCACTGAAGTGGCTCGTCTGGAATGCAAAGACGCCAAAGGCACAGAAGCTGATCGCATTGCACTGATGGTCACCAGTTCCCAAGGACGATCACTGCTGCCGTTGGAGCGTGCAGGTGCATATCAGCGCCTGATGAATCAGGGCTGGACCGAAGCCGAAATTGCGAAAAAAGTAAAACGTTCTGTGGCCGACATTGAGCATCACCTCCAGTTACTTGAAGTAGGCGATACGCTGATCGGTATGGTCCGTTCGGGGGAAGTTGCGGCAACAACAGCAGTGTCATTATCCCGCGAACACGGCACTAAAGCTGGCGCAGTAGCTGAAGAGAAGATGGCCGAAGCCAAAGCCGCTGGCAAAAAGAAACTGACCAAAGCCGCCGCCATCCCACAGTTCAGCGCACTTAAAGCCCGCCGCCTGGTTGAGCTTATGGCCGCGTTTGAATTCAGCGATGACGGGTACAAAGCGTCGGATGAAATCTATCTGGAAGCGATGGGCATTCTGAACGAGTACCGTGAAAAACATGGCGTGCCGGCACAGGCGAGCACAGAGGGTAAAACGCTGGAAACCAAACTGCCATTCCTGAAAGAAGACATCATCAGCCAGAGCGGTGTTGAGGCCTGGGCATGTGCTGCGGCCGCGTTCGGTGACAAAGCAGAGTTCACATTCAGCGAATCGAAGTACGCGCACAGCTGGGCGTCGGACTCACTTGAGCAACCAGAGTTTGTTGTTGTCCCCGCTGACACAATCCGCAAGGCCGTTGAGCTGGTGGCCGCGTATTCGTCAACTGACGAACTGCAGGCATTTGTTGATAAGCATTACGCTGATGAAGCGATACGGGAAGACATGTTCCAGCGCTTCAGTCAGGTGTACGAAGAAAACCGCAACTTCGCCCCAACAGCGTCAGATTTTCTGAGCTTGCTGAATCTCACGCTGAGTTCTACATGGGGAAATGTCAGAGAGTTACGCGCCGCAATAAAGTCAGCCATCAAAGAGTTATCATCAGAGGTGGCCGGATGAAGTACGGACTGATTTACGCTGATCCTCCCTGGTCATATGGCAACACCATCAGCAACGGTGCAGCCAGCGATCACTACAGCACGATGACACTTGCAGAAATCAAGAGGCTCCCCGTATGGGAGCTTTCTGCGGACAACTCAGTCTTGGTGATGTGGTACACCGGAACCCATGTTGAAGAGGCCAGAGCTGTCGCTGAGGCGTGGGGCTTTGACGTTCGCCAGATGTTCCTGTTCACATGGGTGAAGTTCAACGGCAGGGCAGAGCAGCGATTCAACGCCGCTCTTGAACAGCAGACGATCCACGACTTTTCCGACTTGCTGGAAATGCTGAACGCTGAAACACGGATGAACCCCGGCAATTACACGCGCGGCAATCAGGAATCTGCGCTGGTGGCTGTCCGGGGAACGGGGCTGGAGCGGGCCAGTCGCTCCGTTAAACAGGTGATTTACTCCTGCCAGGGTGAGCACAGCACTAAGCCGGCAGAAGCCAGATTTCGTCTGGAGCAGCTTTATGGCGATGTTCCGCGCATAGAGCTGTTCGCCCGCCGTCCGTCAGAGGGCTGGGGCATATGGGGCAATGAGTGCGACAGCAGCGTGCAGATGCTGCCGGGTAGGGTTGCATGAAACTGATCCTGCCATTTCCACCCAGTGTTAACGGATACTGGCGCTCTACCTCTCGCGGTACGCTGATCAGTGAGCGTGGCCGCAAATACCGCATCAATGCGATAGCTGCCGTTTATGAGCAACTCCGCCGCCGCCCACAGGCGATCACTCATGACATTGATATCCACGTCGTCCTCTACCCGCCGAACCGCGCTAAACGCGATTTAGACAACTTCCAGAAGGCGCTGTTTGACGCTGTGACCCACGCTGGCGTGTGGGCTGATGATATTCAGATCAAGCGCATGGTGGTGGAGTGGGGTGATGTGACATGTCACGGTAAAGCAGAGTTAACGATCAATGAATTTCATCGATAAAACAACGTACTTACGTTGCCCTGTCGGTGTCAGGATTGTATATTTATACAGTCACTTAGTTACGGTCCGCATGCAGGCGGCCGTAACCACAACAAGCGGAGACAAGTATGAATCAGTTACTCGTAATTGATGGCGTTTCTGTACGCCAGGATAACTCGGGGCGGTACTGCCTGAATGATTTACACCGCGCTGCTGGTGGAGAGGATAAGCATAAACCGGCTAACTTTTTCCGGCAGGACAACATCAAAGCGTTATGTGCGGAAATTGACCGTTGCTCAGATGTGAGCATCGGGTGTATTGAGTCTATTCGCGGTGGCCCTAATCAGGGGACATACGTCAGCAAAGAGCTGGTGTATGCCTATGCGATGTGGATTAGCGCTATGTTCAACCTGAAGGTGATCAGAACTTTCGATGCGGCGATGACTGGACAGAGCAATACCCAGCGTTCTGACCAGGTGCAGGCCGGGGTGATCCTGCTTGAGTCAGCGGCGCGCACGCTTAACTTCTCCAATTCATCAAAGCTTGGCGCATATCATAAGCTACAGGAATTCGCAGGCCTGCCAAACATGATGCCGTCATACGCGATAGACGCGCCCTCTGACAGTGTTGATGGTTCGAGCCGACCGACACTATCCCTCACAGCACTCATTCAGCGGAATCGCGTACAGCTCAGCGTTATTGAAGCGTTTAGACGACTGGCAGCAGCTGGCATCGTGGAGAAGCTATCGCGAGCAAGCAATTCAGGTCGCGCGCGTAACGGCAGGAAAGAATTCTGGTCAGTAACGTCGAGAGGACTGCTGTTCGGTAAAAACATCACCAGCCCTAACAGCCCACGCGAAACACAGCCCCACTTCTACATCACAAAGGCACAGGAACTGATCCGCATAATGGTTTCGTCAAACAGCGCAGCGGGGTGTTAATGAGAGCGTTACTAAAACCCTGCATACAGCCCGACCTGGGCATTGTCCTGTTGCGCCCTGGCAGTGAGCTGATGTCGCTGTTCCGTTCGCGCCGGGTGCTCATCTGTACCGAGCCACATTACATGCACAGCCTGCCATCGGGGCAACTTGCAGAAGCAGAGCAACCACTACTTGATTACCCTGGCATGCTGACGTTCTTCACACATAAACGGGTTATCAGGGCTGCCGGTGGCATTAACGTACTGGAAGAACACCTGATGCGTGTTGCTGGTGGCTGTCAGTGGAGTGGGGACTGGCATTCATCAGATCATACAACTCTGCGTACGGGGAACGGTGCAGTACGGCTTTGCTATCACTGCGATAACAAACTGAGGGAAGTTGAACCCTCACCACCGATGCTGAATTTAGCGGCGCGTAATACCGCCCTGTGGGTAATCGACAGGGCGTGTTCTGCGTTCATGCTGCCGGAAGCACATCAGTTATCGTTACCGGAACTCTGCTGGTGGGCTGCAACAAAGAGCGTCACCGACCTGATGCCGGAGAACGCTGCGCGGCAGGTGCTGAAACTCCCGGATGAAAAGGCATTGACTGGCACATTGAAGGAGTCTCGGATCAGGCCAGAGCCTTCAGCGGTCAGCATTCTGGAAGAGCAGGCAAAACAGGTGCTTGAGATGGCTATCGACCCCGAGACGCCAGAGACTTATCTTTTGCGACCAAAGCGCCGCCGTTGGGCCAACGAAAAATACACCCAGTGGGTTAAGCAACAGCCGTGTCTGTGTTGCGGTAAGCATGCCGACGACCCGCACCATCTTATCGGTTACGGACAAGGTGGAATGGGAACCAAAGCACATGACTTATTCGTGTTGCCGCTATGCAGAGCGCATCACGATGAACTTCATGCAGATGTTCGTGCGTTTGAGTCGAAGTACGGCACGCAGCCGGAACTGATCCTGCGCACTCTCGACAGAGCCCTAGGTTTAGGCGTGATTGCCACTGGTAAAAAAAATAGCGGAGACAAAAATGCGTGATATGAAATACATCCTGGAGTGCTGGGGAGGTTGGGCCGCGTCAGAAGGTGCTGGCGTTGACTATTCATCAATAGCAGCCGGGTTTAAAGGTTTGCTGCCAGCTGATTCAAATCAGCGGCCATCACTGACAGATCACGATGGCATCATCATCGACAGCTGTATAGCGAAGCTAAAGAAATTTAAGCCGGAAGAGTACGATCTGGTAGTGGCCCACTATCGCTACAACATCTCACTAAGAACTATCGCCCGCCGTCGACATTGTTCAGATGGCACAATCAGAAAAGAGATACAGACGGCTGAAGGTTTCATTGGAGGTGTGCTTTGCATGCTGGAAGTTAAATTAGAAATAGATTGCCTATAATATTATAGGCTGGTATTTACACCTAGATCACTGAATACTAAGTTAAGGTCTTTTAAGTATCCAGGGAGCGGCCAAAGCTTAGTGATTTGGTCGCTATCTAATGTGCTTACTAGGTGATATAAAAACAATACTGATGGTTGTCCGAAAAGAGAGTTTTCCGAAGAGCGATTGCGAATTCTTGATGGTAAAAATTTCTTTTTTTTGATTAGCTCTTCCACTTTATTGAAAGTTTCCTCATTAATGAAGTTCTTGTATTCATCTAGGATGTGAAAGTTTGTTGCATCATCCAAATGAACATGTTCTTCACCAATGCAAGCTTTGTACAATTCCACTAATGAAAATAAGAACTCATTTCTTCCTTTATTTGTTTCGTAAAGTAATTCCATTGTTGAGCAAAAAAGGTCATCTGTGGTTTCCATGAGCGCCATACTGCGGGCGATATGCCGTTCAGCTGCTTTAGGAACCACACCAACAGGCTTGTAAATGTTATCATGTACTAGCTCTGCATAAGCATGCTGTAACAATGTCCTAATTTGCACCTCACAGCAGGCTTCTGTTGTTATGGTAATGTTGTTAACAGTAAATTCTTCTTTAGGTCTTACTTCGTAATGCTTAGATTGATAATCAAATATCTTAGGGTTTGTTTCGATGTCAGATAGATAGTCTTTTGAAACAACTGAAGAAAATTCTGATATTGATTCTAAAGCACTACAAACAATATCAATATCAGAAGATAGAAGTACAACGAATCGTGTCCCTACTAAATCTGTCATCTGTATTACAGGGTTTTCGTAACCTTTCCTGGCAACTTTTCCAATCGCAGACTTTATATCTTTAACTCGTGGTTCAACAGGAACTTTCAGAAATCCCTTAAGATGTTTTCTATCGGTTGCTGCCATAACAGCCTTTTGAATTTCAGAGGAAACAACATCACCCCATGCTGCATGCATAGGGTGGTTATCTAATAAATACCTGTGAAATTCATTAAGTTCCATCACTCTTGCCTCGAAAGCTTACCATTTATCTTTAATATTGTACTATCATTTTCAGTATTTGGAAGTATTTCAACCAACGTTTTTAGTTCATCTGGAGGAACTGATATCCATATGTCATTTGTGAACACTAATTTATTTCTTCTTTTTAGCTTGCTGGAAATAAATTCAATGTCTTTATTGAAAGATATGGTGGGGAGTTGCTTAGAAGCCATCATGCTTGTATAACTTTCCCGAATGTCTTCGGGTATGCTTTCGCTGGCAAATGTCGTTATGTTGATTGTTGCTTTGTTTGACCTAAGCTCTGACCTTAAAGCTTCATGTAAATCTAGTTTTTTCTCCTCAGTGATGCCTGAATTGTTTATAAATAAACAAGTATTTTCATAAAAATCCTGAGTGAGTTTTTTTGATGACTTATTTATATCCATGCCTAGAAACTTATTGTAGAAGTAAGCTGCTGCTTTCTTTGTATCAGTTGAAGACATTAAATGGTCAAAAAGGAATGCTCGGAATAGCTCAGGGTTATAATTCCCTGCACCATCTGCTTGTGTGAGGGATTTTTCAATAACGAAACCAACTTTATAAAATTTTTGCGTTGGAGTAAGTAGTAACTCTGAAATGTATTCCATGGAAAGCTGTATAGCATTCTCTGTCGTTCTAAATCCTGATTGAGTTTCTGCTTTTATAACACATACGAATGGGAGTTGGCCTTCACCTACTGATCCAGACATTACCGTTAGAATACCACCAGGCGCACCGCTCCCTTGCTGAGCTTCGGTAAGTTTGTTTGCAAATCTTTTACTTACTTGGATGAACGTAGCATCGTCTGAATGCATCGTAGAAGCGGAAAGATTCAAAAAACTATCAGCCACTGTTGCATTGATTGACATCTCAATCCCATGAGATTTTGCAGCTAAGGCTTCAGTAATCCTCATTTGCAATACGTCAAGCGCATCTTGATCAAATGCCAACAGCTGCTGACTGAGTTTGGCAGGAGTCATAGTTTTATCATTAGCACGAGGAAAAATCCTATGAGCAATGATTCTTTGTATAGTCAAGCCTTCAAAAGAAAAATTGATTCCTGACATCATTAAATTCCCTTATGAGTTTTTTTATTTCTAGAGAATACGTAAATGGTTATGCGTACGCAATCGATATTGTAACGTGATAAGAGTGGTCACTTCGACACAACGCTTACATCATAAGATTCCAGCCTCGGCACCAGCCGGGGCTTTTTTTATCCCTTTATTCCTCACACACAGCACCACGGCGCAGCCGGAGGTGAGCATGAGTATCGATATGAGCAAAGTAGCCAGTGGCGTCGTATACGGCGCATCAGCGGGGACGGTTGCCAACAGCATCCTTACTCGTTACAGCCCTGACGAATGGAGCGCCATTGGCATCATAGGCGGTCTGGTTATCGCTGCTCTGGGTTTAGTGGTGACAGCCTTTTTCAAATGGCGAGACCACAAAGCTTTAAAGCGGGCGCTCGAAACGAAAGGGTATGCAGCAGCACTTAACTTCAATAAGGAGTGATCATGGCTATCTCAACTGCGCTGCGTAACAAGCTCATTGCTGCCGCAGGCGGTGGAGCGATGATGATTGCAACGGTATTCCTCGGCGGCAGAGACGGCGTAGAGGGAAGGGTATACACCCCGTATAAGGATGTTGTTGGCGTCTGGACTGTCTGCGATGGTCACACCGGATTAGATATTGTGAAGGGTAAGACCTACACCGACCGGGAATGTGACCAGTTGCTATGGAAAGACCTCCAGCCAGTTAAGAAGGCTGTGGATGCAAAAGTTAAAGTGCCACTCAGCGAGTTCAAACGTGCTGCGCTTTACAGTTTCACGTTTAACGTTGGCACCGATGCTTTCTCAAAGTCCACGTTGCTGAAAAAACTTAACTCAGGCGACCACATTGGTGCCTGTGATGAAATGCGCCGCTGGGTATATGCAGGCGGCATGAAGTGGAAAGGGTTATTGAATCGCCGGGATATGGAGCGTTCTCTCTGCCTGGCGGAGAGTGCAAATGACCTCCACTAAAAGCACGTTGGTGCTGGTTGCGGTATTCCTGCTCCTGCTTATCGGGCTGGGTGGTGCGGCTGTCTATTATCACGGGCAGTACAGCGACCAACTCACTGCTAATCAGCAGCTCAAGAACGAAAACGACGTGCAGGTAAAAGTAATTGCTACGCAGTCGTTCCAGTTTAACCGCTTCAACGAGATATCCGCCAGGCAGCAACAATACGCTGTGGCGCTGACAGGCAAAGCCCAGGAGAAAGAGATTGAGTATCGAACCATCCTCAAAAGTGAGCCGACCTGCACTCTGCCTGTTCCTGCTGCTGTCGCTGGCCGGTTGCTCGACTACACGAACAGTTTACGTTCCAGCGCAATGCACGCCGATACCGGCATCGCTAACAGCGCCCGTTCTGGCCCCATTACCTCCGGCACCCTGACGTATTGCCAGGCCGTGCTCTGGATTGATCCGTTGCTTACGGCGATTGACCAGGCGAACAGTCAACTGGCTGGCATCCGAAACATTGAACAAACCCGACAACAGGAGAAGTATTAATGCCATCCCCTATCATGAAGTATTTTGCGTACGAACATCTGCCAGCCCATCTACAGGAGGTCAGCAAGCCAATTGGCGATCTGGCTAAGCAACTTGATGAAACGCTACCCGATGGCGCTGAGAAATCAGCAGGGTTGCGCAAGTTGCTGGAAGCAAAAGATGCGCTGGTCCGCGCAAAGCTGGGCTGACAGCAAGCATCACAAGGCCCATTTGCGAGTGGGCCTGATGATGCTGGCGATTAAGTTCTAGGTGTGGAACTTTCGATATAGTCCTTACTATATTCCTTAGCTAAAGCCATGAATGTAAATTCAAATTTTTTTTGACATAAACATCAGACACATGGTCTGAGTTGCCAAGGCGCTGACCTGAACTCGATGGCCTGAAGATTACAGCAGCTTTCGTCAAATAATCTGGTTTCTCTGACTTTTAAGTAGGAAATTATGGATGAGGTTAGTAACGGAACTACGAGGCATGCTGATGCTATCAGCTACTTGCTTACTTAATCCGCTGAACGTGATTATTTCACCCTCAAAGAGTGAATATTGACAGTGGTGAAGCAGAACTGCTACCTGCAGGGGTACTTTGAAACTCAGAGTAGAAGGTAATGTTCCAGTTTCTGATGCTATTCCTTTTTTCATTTTCACTCATCCAGAAAGAAATGTGCTATCTTTAAGTTGATCACGGTAGAAAAATTGGAAAATACACGATCTTTATCTGGGAGGCGTTGTGGGTAATATTTCAAAAAGAATTGATGATGCACATTATAACATGGATGGCGGAAGGTTCGAAGCTGCTCTTTGCCTCTTGGTTTCTGCGGTTGATGGCTCCTCAAGGAAAGTTTATCCTGAAGGGACTAAGTCATTAAAAAATCCCAAGGAGAATATGGGTAATAAAGAAAGGTATACCCGTTTCACAGGGGTTCGAATTAGACAAATGTTCTTAGGGCCAGATTCTTTGCCTGAAAATATTTATTATGAGGGCGAATTGCCTAATATAATTAATCAAGAAAAACAACCTGAATTAATAATTTATGAAATGTTTAGATGCGTTGATGCTCACGAGTCAGGCCTTCAGGATGAAAATAAATATGTATTTGATGATGGTATAAATGAACAATATGGCATGAAGTTTGTAGGCGGAGAGATTAAATTTTCACGAGGATTTCTGAAACTTTTGGAAAACATCGTTGTTTACGCAGTTTCTAATGGTAAGGAGTTTGGGATTAACCACTGGAGATTACAAGCAAAAAACGGTGACACACTAATTAGATACATTGAAGATTTTTCGAGTCGGAAGAATTTGCAGCCTTCAAAAATGCATACGCTCATGATGATATTGCTAAATTCTGGTCTGGAGTGTCTTTCTGGTGGAGACCTTAACGCTAAAAATGCTATAAACCAAGCAATTCCAAATAATGGGTTAATAGCCTCGCTAAGCCATTATGAACGTTATGACCCTATCATTGTTGATCTAAAAATAACTGATAGAGGGCTTTTATTGCTACGGGAGATATCCGCAGGACTTGAATTTGTTGATGTGGCTCAATAACTTTATCCAAACTTCTGTTATATGCGAATTATCCCTTACTGCGAATAATTCGTTTCTTTTTCGAAGGAGTGTATAAATATATTGTCCATGTCCGATTTCTACTAAATCACGCTAACCAATCAAACAGGCTAAACCTTCACGGGCTAGATGTCCTACGTCAGGCTGAATTGGTTAATGGATTCGTCAGTATTCTTAAAGAAGATGGCGTATGGGTATACTTGGCGCCTAATGATGTGCTCAAGATGGATTACATGCCTGAGTCTTCGAGTTGATACAGAAGTAGACCAGGTCAACGAGAATTGTGACAACTGGCGTATAAGTTATAGCAATTTAAATCCGCTTATAAACACCCTCCACAACGTTGATAGAACGATGCACAGGGAATTCTGTGTATCTATTGTATTGGTTATGTCCTCTGGTCTTTATTTTGTACTGAAAACCGCAAAAACTGAGTTCACTTTTCAGCACAAGCACATCGAATCATAGGCTGGTGGTTTCATCAATACCGGGGCATTTACTTGCCTATCCAGCAGGAAAATCTAAATGACCATTAATGTATGTATGGAAGTTGTGATTAACGATGTTGCATATGCACCTGCAGCACAATAACGCTCTAATATCGGAATTGCGCTCACCACCGTAACAGGCAGGCGGTGCTTGATAAAGCGCTTGAGCATCATTTCCGGTATAGCCCACCACAAAGCGGTATCAGCACAATCCTGAAGAACTGGAACAGCACGAAAGCCGCTGACTATGCCGTTGGCGATGCTCTTGGCCGCAAGGTCATCTATCCGTGCTACTCCCTTGTGGATCATGCTGACGGCGTAACTGTAGAAAAGCACCCGGACAATGAACCACGTAACGAACGCAGAAGAGCCCGGCGGTTAGCCTGAATCCCGGCCATGAGGTAACACCATGCCAGCAGCAATACCACGCGCATGCCGTAAGTATGGCTGTGGCAAGACCACAACTGACCGCTCAGGTTACTGCCCTGAACATATCCACACAGGATGGCAGCAGCATCAGCAGGGAAAGAGCAGGCAGGAACGTGGATACGGCAGTGCGTGGGATATACGCCGTGCACGGATACTCACCAGAGACAAACACCTCTGCCAGAACTGCATGCGAAACGGGCGCATAACAGCGGCCCCTACGGTCGACCACATCAAGCCCAAAGCACATGGTGGCGCAGACGATGACAGCAACCTTGAGGCGCTGTGCTGGCCCTGTCATAAGCGCAAGACGGCCAATGAAAGCAACAGATAGGGTACCCATCGGGAATCCATCAGAAAAACCAAAAAGCACTCAAAACGATAATCGTTATCATCTACACTCGGGTGTTTTGCATCAAAATGGTGCAAAATCATGAAAATGAGACTGGTTCTCATTTGAGGGGTGGGGCAGGTCGAAAGTTCAGGGCTGACGCCCTAAAGGACCGCCGCCTAAGTTTTTTTCACGCACCCGCAGGTTACAAATCTTTTTTAGGGGTCCCCCGAGGATCGATTAATAGGAGTTTTCAATCATGTCCGGACCGCCGAAAACCCCGACGGCTCTGCGTTTGGTGAAGGGTAACCCATCCAAACGGGCAATTAACAAGGCCGAGCCGAAACCCCCTTCTGGGGTACCCCCAATTCCGAAGCATTTTAACAAACAGGAAAAGTACTGGTTCAAGCGTATCGGCGATGAGCTGGACTGCGCCAACGTCATTACCAAGCTTGATGGCATGGCGCTCGAACTTCTTATCGGCGCGTATGTTGAATGGCGCAAACACCGTGACGTGATCGAGCAAGTTGGCGAAACGTACAATGTCACGAACATGCAGGGTGAGACTTTGGTAAAAGCTCACCCGCAGGTAGCGATGATGTCCGATGCCTGGAAACGCCTGCGGGCAATGATGTCTGAATTCGGCATGACTCCAGCCGCTCGCAGCAAAGTCAGCAGCGAAGGGAAAGGGGAAGCCGACCCACTCGAAGAATTTTTGAAAAAGCGCAAATGATGAATGGCAACCGTTTCGGAAGGTATTCAGTACGCAGAGAGCGTGCTGGCTGGCGAGATTGTTGCTGGCGAACTGGTACACCTAGCGTGCCGGCGATTCCTTAACGATTTAGAGCATGGGCCGGAGCGCGGCATCTACTTTAACGAGGATCGCGCCCAGCACATTCTCGACTTTTATAATTTTGTTCCCCATGTCAAAGGCGCGCTGGCCGGTAAGCCGATAAAGCTGATGGCGTGGCATGTCTTTATCCTGATTAACCTGTTTGGCTTCGTGATCCCGCTTATCGACGAGATGACCGGCGAACAGATGCTTGATGATGACGGTGACACCATTCTGGTGCGTCGTTTCCGCACGGCCTATGACGAGGTGGCGCGTAAAAACGCCAAGTCTACGTTGTCCTCCGGCATCGGTCTTTACATGACCGGCGCTGACGGCGAGGGCGGAGCGGAGGTTTACTCGGCGGCAACGACCCGCGACCAGGCGCGTATCGTTTTCGACGATGCGAAAAACATGATTAAGAAAGCGCCCCGTTCGTTGGGCCGTCTGTTTGGTCACGTCAAACTCAACATTCACCAGGAGCGTTCCGCTTCCAAGTTTGAGCCGCTTTCCAGCGACGCGAACAATCTCGACGGCTTGAACATTCACTGCGGCATTGTCGATGAGCTCCACGCTCACCGCACCCGCGACGTGTGGGACGTGCTGGAAACAGCGACCGGCGCGCGTCTGCAATCTCTGCTTTTCGCCATTACCACGGCAGGTTCAAACAAGGACGGCATCTGTTTTGAGCAGCGGGATTACGCCATTAAGGTGCTGCGCGGCGTAGTAGAAGACGACACGTACTTCGCGATGATTTACACCCTCGACGAAGGAGACGATCCCTTTGACGAGAAGAATTGGCCGAAAGCGAATCCGGGTCTCGGGATTTGCAAACGCTGGGACGACATGCGCCGTCTCGCCAAGAAAGCAAAAGAACAAATCGCCGCACGTCCCAATTTCTTTACTAAACACCTCAATATATGGGTCACGGCCGAAAGCGCCTGGATGGACATGGACCGCTGGGCCAAGTGCGCAGGACTGCCGTCGGACGAGCAGTTGGCCAAATGGCCGATGTGGGTTGGCATCGACCTGTCGAACAAAATCGACATCTGCGCCGCTGCTAAAACGTGGCTGTCGCCGGATGGCCACACGTATTCCAAATATAAATTCTGGATTCCGGAGGGGCGGCTTGAAACGGCCCCGAACCATATCGCCGAGCTTTACAGGAAATGGTCGGCGGAAGGCCATCTGGAGTTGACCGACGGTGACGTTATCGACCACGGCTATATCAAGGCCGAGGTCGAAGCCTGGGTTAAAGGGGAGAGCCTGCGGGAAATCGCCTTCGACCCGTGGAGCGCCACGCAGTTCAGCCTGGCGCTGGCCGACGAGGGGCTGCCGCTGGTGGAGGTGGCGCAGACGGTAAAAAACCTGTCCGAGTCCATGAAGACGGTGCAGGCGGATATCTACGGCAGCAAGTTCCACCACGACGGCAACCCCGTCATGACGTGGATGATGTCCAACGTGACCGTCAAGCCAGACAAAAATGACAACGTCTTTCCGAACAAGTCCACGCCGGAAAACAAAATCGATGGACCGGTGGCGCTCTTTACTGCGAAAAGCCGCCTGATCGTCAATGGAGGTGATAAGCCGGACAACAGCGCGTTCTTCGACGATCCGATAATGATAGGTGTCTGATGAAATCCAATAAAAAACCCGGGCGCGTAAAAAGCGCCCTTTTAAACTGGCTGGGTGTTCCCATCAGCCTGACGACTGGCGACTTCTGGCAGGAGTGGATGGGGACGAGCAGCAGCGGTAAAACGGTGTCGGTCGATAAGGCCATCAAGCTTTCTGCGGTGTGGGCCTGTGCCAGGCTGTTGAGCGAATCCGTGTCTACGCTGCCGCTCAAGGTGTACCGGCGTCAGGCGGATGGTTCGCGAATACTGGCACAGGATCATCCGGCCTATCGCGTGCTCTGCCGACAGCCCAATGCAGAAATGACGCCATCACGATTTATGTTGATGGTGGTGGCGAGTCTTAGTCTGCGCGGTAACGGCTATATCGAAAAGTTGATGATCGGTAACAAGCTGGTGGGCCTCAATCCTCTGCTACCGCAGAATATGGTGGTGAAACGGCTGGATAACGGGCAGCTGGAATACACCTACACCGACAAACTCGGCAAACGGGTCATACCGGTTAAAAAAATCATGCATATTCGCGGGTTCGGCCTTGATGGCGTCTGCGGCATGTTGCCGATGATGGTCGGGCGCGACGTGATTGGCTCGGCCATGTCCGTCGAGGAATCGGCGGCCAAGATATTCGAGAACGGGATCCAAAACTCCGGTTTCATCAGTGCAAAAACGGCCTTGAACGAGGACCAGCGCGGCAGGCTAAAGAAAAATCTCGGGGACTTTGTCGGCTCCAAAAACGCCGGCAAGGTCATGGTGCTGGAAGGAGACCTGTCCTATCAGGGCATTACTATGAACCCCGAAGCGGCGCAGATGCTGGAGAGCCGCTCATTCAGCATCGAGGAGATTTGCCGCTGGTTCCGTATTCCGCCGTTTATGGTGGGGCATGCCGACAAGCAGAGCAGCTGGGCGTCGAGCGTGGAAGGCATGAACCTGCAATTTCTGACCAATACATTGCGGCCGCTGCTGGTCAACATCGAGCAGGAAATCGCGCGCTGTCTGCTGGACGGCGACGAGGATTATTTTGCCGAGTTCTCGGTGGAAGGTTTGCTGCGTGCCGACAGCGCGGGGCGTTCTGCCTATTACACCACGGCGCTGCAAAACGGCTGGATGTCACGCAATGACGTTCGCCGACTGGAAAACATGGCACCGATTGAGGGTGGCGATATTTATACCGTGCAGCTCAATCTGACACCGCTGGAAGACTTGAAGAAAAATAGCCAGGCAGCGCGGGCAAAAGTCTTTCAGGAAGTACACGCCTGCGTGTTCCCAGACATACCTTTCGAACAATCACCGCTTAAACAAGCGGCCTAGGAGCATCTCCCATGACAATAAAAAGTCTTCCGGCAGCGCCGGAGGGGCGGCCCTTTTCGCGTGAAAAACGCGATTTGCCGTCTTCCGCAATGGAGCGCTGGAACGGCAGCATCAAAGCGGCCAAACCGGACGATAACAGCATTTCCATCTTTGATGTGATCGGTGCCGATTACTGGGGAGAGGGTGTCACCGCCAGCCGTATCGCCGGAGCGCTTCGGGGGCTAGGCGGCGCAGACGTCACGGTCAACGTCAATTCGCCAGGTGGCGACATGTTCGAAGGGCTGGCGATTTACAACCTGTTGCGCGAATACGACGGCAAGGTGACGGTCAAGGTACTGGGCCTCGCCGCGTCGGCGGCGTCAATCATTGCAATGGCCGGTGATGAAGTTCAAATCGGGCGCGGCGCTTTCCTGATGATCCATAACTGCTGGGTTTATGCGATGGGCAATCGGCATGACCTGGGACAGATTGCGGCGGACTTGGAGCCTTTCGACAAGGCCATGAACGACATTTACGGCGCCCGAACCGGTCTGGATACGACGACCATCGACGCAATGATGAACGCGGAAACCTATATCGGCGGCAGCGATGCCGTTGAAAAAGGATTTGCTGACCGCCTGCTTTCAGCTGATGAAATCGCTGATGACGATGACAGTCCATCAGCAGCGCTGAGAAAGCTCGATGCATTGCTCGCCAAAACAGACACTCCGCGATCAGAACGGCGGAAATTATTGAAAGCTTTATCAGGCAGTAAGCCAGGCGCTGCTGCCGACCCTGAAGGTAAGCCGGGCGCTACCGAAGAAATAAACCCTGAAAACTTACAATCCCTCAAAAACGCGCTGGCCGCGTTCGGCAAATAAGGAACACCCATGTCTGAAGTAAATGAAATCCTGAAAAAAGTAACTGCCAGTATCGAAGAGGCCAACGGAAAATTTAGCGCCAAGGCAGAGGAGGCACTGAAAGAAGCCAAAAAATCCGGTTCTCTCTCAGAAGAAACTAAGGCAGCGGTCGATAAAATGGCCTCTGAGTTTAACGCCATGCGCGAAGCGGAAAAAACGCTAAAGGCAGCGCTGGGCGAGCTGGAGCAGCACGTTGCCCAGATGCCTCTTAGCAGCGCGACTAAGCTGGTTGAGTCCGTCGGCCAGCAGGTTATTTCATCTGAAGCGCTGAAGACCTTCTCGGCTGGCGTAGAGGGTAATAAGCGTCTCAGTATTCCAGTTAGCGCTGCGCTGCTGACGGTGAACGTCCCCGGCCAGATTGTGGCTCCCGATCGCCTTCCAGGTATTGATGCGCAACCAAAACAGCGCCTGTTCATTCGTGACCTGATCGCACCGGGCCGCACTGCATCGAACACCATTTACTGGGTACAGCAGACCGGCTTCACAAACAATGCGAAGGCTGTCGCTGAGAACACCACTAAGCCTTACAGCGATATTCAGTTTGCAGAGAAGATCACCCCGGTTCGCACCATCGCGCACCTGTTTAAGGCAGCAAAGCAGATTCTGGATGATATGCCGCAGCTTCAGTCAACTATCGACGCTGAGCTGCGCTATGGCCTGAAATATGTCGAAGAGCAGGAGATTCTGTTCGGAGACGGTACTGGCGCTCATTTGGAAGGCATCATCCCGCAGGCATCGGAGTATGCAGCAGCGTTTGAAGTAGAGCAGCAGAACGGGATTGATGATCTGCGCCTTGCCATGCTTCAGGCACAGCTTGCCCGCTTCCCAGCATCAGGCCATGTTCTGCACTTTATTGACTGGGCGAAGATCGAACTTATTAAAGATACGCTGGGCCGCTATATCCTGGCGAACCCTGCAGCACTGACCGGCCCGACCCTGTGGGGGCTACCGGTGGTGGCAACTGAAGCTGCCGCATTCCAGGGCAAATTCCTTACCGGGGCTTTCAATGCCGGTGCGCAAATCTTTGATCGTGAAGATGCCAACGTAGTGATTTCTACTGAGAACGCCGACGACTTCGAGAAGAACATGATCTCAATTCGTTGTGAAGAGCGTCTGGCGCTGGCAGTTAAGCGCCCTGAAGCCTTCGTCTACGGCACCTTCACTGCGCCTGCTGCTGGCGGCGGCGCATAAATCCCTCTTACCAGGCGGCCTGCGGGCCGCTTTTTAGCTGGAGCTAAAGATGAAACTGAAATTACTCAAGCCCATCTATCACGATGGTGAAGTGAAACCCGCCGGTGCAACGTTCGAGACTGCCGAACAGCATGGCCGCGAGCTGATTAAAAAGCTATATGCGCAGCTGGTGGCTCAGGATAATCCTGCAGAGCAGCCAGAGCAGCCAGAGCAGCCAGAGCAGCCAGAGCAGCCAGAGCAGCCAGAGCAGCCAGAGCAGCCAGAGCAGCCAGAGCAGCCAGAGCAGCCAAAAACCAAAACCAAAACTAAATAAGGGGTTCTATGATCGAAATGAGCATTATTAAGGCTCATTGTCGGATTGAGCCTGACTTTACTGACGACGATAACCTGCTGGGGATTTATTCCGGCGCGGCGAGCCGTTACGTGCAGACATGGACCCGCAGAACGCTCTACCAACTCAATACCGATCCTGGCTATGACACGGATGAGAATCGTCTGCTGCTAGACGATGACATCCGAGCCGCGATGCTGCTGCTTATCGGTCATTGGTACTCAAACCGTGAAGCGGTAGTCATAGGCCAGACGCCTTCTTCAGTGCCCCTTGCTGTAGAAGCACTTCTACAGCCACACAAAATTTATGGAGTCTGACGTGGCATGCTCAGGCTGTAAGCGCCGCCGAGAGTGGCTCAAAAATTTGATGAGGATTGCACATGAACGAGCAACAGGTAAAAGCACTGCTGGAAGCGATGCAGAAGCAGACGCAAGCGCAGATCGACCAGACAGCAGCACTAAGTCGCCTGGCAGAGTCGAATGAGTCTCTGGCCGCTGTTCTGTATCAGACCTTTGCCGATGAAATTGAAGCCACTTCGCCCGATTCTCCGGCACCAACGTATCTGAGCGGTAAGGTCGGGGGGTAGCGATGCAGGCAGGAAAACTACGGAACCGGATCACGCTACAGCACAAAGTTAACGTGCAGGATCAGTTAACAGGCGCAGTCAATCCTGAGTGGCGCGACCTGGCTACGGTGTGGGCTGACGTGGTGCCATTGTCTGCCCGGGAGTTTATCGCGGCGCAGGCAACGCAGGGTGAAATAACTACCCGCATCACTATCCGCTACCGTGCCGGGCTGACGAACGCAAACCGAATCGTTTTCCGAGGCAGGATTTATAACATTGAAGGTGTTTTGCCTGATGCTGTGAGCGGTCGGGAATACCTGACTTTACCGTGTTCAGAGGGTGTTAATGATGGCTGATGGTGTGAGCTTTAAGCTGACTGGCATCGATACGCTGCTGGGTCGGCTGGATACCCTGAGCGATGATATGCGGAACAAGGGCGGACGTGCCGCGCTGCGTAAGGCGGGAAATGTCATTGTCGCCAGAGCGAAAGCGAACGCAGCGAGAATCGACGACCCCGGCACCGGGCGCAGCATCGCTGATAACATCGCTCAGCGCTGGGACGGCAGGCGATTTAAGCGCACTGGTGACCTCGGATTCCGTGTCGGTGTGATGTACGGTGCGAAACTTAAAAATCACCCCTCGCTCAGCAAAAATTCACCCACTCCGCACTGGAGGCTAATCGAGTTCGGAACCGAGAACATGAGAGCCCAGCCGATTATGCGACCGGCTGGTGATTCCAGCATTAACGAAGTGGTGGCAACGTTCGTCAGCGAGTATGACCGGGCGCTTGATCGGGCGATCGCCAGAGCAAAAAAGAAAGCGGGGGGCGGATGATTGCACCAATTTTCACTACCTGCGCAGCCAGTGCTGATGTCCGGGCGCTGCTGGGCGACACTACGGTGAGACTTTACCCGTTTGGGAAGAATCCCGAAACACCCACCTATCCCTACGCTGTGTGGCAAAACATCACCGGCGGGCCTGAAAATTACCTTGGTACGCGCCCGGACGCGGACAGTTATACGCTGCAGGTTGATATCTATGCCAACACCGACAGTGAAGTGATAGCCGTAGCGCGCGCGCTGCGTGATGCTATTGAACCACGCGCCTATATCACCCGATGGGGTGAGCAGGAGCAGGACAGTGAAACCAAACGGTACCGCTATTCGTTCGATGTCGACTGGATAGTGTTGCGATAACAAAAACCCTTAACAACAGACCCGCCACGGCGGGTTTTTTATTATCTGGAGAAAATCTATGTCAGTCGTGACACAAGGTACTCAGCTCTATGTTCTCGCCGCGGGCGTGGTCAGAGAGGTCGAATGCATTACCGCGTTCTCACCGGGTGGAAACCCCGCCGATCAGATTGAGGACACCTGCCTGAGTGAGCGAAGCACGCGCACTTACAAAAAAGGCCTTCGCACTCCGGCACAGGCATCAGCAACACTCAACGCTGACCCGGCCAATGCCAGCCACCTGATGTTAAGCAACCTGGCGGAGTCTTCCGATCAGGATGATTTAACCTTTGCTATTGGCTGGGCGGATGGCGAGGACGAGCCAACCGTTGGCGCTGCTGGCGCATCTGGCGCAGTTGATGGCCTTATTCTGCCGGATACGCGCACCTGGTATGTCTTCAAAGGCTATGTTGCTGACTTCCCGTTTGACTTCCAGGCCAATACGGTTGTGCAGACGACCGCCACTATTCAGCGCTCAGGTGCTGGCGTGTGGATTCCGAAGGCTGGCGCAGGCAGCTAAACAACAATCGGGCGTGACATGTCACGCCTAATCTTATCTCGCAGGAAAGAACATGAAACTGACCCTCGATTCACTGAAAAAATCCGGCGCATTCACAGGCCGTCCGGTGGAAAAACAAATCACCTGGAAGCAGCGTGAAGAAGAATTTACAGCCACGGTATTTATCCGACCGCTGGGCTACCACAGCGCCACATCTGACGTACTGGCTCATGTGGGCAAGGTTGACGGCATTGCCGGGCGTATTGCAGCCAGCATCTGTGATGAAGATGGCCACCCGGTCTTCACGCCCCAGGACATTACTGGCGAAGCTGACCCCGATCGCGGCGCGCTTGATGGTGCCCTGACTATCGCACTCCTGGTGGCAATTCAGGAGGTGAACGATCTGGGAAAGACCACCAACTCAGCGCCGAAGACGAATTCTGGTGTGAGCTTGTCCTCAACGGAATTGGCGGAAGAACCATTGCCGAAGCCAGGGAAAACCTCAGCTTCCGGGAGTACCAGCTCTGGGTTAAGTACCGAGCCGCCTACGGCAATCTGAACCCGATGATGCGTACTGAGTGGGGGGCGGCGTTGGTGGCCAGCACGCTGGCCAACGTTAACCGGGGGCAGAATGACCCACCTTACAAAATCACAGACTTTGCCCCACACATTGAAAAAACACCAATCTCACTGTCGCAAGCAATGTCTGACTGGACATAATCATCACATAGGTATGATACTTTCGATTGACACAACAATCGGAGAGTTTTATGAAAAACTATGGATGGGTTATTACCCTTGTAGGAGCTGCCCTTGGCGTCTATGCCTTTCTTTTTTTCGACGTGACAGTGCCATTTGATGATGATACTAGAGTCGTTAACATTCATCTGATGTCTAGGCAACAGAACTTGCTATTAATAGCGGCCGTTTTGTTCATTGGTGGTATTTTGTTATCACGTGTTTCAGGAAAGAGGAAATCACGTGAAAATATTGATCATACCAATATCGATAGCATTGATGAATCCGAATACTTTATCAATGATGATGGAATTTGCGATATAAATCACTTAAAAGTCGATGAGCTTTCTCTTAAGCTTTTGAAAAAGTATGGGAGCAGTTCAATTAGTGACATTTTGCTATTTAGCAGGCCAATCACTGATAAAATTTGCTCCCGGCAACCTGAAGTATTAGGAAAAAAATTCAGAGATGAGTTAGCCAGAAGACTCAAGGAGAATTACTAAATCATAACTAACCGCTTCGGCGGTTTTTTTTCGTCTGGAGTTCATAATGGCAAGTAAATCTCTCGGAACATTAACTCTAGATTTGGTCGCAAAAGTTGGCGGTTTTGTCTCCGGCATGGACAAGGCGGAAAGAGCGTCAGCGAAATGGGGTAAGCAGGTTCAGGAGGATGCACAGAAGACCTCTGTCGCGCTGGCGGGGATAGGTGCAGCTGCTGCTGCTACCGCTTCCGCCGTAGGCGTTGCTGGCTTCAATCTTCTTAAATCTACCTCACAGCAGATTGCATCCACGGACCAGTGGGCTAAGTCACTGAAGATGTCGACCCAGGAGTTGCTGGCCTGGCAGTTCGCCGCCGATCGTGCTGGCGTGGCTGGCGATAACATGGCTGACATCTTCAAAGACCTCAGCGACAAAATCGGTGACGCGGTACTGAACAAGTCAGGCGAGGCCGTTGACGCGCTGAATGCTCTTGGCCTGTCTGCTGACAAACTGTCGAAGGTATCTCCCGACAAGCAGATGCTGGCGATCGGGGAAGCACTGGGGAAAATCAGCACCAACGCGGGAAAGGTAACCATCCTTGAAAGCCTCGGTAACGACCTGTCAAAACTGCTGCCGCTGTTCGATAACAACAATGAAAAGCTGCAAAAGTTTATCCGTATCGCGAAAGATTACGGTGTAGCGCCCGATCCGGCGTCTATCGATGACCTGGTGAAGGTCAACGACATCTTCCTCGATATGGAAGCGCAGGTTAAAGGCCTGAAAATGGAGATTGCTGGCGGACTGGCAAAGGTGGACCTTTCCCCGCTTCAGTCTTCACTGGATGAAGTACGAAAAGTTCTCACCGACCCCGCCGTATTGCAGGGCATCGTCGAGCTGGTAAGCCAGGTTGCTCAGCTTGCAGGGTGGCTCGTTAAAGCTGCAGCCGGCGCTGGTAAACTTGCCACGAACTCAAATGCCCGTATGTCTGCGCTGGGCGGCAATATTGACATGAACAACCCGAGCCAGGTGCAGGAGCGCATTAACTGGCTGGAGAAGAACCAGACGACTCGTTCAAACGATATGTATGGCTCAGGTCAGTCGATGTTCGGATGGATCACAGGCAAGGATGACAGCATCAAAGCCGTGAACGCTGAGTTGGACACGCTTTATCAGCAGCGCGATAAATTAAGCAAGCAGAAGCCGATAAAGATTGCTGATTCTGTGGGGACTGGCACCGCCGATAGCCTGATGGACTTCAGTCTCCCGGCAGGAGGCACAAACGGAAAAACCACTACCAAGCCTGACGCTGCTGCAAAAAAACTTGATAACGCTTTTAAGTCTCTTGAGCTGAGCTATCAGCGACAGATTGCCCTGATTGATACCACGGGTAAAAAGACGGTCGAAGTGACCGAGGCCCAGAAGCTGCAGTTCGATATTGCTGACGGGAGGCTGGCAGGCATTAACGAAGCACAGAAATCCCGGCTGGCAGGGCTGGCTGCTGAGGTTGACCGCCTGAACGCAGTTAAACAGGCCAACATTGAGATGGCGAAAGTGGCTGAGTTTACCGCCAACCTCAGAGCCGATAATCAGAACGCCCGCGAAGACCTCAGCGTTGACGCTCAGGGGGCCGGACTTGGTGACAAAGAGCGCGACAGAATGAAGGAACGGCTGGGCATTGAACGCAGCTTTCTGGAACAGCAGCGCCAGCTTCAGCTTTCTTACCAGTCAGGGAAAATCACTCAATCCCTCTACGACACTGAAACCAGCGCGCTTAAGAGCGCTATGGGCGAACGACTGAGTATTCAGGAAGACTATTACAAAAGCGTTGATGTGATGCAGTCAGACTGGATGAGCGGTATGAGTGATGGCCTGGCCAACTGGCTGGATGAATCATCTAACTACTCTGCATCAGCAGCCAGCGCAGTAAGCAATGGCCTGGGCAGCGCCCTGGATAATGTCGCGGACATGCTGATCGGCAACAAAGCCAGCTGGAAGGACTGGATGACCTCAGTCCTGTCGATGATTGTGAAAATCGGTCTTCAGATGGCCGCTGTGAATCTTATCAGTGGGTTCGCGAGCTCCGTGGGCGGTGCAGCAGGAGGTGCGGCGGCGGGCGGAGCAGCTGCTGGGGCCGGTTCTACCGGGGCGTTAGGCATGAGCACCGGCTATCAGGCTTATGCTGGCGTATTCGATGGAGGCGGCTACACCGGGCAGGGGGGCAAATTCGACCCGGCAGGCATTGTGCATAAAGGGGAATTTGTCTTCACCAAAGAAGCCACTGAGCGAATTGGCGTGGAAAACCTTTACGACATGATGCGCGGCTATGCCAGCGGTGGTCTAGTAGGATCAATGCGCACCGGAAGCAATCCCACTCCCGCCATTAACCGCAGTTCCAGTAGTGGCCCGAGCATTTCAGTTAGTGTTCCGATCACAATCGAGGGTGGCGGTGCAGGGGAAACCAGCACGGCAAATACAACGGATGCAGCCAAGCAGCTGGAAGGCATGATGAAAAAAACCATCAATGATTGGGCACGCATGCAAATGTCGCCCGGCGGCCTGCTTTACAAGAGGTAAGTATGGCAATTGACGAATTTGGATGGTGCTTGAGAACAGGGGCCACGGAAGAACTGACGGTTTCCACTATGCAGGCTCAGTTTGGTGACGGCTATAAGCAAGTCGCCGGAACGGGTATCAACGGTGCCCGCGAGTCGTGGCCAGTAACCTGCAGCGGCAGTAAGGCTGAGATGGCCACCGTCAGGGCATTTCTGAAATCACACGTCACCGTGTCGTGCTGGTGGGTTAATCCATGGGGAGAGAAAAAGCTCTATCGCGTTGAGGCGGACTCCATCCGGCCAAACTTCATCAACGGAAACTTTGTGGAAATAGCCTTCACCTTTGAGCAGTCTTTCGCACCATGACAAGTCACGATAATTAACAGGGCGCTGAGCGCCCTTTTTTATTGGGTGAAATATGCCTTTTTTACAGGATATACAGCAGCTGGAGCCGGGTAGCCTGGTCCAACTGGTAGAGGTCGATGGTACCGATTTTGGCATGGATAATGTCCTCAGGTTTCATGCTTACAACATTCCTGCGGACGGGTGGAAATCCTTCGCAGCGGATAACCTTCCTTCCATCGTGTGGCAGGGCAAAGAGTACGATCCTCACCCTTACGAATTGTCCGGGATGGAAATGAGCAGCGCAGGTGCTCAGCCAACCCCCAAACTTTCGGTCAGTAATGTGGGGAATTTCGTCGCGGCACTTTGCCTTCAGTATGACGATCTGGTGAAGGCCAAAGTGAAAATTCACACCACGATGGCCAAGTATCTCGATGCAGCAAACTGGATTGGGGGGAACCCTAACGCGAATCCCCAGGAGGAACGCGTCCAGCTTTTCCTGGTCAATGCCAAAACGGCAGAGACGCGCTCCGTTGTTGAGTTCGAATTGTGCTCACCCTTTGATATTCAGAGCCTGCAACTGCCATCCCGACAGATTACGCCAGTATGCACGTGGTGCATACGCGGCTGGTACCGCACCGGAACAGGCTGTGACTACGCAGGAACACGGTATTTCGCCAAAGACGGGACGCCAACCAGCGATCCATCAAAGGACGTTTGTGGTGGGCGCATGGCTGACTGCAAGGCGCGGTTTGGTGAAGATAAGCCGTTATCGTTTGGTGGATTCCCGGCAGCAAATTTACAGGGGAAATAGCGATGCGAGAAAAACTACTTACCGCTATACGTAAACACGTTGCCTCGGAATACCCGAAGGAGGCGTGTGGCCTAATCATTCAGTCAGGCCGGACCCAGACTTACATACCTTGCAGGAACATTGCGGGCGATCCCACGCAGGACTTCACATTGTCACCGGAGGACAAGCGTGCAGCGGAGGCTCAGGGCGATATTCTGATGGTAATTCATTCGCACCCGGATGTGCCGCAGCTTATCCCGACAGAGTTTGACCGGGTGCAGTGCGATCATTCCGGCATTGAGTGGGGGATCATGTCATGGCCTGACGGGGATTTTTGCACCATCAGTCCGCGCGGAGAACGGGAGCTGGTCGGGCGGCAGTGGGTGCTGGGCTACGCCGACTGCTGGACGCTCATTATGGATTACTACCGGCAGGAGCACGGCATCACGCTAAACAACTGGTCTGTCGATTATGAATGGTGGCATGACGGTAAAGAGAGTCGCTACGACGACAACTGGGAGGCTGAAGGATTCGTGCAGGTTGACCCGGCGGAGATGCACCCGGGCGACATGATCATGATGCGCGTGCAGTCCCCGGTAACCAATCACGCAGCCATCTATGTCGGTGACAACCTGATGCTGCACCACAACTCAGAGAGTCTGTCCACGCGCGTCCCGTATGGTGATTACTGGCGCAACCGAACCGTGCGCATTGTGCGCCACAGGGAGCTGATGAATGCTTAAAATGATGCGATTAAAAGGAGTTATGGCCAGGAAGTTCGGAGCCGTGCACCGCTATCATGTTGCAGACCTGCGCGAGCTGATCCGCGCCATGTGTTCACAGGTGCCGGGGTTCAAAAAGTATGTGTCCAATGCCCATCTTAACGGCGTGCGTTTCGCCTTTTTCAGCGGTAAAGAAAATATAGGCCTGCAGGAATTCGACATGTCCTCCGCGTCTACAGAGTTTTGCATGGAGCCGATTATCGAAGGGTCCAAGCGCGGCGGCATGCTTCAGATAGTGATCGGCGCAGTGGCACTGGTAGCAGCATATTTTACGGCCGGCGCATCGTTTACCGTCCTCGGGGTTACGGCCTCCACCGTGACAACGGCGCTAACCGGGCTGGGTATCAGCATGGCGCTGGGAGGTGTTATTCAGATGCTGACCCCGCAGCCAAATTACAATATTGGCGCATCTTCGAGCACAGATAACAAGCCGAACTATGCATTCGGTTCACCTGTAAACACGGTTGCGATGGGGTACCCGGTACCCGTACTGTATGGCCAGCGTGAAATCGGTGGTGCGATCATCAGCGCAGGCAGCTTTACCAGCGACCAGCAGTAATAACAATCAGGCAGACAGGCCACCTTCGGGTGGCTTTTTTTATGGGTGAAATATGCGACTTCTTGACGGTGAAATGATTTATCAGGGAAGTAAGGGCGGCGGTGGAAATCCGCGAACCCCAACAGAGCAGGCTGATGACCTGCTTTCCGTAGCAAAACTGAAGCTATTGCTGGCCATCTCAGAGGGAGAGATACAGGGCGACCTGACTGCGCAGCAGATTTACCTCAACGATACCCAGCTCGCGAATGACGATGGCACTTATAACTTCACGGGAGTGGTCTGGGATTACCGTAAGGGCACCCAGGACCAGACTTATATTCAGGGTATGCCCGAGGTCGATAATGAGCTGTCGGTCGGTGTCACTGTAACGCAGCCCGCCCCCTGGACTCGCCAGTACACTAACCTTTCCCTTGATGCCGTGCGCATCAAACTCAGCCTGCCAATCCAGTATCAGTACAAAGATAATGGCGACATGGTGGGAACAGTCACGCAGTATGCTATTGACCTCTCAACGGATGGCAGCTCATGGGTACAGGTGGTTGACGGGCGATTTAACGGGAAAACCACGTCAGAATATCAGCGCGACCATCGTATTGACTTGCCTAAGGCCACGACAGGATGGGCAATCCGGGTGCGCCGTATTACTGCAGACTCAACCTCGTCCCGCCTGATTAATGCCTTCAAAGTTTTTTCATTCGCTGAGGTTATCGACAGCAAACTGCGTTACCCAAACACTGCCCTGCTTTATGTCGAGGTGGATGCATCTCAGTTTAATGGCCAGGCACCAAAGATTACCTGCAAACCGAAAGGCAAGCTGGTTCGCGTGCCGTCGAATTACGAACCAATCAGCCGGACGTACAGCGGCACCTGGCAGGGCGACTTTAAATACGCTTATACCAATAATCCGGCATGGATTTTTTACGATCTGGTGCTTGATAAAATCTGTGGCATGGGCACGCGCGTTGATGCTTCCATGATTGACAGATGGGAGCTGTACTCGATCGCACAGTACTGCGATCAAATGGTGCCGAACGGCGCTGGCGGCACAGAGCCGCGATTCACCTGCAATGTGTTTATCCAGAGCCAACAGGATGCCTATACCGTACTGAAAGATATAGCTGCTATTTTCCGTGGCATCACGTTCTGGGGTAACAGCCAGATTTTCGTGAACGCAGACGTGCCGCAAGTTGATTCCAACGGCAACGTGGACGTGGACTTTGTTTATCACGCGGCTAACGTGGTAGATGGATTGTTCACGTATGCTGGTGGCAGCTATAAAAACCGCTATTCATCGTGCCAGACCAGTTACTCCGATCCGGCCAATCACTATTCCGACACCGTTGAAAGCGTTTACGATTCCGAGCTTGTGGCGCGATATGGCGTCCGGGAATTAACATTAACGGCGATAGGCTGCACATCGCAGAGCGAAGCACACAGGCGCGGACGCTGGGCACTTTTTTCTAACGCTAAAGATGGAACCGTCTCATTTGGTGTCGGGCTGGACGGCTACATCCCGGTGCCAGCTGAGATTATCGGCGTGGCCGATCCGTTCCGCAGTGGTAAGCAGAACGGCGGCCGCATTAGCGCGGTTAATGGACGCAACGTGAAGCTGGACCGGGCCATCGAATACTCAGCAGGGGATCGGCTGGTAGTAAACCTTCCAGACGGAACTGCTCAGACGCGCACCATCGCTACAGTCAGCAGTGACAAGCTAACCGTGACAGTTTCAACCAGTTTCCGCATGGACCCGGTAGCGGGCGCTGTATGGGCCATTGACAGCGATAACCTTGCCATTCAGTACTTCCGTATTACCTCGATTTCGTCTAACGATGACGGCACGTTTACGGTCGCTGGCGTGCAGCATGACCCGAATAAGTACCGCTATATCGACGATGGCGTGCGTATTGAACCGGCACCGATCACCGTTACGCCAATCAGCGTACTGAAGCCACCCGCCAACATCAGCATTGAGGAGCTCAGTTATGTTGAACAGGGGCTGTCCGTGGCCAGCATGCAGGTTAAGTGGGGCAGTGTAGAGGGCGCGATAAGCTACGTTGCCCAGTGGCGCAAGGATAAAGGCGACTGGATCAACGTCAGCCAGACCAGCGCACAGGGCTTCAGCATCAGCGGGATTTACACGGGCGTTTATGATGTCCGCGTGAGGGCCGTCAATGCAGCTGAGGTTTCGTCCCCATGGGGATATTCAGACTCAACGCCGCTAACAGGCAAGGTCGGTAAGCCGGGAATGCCTGTCAGCCTGTTCGCCACCACTAACGTTGTGTGGAATATCGATATTACCTGGGCATTCCCCGCTGGCTCCGGCGACACCGCATACACCGAACTGCAGGTGGCCACCACAGCAGATGGCCAGAACCCGCAACTCCTGAGCCTTATTCCATACCCCGGCGTCAGCTATCAGCATGGGCCGATGCCAGCTGGCGTTCGCCGCTGGTACCGCGCGCGCCTGGTAGATAAAATCGGCAATGTAGGGGACTGGACAGCGTTTGTGGGCGGCGCATCGAACGTTAACGCGAATGACCTGATCGGTGATGTTGTTGAAGACTTCCTGACGTCTCCAGACGGTCAGGCTTTGCTGGACCCACTTCTGACTGATCCGGAAGCCATCCTGAAGGATATCCTCGCCGGATACGACACTGTTCAACAGCAATGGGCACAGTACGGCGACAACCGAGCTGGCATCATCCAGGCCAGCAAAGTGGCTGCAGATGCGCAGTCATCGGTCGCCAGCCTGGCAACCGTTGTAACTGCCAACTACAACGAACAGCAGGCGGCAATTCAGCAGAATTTCGTCGCATACGCTGATGTCGATAACCCCTCAGCAATTTACACACTGAAGACCGGCATCAGATATAACGGCACGAATTACGATGCTGGCCTGTCTGTGGCCGCAACAGTCAACGGCACCAGCGTTGATACTCGCGTGGCCGTGAACGCCAATCAGTTTGTTGTCATCAGTGGTTCGCAGGGTAATTATTACTCCCCGTTCATCATTAAAGACGGGCAGGTACTGATTAACCAGGCATTCATTGGGGATGCATGGATCACAAATGCAATGATTGGTCAGTACATCAGATCAAACGATTACTCTGCTGGAAATAAAGGCTGGAATATTGATAAGTCTGGTGATGCTGAATTTAATAATGTCACTGTTCGTGGCACAGTTTATGCCACCGATGGGCAGTTCAACGGTACCGTATACGCGACGGATGGAGATTTTAAGGGAACGATATACGCTAATAAAATCGTTGGTGATGTGGGTGATTATCTGATTGGTGCATATGAGCGTAACTATAATGGAAGTGTTGGAGGAGGTGGCTCCATTTCAGGGACATTATGTGTCATTAAGCGTCAAAACTTTGTGCAGAGAATTTCCATTATTGGCGCGTTGATCTCAGCGGATGGAGATGCGTCAACTATTCCAGCTACTGATGGTCGGATGTTAAATGCAATTATAAGCAGCGGCTCTCCCGGCACAGGTTCTTACGTCAGATTGACATGTGATGGAAAGACTGTTGCAGAGGGCGGAGAATTTTTGGATCTGAGGTCGCTAGCCTTTACAGTATCAGCAGGAACAGGCTCAACTGCATTAACTTATGAGGTCAGGAACGGACACAATGGTTCGGCGAGGCTTGGGTTAATCGCGCGCTATCATGTATTCACCCAAAGAAGTGCTTCAGTTGTTACAAGAAACTAGCAGACCCCTATTAAGCTAAACCCGGCCACTGCGCCGGGTTTTTTTTATTGCCCGGAGATAACTATGCCAGCAGGAACTATTGCGTTAACCAACAACTCAACCACCGTGGGTGGCACCGGAACTGCGTTCACTTCAGAGCTGAAAGGGGGTGACTTTATCGGCGTTACTGTCGGCGGTGCGCCCTATACCATGATTGTCGCGTCGATCGCTTCAAACACGCAGCTCACCATTGCGCAGGCGTACAACGGACCAACGGCCAGCGGGTTAGCTTGGTACGGCGTTCCGGCAACACTGAAGTATGCAATTACTCAGCAAGTCCTGAATGACATGGCAACGAACCAGCGCGGCATGATTGCGCAGCTGGCGAACTGGCAGAAGATTTACAGTGACGCCGCATCGGTTACCATAGAGCGACCTGACCGCAGCGCGTTCACCGGCCCCAGCTGGGGCTACATGTCGGCTCAATACGCGAATAAGGCAGATAAAACAGCGCTAGATGCTTATGCGAAAAAGGGGGAAAACAGCGATATCACGAAACTGAATGGCTTAACAATACCTTTAGAATCGTCGGGGCTTTATCGAGATAATGAAGTCGCGGTACATCAGCGATCGGGTACGTTTTCATACAGTGGTGCACCTAACGCTCAGGCGGCTATTGGCCTTGCTCAAAACGGTTGTGGATTCCAGTCTATTTATACTAATTACAGGCGTGCACAACTCTACATGAATACATCTGGTGCTGTCTGGGCAAGATTTTCGACAACAACGTCAGCAATAGATACGACAACCCCATGGTCAACAATGTGGTCAACTGCTAACACGACCATTGATACCAATAATTTCATCAAACGAGCGTCACCAATCGCCCGGCTTACGAATGACGTTAGCCAAATGCAGCCAGATTTCGCAGTTGATGAGCAGCATATCGTCGCTGGACTGGTATCGGTAAATGCTGAAGCAGAAGGCGTGACTGCAGAGAGAATATCAACGGGCGTCTATCTTGTTAAAGGTGCTGTGGGTATGGCAGATGAGGGGTGGACATTGGAAGTGCCACAAGATATCAACGGTAACCGCATGTGCTTCGTTGAGCTATCCACAGATAAAGAGGGGGGTATCACCGTCTCGGTCTTTAAACGCCGTTTTGACGTCGACAGCGCGATGATTGTAGCCGGTGAGCCGATGGATATTCCTGAGGGCCGCTGGATTGACCTTCGCCTGCAGATGCCTGAGGACTCAGCATGGAACACTCGCATGCGCGAGATGGAGCAGGCAGCAGAGGGCGAGGAGTAAAGAAGATAAGAATTAAGTTGGCACTAAAATTTCAGGCAAAAAAATGCCCGCGAAAATTATTGCGGGCAGAAATCCTTGTTACGCAGAGACATGGCTCTGTGAGGTTGACACTATCTTGTGTCAATTTGAGTTTAGTAGGGCCATTAATAAATGCAAGGAAGGAAAAAGCCTGCGTTACACAGGCATAAATTCGGTCAAGGGAAAGGGAATCCAAGCGCAGTCTGAGCTGCGTGAGAACTTTACACTCGCCAATAATTTTTGAAAGCGAAATTCATAAGTTCATGGAAAGAATAAGCCAGCTAAATTCCCCTCAAGATCATCATCCTGACAATTTTCCCCGACTCACCCGGTTGATCATTCACGCCACATGATCAAATAATACTGTATATCCAAACAGTATCAAGGTAATCATGGGAAGAAGAGACGACATCCCGGCGGCGTTCCGGGCGAGCATACAGATTGCTGCCAGCGGGCGGCGCACAGTGACCACATCTGACTTTGTCGCAGCACTGGCACAGGTCAACTACGATTGGTCTCTTGCTGAGGCCAATCGCTGGATTGAGCACTATCAGAGCACATTCAAAGACGTGTCTACAGAGGAAGGCGAGCGCCGGACGTTCCTGCTGTTCAATCCGAACAACGGAGGTTTCTGATGGGCTTTCCATCCCCGGCCACGGACTACATCGAAGACGGCATCTGCCTGAACCGCCTGTTCATCCCGCGCCCATCATCAACGTCGCTCGTTGATTTTGGTGGGCTTCAGTATGTCGTTGACTCATCCATGACACCTGCCAATGGATCAGAAATTTACTATGAAATATTTGGTGAGGTAGGCATCGGAAAACTGATGGGTAAGTCGATCATCACGCCGGACGGTGAGGTACTGGAAGGTCAAATTATGGAAGAAGTAATAGTGCTCGGAACGGTGGTATTAACTATAACTGCTCACTATGACTGGAACAGGCCAACAATATGATTTAAAGCTCATAAAACAAGCTAAAATACATCATAATATTCACAAATATCCGTTTGTAACGTACTGATATTTATAGTCATATAAAGTTGGTTATATTATGAAATATTCACCTAAAATCCTGTAATCAAAGGTAATAAGGCAGGATTTAAAATCCCTCGGCTTATGGCTGTGTGGGTTCAAGTCCCACCCCGGGCACCATCTTCGAACTACCGATTAAAACGAATAAAAACAAGCTGTAAGCAATGTCGTAACCGCCCCTGAAAGGCGGTTTTTTTATGCCTGAAATTCCTCTTCCCCACTATTTCTGCTTTGCCCACGTTAATAACGGGCGACTGGCGCAGTGGCTAAGAATTATCTAAACTCTCTGGCAGTAGCTTCCATTCTTTATCTGAGCGTGCTTATAATTGCCGGATAATTTTAGTTAGACCTCTAATCATCAGGCATCGATACATTGAACTCTCAGGAACTAAACTTTTCCCGTTTACTGCATCTGACGGCTCATGCCTGGCGTCAGGCGATCGACCGTCGTATGAAAGACAATGGGTTGAGCATGAGTAGCTGGATGGCCGTTGCCACCATTGCTATTCAGGATCAACCCATGAGTCAAAAAGAGCTGGCGCAGGCGCTGGGGCTGGAAGATGCCAGCGTAGTCCCGCTGATCGATCGGCTGGTGAAGCAGCAGCTGGTTGAGCGCGTTCAGCCTGCGGAAGATCGGCGTAAGCGGCTGCTGCACGTCACCCCGAAAGGGGAGCTGCTCTATCAGCGTTTAAAAACACAAGCCGACGCGCTGCGTAATGAACTGCTGTCAGGGGTTAATCCCGCCGAGCTGGCGGTCACCCAGCGCGTACTGCAACAACTGCTGGCGGCAACTGAGGTGAAGTAGGGTGCGTCGCAATAAATCCAATCCTTATGCACCGGTTGAGTGGGCGCCCGGTGAAAAACCGATGCTGCCTGGCTCCCCCTCCACGCCAGTTCATCCCACGCATAAACGTATTGCTTTTGGTATTGTTGGCCTGCTGATCTGTATCACCGGGGCGTTGAGTAATGCGCTGGTAACGGCGAATCTGACCAATTTACAGGGCGTATTCGGTGCTTATAACAACGAAATTGCCTGGCTTCCCGCCGTCTATGTGATGGGCAATATTTCGATCAACCTGCTACTGGTCAAGTTTCGCCAGCAGTTCGGCCTGCGCGTGTTTACCGAAGCCTTCCTTGTCCTGTATGTGCTGGTGGCGTTTTTCCATCTGCTGGTCAACGATCTCAGCTCGGCAATTATCGTGCGTGCCGCGCACGGCATGGTGGGCGCGGCGCTCAGCTCGCTGGGAATTTACTATCAGGTGCAGGCATGGCCCGCAAAGCACCGGCTGAAAGCGCTGGCGATTGGCCTGGGCGCATCCCAACTGGCGATCCCCCTGGCGCGCCTGTTCTCCACCGAGCTGCTGCAGCTTGACGAGTGGCGCGGACTCTACCTGTTTGAGCTTGGCCTGGCACTGATGGCGCTGGGCGCGGTATTAATCCTTAAGCTACCGCCCGGTGAGCGGACCAAAGTTTTTGAGAAAAAAGATTTTCTCACTTTCTTCCTGATGGCACCCGGTATGGCACTGTTCTGCGGCGTGCTGTCGCTCGGGCGTATCGAATGGTGGACCAGCACGCCGTGGCTGGGGATCTGTCTGGCGCTGGGGCTGGTGCTGGTCACCGCCGCGGTGCTGGTGGAGCACAACCGCAGCAACCCGCTTATTAATACGCGCTGGCTGGGCAGCGGGGCGATATTCCGTCTCGGCATTGTGATGATCCTGCTGCGTATCATGCTGGCTGAACAGAACACCGGGGCGATTGGCTATCTGCAGCAGCTGGGGATCCAGAATGACCAGATGCAGGGGCTGGCGCTGGCGATCCTCGCCGGTGTCGCCGCCGGGATCGTCTGCAGCGCGCTGACCATCAATCCGCAGCATCTTAGCTGGCCGATTGTCATGTCGCTAATTATTGTGATGGTCGCCTCGTTGATGGATGCGCAGTCCAGCCCGCTGACCCGTGCCAATAATATGTACTTCAGCCAGTTTCTGCTGGGTTTCAGCACCTCATTCTTTATTGCACCGGCCATGCTGCTGGGCGTTGGTAGCGTGGTGACGCAGCCGAAAAATTTGGTCAGTTTTGTGGTGCTGTTCGGCATGAGCCAGAACCTGGGTGGCCTGATGGGTTCCGCGCTGTTAGGGACCTTCCAGACGTGGCGTGAGAAATATCACTCCAGCCTGCTGGGCGATCAGCTCTCCCTGCTCGACCCGAATGTCACCGATCGGCTGGCGCAGTACAGCAATCTGTTCACCAGCCTGCTGGGCGACAGTACGCTGCGCGGCGCAGAAGGCACCTTGCAGCTGCAAACCGTTGCCACCCTGCAGGCCAATGTGCTGGCGTATAACGATGTTTACATTCTGACCGCTGTGATGGCAGGGGTCACTTTACTCTGGGTGTTATGGCGGCTGTCGCGCCTGCGCTACCTCAACTGGCAGCAGGCGAAACGCGAAGCGGAAGCGGAACAGCGAGCTATGCAAAATACTAATATTGCGAACGTAGGTAACTAATGAGTCAACAGGACCAGCAGCTCCAGGAGCGCCAACGAAATAACAAGCTGCGTATTGTCTCCATTGCCCTTGGCTCCGGCATCGCGCTGGTCGGGGTGCTGGTAATCCTTTATGCCTGGCAATTGCCGCCTTTCACCAGTGAGACGCAGTCAACGGAAAACGCCTACGTGCGCGGCCAGGTGACCTTTATCAGTCCGCAGGTGAGCGGCTATATCACCTCGGTGGACGTGCTGGACTTCCAGCCGGTACATCGCGGTGACGTGCTGATGACCATTGATGACCGCATCTATAAGCAGCATGTGCATCAGTCTCTCGCCCAACTGGAGATGAAAAAGGCCGCGCTGGCCAACAACCTGCAGCAGCGTCGCAGTGCTGAAGCGGTGATCAAACGCAATGAAGCGGCACTGATCAATGCCAAAGCTCAGGCGGTGAAAGGCGGGCTGGATCTTAAGCGGGTAGAGAACCTGGTGGCGGATGGTTCGCTGTCGCTGCGCGAGCGTGATGCATCGCGCGCCAGCAACAGCCAGACGCTGGCCGATGTGCAGCAGGCGCAGGCTACGCTGGAAGTGTCGAAGCAGGATCTGCAAACGGTGATTGTTAACCGCGCCTCGCTGGAGGCGGACGTCGCCAGCGCCCAGGCGGCGCTGGAACTGGCGCAGATCGACCTGGACAACACCAAAATTATTGCCCCACGCGACGGGCAGCTGGGGCAGATTGCCGTGCGCGAGGGCGCATATGTCTCCGCCGGGACGCGCCTGACGTCGCTGGTTCCGCAGCAGATGTGGGTGATCGCCAATATGAAAGAGACGCAGATGGCGCGGGTTAAACCGGGCCTGCCGGTGGTGTTTACCGTTGATGCTCTCGATGGCGAGCGCTTCAGCGGCGAGGTTGAGTTTATCTCACCGGCGGCAGGTTCCGAATTCAGCGCGATCTCACCGGATAACGCTACCGGTAACTTTGTCAAAATCGCCCAGCGTATTCCGGTGCGTATCAAAATCACCAGCGATAACGCGACCCACCTGCGACCGGGCATGTCGGTGGAGGTGAATATCGATACCGCAGCCAAACCACGCGACGGGGAGCAGCAATGATGGCGGCCAGACAAACGCTGCTGGTGGTCATGATGACGGCAGCCCTGGCCGGGTGCGCCACCCAGGTGGAAAAAGCGCCTTCCTCGTTGCCCATTCCCGCGCAGTGGCGCAGCCAGGTCGGGCCGGGTGCAGCGGTGGAAGCCAGCTGGTGGCGGGCGTTTAACGATCCCTCTCTCAATCAGCTGGTTGAGCAGGCGCTGCGCAACAACCCGGATATTCTCACCGCCCGCTCGCGTGTCGATCAGTACCGCGCCCAGCTGCGCGGAGCAGAGGGGGATGACTTCCCGACGCTGGATGCTGGCGTGGCGGCGACGCGCGCGCGTGCTATCTCAGCGGTGACCGGTCAGCCTTATCAATATTCGGTATTCCAGGGGCTGCTGCAGGCTAACTACAATGTCGATTTGTGGGGTGAGCGCAGCAGCAGCGTCGATGCGGCGAAAGCCTCGCTGGCGGCACAGCAGGCAGCGGCCAGCGCCGCAGAGCTGACGATTGCCAGCTCGGTGGCATCCGGCTATATGACGCTGGTGTCGCTGGATGAGCAGCTGCGCGTGACCGAGGCGACGCTGGCCACGCGTGCCAACTCGCTGAAGCTGGCGCAGCGCCAGTATGAAACCGGCTATACCTCTAAACTGGAGTGGGTGCAGTCGCAGTCTGAATACCAGACGGCGAAAGCGCAGATCCCGCTACTGCAGCATCAGATCGCCCAGCAGGAGAATGCGCTCAGCATCCTCGTTGGCATGAACCCGCGCCAGATCGCGCGGCAGAACCACTTCGAGCACCTGGCGCCGCAGACGCTGCCGTCGGTGATGCCATCGCAGCTGCTGCAGCGCCGCCCGGATATTGTGCAGGCCGAGCGCCAGCTGCTGGCCGCCGATGCCTCACTGCAATCCTCGCGCGCCGCGCTGCTGCCATCGCTTAACCTGACGGCGAGCGGCACCCTGCAGAGTTCCATCCTGCACGATCTGGTCAGCGATCCGTTCCGCCTGTGGAGTATTGGCGGCAGCGTGCTGGCCCCGATACTCAATCGCGAAGCGCTGACGGCGCAGGTCGATGTTTCGATGGCAACGCGCAATCAGGCGCTGTACAGCTATGAGAAAGTGGTGCGTAGCGCGTTTAGCGAAGTGAATGACGATCTGGATGCCATCGCCCGTTACCGCGAGCAGCTTGGCGAACTGCAGGCGCAGGAGAAGGTGGTGCAGGAAGCACTGCGCATTGCCAGCAACCGCTACCAGAATGGTTACGCTTCCTATCTTGATGAGCTGGACGCACAGCGCACGCTGTTCAGTACCCAGCTCAGCGTGGTGCAGGCAAAAAACAACCTGCTGCTGGCGCAGATCGATCTGTATCGCGCACTGGGCGGCGGCTGGCAGCCTGAATGATTGCCGGGTCGGGCATGCCCGACCCGCTTTACCCGCCTCTTCTAACCAACAGCTTTAGCTTGCCCGTGAGCTTGCGCCGCGCGTTTGCTGGTCAATGAGAGCTGCTATTACTTAGGATTTACCGGGGGAAGTATAAGTGAAAGTTGATAATCATTTGCTCTGACTGTTCACGGGCTAAAGCACTGTTTTGCCTGATTCTGCATACCAATACGCTATATCTTATTCCCTTTTCAGCAGCCTGAAATCAATTTATTACGTTAAACAACTGCGCCATTGTGCTACTCTTTAGCGCGATAATCAGACAGTTTCTTTCTGCTGGCAAGGTCACCCTTGTGCCTGCGACAAGCTGAGTTTTCGTTAGTATTCCTTATTTTTATTCATGAAATGGATGTCTTTCATATTTTTACTGGCGCCTTTACAGGAACGTTTTGCCGGTATGCTGTGGCTGATAATGAAAAACCGTTCTAAACCCGACCCTGAAAAAGAGAGCCGGGTCCCATTAGATGATGCACAGTTTGCGATTGTCGTGCTGGCAATCACCTCTTTTACCCTGATCATTTTCGTGCTGACTATCACGCTGTGGATGTCCTGACAGGCTCCTGCTTCAGTTTGATCTGCTGGCTGCGTAACGCCAGGGCAAACGGCTCATTAACGGTGCGGTTGCCGTTGGCATCCGGCAGGCCAAACAGCCCGGCGGGTGAACGGCGGTCATCGTCCCAGGCGGGATAGTCGACCAGCGGATAGATCGATACCCCCTCCAGCGCTACCCCGGCCTCCAGTGCCAGCGCAGCCTCCTGACTGACCCGATTAAACCAGTCCGTACATTTACCGATCTCTGCCCCGGTTTCAGCTATCAGCAATGGGCGTTGATAACGTTGCCAAACTTGCTGTAAAAGATGATGCAGCGGCAGGTAGTCGGGGTGATGGGGTTCCAGCGGGTCACCATTGTGGAACCACTCATTGTCCGGGTACCAGGTGAATCCGATAATATCCAGTAACTCCTCTGAACCTCCCAACTCCGCCGCGCTGCGTCCACTGATCCAGTCCCAGACTTCAAACTGTGCCTGATGCTGCTGCAGTGCCTGCTGCTTTGCGCTGCTGGAGTAACCGGAAGCCGCAACATGGACCAGCGGGTCGGTAATGACGAAACGCACTCCGGGCAGCTCTTCACGCATTGCGCGCATGGCGGCGATGCTGGCTGCGACCAGCTGACGCTTCAGTTCAATACGGCGCCCGGTAACAAAGGGGTTAAACCAGGCAATATCGGCGCCTGCCCACGACCAGAAAGAGATTTGATTCATCGGGCTGATAAAGGGGGCGGCCTGTCCTCGCGCGCGCAGCAGGCAGGCAAAAGCGCGGGCGAAGGCGGCAAAGCGCTCAACAAATTCTGGCTGCCAGATATCCAGCCAGTCCGGCCAGCCAAAGTGCGCCAGCTCCCAGATCATTTCGATATGGTATTTTTCGGCTGCTTCCAGCTGCGGCAAGAAACTTTGCCAGTTATATTCACCTGCCTGTTTTTCAACCAGATACCAGCGTGCGCCATCGCGCGCTGTCAGTAGCTGATGCTGCTGTAACAGGGCATAATCTTTCTCCAGCAGGGTATCATGTCCGCTGCTGAGCATCAGATCCGCACGTTTCCCCGGGGTGCGGCAGGCGGTGGAGCAGGCAAAACTGCCCTGATAAAAGCTGTTAAACAGGCTGGCCTGGTGGCGTTTCTGATTGTGCTGGCTGCCAACATGCATGATGCTCTCCTGGTCACTGGGACTGTCGCAGGGCGATGGGCTAAGTCTAGACTATATGTCTGGTCAGACGGGGAGAGATCGTCGGAAGATACCGGATGAACAACCGTAAACCTGTTAAGGATAGTTGATGACCGACACGCTTCACTCGCCGCAGGAAGAGAGCCTGGCCGGCACGCGACTGGCTCATGCCATTACGCCTCTGGTTGAACAACATCCTGAGCACAGCGGGGTCTATCCGCTGGCGGAGGGGCTGGATGCCTTTGCAGCACGCTATCTGCTGATTTCTCTGGCGGAGTGCACGCTGGATATCCAGTACTACATCTGGCAGAACGATATGTCAGGCCGGCTGCTGTTCAGCGCCCTGCTGGAGGCGGCCGCACGCGGGGTAAAAGTGCGCCTGCTGCTGGACGACAACAACACCATGGGGCTGGATAAGACGCTGAGCGAGCTGAATCGCCATGAGAATATTGAAGTGCGTCTGTTTAACCCGTTCTCATTTCGCAGCCTGCGCATGCTCGGCTATCTGACCGATTTTGCCCGCCTTAATCGCCGCATGCACAACAAGAGTTTTACCGTGGATGGCATGGCGACTATTGTGGGCGGGCGCAATGTCGGCGACGAATATTTCGGTGCCGGTGACGAACCGCTGTTCTCCGATCTCGACGTGCTGGCCGTCGGCCCGGTCGTGCATGATGTGGCGCTGGATTTCGACCGCTACTGGCAGAGCCGCGCCGTGGCTCCCCTTAACAGCGTGGTGGAGGATGAGCAGAGCAGCCCTTCAGCCGTGGTGCTGCCCGAGGAGTGGCGCGCCAGCGAGCAGGTGGTGCGCTATCTCGATCGGGTGGAAGCCTCCAGCTTCGTTAGCCAGCTGGAGAGCCGCAGCCTGCCGTTTACCTGGGCTGATACCCGCCTGCTGAGTGATGACCCGCGCAAAGGGCTGGGCCGTGCCCGCAGCAGTACGCTGCTGCCTCAGCGCTTGCTGGAGGTTATTGGCCAGCCGCAGCAGCAGTTCGATATCATCTCGGCCTATTTTGTACCGACCCGGGCAGGGGTGGCGCAGCTGCTGCGGCTGGTGCGCAAAGGCGTCAAAATCTCGATTTTGACCAACTCGCTGGCGGCGAACGATGTCTCTATCGTGCACGCGGGCTATGCTAAATGGCGCAAGAAGCTGCTGCGCCACGGCATTCACCTGTATGAGCTGAAGCCGCACATGGCTGCACGTGAACCGAGCCACGACCGTGGCCTGACGGGGAATTCCGGTTCCAGCCTGCACGCCAAAACGTTCAGCGTCGATAATCAAAAAGTCTTTATCGGATCGTTTAACTTCGACCCGCGCTCCGCCGTGCTGAACACCGAAATGGGGCTGGTGATTGAGAATGAGGGCCTGGCAACGCGAATTCATCAGCGCTTTATCAGCAGCATGCGCGAACGGGCCTGGACGCTGCGTCTGGATAAGTGGGGGCGGGTAAACTGGGTGGAATACCCGGGGGAGGGGGCGAATGAGGTGGTACACAAGCACGAGCCGCGCACCCGGCTGATGCAGCGGATCCTGGTGCGGCTGGTGTGGCGTTTACCGATTGAGTGGCTGCTGTAGGGGCCGGTCAGACCCAATCCGGGGCGAGCCGGGCCATCGGCCCGACCACACCCGATGGCTCAGTTTGCTATGTGCGCTGAGGCTTGCCAGAAAACAGGAAGCGCAGCAGCGGAATGCGCAGGTGGATCTCATACAGCAGGAAAGAAATCCCGAAGACAAATAGCAGCCCGGCGAAAAATCCCAGCGTGTTACTGCCAATCACCGGCACAAAAAGGATGCCGTAGATAATGGTTAACGGATGGTGGACCAGATAAATAAACAGCGATGCATTCACCAGGTAGGTGACGCGCGGCGAGTGGGAGTTCAGCAGGCGATGCCCAAGGGAGAACACCACGTTAACCATCCACAGCCCCATCAGCATCGATACCAGGGTATCAATCTCATACAGCCAGCCTTCACCCTTGTTCCAGGTTTGGTTAGCCACATAGGCAGCGAAGGCCAGTGCCGAACCGACAAATGTCCAAGGCACCGGGCGCACAAACAGCGCTTTAATCGCCGGGTACTTAAAGGCCATCCCACCCAGCATAAAGAACGGCAGGTAAACCAGGGTTTGCATCACGGCCATATTGAACAGGGCATCACCCAGGATCTGCGGCGCAAAGATAAACATCAGGCGGCGGAAAATACCCCAGGCGAGGCCGCAAAGCAGGATCCACAGCGTTAATTTCCCCCAGGTTAGCTCGGAATAGTCTGTTTTTTCCCGCTGGCTATCGCGCAAAATACGGAACAGCCAATAGCCCGCCACAGTCAGTATTACCAGAACCAGCAGAAACCACAGGTGTGAAATCAGATCCCAAACCAGCGCGTTGTACTTTTGATAGGGCGTTAATTTGCTCCAGTCGCCAATCTTACTGGTCCACTCCTTCAGCAGGAAAAACTGCGGCAGGGTGATGAGCGGGATCGCGGTCAGCATTGGGATGCCAACCCGCTCCAGGCGCACCTTCAGCCAGTCTGACGGGCGGTAGCGCAGGAATAGCATGTAGGAGAAATAGCCTGAAATGACGAAGAACACTTGCATGCGAAACGCATGGATAAAATCATTAAACAGGGTGAGCCATTCAGAAGGGTGCAGGCTGTTTACTGACCACGTCTGAGTGGAATAAATGAGCGAAACATGGAATGGCACGCCTAATAACATCAGATAGGCGCGAATAGAGTCGAGAAAATATTCTCTTGGCTGCGTTTTTTTAGTCATAAATGTCCGATATTCAACATGTTAATGTCTTGATTCACCCTGAACCAGACTAAAGTTTAGCGCTTACTTTAATAGTTGAAACCCGGGTATACTATCAGCCAAATCTGTTTCCGTTAACCGCTTGAGAATAGGGCGCTTAACACGATCGGATTCATGGAACAAAAACGTGGTCAGGCTGTCGGAATGCTGGATTATCCTTTAAGATGGATGCAATTGATTTAAGCACCCGAAAGGGGGGGAAGTGCGGAATAAAATGAACAATAAACCAGAACTGATGAAATTGCGCTGGCTTGGCGCAGCAGTTTTGCTTTCAATGTATGCCAACACCAGTTGGGCGTTTAACATTGATGATGTGGCAAAACAGGCGCAGGAGTTAGCCGGGAAAGGCTTCGAAGCGCCTAAGAGTAACCTGCCATCACAGCTGCGTGATATGAAATATGCTGACTATCAGCAGATCCAGTTCAATCACGATAAAGCGTACTGGAGCAATCTTAAGACCCCTTTCAAACTTGAGTTCTACCATCAGGGAATGTATTTCGATACCCCGGTGAAACTCAATGAAGTCACGGCGACCAGCGTGCGTGAGATCAAGTACTCCCCGGACTATTTCAACTTCGGCAACGTTAAGCACGACCCTGATACCGTCAAAAACCTCGGGTTTGCTGGCTTCAAGGTGCTTTACCCGCTGAACAGTAAAGATAAGAAAGACGAAATCACCAGCTTCCTCGGCGCGAGCTACTTCCGCGTTATCGGTGCCGGACAGGTTTACGGTCTCTCTGCCCGCGGCCTGGCCATTGATACTGCGCTGCCGTCCGGGGAAGAGTTCCCGCGCTTTAAGCAGTTCTGGATTGAACGCCCTAAACCCCAGGATAAACATCTGGTCATTTATGCGCTGCTGGATTCACCACGTGCGACCGGTGCTTACCGTTTCCTGATCACCCCGGGTAAAGACAGCACGGTCGACGTGCAGTCTAAAGTTTACCTGCGTGACAAAGTGGGCAAGCTGGGCGTGGCCCCACTGACCAGCATGTACCTGTTTGGCGCCAACCAGCCATCGCCAGTGCCAAACTATCGTCCGGCGCTGCATGATTCTAACGGTCTGTCGATTCACGCCGGAAACGGTGAGTGGATCTGGCGTCCGCTGAACAATCCAAAACACCTGGCTGTCAGCACCTTCACCGTGGAAAACCCACGTGGTTTCGGTCTGCTGCAGCGGGGGCGCGATTTCGATAAATATCAGGATCTCGACGATCGCTACGATATGCGTCCAAGCGGCTGGATTGAGCCGAAAGGCGACTGGGGCAAAGGCCGCGTAGAGCTGGTTGAGATCCCAACGTCCGACGAGACCAACGATAACATCGTGGCCTTCTGGACCCCGGAAAGTCTGCCAGAGCCAGGAAAAGTGATGAACTTCTCCTACCGCCTGCACTTCACGCGTGACGAAAGCGCGCTGCATTCACCGGAAACGGCGTATGTGAAAAGCACCCTGCGTTCAACCGGTGATGTGAAGCAGTCGAACCTGGTGCGTCAGCCTGATGGCACCGTGGCATTTATCGTCGACTTCGTTGGCCCGGAAATGAGCAAGCTGCCGCAAAACACCCCAGTGACCCCTCAGGTCAGCATCGGTAACAACGGTGAGCTGGTGGAAAACAGCGTGCGCTATAACCCGGTCACCAAAGGCTGGCGTCTGGTGCTGCGCGTGCGCGTAAAAGACAACAAACAGCCGACGGAAATGCGTGCTGCACTGGTTAACGGTGACAAAACGCTGACTGAAACCTGGAGCAATCAGCTGCCTGCCAATGAATAAGTCTACCGTAATACCCGATGAGTATATCGACGCGCTGCCCCTCTCCGCTGAGCGGAAAGGGGAGCTGCGCTCGGCACTGCCGCCTGAATCTGACGACGCCTTTGGCCAGCTGCATCACCTGCTGGCCGAAGAGGGTCCGGTTGAAACGCGTGCCGATGACGCACCGCAGGAGTCGGTAAAAACACGCGTCGAACAGAGCTGGCCGGATTCCGTTGATGACGGCAAGCAGTTCGATAAAGATGCGCTGGACCGCACCACGCTGAAAGCGATGCCGAAGCATACCCGCTCTTCCATGTACCCGGAAGAGTGGCGTACCAACCCGGTGGCGCGCGCGTGGGATTCCGTGCGTGGCCGTAAAACCACCCCGCGTTTTGCCAGCCGCGAAGAGCAGAAAAGTGAAGATAAGTGGCGCCATGTCGGCTCCATCCGTCGTTATATTCTGCTGTTCCTCTCTGTTTTCCAGACCGTTGTCGCCACCTGGTATATGAAGACCATTCTGCCTTACCAGGGCTGGGCGCTGATCGACCCAATGGAGATGATCAACCAGAACTGGCAGCAGTCGGTGCTGCAGATCCTGCCTTACGTGCTGCAGACCGGGATCCTGTTCCTGTTTGCCGTGCTGTTCCTGTGGGTCTCCGCCGGTTTCTGGACTGCGCTGATGGGCTTCCTACAGCTGTTGATCGGTAAGGATAAGTACAGCATCTCCTACCTGACCAACGGTGACGAGCCGATCAACCCGGATCACCGCACCGCGCTGATCATGCCGATCTGTAATGAAGACGTTGAGCGCGTGTTCGCCGGCCTGCGTGCGACCTGGGAATCCGTGGTGCGTACCGGCGAGCAGGACAATTATGACGTCTACATCCTTAGCGACAGTTACAACCCTGATATCTGCATGGCCGAGCAAAAGGCGTGGATGGAGCTGGTACGTGATGTCGGCGGGGAAGGGCGCATTTTCTACCGCCGCCGCCGCCGTCGCGTAAAACGTAAATCCGGTAACATCGATGACTTCTGCCGCCGCTGGGGTAGCCAGTACAGCTACATGGTGGTGCTGGATGCGGATAGCGTAATGAGCGGCGAGTGTCTCAACGGGCTGGTGCGTATGATGGAAGCGAACCCGAAAGCGGGTATCATTCAGTCTTCGCCGAAAGCATCCGGGATGGATACGCTGTATGCGCGCTGCCAGCAGTTTGCTACCCGCGTTTACGGCCCGCTGTTTACCGCTGGTCTGCACTTCTGGCAGCTGGGCGAGTCGCACTACTGGGGCCATAACGCCATTATCCGCGTTAAGCCGTTCATTGAGCACTGTGCGCTGGCACCGCTGCCAGGTGAAGGCTCATTCGCCGGTTCAATCCTGTCGCATGACTTTGTGGAAGCTGCACTGATGCGTCGTGCGGGCTGGGGCGTGTGGATCGCTTACGATCTGCCGGGTTCTTATGAAGAGCTGCCGCCAAACCTGCTGGATGAACTGAAGCGTGACCGTCGCTGGTGCCACGGTAACCTGATGAACTTCCGTCTGTTCCTGGTAAAAGGCATGCACCCGGTGCACCGTGCGGTGTTCCTGACCGGCGTGATGTCTTACCTGTCTGCTCCGCTGTGGTTTATGTTCCTGGCGCTGTCGACCGCGCTGCAGGTGGTGCATACGCTGATGGAGCCGCAGTACTTCCTGCAGCCGCGCCAATTGTTCCCGGTGTGGCCGCAGTGGCGCCCTGAACTGGCGATAGCGCTGTTCTCAACCACCTTAGTGCTGCTGTTCCTGCCGAAGCTGCTGAGCATCGTGCTGGTGTGGTGCAAAGGGGCGAAGCCTTACGGCGGAGCGCTGCGCGTGCTGGCCTCCCTGTTCCTGGAGATGCTGTTCTCGGTGCTGCTGGCGCCGGTGCGCATGCTGTTCCACACCGTATTCGTGGTCAGCGCTTTTCTTGGCTGGGAAGTGGTGTGGAACTCGCCACAGCGTGATGATGATGCCACACCGTGGAGCGAAGCGTTCAAACGCCACGGCTCGCAGATGCTGCTGGGCCTGGTGTGGGCGGGCGGTATGGGCTGGCTGGACCTGAACTTCCTGTGGTGGCTGTCGCCAATCGTGTTCTCGCTGATCCTGTCGCCGTTTGTCTCGGTGTGGTCAAGCCGTCGCACGCTGGGTCAGGCTTCGAAACGCGGCAAACTGTTCCTGATCCCGGAAGAGTACGATCCGCCGAAGGAGCTGCTGGATACCGACCGTTACGTTGAGCTGAATCGTGAACGTGCGCTGGAAAATGGCTTTATGCACGCCATGTTCCATCCGTCGTTCAACGCACTGGCCAGCGCAATGGCGACCTCGCGTCACCTTAACAGCGATATTCTCGACTATGCCCGCGACCGCCGCATTGAGCAGGCGCTCAGCGAGTCACCCTCTAAACTGGATCGCGATCAGCGCCTGGCGCTGTTCAGTGACCCGGTGACGCTGGCGCGTATGCACTACCGCCTGTGGCAGAATGCGGATAAGTACCACGACTGGTTAGATTATTACCATTCGCTGGAACTGAACCCGAAGGCGCTGAATAACGCCAACTAGTTTGCGGGGCGGGCATGCCGCCCCCGACGACGCGATAAGCCGGAACTCAGGTTCCGGCTTTTTTTTACGTTTAATTTGCAGTTGCCGCTCTGGTCAAAACTGGACCAGACTGTAGAATAGTGCGTTTTTTACTCTGGGGCAGCGATGGTGACAATGATAGTGCGGGGATTAGCGGTGGGGCTGTGCGTGCTGGTGCTGAGCGGCTGCGGCAGTATTATCAGCAGAGCCGTGCCCGGACAGGGGCACGGCAATCAATACTACCCCGGCGTACAGTGGGATATTCGCGACAAGCCGTGGCGTTTTCTCGCCATTATTGACCTGCCGCTGTCGCTGGTGGTGGACACATTACTGCTGCCGGTTGATGCCAGCCACGGGCCTTACGAGTAATTATTGTCGGCGTCGGTGTTATCGTCTTCCCACTCTCCCGCTGCCGCGTCGGCCTCTTCGCTGCCGGCAGGCGGTTCCAGCTGGAATTCGCCCTCATCCCACTCGTACAGCGTCTTCTCCGGCAGCCACTCCTGACGCAGTTCAACCTCATCGAAATCATCTTCAAAGATGGCCTGCGCCGCATCTCCACTGCGGAAGGCCAGTAGCTCTCCTTCATCACTGTCATCGGTGAGAAACTCCGCCTGCCACATGATATCCCCATCCTGCATCACAAACTTCTGCAGATTGAACTGGTTAACAGAGGCTTCACCCTCGTCCAGCTCCGGGTTATCGGCAAGGTACTCTTCACGTGCCATCTCAATCGCTTCTTCCAGCGTGGCATACATGCTCATGGCATCTCCTCAGGTCAAAAATGACTAAAGAGTAATTGTTGTCGCTATGGGCAAAGATGCAAGGCGGGGGAGGAGAAATATTTTCGTGGTGATTTATTGCACGGGTATTGTCAGGGTTTATCCCTGAACCCCCATCCACTGCTTCAGCTTGGCCACCGAGGCAGGGGCCTGATAAACCAATCCACGCCCATCTTTGAGCGAACGCAATAAACCGCGAGCGGCCAGTGTCTTCAGGCGACTTCTGGCGGTGTTATCCGAGAGTGACAGACGCTGGCTGACGCCGGCGGCGCTCAGCAGAGAGCCGGGAGCGTTTAGCGCGAGTGCCAGAATATCCTGCGCGGTTTTATCCAGCATGAAGATATTTACTGTCGCTGGCGCTATGCTGCGCCAGTAGTGCAATAAGCTCCTCAGCGCTAAGTTCAGCCTCAGCCACTGAGGGCGGCGTTTTGATTCTCATCTCAGACAATCTCAAAAAGGCTATTATTTGAGATTACTTGAGATGAGCCGCCACCGCAATTCCCTTTACTCTGCTTCCGATAGCGGGTGCTGTTCTTCTTCCCGCACCACCATTCTTTCGGTTCGTTTTCTCAGCGTGTACCAGGTGTACCCCACGTTGAACAGCACGATGCAGGCGGTGACCAGAAACACCGCACGGAAACCGTAATGGGCCGACACCGCGGCGCCCATCAACGGGCCACTGACGTTGCCGATGTCGCGGAAAGACTGGTTATAGCTGAAGATGCGCCCGGCGACCTGATTGCTGGCGTTGTAGATCAGCAGCGACTGCACCGCTGGCAGTAATGCACCGTCGGCGGCGCCGAGCAGAAAGCGCAGGATCCCCAGCTGCCACGCACTCTGCACAAAAGCCATCGGGATCAGTAGCACGACTGAAATCAGCAGCATGGCAACGAGGATTCGCTCCGGGCCGATGCGATCCCCCAGCCTGCCAAGGCGTGGCGCACTCATCAGCGCCGCCACGCCAGGCACCGAGGCAATCATGCCGCTAATAAAGGCCAGATTCGCCACGTTGCCCGCCAGCTCGCGCACGTACAGCGTCAGAATGGGGGCAATCGAACCGGTAGCGACCTGGATTATCAGCGTGGTGACGAACAGTGCCAGCACCAGCCGGGGATTTTTCAGCGAGGAGAACACCTGGCGGGCGTGCAGCAGATCTTTTTTCTGCACCGGGGTGAAGCTCTCACGGATGCAGAACAGGGTCATCAGGAAGCAGGAGAACAGCACCGCCGCAGTAATATAGAACACCGGGCGCAGGCCAAAGCTGTCGGCCAGCAGGCCGCCGATTAGCGGGCCGATCAGCGCGCCGCTGACCGCCCCGGTTGACAGCCAGCCCATCGCCCAGCCGGTTTTATTACGCGGCACCTGGGTGGCGATCAGCGCGTTGGCATTGGGCACAAACCCCCCGAGCAGGCCGAGCAGTGCACGCAGCGCCAGAAACTGCCAGACGGAAGTGGCCATACCCATCAGCATCATCACAATTGCCATGCCCAGGGCGGAGCGCAGCAGCATGATTTTGCGGCCTTTACGGTCGGCAAGTCCGCCCCAGAAAGGGGATGCAATAGCAGAGAACAGGAAAGTGATGCTAAAAACCAGCCCGGACCAGATGTTCAGCGCCTGGGGATCGGTAATGCCCAGCTGCTCGACATACAGTGGCAGAAAGGGCATAACCAGGCTGAAACCGGCGCCGGTGAGGAAACATCCCACCCAGGCGACAAAGAGATTTCTCTGCCAGTTGATGACAGTTGAGGGCGTATCGGCCGTAGACATAGCGTGTGCAGTAACCTTAGAAGTTAACGTCGCAAATTAACCATTAGCTGGCTAAGTATGCGCCTTTAAATGCTCACTGCCTAGCCACTGCAGAAATAAATGAAAAACGGTTTCAAATAGTGGAACAGGCCGGATAACCGGCCTGTGGAGAGGGATCAGTAAAGGGAAGGTTGACCTTCCGGGCGGGTCTTAAAGCGGCGATGCAGCCACATATACTGATCTGGCGCCATCAGTACGCCGTGCTCGACCACGCGGTTCATCGCGGCGGCTGTGGCGACTTCATTGTCCAGTGGGATATCCTGAACTTCCGGCAGGATCACCATCTCATAGCCTTTACCCGACGGCAGGCGGCGTGGCACAAAAGGGATCACTGCCGGATTGCCGCTGCGGATCAGCAGGTAGCTGCCTTTAGTGGTTGCCGCCTGGTCAACGCCGAAAAACGGTACAAATACGCTGCTGCGCGGACCGTAGTCGTGGTCCGGAGCGTACCAGATAATATCGCCGTTTTTCAGGGCGCGGATCATGCCTTTCAGATCCTTGCGGTCCAGCATGCTTTTATTGGAACGCATACGGCCCCAGGTTTGCAGCCAGTCAATCAGCGCGTTGTCGTTGGGGCGGTAAACGCCAATACCCGGGTTGTGGATGCCGAAAATACGCGCGCCCAGTTCCAGGGTTAAAAAGTGCATGCCAATCAGCAATACGCCTTTACCGTCGGCAGCTGCTTTGCTGATGTGCTCCAGGCCGCTGACGCTGAACCATTTTTTGATGCGCCAGTCAGGCCAGAACCATGCCATGCCGGTTTCTATCAGGCCCATGCCGAGCGATTCGAAGTTGCGTGTTACCAGAGCTTCACGCTCGGCGGCAGGCATCTGCGGGAAACAGACTTCCAGGTTGCGCCGGGCAACCTCCACACGGCGCTTCAGAAAGTGCATTGACAGCCGACCCAGCCCGCAACCAATGTAGCGGAGCAGGGGGTAGGGCAGCATCACCAACAGGTAAAGCAGGGCAATACCCAACCAGGTAAACCAATAACGGGGATGCAGCAATGCGCGACGAAATTGAGGCAGCTGAGTCATGATTTTCCAGATCGCAAAAAAAGGGGGAACATTATAGTGCCCGTTTAAAATGAGTTATGGCCTATTGTGCCATTTTATTCGCATCAGATGAAATAAGCGCCTGTTCAGATTAGGTTTTCACGGGCAGGTAGGTCAGGTGTGCTGCTAATAGCATAGTCATAATGCGCATATTGCGCATCGCTTTTTGCGCCGACTGCTGCTATTTACAGCGTTCATGCACGACAAACCCCGGGTCTCTCAGGTATGATAGCGCCGCAAAATTTTCCCTCTCTTTAGAATTCAGGAACGTACACCATGCCAGTGTTACATAACCTTGTTTCCAATGAAGAGCTGAAGGCACGCATGCTGGCCGAAACCGAGCCGCGTACCACAGTCTCTTTTTATAAATACTTCACTATTGACGATCCGCGTGCGTTTCGCGACGCGCTCTACGTTACCCTCACCAAACTAAACGTGTTTGGCCGCGTCTACGTCGCCGCCGAGGGAATTAACGCGCAGGTCAGCGTTCCCGCCAGCCAGTACGAGCAGATGAAAGCCGCGCTGTACGCTTTCCACCCGGCGCTGAATAACCTGCGCATGAACATCGCGCTGGATGATGACGGTAAATCTTTCTGGGTACTGCGTCTGAAAGTACGTGAGCGCATTGTGGCTGACGGTATTACCGACGACAGCTTTGATGCCAGCGATGTCGGCGCCTATCTGAAAGCGGCGGAAGTGAACGCCATGCTGGACGATCCGCAAGCGGTGTTTGTCGATATGCGTAACCACTATGAGTATGAAGTGGGCCATTTTGAAAACGCGCTGGAGATCCCGGCGGATACTTTCCGCGACCAGCTGCCGATGGCAGTTGATATGCTGCAGCAGGATAAAGACAAAAAAATCGTCATGTACTGCACCGGGGGGATCCGCTGTGAGAAAGCCAGCGCCTGGATGCGTCATAACGGTTATGAGAATGTCTACCACATCGAAGGCGGAATTATTGAGTATGCCCGCCGCGCGCGCGAGCAGGGCTTACCGGTGCGCTTTAAAGGCAAAAACTTTGTCTTCGATGAGCGAATGGGCGAGCGGATTTCAGACGATGTGATTGCCAACTGCCACCAGTGCGGAGCGCCCTGTGACACCCATGTAAACTGCCTGAATGACGGCTGCCATCTGCTGTTCATCCAGTGCCCAAGCTGCGCCGAGAAGTTTCATAACTGCTGCAGCCCGCTCTGTATGGAAGAGCTGGCACTGCCGCCGGAAGAGCAGCGTGCGCGTCGTGCGGGCCGTGAAAACGGCAATAAGATTTTCAACAAGTCGCGCGGCCTGCTGAGCACCACCATGCATATTCCTGAAGAGTAACAGGCTGAACTCACCGGGCTCAGGCCCGGTGAGTGTGATGGCTACTGGCGCACGCCTTCCACCGAGATCATCAGCTCCACCTGCTGCGATGCCGGGCCCAAATCCTTATCAATGTTGAACTCTTTCAGCGCGATAGTTCCCGTTGCTTCAAAGCCAGCACGGTAGCCACCCCACGGATCTTTACCTTCCCCGGTCAGTTTTGCCGCCAGTTTTACCGGTTTAGTCACGCCGTTCAGCGTCAGGTCACCGTCTACGATCAGACCATCGCCCTGTTTGCTGACCTTGGTGGAAACAAACGTTGCCTGGGGGAACTTCCCGGCATTGAGGAAATCAGCGCTGCGCAGGTGCTTGTCACGCTCGGCGTGGTTAGTGTCGACGCTGCCGGTATTGATAGTCACGTTAACTTTGTCTTTGCCAGGGTCGGCCTGGTCAAAGGTAAAGCTGCCGTCGAAATCTTTAAACGTGCCGTAAAGCCAGCTGTAGCCCAGGTGCTTGATGCGGAACTGCACGAAAGCATGCTGCCCCTCTTTATCAATTTTGTAGTCGGCTGCGGCGGCTGTCCCCGCCGTCATCAGCAGGGCGGCGGTAGTGATGGCCAGAATACTTTTCTTCAACATGGTGTTCTCCATTCCAGAGGTTAATGGATGCGGCGGCCCAGCATCCTTTTCAAGGTAATATCACGATCGATAAAGTGGTGTTTTAGCGCGGCCAGGGCGTGCAGCCCGGAGAGGATCACCACGCTCCACGCCAGCCAAAGATGGACTTCCCCCGCCAGATCCGCCTGCTCGCCCAGCCCGGAAAACAGCGCAGGAACCGGCAGGATACCGAAGACATTGATCGGTTTGCCCTCTGCGGTAGAGATCAGATAACCGGTAATCAGAATGGCGAACAGCACGCCGTACAGCAGCAGATGCGCGGTGATGGCGCTATAGCGTACTAGCGGGGAATAGCTGCTGAGCGGTTTCGGCGGCGGCGAAACAAAGCGCCACACCACGCGTACAATCATGACCGCGAACAGCGTGATGCCGATGCTTTTGTGCAGTTCGGGAGCTTTGTGATACCAGGTATCATAATAACCGAGGGTGACCATCCACAGTCCGAGGGCAAACATTCCGTAGACCGCAGCCGCGACCAGCCAGTGCAGGGTGATGCTCAATGAGCCATATTTTGCAGCGCTATTTTTTAACGGCATCCTGGGTTTCGCCAATAAGAATTTTAAGTCAGACTGACGGCGACAAGGGTGAAAATCAACAAATAAATTAACTGATTACTAAATTAAATCTCATCATGAAATATTTTGAATAAAATAATGGCTTATCACCAGTAAATCAGAAAGCGGGTGGCCTGATATGGCTCTGTGCTCGAGTTTGTGGAGAAGATTTGCCATGGTGAGGGCAGGATCATGTTCTGTATTTTTGTCTTTAATTTCAATAAATGTCATTTTTTTGTCACGTTATGTCAATAATACCTGCTGTGTAATAGTTATTTTGCTTAATGAATAGGGCGGGCGTGATAGCCGCCGGGGGCCGCCTGCCAGTGGACTCTATTAACCAGGGCGGAGAGGGTGGCGAATACGGCAGGTTTGCTCGCCAATGGCAGCGATTAGTGTGGTTAACTTGAAAAATCACCGAATCTTGTATAGATTAAATTTGTGTAAGCAACGGCAGTCTAAGATTTACCGTTCATTACCATCCGCATTTTCGCTGCGTTATAGCTTTCTTCCCCTCTGTTATTCCCCACTATTTTTCAGGCGACGAAAGCTATAAGGCTGCTCACTCACTACTAAAGGGAGCTGCTATGAGCAATACATCTGAAGGGCAACAGCCGCAGAAGAAGCATTTCTGGAACAAGAACAAAAGCGCGAAGAAGGAGCTGAGCGTCGATGATATTACTATCGTCGATAAAGACATGCTCAAGCGTGCGGTCGGCGCGGCCGCGCTGGGTAACGCCATGGAGTGGTTCGACTTCGGGGTTTACAGCTACCTGGCTGTGACTATCGGTAAAGTCTTCTTCCCCGGTGGCAGCCCGGCAGCGCAGCTGCTGGCGACCTTTGGGGCATTTGCCGCCGCCTTCCTGGTTCGCCCGGTGGGTGGACTGGTGTTTGGCCCGCTTGGCGACCGCATCGGACGCCAGAAGGTGCTGGCGATTACCATGATTATGATGTCGATCGGCACCTTCTGTATCGGGATTATTCCTGGCTATCACTCCATCGGGATTATGGCGCCCGTGCTGCTGCTGGCAGCGCGTCTGCTGCAGGGGTTCTCCACCGGCGGTGAATACGGCGGTGCAGCCACGTTTATTGCTGAGTATTCAACCGATGAGCGCCGCGGCTTTATGGGCAGCTGGCTGGAGTTCGGCACGCTCGGCGGCTATCTGCTGGGGGCGGGGCTGGTAACGGGCCTGACGGCGGCGATGCCGGAACAGGTCCTGCTTGACTGGGGCTGGCGTATTCCGTTCTTTATCGCGGCGCCGCTCGGCCTGTTTGGCCTCTATATTCGACTGAAGCTGGAAGAGACGCCGGCATTCCAGAAGCATATGGAAAAGCAGGAAGCGCTGGAGCACAGCAAACCGCGCCTTGGGTTGTGGCAGATGCTGAAGAAGTACCGTGCCTCAATGCTGAAATGTATTGGTCTGGTGCTGCTGTTTAACGTCTCCAACTATATGCTCACCTCGTATATGCCAAGCTACCTGACCGGGATCCTGGGTCTGAGCGAGCTGAGCAGCCTGCTGCTGATTCTGGTGGTGATGTTTGTCATGATGCCGCTGACCCTGTTCTGGGGACACTGGAATGACCGTTTGGGCCGTCGTCCGGTGATCTGGGCCGGTGCCATCGGCCTGATCGTTATGGCAGTGCCGTGTATGATGCTGATTGGTACGGGCAACCTGTGGCTGGTGTTCCTGGGGCTGATTATTCTCGGGGTGATCCACACCTGCTTCAGCGGCTCAATGCCGGCGACATTACCGGCGCTGTTTGCCACCGATATTCGCTACAGCGCGCTGGCAATCGGCTTTAACCTGTCGGTTTCACTGTTCGGCGGCACCACGCCGCTGGTGACCACCTGGCTGGTGGAGAGCACCGGCAATCTGCTGATGCCGGCTTATTATCTGATGGGGGCGGGCGTTATCGGGGTGATTACGGTGTTCACGCTGCGTGAAACGGCGCGTAAGCCGCTGCGCGGCTCTGCACCCTCGGTCGGTAGCCGTGCCGAAGCACACCGCCTGGTCAATAAGCTGCGTCTGCGTCGTAAGAAAGAAGACGATGCCGCCAAAGCCGAAACGCTGACCAACAAATAACGGCCACTGACTGCCATTTAAAAAGGCTCACAGTTGAACTGTGAGCCTTTTTTTATCGTTTAATATTGCTGACGAACGTCAGGCGAAGCGCGATAAAGAGAACGGGGTTAAGTCGAACTCGCTGCTTTTACCCTGAGCAAACTGTGCGGCGATCTCACCCAGCACGCTGGCGAATTTAAACCCGTGCCCGCTCAGGCCGGTAATGATCATGCGATCGGTTTCACCAGGGAAGCGGTCGATAATAAAGTCTTCATCCGGTGAGTTATCGTAGGTACAGGCTTCACCGCGCAGGCAGACGCCGACCCCGGGTAAGAACTGACGCAGGAAGCCAAACAGTTCGTTGCCGTCCGCCGCCACGCTACCAAACGGCTTGCGGCCTGCCGGGGAGTCGATCGGCTGTCCGCCTTCATGCTTTCCGATTTTAATGGCGTTATTATCCGCCGGGAAGCCGTAATAGTGGGTGCCGTCCGGCATCTGCGCGGTAAATGCCGGAAATGTGTTGTTCTCGCTGTAGCGGCCGTCAGCCTGATGCCAGGCAAAGACCTTGCGCACCGGCGCGACCGGCAGAGCAGGGTAGAGCGTTTTCACCCAGGTGCCGGCACTCAGCAGCAGCTTGCGCCCCTGGTAAATCCCGTCTGCCGTGGTGACGGTTTGCAGGCCGTCCAGCGTGTCGATCTGGCTGACCGGGCAGTTAAACAGCTGCGCGCAGCCGGCTTCTTTCGCCAGACGGATCCAGCTTTTAATCGCCACTTCGGATTTCAGATAGCCGGAGCCGGGTTCAAAAACGCCGATATAGCCCTGCGGCACGCTGATTTGCGGCCAGCGCTGCACGATCTCGTCGCTGTTGAGGATCTGCACTTCAAGCTGGTACTGCTGCGCGCTTTGCATCACGTTCTGAATAAATTCGGACTCCTGCGGCGCGAAGTTGAGCACGCCGCTGCGCTGCATGATGCGTTCACCGCTCTGCTGCTCCAGCTCATCCCACAGCTGCTGGGCACGCAGCACCATCGGTACGTAGCGCGCACCTTCACCGTAAGCGTGACGAATTAAGCGGCTTTCACCATGATGGCTGCCTTCGCGGTGCGGCGGATGGTGACCGTCGATCATCAGTACCTTCAGGCCGGCCTGGGTGGCATACCATCCGGCGGCAGCCCCTACGGAACCACTGCCGACCACAATTAAATCGTAAACCATTTGCAGCACTCTTTTTTTTCAGGAGAGGGCAGCAGAATAGCAAATTATTGCGGGCATGAAAAAGGCACCCTGTTGTGGGTGCCCTTAGGCGAAACGTTGAGCGAATTAGTGCTTCTTGTAATCACGATCCTGGTAATCGGTCGCTTCAATCTTGGCAATGCCAGCTTCGAGAATGGAGATAAATTGTCTGGCAACATCAGTGGTCAGCCAGTAAGTCTGGCCTACATCGGCATCTTCGGCTTGCTGCTGATTAGAAGAGAGCGAATGCAGACGGATCATCATGGCATCATAGCTGTCTACAGTACTGATATCCCATCCGATGAGGGGATGTGTCTGGATGACTTCTTTGCTTCTGTCCATTAAAACCCCCTATAACTCGTGAATAATGACGATACCGGTCATACTTCAAGCTGCAGGTGCCTTGGCTTCTCTGGCTCACCCGAATCACTGACTGATGCAGGCTCATCGGGATTTGCTCATTTTCCGCCTTACTGCAACTCGAATTATTTAGGGTAACCAAGTGATTTTTCGAGGTTCAATGCGGCTTTTTTTCCATGGAGCACTGTCATTATAACAGCAATTCTCTCTTTCGCAGGATTAAATTTTAGCCTGGGTTAATATCGGGTGTTATTGGCACGCTTATTAAGCCGGGAGCCTGGGAAATAATCAACGTTAAGAGTAAAAGAAGGATTATTCAGGGCTGACTATCAGATTGTACTGATGGTGAACCCAAACGTTTTTCCAGCTCCTGCGCCAGCCGAATGAAATGCTGCTGTAGCTGTTCATCACGATTCTGGTTTTGCCCTTCAAGGCGTAAGCTGTGGATTAACAGCTGGTTAGCTTTGTCATCAAGGCAAAATGACAGCGTAGAAAACGCGTTTTCTAATACGGTCAGGCGGCGCTGTTGCTCGGCGATCATTGCCAGCAGCTCACCAAATGTCATTGCCTCTTCTGGATTATCGGCAGCCATGAAAAAAACCTCAGTAATTAATCACCGCCTCAGAATAGGTTATTCTGCCTGCGCCGTCTATCGGTGTTGCGGGGTAATAATTGGGCATAAAAAAGCCGGATAGCGTATCCGGCAAAAACGGCACAAGCGGTCGAAAGCGCAGCGCTTAATCGGTAATAAACCAGTCGTCGGCGCTTTCCCAGGTTTCCTGCAATATATCGGTGATGCGATCTTTGGCTTCTTTACCACCGCCCATCACCGTCAGGTTATTAGCGCTGGCGTAGCGTACCGAAATGGTATTGCTGCCATCCGGAAAATGCTGATCGATTCGTTTGCTAAGCTCCTGCGTCAGCGCGTCAATCGCGCCCGCGGGCAGGGATGTGGTTTTTGCTACAGTGACTTCAATACGCATGATAGCCTCCGGTTGAATTACTGTAAATATATACAGTAATACCAGCGTAAGCAAACATTATTACTGGAGCAGTGAAATGCCGGGGACGCCCGCTGAGGGATCGCCATAAACATCGATCTGAATATCATCGCGGGATGACAGGCGTCAGGTTTCATGAGGGAGGGCTGCTTTCCGCACCGGCATGAATACATCCCTGTAGCCTGGCTCACGGCCATCCCTGGCCGTAGGCCTGCTGCAATCAGCCCTCCCTCCTGCCACCCAAAGCCTCAGCGTCGCGGTTTAGAACCCACAGCGAGCACGATGATAGTGGGGGATGAGCCTGGCCTGAGGTAAGCCGGACGTCACGCGGCAGGGATGCCGCGTGCCGAGGCCCGCAGGGAGCGTCTTTTGCCGTTCCGGCGTGCTCAGGTTGAGCTCAGACCGGTTAGCGGACGATTAGCGATAGCAGTCATTTCAGGGGATCCCCAGAGGACGACTGCTTTTCTGGTCGTCCCGCTGGACAGGTTAACTCTCGACGCGCCAGTTCAGCGTCTCGCCGGCCAGGAACGGCACCAGCGTATGGCCATCGTTACCGACCTGTACGCTTTCCGGCACGGTCCACGGCTGGCGCACCAGCTTGAGGGTGCCTTCATTCAGCGGCAGCCCGTAGAAGTTAGGGCCATTTTCGGAGCAGAAGGCGGCAAAATGCGCCAGCGCGTCGATCTCTTCAAACACCGTGGCATAAGCGCTCAGCATAGACGGGGCGTTGAACACGCCGGCACAGCCACAGCTGGTCTCTTTACGGTCGCGGGTATGAGGTGCGGTATCCGTACCGAGGAAAAAGCGTGAGTGCCCGCTGGCAACCGCATCGCGCAGCGCCTGCTGATGGATGTTGCGCTTAAGGATTGGCAGGCAGTAAAGATGCGGGCGAATGCCGCCAACCAGCATGTGGTTGCGGTTAAACATCAGGTGCTGAGGGGTAATAGTGGCCGCAAGAAAACGATTGCCTTCCAGCACATAAGCAGCGGCTTCTTTGGTGGTGATGTGCTCGCACACCACCTTCAGCTCCGGAAACTGCTGGCGTAGCGGGTCAAGCACGCTTTCAATGAAACGCGCCTCACGGTCAAAGATATCGATATGGGCATCGGTCACCTCGCCGTGGATCAGCAGCGGCATACCGATCTTCTGCATGCGTTCCAGCACCGGAGCAATCGCCGCGATGCTGGTAACGCCATGCGCGGAGTTGGTAGTGGCATGCGCCGGGTAGAGTTTCGCCGCGGTAAACACCCCTTCATGAAAGCCCGTTTCGATTTCGTTCGGATCCAGGCCGTCGGTCAGGTAGCAGGTCATCAGCGGCGTAAAGGCGTGCGCGGCCGGAACGGCAGCCATGATGCGCTCGCGGTAGGCGCGGGCAGCGGCCACGCTGGTCACCGGCGGAACGAGGTTAGGCATCACAATGGCGCGGCCACAGACCTCACTGGTAAACGGCACCACGGCCTCCAGCATCTCACCATCGCGCAGATGGATATGCCAGTCATCAGGGCGGCGAATAATCAATTCTTGAGGTTGTGCGGTCATGCGATCTGCTCCGGCAAAGGGGTGGAATAGCTGTTTTTAGCCGGGTATAAAGATTAATGATAAAGCGCGGTGAATGCACCTGCTTTATACGCAGCGGGGAAAAAAACGCTGCGCGCAAGCCGCAGCGTTATCAGACGATCAGTCAGTAAATGGGATAATCAGCTCGCCCGGCTTCACTTCCAGCCCTTTGGCGAACCGTTTGGCCAGCGACTCGGCCTTACTGCGGTCGGTACTCAGCACGTAAGCGGGTTTCTGGTTGAAGTAACTTTTCAGCGACTCATTAAGATACGGCGTCAGGGTTTTCAGCACGCCCTGCATTTTTTCCGGCTGCACTTGCACATCCACCAGCTCCATATCTTTCAGATAGATAGCCCCTTCCTGCTGGTTAAACACCGGCTGTGCTTTCATTGTCAGCTTCATATCCGCTTTTTGCGGGCCAAACAGGGAAGTGATATTCACTTTGGCATTGCCGATCAGCGTGACTTTATTCGGCTCCTCGCGGCCAATCTGGCTGCTGAGGTCCGTCAGGGTGATATGGGCATCGGCCAGCCCGGCCACGCCAATCTGCTTCTCATAATTGTTGTGTTTCGCCAGCGCCTGATTAATTTCCTGCTCGCTGATGCTGTATTGGGCAATCTGATTACAGCCGGTGACTAAGCCTGCTAACAGCAGCGCACCAAGACCAAAAAGTGTCTTCTTCATGTTATTCCTCTGTTTTATTCACCGGTCGACCCTACCGGGCAGCGAATAGCATGCACCACCGGGCGGCATTCGTCACCAGGACAACGCTTAACCGGCAGGGGGAAAGCACAACGGAATGTGTCGGGCCAGCAAAAACTGGCCCGGCAATATCAGGAAGCGACAGAGGATAACAGGTTGATTTGCGTCTGTTTAGCCATGTTATCGCGGTAATCCGCCACGCGGGAAGGGTACTCAATACCGGCTACCAGCGACAGCGAACGCAGCAGTGGGAACAGATGGATGTCGTCCAGCGACAGCTCGCCGCTGACGGCATTCGGCTTAACGATCAGCTTATCCAGCTTGCGCAGGTCATCATTGACATTTTTAATCCAGCCCGCCGAGTGTTCGCGCAGCTCGGAAAAATCACCATAAGTGCCCTGCTTTTTGTTTTTGAAGTAGTCGCGCGCTTCCGGCGTGGCGAACTCGGCAAACGGCGCTTCCGCCACGCGCGGGATCAGCAGCTTGTTAACATAGCTGTTGATATGGCGCAGCCAGTCGGTGATGGCCGGATTGGTTTTTCCGGTCAGCAGCGGCTCGCGATCGATACGATCGATATAGTGCACGATATCCAGACTTTCCGGCATGCAGCTGCCGTCTTCCTTCATCAGAATCGGCGCCATTTTCTGACCAATCAGGCGGGTGGGCGTCGCTTCGTCATCGTTCAACATCACCACCAGCTCAACCGGAAGGTTTTTCAGGCCGAAGATCATGCGGGCTTTTACACAGAACGGGCAGTGTTCATAGATATAGAGTTTCACTATCAATTCCTTCTTTTGCGATATCGATGAATTAACATCAATTATCTGAATGTATTATGAAAGTATGGAAGAGAACCCGCAGAAGGGCAACCGCAGGGGCGGGTATGGCGAGGTTTTAAGCTTAATTTCGTGGATTATGCCATTTTTTATGCGGCAGCGTATTACCGGCAAACGGGATGGCGGTTATAGTGAAACGAGTAGAGTGACGCGCCGTGGTGCGCGGTCTCACTCCCCAACTCACAATGCTTTCCAGACACGTGTTTCAGGAGAAATGATGTTTGGCTATCGTACTGCTGCACCTAAAGTGCGCCTGACTACCGATCGTTTGGTGATTCGTCTGGTCAACGAACGTGATGCCTGGCGGCTGGCTGATTACTATGCTGAAAACCGTGCTTTTCTTAAACCGTGGGAACCGGTGCGCGATGAGAGCCACTGCTATCCCTCCGGCTGGCAGGCGCGGCTGGGGCTGATTGCTGAGATGCAGAAGCAGGGCAGTGCCTTCTACTTTGCGGTGATGGACCCGGACGAGAATGAAGTGCGCGGCGTAGCGAACTTTAGCAACGTGCTGCGCGGTTCGTTTCACGCCTGCTACCTCGGCTATTCGCTGGGGGAGAAGTGGCAGGGGCAGGGGATGATGTTCGAAGCGCTGCAAAGCGCAATTCGCTATATGCAGCGGCAGCAGCGCATGCACCGCATTATGGCTAACTATATGCCGCATAATCAGCGCAGCGGCGATTTACTGGCGCGCCTCGGTTTCGAAAAAGAGGGTTATGCCAAAGAGTACCTGCTGATCGATGGACGCTGGCAGGATCATGTCCTGACGGCACTGACCTCCCACGAATGGACGCCGGACCGGCGCGGAGTGTAATTTCACATGATCAAATCCCCTTTTACCGCCGTTGAAGCGCGGGTGATCGGCTGCCTGCTGGAAAAGCAGGTCACCACCCCGGACCAGTATCCCATGTCGCTGAACGGCGTGGTGACCGCCTGTAACCAGAAGTCTAACCGCGAGCCGGTAATGTCGCTGAGCGACAGCGAGGTGCAGAACACACTCGACCTGCTGGTGAAAAAACATCAGCTCACCGCGCTAAACGGCTTTGGTAGCCGGGTAGTGAAATATGAGCAGCGTTTCTGCAACTCGGAGTTTGGTCAGCTGAAGTTCACTCCTGCAGAGGTGGCGGTGATCGCCACGCTGCTGCTGCGCGGCGCCCAGACGCCGGGCGAGCTGCGCACGCGCAGTTCGCGCATGCATGACTTTGCCGATATGAACGAAGTGGAGCAGACGCTGGAGCGACTGACGCAGCGCGAAGACGGTGCGCTGGTCGTGCGGCTGGCGCGCGAGCCGGGCAAGCGTGAAAGCCGCTATATGCACCTGTTCAGCGGAGAGGTGGATGAGAGCCTGGCCGCCAGCCCGCAGCCGGAAACGGACAGCGGGCTGGAAGCGCGGGTACAGCTGCTGGAACAGCAGGTCGCCACGCTGCAACAGCAGCTATCCGCACTGCTGGCAGAGGGGGAGGGGACATGAGCGGCTTGAAAGTGGGCATCGTCGGGCTGGGCGGCATTGCGCAGAAAGCCTGGCTGCCGGTGGTGACCCGCACCGACGGCTGGCAGATTGCCGGGGCATTTTCGCCCAATCAGCAAAAAGCGCGCCCGGTCTGCGACAGCTACCGCATTCCGCTACACGCATCGCTGGACGATCTCGCCGCCGCCAGCGATGCGGTGTTTGTCCACAGCAGCACCGCCAGCCACTATGAGATCGTTAATCGCCTGCTGCGCGCGGGCATCGATGTCTGCGTTGATAAGCCGCTCGCCGCTACGCTAAGCGAGGCCGAGCGGCTGGTGGCGCTGGCGGAAAAGCGCGGGCGCAAGCTGATGGTGGCGTTTAACCGCCGCTTTGCCCCGCGTTATCTGCAGCTGCAGGCGGCACTGCAACAGCCTGCGTCACTGCGCATGGATAAACATCGCAGCGACAGCGTCGGGCCCAACGATCTGCTGTTTACCCTGCTGGATGATTATCTGCACGTGGTCGATAGCGCGCTGTGGCTGTGCGGCGGTGAGGGTAAGCTGCAAAGCGGCACGATCCAGACTAACGATAGCGGGCAGATGCTCTACGCCGAACACCATTTTAGCGTGGGGGGGACGCAGGTGACCACCTGTATGCATCGCCGCGCCGGAAGCCAGATGGAGCGAGTGATGGCGGTCGATGATGGCGCGGTCTACCAGCTGAGCGAGATGCGTGACTGGCAGCAGGAGCAGGCGGGCGTCGTGACCATCGACCCGATCCCCGGCTGGCAAACCACGCTGGAGCAGCGCGGATTTGTCGGCGCGGCGCACCATTTCATCCGCTGCGCAGAAAATCAGACAATGCCGCAAACCAGCGGCGAGCAGGCGCTGATGGCGCAGCGGCTGGTGGAGAAATTATGGCGTGAAGCCGAGCGGGAATAGGGTACAGGGGCGGAGGGCGGACCGAAAAAGAGGGTCCGCCCCTACAACATCCTGTAGGGGGCGACCGCTTTTTGGGTCGCCCCGCGTTCATCGGGGATATACCCGGTAACAAACCGCTATGGTTATTTCCTTTTACTTCAGTAGACTATCCGCATCAAAAAACGATCGGGGTTCCCCGGTCCGTTATCCAGAACCAGGAAAGACATGAACCTGTTGAAATCACTGGCAGCGGTCAGCTCAATGACCCTGTTTTCACGCGTGCTGGGATTTGCCCGCGACGCGATTGTCGCGCGCGTATTTGGCGCCGGGATGGCAACCGATGCCTTTTTCGTCGCGTTTAAGCTGCCTAACCTGCTGCGACGCATCTTTGCCGAAGGGGCGTTCTCCCAGGCGTTTGTTCCTATTCTCGCCGAATACAAAAGTAAACAGGGTGAAGAAGCCACGCGCGTCTTTGTGGCTTATGTTTCCGGCTTGCTGACGCTGGCGCTGGCGATTGTCACGATTTTGGGGATGTTTGCTGCCCCGTGGGTGATCCTCGTCACTGCCCCCGGCTTTGCAGATACCGCCGATAAGTTCGCACTGACCTCATCGCTGCTGCGCGTGACCTTCCCGTATATCATGCTGATTTCACTGGCTTCGCTGGCCGGGGCGATCCTCAACACGTGGAACCGTTTTTCGGTCCCGGCGTTTGCCCCGACGCTGCTCAACGTCAGCATGATTGGTTTTGCGCTGTTTGCCGCACCGCACTTCCACCCGCCGGTGATGGCGCTGGCCTGGGCGGTCGTCGCCGGCGGCGTATTACAGCTTGGCTATCAGCTGCCGCATCTGAAAAAAATCGGCATGCTGGTGCTGCCGCGCCTTAACCTGAAGGATGCGGGCGTGTGGCGCGTGATGCGCCAGATGGGGCCGGCGATCCTTGGCGTGTCGGTCAGCCAGATCTCGCTGATCATTAATACCATTTTCGCCTCGTTCCTTGTTTCCGGCTCGGTGTCGTGGATGTACTACGCTGACCGCCTGATGGAGTTTCCCTCCGGGGTGCTGGGCGTGGCGCTGGGCACTATTTTGCTGCCGTCGCTGGCGAAGAGTTTTGCCAGCGGCGACCAGGCAGAGTATTCGCGCCTGATGGACTGGGGCCTGCGCCTCTGTTTCCTGCTGGCGCTGCCGAGCGCCGTGGCGTTAGGGATTCTGGCAAAACCGCTGACCGTTGCGCTATTTCAGTACGGCAAATTTACCGCCTTTGATGCCGCAATGACCCAGCGTGCGCTGGTGGCCTATTCGGTCGGTTTGATGGGGCTGATCGTGGTGAAGGTGCTGGCTCCGGGCTTCTACTCGCGGCAGAACATCAAGACGCCGGTGAAGATTGCTCTCTTCACGCTGCTGGCAACCCAGGCGATGAATCTGGCATTTATTGGTCCACTGAAGCATGCCGGTCTGTCGCTGTCGATCGGTCTGGCGGCCTGCCTGAATGCCGCGCTGCTTTACTGGCAGCTGCGCAAGCAGGATATTTTCCAGCCGCAGCCGGGCTGGGCGAGTTTCCTGGTGCGTCTGTTCTTCGCCGTTGTGGCGATGGCGGCGGCGCTGGTCGGCGTGCTCTATCTGATGCCCGACTGGGCTACCGGCAACATGCTGTGGCGGTTAATCCGTCTGGCAGCGGTCTGTGCGGTGGGTGGCGGCGTCTACTTTGCCGTGCTGGGCCTGTTAGGTTTCCGCCCGCGTGATTTTGCCCGCCGCACCGTGGCATAAACAGAAAAACCCCGCAGCGCAGGCGCGGCGGGGTAAAGTCTGACAATAATTACGCTTTACGGCTGACGGGCGCGCTGTGGATCGCCTGGCCGTCGGGGCCATAAAATTTTTGTGACTGATAAGGCTTCAGTACCTGCAACGCATGCTCGTTATGACTGATTTGATGATTGAGCAGCATACCGTTGTGTAGATTGGTATCGCGTAATTTTACCGTGTGATCCTGAATCGATGACCAGCGTCTCGCCAGTTCCGCGTGGCGGCTGTAGGGCACGTGCAGCCCGGCCGCTTTTTCTTCATCGCGGCGCATTTTTTCCAGGAAGTCCAGGGTCGCAAGCAGCGAGCTTTTATCCTCGGTAATTCGCTGCAATAAGCTGCTGTTGACCTGACCCGCCGAGAGCTGTTCTTGCTCCGCATTCATCACATCGGCCAGCGACGAAAGAACTTCCAGCATTTTATCAAGCGTGTTGAGCAGCTTATCCATTGAGTTAATTACCTTGCAGTGAGTCTTTAGCTTCCTGAATCAGTGCGTCGGCGATTTTGCCGCTGTCCATCTTCAGTTCGCCGTTACGAATAGCGGTTTTCAGCTCTTCCACGCGGGCAGTATTAATGTCCTGTGAGCTGGCCTTGGTCAGCTGTGACTGTGCGCCACTCAGTACCACCTGGGTGCCGGCGGTTTCAGTGGTTTTGCTTTCCGCTGCGCGAGCCTTCGGCTGGGCAACATCATTAGTATCGCGTTGTTGAACGGTGCTGGCCGGGTTCAGTGGCTGGGTTCTGTCGATGCTCATATCTGGCTCCTGTTAACTCAGGTGTGACTACGCCTGATGCTCAATATTCTAATAGTACTACGGCTGTTATTAACACTATCGGCAGAACTGATGCCTTCTTTAGTGGTTTATAGCGATATCAGAATATTCCCATCCGAGTCGACTTTGCCCATCACAATCTGGCCGGAGCTCATGCGTACCCTGACCGACTGCAGGGCCGTTGCGTTGTTCATTGCTTTGCCTTCGCTGCTGATATTGAAGCCGTCGCCGCTGGCGGTCACGGTGACCATCTGCCCGGCTTTTACGCGCCACGGCTGGCGCATCATCATCTGGGTTACCGGCTGGCCGGGATTGATATCGCGCAGGGTGATGGCACCTACCGCATCTTCAGCTTTCATCAGCGTGCGGGCGGGCAGAGTATCTAAGCGGCCCTGCTGCATACGCAGATCGCCAGCGGCGATAGCGGTTCCGCGCGGCACCTGGCGGGTGGCCACCAGATAACTGCCGCTGACCTGCACCTGCACCTGAATATAGCGGCGGTTCTGATCGCAGTTGGCCGCGACGCTGATATTGCCCCACATGCGGCTGTTGCCCGGCAGGGAGAACTGCGGCGCATCACAGGCGGGCCACATATTCTGCGGTGTCTTCACCACCACGCTCAGGTTATCGGCACCCTGGCCGTTTTCCCCATAGCGGTTTTTAAAAAACTGGTTGAGCTGTGCGTTGAGATCGCCAGCAGTGGCGGTGACGCTCGCCAGGCTCAGCAGCGCGCTTAACAGCAGTGTGGCTCCACGCATGGCGCCCCCTCTTTTTTATCAACATGGCAGCGATTCTACCCTCGCGGGTGCGATGTCAAGGCGCAAATTAGCGACCATTTTTAGCGCTATTCAAACGATAGGCCTTCCCACCCCGAGATTATGCTGTCAGCTCTAAATTCTCACTTGCGGAGGACGCATGCTCGACAAACTGGACGCAGCACTACGGTTTAACACCGAAGCTCTGAACCTGCGCGCACAGCGGCAGGAGATCCTGGCATCCAACATCGCGAACGCAGACACGCCAGGCTATCAGGCGCGCGATATCGATTTCGCCAGCCAGATGAACAAGGTGATGGAACAGGGGCGGGCGCAGGGTTCCGGGCTACAGCTTGCGGTCACGTCGGCACGCCATATTCCTGCAGAAACGCTTCAACCCCCATCCATGGATTTGATGTACCGCATTCCTGACCAGCCTGCACTGGACGGAAACACGGTTGACATGGACCGGGAGCGTACCGAGTTTGCAGATAACAGCCTGAAATATCAGACCGATCTCACCATGATCAGCAGTCAGATCAAAGGCATGATGTCCGTGCTACAGGGGCAATAAGTTATGGCACTTTTGAACATTTTTGATATTGCCGGTTCGGCAATGGCTGCACAGTCACAGCGTCTGAACGTCAGCGCCAGTAACCTGGCCAACGCCGACAGCGTCACCGGGCCGGATGGTCAGCCCTACGTCGCGAAGCAGGTGGTTTTCCAGACTAACGCGATGCCGGGTTCACCGACCGGTGGCGTGAAGGTCGCTCAGGTGATCGACGACCCGGCGCCCGCGCGCCTGGTGTACGAGCCGGGTAACCCGATGGCGGATGCCAAAGGCTACGTGAAGATGCCGAACGTGGATGTCGTAGGGGAAACGGTGAACACCATGTCAGCTTCGCGCAGCTACCAGGCCAACGTTGAGGTTTTAAACACCGTTAAACAGATGATGATGAAAACCTTAACGCTGGGCCAATAAGGAGCTTCCCAATGAGTATTGCTGTAGGCGTAAACGAAAAACAGGCGACCACCACGCTAACGAACTCTTCATCCAGCTCTGATACCTCAGCAGCGGATCTACAGAGTAACTTCCTGACGCTGCTGGTCACCCAGCTGCAGAACCAGGATCCGACCAATCCAATGGATAACAGTCAGCTGACCTCTCAGCTGGCGCAGATCAATACCCTGAGCGGGATTGAGAAGCTGAACACCACGCTGGGTTCCATTTCCGGGCAGATCACCAGCGGCCAGTCGCTGCAGGCATCGACCCTGATTGGCCACGGTGTGATGGTAGACGGTTCGCAGATCCTGGTCGGCAGCAGCACCACCACGCCGTTTGGGGTGGAACTGACTCAGGCCTCAACCAGCACCACCGCCACCATTAAAGATGCCAGCGGCGCAGTGGTTCAGACCATTGACCTTGGCGCACAGACTGCAGGGGTTCATACCTTCCAGTGGGATGGCAAAGCGGCAGATGGCACCACCGCGGCAGACGGCAAATATACCGTGTCTATCGCTGCCAGCAACGCCACCGGCCAGCTGGTCGCACAGCCGTTGAACTACGCCTACGTCAGCGGCGTAACCACAAATTCTACCGGTGCGGTGCTCGACCTCGGCACCATGGGCACGACAACCCTGGCTAACGTTCGTCAGATCGTTTAATCCACTAATTTTGCTTCAGGAGTGACAACATGGGCTTTTCACAGGCGGTCAGTGGCTTAAACGCTGCGTCCAGCAACCTCGACGTTATTGGTAACAATATCTCCAACTCCGCCACCGCGGGCTTTAAATCCAGCACTATCGCGTTTGCCGATATGTTTGCCGGTTCTAAAGTCGGCCTCGGCACCAAAGTGGCTGCTGTGGTGCAGGACTTTGGTGACGGTACCACCACCACCACCAGCCGCGGTCTTGACGTGGCGATCAGCTCTGCAGGCTTCTTCCGTATGGCCGACACCAGCGGCGCGGTCTATTACAGCCGTAACGGCCAGTTCACGCTGGACGCGGATCGCAACATCGTGAACATGCAGGGCCTGAAGCTGACCGGCTACCCGGCATCCGGCAACCCGGCCACCGTGCAGACCGGTGCTAACCCGGTGGCGCTGACCATTCCTGAAGCGTCCATGCCGGCCAAGATGACCAGCACCGCGTCACTGACTGCCACGCTGAACTCTTCCTCTGCCGCGACCACCGGTGCGTTTAACGCCTCCGACACGTCGACCTATGACAAAAAAACCTCGCTGACCGCGTATGACTCGCAGGGCAACGAGCACACCATCAACATGTACTTCGTCAAAACTGCGGACAACAGCTGGACCGTTCACGCGCAGGATGCCTCTGCTACTGACCCGTCCACCACCGACACCACCACTAACCTGGTGTTCGATACCAGCGGCGCCCTGACCACCGCCAGCGCCAAAGCGATTAGCGTGACCATGGACAACAAAGGTGGCAGCGTCACCGCCAGCCCGTTCAGTGTGGATATCACCGGCAGCCTGCAGCAGAACAACGGTGGGTCCACTTTTGGTAACCCAACGCAGAATGGTTATGCCCCGGGTGACCTGACCAGCTACCAGATCAATGACGACGGTACGCTGGTCGGTAACTACTCGAACGAAAAAACCCAGGTACTGGGTCAGATCGTGCTGGCGAACTTTGCTAACCCGGAAGGGCTGAAGTCGGAAGGCGACAACGTCTGGTCTGCCAGTGCTTCCTCTGGCCAGGCGCTGACCGGTATCGCCGGTACCGGTAACCTCGGTACGCTGACGGCGGGTGCGCTGGAGTCCTCCAACGTCGACCTGAGTAAAGAGCTGGTGAACATGATCGTGGCGCAGCGTAACTACCAGTCGAACGCGCAGACCATCAAAACTCAGGACCAGATCCTCAACACGCTGGTCAACCTGCGTTAATACGGTTAACAGGGGAGTTCAATGGATCACGCGATATATACCGCAATGGGGGCTGCCAGTCAGACCCTCGATCAGCAGGCAGTGACGGCGGCCAACCTCGCCAACGCCTCTACGCCGGGCTTTCGCGCACAGCTAAATGCCGCGCGCGCGGTGCCGGTGGAAGGCTTATCTCTGCCTACCCGTACGCTGGTCACGGCTTCAACGCCGGGATCGGATATGAGCCAGGGCGCGCTGGATTATACCGAGCGCCCGCTGGATGTGGCGATGCAGGGTGACGGCTGGCTGGCGGTGCAGACCGCTGACGGCACTGAAGCCTACACCCGCAACGGCAATATGGAAGTCAGCCCGGCCGGGCAGCTTACCGTGCAGGGCAACGTGGTGATGGGCGACGGCGGGCCGATTGCGGTGCCGCAGGGTTCGGAAATCACCATCGCGGCTGACGGTACCATTACCGCGCTGAATCCGGGCGATGCACCGAATGCCACGGTACAGCTGGGCAAGTTGAAGCTGGTGAAAGCCAGCGGTAGCGAACTTCAGCGCGGTGATGACGGCATGTTCCGTCTCACTGCCGCTGCCCAGACTACCCGCGGCGCAACGCTGCCGCTGGACGCGACGATGAAAGTGATGCCTGGCGTGCTGGAAGGTAGCAACGTCAGCACCACCCAGACCATGGTCGATATGATCGCCAACGCCCGTCGCTTTGAGATGCAGATGAAAGTGATCTCAAGCGTTGACGAGAACGAACAAAAAGCCAACCAGCTGCTGTCAATGGGCTGATCAGAGGAATAAACAGATGATCCGTTCTTTATGGATTGCCAAGACCGGCCTTGACGCTCAGCAGACCAATATGGACGTTATCGCCAACAACCTGGCCAACGTCAGTACCAACGGTTTCAAACGTCAGCGTGCGGTCTTTGAAGACCTGATGTACCAGACCATGCGTCAGCCGGGTGCGCAGTCATCCGATCAGACCACGCTGCCTTCCGGCTTGCAGATTGGTACCGGTACGCGTCCGGTTGCCACCGAGCGCCTGCACAATCAGGGCAACCTGTCGCAGACCGACTCGTCTAAAGACGTGGCGATTAACGGTCAGGGCTTCTTCTCGGTCCTGATGCCGGACGGCACCACGGCGTATACCCGCGATGGCTCTTTCCAGACTGACCAGAATGGCCAGCTGGTGACCAACGCCGGTTTCCCGGTGCAGCCAGCCATCACCATCCCGGCTAACTCGCTGAGCATGACCGTCAGCCGTGACGGCGTAGTGAGCGTCACGCAGCAGGGCCAGACGAACCCGGTGCAGGTCGGTCAGCTGACCCTGAGCACCTTTGTCAACGATGCCGGCCTGGAAAGTATGGGTGAGAACCTGTACCAGGAAACTCAGGCCTCCGGTGCGCCAACCGAAAGTAACCCGGGCAACAACGGGGCCGGTACGCTGTATCAGGGCTACGTTGAAACCTCAAACGTTAACGTCGCAGAAGAGCTGGTAAGCATGATCCAGACCCAGCGCGCCTACGAAATTAACAGTAAGGCCGTCAGTACTTCCGACCAGATGCTGGCGAAGCTGACCCAGCTGTAATACGACGGAGAGCTTGACCGTCGCAGGTGCCGGGCTTTACTGCCCGGCCCGTTAATAAAATATTCACGTAATGAAAGGTTCATTTCCATGGCGCAGCAGATCTCATTGCCTGGACGTTTGTTAGTAGCCGCGATGCTGCTGACGCTTAACGGTTGTGCGTTAGTTCCCCGTAAGCCTCTGGTAGAAGGTTCGACAACGGCTCAGCCGCTGCCTGCTTCTCCGCCGGTGGTCAACGGCTCTATTTTTCAGGGTGTGATGCCAATGAACTACGGCTACCAGCCGCTGTTTGAGGATCGACGCCCGCGTAATATTGGCGACACATTAACCATCACGCTGCAGGAAAACGTCAGCGCGAGTAAGAGTTCTTCTGCCAATGCCGGACGTGACGGCAGCAGCAGCTTCGGGCTGACCGCCACGCCGAACGCGCTGGCTGGCCTGCTGGGCGGTGACAAAACCACCTTCGCCGGGGCCGGTAAAAATGATTTCGCCGGTAAGGGGGGCGCAACGGCCAATAACACCTTTACCGGTACGATTACCGTTACCGTCAATCAGGTACTGCCAAACGGCAACCTGAGCGTGGTCGGTGAGAAACAGATTGAGATTAATCAGGGAACTGAATTTATCCGCTTCTCCGGGGTGGTTAACCCACGCACGATTAGCGCCAGCAACAGCGTAGTATCAACCCAGGTGGCGGATGCGCGCATTGAGTACGTCGGTAACGGCTACATCAATGAAGCACAAACCATGGGCTGGCTGCAGCGGTTCTTCCTGAACATATCACCGATGTAAGAGGTTTTCATGCGTAATGTACTGATTCGATTTGCTTTGCTGCTGACGGTGGGGATCAGCGCCCTGGCGCAGGCCGATCGTATTCGCGATCTCACTACCGTTGGCGGAGTGCGCGATAACTCCCTGATCGGCTACGGCCTGGTGGTGGGGCTGGACGGCACCGGTGACCAGACTACCCAGACTCCGTTTACCACTCAGAGCCTGAGCAACATGCTGTCGCAGTTGGGGATCACCGTCCCCGCCGGCACCAATATGCAGCTGAAAAACGTCGCGGCGGTGATGGTTACCGCCAAGCTGCCGGCCTTTGGTCGCCAGGGGCAGGTGGTGGACGTGGTGGTTTCCTCTATGGGTAACGCCAAAAGCCTGCGCGGCGGTACGCTGCTGATGACTCCGCTGAAAGGCGTGGATAACCAGGTGTATGCGCTGGCGCAGGGTAACGTGTTGATCGGCGGAGCCAGTGCCGCCGCCGGTGGCAGCAGCGTGCAGGTCAACCAGGTGAACGGCGGGCGCATTACCGGTGGCGCCACCATTGAACGTGAGCTGCCAAACAACTTCGGCAGCAGCAACGTGATTAACCTGTTCCTTAATCAGGAAGATTTCAGCATGGCGCAGCGCATCAGCGACGCCATCAACAGCCGCGGCGGCTATGGCATGGCGCAGGCGCTGGATGGCCGCACCATTCAGATCCGCAGCAGCGCTAACAGCACCTCGCAGGTGCGCCAGCTGGCCGATATTCAGAATATCGACGTCTCCGTGCCGATTCAGGATGCCAAAGTGATCATCAACTCGCGCACCGGCTCGGTGGTGATGAACCGCGAAGTGATGCTGAGCCAGTGTGCAGTGGCGCAGGGCAACCTGTCGGTGACGGTGAATCAGACTCAGAACGTCAGCCAGCCGAACACGCCGTTTGGCGGCGGTCAGACGGTGGTGACGCCACAGACGCAGATCGATCTGCGCCAGAGCGGCGGAGCGTTGCAGAGCGTGAATGCCAGCGCCAATCTCAACAGCGTGGTGCGCGCCCTGAATGCGCTGGGTGCAACGCCAATCGATCTTATGTCCATTCTACAGTCGATGCAGAGCGCCGGTTGCCTGCACGCCAAACTGGAAATTATCTGATGAGTGACAACAGCCAGTCGATGATGGGCGCGGCGTATGACAGCCGCTCGCTCAACAACCTGAAGCGCCTTGCCAGCAGCGATCCGAAAGCGCATGCGCTGCAGGTTGCTAAGCAGGTGGAAGGGATGTTCGTGCAGATGATGCTGAAAAGCATGCGTCAGGCGCTGCCGCAGGACGGCATGCTGAGCACCGAACAGACGCGGCTGTACACCTCAATGTATGACCAGCAGATCGGCCAGCAGATCGCCTCGAAGGGGTTAGGGCTGGCCGATATGATCGTCAAGCAGATGGAAACGCAGAAAGCCCCGGACGAAAAAGCCGGAACGGTGCCTATGCCGTTGGATAAAGCCTTTATCAACACGCTGCCGCCGCTGGCGATGGAACAGATGGTGCGTAAAGCGGTTCCGCGCTTCAACGCCAGCGAAATGCCGCTTTCCGGCGATAACAGCGACTTTATCGCCCAGCTGTCGCAGCCGGCAAAAGCCGCCAGCGAGCAGAGCGGAATTCCGCATCACCTGATCCTCGCCCAGGCGGCGCTGGAATCCGGCTGGGGGCAGCGCCAGATCCTGACGCGTGACGGTAAGCCGAGCTATAACGTCTTTGGCATCAAAGCTACGGGCAGCTGGCAGGGCAAAACCACCGACGTAATGACCACCGAATATGAGAACGGCGAAGCGAAGAAGGTGAAGCAGAAGTTCCGCGTTTATGACTCCTACTTCGACGCGCTGACCGACTACGTCAAACTGCTGAGCAACAACCCGCGCTACGCCGCCGTCACCACGGCAGCGTCACCGGAGCAGGGCGCCCAGGCCTTGCAGGCGGCGGGTTACGCGACCGATCCGAAATATGCACAGAAGCTGGTGGGGATGATCCAGCAGTTCAAAAACATGGGTGAAAAAGTGGTGAAAGCCTATGGTCAGGATATAAAAGATATCTCCACGTTATTCTGATTTTTTTGGCTTTTGGTCTCAAGTTTACCCCGGTTGTACCGATAACCTTTTCAGGCCGGATTTGAGTTAACCCAACTTACCGGCAAACGATTCGTCAATGCTGGCTCTGCAGTTGCCGGTTAACAAGGACCCGAAATGGCAAACTTAATTAATACCGCGATGAGCGGATTGAGCGCCGCCTCCGCCGCGCTGAATACCACCAGTAATAACATCACTAACTATGCCGTTAGCGGTTATTCACGCCAGACCACGGTCCTTGCCCAGACCGCCAGCACCCTGAGCGGCAACAACTACTACGGCAACGGGGCCAGCGTCTCGGCGGTGTATCGCGAATATGACCAGTTCATCACCAATCAGCTGCGTGCCGCCAGCACTCAGGCCAGCAGCATCAGCACGCAGTACAGCCAGATGTCGAATATCGACGATATGCTGTCCAGCACCACCAATACCCTGTCGAGCAACATCCAGGACTTCTTCAGCTCGCTGCAGAGTCTGGTCAGCAATGCCAGCGACTCCTCGTCGCGTACTGCCGTGCTGGGTAAAGCGGAAGGGCTGGTAAACCAGTTCAAGGTCACCGATACCTATCTGTCCAATCTGGACAGCAGCGTCAATACCTCTGTCACCTCGACCGTTGATCAGATCAATAACTACGCTAAGCAGATCGCGAACGTTAACCAGCAGATCGGCAAGCTGAAGGGTGCAGGAGCGGGCAGCGAACCGAATGACCTGCTGGATCAGCGCGATCAGCTGGTGAGCGAGTTGAATAAGCTGGTGGGTGTTACCGTCAATCAGCAGGATGGCGGCAGTTACAACATCTCCATCGGCAGCGGCGTCTCGCTGGTGCAGGGCAGCAGCTACAGCCAGCTGGCGGCCGTGCCGTCCAGCGCCGATCCGTCGCGTACCACTATCGCTACCGTGGATGCCACCACCGGCGCAAAAAGCGAACTGCCTGAATCACAGGTGACCAGCGGTTCACTCGGGGGCCTGCTGGCGTTCCGTAAAGAGCTCGACGGTGTGCGTAACCAGATTGGCCAGCTGGCAATGGCGCTCGGCACCAGCCTGAACACCCAGCACCAGGAAGGTGTGGATGCCAACGGCGATGCGGGCGGCGCGCTGTTCAGCCTCGGCAGCCCGGCGGTGGTCTCGAACACCAAAAACAGCGGTGGGGCATCGTTAAGCGCCACCTGGGCGGACACCACGAAGGTACAGGCCTCCAACTACACCGTCAGCTATGACGGCACTAACTGGACGGCAACACGCCTTTCCGACAACAGCAAAGCCGCTATCACCGTTGACAGCACCGCGCAGACGCTCTCTTTTGATGGTCTGACGCTCAGCTACGATAAGCTGCCTGCTGCCAAAGACAGCTTCACGGTCAAGCCGGTTGCCGACACCATTACCGGAATGAGCGTGCTGATCTCCGATGAAGGCAAACTGGCTGCCGCCAGTGCTGTCGGTGGCGCAAGTAACAACGAGAATGCGCAGAAGCTGCTGAATATCCAGACCGCCGGTGTGATTAACGGCAAAAGTACCCTGACTCAGGCCTATGCCAGCCTGGTGGCGGATGTGGGAAACAAAACCAGCACGCTGAAAACCACCAGTACCACGCAGACCGCTGTGGTGACGCAGCTGACCAATCAGCAGCAGTCGGTTTCCGGCGTCAACCTTGATGAAGAGTATGCCAATCTGACGCGTTACCAGCAGTACTACATGGCGAATGCCCAGGTACTGCAGACCGCTTCCACCATTTTCCAGTCGCTGATGTCCGCAGTCAGCTGATTTTGCAGAGGAATTAAACCATGCGTCTCAGTACCAGCATGATCTATGACCAGCAGGCCCGCGGCATTGCCAACTCGCAGCAGAGCTGGTTGAAAGTCGGTGAGCAGCTGTCCAGCGGTAAACGCGTCGTCAATCCGTCGGATGACCCGGTAGCAGCCGCGCAGGCGGTAGTGGTTTCCCAGGCTCAGGCCCAGACTGCGCAATTTTCCACGGCGCGCGTGTTTGCCACGCAAAACCAGTCAACCGAAGACACCACGCTGAAGCAGGTTGCCGATGTGGTGATCAGTGCCCAGACTACTCTGGTGGCGGCATCGACCGGCACGCTGTCTGATGATGACCGCGCCTCTTACGCTACTCAGCTGGAGGGCCTTCGTGCACAGCTGCTGAACCTGGCTAACAGCACTGACGGTAATGGCCGCTATGTGTTTGCCGGCTACAAAAGCGATACTGCCCCGTTTGTCACGGACGCCACTACGGGTGAAACGACTTATGCAGGTGGCACCACGCCTATTACTCAAAAGGTAGATGCCAGCCGTACGCTGACGACCAACCACACCGGTGCACAGATTTTCGACTCCTTGACCAGTAACGCCACGAAAGAGCCGGATGGTTCGACCGGTGAAAGCAACATTTTCACGACGCTGGACACCGCGATTAAAGCGCTGAAAACGCCGCTGGCTGACGCCGATCAGACCACCGTCGATTCCGCCTCCGCCGATATGGAAAAATCGATCCGCGGCCTTAAGAACTCGCTGAATAATGTCTCTACCGTGCGCGCCGAGGTGGGGACCAACCTGCAGGAGCTGACAAACCTCGACTCCAAAGGGGATGACACTACTCTTAACCTGAAAACTCAGCTGAGCGGGCTGGTAGATGCCGATACTACCGAAACTATCTCCAGCTACACCATGCAGCAGGCCGCTTTGCAGGCTTCCTATACCGTGTTCCAGCAGATGTCCAAGCTGTCGCTGTTCAAGCTGAATTCCTGATCCCATATTAAATTTTGAGCATGCTTAAACCGGGTGTGCTCAGTTTCCCCCGCTGTCGGTATTTACCTGCCGACAGCGGGATTTTTTTTGCCTGCCATTTACGCCCGGTGGCGACCTCCCCGAGTGTACCTTGCGCGCGCACCGGGGCAGGTTTTGTCGCCTGGGTTGAGCGGGCGGTTGCCGCCGGTGTGCGAGCAGGCAATAGACGACATTGTGCGGGTGTGGGATTCACTGGCCGTTCAGGCATAAAAAAAGCCCCGGTCATCAGACCGGGGCTTTTTACTCAGCGGGACAGTTACGGACGCGTTGCCGGTGCCGTCGCCTGATGAGTGGCAGCATGACCGCCTGCGGAGCCTTTACCTTCAAAGTTGAAGTCAGGGCGCACCCAGTCGCTTTGGCGAGCAGGTTCTGGCTGGTAAGCCGGAGCCGGCGCTTTAGTCATTGGCGCGGTAGCATGGTGCTTCAAGCTGCTCTGCGCTGGCGCAGCAACGGCGGCAACGGCCGGCTCGTCACGTGCCGGAACCGGTGCGTGCGGCTCGCTGATGGCAGCTGGCTGCTCAGCGGCAGCTTCTGGTGCGTGCAGCACTTCGGCAACCTGCTGTTCAACTTCCGGGCTAACGTCAGCGACAGTTTCATGCGCCAGTTCGCTGGCCGCTTCAGTAACCTGAGGCTGTTCAGCGTGCTGGGCTTCTTCCACCATTTCTGCCACGGCATCAACCGCTTCGAAAGCTGGCGCAGGCTGCGCCGGGACCGCTTCGGCTGCCGTTTCCTGTGCAACAACTTCGTCAGCGCTGGAGATCACCGCCGGCTCTTCGTTCACCGCAGCATCGATAGCTGAAGTGTCCGCCGCTTCCACCGGAGCAATCTCCGGCTGCATTTCCGGCTGTGGTTCTGCGATATGCACAGGTTCAGCTTCTGATATCGGCGCCGCTGGCGTTTCCGCAACCGGGGCTTCTGCCACGGCTGCCGGTGCAGTCACTTCCGCCGGAGCCGATACTTCAGCGGGGGCCTCAACCGCAGCAGGGGCCTCAACCGCAGCAGGGGCCTCAACCGCAGCAGGGGCTTCGATAGCCGCAACGGTTTCAACAGCGGCAACGGCGGCAGCGGTTTCCACGGCGGCAGGTTCTGCCACATCGGCGTGACCGTAAGCGGGAACCACAGACTGATGCTCAGCATGAGTTTCGTGATCGTTAGCCTGCGCAACCGGATAGGAGACCCACACTTTCCCGGATGCCATCTCTGGCGATGCAGCAGCGTTAGCCAGCGGCATTGGGGATTGTGTTGGGTAACGCTCATCACGGTAACGACGACGACGCTGACCGCTGACGCGCAGGTGGCGCGGCGAACGGCGTGAACGGCGCGGCATGTTGTTGCTTTCGCGATCTTCGCTGTCATCGGCTTCAGCTGCAGCTGGCTCATTCACCGCAGCTGCTGGTGCAGCGGCTTGCGGTTCGAATGAACGCGCGGCAGTCTGCTCGGCGGTTTCGATACGCACTTTCTGATTCAGCTGGCGCGGTTTACGGCGCGGCATCACCTGTACGTTCTCTTCCTGCGCATCCTGATTTTCATCTACCGCGGCGACGATCGGTTCAACAATGGCCTCTTCCTGCACAACCGGGCGTTTTTCTTCCTGGTTCTGAGCCGGGCGACGACGCTGACGTTCCTGACGCGGCTGCGGCTGTGAAGGCTCGCTGCGCTCGAATTCGTCCGGCACCATGCGCTCGCTGCGTGAGTCGTTCTGCTGCGAGTTGCGCTTGTTATTGTTGCGACGGTTGTTATCACGGCCTTCACGCGCTTCATTGTTACGCTCGCGCGGGGCACGATCGTTACGTTCAGTACGCTCGCCATTGCGATCCGCATTACGATCGTTACGCTCTGCGTTACGGTCGTTATTACGCTCACCACCGCGCTCGTTGCGCTCACCGCTACGTTCGTTGCGGTCACCGTAACGCTCATTGCGCTCGCCGTTGCGGTCACCATTACGGTCGCGACGGTTATTCTGGCGGCGATTGTTGCGGCGTTCACCACGCGGTGCAGCGGCTTCTGGCGCTTTCTCTTCTACTACCGGCTGTACTGGCTGCGCTGGCTGTTTCTCTTCAGCGGCAAACATTTTCTTCAGCCCGCTGAAGAAGCGGCTCATCAGGCCCGGCTGAGCGGGGGCCGCAGGGGCTTTCGCTTCCGGTTTTGCAGGGGCGGCAGGGGCAACAGCTGCGGTAACTTCTTCTACCGGCGCCGGTGGTGCATCTGGCATCACGAAGGCGGCCAGAGCGGGCTGTTCAGGGCGCTTACGCTCGGAATGCTCTTCTTCAGACGGCAGGGCCATTTCGGCTTCGTGCAGCTTCGGCAGATGGTAGCTCAGGGTCTGAGTCTCTTCGCCGTTACGCACGCGCAGCACGGAGTAGTGCGGAGTCTGCATCTGATCGTTTGGCACGATGATAGCTTTGACGCCACCCTGACGCTTCTCGATGGCGCTGACCGCTTCGCGCTTCTCGTTCAGCAGGTATGACGCTACCTGGACTGGAACAATGGCGTGAACTTCTTTGGTGTTCTCTTTCAGCGCTTCTTCTTCAATCAGACGCAGGATAGAGAGCGCCAGCGATTCGTTATCACGGATGGTGCCGGTACCGCTACAGCGTGGGCACACGTGATGGCTGGATTCACCCAGTGACGGGCTGAGACGCTGACGCGACATTTCCAGCAGGCCGAAGCGTGAAATATGGCTAATCTGAATACGCGCACGATCCTGGCGAACCGCTTCACGCAGGCGGTTTTCAACCGCACGCTGGTGACGTACCGGGGTCATATCGATAAAGTCGATAACGATCAGGCCGCCGAGGTCGCGCAGGCGCAGCTGGCGGGCGATTTCGTCAGCCGCTTCCAGGTTGGTGTTGAAGGCGGTCTCTTCGATGTCGCCGCCGCGGGTTGCGCGCGCGGAGTTGATATCGATAGCGGTCAGGGCTTCAGTGGTGTCGATAACAATCGAGCCGCCGGAAGGCAGACGCACTTCACGCTGGAAAGCGGACTCGATCTGCGACTCAATCTGATAGTGGCTGAACAGCGGGATTTCACCGGTGTACAGTTTAATTTTGCTGCTGAAATCCGGGCGGCCCAGTGCGGCGATATGCTGGCGCGCCAGTTCGAGCACTTTCGGGTTGTCGATCAGGATTTCGCCGATGTCCTGGCGCAGATAGTCACGGAAAGCACGCACAATCACGTTGCTCTCCTGGTGGATCAGGAACGGGGCAGGGCGACTGTCTGCGGCTTTCTTAATGGCGTCCCAGTGCTTCAGGCGGAAACTGAGATCCCACTGTAGCGCATCGGCCTGCTTGCCAACGCCCGCGGTGCGTACGATCAGGCCCATGCCGTCTGGCAACTCAAGTGCCGAAAGGGCTTCTTTCAGTTCGGTGCGGTCGTCACCCTCGATGCGGCGTGAAATTCCGCCTGCACGTGGGTTATTCGGCATCAGAACCAGATAGCTGCCTGCCAGGCTGATAAAGGTGGTCAGGGCAGCACCCTTGTTACCACGTTCTTCTTTATCAATCTGTACGATCACTTCCTGGCCTTCACGCAGTACGTCCTTAATATTCGGGCGGCCGTGTGCGTTGTAGTTAGCAGGGAAGTATTCGCGGGAGATTTCTTTCAGAGGTAGGAAACCGTGTCTTTCAGCGCCGTAGTCAACAAATGCGGCTTCCAGACTGGGTTCAATGCGGGTGATCTTGCCTTTATAGATGTTGGCTTTTTTCTGTTCGTGTCCAGGGCTTTCAATATCCAGATCGTACAGACGTTGTCCGTCCACGAGGGCAACACGCAACTCTTCCTGCTGAGTTGCGTTTATCAGCATTCTTTTCATCGTAACTTACTCATTATTCTTACATTAGTGACAAAGCTGCGGGCAAAGTAACGCTGGACGTGAAAGACCGATGACCCCGTGTCTCATCGCAAAGCCGTCAACCTCACGGATGTCGGCTGCTCTTGGGGCGCAAATACTCGGTAGCCTGTTTTACATATGGAAAAACAGCGCTTTGATAGGGAGAACCGCCAGTATAATACCAGGTGAACCAATCCCGTTTTCGTCCAGGCTGCAACCCGCAGCCCGCTAAATGCCTGATTGCACAATACGTCTTACGCCATTGCTGCGTGTATGGGCTATCCGGCAAAATTTCGTATTACACCCTTATCTTTCAACTGCCATATAAAGGAAGGCTGAAAGCTATCGGGTAAACGCTTTTTTCTCGCATTCACAAGTCTTAGCGTCAAAACGGAAACATTATTCCATTGCTAAGCGGGTGATCGCAAGATGACTTTCTCCGCGTTGAGAAGTTTCTCTCAGCTTTTAGAGCGAATTGCAGTGCTTTTCAGCAGATCGTCTAAAAACCGATCATAACCTTCTGCGAAACCGTCCAACTCAGTTAAGCACAGAAAAAGAGGTGGCGCTATCACAGCGCACTATTTAGAATCGCCAACCATGAAAACCAATACTCCAGCCGTACATTTTATTGCTATTTCTGCCGATGAGGCAGGACAGCGCATCGATAACTTTTTGCGCACCCAACTAAAAGGGGTGCCGAAGAGCATGATTTATCGCATTTTGCGTAAGGGCGAAGTGCGGGTGAACAAAAAACGCATCAAGCCTGAATACAAGCTTGAGGCCGGGGATGAGGTGCGTATTCCGCCGGTGCGCGTGGCTGAACGTGAAGAAGAGAACGTGTCGCCGAAGCTGACCAAGGTGGCTGCGCTGGAAGGCGCGATTGTTTATGAAGATGACCATATTCTGGTGATGAACAAGCCTTCCGGTACCGCGGTTCACGGCGGCAGCGGTCTGAGCTTTGGCGTGATTGAAGGCCTGCGCGCGCTGCGCCCGGAGGCCCGCTTCCTTGAATTGGTGCACCGCCTGGACCGCGATACGTCCGGCATTCTGCTGGTGGCGAAGAAGCGCTCGGCGCTGCGCTCGCTGCACGAGCAGCTGCGGGAAAAGGGCATGCAGAAAGATTATCTGGCGCTGGTACGCGGGCAGTGGCCTTCGCACGTGAAGGCGGTGCGTGCGCCATTGATGAAAAATATTCTGCAAAGCGGCGAGCGCATCGTCAAAGTGAACAGCGAAGGTAAGCCGTCCGAGACGCTGTTTAAAGTGGAAGAGCGCTACGCAATAGCCACGCTGGTGAAAGCCAGCCCGGTTACCGGGCGTACTCATCAGATCCGTGTGCATACGCTCCATGCCGGGCATCCGATTGCGTTTGACGATCGCTATGGTGAGGCCGAGTTTGACATGCAGCTGAGCGGCACCGGGCTTAAACGCCTGTTTCTGCATGCTGCAGCGCTGCGCTTCACCCATCCAGCAAGCGGCGAAGTGATGCGCGTGGAAGCACCACTGGACGACCAGCTCAAGCGCTGCCTGGATATCCTGCGGAAGCAGTACCCGGCAACGTAACCTGTTATTTAACGGGGTCAGGCATGCCTGACCCGCATCACCGTCGCGCTATCATCCTAGCGGATCCACCCCTGCCTTTCTTAACATCTCACACAGCGCTATCAGCGGCAGCCCGACCAGCGTATTGGGGTCGCGCCCCGATAAACGGTCAAATAGCGTGATGCCCAGCCCCTCACTTTTAAAACTGCCTGCGCAGTTTAGCGGCTGTTCTTTGCCAACATATGCCGCAATTTCACTGTCGCTTAATTCACGGAAATCAACGCTGAATGGCTCACAGATAAGTTGCGTTGTTCCTTCGCGGCTGTCGTGCAGTGCCAGGCCGGTGTAAAACACCACGCTGTGCCCGCTGGCGGCACGCAGCTGGGCGCGGGCATTCTCCTCGGTATGCGGTTTGCCGCAAATTTTGCCCGCGACCACGCAGACCTGATCTGAGCCGATAATCAGGTGATCGGGGTATGCAGCCGCCAGTGCCAGAGCTTTCGCTGCCGCAAGGCGGGCCACCAAATCTGTCGCGGATTCCCCGGCGAGCGGGGTTTCATCAACCTGCGGTGCCGCAGTGATAAACGGCAGCTGAAGCTTGGTGAGCAGCGCCTTTCGGTAGGTGGACGTAGAGGCTAAAACCAGTTGGCGCATAATTTTTTCCAGAATATATAGCGAATCGGTGGCAGGCATTTTAAACTATGCGCCGCACAGGATGCGAATCATGGCTGAAAGATGCCGTTTTACGGCCTTTTTCTTTGACTCTATGTCGTTACAAAGTTAATATGCGCGCCCTATGCAAAAGGTAAAATTACCCCTGACTCTCGATGCGGTCCGAACCGCTCAAAAACGCCTGGACTACCAGGGTGTTTACACCCCTGAACAGGTTGAGCGTATCGCCGACTCGGTGGTTAGCGTGGACAGTGATGTTGAATGTGTGATGTCGTTTGCGATTGACGAACAGCGCCTGGCGGTACTGAAAGGTACGGCTGAAGTTTCTGTGACGCTGTGCTGCCAACGCTGCAATCAGACATTCCCGCATCATGTCCACGTATCGTACTGTTTCAGCCCGGTCGTCACTGACGAACAGGCCGAAGCATTGCCGGAAGCGTACGAGCCGATCAACGTCAACGAGTTTGGCGAAACCGATCTGCTGGCATTGGTTGAGGATGAAATCATTCTCGCCCTGCCTGTCGTTCCGGTGCATGATTCTGAACACTGTGAAGTGTCCGAGGCGGACATGGTCTTTGGCAAGTTGCCTGCAGAGGCAGAAAAACCAAACCCATTTGCCGTATTAGCCAGTTTAAAGCGTAAGTAATAGGAGTAAGGTCCATGGCCGTACAACAGAATAAACCAACCCGTTCCAAGCGTGGCATGCGTCGTTCACACGATGCCCTGACCACTGCAGCTCTTTCCGTAGACAAAGTTTCTGGCGAAACTCATCTGCGTCACCACATCACTGCGGATGGTTACTACCGCGGTCGCAAGGTCATCGTTAAGTAATTCCGCGGCTAGCGGAGCTATTTTGACACGATTGACCCTGGCGATAGATGCCATGGGCGGGGACTTCGGTCCCTGCGTGACAGTGCCTGCATCACTGCAGGCACTGGCATCTAACCCACATCTGCATCTTCTATTAGTCGGCGATCCCGACAAAATCACGTCATTACTTACCACAGCTGATTCTGCCCTCAGGGCGCGTCTGCAGATTATTGCTGCCGAATCGGTTATTGCCAGTGATGACAGCCCTTCAAAGGCGATTCGCGCCAGCCGCGGGTCATCCATGCGAATGGCGCTGGAGCAGGTGAAAGAAGGGCAGGCTCAGGCCTGCATCAGCGCGGGCAATACCGGGGCGCTGATGGGGCTGGCCAAACTATTATTAAAACCGCTGGACGGCATTGACCGCCCGGCGTTAGTGACCGTGTTACCGCATCAGCAGCACGGCAAGACCTTGGTTCTGGATTTAGGCGCTAACGTCGATTCTGACAGTGCTATGCTGGTGCAGTTTGCTGTTATGGGTGCGGTAATGGCGGAAGAAGTGTTAGCCATTACGCGCCCAAGAGTGGCACTACTTAATATTGGTCAGGAAGAGACCAAAGGGTTGATTTCGATTCGCGATGCGTCAGCCAGGCTGCGTGAAACGCCAGAAATTAACTATATTGGATACCTCGAAGGCAACGATCTTCTTACCGGTAAGACAGACGTGCTTGTCTGCGACGGTTTCGTGGGCAATGTCACGCTGAAAACGATGGAAGGCGTGGTAAGAATGTTCCTTTCGCTGTTGAAATCACAGGGCGAAGGTAAAAAGACGGTCTGGTGGTTGCGAGTGCTGGGGCGCGTTCTACAAAAGCGCCTGGCGAAGAAATTCGGCCATCTCAACCCCGACCAGTACAATGGCGCCTGTCTGTTAGGATTACGCGGCACCGTGATTAAGAGTCACGGTGCCGCGAATGAACGCGCATTTGCGGTGGCTATCCAACAGGCAGAGCAGGCGGTGCGGCGGCAAGTACCCGAGCGGATTGCTGCCCGCCTTCAAGCTGTATTACCTAAGAGTGACTGAGCGTACATGCATACGAAAATTATCGGTACGGGCAGCTATTTGCCCGAACAGGTGCGGACTAACGCCGATCTGGAAAAAATGGTGGATACGTCAGACGAGTGGATTGTCACTCGTACCGGTATCCGTGAACGTCGTATCGCCAGCCCGGATGAAACCGTGGCAACCATGGGTTTCCACGCCGCAGAACGTGCGCTGTCCATGGCCGGAATTGATAAGAACGACATTGGCCTGATCGTGGTTGCGACCACCTCCTCAAGTCACGCATTCCCAAGTTCCGCCTGCATGATCCAGCAAATGCTGGAGATTGATGATGCGGCATCTTTCGATCTGGCTGCCGCCTGCGCGGGTTTCACCTATGCGCTTAGCGTGGCCGACCAGTACATCAAAAACGGCGCAGTAAAACATGCCCTGGTGATCGGCGCTGACGTGCTGGCGCGCATGCTTGACCCTGAGGATCGCAGCACGATCATTCTGTTTGGTGATGGCGCAGGCGCAGTGGTACTGGGTGCCAGCGAAGAGCCGGGTATTATCTCGACTCACCTGCATGCCGATGGCCGCTATGGCCAGCTGCTGACCCTGTCAAATCAGGATCGTGAGCATCAGGATCAACCATCCTATGTGACCATGGCGGGTAACGAAGTCTTTAAAGTCGCCGTGACCGAGCTGGCACATATCGTTGACGAAACCCTTCAGGCCAATAATCTTGACCGCAGCGCCATCGACTGGCTGGTGCCGCATCAGGCTAACCTGCGTATCATCAGCGCCACCGCCCGCAAGCTGGGTATGGATATGGATAAAGTGGTGGTGACGCTCGATCGTCATGGCAACACCTCGGCGGCCTCGGTGCCGACGGCGCTGGATGAAGCGGTGCGCGATGGTCGTATTCAACGCGGCCAGTTAATCCTGCTGGAAGCCTTTGGCGGCGGGTTCACCTGGGGTTCGGCGCTGGTGCGCTTCTGATTATCTTTTTTGATTAATAAGAATTTTATTAATAAGTCATCGCGACTAACAGGAAATCACAATGACGCAATTTGCAATGGTTTTCCCTGGACAGGGATCTCAGGCGCTGGGCATGCTGGCCGATTTGGCGAGCGAAAACAAGCTTGTGGAAGAAACCTTTAGTGAAGCCTCTGCTGTGCTCGGTTATGACCTCTGGCAGCTGGTTCAACAGGGACCTGCTGAAGAGTTGAACAAAACCTGGCAAACTCAGCCTGCTTTACTGGCTGCATCTGTTGCCATTTTCCGCGTTTGGCAGGAAAAAGGCGGAAAAGCGCCGTCAATGCTTGCAGGCCACAGCCTGGGTGAGTACAGTGCGCTGGTTTGTGCAGGTGTCATTGCTTTTGCCGATGCGATCAAGCTGGTTGAGCTGCGTGGCAGACTGATGCAGGAAGCCGTTCCTGAAGGAACGGGCGCGATGCAGGCCATTATTGGTCTGGACGATGCGTCTATCGCCAAAGCCTGTGAAGACGCTGCGCAGGGGCAGGTTGTTTCTCCGGTAAACTTTAACTCCCCTGGCCAGGTCGTGATTGCCGGCAACAAAGAAGCCGTTGAGCGTGCGGGTGCTGCCTGTAAGGCCGCCGGCGCTAAACGCGCGTTGCCACTGCCAGTGAGCGTTCCGTCTCACTGCGCGCTGATGAAGCCCGCTGCGGATAAGCTGGCGGTAGCGCTGGAGCAACTTACCTTTAACGCCCCCGCCTTCCCGGTGGTGAATAACGTTGATGTGAAGTGCGAGACATCAGGCGAAGCGATTCGCAGTGCGCTGGTTCGCCAGCTGTACAGTCCGGTACGCTGGACAGAATGTGTAGAATTTATGGCTCAGCAGGGCGTCACTTCGCTGCTGGAAGTGGGCCCGGGTAAGGTTTTGACCGGGCTGACTAAACGTATTGTTGACACTCTGACGGCGGCGGCGGTAAACGACCAGGCCAGCCTGTCAGCGGCGCTTGAACAATAAACGAGGATGAACATGAACTTCGAAGGTAAAATCGCGCTGGTCACCGGTGCAAGCCGTGGAATTGGCCGTGCTATTGCAGAAACTCTGGTAGCTCGCGGTGCCAAAGTTGTGGGTACTGCAACCAGCCAAAGCGGTGCCGATGCTATCAGCGCCTATCTGGGTGATAACGGTAAAGGCCTGCTCCTGAACGTTACCGACTCAGCCTCGATTGAGAGCGTGTTGGAAAATATTCGTGCCGAATTTGGCGAAGTTGACATTTTAGTCAATAATGCAGGCATCACGCGTGATAATCTTCTGATGCGCATGAAGGACGATGAGTGGCAGGATATTCTGGACACCAATCTGACTTCCGTATTCCGCCTGTCGAAAGCGGTAATGCGTGCCATGATGAAAAAACGCGCGGGCCGAATTATTACCATTGGCTCCGTAGTTGGAACAATGGGTAATGCGGGCCAGGCAAACTACGCGGCAGCAAAAGCGGGTTTGATTGGCTTTAGCAAGTCACTGGCGCGTGAAATCGCGTCACGTGGCATTACCGTTAACGTCGTGGCACCCGGTTTCATTGAAACCGACATGACGCGTGCGCTGAGCGAAGATCAGCGTGCGGGCATTCTGGCGGAAGTGCCTGCAGGTCGCCTCGGCGGCGCGCAGGAAATCGCCAATGCCGTTGCATTTTTAGCCTCTGACGAGGCTGCGTACATCACTGGTGAAACGCTGCACGTCAACGGCGGAATGTATATGGTCTGATCATCACGAAAGTATTTGCGTTATTTGGGGTAAAAGCCGCAAAATAGCGTAAATCGTGGTCATACCAGCCGGGATTTAGTTGCATCTTTTTCAACATTTTATACACTACGAAAACCATCGCGAAAGCGAGTTTTGATAGGAAATTTAATAGTATGAGCACTATCGAAGAACGCGTTAAGAAAATCATTGGCGAGCAGCTGGGCGTTAAACAGGAAGAAGTTGTTAATACTGCCTCTTTTGTAGATGATCTGGGTGCTGATTCTCTTGATACCGTTGAGCTGGTAATGGCTCTGGAAGAAGAGTTCGATACCGAGATTCCGGACGAAGAAGCTGAGAAAATCACTACCGTTCAGGCTGCCATTGATTATATCAATTCAGCTCAGGCATAAGTGAACATCTCCAGGCGGTCATTCGACCGCCTGAGTTTTATCTGAACTTCCCACACAGTGTCAACTTTTCCCTCCCTGGAGGACGAACGTGTCTAAGCGTCGTGTAGTTGTGACTGGTCTTGGCATGTTATCTCCTGTCGGCAATACCGTAGAGTCCACCTGGAATGCTCTTGTTGCCGGTCAGAGTGGCATCAGCCTTATCGACCATTTTGATACTAGTGCCTACGCAACGCGTTTTGCTGGCTTAGTAAAAGATTTCAATTGTGATGAATTTATCTCGCGCAAAGATCAGCGCAAGATGGATGCTTTCATCCAATATGGCGTCGTCGCTGGCATTCAGGCCATGCACGATTCCGGCCTGGAGATCACCGAAGAGAACGCCGACCGTATTGGTGCCGCTATTGGTTCCGGTATCGGCGGGTTAGGTCTGATTGAAGAAAACCATGCCTCTCTGGTGAATGGTGGCCCGCGTAAAATCAGCCCGTTCTTTGTGCCTTCGACCATTGTGAACATGATTGCGGGTCATCTGACCATCATGTTTGGTATGAAAGGTCCTAGCATCTCTATCGCTACCGCCTGTACTTCCGGTGTGCATAACATCGGTCACGCTGCCCGTATCATCGCGTATAACGACGCGGATGTGATGCTGGCAGGCGGTGCTGAGAAAGCCAGTACCCCGCTCGGCGTCGGTGGATTCGGGGCGGCACGTGCGCTCTCAACCCGCAACGAAAACCCGCAGGCGGCAAGCCGCCCGTGGGATAAAGACCGTGACGGTTTCGTCCTCGGCGACGGAGCAGGGTTAGTGGTGCTGGAAGAGTATGAGCACGCGAAAAAACGCGGCGCGAAAATCTATGCAGAAGTCGTTGGTTTCGGCATGAGCAGCGATGCTTATCATATGACTTCGCCACCTGAAAATGGTGCAGGTGCCGCCCTGGCGATGGTTAATGCGTTGAAAGATGCACAGCTGTCTGCGGAGCAGATTGGTTATATCAACGCGCACGGTACTTCGACGCCGGCCGGTGATAAAGCCGAAGCTCAGGCGGTGAAATCCGTGTTTGGTGCTTCAGCGCACAGCGTTATGGTCAGCTCGACCAAATCCATGACCGGGCATCTGCTCGGCGCGGCGGGGGCGGTGGAGTCTATCTTCACTATCCTTGCGCTGCGCGATCAGGTTATCCCACCCACCATCAATCTGGATAATCCGGATGAGGGTTGTGACCTGGATTTTGTCCCGCATACCGCACGTCAGGTGAAAGGTATGGAGTACAGCCTGTGTAACTCCTTCGGCTTTGGCGGAACTAACGGCTCGCTGATCTTCCGTAAAATCTGATCCTGCACGTACTTATCTAAGGCCCGCACCCAGCGGGCCTTTTTTATTTGTGGCCGTTGCGGGCCGGTTCTATACGCTTCATTACCTGGAATCAGATGATTCTGGCGCGCCGGACAGGTAATCTGTTCGGGTGAAAATTACGGAGAGCAAGCATGATGTGGGTGAATGGCCTGGCGCAGGAGAGCATTGACGCACGCGACCGTGCCGTGCAGTTTGGTGACGGCTGCTTTACGACCGCCCGTGTTCTGCACGGCAGTATGCTACGACCGCAAGCCCACCTCCAGCGGTTGCAACAGGCCTGCGAGCGCCTGAGGATCGCCGGGGTTGACTGGCAGCTCCTTGCGCAGGAAATCACGGCTATCGCCAGCACGATAGATGATGGCGTGCTGAAAGTGATTATTACGCGCGGTAGCGGCGGGCGTGGCTACAGCGCCAGCGGCTGCCAGCAGCCTGCTCGAATTATTTCACTCTCCGCCTGGCCCGCGCACTACCTCAGGTTGCGCCAGACCGGGGTGCGTCTGGCGCTCAGCACGGTCCGGTTGGGGAAAAATCCGCTACTGGCCGGGATAAAACACCTCAACCGCCTTGAGCAGGTGATGATCCGCACAGAGCTTGAGCAGACCGCCGCGGATGAGGCGCTGGTGCTTGACAGTGACGGCATGCTGGTGGAATGCTGTGCGGCAAATTTATTCTGGCGCGTGGGAAAACAGGTATTTACCCCCGATCTCAGCGCCTCCGGGGTGAACGGCATCCAGCGCCAGCAGGTGATGCAACAGGTCATCGCACTTGGTTATACCCTGAGCGAAGTGCGCCAGGGCTATGAGGTGTTGGCCGATGCGGAAGAAGTGCTGATTACCAACGCGCTGATGCCGATATTGCCGGTCAGCCAGATTGAGGCGTGGCGCTATACGTCACGCGACCTGTTCAGCCAGCTCAACCCTGATAATGAATGATGTGGAAACTTCATGACTAAAATCCGAAAGATACTCGTCGCGCTGCTGGCTATCGCCGTGCTGGCTGCCGCATTCAGCTACTGGAAAACGCGTCAGTTTGCCGATTCCGCCCTGACCATTGACAGTGAAACTCTCTTTACGCTGCCGGCCGGTTCCGGGCGAGTGGTACTGGAAGCGCAGCTGGAATCAAAACACATTATCAGCAGCACGCCGTGGTTTGGGATGTTGTTGAAGCTGGAACCGGAGCTGTCGAAATTCAAAGCCGGGACCTACCGCTTTACGCCAGAAATGACCGTGCGTGAGATGCTGCAACTGCTGGCCAGCGGTAAAGAAGCGCAGTTCCCGCTGCGTTTTGTTGAAGGTACGCGCATGCAGGAGTGGCTGAGCCAGCTACGCAGCGCGCCCTACATCAAGCACACGCTGAGCGACGATAAGCTGGCGACGGTGGCCGCTGCGCTCAAGTTAGAGGGCGAGCAGCAGGGCGTGGAAGGCTGGTTCTATCCGGATACTTACCTGTATACCGCAAACACCACCGATGTGGCGCTGCTGAACCGCGCCCATGAGCGCATGGAAAAACTGGTGGATAGCGTCTGGCAGGGCAAAATGGATGATCTGCCGTATAAAAGCAAAAATGATATGCTGACCATGGCCTCAATTGTTGAGAAAGAGACGGCGGTGAGTGAAGAACGCAGTAAAGTGGCCTCGGTGTTTATTAACCGCCTGCGCCTTGGTATGCGTCTGCAAACCGACCCAACCGTGATCTACGGGATGGGCGACAGCTATAAAGGCACCCTGACGCGTAAAGATCTGGAAACGCCGACCGCCTATAATACTTACACCATCAGCGGCCTGCCGCCAGGCCCGATTGCGATGCCGGGTAAGGCCTCCCTGGAAGCAGCAGCCCACCCTGAAAAGACCAACTTCCTCTATTTTGTCGCCGATGGGAAAGGGGGGCACACCTTTACTACCAACCTGGCGAGCCATAACAAAGCCGTGCAGGTGTATCGCCTCGCGCTGAAGGAAAAAAATGAACAGTAAATTTATCGTTATCGAAGGGCTGGAAGGCGCAGGAAAAACCACGGCACGCGATGCGATAGTCAGTGAACTGCAGCGCCACGGCATTAACGATATTGTTTTCACCCGCGAACCGGGCGGCACGCCGCTGGCCGAGAAACTGCGCGATTTAATCAAACAGGGCATTGAGGGGGAGCAGGTTACTGACCAGGCCGAGCTGCTGATGCTCTACGCCGCACGCGTGCAGCTGGTGGAAAACGTGATTAAACCTGCGCTGGCACGCGGTGCATGGGTGGTGGGCGATCGTCACGATCTCTCTTCTCAAGCCTACCAGGGGGGCGGGCGCGGTATGGACAGCAACCTGATGAGCAGCCTGAAGCAGGCCGTGCTGGGCGATTTCGCACCGGATTTGACCCTGTACCTTGACGTGACCCCGGAGATTGGCCTGCAGCGCGCGCGCGCGCGCGGTGAGCTCGACCGTATCGAACAGGAGTCGCTGAACTTCTTTACCCGCACGCGTGAGTGCTATCTTGCCCTGGCCGCCGCCGATAGCCGTATCCGCAGCGTGGATGCCACCCAGCCGCTGGAACAGGTCAGCGCCGCGCTGAAGGCCACGCTCAACCAGTGGCTACAGGAACAGCAATGAACTGGTATCCGTGGCTGAACCACAGCTATCGCCAGATCCTCAGCCAGCACCAGGCACAGCGCGGGCATCATGCCCTGCTGATTCAGGCGCTGCCCGGTATGGGGGACGATGCGCTGGCCTGGGGCATCAGCCGCTGGCTGATGTGCAAACAGCCGGACGGACTGAAAAGCTGCGGCGAGTGCCACCCCTGCCAGCTAATGCAGGCGGGGACGCATCCGGACTGGTATCGGCTGGAAGCGGAGAAGGGCAAAAGTTCGCTCGGCATTGATGCGGTACGTAACGTGACCGAGAAGCTCTGGCACCACGCGCAGCAGGGCGGGGCAAAAGTCGTCTGGCTACCGGATGCCGGGCAGCTGACCGAAGCGGCGGCCAATGCTTTACTGAAAACGCTGGAGGAGCCGCCGAAGAATACCTGGTTTCTTCTCAGCAGCCGTGAACCGTCGCGCCTGCTGCCAACGCTGCGCAGCCGCTGCCTGTTGTGGCACCTCGCGCCGCCGGATGAAGCACAAAGCCTGCAGTGGCTGCATAAGCAGTGTGCCGCCGGGCTGAATGAGCGCACCGCTGCGCTGCGCCTTGCCTCCGGGGCACCGGCGGCCGCGCTTGAACTGCTGCAAGAAAAAACCTGGCAGCAGCGCCAGCAGGTTTGTCAGGCGTTGCCTGCCGCCCTGCAGGGCGATACGCTGGGCCTGCTGCCTGCACTCAACCATGATGACGCTGCACGGCGCATCGGCTGGCTCTGTTCGCTGCTGGTGGATGCCGTCAAGTGGCAACAGGGCGGCGGGCAATATATCAGCAATGTTGACCGCCAGGCTGAAGTGATTCACCTTGCCAGCCTGCTGCCCTCGGCGGCGATCGATGCCAGCCTGCGCCAGTGGATGCAGTGCCGCGATCGTCTGCTCAATGTGGTCGCGGTTAACCGCGAGCTGCTGCTAACCGAACAGCTGCTGAGCTGGGAAGCTATTGTTAAACCGGCTGCGGCCGCTTCACCGAATTAGAGAGTAATGCGATGTTTTTAGTCGATTCCCACTGCCATCTTGATGGCCTGAATTATGAAACCCTGCATCAGGACGTGTCCGACGTGCTGGCCAAGGCCGCCGCGCGCGATGTGAAATTTATGCTGGCAGTGGCGACCACGCTGCCGGGGTACAAGGCCATGGTTGACCTGATTGGCGAGCGGCCAAACGTGGCCTACTCCTGCGGTGTGCATCCGCTGAATCAGGAAGAGGAGTACGACTTCGCCGAGCTGCGCGCCCTGGCAGCCCATCCGCGCGTGGTGGCGATGGGAGAAACCGGGCTGGACTACTTTTACCAGAAAGAGACCAAAGCGCGTCAGCAGGCCTCCTTCCGCGAGCATATCCGCGTAGGGCGCGATCTGAACAAACCGGTGATCGTCCACACCCGCGATGCGCGTGAAGACACGCTGGCGATCCTGCAGGAAGAGAAGGCCGACGAGTGCGGTGGCGTGCTGCACTGCTTTACCGAAGATCGTGAGACGGCCGAAAAGCTGTTGGATATGGGCTTTTACATCTCGTTCTCCGGCATTGCCACTTTCCGTAACGCGGAGCAGATCCGTGACGCGGCGCGCTACGTTCCGCTCGACCGCATGCTGGTCGAAACCGACTCGCCTTATCTGGCCCCGGTGCCGCATCGTGGTAAAGAAAACCAGCCGGCTTACACGCGCGATGTGGCGGAATATATGGCGGTGGTCAAAGGGGTGAGTATTGAAGAGATGGCCCAGGCCACTACGGAAAACTTCTCACGCCTGTTCCGCGTCCCGATGTCGCGCCTCGCCGATTAATGATTGAGCAGCGATTTCTTTTATAGCTCGTAATTAATAGGCAGAAGTCGTAAAGTGCAGCGCCATTAAAGGCTGCTGCACTTTTTTTGTGCCGGAAAACGGCCCTTTTTTGCCGGAATCTTCTAAAGAAATGGCCCACGTTCAACGAAACGTGATAGCCATCAAACAAATTTTAACGGATTTATTTTACTCTTCGTAATAAATACCGAGAGCGCAAAGCGCTCCACCCGCAGCGGGTCCTCCCCCCTCTGCAACGCAGGCCGATCTCTCAGCCTGCGATAAAAAAAGCACTCATACTCAGGAGCTTTACACTATGTTCAAAAATGCATTTGCGAACCTGCAAAAGGTCGGTAAATCGCTGATGTTGCCCGTATCGGTTCTGCCGATCGCGGGTATTCTGCTGGGCGTTGGTTCTGCCAACTTCAGCTGGCTGCCTCTGGTAGTTTCACACGTTATGGCGGAAGCCGGTGGTTCGGTGTTCGCCAACATGCCGCTGATTTTTGCTATTGGTGTGGCGCTGGGCTTCACCAATAACGACGGCGTTTCAGCACTGGCGGCCGTAGTGGCCTACGGTATTATGGTGAAAACCATGGCCGTGGTCGCCCCGCTGGTATTACATCTGCCAGCCGAAGAAATTGCGGCGAAACACCTGGCGGACACCGGGGTACTGGGCGGTATTATTGCCGGTTCCATCGCCGCGTATATGTTTAACCGCTTCTACCGCATCAAGCTGCCTGAGTATCTGGGCTTCTTCGCCGGTAAACGCTTTGTGCCGATTATCTCCGGTTTCACCGCCATCTTCCTCGGCGTGATCCTCTCCTTTATCTGGCCACCGGTCGGTACCGCCATCCAGACGTTCTCACAGTGGGCGGCTTATCAGAACCCCGTTGTGGCCTTTGGTATCTATGGGGTGGTTGAGCGCTCGCTGGTGCCGTTTGGTCTGCATCATATCTGGAACGTACCTTTCCAGATGCAGATCGGTGAATACACCAACGCCGCGGGCCAGGTGTTCCATGGCGATATCCCTCGCTACATGGCGGGTGACCCGACTGCGGGCATGCTGTCCGGCGGCTTCCTGTTCAAAATGTATGGTCTGCCAGCGGCGGCTATCGCCATCTGGCACTCAGCGAAGCCTGAGAACCGCGCAAAAGTGGGCGGCATCATGATCTCCGCTGCGCTGACCTCGTTCCTGACCGGGATTACCGAACCGATCGAGTTCTCGTTCATGTTCGTTGCGCCAATCCTGTATGCCATCCACGCTATCCTGGCGGGCCTGGCCTTCCCAATCGCTATCCTGTTAGGCATGCGTGACGGCACCAGCTTCTCACACGGTCTGATCGACTTTATCGTGCTGAGCGGCAACAGCAGCCGCATCTGGCTGTTCCCTATTGTCGGGGTGGTTTACGCGCTGGTTTACTACACCGTGTTCCGCGTGCTGATTGTCAAACTGAACCTGAAAACCCCTGGCCGTGAAGATACCGCCAGCGAGCAGAGCACCAGTTCAGCCAGCGAAATGGCCGGTAACCTGGTGGCGGCATTTGGTGGCAAAGAGAACATCACCAACCTCGATGCCTGCATCACCCGTCTGCGCGTGAGCGTTGCCGACGTGGCAAAAGTTGACCAGGCTGGCCTGAAGAAACTGGGCGCTGCAGGGGTGGTTGTGGCAGGCTCCGGCGTTCAGGCAATTTTCGGCACAAAGTCCGATAACCTGAAAACCGAAATGGATGACTACATCCGTAACATGTAATTCATGACGTGAGTCGGGGACGGGCAATGCCCGTCCTTTTTTTTATCTCATTCCTGATGCGATCGGTACGGGACGGGCAATGGCCGTCCCTTTTTTTTATCTCATTCCTGACGCAATCGGTAGGGGACGGGCATGCCCGTCCCTTTTTTTATCTACAGCTCGATGAAGCGACTACAAATAGACCCGCAGATACTCCGTCAGGCACAGCAGCGCCATCGCCTGGCCGTAAGGCATCGAGGTCAGCGGTACCTGGCGATAGTAGTCGAGGTCGTTGCCCATCGCGGTGCCGAATGAGACCTGCGTCAGCTCGCCAGCATCATTAATGCGCTCAATCACTCCCTGTAACGCCCGTTCCGCCACCGGCGTATAGTCGCGGCTGATATAGCGTTTGCGTATCGCTTTCAGTATCCCGTAGGCAAACCCGGCGGTAGCGGAGGCTTCCAGATACGAGTCGCTATCGTCGAGCAGCGTATGCCACAGCCCGCTTTCATGCTGGCACTGCGCCAGCGCCCTGACCTGAGTCTCCAGCACCTGCAACAGATAGCGGCGCGTGGCGTGCTGTTCCGGCCAGTTCATCAGCTCGATAAAATCGGGGATGGCAATCGTCAGCCAGCTATTGCCACGCGCCCAGCGCGCTTCGGCAAAATTGTGCTGGCCGTCGAAGGTCCAGCCGTGGAACCACAGGCCGCTCTTACGATCCATCAGATACTGGGTGTGCAGCAGGAACTGATAGGTGGCTTCCTCGACGAATTCGGGGCGGTTCAGCAGCTGGCCGATCTTTGCCAGCGGCATCACGCTCATCATCAGCGTGTCATCCCACATCTGCTGGTGGTTCTCATTGTTATAAACCAGGTGCTGAATACCGTGATGTTCGGTGCGCGGCATCTCATACATCACCCACTCCGCCCAGCGCTCCAGCACCGGCAGCAGCGTCGGGTCGCGCGTCTCCTCATAGCGGCAGGCCAGCGTCAGAAACGGGCAGGCGGTGTTGACGTTTTTGGTCGGCGTGCCTTCTGCCAGCCGGGCGCGGAACCAGTCGTCAATACGTTGCAGCGTCAGCGGGTCCCCGGTCTGCTGGTAATAGTGATACATGCCGTACAGCCCGATGCCGTGCGTCCACTCCCAGCCCGCCCAGCCTTTGGTGTCAATCACCCGGCCATCGTCAAGACGCAGCAGAAACTCGCCGCTTTCGTCGGTAATGCTCACCAGATTGTCGCTGACGCGGGCAATCAGTTTGCTCAGTTCGGGCTTAGGCAGCAGGAATTCGGGCTGGCGCAGCAGCGCGCTGTACTTAACCGGGTAGACTGTCATCATGGTGCTCCTGAGGTCGGATAGCAGGGAAGGTGGGCGCCTGCGGCAGCATAGCTGCCGCAGGTTTATTACGGTTGAGGTAGCCAATATTGTTATTACCCCACAGATTTTCATAGGCCATGCCGGTCAGCGTCTCGACGGTGGCGCGTGCCTGCGCGCTTAACTGCTGAGGTACCGGCCCATCAGCCGCGCGCATCTTCAGCGTCTCTTCGCGCAGCGTGCGGTGCGTGTGCAGGTTGAGCTTAAAGCGCAGTGAGATAACAAAGCCGCAGGTCAGTATTGCCAGCGTGCCGACGCTGAGGATAAAGATAATCGTATGGCTGACCTGCGGCAGCTGCTCTGACCTGCCGGAGACAAAGCCGGAAAGCTGCAGCACGATGCCCACTACCATCACGGCACCTGCCTGCGAGGCTTTGCGCGTCAGCGTCATGATGCCGGCAAAAATCCCCTCGCGGCGCTGGCCGGTAATCGCCTCATCGACATCGGCAATGTAGGTGTAAATGTTCCACGGGATGTAATTAATACCGCCGCGACCCAGCCCGGCCACTGCAGAGATCAGCACCAGCAGCGCCAGGCTGTTGCTCATCCCGGCATACCACAGCAGCGCATAGGAGAGGGAGCTGGCGGCGAACAGCGCCACCACCAGGCGGTAAGCCGGCGCCGGGCCGATACGAATGCACAGCGGGATCATGCCGATCACCGCAATAAACTGCAGAACCGCCATGGTGCCCATCAGATTGGCAGCCAGCTGCGCACCCTGCATCAGCACAAACACCACGTACCAGGTAAACACCGCGTTAAACACGTCCTGCGCAATATAGCCGCCGAGATACATCCCCAGATGCTGGCGGAAGATACGAATGCGCAGCGTGGAAGCCAGCTCCACATACAGCCGTTGCAGGCTCTGACGCAGGTTAAGCTGCTGTTTCTCCGCCATGGCGCGCTGCGACTCGGCCGACAGGGCATCTGCCGGGCGCTCCCAGGTGAACGCCCACACCAGCATCAGCACGATGGCGCACAGGGTGGAGAACACCAGGCTGGCATAGAAAAATGACACCGCATTGTCCTTGCCAAAAATCCCCAGCAGAATGCCGGGCAGAAACGCGGCGAGAATGGTTGAGAGCTGGGCCAGTGCGATGCGCGCGCCGGAAAAGCGGGTTTTCTGCTTAAAATCGTCGGTCATTTCCGGTACCAGGGTTTCATACGGCACCAGCACCATGGTGTAGACGATATCAAACGCCAGGTAGGTCAGCAGATACCACAGATAGCTCATCTCTCCGACCCACATCAGGCTGTAGCTGAATACGCCGGGAATACCGAGCAGGATGAAGAATTTACGGCGGCCAAAGCGTTTTCCCAGCCGGGTGGTACCGAAGTTGTCGGTGAGAAACCCCATTAACGGACTGATCGCCGCATCCAGCACGCGGGCAAGGGCAAAGATAAAAGTCGCTTCAATCGGCGTCATGCCGCAGAAGGTGGTATAGAAATAGAGCAGCCAGGCGGCAGTCAGCGCCGTGGTCCCGGCACCGAGGAAATCCCCGGAGCCGTAGGCAAGGTAATTCACCAGTCCGATCTTGCGAGTGTGCATCAGGAAAGCTCCTTTGCTGTAGGGTGGCTTCAACCACGTATTCCGGACAACTCAGACGGATGGTGGAAAAGTAGAGTGTTCCCAACCATTCAACCTTGTCGTTTTTGCCAGCAAATTGAGCAGAGTGGCAAAATCACCGTGATTACCTTGCGGGATCTCTAAATTTATAAAACAGTGTTTCGTTTTTATCGAAAATGGCAGTTCATTCTGCGAAGCGTCACGCAAAAATAATTTTTTGACGGGCGGGCGGGGGCATAACGTCGTAAAGCCGTGCGATTAGCGAAAGAAAAGTCAGTTGCAGGTTGAAAGAAAAGGATTCTCTCGCTCATACTGCGGTAACTTATATTACGCTCAAGGACATGCAGCATGGCTGAAGAAACCATTTTCAGTAAAATCATCCGCCGTGAGATCCCGGCCGACATCATTTTTCAGGATGAGCTGGTTACCGCATTTCGCGATATCTCCCCGCAGGCACCGACGCATATTCTGATTGTGCCGAATATCTTAATCCCTACCGCCAATGATGTTGGCGCCGCGCATGAAGCTGCGCTGGGGCGCATGATGACGGTTGCGGCGAAAATCGCTAAAGATCAGGGCATCGCCGAAGATGGCTATCGCCTGATCATGAACTGCAATAAGCACGGGGGTCAGGAGGTGTATCACATCCACCTGCACCTGCTCGGCGGCCGTCCTTTAGGCCCAATGCTGGCGTCCTGAACGCCAACGACTACGGACACAAATCTATGCGGGCAAGCGTAACGGCACTCACGTTACTGGTAGCGTTAGCCGGATGCAGCAGCGAGCGCACCACCATCAATACCTCACAGTCGTTAGTGATGGAGTCGGCCGTGCTGTCGGCGGGCATTACCACCGATGAACCGAATATTGGCGAAAGGGAAGGGCAGCAGCGCGCCACCACCGTGCTGTTTAATCAGCAGGAAAAGCCGGTTCAGGTCACTTATCGCTTCTACTGGTATGATGATAAAGGGTTAGAGATCTTACCTTTTGAGCGCCCGCGCACGGTGACAGTCCCCGCGCATGGTAAAGCCGACATCTCATCCCAAACCGGTAATTTGACGGCGAGCAAAGTTCGTCTCTACCTGTATCTGTAAGGAGTTAAGTGTGAACAGGAATATCTTTAAGCTCTCAGGCGTGCTGCTACTGGCGCTGATTCTGAGCGGCTGTATCAATAATCAACAGCAGCAGCAGCCTGAGCAACCCGCCAAGGTTGAGCCCGTGCAGCCGCCGGTAACCGTGCCGGAGCAGCCAAAACCGGAACCGGGCCAGAACGTACCGCAGCCGCCAAAAATGCAGACCATCAACTGGCCTGCCAGCGTATCACCGCTAGTGGCGCAGATGCTGAAAGCAGACGGCGTCACGGCGGGCAGCGTACTGCTGGTGGATAACGTGAAGAACAGCACTAACGGCAGCCTGCAGAGCGCGAAAGCGACCGCGGCGCTGCAAAGCTCGCTGGCGAACAACGCGCAGTTTACCCTCGTCACCTCGCAGCAGCTGGCGGTAGCGAAACAGACGCTGGGGCTCTCCGCAGAGGACAGTCTGGTGTCGCGCAGCAAAGCGATTGGCCTGGCGCGCTATGTCGGCGCCCAGTACGTGCTTTACAGCAATGCCGAAGGTGACGTGAAGTCACCGACGCTGCAGATGCAGCTGATGCTGGTGCAGACCGGCGAAATCATCTGGTCAGGCAGCGGTGCCGTCCAGCACTGATCCCGCGCTCGACAGGCTGATCGGGCAACAGTTTCCGGCGGCGAGTGCCGCCGGTTCCTTTTCTGCGCTCAGCGGATTGAGCGGCTACAGCGTGCAGGTCTCGCTGGGCGATCGCAAATTTCTGGCACGGCGGGCAGCCAGCGGGCAGACCATGCCGGGGGTTGACCGCCAGCGCGAATATCGTCTGCTGCGTAAACTGGCCGCCAGTGGCCTGACGCCTGGCGTACACGGCAGGAATAGCGACTGGCTGCTGCTGGGGTGGCAGCCAGGCGACGTACTGAGCGCCGGGCAGCTGGACAGCTGGCTGGAGGGGCTGGTGGATGAGGTTGTCAGCTTACATCACCAGCCGCTGAGCGGTTATCGCCTGCAGCTGATGCCGCTGCTGATGGATTACTGGCAGCGCAGCCAGCCGCAGCGCCGCACCGTTCAGTGGCTGCGCGCGCTGCGGCAGCTGCAGCGTCAGGGTCAACCGCATCCGCTGCGGCTGGCGGTGCTGCATATGGATCTCCACTGCGGAAATCTGGTCGCCGAAGGCAGCCGGCTGCGCTTTATTGACTGGGAGTACGCAGCGGATGGCGATGTGGCGCTGGAGCTGGCCGCCATCATCAGCGCCAATGGGCTGGACGGCGCGCAGCAACAGCGGCTTATTACCCGTTATGCCACGCGTCAGCAGCTGAACATTGACGCGCTGAGCGGCCAGATCCAGCGCTGGCAGCCGTGGCTGTCTCTGCTGGCGACCAGCTGGTACGAGCTGCGGGCGCAGCAGAGCGGTGAACAACATTTTTATACGCTGGCAGCAGAAGGCTGGCAGCAACGACAGAACAAGAGGTGAAGTGTGGGACCGGTAATGTTAGATGTGCTCGGCTGCGAGCTGGATGCGGAAGAGCGTGAGATTTTACAGCATCCGCTGGTAGGGGGGCTGATCCTGTTTAGCCGCAACTATCATGACCCGGCACAGCTGCGTGAGCTGGTACGGCAGATCCGCAGCGCTTCGCGCAACCGGCTGGTGGTGGCAGTGGACCAGGAAGGCGGCCGCGTGCAGCGTTTCCGCGACGGCTTTACCCGTCTGCCGGCGATGCAGGCGTTTGCTGCGCTGAATGATGCGGCCAGCGCGGAACAGCTGGCGCAGCAGGCAGGCTGGCTGATGGCCTCGGAGATGATCGCCATGGACATCGACATCAGTTTTGCCCCGGTGCTGGATATCGGCCACGGTAGCGCGGCGATTGGCGAGCGCTCTTTCCACGAAGACCCGGCAATTGCCCTGCAAATGGCGCGCTGTTTTATTCGCGGCATGCATGATGCCGGCATGAAGACCACCGGAAAACATTTTCCCGGACATGGTGCCGTCAGTGCGGACTCGCATAAAGAGACACCGCGAGATACGCGCAGCGAGGCGGAGATCCGCCATCATGATATGCCGATCTTTCAGCAGCTGATCGCCGAGCAGGCGCTGGACGCTATTATGCCTGCCCATGTTATCTATACTGAAGTCGATCCGCGCCCGGCCAGCGGCTCATCACACTGGCTGAAAACGGTACTGCGTAAGGAGCTGGGCTTTAACGGGGTGATCTTCTCTGACGATTTGTCGATGGAAGGCGCGGCGATTATGGGCAGCTACGCAGAGCGTGGCCAGGCGGCGCTGGATGCCGGTTGCGATATGATCCTGGTGTGTAATAACCGCGCAGGCGCGGTCAGCGTGCTGGATAACCTGTCGCCGATCAATGCAGAAAGGGTCGCTCAGCTCTACCATCGGGGAACCTTTACCCGTCAGCAACTGCAGGAATCGTCGCGCTGGAAGGAGACGAGCAACGCGTTAAATACGCTGCAGGAGCGCTGGCTGGCCCATAAAGCGGCTGCGGGCATCTGACAACAGGCTGCCCGTGGCGAATCACAATGAGGATGACGATGATTATCTATCTGCATGGTTTTGATTCAAACAGCCCGGGCAATCACGAAAAAGTGTTGCAGCTTCAGTTCATCGACCCGGACGTGCGCCTGCTCAGCTACAGCACCCGCCATCCTAAACATGATATGCAGCATCTGCTCAAAGAAACCGACAAGATGCTGCGTCAGAGCGATGACGATCGCCCGCTGATTTGCGGCGTGGGGCTGGGCGGTTATTGGGCCGAGCGTATTGGCTTTCTCTGCAATGTGCGCCAGGTGATGTTTAACCCCAATCTGTGGCCGAATGAAGTGATGGACGGCAAGATTGATCGTCCGGAAGAGTACTTGGATATTGACACCAAGTGCGTCAACCACTTTCGCGAACAGAATCGTCAGCGCGGGCTGGTGTTTCTCTCCCGCCATGACGATGCGCTCGACAGCACCCGCAGCGCGCAGGCCTTACACCACTATTACGAAGTGGTGTGGGATGAAGTTGAGGGCCACAAGTTCCGTAACATCTCCCACCATCTGCCGCGCATTAACGCCTTCAAAACACTCGGTTAAACCGCCGCACCCGGCGTCACATCCAGCCGCTGAAGCCCGCTAAAGTGCGGGCTGATTTTGTGGTCTTTATTCGTACTATTCTTAGTTTTGCTAATAACATTGACCAGGATCAATTTTCTTATAGCAGATGATTTCCTCCGTGTTATTCTGACCCCAGCTCGCGAATTAATATCGCCAACCCTATGTTAATTAAGGTTATTTATTTAACTTTTAATTAACGATTGGTTCACTTTTACAGGGGGTCGTTTGACAACACCTATGAAGAAAATTGTGATTATCGGCGGAGGTGCCGGGGGACTTGAACTGGCTACTCAGCTCGGCCATAAGCTGGGCCGCAAGAAGAAAGCCCAGATTACCCTGGTCGACCGCAACCATAGCCATTTATGGAAGCCGTTGCTGCATGAAGTCGCCACCGGATCGCTGGATGAAGGCATCGACGGTCTGAGCTATCTGGCTCATGCCCACAAGCATGGCTTCAGCTTCCAGCTTGGCACCTTGACCAACCTCGACCGCGAAAATAGCCGCCTGCAGCTGGCGGAAATCCGCGATGCGCAGGGTGAAGTGCTGGTACCGGAACGCGAGCTGGCCTACGACACGCTGGTGATGGCGCTGGGCAGTACCTCCAACGACTTCGGTACGCCGGGCGTGAAGGATAACTGTATCTTCCTCGATAACCCGCACCAGGCGCGCCGTTTCCACAACGAAATGCTGAACCTGTTCCTGAAGTTCTCTGCCAGCGAAGGCACGCAGGAGAAGGTCAATATCGCTATCGTTGGCGGCGGTGCCACCGGCGTAGAGCTGTCAGCCGAGCTGCACAACGCGGTTAAGCAGCTGCACAGCTATGGCTATAAAGGTCTGGATAACCAGGCGCTGAACGTCACGCTGGTGGAAGCCGGTGAGCGCATTCTGCCTGCGCTGCCGCCGCGTATCTCCAGCGCCGCCCACCAGGAGCTGAGCAAAATCGGCGTGCGCGTTCTGACGCAAACCATGGTGACCAGCGCAGACAAGAAAGGCCTGAACACCAAGTCCGGCGAATTTATCGAAGCTGATCTGATGGTCTGGGCTGCAGGCATCAAAGCACCGGACTTTATGAAAGATCTGGGCGGTCTGGAAACCAACCGCATCAACCAGCTGGTGGTTGAGCCAACGCTGCAAACCACGCGCGACCCGAATATCTACGCGATTGGCGACTGCGCTTCCTGCGCGCTGCCGTCCGGGGGTTTTGTACCGCCGCGTGCGCAGTCCGCGCACCAGATGGCTTCCCGCGTGCTGGCCAACATTCTGGCAGAGATGAAAGGGCAGCCGCAGAAGCCCTACGTCTATAAAGATCATGGCTCGCTGGTCTCCCTGTCCCGTTTCAGCACCGTGGGCAGCCTGATGGGTAACCTGATGCGCGGTTCAATGATGGTCGAAGGGCGCATTGCGCGTTTCGTTTACATCTCACTGTATCGTATGCACCAGGTGGCGCTGCACGGCTACTTTAAAACCGGTCTGATGATGCTGGTGGGCAGTATTAACCGTGTGATCCGTCCACGAATGAAGCTGCATTAATCCCGCCGCTTTCTGTAAAATAAACGGCTTATAGTGCCACTAGCTATAAGCCGTTGTTCTGATAGCGCCGTCTGAACCCCCCGTTAAGAACTCTCTTAAAAGCTTTCTCTTATCATGCGCTGGCCCTTTTTCTTCCAGTATTCTTATTGTCACATTCGCTCACTCGACGCAAACTCAACACTCATTACCACGGCGCGTCGCGCACGCCGGGAATGCCGTAGCTGTTACAGGACGTCTCAGCAGGCAATCATGCGCGGTAACAATTTCAGGAGGTTTTCCTGTGAATAAATCAATGTTAGCGGGTATTGGCATCGGTGTAGCAGCCGCCCTGGGTGTGGCCGCTGTGGCAAGTATGAACGTGTTCGATCGCGGACCGCAGTACGCGCAGGTGCTCTCTGCGACGCCGATCAAAGAGACGCTGAAGAACCCGCGTCAGGAATGCCGCAACGTCACGCTGACGCATCGCCGCGCCGTGCAGGATGAAAATCGCATCGCCGGTTCCGTGCTGGGCGCGGTAGCGGGCGGGGTACTGGGTCACCAGTTTGGTGGCGGTCGTGGTCGCGATGTGGCAACGGTAGCGGGTGCGCTGGCCGGCGGCTACGGCGGTAACCAGGTGCAGGGCGCTCTGCAGGATCGTGATACTTACACCACTTCCGAGCAGCGCTGCAAAACCGTCTACGACAAGCAGGAAAAGATGCTGGGCTATGACGTCACCTATAAAATTGGTGACCAGCAGGGTAAAATCCGTATGGAAAACGACCCCGGCACGCGCATCCCGCTCGATAATAACGGTCAGCTGGTGCTGAGCGACAAAGCGTAATAGCATCCTGGCGCGATGTTTTGTAGGGGCGGACCTTCTTTTACGGTCCGCCCCTAATATTTGGGCCGACCCGAAAAGCGGTCGGCCCCTACAATATTCAGGTTATCGGCATCACCTGTAGGGGCGGACCCTTTTTTTCGGTCCGCCCTTGTTGTTTGCGTTATGAGTTACGCTGCCGCGTTCTCCAGCATCTTATCCATAAACTCCCGCACCCAGCCCATACGCACTTTGCGCTCGCCGAGGTCGCGCATAAACTTAATGCGCGTCGGGCCGTCCAGCCGCCAGTGCTGCGGATCTTTCTGCAGCAGGCCAATCAGCCAGGCCGGGTCAACCTTATTTTTCTCGGCGAACTCAACGAAGCCGCCTTTCTCGCTGGCTTCCACCTTACGCACGCCCAGCTTCTTCGCCACCAGACGCAGCCCGGCGATATCCAGCAGGTTACGCGCTGCATCCGGCAGCAGGCCAAAGCGGTCGATCAGCTCAACCTTGAGGTCATCCAGCTCGCCGGACTCCTGCGCGCTGGCAATCCGCTTATAGAAGGAGAGGCGGGTATTAACATCCGGGATAAAGTCATCCGGCAGCAGCGCAGGCATGCGCAGCTCGATCTCCGTCTGGCTGTTGGTGAGATCCTCGAGCGAGGGTTCACGGCCCTCCTTCAGCGCATCAACGGCGTTTTCCAGCAGCTCCATATACAGCGAGAAGCCGATCGTTTCCATCTGGCCGCTCTGACCTTCTCCCAGCAGCTCACCGGCACCGCGGATTTCCAGATCGTGCGTTGCCAGCGCGAAGCCCGCGCCCAAATCTTCCAGCGAGGCGAGCGCCTCCAGGCGTTTGTGCGCATCGGTGGTCATCGCTTTCGGGTGCGGAGTCAACAGCCAGGCGTAGGCCTGATGGTGAGAACGGCCCACGCGGCCACGCAGCTGGTGAAGCTGCGCCAGACCAAAGTGATCGGCACGTTCGATAATAATGGTGTTAGCGGTCGGAATATCGATACCGGTTTCGATGATGGTGGTACACACCAGCACGTTAAACCGCTGGTGGTGGAAATCGTTCATCACCCGTTCCAGCTCGCGCTCGCGCATCTGACCATGGCCGATAGCCACACGCGCTTCAGGCACCAGTTCGGAGAGACGCTGTGCGGCCTTCTCGATATTTTCGACGTCGTTGTAGAGGTAATAAACCTGGCCCCCGCGCAGCACTTCACGCAGGATCGCCTCGCGCACCACCAGCTCATCGTACTGGCGCACAAAGGTTTTTACCGCCAGGCGGCGGGCCGGTGGCGTGGCAATAATCGACAGATCGCGCATCCCACTCATCGCCATATTCAGCGTGCGTGGGATCGGCGTGGCGGTCAGCGTCAGAATATCCACATCGGCACGCATCGCTTTGATGCGCTCTTTATGCCGTACGCCGAAGCGGTGCTCTTCATCGACAATCAGCAGGCCGAGATCGCGCCATTTGATCTCACTCTGCAACAGCTTGTGTGTGCCGATCAGAATATCAACCTTGCCTTCCTGCGCCTCGCTCAGCACCTGCACCTGCTCTTTGGCGGTACGGAAGCGGGACAGCATCTCAATGCGAACCGGCCAGTTGGCGAAGCGGTCGCGGAAGTTATCGTAATGCTGCTGGGCCAGCAGGGTGGTCGGCACCAGCACCGCCACCTGCTTGTGGTTTTCCACCGCGAGGAAGGCGGCACGCATTGCCACTTCGGTTTTACCAAAGCCCACGTCGCCACACACCAGGCGGTCCATCGCCAGCGGCTGGCACATATCGCTCAGCACGGCATTAATAGCAGCGGACTGGTCAGGGGTGGTTTCGAACGGGAAGCTCTCGCAAAACAGCTGATACTGTTCCCGGTCATGCTTAAAGGCAAAGCCGGTTTTGGCGGCACGCTGGGCATAGATATCCAGCAGTTCGGCGGCCACATCGCGCACTTTTTCTGCCGCTTTCTGGCGCGCGCGCGACCAGGCATCGCTGCCCAGCTTGTGCAGCGGCGCGTTCTCTTCGGCACCGCCCGCGTAGCGGCTGATCAGATGCAGAGACGACACCGGTACATACAGCTTGGCATCGCCGGCATACGCCAGCATCAGATACTCCGCCTGGATACCGCCGGTTTCCAGCGTGGTCAGGCCGATATAGCGCCCGACGCCGTGCTCCAGATGCACCACCGGCTGGCCCGGATGCAGTTCCGCGAGGTTGCGGATCAGCACGTCCGGGTTGATGGTGCGGCGGCTGTCCTGGCGACGACGGCTAACGCGCTCGCCCAGCAGATCGCTTTCGCAGATCAGCGCGCGGTTACGCAGGCCGTCGATAAAACCGTGTTCGCTGGCGCCGATCAGCAGATAGTGGCCTGGCGCCTGCGCATCCGGCAGCGAGTGGATCGCCGTCGGCTTCAGCTTGATGCGCGCCAGCAGCTCCTGCAATGCTTCGCGGCGGCCTTCACTCTCTACCGAGAACACCACCGGGCCGCTGAAACTCTCCAGAAAACGGCGCAGGGCATCAAGCGGTGCTTTGGCCTGGGCCTGCACCGCCAGATCCGGCAGCATTTCATAATGCAGATTGGTATTGGCGGCTTTATCGGCCAACAGTTCGGTTTTCAGCTGCACGCGCGGCCACTGCTTCAGTTCGCCAAACAGCTCATCACTGCGCAGCCACAGGGTTGGCGGCGGCAGCAGTGGACGCATCGGATCGACGCGGCGGTTCTCATAGCGGGCGTTAACATCCTGCCAGAAACGTTCGGCACTGGCTTCCAGGTCGCCGGAAATGATCAGCAGCGTATTGGCCGGCAGATAGCTGAATAACGGCTGCAGCGGCTGCTCGAAGAACAGCGGCTGCCAGTATTCGATCCCGGCGGGCAGGGTGCCTTTGCTCACCTGCTGATAGATATGCTCGGCTTCACGGCGCACGTCAAAATGTTCGCGCCACTGGGTGCGGAACAGCTCAATTGCGGCTTTATCGGTCGGGAACTCATGCGCGGGCAGCAGATTAATCGCCGCGACCTCTTCCTGAGTGCGCTGGCTGTCGACGTCAAACAGCCGCAGGCTGTCGATTTCATCATCGAAAAAGTCAATGCGGTAAGGGCGGTCGCTGCCCATCGGGTAAAGGTCAAGCAGTGCGCCACGGGTGGCAAACTCACCGTGTTCCATCACCTGATCCACGCTGCGATAGCCCGCCTGTTCCAGCTGGGCGCGCAGCTTGTCGCGCGACAGCTTTTGCCCTTTTTGCATCACCAGCGCATGGCCGTGCAGGAAGCTGTGCGGGCAGACGCGCTGCATCAGCGTGTTAACCGGCAGGATCAGCACGCCGCGCTCAAGCGTCGGCAGTTGATACAGGGTGGAGAGTCGCGAGGAGATAATTTCCTGATGCGGCGAAAAACTGTCAAAAGGCAGCGTTTCCCAGTCCGCCAGCGCCATCACCGGCTGGTCGGTAAACTGTTTAATTTCATCCTGCAGGCGCAGTGCATTCTGCATATCCGGTGCAATCAATACCACCGGGCCTTGATGACGTTCAACCATTTCGGCACATTCAACGGCACAGGCTGCACCGGTTAATTGCCCCAGCTGGCGCTGGTCGCCTGCTCTGGTCGGCAGGTCGTAGCGGTAGAGTTCTGGCATAATCAGTTAGACGGTCTCTTGGCAAAGGGGAGATCGGAAAACCGCTGTGGTGCCGGGCGGTCCCGATTCAGCTACGCGGAGTATACCTTGATTTTAGCGGCAGTTGGGCATCCCGGCCTATTTTGGTGATTGCTGCGTATAGTGCATGCGCGGGCGGTCAATATTCGCCCAGATCAGCTCATTCTCACCATGATAGCTATGGTTGCCATCGTCCCACTTGACGTAGTAACCGGCGGGCTGGTCACCCTGTTCGAAAACATTCAGCACCACGCCTTTAATCTGTCCGGTTTTATGGCGCACGATACTGCCTTGTGGATATCTGGACATCGTTAACCCCCGCAGATACCGCCAGTAATGGATGCCATCATAGTCGCAGGGTTAACCGTCGATCATTGTCATTGAGATCAAAAAACCGACAATTAACCCCTTAATTTTGTTCAGACGTCACCGGTATTATCATCCTCAACGGCCTGATAGATACGCTGCAGGATATCCGGGAAGGCTGACTGCACGCGGCTCCAGCTGGGGATAAAGGGTTTCTCATTCGGGCGTTCAATAAACGACTGCCCGGCGTCGAGAATGGCCTGAGTAAACATCTCCACGGCGGCTTCCTCCGCATGCTGGTCGAACTTCAGGCCATTCATCGTCGCTTCATGGTTATAGATCTCCATCATATCCAGCGCGTTACGATAGTAGGTGGCTTTCAGCACGCGGAAGGAGTCGCTGGTGATATTAACGCCCATGGTGGCCATTTTACGCAGCAGCGACTGCACAATGTCGTTACTCATGCGCTTCAGTCCCCCGGTGCCATCCTCTTCGGCCAGCGGCTGATGCTTATGGTCGTAATTATCGGCAATCTCCACCTGGCAACTCTGCCGCGTGGTGTAGTTGCGATAGATCTCGGACAGCACGCCAATCTCCAACCCCCAGTCGCCGGGAATTTTAATGCCGTTCAGTACATGGGTGCGCATGGCGAACTCGCCGGAGAGCGGGTAGCGGAAGCTGGAGAGATAGTCGAGATACTCCGAATGGCCGTACACCTTTTGCAGCGAGCGCAGCAGTGGGCCAACCAGCAGGCGGCCAACGCGGCCATTCAGCTTGCCATCCGCGACGCGGGCATAGAACCCTTTGCAGAACTCATACTGGAAGCTGGGGTTCGCCAGCGGGTAGAGCAGGCGGGCCAGCATGCCGCGCTCATAGGTGACGATATCGCAATCGTGCAGCGCCACGCAGGCGGTTTTATCGGAAGCAAGGGTGTAGCCGGTGCAGAACCAGACGTTACGCCCTTTACCCGGCTGCGCAGGGGAAAGCCCCTCTTTATCCAGTTCGGCATCCAGCGCTTTCAGGCGCGGGCCGTCGTTCCACAAAATACGATGGCGCTGAGGCAGGCGCGAAAAGAACTCGCGGGCATGCAGGAACTGATCGCGGTCGGCGCGGTCCAGCCCAATCACGATCTCGGCCAGGTAAGGGACTTTCGCCAGCTCATCGACGATATGGCTGAGGGCCGGACCTTCCAGTTCCGAATAAAGGGAAGGGAGGATCAGCCCCATTTTGCGCTTGCGTGAGAAGCGCGTAAGCTCTTTTTCCAGCTCCTCCACGCTGCGCCCCGTCAGGTTATGAAAGTTTGTAATGACGCCGTTCTGGTAAAAATCGCTCATCGCTTACCTCGTAAAGGTGACCTCAGCTTACTGAGTGATAAAATGCTCAAGCCCTTCGCACCAGCCTTGCGGGCCAAAATGTTCGGTGTGATAAAGAGAGTGCTTATCCTGACGCTGCAAAATAACCGGATTTTTACTGTAGCCCTTAATCACCACCGCATAATCGACGGCATCCAGCATCTCCGCATCGTTAGGGCCGTCCCCCAGGCCAATGGTGAGCGGTGGCCCCGCCGGGTGAGGGTAGTGCTGGAGCAACCAGCGCAGCGCCGCGCCTTTACCACATCCACTGCGCACCACGGACCAGAAGCGCCCGCCCTGGATCAGGGTGAGATCCTGCTGCGCCAGATGCTGGCGGAACTCGGTGAAACGCTCCTCGCTGTCGCGCCAGATAAGGCTTTCCGAGGCCTCGCGCTGGCGTGCTAAAGCCGCCTGATGCGGGGCCAGCCCGGTCCAGTCGGAGACCTCCTTTTCACTGACTTCGGCAAAGCCGATGAACCTGAAGCCGTGCTGCTGTTTCAGGCGCTGCAGCGTGCGGCACAGCGTGGCGTAATCGGTGCCGCCCGACTCCCTGAAAGGGCCAGCGCCGCTGCCGTCATCCCACTGCACCAGCGCGCCATTTTCAGCTATAAACGGCGCACCGGCGATCCCCAGCTGATCTTGCAGCGGGACGATCTCTGCTGCAGTCTTACTGGAGCAGATAACCAGCGGGATGTGCTGCGCATGCAGGCGTGCCAGCCAGGGTTCGGCGGGTTGCCAGCTATAGGTATGATGGTCCAGTAGCGAACCGTCGAGATCGGTGATAATCATCACCGGGTCCTGCAACGTCGGCATTGGCAATACCTCATAAGTGACGGTGAGCATTGAGTATAGTCCAGAGTTTCACAGGCGCAGGGAGGGCGTAAAGCGCTCGATAGCGGTTCGACAACTCCAGGAATTATCTTAAAAGCGAGTAAGAAAAGTGACGCGAGTGACAGTCGCGGGCGGTGCGAAAGATCAGCAGTGGCGCAGGCTGTAGCCGAGAAGCTTGTACAGGCTGTGGATTTTTGTACAAATTAAACGGAAGTTAGGAGTTGTCTTAGTCAGACAATGCGTTACTCTGATGACGTCAATGAATTACCCAAGTAACGAATTCATTTCCTGTGAGAATACTTTATCCCGGCCAGTCACTGGCTGGGATTTTTTTTGCTCAGGCAGAAATCGCAGGCAAAAAAAAAGCCCGCGCTGCGCGGGCAAAATCCTTGTTACTTTTGGTAGGCGGTCTCCACTCACGCTAACATCCAGGGGTGGAGACAGCCTTTCTGCGCCTTTGGGGTTGGTGCAGTGAGCAGATTCTAAGATTAACCCCTGTCAGGAGTCTCACCGCGAAACGTAAAGAAAGCGAAAAAGTGAGACAACAGAAGACTTTACGCAGCTTTACGCGCTAACGACGCGATGATTTTTTTGGCTAGCTATACTGATCAACGGGTTAACCCCTGACAAAAACAGAAAACGGAGAGTGTATGGACTTTTTACGCATTGTGATTGCGATTCTTTTACCCCCACTGGGCGTGTTTATGCAGGTTGGTTTTGGCGGAGCATTCTGGCTGAATATCCTGCTGACGCTGTGCGGCTACATCCCCGGTATCATCCACGCGGTGTGGGTGATTGCACGTCGCTAACTGACCAGACTGCTGCGCGCCATAAAATACTCGGTTAAACTGAAGCAAATCAGGCTTGGGAGAGACCATGAAAGTTAATGAGCGCGTAACGGTAAAAACTGACGGCGGACCACGCCGTCCGGGGACGGTTCTGGCAGTGGAAGAGTTTAGCGAAGGCACCATGTTCCTGGTGGCGCTGGAGGATTATCCACTGGGGATCTGGTTCTTTAATGAATCTGGCCACGAAGACGGCATTTTCGTCGAACCGCACCCGTAACCAAAGAGGGGACAGTCATCGCTGTCACGTCGTGGCGAGGCACGCCTCGCCCGCTTCAGGCCAGCCCTGAATGCGCCGGCACAAAATTTCCTCGCCCGCCCGCAATTCCCCACAAAACGCCGTACCGACCCTTATCAACCCAAAAACTCTCGCCAGCATTGGCCTTACACTGTTTTTAACCGCCGAAAACAGTCAGGGATCCCTATGCTAATGCCGCTTGTGCCTGCCGTTGCCGAATGGCAGCGCGATGACTACCTGTTAAGCAGCGACCCGCAAAAAATCGATATCGCCTGGGTCCACCACCACATCTCCGAACACAGCTACTGGGCGCAGGGGCAAACGCTGGAAATGACCGAGCGCTCCCTCGCGGCCTCAATGCCCTTCGGCATCTATTACCAGCAGCAGCAGGTAGGTTTTGGCCGCCTGATCACCGACTACAGCCGCTTTGCCTATCTCAGCGACGTGATGATCGACGAAGCGCACCGTGGTAAAGGCTTAGGGCGCTGGTTTGCCGCCGCTATTGTCCATCACCCTGAACTGAAAACCATCAAACGCTGGATGCTGGCGACCGATGACGCGCACGACGTATACCGTCGGGCGGGCTGGAAGCCGGTGGCACAGCCGCAACGCTTGATGGAATTTATTCCTACCCCACCAGAGGATCGCACTCCATGACCTACCGCGTTGGCGTCGATATCGGCGGCTCGTTTACTGACTTTGCGCTGCTTGACGAGCGTGATAACAGCATCCGTACCCTGAAAGTCTTGTCGCGGCCCGACAGCCCCGGCAGTGAAATTACCACCGGGCTGGCGGCGTTTCAGCAGCGCGATGGCATCAATCCGGCTGATATCCACTACTTCACCCACGGCACCACCGTTGGCGTGAATGCGGTGATCCAGCGCAAAGGCGTCAAGCTGGCGCTGTTCGCCACCGAGGGGTTCTGCGACGTGCTGGAGCTGGCCCGCCTGAAAATCCCTCATATCCACGACCTGTTCTCACGCCGCCCGGCCCCGCTGATCGCCCGCGACCGCGTCTTCGCCATCAAAGAGCGCAGCGACCGCGACGGCAACGTGCTGCAGCCGGTCGAGCGCCAGAGCGTGGTAGACGCGGTAGACAGGGCGCGCGCTGCGGGGTGCCAGGGGATAGTCGTCTCGCTGCTGCATAGCTATCGCAACGGCAGTAACGAAGCGCAGGTGCGCGCGATCGTCGCCGAAATTGCACCCGATCTGCTGACCTCCTGCTCGGCCGAGATCTGGCCGATTATCCGTGAATACGAACGCACCATCACTGCGGTGATCAACGCCTATGTACAGCCAAAAGTGATCCACTACCTTGACGCGTTCGAACGCGCCCTGAAAGAGATGGGCGTGCCGGTGCCGCCGCGCATCACCAAATCCAACGGCGGAGTGATGGCGCTGGCGCAGGCCAAAGCCGAGTGCGTACAGATGGTGCTATCCGGCACCGCTTCCGGCGTGATGGGCGCCAGCTATATTGCCGAAAGCTGCGGCTTTGACCGCCTGCTCAGCCTCGATATCGGCGGCACCAGCGCCGACGTGGCGGTGATTATCGATGGCCGCCCGGAGTACGGCAGTGGCGAAATTATCGGGGATTTCCCCATCTACATTCCGTCAGTGTCGGTCACCTCGGTGGGTCAGGGCGGCGGGTCGATCGCCTGGATCGACAGTCTCGGCGTCCTGCAGGTCGGGCCGGACAGCGCCGGTTCGCTGCCGGGGCCAGTCTGCTTCCGGCGCGGCGGCAGCGAAGCCACCGCCACCGATGCCTTTGCCGCCTGCGGGCTCATTGGTCACGGCGACCTCGGCTATAACGCGGTGCAGGTCGACGTGGCCGGGGCGCGCGCGGCGGTGGCAAAACTGGCGGCACCGCTCGGTATCAGTATTGAGGAGACGGCGGAAAATATTATCGCGCTGGCGATCTCCAGCATGTACAGCGACACCAGTGGGCTGATTTCACGCTTCGGCCTCGATCCCCGTGAGTTCTACTTCCTCGCCTTCGGCGGCGCCGGGCCGATGATGGGCTGCTTCCTGGCGCGTGAGCTGAAGCTGAAAGGCGTCGTGGTTCCCCCTACGCCTGGGGTGCTGTCGGCGCTTGGCGGGCTGGTGGCCGACATAAAAAATGACTTTATCCGCACGCTGTACTGCGAGCTGACGCTGGCGGTTACGGACGACTTGCAGGTCAACGCGAGCGAACTCCGTCGCGACGCTGAAGGCTGGCTGACGCGGGAATACGGTGCCGATCTGCCGTATCAGCTGAGCTTCTCCGCCGATATGCGCTACCGCGGGCAGTCGTTTGAAATTGACGTGGCGCTGCAGGAAGCCTGGCTACTGGCGGGCGATCTCGCCGCCGTGCGTGCGGCATTTGATGCCCATCACACGCGCCTGTTCGGTCACCACGACCAGCACGCGGCGGTACAGCTGATCAACCTGCGGCTGGTGCTCTCCTCACCGACGCCGAAACCGCGCCTCAGCACCCTGCCGCAGGCCACTGACCCGGTGGCCGTAGTGCGTGAAGTGGACGCGTGGATCGACGGCCAGTGGTGGCAGGTTGGCGTGGTCGCCCGCAGCGCGCTATTGGCCGGGCACCAGCTGGATGGCCCGGTGATTATCATCCAGGACGACTGTACCACCTGTGTTCCACCGCAGATGCAGGTCGACGTCGACCGCTTTGGCAACCTGATTATTACCCCGCAAACCGGAGCGCATCATGGCAATTGATGGTCGTAACCTGCAAATCCTCGCTAACTACTGCGCGGCCGCCGCCGATGCGATGGCGTTTACCCTGATGCGCACCGCCCACTCGACCTTTGTTAAAGAGACGGAGGACTTCTCCTGCCAGATCGTCAGCCGCAGCGGAATGGCGTTTGCCTCACCGCGCAGCTTCGGCGCGCCGTGGTACAGCGGTATCGACTACGGCCCGGTACTGGAACTGATCGACGGCTACCGGGAAGGGGACATCTGCATCACTAACGACGCCTACGCGGGCAATGTGGCCACCCATTCGCCGGATATCCATATCTGGAAGCCGGTGTTTTATCAAGGTGAGATCGCGTGCTTTGTGGTCGGGCATATCCACAATACCGACGTCGGCGGCGCTGTTCCGGCCTCGCTGTCGCGCTCGCTGAGTGAAATTGTGCAGGAGGGGATCCGCATTCCGCCGCTAAAAATCATCAGCGCTGGGGTGCTGAACGAAGAGGTGGCGCGCATAATGCGCCTCAACGTCCGTGCGCCGGATCAGAACTGGGGCGACTTCAACGCGCAGATCGCCTCGGTCAACATCGGCGAACGCAAGGTGCAGGAGATTATCGCCCGCTTCGGCATTGACGATTTCCTCAGCGGTATTGAGGGGATTCTCGACTATGCCGAGCAGCAGGCACGCAGCATAATCAGCACCATTCCCGACGGCGACTATTTTTACGCCGACTATGCCGATGAAGACGGTGAGGGCGGCTATCCGTGCCGCATCGCCGTCACGCTGCGGGTAACGGGCGAGCGGTTGGAGCTGGATTATACCGGCAGCGATCCGCAGCTGATGTCGTCGCTGAATATGCCCACCGGCGGGCGCGAGCGTCATCCGCTGGCGCTGGTCGGCGTCACCTATGTGCTCTCTACCCTTGACCGTTCGCTGCTGCTCAATGCCGGAACGCTGCGCCCGACGCGGGCTATTCTGCCGCCTGGCACCATTATGAACTGCGAAGCGCCAGCGGCGGTGGGAATGCGCTCACTGACCTGCGCGATGTCGCAGATCGCCACCGTGGGGGCTTTCTCGCTGGCGATGCCGGAGCGCCTGCCGGCCAATTCGCCGGGCGGCAATTCCATTATTAATATTCGCACCGTTGACGGGCAAAACCGCAGCGTGGTGGCCTCGCTCGGCCCGGTAGGCGGCGGCGCGGGTGGCACGCCCAGGCACGATGGTCCGGACGGTTCGGGCGGCCTCTCGGCGTTCCTGAAAAATACCCCTATCGAGATTAACGAAGCGGAGGTGCCGGTACGCTTTCATCGCTACGGTTTGGCCGCCGACAGCGCCGGGGCCGGGGAGTTTCGCGGCGGGCTGGCAACGGAGATGGCGTTTGAGGTGTTCGCACCCAATACCACCATTACGGCGCGAAACCGTAACCGCTCGGTGTTCTCTTCGGCGGGCGCCGCCGGTGGCCGGGCGGGCAGCACTTCGTGGTTCCGCACCGAACACGCCGACGGGCGCGTCACTGAACACGGCAATACCGATGTGATCCACTGCGGGCCGGGGGATGTGGTGGCGATCAAAGGGCCGGGCGCGGGCGGCTACGGGCTGGCGAAGAACCGCAGCCCGCAGGCGGTATTGCAGGATGTGCAGTGCGGTTTTGTCAGCGAACAGGCGGCGCGCGAGCAGTACGGCGTGGCGCTGCAGAACGGAGAGATTGACGAGGTCGGCAGCGCCCGTCTGCGCAGCGCGATGGCGGATGCCAGCGGGGAACACTTTGACGTGGGCAGCGCCCGACGCGAGTTTGAAAGCCTGTGGACGCCGCAGCGCTATCAGCTGCTCACCAACTTCCTCGCGCAGCGCCCGGTCGTGTGGCGTCACTTCCTCAAGCACCAGGTGTTTGCGGCGGTGCAGGCAGGTGAAGGCCGTGAATTAGCGCTCGATCAGCAGATGTCTCAGCTGTTTGCGCGCTTATTACAACGCTTCCCGGCGCTGAACGTCCCGCAATCAATGTAACGCTGATGTAGGGCCCTGCTTTATTTGACCAGCGCCAGCGAAAAGCCATCCCAGCCTTTGGCGCCCACGGTTTGAATCGCGGTGGCGTCAAGGCGCGGATGGCTGCCCATCATCGACAAAAAATCACGCACGCCCTGCAGGTTCCAGTCGCTGGTGTCGCCGTCGGCCACGCGCCCGTTGCGGATCACGTTATCGCCAATAATTAACGTTCCGGAACGGGAATAGGTAATCGCCCATTCAAGATAAGCCGGGTTATTACGCTTGTCGGCATCGATGAAAATCATATCGAACGGCGCGGACCCGGCGAGAGTGGGCAGGGTATCCAGCGCTGCGCCGACGCGGATAGTTACCTTACTCTCCAGCCCGGCATGACGGATGTTTTTCGCCGCAATTTCGGCATGATGCGCTTCATATTCCAGGGTGATCACTTTGCCATCCTCCGGCAGCACACGAGCCAGCCAGATGGTGCTGTAGCCGCCCAGCGTGCCAATCTCCAGAATGCGTTTTGCCCCGACCATTCTGGCGAACAGCTGCAGCAGCTTGCCCTGGTTGGGGGCGACATCAATTGCCGGTAAACCCGCCGCCTGGTTCGCCTCCAGCGCCGCAAGCAGTGCCTCATCCTGCACCACCAGCTGCTCCACCAGATAGTCGTCGACCTGCGCCCAGCGTTGTTGATTCATCGTTTGTCCCTGCTGAATGGTAAATCGCTAATTATAGATGGGTTGAGGCGGGCGAGATGCCACAGCAGGGGGATATTTTTGATGTATGCAGGTCTACTGTAGTGGCCGACCTTCTTTTCCGGTCGGCCTTCAGCAAAATAGTGCGGGTTGACCGAAAAAGAGGGTCAACCCCTACGCGCCACCCTGGCAACAAATTGCGGGTCGGCCTTCAGTTAGCGATATCAGTTGCGGCAGATTTCCTGCTGCGGCGATCTCGCATCGGGGATAAGGGTTAACAGCCCGCAGAACGCCATGCCAACGCCAATCCACAGCGGGGCGCTCAGGCCAAAGCCGTACTCAATGCCCAGCCCGCCGAGCAGCGACCCCAGCATCAGGCCGAGGGTGATCATCGAAGCGTGCAGCGTATTCACCAGCTGACGGTTGCCGGCCGCGCCCATCACCCGCGTCACCATCGCCGGGTTCATCGTTACCCCGGTCAAGCCGACGCCGACCACCGCCGCCACGGCAATCACCGGCTGCGCAATGTAAAGCGCAAACAGCGTCATAAACAGCATCAGGCACAGCAGGCCAAAGATAATCACCGGCAGCGCAAAGCGCTGTGCCAGCCTGCCGACCACCGCATTGCCCAGTACCGTAGCGGCGCCGTAAATCACCAGTAGCCAGGTAATGGTCCCGGCGCTAAAGCCGGTCTCGTTGCTCAGGATCGGCGTGAAGTAGCTGAAGCCCGCAAACGTCGCGCCGATGATCATCATGCTGGTACTGTAGGCGCGCCACAGCAGCGGGTTTTTCAGCGCCCGCAGCTCGTCGCCCAGGCTGATATCCTCCGCCTGTAACGATTTTGGCAGCGTCATACGCGTCAGCCACAGCGCCAGCAGCGTAATCCCCACCACCGACCAGAAGCTGACGCGCCAGCCCGCGAGGTTACCAATAAAGCTCGCCAGCGGCAGGCCGATAACGGTGCCGATCATCAGCCCGCCCAGCACCACGGTGATCGCGCGTGAGATTAGTTCCGGCTTAACCAGCCTGACGCCGGTACTCACCGCGCAGCCAATAAATGCTCCGGCAACCGCCCCGGTCATAATGCGCGCCGCCATCAGCAGCGGGTAGTTACTGGCAATGGCCCCGAGCGCCTGGCTGGTAATAAATAACCCGAGAAGAATAAACAGCCCGCGGCGCGGCGGCTGCTTCAGCAGCAGCAGGGTCAGCAGCGGGCCGCCGAGCGCCATCGCCAGCGCATACACGGTGATCAAATAGCCCGCCATCGGCAGGCTGATGTTCAGGTCGGCCGTCATGATATTCATCATCGCCGCCACCTGGAATTCGCTGGTTACCATGGCAAAAACGCCGAATCCCAGCGTATACACGGCCGCAGGCAGAGAAGTGGAAGTTGCAGACATAACGTTTCCCGGAGAAGAAGAAGCAAAGAGGCAAAGTGTAGACGTTGTTCTGTGTTTGCTAGTTAGCGCACCATGCTCACACACTCGCGGCGCTTTTTAAAAACCTTCATCACTCCTTAACCGCACTGTCACACAACCCGGCCATCTTAGTGTGCAACCTGGTGGGGAGCGTTAAGGCACATTGCCTCCCCCGCTGAACGGACGGCTTCGCGGAGATTTTTACATGCTCAACTTATCCAGACATCCGACCACTTTGTATCAGGCCATCGCCGCCCAGCTGGAGGAGGAGCTGCGCAACCGCTATCGCTGCGGGGAGTATCTGCCCTCCGAAAAACAGCTGGCCGCAAACTATGCCGTCAATCGCCACACCCTGCGCCGTGCGGTGGATGAGCTGGTGGATAAAGGGCTGGTTCAGCGCCGCCAGGGCGTGGGTATTCTGGTGCTGATGCGCCCGTATAACTACCCGCTGCATGCTCAGGCGCGCTTCAGCCAGAACCTGCTGGAGCAGGGCAGCCACCCGACCAGCGAGCGCCTGCTGGCGGTGCTGCGCCCGTGCAATGCGGAAGTCGCCAGTGCGCTGGCGTGTAAAGAGGGCGATACGGTTGTCCACCTGCGCACGCTGCGCCGGGTCAACGGCGTGCCGGTCTGCGTGATTAACCACTACCTGCCGGATCTGAGCTGGTGGCCGCAGCTACAGCAGTTTAACAGCGGCTCCCTGCACGATTTTATCCAGCAGCATCTCACCGCCGGGCTGACGCGCAAGCAGACACGCATCACCGCCCGCCGCGCCCAGGCAAAAGAGAGCGGCCTGCTGGAAGTGGCCCTGCACGCGCCGCTGCTGTGCGTGCGCACCCTGAATACCTGTACCGACAGCGGCAGCATGGCGGAATACTCCGTCAGCCTGACGCGTGCCGATATGATCGAACTGACGCTGGAGCACTAAATGGAAGCAAACAAGGCACGTCAGCACTGGCTCTCCGTGCTGGCCCACAGCCAGCCTGCACAGCTACTGGCGCACTGGCCGCAGGATCTGAAGGCGGATTATCAGCTGCTGCGCCCGGCAGAAACCGGCCTGACTCGCCTGCAGGCGCGCATGGGCGGCAGCGGTAAACGCTTTATTCTGGGCGATACCACCGTGACCCGTGCCGTGGTGCGGCTGGCAAACGGGCTGTGCGGATACAGCTACATTCTTGGCCGCGATAAAGATCATGCCGAACGCTGTGCGCTGCTGGATGCCCTGCTGCAAAGCGACGGTATGCCGCATCTGCATCAGCACATTATTGCGCCGCTGGCGGCCCTGCGTCAGGAGCAGCAGACGCTGCGCTCACGCGAAGTGGCCAGCAGCCGCGTTGACTTCTTTACCCTTGTCCGGGGAGATAACTGATGACCTTACTTGCCAGCTTTAGCCATCCTGTTGCTGATGCCCAGCGCGCCTTTCGCCGCATTCTGAAAGCGATGAGCGAGCCGGGCGTAATGGTGTCGTTGCCCGCGCTGCCGGCCTGGGGGCGTGCTTCTCCGGCCGCCACGGCGGTATTAATGACGCTGGTCGACCGCGAAACGCCGCTGTGGATCGACCAGGCGCTGAACGATGATGCGCTGCTCAGCAACCTGCGTTTCCATACCGGGGCGCCGGTCACCGCGCGCACCGACGCCCCCTTTGCCCTGCTGCACGCCGCTGACGGCACGGAGATAAGCCAGTTCTCTGCGGGGGATAACGTCGCGCCGGAGAAAAGCACCACGCTGATTATCGACGTGCCTGCCCTGAGCGGCGGACTGACGTTACGCCTGCGCGGGCCGGGCCTGATGGAGCGCCGCGCCATTGCGCCGCAGCTGCCGGAAAGCGTGCTCAGCTACCTGCGTAACCGCGCGCATCACTTCCCGCAGGGCATCGACCTGATCTTTACCTGCGGTGAAAACATGATGGCGCTGCCGCGCAGCACCGTTGTGGAGGTGTGCTGATGTACGTTGCCGTTAAAGGGGGCGAGAAGGCGATAGCCGCCGCCCATCAGCTGCAGGAGAGCCTGCGCCGTGGCGATGCGAACCGGGCTGAAATCCGCTGTGAACAGATTGATCAGCAGCTGGGTCTGGCCGTGGATCGCGTGATGACCGAAGGCGGCATTCACGACCGCCAGCTGGCGGCGCTGGCGATCAAACAGGCGAGCGGCGATCTGGTGGAAGCCATCTTCCTGCTGCGTGCCTACCGCACCACGCTGCCTCGCCTGGCGGACAGCCTGCCGCTCGACAGTGCGGCGATGCGCGTCGAGCGCCGCATCTCGGCGGTGTATAAGGATCTGCCTGGGGGGCAGCTGCTCGGGCCGACCTACGACTACACCCATCGCCTGCTCGATTTCACCCTGCTGGCAGAGGGCAAAACGCCGCCCACGCCGCGTGCCGAACAGCCGCTACAGGCAGAGTGCCCGCATATGTTTGACCTGATGACGCGCGAAGGGCTGGCGCTGCGTGAGGAAGATGACGGCAGTGAACCTGTCGATATTACCCAGGATGCGCCATCCTACCCGATGCCGCGCTCGGCGCGCCTGCAGCAGCTGGTGCGCGGTGACGAAGGTTTCCTGCTGGCGCTCGGCTACTCCACCCAGCGCGGCTACGGGCGTACCCACCCGTTTGCCGGGGAGATCCGTACCGGCTATGTCACGGTGGAGATCTGCCCGGAAGAGTTGGGCTTTCCGCTGGAGATCGGCGAAGTGCTGCTGACCGAGTGCGAGATGGTCAACGGCTTTACCACCCCGGCAGATCGGGCGCCGCACTTTACCCGTGGTTACGGGCTGGCGTTTGGCCGCGCCGAGCGCAAGGCGATGGCGATGGCGCTGGTGGACCGTGCGCTGCAAACCGATGAGCACGGCGAGCGCATTACCAGCCCGGCGCAGGACGAAGAGTTTGTGCTGTCGCACGCCGATAACGTCGAGGCAGCGGGCTTTGTCTCGCACCTGAAACTTCCCCACTACGTTGATTTCCAGGCCGAGCTTGAACTGCTCAAGCGCCTGCGTGCTGAATACCAGGAGAAACACCGTGACTGAACTCAGCGGTTACAACCCCGGCTACCTTGATGAGCAGAGCAAGCGCACCATCCGCCGCGCAATCCTCAAGGCGGTGGCGATCCCCGGCTATCAGGTGCCGTTTGGCGGGCGTGAAATGCCGATGCCTTACGGCTGGGGCACCGGCGGGATCCAGCTGACCGCCAGCGTGATTGGCGAAAATGACGTGCTGAAAGTGATCGACCAGGGCGCGGACGATACCACCAACGCGGTCTCAATCCGCCGCTTTTTCCAGCGCGTCAGCGGGGCAGCAACCACGGAACGCACCGTGGATGCCACGCTGATCCAGACGCGTCACCGCATCCCGGAAACGCCGCTGGTCGAGGATCAGATCCTGATTTATCAGGTGCCAATCCCGGAACCGCTGCGCTTTATTGAACCGCGTGAGACGGAAACCCGCACCATGCACGCGCTGGAGGAGTACGGCATCATGCAGGTAAAGCTGTATGAAGATATCGCCCGCTACGGCCATATCGCCACCACCTACGCCTACCCGGTAAAGGTCAACGATCGCTACGTGATGGACCCGTCGCCAATCCCGAAATTCGACAACCCGAAAATGGATATGATGCCCGCGCTCCAGCTGTTCGGCGCCGGGCGCGAGAAGCGTATCTACGCGCTGCCGCCGTATACCAAAGTGGAGAGCCTGGATTTCGACGACCACCCGTTTAGCGTGCAGCAGTGGTCTGAACCCTGCGCGCTGTGCGGCTCGCGCGACAGCTATCTGGACGAAGTGGTGATGGATGATGCCGGCACGCGCATGTTTGTCTGCTCGGATACCGACTACTGCCATCAGCAACAAGAGAATCAGCCATGAACCGTGAATCCCCGCTGCTGGCGGTCAATCAGTTAACCCATCTTTATGCACCGGGCAAAGGCTTCAGCGACGTGTCGTTTGAGCTCTATCCGGGGGAAGTATTAGGCATCGTCGGCGAGTCCGGCTCCGGTAAAACTACGCTGCTGAAGGCCATCTCGGCGCGGCTGGCGCCGCAGCAGGGCGAGATTATCTATCAGGGGCAGGATCTGTACGCGATGAGCGAAAGCGAGCGCCGCCGTCTGCTGCGCACCGAGTGGGGCGTGGTGCATCAATACCCGATGGACGGCCTGCGCGCGCAGGTCTCTGCCGGGGGCAATATCGGCGAGCGCCTGATGGCGGTGGGGCAGCGCCACTATGGTGAGATCCGCCACACCGCAGGCAAATGGCTGCAGGACGTGGAGATCCCGCTGGCGCGGATTGATGACCTGCCGGGCACCTTCTCCGGCGGTATGCAGCAGCGTTTGCAGATTGCGCGCAACCTGGTGACCCATCCTAAACTGGTGTTTATGGACGAGCCAACCGGTGGGCTGGATGTTTCGGTGCAGGCGCGCCTGCTCGATTTGCTGCGCAGCCTGGTGCGTGATTTGAATCTCGCGGTGGTGATTGTCACGCACGACCTCGGCGTGGCCCGCCTGCTGGCGCATCGCCTGCTGGTGATGAAGCAGGGCGCGGTGGTCGAGAGCGGCCTGACCGACCGGGTGCTGGACGATCCGCATCATCCGTATACCCAGCTGCTGGTGTCATCCATTTTATAATTTATCCTGTAGGGGGCGACCTTCTTTTCCGGTCGCCCCGGCAGGAGGCACGGGAATCACTATGAACCTGAAACTGCGCGTCGAAAATCTGTCGAAAACATTTGTGATGCATAACCAGCACGGCGCGGAACTGCCGGTGTTACGCAACGCCTCACTGCAGGTGGCAGCGGGGGAGTGCGTGGTGCTGCACGGCCATTCCGGCAGCGGCAAATCAACCCTGCTGCGCTCGCTGTATGCCAACTACCTGCCGGATAGCGGCCATATCTGGGTGGATCATCAGCAGCAGTGGGTTGATCTGGTCAGCGCCCCGGCGCGCCAGATCCTCAGCATCCGCCGCGATACGCTGGGCTGGGTCAGCCAGTTTCTGCGCGTCATCCCGCGTATTTCCACGCTGGAAGTGGTGATGCAGCCGCTGCTGGAGCGCGGCGTGGATCGTGCCGAGAGCGCCGCGCGCGCGAGCGATCTGCTGGGGCGCCTCAACGTACCGCAACGCCTGTGGGCGCTGGCGCCGTCCACCTTCTCCGGCGGTGAGCAGCAGCGCGTTAACATTGCGCGTGGCTTTATTGCCGAGTCGCCAATCCTGCTGCTGGATGAGCCGACCGCCTCGCTCGACAGCGTTAACAGCGCGGCGGTGGTCGGGCTGATTGAACAGGCGCGCCAGCGCGGTGCCGCCATCGTTGGAATTTTTCATGATAACGCGGTGCGTGATCGCATCGCTGACCGTCTGCATGTGATGCAACCCGCTGCCGTGGAGCACGCCGTATGATTATCAACAACGTTAAGCTGATTCTGGAAAATGAAGTGGTGGCAGGATCGCTGGCCTGCGAGAACGGCATTATCACCGCTTTCTCCCATACGCCAAGCCAGCTGCCCAGCGCGATTGACGGCGAGGGCGGCTGGCTGATGCCGGGGATGGTCGAGCTGCATACCGATAACCTCGACAAGTTCTTTACCCCGCGACCTAAAGTTGACTGGCCGGCGCACTCAGCGATGAGCGGCCACGACGCGCTGATTATCGCCAGCGGCATTACCACGGTGCTGGATGCGATTGGCGTGGGCGACGTGCGCGACGGCGGCCACCGCATGGAAAATCTTAACAAGATGATCGACGCGATCCGCCACAGCCAGAAGCATGGCCTGAACCGCGCCGAGCACCGCCTGCACCTGCGCTGCGAGCTGCCTCACGACTCCACGCTGCCGCTGTTCGAGCAGCTGATGTGTAACCCGGCGCTGTCGCTGGTGTCGCTGATGGACCATTCGCCGGGCCAGCGTCAGTATGTGTCACTCGACGCCTGGCGCACCTACTTTGGCGGCAAGTACCAGCTCAGCGATGCGCAGCTGGATCAGTATCAGGCCGATCAGCTGCGCCTGGCCGCCCGCTGGTCGCAGCCGAACCGTGAAGCGATCGCCGCATGGTGCCGCCAGTACCATATTCCGCTGGCCAGCCACGACGACGCGACTGACCAACACGTGGTGGAGTCGAAAGGGGTGGGCAGTACCATCGCCGAATTCCCGACCACGGTCGAAGCGGCACGCGCTTCCCATGAGATGGGTTTGCAGGTGCTGATGGGCGCGCCGAATATCGTGCGCGGCGGCTCGCACTCCGGCAACGTCTCGGCGGCGGAACTGGCTTCCCTCGGGCTGCTGGATATTCTCTCCTCGGACTATTACCCCGGCAGCCTGCTGGATGCCGCGTTCCGCATTGCCCGCGATGAGCAGAACGGCATTGCGCTGCCTGCGGCCGTCGCGCTGGTCACGCGCAATCCGGCCCAGGCCATTGGCCTGCACGATCGCGGAGTCATCGCCGAAGGCAAGCGTGCGGATATGGTGCTGGTGCGCCAGCATCGCGAGCAGGTGTATGTGAAAAGCGTTTGGGCGCAGGGGCGGACGGTGTTCTGATGGGGCGGCTGATCTGGCTGATGGGGCCATCCGGCTCCGGCAAGGACAGCCTGCTGCTGGCGCTGCGCGAGTATGCGCCGCCGCAGGTGGTCGTGGCGCATCGCTATATTACCCGCAGCGCGACGGCAGGGGGCGAGAATCACGTCGCCCTCAGCGAGCATGAGTTTATGCGGCGGCGCGAGTATGGTCTGTTTGCTCTCGACTGGCAGGCGCACCAGTTTTACTACGCGCTGGGCATCGAGATCGACCAGTGGCTGGCAAGCGGGCTGGACGTGGTGGTGAACGGTTCGCGGCTGCATCTGGCCGCCGCGCAGCAGCGCTACGGCGAGCGGCTGCTGGCGGTCTGTTTGCAGGTGTCGCCCGGGGTGCTGGCGGCGCGCCTGCGCCAGCGCGGGCGCGAAGATGAAGCGCAGATCGCGCAGCGCCTGAGCCGGGCAGCGGAGCCGGTTAGCGCAGGCTGCCTGGTGCTGAACAACGACGGCGAGCCGGGCAGGACGTTGCAGGGGCTCCTAAGCCTGCTGGATAACGATAATCCCCGTCATCAGCGCTCTGGATCATCGCTGACGTAGCCGAAAAACAGATTATGCGGATCCCAGGCGGCTCTCAGTTCATTGAGCCGCTGCCACTTTTGAGCGGAAAAACAGAGCTGTGCCAGCTCCGGTGCCAGCGAGAGGTCTATTTCGTTGATGTAGTAGCCGCTGACCCAGGGCTTAACCGCGGCACTCATTTTTTTCATCAGTCGCTGGTTGGCGGCGATCTCCTGCCGGTTTTCACCAATCAGATACCATGAAACGTAGTGGGGGGCCCACCAGGTAAAGCTGCAGGGTTCTGGCACGGTAGGATTGGTATCAATGACGGAAAATCCGAACGAGCGCGAGTCCGGCGCCTCCTGTTCCAGCAGCTGCGCGATAACCGGCAGTACCTCCTCAGGATGCTCAGTAAAAAATGCGCTTTCACTGGTTCGGCTGGTGCTGTAGGCGTCAGTGGCACCCAGCGCGTCGAACAGCTCAAGGTAGTTAAGCGCGCGGTTGTGAGTGCTTTGTAACGAGCAGATCTGCGGCAGTCTGCTGTGGTTAAAAATTTCAGCCACCTCAGTGGCGGAACTGAGGTTCTCCCCAAAGGAGACAACGTTCAGAACATAGTGCCAGCGCTGTTCTGCCGGGGGGGTACCCGCAGGGGAAAACTTACCCAGGGCACCAAGAATTTCTGAACGCTGGTCGTTTGCGGGTAACAGCGTCAGGATCTCTTCCAGCGCCGGACGCAGCTTTTCCAGTGGAAAATAGAAGGTGTTCATCACGGCGGCCGGTGCCGGGTGTAGCTGCAGCTTATAGCGCAGCACCACGGCAAAAAAACCGGGCCCAACGCCGCGCATCGCCCAGTAGAGATCGGGATTTTCTGTTGCAGAGGTGGTGACGATACGGCCGTCTGCCAGCATCAGCTCTGCCGCCAGCACGGAGGCACAGCCCATACCATAAGCCGGCATGTTCCAGCCCATTCCGCCCCCCAACAGGAAGCCACCCAGCGCGACAAAACCCGTGTGCGCGCCGGGGAAAACCAGCCCGTACTGAAAGGTAGCCTGATTAAGCTGCTGGCTGAACACGCCCGGACCTGCCCAGGCCGTTTTGGCCCCGGCATCAATGGCGATAGCGCTGAATAATGATAAATCGACGGTGACGGCATTATGGCGTAACGGTGCCAGAGTGATGTTGTGGCCGGAACTGCGCAGTGCAACCTGATGCCCGGACTGAGCTGCCCAGCCCAGCAGCAGCTTAAGATCGTCACTGTCCTGCGGCTGGGCGATAAGCGCGGGGAAACGCTGCGGCTTTTTACTGTACCAGGTCATTGCCCAGAACCAGCGTAACCACTCTGGATCGGTCTGCCATACCAACACGCCTTTGAATGACTGCAGCAGCAGCGTTTTGCTCTCTCTGGCAAAGCCCGCTGCGGGGCGGATCCATCCCGGCAATATCACGCTCATTGCCGTTAACGCTTTAATCAGGCGGCGGCGAAATAGTGAATGATTGTTCATACCATCCTCAGCTTAACCATCAGTGATTATTAACAGGCAACTTGCTGAAATAGTTCGCCAGCCGTTTCATATCTTCCGCAGTGAGATTTTGGCTAATGTTTTCCATCATTCCATTTTTACGGCGGCCGGCGCGAAATGCCTGGAGTTGACTCTCCAGATAAGGTGCCTTTTGGCCGGCCAGATTTGGCCATTGCGGCGACTGACTGATACCGCCGGGTCCATGGCAGCTCATGCAACCACTGGCTTTGGCCAGCTGTTCTATTGTCCCGGCGGGATAAGTCATATCACTGTCAGTCAGGTGGGCTTCTGCGGATAAAGTGGCGGCGGTAAGGGCGGCAAGCAGCAGGCAGTTAAGCTGGCGGGTTATTCTGACTCTCATAAAAGTTCCTTTTTCGCGATTATCCTGATTCAGGGTTGCGCAGCGGGGAGTTGTTTACGCAATACGGATACGGCCGTTTCTGGCACCGCTGCCGACTGATTGCCCCAGGATGAACGAATAAAACTCAGTACGTCGGCAATCTGTCGGTCGTTTAATCTGCCGGCAAAACCCGGCATCGAATAATAAGGGCCGGGCGATGAGCTTGCAGGCTGAGTCGCGCCGTTCAGAACAATGCTGATTAACCCTGCCGGATCTGCCGAGTTAACCGCAGAATTAACAGCCAGTGCGGGGAATTTTTTACGGTAGCCAAGGCCGTTAGTTAAATGACACCCTGAGCAGTTTTTTAAATAGACTTCAGCACCCGCTTTTGACAGATCCCCACGGCTAAATGCCGTAAAAGTGCGGGTACTATAGAAAAGTTGAGGTTGTTGAATCGCGGGGGACAATGTGCGCAGATAGTCAGCCATCGCCTGAAGATCCGGCTGAGTCATATATTGGGTTGAGTGGCTCACCACATCAGACATCGGGCCAAAGGTTGCCGCGTTGTCCGTAACGCCGGTCTTTAATAGCTCAACCAGTTCATCCCGCTGCCAGTTTCCCAGCCCGCTGCGCAGCTCTGCACGTAACGACGGGGCCGCATAGCCGTCAATAACCTGCGCACCGGACAGGTAATGGCGATCGCTGTCGTCATAAGCGACTTCCTGTAAGGTGGCTGCCCGTGGTGTATGGCAGGCTCCGCAATGTCCTAATCCCTCAACATAATAGGCCCCCAGTTTTACCGGATCTTCTGGCGCATTCTGTGTGACTGGCCCCATTTTTGGCGCAAACAGCCAGCGCCACCATGTCACTGGCCAGCGCAACGATAACGGCCAGGGGATGCTATTTTTCGCGCTGGCGCAAGGCACAGCGTCAATGCCGTGGAGGAAATAAGCGTAGAGCGCCTGCATATCGTGGTGGGAAATACGACGGTAAGAAGGCCAGGGCATCGCCGGGTAGAGTGTGGTGCCATCTTTGCGGATACCCTGTCTGACGGCGTTGTCAAAATCAGCATAGCTCAGGGTGCCGATGCCAAACTGTTTATCCGGGGTGATATTTGGCGGCACCATGCCGCCAATCGGTGAGGAGATAGGCGCGCCACCGCTGAAAGGGGGCTTACCTGGCTGGCTATGGCAGGCTACACAGTCACCCACGCGAGCCAGATAAGCACCGCGCTGGATCAGTTCAGGCGTTGCGCTGATGGACTGCTTTACTGCAGCAGTTTGGGGGGGCGGAATGACAAGGGTGATACCCCAGGCAATAACGATCAGCGTCAATGGCAGCGCAATCGCGATCTCTTTCCAACCCATTTTATACCAGCGGCCCTGACTGACTAATTCTCGGCGACCGGCAGTCAACATCCTGTTTTTTCTGCACATAATCTTCCTTAATAATGACAAACCTGGCTACCAGATGAGGCGGAGTAGGCCGCTGTTTTTTGCCCGTAAAGATTATTCGCTGTTGCGCCGTCGGGTTAGCCACAATGTGCCTGGAAAATGTACGATTGTGCTATTTTCGTGACTCGCCGGAAGAATTGTTGTATTAGTTCAGGCTCCAGGGGGAGCCCGGCAACGGGCTGAGAAATCGCAAGCGCAAGCGGCGCGATGACCCTTAACACCTGATCCGGATAATGCCGGCGAAGGGATGGGGCAATTTACCTGACTTTTGCCGGTAGTCTTTCCTCAAGGACTACCCGATGACCGAACGTTTTACCGAAACACTGCGCAGTTTAAGCCAGCCACGCTGGTCACAGGCCGTCTCGCATCGCTTTGTGCACGAGCTGTATCATGGCACCGTCGACCGCCAGGTGATGATCACCTACCTGGTTCAGGATCACCGTTTTCTCGATAGCTTTCTCACCTTAGTCGGTGCCGCCATTGCCAGCGCCGACAGCGTTGACGCGCGGCTGCGCTTTGGCCGCTGCGCTGGAATGGTCTCCTCCGAGGAGAATACCTATTTCCTGCGCGCTTTAGACGCGCTGGACGTCAGCGCGGCGCAGCGTCACAACACGCCCGATAGCGCACCCACCGCCGGGTTTAAGGCACTGATGCTGGAAGCGGCGGAAACCCGCAGCTATGCGGCGATCCTCACCGTGCTTAACGTCGCCGAATGGCTCTACCTTGACTGGGCCGCGCAGGCACCACAGCCGCTGCCAACGAGTTTTGTTCATGCCGAGTGGATTACGCTGCACGATAACCCCGACTTCCGCGAATTCGTGGCTTTCCTGCGGCGTGAACTCGATCGCGTCGGGCCAGCCCAGCGTGCGCAGTGCGAGGCGTTTTTCCAGCGCGCAGTCACGCTGGAGCTGGCATTTTTCGACGCGGCTTACGCCTAATCGCTTTTTAACGCCTCGGTGACGTGGCCGATGGCGCGAACGACGTCGTCGGAGCTGTCGCGGATATCGGCAATCACGCCGCCGGCTTCCTGCACCAGCGCCAGGCCGCGGTCGGCACGCTGCAGATTTGAGGTGATGCCTTTCTGCGCCTTGCTCGCCAGCAGGTGATTCTGCTGCACCCTCTGTTCGATTTCGCTGGTGGCGCGATTGATGTTTTGCGCCAGCGTGCGCACTTCATTGGCGACCACGGCAAAGCTGCGGCCGTGCGTGCCTGCGCGCGCGGCCTCTACCGCCGCATTGAGTGCCAGCAGGTTGGTCTGGTCGGCGATGCGGCGAATGCTGCTGACAATCTGCCCGATACTGTCCGAGGAGTCGCCCAGCCCGGTGATATCACCGGAAATGCCGTGCAGTTCACCCGCCAGCTCGTTCATGGTCTGCACGCTGTTGGCAATGACGCTGGCGCCGCGCATGCTGCTCTCGCTGGTTTGCAGGGCGGTTTGATAAGCCTGCTGGGCGGCATCGCGCTCCAGCTGGTTTTTCTCCACCTGGGCGGTGACGTCGGTGGCGAATTTCACCACTTTATACAGCTCACCGCTGTCATCGAACACCGGGTTATAGGTGGCGCGCAGCCAGATAGTGGCACCTTGCTTATTCACACGCTGGAACTGGCCGGAAATAAACTCACCGCGGTTAAGCTTCTGCCAGAACAGTGTGTAATCCGGGCTGCTGCGCAGCTCGGCAGAGCAGAACTGGCTGTGGTGCGTGCCGATAACTTCGCTGGCGCGATATCCCATGGTTTTGAGAAAATTGTCGTTGGCTTTCAGCACTTCACCCTTCAGGTTAAAGGCAATCACCGCCATCGAGCGTTCAATCGCATTGGTCATTGCCCGCTGCTCCTGGGCGTCGATAATGCGTGAGGTAATGTCGGTAGCGAGCTTGACGATTTTGAACACGCGACCGTGACGATCCCGCACCGGTACATAGTTGGCTTCGAGCCACACCGGTCGATTGTCTTTCGCCACGCGCAGAAACTTATCGCTGAAGCTTTCCCCCCGATTCAGGCGCATCCAGAACTGCTGATACTGGCGCGACTGCAGCAGATCCGGCGTACAGAACATGCTGTGATGCTGGCCAACTATCTCCTCTGATTTATAACCCATCTTCTCCAGAAACAGGGCATTAGCGGTGATAATGGTGCCATCGGCCATGAATTCAATCATGGCGATAGAGTCGTTTAACGAGTCGAGCGTGGCAGAAGAGTGTGAGCGTTTCTGCCACGCAAGGCGTGACGTGATTCCTGATGCAATAGTAGAAAACATGGTGAACCTTATTATTAGATTGGGTCTCGTCAGGATTATCGGCGCGACGCGTTAAAGATTCAGTCAATGCGTGCGCTTTGCAGGCCTTTTTTGGCCCTGTCATGTTTTCATCACTCCCGCGTCATTAAACCTTCATCCGCCACATGGTTAATAGGGCGCACAAGCAAAAGCGCTAACCCGATACGGTAAAAAATATGGCACAGGCACTGTTAAAAATTGCCCCCACGCAGCATACGGTTCCGCAAACGGCGCTCCGCCCGAAAGTGCTGGCGGTGAGTGGCCTTGGCAAGTCCTACGGCACGCAGAATCCTGTCCTGCACGATATCAATTTCGACCTGTATGGCGGTGAGCTGGTGGCGGTAATTGGGCGTTCCGGTGCCGGGAAGTCCACGCTGCTACACGTGCTGAACGGCACTATTCCGGCCAGCGAAGGGGAGATCATTAACTTCCGCAATAATGGACAGCAGCAGAACATCGTTGAGCTGAACTCCCGTCAGATGCGCCAGTGGCGCAGCGACTGCGGCATGATCTTCCAGGACTTCTGCCTGGTGCCGCGCCTGGATGTGCTGACCAATGTCCTGCTGGGCCGCCTGAGCCAGACCTCGACGCTGAAATCATTCTTTAAGGTGTTTCCCGATGCCGATCGCGCTCGTGCGATTGGCCTGCTGGAGTGGCTGAATATGCTGCCGCAGGCGCTGCAGCGCGCCGAAAATCTTTCCGGTGGGCAGATGCAGCGCGTGGCGATCTGCCGGGCGCTGATGCAGAACCCTAAAATTCTGCTGGCCGATGAGCCGGTTGCCTCGCTCGACCCGAAAAATACCCGCCGCATTATGGACGTGCTGCGCCAGGTGAGCGACAACGGCATCAGCGTGATGGTCAACCTGCACTCGGTTGAGCTGGTGAAAGAGTACTGTACGCGCGCCATTGGCATTGCTAAGGGGCGCATTGTGTTTGACGGGCATCCGGGCGATTTGACCGACGATCTGCTCTATACCCTGTATGGCGACGACAACCAGCAACGTAATTAACCTTCACTTTGGGATATGGAACTCAGCAATGAAAAAAATCATTCTTACCGCAGCGGTTGCGACAGTTTTTGCCGCTAATGTTTCAGCTGCCGATGCACCAAAGGAACTGAATTTAGGCATCCTCGGCGGCCAGAACGCCACGCAGCAAATTGGTGATAACCAGTGCGTGAAGGCGTTCTTCGATAAAGAGCTGAACGTGGATACCAAACTGCGCAACTCTTCAGACTACTCTGGGGTGATTCAGGGGCTGCTGGGTGGCAAAGTGGATATGGTGTTGAGCATGTCACCCTCGTCTTATGCCTCGGTGTACATCAACGATCCGAAAGCGGTCGACGTGGTGGGCATCGTGGTTGACGACGCCGACAAATCACGCGGTTACCATTCGGTGGTGGTGGTGAAAGCGGACAGCCCGTACAAAACGCTGGCCGATCTGAAAGGGAAATCTTTTGGCATGGCAGACCCGGACTCGACCTCCGGCTTCCTGATCCCCAACCAGAGCTTTAAGAAAGATTTTGGCGGCTCGGTGGATGACAAATATAACGGCCACTTCTCCAGCGTCACCTTCTCCGGCGGCCACGAGCAGGATGTGCTCGGCGTGCTGAACGGCCAGTTTGACGGCGCGGTAACCTGGGCTTCAATGATCGGCGACTACAACACCGGCTACACCAGCGGCGCATTCACCCGCATGATCCGTGCCGGTCAGCCTGACCTGATGAAGAAAATTCGTATTATCTGGCAATCGCCGCTGATCCCGAACGGCCCGATTCTGGTCAGCAACAAGCTGCCGGCTGATTTTAAAGCGAAGCTGATTACCGCCATCAAAAAACTGGATAAAGAGCAGCACAGCTGCTTCGTGAAGGCCGTGGGCGGCGCACAGCACATTGGTCCGGCGACCGTGGCTGACTACCAGGCGATTATCGATATGAAACGCGAGCTGACCAAAGCCCGCTAATTGCCCGCCATTTTCCGCATCTGAGGGCCGGTTTCGCCGGCCCTTCACTCAGGTATCCGCATGACCAATCCCGACTTTGAACGTTACTATCAGCAGATCCGCGGCAGGCAAAAGCGCGACACCCTGCTGTGGTCGCTGACGCTGGCCGCGCTCTATCTGGCCTCCGGCAATATGGCGGAATTTAATCTGCACACCGTATGGGTGTCGATGCCGCACTTCTTTGATTACCTCGGCGAAACCATACCGGTACTGCACCCGGACAAGCTGTTTGCCGACAGCCATACCGAAGGGTCGTTCGCTTACTGGGGTTACCGTCTGCACATCCAGCTGCCGCTGATTTGGGAAACCCTGCAGCTGGCGCTGGCGGCGACGCTGGTCTCGGTGCTTATCGCCGGGATGCTGGCCTTCCTTGCCGCCAGCAATACCCAGACTCCGCGCGGATTGAGCTTTGCCATCCGCAGCAGCGTGGCTTTTCTGCGCACCATGCCCGAGCTGGCGTGGGCGGTAATGTTTGTGATGGCGTTTGGTATTGGGGTAATCCCCGGCTTCCTGGCGCTGGCGCTGCACACCATTGGCAGCCTGACCAAGCTGTTCTATGAGGCGATAGAAAGCGCTTCCGATAAGCCGGTACGCGGGCTGGCCGCCTGCGGTGCCTCGTCGCTGCAGCGCATGCGTTTTGCCCTGTGGCCGCAGGTGAAACCGGTATTTCTCTCCTACGGATTTATGCGCCTGGAGGTCAACTTCCGTCAGTCAACCATTCTCGGGCTGGTGGGCGCGGGGGGGATCGGCCAGGAGCTGATGACGAATATTAAACTCGACCGCTACGACCAGGTGAGCATGACGCTGCTGCTGATTATCGTGGTGGTGTCGCTGCTGGATACTTTCTCCGGCAAGATCCGCCAGCGCGTGGTAGAGGGGAAAAACGCATGATTGGACTGATTGGTAATGAACAGCTGGACGGCATGAAGCAGCAGCATCAGGCGCTGTTTGCCGTACAGAAGCGCTACCTGCGCAAAACCGCGCTGATTGCCGCCGCCATTTTGCTCTATTACGTTTTCTTTTTTGCTGCGTTCGGTATCAGCTGGCAGCAGCTGACTGTTGGCATGGGGCAGCTGGGGCACTATTTCCTGCGCATGTTTGTCTGGCATGACGTGGCAAACTGGCCGTTTGCCTACTACTTCGGCCAGATCTTTATCACCATTGCCATTGTGTTTGCCGGCACCATCACCGCGACGGTGATTGCGCTTCCGCTGTCGTTCCTGGCGGCGCGTAACGTGATGCATTCGCCCGTGCTGCGCCCGGTGGCGCTGCTGATGCGGCGGCTGCTGGATATTCTGCGCGGGATTGATATGGCGATCTGGGGGTTGATTTTCGTGCGGGCAGTGGGCATGGGGCCGCTGGCCGGGGTACTGGCAATTATCATGCAGGACGTGGGCCTGCTGGGGAAGCTGTACGCGGAGGGGCACGAAGCGGTGGAGCGCTCACCGGGGCGCGGGCTGACGGCGGTGGGCGCCAACAGCCTGCAAAAACACCGTTACGGTATCTTTACCCAGTCGTTTCCGGCGTTTCTGGCGCTCAGCCTGTATCAGATTGAGTCAAACACCCGCTCAGCGGCAGTGCTCGGCTTTGTCGGCGCGGGTGGAGTGGGGCTGGTGTATGCCGAGAATATGCGACTGTGGAACTGGGATGTGGTGATGTTTATCACCCTGATTATGGTGGTGATTGTGATGGCGATGGACCTCCTGTCCGCGAAGCTGCGCAAGCGCTATATCAGCGGCCAGGCAGTTCCCCTGTTCGGGCAGCAATAAATAAGGTACTGACGGGTCGACCGGAAAAAAAGGTCGACCCCGACGTTTGAGGTATTCTGGGTTGTGCAGGAGCGGACCCTCTTTTTCGAGTAGCCCCCTGCGTTCGAGGCATCCTGGGTTTTGTAGGGGCGGACCCTCTTTTTCGGGTAGACCCCTGCGTTTGAGGCATCCTGGGTTTTGTAGGGGCGGACCCTCTTTTTCGGGTAGACCCCTGCGTTTGAGGCATCCTGGGTTTTGTAGGGGCGGACCCTCTTTTTCGGTCCGCCCGGCATCAATCGCGCACCCGGTCCCACCATAGCTGATGCAGCTCGTAATAACGGTCGCCCGGCTCGGGCTGTTTATCCCAGGGTTTATCGATGATGTAATGGATATTCTTCACCCGCGCCAGATCCCAGATTTTCGGGTGCTGGTGCGGCAACGTTTTCAGCGCGTTGTAAAGGTAAGGCAGCGGCTGCCAGCGGCCGTGATAAAACTGATTGAGGAAGTCCTGCTCGGCAAACAGAAAACCGGACAGGTCGTCCAGCGCCGCCAGCTGGGCCAGCATCTCGTCAAATACCGCGCGGTCCGGCTTCAGCAGCAGGAAACCGCCATTCAGATAGTTATCCACCTTGTCCAGCTGCTCAACATGGTCCACGCCTTCACACCAGCTGTAGAAGCAGTTTTCCGGCACCCAGTCGGCCGGATAGCTGGCAATACGGTTGGGATTGCAGCGGCAGGCGTGGCACGCCGCGATAGTGTCGGGCGCCAGCGGCTGGGTGAACAGCTCATCCATGTTCTGCGTCACCAGCATATCCGCATCCAGAAACGCCACGCGCTCAAACTCCGTCAGCGTCCACGCCGCCAGCTTGGTCCACACCTCGGCGAAACGCGCGTTGGCATAGCTGTTGGCGAGTGAGGGATTGGGGCTAAGCGGGGCGACATCACGCAGCAGGCAGCCTTGCTGTTCCAGCACCTGACGGGCGGCGGCATCAATATTTTCCGTCACCATCACCACCAGCGGATAGCGGCTCTCCACGGCGCGCAACGATTTCTGCAGCGCCTCTACGCCAACCACATAGCCCGGCTGCGTCAGCAGGGTAACCCATGCCATCATAGTGAATCTCCCTGATCCAGCAGCTGCTGGCTGAATGCATTACTGAATTTGTGCTGCGGGTCCAGCGCTTCACGCACTTCGCGGAATGCGGCCATCTGCGGGTAAATCTCATCCCAGTGATACAGTGATGCATCGAAGTATTTGCCCCAGTGCGGCCTGCCGCCTTCTTCCGCCAGCAGTTTTTCAACTTCACGCAGGAAAGCCACGCCGTCGGCAGAGAGCGAGCCATCTTCCGCGTAATAGACCACAAAGCCAAAGTAGCAGCTGGGCTGCTGCCAGGCGGGGCTGAGCCAGCTCTGCGAGGCGCCGGTACAGCGCAGGATCACCGGGTAGTGCATATGGGGATTGGTGTCGCTGTGCCACTGCTTGATGCGGGCAATCACAGCCGCCGTGCGCGCCAGCGGAATGGCGATCTCCACGTTAATCTGCGGCGTGGCGATGCCGCGACAGAACACCTGATAAACATCGCCGGTCACGTCGGAGAAGTCCTTGAAGCGCGTGACGGTGCGGAACGGTTTGCCGTTATCATCAACGATCTGCGTGTCGTTGCGCATATGTTCCAGCGTCTGGTCAATGGTCTGATTCATCGCGTCGCTGGTCTCTTCCTGCTTCACCAGGTCGCCATGATTCTCACGGTACTGCGCACGCTCTTCATTGGTGGCGCTGCGGGCGGCCCAGACATGAACCTGATTCTCACCGGGGAACCACCAGGCTTTACTCAGCGCGTAGTCGTTGTTCCACGTCAGCAGGTCTTGTTCCAGCGTGTCGGCACTGACGGCATTTTTAAAACAGGTGTAAATCTCACTGGGGCAGGTACGCAGCGTGACCGCCGTGACCACGCCCAGGCTGCCCAGACCCAGCTGCACCGCCGGGAACCACGGGTGCTGACGATCGAAAGTCTGCACGCTGCCGTCGGCCAGCACCATGCGAATACTCAGCGCTTCATCGCCGATGGAGCTCTGCTGTAGCCCCTGGCCGTGGGTGCCGGTAGCCAGCGCACCGGCCAGGGTCTGCGCAGCGATCACGCCGGGGGAGGCGGGCAGCATACGGCCCATCGCAGACAGCAGTTCATAGACCTCATGCAGCGGCGTACCGCCGGCAAAGGTGGCGCTGTCGGCATCGCTGCTAATCAGCCCGCGCAGGGCGGAGGTATCAATCAGGCGGTCGCCGCGCTGCTGCAGCTCCAGCATGCGCCCGGGCGACATACGGCTGCCCATTACGCGCACTTTGCCGGTAGATTTGGCCAGCATCGCCTGCAGCTCACTTTCACTGGCGGGGGTGGCCACGCTGCTGGTGTCGGCAAGGGTGGCATTTTGCGCCCAGTTCCACAGTTTGCTTTCCTGCGGCGATATCTGCGGCTGCCGGCGTGGATAACCAGCGGATTCACGTGTCATTGACGGCTCCTGTTCAGGACAATCACGGTGTGGTGATAAAATGGCGAGGATACTTACTGAGATTAAGCGTAGACGAAAAGCCCCGTTATTGCTGCATAGCGGGGCGAAAAAATTGTACGTTAATTTTATTGTTGTACAGATTTAGCTGGCGGGACGCAGGTAGCGCAGCGTGGCATCAACCACCAGCTTGCGGTTGCGGGTGAGGCTCTGCTCCTCACTTTCGTTACCGCCGAACAGGGTTTTAAACGTGTAGTGGTTGGCAACGTTGTGAAAGCTGATGCTGCTAATCAGGCGGTGAACGTCCACCGTGGTGACGTGCGGGTCAAACTCGCCGCTCTGCTTGCCGCGCTGTAGCACGCTGTCCAGTACCGCCAGCGCGCTCTGGTTCAGCGTAATGATGGTGGCCGACTGGCTAATATAGCGGCCGCGCATCAGGTTTTCGCTGCAGATTAAGCGCATAAAATCCGGGTGGCTGATGTGGTAGTCGAAGCTGGCTTCCGCGAGGCGCGCTATCGCCAGCGAGGGCGTCATCTCGGCCAGATTAAGCCCGGTTTCATGCTGGCGAATTTCCCGGTAGACATGGTGCAGGACATCAACGTACAGCTGCTCTTTATTGCTGAAGTGATACACCACCATGCGCTTGGTGGTTTGCGCGTTTTCGGCGATCTGCTCCATACGTGCCCCCTGCAGGCCAAATTCGGCAAAGGTGGCCAGCGCGCTGGCGAGGATACGTTTTTTTAACCCTTCGGGATCGTTCTTGCGTTTGGCGGGGGCTGGCATAACGGCTAAATATCCATTTAATTTCAGTGGAAACCACCGCCAGATTAACGTCAGCGCGCGCGATTTACAAATCGCGCCGGGTTACATCGCAGAAAACCACGGGTGGGTGCGCTCAATCACGCTGGTCTGATGCTGCCTGATGCGTTTCGCCAGCTTGGCGCTGTCGGGCAGATCGTGGCCGCGCAGCACGGTTTCCGCCGTGGCGCCAAAGGTGATAATGCCGCGGGTGGCAATATCAGCCGCCGCGATATAATCGGTGAGCCGATCCGGATTATCGCGGCTGGCTGCCGCTTTTTCCCGACAGTTGGCCAGCAGTTCCTGCAGCACGCAGTAAAGTTCATGCGTCTCCCCCAGCAGCGCCACGCGGCCGCTGGATTTCTTCAACACCTGCTTCACGCGGGTAAACGCCAGCTGAGTATCCTGGGCGCTGAACAGGGCTTCCAGCGTTTGCTGCCAGCGCTGATAGGTGCGCAGGAACAGGGCGTTTTTCACCAGCGCCGGGCTGGCGTGCTGCCAGTCAAAGCGCTTACTCAGCTTTGCCACCTTGTGCTGAAGCTTGTCGAACTGGCCTTCATCGATCGGCTTTTCTGGCATCAGCGGCGTGAGCTGGTCAATGAACGCCTCGATCTCCGCCTGTGCGTCCGGCGACAGCTTGGGTAGCGTTTTGCGCTGCTGCAACAGCTTCAGCAGGGTGAGATCGTAAAAGGCGGCGCTCACCATTTCACCCGCCAGCAGCGCGCGGTTTACGGCGTGGATCACCTGTTCCGACTGCACGCTTGAGCGCTGTGCCAGTAGGGAGGCGTGCAGTTGACTATAAGCCGGAGAGGGGCTGAGCACTGTATTCATGGTGAGCCTCGCGCTGTCAGGTAGCCCGGCCGATGCCGGAGAGTGCCACAGAGTATGGCAGATTATCACCCGCAGTTCAGTTTGCATGCGCATTGTCGCGGCGCCACTCGGTGGGCGAGCAGTGAAAGTGCTGCTGGAACACTTTGGCAAACTGCATCTGGCTGGCATAACCCAATGAATAAGCGATGATTTTAATCGGCAGGCTGCGATCCATCAGCAGCGAGGTTGCCGCATTCATGCGCAGTAGCAGCAGATACTGTTTCGGACCATAGCCAAACTGTTGCTGAAACAGGCGGCTGAGATAGCTGCGGTCAATATTACAGTAATCAGCTACCGCGCCAATGGTGAAGTGATGATGGTGGTGGCGCTCAATAAACTGTATGGCGTTATCCAGATGACGGTTGCCGCTGCTGACCTCTTCGCTGGCCGTAATGCGTGCATTGGCGATGAGCGCATCGAGAAACAGACAGGTCATCCCGGCAATACGCAGCGAGTGTACCGGATCGAGCGCCACCAGCTGCTGCAAATACTGCCCCTCCACGCTGGGAAAACGTGTCTCTTTCGGCCGCCAGAGCGGCATGTCCCGCCGTAATCCGCATTTCTCCAGGCTGCGTTGGGCGATCAACCCGTCAAGCTCAATCCACATATACTCCCACGGCTGCTTTTTGTCGGCGGTGTAGGTAGTGATTTCATGCGGATGAATCAGAAACGCTTCTCCTTTTCCGACCGGCCAGCTCTGTTCGCCGCTGTACAACGTGCCGCTGCCTGCTATCACATAATGTAAAAGGTAGTGCTGGCGTACCGCCGGGCCATAGCTGTGCTGACGTGCGCAGACTTCGTGACCGTACTGATAGATATTCAGGCCGAACTGGGCGATATCATCGGGGTGGATATCTTTTTGCATCTTTTTTTCTCATTGAATTTCAGCTGAGTACAGCATGTTTCCGTTCTCATCGTTTCGCCGCGTATCAGTTATTGTGACCACCTGTCTGTTTTACCTGGCCGTATAACGCTAATTAGCGAGCCAGATCACAGTTCAATTTCGCGGTCATTTTTCACCATATCAATGTCAAAAAATGACATATCAAGCTTTGCCGTACCTGCCTAAAGTGGGTTCACTTCACCTCACAACTGACAGGAATACAGCAATGAAAATTACGTTTCTCGGTGCGGGCAGTACGGTGTTTGCCAAGAATGTGCTTGGCGATATTCTGGCGACCCCGGCGCTACAGCAGGTTGATATTGCGCTGTACGACATTGATGCCGGGCGGCTGGAGGATTCGTGGCAGATGCTGAATAACCTCAACGCCAATCTCTGCCAGGGGAAAGCGCGCATTGAAAAATTTGTCGGTGCTGAGCAACGGCGCCGGGCGCTGGACGGGGCGCGCTATGTGATCAATGCCATTCAGGTGGGCGGCTACGATCCTTGTACCATCACTGATTTTGAAGTAGCGAAGAAATATGGGCTGCGCCAGACCATCGCCGATACGCTGGGCATTGGCGGCATTTTCCGCGCGCTGCGCACCATTCCGGTGATGCTGGAGTTTGCCCGTGAAATGGAGGAGGTGTGCCCTGACGCCTGGCTGTTCAACTACACCAACCCGATGGCATCGCTGACCGGTGCCATGCTGCAACATACCGGCATTAAGACCGTCGGGCTGTGCCACAGCGTGCAGGTCTGTGCGGAGACGCTGTTGAAGTCGGTAGATATCAGCACCGAGGGCGTGCAGTGGCAAATTGCCGGGATCAACCATATGGCCTGGCTGCTGAATATTACCCGCGATGGCGAAGACCTCTACCCGGAAATTAAGCGCCGCGCCGCCGCGCTCACCCACAAGCACGACGATATGGTGCGCCATGAAATTATGCGGGTGTTCGGCTATTACGTTACCGAATCCTCCGAGCACAATGCGGAATATATGCCGTACTGGATCAAGCGTCATTATCCCGAACTGATCGAACGTTTTAACATTCCTCTCGACGAATACCCGCGCCGCTGCATTGAGCAGATCGACCGCTGGCATCAGCAGCGCGACAGGCTGACGCAAAATGAAAATCTCAGCCACGCGCGCAGCCATGAATATGCCTCATGGATGATTGAAGCGATGGAAACCAACGCGCCGTATAAAATCGGTGGCAACGTGATGAACCACGGGCTAATTACTAACCTGCCGCGTGAAGCCTGCGTGGAGGTGCCTTGCCTGGTGGACGGGCAGGGGATTACTCCGTGCTACATCGGCGACCTGCCGCCGCAGCTGGCGGCGCTAAACCGCACCAACATCAACACCCAGCTGTTAACCATTGAAGCGGCGATTAGCGGCAAAAAAGAGCATATCTATCACGCCGCGCTGCTTGACCCGCACACCTCTGCCGAGCTGTCGATTGATGACATGGTGCGCCTGTGCGACGAGCTGATCGCCGCCCATGGCGCCTGGCTGCCAGCCTACCGTTAATCGCCGGAGCGGCCCGGTAAGGGGGCTGCTCTTAACTGCACTATTGATACGGGCCGCAAACGATGAGTGTTTCGCTTAAAACCAAAGTCAGTTACGGACTGGGTGCCTTCGGAAAAGACTTTGCCATCGGCATTATCTATATGTACCTGATGTACTACTACACCGACGTGGTGGGTGTCTCGGTCAGCATGGTGGCTTCGCTGTTTCTGGTGGCGCGCATCCTCGATGCTTTTTTTGACCCGGTAATGGGCTGGATTGTCGAGCGCACCCGCACGCGCTGGGGCAAGTTCAAACCGTGGATTTTGATTGGTACGCTGAGTAACTCGGTGGTGCTGGTATCGGTATTCTGCGCGCACCATTTTGAGGGCGGGGCGCTGATTGCCTGGATCTGGGCCACCTATCTGCTGTGGGGCTTTACTTACACCCTGATGGACGTACCGTTCTGGTCGCTGGTGCCCTGCATTACCCTCGACAAGCGCGAGCGCGAGGCGCTGATCCCGTGGCCGCGCTTTTTTGCCAGCCTCGCCGGGTACACCACCGGGGTGATTGGCCTGCCGCTGGTGAACTATCTGGGGAACGGCAATAAAGGTGAGGGGTTTATGCTGTTCTCGCTGATCCTCGTGGTGTTCTTTATCCTCTCGGCCATCATTACGCTGCGCAATATCGAAGAGAAATACTCCTCCTCGGCGCTGCCAAATGCGCCGGAGCAGACCACCATCAAAACGGTGCTTGGCATGATTTTCCGCAACCGCCCGCTGTTTGCCCTGCTGCTGATGGCGCTGGCGTGGAATCTCGCGCACAACATCATCACCGCGTTTGCCATCTATTACTTTACCTATGTGGTGGGCAAGGCCGAGCTGTTCCCGTGGTACATGATGTACGCCGGGATAGCTAACCTGATCACCATTCTCTGCTTCCCGAAGCTGGTGGCACGCTTCTCACGGCGGGCTATCTGGATCAGCGCCTCAGTGCTGCCGGTAATCAGCTGCGTGCTGCTGCTGTTTGTCGGGCTGTACGCGCCGCAGAGCGCCACGCTGATCTCGCTATCGGGGATCCTGGTGAATATTGGCAGTGGCTTCTTCTGGGTGATGCTGGTGATTATGGTGGCGGACACCGTGGATTATGGCGATTACGCGCTCGGCGTGCGCATTGAGAGTATCGCCTTCTCGGTGCAGACCATGGTGGTGAAAGCCGGGGCGGCCTTTGCCGGGCTGCTGATTGGCGTGATGCTGGGCCTGGTGGGCTATGTGCCCGGCGTGCAGCAGTCCGCCAGCACCATTATGGGCATGCAGGGCATTATGGTTGGCCTGCCGCTGCTGTTCTTCGTTCTCACCCTGTGGATCTACCTGCGTCACTACAAGCTGGACGGTGAGATCCTTCATCAGATGCAGCGCGCGCTGCAGCTGAAATATCATCCTCAAGCGGGGGAGAGGAGCAAGGTCGCGCCGATGCCGCTGCCGGAAAGCGAACCGCAGTTCAGCGTACGTCAGGCCGCCGACCCGCGCGGCTCCTGAAGCGGTATCCGCATTAAATAAGCGGAAATGTAAGCGCTGATTGCTAATTGTAATGTTATAAAGTAACAGCTATCATCCGCAGCGCGGGCGTAAGCCTGCGCTGTTCCATTTTCTGGATAAAGGACTGATACCTGATGCGCATTTCTGTTTTCTCCCCGCTGCTGGCGCTAATGCTGAGTGCCGCCGCCATCGCCGCACCTGAGCGCGTGGCCTCGCTGGTCGCACCGTTCGAAATCAAAGGCACTGACCCGACGCTCTCCGGCGATATCTTCTTAAAAATGTCGATTGTTGAAACCCTGGTCAATGCTGACTCTGCCGGGCAGCCACTGCCCGGCCTGGCAACCCGCTGGACGGTTGCCGACGATGGCCTGCTGTGGCGCTTTACCCTACGGCCGGGGGTGAAGTTTCACGACGGCAGCCCGCTGACCGCCGCCAGCGTGGTGAATGCGCTGGAGGTGGCGCGCAGCAAGCCGGGCCTGCTGGATAAAGCGCCGATTACGGCGATCCGCGCCGAGGGCGAGCAGGTCGTGATTGCCCTGAGCCAGCCATTTACCCCGCTGCTAAGCATGCTGGCGGAAAACCGCGCGCAGATCCTCGCGCCGGCTTCCTATGATGCACAGCACAAAGTGGTGCAGGTGATTGGCAGCGGGCCGTACCGCCTGACCTCTCTGCAGGCGCCGCAGAAACTCAGCGTGGCGCGCTTTAGCGGCTACTGGGGGGCGCAGCCTGCCATTGCGGAAGCCAGCTATATGGCGGTGGGGCGGGCAGAAACGCGCGCGCTGCTGGCGGAGAGCGGCAGTGCCGATATGGTGCTGAATCTCGATCCGGCCAGCCGCAGCCGCCTGAAAAACAGTGCCAAAATTCAGCTGCTGGCGGTGTCGATCCCCCGCAGCGTGCTGCTGAAGGTGAATGCCGGCAACCCGCTGCTGAGCGAGGTGCGCGTGCGGCAGGCGCTGAGCCTCGCCATTGACCGTGCCGCTATTGCCCGTGCCATTCTGCGCTACCCGGCCGCCGCCGGGCAGCTGTTCCCGCCGTCTGTCACGCAGTGGCACAACGCCAGCCTGACGCCGCTGGCGAGCGATCCCGCGCGGGCCCAGGCGCTGTTGCGCGAGCTGGGCTGGCAGCCGGGAGCCGATGGCGTGCTGCAGCGCGACGGCAAACCGTTCACGCTGACGCTCACTACCTATCCCGACCGCCCGGAGCTGCCGCTGATTGCCGCCGCGATTCAGCAGCAGCTGCGAGAAATCGGTGTACAGGTGGCGGTCAACGCCACCAACTCCGGGGAGATCGCGGCGAAGCACCATGACGGCTCGCTGGAACTGGCGCTGGTGGCGCGTAACTTTGCGCTGACCCCCGATCCGCTCGGCACGCTGCTGCAGGACTACCCGCCGCAGGGCGGCGACTGGGGCGCGATGAACTGGAGCAACGCCACCTTTAATCAGACGCTGGCCGATCTGGTACAGGGCCGTGACCCGGCACAGGCTGCGGCCGAACGCCAGCAGCTGACGCGCATTCTGCACAGCGAGCTGCCGACCATTCCGGTGGCGTGGTATCAGCAGACCGCCGCGGTCTCCACCCGCCTGAGCGGCGCGGCGCTGGATCCGTTCGAGCGCAGCTTCGGGCTGGAGAAAATGAGGTGGGCTGAATGATGCGTATGCTGGGCTATCGCCTGTTACAGGCCGGCTTTGTTGCCCTGCTGGTGGGCGGCCTGACGTTTGTGCTGATGCGCTCGCTGCCGGGTGATATGGCTTACCGCATCGCCGCCGGGCGCTATGGCTACGACCGCGTTGATGCCGCCGCTGCCCGCGCGGTGCAGCAGGAGCTGGGGCTGGATCGCCCTGCCTGGCAGGCACTGGCTGACTGGTTTATCCAGCTGCTGCATTTTAATCCCGGCAATTCGCTGGTCTCCGGCGAGCCGGTGATGGCCGAGATTGGTCATCAGCTGGGGCAGACCCTGCTGCTGGCGGCCGTGGCGCTGGTGATGTCGCTGCTGCTCGGGCCGCCGCTTGGTATCTTTGCCGCACTCAATCCGGGGGGCAGGCTGGATCGTCTGCTGCTGGCGCTCTCCACCGTCCTGCGTGCGCTGCCGCACTTCGTGCTGGGGCTGATTCTGGTGCTGATTTTTGCCCTGACGCTCGGGCTGCTGCCCGCTGCCGGATACGGAGACGTGCAGCATGTGCTGCTGCCCGCTTTAACGCTGGCGCTTGGGCTGGCGGCGGTGTCGAGCCGCGTGGCGCGCAACGCCATGCGTCAGGTCGCTGGCTCGGCCTGGTACAGCTTTGGCCGCACCAAAGGGTTGAAAGAGGGCACGCTGTTCTGGCGTCACGGCCTGCGCAACGTCAGCGTGCCGCTGGTGACATATCTCAGCGTGCAGTTTATCTATCTGATTGAGGGCGTGATTGTGGTGGAAACCCTGTTTGCCTGGCCGGGAATAGGGCATGCGCTGGTGCATGCCATTTTTGCCCGCGATGTGCCAATGATCCAGGGCAGCGCGCTGGTGATGGGGCTGCTGTTTGTCCTGCTTAACGCGGCCAGCGACGCGCTGTGCTGGTGGCTCGACCCACGGAGGAAAACCGCATGATGAAGCTGTTACGCCGCACTTCGGGCGCACAGCGCACCGGGGCCGGACTGCTGGCACTGCTGCTTATTTTCGCCTTTGTGCTGCCGCTGCTCTGGCCGCAGGACCCGCTACGCCAGAAGCTGACGCTTGCCCTGCAGTGGCCGACTTTTGACGCACCGCTCGGTTATGACCATCTGGGCCGTTCGCTGTTTGCCCGCCTGACGGCGGCGATCCGCCTGTCGCTCGGGCTGGCGCTGGTGAGCGTGCTGAGTGCGATGCTCCCCGGCGTGCTGCTGGGAGTGCTGGCCGCCTGGCGCGGCGGCATCGTCGAGCGCAGCGTGTCGCTGCTGGCCGATGCCTTTCTGGCGCTGCCGGGGCTGCTGCTGGTGCTGCTGCTGACGGCCGTGGTGCCGGACTCCGCGGTGATGCTGTACGTCGGCATTTCGCTGCTGCTGTGGGTGGAGTATTTCCGCATCAGCCGCGCCATTGCCCGCCCGCTGCTGAGTTCTCCGGCGGTACAGGCCTCCCGCCTGCTGGGTTTTGGCCCCTGGCTGATTTTCCGTCGTCACCTGTGGCCGGAGATGGCCCCGGTGGTGCTGACCGTCGCCGCTTTTGGCGCGGCCAGCGCGGTGATGGCTATTGCCGCGCTGGGTTTTGTCAGCGTCGGCGTGCGTCCTCCCACGCCTGAACTCGGGCTGATGATGACCGAACTGTTGCCATATTACCAGGAAGCCCCCTATGCGCTGCTGCAGCCGGTAATGGTGGTGTTCCTGCTGGTGTTAAGCCTGCTGCTGCTGGCAGGGAAGGAGAAAGCATGATGCTGATGGAAGTAAAACAGGCCGCGGTCAGCGGCGGCGATCTCGCCGTGCTGCCTGTCTCGTTCAGCCTGGCCGCCGGGCGGCCGTTCACGCTGCTGGGGGAGACCGGGTCGGGCAAGAGCCTGCTGGCGCAGGCGGTGACCGGCCTGCTGCCGCGCGAGTTAACCGCCAGCGGAACGCTGCATTTTGAGGGTCAGCAGCTGCCGCTCGCCAGCCGCCCGGCGCGCGCGCTGTGGGGGCATACGCTCGGCATTCTGCCGCAGGAGCCGTGGCTGGCGCTCGACCCAACAATGCGCGCCGGTGAGCAGGTGGCGGAGAGCTATCGCCTGGTGCGCGCCATGAGCAAAACACGGGCGCGCCAGGCGGCACAGGCGGATTTGGCGGCGCTGGGTGTGGCGCATGCGGCCGACCGCCTGCCGCAGGCGCTGTCCGGCGGGATGGCTCAGCGGGTAGCCTTTGCCGCTGCCCGTGCCGGGGGAGCAAAGATTATCGTCGCCGATGAGCCGACCAAAGGGCTCGACGTGGCGCGGCGCGATGAGGTGATTGCGCTGCTGCTGGCGGAGGTTAACGCGGGCGGCGCCCTATTGACGGTGACGCACGATATCGAACTGGCGCGGCAAATCGGTGGCGACGTGGCGGTGATGCTTAAAGGCGAGATCGTCGAGCGCGGCAGCGCACAGCAGGTGCTGAGCGCGCCACAGCACCCTTATACGCAGGCACTGCTGGCGGCGGACCCGTCACGCTGGGCGCCACGCCAGAGCGCTGAGCATCTGGGCAAAGTGGTGCTGGAGGCGCGCAATCTCAGCAAAAGCCGCGCCGGGCGTCAGCTGTTCAGCGGCCAGTCGCTGTGCATCCACGCCGGAGAGGTTATCGGCATCACCGGGCCCAGCGGCTGCGGCAAAAGCAGCTTCGGCGATATCCTGCTTGGCCTGCTGAGCGCCGACAGTGGAGAGGTGCTGCGCGATGCCACGCTGGCTGCGGTGAAGTATCAGAAAATCTTTCAGGATCCGCCATCCGCTTTTGCGCCACGCGTGACGCTGCGCCAGGCGCTGATGGATGTGGTGAAACTCCACGGGCTGGATGAAGGGCGGATTGCGCCGCTGATGCAGCGGCTAAAGCTGCGCACGGCGCTGCTGCACCGCTATCCCGGGGAGATCTCAGGCGGGGAGCTGCAGCGTTTTGCCCTGCTGCGCGCGCTGCTGCCTGAACCGGTATTTTTGTTCGCCGATGAGCCGACTTCACGCCTCGATCTGCTCACCCAGCAGCAGACCATTGAACTGCTGGTGGAGGTCGCAACGGAACAGAACTGCGCGATGCTGGTGGTCAGCCACGACGAGGCGCTGATTGAGCATATCAGCCACCGCCGAATACGGCTGGGGTAGAGAGGAGGTCACCATCAAAAGGGCCAGGTATTTACCTGGCCGGTCCGTTTACTGCTCAGGGTGATATTCGAGATTGATCGGCTCATCCGGCAGTTTGGTGAAGTTGCGGATTATGGTGTGATAATCCGCCGTGGGATTGACGTCCTTAAACTGCTGCGGATAGAAGTCCTTCGCCAGCATTTCCATGCCGATAATATTGTACGGATGGTTGTAGAAGTGGTGATAGACCGCCGCGACCTTGCCCGCTTTCACCGCCGGAATATCCTTCACGCCGGTGCGATTGCGCAGGTGGTCAAAGCTGGCCTTGATCTCGCTGACGTCGGTGTTGTAGCCCAGTGGGATCACCGCGTTACCTTTGCCGCCGCGCTTTGAGCCGCTCATCACGTAGTAATCGGGGTTCATGCTGATCACCTTCTCAACGGCTACCGTGCCGCTGGTGCCGGGCAGCAGCTCAGAACCGATGTTTTTCGCGCCGGTTGCCTCAATCAGGCCGCCCCAGCCGTTGTGACCGTGAGTAAAGCAGCAGGACTCGCCGCCGCCGCCCACGCCAGCGATGGGCTCAACGAACACGGTCGGCTTAGGGGTGACATCTTTCACCGCGGCCTGCATGGCGCTCAGCTTGTGCTGATACCAGTCGGTGTAGGCTTTGGCGTTGGCTTCCTTGTTGAGCACCTGGCCGAGCAGGGTGACGCTGGCGGCAGTGTGCTCAACCGGGTGCAGTTCATCATCCACGAACAGCACCGGGATGTTCAGGGCGCTGAGCTGGGCCAGCACGCCGGTCTGCTTGAGGGCGGGTTTGGCGCGCAGCTGGGCAATCATCAGGTCCGGCTGCTTAGCGATCACCGTTTCAAGATTCACTTCGCCCTGGTCAGAGAAGCCCATGTCGAGGATCTCCTGCGCCTGCGGCCACTTCTGCTTCAGCATATTCCAGCTGCCGGTATCCTGCTTTTTCATCAGGTTGTTCCACGCCACCACGCGCTGGAACGGATTATCACGGTCCAGCAGCGCCAGGCTGAGGATCTCACGGCCATCCTGCAAAATGACGCGCTTTGGCTCCTGCTTAATGACCACTTTCTGCCCGTCCATATCGGTGACGGTCAGCGGGTAAGTCGTAGCAAAAGCCAGCGAGGGCAGGGTGCAGAGTAGCAGGGCAGGTACAGCGCCTATCGTGGAGCGGATTTTCATGATGATACGGTCCCGTATGAAATTAGATGATAATCGTTATCATTTTTATTCAGCGCATCTTAAACCAAAGTTCAAGGCGTTTCGAGGCATCAACAATATTCTGTTACAGGGTTTCACAATTGGTTTCTGAGTTGCGTGCCGCTTTCCAAAATCGCCCCAACAATCTGATTTTAAAATCCAGCTCAATTACCCTTATCCGCATCTCAGGCAATCAGGCCTGGAACGTGGGTTTAGCAACGCGTGCTTAACGAAATTTCAGGGATTGTGAATATCGCAATTTGCGATAATATCAGGAGGCAGCAATGAGAGTGATCACGGCACGAGCCATCGTTGAGGCAATGAAAAAGCATGGGCAGTGGAAGGCAGGTCTGAAGCTCTGGCTGGATGTGTTCAACACCCCTTCCTTACGCTTCGAGTCTTTACTTCAGCTGCGCGCGACCTGGCTCGAGCTATCTGGCTGGAATCTTGATTGCATACCTTATGCAAGACTAAAGGCAGATAGCCGCAAGGGACCGCTGGATATCTGCGTATTCGATATCCACAAAAATCAGTGCCGGGTTCTGGCGTGGCTGAACCCGAAAACAGGGACGCTGTATATTAAACAGGTCTGTTCTCACGCCGATTACGATAAGTGGTGGCGCGACCAGACCCGCTCAAAGAGGTAAATCATGAGAACAATGACGTTAAACGCCAGCCAGCTTGATGGCCTGATCGCCAGCCTGCCGCTGCTGCTGCAAACCGCTGCCGCACAGCTGGAGCCGCTGTCGGTACTTGTACGCGCCTGCACGCTGCCGGTTGAGAACGAAGCGGATTTACAGGGGCGGATGGCGCTGATTGATGAACTGTACTCGCACGCCAGTGACGTAGAGCACTTTGCCGCTCAGTGCGCCGAACGGGTCAGCGACCGGGTGTATGAGTATGAGATGAAGCAGCTGCAGGTTCCCAATGTTACGCCCGGCGAAGCGCTCTCAATGCTGATGAAAGCACGCAAAATCCGCCAGGCTGACCTGCGCCAGATTGCCACGCAGAGCGTTATTTCAGAGGTGATCCACGGCAAACGATCTCTCACCGTTGAGCAAATTAAAGCACTGGCAAGATTCTTCCGCGTGCCGCTGGAAACCTTTATGGGGCAGCCCTGAAGCGGCGCGGTTTTTCACGGCGGAACCCCAGCCCGATGATCCAGCCAAACACGTAGGGCAGAAACGGGTAGCGTCTAATGATGCGCGGCAGCGGACTGGTTTGCCCCGCCGGGCGCTGCTTGCCGCTCATTTTTATCTGGATAAACTGCGTGGCGCTGGTTGGGAACTGACGGCGTTTTTGCACCTTATTGAGCTGGCGCAGGCTGACGCTGCCTTTCAGCAGGCTGGCGGTAAGCAGCCTGGCGCTGGCGACCGCGTCCTGAATCGCCAGGTTGACGCCGACCCCACCGATTGGCGACATCGCATGGGCGGCGTCGCCGATGCACAGCAGGCCCGGTTTGGCCCAGCTGTCCAGCCGGTCAATGCGAATGTCGAGCAGCCTGAACTGCTGCCAGTCGGTCAGATCGGACATTCGCGTGATGGGGAAGGGCGCGACGTCGGCAATCTGCTGCTTAAACGGCTCCAGACCGTTCTCCCTGATGGCAGCAAATTGCCCTTTGGTAATCGAGTAGCCGCACTGCCAGAAGCTGCCGCGATCGAGCATGATAAAGTTCTGTCGCGGCCCCTTGTGGCCGGTATTCCACTCCGGATCGTCCTCACGTTTATCAAGCTGGAACCACAGCACGTCGCGCGGTGAGCCGAACGATCGTCCGCTCAGGCCAGCCTGCTGCCGCACCGCAGAGTGCCGCCCGTCACAGCCCACCACCAGCTGCGCGCGAATTTCCAGCTTGCCGTCAGGTCCGCTGGCCGTGACGCCGCGCACGACGCCGTCCTCAGTGATTAATTCCTCAAGGGCGGTCGACTGGCGCAGCTGGAAGCCGGGCAGGGCAGAAGCTTTGCCGGCAAGAAAATTCAGAAAGTCCCACTGCGGCATAAACGCCATAAAACGGCACTTCACCGGCAGGCGGGTGAAATTCGCCAGCGTGACCTCTTCGCCGCCCAGCTCCGCCTGCAGGCGCGGCACGCGCTGGTGCGGCAGGCTCAGCAGCTCGTCCAGCAGGCCAAGGTGGTGCATGATTTGCAGCGTGGAGGGGTGGATAGTGTCACCGCGAAAATCACGCAAAAAATCCGCGTGCTTCTCAATCACTACCACCTGCACACCGGCACGCGCCAGCAGATAGCCGAGCATCAACCCGGCCGGGCCGCCGCCGACGATGCAGCAGTCGGTGGTTAATCGTTCAGGTGCCAAAGAGTGCATGAAAACCTCGCGCCAAAAAAACAGATGATAATAATTATCATTATCTGACCGTTTGCGCCAGCGCGGGAGGAATTAATGCACCTCGACCGCGTACTTTTCCACCGGGGTGATCTTCTTGATTAGCTGGTTATCAAACAGGAACTGCTCGTAGGCCTGATAGCGCTGGTCGTCGAGCTGCGCCGGATTTTTGGCAAACAGCGGCAGCGTTTTCTGCCATGCAACGTGGTTCAGCTCGGTGTTCAGTTCGGGATGCACTTTGGCAAACGCCTGCCAGCTCTCTTCCGGATGCGCCAGCAGGTAGTCGGTGCCTTTCTGCAGCGCGGCGAGGAATTTCTTCACCTTCGGCGCATTCACCGCGTCGCGATTGGCAACAATCACCAGCTCGTCATAGGCCGGAACGCCATAATCCTCAACGTTAAACACCACCGGATTTTTCCCCTGCAGCCTCAGCTCCTGCGCTTCAATATTACGGTAGCCGCCAATCACCGCATCCACCTGGCCTGCCAGCAGCGCGCTGGTCAGCTGGAAGTTGACATTAATCAGCTTAATGTCCTGCGGATTAACGTTTTCGTGCTTCAGCATAGTACCGAGCGTTGCCTGCTCTATGCCGCTGACCGAGTAGCCGATCTTCTTGCCTTTCAGCCCGGCGGGCGAGGTGATGCTTTTATCCAGCGTCATCACCGTGTTCAGCGGTGAGTCGATCAGCGTGCCGACGCGCACCAGCGGCAGGCCTTCATCGGCAAAGAAGTGTAATTGCGGCTGATAGGTGATGGCGAGATCGGCCTGTTTAGCCGCCACCAGGCGCGGCGGCAGTGACGGATCCGAAGGCGGGACGATCTTCACGTCCAGCCCCTCCGCTTTAAATGCGCCAATCTGTTCGGCCACCATAATCGGCGCGTGATCGGGGTTAATGTACCAGTCGAGGATCAGCGTCAGCTTTTCAGCGGCCTGGGCGCTGCACGCGGCGCCCAGCATCAGTGCGCAGAGGGTTTTTTTGAACATGGTTATGACCTTTTATAGTGTGTTAGTGGTTTTCAGGTGCCCAGTTAATCAGGCGCTGCAGCAGCGCATCGACCGCCAGCCACAGCAGAACCGTCATCAGTACCAGGATAAACAGCGCGGCAAAGCACTGAGCGGTCTGCATGCGGGCATTGGCATTCAGCATCACGTAGCCCAGTCCTTCGGCGGAACCGACCCACTCACCGATAATGGCACCGATAGGGGCTACCGCCGCGGCCATGCGCAGGCCGGAAGCGAACGCGGGCAGCGCGGCCATCAGGCGGATGTGGCGCAGCTGCGCCCAGCGTGAAGCGCCCATGGTGCGGGCCAGTTCGAGCCAGTCACGGTTAACGCGCCGCAGCCCGTCATAAAATGCAGAGGTGACCGGGAAGAAGATCACCAGTACCGCCATCGCCACCTTGGCGCTGATGCCGAAGCCGAACCACAGCACCAGCAGCGGAGCAAGCGCAAAGACCGGGATTGCCTGGCTGGTCAGCACCAGCGGCATCATCCAGCGCTGTAAACGCGGCGAGAAGGTCATCGCCAGCGCCAGCAGTGAACCGAGTAGTACGCCGATCGCCAGCCCGCTGAGCACCTCCGACGCGGTGATCAGGCTGTGCCATGCCAGAAACGCCCGGTCGTTCCACAGCGCGCTTGCCACCGCAACCGGCGACGGCAGCAGAAAGGCAGGGATGTCCGTCAGCGTCGCCAGCCACCACAGCAGCATCAGCCCGGCGAAGATCGTCAGCCCGCGCAGGCTGCGGGCGCGTTTTCCTGCGCTGCGCGCCCTCATACCGCCGCCCTCAGCAGCTGTTGCAGCAGCTCACCCTGGCTTTTCAACAGATTGGGATCGTCCGGCGCGCGCGGTGGCTGCCCGCCGATAGCGTGGCCGTCATCAATTCCCGCCGGGAAGCCGGAGAGGACCAGCAGCTGGTGACTGAGGCGACAGGCTTCCATCGGATCGTGAGTGATCAGCAGCACGGTATGGTCGCTGAGCAGGTCGGCAGCCAGCGTCTGGATCCTGGCACGCGTCAGGGTGTCCAGCGCTGAAAACGGTTCATCCATCAGCACTACCGGGCGCCGCTCGTACAGCGTGCGGGCAATCGCCGCGCGCTGGCGCATGCCGCCGGAGAGCGCCGCCGGACGCTCGGTTGCCTGCTCAGCCAGCCCGACCCGCTCCAGCAGATGCTGCGCCCAGGGCAGGTCGGCTTTTTCGCCGCGCAGGCGCGCGCCGAGCGTGATGTTGTCTATCACCGACAGCCACGGAAGCAGCAGATCCTTCTGGCCCATATACGCAATGCGCCCCGCCAGCGGCAGGCCATCGCTGCCGCACACCTGGCCCGCATCGGCGCTAGCCAGACCGGCGATGATCTTCAGCAGGCTGGTTTTGCCACAGCCGCTGGCGCCCAGCAGCGCCGCAAAGCTGCCGCCTTTGATGTCAAAATTGAGGTGTTGAAAGATAGTGCGCCCGCCAAAACTCAGGCTGAGGTCGCGCACGGCAATACCAGGGGGCATCATGGTGCGGGCACCGCATTCAGCCCCATCTGCCAGAAGGCCGCTTCCAGCCGGGTGGCGGTGGTGAAGATCTCGCTGAGGCTGGCGATGCGGCTCTCTGCTGCGCGCTGCTGACCCACCGTTTCCAGCAGCCCAATCGCCGCCTGCACGCCGCGAAGATAATCGGCATCGCCGTAGTTACGGATCCACGAGGCATACGGGCTGCCGTCGAGCCGGGTTTGCGGGTCGTTGAGCAGGCGCAGGCCGATTTCGGCATAGCCCGCCACGCAGGGTAGCAGAGCGGCCAGCAGCTCCAGCGCATCGCCGGAGTGGCCGATATCCAGCACGTAGCGGGTGTAGTTCATGGTCTCCGCCGCTTCCGGCTCGGCTGCCATCTGTGCTTCACTCAGCCCCCAGCTTGCGCAGTAGCCAACGTGCAGCGGCAGTTCATTGACGATAGCGTTGAGTGAGGCGGTGGCGGCGCGCATTTCCGGCAGGGTACGCAGCTTGGAGACCAGCAGGGCATAGGCGCGGGCGAAGTGGATCAGGAACAGATAGTCCTGGGTCAGGTAGCGGCGAAACGCACTGTCTGGCAGGGTGCCATCGGCCAGCTGCTGCAAAAAAGGGTGCCCGACGTAGTGCTGCCATTCAAGGCCCGCCTGCTGGCGTAAACGGCCGTACAAACCCTGGCTGAAATCGATGTGGGAAACGGGATGAGACACGGGACCTCCATAAATTCAGTGGAGATCCGGGCACGCAGAGGTATGAACAGGCATATGATCGATGCCAACCCGTCCCTTCGCTGGCATGACCCAGATCAGGTTCAAAGGGTTCGGCTTACGCCATCTCAGCCCATTACAGGACACCCCTCGGAGCAGCCTGTTATACGATATTTCATTTTTGATTACAATCCTTGCTTAGTCAGGTTCGGCGAGTTAGGAATAGTATTATCCCCACGCAATTTCCACTCAGGAAAACCCTATGAAAAGTATTGGATTTCTGTCGTTTGGTCACTGGACACCTTCGCCGCAGTCCGGCACGCGTTCTGCTGCCGACGCGCTGTTACAATCCATCGATCTGGCGGTAGCTGCCGAAGAGCTTGGCGCAGACGGCGCTTACTTTCGCGTGCATCACTTCGCCCGCCAGCTCAGCTCTCCGTTCCCGCTGCTGGCCGCCGTTGGCGCGAAAACCCGCCGTATTGAGATCGGCACTGGCGTTATCGATATGCGTTATGAGAACCCGCTGTACATGGCTGAGGATGCCGGTTCCGCCGATCTGATCTCCGGCGGCCGCCTGCAGCTAGGCATCAGCCGCGGTTCGCCGGAGCAGGTGATCGACGGCTGGCGCTACTTTGGCTATCAGCCCGCCGAAGGTGAGAACGAGTCGGATATGGCGCGCCATCACACCGAGGTGCTGCTCGACGTGCTGCGCGGCGAAGGCTTCGCTAAACCGAACCCGCAGCCGATGTTCCCTAATCCCCCCGGCATGCTGCGCGTGGAGCCTTACTCGGAGGGGCTGCGCGAGCGCATCTGGTGGGGCGCAGGCTCCAATGCCACAGCGGTGTGGGCAGCGAAGCTGGGAATGAATCTGCAAAGCTCAACGCTGAAGGATGATGAAACCGGTGAGCCGTTCCATATTCAACAGGCGAAGCAGATCCGCGCCTACCGTGAAGCCTGGAAAGCGGCTGGACATGCCCGTACGCCGCGGGTTTCCGTTAGCCGCAGTATTTTTGCGCTGGTAAACCAGCAGGACCGCATGTATTTCGGCAACAGCGGTAAGGAAGCGGATCAGGTCGGCTACCTCGACGAGAAAACCCGCGCCATCTTTGGCCGCAGCTACGCCGCCGAGCCGGATGTGCTAATCAAACAGCTGGCAGAAGATGAAGCCATCGCCGAAGCCGACACGCTGCTGCTGACCGTTCCGAATCAGCTGGGTGTGGATTACTGCGCGCACACCATCGAGGCGATACTGAAGCACGTTGCGCCAGGGCTGGGCTGGCGGGAGTAAGCGTTAAAAAAGCCCGCCTGGGGAAACAGGCGGGCTCAGGCGGAGGCTGAAATTGTGCAAGCGGTGCCTGCACAATTGTCGGTTATGACATACGGCAGCGTTATTTAGCCAGTAGCTCTTTACGGATGATCTCGGCACCCGCGCTCAAGGCATCGAGCTTGCCTCTTGCCACGCCACGCGGCAGCGGAATCATGCCGCAGTTGGTGCAAGGGTAAAGCTTGTCAGCGTCAACAAACTGCAGCGCTTTGCGCAGCGTCGCGGCGACCTCTTCAGGGGTTTCAATGTTATTGGTTGCCACATCAATGGCACCGACCATCACTTTCTTACCGCGGATCAGCTCCAGCAGCTCCATAGGAACATGCGAGTTCTGACATTCGAGTGAGATAATGTCGATGTTCGATTTTTGCAGCTTCGGGAAAATCTCTTCGTACTGGCGCCACTCGGAGCCCAGCGTCTTTTTCCAGTCGGTATTCGCTTTGATGCCGTAGCCGTAGCAAATGTGCACCGCCGTTTCGCACTTCAGCCCTTCGATGGCCCTTTCCAGAGTGGCGATACCCCAGTCATTCACCTCATCAAAGAAGACGTTAAACGCTGGCTCATCAAACTGGATAATATCCACACCCACCGCTTCCAGCTCTTTCGCTTCTTCATTCAGGATCTTAGCGAATTCCCACGCCAGTTTTTCACGGCTTTTATAGTGATTATCATACAGGGTATCGATCATCGTCATCGGACCCGGCAGGGCCCACTTAATTGGCTTGTCAGTCTGCTGACGCAGGAACTTAGCGTCCTCGACAAAGACCGACTTTTTGCGGCTTACCGGACCCACGACGGTCGGCACGCTGGCGTCGTAACGATCGCGAATCTTAACGATTTCACGCTGCGCGAAATCCACGCCTTCGAGATGCTCAATAAAGGTGGTGACGAAATGTTGGCGTGTCTGTTCGCCATCGCTGACAATATCAATGCCCGCCTGCTGCTGGTCTTCCAGGCAGAGACGCAGAGCGTCTTTCTTGCCGTCAATCAGTTCCTGATCCTGCAATTTCCACGGCGACCATAAAACTTCAGGCTGTGCCAGCCAGGAGGGTTTAGGCAAGCTGCCAGCAGAGGAAGTGGGTAATAACTTTTTCATAATAGGTGACCTTGTAATTTCTGAATCAAAGAACGGTATCTGCAGACCATTGCTTAAGAACATTCTGGTAAGGCTTAATGAATTTCTCTTCAGTCAATTTGCCCTGCTCAACGGCCAGCTGGCTGCGTTCTTCGCGATCGTAAACAATTTTAGTTAATGCATAATCCTGACTGTTCAGGCTTGGCTGATACTCTTGTCCCGCGACTGAATTCGCGTTGTAAATTTCAGGACGGTAAATTCTCTGGAACGTTTCCATCGTACTGATGGTGCTGATCAGCTCAAGATCCGTATAGTCGTTAATTAAGTCACCGGAGAAATAGAAGGCCAGAGGCGCGACTGCATTTGGCGGCATAAAGTAGCGCGCCTCCAAACCCATTTTCTTGAAGTAGTGATCGGTCATGGACAGCGCATTCTGCCGATATTCCACGCCCAGTACCGGATGCTGATAGTCGGTGCGGTGATAGGTATTTTTGCTGGACACGCTCAGGCAGATAACCGGCTGCTTCTTGAAGTTTTCTTTGTAGGTGCTTGAGTTAACGAAAGATTTAAACAGATTCCCGTGCAGCGCACCAAAATTATCCGGCGTGCTGAAGCTGGAGCGGTTTTTGTTATGCTCTAACAGCACCACGCTGAAGTCATAATCACGCACGTAAGAAGAGAAATTATTGCCGACAATCCCCTCAATGCGCTGATTGTTTTTACGATCGACGATATGGGTTTTCAATATTTCAATCACCGGGAAGGGAACGCCTTTGCCTTCCACATCCATCTCAACAGAGACGATCTCAAGCTCCACGGCGTAACGATCGCCGTTGGGATTATCCTCGCGCGCCAGGCTATTAAAACGATCGTCAATCATCGTCAGGGCATTACGCAAGTTTTCCTGACGCTTCTCACCGCGTGCTAGATTAGCGAAGTTGGTGGTAATACGAGTATTCTCAGAGGGGTTATAATTCTCATCGAAAGTGAGGCTTTTAAGCGTAAATTTTAATTTATTATTCATGGCGATGAAGTATCCTGATTTCTGATATAAAACCTGAATTATTTATTCAGTGCTTTCAAATTTTCTTTTCTGGTTTTATTATTCAGATGGTCTAAATAAAATAGCAGTAGGTACTTTATGCCAGAGTCACTGATTGAGGAAAAGTGATTTAATTTCAATGCTGCATGAGCCATCTTCATGATCGCACGAAGGGCAGGAGGGTCATGAGGTAACTGCATGAATTTATTGTTATTATGATGAAATCTGGCACAGGATCTGCGCCAGAAGCGGGTATCGCAGCGATTACTTCTTTTTATCCAGCCGCGACTTTAAATCGGCAAACGGATTATAGGTGGCTGCGCCTACATCATTCTGCGCATCTTCCCCGGCGACCACGCGGGTGCCGTACTGGTCGGCTTCCGTATATTTCTCATGTTCGTGGTCGTGGCAATAGAGGCACAGCAACTCCCAGTTACTGCCGTCTTCCGGATTGTTGGTATGATCGTGGTCGATATGGTGAACCGTTAATTCACGCAGGTTTGAATACACAAACTCGCGCGCGCAGCGTCCACAAACCCAGGGATAGATTTTCAGGGCTTTTTCACGATAGCCGGGTTCCAGCCGCGCATAGTTTTTGGGGATCAGAGCCATTGCTGAGGTTACCTGCATCTAATGTTCATTTACGATAGTGCTGCCAATATATCCCACAATGGTGCAGAACCAGAAACAGGAAGTGACTTTTGCAAAATTAATGCCGCAAAGTGCGCGGGTTATACTCGGCCCTCCAGCCACAGCCTCAGAAGCCCTCTCAGGAATTCCTGTTCCATGGCATTTTTAACAAAATGTTCGCCATTCCACAAAACCCCGTTAAGCCTGCAAAAAGTAGTCCTGCACCGACAAAGCCTGATAAAAGAAACAGCCTGCTGTCAACGGCGTATCCCAAAACAACACCGGTAAGAACAAGCGTGCCCGCAGCAATCTGGACTTGCCTCATCACAGGCAGTGGTTGCTTTTTGTCTTCGATTGTCGGAAGGCCGACGCGCTTCCACGCGTTAATGCCACCTGACATCAGTAAAACCGGCGCAGGGCTTGCGGTATGGGTCAGCGCGTTAGCATTTTGAACCGTGCGCATTCCTGCCTGGCAGTGGAAAATGACAGGCTGTCGCGCCGCATTTTCCACCGTTTTACCTGCCGTAATCTCAGTGAGCGGAAGCGAGTTCGCATGGGGTATATGCTCACGCAAGTATTCAGCGCGTTCCCGGATATCAATGAGCACAGCGCCTGCTTCAATAAGCTTTTGGGCTTCTTGCGGTGAAACTGATTCTGGTGTCATGTTAACAATCCTCAGGACAGTAAATGTCTTTTAAGGTGGAGATAACTTTTTTCACCGCATCGTTTTTGATGAAATAGTTGACTTTTTGCGCGACCCTATTTGACTCAATCAAACCCTCGTCTTTCATTTTCGCAAGGTGTTGAGAGGTTGCAGAAGGTGTTAAGCCGGTCAGTTGCCCTAGTTCACCCGAAGAGGTGCCGGGTTTATCAATGAGAATACAGAGGATTAACAGACGACTGCTGTTACTCATCGACTTAAGCAGCGTGGTTGCCCGCAAGGCACCCTCTTGTATGTGAAGTAGACTCGTTTCTTTCATTCTTATTTTAGTTTTTTCTAAATTTAGTAAAATCTAAATCAAATGATGCTCACGTGCAATCAAAGATTCTAAGTGCAGCAGGATATCTGCCGTTGTTGATTGCAGGCGGTGTTCAACTTAGCTGTCCGCTTCGTGCCAGAAGCGGACGTTTTCTTTGAGCCTGAACTGCCAAATTTCTATCAGTATCAAAACCATTAAACTGTGTGTGCCGCAAAGCGGTTTTCAGGTAATCCGGGACTGAGATCAGATTTAGCTTTGAGCAATGCACCGTCATATTCAGACAGCGCAGTGAGTCCCACTGCAGCCGTGGTGCAATAGAGACGGGTAAAACCCTCACCGGCCAGTGTCGGACAGGTGCTCTGGATTCCAGGTGACGTCAGAATAGCGTCTGTGGTCCCATCCGGGCGGTAACGGACAACACGGTTCCCCCCCCATTCAGCATTCCATAGATAGCCCATCTCATCCACGCAGGAGCCGTCAGGCGCGCCGCTGCCTTCGCTTTCGGCGAACACGCGCTGGTTCTGCAGCGAGGGGTAATCACAGCACATTATCCGACCCTGCATCGAGTCACAGTAATAGAGCGTGCCATCATCGGGGCTGAAACAGATGCTGTTCGGTATAGCGACATCGGGCAGTGCAAGCGTCTCAACAGTCAGCGTTGCCGCGTTGAGTCGATGAAACTTACCGATGACTTTAACGGGATAACCGTCATCCATCGTCCCGAAGACAAAATTACCGGCACGGTCACATCGTCCATCACCTATGCGGGTATCGGTGCCTCCCGGTGACGCGGCCACAGGGGTAATTAACCCGCTGTTGAGATCATAGAAAGCCAGTCTTGACGCGAATCCCATCAGCAGAATGTGACTTTTTTCAGTCAGTGCAAAGGAGCCAAGGCGTTCCGGCAGCGACCAGCGCATCACAGCATCATTGCCTTCTTCTATTGCGAGCAGTTCACTGGCTTCAATGTCAGTCCAGTAGAGCCTGCGGGTTCTTTCACACCACAGCGGGCACTCTCCGAGCGTATTCCTGACCTCAGCTGCAATTGAAAACATGATAATCCTCCGGAGATAAAAGGTCGTACTGCACGATGGCAAAAGTGGATAACGCAGCTACTGCAGAAAACGTGCAGAGAGCCTATCGCCGAAAAGCATGACGGCAAGTCCGATCAGCATGACAACCATCCCCCCCAGCCTGAGTAACGAAACCGGACGCCGCACAGCGCCCAGCAAGCCAAAATGGTCAATCATCTGCGAGGAAAGTAACTGTCCGACAATCGCCAGCCCGAGCAGCGCTGAAAACCCAATTTTCGGCGCAAGCACGACGTAGCTGAACAGTGCACATGCGCCTATCATTCCGCCCGCCAGACTCCAGAGGGGTTGCGACGGGATCGCCGCTAGCGATGTCATCAACCCACCCCGCAGCAGCGCGTAAATCCCCAGACTGAACGCGCCCGCCGTAAATGAAAACAGCGCCGCAGTGACCGGATCGCCGCCCAGTCCCTTTGCCAGCTGGCTGTTCAGGGTCGTCTGCAGGGTGATCCCCAGACCTGCGGCAAAAGCGATTACGTAATAGATCATGCCCATGCTTTTCATCCTGGTCAGTCGGCCTGCAACAGCGGTAGGAAGGTGTCAGCAAAAATGTCAGGCTGGTAACCAGAGGCTGCAAAAAGGTGCTCACGCGACTCATCAATCGCCGCACGTAGTCGCGCGCTGTCTACGCCCAGCACCTTACCGTTCTGTTTAACGATGCGTCCGCCGATCATGACGGTGTCGATGTTGCTGCGCTCGGCGGCATGAACCACCGTGCCAAAGGCATTGCCGGAAGGGTAAAGATTGAGATCACTGACGCTAATCAGCACCAGGTCGGCTTGTTTGCCTGGCGTCAGGCTGCCCACTTTGTTCTGCAGCCCCGCACAGGCAGCGCCATCAAGAGTCGCGGCTTTAAGGAGTTGCGCCGCCGGAAGCGTTTTCAGCGCATGTTCTGAATCGCAGCACTGCTGCTGATGCATGCCCATCACGCGCTGCAGGTAAAAGGCGACGCGCATCTCCATAAACATATCGGTGCTGTACGACGTTTCATTGTCTACGCTCAGGCCAGGGTTGATGCCATGACGCTGCGCGGCCTCAATGGCGAACATCCCGCTTTCGATGCCATAGTGCGAATCTGAGCGCGGGCAGACGTTCACCCTGACACCGGCCTCCCGCAGAATTTTCCATCCCCGGTCCGGCAGCGCCGTGCAGTGATTGAAAATATTGTCCGGACCCAGCAGCCCCTGCTGATGCAGCGACTCAAGTTCAGACCCCATCTCAGCGCCAAAGAACTCAGTGACAATCGACAGTCCCAGCCTGCGGGCCTCGGTCCACAACTCCGGCTCCAGCTGGGCCATGACGGCGAGAGAGACCAGGCTTTCAGGGGTGTCGGTAAAATACTTATCCTGCAGACGCTGCCAGTTTCCCGGCCAGTGCGCTTTATCCCATTCGCCAGCTACCGGTGCGCCGGAAGCATGAATGGCGCGAATGCCGGTATCAAGTAAGGCCTCGACGGCGGCATCGGAATGCGCTGCAGTTCGGCTGTTGTGCGAGTTATCGATCATCGTGGTGATGCCCGCGTCAATAGCGCCCAGCGCCGTCAGCAGGTTGCCAACATAGATATCGGCAGGACGGTAATATTTAGCGAAGGAGAAGTGCGTGGCGTTGCTGTAGTCGTCCAGGCAGGTGGCGTTTGGGTTAAGTCGGCGCAGCTGTCCTTCCCATGCGTGACGATGAGAATCGACCATTCCCGGCATGGCGATCATGTTGGTGGCATCAATGACATGCGCATCCGGCACATCAAGGTTCTGGCCGACGGCGGTAATCGTTGAGCCGTTGATGAGAATATCGCCGCGCTCAATGTTACCGACGTTCCCGTCCATACTCAGTATCGTCGCGCCACGAATCAACGTAGCCAGTGAAGTGACATTCTGATTGTTAACAATATTTCGGATGTAGTCGGTCATAAAACCTGCCTCTTTCGTGATTAATGGGGAAACGATACGCCACGTCATTAGCCTGAAAAAGATGCATAAAGCGTTTTCATAATTCATAATTCGCGAATAATCAGACTCACTTTTATCCAGGAGCAGGACGATGGATCGGATTCAGGCTATGCAGGTTTTTATAAGGGTTGCTGAAGCCGGAAGCTTTGTGCGCGCGGCAGAGACACTGTCTCTGCCAGCTTCCACCGTCACCAGCACGATTAAAAATCTGGAGAAATACCTGCAGGTGCGTCTGCTTAACCGGACGACGAGGCGGGTCAGACTCACTCCTGAAGGCCTGCAGTATCTTGCGCAGTGCCGGGAAATCCTTTCACTGATTGAACACACGGAATCCAGCCTGACCGATTCCGTCAGGCGGCCCCAGGGGCGACTGCGGATAGATATGCCCGGTGGGATCGCCCATTTTATCGTCATGCCGAATCTGAAAGATTTTTACCGGCTCTATCCGGATATTTATCTGATGATTGGCGTCAGCGACCGGCAGGTTGATCTTGTTCAGGAAGGTGTGGATTGCGTGATCCGAACCGGAGAATTAACCGACTCCACGCTGGTTGCCCGTCCCCTTGGCCGGTTTCGCTGGGTGACCTGTGCCTCGCCGGACTATCTCAGGGAGTACGGTATCCCTGAGACGCCGGAAGCGTTGTCGCAGCATCGGGCAATCCATTACTTTTCCGGTTCGGGAAGACGGACCAATGAACTACGTTTTACGCGTGGCACTGAGATGCTTTCCGTTCCGGTAGAAGGAGAAGCAGCCGTTAACGAAACGGGACTCTATATCAGACTGTGTCTTGAGGGTTTTGGGCTGGCGCAGCTTGCTGAGAATGTCATTTCGGAGAATCTGCAGCAAGGCAAGCTGGTCGAGGTTCTGGCGGACTGGCAGCCACCTTCAGTGCCGGTGACGATGCTCTATCCGCATCAGCGTTTTCTCTCTCCCGCAGTGCGTGCTTTTGCTGACTGGGTCGCCGGGCTTTTTAACGATGGCGCAGGTCAAAAACGGTCTTCTCTGTAAAAGGTCGCCTTAAGTAGCAGGGATATTTATCGGAACGATAATGGGCAGCATCCACAGCAGATGAACCGATCGTTCCCCTGTTGTGCCAGCCAATTCAGCCCGGCTGGGGTGCAGATTCCAGATGCGCATTTCGTCCGGCAGCCATTCCGGTGCAGGCACCAGCGACAGCGATTGCTGCGGTCATCAGTAATGGCACCGTCCAGCCTCCGGACAACTCCTGTACTTTGCCCAGCAGCAGCGGACCCATCGCCGCCATCAGATAACCGACGCTCTGCGCCATGCCTGACAGCGCGGCGGCGTCACCGGCATTTTCGGTACGTAGCCCGATGAAGGTCAGGCCCAGCACCATACTGGCACCCGAGCCGAAGCCGAGAAGAGCAGCCCACAGCATCGCCAGATTCGGCAGGTACAGGATGCCGATAAAGGACGCAGCGGTTAACAGGCTGACGCCGGCAGCGGCTGCTTTCTGATCGTTGAGGCGACGCAGCGTGGCCGCCAGAATCAGGCCGGGAATGGCGGTGGTCAGCTGAAGAATGCCGTGTACTTCACCGGCCTGGGCTGAGGAGAGTCCACTGTTGGTTAGAATGGCGGGCAGCCAGCCGACAGCAACATAAAACGGCATCGCATTCAGGCCCATAAACAAGGTGACCTGCCATGCCAGAGGCGAGCGCCAGACCGCGACGGTCGCAGCTTTCTTCTCACCCTCTCCTGGCAACTGATGCTTCATCTTTAACTGGGGCAGCCATAAAATCAACGCAAGCAGCGGTGCAATAACCAGCATGGCTAACGCGATGTTCCAGCCCCAGCTCTGCGTCAGAGGAATGACAATGGCTGAACCAATAGCACCAGCCGCGCCCATGGTGATGGAATATGCCCCCGTCACGGAAGCCACGTTGCCAGAAAAGTCACGTTTGATAAGGCCAGGGAGCAGGACATTGCCGAGGGCAATCCCGATACCTATCAATAGGGTTCCGCCATAAAGCGCCCAGACACTGCCTGTAGAGCGAAGCAGGATGCCCGCTGAAATCACGGTCAGGGCACCAAAAAGAGTGCGTTCAAGACCGTACTGGTGTGATATGGATGCGCTCAGCGGTGAAAAGGCGGCAAAGGCCAGCAAAGGCAGCGAGTTAAGTAACCCAACGGCAGTAATACTTAGCCCAAAATCATGGCGAATAGACTCTAAAACGGGTGCGATAGCGGTAAAAGGAACACGCAGGTTGATAGCTATAAAAAGGATGCCGGTCACAAGTATGATTGAAGACCACTTGTTCGTAGTGTGGGACATAAATTTTGCTTTCTCTGGTAAAAAGAAAGACTTTAAAGTACTCATGAGTTACAGAATATAGATAACCTGACAACATATAACTAAATCATGCCAGTTAATAAAAAACCGGTGACCTCACCGGATGAGTTTAATGCCGATGCTTTCAGTCAGGCTGCTATCGCGCTGCATGTGTCATCGTCAGGCGAGTATGCAGGTCAGAGTCCGCACGCTCACCGTAAGGGACAACTTATTATCTCTTTACGCGGTGCAGTGAGCTGTGAGGTTGAGGATGCGCTGTGGCTTGTTCCACCGGGACATGCTGTCTGGGTTCCGGGTGAAATCCCCCACAGTTGCCGGGTCACGAAGAATGCAGATACCTGCTTTCTGTTTATCGAACCCGGCGCGGCAGCGATGCCGGAAATCTGCTGTACGCTGGCGATGACTTCTCTGGTCCGCGAGCTTGTTCTGTATCTGGCAGAGCAGGGACAGGCTTATTCCCCTGACAGTAAAACTGCCAGGCTCGCCGCGGTGCTGCTGGAGCATATTCCGGATGTGCCGGTTGAAGCGCTCCATCTTCCCGTATCCGATCATCCTAAAATCCGGAATATGGCGGAGGCACTTTTTAATGAGCCTGATGATCGGCGAACGTTAAAGCAGTGGGCTGCACATCTGGTCACCAGCGAACGATCGCTGGCCAGGCTGATAAAAGAGGCGACTGGAATGAGCTTTGGTCGCTGGCGTCAGCAACTGCATTTGATGATTGCCCTGAGCCATCTGGCTGAAGGTCAGTCCGTGCAGCGCGTAGCCGGAACGCTGGGATATGATTCGGTCAGCGCGTTTATTACGATGTTCAGAAAAGCGCTGGGTAAATCACCGACGCAATATTTTTCGTCTCTAAACTAATGCAAAACAACACAAACCGAATTTTTATCAAGAACGCCAGCGTCCGCTCCTGGCTCAAAGCTGCCTCTCAGCGCTTATCTGCTTAAAAACAGACCTGGTGTGATTTAACAGACGGATCCCTTAAACTACACCGCACAGGGTGGTTAGCCGTTAATACCAGGGAAGTAAAAATGCTTTTGTCAGCGTTGAGTTTTACCAAAACAGTATGCCAACCGTTGTTTCAGCGATGAGCCGTCAGCTGTTTGTCTCTCTGGATGGCCCCAAGGGCGCGGGTAAAACCACCTTGTTGGAAGCCATGACCACCGTACTCAGGGCGGACAACAAGAAGGTGATCCGGCTTTGCGAGAAAAAAAGCGATCCCTGGAGAGGGGAAACCATGGCTCTGGTCAACAAGCTGGCCAGAAACCCCAGCCTGGATTTGGAATGGGAGGTTTGTCAGCGCTTTGCCGACAGTCGGGCATGGATTTCCCGGCATGTACTGACGAAACAGCCAGCGGACTGCATTATCCTGATGGATCGCTGGTACCCCTCTGATGCCGCGTTTCGCCGCATGATGCCATTCGACGACATTCTGAAGCTTAATCTTGAGCGAAACGTACGCGCGCCAGACCTGCATGTCGGCGTGGTTACCGCGCCAGAAATTTCATGGGCGAGAGCCGCGGCCCGGGCGCGTGGGTTGAGCAGTACGGTGATTTCTAAGCTGGCAGAGCATGTCTCCTGTACCGAGGCGTTCGAGCGGGAAATTGCCAATCGCGGCTGGGTTTTATGCCGCAATGAAGGAACGATAGAGGAGGCAACGATGCAGCTGATTGCTGAGATTAACAACGTGCTGGGATCCGTAAGATGACAACCTTTTATCAACATAGTGCCATTAGCCTGGGCGGCCAGCTCATCCCGATGGCCGACTACGCGGGCAAGCTGGTGCTGGTGGTCAATACCGCCAGCCATTGTGGATTCACGCCACAATACGCAGGCCTTGAAGCGCTATACAGGAAATACGCCGCCCAGGGGCTGGTGGTGCTGGGTTTCCCCTGCAACCAGTTTGGTAAGCAGGAACCCGGCGGTACTGACGACATTATGCAGACCTGTCATATCAACTACGGCGTGAGCTTCCCGATGTTCGAGAAAGTGGCGGTCAACGGCAACGCCGCTCATCCGCTGTTTCGTTATCTGAAGGATGAGTTGCCAGGCGTGCTGGGCGGGCGCATCAAATGGAACTTCACTAAGTTCCTGATTGGACGGGACGGCAAACCGCTCAAGCGTTTTGCACCGATCTCTACGCCGGAGAAAATAGAAGCCGCCATCGTAGCTGCTCTGGAAAGCTAAGAGTCCCTGTCATTCAACCCCTCTACTTCCAGAGATCGTCCTACTCATTGATCTGTTCGTATAACAGGTTATGACGATAACTATTTTGTGGTTTTCATGATTAAAAAATCAATCAGTGCTTTCACTCGCTTTGCCTGACCGGTGCTCTTTAAGTAGTAGAGATAAACCGGTGGGTAGGTCTTCCAGTAAGGCATCATTACCGGGATAAATTGCGCTTTATCGGGCTGCAATTCATACACCGGCTCAAACAATCTGCCAATTCCAAGACCGCTGCGTATTCCATCTGCCATGACATCAATATCATTGCTGATGATTTGCCCTGGCATCTCAACGGTTAATTGCTCACCGTTATATTCCAGCATCAGAGGCAGGATGCGGTTATTGGTGATAAAGCGGTAGCCAATGAGCTGATGCTGGTGCAGGTCCGTCGGCAGTTCTGGCGTACCGTACTTTGCAAGATAGGCCGCTGAAGCATACAGACCCTCACGAAACGGTTTCATCAACTGGCGAGCCACAACACTCTCTTCCAGGATATCGCCAAAACGTATGCCCAAATCAAAGCGCTCATCGATCATGTTCACGGTTCCGTCATACACGGATATCTCAAGCTGTATTCCGGGGTAGCTTTGGCAGAACTCCGCCATCAAGGGCTTCAGAATAAGCAGGTAAGCAAAGCGTGACAGCGTAATTCTGACCAGCCCGGAGGGGTCCTGATTCAGGTCTTTAATGCTTTCCACCGCGCTTTCCAGTGAGGCCACCGCCCGGGATGTCTGTTGCAACAACTGTTCTCCGGCGTCCGTTAGCTCAATGCGCCGCGTGGTGCGCACAAAAAGCGGGTGGCCAATATGTTGCTCAAGCAGTTTTAGCGCTTTGCTCACGGAAGGTGGCGTTATCTCAAGTTTCCTGGCCGCAGCAGTAATGCTGCCTTCACCGGCGATGCTCTGGAAAATACGGATTTGGTTGTAAATGACATTGTTCATGGCGTCATCCTGAAGAGTAAACACAATCAGATTGTTAGCTGTTGGCTAAGAGTGTATGAGCTATTGCTGCTCTAAAAAACAGAATCAGGGTGGTTTATACTCACTTCCCGTTTAACAATCCACTGTTAGGGAAGCCAAATTCTGTGTCCTGATGACCAAATTAACGTGGTGAGGAGATGATTATGCAGTATGTAAACCTGGGGCGAAGTGGCCTGAAAGTATCGCGCCTGTGTCTGGGATGCATGAGTTATGGCGAACCACAACGTCTTCCTCAGCCGTGGTCGCTTGATGAAAACGCTTCGCGGCCGTTGATACGTCAGGCACTTGAGTCGGGAATTAATTTTTTTGATACGGCTAATATTTATTCAGGTGGAAGCTCTGAAGAGATTGTCGGTCGGGCGCTACGCGATATGGCATATCGGGATGAAATCGTCGTCGCCACCAAGGCTTTTTTCCCATGGCGTAACTCGCCCAACACAGGTTTTCTCTCGCGAAAATCGCTGTTTCAGTCCATCGATGACAGCCTTACCCGGTTGGGTATGGATTATGTGGATCTGTATCAGATTCATCGTTTTGATCACGGCACACCTGTTGAAGAAACTATGGAAACACTTCACGATTTGGTGAAAGCCGGGAAAGTTCGCTATATCGGTGCATCCTCAATGGAAGCCTGGCGTTTTGCTAAGATGCAGCATGTCGCCGAGCGTTACGGCTGGACGCGCTTTGTCTCTATGCAACCGCAATACAATTTACTGTATCGGGAAGAAGAGCGGGAGATGCTGCCGCAATGTGAAGATCAGGGGGTGGGGGTTATCCCCTGGAGCCCGATGGCGCGCGGCAGACTGACACGCGACTGGAATGAAACCACTCCCCGAACGCAGAACGACGCCTTTGCGCTGAAAATGTATCAAAATGCCGCACAGCAGGACCGGAAAGTGGTTGAGGTTGTGGCGCAGATTGCCGCTGAGCAGGGTGTGCCTCGCGCACATGTTGCGCTTGCATGGCTGCTGTCTAAATCTGTGATTACTGCCCCTATCATCGGTGCGACAAAAGCCGAACATCTTGCAACTGCAGTTGACGCGCTGACGCTGACATTGTCGCCAGAAGAGATCGCAGCGCTGGAGGCACCCTACGTACCTCATGTTGTTGATGGCATCGTACCGCCGCTGTCTGAACAAGCGCCACGGCTCTCACCCTTGCGAAGCCACCAGGGAGTGGAGCGCAATGAAAATGGATTATGATGCTGGCGCGGTTAATACGCCTTATCAATAATAGTGGCACAAAATTTAATGCATCCGAAAAGAGGGACATTTATGAAAGCCGGGATTTCTTTATCACTTTTGTTGACTCTGGGCTGTTCCGCTGCTGCTCAGGAACAAAAAGGAACTGTTCCACCGGTGTTCAATATGTTTGAATTCGTCATCCAGCAAAATAAAGATAATGCATACGACAGCCTGGCTGAAAAGAATATTACTGCTTCGGTAACCGGCGAATCTGGCACCCTGGCGATCTATTCAGCCAGACAAAAGTTAAACCCGTCAGCTGTTTATGTCTTTGAAATCTACGCTGATAGCGATGCCTATGAAAAACACCTGAATTCATTGAGCTATAATGAATTTTTGCGCAATTCACCTGATATTCTGGTGGCGAACCAAACGCGTAGAATTGAGGTGAACCCGCAACTCCTGGCAGATAAACCGATTTTGCAAAGCGATAACACCATAAACAACTTTGTCATCGTTGATGTTAAACCAGAGTTCGGTTCAGATTTTCGCCATATCGTGTTGCCCGAAATGACACAGTCCATTGAGCTGGAAGAGGGCGTTCTGGCCATGTATGCCGTTATCGATAAAGCCAATCCTGACCGCTGGTATTTCTATGAAATATACGCCAGCGAAGAGGCTTATCAGGCCCATCGCATGACACCTCATTTTAAAAAATACATCGAGCAGACGGCAGAAATGACCACTTATAAAGAAGCTATCCCAATCAAACCCGGCAAGCTGATGAATAAGGGTGGCCTGAGATATGAAATTGAGTGATGAACTGCATCGTTGCTGCACTTGTAAGCTAAGTGTCTCTGTCATCTGACCACTAAACGCAAAAAGCCCGCTCGGGTTTCCCCGAGCGGGCTTCTCTAAATATGGCTCCTCTGACTGGACTCGAACCAGTGACATACGGATTAACAGTCCGCCGTTCTACCGACTGAACTACAGAGGAATCGTGTGAACGGGGCGGATAATAAACATGCCCTGGCGATGTGTCAATGCTAAAAATCATCCTCTGCGGTTCGCTTGCTGATGTTTGCAACAACCTGATGATTTGTTAAGCATTTCATGGCGTTTTATACGGCGCCGGGCCGTTTTTTATTAAGCAGATAAACCCCTACGCTTTGGCTGGCTACTCTATACTCAGTAATCTCTGGCTCCACACAAGCGGGCGTGCCGACTGCAGTTCCCGAAGAGAAAGCCTATCAAATGCATAGGGTGAGACAGGTTTGTGCGGGTGAGTTCCGCGTATAGAGTGTCTGTAATCAAGCGAAAAGGAGAAAGACCGTGAGCAATTCTGTTGATAACGAAGCGAATAGTGCCGAGCCCATTGTTGAAGCGGACAGGGAAGCTTCTGCCGGTAAGTGTCCATTCCATGCGGGCAAGTCAAATGAAGTCTCTGGCGGTGGCACCAGCAACCGCGAATGGTGGCCGCAGCAGCTGCGAGTCGACCTGCTGAACCAGCACTCAAACCGTTCTAACCCGCTGGGAGAATCCTTTGACTACCGCCAGGAGTTCGCCAAGCTTGATTATTCCGCACTGAAAGGCGATCTGCGCGCGCTGCTGACTGAATCACAGGCCTGGTGGCCCGCCGACTGGGGCAGCTATATTGGTCTGTTTATCCGTATGGCGTGGCACAGCGCCGGTACCTATCGCTCCGTCGACGGGCGCGGTGGTTCCGGCCGTGGTCAGCAGCGTTTTGCTCCGCTTAACTCCTGGCCGGATAACGTCAGCCTGGATAAAGCCCGTCGCCTGCTGTGGCCGGTGAAGCAAAAGTACGGTCAGAAAATTTCCTGGGCCGACCTCTATATTCTGGCGGGCAACGTCGCGCTGGAAAACTCCGGCTTCCGCACCTTTGGCTTTGGTGCCGGGCGTGAAGACGTTTGGGAACCGGACCTTGACGTTAACTGGGGTGATGAGACCACCTGGCTGGAGCATCGCCATCCGGAATCGCTGGCTAATTCACCGCTCGGCGCCACCGAAATGGGGCTGATTTACGTCAACCCGGAAGGCCCGGAACACAGCGGTGACCCGGCTTCTGCTGCCCCGGCTATTCGCGCCACCTTTGGCAATATGGGCATGAACGACGAAGAGATCGTAGCGCTGATCGCCGGTGGCCATACCTTGGGTAAAACTCACGGTGCCGCCGATGCCAAACATGTCGGCGTCGACCCGGAAACCGCCCCGATTGAAGCGCAGGGCCTGGGCTGGGCCAGCAGTCACGGCAGCGGCGTCGGCGCCGATGCCATTACTTCCGGTCTGGAAGTGATCTGGTCGCAGACGCCAACCCAGTGGAGCCACTACTTCTTCGAGAACCTGTTTAAGTACGAGTGGGTGCAGACGCGCAGCCCGGCAGGGGCGATTCAGTTTGAAGCTTCGAATGCAGAGGAGATTATTCCCGATGCCTTTGACAGTGCGAAGAAGCATAAGCCGACCATGCTGGTCACCGACCTGACGCTGCGCTTCGACCCGGAGTTCGAGAAGATCTCGCGCCGCTTCCTGAACGATCCGCAGGCGTTTAACGAAGCGTTTGCCCGGGCCTGGTACAAGCTGACCCACCGCGATATGGGGCCAAAAGCACGCTATATCGGGCCGGAAGTGCCGAAAGAAGATCTGATCTGGCAGGATCCGCTGCCGCAGCCGAGCTATCATCCAACCGCCTATGACATCGCGCTGCTAAAAGAGAAAATTGCCGCGTCGGGCCTGTCGGTGGCGGAGCTGACCTCGGTCGCCTGGGCTTCTGCCTCAACCTTCCGCGGCGGTGACAAGCGCGGAGGGGCCAACGGTGCCCGCCTGGCGCTGCTGCCGCAGCGCGAATGGGAAGTGAATGCCGTAGCTGCACGCGTGCTGCCGGTGCTGGAAGCGATTCAGAAGAGCGAACAGAAGGCCTCGCTGGCGGATATTATTGTGCTGGCCGGTGTCGTCGGTGTTGAACAGGCGGCGAAAGCGGTTAACGTCGACATTGAAGTGCCGTTCACCCCGGGCCGCGTGGATGCGCGTCAGGATCAGACGGATATTGAGTCGTTTGAGCTGCTGAAGCCGAGAGCGGATGGTTTCCGTAACTATCGCGCCGCACCGGGCCGCACCTCGACCGAGAATCTGCTGATCGACAAGGCGCAGCAGCTGACGCTGACCGTGCCGGAGTTGACGGTGCTGGTAGGTGGCCTGCGTGCGCTGGGGGCCAACTTCGACGGCAGCCAGCACGGGGTGTTCAGCGATAAAGTTGGCGAACTCAACACCGACTTCTTCAGCAACCTGCTGGATATGCGTACCGAGTGGAAAGCCACCGATGCCAGCGGCGAACGCTTTGAAGGGCGCGACCGTCTGAGCGGCCAGGTGCGCTTCAGCGCGACCCGTGCCGACCTGGTGTTTGGTTCCAACGCGATTTTACGCGCGTCAGCCGAGGTTTACGCCAGCAGCGATGCTAAGCAGAAGTTTGTCAAAGACTTCGTTGCCGCGTGGACCAAAGTGATGAACCTCGACCGTTTCGATATCTGAAACTAGCCTGAGTCTGCAACCAGCCCGCCCGGCAAACCGGTGCGGGCTTTTTTTTATTCTCAGCGGGCCGTGATAGCGTGGCGATCGCGCCTGGCCGAGAAGATAAACGCGGCGATAAACAGCACCGCGAACAGCAGCACAATGGTCGGGCCGGGCGCGCTGTCGAGGAAGAATGACAGGTAAGTGCCGCTAAAACAGACCACCACCGACAGCAGCACCGAGCAGATCATCACCGAAGAGAAGCGGCGCATCAGCAGAATGGCAATGGCCCCGGGCGCGATCAGCAGTGCAATTGACAGCACAATGCCGACCGCCTTCAGCGTGGCAACGATAGTCAGGGCAATCATACTTAGCAGCCCATAATGCAGCAGCGCGGTATTCAGCCCGCAGGCTTTGGCCTGCTGCGCGTCAAACGCGTGCAGGACCAGATCGCGCCATTTGGTGCCGATAATCATGGCAATCACACCGGCAATGGCACCGCTCTGCCAGATATCCGCAGGCGAGATGCCGAGCATGTCGCCAAACAGGATGTGGTCGAGGTGCACCTCTGACTTGACGGAGATATAGATAATCAGGCCGACGGCAAACATCCCCGAGAAGACGATCCCCATCACCGTATCCTGCTTGATGCGGCTGTTCTCCTTCAGGTAGCCGGTCGCCAGCGCGCAGAACAGCCCGGCGCAGAATGCGCCAATCGCCAGCGGGATGCCGACGATCCACGCTATAACTACCCCGGGAAATACCGCGTGGCTCATCGCATCGCCCATCAGCGACCAGCCTTTGATCACCATAAAGCTGGAGAGCAGGGCGCAGGGAATAGCGACAATCACCGAGATGGTCAGCGCGGCATGCATGAAATCAAACTCAAACGGACTAAGCAGCAGCTCTGTCAGACTCATCGTACCTCCTCCCCCTGGCTGACCCGACGGCGGCGCGCAAGCAGCCCGTGTTTCGGGGCGAAGACAAAGGCGATAAGAAACACCAGCGTCTGCGCCACCACGATAATGCCGCCGGTTGCGCCGTCGAGATAGTAGCTAACCCAGGCGCCAAAGAAGCTGGTGACGCTGCCGATCACCACCGCAATCAGCAGCAGCCGCTGGAAGCGGTCGGTCAGCAGATACGCCGTCGCCCCCGGCGTGACCACCAGGCAGATCACCAGAAAGGCACCGACGGTTTGCAGCGCGGCGATGGTGCTGGCCGCCAGCAGGGTGAAGAACAGCAGCTTCAGGCGGGTGGGATTGAGGCCGACCGAGCGCGCGTGGTTCTCGTCGAAGAAGGTCACCATCAGGTCTTTCCACTTCACCAGCAAAATCAGCAGTGAGGTAAAGCCGATAATCGCCAGCTGCAGGATATCTTCCGGGGCAATCGCCAGAATATTGCCCAGTACGATGGTCTGAATATTTACCGAGGTGGGGTTAAGCGACACCATAAACAGCCCGAGGCCGAAGAAAGAGGAGAAGATCAGCCCGATAATCGCATCCTCCTTCAGCCGGGTGCGCTGGTTGAGAAACAGCATGCTGCCCGCCGCCAGCCCGCCGGAGAGAAAGGCACCCAGCGCGAACGGCAGGCCCAGCATATAGGCTCCCGCCACGCCGGGCACAATCGAGTGCGACAGCGCATCACCCATCAGCGACCAGCCCTTAAGCATCAGATAGCAGGAGAGAAAGGCGCACACGCCGCCGACCAGCGCCGAAACCCACATGGCGTTCAGCATATATTGGTAGTGAAAGGGTTCCGCCAGCCACGCCATCAGCGCTGCCCCCCAACCACCGTCAGGCCCGGCTGCGGCAGCGCATCGCTAAACTCGACGCCGCGCAGCGCGCCGCTGAAGGCATTTTCCAGATTCTCCCGCGTGAAGGTGGTGGTCGTTGGTCCGCAGGCCAGCACCGTGCCCTTGACGATGGCGGTGTGGTCGCAGTAGTCGCTGACGGTGGCGAGATTATGGGTAGAGACCAGCATGGTGCGGCCCTCGGCGCGCAGCTCATGCAGCAGGCTGATAATTTGCCTTTCGGTGTTAACGTCCACCCCGGTAAAGGGTTCATCCAGCAGGATCACCTGCCCGCGCTGAGCAATGGCGCGGGCGAGGAACACGCGTTTTTTCTGCCCACCGGAGAGTTCGCCAATCTGACGCTGGCGAAAATCCGTCATGCCGACACGCTCCAGCGCCGCAGCGACCAGCCGTTTGTCCTCCGCCCGCGCGATGCGCAGCATCCCCATGTGCCCGTAGCGGCCCATCATCACCACATCCTCCACCAGCACCGGGAACGACCAGTCGACGTCTTCGGACTGCGGTACGTAGGCGACCAGGTTACTTTTCAGGGCGCGTTTTTCGCTCATGCCAAGCAGGGTGATTGACCCGCTGGAGAGCGGCACAAAGCCCATAATCGCCTTAAACAACGTCGACTTGCCGGAGCCGTTGATGCCGAGCAGCGCGGCAATGCTGCCGGCCGGGATCTGTAAGGTAGCGTCGCGCAGGGCCGTGTGCCCGTTACGGTAAGTGACCGTCAGCTGGCTGACGTCGATACCGGGCTGCTGGTTCATTTTGCTAACCCCTCGTTGATGCCGTTGACCACGGTTTCGCTGGTGACGCGCAGCAGGTCGAGATAGGTCGGCACCGGGCCGTCTGCCGCACTCAGCGAGTCGACATACAGCACGCCGCCATAGTGGCTGCCGGTTTCCCGCGCCACCTGACGCGCCGCTTTATCGGACACGGTGCTCTCGCTGAACACCGTCGGGATCTGCTGCTGTTTCACCGTGTCGATCACTTTACGCACCTGCTGCGGCGTGCCCTGCTGGTCGGCGTTAATCGGCCACAGGTACAGCTCCTTCAGGCCGAAGTCGCGCGTCAGGTAGGAGAATGCGCCCTCGCTAGTCACCAGCCAGCGCTTGTCGGCGGGGATCTGCGCCAGCGCCTGCTCGACCGGGGCAACGGCCGCATTGATTTTGGCTTTGTAGGCTTCAGCATTCTGGCGATAGGTTGCCGCGTTGTCCGGGTCATACTTCACCAGCGCATCGCGGATGTTATCGACGTAGATCAGCGCATTTTTCGGCGACATCCACGCGTGCGGATTGGGTTTGCCGCTGTACGGCCCTTCGCTGATGCCCATCGGCGCGATCCCGTCAGAGACCACGACCTCCGGCACCCCGGAGAGATGACGGTAAAAGCGCTGGAACCAGAGCTCGAGATTGAGGCCGTTGGCAAGGATCAGCTGCGCCCCCTGAGCGCGCTTGATATCGCCCGGCGTCGGCTGATATTCATGGATCTCCGCCCCCGGTTTGGTGATCGAGGCGACATCGGCGGCATCCCCGGCGACGTTTTTCGCCATATCGGCGATCACGGTGAAGGTGGTGATCACCTTGAATTTTTCTGCGGCGCTGGCAGGGGCCAGCGGTAACAGAGCAACCAGCAGGGCGCACAGCCCGCGTTTAATCCAAAGCCGTTCAGGCATTACAACCCCCATAGAGTATAAAAAATCGGCATAGTTAGCTGTTGCTATAAGGTATAGCACAGGCTATAAATCATGCGGAGCTAATTTATACAACATTACAAAATGGATTTAGTACCAGAATGGAATGTGAACTGGGTGTGGATTTTTTCCTGAACAGGAGGTGAGGTTCGTTGCGGCGGGAACCCTGACTTTAATTCTGTCGCCGTTAGTTAACATATTTAACGTTATACCAGCTACTATTATCCTTACAGGGATTTTAACGGAGAGATTTAAATGAGCATTGAAATAGAAATAATTAAACGACCGGCGGAGGATAAGCAGGTTGCAGAGTTAATAGCGCTTTTAAATTCATCCCTTTCCAATATCAGCGGCAGTGATGGTTCGAAACGTGCAGATCTGTCCGACTTTTCCGTTGAAGGGGCACTGTTTCTGCTGGCAGTAAAACATGGAAAGGCGGTTGCCTGCGGCGGTTTTCGCCCATTAACGGCGCAGGCATGTGAAATCAAAAGAATGTTTTCGTTAGAGAAGAGGCAAGGGCTGGGACGAACGATCCTCCAGGCACTTGAAGCGGCCGCATTTGGCCAGGGTTACCGGGCAGTCAGGCTTGAAACGCGCAGGATCAATCAGTCGGCGGTGCAGTTTTATCTGATGAGCGGGTATCAAATTATTGAAAATTATGGCGTTTATCAGGGGCGGGATGAAGCAGTTTGTTTTGAGAAGAAACTATTAGGCGAGTTAATCTATAAGAAAAATCTATGATCGTAACGTCAACTGTTGCTGTTGATGAATGCAACTAATTTTTTGATATCAAATGCTGTTTTTTGGTTTTTTTATAATTTTTTATGCTGTTGTTTGGTGTCTTATTTGGGTTTTAATTTTTATGTGACTGTTTTTGGGTCTCCTTGGCTTGTTAACTGATTGTTGGCTGTTTTCAGGTTTATAGTGCTGCTTATTAGCGGATTGTATAGGTTTTTATTCTGTATATTGTCCTATATTTGTACATATACCTTATATGTTTCGTTTTTATTTCAGTTGCGTTGACAGTTATTTACATTGGGGTTTATAGTCGGAATCAATAAATTTAACTCATGCTTTAATACGATTTATCTTAACAAGGGTTTTAGAAACCATTATGGGTTTCCTCCCTTGTTTTGAGTTCTTTTTCGCCAGGAATATAAGTTTTTTAATCAGAAATAAAGCTCTTTTTTGAGCTTTGTTTATTAATGGCTGCTATTTCCTGGTGGGTAAAATGAATATTGCTATTGTTGCAATGCAGGGCGTTTTTCCTGATGCTGAAGATGTCGATACTTTATGGAAAAATATTAGTAGCGGCAAAGTTTCTATACCTGAATTTTCGCCAACGGTTGAAGAAAAACCCGGTCAGAACTGGATACATCGCCGGCCATTATTAACCCGCCCGGAATGGTTCGACGCGGCTTTTTTTGGCTATTCCCCGATCGAAGCCGAAGCGCTTGACCCTCAGCTACGCTTACTGATGGAGCAGGGCTGGCTGGCGCTGGAGCAGGCGAATGCCTGTCAGGAAAGCCAGCGTTTACGCACCGGTATCTTTGCTGGTGTGCGCCACTCTCGCTATTACGAAGAGCACTTACAGCACAATCCCCGCCATCAGGCCGCGCTAGGGGCCGATTATTTGCAAATGATCAACCGCAAAGACAGCGCGGCAACGCTGCTGGCTTACCGCTTAGGGTTAGGGGGGCCTGCCATTAGCGTCAATACCGCATGTTCAACCTCCCTGCTGGCCGTTCATTTAGCCTGTAACAGCCTGCTGACCTGGGAATGCGATGTTGCGCTGGCGGGCGGGGCGGCGATCCCCGCTTTTCGGCCCGAATCCCAGCGAGCGATCCCTGGCGGTTTTCTCTCACCGGATGGCTTGTGTCGCCCCTTTTCAGCGCAGGCCAATGGCACCATCGACGGTGCTGGCGTGGCGCTGGTGGCGCTAAAACGGCTGGACGACGCATTACGCGATGGCAATGCTATCCACGGCGTGATCTCTGGCAGTGCGGTCAACAGCGATGGCAACGACAAAGTGGGCTATTCCGCTCCCAGCGTCAGTGGTCAGGCGCGCGTGATTGCTGAAGCGCTGGCGGTGGCGCAAGCCGATGTAGAAGATATTGGCTATGTGGAAACCCACGGTACGGGAACGCAGCTGGGCGATTCGATTGAAATTTCCGCGCTTAAGCAGGCATGGAGCAGTGCCACCGGGCGCACCGCTTACTGCGCGCTGGGTTCCATCAAGGCGAATATTGGCCACCTCGGTGCGGCCGCTGGCGTGACCGGGTTGATTAAGGCCTGCTGCATCGTACGGGAGGGGGTGATCCCGCCGCTAGTACATTGTGAAACGCCACATCCTGCGTTGGAGCTCGCGCACTCGCCGTTTCGCATACCGCTACAGGCTGAACCATGGACATGTGGGGAAAAGCCCCGCCAGGCAGCCGTGAGCAGCTTCGGGATCGGTGGCACCAATGTCCATCTGATCCTGCAACAGGCTCCCGAGGCATGCGCAGCGCCATTGCCAGCACCTGAAGCATCACTGCTGGTGGTGTCGGCAAAAAATCACGCCGCGCTGGAAAATCAGTGTCACCAGTTGGCTTCGGCGCTGGCGTCACGCAACGATGCCGAACTGCCGGGTTTTGCCACCACGCTGGCGTCGACGCGCGCTGATTATTCCTGCCGCACTACGGTGGTCGCTGAAAATATCGCGCAGGCAGTGAACGCGTTACAGTCGCTGCGGCCAACATCAATGGCGGAGGTTGGCAGCAGACGGCTGGCATTGCTCTTTCCCGGTCAGGGATCCCAGCATGCGCAGATGATGCTGCCGCTGTACCGGCAACGTGCCGATTTCCGCCGCTGGCTGGATCAAGTGGCGGAGAGCATGCGACGTCATGGTGGTGGCGATCTGCTGGCACTGCTGGCGGCGGAAGGCGAAACGTTGATGTCGACGCAGCAGGCGCAGCCGGCTCTGTTTGCTACCAGCTGGGCGCTGGCGCAGTGGTGGTGCCAGCAGGGGATCGCGCCTGCGGTGCTACTGGGGCACAGCATCGGCGAATGGGTGGCAGCCTGCCTGGCAGGTGTCTTCTCGCTGGATGATGCAATGCGCCTGGTTTGCCTTCGTGGTCGTTTAATGCAGGCGTCCAGGCCCGGACGCATGCTGTCCGTAGCATCAGATGCGGAGTCCTTGCAGAAGCAGCTGCCGCCGGAGCTGGAGATCGCCGTTATCAACCAGCATAACGCCTGCGTGGTGGGGGGCGATGCAGCTCAGCTTGAGCAGTTCAGCCTTGAACTGGAAAGGCAGGGGATCGCCTGCCGACTGTTGCACACCTCTCATGCTTTCCATACTGCGGCGATGGTCCCGGCAGCAACCGAGTTTGCTCAGGCAGTGGCCGCCACGCCACGCCATCCTCCCACCATCCCGATTGTCTCCAACGTCAGTGGACAGCTGCTGAGCGAAGAGCAGGCGCTTTCGGCCCAGTACTGGGCGGATCATATTCGCCGCCCGGTGCAGTTTGCCGCCGGTCTGGAATGTGCCGCCGCGCAGGGGGCAGATATTTTTGTTGAATGTGGTCCCGGTACGGTGCTGACATCGCTGACGCGCGGCGTGTTACCTCAGGCCACGGTTATCAGCAGCCAGCCGCATGTGACGCAAGCCGGGAAGTCAGTCAGCGCGCTGTTGCAGGCCGCGGGTGACCTGTGGGCGCATGGCCAGCCCATCGATCTGAGTGGATTGATGACGGCACCGTTAGATCTGCAACGTTTTCGCCTGCCGGGCTACACCTTTGAGCGTGGCTACCACTGGGCAGAGCCCCATCTTGTGCCGGATACCGCGCAGCTCAGTCAGCTTCTGGCTAAGGGCGGTGTCAGTCTGAACCTGGACGGCAAAGAGTATCGCAGCCAGCAGGAGATCCAGTCCCTGTTCAGCCAGATGATCACCCCGCAGGCTGCATCCCCTAACTTTTCTTCAGCCGGGAACCTCACGATGAAACAACCCGATACAGGCAGCACGCAGCCACAAAATGACGTTCATCAGCAGATTGCTGCTATCTGGCAGGAAGTGCTGGCCTTACCGTCAATTGGTGCGGATGAAAACTTTTTTGACCTTGGCGGCAATTCCCTTTGGGCCTTGCAAATCGTCAGCAAAGTCAACGCCCACTTTGGTTGTGAAGTACACCTTTCTGAGTTACTGCATGCCGCCACCATCAGCGATCTCAGCGCCCTGGTCGAACAGCGTTTGTTGAATAGCGTAGACACTGCAGAGTTGAATGCGCTGCTGGAGGAACTGGGTGAGCTATCTGAAGAAGAGCTGGAAGCGTTGTTGCAGGGAGAGCAGGGACAAGCGTCATGAATGAATTTCTGAAAGAAAAACTGGCGGCGTTAACATCGCAGCAGCGGGAGCATCTGCGTCAGCGCAGTGTTAAACGGGCGCAGCAGCCGCAGCCGGAAGCCGCAGGGGAGCTGGATTTCAGCCTGTTTTTTTTCTCGGCTAATGATGAAGAAGGTGCCGGGAATAAATACGACCTGCTGTTTCGCTGTGCGGAATTTGGCGATAAGCACGGTTTTAAAGCGATCTGGTTGCCTGAACGCCATTTCACCCCCTTTGGCGGCCTTTACCCCAACCCTTCCGTGCTGGCCGCAGCGCTGGCGGTGCGCACCAAAAATATCGAGCTGCGCGCCGGTAGCGTGGTAGTACCGCTGCATAATCCGGTGCGCATCGTGGAAGAGTGGTCAGTGGTCGACAACCTCTCTGGTGGCCGCGTGGCGCTGGCGCTGGCTAGCGGATGGCATAAAGGTGACTTTGCGTTACGGCCTGAGGCCTGGCATGACCGGCGTGAGCGCGTTGCCAGCGGTATGCAGCAGATGCAGCGCCTGTGGCGTGGAGAGGCGGTCGCCGTTGCGGGTGTAGACGGGGAGAGTGTTGAGGTCCGCACATGGCCGCGCCCGATCCAGCCAACGCTGCGCTACTGGTTGACTTGCAGCTCACCTGAAGGTTGGGTGCGCGCCGGAGAGCAGGGCTGCAATGTGCTATGTATGCTGGGCAACTCCCTCAGCCTGCTGGAAGAAAATATTCACAACTACCGTCAGGCGCGCGAGCGGGCGGGGTTGGATCCGCACAGCGGGGCGATTAGCGTCATGCTTCATACCTACCTGGATAATGATGTCCAGCGGGCAAAGGAGCTGGTTCGGGAACCGATGTTGCGCTACCTCGAAGGGTATATCCGGCAATACGACAGCCTTGTGGATGCGGATGTTCGTCAGAATGTGAATGACAATAAGACACAATTTCTCGACTTTGCCTTCGAACGTTATTTCGAGCAGGGCGCATTATTCGGCCCGGTCGAAAAATGCCGCCGTCTGACCCACACCCTGAGTGCCATGGGGGTGAATGAAATCGCCTGCCTGATTGATTTTGGCATCCCCCTCGACGCTACGCTAACCAGCCTGGCGCTGTTGCGCGAATTAGCTCCCTCCCACTTTCGTGAGCAAAAGGTAAACTGATATGTCCAGTGTTTCTGCATCCCTTTCCACCCTGACGCCTGAATTAAAAAATAAACTGTTAGCCCAGCTGTCGCAGCGCGCCAAAACCGGCAATGAAGTACAAGAGATGCTGAAGACGCAGCCAGCGCCCTGGCTGACCCTCGATCGCCGCCCGCTGCTGACGTTGTTTGCGGCAGGTGAAGAAGCACCTGTGGACGCGGTATCCATTACCTGTTTGAACGACCGCGTGGTCGGGAACGGTTTCAGTTTGCGCGATATTACTCACGGGATCTGCGGCGATCTGCCGCTGCTTAGCAATATCCGACAGCTACCTGAAGGACGCATTGCCACGCTGACGCTGCCGCGTACTTATGGGCAAATTTACTCGCAAAGCGGTGATATCGTGCGGCTGGTTGAACAGAGTCTGAATATTGCGCAGTCGCTGGGGGCGCGTAGCGTTTCGCTGACCGGGCTGATCCCATCAGCAACCCGCTACGGCGAGGCCATTCGTCATCAGCCCGGCCAACCGTCAATCACCACCGGGCATGCCACAACCACCTCGGCGGTGGTGCTGTCTTTGCAAAAACTGCTACAGGCAGCAGGGCGCAATCTGGCAGAAGAAGATCTGAGCTTTATTGGTCTGGGATCGGTGGGGACTGCTGCGCTGTCTCTGATGCTGAAAGTGCTACCGCATCCTCGCAGTCTGACATTGTGCGATCTCTACACGCGGCGCGATGCGCTGGAAACATTCATGCGCTATCTGCGCGAGGAGCTGGATTATCAGGGGGAGCTGCGTTTTGTGCCTTCACAACGTACCTGCCCGGAAGAGATCTACCAGGCGACGACGCTGGTGGGCGCAACCAACGTGCCGAATGTGGTAGATATCGCCCGCCTGCGCCCGGGGACTCTGATTGTTGATGATTCCGATCCGCACTGCTTTGATACTGCGCAGGCGATTGAGCGACTGGAAACTCAAGGCGATATTCTGTTTACCGAAGGTGGCGCATTACGTGCTCCCGGCGAGATCCAGCATCGAATTTATGTACCCAAAGCGCTGGAGTGGGCGCTGCAATATCCGGCGGATGACGATAACGCCCATCATATTACCGGCTGTATTCTCTCCAGCTTGTTCTCCGGCAAATTTGGTTATCCTACAACACTGGGTATGGTCGAGCCGCAGCATGCCGTTACGCATTACCAGGCGCTGGTTGAACGAGGCTACCAGGCGGCCAACCTGCATTGTGGCTCCTGGCGTGTCCCTGCTCCCGCCATCGCGGCATTCCGCCATAGTTTTGGCGCGGGGGAGGCGTAAGCATGACGTCCCCGATTGAAAAATCCCCTTGCTTTCATCACGTTATTCAGCACTGGGCACAGGCTCGTCCCGACACCATCGCCTTTCATTATTTGCCGGATGGCGAGAAGGTCAGCACCTCACTCAGCTACGCCGAACTGGACAGGCAGGCGCGCTTGACCGCACTGATGTTACAGGGGAAGGGCCTGAGCAAGCAGCCGATCCTGCTGCAATTTCGCCCCGGAATCGATTTTATCGTGGCATTTTTTGGCTGTTTATATGCGGGGGCGATAGCGGTTTCCGCCTATCCGCCTGGCAGCAACCGCTCGAAGAGCGATCGCCTGCAAAAACTTATCGCTACCAGCCAGGCAACCACGATTCTCACCAACAAGGAAACGCTGGATGATGTGCGGCGTGAAAGTGATGCTGACGCATTCGCATTACTTTGTATCGAAGAAGCGCAAGGCGGTGATGCTGAAGTCTGGATGGCACCAACGCTGACAGGGGAAGATATTGCCTTTCTGCAATACTCGTCCGGCTCGACCGGTGACCCGAAAGGGGTGATTATCACTCACACCAATCTGATGAGCAATCAGTTCGCTATCCGTCAGGGAATGGGTAATGGCGATCATACGGTATTCGCCAGTTGGCTACCGCTGTTTCATGATATGGGGCTGATCGGCAACGTGATGCAGCCGCTCTATCTGGGTGTCAGTTGCTGGCTGATGCCGCCAATGGCATTTTTACAAAAACCGGTGCGCTGGCTGCGGCTGATTTCTGCTGTTGGGGCGACCTGTAGCGGTGGCCCAGATTTTGCCTATGCACTCTGCGTCAATAGTATTAGTGACGAGGAGCGCGCCGGGCTCGATCTTTCCCGCTGGGAGGTTGCCTATAACGGTGCGGAGCCTGTTCGCAGTGAAACCGTGGCGCGTTTTCAGGCTGTCTATACGCAATATGGCCTGCGGCACGGCGCGCTGTATCCTTGCTATGGCCTGGCGGAAGCGACGCTGTTTGTGTCGGGCAGCGTTGCGGGCCAATCCGCAACGACCCTGCGCGTTGATAGCGAACGGCTCAGCGCGGGGGTCGTCCTGCCGACCACTGCAGAGGGCACAACGCTGGTGAGCAGCGGTCAGCTTTGGGGGGGGACGCAGCTGACGATCGCCGATCCTGAACGGCGGACGCGCTGTGCTGACGGTGAGGTGGGGGAGATTTGGCTGCGCGGTGACAGCATCAGCCGCGGATACTGGAATGCGCCTGAGGCGAATAGCACCCTGCTGGCTACGCTGGTGGACGATGTTGACACCCTCTGCCTGCGCACTGGTGATCTGGGCTTTATATACGCGGGTCAACTCTACGTCACCGGACGTCTGAAAGAAGTCCTGATTGTTCGCGGCCGCAACCACTATCCGCAGGATATTGAACACACCGTCCAGAGCAGTGACAGTCAGTTTGTCACTGGCAGCGGTGTGGCATTTATCAGTGGCGATGCGCTGGTGGTAGTGCAGGAAGTTCGACGCAGCGCGGTACGGCGCTTTGATGCCGCCCGGGCACTGGAGCGGGCGCGCAGTGCCGTTGCCGACCACCATGGTTTGACGCTGGCACACCTGGTGGCGGTGAAACCAGGAAGCGTTGCCAAAACCTCCAGCGGTAAACTGCGCCGTCGCTATATGCGCGGGCAGTGGCAGGCCGGTCATCTTACGGCGTTGGGTTCACCAGCGTTAACGGCTGAGCCGGACAGCACCACAGTTTCCACACTTCTCGCGCTGCTGGCGGCGAAAGGATTAGACGCTCATCCGCAACAGACCCTGAGCATGCTCGGTGTGGATTCACTCCTACGGCTTGAACTGCACACCCTGCTACAGCAGCAGTGCGCCCGCACGATCCCGCTCGACTGGTTACTGGCCGATTTGACGCTGGAAAAGCTTGAGCAGCAGATTGCGCTGTTACCCGAGGCAGAGGCGCTCACCGAAGATCATACGCCGGAGGAAAATGCAGCGACGACGCCCTGGCAACAAGCTATCTGGCTGCATCAGCAGACTCAGCCAGGTGCGGCATTCTACAACCTTGCGACTCTGCTGCCACTTCCGCCAGGCCACACGGCTGAACAGGTGCAGCAGATATTAATGCGGCTCAGCGCAGCGCACCCGCAGCTGGCGGCAACGCTAACAGGATCTGGCTGGACAGGCGGAGCGCAGCTGATGCTGGAATGCGTGGACGTTTCCGACTGGACGGCAGCGCAACGATCATCATGGCTGTTTGACTTTCGTGCGCGGCCTTTTGATTTGACGACCAGTGTACCCTGGCGCTGCGCCCTGCAAATGGAGCAGGGGCAGGGCAGACAACTGGCTATAGCGGTGCATCATATGATCATTGATCATACTGCCGCGCAGACATTGCTGCATGATTTGCGGCAGTTGCTGGCTGGAGAAAGGTGCCCAGCGGCAGCCAGTAATATACCGCTATTGCCCGCAAGCCTGCACAGTAGCGCGCGTCCCGATATGCAGGCTGAGGCTGACTGGCTGGCGGCCCTGTGTGCCACGCCAGAACACCAGGATTTTAATCTGGTAAAACCGGCTCAACCGGCGGCGCTGGCGAGCGTTCGCCATACGCTGGCTGCTACTGAGACCCGGGCATTAAAGCATTATGCCCGGCAGGCCGGGGTGACGCTGCATGTGCTGTTAGCTGCTGCATTCTCTGCTCTGCTGGCGCGCTACAGCGGTGAAACGCGTCTGGCGCTTGGCGTTCCCGTTTCCGTGCGTGCGCCTCTTCAGGCCCGCTGCCTGACGAATGCGGTCAATATTTTACCACTCGTGTTGCACTTCGATGATGACACCACGTTTAAGACACTGATTGAGCAAGTGGGCGCACAAACTCATTTGCTGCTCCGTCATCGCTTTCTGCCTTATCTTTCGTTACTCGAGCAGGTGCGGCGGCATCAGCCACAGCGTGTCAGGCTCTACCATGCCGTGTTCGCCTGTCAGAGTGAAACAGAGGAATGTCCGCCTTATATCCCCGCTACTGCGGCGCAAAGTCCGTTCTCGCTGCTGGCATTTCCGTCATCACAGCAGATCGTGCTGGAGCTGGAGTTTGATCCGCAGCTGTGCGACAGCCACAGCGCTCAGCGCCTGCTGGGGCATTTACAGCACTGGCTAGATGAAGCGCTAATGCGGCCAGACAGTGCCATCGGTCAGATTTGCTACCTGTCACTGGCCGAGCAAGCGGAAATGGGCCTGCTGACCTGCCCGCAGGTTTCCGTTCAGCATCACGAAGATGTCATTACCCGCTTCACTCATCAGGTGACGTTGTCCCCCGAGGCTATTGCGGTCGAGGATGACAAAGGAGCATGCAGTTACGCTCAGCTACAGAGGCTGGCGCAGGGATATGCCGCGTTATTACAACATCAGCAAGTCCAGCCTGGAGAGCGCATTGGCCTGGCAATGACGCGCGACCGCCATCTCCCCGCTGCAATGCTGGCGATCCAGTCAGCGGGTGCCTGTTACGTACCGCTGGACCTGAGTTATCCGCCAGACAGGCTGGCGATGATGATGGGAGACAGCCAGTGCCGAATAATCATGGCGCGTGACCCCGCATTATTCCCCGAACGCCATGTTATTTCTCCAGCCGATCTTCGGCCGGAGGTTACGCGCCCGCTGGCGGCAGTCAGTCTTGATGCTATCGCCTATGTGCTTTATACCTCCGGCTCTACCGGCAGACCAAAAGGCGTACAGGTGACGCAGCGTAATATTTCAGCACTGCTGAACTGGGCGCAGGCATCTCTGAGTGACACAGAGCGCGAGCGCGTGCTGGCATCAACATCCATCTGCTTTGATTTATCCGTATTTGAGTTCTTTGTTCCACTTTGCCTCGGTACGTGCTGCGTAATCGTTGAACGTATTCTCGATCTGGCCGGGCACCCGCGTGAGGTTTCTCTGGTGAATACTGTGCCCTCCGCCATCGAGGCTCTGTTGCAGGCTGGCGCGTTTCCCGCCCAGACTCAGGTCGCGCTGGTGGCCGGCGAGCCTTTCCGCCAGGCGCTGGTTGATCGGCTGTTAAGCCAGGTCGCACTGCCGCGCCTGCTGGATCTGTATGGCCCAACTGAGGACACCGTCTATTCCACCTGTGCCCGGCGCTATGCCGGAGGGGACGAAACCATAGGCCTACCGTTACCGGGTACCCGGTTATATGTGCTGGATCGCTTCCAGCAGCCTGTAGCGCACAACATGCCGGGAGAATTATGGCTTGCCGGGGAGAAATTGTCGCAAGGCTACCTGCAACGTCCCGAGCTTAACGCAGCGGCCTTTACCGTACCTGCCGCGCTGAGCCACCTGGAGAGTCGAGCCTATCGTACCGGAGATCGGGTCCGCCGCCAGGCGGATGGACGCTTAGTCTATCTGGGCCGTCTGGACCATCAGATCAAACTGAACGGTTACCGCATTGAAACGGGGGAGGTTGAGCGTTGCCTGCTGCGCCTGCCTGGTATTCAGCAGGCGGTGGTCAATGTGGTGGAGAACGTCGCCGGGCAGAAACAGCTTGCCGCCTGGTATGTTGCGACTGGAGAGGATCCCGGTTCCAGTGAATTACGTCGCCAGCTGATGAAAACGCTGCCTGAGTGGATGTTGCCTAGTGTCTGGCTGGCCTTAACGGCATTGCCGCAAACCCCAAATGGAAAAATTGATCGCCGCGCATTGCCGCTGCCTGCCGCCGCTGAGCCGCCGTCTCGCCCCTTGCAGCGTGAAGATGAGCGGCAGCTGGCGGATATCTGGCAGCAGGTTTTGGGGCAGCGCCCACAGGATCGCGAGGCGCATTTTATCAGCCTGGGGGGCAACTCTCTGCTCGCCGTGCAACTGTGCCAACAGCTCAGCCGCATTCTGAATATTGATGTTCCTCTGACCTTACTGCTGAATCACCGGGTCTTTGGCGAACAGGCTGATGCACTGGCTGACTGGGTGCAACAGGCTCAACCCTGCGACGACATAGAGGAAATTTCGTTATGAGTACCGCACTGGCGCTTTATGAGCGATTAACGTCGCTGGGGATAACTCTCCAGTATGATGATGGTCAACTTCGGGTACGGGCAGCGAAAGGTGCGCTCGATGAAGCGCTGAAAGCGCAATTGCAACAGCACAAGTCCGCACTGCTGCAATTATTGAGTGGTGAGGGGGAAAACATTCCGGCCAGCGATGGCCAGACCCGGCTATGGCTGTGGCAGCAGCAGCACGGTGGAGATGCTTATCATCTGGCGCTGGGGCTTGAACTGACTGGCGTGCTGGATGCGGCGTTATTTTGTCAGGCGCTGCATGACGAAATCGCACAGCATCCCGCCTTACGTATGCGGCTGGTGGAAAGCGAACAGGGCTTACGGCAGCGCTCCGGTCAGGGATTGCCAGCTATTGATGTGCAACCAGCCCCTTCCGGTATGCCACATCAGTGGCTAAATCAGCTGGCCGCGCCGCTATTTGATCTGGCTAATGATCTGCCGCTGCGTGTGCAATTACTGCGTGTAGCAGAACATCGTCATGTGCTGCTGCTGGTGTTTCATCACAGTGTGATTGATGGCTGGAGTCTCGGGATAGTGCTGAATAACGTTGCTAAACGTTATCAGGGCGATCTGCCTGCAATAGAAAGCCTGCCGGTTTACCGTCCGGCAGTGGATACCCAACAAGCGGATGCCTGGTGGGAAACGCTGTTACAGGATGCCGCAGAACCGATCTCGTTTGCGCCCGCAGTCGGACAGCCGCTGGCCGGTCATTTAGCCCGGTCGGTGAACCCGGCGCTGTGGTCACGCCTGACGGCGTTGGCAGAGCGCAGCGGCGTCAGCCTGCACCACTGGATGAATGCGGCATTCCAGTTGTTGCTGGCCAAATATTATGCAAAAAACGATATTGTGGTGTTGACTCCGTATGCCAATCGTAATGTCACTGCGGATGCCCGGCGCGTCGGATTTCTGGTCAACACCCTATACAGTAGAGCTGCCATGCAGCCGACACAAACGCTGCGTGAGTTAGTGCTGATGCTGGCCCGTCAGGCGCAGGAAAGTCTTATTCACAGCCACGCTTCTTATCACAATCTGCATACACGTTATCCTCATGCAGCCAGCAATATTATGTTTAGCCTGGAAAGCGATGCAGCGGATCAACTGGCGCTGGCAGGGATTGATGTCAGCGTGCTGCGATATTTGCCGCAGCAGGCCAAGTTTGATTTGATGCTGACCGTGGTGCCAGGTGTGCAGCCGCAGTGCCTGTTCGAGTATCGCCACGGCGCCCTGGCGGCGCAGGATGTCGCGGTTATGGCCGAGGCCTATATTTATCTGCTGGCGCAAATCGCCGACTCTCCCGATGCTGCTTTGCAGACCTTCCGCTTGCAAAAGACGCTGGGTGTCGTACCGATGCCGTCATCCCCTGTAGGTCCGCTGGAGCAGATTGCGCGGCAGGTCAGGGAAATGCCGCAGGCTGTTGCTGTTGCCCGGGGAAGCGAGTCCTGGTCGTATGCGCAGCTGTGGGCAAAAGTGGGCAGGGTTGCACAATGGTTGCATCAGCAGGGGGTACAACCGGGATCGACGGTAGGTATTTGCCTGCCTGCCGGGCCTGACTCGCTGGCGGCAACGCTGGGCGTTTTTGCTGCGGGAAGCGCCTATGTGCCGCTCGACCGACAGCAGCCCGCAGCGCGCCTGGAGGATATGATGGCTGACGCTGGCCTGGCATTGGTGATTGATGAGCAGACCATGCCGACGGGCGAAATTCTTGACCAGTGGCAGCCCCGGGAGGCGCAACCAATAAATCCCGCCTGGCTGATATTTACTTCCGGCTCCAGCGGAAGGCCAAAAGCAGCGGTTGTACACCATGCCGGTGTGGCACGTCTGCTGGCATGGTATCAACAGGCCGTTGGCGGTGAAGCGATGCGCGCGCTGGTGATCAGTAATCCGTCATTTGATTTAACCCAGAAAAATCTTTTTGCGCCGTTAATGTGTGGCGGACAGGTGCTCTTTCCCTGTATGGATCGGTTCGATCCTCTGGCGGTACTGGAGGCCATCGTTAAGCATCAGGTCACGGTGATAAACTGCACGCCTACCGCGTTTATCTCACTGTTACAGGAAGCTCGTGAGCAGGAATACGCTGCACTTGACAGCTTGCGTCATGTGGTGCTGGGCGGTGAACCTGTGCTGCTGGCGCCGCTGCGGCAGTGGCAGCAGTCCAGGCCAACGGCATGTCGTTTTATCAACAGCTATGGTCCTACAGAGTGCGCCGATGTTGTTGCCTGGCATCTGCTGGAGTATCCGCTAACGCAGCAACAAGAACCCGTCCCGCTGGGGCGGGCTATTCCGGGAGCGCTGCTTTCGGTCGTGGATCAGCATGGTCAGCTTTTGCCCGCTGGGGTAAGCGGTGAACTGATGATTGACGGCGACAGTGTTGGTCTGGGATATCACCAGCGTCCCGATATTACCGCACGTCAGTTCTTGTCAGGAGGGGCGGGCGTTAACCAGCGGCGCTATTTAACCGGCGACCGGGCTGTTTTACGTGAAGATGGCAATCTTTACTACCTGGGACGCAGCGATCGGCAAATTAAGCTTAATGGCTATCGCATTGAAATTGAAGAGATTGAAGCTGCGTTGCTGGCTACCGGATGGGTGGATGAAGTGGCGGTGGTGCTACGCGAAGATGCGTGGGGACATGCGCTGCTGGCGGCATTTTACTGTAGTGCCAGGTCCGGGCTGACTGAAGCCCAACTGCACGATGCGCTGGCACTGCGACTGCCGCATTATCAGGTGCCGGCACGCTATGTGCCACTTGCCGCGATGCCGCTAACCCGCAGTGGAAAAATTGACCGCAATGCGTTGCCGCACTCCTTACCGCTGCCTGACAGTACCACTGTGACAGGCACGTTAAACAACGATCTGGAGCGCCACATCGCAGAAATCTGGCAGATACTGCTGGATTGTCCGATTAATCATCGCGAAGCTGATTTCTTCGCATCAGGCGGACACTCGTTGCTGGCGATGGAAGTGGTACGCCAGATCCGCCGTCAGCTGGGTATCGCCGCTTCCACCGGATTATTGATGCAACACCCGCGCCTGGCAGATTTTGCTGCCGCGCTTGCACTGCTGCCGGCCGGGCAAACGTATAGCGATCCGCGCAACAATCACGATCCTCATGCCGCCTATCCGTTGAGTGCAATGCAACAACGGTTATGGTTCCTGTGGCGGATGCATGGCGCGAACAGTGATTATTCCATGTCTGCGACGTGGTGTCTCGACGGCGAGCTGGATACCTCCCGGCTGCAACAGGCGTTGACTGCGCTGGCGGTGCGGCACGCTATTATTGGCAGCCGTTTAATTGAATATTCACAAGGCCCTCATTATCAGCTGGATGCTGATGACGGCCCGATAGTGGCAGAAGAGTATCAGATAGATGAAGCGAAGTTTCCCGCCTTCCGCCAGCAATTCCATACTCAGCCGCTTGATTTGGCGTGCGACCGCTTCATTCGTTTCGCCCTGGTGCAGACGGCACCAGCACGCCATTATCTGCTGGTGAATCTGCACCATATCGCTGCCGATGGTTTGTCGCTGCCGATATTACTGCACGATCTCCAGCTCGCCTGGCAGGGCTTGCTGCCAGCAGAAACGGCTCCGCAGTTCGCATGGCTGGAGCAGCAGCGCAAAGCCAGCTATCCCTTGCTGCGCGAGCGCTGGAAAAGCTGGCTGGCGGACGCGCCGCAAACCTCGCGTTTTCCGGCGGACGCGCTGCCCGACAGCGACGATACTCAGGATGCCGGGATGCAGGCGCTGTCATTAGCGCCTGCACAGTGGCATCAGCTGCGGCAGCAAGCACGCCAGTGGGGCATGACTCCTTTTGTTCTGCTGTTAAGTAGCTGGTTTATCCTGCTGCAACGCTACAGCCGTCAGCAGGATCTGGTCCTTGGCATCCCCGTTGCACTGCGGGATGATCCTGAAAGCGCTGCGGTGATCGGGCCATTGCTTAACACTATTCCACTGCGCGTACACTGTGATGGCTCCTTACCGCTGGAACAGCTGGTCAGACGCGTCGCGACGGCATTCGATCAGGCGATGTCCGGCTCCGCGCTGCCGTTTGAGGAGATCGTCGAGGCGGTGAATCCGCTGCGCGATATCCAGCAGTCGCCGCTGTTTCAGATCCAGATAGTGGAAGATCCGGTCAGCCTGGATGAGTTCAGCCTGTCGGGGCTGACAATAACCGCCTGTCCTGCGTTGTCGCAGCAGGCGAAGTATGATCTGAACGTACATTTTCAGACTCAGGGCGCTGCGTTTGGCGGCTATATCGCTTACCGCCAGTCGCTGTATGGCGAAAAAACCATTGCACGGCTGGCACAGGCATGGCAACAGCTGGTCAGCGCGATGCTGAAGTCACCTGGTGCAGCGGCCAACACCCTGAGTCTGCTCTCTGCCGCAGAGTTCAGTGCTCAGCAGCGGGAAATGGTTGATTACGATCCTTCGCTGCCCACCTCTCAGACATTGCATGGTCTGTTTGAAGCCCAGGTGGAGCGTACGCCACGGGCAACGGCGCTGGTGTGGGAAGGCAGAGAACTGAGTTATGCCGAACTTGATGCCTGGGCAAACCAGCTGGCGCACGGTTTAATTGCTTCAGGACTGGCTTCGGGGGAGTGCGTCTCAGTCTGCCTGCCGCGCAGCAGCGCCCGCGTCGCCGTGCTCTACGGCGTGCTGAAAGCGGGGGGGATATATTTGCCGGTCGATCCGCACTGGCCTGCTGAGCGGCAATTGCTGGTACGCGAACAAGCGCAGCCAGCTCAGCATATTGATGAGCAGCGTCTGCTGACGCTGGCACAGGGGCAGCCTGTTAACGCGGTGGAGCGGCATGTTGATGCGCAGCAGTGCTGTTATCTGATGTATACCTCAGGCTCTACTGGTATACCGAAAGGAGTGCCGGTACGTCATGGCGGTGTGGCGCACGATTTACTTTTCCTCATTCGCCGCCTGGCGCTGGGCGAGGGGGACCGGGTACTACAACTGACGTCATTTAGCTTCGACCCGGCAGTACGCGATCAGTTTGCCACGCTGGCGAGTGGTGCTGCGGCTATCCTGCCAGATGATGCCACGGCCACGCATCCTGCACGTATTCTGGCGTTGATCGCAGAACAACGGGTCAGCCATATTCTGTCCATGGTGCCCACGCTGCTGCGCGCCTTGCTGGTGGAGCAGCAGCGGGTGCTCTCTCTGCGGGTGCTGATGCTGAACGGTGAACGCCTGCGCGGTGACGATCTGACGGCCGCATGGAGAGCTTTCGGCAGCCATCTGACCATTATCAATCAGTATGGGCCCACTGAAGCGACGATGACCAGCGCAACGCACATCGCGACAACTCAGGATGAGAATGCGCTGACCGTCCCGCTTGGTATCGCTAACCCGAATACCCAACTGTTGATTATGGATGAAGAAGGCCTGGTGTTACCGCAGGGGGCAGTAGGTGAGATTTGCATTGCCGGACCTGGGCTTTCGCCGGGATATCTGGGGCAGCGTTCGCCACACGCCTTTGTCTCACGCACTCTGCCTGATGGGACGCGGCAACGTTTCTACCGCAGTGGCGATCTCGGCCGCTGGCGCAGTGATGGTGTGCTGGCGTTCTTTGGGCGTATTGATTTTCAGGTCAAGCTGCGTGGCAATCGTATTGAGCTGGGAGAAATTGATGCCTGTCTTGGGCAACTGCCTGAGATCCGCCATTGTGCGGTAACGGTGGTGGGTGATGAGCGTAACCCGGTTCTCGCAGCCTGGATCGCTGAAAGTGCACCTGGCGCGGTACAGGCCGAAGCGGTGAAACAAGCGCTGATGGCAAAACTGCCTGCTTATATGGTGCCTTCCTGCTTCACGCTGTTACCCGAATTACCGCTCACCGCCAGCGGCAAAGTTGACCGCCGCCGTCTGCCGCAGCAATTGCCGCAGCAGTTACAGAGGAAGACGGAAACGTTGAATTCCCTCGAACAGACGATTGCCCAAGTATGGCAACAACTGCTTGAGTTACCCACAGTGCCGGACTGCGAAACCAACTTTTTCGAGATGGGTGCCAACTCGTTGATGATGGTTCAGGCCAGCGAACGCATCGGCCACGCTTTGGGGGAGCCGCTGGCGGTGGTCGATCTTTTTGCCCACCCCACTATTCAGGCGCTAAGCCAGTTTGTCACGCTAAAAACACCCACCGCCGTCCCATCGCCTGAAGTGAATGTTAATGCTGCGCGTCGCCGCGCGGCATTTTCTCAGGCGCGTGAGCGGCGTGCAACACCGCAGAAACAAAGGGATCCTTCATGAATGATACACAACCTAACCGTCTGGCGCGTGGATTGCAGGCGATTGAACATCTTGATCAGCCGCTGGGAAACCCTCACGGGCTGTTACACGGCATGCGCCTACAGGCACCAGAATTCAAACAGCATTTTCTGGAAGATTTTGGCGATTATTTCCGCCCCGATCAGGTGGTAGATGAGAAAACGCGCACCTTATTGTCTCTGGCGCTGGCCTGCACTGCTGGCACTCCGCCAGCCCTGCTGGAGTTTTGCGCCGCAGCCGCGTTAAAACAGGGTTGGCAGCGTAAGCAGGTATTGAGCGCGGTGGAACTCAGCGCGTTATTCAATGGCTGGCCGGCGGCGATCGCGGCAACGCAGACGGTGATGGCCACCTTCAGCAAACTGGATAACCAGGCGATGGAGGCTAACAAATCATGACGCAGGCTGATATTCCGGGACGCTTTTTTCCCCTGGACGAGCAGGGATTTATTGTCAATGACACTTCGGCGCACCACTTTCCCGCCACGTTCGGCGCGCGGCTGGTCAGCGCGTTTCAGCAGTGGTTTCCACAGACGCTGCGCGCGGTGTATTTACGCGGGTCTGTCGCCCGCGGCACTCGGGTGCCGGGACTTTCCGATCTTGATGCCTTCGCGGTGCTGGAGGATGGAAGCTCGATAAAACCGCTGACGGCAGATGATCTCCTGGCAGCGGAGTTACGCCAGTTATTGCCAGGATTAACCGAACTTGAATTCACCTGCTGTCAGGAAAAAGAGGTGATGGGTAACTACCTCGGCGTGTGGCCGTTTTTTATCAAAACGCAGTCGCTGCTACTGTACGGCTATGATTATGCCTCTCAACTGGCGTCCTATCGCCCCGGAGTCGCCATTATGGGGGAGGCGCTGTGGCTGACGCAGCGAATGGCGGAGTACCGGCAGCGCCTGAACCAGCCAGAGTGGCAGGAAAAACCGCGGCTGTTGTGTGAGTGGATCATGAAAGCGGTGGTACGCGCCGCTTTCGAACTGACGATGGAGCAACAGCGTTGCTATACGCGCGATCTGTCGTTGTGCTGCCAGGTCTTCTGCCGTCAATACCCACAGCAGGCCGACCTGTGCCGCAGGGCGGTGAACTGGGCGATCCATCCGGATGATTGCCTTGCAGAGCAGCAGCAGCTGCTGTTGGTATTTTGCCCGTGGATAGAGCAGCAGTTGCGCATGTTGTTGCAGCAGCATCAGGTCGATCCCACAGGTTACCAGCTGGCACCTGCCGGGGAGGAAGGTTGATGGCCAGCCTGAGTGAAACGTTACGCAACAAGAGCCTGCAAACCATCTGGTCAGCGGTGCTGATCAGCACGCTGGGGAATTTTTTGCTGATGCTGTCGCTGTCGGTATACATCTGGCGAATCACCGGCAGCAATTTTCTCGCCTCGGCCGTCTTTGCCGTGCAGTGGGGCGCGATTATCTTCTCTGCTCCACTGGTCAGCCGGCTGTTGCAGCGTATCAGCGCCGCAAAACTGGCCGCCTGTAGTGAATGGCTGGGCGGCGCAGTTTCACTGCTGATCGGCCTGAGCTATCAGCATCTGACGCTGGTGTTTGTGCTGCTAGCCCTGCGGGGACTGGTTGAGAGCCTGAGCAAAGCGGCCAGAGTAGTTGCACTGAAAAATAGCGTCCCTGAGCCACTGTTGGGGCGTGCGGCCTCGCTGTTCGGTACCGGTACGTTTATTGGCATTGCGCTGGGTTCGCTGCTGGGGGCCATTCTTGTAGAAAAACTTCCGCTGGGATGGGTCGCACTGATAGACAGCCTGACCTTTCTGCTCTCCGGCGCACTCTATTTCCTGCTGTGGCGACGTAACAAAACGCAGGAGAGTACAGCACTGGCAGCCAGTGGCAGCGCGCTGCGACCGGCGTTTCAGGCATTGCGTGAGTTGCCACAACTACGACGTCAATTTATCTGGGTGATCGTGACCACCGCATTACTTCAGGGGTTTCATAACGTCGCCCGCACCTTATTGCCGATTAATCTTCTCGGACTGGGCGAACAGGGGGTCATGTTGCTCCAGGCGATTGCCAGCGTCAGCTTCTTTTCTGGCGCTCTGGTCGTAGCATTGCTGATGCAGGGGGAGGATCAAAGCTGGCGCAGTCAGCCATGGTTTATTGCCCTAATCAGTGTGGTACTGATGCAGCTGTCACTGCTGACCCCGGTAGTGTGGCTGAGTCTGGCGGGCTATGCCCTGTATCTGTTTGTCTTCGAAATCGCGTTCACGTTCTGCCAAAAGAACATGATTATCCAGTGTCCACCGTCGGCAATGGCTGCGGTATCGTCGAGCGCCTTGTCGGTATCCACTCTTGGCATGGTGCTGGCCATTGTTGCTGGCGGTGCGCTTTCCGACCGGGTGGGGTTGGTCGCCACAGGATGGACGTTATGCGCGCTGTTTGTCGTGGTACTGCTGTGGGCAGAATTACCGCTCTGGATGGGAAGAACGAAACCCACTTCGCTGGAGGATGCTGAAAATGATTAACTGGCTGCGCAACGATCTGAGTGAAAAACTGGTGTGGTGGATTAAACCCGGCGAGCAGGGGGCACCGTTGCCAGACTTGCTTGCTATCCTGCAACGCGGAACGCTGAACGGCGAACGTCCGCCTTATATCCTCGGTGAGCGCCGCTGCATCGCCTTTAGTGAAATCCCGCTGATTCAGGCCGCCCGGCTGCTGTTAAACGCCGCTCAGGCAGGAATAAATTTTGCGCCCTACGGGCTGCAGTTTGAGCGCAATGCGCTTTATGCGCGTGGTGCGCGGCAAACCATTCATCAGCCATTCGCTGAAGCTGAACTGCTTCATCCCGAACAACGTTTTCGCCATGTCTCACTCGCACCGGAATGCGGGATTGATTTTAGCTGGAAGCGGGAATGGCGACTGCCGGTGGATGAACTGCCTCTGGAGGCTGAGCAGTGCACACTGATCTTACCCGATCGTCAGGCGCTGCAATGGCTGCGGCAGCATAACACCTCCCCCATCACCGAAAATGCCCTTCTTCTGGAGACTCTGTTATGAACCAGGCTTTGGCCTCAGGCGCTGAACCCCAACACCGTTTGTGGGCGCTGGACTCACTGCATGACGCACTTTCACTGGCTGCTGAACAAGCCGAAAACGGCATTGAAACAATCAATTCGGCCGGGGAACGTACCTTTTGGCGGTACGCTGATTTCTATCCACAGGCGCTGGCCGCAAGCCAGGCGCTACGGGAGAAAGGGATCCAACCGGGAGAGCGCGTGCTGCTGCGGCTGGCCGACCCGGCGGACTTTGTGCTCGCCCTGTGGGGTTGTCTGTTGCTTGGTGCGGTGGCAGTGCCAATTGCTGCGGGGCAGCCCTGGCCAACGCAAGAGCAGGCGCTGCGGCTGGCGCTGGCTTCACTGGATCTCATCCGCCCGGCCGCGATGATTGGCGCAGGCGAGGACCTGCTTCGCTTTCAACAGATCCAGCATGATATGCCGCAGGCGCGCATGCCAGTTATTGATGCGGCAAAGTTACGCACGCTGCCCCCCTGCAACGAAGTCTATTCGGCTGGAGCCAGGGGGGACGATCTGGCGCTGATTTTTCCGACATCGGGGTCGACCGGACAGCCGAAACTGGTGACCCAAACTGCACGTGCGCTGCTCGCCATGGCCGCGGGTAGCGCACAGATGAATGATTTTACCGGGCGGGATATATTTCTTAACTGGATGCCGATGGAGCATGTGGGTTCGCTGGCATTTTTGGCGATTTTGCCTGTCTGCTGCGGTGCGGCACAAATCCACCTGGCGACACCGTGGGTCAGTGAAGATCTGGGCCGCTTTCCGCGTCTGGTCGCGCAGCGCAAGGCCACTGTGGGCTGGATACCTAACCATGTTTTCAGCCAACTGATGCAGCTGGAAATTGCTGGCGACTGGGATTTCAGCAGCCTGCGTTTCCTGGTCAATGCCGGAGAGAGTATCGGCGATCAGATGATGTATTGCGCTGACCGTTTTTCCGCACATGGTCTGAAACCTTCGGCATTAAGACCCGCTTTTGGCATGTCAGAGACTTGCTCAGGGCTGACCTGGTCGTCGGGCGACGGTCGCCGGGTCGATGGCTATATGGATTTAGGTGCGCCTATCCCAGGCGCGAGCGTGCGCATTACCGATCACCGCGGCGCGCTGTTAAATGAAGGCGAGATTGGCTATTTGCAAGTGCAGGGACCATCGGTTACACGCGGATATTTTAACGGTGAAGCAGAAAGTTGCTTCCTTTTGGAAGGGTGGTTTGACACCGGCGATCGTGCCTTTTTACATCAGGGCCGCTTGTATATCACCGATCGCGAAGGGGACGGTATCGACGGTATCCCGCTCTCAGGCTACCAGCTGGAAGCTGAACTGGAGCGTCTGCCTGGCGTGCGTGCTGGTTTTACCGCCGTCTGTCAGGTCGCGGGAACGGTCGGTATTTTTTTCGTCGCCCGGGCCGGATGCGATCCGCAGGCGGTGCGCCAGCGGATTGTTGCGCGCCTGACCCAGCTGATTGCGGCTGTGCCATACCGGCTGTTTGACTGCGAAGCGGCTGCAATCCCGCGCACTTCCATCGGCAAAATTCAGCGCAAAGTGCTGCGTCGTCGTCTCGCCGCTCTGGCAGAGCAGGAGCAGGTTGAATGAGATGTTACGCATTTGGCTATGCAGGCAGCAGTGATAATGCATTTATACCGTTGCTTGCTGACTGGCCACAGACGATACCTCTGCAACAGTATCTTTATCCCGGACGCGGTAGCCGTATGTCCGAGGAATTTGCCCCTTCGCTGAGGATGCTGGCGCAACAGGCGGCAGAAGATATTGCCGAATCAGAACCGGTGCTGCTGCTGGGCTACAGTTTCGGTGCTCTGGTTGCTTATGAAACCGCACGCTATCTGCGCAGTCAGAACCGGCCCGTGGCGGGGCTGGTGGTGTGTGCGATGAATGCTCCCCATCAACAGCTTCCTTCTCGCCAGGTTCACACGTTTGACCTGCCAACGCTCACCGCTTATCTCGCTAAGCTGGGCGGTACGCCAACAGAAATCCTTGCTTCTGCCGAACTGATGCGCTGGTTTGCCCCAGCCATACAGAGTGATTACCAGATTCTTGACGCTTACAGACATGAGGAGGGAGAAGCGCTGGACTGCCCGATTGTTGCACTCTATGGCGAAACTGATGAGCTAACCACGCCGTCAGGCATTGCGTCATGGCGAGAGTGCACCTCAGGCTCTTTTCATTCTGTTGCGACTGCCGGCGGTCATTTTTTCCTGTTGCGCCAACCGCAAAGCACGCTGTCTTCGTTGTTTCGTCTGTTATCTGTGACCATCAGCAAGGAAATAGCCGTATGAATACCGATCTTCGTTTGGAGTTTTGTGCGATGAACAGTCGGGTCGGTGATATTACCGGCAACAGCCAGCGTATTCAGCAGGCATGGCAGCAGGCGGACAATCGCCATGCCGATCTGCTCTTTCTGCCGGAAATGGCCCTGTCGGGCTATCCTGCTGAGGATTTAGTGCTACGGCGCACTTTTATGCAGCAAATTGAGCATGAGGTGGTACGTCTGGTGACATTGTCATCGCAAATGCGCACGGCATTGATGCTGACCACCCCGTGGTATCACGAAGGTAAAATGGTGAATAGTGCCCTTCTGGTTGAGCATGGGGCGATTGTGCAAGTTATCGGCAAATGTGAATTGCCTAACTATGGCGTTTTTGATGAAGCTCGCTGGTTTGTGCCTGCCATCGAACCCTCCCCGGTTTCTTTTCGCGGCTATCGGCTGGGTGTGATGATTTGTGAAGATGTCTGGCTGCCACATTTATCGCAGCGGCTTGCCCAGGCGGGAGCGACGGTATTAATTTCACTCAATGCCAGCCCCTGGACGCAGAATAAAAGGGACCAGCGTTTGCAGGTCTTACGCCAGCGAGTGAGTGAAACGAAATTGCCGCTGGTTTATCTGAATTTGCTTGGCGGTCAGGATGAGCTGGTTTTTGACGGCGGCGGCTACGTATTGAATGCTCGTGAAGAGCTGATCGCCAGCTGGCCTGCCTGGCAGGAGCAGAACTATTTACTGTCATTGGATAGTGTGCAGGGCCAGCCGATCGAGAGTACTGCTCAACGGCTGATGCAGCAGGAACCCCTGGCAGAGCTGTATCAGGCTCTGCTACTGGGACTGCGTGATTACATTACAAAAAATGGTTTCACCAGCGTGGTTCTGGGGTTGTCCGGTGGCATTGACTCGGCGCTGGTGGCGATGCTTGCTGCAGATGCGTTGGGTGCAGAGCAGGTACGCGCAGTAATGCTGCCGTCACGTTACAGTAGCGAGGGCAGTATCGAAGATGCACGGGAACTGGCGCAGCGCAGCGGCATCTCGCTCTATTCTCTGCCGATCAGCGCTGCACATACCGCGTTTGAGCAAACGCTGTCGACAATCATCACCCCTGAGCCGCTGAAAGATCTCACTGAGCAGAACCTGCAAGCACGCAGTCGTGGCGCATTGCTGATGGCGCTGTCAAATCAGTGGGGATCCTTGCTGCTGTCTACCGGTAATAAATCTGAAGTCGCGGTCGGCTATTGCACTCTTTATGGCGACATGTGCGGCGGGTTTAATCCAGTGAAAGATGTTTACAAAACCCAGATTTATGCGCTGTGCCAGTGGCGCAATCAGTTCCAGCCCTGGCAGGGTAAGGTACAGGCGCTGAATGTCATTCCGCAGGCGATTATCAGCAAAGCGCCAAGCGCTGAACTGAAACCGGGGCAGCAGGACAGCGACAGCCTGCCACCTTACGAAACACTGGATGCATTGTTGCAGCTGCTGATTGAGGAGAACCTCACTGCAGCCGAAATCGTGGCGCGCGGTTTCTCACCCGGGCAAATCGTTCAGGTGGCCGGCCTGCTGGAGCGTGCGGAATACAAACGTCGCCAGGCCGCACCCGGCACTAAAATCAGTGAACTGGCGCTGTCACGTGAGCGGCGTTACCCCCTCACCAGCGGTTTTATCTTTGCTGCCGGAGAGATGAGCCGGGTGGAGCAGCAGACTTATGATTGAACCGGGCATGTTAATAACCTTCGTTTTTACCAATCTGGCCCTGAATGTTACGCCGGGTCCAGCGGTGATCCAGGTCACCAGTCATGCCTATAGCCAGGGTTGGCGGCGGGCGCAGCTATCTGTGCTGGGTATTTTGTGTGGTAATGCACTCTATTGCTTGCTATCTGCCGCTGGTCTGGGGGCTTTGCTGATGAAGTGGCCGCAGGTTTATCAGGTGCTGCGCTATGCGGGGGCGCTGTATCTGGTCTGGCTTGCCCTGAAGCGTCTTTGGCACACTTCGCAGCGGGCGGCAGACGGGACAGATGTGCAGACGATAGCTTCGCGACCGGCTCTGTTTCATGAAAGTCTGCTACTGCAACTCTCCAATCCCAAGTCACTGTTGTTTTTCTGTGCATTGCTGCCTGTTTTTATCGGCACCACTGACGGCTCCGGGGGATGGGCCATACTGCTGCTTGGGCTGCTGGCTATCGCGCTGGAATACCCGGTGCTTCTGGGCTATACCCTCGCCAGTTCGACCCTGGCGTCAAGGGCAAACACCGGGAACGGGCGCTGGTACAGATTAATCGACATTATCTGCGCGCTTTTACTTCTTTTATCAGCATCTCTGGTGCTGTTTGCCTGAATACATGGAAGAGGTTGTTATGCATAAAGCTATTCGCTGTATGGGTAAAACTGGGCTGTATTTACTCAGCGCAGCTGTGATCGTGGTGTTATGCATTGCCGTGGCAGGCTGGCTGACTTTATACCAGAGCCTGCCGGAGCGTGAAGGTCGCGTGAAAGCACCTGGGCTGACGGGAAAGGTTGTCGTAACCCGCGACAGTGCAGGCGTACCCGAGGTTATCGCGCCAGATAGCCAGTCAGCGTGGTTCGCGATGGGGTATCTGCATGGGCAGGAACGTTTTTTTCAGATGGATTTGTTGCGGCGCAGCGCGGCTGGTGAGCTGGCCGCACTGGTCGGCAAGAGTGGTCTGAAACTGGATCGGCAGCGGCGCATATTTCAGCTGCGTGAGCAGGCAGGCCATGAGCTGACGCGATTACCGCCGGAGCAACGCCAGCGTTTGGCGGTTTACAGCGCGGGGGTAAATGCTGGATTGCGTGCGCTTAAAAGCCGTCCGTTTGAATACTGGATCCTACGCACTGCTCCGCAGCCATGGCGCGATGAGGACAGTTTGCTGGTTATTGCCGCGATGTATTTCGACCTGCAAGGTAACCAGCCAGGCAGAGAATACGCGCGTGGTTGGATCGCCAGCCATAATCCACAACAATCGACTTTTCTGCTGCCAACAGGGAGCCGCTGGGATACGCCTCTGACTGGCACTGTACCTGCTGAGGCCACTATTCCACATTCAGCGCCCGATTGGTGGGGGAAACGTCAGCCAGCTGAGGACAAAGTCGTTAGGGAAGAGGGGATGAAGGGCAGTAACGGCTGGTTAATCCGCCGGGACGGCAAGGCGGTTCTGGCCAATGATATGCATCTGGGGTTGACGTTGCCGGGCATCTGGTATCAGGCGCAGATTACCTATCCCTGGCAACAAACAACGTTGAAACAAAGCGGGATTACGCTACCAGGCGTGCCATTTTTACTGAGTGGCAGCAATGGCCATATCGCCTGGGGTTTTACTAACAGCTATGTGGATACTTTTGACTGGATTGCTATTGATCGCCGCGTGAAAGTTGTATCACAGCAGGCCACCCTGTCTGTTAATCATGGTAGGCCGCAGGCGATCACGATTCGCAGCAGTGAATGGGGGCCGGTGGTGTCAACCCCGCGCGGTGAAATGGCGATGCGTTGGGTGATGCAGTTGCCTGATACGCTCAATCTTAATCTGATGGCACTGAGTGAGACTCAAAATGTTGCCAGCGCCTTAGCGGTGGGAAAGCAGGCAGGTATCCCGGTGCAGAATCTGCTGGTGGCTGACAGCAAAGGCAATATCGGCTGGACGCTGGCGGGGGCATTGCCGGACCGAATACAGCCCGGGCAGCAGAATAGTTTCCCCTTATCTTCCTCAGCGGAGAACCTGTGGCGTGCCTTGCCTCTGGCGCCTGATCTTCATCCACAGCGGGTTAATCCGCCTGAAGGCACGATCGTTACTGCCAATAATCGCCTGCTGTATAACGCCCAGGGCGATCGGCTGGGGGATGGCGGTGCCGATATCGGGGTACGCTCTTATGCTATTGCTCAACAGCTAAAGCAACAGCAGTCGGCTGATGTGCGGCAGATGTATCATTTGCAGCTGGATAACCGCGCATGGCTGGCACAGGTATGGCGTGACTGGCTACTGCAGAGTCTTGGTGAACATCAGCCGGGAGAGGATGCGGCCCGTAGCGACATGCGCAGGTTGCTGGAGGAATGGAACGGCAACGCCAGCGCGGATTCCGTTGCTTATGCGTTGATCTCTCGCTGGCGTGATGAGGTCTACTCAGCGCTGTTCGGTAAGCTGGACAGTCAGCTGGTGACGCAGTGGCCACAGGCCAGCTATCGGCGGGCAAATCCCCGCTGGGACGAAACGCTACTGACAGTTATGGCAGCGGGTAGTTGGGTGCCTGACGGAGCCAGCGACTGGGCGGATTTTACCCGCCAAAGACTGGATTCGGTGTGGCAAAGCTTAGGTGAGGGTAAAATGAACTGGGGCGATATTAACCGCAGCAACTACCAGCATCCGCTGGCCAAATCGTTGCCTGTAGTGGGACAATATTTACGTTCCCCGGCAGAGCCTTTATCAGGAGATAACAATGTGATACATGTCAATCGTCCTGCTTTTGGTGCTTCTGAGCGAATGGTGGTTTCCCCCGGCGACGAGTCACATGCGATTCTGAGCCTACCTGCGGGGCAAAGTGGCAATCCATTAAGCGACTGGTGGTTAGATCGTTTTTCCTTGTGGATGCAGGAAAAAGCGCAGCCGTTACAACCGGGGCAGGAAGCGTATCGGTTAACTCTGGAAGGGAAGTAGTTTGCCTGCATGCAATAGCATGTTTATAGATCCTGTAAACCATTCTGGGTCACTGTCAGAGTAATAAAGGTGTTCGCTCAGGCGCTCACCTTTATTGCTAACAAAATGACGCCTTGCCGGCCGCCAGTTGAATTCGTCATCTGGGTATTAGTGCCGATATACATTTTCCACCCATTCCATTGCAAAGCAAAAAGCCCGCTCAGGTTTCCCTGAGCGGGCTTCTTAAATATGGCTCCTCTGACTGGACTCGAACCAGTGACATACGGATTAACAGTCCGCCGTTCTACCGACTGAACTACAGAGGAATCGTGTGAACGAGGCGAATATTAGCGGTCCGCCCCGTGGCTGTCAACTGCAAAAAAAAGTTTAGCTTTCAACTGGCTGCGTTTAAATCAACCCGGGCGATTAGTGTACAGTTCCGCCGGGATTGTGGTGTAACTGCTGCTGCTCCAGTCGCTGATTAGGATCCTGACGATAGAACTGGCGAAATCGCTGGTAGAGTGACGGGAAGCGGGCAATCAGTAGCTCCGGCGCGCTGAAGAAATACTCCGACAGCACGGCGAAGCACTCGGCCGGTTCGCTGGCAGCATAGGCATCAATACTGGCGGCGTTTTCACCCACCAGGTCAATCTCATCCTGAATGTGGTTCATTGCCGCCATCAGCTCGCGTTCCCAGCTTGCGACGTCGCGCATGGCCATGGCCGGTACGCCGTTCGCTTCGCCGCTGCCGCGTGCGTCCAGCTTGTGCGCCACTTCATGGATCACCAGGTTGTAGCCGGAGCAGTCAAAGGAGTCCTGAATATCCAGCCAGTTCAGCACAATCGGCCCCTGCTGCCAGCTCTGCCCGGCGTGGACCATGCGTTCACGATGCACCAGGCCAAATTCATCCTGCCACTCGTCGTCCACCGTAAACGGAGAAGGGTAGAGCAACACCTCATGAAAGCCGTCCAGCCAGTCATAGCCCAGGCTCAGCACCGGCAGGCAGAACAGCAGCGCAATGCGGCAGCTTTTCAGCTCATCCAGCTCAAAGCCCTGTAGCGCCACCAGCCGCTTCTGGCGCAGAAAGCGGTCGGCAAGCTGGATCAGGGTTTTGCGTTCGTCACTGCTCAGCGCAGACAGTAATGGAATGTCCAGCGCCTGTTGCCAGGGAAGCCCGCTATTTATCGCGTCGTCATCGCTTTTCCATGGCCACTTGATCATGCAGTTGACACTCCACAAAAGTAAATAAAGGGAATATTCAATCAGTTATCGGGAAGTCTGTCTGTGACTGAACGCAAACAGCGCCGAAAAAAATCAGCGCTGCGAAGGTACCTGCTGGCCTCAGATGCGGTCGAAATCGATTACCCACACCCAGGGATTCACTTCCCAACTGGTGCCGCCGTACTGAATAGCCCACTGCTTGCGGTAGGCATCTTTCGCCGAAACGGCTTCGCTGTGCATGGTGAAAAAATTATTAAGGAAGTGCGAATCAACCTGCACCCCTTCGGCCATAACGTCGTCGTCGCTGATATCCTGGATTCTCTCCACGCGCACGCCGGTGACAAGCAGGTTAATACGGCTGGCCCAGCGCGGCATATGAATCCCTGCCTGCCAACCGAACTGGTCGTCCTCTTCATCGGTACTGTAAATGCTGGAGTCAGCGCGGTACTGGCAGTAATCGATATTTTTGAACTGTAATGGGGAGTGCTGGTACTGAGCCATTTCCTGCGGGGGCACGACCGGCCCACGCCAGGTTTCTCGCACCCACAGACGGTCGCCGGGTTGACCATACGGGCAGTGGTAGCTGAGATTTTCCATTCCCAGTACGCGGTTTCCCTGCAGGTTATTGCTTAATACATCAATGCCGTAGCAGCCTTCGTGGTTATCCTGAACCGACCCAAACAGCTGGGACTTCATGATGCGCCTTGTCTGCCGTTGCTGACCGGAGAGCAGGGCGCGCACCCGTTGATCGCTAAATAAAATCGGGCGTTCTTTCATGGCTTGACCTCTAATATGACTTTCTTGACCAGTGCCTGGCTCATAAGCAAAGTAAAAATACAATACAGACAATTCCTAACTTTAGCTTAAAAAAACAAACAGGTGGGTATTTTCACTAATCATCAGCAAGTCTTATAAAAAAAATGGCGCGAAAAATTTGCACCGGGAAAGTGTGCCGCCTTCCGTCTTTGCGGTGTGGCTTAAACCTGGCTGTCGTGCGGTAACACAAATGACATTTTACCATAATACAATATGTTACTGCGACTAAAGCTTGTACGATCGCGGCCATTGATAATGGGTATCAGTTCACTTCACTGGCGGGTCAAAAGTCGTTTAAACCGTGCCAGCGTATAATTTATTGCGCAGCGCATGACTTCGGATCATAACATTTATTTATCTTTTGATCGAAAATTAGTCACACGCTAACGCATTGGTAAAAAGCTGAAAATGCAAAAAATGTTGTGAGAAGGTTAAAACAACCGCTATAAGTTTGATGTGGATCTCATTTATGCTGATATGGCCGTCCCGTTACAGTGGGCAACCACCACTGACATCTCAAAAAGTCCAAAAAATAAGGAGAAGTCTATGAACCTGACCCATTGGCAATCCCGCTTTGACGCTTTTCTTTTCGAAACCTGGCAGCATGGCGATAAAGCCCATGATATCGCGCACCTTAAGCGCGTCTGGCAAAGCGCGCAGCGCATCATGCAGGGGACAGAGGCTGACGAACTGGTGGTGCTCACCGGTTGCTACTTCCACGACATCGTAAACCTGCCAAAAAACCATCCCGAGCGTCATCTGGCCTCGAAACAGGCCGCAGATGAAACCCGGCGCATTTTGCGTGAGGTGTTTCCTGATTTTCCCGCAGACAAAATCGAGGCGGTGGCGCATGCGGTGCACGCCCACAGCTTCAGCGCTGGCGTGACGGCAGAAACGCTGGAGGCGAAAATTGTGCAGGACGCCGACCGCCTTGAATCGCTGGGGGCGATTGGCCTGGCGCGCGTGTTCTACGTTTCGGGCGCGCTGGGGCGTTCGCTATTTGACAGTAATGACCCGCTGGGGCGCGACCGTTCGCTGGATGATGCCGAATGGGCGCTGGACCATTTCCAGAAAAAATTGTTGAAGCTGCCTGAAACCATGCAGACCGCTGAAGGAAAAAGAGTGGCCGAATTTAACGCCAGCTTCCTGGTAACCTATATGGCGAAGCTATGCGCTGAATTAAAAGGGGATTTCTGTGCCCTCGATCAAAGCGTGCTGGAGGAGTTCAGCCCGCTAGCAGAGAAATATTAAATTTTTGTGACAGTATGGTTAAGTCGCACATTACGGGTTAGCTTGTTGAGACAATTCTCAGGAGAATCAGGTATGACCGACAAAGTCAGTTTAACTATCAAGATCGATCCTTCCCTTAAGGAAACGATCAAAGCCGTTGCTCTGGAAAACCAGCTTTCGTTGAGTGAAGTTGTGACGACTCACCTGGTGAAAAGCCTCTCTGCGCAGCCGGCGGCTGTTGACAGTCTCGATACTGAAGAAGCCGTCACTGAACAGCTCAGCGCTGCAGAACTCAAGCAGATCCGCAGCCTGCTGAAGAAATCGAAAAAGAAAAAATAAACCGCTTCTCAGCGTCCCTTATTTCAGGGACGCCATTTAATCCTCTACAACACAAACTGACTGACGCTATGCGACAGCCGTTGCGCATGATCGACCAGCGCTTCTGAGGTGTCAGCACTGCGGCGCGTCAGCTGCTCGCTCTCTTTTACCTGCTGATTCAGGCGACCAATCTCCATGGCGATGCTGTTAACACGCTTACTCTGCGCGTCGGCGTTGTGCTGCAGCTCGCTCAGCAGCGTCACCACGCCGGAGACGGCAGAGGCGATCTCCTGATACAGGCCGTCCAGCGCCTGCACTTGGTTGAAGCCGCTGTCGATGTGCTGGTGGGTGCTACCGATCAGCCCGTCGATGGTGCGGGTGGAGGCGCTGCTTTTCTCCGACAGCAGGCCGATCTCCTTCGCCACGATAGAGAAGCTGCGGCCATACACGCCCGCATGAGCCGATTCGATGGCGGCATTGAGCGCCACCAGTTTGGTTTGCAGGGATATCCCCTCCAGCAGCGTCACGATCCCGGCAATCTCGCCGGAGGCATCGACGATCTGGCGCATCTGCGACTCGACGGCAATCACCACTTCGCCACAGCGCTGGGTCAGGCTGTCGGTAGCCTGGACCTGCTGCGTGGCGTGGCGGGTGAACGCTACGCTGTGGCCGACCTCTTCCGCCACGCGGTTGAGGCGCTGGCTGATATGATCAAACGCAGCCGTCTGCTGCTGATTGTGGGCGCTAAACTCGTCGCTCTGCTGCGCCATGCGGTCAGCGCTGTCGCGCACCGCGCTGGAGATGGCATTGATCTCACCGACGATATGCTGCAAGCCGTGCTGCATCGCGCTGATGCTATCGGTCAGCTGGCGTATCTCTGCCGACTGAAAAGCGCTGAGCTGCGGCTGTCGGGAGATGTCCCCGGTGGCGATCTGCGCCAGCCAGCTGGATACGCGGTCTAACGGTTGGATCACCCCGCGCAGCAGCAGGCCACCGCCGAGCAGCAGCAGCCCGCCCAGCAGTGCGGAGATTGCCAGCGACAGGTTGCGGCTATTGGTCAGGGAGGAGAGCGTGGACTGATTCAGTTCGCCGGACCGCTGGTTTTCCTGCGTCAGCACCTGATAGTAAGCGTCATTGAACTGCTGCTGAAACGCCTGCATCGGGACCATAAAGAAGGTATCGATATCTCTGGCATTCAGCCCTTTCAGCTGCTCCTGCAGCCCGTCGGCCAGCAGCGTGAAATTCTGCCGCAGCGGGCTCTCTTTGCTGGCGGGGTACTGCCCGAACAGCTTACGCGCCTGATCCAGTGAGGCCTGGGCGCTCTCAGCCAGGCTTTTCCAGCTGTCGACCGAACCGGTCTGGTTATCCTGCATCAGATAGATACCGGCGCGGTGGCTGTTATCACTGGCGGTCAGCAGCTCCATGCGCGCCTTGTCCAGCAGCGCCTGGCGGTTGGAGAGGGCGTGGGTTGCCGCCACGTTATCGCCAGTGCTGCTCACCAGCCGGGTCAGCAGCAGCACGCCAGCGCACTGCAGCAGCGAAAAAATAATTAAAAACAGAAGAAAGCTGCCGCGCAGGCTTTTCAGCCAGCCGGGTAGCGTAGTGAAGGAAAAACGAGGGCGACGTAACAGGCGCAGCGGTAGAACGGTCAGCAGTGACATAGTGGGTCCCGTAAAATAAAACGGAGTATTCGCCGCTTTTATGTCACCCGTGTTACAGCGCACCCGCCGCGGCAGCATACAGAAAGCTGTGCGTTACAAAGGCAAATTAGTACCGGTAAAAACTGCTGGCGCGATACTGCCCTGAGCGAGTTTTGTACATCCCCATGCAGTGTTAACGATTTGCGCCTGGCGCTGGGTCAATGAGGTGATAGACTGGCACCCGTTTATCCCTTTTATTGAGTGATTATGAGCGATTTTGACCGCGTGGCAGCTGAACTGGCCGAACAGGCACGCGCACAGGCGCAGCAGAAAGAGGACCAGGACCGTCAGCTGCTGCTGCGCGTGCTGGAAATTTACGATCAGAAAACCGTTGCGGCAACGCTGCGTAAGGTCAGCCAGCAGGAGTGGACGCGCGAGTCGGTGAATCGCTGGGTGAAAGGCAACAGCCGTAAAATGCTAAGCGAAGCCGAAGTCAGCATGCTGCACGGCATGTTGCCCGCGCCACCGGCCCATCATCCTCACTATGCGTTCCGCTTTGTCGATCTGTTTGCCGGGATTGGCGGCATCCGCAGCGGCTTTGAAGCGATAGGCGGCCAGTGCGTGTTTACCAGCGAATGGAATAAGCACGCGGTGCGCACTTACAAAGCTAACTGGTACTGCGATGAACAGCAGCATCGCTTTAATCAGGATATCCGCGATGTGACGCTGAGCGGCAAGCCGGAGATTAACGAACAGCAGGCCTATCAGCACATCAGCCAGCAGGTGCCCGACCACGATGTGCTGCTGGCCGGTTTCCCCTGCCAGCCGTTTTCGCTGGCGGGCGTATCGAAGAAAAATGCGCTCGGGCGCGCGCACGGTTTTGAGTGCGAAGCCCAGGGCACGCTGTTTTTTGACGTGGCGCGGATTATCACCGCCAAAAAGCCGGCGATATTCGTGCTGGAAAACGTTAAAAACTTAAAAAGCCACGATAAGGGCAATACCTTCCGCATCATCATGCAGACCCTCGACGAGCTGGGCTATGACGTTGCCGATGCCGATACTTCCGGCCCGCAGGACCCGAAGATTGTAGATGGTCAGCACTTCCTGCCGCAGCACCGCGAGCGTATTGTGCTGGTCGGCCTGCGCCGTGACCTGAAGCTGCCGACCTTCAGCCTGAGTCACCTCTCATCTCTTTACCCGACTCAACGCACGCCGCTAAAAGCGCTGCTCGACCCGGTGGTGGAGGCGAAATATATCCTGACCCCGACGCTGTGGAAATACCTGTATCAGTATGCGAAAAAGCACCAGGCACGCGGCAATGGCTTTGGCTATGGGCTGGTGGACCCGGAGCGCGAACAGGGCGTGGTGCGCACGCTGTCGGCGCGCTACTACAAGGACGGCTCGGAGATCCTTATCGATCGCGGCTGGGATAAAGCGCTGGGTGAGCAGGATTTCGATAATGCCAGTAACCAGAACAACCGGCCGCGCCGCCTGACGCCGCGCGAGTGTGCGCGCCTGATGGGCTTTGAGCAGCCGGGCAGCGCTGATTTTCGCATACCGGTTTCGGATACTCAGGCCTATCGCCAGTTTGGCAACTCGGTGGTGGTACCGGCGTTTGCCGCCGTGGCACGGCTGCTGCTGCCGTGGATCGAGCAGGCGGTGCGTCAGCGCCAGATTTAGCTAAACTTAAGGTCTTGATGAAAGGAATATCACCATGGCCGACGTTCACACCTCCGAGGTGCGCAGTAAGAATATGCGCGCCATCCGCACCCGCGATACCGCGATTGAAAAGCGGCTGGCCGAGCTGTTGGTTGAGCTTGGCCTGAGCTACCGGGTACAGGATAAATCCCTGCCCGGGCGCCCCGACTTTGTGCTGCCCGATCATCAGGCCATTATTTTCGTTCACGGCTGTTTCTGGCACCGCCATCACTGCCACCTGTTTAAGCTGCCCGCCACGCGCACCGCGTTCTGGATGGGTAAAATCGACAGCAATGTGGCGCGCGATAAGCGCTACGTTGAGGAGCTGACGGCCAGCGGCTGGCGCGTTTTGCTGGTGTGGGAGTGCGCACTGCGCGGTAAAACGCGCCTGCAGGAGCAGGAGTTAAGCGCGCGCCTGGAAGAGTGGGTGTGCGCTGCCGAAAGAAACGCGGAAATTGACGAGAACGGTATTCGCCAGCTGTAGGGGCCGATCCTCTTTTCGATCGGCCCGCACCCCCGATTAAGGCTCGCAGGATTTTACGATCGGCTTTGCCGGGAACAGATATTTCCCCAACGTCACCAGAATCACCGCCAGCACGATAATCGCCAGCGCCAGCCATTCGCGGGCTGACAGGCTCTCCCCTGCGAAGGCTATACCCAGCAGCACCGCCACCACCGGATTGACGTAGGCGTAGCTGGTGGCGATAGCCGGGGTGACGTTGCGGATCAGGAACATATAGGCGTTAATCGCAATCACCGATCCAAACAGGCTGAGATAGCCGAGCGAGAAGAAGCCCGCCAACGAGGGTTTCTGCGCCAGGTGTTCGCCGCTCAGCGTGCTGGCAATCAGCAATACTGCCCCTGCTGCCAGCATCTCCACTGCGCCCGCCATCATGCCGTTGGGCAGCGTAATGCGTGACCCCCATACCGAACCAAAGGCCCAGCTCAGAGAGCCGCCGAGGATCATCAGCGCGCCCCACGGGTTGCCCGCCAGATGGCCGCCGCTGTTCAGCAGGATAATCCCCACCAGCCCAACGGCGATGCCCAGCCACTCGATCCAGCGCGTGGGAATGCCAAACAGGCGGCTGAAGCACATGGCAAACAGCGGCACGGTCGCCACCATCACCGCCGCCAGCCCGGACGGCACCTGCTGATGCTCCGCCACGGTGACGGCACCGTTACCGATAGCCAGCAGCATAATGCCAATCAGCGCGGCATTACCGGCGGCACGCAGCGACGGCAGCTTTTCACCTCTTAGCAGCAGAAAAGTCAGCAGCACCACGCCAGCCAGCAAAAAGCGCAGCCCGGCCAGCATCATTGGCGGCCAGCTCTCGACGCCAATGCGGATCACCAGATAGGTGGAGCCCCAGATAAAATAGAGGCAGAACAGCGCGGCCAGCAGCGGCAGCAGGGCGGGGGCACGGCGTAGCGTCATCTTGCAATCAATCCCTGTTATAAGAAGCTAATCAAATGTTATAAGCGGCTAATTCTGCCACTAATTATCACGGTCGGAAGGATTTTTTTTACAAAATTTGCACTCTTTGCGCATAATTGTTTAGATCATCCTCCTCTTAAATACAGCAAAGCCAGGTGGGCCATGGCCAGTGTCAAACTGACGGTAAGACGGTTGTATAAACTTAGCGGCGAACGCATGGTCAATACCCAGGCAACGGCGCGTATTTTTGTCGGCGATCGCCTGATCGCCACGGAAGAGATTAGCGGGATGACCGAAAGCCCGGTGAGTAAATATCTGCACCACGCTGAGCCGCAGGGCCAGCCGGTGCGCGTTGAGTGGGACTGTGATGGCATTGCCGATATGGCGGTCGCCGAAATGGAGCTGTGCCCCTGTTGTCAACATGACGAACATGAATAAGGAATACGACTTTGGCAGGAACCAGCTTACTAACCTTACTGGATGATATTGCGACACTGCTTGATGACATAGCCGTGATGGGCAAAGTGGCAGCGAAAAAAACCGCCGGGGTGTTAGGCGACGATCTGTCACTGAACGCTCAGCAGGTCAGCGGGGTAAAAGCCAATCGTGAACTGCCGGTGGTGTGGAGCGTGGCAAAAGGCTCCTTCCTCAACAAGCTGATCCTGGTGCCGCTGGCGCTGCTGATCAGTGCGTTTGCGCCCTGGGCAATCACGCCGCTGCTGATGGTGGGCGGGGCTTACCTGAGCTATGAAGGCGTGGAGAAGGTGCTGCACAGCCTGCATAAAAACAAAAGTGAGGAGACGCCGGAAGCGCGCGAAAAGCGCCTGCTGAAGGCGGCGCAGCAGGATGCCGGTGAGTTTGAGAAGAAGAAGGTAAAAGGGGCGGTGCGCACCGACTTTATCCTGTCGGCCGAAATTGTGGCGATTACCCTCGGCATCGTCTCTGAATCCCCGCTGCTGAATCAGGTACTGATCCTCTCCGGGATTGCCATTCTGGTGACGATTGGCGTGTACGGCATTGTGGCGGGCATCGTCAAAATTGACGATCTCGGCTTCTGGCTGCAGAAGAAAACCTCGGCGCTGGCTAAAGGGCTGGGTAATGTGCTGGTGGCGGCCGCGCCATGGCTGATGAAGATCCTGACCCTGGTCGGCACTATTGCGATGTTCCTGGTCGGGGGCGGCATTATCGTGCACGGCATTCCGCAGCTGCATCATCTGGTGACGGAATACAGCAGCGAGATGAGCGGCCTGATGAGCAGCGTTATCAGCAATCTGGCCAACCTGGTAGTCGGGTTCATCGTGGGGTCGATTGTGCTGTTGGTGGTCAATGGGGTTGCCAAAATGCGTCAAAAATCAGTATAAAGACGCCTGAAGTCAGTGAGTAAAACGGGAGTAATGATGAAAGACGATATTTTTGAGTTCGATATTGATGCGCAGTTAGAGCAGGCAGAAGCGAACGCCGAAAAAAAAGCCGCCGAAGTACCGGCTGATTTAGGTGACGAAGCCGACTGCGAAGGCTGTAAAATCTAAGCGCAAACTGCGACGGATTTCACATAAAAAGCGAGTAATAAGTTTACTCGCTTTTTTTATATCCAGCGTTTTTAACTGCTTATTTGTATTTAACAAATGTTTTACCTATCGTTAACAGCGGTGATAAGGCTCAGATGCTATAACTATTTGGTGATTTTAACCGGATAGGGAGGTGCTTTATGAGCTTTATAATCAGTGATGAAGTGCAGCATAAGGACGGTGGGCCTGCAATGATTGTCACAGGTGTCGCCAGTGGAATGGTGGAGTGCCGCTGGTATGACGGTTTTAGCGTGCGGCGTGAAGCGTTTAGTGAGCAAGAGCTTTGCGTTCTGGCTGATGCAACGCCTTTGGCGGGTTAATCTTCGGTGATGCTTATCGGGCCGACCGAAAAAAAAGGTCGGCCCCTACATTGTTCATGCGCATCGTAGAGGCCGATCTTCTTTTTCGATCGGCCCGCAGCGTCTGTTTTACAGCTCGTTCTTAATACAGAACTCTTCCCAGCTCATGCCCAGCGCTTCGGCGTGGCTATGCAGATAGGCTTCAATCGCATCGACCATCACCGCTTTATCCGGCTCTGCCAGCTGAATAGCAAACAGCACGCCGTCCAGTTTCTTCTCGCGCACATATGCCGCATAAGCCCGCTCTTTCTGCAACTCGCGCAGCTGCTCAACGCTCATGCCCATGGTGGACGCTTGCTCAGCGGTCAGATTTTCAATGCCGGTCTTCAAATCCGGGTGCGCCTCAAGAAACAGATCTTTGGCGATGGCGTAATACTCTTCAACGGTTTTCATAACGGTCCTGCGGGGTGACGGTCTGGATAATAACGGCTAGTGTACACAAGGTGCAGGGCAGGTGAAAGCCGGGCGAGATGCGGGCCGGCGGCTGCTTATCTCCGCGTTTAAGCTATCATTTTAGCTGCAGGCTGCGCCTGGTGCTTGCGGCGGGGCGGGTAAAAATTATAACGTAGCGCGTAATTGATTAGCTCAGGATGAAAAAATGAATAAGTGGATGATGGCGGCAGTGACGGCCGTTACGCTCAGCGGCTGTGCGCAGCTACCAAATTATGACGCGGCGGTCAAAACCGCCCCTCCGACAGCGCTGGTCGGTAACTGGCAGACGGTTGGCCCGCAGAGTGGGCTGGTGAGTGACCAGGCGATGGCCAGCCTGATTATCACAAAAGAAGGGGATACCCTGGACTGCCGTCAGTGGCAGCGCGTTATTGCCAAGCCGGGCAAAGTCACCTTTTTCGATGACGAGTGGGTTAACGTGAACCAGCAGATGCGCGTGATGACGCTGGATCTGGAAGGTAACGAGCTGCATTACGATAAGCTGAAGATGCGTAAAGTGGATAAACCGACCGTCGAGTGCCAGCAGGCGCTGGATAAGCAGGCGCAGCCTGACGCCACCCTGCAGCCGCAGCCGTCAACCGTGCCAGCAGCCAGCACCACCTTTACCGCGCCTCAGCAGTAATTCGCAGGTCGTGGCCGCCCGGCCACGACCTGATATCTAGCTAATAATCCACACGCTAACCGATCCTGGCGCACAGCGAAACGTGGCAGTGCCCTGCTCGTCGCTGCTCACCGTCTCGCCGATATGGCCCAGCAGGTCGCGCCAGCTTTTCCCGCCGTAGTTTTCCCCCAGCGCCAGGGTTTTCTCACCCGCTTCACCGTTCGACATAATCACCACGCAACCGGAGTGATGATCGGTGCCGCTGCGCGCAAAGGCGATGCAGTTAGGGTGATCGAACCATTCGGTCTGCACCCCGTGGGCATACAGCTGGCGTGCCCGGATCAGCGCTTCCAGTTCGGGGATCGCCGGCATCTCTATCTGATGCTGCCCGCCGTCGTCACCCTCATCCTCATAGCTGGCGCCGAACAGGTCCGGGTAGAACACCGCCGGTACACCGTTTTCACGCAGCAGGATCAGCGCATACGCCAGCGGTTTGAACCAGGGATCCACCGGGGCTTCCAGCGCCTGCAGCGGCTGGGTGTCGTGGTTGGCGACAATGGTCACCGCGTGCCACGGATCGGTGGTGACCAGCGTGTCGTTGAAGATCTGGCTAAGGTCGTAGTCAGCCCCCTGTTTCGACGCATTATGGAAGTTCATCTGCAGTGGGGCGTCAAACAGCATGGTTTTACCGTCCACCTGCTGGATATACTGCTGGAGTTTATCAACCTCATGCGACCAGTATTCGGCGACGATAAACAGCGGCTGCTCCGCCACCTCCTGCACGTGTTCGATCCACTCTTTATAGAACCAGGCGGGAATATGCTTCACCGCGTCGAGGCGAAAGCCGCTGCAGTGCACTTCCTCCATCACCCAGCGCGCCCAGTATTTCAGCTCTTCGGTTACCGCGCGGTTGCGGAAGTCGATATTGGCGCCCATCAGATAGTCGAAATTACCCAGCTCGTTATCGACCTGATCGTTCCAGCCTTCGCCGGTGTAGTCGTTAACGATTTTGAACACGCCGTTCTCATCGGGATTTTCAATGTGGTCGACGCCGCTGAAGCACTTGTGGTCCCAGATAAACTGCGAATACTGCCCGGCGCGCACCGGGAAGGTGAAGCGGGTCCAGGCTTCGACCTCAATCACTTCCTCGTCGATCTCCTCGCGGTTATCCGGGTTGACGCGGTTAACCTGAATGCGCTCTTTCTCGTCGGCACCCATTTTGTGGTTGAGCACCACGTCGAGGATCACGCCAACGCCGTTAGCCTTTAGCGCCTCCACTGCCGCCAGCAGCTGCTGCTTATCGCCGTATTTGGTGGCGCGTGAGCCTTTCTGCTCAAATTCGCCAAGGTCAAACAGGTCATAGCTATCGTAACCGACCGAATAGCCGCCGGATTCACCCTTATAAACCGGCGGTAGCCAGACGTCGCTGATGCCGATTTCAGCCAGCCATGCGGCACGTTCGGCCGCTTCCGGCCACAGTTTGCCGCCTGTGGGGTAGTACCAGTGAAAGAACTGCAACAGGGTGGGATTGTGCATATCCGTGCTCCATTTTTCGCCAGACGGGAAAATGAAGTATGGAGTAAGCGCAGCGAAAGGGTGGGCCAGGACGAAATTAATTATTCCGCGCTGGCCCCGGAAAGGTGTTGTATAAAGTCATACTGAGTAAACGTGAGGTTTATCCGTTCGATCCGGTAGGGAACAGCACCACGCCGGCGACATTGGTATAGGCACGATTGACGGACTTCTGGCGGCCGGCCTGCTGGATCAGCAAGGAGATTTCATCCTGGCGTGACTTCAGCAGCTTTTTGACTTCGGCTTCATTATCAAGAATGTGGCGCAGTATCGGGCGCAACTGCTCCTGAGTACGAGCCGGAACCGACTCATTCTGCGTAGCCTTAGCCAGCTTTTCCACGGCGCTGAGGTAGTCAACTTCCATATCGATCAGGTCGTCCCACTGGCCTTCACCCGCAAGACGCAGCATCGACTGGCTGTGGGTCAAAATTTCCTGATATATCGCGAGCAGATGTGGGGCAATGTTCATTTATACAGAGTCCTAAACCAGAGCGGTTGTGCCGGAAACCTCTTTCCAGGCATCGGCGATATTGCGCAACAGCGCTTCAACTTCTTCAATTCCGTCGGCATCGTTATCGATATTCGCGCGCAGCAGGCGGTGCACCATATAGCGGTACAAACCCAGCAGATTTTGCGTTAACTCGTCTTCAGAGGACTCATCGAGACCCTGCTTCAGACCGTTGTCGATAATGTTAATGGCTTTGGAGAGTGACTCCCCTTTTTTAACCGTATTGCCGTCCTGCAAAAACAGGCGTGCGCGAACCAGGGCGCTGAGCGCCCCGTCGAACAGCAGAGTGATCAGCTGGTCATTGCTGGCACTCATCACTGCACTTTCCACGCCGACTTTTGCATAGGCCTGGGTACCGCTTGCGCTATACATTATGGCTCCTGAATTATGAATTAGTGTTTTTGGTCGTCTCAAACTGTGAAGTCAGATAGTCACTGGTGCTGTTCAGTTTACTGACCATTAAATCCAGTGCCGTAAACTGGGTTTTTAAGCGTGCGATAGTGTCGTTGATTCGCGTATTGGCCGCATTATATTGCTCGGTAAGATTATTCAGTGTTTTGCTGACACCATCTTTCGCTGACTGAATAATTCCTTTACTGGAGAGCCAGTCTGTTAAATTACTCGCCATCGTCGTGGCAATTCCGGTGGTTTTTCCATCGCCGATAACCATGGCTTTAATGCCCTCCGGATCTTTCGCCAGCGCCGCATCCAGCTTAGTGTTATCGGTTTCCAACTGCCCGGTGGTTGGGTCAGTGGTGATACCAATCTGTGATAGTGTTTTAAAGGTTGAACTGCTGGCGGTGTTGGTCAACAGAGATTTCATCTTCTGCTGGATGGTGCGCAATGCAGTATCACCGATCAGCGCACCGTTGCTGGTATCTTGTGCATCGGCATTGGTTTCCACCGCGGTGTACTTGGTCAGGCTGGCGAAAGCATCCTGCAGGGTATTGTATGCGGCAACCCAGTCAGTCAGGACCGTGGAAGCATTACTGGTATCTTTGGTAATGGTCAGCGACTGCTCGCCAGTGGTCACATCGTTCAGATTAAGCGTAATGCCTTCGAGCGCATCGCTGATTGTATTGCTGCTATTTTCGATTTTGACATTGTTTACCGTCAGCACCGCATTTTGTGCAGTTACGCTTTGCGTTACGTTGCTGGCTCCGGTACCGCCGTAGTTCAGCAAGTCTTTCATCAGATTATCGCCATCAACGCTCAGCGTTACAGCATTATCAGCACCGGTTTTATCCGCAGTTAGCGACAGGCGATAGCTGCCATCACCGGTTTTAATTACGCTAGCGGTCACACCAGCAGAGGCTTTATTGATCGCATCTCTAATACCGGTCAGCGAGGAGTCCGCTGCTGAGATCTTCACCTCAACCGGCTTACTTCCTTCGGCGCTAGCCTGAATGGTCAGGGTGCTGTCGCTGGTCGCCAGCGCGGCGGTATTACTGTTTTTTTCAGTGGTTGTCAGCGTCTGCGCTTTAGCAAGAGCACTGACGTTGATGCTGTATTTACCGGCGACGGCACCGGAGGTACCAGTGGCGCTAAAAGCGGCTGAAGAACTTACAGTCTTGAATGCGCTGAACAGATCGGCATTGTTCAGTTTGGTATTGGCAGTTTGAAAGGTCTCTATTGCACTGCTCATAGTGCTGTATGCACTGAGCTTGGCAGAGTAAGCACTCTGCTGTTTGGTAATAGGCGCTAATGCCGCCTTCTCAGCAGTCTGCATGCTGTCAAGAATGTCAGCTAACTGAAGCCCGGAGCCGATACCTAAAGTAGAGATACTAGCCATGATGTTTCCTTTATTTAATCAGGACGGAGTATGAATACCGAGGTTATCGGCGATTGATAGATAAAGTTTACGATTATTTGCGCAGCAGCAATAAAACGAATAGCGGTAATAAAGAGGGGTATTTCAGCGAGTAGGGGGAGGTGAAAAAAATCGGCGCGGAACTAAAAAAATTCTAAAGGTTACTGTGGGGCAGACGATAACAACTTTGACGGCGATGAAGCCGGGGGGCAAACAAGCCCAACCACTTAACCCGAAATGATTTAACAGGAAACTTTATCATGGCACAAGTAATCAATACCAACAGCCTCTCGCTGATCACTCAGAACAACATCAACAAGAACCAGTCTGCTCTGTCTACCTCTATGGAGCGCCTGTCTTCCGGCCTGCGTATCAACAGCGCGAAAGACGACGCTGCGGGCCAGGCGATTGCTAACCGCTTCACCTCTAACATTAAAGGTCTGACTCAGGCTGCGCGTAACGCTAACGACGGTATCTCAGTCGCGCAGACCACTGAAGGCGCACTGTCAGAGATCAACAACAACTTACAGCGCGTTCGTGAACTGAGTGTTCAGGCTTCTACCGGCACCAACTCAAGCTCTGACCTCGATTCAATTCAGGACGAAATCAAATCCCGTCTGGACGAAATTGACCGCGTATCGGGTCAGACCCAGTTTAACGGCGTGAACGTGCTGGCAAAAGACGGCTCAATGAAAATTCAGGTTGGCGCGAATGATGGCCAGACTATCTCTATCGACCTGAAAAAAATCGACTCCTCTACTCTGGGTCTTAACGGCTTCAACGTTAACGGTTCGGGTACTCTTACTAACAAAGCAGCTACTGTTAGCAACCTGACTGCTGCTGGTGCAACTGAAACTGCTACAGGTTCGGGCATTTACAACCTGACCACGACGAACACAGCACTGACTACCGATGTTGCTCTTACCAAGCTGCAGACCGGCGACAAAGTAGCCATCACTGCTGGCAGCACATATACCTACAATGCAACTGCAGGCAACTTCACGACTACCAAAACCACCGCAGATGCTACAGAAGCTACTCAGACTGCTAACCGTAATGCACTAGCCGCGACCTTGAAGGCTGATGCTGGTACTACTGCTAGCGGCACCTACGTTACTAAAAACTCAGGTTCAGTTAGCTTCGATACTGATTCATCAGGCAACATTACTATAGGTGGTGCAGCAGCATTTGTAGATGCAGGCGGTAACTTAACAACTAACAATGGCGGTACTGGCACCGTTGCTGCGACCATGACTTCATTGCTGAAACTGGCTTCAGAGAATGCTGATGGCGCAACACTGAGCTTCAAAGGTACTGATTACACTGTAGCAACTGGCGGTACCGCTGCCGCTCAGGCTGATATCACTTATAGCGCGACAGTAAGTTCTGATGTTGTTCTGTCTGAGAGTAAAGCTGCTGCTTCTACCATTACCTACAACTCTGGCGTTCTGACTAAAGATGTTACTTTTGATAACACCGGTAAAGCAACTGGCACCTATGTTGATGACAAGGGTGATATCACTAATACTGCGTCTTACACCACCTCTTATGCGGTAAATAAAGATACCGGAGCAGTAACCGTATCTGGATACACCTCAGCAACTGACCCTGATAAGAAGTATTCACCTACAATCGGTGCAGCTGTAAACGTGACTGCCGCTGGTAAAATCACCACTGACGCGACCAGTAAAGGTTCAGCTACTACAGATCCACTGGCTGCACTGGATAAAGCGATTGCTTCAATCGACCAGTTCCGTTCAAGCCTGGGTGCTATCCAGAACCGTCTGGGCTCTGCGGTAACCAACCTGAACAACACCACTACCAACCTGTCTTCAGCACAGTCCCGTATCCAGGACGCTGACTACGCCGTGGAAGTGTCTAACCTGTCTAAAGCGCAGATCGTTCAGCAGGCGGGTAACTCCGTGTTGGCTAAAGCTAACCAGGTTCCACAGCAGGTTCTGTCTCTGCTGCAGGGCTAATCGGCGACTTAACGCCATTATTGAACCCTTTAAAACCCCGCTTTAGCGGGGTTTTTTTTCTCTGGAGTGTACTATGCGCTTCAATTATGACTTGTTACCCGGGGAACTGCTGCCGTTTGAGGAGATAAACGACCGTTACAGCAAAAAGTACCCTGACGATAAATCGTTGACTACCCGGGGGTTACTTAGCCCGTCGACCTCCAGCAAGAACTGGACTATCCGCGCGATATTCGCCAGCAAAGATAGCCATATTCCGCTGGAAGACCTGCTGTTTATCAGCAACGACAACGAACGCAAAAACTACCTGCAGCGCTTCGAACACTATTTGCAGCGCCAGGAGAGCTTCCTCTATTTCCGTCGTCCGCTGGAACCCGCGCCGTGGAATAGCTGGAAGGTGATGGGTGAGAGCAGGGTGCTGGCAATGCTGGATCCGGCATCGATCATGGCGCAAAGCCTGCTGCAACAGCGTGGCTATACCTTAACGCTGCTGCGCAGTGATGAAGAGGATGAGTACTGGCAGCTGTACGACCGCCAGTCGCAGCCGTGCTTCGAATACTCGCGCCAGCTGCAGTTTATTGTGGTGCTGACCTCGCCGCTGCTGCCGCCGCCTGCCGGGGTGATCCAGGGGACGCAGGTCGGGCGGCGTGTAAAAGCCCGGCTGTGGCATCGTGCCAGCCATCATGAGTTCAGCAATGCGGTACGCGCGCGCTACGGCGCCTGCGTCATCACCGGCACGCTGCTAACCGACGAGCAAGCGTGGCCGTGGGTGGAAGCCTGCCATATCGATACGCGGGAAAATGAGCAGGGCTTCCTGCTGGATAACAGCGCGGATAACGGCCTGTTTCTGCGCAGCGACCTGCAACGGCTGTTTACCAGTAAACGGCTGTCGATTGACCCGGTGAGTGGTTCGGTGCATTTTCGCCGCACCTTACAGGAAGATAACACCCTGCTGCCGTTTTATCAGGAGCTGGAAGGGAAAGTCTGCGCCCTGTGGTCACAGGTGCCGGAGGGCACGCGCAAGCGTTTATCACTGAAAGCCTGATTACCGGGATCCCCGCGTCCTCTTTTTGTGACGCCGGGGATCTTTTACGGTGACAAAAATGAAATAACCCGCCTTTTTTACCGCTATTCCCCCAATCAAAATGCCCTACAGAAACAGATAATCGTGCCGATAACTTAATTAACGCAGGGTAGGTCAGAGTGAACGATCTATATACCGCCGATGGCGTGATGGACAAACATTCGCTGTGGCAGCGATACATACCGCTGGTTCGCCATGAAGCGTTGCGCCTGCAGGTCCGTCTGCCGGCCAGCGTGGAGCTGGACGATCTGCTACAGGCTGGGGGTATCGGGCTGCTGAATGCCGTAGAGCGCTACGACGCCCTTCAGGGCACCGCATTTACCACCTACGCCGTTCAACGCATTCGTGGTGCGATGCTCGACGAATTACGCAGCCGCGACTGGGCACCACGCAGCGTGCGCCGCAATGCGCGCGAAGTGGCGGGTGCCATGCATCGGGTTGAACAGGCGCTGGGGCGCACGGCATCCGAGCAGGAAGTGGCTGCGCAGCTTGATGTGTCGCTGGAGGAGTATCGGCAGATCCTGCTGGATACCAATAACAGCCAGCTGTTCTCTTACGACGAATATCGTGAGGAACACGGTGACAGCGCCGAGCTGGTGACGGATGGCCACGAAGAGGCTAATCCGCTGCACCAGCTAATGGAAGGGAATCTGCGCGAACGCGTCATTGAAGCGATCGAAGCGTTACCCGATCGCGAAAAAATGGTGCTGACGCTCTATTACCAGGAAGAACTGAATTTGAAAGAGATTGGCGCCGTGCTGGAAGTGGGGGAATCCCGCGTCAGCCAGCTGCACAGTCAGGCGATCAAACGCCTGCGCGCCCGGTTATCGGGAGCGCGCTGACAAAGTCAGTTTTGCACTCTCAACACCAACCGGGGAATCTCGCATGGGATCCAAAATTAAAATGAGGCCGTTGAGCCGTTATTTGAAAGACTACAAACACAGCCAGAGTAACTGTTCCCACTGCGGTAAGGTACTGGACAGAATGGCGCTGGTTTTTCGTGGTCAGATCATTAACAAAGAGGCCATCGCCCGGATGGATCAGCTGATCGACGATCAGGTCTGGTTAAAATTACAGAATGAGCTTACGGCGCTGTGCCGTTTTTGTAGCGATATCTTTTGCAACACGCATCCGACTTACTTTGACATCATGGCGTTCAAGCAGTACCTGTTTGAGCAGACCGAAATGAGCCACAGCACCATTCGCGAATACGTTGTTCGCCTGCGTCGCCTCGACGATATGCTGTCAGCGCGCAATTTTCCGGCGGAAAAACTCAAAGGCCCGAGCTGGCATGAGTGCCTGGAAAATGACCTGCCGGATGCCGGCAACAATAACTACCGTATTGCCCTGCGGAAATACGATCAGTTTCTCGGCTGGCAGCGTAATTAGTTATCACTAAAAGGAAGATGACCAACCGGTCATCTTCTGTAACACTGTAGGGATAATATTAAACGCCTGCTGCGGAGGCTGCGTTGTCCTTACTGAATATCAATAATTTCCCCCGTCTCGAACTACTGGGTGCGCCCACGCCGTTAGAGCATCTTCCCCGCCTGTCCGAATATCTGGGCCGCGATATCTTTATCAAACGTGACGATGTCACGCCGGTTGCCCTGGGCGGCAACAAGCTGCGTAAGCTTGAATTCCTCGCGGCGGATGCCCTGCGTAACGGTGCCGACGTGCTGCTAACGGCAGGGGCGATCCAGTCTAACCACGTGCGCCAGACGGCGGCGGTGGCGGCGAAGCTTGGCCTGAAGTGCGTGGCGCTGCTGGAAAACCCGATTGGAACCACCTCTGCCAACTATCTCAGCAACGGTAACCGCCTGCTGCTGGAGCTGATGGGCACTGAGATCATGATGGTCGATGCGCTGCACGCGCCGGATGCGCAGTTAGAAGAGCAGGCCACGCTGCTGGAAGCCCAGGGCTTTCGCCCGTATGTGGTGCCGGTCGGCGGCTCGAACGCGCTGGGCGCGCTGGGCTACGTCGAGTGCGCGCAGGAGATCGCCCATCAGAGCGAAGGCGTGGTCGATTTTGCCGCCGTGGTGGTTGCCTCCGGCAGTGCCGGGACGCACGCCGGGCTGGCGGTGGGGCTGGAGCTGCTGCTGCCGGACACCGAACTGGTGGGCGTCACCGTGTCGCGCAACGTGGCGGATCAGCTGCCAAAAGTGGAGAAGATCCGCGCCGAGCTGGCGCGCTCATTAGCCGTGACCAGCAGCGCGCCGATTACGCTGTGGGATGACTATTTTGCGCCGCGCTACGGCGAGCCGAATGAAGAGGGCACGGAAGCGATTAAACTGCTGGCGCGGCTGGAAGGTATCTTCCTTGATCCGGTCTACACCGGCAAGGCGATGGCCGGGCTGATCGACGGGATTGCGCAAAATCGCTTCCGTCGTGAAGGGCCGATTGTGTTTGTTCATACCGGTGGTTCACCGGCGTTGTTTGCATATCATCAATAATAATGGGGTTGCTATGAAATTTTCGAAAGTTCGTCGCCAGTTGGTGATGGGAACCATGGCGCTGGCGCTGGTCGGCGGTATGACTATGCAGGCACAGGCAGCGGATGAAAACCTGCTGGCAAAAGTCAAAGAGCGCGGTTCGCTGCAGGTGGGGCTGGAAGGCACTTATCCGCCGTTCAGCTTCCAGGATGAGAACGGCAAGCTGGCCGGCTTTGAAGTCGACTTCGCCGAGGCGCTGGCGCAGCACCTGGGCGTTAAGGCCAGCCTGAAGCCGACCAAGTGGGACGGCATGCTGGCGTCCCTCGACTCTAAGCGCATCGATGTGGTGATCAACCAGGTCACCATCTCCGACGATCGCAAGAAGAAGTATGACTTCTCCACGCCTTACACCATTTCCGGTATCCAGGCGCTGACCAAAAAGGCCAACGCGGGCAGCATCACCAAGCCGGAAGATCTGAGCGGCAAGAAAGTCGGCGTGGGTCTTGGCTCGAACTACGAGCAGTGGCTGCGCGAGAACGTCAAGGGCGTGGACATTCGCACCTATGATGATGACCCAACCAAATACCAGGATCTGCGCGTAGGCCGTACCGATGCCATTCTGGTCGATCGCCTGGCGGCGCTGGATCTGGTGAAGAAAACCGGCGATACCATGGCGGCAGCAGGCCCGGCCTTCTCCCGTCAGGAATCAGGCGTGGCGCTGCGTAAAGGTAACGCTCAGCTGCTGGAGGCCATCAACAAAGCGATTGCTGACATGCAGAAAGACGGCACCATGAAGAAGATTTCTGAAAAATGGTTTGGTACGGACGTAACTAAATAATGCAAGAAAGTCTGCAACTGGTGCTGGATTCAGCACCATTTTTACTTAAGGGCGCACTGTTCACGCTGCAGCTGAGTATTGGTGGGATGTTCTTCGGCCTGCTGCTCGGCTTTTTGCTGGCGATGATGCGCCTTTCCCATTTCTGGCCGATTGCCTGGCTGTCGCGTTTTTACGTTTCAATTTTTCGCGGCACGCCGCTGATCGCCCAACTGTTTATGATCTACTACGGCCTGCCGCAGTTCGGTATTGAGCTGGACCCGATCCCGTCGGCGATGATTGGCCTGTCGCTGAATACGGCGGCGTATGCTTCTGAATCCCTGCGCGGGGCGATTGCCGCCATCGAGCGCGGGCAGTGGGAAGCGGCGGCCAGTATCGGCATGTCGCGCTGGCAGACCATGAAGCGGGTGATCCTGCCGCAGGCCGCACGCACCGCGCTGCCGCCGCTCGGCAACAGCTTTATCAGCCTGGTCAAAGACACCTCGCTGGCGGCCACCATTCAGGTGCCGGAGCTGTTCCGTCAGGCGCAGCTGGTCACCTCGCGCACGCTGGAAGTGTTCACCATGTATCTGGCGGCATCGCTGATTTACTGGGTGATGGCGACGCTCCTCTCCTTCCTGCAAAGCCGGCTGGAAGATCGTGTTAACCGCCAGGATCGGGAGTCAAAATGAGTACCATTGAAGTCAGTCAGCTGGTAAAGAAATTTAACGGCCAGACGGTGCTGCACGGCATCGATCTGACGGTAAATGCCGGGGAAGTGGTGGCGATTATCGGGCCAAGTGGCTCCGGGAAAACCACGCTGCTGCGCAGTATTAACCTGCTGGAAGTGCCGGATAGCGGCACCATTCAGGTCGGGGCGATCCGCGTGGACGCCGCACAGTCGATGTCAAAGCAGAAAGAGCGCGTGCGCCAGCTGCGCCAGCAGGTCGGGTTTGTCTTCCAGAACTTCAATCTGTTTCCGCACCGTACGGTGCTGGAGAATATCATTGAAGGGCCAACCATTGTTAAAGGGGAGCCAAAGGCAGAAGCGATAGCGCGCGCCCGTCAGCTGCTCGAACGGGTGGGGTTGCAGGGCAAGGAAGAGAGTTATCCGCGCAAGCTTTCCGGCGGCCAGCAGCAGCGCGTGGCGATTGCCCGTGCACTGGCGATGCGCCCGGAGGTGATCCTGTTTGATGAGCCGACCTCGGCACTGGATCCGGAGCTGGTGGGAGAAGTACTGAACACCATCCGTTCGCTGGCGCAGGAGAGGCGCACCATGGTGATCGTCACTCATGAGATGAGCTTCGCCCGCGATGTGGCCGACCGCGCCATCTTTATGGACCAGGGTAAAATTGTGGAGCAGGGTGCCGCCCGCGAGTTGTTCTCTAATCCGCAGCAGCCGCGCACGCGCCAGTTCCTCGATAAATTCCTCAATCATTAAGTCTTCAGCGGGTCGACCAGAAAAGAAGGTCGACCCCTGAGGTATTCCCATAAAAATTGATCCGAATATTATCGCGGTATGACAAGCGTCAGGTTTCAGGAGGGAGGGCTGCTTCCGCACCGGCATGAATACATCCCTGTAGCCTGGCTCACGGCCATCCCTGGCCGTGGGCCTGCTGCAATCAGCCCTCCCTCCTTGCACCCAAAGCCGCAGCGTCGCGGTTTAAAACCCACAGCGAGCACGATGATACTGGGGGATGAGCTCGGCCTGAGGTAAGCCGGACGTCACGCGGCAGGGATGCCGCGTGCCGAGGCCCGCAGGGAGCGTCTTTTGCCGTTCCGGCGTGCTCAGGCTGAGCTCAGACCGGTTAACGGACGTTTAGCGATAGAAGACATTTCTGGGATATTTCAGGGATCGCCCACTGAAAGTCATTAAGGTTATTCTTAAAAGCCCACAGCAAACACCCGGAATAACCGTGGCTTGTTCCCGCAACGGCTGGGATAACGGTCAATTAGGACGATCCTCATAGTGATTAGCAGGCTAACGAGAGATACTTATCCAGTTAAAATAATTTTACTGGATTTTGATTATGTCTGTCTCTGGCAAGCAAGAAGTATTATGGATTAATACATTAAAAGGTGGCTGTATACTGCTGGTGGTTTTACATCACACCATCATCACGACGTTTATTCCATCATTGCAGTATTTAACGGCGGGGCTGTTACCGGCTGATATGTGGGTAGTGTTTAATAAATATCTCTCGCCGCTGCGTATGCCAGCGTTCTTTTTTGTTTCAGGCTTGCTGGCGGCTAGCGCCATCAGCAAAAAGAGCTGGAGCGAGGTATTTACTAAAAAATTCACCAACATCATTTATCTTTACATTCTGTGGGGCATTATCCAGTGGGTCAGTATTTATAATATCTCAACCAATTTAATTGGTCAGAAGCTCTCCTCTTCGGTCAATGCCGCCTATGCAGGATCGCCACTGGAATTTATTAAATTACTGACGCTGTCGATGACCAGCCTGTGGTATCTGTACGCGCTGGCGGGTTATTTCCTCGTGGCGAAACTGTTCCACAGCCAGAAAGTGGCACTGCTGGTGGTGGCAATTTTAGTGAACTACGCCACTCAGTTTAATCTGGTTCCTGGCTGGGGGCCGAACAGCGTGGCGCAGAACTTTGTCTACTTCCTGCTGGGCGCCTTCTTTAGCCATACCCTGATTGAGATCAGTCAGCTGTCGCGCCGTCATCTGGCGCTGCTGGCCGGGATGCTGGTGATTGGCGTGGCGCACCACGCCGCCGGCATGATGAAGAACCCGTTCTACTGCATGGTCGCAATTGTGTTTGGCATCGTGCTGTGCCGGGCGCTGAACAACCGCTTCAATATGGGGTGGCTGAACTGGATTGGCCGTAATACGCTGCAGATCTACGTGCTGCACCGTATCTTTATTGAACTGCTGGGTTTGACCATGCTGACGCTGGCAGTGAAGTACAGCTTGTTCGACAACCAGGCCTTCTCACTGGCGTGGGCGCTGGTACTGCCAGTGTTTGCCGTGAGTATCACAACCTGCATTTCGCTGGTCGCCTGGACGCTACTTAATCGTGGTCCTGGCAAGGCGCTGTTTATCTATCCGCGCCTGTTGCGTAAACCGCAGGCGGCGGAAAAAATTGCCAGCAATGGCTGACACTGTTCTCTCTGGCCGATTTATTCGGCCATTTTTTTACCATTAAATAAATATAAAAATAATTAATCAGTATCCATTCTGGCATGACGGAGGATGTACCAGAACCCTTTACCAACATCGGACCACTACAGCTGGAGTATTTAATGAATACACCTCAGAAGAAAGAGATCGCCTGGGTAAATACCCTGAAAGGCGGTTGTATTTTGCTTGTTGTGCTTTACCACGTGGTTTTACCCGGTTATGCCGAAATGGTTTCTCATCTTACTGCCGGGCTGTTACCGGCTAAATTATGGGTGGCCTTTAATAACACTCTATCTCCGTTACGAATGCCGGCATTTTTCTTTGTCTCTGGCCTGCTGGCGGCAAATGCTATTTCTAACCGGCCCTGGAAACAGGTGTTCACTTCACGCGTCACCAATCTTTTTTATCTGTATTTCCTCTGGGGAGTGATCCAGTGGCTAATGATTAATGGTGTATCCAACAATATCATGGGCGATCATCTGTCGGATAACATCAACGCCGCCTGGGCCGAAACCCCGTGGCAGTTTCTCAAGCTGATGCTGCTGGCGATGAGCTCCTCCTGGTATCTGTATGCGCTGGGATTATTCTTCCTGTTTGCCAAACTGTTCCGCCAGCAAAAAACGCTGGTGATGCTGGCGGCGGTGCTGCTGAACTATGCGGCGATCACCAAAGTGATCCCTGGCTGGGGGCCTGAGAGCCTGTCGCAATACTTCATCTTCTTCCTGTTCGGCTCATTTTACAGTGCGATCCTGATCCGCTGGAGCGAATGGCGGCGGGATAACGTGCTGCCGTGGATGGCGCTGTTGGCGCTGTCGCTGGCGCACATCTGGCTGGGGCTGGATAAGAGCCTGTTCCTGTGCGTGCTGGCAATCCTCGGCTGCATCGCGGCCTGCCGCATCCTCAATCAGCACTTCAGCATGAAGTGGCTCAACTGGGTAGGGAAAAACACGCTACAAATCTACGTGCTGCACCGCATCTTTATTGAGTTCTTTGGTATGTCGGCGATCCTGTTTGCCGTCAGCCACCAGCTGTTTGCCAGTAAAGCCTTTTCCATGCTGTGGGCAATCGCTTTCCCGCCGTTGATGGTGGGGCTGTGCGTCGCCTGTTCGGTGGGGATCTGGACGCTGCTGAACCGCGGCTGGGGTAAATCGCTGTTTATCTACCCGAAGCTGCTGCGCATGAAGTTTGATAGCTAAGTCGCGAAGGGAGCATGCCTGGAGAGGGTCGGGCATGCCCGACCTCTGCGGCCCGCTCGTCAGGTATGCAGGAAACTGATTACGCTCTCGTTAAATTTCTGAGGGCAGGCGATGTTGGACAGATGCGCCGCGGGTAGCACCCCCAGCTGAGCCCTGGGGATATTTTGATGCAGCCATTGGGCCTCGGCCAGCGGGGTAATGGTGTCAAATTCTCCGGCGATAACCAGCAGCGGCAGGTTAATCCGCCCGGCTTCAGCATGCAGGTCAGCCTGAGCCAGCACATCGCAGCACGCGGCATAGCCGACGGCACTGGCGTGTGACAGCTGCATCACCAGCCGGCTGACTTGCGGATGGGCATGGCGGATATATTCTGGGGTAAACCAGCGAGCGGAAGAGCCGGCAGCCACCGCTGACAGGCCCTGTTCGCGTACCTGGCGCGCCCGCTGCAGCCAGGCCTCCTCACTGCCAATACGCGCGGCCGTATTGGCCACCACCATTTTTCGGAAACGCGCAGGGTAATGACGCGCCAGCCATAATCCGCTTAATCCCCCCATTGAGATACCGCAGTAGCTGGCATTTTCCACGTCGAGATGATCGAGCAGGGCGATAACGTCGCGCCCGAGGATCTCCAGATTCAGCTCACAGGCGGGCAGCGGTGTGCTGCCGTGCCCGCGTGGGTTATAGCGCAGCACGTTAAAGTCGCGGGTCAGGGCTGCCATTTGCGGCTGCCACATATCCCAGGTGGTACCTAATGAGTTGGCCAGCACCAGCACCGGAGCTTCTTTCGGGCCATCCAGGCGATATTCAATATTCATCTCAACTCCTTTCAATAATCAGCGCAATGCCCTGGCCAACGCCAATGCACATTGCGCAGAGTCCAAAGCGTGCGCCGCTTTTTTGTAGTTGCCAGGCGGCATTCATCACCAGCCGGGCGCCGGATGCGCCCAGCGGGTGGCCGAGGGCGATGGCTCCGCCGTTTGGATTGACGTGCGCAGCGTCATCAGGCAAGCCAAGGTCGCGCATCACCGCCAGCACCTGGGCGGCAAAGGCCTCATTCAGTTCGATCACATCCATTTGCTCCAGCTTCAGTTTTGCCTGGCTCAGGACCTTGCGAATGGCTGCGGCTGGGCCAAAGCCCATCAGCGCGGGTTCAATGCCGCTCACCGCGCTGGAAACAATCCGCGCCAGCGGCTGCAGCTGATGCTGCAACGCGGCGCGCTCGCTGGCCAGCAGCAGGGCACAGGCGCCGTCATTCAGACCCGAAGCATTGCCGGCGGTGATGCTGCCCTGCGGATGGACCACCGGCTTGAGTTTTGCCAGCATCTCCAGCGTGGTGTGACGTGGATGCTCATCGCGCACCATGTGCAGGGCGGCCCCTTTGCGCTGAGGAATGGTCACGTCCATCAGCTGCGGTTGATAAAATCCGCTCTCCTGAGCGTCGACCGTGCGCTGCTGGCTACGCAGGGCGTAAGCATCCTGATCGGCGCGGCTAATAGTAAACTTCAGCGCGACATTTTCTGCCGTTTGCGGCATCGATTCGACACCGTAAAGGGCGTCCATTTGCGGATTAATCAAGCGCCAGCCCATGGTCGTGTCCTCCAGCTTCATACTGCGGCTGAAGGGGTGCTCTGCTTTGCCCATCACAAAAGGAGCGCGTGACATGCTTTCCACCCCGCCCGCGATCGCCAGTGAGGCTTCGCCGCTTTTGATCGCCCGCGCGGCTATAGCGACCGCATCAAGACTGGACCCGCATAAGCGGTTAATGGTGCAGCCGGGCACAGAAGCGGGTAGCCCGGCCAGCAGCAGCGCCATGCGTGCGACATTGCGGTTATCTTCCCCGGCCTGATTCGCACAGCCGTAAAGCACATCATCCAGCGCCTGCCAGTCCAGACGCGGGTAACGCTCGAACAGGGCTTTCAGCGGCAGGGCAGCAAGATCGTCGGTGCGAACCGTTGCCAGGCTGCCGTTGAGCTTGCCGAACGGGGTACGAACGGCATCACACAGCCATGCACTATTCATCAGCTCCTCCTGGGGCAAACGTCAGCGCCACCGGGGTAATTGCCTGCAGCTGCTGCGGGGTGATATCGGTTAATATCTCCCGCACTCTCAGTCCCTGCGGGCTGACATCCATCACGGCCAGATCGCTGTAAATCCGGCTGATGCAGCCAATGCCGGTCAGCGGATAGCTGCACTGCGCCACGATCTTGCACTGCCCTTTTTTCGTCAGATGTTCAGTCATTACAAACACCTGACGCGCCCCGGTAGCCAGATCCATCGCGCCGCCGACCGCCGGAATCGCGCCGGGTTGACCGGTGCTCCAGTTTGCCAGATCGCCGTATTGCGACACCTGGTAGGCGCCAAGAACGCAAATGTCGAGGTGCCCTCCGCGCATCATGGCGAACGAGTCCCCATGATGAAAATAACAGCCGCCTGACAGCAGCGTGACGGGTTGTTTACCGGCGTTGATCAGTTCGGGATCCTCTTCGCCACTGGCCGGCGCCGGGCCCATGCCGAGGATGCCGTTCTCGCTGTGCAGGAAAATATCCTTATTGGCGGGAAGATAGTTGGCGATTAGCGTTGGCAGGCCGATGCCAAGATTGACGTAGGCGCCGTCCGGGATGTCGCGGGCGATGCGCTGCGCCAGCTGGTTATGCGTGAGGCGGATGAGTGGCATGGCGTCATTCTCCTGTGGCGAGCGTCGGGCCGCTGAGGTCGCGTGAACAGACCACGCGCTGCACAAAAATACCGGGAGTCACCACCGCCTCCGGGTCCAGCTTGCCCAGTGCGACGTGCTGTGAGACTTCGGCGATGGTGCAGCGGGCAGCCATTGCCATAATCGGGTTGAAGTTGCGTGCCGCTTTGCGATAGACCAGGTTGCCCCAGCGGTCACCGCACTGCGCTTTGATCAGGGCAAAATCTGCTTTCAGCGGGAGTTCCAGCACGTACTGCCGCCCCTCAATTTCACGCGTCTCTTTGCCCGCAGCCAGCTCAGTACCAAACCCCGTTGGGGTAAAAATAGCCCCCAACCCGCTGCCACCCGCCTGAATACGCGCCACCAGATTGCCCTGCGGCACCAGCTCCAGCTCAATCTCTCCGCGCCGGTAGAGGTCGTCAAACACCCATGAGTCACTCTGGCGCGGAAAGGAACAGATCATCTTGCGCACGCACCCCGCTTTGAGCAGTAGCGCCAGACCCGAATCAGCGTTGCCAGCGTTGTTGCTGACCAGCGTGAGGTTCTGTGGCCGCCGCCGAATCAGTGCGTCCAGCAGCGCATAGGGCTGTCCTGCCGGGCCAAATCCGCCAATCATCAGCGTGGCACCATCGTGAATGTCAGCCACGGCTTCATCGGCCAAAAACAGACTTTTGTCGATCATCTCGCTCCTCCTGAGTTTGAGTCATCAGGGTGCTGACTTCACCGGTGAAAAAATAACCTAAAAGTGTCATTGGCACTAAAAGACGGTTTTATCGCAAGTTATGTGAGCTGGGGCGAACAGGCGCGATCTGCGCATTCTCATACAGCGGGTCAATCATTTTCAGCAGGATTTGGCTATCCCCGATCGGCGGGATTCTATAGCGTAAAGCGATGATCAAAACTATTGAAACGCTGCTTATTGATGTGCCTGCTATCCGTCCACATCGCCTGGCAATGGCCACGCTTCAGGTGCAAACGCTGGTGCTGGTCCATCTGGTGTGTGAGGACGGGTTTGAGGGCTGGGGAGAAGCCACCACCATTGGTGGCCTGAGCTACGGCGACGAAAGCCCCGAGAGCGTCAAAGTCAATATTGACCGCTGGATGACGCCGTTACTGATCGGTCAGGATGCGCGCCGCATCGCCCAGCTGATGGCGCGCCTGAATAAATCAGTGCAGGGCAACCGCTTTGCTAAATGCGCAATTGAAACCGCCTTGCTGGACGCTCAGGCACGGCGTCTGAATATTGCGCTCAGTGAACTGCTGGGAGGACGGGTGCGCGATGCGCTACCGGTGGCCTGGACGTTGGCCAGCGGCAGCACCGATAAAGATATTGCCGAAGCCCGGCAGATGTTAGCCCTGCGCCGTCATCGTATTTTTAAACTCAAAATCGGCCTGCGCGATGTTGATGCGGACGTGGCGCACGCGCTGGCCATCAGGCAGGCGTTGGGGGATGAGGTCAGCGTGCGCGTCGACGTCAACCAGGCCTGGAGCGAGCGCCAGGCCGAGCGCGGAATGGCAGCACTGGAAGCCGGCGGCATTGATGCCGTTGAGCAGCCGATTGCGGCAGAAAATCGTGCCGGACTGGCGCGACTGACCCGCCGTTTCAGCCTGCCAGTGATCGCGGACGAAGCGCTGAAAGGGCCGCGCGATGCTTTCGAGCTGGCCCGCCACGCTGCCGCCGACGTGTTCTCGATAAAAATTACCCAGTCCGGCGGGCTGACGCAGGCGCGCCGGGTTGCCGATATTGCCCAGCTGGCAGATATCGCGCTTTACGGGGGCACCATGCTGGAAGGCGCCGTAGGCACGGCCGCCACGGCGCATCTCTGCTCCACCTTCAACGATTTGAGTTTCGGCACTGAGCTGTTTGGCCCGCTGCTGCTGACCGAAGATATTCTCAGTGAACCGCTAGTTTATCGTGATTTTATGCTACAGGTCCCGACCGGGCCCGGGCTGGGCATTGCCCTCGATCGCGATAGGATCGCGGCGCTGCGCCGCCGTTAACAGGAGGAAATTTCACCATGCTATTTCACGTAACTATGGATGTGAATCTGCCGCAGACGATGGCGGAAAATGTCGCCAGCGAACTTAAGGCACGGGAAAAAGCCTACTCGCAGGCGCTTCAGCGTCGCGGCAAGTGGCGACACATCTGGCGCATTGCCGGGCATTACGCCAACGTCAGCGTATTTGACGTCGATAGCGTTGAGGAGTTGCACCAGCTGCTGAGTGAGCTGCCGCTTTATCCCTTTATGACGATGCAGATAGTGCCGCTGTGCCACCACCCTTCGGCGGTGCGTGTGGACGATCGTTAAATACTTTCTCATCCTGAGCTGTACCTGAAATGGAGCGTCAATATGAACAGCAAAGAGATCGACAACCTGGTTAACTGCTTTATCGTCAAAACCGCGAAAGGCACGGTGAACCCACGTATTCAGCAGGTCACCGTTCGTCTCCTTAGCGATCTGTTTAAAGCGATTGAGGATCTGGACCTGCAGCAAACTGAGATCTGGAAAGGGCTGGAATATCTGGCCGATACCGGTATCGCTCAGGAAATGGGGCTGCTGGCGGCGGGAACCGGACTGGAGCGTTTTATGGATATCCGGGCGGATGAGGCTGAAGCGAGGGCGGGGCTGCACGGTGGGACACCGCGCACCATCGAAGGTCCTCTCTATGTGGCCGGGGCGCCAGTGTGTCAGGCCTGGGCACGGCTGGACGATGGTTCTGAAGATCGCCAGGGCGAAGTGCTGTTGATGCAGGGCACGGTATGGAACGAAAAGGGTCAACCGCTACCCGGTGCCAGCGTTGAAGTCTGGCATGCCAATACCCTCGGTAATTACTCGTTCTTCGATAAAAGTCAGAGCGCGTTTAACCTGCGTCGTACCATCATTACCGATGAACAGGGGCGCTATCAGTTCCGCAGCGTTGTGCCGTCAGGGTATGGCTGCCCCCCTGACGGGCCAGTGCAGCATCTGCTTAATCAGCTGGGGCGGCACGGTCGGCGTCCGGCACATATTCACTTTTTCGTGACTGCCGCCGGCTACCGTAAGTTAACCACCCAGATCAACATTGATGGTGACGAATACCTGTGGGACGACTTTGCTTTTGCCAGCCGCGAAGGCCTGGTGCCTGAAGTCCATAAAGTGAACTCGCCAGAACAGATAGCCAGTAAAAAACTGACTAAACCCTTCACCTCAATCGACTTCGACTTTACGCTGTATCAGGAACGCGCTGCCGTGCCTGACTCGGCCGTTGAACGCCGACATGCGCAGGGCTAGATGAGACGGGTCGACCGCAGTAACCGGTCGACCCGGACGGACGATGTCCTGATTAACCAATCGTCATCAGACTGGCATTTCCCCCCGCCGCCGCGGTATTGACGCTCAGCGAACGCTCCAGCAGCAGGCGCTCCAGCAGCAGGTTGGTTTCGCCGCGGGCAAAGCCCTGCACCGAGACAATCGCGCCGTCGCGGGCCGCTACGGCCTCGCACAGGCTGCGCAGCTGGTCGGCGTCGCCGTGATAGATCACCGCATCAAAGGTGGTGCAATCCAGCGGCTGTGCGGCCAGCGTAATACGCTGCTGCACAATCGCAGGGAGTTGCTGGCGCAGGTTGCGATGCAGCTCATCATCCGCCCACAGCGCCTGGCTGCCGACTGCCGTCACGGCCGCCAGCTGCACCAGCGCATCCTGCTCGTTATCCGCCAGGCACAGCACCTGCTCGCGCGGCAGAAGGGCGAAGGTGTTGCGCTCGCCGGTAGGGCCTGGCAGCAGGCGTACGGTACCGCCCTGGGCAAGCTCTTCGTAACGCGCACAGCAGGCGGCGAGTTCCGCACGATCTTTCGCCCATGCGCTGAGCGCCTGATGCGGCGCCAGCAGAGCAGGGCGCAGTACGGCATCGACCGGGCGCTCTTTATCCTGACGATCGAGCGTCACGCGCAGTGCGCCGTCCGGGCGGTGCGACAGCAGGCGGTACAGGTAGAGCGGGCCACCGGCCTTCGGACCGGTGCCTGAGAGGCCTTCACCGCCAAACGGCTGCACCCCGACCACGGCACCCACCATGTTGCGGTTAACGTACAGGTTGCCGACGTGGGCTTTCTGCGTCACCTGAGCGATGGTCTCATCAATACGCGTGTGCACCCCGAGCGTCAGACCGTAACCGGAGGCGTTAATCTGTTCGACAATCTGCGGCAGCGCGTTACGTGCATAGCGCACCACGTGCAGTACCGGGCCAAACACTTCTTTGGTCAGATCGGTGACGCTGTTCAGCTCAATCAGCGTCGGCATCACAAAGGTACCGGTCTGCCATTCGCGGCGATCCGCTGCCTGCGGCTGCGCGGCCTGGAACACGCTAAAGCCCTTGCTGCGCATGCTCTGGATATGCTCATCAATATTGCTTTTGGCCTCGGCATCAATCACCGGGCCGATATCGGTTGAGAAGCGCTCCGGGTTGCCCATGCGGCACTCGGCCATCGCACCGCGCAGCATCTGCAGCGTGTGCTCCGCCACGTCATCCTGAATGCACAGCAGGCGCAGTGCCGAGCAGCGCTGGCCTGCGCTGTCGAACGCCGAGGCAACGATATCCGTCACCACCTGCTCGGTCAGCGCCGAGGAGTCGACGATCATCGCATTCATGCCGCCGGTCTCGGCGATCAGCGGGGTCGGGCGGCCCTGCGGATCGAGGCGACCGGCAAGGTTACGCTGCAGCAGGGTGGCTACGGCGGTAGAGCCGGTAAACATCACCCCGCGCACGCGCTCGTCCTGCACCAGCTGCGCGCCAACGGTTTCGCCGGCGCCCGGCAGCAGCTGTAACGCGCCAACCGGCACGCCAGCCTCATGCATAATCGCCACGGCCTGCGCGGCGATCAGCGGGGTCTGCTCGGCCGGTTTCGCCAGCACGCTGTTACCCGCCGCCAGCGCGGCAGCCACCTGGCCGCTGAAGATCGCCAGCGGGAAGTTCCACGGGCTGATGCACACCACCGGACCTAGCGGACGGTGGGTTTCGTTATCAAAATCGTCGCGCACCTGGCCCGCGTAGTAGTGCAGGAAGTCTACGGCTTCACGCACTTCGGAGATGGCATTATTAAAGGTTTTACCGGCTTCACGCACCAGAATGCCGATCAGTTGCTGCATCTGGCCTTCCATCAGCACCGCGGCGCGTTCGAGGATCGCGGCGCGCTCCTGCGGCGGGGTGGCAAACCAGATCGGCCCTTCGCTGACGGCGGCATTGAGCGCGGCGGAGACTTCTCCGCAGGTTGCGCTACGCACATAGCCCACCACATCCTGCGGCTCGGCAGGGTTAAGCACCGCCACGCTTTCGCCGCTTTCCAGCCCGGCGTCAATCAGCGGCTCTACCTGCCAGCTCTGACTGGCGCTGTTCAGCAACGCGCTGGAGAGCGAGGCAAGGCGATGCTCGTTAGCCAGATCCAGACCGGCGGAGTTCTGACGTTTCTTACCGTAGAGATCGCGCGGCAGCGGGATCTTCGGATGCGGCAGACCCAGCGCGCCTTCGCCGTGCGCCAGCTTCTCGACCGCTTCCACCGGGTCGGCAACCAGCTCATCAATCGGCAGCGTGGCGTCGGCAATACGGTTCACGAACGAGGTGTTGGCGCCGTTTTCCAGCAGGCGGCGTACCAGGTAGGCCAGCAGGGTTTCATGCGTGCCGACCGGGGCATAGATGCGGCAAGGGCGGTTGAGCTTGCCGTCCGCCACTTTACCGACCACCTGCTCGTACAGCGGTTCGCCCATGCCGTGCAGGCACTGGAACTCATACTGGCCAGGATAGTAGTTGTTGCCCGCCAGCTGGTAGATGGCCGCCAGCGTGTGGGCGTTATGAGTGGCGAACTGCGGGTAGATCAGGTTTGGCACCGCCAGCAGCTTGCGCGCGCAGGCAAGGTAAGAGATGTCGGTGTACACCTTGCGGGTGTAGACCGGGTAGCCTTCCAGGCCGTCCATCTGGGCGCGTTTGATTTCGCTGTCCCAGTAGGCGCCTTTCACCAGGCGGATCATCAGGCGGCGACGGCTGCGCTGGGCGAGGTCGGTCAGGTAGTCGATCACCATCGGGCAGCGCTTCTGATACGCCTGAATCACGAAGCCGATGCCGTTCCAGCCTTCCAGCTCCGGTTCGAAGCACAGTTTTTCCAGCAGATCGAGCGACAGCTCAAGGCGGTCGGCCTCTTCGGCATCGATATTAATGCCGATATCGTAGGAGCGAGCCAGCAGGGTCAGGGATTTGAGGATCGGGTATAACTCCTCCATCACCCGCTCGTACTGGGCACGGCTGTAGCGCGGGTGCAGTGCGGAGAGCTTGATTGAAATGCCCGGCCCCTCATAAATGCCGCGCCCGTTAGAGGCTTTACCAATCGCGTTGATCGCCTGCTGATAGGAGAGCAGGTAGGCTTTCGCATCCTGCGCCGTCAGCGCCGCTTCGCCCAGCATATCGTAGGAGTAGCGGAAGCCTTTCTCTTCCAGCTTGCGTGCGTTAGCCAGCGCCTCGGCAATGGTCTCCCCGGTGACGAACTGTTCGCCCATCAGACGCATCGCCATATCAACGCCTTTGCGGATCAGCGGTTCGCCGCTCTTGCCGATAATGCGGTTCAGGGAACGCGACAGGTTCGCTTCGTTGTGGGTAGAGACCAGGCGGCCGGTAAACAGCAGGCCCCAGGTGGCGGCGTTGACGAACATTGACGGGCTGCGGCCAAGGTGGGAGTGCCAGTTACCGTTGCTGATTTTGTCGCGGATCAGCGCATCGCGCGTGGGCTTGTCGGGAATACGCAGCAGGGCCTCCGCGAGGCACATCAGCGCCACGCCTTCCTGAGAGGATAAAGAGAACTCCTGCAGCAGGCTTTGCACCATTCCGGCGCGCCCCGTTGCACCTTTCTGGTGCCGCAGCTTGTCGGCCAGCTGGTAACCGAGGCGATGCGTGGCTTCCGCCAGCGGCTTAGGTAAACGCGCCTGCTCCAGCAGCATCGGTACTGCTTCGGTCTCCGGGCGGCGCCAGGCGGAAGTGATCGCGGCACGGGCGACGGACTGCGGCAGGATCTGCTCGGCGAAGTCGAGGAACGGCTGATGCTGCGGCTCTTCCGGCGGGCGCTCATCGCCCTCTGCCTGCTGGCCGTTTGACGGGATCTCCGGCAGCGCGCTGCCCTGTTCCACCTGCTGCAGATAGTTAAATATTGCCTGCTTGATCAGCCAGTGGGGCGTGCGGTCAATCTGCTGCGCTGCCAGTTTAATGCGCTCGCGCGTTGCGTCGTCCAGCTTCACGCCCATAGTGGTTGTGCCCATGCCTTACAGCTCCTGAATCAGTAATAAACATTTGATGAGGTGCAATATCACTGATGTTGCAACTTTGTGCAACCCGGTTAAATGTGACCTCGCCCTCATTCCTGAAAACCGCCATTTTGTTAACGAGCAAAAAGCGGCATGGATATTGCTGCAAGAATCCGGCCAGTTATGAAATGTGACGTAATACCTGGTTTTAAGCGGGTGATGAACAAGGTGCAACCCGGTTAAATGTGACGCAGTGCAACCTGCTGGCATTTGAACGTAACTAGCAGGTGAAATGGCTGTGGAGGATGTGTTAAATCGTTTGTGCGTCAACGCCGATTACGGCAGGATACCGCCCCCGGCAGAAAGCCCCCTGTGAAACGTGCCCCGTTCCGGCAGTTTCACGGCGCGTCTTTCGCCTGAGGATACTGATAATAAGTGGAGAATCTGAATGACTGTAAGTACGCCAATGATGGTGACATTTTGTATTTATATTCTCGGCATGGTTTTGATCGGTTTTATTGCTTACCGCTCAACGAAAAACTTTGACGACTATATTCTGGGCGGCCGCAGCCTGGGCAGCGTGGTTACCGCGCTGTCAGCCGGGGCATCTGATATGAGTGGCTGGCTGCTGATGGGCCTGCCTGGGGCCATTTTCCTGTCCGGCATTTCCGAAAGCTGGATCGCTATTGGTCTGACGATCGGCGCTTACCTAAACTGGAAGATTGTTGCTGGCCGTCTGCGCGTGCAGACCGAGCACCATGACAATGCCCTGACGCTGCCGGACTACTTCTCCAGCCGCTTCGAGGATAAGAGCAAAGTTCTGCGGGTGATTTCCGCCCTGATCATTCTGGTGTTCTTCACCATCTATTGTGCCTCTGGCGTGGTGGCTGGTGCGCGTCTGTTCGAAAGCACTTTCGGTATGAGCTATGAAACGGCCCTGTGGGCCGGTGCCGCAGCGACTATCGTTTACACCTTTGTTGGCGGCTTCCTCGCGGTGAGCTGGACCGACACCGTGCAGGCCAGCCTGATGATTTTCGCGCTGATCCTGACGCCGGTCATGGTTATTCTGGCAGTCGGTGGCCTGGGTGATTCACTGGAGGTGATCCGCGCGAAAAGCGTTGAGAACCTCGACATGCTGAAGAACCTTAACTTTATCGCTATCGTCTCCCTGCTGGGCTGGGGCCTGGGCTACTTTGGCCAGCCGCACATCCTGGCGCGCTTCATGGCTGCTGACTCCCACCGCTCGATTCGTAGCGCACGTCGTATCGGCATGACCTGGATGATCCTGTGCCTCGGCGGTGCCGTGGCGGTGGGCTTCTTCGGTATTGCTTACTTCCAGAACCATCCGGATCAGGCTTCCGGCGTATCTGAAAATGGTGAGCGTATCTTTATCGAACTGACGCGTATTCTGTTCAACCCGTGGATTGCCGGGATCCTGCTGTCGGCCATTCTGGCGGCGGTGATGTCGACGCTGAGCTGCCAGCTGCTGGTCTGTTCCAGCGCGCTGACGGAAGATCTGTATAAAAACTTCCTGCGCAAAAATGCCACTCAGCGCGAGCTGGTGTGGGTAGGGCGCCTGATGGTGCTGCTGGTGGCGGTGATTGCTATTGCCCTGGCGTCTGACCCGAACAACCGCGTGCTGGGGCTGGTGAGCTACGCCTGGGCGGGCTTTGGTGCTGCCTTTGGCCCGGTGGTGCTGCTGTCGCTGATCTGGAAACGCATGACGCGTAACGGCGCGCTGGCGGGGATGATCGTGGGTGCGGCAACCGTGCTTATCTGGAAGCAGTACGCCTGGTTTGGCCTCTACGAAATTATTCCGGGCTTCCTGTTCGCCTGCATCGCGATTGTGCTGTTCAGCCTGCTGGGCAAAGGCCCGTCGGCGGCGGCGCAGCAGCGCTTTGATGCTGCGGAAGCGGAGTATCAGGCAGACTAAGCTTTACCTCTTCGCTGGTGCCGCCTGGCATCAGCGAACTTTCCAGTTTCGCGATACTTCACTCTGTTTATCCCGCCGTTCAGCACCACCTTTCGTTTATTGCCAGTAGAGCTGGTTTGATGGCAAAAAAGCTAAGGTGACACCTGCTGAGAGTTGCTTAGACTTCGTTGGCAATCTTCTGTCCCCAAAACGGAGTTTAATCATGAAAAATGGATTTATGTTGTTCATCAGCAGAGTGCTGCTGCTCGCTGTGCCGCTGGTAGCCAGTGCCGCCACATCTTCAGACTCGCAGGACCCGGTACTGCGTTTCTATCTGGTGCGCCACGGGCAAACGCTTTCTAACATCAAACAGATGACCATCGGCGGTGGCGGGAATGCCGAGCTGACGGCAAAAGGGCGCTATGATGCCAGCAGCCTCGGCCTTGGATTGTCTGAAGTGCCGTTTATTGCCGCTTACAGCAGTACGCTGGGGCGGGCATATCAGACGGCAACCCTGATACTGCGCGGCCGCGATTTAAGCGTCACGCAGATCGCTGACCTGAAGGATATCTCCTGGGGTGATGCCGAAGGCGGCCGGATTGACGATTTGACCGCGCAATTTGGTCATTCCGGCAACGACTTTAGCTACTATTTTGGCCGCTATGACGACCCTGGCTTCGTCTCTCCGGTCCATGCCGAAAACATGGCAGATTTTGCCCAACGATTTGACGGTGCGCTGCGTAAGATTGCCCGTCAGCACCAGGGGCAGAGTGGCAACATTCTGGTTGCGGCGCACTCGTCGATGGCATTTTACCTGCAAAAATACCGCAGTAAGCAGCCTCTCTCCGGGTTGTCTAACACCAGCGTCTCGGTGCTGGAGTGGAAAAATGGCCAGTTTCATCTGATCGATTTTAACAATACCGATTATCTGCAAGCCGGTTATGCCAAAGAGAAGGCGCTGCCACCGCTGGAGATCAGTATCGTGGTGAATCCGTTGACCCATCTCAGGAAGATTGGGGTGATGGAAGGCACCAGCGACTCAGACTTTACCCCGGCGGGAGTAAAGGCCAACCAGCAGATTGCCATCAGCCTGAGCCACGCGACGCTGATTGCCGCTTACAGCAGCCAGCTGGGGCGCGCCGTTAAAACCGCGCAGATTGTTACTCAGGCGCATCATATGCCGGTGATACAGGACAGGCGTTTAAACGAGCTGTTCCTCGGTACCTGGGAGGCCGAAAAGGTTGCCACCTTAAAAACTCACCCGGCATCTGCCTTTCTGTTTTCGCCAGCCAGGGTGATTGACTTTGTGCCAGAGGTCGCCGCTGAACGTGGAGAGGTTGCAGCTGCACGGCTGGACGACTTTCTTTCCTCGCTGGCACATCGTTATGAATTCACGCCGGGAAGGGTGGTGGTGTTTACCCATCCGCTGGTGTTGGCCGCTTTTCTGAGCCTGCGCGTACCTGACTATCAACAGCCACAGCAGCAGGGCGCACAAGTGGTCGATCTGACTTATAAAAACGAAACCTTCAGGGTAAAACAGGTCCGGGTCTTATAAACCGGAGAAATACTGCGGGCTACACCAAGTGATGCCCGCAGCGCCGTTACATCTGCTTAATGTTTTCCCCCCTCGCAAAACTCGAAAATATCCCCCGGCTGGCTTGTATTTCTTTGGCCGATAATGATAATCGATATCGTTCGTATTTTACTTATCTTTACTGGATTTGACTGAAGTTAACAGTTAGAGGGTTATGGCATGTTTGTCCCGTTTCTCATCATGTTACGCGAAGGGCTGGAGGCGGCGCTGATTGTCAGCCTGATCGCCAGCTACCTGAAGCGTACTCAGCGCAGCCAGTGGTTCCCTGCAATGTGGATTGGGGTGTTTGCCGCTGCTGCGCTCTGCCTTGCCCTTGGCTGGTTTATCAATGAAACCACCGGTGAATTTCCGCAGAAACAGCAGGAGCTGTTTGAGGGTATCGTTGCCGTGGTTGCGGTGGTGGTGCTCACCTGGATGGTGTTCTGGATGCGTAAAGTGTCACGCAACGTGAAGGCACAGCTGGAAGACGCCGTCGACAGCGCCCTGCAGAAGGGCAATAGCAGCGGCTGGGCATTGGTGTTGATGGTCTTTCTTGCCGTGGCGCGTGAAGGGCTGGAGTCGGTATTCTTCCTGCTGGCGGCTTTTCAGCAGGACGTGGGCTACGCGCCCCCGCTCGGCGCGATGCTTGGCCTCGGCACCGCCGTGGTGCTCGGCATGCTGATCTACTGGGGCGGCGTGCGCCTTAACCTGGGCAGTTTCTTCAAATGGACCAGCCTGTTTATCATTTTCGTCGCGGCTGGCCTGGCGGCGGGGGCGATCCGCGCCTTTCATGAAGCCGGTTTATGGAATCACTTCCAGGACGTGGCATTTGATTTCAGTCATACCCTCACGACGCACAGCGTGTTTGGCACTCTGCTGGAAGGCCTGCTGGGCTACCAGGAAGCGCCGAGCGTCAGCGAAGTGGCGATGTGGTTTATCTACCTTATTCCGGCTCTGCTGCTGTTTATTATGCCGGGACGTGTTGCAACCTCCACAGCGCCTGGCGTGCGCTGATTCCGCCGGACGGGCCTGGCCCGCCGATGATAATACTTTGACAGGGATTACCTCTATGACCATGCATTTTCGCCGTCATGCGCTGAACGCCGCGCTGCTGGCTGCTATAACGACCTCCGGCGCGGTGCTGGCGGCTGATATTCCCCAGGTTAAGGTCAGCGTAAACGACAAGCAGTGTACCCCGATGACGCTGACGGTGGACGCGGGTAAAACCCAGTTCATCATCAAGAACGACAGCCAGAAAGCGCTGGAGTGGGAGATCCTGAAAGGGGTGATGGTGGTGGAAGAGCGTGAAAACATCGCGCCGTCCTTTACCCAGAAGCTGACCGCCAACCTGGAAGCCGGGGAGTACGATATTACCTGTGGCCTGCTGAGCAACCCGAAAGGTAAGCTGATTGTCAAAGCCAGCGGCAGCAAAGCCAATGATGGCAAGCCGGACGTGCTGCAGCTGGTCGGACCGATTGCCGAGTACAAAGTGTACGTGACCAAAGAAGTCGAGCAGCTGGTTGCCAGTACCAAAGCCTTTACCGATGCGGTGAAAGCCGGAGATCTGGAAAAAGCCAAAGCCCTGTTTGCGCCAACCCGCCAGCACTACGAGCGCATCGAGCCGATCGCCGAACTGTTCTCCGACCTCGACGGTGCCATTGACGCCCGTGAAGATGACTTCGAGAAGAAAGCGGAGGACCCGAATTTCACCGGTTTCCACCGCCTGGAGAAAGTGTTATTTGCTGATAACACCACCAAAGGGATGGATAAATTTGCCGACCAGCTGTACACAAATGTGCTGGATCTGCAGACCCGCATCAACGAACTGGCCTTCCCGCCGGGTAAAGTGGTGGGCGGGGCTGCCGGTCTGATTGAGGAAGTCGCGTCCAGCAAGATTTCGGGTGAAGAAGACCGCTACAGCCGTACCGACCTGTGGGATTTCCAGGCCAACGTTGATGGCGCGCAGAAAATTGTTAACCTGCTGCGCCCGCTGGTGCAGAAACAGAACCCGCAGCTGCTGGCAAAGGTGGACGGTAACTTTAACAAGGTGGATACCATTCTCGCCAGGTACCGCACCAAAGACGGCTATGAATCTTACGACAAATTGACCGATGCGGACCGTAACGCACTGAAAGGCCCAATCACGGCGCTGGCCGAAGACCTTTCTCTGCTGCGTGGCACGCTTGGCCTGGACTAATCAGAAATGGCAAAATCCGTTGACGACGTGGCGCTGACGTCACGCCGTCGTTTACTGAAAGGAATGGGCATCCTCAGCGGTGCCCTGGCCGTGGCGGGCGGTTGCCCGGTTCATGCCGCCGCTGAGGGGGACTCTTTCTCACCGGGGGCGTTATCGCCAAATGCCCGTCAGGAAAGCCAGCCGTTTTACGGCAGGCATCAGGCCGGGATCGTCACCCCGCAGCAGGCGTCGATGATGCTGGTGGCCTTCGACGTGCTGGCGACGGATAAGACGAGCCTGCAGCAGCTGTTCAAGCTGCTGACGGCGCGCATCGCGTTTCTCACCCACGGCGGGAAAGCGCCGCGGGTGACCAACCCGCAGCTGCCGCCGATGGACTCCGGCATTCTCGGTGAGGAGATCTACCCGGATAACCTGACGATTACCGTTTCCGTGGGGCATTCGCTGTTCGATGAGCGCTTTGGGCTGCAGGCGCTGACTCCGCTTAAGCTGCAGCGTATGACCCGGTTCCCCAACGACGCGCTGGATGCCAGCCTGTGTCACGGCGACCTGCTATTACAGATCTGCGCCAATACCAATGACACGGTGATCCACGCGCTGCGCGATATCATCAAGTACACCCCGGACTTGCTCAGCGTACGCTGGCGGCGCGAGGGGTTTATCTCCGACCACGCCGCGCGCAGCAAAGGTAAAGAGACGCCGATTAACCTGCTGGGCTTTAAGGATGGCACGGCGAACCCTGATACGGCAGATACCAGCCTGATGGATTCGATTCTGTGGGTGGGCAAAGGGCAGGGTGAACCGGCATGGACGCTGGGCGGCAGTTATCAGGCGGCACGCATTATTCAGTTCCGCGTGGAGTTCTGGGACCGCACGCCGCTGCGTGAACAGCAGACCATCTTCGGCCGTGAAAAGCACAGCGGCGCACCGCTGGGTATGCACAACGAGCATGATGTGCCGGACTACAGCCAGGATCCGGATGGCGACATTATCCCGCTGGATGCGCATATTCGCCTGGCCAACCCGCGCACGCCGGAAACGCAAAACAACCTGATGCTGCGCCGTGGTTACAGTTATTCGCTGGGCGTTTCCCGTTCCGGCCAGCTGGAAATGGGGCTGCTATTTGTTTGTTATCAGCACGATCTGGAAAAAGGATTTTTGACCGTGCAGAAACGATTAAATGGCGAAGCGCTGGAAGAGTATATAAAACCGATCGGCGGGGGCTATTACTTTGTCCTGCCGGGCGTACCTGATGCACAACACTATCTGGCACAGGGATTGCTGGAAGCCTGACCTAATTAGCGGATTTGACTTAAATCCGCTAATTTTCCTTTTAACTTACGCTCCCTTAAAATGACATCAGACAATCTTAACTGATTATAAAACACCCAGTCGCTGTTTTTACTGACGCCATTGTTAATAAAGTGATATTTATAACCTGATGATTAATAGAGTATTATCGAAAGTGTCATTATACTCGTAAAAAAAGTGTTGCATTTTTTTGGTAAACTGCTGAATATGAAATTGCTGTTGATTTTCGCATATAGTTTCCCACTACGGAGATAGCGAATGCCGAAGTCCTTTAACGGACCACAAGTGAAAAAGTCATACATCGCCTTGATTCGCGAGGAGCTCATTTCCTCGGTAGCTTTCTCTTCTTTTACAATCCAACTGCTGTTCCAACACTCCTTTAAACCTTTTTTGGTGCATAGCCTGCAAGCGTATCGCTATGCATTTTTACCAACGGCTAGACCAGGCTTAAAAGGAAGCCATGACCTCTAAAGCGTTCACGTAATCGCATCGATAATAGGGATGCGGGAAATGAAACCAACTGTAAGGTGCCACTATGGGAAGACAGAAAGCAGTGATCAAAGCTCGTCGTGAAGCAAAACGTGTGCTTCGTAGCGATTCACGCAGTCACCGTCAGCGTGAAGAAGAATCGGTCACCTCGCTGGTGCAGATGGGTGGGCTGGATTCGATTGGCATGGCACGCGATAGCCGCGACCATTCACCGATTGAAGCCAGAAATGAAGCTCAGGCGCACTATCTCAACGCCATAGAAACCAAGCAACTGATCTTCGCTACGGGCGAAGCAGGTTGTGGTAAAACCTGGATCAGCGCCGCAAAAGCGGCCGAGGCCCTGATTCATAAGGATGTTGACAGGATTATAGTGACTCGCCCGGTACTTCAGGCGGATGAGGATTTGGGATTCCTTCCAGGGGATATCTCAGAAAAATTCGCCCCGTATTTCCGGCCGGTATATGACGTTCTGGTTAAACGTCTTGGCTCTTCCTTTATGCAGTACTGCCTGCGTCCCGAAATTGGCAAAGTGGAAATTGCGCCGTTTGCCTATATGCGAGGCCGCACGTTTGAAAACGCCGTGGTGATTCTGGATGAGGCGCAGAACGTCACCGCCGCCCAAATGAAGATGTTCCTGACGCGCCTTGGGGAAAACGTGACCGTCATTGTTAACGGCGATATCACCCAGTGTGATTTACCGTCCCATGTTCAGTCCGGCCTGGCCGACGCGCTGTCGCGCTTCCAGGACGACGAGATGGTGAGCGTGGTCCGTTTCGGAAAAGAGGACTGCGTGCGTTCTCAGCTCTGTCAGCGCACGCTGCTGGCTTACGGTTAATCGCTTAAGCCCTGATGAAAGCCCGGCCAGTTGGCCGGGCTTTTTTATGGCTACTCGTCAGTGCCAAAGCCCTGTTTCAGCACGGCTGGCTGCACCTGCGGGAAATAAATATGGTCGTAATAGCTGGCGGTATTGTTACCCCAGTTATCGCCATCGGTTCGCCCGGTCTGCTGCCAGTGCGCGACCAGCACCTCGTTATACGCTTTGATCACCTCAGGCAGCATCGCGCTGTTATAGCGCTCCTCGTGGCGGAAGCCCGCCAGCGACATACGCGGTTTCTGAACGGCAGGTTGATCAACATACCCCAGCACCACCCCCGCTACCGGGAAGGTCAGCTCAGGCAGGTTAAGCAGCTCAATCATCGCCTGCGGCTCGCGGCGGATCCCGCCAATTGGCACCACGCCCAGCCCGTGAGAGCGGGCAGCGGTCATCACGGTCGCCAGCGCGATTCCAATATCGGTCGCACCGGAGATCAGGCTTTCCAGGCTCTCATGCGCGATCTGCTGTTTGCCTTCCGCCTCAATTGCCAGCTGGCTTTTGTGCATATCCAGCACAAAGGTGATAAACACCGGGGCTTTCGCGATCCACGGCTGTCCACCGGCAATTTCCGCGATTTTTGCGCGGGTGGCAGCATCTCGCACCACCACCAGCGATACCTGTTGGGAATTTACCGAAGTTGGCGCACGCCAGGCCGTTTCGACAATGTCATCAATAATCGTGTCGGCAATGGGGGTGTCAAGATAGCTGCGATCGCTGCGGTGGCTTTTCAGCAGTTGAGTGATTTCGTTCATGTGATACCTGGTGTTCTGAATATGTAGAGTGTGAAGGTAGTGAAGATGTAGGGGTAACGGCTACGCAGTTTGTGCGGCAGATCACATTTTTTGCTGTAGGGGGCGACCGCTTCTCTGGTCGCCCCGCAAAACCTTCAAAGCGGCGCTGGATATTAAATAACATCGCGTTGGTCGCGCAGGTGTAGGGGCGAGGCATGCCTCGCCCTCCGCGAATGCGGGTCGGGAATGACCGACCCCTACGCAAAATGCAAAAAAAAAAGTCTGAACATGAGTTCAGACTTTCTCTTTGAATATGGTGGTGAGAGAGGGGTTCGAACCCTCGATACGTTGCCGTATACACACTTTCCAGGCGTGCTCCTTCAGCCACTCGGACACCTCACCATATTTTACTGCCGCTACCCGCAGGGGGTAACGGGGCGCTACTATAGGCAGTCGCGGGTAATGGGTCAAGCAGTATTTTTCCCTGTGCTTCTATTCGCTTAAGTGATGAGCAACCAAGGATAATCTGGTGCAGCCAGTGCGCAATTCGCCATAAACGGCGAAGCTCGCCTTTTATGCCGTTAGAACGGCAGGCCGGGCTTTAAGCCGGGCTGATATCAGCAGCTAAACCCTGTGAAGCGATCGGCCAGCCATAAGGTAAATTGACATTAATCTGTCACAAAAAAGTCGCAAAGCTGAAATAGTTGTATCGCAGACTGACTCCCTGAAATCTTTAGCAAAACTTATTCATGGAGATCGCCGTTTAATGAAACATAAAGCTTTCGCACTTTCCCTGCTGACCTCACTTATCTGCTCCTCTGCCGTCGCCGATATCGCCACTTACCAGCGGGCCGCGCAGGGTGATATTACTCAGCCGGGCGGAGCACGTCGCCTGAGCGGTGACCAGACCGAGGCGATTAAAGCGTCGTTGAGCAACAGCACGGCGAAAAACGTTATTCTGCTGATCGGCGACGGCATGGGCGACTCCGAAATTACGGCGGCGCGAAACTATGCGCAAGGGGCGGGCGGTTTCTTTGAAGGGATTGATGCGCTGCCGCTCACCGGACAGTACACCCACTATGCGCTGGATAAGAAAACCCACAAGCCTGACTATGTGACCGATTCAGCAGCATCTGCCACCGCCTGGGCAACCGGCGTGAAGTCCTATAACGGCGCAATTGGCGTTGATGTAACGGGTAAAGATCATCCCTCGCTGCTGGAGTTGGCGAAAGCCGCCGGTAAAGCGACCGGCAATGTTTCAACCGCAGAGCTGGAAGATGCCACCCCGGCGGCGCAGATTGCCCACGTCACCTCGCGTAAGTGCTACGGCCCGGTCAAAACCAGCGAGCTGTGCGCCAGCAATGCGCTGGAGCAGGGCGGTAAAGGCTCGATTGCTGAGCAGTTGCTAAATGCGCGCGCCGACGTCACCTTTGGCGGCGGCGGGAAGACCTTCAGCGAAACGGCAAAAGCCGGCGAGTGGCAGGGCAAAACGCTGGAAGAGCAGGCGAAGCTACGCGGCTATCAGCTGGTGAACGATCTCGACGTCATGAATGCGCTTACCTCTGCCAGCGACGCGCAGCCGGTGCTGGGGCTGTTCGCTGCCGGGAATATGCCGGTGCGCTGGAAAGGCCCCCAAGCCACTTACCACGGTAATCTTGATGGCAAACCGATTACCTGCGAAGTAAACGCGGAGCGACCGGCATCGACGCCGACGCTGGCGCAGATGACCGATAAGGCTATTGCGCTGCTGAGCAGTAAACCGGAGGGTTTCTTCCTGCAGGTGGAAGGCGCTTCTATTGATAAGCAGGATCACGCGGCCAATCCGTGCGGGCAGATTGGTGAAACCGTCGATCTGGACGAAGCGGTGCAGAAGGCGCTGGAGTTTGCGCGCAAAGAGGGCAATACCCTGGTGATTGTCACTGCCGATCATGCGCACTCCAGCCAGATTATCGCCAACGACAGCAAAGCCCCGGGCCTGACGCAGACGCTGATCACCAAAGATGGCAGCCCGATGACCCTCAGCTACGGTAATTCAGAAGAGGATTCGCAGGGCCACACCGGCACCCAGCTGCGCATCGCTGCCTTTGGTCCGCACGCGGCCAATGTTGTCGGCCTGACCGATCAGACCGATCTGTTCTATACCATCAAAGCGGCGCTGGATATTAAATAATCACGCATTTTACGGGCCGATCGAAAAAAAGGATCGGCCCCTACAGCACACAGGAAGATGTAGGGGGCGACCGCTTTTCTGGTCGCCCCACAAATGCAAAAAATGCCTGAACTTTCGCTGAGGCATTTCTCTTTAAATAGGGTGGTGAGAGAGGGGGATCACTCGCACCATCCCTGGCGCTCGCCCTGTACCTTTAAAGCGGCGCTGGATATTAAATAGCATCCCGTTGGTCGCGCAGGTGTAGGGGCGAGGCATGCCTCGCCCTCCGTTAATGCGGGTCGGGCACGCCCGACCCCTACGCAAAATGCATAAAAAAAGTCTGAACGTGAGTTCAGACTTTCTCTTTAAATATGGTGGTGAGAGAGGGGTTCGAACCCTCGATACGTTGCCGTATACACACTTTCCAGGCGTGCTCCTTCAGCCACTCGGACACCTCACCATATTGTTGCCGCAACCAGGTTGCTGACGGGCGCTAATGTAGGGAAAAGTGCGGTTGCGGTCAACTGCCTTTCGACTATTTTGAGTGCGTTTAGTCAGTTTTAACGCACTTTGCTGGTTTAAACGCCAGCCAGGTTCAGATTAGGCCGCTAAAGCCAAATCGGCGCGCATCGCCAGGCGCAAAAGGTGCATAATAACCGACTTATTTTGGCAGGAAAAACAGAGGTTAGTTGTGGACCACACCAACCGTATCCCCCAACAGCAGGTGCCGGGGGGAACCGGCGCGCTGTTCTTTATTCAAATTTTTGCCACCATGGGCTTCGCGGTGCTTTACTCCAGCCTGGTGCTGTACGCCACCAAAAAACTCGGCTTCAGCGAAGGGCAGGCCAACACCATGATGGGCGTGTTCGGCGCCTTTAACTACGGTCTGCACCTGTTCGGTGGCTACCTTGGCGGTCGCTTCCTCAGCAACCGTAATCTTTTCGTGCTGGGAATGGTGCTGCAGGTTGCTGGCTGCTGGACGCTCTCCGGCCAGAGCGCGGAAGGCCTTTACTGGGGGCTGGCGATGTTCCTGACCGGCAGCGGCCTCAATGTTACCTGCATTAATATGATGCTGACCCAGCGCTTTGCCCCGGAAGATAACCGCCGTGAGAGCGCCTTCCTGTGGAACTACGCCGGGATGAACCTCGGATTCTTCCTCGGCTTTACCGGCGCGGGCTACTTCCAGCTCAGCGAGCACTATGAAGCGCTGTTCCTGTTCGCCACTATCGGTAACGCGGTGGCCATTGTTATCTCGCTGCTGCGCTGGAAGGTGCTGGCCGATATCAGTACCCCGCTGCTGCAGGCAAACCCGCGCCAGTTCCGCTGGCGCATGCTGGCCGGGCTGGTGATTCTGGTGGCGCTGGTGCCGCTGATCCGCCTGATGCTCAATCACGCCGGGTTTACCGGGGCGTTTGTGCTGGCGCTGGGCGCAGCGATCTTCCTGCTGCTGTGCTTTACCACGCTGCGCCATCGCCCGCGTGATGAGCAGCGCCGCATGTGTGCTTATCTGATCCTCGCGCTGGGTGCGCTGGTGTTCTGGACGCTGTACCAGCTGGCGCCGATGGGCCTGATGCTGTTCACCGAGCACAATATTAACCTCCGCGTGTACGGCATTCAGGTGGCCCCGCAGTGGGTGCAGAATATCAACACCCTGGTGATTGTTTTCGGCGGGCCTTTGCTGGCTATCTGGTTCCGCAACCTGCGCGAGCGCGGCTGGCGCATCGATATCCCGCTGCAGTTCTCCGCCTCGCTGTTTATGATCGGGCTGGGTATGCTGGTGCTACCGCTGGGTATCGCGCTGGCGGGCGGGGACGGCATTGTGGCGTTCAAATGGATTGTTATCAGCTACGTATTGCAGAGCATCGCCGAACTGCTGCTGTCGCCAATTGGCTATGCGATGATCGGCAAGCTGGCTCCGGCGCGCTATCAGGGGGTGATGATGGGCTGCTGGATGATGGTGACCGGCGTCGCTTCGGTGCTGTCCGGCTACGTTTCCGCGCTGATGCCGGAAAACAGCGGCAGCACGCCGCTGCTGACTAACCCTGGCTACAGCCATATCTTCAGCCTGCTCGGCTGGGGCAGTGCGGCGGTCGGTTTAGTGCTGATCTGCCTGATCCCGCTGCTGCGCCGACTGATCCAGCAGGTCGACCGGCCATAATTCTTTTCGGGGCAGTTCTCTGCCCCAAATTTTCACTTGCCAGCCGCCGCGTTTTCCCTGAGCCTAAACAAAAAACAGGAGAGAAAACGTGGACATCCTTTTTTATCACCCATCCTTTAAGGCAGAGACCTGGATCAGCGGGTTACAGCAGCGTTTACCCCATGCACGTATTCGTCTTTGGCAGCCCGGCGACGATCGGCCGGCTGATTATGCGCTGGTACGTCAGCCGCCGGTAGAGATGTTAAAAGGGCGGGCGCTGAAGGGCGTCTTTGCGCTCGGCGCCGGCGTTGATGATATCCTCGGCCAGCTGCGCGAGCATCCGGATATGCTGGCACCCGGGGTGCCGCTGTTCCGCCTGGAAGATACCGGCATGGGCCGCCAGATGCAGGAGTATGCGGTTTATCACGTCCTCGGCTGGTTCCGCCGCTTCCCGGAATATCAGAAACAGAAAACCGAAACCCTGTGGCACCACCTGCGCAACTACGCGCGCCGCGACTTCACCATCGGTATTCTCGGTGCGGGCGTGCTGGGCAGCAGCGTCGCCAGCAGCCTGCTGGCGTGGGGTTTCCCGGTCAGCTGCTGGAGCCGTTCACCGAAGCAGATTGACGGCGTCACCAGCTTCCATGGTGAAGCGCAGCTTGGCGAGTTTCTTGCCGGAAGCCAGGTGTTAATTAACCTGCTGCCGAACACGCCGCAAACCCGCGGTATTATCAACCGCCAGCTGCTCAGCCAGCTGAAGCCCGGTGCATTCCTGCTTAACCTCGCGCGCGGTGCCCACCTGGTGGAAGCCGATCTGCTGGCCGCGCTGGAAGCGGGCGAAGTGAAAGCAGCGGCGCTCGACGTGTTTAATCACGAACCGCTGCCCGCCGGACACGCGTTCTGGTCGCACCCGGATATCGCTATCACCCCGCATAATGCCGCTGTAACCTTGCCAGATGAAGCTATGGACTACATTGCGCGTTCGATTACCCGGCGCGAGAGCGGTGAAATGCCGGAAGGGCGCGTCGATATCGATCGGGGTTACTAATCAGGAGAGAACAGATGTATCCAGTTGACCTTCACATGCATACCGTTGCCAGCACCCATGCTTACAGCACGCTGCGCGACTACGTATTACAGGCGCAGACCTGCGGCGTTAAGCTGCTGGCGATCACCGATCACGGCCCGGATATGGCCGATGCACCGCACTACTGGCATTTTGTTAATATGAAAGTCTGGCCGCGGGTGATTGACGGCGTGGGCGTGCTGCGCGGCATCGAAGCGAATATCAAAAATGTACAGGGCGAGATCGACTGTAGCGGCCCGATGCTGGGTTCGATTGATATTATCGTTGCCGGGTTCCACGAGCCGGTATTTCCTCCGCAGGATGAAGCGACCCATACCCAGGCGATGATCGCCGCGATGGCCAACGGGCTGGTGCATATTATCAGCCATCCCGGCAACCCAAATTACCCGATCGATATTCATGCGGTCGCTGAAGCAGCGGCGAAGTATGATGTGGCGCTGGAGCTGAATAACTCCTCATTTACCACCTCGCGCAAGGGCAGTGAACCCAACTGCCGCAAAGTCGCGCAAGCGGTGCGCGATGCGGGGGGCCGCCTGGCATTAGGCTCTGATTCTCACACCGCCTTTACCCTCGGTAATTTTGAGCACTGTCTGCGTATCATGCGCGAGGTGGATTTTCCTGAAGATCGCGTGTTAAATGTCACGCCGCGCCGCCTGCTGGACTTCCTGCAGCAGCGTACCGGTAAGGAAATAGCCGAATTCGCCGATTTGTGACAGTGTCACGCATAACTTCTTACGGAATTGAAAGACATGAATGAGTTTTCCATCATCTGCCGCATTTTAGGCTCGCTTTACAATCGCCAGCCGCAGGACCCTTTGCTGGTGCCGCTGTTCCAGATGCTGCGTGAAGGTAAACTGCAACAGCACTGGCCGCTGGAGCAGGATGAGCTGCTGACCCGTTTGCAGCAGAACTGTGACCCGCAGACGCTGGCGGCCGACTACAACGCCCTGTTTGTTGGCAGCGAATGCCGAGTGTCGCCTTTCGGTTCGCAGTGGGAGAATGGCCCGCAGGAAGCGGACGTGCGTGCTTTTCTTACCAGCCGCGGTATGCCGCTTAGCGATGCACCTGCCGACCATATTGGCGCACTGCTGCTGGCGGCATCATGGCTGGAAGATCAGTCCGAAGCGGATGAAATTACTGCACAGATAACCCTGTTTGATGAGTATCTGCTGCCGTGGGTGGGGGCGTTTCTGGGCAAAGTAGAAGCCCATGCGACCACCGCCTTTTACCGCACGCTGGCCGTCATCAGCCGTGAAGCGATTCAGGCGATGCGCGACGAGCTGGAAGACGATATCGCGTAGGGTGTCAGGCAAGCCTGACCCGTTCATCACCGGACCATTAATCCTGCCATTCCGCCACCGCTGAACCTAACTTCGACGGCCCGCGCGACCAGTTTAGCGGCGTGCCGGGCAGCCAGAACGGCGAGCGCAGCCGCTGGCTGAGGCCAAACGACGATATCAGCGCTTCAGCATCTTCATCTGGCGGCAGGCGCGCACCCAAACCTGAGGGCTGTGCTTCCTGCGAATAGGGGGCGTCCGTCAGCAGGCAGGCGGTGCGCGCCAGCGACAGTCGGGCGGTGAAGCCGGTATTGTGCAGCAGGCGCTGGCGCAATCCTTCCAGTACCGCCGCCGCCATCATATAACCCGTGGCGTGATCGAGCGCCTGCACCGGCAGCGGAACGGGCGCATCGCTGTGCTGCCACAGGCGGCCGCGCTCGGCAATCCCGCTGGCCATCTGAACCAGACTGTCAAAGCCGCGGCGGTTGCGCCACGGCCCGGTCCATCCCCATGCGTTGAGGCTGACATCGACCAGCCCCGGTTTCAGCGCCTGTAGCGCCTCTGCATCATAGCCCAGATTGCTGAGCGCATCGGCGCGATAGCCGTGCACCAGCACGTCACACTGGCTGAGGAGCTGCTCAAAAAGTTTGCGTCCCTCCGTCGATTTCAGATTTAGCCGCGCGCAGCGTTTACCCAGCGTGACCTCCTCCTCCAGCGCAGGTTCCTGCCAGTCCGGCGGGTCAAGGCGCAGCACCTCAGCACCCAGCCCGGCGAGGAAACGCGTGGCGACCGGTCCGGCGATAATGCGCGTCAGGTCGAGCACGCGCACGCCCAGCAGCGGGCGCGCCGCAAACAGTCGCCAGGTGGGCGCCGGGCCGCAGGCTTGTAGCGTCTGCTCAATCAGCGCTTCACGGCTGACGCTCTGCCCCTGCGGATGCTGCTGCCACTCGCTGTGGCTGCGCAGCGCGGCGGCACAGCCTCCGGCGTCCACCACGGCCTGCTCAAGCTCCGCTTTCTGCCAGCGGGCGACGGCGGCCGCCACTTGCTGACGATTTCCCTGCTGGCCAAGCACCTGTTCCATCGCCGCACGATGATGTGGTGCATTGGTGTGCAGACGCAGCCAGCCATCCGCGGTGGCGTAATCCCCGGCAAGCGGATCCCACAGCGAGGGCAGCGGGCGGTTAACCGGGCGCAGCGCGTGCTGGAACCAGCGCGCGCACAAAGCCGCATCCACCTCTACCGGCTGCGCGCTACCGATCAGGCTGGCCGTCGCCTGCGCCGCCAGCCCGATGCTGGTGGCCGCCAGTTCGCTGACGGGATAAGCGGAAACCAGCGCCTGCTCACCGTTGATTTTCAGCTCGGGCAGCGGCGTGCTGCTGTTGCGAAGTCCCTGCCACAGCTGTTGCCACAGCGCAGCGCTCAGGCGGTTATCCATTCAACTCTCCTTCAGTTAATCAGGGGCGATCCGAACGGCGGCGCACAAGGCGAAAACGCGACAGGCGGGCGTGCATTTTCAGGTTGCGCAGGTTAATCACCGCGATTGCCGTGCCAATCATCACCAGCAGGCCGCCAGTGACTTTAAAGCTGTTCATGCTGTCGCCCAGCACCACCACCCCCATAATCACCGCCAGCACCGGAGTCAGCAGCGAGTAGGGCATGATCAGGTTAACGTTGTAGTTTTTCAGCAGGCTGTACCACAGCGAATAAGCCACAATCGAGGAGCCGATTGCGCTGAACAGGATGCCAAACCAGCCGCGCCATGAAGAGTGTAGCAGCAGGTTAAGCTGGTTGGATTCCGTTAGCCAGGAGGCGCAGCCGACGATCGGGATAGCCAGAAAAGAGAGCCAGCCGGTCATGGTCAGCGGGCTGATGGGCGGTGATTTTTTCACAATCATATTGCTGACCGCCCAGCCGAACGCGCTCAGCAGCAGCAGAACCAGCACCCACCAGTTCGGGATCGTCGGGCTACCCGCCAGCACCACCACGCCGCTCAGCGAAATCGTAATGCCCAGCAGCTGCACCAGGCGCAGCTTCTCTTTAAGGATCAGCATCGCCAGCAGCATGGCGATAGGCGTGCCGAGCTGTACGATCACCGCCGCAGTACCGGCATCGGTATGGTTCAGGCTGACAAACAGCAGCGAAAAGTGCATAAAGCCAAACGTGAAGGCAAGCGGCACCAGATAGCGCAGCTGCTGGCGCGAGACGCGGGTAAACGGCACCAGAATCAGCGCCACCACCACAAAGCGCAGGGTGGTCATCAGCAGCGGGGGAAGGTCGTGCAGCCCCCATTTAATGGCGATGTTATTAAATGCCCAGATGGACACCACCATCAGAATCAGAAAAAAATGACGCAGAGCCACCAAAAAATCCTTAGTTGAGTGATTGAGTCCCTTTCATCATGGCACGAAATGCGCCAGATGAGGCGCGGCTGGCCGTCATTTTTTCAGCAGCCGGTAGCTCCGACTAAGCCGATGCTTTGTATAAAGATTACCTGAAAATGTTATGAGACAGGCTGGTGACAAACTGCGATGATGATCTGCGGGCTGTCCGGCCTCAATAACATTGCCGATAAGGAGCGAGATAACAGTGAAATTGCCGTTAGCGATTATCCAGCTTGAAAGCCCGCCGCAGGCGGTTAGCCGCCAGGTTGGGGAGCAGAAGCAGTGGTTTATTGAGGCGCTGGAGCTGGCCGATGATGACTATATCGTGGTGCGCCCCGATCTTGGCGAAGCGCTACCGGACGTGCAGCAGATTGCCTGCGCCGTGCTCAGCGGTTCGTGGGCGATGGTCACCGACCACGCAGAGTGGAGCGAGCGCACCGCCGCCTGGGTGCGCCATGCGGTGGCCGAACAGCTGCCGCTGCTGGGCGTCTGCTACGGTCATCAGCTGATGGCTTACGCGCTGGGTGGCGAGGTGGGGGATAATCCCAACGGCTGGGAGCGCGGCGTAAAGCTGCTGCAAACCACCCGCGCGCAGCGTCAGGATCCGCTGCTGGCCTCTGTGCCTGAGCGCTTCACCGCGTGGCTATCACACCGTCAGTCGGTGCTGACGCCGCCGCCGGGTGCGCAGGTGCTGGCCGCCTCCGCGCAGGATGGCTGCCAGATTATTCGCTACTCTGCCAGCGCGCTGTCGCTGCAGTTTCACCCGGAATTCACCCCTGAAATTATGGCCGCCTGCCTGCATAACAGCCTCGCACCGGGGGAAGTGCAGAAGCTGCTGACGCAACAGCCCGAACCGCACTGGCCGCGCCAGCTGCTGCGTGATTTTTTCCAACAGGCGCAGCCGCAGCAGGCGAAAAGCGCCTGATATTGGGGGCTGCCTGCAGTGGGCAGCTCCGCGCATTAACCGCCTGTGCGCCAACTCACATCGCCCCGCTAAATTCCCGTTTTCCTGGCGGCTTCGTCACAGTTTCCGCCGCTGCGATCTGGCATCCTGCCGAATGTCGACAAGTGTTAACATTCAGTTATCACAGTGTTAATTATTCGCCGCGGCGATGACCTCAACAGGAGTACGATGATGCGCTATGCATACCCGGGCACCACAGATTCACTGATTACCCTGAAGCAGGAGTATGGCAACTACATCAACGGCGAGTTTGTCGCTCCGGTCAATGGTAACTATTTTACCAATACCTCGCCGGTTAACGGTTCGGTTATCGGCAAGTTCCCGCGCTCTGATAAAGATGACGTTGAAAAGGCGCTGGATGCCGCCCACGCCGCTGCGGAAGCCTGGGGGAAAACCTCCGTGCAGGCGCGCTCCCTGACGCTGTTGAAAATTGCCGATCGGCTGGAGCAGCATCTGGAAACGCTGGCGGTCAATGAAACCTGGGACAACGGTAAGCCGGTGCGTGAAACCATGGCGGCGGATATGCCGCTGGCGGTCGATCACTTCCGCTACTTCGCTGGCTGCCTGCGTGCGCAGGAGGGAACGGCGGCGGAAATTGACGAGTTTACCGCCGCCTACCACTTCCATGAACCGCTGGGCGTGGTCGCGCAGATTATTCCGTGGAACTTTCCGCTATTGATGGCTGCCTGGAAGCTGGCGCCCGCGCTGGCCGCCGGTAACTGCGTGCTGCTAAAGCCTGCCGAGCAGACGCCGCTGTCGATTACGCTGTTTGTGGAGCTGATTGGTGACCTGCTGCCGAAAGGGGTACTGAACGTGATCCACGGTTTCGGTAAGGAAGCGGGTGAAGCGCTGGCCTCGAACCCGCGCATCGCCAAAGTGGCCTTTACCGGGTCGACCGCGACCGGTGGACATATTCTGGAGCTGGCGGCGAAAAACCTGATCCCATCGACCGTCGAGCTGGGCGGCAAATCGCCCAATATTTTCTTCGAAGATATCATGCAGGCCGAGCCATCCTTTATTGAGAAAGCAGCGGAGGGGGTGGTGCTGGGCTTCCTGAATCAGGGGGAGGTCTGTACCTGTCCGTCGCGTGCGCTGGTACAGGAATCGATCTACGAGCCATTTATGGCGGCGGTGATGGCGCGCGTGAAAACCATTAAGCGCGGCGACCCGATGGACACCGACACCATGGTGGGCGCGCAGGCTTCACAGCAGCAGTTTGATAAAATCCTTTCTTACCTTGAAATTGCGCAGCAGGAGGGGGCTGAAATACTCACCGGCGGCGGGGTGGAAAAACTGGAGGGCGATCTCTCGAGCGGTTACTACATTCAGCCAACGCTGCTGAAAGGTACCAATAGCATGCGCGTGTTCCAGGAGGAGATCTTCGGGCCGGTGGTCGGCATTACCACCTTTAAGGATGAAGCCGAGGCGATTGCCATAGCCAATGATTCCATTTATGGCCTGGGTGCCGGCGTGTGGACGCGCGATATCAACCGTGCTTATCGCGTTGGACGGGCTATTAAAGCCGGGCGCGTCTGGACCAACTGTTACCACCTCTATCCGGCACATGCGGCGTTTGGCGGTTACAAAAAATCTGGTATTGGCCGCGAAACGCACAAAATGATGCTCGATCACTACCAGCAGACCAAAAATTTGCTGGTCAGCTACAGCGTGCAGCCACTGGGTTTCTTCTGAGTAAATAGCCTACAGGCCGGGGTTTTCCGGCCTGTGAATCCCACTGCGCTCCCCCTTAGTGGAACTGAGAACCGCCACCAAATCCTTCCGAACCGGTGTTGTTTGCTCCGTATCCGTGGCCGCCAAAAGCGTGCGATCCGGCATTATTTTCACCATGACCCGAGCCACCCGCATGCTGAGAACGCTGACCTTTACTGCTCCCTCCCGTTCCTTTTGCTGTCTGGAATGGGGCACTGTTTTTGACGACCGGTTTATTCAAAACAACAGCGGGTACAGTCTCGGTAAAGGTCGGGCGGCCGACAACCTGCGTTTTAACCCGATCAATATTCATCTGGGTAAGCTGCGCACCGAGTAACGCGTTGATCTGCATTTGCGTGCGCGCCTGATTGGCGGCGGTCAACTGAGCGCCTTGCAGCGCGGCAGTTTGCTGCGCGGTGCGCGCCTGATTGGCGGCGGTGAGCTGAGCGCCTTGCAGTGCGGCAGTTTGCTGCGCGGTGCGCGCCTGATTGGCGGCGGTGAGCTGTGCGCCTTGCAGCGCGGCAGTTTGCTGCGCGGTGCGCGCCTGATTGGCGGCGGTGAGCTGAGCGCCTTGCAGTGCGGCAGTTTGCTGCGCGGTGCGTGCCTGATTGGCGGCGGTGAGCTGTGCGCCTTGCAGCGCGCCAGTTTGCTGCGCGGTGCGCGCCCGATTGGCGGCGGTGAGCTGTGCGCCTTGCAGCGCGGCAGTTTGCTGCGCGGTGCGTACCTGATTGGCGGCGGTAAGCTGTGCGCCTTGCAGTGCAGTGCGCGCGGCTGCGGCAGCCTGTTGCCCAGCCAGGATGCTGGCAGTCATCGAGCTGTTTTTAATACTGTTTACAGTCTGGCTGCTGACAGCGGGTTTATCAGGTGTTGTTGCCGTTGCCGTTGGTACTGGTGCTGTCAGGGGCGTCAGGCCAGTCCTGGCAGGTTCACCTGAATATCCGATTCTGTTAGCGATAGTGCTATCCAGATCGGAAACTGAAATGTTGTACCCTTTTGCCAACTGGCCAAAAGTTTGTGCCTGCATATCGGTTAAAGTCATACCTGCGCGCCGTGCGGCAATATCCTTAATAGCAGAAATGTTCATTCCCAGAGGTTCTGAGGCAGCCTGGCGAACACTGTCTACGATCTGATGAAGTGGCTCAAAGGCGGAGGCAGAAAAAGCCAGTGTGGAAGCGATTACAACAGCGATGACCTTAATTGAAGTTTTCATAAATCTTCACTATAAAAAAAATTGCGTTTCATCGGGCCTCTCCCTGGATTCTCTACCTTGTAAGTATCGATAAAAAATCGACATTTTTACTTGCCATCTTTTTTTTTGAAGGTAAACAAGTAGCCAAAACCTTCCGACCAGCGCGTTAAAAAAAGATTAAAAGCCCACTGATAAATGTGAGTGACAGGCAGCATACCCTCCCTCGGCGAGGCTGATATTACGCCGCACTGGATGGCGGGATTTGACGTAGATCACACTTTTGGTGGAAGCGATTACACCGCGTAAATTTCCCATTGTTTCGTAAAGAAAAATAATTATCTAACAGTGTGGAATGGTGCAATTAGTGTCGTCTGTTGCACCACTGAGAAGGGTAATTATCCTTCCATAACTTTTTAATATGACCCAGACGATTGCTGACTAAAGCCAAATATGGCACGGTGTTTTTAAGGTTGTATAGACAAGAATGCACAACCATTTTTCAACATGACGCTGTCGCCGCGCCGTTCCCGCGGTGGTGAGATCACTTCAGGCAAGGAGTTTGGATATGTCCGTCACATCATCGCGCGCGCAGCCTCAACCACGCCGTCTTATCGAAACCCGCAGTATTGATTATATTCCCGACGCCGAGCGCCATGGCCGGGTGTTCAGCCAGTTCACCCTGTGGTTCGGCGGTAATCTGCAAATTACCGCGATTATTACCGGCGCGCTCACCGTAGTCCTGGGCGGCGATGTCGTCTGGTCGCTGGTGGGGCTGCTGGCAGGACAGGTAATTGGGGCCGCAGTGATGGCGCTGCATGCGGTGCAGGGGCCACGCCTTGGGCTGCCGCAGATGATTACCTGCCGCACCCAGTTTGGCGTTTATGGCGCGGTGATCCCGCTGCTGCTGGTCTGCATGATGTACGTGGGCTTTTCCGCCAGTGGCACCGTGCTGGCCGGGCAGGCGCTGGCGCATCTTGCCGGCGTAGGTGACCGCAGCGGCATGATGCTGTTTGCCGTGATTATCATGGTGGTAGCGACGTTGGGTTACCGTCTTATCCATGGCTTAGGTAAAGTCGCCAGCGTGGTTGGCATCCTGGCATTCTGCTATCTTTTCCTGCGCCTGTTTATCGAGAATGACGTCAGCAGCCTGCTGGCGAACCGCCATTTTTCTCTGCCGATGTTCCTGTTGGCGGTGTCGCTCTCCTCATCGTGGCAGATCGCCTTTTGCCCCTATGTTTCCGACTACTCGCGCTATCTGCCGCGCAGCGTTTCGGCGCGCAGCACCTTTCTGGCGGTGTTCAGCGGCACGGTGCTTGGCACCCAGGCTTCAATGACGCTCGGGGTGATTGCCGCAGCGCTGGCGGGCAGTGCCTTCTCGGGTAATGAGGTGGGTTATATCGTCGGGCTGGGATCGAGCGGCACGATGGCGCTGGTGCTCTATTTCGCCATCTGCTTTGGCAAAATCACCTTTACCACCCTGAATGCTTACGGCAGCTTTATGTCGCTGGCGACAATCGTCTGCGGCTTCCGCAAAAGTGCAGCGATTAGCGAGCGGGCGCGCATGCTGTTTATCATCGCTATGATGCTGGTCTCCTGCGGTATTGCCATACTTAGCGAACCCTCTTTCCTTAAGTCATTCACCCAGTTCCTGCTGTTCCTGCTGGCCTTCTTTGTACCCTGGAGCGCAATGAACCTGACCGACTACTACTTTATTACCCGTGGGCAGATAGATATTCCGGCGCTGAGCGATCCGGATGGCCGCTATGGGCGCTGGAACTGGACAGGCATTTTTACCTATGCGCTGGGCGTGCTGGTGCAGCTGCCGTTTGTCGCCAATGGCTTTTATCAGGGGGCGTTAGTGAGCTGGTTTGACGGCAATGATATTTCGTGGCTGATCGGCTGGGTATTTACCGCGTTGTGCTGGCTGGGAGTGAATAAGCTGCGCAACCAGCCGCACCTGTCGGCGACGGTGCTGCCTGACTAAAGAAAAGGGCGAGAGAAATCTCGCCCTCAGTGTTTATCGAGGCTGGCGAACCGGGGCGCCGTTGGCCTGATAGTACGGCACCTCCACCGCTGGCAGCGGGGCACGGCCGCGGATCACATCGGCCATCTTCTCGGCAATCATAATCGTTGGCGCATTCAGGTTGCCGGTGGTGATCTGCGGCATAATCGATGCATCCACCACGCGTAGCCCCTCAATGCCGTGAACTTTGCCATCGTTACCCACCACCGCCATATTGTGATAGCCCATCGCGTTCGAGCAGGAAGGGTGGTAGGCGGTTTCGGCATGATGGCGCACGAAGTCATCCAGCTGCGCATCGCTGACGCACTCTGCGCCCGGGGAGATCTCTTTGCCACGGAATGGATCCAGCGCGCGCTGCTGCATAATCTCGCGCGTGATGCGGATCCCCGCCCGGAACTCGCGCCAGTCCTGTTCGTGCGACATATAGTTGAACAGAATGCTCGGATGCGCTTTTGGATCCTTCGATACCACCTGCACGCGGCCACGGCTCGGGGAGCGCATTGAGCCAACGTGTGCCTGGAAGCTGTGGGTGCGGATCGGGTTTGAACCGTTATAGTTCACCGCCACCGGCAGGAAGTGGTACTGAATATTTGGCCAGCTAAACTCTTCGTGGCTGCGGATAAAGCCGCCCGCTTCGAAGTGGTTACTGGCGCCAATTCCCGTGCCGTTCAGCAGCCATTCGGCGCCGATCAGCGGCTGGTTGTGCAGCTTCAGCGCGGGCGACAGTGAAACCGGCTGCGTACATTCGTACTGCAGATACATCTCCAGGTGGTCCTGCAGATTGGCACCCACGCCGGGCAGGTCAAGCACCAGCGGGATGTCCAGCGAAGAGAGCAGTGCGCCGGGGCCGACACCGGAGCGTTGCAGGATCTGCGGGGAGGCAATCGCCCCGGCGCACAGTAGCACTTCGCGTTTCGCATACGCCTGCTGCGGCTGATCTTTCTGCTGCCACAGCACCCCGACGGCGCGCTGCTGCTCGAACAGAATGCGGTCGGTCAGCGCATGGACTTCAATCGTCAGATTGCTGCGCGGACGCGCCTGATCGAGGTAGCCGCGCGCGGTGCTGGCGCGTCGTCCTTTTGGCGTCACCGTGCGGTCCATCGGACCAAAGCCTTCCTGCTGATAGCCGTTCAGATCTTCGGTGCGCGGATAACCCGCCTGCACGCCCGCCTCAACCATGGCATGGAACAGAATATTGTTATTGCTTTTCGGCGTGGTGACGCTGACCGGCCCGGCATCGCCGTGATAATCATTGCCGCCGATATCGCGCCGCTCGGCAATCTTGAAGTAGGGCAGGCAGTCGAGGTAGCGCCAGTTCTCCAGCCCCTCCTGCTGCGCCCAGTTATCGTAATCCATCGCATTGCCGCGGATGTAGCACATGCCGTTGATCAGCGACGAGCCGCCCAGCCCTTTGCCGCGCCCGCACTCCATGCGGCGGTTGTTCATATGCGGTTCCGGGTCGGTCAGATACGCCCAGTTATAGCGGCGGCCCTGTAACGGGTAAGCCAGCGCCGCCGGCATCTGGGTGCGGAAATCCTGACGGTAGTCGGGGCCGCCAGCTTCCAGCAGCAGCACCGTCACCTCAGGATCTTCGGTCAGGCGGGTGGCCAGTACGTTGCCGGCAGAACCTGCGCCAATAATGATGTAGTCATATTCCCTGCGATTGCTCATGGTCACTTCCCTTTACTCATTAAAAAATTGACTGATAACGTTCCATCGAGACCTGCACCGACTTGATGCGGGTGTAATGGTGGAGAGCGGTTAAGCCGTTCTCACGACCAACGCCAGACTGCTTGTAGCCACCTACCGGCATCTGCGCGGGGGATTCTCCCCAGCTGTTAATCCAGCAAATTCCCGCCTCCAGCTGGTGGATAATCTGGTGAGCTTTCGCCAGGTCGGGCGTGACCACCCCAGCGGCCAGGCCATAGACGGTATCGTTGGCGCGCTGAATCGCTTCCTGCTCGCTGTCATAGCTGAGCAGGCTCATCACCGGGCCAAAGATCTCTTCGCGCACGATGGTGTGGCTATCTTCACAGTCGGTGAAGATGGTGGGCTGCACCCAGGCACCGGCATCGAACATCCCACCGGTTATCGCCGCGCCGCCGCTCAGCAGGCGCGCGCCTTCACGCAGGCCGGAAGCGATATAGCCGAGCACCTTGTCACGATGCGCGAAGCTGGCCAGCGGGCCAAAGTTGGTGTCCATTTCCAGCGGATCCCCCGGGCGAATACGCTGCACGCGTTTGAGCAGTGCCGCTTCCAGCTCCGCTTTGCGCGCGCGCGGGACAAATACGCGGGTGCCGTTGGTGCACACCTGTCCCGAACTGTAGAAGTTCGCCATCATCGCGATGTCGGCGGCCAGTTCGATATCGGCATCGGCGAGGATAATCAGCGGCGATTTACCGCCCAGTTCCATGGTGACCTCTTTCAATGAGGACTCCGCAGCAGCGGCCATCACTTTCTTGCCGGTCGGCACGCCGCCGGTGAAGGAGATTTTTTCAATGCGCGGATGAACGGTTAGCGCCTGGCCAGTGCTGCCGCTACCCTGCAACACGTTGAATACGCCGTCCGGCACGCCCGCTTCGCTGTAAATCGCCGCCAGCTTAAGCGCGCTGAGCGGAGTGATCTCACTCGGTTTGAAGATCATCGCGTTACCCGCAGCCAGCGCCGGGGCCGACTTCCACAGGGCGATCTGAATGGGGTAGTTCCACGCGCCGATCCCGGCCGTGACGCCCAGCGGTTCGCGGCGGGTATAGAAGAAGCTGCCGCTGCGCAGCGGATACTGCTCGCCTTCAATAGCACCCGCCAGCCCGGCGTAATACTCCAGCACGTCTGCGCCGGTAACGATATCCACGGCCGTGGTCTCCGACAGCGGTTTGCCGGTGTCCAGGCTCTCAAGCAGAGCAAGTTCGGCATTGCGCTCGCGCAGCAGCGCCACGGCGGTGAGCAGAATACGCCCGCGCTCCGTGCCGGTCATGGCGGCCCAGATACGCTGGCCGCGTTCGGCGCTCTCCACCGCACGTTCGACGTCGGCGGCAGTGGCAATTTGCACCTGCGCCAGGCTTTCCCCCGTGGCGGGATTGATGGTTTCGAAGGTCTCTGTGCCGCTGGCATCCGTCAGGCGGCCATCGATATACAGTTTCTGAATGGGAAGTTGAGCCATATGACTTGTCCTTAAGTTGGGGCTTACGTGCTGCCCGGTGCTCCCAATCTGTGATGCAGATTACGGGAAAGAATCGGCTGTTTTATTATTGATTGAACGTTCAATTAAAATACTATAGGCTCACCCAATGTCAATGAGATGATGTTCAATTGATAATGAGATGTTGCAAAATGGTTTGTGAGATGAACAAGGAATGATGGATGACAGTGGAAAATCGCAATACGCATCAAGATGAATCGGTGAGCCTCAATCGGCCGGTTTTTGTCAGTTCATCGCTGGTGATTTTAGTTCTCGGCATCCTGCTGGTGCTGTTCCCGGCAGGCAGCGAGCAGTGGCTGAGCCACGCGCAACTGTGGATAACCGATGTGTTTGGCTGGTACTACATGCTGCTGATGGTGCTGTGCATGGGGTTTGTTTTCTGGCTGGCCTGTTCACGCCACGGTAACATCCGGCTCGGTAAAGAGGGGGAACCCCCGCAGTTCAGCTATCCGTCATGGGTGGCGATGCTGTTCTCTTCGGGCATCGGTATCGCGCTGGTGTACTACGGCGCTTATGAACCACTCGACCATTTCCTGCAGCCCCCGGAAGGGGCAGGCGGCACCGTGGAAGCGGCGCGACAGGCGATGGCGATCACCTTCCTGCACTGGGGGCTACACGGCTGGGCGCTGTATGCGCTGATTGGCGTGGCGCTGGCCTATTTCGCCTATTGCCGCGGTCAGCCGCTGGCGCTGCGCTCTGCACTCTATCCGCTGTTTGGCGAGCGCACTCACGGCTGGCCCGGGCATCTGGTGGACAGTTTTGGCATCCTCGTCACGGTGATTTCGATGGTCACCAATCTCGGGATCGGCGCGCTGCTGGTCAACTCTGGCCTCAACTATCTGTTTGGCGTGCCGCAAACGCCGGGTGTGCTGCTGGGGTTGATCGTGGTGATGATGATCGTGGCAACCTTTGCCGCGGTCAGCGGCGTTGAGAAGGGCATCGCCATGCTGTCGAATATTAACGTCGGCTTCCTCTGCCTGCTGCTGCTGTTTGTCTTCCTGAGCGGGCCGACGCTCAGCCTGCTGAACGGCATGCTGCAAAACGTGGGTGACTATCTCTCCACCATTGTCAGCCGCAGCTTTGATGTTTACCTGTATGGTAAGGCGGAGAAGTGGCAGGGCGCGTGGACGCTGTTTTACTGGGCGTGGTGGGTGGCATGGGCGCCGTTTGTCGGGCTGTTTATTGCCCGTATCTCAAAAGGCCGTACCATTCGTGAACTGATCCTTGGCGTGCTGCTGATCCCGCTCGGTTTTACCCTGGCGTGGCTCTCCATTTTTGGCAATACCGCCATCAGTCTGGTGCTGGAGCACGGCGATGCGATTTTAGGAAAGGTGGCGCTGACCGACCCGCCGATGTCGATATTCAAACTGTTTGAGAATCTGCCCTTCACGCACATTGTGTCTGGCTTTACCGTGGTGATCAGCTTCCTGCTGTTCCTGACGCCGGTCGATTCCGGCACGCTGATGATCGCCAACCTCTCCAGCAAGGGTGGAACTTCCAGCGATGATGCGCCGGCCTGGTTACGTATTTTCTGGGCGGCGGTGACCACTCTGGTCTGCGCCGGGCTGCTGTATGCCGGGAACTTCAATGCGATGCAGACGGCGGTGGTCATTTGCGGCGTACCGTTCTCCGTGGTGATCCTGCTGTATATGGTCAGCCTGCATAAAGACCTGATGCGCAAGAGCCGGGAAGCGCAGCCGCAAAAGCTGTCGCCGCCACCGGCTGATGCCAACGTTAGCCACTAGACGCCGTCTCACCCGGCTGGCATGGCTCTGACTAGCTCCCGCCTTGCCAGCACACTCACTGACCGCTGATTTCCACTCCTTCAGCGGTCACCTCCAGCCCCACCGCATGAGCCACTTCACCACCGATCCCATCGCCTAAAGCCAGCAGGACGGCCAGCGACTGTCCGTGCACAGGTCAGCATAACCCGGCAATGACGGGCCTTTGAAGCCGGTTGATAGTCAGCGGGTAGCAACTCCCGATGATGAATTTGTTAACCTGGGATTAACTTATTAAAGGATTTTATCATTAGCAGGGATTTTGTCTCCCGGACGCTGGGAGATCGCTTTATCAGCTGGTTTTACTAATGAGAGTTTGTGGCGGCAAACGGTAACCGGGTGTGAGTTTGTATCTGACGACCGAGCCACTTTGCGGTGAAAGTGTGATTATCATCACGCTGGCTGATGCTTTTTTTGCTTAAAAAAAGTCAGATCTATGAGAATTATCTGTTTTAAACGGTGCTGAATCACCCGCGTTTACAAGCGCAGCGGGTTGACGTTCTCTGCTTGATGCTGAAAAGAGTGTAAATATTACACCGGGATGAACTAAGAGCGGGCAGGATGAGAGAGAAGCAGTCAGAGGAGCTAAGCTACAGATTTTTCAGGAAACCTGTTTTTTTACCTTTTGCTCCTTAACGCGTGAAATAAGAATATCCTCACTACATGCTTACCATTGGCAATAAATTCAAGCTAAGAATATTCCTGGTGGCGCTTTTCGTTTACTGGACGTTAATAGTAGAAAACGCGTCCATTTTTTCCTTAAGTTAACCTTAATGTAATCATTAGCGATAAATTACGTTTTAAATAAATGGATGTAATTATCCGTGGGCCGTTTAATCTCTGTTTATTTGTTTTCTCGCTAATGATTTTGCTGAGGATGTTTTAGGGTTTCTTATCTGATTCTTATGCGATTTCTTAAAAAAGATCGGCTTTATCCGAAACCCCATGCAGGAATTAAAGTGGCGTTGATATTTTATTTTATCTGGTGTTAATTAAATTAACTTCGAGATTAAGAGATTTACGTGATGACTCAAAAATTGCTGTCAGTGATCATCCCTGCGTATAACGTGGCTAACTATATTGTCGAGTGCGTTGATTCATTGCTGGTGCAGTTAGCGGCACCCAATGAAATTATTATCGTCAATGACGGTTCGACCGACGACACCCTGGCCCGCGTCGAGCAGGCCTACGGCAATGATGAACGAGTGAAAATTGTCACCCTGTCCAATGGCGGCGCGGGCCAGGCCCGTGACTACGGCATCAGCCTCGCACAGGGAACATTCGTCTTTTGCTGCGACCCAGATGATGTTGTTACCAATGGCTTTTTCGCAGAGTTACAGGCGACATACAGCCAGTATCCTGAGCTGGAACTGTTCTGCTTCAACTCCTCAATGTTTGCCGATAATGCCCCTGAACGCAGCTGGCCAAAAGTGCAGCATCAGCAGTTTGGTCTGCTGCGCCCGGCGACGGTTTTCCGCAATTTGTTAAGCCATGGTGGATATACCTCGGCGAGCTGGAACTACGTGCTTAAAAGGGAAGTTATTGAGAAACACAATTTGAAATATATCCATCGGGTGCATGAAGACCATTGCTACACGCTGGGGGCATTCCTCTGCAGTCGAATTGCCTTTGTCAGTACCAATATTTATTATCGTCAGCGCGTTCGCCAGGGCTCACTGACCAATAGCGCCAAAGCGGAAAGTTTCTTCCGTCAGCGTTATGATGCCTTTATCTCCTGCTATGAAAAGCTGATGAAGTTGACAAGCGGAATGGAAGAACGTCATGAATTGCGTCGACTTTATCTGATCCACTCCTTCAAATTAATGATTAATCTTTCGCTCGCCAGCAACAATCCGGTGCCGGATTACGTTAAAAATGCGATTAATTATTTCGGGAAAAATCTGAAACCGGGCGGTACAGGCAACTGGCTATTGTTAAAACAACCCGAACTGTACTCTAATCTGATTAAATTAAAGCGAGGACTTCGCAAGGCGCAAGGTTAGAGACTCATGGCAAAAGTAATTGATAAAGGCTTGTTAATAAATGTTCTCTCACTGCTGGCCTACCGTGGCGCTTCTTTCATCATCCCACTGGTGACGTTGCCTTACCTGGCACGCATCCTGGGCGTTGAACATATGGGGTTACTGGCGCTGGGCCTGGCCTGCGTGATGTACTGCAGTACCATCTCCGACTGGGGATTCAACGTTTACACCACCAAAGATATCGCAGAGCATCGTGATAATAAGCTGAAAGTCACCGAGCTGTTCTGGTCGACGTTCAACGCCAAGCTGCTGCTCGGCACAGCCTCACTGGCGGTACTGCTGATGGTCACCTGGTTCAATCCGGCCTGGCATAACCTGTTCTACATCGTGCTGGCTAACGCTACGGTGTTGTACGGTCAGCTGCTGTCGTTTGGCTGGCTTATGCAGGGCTTTGAGAAGCTGGGCAAGACGGCGATTATCTCGACGATTGGTCAGCTGACCTCTATCCCGCTGACTTTCCTGCTGGTAAAAACCCCGGATGATACCTGGCTGGCAGCGCTGATCCCGGGCGTTGTCGCTTTCGTTACCGCAATTATCACGCTGTCGATTGTCGTGAAGATGGATATCATCGGCTTCTACCGCTTCCAGCCCCGGGAAATTTTGCAGCGCATGAAAGACAGCCTGCACGTGTTCCTGTCAATTTTCGGCGCCAATATGTTTAACAACATCAACGTGCTGATCTTAGCGTCGATGACCAGCACCTATATGGTCGGGCTGTATAACGGGGCAGACCGCCTGAAAAAAGCCGCGAACTCGGTGCCGGAGCAGATCGGGAACGCCTTCTTCCCCCGCGTCAGCCATCTGTTTAACAAAGACCGCGCAGCGGCAATCGCGGCCACGCGTAAGAGCATCACGCTATCGTTCCTGCTCAGCCTGTTTATCGTGATTTTCACTTATTTCTTCGCCGATATTGTGGTGCGCATCCTGCTCGGGCCAGCCTTCCATGAGTCGGCAGACGTGCTGCGGGTGGCGGTGTGTGGCTTTATCTTCGGTAATATCAGCTACCCGGCTGGCCTGCAGATCCTCATTCCGCACGGCCTGACCAAGCAGCGCATGTACCTGATGTTTATCGTTGGCGGGATTAATATCCCGGCCTGCTGCCTGCTTGCGTGGAAGTTTGGTGCGTTGGGTGCGGCCTGCGCGCTGGTGTTTTCAGAAATCCTGATCTTTATCGGCATTATCTATCTGCTGGTGAAACACGATATCCTGAAGACCTATCTCGCCCGGCCAGCGGTTTTTAAACAGCCTGGTAACGAGCACGCAGGCTGAGTTACTGGCGTCAGTGGCGATCGATTTGTGACTGACGCCAGTTCAACCACGGCGTTACCGAGATGCCGTGTACCACCACGCTGGCGACGATCAGCGTAAACGCCATATCCGCCATGCGCGTCACTTCCTCCCCCGACAGCCCGTGGGTATAGGCCCAGGCAATATAGTTAATGCTGCCAATTCCGCGAATGCCCAGCCAGCCAATCGTGGCGCGCTGCAGGCGCGGTGTGTGCATGCCCAGCGTGGCAATCCAAACCGACAGCGGGCGAATAATCAGGAACAGCAGCGCGGCCAGCAGCAGCCCGTCCACGTTCCAGTGCTGCGCCAGCGTCACCCCAAGCACGATAATGATCACCGCGGCAAACAGCCGTTCGATGGTATCGCCGAAGGAGAGCGCATCGCTCACCACCAGCCCGGCAGAGCTGGCCGGATTGGTGCCCTCAATCATATGGCGGGCGTTGGGGTTAATCAGCTCTTCAGCCGGTGGATGACAGTCGCTATCCTGGAACTCTTCGGTCGGGAAATGGCGCACCACGCGCATTTCGGCGCGGCGCAGCCCAACCCCGGCGGCGAAAGCGGCGAGAAAGCCGGAAGCATCCAGCGCCTGCGCTGCGCTGTAGCTCAGGGCAATCAGCGCCAGCGCCAGGAAATCATTCGGGGCAACATCCTGATGCGTGTGGCGCAGGTGCGCGGCATACTGCCCAATCAGCTTGCCGAGCACAAAGCCGATAGCGCTCCCGCCGACCACCGCCCACAGCACGTCGACCAGTGCCCAGTGGCTGAGATACCCCCAGGACATTTCTCCGCTGCCGGTCAGCAGCGCCACCGCCAGCATCAGCAATGGCAGGGCGGTGCCGTCATTCATTCCGGCCTCGCTGGAGAGCGAGACGCGCAGATTATCGTTATCGCGTGCGTCGTTGACTGAAATCAGGCTGGCGAGCACCGGGTCAGTGGGGGCGACGATAGCGCCAAATGCCAGCGCCAGCGGCCAGGAGAATCCGGCCAGCCAGTGTGCGGCCAGCGTCACGCCCGCCACCGTCAGCAGCATGCCTGGAAACGCCAGACGCAGCCCCATATGCCAGCCGGGGCTTTTGATCGGCAGCCGGAGCTTCAGCCCGGTGATAAACAGCGAGGCGGCCATGGCAATCTCAGTCAGGTTTTTGGCCAGCGTGGCGTGGGCAGCAATATCCACACGCAGCAGGTCCAGCACCCACGGGCCGCAGAGGATACCGGCAATCAAATAGAGAGCAAACGCCGTCACCGGGCCGCGCGTAATCCAGCCCGATGCCAGCGACATCAGTAATAACAGACCGCCGGTGGCAGCGGTCCAGCCAAGAAATCCCATCACTACTCCTGAATCGATTTTGCAATCTATTCAGTATGGACGGGATATGGCGAAGCGGCACAAACGACTGCCGCATTTGTGCGCAGTCAGTCGTTGCGACGTGCCAGCAGGGCGAGCGCTTCCAGCTGTGCGCTGAGGTGATGACGGGTGCTTTCGTCAGTCACGGTGCCGTTTTCCACATCAATACGCGTGGCGGCCTGGCCAATCATGATTTCCGGCTTATTCAGCACCTGAGCGTTAAGAAACACCATGGATTGACGCAGATGATACTGGGCACGCGCACCGCCAATGGCCCCCGGCGACGCGGTCTGGATCGCCACCGGTTTCCCTGCCAGCGGGTTATCCGGCAGGCGCGACAGCCAGTCAATGGCATTTTTCAGCGCGCCCGGCACCGAATAGTTATATTCCGGCATCACAATGACCACGCCGTCAGCCGCCGCAATGGCGGCCCCCATCGCCAGCACGGCTTCAGGGAAACCTTCCGCCTGGATATCGGCGTCATAGTGGGGGAAGTCGGCAATCGACCCCAGCGGGCTGATCTCTACCCCGGCCGGAGCCAGCTGCGGCAGGCTGTTAGCGACAACGGCATTTAGTGATGCGGCCCGCAGGCTGCCGAGCAAAGTAACAAACTTCAGGGGAGCGTTCTGACTCATGGTGGTTTCCCTATATTGACGGTAGGTTGCTCAATAAAAGCGCTAACCCGTTAATATTACAAGCACTATTATGAAATATCTGTAAATACTTATGCGCATTCTGTGCCGTTACGAGGTCCAGAAAAGCCCGCAAAGATTGTCATCCGGCGCCCGGAAGTATACTGTTAGCACACTATTCATCTTTCTCTCCACGGATATCGCTTATCCGCTGGATGATCCGCTAAAACTGAGGTTGTTGTGTCCACTTACTCTCCCGCTCAGCGCCCAAGACGCCTTCGTCAAACCGCTTCTCTTCGCTCCCTGTTCCAGGAAAATACCCTTAGCCTGAACGATCTGGCGCTGCCGATCTTCGTTGAGGAAGAGATTGACGACTATAAGCCGATTATGGCGATGCCGGGCGTGATGCGTATTCCTGAAAAACGCCTGGCGTATGAGATTGAGCGCATTGCCAAAGCGGGCGTGCGGTCGATCATGACCTTTGGTATCTCTCACCATACCGATGCTGACGGCAGCGATGCCTGGAATGAAAACGGGCTGGTGGCGCGTATGTCGCGCATCTGTAAAGAGACCGTGCCGGAAATGATCGTGATGTCCGATACCTGCTTCTGCGAATACACCAGCCACGGCCACTGCGGCGTGCTGCACGATCATGGCGTGGATAATGACGCGACGCTGATTAACCTCGGCAAGCAGGCGGTAGTCGCGGCAGCAGCCGGAGCGGACTTTATTGCTCCTTCTGCAGCAATGGACGGCCAGGTGGGCGCGATCCGCCAGGCGCTGGATGCGGCAGGCTTTACCGATACTGCCATCATGTCCTACTCCACCAAGTTTGCCTCATCCTTCTACGGCCCGTTCCGTGAGGCGGCAGGAACTTCGCTGAAAGGTGACCGTAAAACCTACCAGATGAACCCGATGAACCGCCGTGAAGCGATCCGCGAATCGCTGATCGACGAAGCGGAAGGTGCGGATGCGCTGATGGTGAAACCGGCGGGTGCCTATCTGGATATCCTGCGCGACGTGCGTGAACATACCCGGCTGCCGCTGGCGGCGTATCAGGTAAGCGGTGAGTACGCGATGATTAAGTTCGGCGCGCAGGCGGGGGCCATCAGCGAGATCGACGTGGCGCTGGAAAGCCTGGGGGCGATTAAACGCGCCGGTGCCGATATTATTTTCAGCTACTTCGCGCTCGATCTTGCCGAGAAGAAAATCCTTTCCTGATCGATCGGGTACAAATCGGGTCGACCAGAAAAGCGGTCGACCCCTACGGCCACCTTTGTAGGGGCTGACCCTCTTTTTCGGTCAGCCCGCCTTACCTGACCCCTCTTTCACACCGGCACAAAAAACTGGAAACAGGCGCCGCGCTGCTGGCGATCGACCAGCTTAATATCGCTGTCATGCAGCTGCAAAATACGCCGCACGATCATCAATCCCAGCCCGCCAGCGCGATGCCTGCGCGCATTCAGCAGCGAAGGGCGCACAAACAGATCTTCGCGCAGTTCAGCGGCTATCCCCGGCCCGCTGTCATTGACCTGAACCTGTACTTTGCCAGCCTGCTGCGTCATCTCAATCTCAATCAGCCCATGCTCTGGCGTATGGCGCAAGGCGTTGTCCAGCAGGTTGGTCAGCACCCGCTCCATCATGCCGAGATCGGCCGTGACCAGCGGAATGCCCGGCGCGGCAGTTACCCGGATTTGCTGGTGGCGGGATTCAGCCGTCAGCTCAAATTTTTGCATCACGTCCTGCACCAGCTCACTCAGGCAGAACGTCTCCTTTTGCGGTTTCACCACGCCATATTCCAGCCGCGCCAGTTCGAACAGCTCCTGCGCCAGACGGCCCACTTTCTTACTCTGCGCCAGCGCGATGCCAAGGTAGCGCTGGCGATCCTCCACGCTGAGCGTATCGGCCTTCACCGACAGCGTTTCCAGATAGCCGTGCAGCGAAGTGAGCGGGGTGCGCAGATCGTGGGAAATATTGGCGACAAACTCACGCCGTAGCCGATCCTGCTGCGTCAGGCTCTGCCACTGCTGGTCAATACGCTGCGCCAGCTGGACAAACGCCTGCTGCAGCTGCGCGACCTCATCCTGCGGTTTGCCCGGCGGCAGGGGGGTATGAGCCAGGGCGCGGATGGCATCAATGCCGTCGTCATCCAGCCCGGCCACCTGCTGAGTCAGCCTGCGCACCGGGCGCGTGACCCAGCGGAAGGCGAAGAACCCGGCAATGCCACCCAGTAGCAGTACCAGCCCCATCGATCGCAGCGCCATCAGCACCGCCGAGTGGCGCTGCGCGGCGCTGGCCAGCAGCGAATACTCCTCGCCCTGCAGTATGATATAGACGTAGCCCTGCACGCTGTCGCCCATTTTCAACGGCGCGGCGCTGAACACCTGCGGCCGTGCGGGATCGCGCGGGTTATCGCCGTAGATCGGCATCGCCGCACCGGCCTGCAGCTGGTGCACCGGAGCCAGATCAACCTGCTGGCGCAGCAGTTTTCCCGCTGGGGCAGCATTGGCAATGATCTTGCCGCTGCTGTCCAGCAGATACACTTCCACGCTCGGGTTAACCGCCATCAGCTGGTCAAACAGCTTGTGGACCGCGCCCCGATCCAGCCCCTGCGCGCTGAGCAGCGGGTTGTTACTGACGATCTGGCTGGCGAGGTTAACCGACAGCCGCTGCGTCACGGCCTGGCTATACTGACTGGCGGAACGCACCTGCAGCCAGCCGGAGATGGCGCAGCAGGCGATCAGCAGCACGATAAACACCAGCATCAGGCGCTGCGAGAGCGTAAGTCGTTTCATAGGTTTTCCCGGGCGTCGTGCGCCTCAGCGACAAATTTATAGCCCTTGCCCCAGACGGTAAGAATGCGCTGCGGCTCGGCGGGGTTAGCTTCGATTTTGATGCGCAGCCGGTTGATGTGCGTATTCACCGTATGCTCGTAGCCTTCGTGCTCGTAGCCCCATACCTGATTCAGCAGGTTGAGGCGCGAAAATACTTTGCCGGGGCTTTTGGCAAAGAAATAGAGCAGGTCGAACTCGCGTGGGGTCAGCTCGATGGGCTGCTGATTTAGCATCACCTCGCGCGAGATCGGATCAATCAGCAGCCCGGAGAAGCTCAGCGTCCCGGCATCCATCTTCAGATTACGGCTCATCGCCTCCTGGCGGCGAAACAGCGCCTTAACCCGGGCCACCAGTTCCAGCATCGAAAACGGCTTGGCGAGATAATCGTCCGCGCCCAGCTCCAGCCCGAGCACGCGATGCACTTCGCTGGAGCGGGCGCTGATGATGATGATTGGCGTATAGCGCGTCATATTGCGCGCCCGGCGGCAGATCTCCAGCCCGTCGACGCCCGGCAGCATCAGGTCAAGGATCAGCGCATCCCAGCCGCCTTTTTCCAGCAGTGCCGCCCCCCGATCCCCGTCGGCAGCGTGGGTGATTTCGTAGCCCTCGTCGCGCAGATGCAGCCCCAGCAGCTCGGCGATATCGCCATCATCCTCCACGATTAAAATACGTTTGCCGTTTTCCATTCTGCCCGCCAATGTCAGCCTTAATATCGCTCAGTTTACACACCCGCCTGCCGCGGAGTTATCACATTTTGTTTAACTCTGCGTGAGGTCTTCGGGAACTTATCCGGGCAATACTGCCTCATCGCAACGGAGTCGCTGAGGTCAAACATCATGAACGTGTCAACCGGGGAAGCAGGCAGCCGGCCTGAGATTATCCATCCACTGTGGCTACGGCTGACGCACTGGCTCAACCTGCTGGCGGTGCTGATGATGGTCACCAGCGGCTGGCGCATTTACAACGCCTCACCGCTGTTTGATTTCAACTTTCCCGCTGAAATCACCCTTGGCGGCTGGCTCGGCGGCGCGCTGCAGTGGCACTTTGCCGCCATGTGGCTGTTTGGGTTCAACGGCCTGTTTTACCTGGTGATGAACGTGGCCAGCGGGCGGATAAAGCGAAAGTTTTGGCCGCTTAATCTGCACGGGCTGCTGGCCGACCTTGGTGCCGCGCTGCGCGGTAAATTGCAGCACAGCGATCCGCGCCACTACAACATGGTGCAGCGGCTGGCCTATCTGTTTGTGATGTTTGACGGCGTGATCCTGGTGCTTTCCGGGCTGGTGCTGTGGAAGTCGGTGCAGTTTCCGCTGCTGCGCGAGCTGCTGGGCGGCTACGACACGGCGCGCTACGTGCACTTTCTGGCGATGGCCTCGCTGCTGGGATTTGTGCTGCTGCACGTGGTGATGGTCGCGGTGGTGCCGAAAACGCTGCTGGCGATGCTGCGCGGACGTTAAGGAGAGACGATGAAAAAGATGATACGCACGATATTCAGCCCCGCAGAGACGCAGGACGTGGTGAAAGAAGCGCAGCGGCTAATTGCCCGCCAGCTTGAGTCCTCTTCACGCCGCCGCTTTCTGCGCCAGGGGTTAACCCTCGGCGGCATGGCGATGCTGACCGGCTGTGACATCAGCGACAACGCCGGAGTCGAGAAGGCGCTGAATTCGGTTTCCGGCTTCAACGACCGCGTGCAGCACTGGCTGTTCGGTAGCGAGCGCCTGGCACCGGAATATGCCGAATCCGCCATCACGCGCCCGTTTCCGTTTAACGCCTTTTATGGCGAAGAGGATATTCCGCAGATCAGCGGCGACGATTACCGCCTGAACATTGCCGGAAAGGTGCTGGATAAACGCAGCTGGTCGCTGCCCGAGCTGTACAACATGGCGCAGGTCAGCCAGGTGACGCGCCATATCTGCGTTGAGGGCTGGAGTGCGATTGGAAAATGGGGCGGGGTGCCGTTTGCCAACTTCCTGCGGCTGATCGGCGCTGACCTCAGCGCACAGTACATCAGCTTCAAATGTGCCGACGACTACTACACCAGCATCGATATGAAAACTGCGCTGCACCCGCAAACGCTGCTGGCGCTGACTTATGACGGGCAGATCCTGCCACCAAAGTACGGTTATCCCATGAAGCTGAGGATGCCGACCAAGCTGGGATATAAGAATCCCAAGCATATTCAGGTTATCGAAGTGACGAATACCTTCCCGGGCGGTTACTGGGAAGATCAGGGCTACAACTGGTTTGGCGGCAGCTAACGCCGCGAATCGCAACTCTGTACCTGCACACTCTGTGCAATTTACTATTAAGGAAATACCATGAAAAAGTTAATCGATGCAGTCGTAATCTCCGGCGTGATGATGATGGGGCTGAGCGGGGCGGTACACGCAGCGGACAGCATGAAGAAAGAGAGCATGAGCCATATGTCCCACGACTGCATGGGCAAGGATTCAATGGGCAAAGATAAGATGGGCCATGACTGTATGAAAAAAGACGGCATGACGAAAGATTCTATGTCAAAAGATGCCATGTCGAAGGATGCGATGAAGAAAGGCAGTATGGGCAAAGATTTAATGAGCAAAGATGGCATGAAAAAGGATGCCATGAGCCAGTAATAGGCTGAACGCGGGTGGCTAGATGCAGTACCATCCGCGTTACCCACTACCCGAATGCTTCGATGCTGTTGCGTAGAGATGCCAGACGGTAACATGATGTCGTTCAGCATTAAGAAATGGAAATACCCATTCTCTTAAGGATTTTATTCCCTGCAATTTGAGGCAACTTTATATTATTGATAATATTTATCTCATGATTGATATCGAGACCTTCCGTATCCGAAAAGTCACAGCCGGAAAGATCTGTTCGGCGAAACTCGCAGTATGAAAAGGCAGAATTTGTAAAGCAGCTTTTCTTGAGATTGCAATCCTCAAAGGAACACTCCTTAAAGGAGCAGTTGCTGAAAGCACTATTTTGCAACGCCAGATTAATAAAATCGACTAAGCTGAGTCGGCAATCGTAAAAAGAGAGTGAGTGCGGAATGGTCAAACCATTAAGCGAAACCCCTTGAATAAAACAATTGCGGAAAATGACATCGTTCATTCTCATAAATGACTGAGTTATCAGCCCGATTGAACTATCTGTAAACCTGCAGTTTTCGAACTCAAACTGACGCAAACGAACTTTTTCAAAGCTGCACCCGATGAAATCACAGTCAATGAAAGTACAGTTTTCTTGGGTGACATCCCTGACCTGCAGCCCTGTGTAGGTTTGATGTATGTACTCAATCATTTTTTCTCCTGGGCATTATCTCATTAATAAATGCTTCCTCAGGAGTCTGGGCGTGCCCAGCTACCATGAAGGCATGAACATTTGAATGCAGTTTAATACCTGCCTGGGATAACATTAAAAATGGAATATCTCTACGGGTAAGTTCATCGAAAATATGAGTGGAAAAGAAAACTGTACGCCCCTCCTTGACTACTTTATCAATAAGTTCCCATATAAGTATTCTATACTGTATGTCTATACCCACTGTGGGCTCATCGAGTATGATAAACTTTGCACGATCGCAAAGCCCAAGCATAAGCGAAATGAGCAACCATCTTTTTTCACCATAACTCACAGCATACGTTCTTTTTGATTTTATTTTTTCGAAACGATAAAAAAACTCCTCGCTCCAGCGCGATTTGAGTATTTCCTTGGCTTGAGAAGTCTTAAGATTATTGAAGCAGCATATTAGATCGAATACTTCATGGTTTTTTAGTGTTCCTGACAAGTTAATCGTTTGAGGTAATGCGATTAGCTCTGATGGAGAAAAATTCCGGCATAGCGTTCCCTCATAATCAGTGTGGATCCCTTTAATTATATTAAAGAGCGTTCACTTTCCAGCTCCATTTTCACCTAGAAGGCCTAATAGTTGCCCGCTGCCAATATTAAACGTTAACTTGTTTAGTACTGGATTGTCATCAATATATGAAAATGAAAGGTTGTTGGCGGAAAAAATGTCTGATGTCATTGAGCGCTCCACACGGGTTCTGTTCTGAAACGATAAACAGTTATTAGACTCAGTATCATCATCAGGAAATAAAATAATTCAGTGCCTATTGAAATTAAAGATGCTCCTCTAAGCGAAAGGCACTTAGAGTAGATTAATATTGGATTGATGCTATTAGTAAATGAAATGAAAGTCATCTCCGTTTTCATAGCTATGACGCCAAAAATCATAAAAATCGTCAAAAGCACTGAAAAAATAATATTGGCAGTGGGGAAAGTAACCGGAATGCCCGCAAGCCATGTAAAAGCAGACATCATCAGCATTGAGATAGCCATGCTTGAAGTGATAAGAAAAATAAAGTCCACTCCAGGTAGAACTTGAAAGCCAGTACACACGATTATGAGAAAAAAAGAAAGGTAAAGAAATAACATTACCAGTGATGCCAGCATTTGAGAGAAAATAAAAACCATCTTGCTCGTTCGGCTGTATATGAAAGTAGCTATAAAACCACTCTCTCGGCGACCAATAAGATAAAGGCAATAGCTAAAGAGAATAACTGATAATGATATGTATCCAATGAACCATCCAAGCTGCTCCCTAAGCCATTTGGTATCTCCGGATTTTTTATCAATGTCATCAAAATGCAAGAAGAAAAAAAGTACTGTTGGTGATATTACGCTCCAGATTACACTTAAAGGGGTGCGCATTTGCTCTTTAAGAAAAATACTTGCCATTTTAACTATTTTCATCTCTTTATCCTTATGGGAACGGCACCATTATACTTTCTCTTTCGTGAAAACCCTCTCCCTGTGAGTACAGTTTATTATTAATATTAATGGGGGATGAGTTATCCATGTGCAAAAACAAATCGGGGCTGAGCACTTTAGTATACCATACTACCCCTGTCGGGGTTTTTTCTCGAGAACAGTACATGATCAAGTTGGAAGTGAGGCTGCTTAGGGTTGAGCCGAAATAATTTATTCCTGAAATATTCTTATTCATAAACATCCTTATTATTTCTAATAAATCCTGTGCATACTTGCTAGCCAGTACTCAACACTACTGTGCATTATTTTTATGTCAATTGAAATTTTAATTTTTCTAATCTGATGGGTTGTTCAAGATTTTTATTGGTTTTTTTTATTTTTTTTTGAGTTTTTTAGTTTCCTGTTTTTCCTGGCGTAATTATTATCTTATCGGTTGGCTTCGGGTGAATCCTTCAGCGCATTTACAAAAAGAGCGACAGATTGATGGAGTTAAATGCTGTTTTTTTATCATAATTGAAGTCCTATGCGTGGCATCGATCACGCTTTATCACTCTGGCTCAACCAACAACTTGGGGATTAGCGTGTTCAGTTTAATATTCTTTAGCGTTTAATATTTACGTCAGGGGTAATGTTTCAGGTCACGCATTCTGGAATGGCATTCATTTATGTACAACGACAAAGAGAACATGAGCCATCCGTTCCACGGCTGGACTGTAACAGAAGGGAAGCATGGGCAAATAGACAAGGAGCCGTAGCGTAAGTTTGTGGGCGTGGGAAGTACCGCGCCCACGGGGTTTTATCCGACGCGCAATACCTCAGAGACCATCTTCTGCGACTCAACGTTAGTAAAGTTTTTCACATCTGCGACAAACTCCGCACCATGCGCATCAATCACCTGCTGGAACTCCTCAATGCTGTTGCAGTAAACATGGCAGGCGGCAATAAACGGCGCACTGCTGTCCAGCGGCGTATCAATTTCATAGGCGACACACTTATCGCCCATGCGCGCTTTGAGCAGCGGCAGATGTACATCGCGGTAATAGTCGTGGTCGAAATGGGCATCGGGCTTACGCGGGTAAAGTACGCTGAATTTGATCACACTAGATTCCTTTTGAAGAGGATGGCTAAGAGAAGGAGTATAACCAGGGGCGGGCGCAGCGGGTTAGCGCATTGAGCGCTTGGCTGAGCGTTTGACCGAAGACCTGTTTATAAGACCCGTTTGCTAAAAATCAGCCAGAGTAACAGCGCGCAGAGGGCTATCCCGCCCAGCGCCATATAAGCATGGCTATACGTTGAATCACTGACAATGGCACCGGCCAGTGCCGGGCTGAGTGAGGCGCCCAGCCCCTGGAATAACATCACCAAACCCAGCGCGGCGTTAATATGGCCCGAGCCGTTGAACAACCAGGCAATCAGTCCGGGCACGGCAACCCCCAGAATTCCCGCAGCGACACCGTCCAGAACCTGAACGGGAAACAACACCCACTCATTCCCCCAAAAAGAGGCAATAGCGGCGCGTAATGGCAACACCACGAGGGCAATCAGGATAAGCCTGGCGTAACCGCACCGGGCGGCATAGCGTGCGGTCAGCAGTGCGGCGGGGATCATCACCACCTGCGAGATAGCCACCGTTAATGCGGCATAGGTGCCTGGCGTGAACATCGCTTTCGCGCCAGAGGAGGCGATCTGCATGCTCAACATCGGCAGCTGGGCCGCATTAGCCAGATGGAAGAGCAAGAGAGTGGATCCTGTTACCAGCAATTCTGGCCGTTTTAGCAATGCTAACAAAGAGGGAGATACGGTCGCACCTGCCTGTTCATTACTCCCCCTTGCCACATTATGGTCGATATCATCTTTGTTGATGGCCGAGGTGCAAATGAGGGTACATACGGCCATCGCCGTCATCAGTAAGAACACGGACCCGGTGCCCCAAATCCAGCAGGTGAAAGCGGCCAGGAGGGCTATCGTCATATTACCAGCATGGTTGAAGGCTTCATTGCGCCCCATCTGCTGCACAAAAATTTTCTGACCGCCGATCCCCAGGGTGATACCGGCAATCGCGGGGGCAACGACTGCGGCGGCTAAGCCTGTGACGATCTGCGATGCAATCACGATGGTGGGCGTCGGAAAATACCAGAGCATCAGCGTGCTGAAGGTGATGAGCAGGGATGAGACGATAATTAACAGGCGCTTGTGACGCGTGGCGTCGACGATCATCCCAGAGGGGAAGGTGGCCAGCAATCCCGCCAGGCTGCCGGCGGTCATCACCAGGCCTATATCATCCGCCTGCCAGTGATGAGAGACCAGAAATATCCCCAGGAATGGCCCCAGCCCGTCGCGAACGTCGGCAATAAAAAAGTTGAGCAAACAGAGCACTTGCAGTGAACGTAATTTCATACACAACCTCAGGTAAAGCAAGAACTCGCCATAACGTGAGAGATGACAATAGGTTGTGTCGGTGAATTTTTCCACTGCAACTTACACCAGGCAATCTGCGCCATTGAATCCGCCTATTTCGCCACCGGAAAATCGGCGTAGCGCGTGGTATACGCGGGTGACAGCATCTCACGCTTCATCGCCCAGGCTTTCTCAATCCCCTGACCGGCAAACCACACTTTGCCTTTCCCCGAACTGTTCAGCGTGTCGATCGCCGCCATCAGCGCCGCGCTGTCAGGCCTGGGCTGACAGTCGTCAAACAGGTTCAGCTGCGCCACGCCGCTGCTGAAAAAATCCGCCAGCATCACGCCCGCCTTCATATAGCGGTGGCCGTCGCGCCAGATGTGGTCCAGCGCCTTGGTGGCGGCCTGAATAATATCGCGCGTGTCGTTCGACGGGGTGAGCAGCTTGCTGGCGGCCTGGTTGCCGTAAAACACCTCATCCTGCGCGTGCGGGCTGGTGCGCAGAAAGACGCTGATAAAGCGGCAGAACTGCTTTTCCTGACGCAGTTTTTCGGCGGCGCGTTCGGCATAGGCGCAAATGGCCTGGTGCATCTCTTCATAGGCGGTGATGCGGTGGCCGAACGAGCGGCTGCAGATAATCTGCTGCTTGGTGGGGGAGAACTCCTCCATGCCGAGACACGGCTCGCCGCGCAGCTCGCGGGCGGTGCGTTCCAGCACCACGTTGAAGTGCTTACGCACCACCCAGCTGGAGCAGTCGGCCAGCTGCAGTGCGCTCTCAATACCCATCAGATTGAGCTTTTTGCTGATGCGCCGCCCCACGCCCCACACTTCCTCCACCGGCACCAGCGCCAGCAGCTTACGCTGACGCTCAACGTTCGACAGATCGACCACGCCGCCGGTCTTTTTCCACGTTTTCGCCGCATGATTGGCGAGTTTCGCCAGCGTTTTGGTCGGCCCGATGCCCACGCCAACGGTCAGCCCGGTGTTTTTCAGCACCTGGTTGCGCATCTGGTGGCCGAAAGTGTCCAGCGGCATACAGTTATTCACGCCGCTGACGTCGACAAAGGCTTCATCAATGGAGTAGATCTCAATCGCCGGGCCGATCTCCGTCAGGGTATTCATCACCCGACTGCTGAGGTCGGCATACAGCGCGTAGTTGGAGCTAAAGACGTGCACCTTCTGGCGGTGCAGCTCGTTTTTCAGCTTGAAGTAGGGCGCCCCCATCTTGATCCCCAGCATTTTGGCCTCGGCCGAGCGCGAGATCACGCAGCCGTCATTATTCGATACCACCACCACCGGCTGGCCGCGCAGGTCCGGGCGAAACACCGTCTCGCAGGAGGTGTAGAAGCTGTTGACGTCAACGAGGGCGAACATGGCTACTGATGCGCTTTCAGGGTAAAGGTCACCACGCCGAAGATTTCCAGCTCTTCCTCGTTATGGAAGGTGATCGGCGTGTACTGGCTGTTGTGGGCGAACAGCTGCAGCACGGGGCGGGTGCGCAGCTCTTTCACCGTGAACTCGCCCGCTACGGCGGCCACCACGATACTGCCGTGCACGGCATCCAGCGAGCGGTCAACGATCAGCAGGTCGCCATCGCCAATCCCTGCACCAATCATCGAATCACCGCTGACCTTAATAAAGTAGGTGGCGCTCGGATGTTTAATCGCCAGCTTGTTGAGGTCGAGCGTCTCCTCAACATAGTCCTGCGCCGGGCTGGGAAAGCCGCACGGCACCCGTTCGATAAACAGCGGGAGCGGCAGAGCCGGGGTGATGATGGCTGGGCGGATGAACGGCATAGTCTGAATCTCAATGTTACTGTGTTTATATACAGTATTACTGAATGCCGCCATCGATCAAGCGTCTTTCGCGCAGGTTCTGGAAAGCCTCTGAAGAGGCGGGAAATTTAGGTGATGCTGGAAAGGATAGCGCTGAGGTTCAGAGGGATAACGTGGGAGTATATCGCGGGTAATATCCAGTATGGTGACTCATGGGTGAAACAGAAAGCCTGATGGCAATTGCCGCTCAATGGCAGGGGTATCCGCCAGCGGCTATGCTCTCTGCTGACGGACGCCATTCATCATCAGGAGAAGCCATGAAGGAATTTGATTACCAGCGCGATTTCAGCCAGATCGATTTCAGGAAACACCCGGAGCAGTACCAGGTCGGGCGCGGGGAGCAGGGCGTGCTGATGGTTGAGCCGTATAAAAGCGAAATCCTGCCGCACTGGCGCTTCAAAACGCCCGAGGTGGCGGAGATCTCTGCTAACGCCATCATAGCGCTGTTTGAAGCGTATCGCCGCAGCGATGACTTCGTCGGCATGGATATGGCACGCAAGTTTATTCAGATGGGCTATACGCGCGCCAGGCGCTACGCCAACCATAAAGGCGGGCGTAAATATGATGCGCAGGGCGAGATATTGCCGTATCAGCTGAATGAAGAGAAGGCCGCCGCCGCCGCCATTTTTAAAGCCCACTGGGACAGCATTCGCCAGGATAAAGACTACCTGGCGCGGCGCAAAAAACATCAGCAGCAGTTCGGCTAAGCCCCTTTGCCGACGGGTTCGGGGGGCGCGACCAGGATAACGGTGATAAACGCGTTGATATCTGCCGTTGCAGCCTGCTGTGCAGCGGGGGATGGGGAGATAATCAGCTGGTCGGCATAGCCGTTGAGCATCGCCCACAGCTGGCGCGTCACCCGCTGCGCATCACGATGGCGAAAGTGACCGGCCGTGATACCGCGGTCGATAATGTCAGCCAGCAGCGCCTGCCACTGCGCCATCATCGCCTCCGCCAGCTGCGCCCACTCCTCATCGCGGATCGCCAGCTGCCAAAGCGAGCTGTACAGCGACCAGCTGGCGTCCGGTGCGGCGGGCAGGTAGTTTTGCACAAACGCGCTGAGCTGTGAGCGCGCTTCGAGCGCGCCAATCTCATCAGCAAACTCTACGCGGTCGCGCTGCATAAATAGCGTCATCGCCTCTTTGCACAATGTTTCCCAGTCGCGGAAGTAGTGATAGATGTGGCTGCGCGAGATGCCGAGCTGTTCGGTCAGCTCGCGGGTGGTCACGCGCTCAATGCCTTTTTCGCTAAACAGCGTAATTGCGCCATCAAGAATACGGGCGCGTAATACTTCAGCGGTCTCTTTCATTGTTGCTTCCCACGGCTCCATGTTGACTTTGAGCAACTGCTCAAATAGACTGCATCTGGTTTTTGAGCAACCGCTCAAGCCTAATCCTACCAGAAAATAATCCGATGAAAACCTGTACCACTGCGGAAATCGTACCGACTTCCGCCAGCGCGATCGCCACGCTGAAACTGCTTGGCCGCCGCCACAGCAAAAAATTGATCCTCACGCTGCTGCTGGTGATTGCCGAAAACGTCACCTATCTGCTCTATCCGCTGGCGGCCGGATTTGCCATTAACGCCATTCTCAGCGGCCAGGCGCTGCATGCGGTGCTGTATGCGGCGATGGTGTTTACCATGTGGGCGATTGGTGCCGCACGCCGCAGCGTGGATACGCGCACCTTTGCCCGCATCTATGCCGGGCTGGCGGTGCCGGTGATCCTCACCCAGCGCCAGCAAAACCATCCGCCGTCGACCGTGGCCGCCCGCGTGGCGCTGTCGCGCGAGTTTGTCGACTTCTTCGAGCAACACCTGCCGGTGCTGATCACCTCGGTGGCGTCGATTACCGGCGCGGCGGTGATGCTGCTGGCGATTGAGTTCTGGACCGGCATTGCCTGTCTGGTGATTCTGGCGTTTTTCAGCCTGTTTCTGCGCGGCTACACGCGCAAAAATGAGCGGCTGTTTGGCCGCCTCAATGACCGGCTGGAGAAAGAGGTGCGCTTTGTCACCCACGCCGAAACGCCTGCGCTGACGCGCCATTACCGCGTGCTGGCCGGGCTGCGCATCCGCCTGTCGGACCGCGAAGCCTGGGGCTATCTGGCAATTGGTAGCGCCGCAGCGCTGCTGTTTGCACTGACCATTCTGTATATGACGCTGAAGGGCGGGGCGGATGCGGGCCACATCTACTCGGTGATGACCTATATGTGGATGTTCGCCATGAGCCTCGACGATGGCCCGCAGCTGCTGGAGAAATATTCTCAGCTGAAGGATATTGGCAAACGCGTGAATACCGGGCTGGAGTAAGCGGCAGGTTGACGCGCGCATCACCGCATGGCGATGCGCGTCTGTTTTCAGGAGCGGTTCAGCTCGTTAATCAGCTTGCTGTTGAAGTCCGTCGGGTCTTCCATCTGCGGGGCGTGGCCCATACCGGGAAACTCAATCAGCCGCGCACCGGGGATCATCTTCGCTACCTGTTTGCCCAGCACGTTATAGTGACCGATCTTCGCTTTGACCTCTGGCGGCGCAATATCGCTGCCAATTGCCGTGGTGTCGGCATCGCCAATCATCAGCGTGGTCGGCACTTTGAGCTGTGGGAACTCGTAAAACACCGGCTGCGTGAAAATCATGTCGTAGATCAGTGCGGAGTTCCAGGCGACGATTTCGTGCCCCGGTCCCTTATTCAGCCCGGCCAGCATATCCACCCAGCGGTCGTATTCCGGCTTCCACTGCCCGGCGTAGTAGGTGTTCTGCTCATATTTGCGGATGCCTGCAGCATCCAGCTTCAGCTCGCGCTGATACCACTGGTCGACGCTGCGCCACGGCACGCCTTTGGCTTTCCAGTCTTCCAGCCCGATCGGATTGACCAGAACCAGCTTTTCGGTAGCCTGCGGATAGCTCAGGGCGTAGCGCGTCGCCAGCATGCCGCCGGTGGAGTGGCCAACGATAATGGCTTTGTCGATGCCGAGGCTGCCCAGCAGGGCGTGAGTATTGAGCGCCAGCTGCTGGAAGCTGTACTGATAATGGGCGGGCTTGCTGGCGCTGCAAAAGCCGATCTGATCCGGCGCGATCACCCGATATCCGGCGCTGCTCAGCGCTTTGATGCTGCTTTCCCATGTTGCACCGCAGAAGTTTTTCCCGTGCATCAGGACGGCGGTGTGGCCGTTGGCCTTGCCGGTTGGCGCCACGTCCATATAGCCCATTTTCAGCGACTGCTGCTGCGAGTCAAAGCTGAACTGCTTAAGCGGATAAGGGTACTCAAAGCCCTGCAATTCCGGGCCGTATCCCTGCTGCGGGCTGGCGGCAACGGCGCTGCCGGACAAGGCCAGGGCCAGCAGCAGGCATGAACGGGTCAAAAATGGCATCCATCTTCTCCATCAGATTCAGCGGGTAAGGGCAATAGCATAGCCTGCTTTGCCCTGAAGTTTTCGCACTGAAGCCAGTCGTTACAATGATTTACCTAAGCGCGTTTAAGCCAGGCTCAAACGGCGGGTCATCCACACCGTAATGATAATCGAGCTAAGCGCCACCAGCATCAGGCCCGCGCCGACCGCAATCATCGCGCTAAAGCCGAACAGGTTAAACAGCAGCAGTCCGGCGATACCGCCGCTCAGGAAGGAGACGATGGTGATCAGGTGGGTGAGGAACTGCTTGCGCTGGGTGGTGACCTGTTTGGAAACGTCGCGGCGCGCCAGCGTGGCAATCACCGAACCCAGCGCAATCCCGGCATCGGTCAGCGTGCCGGTGATATGCGTGGATCGTACGCGCCCGTTGGAGAGCTGAGTGGAGTTAGCGTTATGAATACCCATCAGGAAGCCGAGCAGCACGATCACCTCCCGGTTATTAAACGGGGAGTAAAACAGCATCTCAAAAGCGGAGATGGCAATTAACAGCGCCCCTTCTATCAGCAGCACCATGCTGAAGATGGTGCGGATATTGTGTTTAATTCCGCCAATAACAATCAGCCGGCAGGTAATACAGCCGAGAACAAACGCACCAATCACCGACATCAGAAGTATCAGGTCTTTCACATTAAAACTGGATACTTCTGCCGACAGTTGCGAAGTATTTCCGCTCATGTGCGACGGGAAGAAGCCAAAGGCACCCAGCGCCATGGCATTGAGCAGCCCGGCGCTGGTGGCCAGCACCAGCGCCAGACAGCGGTCCTCAGTGTGGGAGCGGGCGCGCTTGCGCTTAATCATCATATTGAGCATGGCTACCCCTTAATTTGCCTTGATGTTCAGTCATCAGTGTAGTGTGTGGGGTAAGAAGAAAGCCAATAATAACCGGGTAATTAGAGTTATCTTATATTTCGTAAATAAAGAAATTGGTTTTATCTGTTGTTATTAAAAGTTCGGTAAAGAAATACGGTGCGTTTATTGATAACGCCGGAGGGAGATATTATTTCGCGGCGTCTGATAAGCGTTATCTATATACCCGTCAGGCGCAATTTAAGCGCTTTACCGAAGGCGCTTTCGGCGTGATAACCGCGGACTGAACTGGCCGAAGCCGATGTTGATCACACCTGACAATTAAGTTGCCTGTTACCCCACAGGTTTTCATCGCCGCTGCCGATACTTCTCAGGAATGGAATTCACTCAGACTTGAGGAGGCGGGATGATCGTCGGTATTGCGGTGAACGAACTGCGGCTGGGTATGTACCTTTATAAGCTTGATGTGTTCTGGCTGAAACACCCGCTGGTCGGCAATGAAATGCTGCTGACGGATGAGACGCAGATAAAGGTCATCCAGAACAGCGGCGTGCGTGAAGTGTGGATCGACCTGTCGCGCGGGCGTGGCGTTGAGGTGAAGACCGGGATAGTCGAAAACGTGGTGCTGCCTGAGGCTGAGGCACCGTCTGGCTATCAGTCGCCGGAAGTTGATCGCGACCAGCCCGTTACCCTGCGCGGTGAGATGGCGCAGGCGCAGAAAATCTGCCTGGCGGCGAAAGGGCCAGTGATGGACATGTTCAGCGATGCGCGCATGGGCAAAACTATCGATGCAAACAGCACGCTGCCGCTGGTCAATGATATTGCCGGCTCGCTCAGCCGCCATCCAGCCGCTTTGCTGAGCGTGGTGCGCCTAAAATCGCACGATGATTACACTTACCTGCACTCGGTGGCGGTCTGTGCGCTGATGCTTTCTCTGGCGGCACAGCTGAAGCTGGATCAGCATCAGACCAAACGTGCCGGGATGGCGGGGCTGCTGCACGACGTAGGCAAAGCGGCGGTGCCGCTGGCAATCCTCAACAAGCCTGCCAGGCTGACGGAGGAAGAGTTTGAGGAGATGAAGATCCATCCGGTGGCCGGCGCGGAGATCCTGCGTATCAGCGGTGCCGATGCAGATTTACAGGATGTGGCACTGCATCATCACGAAAAGATCAATGGCACGGGATATCCGCACGGGCTGCGCGGCAATGCGATTTCTCTGCTCGCCCGTATGGCTTCAATATGTGATGTCTATGATGCCGTCACCTCCGACCGTCCCTACAAAGCGGGCTGGAACCCGGCCAGTGCAATGCACCAAATGGCTAACTGGCACGGCCATTTTGATCGTAAGCTGCTGCACTCATTTGTCAAAGCGGTCGGTATCTATCCGGTTGGCTCACTGGTCAGGCTCTCCAACGGGCTGCTTGGCGTGGTGACCGAGCCGGGTGAACACTCGCTGCTGCAGCCGAAGGTGTGCATTTTCTGGTCGTTAAACAGCGGCAAACGGCTGACGCCGTATGAGGTCGATCTCGCCAGCCAGCACGCCTTGGAAAGCATTGTCGGGCCGGAAGAAGCCGGACACTGGCCGGGGATAGACGTCAACGCACTGTGGCAGAAAGCGGTTACTGCCTGATTTTCTGGCAGGATTTGGAAACCCTTCTATACTTAATGCTGATGTTGTCCGCACTGAGGGTCGACGCGGTAGGAAAACCACGATCCCTCTCGACGTCAGACGACAGGCAACTGCTCTACGCCGTCCCCGTCAGACCACGCAGTTACCCTCATTGCACAGCATCTTTCTGAACCATTAATCAGGAGGAATGTGTGACTAAACAAGCAGATTTCGTTCCCCCAATTAAGGCAGAAGCGCGCTACGCCTTCTTCTTTGACGTGGATGGCACACTGGCGGCGATTAAACCGCGCCCGGATGAGGTTTCTGTCCCTGCTGAGGTAGTGGCTGACCTTCAGCACCTGGCGCAAAGCTGTGATGCTGCGCTGGCGCTGGTTTCCGGCCGCCCGATAAGCGAACTGGATGCCCTGGTCGCTCCGGCGCGTTTTCCGCTGGCCGGCGTGCATGGTGCTGAGCGGCGCAATCTCCAGAATGAAACAACGCGCATTGCCCTTGACCCGGGCACTGTGACGATCCTCAGCCGTGAACTGGAGCAGGCGATAGCCGCTCTGCCGGGCACCGGGCTGGAGAGTAAAGGTATGGCGTTTGCCCTGCATTATCGCCAGGCACCGCAGTATCAGCAGGCGATTGAAACGCTGGCCGACTCGCTGGTGGCGCGTTTCCCCGAGCTGGTACAACAGCCGGGAAAATGCGTGGTCGAACTGAAGCCGCGGGGCGTGAACAAAGGCGCCGCGATTAACGATTTTATGCAACTGCCTCCGTTTGCTGGCCGTATCCCGGTGTTTATCGGGGATGATTTGACTGACGAAGCAGGTTTTGACGTGGTCAATGCCATGGACGGTATCTCAATTAAAGTCGGCTCTGGAGCCACCGCCGCGCGCGGACGTCTGGCTGATGTTGATGCCGTTTACCGCTGGCTGGAACAGACCCGAATAAAACTAGATCAAGACGCAACAACGTCGGTGAGGAGTCAAAGTTATGAGTCGCTTAGTAGTCGTATCTAACCGTATTGCCATTCCTGATGGCAGTAAGGCCAGTGCCGGAGGGCTGACCGTTGGCATTGTTGATGCCCTGAAGACCACCGGAGGCATGTGGTTTGGCTGGAACGGTGAGATCAATGAAATTGGAGAAGATGAAGAGCAATTGAACATGCTGGAGCAGGACGGTATTACTTATGCCTCCTTCGGCCTCGATCAGAATGATTACGATCTCTACTACCTGCAGTTTTCCAACGCGGTGCTCTGGCCTGCTTTCCACTACCGTCTCGACCTGGTGAATTTCCAGCGTGAAGCCTGGGACGGTTACTGCCGCGTCAACAAGCAGCTGGCACAGCGCCTGCAGCCGCTGCTGAAAGAAGACGATATTCTGTGGATCCACGATTACCACCTGCTGCCGTTTGCCGCCGAACTGCGCAAGCTGGGCGTGAATAACCGCATCGGCTTCTTCCTGCATATCCCGTTTCCGACCCCGGAGATCTTCAACGCGCTGCCGCCGCACGCCGACCTGCTGGAGATGATGTGCGAATACGATCTGCTGGGCTTCCAGACGGAAAGTGACCGCCTGGCGTTCCTCGAGAGCGTTTCACTGCTGACCCAGATGCCGAGCGAGGGCAAACAGCATCGCGCCTTCGGCAACCGCTTCACTACCGAGGTTTACCCGATCGGTATCGAACCTGACAGCATCAAAGAGATGGCAGAAGGGCCGCTACCGCCAAAAATGGTGGCGATGAAGAAAGACCTGGGCGATGCGCAAAATATTATCGCCTGCGAGCGACTCGACTATTCGAAAGGGTTGCCGGAACGCTTTCTCGCCTACGAGGCGCTGCTGGAGAACTATCCGCAGCATCATGGCAAAATCCGCTACTCGCAGATTGCACCCACCTCACGCGGCGACGTGCAGGCTTACCAGGATATCCGTCATACGCTGGAAACTGAAGCGGGCCGTATTAATGGTAAATATGGCACGCTGGGCTGGACGCCGCTCTACTACCTCAATCAGCACTTTGACCGCCGCCTGCTGATGAAAATCTTCCGCCTGACGGATATCGGGCTGGTGACGCCGCTGCGTGACGGCATGAATCTGGTGGCGAAGGAGTATGTCGCCGCGCAGGATCCGGATGACCCGGGCGTGCTGGTGCTGTCGCGCTTTGCCGGTGCCGCTAATGAGCTGACCTCGGCGCTGATCGTCAATCCTTATGACCGCGATGATGTGGCGGCGGCGCTTAATCAGGCATTGACCATGTCACGTACCGAAAGGATCTCGCGCTACAACGACATGATGGCGGTGCTGCGCAGCAATGACATTACCCACTGGCGTGAGAGCTACCTGCGTGATTTGCAGGCGCTGCCGCAGGATGGCCGGGTAAAGAGCCAGCAGAGTAACGTGACTTCCTTGCCAAAACTGGCCTGAAACATCGGTCCAGTGTAAACAAGATATCTGACCAGCAGGGGCTGCGGCCCCTGATTTTCTTTACCCCGCTTTAACCAATCCTCACGCTGCTTAACGCTTCTCTGACGCAGTTTGGAGAAAAAACGCCCACTTACTTCAGAAAAAACATAAGAAAGCTACTTTTCCCTAAAGGTTGGCGCCAGTCTGCCGATACTAAAATAAGTAATTACCCGAAAAATCCGAAAAACATTCACACTTCTTATGTAATGCCTATTTACATCTACAGGCATTAGCTGAACATCAGGCGCCGCCTGCTTACAAATCGCTATCACTCCATTGCAAAAACCTGACCTTTGTCACATTTTTACCTTCGAATAGCTTTCGTATATTCACCGTAAGTAACTACCTGAAGGTGGTGTAAAACACCTTATTTAAAGTATAAAAGTCTTATAAATAGTCTTATTTATGAATTTTATGCTGCCATGTGCCGCTTCGCTGCTCTCCTTGCGTTTATAATTCCACGCGCGTTCATTTTCGTTCGAAGATGGTTACTTACAGTGCGGAATTTACAAAAACTGACCGAAATGATTAGTTAGTGAGCTAATCAACAGGGTTGCTGATGGTTTTTTCGGAATTATTTGCCTTAAAAGTGTGATCTAGATCACACTTTATCTAAAATTTGGGTAGGCTCTCGTTGTATGTCGAAATCAGAGGGGATAGAGTTGCCTTGTTTTCGGAATAGTCTTAATAGAATGTAACAAAAAATCACGGATGAAGTCTGGGATAGAGAGGGCTCAGGAATGGCCACTGGCAAAATGAGTTCATGATTATTTCCTGGCTTGGTTTCTGCGAAAAACAAGACAGCCTTAGCAAGCATTTGGCTTCTGCCACTAAATTTTTGCCATCTTTAGATTTACCAACCAGCAACCATGGTAGCGGCATTGACCGCACACGTTAAAAGTAGTGTCAGTCAGGATGGAAAAAAATGGGTACATCAGAATTACTCAAACATATTTACGACATCAATTTGTCTTATTTATTGCTTGCACAACGTTTAATTAACCAGGAAAAAGCTTCGGCCATGTTTCGGCTGGGCATCGATGAATCAATGGCCGATGCTCTGGCAGGTCTGACATTGCCTGAAATGGTCAAGCTGGCGGAAACCAATCAGCTGGTTTGTCAGTTCCGTTTCACCGATCACAATTCGATTAGCCGTTTGACTCGTGAATCTCGTGTGGATGATTTGCAGCAAATCCATACCGGTATCCTGTTATCCAGTCGTTTATTACGTGATGTCTCAAAAGATGACGAGACACCGAAAAGAAGGGCGGCGAGCTAATGAGCGAAAAAAGTATTGTTCAGGAAGCGCGTGACATTCAGCTGGCGATGGAATTAATCACGCTGGGTGCGCGCCTGCAAATGTTAGAGAGTGAAACACAGCTGAGCCGCGGCCGCTTAATTAAGTTATATAAAGAGCTGCGTGGAAGCCCACCCCCAAAAGGCATGCTGCCGTTCTCGACTGACTGGTTTATGACGTGGGAGCAGAATATCCATGCTTCGATGTTCTGTAACGCCTGGCAGTTCCTGATCAAAAGCGGATTATGCACCGGCGTTGAAGCGGTGATTAAAGCCTACCGTTTATACCTCGAGCAGTGTCCGCAACAGGACGAGGGCCCGCTGTTGGCGCTGACGCGCGCCTGGACCCTGGTCCGGTTTGTTGAAAGCGGTATGCTGGAATTAGCCGGCTGCAAATGCTGCGGTGGCAGCTTTATTAACCACGCACATCAGCCTGTTGGCAGCTTCACCTGCAGCCTTTGCCAGCCGCCGTCCCGAGCGGTAAAAAGACGTAAACTTATCGCAGAATCTGCCGATAACAATTCACAACTGCTGGATGAACAGGTTAAACAAGCCGTTTAATAGTGTTCGCCACGTGGAGTGAATCCAGCAGCGGTCTTTGACCGCTGCTTTTTTTTTGCCCCACGCCTGGCGATGCGCCTGCCGAATTCTGGCTTAACTTCCACCCACACGTTTACAGCGTAAGGATTTTTCGTGCTGATTATATTGGGTTATATCCTTGTCCTCGGATCGGTGTTGGGCGGCTTCGCAATGGTCGGCGGCCACCTTGGCGCACTCTATCAACCGTCGGAGGTGCTGATTATTGTCGGCTCCGGCATTGGCGCATTTATTGTCGGCAACAACGGCAAGGCGATTAAAGCGACGCTTAAGTCGCTGCCGCTGCTGATGCGCGGCTCGAAATATAACAAGTCGGTGTATATGGATCTGATGGCGCTGCTCTATCGCCTGATGGCCAAATCGCGCCAGCAGGGGATGCTGTCGCTGGAGCGCGATATCGAAAATCCGCAGGAAAGTGAGATTTTTGCTAATTACCCGCGCATTCTTGCCGATAAAAGATTAGTGGACTTTATTACCGACTATTTACGCCTGATGGTCAGCGGCAATATGAATGCCTTTGAGATTGAAGCGTTGATGGATGAAGAGATTGAGACCTACGAGCACGAGTGCGATGTGCCGGCAACGGCGCTCGGAACGATGGGCGACTCACTGCCGGCGTTTGGTATCGTGGCCGCGGTAATGGGGGTGATTCACACCCTGGCCTCTGCGGATCGCCCGGCGGCTGAGCTCGGTGCGCTGATCGCCAACGCGATGGTCGGCACCTTCCTCGGTATTTTGCTGGCTTACGGTTTTATCTCCCCGCTCTCCGGGGTGTTACGCCAGAAGTGTGCCGAGACCACCAAGATGATGCAGTGCATTAAGGTGACGCTGCTCTCCAGCCTGAACGGTTATGCCCCGCAGATCGCGGTGGAGTTTGGTCGTAAGACGTTGTACTCAACGGATCGACCGTCGTTCAGCGAGCTGGAAGAGCACGTTCGTAATGCGAAATCCAATAAGCAGACTTCGGATCAAGACGCATGAAGCATAACAATCACCCCATTGTGCTGGTAAAGCGAAAAAAGTCGAATAAGCATGCCGGCTCGCACGGCTCGTGGAAAATCGCCTATGCCGACTTTATGACGGCAATGATGGCCTTTTTTATGGTGATGTGGCTGATTTCTATCTCAAGTCCTCAACAGTTGATTCAGATTGCCGATTACTTTAAGACGCCGCTGAAAGTGGCGCTGACCGGCGGCCAGCGCAGCAGCGACAGCTCCAGCCCGATCCCCGGCGGCGGTAAAGATCCGGTCGAGAAGCAGGGTGAAGTGCATAAAGTGGTCGATATGGATGCGCAGAAGCGCAAGCTGGATGAAATTCGTCTTAACCGCCTGCGGGAAAAGCTCGACCAGCTGATTGAGGCTGACCCGCGCCTGCGAGCGCTGCGCCCGCATCTGATTATTAACATGGTGGAAGAGGGGCTGCGTATCCAGATTATCGACAGCCAGAACCGCCCGATGTTTAAAACCGGCAGCGCCGAAGTGGAGTCCTATATGCGTGACATCCTGCGTGCGATTGCCCCGATTCTGAATGATATCCCCAACCGGATTAGCCTGGCGGGACATACCGACGACTTCCCCTATGCCGGGGGGGAGCGGGGTTACAGTAACTGGGAACTCTCTGCCGACCGTGCCAACGCGTCCCGACGCGAGCTGATGCTGGGAGGACTGGACAGCGGCAAGATGCTGCGCGTGGTGGGCATGGCTGACACCATGAAATTGAAGAACCGGGGTGGCAACGATGCGGTTAACCGCCGCATCAGCCTGCTGGTGTTAAACCATGACACGGAAGCGCAGATCGAGCGTGAAAATGCCGAAAGTGACGCGGTACAGATTAGTGATGCAAGTAGCCTTAAAACGATAGCGGCACCGGAAGTTCCTTCTGATGCCAGCAAAAACCAAGACCCTCAACACTCACAGGCTGAGCCTGTCAGCGCGAATGCCCCGGTAACCTCGTTACCTGCGGCACCCGCACCGGCGGCCCAGACCGATCGCGACTCACAGCCGAGGTGATACCGTGAGCATGGATATCAGCGATTTTTACCAGACGTTCTTTGATGAAGCCGACGAATTGTTGGCGGACATGGAACAACACCTGTTGGGTCTTGACCCGCAGGAACCAGATTCGGAACAGCTTAACGCTATCTTCCGTGCGGCCCATTCGATTAAAGGTGGAGCGGGTACCTTTGGTTTTACTGTGCTACAGGAAACCACGCATATTCTGGAAAATATTCTCGACGGTGCGCGACGCGGCGAAATGCAGCTGAGCACCGATATCATCAACCTGTTTTTGGAAACCAAAGATATTATGCAAGAACAGCTGGATGCGTATAAGACTGCCTCGGAACCCGATGCGGCGACGTTTGCCTATATCTGTCAGGCGCTGCGTCAGCTGGCGCTGGAAGCCAAAGGTGAGGTTCCGGCCCCTGCGGTGGCGACTGACGCTGCTCCGGCTGTGGCGGTTGCTGCCAGCGGTCTGCGGATCAAACTGACCGGCCTGAAAGCGGGCGAAGCCGACCTGATGCTGGAAGAGCTGGGCAATCTGGGTACGGTTTCCGCAGCCGTTAAGGGCGAGAATACGCTCGAAGCCTCACTGGATTCCTCAGTGGGTAAAGACGATATCGTCGCGGTGCTGTGCTTCGTTATCGACGAATCGCAAATCCACTTCCCTGAAGCTGAGGTGGTGGATATCAGCGCTGCGGCGGCTGCTCAGCCGGTCGCTGAACCGGTCGCTGCGGTGACCAGCGCCGAGCCGGAACTGGCCAGCGTGAGCGAGATTGCTCCGCTGAAGCGCGAAGCGGCGAAAAAGCCTGCTGCTCCGAAGGTGAATGAATCAACCAGTATTCGCGTAGCGGTTGAGAAGGTCGATCAGCTGATCAACCTGGTTGGCGAACTGGTCATTACCCAGTCAATGCTGGCGCAGCGCTCAGGCGAGCTGGACCCGGTCAATCATGGCGACCTGCTGAACAGCATGGGCCAGCTGGAGCGCAACGCGCGCGACCTGCAGGAGTCGGTGATGTCGATTCGTATGATGCCGATGGAGTATGTCTTCAGCCGCTTCCCGCGCCTGGTGCGCGACCTGGCCAGCAAGCTGGGTAAAGAAGTCGAACTGACGCTGATGGGCAGCTCGACCGAGCTGGATAAGAGCCTGATCGAACGCATTATCGACCCGTTAACGCACCTGGTGCGTAACAGCCTGGATCACGGGATTGAAACGCCGGAAAAACGCCAGGCAGTCGGCAAGCACGCGGTGGGCAACCTGACGCTGTCAGCGGAACACCAGGGCGGCAACATCTGCATCGAAGTGACCGATGACGGTGCCGGTCTGAACCGCGAACGTATTCTCGCTAAAGCGCTCTCTTCCGGCCTGCCGGTCAGCGAGTCGATGAGCGACGAAGAGGTTGGCATGCTGATCTTCGCCCCGGGCTTCTCCACCGCCGAGCAGGTGACTGACGTCTCCGGTCGTGGCGTGGGCATGGACGTGGTGAAACGTAACATCCAGGAGATGGGCGGCCACGTTGAGATCTCCTCGAAGCAGGGCAAGGGCACGACGATCCGTATCCTGCTGCCGCTGACGCTGGCAATCCTTGATGGCATGTCGGTGCGCGTAGCCAACGAAGTGTTTATCCTGCCGCTGAATGCGGTGATGGAGTCCCTGCAGCCGCTGGCGGATGACCTGAAAGCGCTGGCGGGCGGTGAACGCGTGCTGGAAGTGCGCGGCGAATATCTGCCGCTGGTTGAGCTGTGGAACGTCTTTGAAGTGCAGGGTGCGAAAACCGAAGCGACGCAGGGCATTGTGGTGATCCTGCAGAGCGCCGGTAAACGCTACGCGCTGCTGGTCGATCAGCTGATTGGCCAGCACCAGGTGGTAGTGAAAAACCTGGAAAGCAACTATCGCAAAGTGCCGGGCATCTCCGCCGCCACCATCCTTGGCGATGGCAGCGTGGCGCTGATTGTAGACGTCTCTGCACTGCAGTCTCTGAACCGTGAAAAGCGTGTGGCGGGAGCCGCAGCCTGACAATAACTGATTAAGGGTAGCATTATGACTGGAATGGCCACTGTCACTAAACTCGCCGGCGAAACCGTGGGTCAGGAGTTCCTGGTGTTTACGCTGGGTGACGAAGAGTACGGGATTGATATCCTCAAGGTGCAGGAGATCCGCGGTTACGATCAGGTCACGCGCATCGCCAACACCCCGGCGTTTATCAAGGGTGTCACCAACCTGCGCGGCGTAATCGTACCGATTATCGACCTGCGTATTAAGTTCGCCCAGCCGGACGTCGACTATAACGACAACACCGTGGTGATTGTCCTTAACCTGGAGCAGCGCGTGGTGGGCATCGTGGTGGACGGCGTGTCTGACGTGCTGTCGCTGACGCAGGATCAGATCCGTCCTTCCCCGGAGTTCGCCGTGACTATGTCCACCGAGTATCTGACCGGTCTGGGCGCGCTCGGCGAGCGTATGCTGATTCTGGTGGACATCGAGAAGCTGCTGAGCAGCGAAGAGATGGCGCTGATGGATACGCTGCGCAGCGCATAATATTCAGCAATAACGATTGCGTAAGGGGTGGCCGTATTTTGGGTCACCCCTTTTTTTTGTAGTGATAACTCACATTGCTTTGCCTTAAGTGCAGGGAGGAGAGGACTAAGATCTTTTAGTTACTTAACTTTGCGCATCATAAAGTTCTCCGCCGGGGAACCGATACCATTAGACGTTATTCTATTCATCATACATACCAAGGGTTTCTTATGTTCACGCGGATTAAAGTCGTCACCAGCCTGATTATGGTTCTGGTGATTTTCGGCACGTTACAGTTAGCTTCTGGCGGCTTGTTTATCAATGCGCTGACTCACGATAAAAACAGCTTTGCGGTATCTCAGGCCGCCAGCGATAACGTGGCGCTGTTTACCGACGCCTGGGTCACGCTGAACCAGACGCGCATTACGCTCAACCGCGGCATGCTGCGCCTGCAGAGCGAAGCGGCCAACTCGGGCAGCAGCGCCTCCCTGAAGATGCTCAGTGACCAGGCCAAACAGCAGCTTGCGCTGGCGGCTAAAACTTACGCCGCTTATCAGGCCCTGCCGGAAACGCCGGGCATGAACAGTCAGCTGGTTGAGCGCCTGGAGCAGAGCTATGACGTTTACGTGCAGACGCTGACGCAGATGATCCAGCTGATGGATGACAAACAGCTGGATGCGATGTTCAAAATGAATATCGAAGCGAAGCAGAAAGTGATGCAGAGCACCTATGTCCAGTGGCGTGACCAGCAGGCAACGTTGAGCAAGCAGGGCGCGGCGCAGAACGAGAAAGCCTACGAGCAGATGCTGTGGCTGATCTCTGGCGTTATGATTCTGGTGGTGGCGCTGATCGTGCTGTGCTGGTATGGCCTGCGTAACATCTTGATCCGCCCGCTGCAAAGCAGCATTGCGCACATCAGGAGTATTGCAGAGGGTGACCTGACGCAAAATATCGTTGCGGTCGGGCGCAACGAAATGGCGCAGCTGGCGAACAGCCTGCATGAGATGCAGCAGGCGCTGGTGAAGACCGTCAGCGTCGTGCGCGATGGTTCAGACGCGATTTACACCGGCGCCAGCGAAATCTCTGCGGGTAATAATGACCTGTCAGCGCGCACTGAAGAGCAGGCTGCCTCGCTGGAGCAGACCGCTGCCAGTATGGAGCAGCTGACCGCGACGGTGAAGCAGAATGCTGAGAACGCCCGCCAGGCGTCACAGCTGGCGCTGAATGCCTCCGAAACGGCACAGAAGGGTGGCCGGGTGGTCGATGGCGTGGTGAAGACCATGAACGATATTGCCGGGAGCTCGAAGAAAATTGCCGATATTATCAGCGTTATTGACGGTATCGCTTTCCAGACCAATATCCTGGCGCTGAATGCCGCGGTGGAAGCGGCCCGTGCCGGGGAGCAGGGGCGTGGCTTTGCGGTGGTGGCGGGCGAAGTGCGTAACCTCGCCCAGCGCAGCGCCCAGGCGGCGAAGGAGATCAAAGGATTGATCGAAGACTCGGTAGCGCGCGTCGATACCGGCTCACAGCTGGTCGGCAGCGCGGGTGAAACCATGACCGATATCGTCAATGCGGTGACCCGCGTCACCGATATTATGGGCGAAATCGCTTCGGCTTCTGATGAGCAGAGCCGCGGCATCGACCAGGTCGGCACCGCCGTCACCGAGATGGACCGCGTGACGCAGCAGAATGCCTCGCTGGTGGAAGAGTCCGCCTCGGCGGCCGCCTCGCTCGAAGATCAGGCCAGCCGTCTGACCCAGGCGGTGGCGGTGTTCCGCATTGCGCGCCAGCAGGCGGCCCCGGTTGCTGTGCTAAAGCGCCCGCTGCTGAATAAGCCCAGCGCTAAGCCCGCTAACCCGGTGAGCAACGACGGTCATTGGGAAACGTTTTAATTCCGTATCCCAAACGGGTCGGGCATGCCCGACCCCTACACGTAATACGTAGGGTCGAGGCATGCCCGCCCTCTACACGTAATATGTAGGGCCGAGGCATGCCCGACCTCTACACGTAATACGTAGGGTCGAGGCATGCCTCGACCTTAATCCATCCCAGCGCCATAAAGATCCCCCCGCGATTGCCGATAACAGCAGCCTTAACCGATTAATAAGGAACATTATGTTTAAGCGTATGAAGGTCGTTACCAGCCTGATAGTGGTGCTGGCATTTTTTGGTTCATTACAGTTAATCACCGGCGGCCTGTTCTTCCAGGCGCTGAAAGGCGACAAAGATAATTTCGCCGTCTCCCAGCAGCTGCGGCTGCAGCAGTCCGCCCTCAACCAGTCCTGGATCGCTCTGATTCAGGCACGTAATACCCTCAACCGTTCCGGGATCCGCTACATGCTGGATGCTAATCATATGGGCAGCGGCGACAGCGTTAAACAGCTGCTGGCGGCGGCGCAGGAACAGCTCAATATCGCAGAGAAAAGCTACGCCACCTGGGACTCTCACCTGTCGCAACAGGGCAAAAGCGCCGAAAACGTGCGCGCTATTCAGGAAAACTACCGCATCCTGCACGACGCGCTGGCGCAGCTGATCCAAGTGATGAACGACGGCAAGATTAGCGAATTCTTCGATCAGCCAACCCAGCGTTATCAGGATGGTTTCAGCCATGCCTATAACAGCTGGCTGAGCAAAAACGATGCGCAGGCGCAGGCCGGTGCGGACCAGAATCTGCATGCCTTCAATCAGGCGATCTGGGTGCTGGTTATCGTGCTGGTGGTGTCACTGCTGGCAATTGGCGGGGTGTGGAGCGGCATCCGTCATATCCTGCTGCTGCCGCTGCAGAGCAGCATCGGTCATATCCGGCGTATTGCCAGCGGCGATCTGACGCAGCCCATTACCGTAGAGGGGCGTAACGAGATGGCGCAGCTGGCCGCCAGCCTGCAGCATATGCAGCAAGAGCTGGTGCGCACCGTCAGCGTGGTGCGCGACGGCTCTGATGCCATCTTTACCGGCGCCAGCGAAATCGCCGCCGGCAATAACGACCTCTCTGCGCGTACCGAACAGCAGGCCGCCTCGCTGGAGCAGACCGCGGCCAGCATGGAGCAGCTGACCGCCACGGTGAAGCAGAACGCCGAGAACGCCCGCCAGGCCTCACAGCTGGCGTTGAGCGCCTCTGAAACCGCACAGAAGGGCGGCAAAGTGGTGGATGGCGTGGTGAAAACCATGAACGACATCGCCGGCAGTTCGAAGAAAATTGCCGATATCACCAGCGTCATCGATAGCATCGCCTTCCAGACCAATATTCTGGCCCTCAATGCCGCGGTAGAAGCGGCGCGTGCCGGGGAGCAGGGGCGCGGCTTTGCCGTGGTCGCGGGCGAAGTACGTAACCTCGCCCAGCGCAGCGCGCAGGCGGCGAAGGAGATCAAAGGACTGATCGAAGACTCGGTATCCCGCGTCAACACCGGCTCGGTGCTGGTGGAGAGCGCCGGTGGAACCATGAGCGATATCGTCAATGCGGTGACCCGCGTCACCGATATCATGGGCGAAATCGCTTCGGCTTCTGACGAGCAGAGCCGCGGCATCGACCAGGTCGGCACCGCCGTCACCGAGATGGACCGCGTCACGCAGCAGAATGCCTCGCTGGTGGAAGAGTCCGCCTCGGCGGCCGCCTCGCTCGAAGAGCAGGCCAGCCGACTGACCCAGGCGGTCGCCGTGTTCCGCATTGCGCACCAGCAGGCGGCCCCGGCTGCCGTGCTAAAGCGCCCGCTGCTGAATAAGCCCAGCGTTGAGTCCGCTAACCCGGTGAGCAACGACGGTCATTGGGAAACGTTTTAATTCCGTATCCCAAACGGGTCGGGCATGCCCGACCTCTGCACGTAATACGTAGGGTCGGGCATGCCCGACCCCTACACGAAATATGTAGGGTCTATGTAGGGTCGAGGCATGCCTCGACCTTAATCCATCCGAGCGCCATAAAGATCCCCCCGCGATTGCCGATAAAACACAGCAGTAGCTATCCAACTGGGGAAAGGTATGTTCAAGAGTATGAAAGTGGTAACCAGCCTGGTGCTGGTTTTGGTTTTGTTTGGTTCTTTACAGTTGATTTCGGGCGGGCTGTTTTTCCAGTCTCTGAAAGGAGATAAGGAAAACTTCGCGCTGACTCAGCAGATTCGCCTGGAGCAGGCCAATCTTACCGCCGCATGGATAGCACTGGTTCAGACACGTAATACGCTTAACCGCGCCGGGATCCGCTATCAGCTGGATGCCAGCAATAACGGCAGCGGCGCCACGATCCCGGAACTGGTTGCGCTGGCGAAAAGCCAGCTGACCACCGCAGAAACGCAGTTTGCTGAGTACACCAAAGAGTTACCGCCGGATGTCGTGGCACTGCCGCACGTTCAGGCCGTGAGCGAGCACTATAAAATCCTGCATGACGCGCTGGTTGAGCTGAGCGACATGCTGGCCAAAGGTGACTTCAAAGGGTTTGTCGACCAGCCTACTACCGGTTTCCAGAACGGTTTTGAAGCGGCCTATGACAACTGGCTGAAAAATACCGATGCCCTGCTGTCGGCGGGTGCCGAGCAGAACGAGCGCGCTTATCACCAGGCTATCTGGGTGCTGCTGATTATTCTGCTGGTTTCCGTCGCCACCATCGCGCTGGTGTGGAGCGGTATCCACCACATTCTGCTGCGTCCGCTGAAACAGAGCATCGAGCATATCCGCTGTATCGCCAGCGGCGACCTGACGCAGAGTATTGAGGTGACAGGGCGCAACGAGATGGCGCAGCTGGCCTCCAGCCTGCATCACATGCAGCAGGAGCTGGTAAAAACCGTTAGCGACGTGCGCGATGGTTCCGATGCCATCTTTACCGGCGCCAGCGAAATCGCCGCCGGCAACAACGACCTCTCTGCGCGTACCGAAGAGCAGGCCGCCTCGCTGGAGCAGACCGCTGCCAGCATGGAGCAGCTGACCGCGACGGTGAAGCAGAACGCCGAGAACGCCCGCCAGGCGTCACAGCTGGCATTGAGCGCCTCTGAAACCGCACAGAAGGGCGGCAAAGTGGTGGATGGCGTGGTGAAAACCATGAACGACATCGCCGGCAGTTCGAAGAAAATTGCCGATATCACCAGCGTCATCGACGGCATCGCCTTCCAGACCAACATTCTGGCCCTCAATGCCGCGGTAGAAGCGGCGCGTGCCGGGGAGCAGGGGCGTGGCTTTGCCGTGGTGGCGGGCGAAGTGCGTAACCTCGCCCAGCGCAGCGCGCAGGCGGCGAAGGAGATCAAAGGGCTGATTGAAGACTCGGTATCCCGCGTCAACACCGGCTCGGTGCTGGTGGAGAGCGCCGGAGAGACGATGACCGATATCGTCAATGCGGTGACCCGCGTCACCGACATCATGGGCGAAATCGCCTCTGCCTCTGACGAGCAGAGCAAGGGCATCGACCAGGTCGGCACCGCCGTCACCGAGATGGACCGCGTTACGCAGCAGAACGCCTCGCTGGTGGAAGAGTCCGCTTCGGCGGCGGCCTCGCTCGAAGATCAGGCCAGCCGACTGACTCAGGCGGTCGCCGTGTTCCGAATTCGTAAAGAAAATGTCATCGCGGCCGTTAATAACAACAGGGGCAACGTTTCCCCGGTGCTGGCAGCACCCGCGGCGGCGCGTAAAGCGTTACCGGCAGCCAGTTCAGACGAGCATTGGGAAACATTTTAATACGTCACAATAAGGTCGGTCGGCCGAAATAGCCGGTCTGCCAGTTAACGGGGCGACCGAAAAAGAGGGTCGACCCCTACAGTAGGGGCGGAGCGCTGTTGTGGTCCGCCCACGCAGAAACGTTGGGTTGAAGTTGGCAGGATGGCTACATGAAAAAAACGACGTTGTTAGCTCCACCGGAAACCGCAACGCTGCTGTCACAGATGGTGCAGCGTCTGCCGTTATCCGATACGCACTTTAAGCGTATCAGTCAGTTGATTTATCAGCGAGCTGGCATCGTCCTCGCCGACCACAAGCGGGAGATGGTTTATAACCGCCTCGTGCGCCGGTTACGTACGTTAAATATCGACGATTTTGGTCGCTATATGGCGCTACTGGAAACTGACCCGAACAGCGCGGAGTGGCAGGCATTTATCAATGCCCTGACCACCAACCTGACGGCCTTTTTCCGCGAGGCGCACCACTTCCCTATCCTGGCGGAGCACGCGAAGCGTCGCCCCGGCAGTTACAACGTCTGGTGTGCGGCGGCCTCCACCGGTGAGGAGCCTTACTCCATCGCCATGACGCTAGCCGAAACGCTGGGCACCGGTCCGGGTAAATTCCAGATCCATGCCACGGATATCGACACTCAGGTGCTGGAGAAGGCGCAGTCCGGCGTCTACCGCCAGGAAGAGCTGCGCACGCTGTCACCGCAGCAGATGCAGCGCTTCTTCCTGCGCGGCACCGGCCCGCATGAGGGCATGGTGCGCGCGCGTCCGGAGCTGGCAAATATGGTGAGCTTTGCCCAGCTTAACCTGCTGGCTAACGACTGGGCGCTCTCCGGCCCGTTTGATGTGATTTTTTGCCGTAACGTGATGATCTACTTTGATAAAGAGACGCAGGAGAAAATTTTACGGCGTTTTGTTCCGTTACTGAAACCAGGCGGCCTGCTGTTTGCCGGACACTCAGAAAACTTCAGCCAGATCAGTAAAGAGTTCTATCTGCGTGGCCAGACGGTCTATGGACTGACTAAGGAAAGATAATGAGTAAAATCAGAGTGTTGTGCGTTGATGATTCTGCCCTGATGCGTCAGCTGATGACCGAGATTATCAACAGCCATGCCGATATGGAGATGGTGGCATCCGCGCCGGACCCGTTAGTGGCGCGGGATTTAATCAAGCAGTTCAACCCGGATGTGTTAACGCTGGATGTTGAGATGCCGCGGATGGATGGCCTCGATTTTCTTGAAAAACTGATGCGCCTGCGTCCGATGCCGGTGGTGATGGTCTCCTCCCTGACCGGGAAAGGCTCTGAGATCACGCTGCGCGCGCTGGAGCTGGGGGCGGTGGATTTTGTTACTAAACCGTCGCTGGGGATCCGCGAAGGGATGCTGGCCTACAGCCAGATGATTGCCGATAAGGTGCGTGCCGCTTCCCGCGCACGTCTGCACACCCGTGGCCCAACGCCCGCGCCGGTGATGCTGAAAGCGGGCCCGCTGCTGAGTAGTGAAAAGCTGATTGCGATTGGCGCGTCGACCGGCGGTACCGAGGCGATCCGCCACGTGCTGCAGCCGTTACCGGCCACCAGCCCGGCGCTGCTGATCACCCAGCATATGCCGCCAGGCTTCACCCGCTCGTTTGCCGAACGTCTGAACAAGCTGTGTCAGATCACGGTGAAAGAGGCGGAAGATGGCGAACGTATTCTGCCCGGCCATGCCTATATTGCCCCGGGCGCGATGCACCTGGAGCTGGCGCGCAGTGGCGCAAACTACCAGGTCAAACTGAATGAAGGCCCGCCGGTGAATCGTCACAAGCCGTCGGTCGATGTGCTGTTTAACTCAGTGGCGCAGTACGCCGGTCGGAATGCCGTTGGCGTGATCCTGACCGGAATGGGTAACGATGGGGCTGCCGGGCTGCTGGCGATGAATAAAGCCGGTGCCTGGACCATCGCCCAGAACGAAGCGAGCTGTGTGGTATTTGGTATGCCGCGAGAGGCAATCGCCCTCGGGGGAGCCAGTGAAGTGGTGGATCTTCACCAAATCAGTCAGCACATGCTGGCAAAAATTAGCGCCGGACAGGCGTTGCGTATCTAACAACGCGGTCCTCGCGAGCGACAAAAAACGGGAGTAAGTATGGTCGATAAAAATATGCGGTTTCTGGTGGTAGACGACTTCAACACGATGCGTCGTATCGTCCGTAACCTGTTAAAAGAGCTGGGTTTCAACAACGTTGAAGAAGCAGAAGACGGCGTTGATGCGCTGAATAAGCTGCGCGCCGGGGGTTTTGACTTCGTGGTCTCTGACTGGAACATGCCCAATATGGACGGTCTGCAGCTGCTGCAAACCATTCGTGCGGACGCCACGATGAGCAAACTGCCGGTCCTGATGGTGACGGCGGAAGCGAAGAAAGAGAACATCATTGCTGCGGCTCAGGCGGGCGCCAGCGGCTACGTGGTTAAACCCTTCACTGCGGCTACCCTGGAAGAGAAATTAGGCAAGATCTTCGAAAAACTGGGTATGTAAGGAGCCAACATGAACGCAATTCCGAAACCAAATGTTGATGCTGCTTCGGCACAGGACATTATCTCCAAAATTGGTTCACTGACGCGGATGCTGCGCGACAGTCTGCGAGAGCTGGGTCTGGATCATGCTATTGCCGAAGCGGCAGAAGCGATCCCAGATGCCCGCGATCGCCTTGATTATGTGGTACAGATGACCGCGCAGGCGGCAGAGCGCGCGCTTAACTGCGTGGAGGCTGCACAGCCGCGTCAGACGGTGTTGGAAGATGGAGCGAAAACGCTGAAAGGGCGCTGGGATGAGTGGTTTGAAAATCCTATCGAACTGGCAGATGCCCGCTCGCTGGTTTCGGATACTCGTGGTTATCTCGACGAAGTGCCGCAGCATACCAGCTTCACCAACGCCCAGCTGATGGAAATCATGATGGCTCAGGATTTCCAGGATCTGACCGGGCAGGTGATAAAACGTATGATGGATGTGATCCAGGAGATTGAACGTCAGCTGCTGACGGTCCTGATGGAGAACATTCCAGACCAGAGTATGCGGGCGAAAAAAGATACCGACAGCCTGCTCAATGGTCCGCAGATTAATGCTGCGGCACCAAACGTGGTAGCCAGCCAGGACCAGGTCGATGACCTGCTGGACAGCCTCGGCTTCTGATATCCAGGGGCGGTACCCTACCGCCCCTCTATTGACTGTTTTTCCCATTCCGTAAATAACCCCCTAATTACACGTTTACTCGTGGCATTACCCCTGCGCGAATTTGGCATTCTAGCCTCAGTCAATCCGTACTGAAGGTTCGCCGCTGTGTCTCAGGATAGCGATGAGGAAAAAACAGAGTCCGCTACGGCTCACCGATTGGAAAAAGCCCGAGAAGATGGGCAGATTCCGCGATCGCGTGAGCTGACGTCGATCCTGATGCTGGTGGCCGGGCTAAGTATTCTCTGGGCTGGCGGCGAATGGATGGGGCGCAAACTCGGTGCTTTGGTGGCGGATGGTCTGGTATTTAACCACTCGGTGGTCAGTGATACCAGCCAGATGCTGCGCCAGATTGCCAACCTGCTGATGCAGGCGGTGATGGCTATCTTGCCGATGATGTTTGGCCTGGTGGTGGTGGCAATCGCCGCGCCGATGCTGCTCGGTGGCCTGGTCTTCAGCGGAAAATCAATTAAGTTCGACCCCGGCAAGATGAACCCGATCAAAGGGCTGGCGAAGCTGGTCTCCGCCCAGTCGGCAGCGGAGCTGCTGAAAGCAGTGCTTAAGGCCACGCTGGTTGGCATCGTTACCGGGCTATATATCTGGCACCACTGGGCGGAGATGCTGCGCCTGGTGAGTGAGTCGCCGGTGACCGCGCTGGCCGGGGCGCTGAACATGATTGCGATGTGCAGCATTCTGGTGGTGCTCGGGCTGTCGCCGATGGTGGGTTTCGACGTGTTCTTCCAGCTGTACAGCTACTTCAAGAATTTACGCATGTCGCGTCAGGATATTCGCGATGAGTACAAGCAGCAGGAAGGTGACCCGCACGTGAAGGGGCGTATCCGCCAGCAAATGCGTGCCGCCGCCCGCCGCCGCATGATGGCCGATGTGCCCAAGGCGGACGTGATTGTGACTAACCCGACCCACTATTCGGTCGCGTTGCAGTACGACGAGAAGAAAATGAGTGCGCCAAAGGTGCTGGCGAAGGGCGCAGGGGATATTGCTCTGCGCATTCGTGAGCTGGCGAAAGAGAATCGTATCCCGATCCTCGAAGCCCCGCCGCTGGCGCGTGCGCTGTATCGCCACAGTGAAATTGGCCAGCATATCCCGGGGCAGCTGTATGCCGCCGTGGCAGAAGTTCTCGCCTGGGTATGGCAACTCCGCCGCTGGAAAGTGGAAGGGGGGCTGATCCCAAAACGACCTGTTAAATTACCGGTGCCGGAAGCGCTGGACTTTGCTGGAGAAGAAAAACCTGATGTCTAATCTGGCCGCTAAATTACGGTTACCTGCCAACATGAAAGATACGCAGTGGAAGGTGTTGGCCGGGCCAATACTGATCCTGCTTATCCTGTCGATGATGGTGCTGCCGCTGCCGCCGTTCATCCTTGACCTGCTGTTTACCTTCAACATCGCGCTGTCGATTATGGTGTTGCTGGTGGCGATGTTCACCCAGAAAACGCTGGAGTTCGCCGCTTTCCCGACCATTCTGCTGTTCTCCACCTTATTACGCCTGGCGCTCAACGTGGCCTCCACGCGTATTATCCTGATGGAAGGCCACACCGGGGCGGCGGCTGCCGGACAGGTGGTGGAAGCCTTTGGTCACTTCCTGGTGGGCGGTAACTTCGCCATCGGTATCGTGGTGTTTATCATCCTGGTCATCATCAACTTTATGGTCATTACCAAGGGTGCCGGGCGTATTGCCGAGGTGGGCGCGCGCTTTGTGCTCGACGGGATGCCGGGTAAGCAGATGGCGATTGACGCCGACCTCAATGCCGGACTGATCGGCGAAGAGGAAGCCAAAAAGCGCCGTTCTGATGTGACGCAGGAAGCCGATTTTTACGGTTCAATGGACGGTGCCAGTAAGTTCGTGCGCGGCGATGCGGTGGCGGGGATCATGATTATGGTGATCAACGTGATCGGCGGCCTGCTGGTTGGGGTGGTGCAGCACGGGATGGATGCCGGACATGCGGCGGAAACCTATACCCTGCTGACCATCGGTGACGGCCTGGTCGCACAGATCCCGGCGCTGGTGATCTCCACCGCCGCCGGTGTGATAGTGACGCGCGTGGGCACCGATCAGGACGTGGGCGAGCAGATGGTCGGCCAGCTGTTCAACAACCCGCGCGTCATGATGCTGAGCGCCGGGGTGCTCGGCCTGCTTGGCCTGGTGCCGGGTATGCCAAACCTGGTGTTCCTGCTGTTTACCGCCGCGCTGCTGGGGCTGGCCTGGTGGATCCGCGGTAAAGAGATGCAGCCAAAAGCCGCCGCGACGCCGCAGATGGCCAAAGCCCCGCAGGAGAGCGCGGCCTCGGTCGAAGCCACCTGGGGCGACGTGCAGCTGGAAGATTCGCTGGGGATGGAAGTGGGCTACCGCCTGATCCCGATGGTCGACAGCGCGCAGGACGGCGAGCTGCTCGGACGCATCCGCAGTATCCGTAAGAAATTTGCCCAGGAGATGGGCTTCCTGCCGCCGGTGGTGCATATCCGTGACAACATGGATCTGACGCCGGCACGCTACCGCATTCTGATGAAGGGCGTTGAAATTGGCAGCGGGGATGCGTATCCCGGCCGCTGGATGGCGATTAATCCGGGCACGGCTGCCGGAACATTACCGGGTGAAGCCACCGTCGACCCGGCCTTTGGCCTGGCGGCGATCTGGATTGATAGCGCGCTGAAAGAGCAGGCGCAGATTCAGGGCTTTACCGTGGTGGAGGCCAGCACCGTGGTGGCAACTCACCTCAACCATCTGATTGGCCAGTACGCCAGCGAACTGTTTGGCCGCCAGGAGGCGCAGCAGCTGCTGGACCGCGTGACTCAGGAGATGCCGAAGCTGACTGAGGATCTGATCCCGGGCGTGATCACCCTGACTACGCTGCATAAAGTGCTGCAGAACCTGCTGGCCGAACGCGTGTCGATCCGCGATATGCGCACCATTATTGAAACCCTGGCGGAACACGCTGCGGTGCAGACCGATCCGCAGGAGCTGACCTCGGTGGTGCGCGTGGCGCTGGGCCGCGCCATCACCCAGCAGTGGTTCCCGGGCAATGGCGAAGTGCAGGTTATCGGGCTGGACTCAACGCTGGAACGTCTGCTGTTACAGGCGTTGCAGGGCGGCGGTGGGCTGGAGCCGGGTCTGGCTGACCGCCTGCTGGCGCAGGCGCAGAGCGCGCTGCAGCATCAGGAAGGGCTGGGGGCGCCGCCGGTGCTGCTGGTCAATCATCCGCTGCGTGCGCTGCTGGCCCGCTTCCTGCGCCGCACGCTGCCGCAGCTGATGGTGATCTCCAATATGGAGCTCACCGACAACCGCAATATCCGCATGACATCCACCATCGGGGGGCATTAATGAGGGCGTTATGGCTGTTACTGCTGCTGCCGGGCATCAGCCTGGCGGCGGGCGGTGCCTGGCATGCCAGCGCCACCGGCCCGGGCCTGCAGAATCGCGGCGTGCAGGCGTCGTCGCGCCCGCTGGCACCGTCTGAAGCGGTGAGCGGCGCAATGACCGAGGTCGCCTGGCGTTACGTGCTGAGCACGCCGGCTCCGGCGGGTTTGCAGGTCAGGCTCTGTGCGGAAAATCGCTGCGTGCCGATTGAGGGCGGCAGCGGGTCAACGCGTGGCTTAAGCAACGTGGCGGCAGGGGAAACATTACGCTTTATTTATCACGTAGAAGGGAAAGGGCGGGTATTTCCGGTAGTACGCGTGGTGAGTAATGAAGTGATGGTGAATTACCAGTAGGGGGCGACCTTCTTTTCCGGTCGACCCGGAATGTGGGCACGGGTCGACCAAAAAAAAGGGTCGACCCCTACGGTTGAATCCCGATTTTCGTAGGGGCGAGGCATGCCTCGCCCGCCGCGTTTACATCCGTTCTACCGTCTGAATGCCCAGGGTATCCAGACCCTGCTTCAGGGTTTTGGCGGTCAACAGCGCCAGGCGCAGACGGCTCTGCTTAGTGGCGTCATCTTCGGCATTCAGGATCGGGCAGTGCTCGTAGAAACCGGAGAACAGGCCCGCCAAATCGTACAGGTAAGCACACATCACATGCGGCATCCCGTCGCGCGCAACCTGAGTAATCACCTCTTCAAACTGCAGCAAACGCACGGCCAGGGCAGCTTCGCGCTCTTCGCTAATGCGCGTTTCGCCGCTGATGCCGTGTTCATCAATCCCGGCTTTACGGAACACCGACAGCACGCGGGTATAGGCATACTGCATATATGGCGCGGTGTTGCCTTCGAACGCCAGCATATTGTCCCAGTCAAAGATGTAGTCAGTGGTACGGCTTTTTGACAGATCTGCGTATTTCACCGCGCCGATCCCGACGATCTCCGCCAGCTGCTGCAGCTCGTCCGCTGGCATATCCGGGTTCTTCTCACCAATCAGCCTGGTGGCGCGGTCAACCGCTTCATCCAGCAGGTCGGAGAGCTTAATGGTGCCGCCCGCGCGGGTTTTAAATGGCTTACCGTCTTTGCCCAGCATCATGCCGAACATATGGTGCTCCAGCGGCAGTGAATCCGGGATATAACCGGCTTTACGCACGATGGTCCACGCCTGCATCAGATGCTGGTGCTGGCGTGAGTCGATGTAATAGAGCACGCGATCGGCTTTCAGCGTCTCGTAACGATATTTGGCGCAGGCGATATCGGTGGTGGTGTAAAGATAGCCGCCATCCTTTTTCTGGATGATCACACCCATCGGCTCGCCATCTTTATTTTTGTACTCGTCGAGGAACACCACGGTGGCGCCTTCGCTTTCAACCGCCAGCCCTTTGGCTTTCAGATCGGCGACAATGCCTGGCAGCATGTCGTTGTACAGGCTTTCACCCATCACGTCATTGCGCGTCAGGGTGACGTTCATGCGGTCATAAATTTTCTGGTTCTGCGACATGGTGATGTCAACCAGGCGTTTCCACATCTTGCGGCAGTATTCGTCACCGCCCTGCAGTTTGACCACGTAGCTACGCGCGCGCTCGGCAAAGGCCGGGTCTTCATCGTAGGTGCGCTTGGCTTCGCGGTAGAACACTTCGAGATCGGCCAGCGCGATCTCTTCGTGGTTCTCGTTCTGCTGCTTTTCGAGGAAGGCGATCAGCATGCCGAACTGGGTGCCCCAGTCGCCGACGTGGTTGGCGCGGATCACGTTATGGCCGAGAAACTCCAGCGTGCGCGCGGCGGCGTCACCAATGATGGTGGAGCGAACGTGACCCACGTGCATCTCTTTAGCGACGTTAGGGGCAGAGTAGTCGATCACCACGGTCTGCGGAGTGACATCCGCCACGCCGAGCTTCGGTGCCGCCAGCACGTTGTCGATCTGGCTGGCAACCCATGCCGGGTCAAGGAAGATATTAATGAAGCCCGGACCGGCAATCTCCACTTTCTGCGCAATTCCGGTGAGGTCCAGCTGCTCCAGAACCTTTTCTGCCAGCTGTCGCGGCGGCATGCCCAGCGATTTAGCCACGGCCATCATGCCGTTGGCCTGGTAATCACCAAACTGTGCTTTAGCCGACTGGCGCACCTGAGGCTCACAATTAGCCGGAGCACCCACTGCGATCATCGCCTGACTGACTTTATCTGAGAGAAGGGCCTGAATATTCACCGAGTTACCTTAATTTGCTGAAAGGTCAACGCTTGCGCGCTGGCCGTTGTCACGACGCCGCCCGCCGGGAAAATGACCGGGAATGGCAGCGCTAAAAAAGAAGGGGAAAAGTATACTGCATTTGATAACAAGTTATCCAGGAACCTGCGTTCCTGGATAACTTGTGCAGAGCAGGTGGGGATAACAGTGCTGTGAGGCTGTCATCCACAAAAAAGAGATATTAACGACGGCGATGGGGGCGGTGCGGGCTAGCGACAGTATTTTTTCCGTTCTGTACCTTCCAGTGGCGTACCAGAGCAAACCCCATCATCGCGATCAGCACGGCGACAAGCAATAACATAAGCATAGAGCTTTTCCTTGTGTGATGGTCGGGACAAATCTATAAGAAAGCAGAATAGCCTACAATCCACCCCTTTTGATTTAGGAATTGTCGCATTGTATAAATTTAACTAAACTAAAACAGAAAGTTAAAGGCTATTTTCTAAAAGAAAAGCTGGTACTAAACCAGCTGAAGCTGGATGAAAAGCCGGATAAACAGTCGAATTGTAGGAATAATTGCCTTAAGGCGATAAATTTCTATTGATTGAGATGGTACGCAATTCAGGTTGCCTTAAGTATGAAAGGTAAGCCTGGCTACAGTAAATGAAGGAAACAGTGATGTCTGAGCGCTTTGAAGCAGCAGAATTAAACGATCTGGCTAATGATTTACCCCGTTTTTTACACTCTCTTTACCATCTGGCGCAGCGTCTGGGGCTCGATCTCGCCGCGCTGGAAGTTGACCACATAGCGCTGAGGTGCAATCAGAACACCACCGCAGAGCGTTGGAAAGCGGGCCTTTTACGTCTGGGTACGCTGTTTTCCGAGAAGCAAATTGCGGGCAGGCCAATTGCATTATTCGAATTAACGCAACCGTTACAGGTGGGGCCGTGGCCGATAAGCATCATTGAACTACCGTGGCCCGGTCAGCGGCTCTATCGCCACGAGGGGTGGGAGCATATCGAAGTGGTGCTGCGCGGCGATGCCGACACGCTGGGGACGCGTGCGCTGGCGCTGATGGCCGATGAAGGCTTGATCCAACAGGGCATTTCAGTGAAAAGCAGCGCGCCGCATGGGGAAGGTGAGCGGCTGCCCAACCCGACGCTGGCGGTGACTGACGGCCAGGTGACCATCAAGTTCCATCCGTGGAGCCTGAAGGAGATTGTGGAGAGCGAACGCGAAGCTTAGCGACCGATAGCCAGCGCCAGCGTCATGCGGCGCAGGGCCTCGTTTAACAGGTCGCGCTGACAGCCAAAGTTGAAGCGCACAAACTTGTCATCGCCGAAGTCGCGCCCGGCCGAGAAACCCAGCCCGTGTTTTTCAAAGAACAGCGCCGGGCTGGCTACGTTGAGCTGGCTGGCGTCAATCCAGCCGAGGTAACTGCCTTCCGGCGCGACCATGCTCATGCCCGGCAGTGTGTTAACGTGCTGCACCAGCGCATCGCGGTTGCTGCGCAGATACGCCAGCTGCGCCTCCAGCCACGGCTGACCGTCGCGCCAGGCCGCGGTGGCCGCGACCAGCGCCAGCACGTCGACGTCCGGCACAATGCCTTTACGCTGCTGGTTAAAACGTTCACGCAGTTCACGGTTGGGGATAATGGCCAGCGATGCGCCCAGCCCGGCGATATTGAAGCTTTTTGACGGCGACAGCAGGGTTACTGAGCGCTGCGCGGCGTCTTCGCTCAGGCTGGCGAACGGAATATGCTCTACCCCCGGTTCCAGCAGCAGGTCACAGTGGATTTCATCCGAACAGACCAGCAGGTCGTGGCGCTGGGCAAACCGCAGCTGGGCTTCCAGCTCAGCGCGGCGATAGACGGTGCCGCCGGGGTTTTGTGGGTTGCACAGCATCAGCAGCTTCTCGTTGCCGGTCAGCTGCGCGTCCAGCGCGTCAAAATCCACTACCCAGCGCTGCTCTTGCAGCACCAGCGGGGCATTGATCTGATCTCTGGCGGCGAGCGAAGCCGCGGAACGAAACGGCGGATAGATTGGGGTGGGGGCCACGGTGCCCTGATGGGCTTCGGTAAAGGCACGCACGCATAGATTAAGCCCGGTTACTACGCCGGGAAGAAACACTAACCATTCCGGCTGGATTTGCCAGCCATAGCGGCTGCTCATACGCGCGATAATCACGTCAATCAGCTCTTCCTGCGGGAAGCCATAACCGAATATTCCGTGAGCCACCCGCTGCTGTAACGCGTCGATAATGCAGTCGGCAGAGCGAAAATCCGTATCCGCTACCCACAGCGGAAGGATATCCCGGTCACCATATTTTCGCCATTTCAGGCTATCGCTGTGACGGCGGTCTATCCGTTGGTCAAAACTGAATGCCATGATCATGTTTCCCGTTAAAATAAGTACCAGTGCAAGATAAGTTCAGACTAATCATCAGAGTATACATAAACAAACAGCCAGCAGTGATTAACCGGAGGATAGGATGCGAAAACTGGAAATATGCTGCTACGGGGTGGAGTGCGCAGTGACGGCAGAACGGGCGGGAGCCGACCGGATTGAGCTGTGCGCAGCCCCCGGCGAAGGGGGACTGACTCCGTCAGCAGGCGCACTGATTGCCGCGCGCCAGCGCGTATCGATTCCGGTTCACCCGATCGTACGCCCGCGCGGCGGCGACTTCTGCTACAGCGAGATTGAATTTGAGTTGATGAAGTCGGACATCGCTTTTATCCGCGAGCGCGGCTTCCCCGGGCTGGTGATCGGCCTGCTGGATGAAGACGGACATATCGATCTGGCGCGCATGCAGCAGGTCATGCGGCTGTGTGAGGGCATGAGCGTGACCTTTCATCGGGCGTTCGACCTGTGCCACAACCCACGCAGCGCGCTGGAACAGTTGACGGATCTCGGCGTGGCGCGCATTCTGACTTCAGGCCAGCAGCAGAGTGCAGAAAGCGGATTACCGCTGTTAAGGGAACTTAGCCGCATGACCTGCGGTCCGATTATTATGGCGGGTGCCGGCGTGCGCCTGAGCAATCTGCAAAAATTTATTGATGCCGGTCTGACTGAGCTTCACAGCTCGGCCAGTCAGCGAGTCTCTTCCCCGATGCGCTACCGCAAAGCCGGCGTGTCGATGTGTTCCGAAACGGAAATAGATGAATTCAGCCGCAGCTGCGTTGATGGCGACGTGGTGGCGGCAATGAAAAGCGTAATGTCGTTTGGCGCTCCCGAAAGAGTGGCCTGAGACAGCAGCCGATTTTGCCGCGCAGCACGCCGCACTCTGACGTGATGTTTGCAAGTACCAGACCCCAACCCCTTTGTTGGGGTTTTTTTTGTTCTCAACGCACGCAGATGATGCCGGATGACGCAAAAAACTTTTACACTCACTCTATCCCTAACCCGTGATGAGAGCCTTGATGAAGATTTTCGCTTGTACGTTAACGGCGCTGATGACTTTACTGGTGGCCCCGGCGGGATATGCCGCAGCAGCCTGCGCACCCGGCTCTCAGCAGGTGAACAATAACAACAGCCTGATGATGCTGGGCGGCACGGCAAAAGGCCCCATCAAACAGTTTGTGGTGGGGGAGTTTGGCAAAGATGTCGACCAGCAAAAGCGCATGCTCGGCCAGTTTGACCGCTGCGGAGCACTGCTGCGCGCCGATATCAGCTATGAGAAGCAGGAAGGGAATATGCAGATCAAGCTGGTACAGAATATCGAGCGCGTCGGGCAGGGCTGGCGCTCGGGCTATGATCTGGTGGTGTTTCAGCTAAAGGACGGCCAGCCGGTTGAGGTCAACCATAAGCAGGGCACCATCGACTATCACACCGGTAAGCGCGGCAGCATCACCAGTTCAACCGATAAATTTTTGCTGCAGGGTGAGGAAGGTTTTACGGAAACCACTAATCGCTTCGATGAGAAACAGCGCCTGGTGCGCAGCGTGTCGCGCGGCTCAGACCAAAATAGCAACGGGGCTTTCGACTACCGCTGGAATAATAACAATCAGCTGCTCTCTTCAAAATCGGAACGTAGCACCATGCAGTGGCGTTACGATAAGCAGGAGCGCGAGCTGAGCCTGACGACCAAAACCGACAATCCGCTCAGCAGTATGACCAGCGTCGACGAGTGCCAGCTGTGGGACGATCGCGGTAACTGTACCCTGAGCTACTCGCGCGAGATGGAAGTTTTTCCCAGTGGAATAGTGCGGCGCAATATTACCGCTGCCTACCGATTTGAGTATTGGGAATGAAAAGGGGACGGGCATGCCCGTCCTCTACGCAGATGTCAGGCTCGCGCCACTTGTACCCTGATTCAGGGCTTAGTGGCGACCAGCACCGCACGCAGCGGGGCCGGATAGCCTTCTACCGTTTTGCCCGGGTCGTTCGGGTCGAGGAACTCGGCGAGGGATTCGCTGGTCATCCAGTCGGTCCGGCGCTGTTCCTCGGTGCTGGTCACGGAGTAGTCCACAATCTTCACATCGACGAAACCACACTTTTCCAGCCAGTTTTTTAGCGCCCCGGTAGAGGGGATAAAGTAGACGTTGCGCATCTGCGCATAGCGTTCGCCCGGCACCAGCACCTGCTGGTCGTCGCCTTCCACCACTAACGTCTCCAGCACCAGTTCTCCGCCGGAAACCAGCTGGTTTTTCAGCTGAAACAGGTGATCCAGCGGTGAGCGGCGATGGTACAGTACGCCCATGGAAAACACCGTGTCGAATGCCTTCAGCTCCGGCAGTTGCTCAATGCCGAGCGGCAGCAGGTGGGCGCGCTGATCGTTACCCAGCAGCTTGCGCACGGCTTCGAACTGGCACAGGAACAGCTGCATCGGGTCGATGCCCACCACCAGCCTGGCTCCTGCGCCCAGCATGCGCCACATGTGGTAGCCGCTGCCGCAGCCGACATCCAGCACGGTGCGCCCGGCCAGGGAAGAGATATGCGGCAGGACGCGCTCCCATTTCCAGTCGGAGCGCCATTCGGTATCGATATTGACGCCATACAGCGAGAAGGGCCCTTTGCGCCACGGCATCAGATTGCGCAGCAATTTCTCAATACCGTCACGCTGGCGGGCGGTCAGATGGGGACTATCGGCACTGACGCCGTGAAGCAGGTCGAGGGTTTCCGGGGTGAGATCCGGCAGGTGTTCGACGGAGCGGTCCCAGTTCTTGAAGTGGCCGTGCAGCGACTCGCGCTGCCAGGCGGCGATCTGCCCTGGCAGCGTTTCCAGCCAGTGCGACAACGGGCTTTTGGCAATTAGTTGGTAAAAGTTTCCGAAATCCATCAGGCGTGACCCGCTTTTAAAGCAATTAAAGATCCAAAGTTAAAGCACTGGAACCACAGTTCGGCATGTTCGAAACCGGCGCTGTGCAGGCGCGATTTGTGGGTTTCCACGCTGTCGGTCAGCATCACGTTTTCCAGCATGCTGCGCTTCTGGCTGATCTCCAGCTCGCTATAGCCGTTAGCGCGTTTGAAGTCGTGGTGCATGTTAAACAGCAGTTCACCCACATCGGCATCGGCAAAGCTGAATTTCTCAGACAGCACCAGCGCGCCACCGGGCTTCAGGCCCTGATAAATGGTATTCAGCAGCTGCTGGCGCTCCTGCGGTTCAAGAAACTGCAGCGTGAAGTTGAGCACCACCATCGAAGCATTTTTAATCGGGATCTGGCGGATATCGGCTTCAATGACCTCTACCGGCGTGTCGGCACGGAAGGCGTCAATATGGCGGCGGCAGCGCTCGACCATCGCGGGGGAGTTATCCACGGCGATAATATTGCAGCCTGCGGCTTTGATGTTGCGGCGTACCGACAGGGTAGCGGCGCCCAGTGAACAGCCAAGGTCATAGACGGTTGAGTCCGGCTGTACAAAACGCTCGGCTAACATGCCAATCATCGAAATAATGTTGGAATAGCCGGGCACGGAGCGCTGAATCATATCGGGAAAGACTTCAGCCACGCGCTCGTCAAACGTCCAGTCGCCAAGTTTGGCAATTGGCGCGGAAAACAGCGTATCGCGGTTAGACATAATGGTAAGTCCGGAGAGGCTAACGGAAAGGGCATATTCTGGCAGAAAGCGGCGCGGGCTGCACCTTTTCTGCCAGTCTGAGGATTAATGCAGGGTGAAAACCAGGTCCCACGGCAGGAACACCAGATTGGTGACAACCATGCCAAACAGGGAGAGCAGCGTGAGGATCATGCCATTGCGGCGCCACAGCAGGGTCCGGCTGCGTAAGCCGTGAAAGTGCATCAGGCGACCGAGGAAAAACAGCACGCCGAGCAGATGCAGCAGGACCATGTCAGCGCCGTTCATCTCCATCATCACCAGCAGCATCACGGCAATCGGAATATTTTCTACCGCATTGCCGTGCACCCGAATGGCAAGCTGTAGATCAGAGACGCCGCCATCGCCAATGGAGACCCGGTACTGACGCCGCAGCTTCACCACATCCAGAGAAAATTTAATAATAAAAATCGCGCCAAGCACTACGTAGAGAGCACTGACCATCTCTCACTCCATGTTGTAAGAAATTTCTTGTGCGACAGGGTAGCGGACAAACCGCTCTCTGTCGCTATCAGAACAGTAACTCCTGCCGTGGCCAGTCGGGAGCATCCCCTACCTGCGGCAATGCCTGCTGGAGAGCAGGCCACAGATAACGCACCAGTTCCGGGGCAAAGCCCACGTCCGGGGTATGAATAAACAGCCACGGCTGGCCCGCATCGTACCACTGCGGCAGGCGTTCCAGCCAGGCGTTAAACCAGCCGAGATTAGCAGCCGGGTCGTCCCCGCCGATAAAGCGAATCATCGGGGCATCTGCCGTCATCAGCGCATGGACCGGTAGCTTTGGCTTCTTGCGCTGGGCTTCGATAATTTCGGCAGTAGAAGGCACGGCGCTGTGTACGCCTCGCGTATCCAGAATGACCCGGTTAACCCGGCGCTGGTGCAGGCCGCGGTTCAGGGCGCGCTCCGCTTCCCCTTTGGCAAAAAACTCCGGGTGGCGCACTTCAACCCCGTAGCGAAACTGCGCGGGCAGGCTATCGAGAAAGCCCCAGAGCACGGGCAGGTCGGCCGGGGAAAAGGCGGAAGGGAGCTGCAGCCAATATTGCCCAAGACGATCGGCCAGCGGCGCCAGCAGCGAGAAAAACTCGTTACACAGATCGCTGCACTGGCGCAGCGCCGCCTGGTGGCTGATGGTGGCCGGGAATTTAAAACAGAAGCGGAAATCATCATGGGTCATCGCCCGCCAGCGCTGCACCACTTCCGGGCGCGGCAGGGCATAGAGCGTGGTGTTGCCCTCAACGCAGTTAAAGTAGCGGGCATAATCCTCCAGGGTGCTCATCCCCAGTTTCTTCCATTGCGGGTGCTGCCACTGCGGCAGGCCGAGATAAAACGGCTTCATCACGTTTCCTGTGAGTGTTGACTGCGGGCGACTGTAACGCGGGGGGATAACGGTGTGCAAGGGAGAAAAGGACCGGTTCCCTCCGGTCCGCGCCATGCGGATTACAGTGCGGCGATCACCTCTTCAGACTGGCGAACGCGGGCAATGCGCGGGAAAATCCACTCGAAGCTGGCCTGGTGCTGCTCTGCCGTCGCCGTGCTGCAGATATCTTCCGCAATCACCAGGTTGAAGCCCAGCTCCCAGGCGTTACGCGCGGTAGATTCCACACCGATGTTGGTGGCAATGCCGCCCAGAACAATCGTGTCGATGCCGCGGCGACGCAGCTGAAGCTCCAGGTCGGTGCCGTAAAATGCGCCCCACTGGCGTTTGGTCACTTCCAGATCGCTGGCCTGCACGTTAAGCGCCTGTGGGTAACTCCACCAGTTTTCCGGCAGCGCGCCGCCCGCATGCTCAGCGTCCACCGGCTGCTTCAGCGCTTCGGCGAAATCAGCCGACCAGCCCACGCGCACCAGCACTACCGGTGCATTGACGGCACGGAATTTTGCGGCCAGTTTGGCAGAACGCGCGACCACATCGCTGGCAGCGTGCGGGGCATTACCGAAAGGCAGGATGCCTTCCTGCAGGTCGATCAATACCAGGGCAGTGGTTTTTGGGTTCAGTTTAAACATGACTTTCTCCGGTTCAGCAGGTGAAAAACAGCGAGAATACAAAGGAACCGACTATTTGTGCGACAATTTATGGCGATAAAGCGGGGGAGATTTGTTAGCGGGTATTTCTTAGCCTGCGAATAGCTACATGGGGAACCATTGTTCCCCATGACAGAGACTCAGGTATTTGCGGGCTAAACTTCGATGTCAAAAAGGGTTTCCTGCGGCTCACTCAGCGTGCCGTAACGCTGGAGCTCTTCGCGTAAGGATTGCCACCGCTCCTGATAAATACGGCGATTTCGCTCGGCCTGTTCGGCTTTGCTCAGGCTCCTGCGCTCTGTGGTACTTTCCTGTTTCAATAACATAGATTCCTGCCTCCCTTTGAATATCCATGCGGTAGCGGTAGTCTAACTCCACTGATTGTTTTTTCAACAGGTAATTGTAATAACGGCCCAGAGCGGGGCGGGCGGACAGCCAGAAAAGGATGCTGCACTGCCCGCGTTGCGCAAAATTGCGCATCACAGAGCCAATCCCCTGGATGAACAGGGCTTCAAGCTCTTCCCGGCTGTAGTGCATCGCGCTATAAGTGTCATAGCGCGCGCGTGGATGCAGGGCATACAGCGCCTGCCGGTCAAAAAAATTAACCATCCAGGCGGTGCGGAGCTGCTCAGGGCTGTACCAGTCAGCCAGCATCAGCCCGTAGTCGGCTAGGAACTCAACGTGGTATTCACTTCTGAGCCAGTCACTCTTGTGGACGTTAAGTAAATAGTGATGCCGACACCGCGGCGTAGGTGTCATTTTGCTGCCTTGTATTCTCATCATACGTTCCCTGTGCTGCGTTCATTTCCGGGTACTGAGCAGCGACACTAGCGCTGGCAGAGCCACGCCGCCAGTTGCTTTATTGACCGCTTGAAGGGACTGGAAAGCTGCTCGCGTTTTTTCTGCGCTGTTGCACTGATGACAGCACTTATCCTGTGAGGCGTTTTCCATTATAATGGCCGCCATTTTTCGCGGCAGCAGCGCTTCTCAGAGCAGGGTATTGATTAAAAATGCTGCACCCGCAGCGCTGTAGTTAAAAGGATATCGTTATGCGTACTGAGTATTGTGGACAGATCAACCTGTCTCATGTAGGCCAGCAGGTAACACTGTGCGGTTGGGTTAATCGCCGCCGCGACCTCGGCAGCCTGATCTTTATTGATATGCGCGACCGTGAAGGCATCGTGCAGGTGTTCTTTGACCCGGACCGTCAGGAAGCTTTCAAGCTGGCTTCTGAGCTGCGTAACGAGTTCTGCATTCAGATCACCGGCACCGTGCGTGCGCGTGATGAGAAAAACAAAAACGGTGACATGGCGACCGGTGAGATCGAGGTGTTTGCCACCGACCTGACCATCATCAACCGCTCCGAGCCGCTGCCGTTGGACTCCAACATGGCGAACAGCGAAGAAGCGCGTCTGAAATATCGCTACCTCGACCTGCGCCGCCCGGATATGGCCAACCGCCTGAAAGCGCGTGCCAAAATCACCAGCTTTGTGCGCCGCTTTATGGATGAGCACGGTTTCCTCGATATCGAAACCCCGATGCTGACCAAGGCCACGCCGGAAGGTGCCCGTGATTACCTGGTGCCAAGCCGCGTGCACAAAGGCAAATTCTATGCGCTGCCGCAGTCGCCACAGCTGTTCAAACAGCTGCTGATGATGTCCGGGTTTGACCGCTACTATCAGATCGTCAAATGCTTCCGTGATGAAGACCTGCGCGCCGATCGCCAGCCAGAATTTACCCAGATCGATGTTGAAACCTCGTTTATGACGGCGCCACAGGTGCGTGAAATCATGGAACGTCTGGTGCGCGAGCTGTGGCTCGACGTGAAGTCTGTCGATCTCGGCGACTTCCCGCAGATGACCTTTGCCGAGGCGATGCGCCGTTACGGCTCTGATAAGCCGGACCTGCGTAATCCGATGGAGCTGGTGGACGTTGCTGACCTGCTGAAAGACGTAGAGTTTAAAGTCTTCTCCGGACCGGCGAACGATGCTAAAGGACGCGTTGCCGCACTGCGCGTGCCGGGTGGCGCGCAGCTTAGCCGCAAGCAGATTGACGATTACGGCAAATTCATTGAAATCTACGGTGCCCGTGGCCTGGCGTATATCAAGGTGAACGAGCGTGCGAAAGGCCTGGAAGGGATCACCAGCCCGGTGGCTAAATTCCTGAGCGCGGAAATTGTCGACGCTATTCTGTCGCGCACCGCTGCCGCCGATGGCGATATGATCTTCTTCGGCGCTGACAGTGCCAAAGTGGTGGCCGATGCGCTGGGTGCACTGCGCCTGAAGCTGGGACGTGACCTGAAAATCACCGACGAAGCCGCATGGAAGCCGCTGTGGGTGATCGACTTCCCGATGTTTGAAGACAATGGCGAAGGCGGCCTGACGGCGATGCACCACCCGTTCACCGCGCCGAAAGATATGTCACCAGCCGAGCTGAACAGCGCGCCGGAAACGGCGATTGCCAATGCCTACGATATGGTGATCAACGGTTATGAAGTGGGCGGCGGTTCTGTGCGTATCCACAATGGCCAGATGCAGCAGACCGTATTCGGCATTCTGGGTATTGCTGAGCACGAGCAGCGCGAGAAGTTTGGCTTCCTGCTGGATGCCCTGAAGTTCGGTACGCCGCCGCACGCTGGCCTGGCCTTTGGCCTTGACCGCCTGGTGATGCTGCTGACCGGCACGGAAAACATCCGTGATGTTATCGCCTTCCCGAAAACCACCGCTGCGGCCTGTCTGATGACCGAAGCGCCAAGTTTCGCTAACCCGGCTTCCCTGGCTGAGTTGGGTATTGAGGTGATTAAAAAGGTCAAAGACCAGCCATCAGAGAACGAATAATGGCCTTCAAGCATCCGGTATCAGTGCTGGTGGTGATTTACGCCGCCAATACGGGGCGGGTGCTGATGTTGCAGCGGCGCGATGATGTGGATTTCTGGCAGTCGGTCACCGGCAGTCAGGAAGCAGGGGAGAGCCCTGCACGGACCGCGCAGCGCGAGGTGCTGGAAGAGACGGGAATTGATATTTGCGCGGAGCAGCTCACATTAGTGGACTGCCAGCGTCATATAGAATTCGAAATCTTTCCGCACTTCCTCCACCGCTATGCGCCGGGCACCACCCACAACCGGGAACACTGGTTTACCCTGGCGCTGACGGCGGAGTGCGACATAACGCTGAGCGAGCATCTGGCCTATCAGTGGCTGGACGCCCCGGCCGCCGCAGCGCTCACCAAGTCCTGGAGTAATCGCCAGGCAATTGAAGAATTCGTAGTTTAACTTTGGTTTAATCTTTTGAACTTAGCCAAACGGTCAGGCGTCATCGCCAGCAAGATAGCCTGTCCGGTGCCAATTTGGAGACTAATAGGAAATGGCGGGACACAGTAAATGGGCAAATACCAAGCACCGCAAGGCTGCACAGGATTCCAAGCGCGGTAAAATCTTTACCAAAATCATCCGTGAGCTGGTGACGGCTGCCAAACTGGGCGGCGGTGATGCCAGCTCTAACCCGCGCCTGCGTGCGGCGATGGATAAAGCGCTGTCCAACAATATGACGCGTGACACCATGAACCGTGCGATTGCACGCGGCGTGGGCGGTGATGATGATACCAATATGGAAACCATCATTTATGAAGGCTACGGCCCGGGCGGCACCGCCGTGATGATCGAGTGCCTGTCTGATAACCGTAACCGTACCGTGTCTGAAGTGCGTCATGCCTTCACCAAAACCGGCGGTAACCTGGGGACTGACGGGTCGGTTGCCTATCTGTTCACTAAAAAAGGGGTGATCTCTTACGCACCTGGCCTGGATGAAGATACGGTGATGGATGCGGCGCTGGAAGCCGGCGCTGATGACGTGGTGACCTATGACGATGGCGCGATTGACGTGTTCACCCCGTGGGAAAACATGGGCGCGGTGAAGGATGCTCTGGAAGCGGCAGGTTTGCCAGCGGAAAGCGCGGAAGTCACCATGATCCCATCGACCAAAGCGGATATGGATGCGGAAACCGCGCCAAAGCTGCTGCGTCTGATCGACATGCTGGAAGATTGTGACGACGTGCAGGAAGTTTACCATAACGGTGAAATTTCTGACGAGGTGGCGGAAACGCTTTGATAGCGGCTCCATCGCACCGCAGGAGCGCGTAATGGCGATCATTCTTGGTATTGACCCGGGTTCGCGCATTACCGGCTACGGAGTGATCCGCCAGGTCGGGCGGCAGTTAACCTATCTGGGCAGCGGCTGTATCCGCACCAGCGTGGCCGATCTGCCGACCCGCCTGAAGCTGATCTATGCGGGCGTCAGTGAAATTATCACGCAGTTCCAGCCAGAATATTTTGCTATCGAGCAGGTATTTATGGCCAAGAACGCGGACTCGGCGCTGAAGCTCGGCCAGGCACGCGGGGCGGCGATCGTCGCGGCGGTTAATCAGGACCTGCCGGTGTTCGAATACGCGGCGCGTCAGGTCAAGCTGACCGTGGCAGGCACGGGCGGTGCGGAAAAGAGCCAGGTGCAGCACATGGTGCGCACCTTGCTTAAACTTCCTGCTAACCCGCAGGCGGATGCGGCGGATGCGCTGGCCATTGCCATCACCCACTGCCATCTGAGCCAGAACGTCACGCGTATTGGCGAAGGCAAACTGACCCTTGCACGCGGCCGCCTGAGTTAGCTTTCATCCCGAAATTCCCGGCAGGCTGGATATTCATCCAGCCTTTTTTATGCTATAAACTCCTCACTTAAAGTTATCGGAAGGAAGCGAATGTGATAGGTCGTCTGAGAGGCATTATCCTGGAAAAACAGCCGCCCGTGGTGTTAATTGAGGCCAGCGGCGTGGGTTATGAGGTGCAAATGCCGATGACCTGTTTTTATGAGCTTCCCGAACTCAATCAAGAAGCGATCATCTTTACCCAGTTCGTGGTGCGTGAAGATGCCCAGCTGCTGTTCGGCTTTAACAGTAAGCCCGAGCGCGCGCTGTTTCGCGAGCTGGTGAAAGTGAATGGCGTCGGGCCGAAGCTGGCGCTGGCGATCCTCTCCGGGATGTCGGCCCAGCAGTTTGTGACTGCCGTCGAGCGTGAAGAGATCGCCGTGCTGGTGAAACTGCCGGGCGTGGGCAAGAAAACCGCCGAGCGCCTGGTGGTTGAAATGAAAGACCGCTTTAAAGGCATGCACGGCGATCTGTTCGCCAGCGATGCACCGTTTGCCCTGACCAGCGAAATGCCGGTGGAAACGGGTAACGATGCCGAGAGTGAAGCCGTTGCTGCGCTGGTCGCCCTGGGGTATAAACCGCCAGAAGCCAGCCGGATGATCAGTAAAGTGGGCAAACCTGATGCCGACTGCGAAACGTTAATTCGCGAAGCCCTGCGCGCAGCCATTTAGAGGTAAAGCATGATTGAAGCCGATCGCCTGGTCTCTGCCGGGGTTATTACAGAAGAAGAGGTGATTGACCGCGCGATTCGGCCGAAGATGCTGGACGAGTACGTCGGCCAGCCTGTGGTGCGCGAGCAGATGGAGATCTTCATCAAAGCCGCCAAAATGCGCGGTGATGCGCTCGACCATCTGCTGATCTTCGGTCCTCCGGGCCTCGGTAAAACCACGCTGGCCAACATTGTCGCCAATGAGATGGGCGTCAATCTGCGCACCACCTCCGGGCCGATTCTGGAGAAGGCGGGCGATCTGGCTGCTATGCTGACCAACCTTGAGCCTCACGACGTGCTGTTTATCGATGAGATCCACCGCCTTTCACCGGTCGTGGAGGAGGTACTGTATCCGGCGATGGAAGATTACCAGCTGGATATTATGATCGGTGAAGGGGCGGGTGCCCGCTCGATCAAGCTGGACCTGCCGCCGTTTACCCTGATTGGTGCTACCACGCGCGCCGGGTCGCTCACCTCGCCGCTGCGCGACCGCTTTGGCATCGTGCAGCGCCTGGAGTTTTATCGCGTGGAAGATCTGCAGCATATCGTCGGGCGCAGCGCAGCCTGCCTCGGTTTGCCGCTAACCGATGATGGCGCGCTGGAGATCGCCCGCCGCGCCCGCGGTACGCCACGTATCGCCAACCGCCTGCTCAGGCGCGTGCGTGACTTTGCGGAAGTGCGTGCCGCCGGGGAGATGAGTGGCGATGTCGCCGCGAAAGCGCTGGATATGCTGAGCGTCGATACCGAAGGTTTCGACTATATGGACCGTAAACTGCTGCTGGCGATTATTGATAAGTTTATGGGTGGCCCGGTCGGGCTGGATAACCTGGCGGCGGCGATTGGCGAAGAGCGCGAAACCATTGAGGATGTGCTGGAGCCATTTTTAATCCAGCAGGGCTTTATTCAGCGCACGCCGCGCGGGCGTATTGCCACCGGGCATGCGTACAAGCATTTTGGAATCGATCGCCCGGCTTCTCCGTAGGGGCGAGGCATGCCTCGCCCGCTGCCAGCAAGCCAGGGTCAGGCATGCCTGACCCCTGCGAGGGATGCTAAACTGCCGGTTTTTTCACCATACTCAGCATAAACAGCACGGCAGCGCCCAGCACCACGGATGGGCCTGCCGGCGTGTCATAAAACGCCGAGAAGGTCAGACCGGCAGTGACGGCCAGCATGCCAACCACAATAGCCAGCAGCGCCATCTGTTCTGGGGAACGGGCAAAGCGGCGCGCGGTGGCGGCAGGAATAATCAGCAGGGAGGTGATGATCAGCGCCCCGACAAACTTCATGGCCACGCCAATGGTCAGCGCGGTGATCAGCATCAGAATCATTTTGGTACGCTGAATGTTCACCCCATCCACCTGCGCCAGCTCCGGGCTGATGGTCATCGACAGCAGCGCGCGCCACTGCCAGCCCAGCAGCAGCATCACCACCGTCACGCCCGCCGCAATCGTCCACAGATCCTGCGGCGTGACGGCCAGCAGGTCGCCAAACAGATAGGCCATCAGGTCAACGCGCACGTCTGACATCAGGCTGACCACCACCATCCCCAGCGACAGCGCGCTGTGCGCCATAATCCCGAGCAGGGTATCAATGGCCAGATGCGGCCTGCGCTCCAGCCACACTAACACCAGCGACAGCAGCAGGGTCACCGCGATCACCGCATAAAACGGGCTGACGTTGAGCAGCAGACCAAATGCCACACCGAGCAGAGAAGCGTGCGCCAGGGTGTCGCCGAAGTAGGACATGCGGCGCCAGACCACAAATGACCCCAGTGGACCGGCCGCCAGCGCCAGTAAAATGCCGGCCAGCCAGCCGGGTAATAACAGCTCAATCATTGCGTCCGGTCCCTCTACGTAAAACAATGCGTCCCTGAAGATCGTGACGATGGTTGTGATGATGGCGATAAATGGCCAGCTGCTCGGCACCGCGTGGGCCAAACATCGAGATAAATTCCGGATGTTGCGACACCGCCTCCGGCGTTCCGGAGCAGCAGATATGGTGATTGAGGCACAGCACCTCGTCGGTTTTCGCCATCACCAGATGCAGATCGTGGGAGACCATCAGCACGCCGCAGTTCAGCTCGCGACGCAGCTGGTCAATCAGATCGTACAGTGCGACCTGGCCATTAACATCGACGCCCTGAGTCGGCTCATCCAGCACCAGCAGCTGTGGCTGATTGAGCAGTGCCCGCGCCAGCAGCACGCGCTGCATCTCACCGCCGGATAATTTCTGCAGCGGATACTCCAGCAGCTGCGCGGCCTGCACGCGCTTCAGCGCCGGCAGGATATCGGCGCGCTTCACGCCGGGGCGCAGACGCATAAAGCGATCGACGGTGAGCGGCAGGGTGACATCCAGATGAATTTTTTGCGGCACGTAGCCAATTCGCAGCTGGGCAGGGCGCGTCAGCGTACCGGCGGTAGGGGCAATCAGCCCCAGCACCACGCGCACCAGCGTAGATTTACCGGCACCGTTTGGCCCGAGCAGGGTCAGAATGCGGCCAGGCTGCAGCGTCAGTGAAACATCAGACAGCACGCGGCGCTGACCAAAACTCACAGATATTTTATCAAGGGCTATCAAAGGGGACATATCGATTACTGGTTGCAGAAGTTTACGGATGTTATAATATCACAACCCATCAGCTTATCACGATGGATTGAATCATTATGTTACATAAAAAAACGCGTGCCTTTTCAATGCTGGCTGGCCTGAGTGTCGCCGCTTCGCTTGCACTTCCTGCCCAGGCCGCCGTGGTCGCCTCTGTTAAGCCGGTGGGCTTCATCGCCTCAGCCATTGCCGATGGCGTAACCCCGGTTGAAATCCTGCTGCCCGACGGTGCTTCAGAGCATGATTACGCGCTGCGCCCATCAGACATTAAACGCTTGCAGGACGCGGATTTAGTGGTATGGGTCGGGCCAGAAATGGAAGCTTTTATGACCAAATCGGCCGCTTCACTTCCCGCACAAAAGAACGTTGAAATGGACACCCTGCCGGGTGTAAAAGCGCTGCTGCTGAAGGGCGGGGAAGACGAAGAGGAAGAGCATGAAGGGCATGCTCATGGCGGTGCCGAAGAGCATGAGCACCACCACCACGGGGAATATAATATGCACCTGTGGATGTCTCCTGAAATCGCTAAGAAAACTGCTGTTGCAATCCATGCAAAATTATTGGAACTTATGCCGCAAAGCAAGGACAAACTAGACGCTAATCTGCAGCACTTTGAAGCAGAATTGTCGTCTGCCGATGCGAAAATCGGTAATCAGCTGGCCCCGGTGAAAGGTAAAGGATATTTCGTTTTTCATGATGCTTACACATACTTTGAAAAACACTACGGTCTGACTCCATTAGGTCATTTTACCGTGAATCCTGAGATCCAACCTGGCGCGCAGCGTTTACATCAAATACGAACACAGTTGGTTGAGCAGAAGGCCGCATGCGTCTTTGCTGAGCCACAATTCAGGCCGGCCGTGATTGAAGCCGTTGCCAGAGGGACCAAAGTGCGTTCGGGCACGCTGGATCCACTCGGGACGAACATCACCCCAGGTAAAGATAGCTATGTGACATTCCTCTCACAGCTGTCCAGCCAATATGCGAGCTGCCTGAATGGAGAATAGAGGAAACTTAAGTGCAGCAGATTGCCCGCGCTGTCGCCATAGCGTTCAATAATTTACCCCGACCTCACCGCATCATGCTGGGGTCGCTCACCGTCGTGACTCTGGCCGTCACCGTCTGGCGGCCTTACGTTTATCATCCTGGCAGTGAAAGCCCGATTGTGAAAACGGTCGAGCTGGAAAAGAGTGAGCTGCGCACGCTGCTCCCGGAAGCCAGTGAACCCATCGATCAAGATACGCCGTCCCCCGCTGATGATGTGCCTAAAGATGAAATCGATGAGGACGTGCCGGATGAAAGCGGCACGCACGACTATGTCGTTTCCACCGGCGACACGCTCAGCAGCGTACTGAATCAGTATGGCATTGATATGTCTGATATCAGCCAGCTGGTGAAGGCGGATAAAGACCTGCGTAATCTGCAGATCGGCCAGCAGCTGTCGTGGACGCTCACCGATGATGGTCAGCTTCAGCGCCTCAGTTGGGAAGTTTCCCGCCGTGAAACCCGTACTTACGATCGTTCCGGCGAAGGCTTTAAATCGTCCGCGGCGATGCAGAAGGGCGAGTGGCAGAACAAGGTACTGAGCGGCGTGGTTAACGGCAGCTTCGTCAGCAGCGCCCGCTCGGCAGGCCTGACCGGCGGCGAAATCAGCGCGGTGATCAAATCACTGCAGTGGCAGATGGATTTCCGCAAGCTGCGCAAAGGCGATCGCTTCGCGGTGCTGATGTCGCGTGAAATGATGGACGGTAAAAGCGAGCAGAGCGAACTGCAGGGCGTGCGAATGAGCAGCGGGGGCAAAGATTACTACGCTATCCGCGCTGAAGACGGCAAGTTCTATGACCGCAGTGGTTCCGGTCTGGCGCGCGGCTTTATGCGTTTCCCCACGGTGAAACAGTACCGCGTCTCCTCTAACTTTAATCCGCGCCGCGTCAACCCGGTCACCGGGCGTATCGCGCCGCACAAAGGCGTCGACTTTGCCGTGCCGGTCGGTACCCCGGTGCTGGCGGTGGGTGATGGTGAAGTGATCGTCTCCAAGCGCAGCGGCGCTGCGGGCAACTATGTGGCTATCCGCCACGGTCGCCAGTATATGACGCGCTATATGCACCTGAAAAAGCTGCTGGTGAAGCCAGGTCAGAAGGTGAAACGCGGTGACCGTATTGCGCTGTCCGGCAATACCGGGCGCTCCACCGGGCCTCACGTGCATTACGAAATCTGGATTAACAATCAGGCAGTCAACCCATTAACGGCCAAGCTGCCGCGTATGGAAGGGCTGGCCGGTAAAGAGCGTCGCGACTACCTTGCGCAGGTGCGTGAAGTGGTGCCTAAGCTGCGATTTGAATAATTCAGCTGCATGAAAACTGAGCCGATGGGTGTTGCCGTCGGCTTTTTTTTTAGGCAGGCAGAGGCTAAATGACCAATAACATTGCAAATTTGCCCGTCAGCACTATCATAAGCCCGTTATTGTTCGAGGCCAGTGCATGGAAAACAGAAAAAAAAGTAACGTTGAGTTTATACCCACCTTTCAGAAATCCTTTCTTTTACCGCGTTACTGGGGGAGCTGGCTGGCGGTAGGTGCCTTTGCTGGTCTGGCGCTGGTTTCCCCGCGCCTGCGCGACCCGCTGCTGGGTGCGCTGGGGCGTTTTGCCGGCAAGCTGGCGCGCAGCGCGCGACGTCGTGCGCAGATTAACCTGCTGTACTGCATGCCTGAGAAGACCGAAGCCGAGCGCGAGCAGATTGTCGATGAGATGTTTGCCACGGCACCGCAGTCGATGGCGATGATGGGCGAGCTGGCTATCCGCCCGCAGAGCGCAATCAAACGCATTCGCTGGCACGGCCGTGAGATTATCGAACCGATGCGCGCAGCGGGTCAGAATGTGATCTTCCTTGTGCCGCACGGCTGGGCGGTCGATATTCCGGCAATGGTGCTGGCTTCCGAAGGGCAGCCGATGGCGGCGATGTTCCATAACCAGAGCGATCCGGTGATGGACTATGTCTGGAACAGCGTACGTCGCCGTTTTGGTGGCCGTATGCACGCCCGTAATGATGGTATCAAACCGTTTATCAGCTCTATCCGTCAGGGTTACTGGGGCTACTATCTGCCCGATCAGGACCACGGTGCCGAGCACAGCGAGTTTGTCGATTTCTTCGGCACCTATAAAGCCACGCTACCCGCGCTGGGCCGCATGATGAAAGTGTGCCGCGCCAGAGTGGTGCCGCTGTTCCCGGTGTACGACAGCAAAACGCATATGCTGGATATCTGGCTGCGCCCGCCGATGGATGATCTGGTGGATGTGAACGATCAGACACTGGCGCGGCGGATGAATGAAGAGGTCGAAATCTTTGTGCGTCCTAACCCGGAGCAGTACACCTGGATCCTCAAGCTGATCAAAACGCGTCGTCCGGGTGAAGTTGAGCCTTACGATCGTAAAGAGCTGTACCCGAAGAAATAAGCAGTTTGCGCGTAGGGGTCGGGCATGCCCGACCCGCTACGAATGGGCGAGGCATGCCTCGCCACTACGTCCATTATCAATCCAACGCCGAACGGCGCTTTCTCTCCCGCAGGAACGCACGCACCAGCCAGCACCAGAGCAGGCCACAGGCCAGATTTGCCAGGCTGAAAGCACGCGTGCCGTCGCTGAAGTAAGCAAACTTCGCCAGCTCAATCCCCAGCGCGAACACCAGAATACTCACCATACCGAGCATCGCGGCCACGCTGCCTTTGCCTGCGCTGCTGGAAAACAGCGTCAGACGATACAGCCCGGCATTGACCAGCCCGGTGCCGAAGCCATAGATGCTCAGCCCGGCAGTCAGCCACAGATAGCTGTGGCCGTCGATCAGCGCGGCAATGGCGGCAATCCCCAGCCCCAGAAGGATTGGCCAGGCACCCAAACGCAGCGGGAAGTCGATCGGCACGCGGGAAGCCAGCTTACCCAGCGTCAGGTTACCGGCAATCATCGCGACAAACACCGGCAGCTGCAGCAGCGCATAGTCCATGCGCGACAGCCCCTCGTCGTGGATCAGGATCACCGGCGACAGCGCCACCCAGGCCAGGCAGGGAATGGTGACCAGGCCGATCGCCAGCGAACCGCTCATCACCTGACGGTCCTTCACCAGTGCCAGGTAGCCTTTGCCGAGTGATTTCAGCGACAGCGACATCTGCCTGTCGCCTGCGGTTTCCGGCATGGTACGCCACAGTCCAACCAGCGCCACGGCGGTCACCACGCCAAACAGCCAGAACATGGTGCGCCAGTCGCTGAACTCAAGGAATGCCGCACCCGCCAGCGGGCCCGCTAACGGCGCCAGCAGGGCAACGTTCGCCATCAGCGCCATAATGCGCACGCTCAGCGCCTCGTCGAACGCTTCCTGAATGGCGGCATAGCCGACGGCGCCGATAAAGCACAGGCTGATGCCCTGCAGGAAACGCAGCAGGACAAACTGCTCAATGCTCTGCACCCAGTGGGTCGCCATACAGGTCAGCATAAAGAAGGCGACGCCTGAGAGCATCACCGGGCGGCGGCCGAGCTTGTCGGACAGCGGCCCGAGCAGCCACTGCAGCACAATGCCGCCAATCAGATAGGCGGTCAGCGAGGCAGATACCCACTCCGGGCCGACCTTAAACTCGCTGGTCACCAGCAGCATGCCGGGCTGGATCATATCGTGGGCGATATAGGTGGCAAACTCAAACAGCACCAGTGACAGCGGGAAAATCAGATGTCGCCGGGTAAGGTTTGCTATGGGGATAAATGACGCCATTCCGGCTCCCTCCTGGAATTAATGAAAAGTAAAAAAAGCGCGGCCGCCTGAGCGACCGCGCTAACATACCGCATTTTTACCTGATAACACTGCACAATTATGAATTATCTAAAACGGGCAATCGGATTGTGCAATACGCCGGAAAACTTCAGGTTCTCTGCCGGATCGGCCAGATTGATCATCTGCTGATTGTTCGCCAGCTGCAGGCGGTTAAGGCAGGAGCGCTGGAACGTATCGGCAAACAGATCGTAGCGCGCAAACTTGCGGGCAAACTGTGGATGCGCCTGCTGATACTCCTGCACGCAGTGAGCCACGGCCTGCCAGAAACGCGCTTCGGGTAGCGTGCCGGATTGGTCGAGAATGGCGCTGACAAAGCGGAAGATGCAGTCGAAGACGTCGGTGAAGATCGACAGCAGCTTTAGCGGCTCCGGCACGTCCACCGCCAGGCGCTGCACGTTATCCGGCAGCTCGGCATCCGGGTTCATCACCGCAATCTCTTCGCCGATATCTTTCATATAGGCGCTGACCGGAATATTGTTCTGCAGCAGCAGGATCAGGTTCTCGCCGTGTGGCATAAATACCAGGTCGTGCTGATAGAAGCAGTGCAGTAGCGGACTGAGGTAGCAGCGCAGATAACGCGCGACCCAGTCGGCCGCGTCGAGGCCTGAATCGGCAATCAGCGCAGGCAGCAGCGGCTGCTGGTTGGCATCAAGGTGCAGGAATGATGCCATGGTCATCAGCCGCTGGCCGGGCTGCAGCTGTGCCATCGGGTTATCGCGCCACAGGGCGGCAAACATCTTCTTGTAGGCCGAGTCGCCGCTGATGGCCTGCTCGTAATAGCGGTTGTGATAGCCGATAGCCGCCACTTCGCGCAGGATGCGGAAATCGCACTGCTGCAGCCAGCTGTCATTTTTCACCAGCTCTGCCAGCCAGTGATTGATCGCCGGGGTGGTCGCCATATAGTACGGCGACAGGCCGCGCATAAAGCCCATGTTCAGCACCGACAGCGCGGTTTTAACGTAGCGTTTCGTCGGCTGGCTGCGGTTGAAGCAGGTGCGGATCGACTGCTGCGCCTGATACACATCATCCCCGCTGCCAAGCCAGATAATATCGCGGGCGGCAATATCGGCGGCAAACACCGTCAGCAGCTTGTTGTACCACTGCCACGGATGGACCGGCATCAGCAGATAGTCCTGCTGCGCCACGCCCGCCTGGTCAAGCTGCTGATGAAACGCCGCCAGGGTGGCATCGCCCAGCTCATCGCGCATCAGCTGCTGGTACTCCAGCTCATCCAGGCTGGCAAAGTGCGCATTGCGGCGATGCACCGCAACCCAGATCAGATTGATCGGCGCGGCAGCTTCCGGTGCATAGGCCAGGTAATCCCGGGCATCAAAACCGATGCGGCCATTGTTGGCGACAAAGCAGGGATGGCCTTCGCTCATGGCGGCTTCTACCGTCTGGAAATCGGCGCGAACCAGTTCGGCGCTGCTGAGGCTGTTTTTTTGCAGCTTGAAGACCGAGCTGCACAGCGTGCTGGTAATCTCCTCCATGTAGGTCGCCAGCAGGTTGGGGGGAATACCGATCTGCTGATTGAACTCGACGATAAACTGCAGCGCATCCAGCGGCAGCGGCGCGCCGTTGTTCAGCTTTTGCAGCGACTGTTCGTCGATTGCCCAGTGGTCGAGCGCCATGCGCCGGGCGTGGAACTGATATTCGCACTCGCTGGCCGGAACGGGCAGGCGATAGCGGTCATCGCCCAGCGCCTGCGGTGTGATAATCAGCTCGTGTGAGAACTCGGCAATGGCTTTGCGCAGCAGCAGGCGGTTAGCCTGTTCCCAGTGGGGGCCTGGCAGATGGCTGCCGCTCAGCAGCGGGGAAGGGGTGGTCATGGTCAGCGTCTCCTGTTGCAGTGCCTGTTGGTAATCTTCGCGCTGGCAAAACGCCAGCCACGCGGTTTTGTGTCCCATATCAATCTGGTGCTGGTACTGGAAGCCGGCACGCTTATTGAGCGGGTGGATCCTGGCGTTATTGACATCCGGTTCGACCACCACGCGCTGGACCTCAGGGCGACTGAACATAAAGTCCATCACCACGGTAAACACCTGCCAGCTGAACTGCGGACGCGGCTGAGTAGCGGGGGCGATGAGGATGTGCATCCCGTAGTCGCCGTCGCGCGCCGGATAATACTTACCGACTTCATCGCGCTGCGCCTGATAGCACTCGATGAGAAACACCGGTTCGCCGTCGCAGCAGCCAACCAGCGCTGCGTGCGGATCGCTGGCGGTCAGCTGCTGATAAAACTGGCTGACCTGCTCCAGCGTGTCCTGCTGCATGCCCCAGAAGCGGGCGTAGTGGCGCGTTACCCAGCTGTGGATTACGGCGGCATCTTCAGGCTGCAGCGGGCGCAGCGAGAACGCTCCCGCCGGACGTGAGGTGGTGAAAATAGCGGATGACAACATATTACTGCTCCTCGCAGGCGGGGAAGGTCTGGAAGGCGATGCGGCGCTCAACGGGATAGACTTCCCGCCCGGTCAGTTCGCGGATCAGCACCGAGTTGCGGTAGCACGCCATGCCGAGGTCCGGGGTGACAAAGCCGTGGGTATGCAGCTCTGCGTTCTGCACAAACACCTGATTGTTGCGGTCGATACTGTAGTTACGCTGCACGTCGTAGCGGCCTTTATCATCCCAGCGCAGCCGCTGGGCGATCCCCTCAATAAACTGCGGCGGCTGATAGTGATAGCCAGTCGCCATGACGATGCCTTCGCTGCGGCGCGTGTAGCTGCGGTCCTGCTCCTGCTGATGCAGCGTTAGCTCAAATTCGCCCTGCGGCAGCCAGCGCAGAGCGGTGAGGGCCGAGTGGGTAAACAGATTGACGTCAAGCGTACCGTCCAGCTGCTTAACGTACATCAGGTCATAGATCGCGTTAATCAGCTCGCTGTTGATGCCTTTATAGAGGTTCTTATGCTGGGCGTTGAGGCTATCGCGCTTCTCCGCAGGCAGCTGGTGGAAGTAATCCACCCACTCCGGCGAGGTCATCTCCAGCGTCAGCTTGCTGTACTCCAGCGGGTAGAAGCGCGGGGCGCGGGTCACCCAGTTGAGCTGGTAGCCAAATTTATCGATGTCGCCCAGCAGGTCATAGTAGATCTCCGCCGCGCTCTGGCCGCTGCCGAGTACGGTAATCGAACGCTTCTGCTGCAGCTGGGCTTTGTTCACCAGGTACTGGCTGGAGTGCGTCAGACGCTGCTGATGCGGCTTGCTGCACTCCGGTAGCCAGGCCTGCGGGCCGGTGCCCAACACCAGGCGGCGCGTCAGCCACTGCTGGCGCTCCCCGCTGCGGCTGTCGTGGCTGCGCACGCGGTAGCACTGCAGCGGCTCATCCCAGCTGACGTCATCAACCCGGCTGTTCCAGCGCAGATTAGTCAGCTGAGCGGCGGCCCACTGGCAGTACAGGTTGTACTCTTTGCGCATCAGGAAGAAATCTTCGCGGATGTAAAATGAGTAAATCTTGCCCTGCTGCTTCATGTAGTTGAGCAGGCTGAAGCGGCTGGTGGGGTCAGCCAGCGTTACCAGGTCGGCCATAAACGGCGTCTGCAGATGCGCGCTCTCCAGCATCATGCCGGTGTGCCAGTCGAAGCCGGGATTCTGATCGAGGAAGATGCCATCGAGATCCTCCAGCGGCTCGGTCAGGCAGGCAAGGCTGAGGTTGAACGGTCCGATGCCAATGCCGATAAAATCGTAAATTTTACTCATGATGCTGGCCTCCTGTGCGCGGCTGGCTGAGCAGCTCGCGCCCGTAATGAACGATAAGCGCGAGGGTATCCTGCAGGTCAGCGAGGGTGGTATTGGGGTTGAGCAGGGTGATTTTCAGATACTGACGGCCATCCACTTTGGTTCCGGCGACTACGGCATTGCCAGAGCGGAAAAGCGCCTTGCGCACCCCGGTATTCAGCTCATCGAGCTGCGCATCGCTGTAGCCTGCTTTCGGCACCAGACGAAACACCTGAGTGGTCAGTTCGGGGGCGTGCAGCACCTCCATCACCGGGTGATCGCGCAGCAGCTGGTGCGCCTGCTGACAGCGCTCCAGCAGGCCGTCAAATGCGCTGCCGAGCGTTTCTGCGCCCATAATGCGCAGCGTCAGCCACATTTTCAGCGCGTCGAAGCGGCGGGTGGTTTGAATGCTTTTATTCACCAGATTTGGCGTGCCTTCCTGCTGCGCGCTGAGCGGGTTCAGGTAGTCGGCGTGATGCGTGACGTGGCGCAGATGGCGTTTATCGCGCACCATGAAGGCGCCGCAGCTGACGGTCTGGAAGAAGGATTTGTGGTAATCCACCGTCACCGAGTCCGCCAGTTCAATGCCCTCCAGCCGCTCGCGGTGCAGGTTTGACACCAGCAGCCCGCAGCCGTAGGCGGCGTCGACGTGCATCCATAGCCCGTAGCGGCGGCTGAGTGCGGCAATGGCGGGCAGGGGATCGATACTGCCAAAATCGGTGGTGCCACTGGTGGCGACCACGGCAATCGGGATTAATCCCTGCTGCAGACAGGCTTCAATCTCGCGCTGCAGCTCCCCGGCATCCATACGGAACTTGTCATCGTGCGCCACCGGGATCACCGCGTCGTAGCCTAATCCCAGCAGCGCTGCGGATTTTTGAATGCTGAAGTGGCTGAGCCCGGAAGTGAAAATGCGCCATTTACTGGCGTCGGCAGGTAGCCCGTTCTGCTTGATGGTGCGCCCGGGGTGGCTGCGCTCGTACCCGCTGTCACGCGCCAGCAGCATCGCCATCAGGTTTGACTGCGTGCCGCCGCTGGTGAAGATGCCGTCGGCGCTGGCGGGCAGGCCACAGCGCTTCAGCGTCCAGTCGATCACCTTCTGTTCAATCAGCGTGGCGCCAGCGCTCTGATCCCAGGTATCTACCGAGCTGTTCACGGCGGCCATCAGCTGTTCGGCCAGCAGGGAAGGGAGCACCACCGGACAGTTGAGGTGGGCAATGTATTTGGGATGGTGGAACCACACGGCATCCTTCAGCCACAGCTGCTGCAGTTCAGCCAGCGCGGACTCCTCGTCACCCAGTGGCCGGTCGAGGTCGACGCTGGCGAACGCCGGAGCCAGCTCATGCGGCAGGATGCCGCTAAAGGGTTTTTCCACATTGTGCAAGGTACTGGCAATCAGCGCGACTGCCCGCTCGGTCTGGCGTGAGTACGCTTGCAGCTGCGCATCATTGAAAATAAATTTTTCCGGCGGCAGAGAAGATGCCTCTGACTGTGCGGTTTGCGAACGAAAGACCATACCGGTCACCTTTTTTTGCGTAAAGAAGTCCAGCCGTCATATTTTTCTGACAGCACGATCCGCCTGACGCGCTGCGTCAGTTCAGTATGTTTAATGTTTTTTGCCGGTAACGTTTTTCCGGTCAATAGGTTAAAGCGTGGGCTTTAGCGATATGGGATAATAAAACTCCTTTTTGTGGGGTTTAAACCGCTTTTAATGTCGTAACAGTAATGTGAATGAGAGTATAAATAGTAATTATTATCATTCAACAGATTTAATGTGACAAAGGTTGCATAAGCAAACCTAATATCATGAGTGTGATCTGCGTCACAAAAAAAGTGTTTTATAGGTGAAAAATATTTTGTGCGGGGAGATAAAGAGTCAGGATGGCGGCACGACTGCCTGGAGAAAATGAGAAAGATTGGGCCTGAGCGGCCCAATCGGATGGCGGATTACTCGACGCGCAGTACGCGGCTGGTATTGGTGGTGCCGGTGGTGCTCATCACATCACCCTGAGTGACGATCACCAGATCGCCCGACATCAGGAAACCTTTTTCACGCAGCAGGTTAATGGCGTCGTGCGCTGCCGCTACGCCATCATTGTTGCTGTCAAAGAACACTGGCGTCACGCCGCGATAGAGCGCGGTCAGGTTCAGAGTGCGCTCGTGGCGCGACATGGCGAAGATCGGCAGGCCGGAGGTGATACGCGAGGTCATCAGTGCGGTACGACCGGATTCGGTCATGGTGATAATCGCGGTAACGCCCTGCAGATGGTTGGCGGCATACATCGCCGACATGGCAATCGCTTCTTCGATGTTGTCGAACTGCACGTCGAGGCGGTGCTTGGAGACGTTAATGCTGGGGATTTTCTCCGCGCCCAGGCACACTTTCGCCATTGCTGAAACGGTTTCCGCCGGATACTGTCCCGCTGCGGTTTCGGCCGACAGCATCACGGCATCGGTGCCGTCCAGTACGGCGTTCGCCACGTCCATCACCTCTGCACGGGTAGGCATTGGGTTAGTGATCATCGATTCCATCATCTGGGTCGCGGTGATCACGGAGCGGTTGAGCTGGCGCGCACGACGGATCAGCGCTTTCTGAATACCGACCAGTTCCGGATCGCCGATTTCAACCCCCAGATCCCCCCTGGCGACCATGACCACATCAGAGGCGAGAATGATGTCATCCATCGCTTCCTGGCTGGCAACGGCTTCGGCACGCTCAACTTTGGAGACGATTTTCGCTTCGCAGCCCGCTTCACGCGCCAGGCGGCGCGCATAGTTCAGGTCTTCTCCGCAGCGCGGGAAGGAGACGGCAAGGTAATCAACGCCGATTTTGGCTGCGGTCAGAATGTCAGCCTTATCTTTTTCCGTCAGCGCTTCAGCAGACAGGCCGCCGCCGAGCTTGTTGATGCCTTTATTATTAGATAGCGGGCCGCCAACGGTCACTTCGGTAAACACCTTCATGCCCTGGACTTCCAGCACTTTCAGCTGCACGCGACCATCATCCAGCAGCAGAATATCCCCCGGGACAACGTCAGCCGGCAGGCCTTTATAGTCAATACCGACTTTTTCACGGTCGCCTTCACCTTTACCGAGGCTGGCATCCAGCAGGAAGCGTTCGCCGATATTCAGGAACACTTTGCCCTCTTTGAAGGTTGAAACACGAATTTTAGGGCCCTGAAGGTCACCCAGAATCGCCACATGCCGCCCCAGCTTAGCCGCAATTTCACGCACTTTATCTGCACGCATCTGGTGATCTTCTGCTGTGCCATGTGAGAAGTTCAGACGAACGACATTGGCGCCCGCCGCGATGACTTTTTCAAGGTTGTTATCGCGATCGGTGGCGGGCCCCAAAGTGGTTACGATCTTGGTTCTTCTGAGACGTCTTGACATGTATAACTCCGTTGACTTTGAGTGTGGTGTTGCGGGAGCAAGCACTACTTAGGCTGTATCTCTAGTTATATGATATGGGCCAGATGAATTCGACCCTTTACCGTCGTTACTGATTAAAAAACGGTTAATTACTGGCGCGTCAGAGCAGAAATCAGGCTCTCTTTCTCGAAGCGTGAATCCTTGAGGGCTTCTTTCACCCGCTTCAGGTTATCGCGAAATTTCGCCCCGCGCCGCAGGGTGAAACCGGTGGCCAGAACGTCAATCAGGGTGAGCTGCGCCAGTCTGGAAACCATTGGCATATAGATATCGGTGTCTTCGGGAACGTCCAGCGTCAGAGCCAGTGTGGCCTCGCGGGCAAGTGGCGAGCCGGGAGAGGTGATAGCCAGCACGGTGGCATCATTTTCACGGGCCAGCATTGCCAGTTCGACCATACTTTTGGTGCGCCCGGTATGGGAGATCAGCACCATCACATCGCCTTCACCGCTGTTCATACAGCTCATGCGCTGCATCACAATATCATCTGAATAGATGACGGGGACATTGAAGCGAAAAAATTTATTCATCGCATCGTGCGCGACAGCGGCGGATGCGCCCAGGCCAAAAAAGGCGATTTTCTTCGACTGGGTGAGCAGGTCGACCGCGCGATTGACGGCATTAACGTCCAGACTCTGTTTCACCCGGTCGAGACCGGCCATCGCCGATTCGAAAATTTTGCCGGAATAGGACTCGACGCTGTCATCCTGTTCAACATTACGGCTGACATAGGGCGTGCCGTTTGCCAGGCTTTGAGCCAGCTGGAGTTTAAAATCTGGAAAACCGTTGGCATCCAGACGGTGGCAGAAGCGATTAACCGTCGGTTCGCTGACGCCGGCAGCACGTGCCAGCAGCGCAATGCTGGAGTGCATCGCGGTGGCCGGGGAGGCGAGGATCACTTCTGCCACCTTGCGTTCGGATTTGCTCAAATTTTCCAGTTGTAACTGAATTTTTTCCAGCATATTCATATTGCTACCCGCTCATACATTCTGACGATTTCAATCAAAGGAGAAATCGATGTCATTTTGTAGAGAATATACAATGCGCTACAGGCCCGGTGGCAGTAGCATAACGACAATACTTTACATTTTTTGCCAGAGTTTGAGCTGTGTCTGATTTTCACAACTGTAATAACAGTAACAAAAATGTCGAAAAATTACGCACAAACTGAGTGCCACCCCCTGAGGTTTGTCACTAAATTAGGCATTGGTTGAATACATTGTGCCTGAGTGCGTCCGGCTGGTTTACGCGGACCGGGCAAAAGCAGTACATTGTATTGAAACAAAATTACAATAAGAGTCTGTCTGACTACGGAATTTTAGGGACAGGCTAATCCTGCAACGAGGAGAATGAAATGGCGGTTACACAAACAGCCCAGGCATGCGATCTGGTCATTTTCGGTGCCAAAGGCGACCTTGCACGCCGGAAACTGTTGCCCTCACTGTACCAATTAGAAAAAGCCGGTCAGATCCATGAGGACTCCCGCATCATCGGCGTTGGCCGCGCTGAGTGGGATAAAGCAGCCTATACCAAGGTGGTGCGTGAAGCGCTGGAAACCTTCATGAAGGAGAAAATCGACGAAGCGCTGTGGGATAAGCTCAGCAACCGCCTCGATTTCTGCAACCTGGATGTGAACGACAGCAGTCATTTCCCCCGCCTCGGTAAGATGCTGGACCAGAAAAAACGCGTCACTATCAACTATTTCGCGATGCCACCAAGCACTTTCGGCGCGATCTGTAAGGGGCTGGGCACTGCCAAGCTGAATGCGCACCCGGCGCGCGTAGTGATGGAAAAACCGTTGGGCACTTCGCTGGCGACCTCGCAGGAAATTAACGATCAGGTCGGTGAGTACTTCGACGAGAGCCAGGTTTTCCGTATCGACCACTACCTCGGTAAAGAGACGGTGCTTAACCTGCTGGCGCTGCGTTTTGCTAACTCGCTGTTTGCTTCCAACTGGGATAACCGCACCATCGACCACGTGCAGATTACCGTGGCCGAAGAAGTGGGAATCGAAGGCCGCTGGGGTTACTTTGACCAGGCTGGCCAGATGCGCGATATGATCCAGAACCACCTGCTGCAGGTTCTGACCATGGTGGCGATGTCACCGCCGGCGGACCTCTCTGCCGACCGTATCCGCGACGAAAAGGTGAAAGTGCTGCGCTCCCTGCGCCGTATTGACCACACCAACGTGCGTGAAAAAACCGTGCGTGGCCAATATACGTCCGGCTTCGTGCAGGGCAAAAAAGTGCCTGGCTACCTGGAAGAAGAGGGAGCGAACAAAACCAGCACCACGGAAAGCTTCGTCTCTATCCGCGTGGATATCGACGACTGGCGCTGGGCGGGCGTGCCGTTCTACCTGCGTACCGGTAAGCGTCTGCCGACCAAATGTTCTGAAGTGGTGGTCTACTTCAAGAATCCGGCGCTGAACCTGTTCAAAGATACCTGGCAGGAGCTGCCGCAGAACAAACTGACCATTCGCCTGCAGCCGGATGAAGGCATGGATATTCAGATCCTGAATAAAGTGCCTGGCCTGGACCACAAGCACAACCTGCAGACTACCAAGCTGGATCTGAGCTTCTCAGAAACCTTCAACCAGTCGCACCTGGCAGATGCCTATGAGCGCCTGCTGCTGGAAACCATGCGCGGTATTCAGGCACTGTTCGTGCGCCGTGATGAAGTGGAAGAGGCGTGGAAGTGGGTCGACTCGATTATGGATGCCTGGGCTGCCGATAAAGAAGCGCCTAAGCCTTATCAGGCGGGCACCTGGGGGCCGGTGGCTTCCGTCGCGATGATCACCCGCGATGGTCGCTCATGGAATGAATTCGAGTAGTTCATGCCTGAACAGTAAAACCCGCTGCGGCGGGTTTTTTTATGGTCAAAATTCAGATTCATTAAAAATGAACCTCCATTTTAAAAATAACCAGGTGGCATAGACGCCTGCGGGCTTTCTCCTGTATGGTATAGCACGCAATCATATTCCTGACGCTGTAGGCGTCACTTTTGCCTGCAACGATCCGCCAGGACGGGAGGCAGGCCCGACAGGAGAAGGTCACAGATGAGTCACTGGAAAACAAGCGCAGAACAGATCCTCACCACCGGCCCGGTCGTTCCGGTTATCGTAGTCAACAAGCTGGAGCACGCGGTACCGATGGCGAAAGCGCTGGTGGCGGGCGGCGTGCGCGTGCTGGAAGTGACGCTGCGTACTCCCTGTGCGATGGATGCCCTGAAAGCGATGGTGCGTGAAGTGCCGGAGGCGATTGTCGGTGCAGGGACGGTGTTAAACGCTCAGCAGCTGCAGGAAGTGACCGATGCTGGCGCGCAGTTTATTATCAGCCCGGGGCTGACTGAACCGCTGCTGAAGGCGGCCGTTGCCGGCTCTGTGCCGCTGATCCCCGGTATCAGTACCGTGTCTGAGCTGATGACCGGTCTTGATTATGGCCTGCGCGAATTTAAGTTCTTCCCGGCGGAAGCTAACGGCGGCGTGAAAGCCCTGCAGGCCATTGGCGGCCCGTTCCCGCAGGTGCGTTTCTGCCCGACGGGCGGGATCTCTCCGGCAAACTATCGCGACTATCTGGCGCTGAAAAGCGTGCTCTGCATCGGTGGTTCCTGGCTGGTGCCCGCCGACGCGCTGGAAGCAGGGGATTATGAGCGTATTACCCAGCTGGCGCGCGAAGCGGTGGCGGGCGCACGTTAAGCGAGCAGAGATGAAAAAAGGGCGCTGATATCAGCGCCCTGAGTTTTACCGCCTGCCAATTACCCGCTGACTTTAACCTGAGCAGCCGCTGCGACGGCACGCTGTACCGCATCATCAATATCATTACCGGTGGCCAGCGCCACGCCCAGCCGACGCTTACCCTGAATTTCCGGCTTGCCAAACAGGCGCAGCTGTAAACCCGCCCCGAGTGCTGCTGACAGATTGCCAAACTGCACGTTAGTGCTGTCCAGTTCTGGCAGGATCACTGCCGATGCCGCCGGGCCGTACTGACGAATGCCGCCAACGGGCAGGCCAAGGAAGGCACGCACGTGCAGCGCGAACTCGGAAACATCCTGCGAAATCAGCGTGACCATCCCGGTATCGTGCGGGCGCGGGGAGACTTCGCTAAACACCACCTCATCACCACAGACAAACAGCTCCACGCCAAACAGGCCGCGACCGCCAAGGGCGGTAACCACTTTCTTCGCAATATCCTGCGCGCGCTGCAGAGCCAGTTCGCTCATCTGCTGCGGCTGCCAGGATTCGCGGTAGTCGCCATCTTCCTGACGGTGGCCGATGGGCGCACAGAAGTGGATACCGTCAACCGCATTAATGGTCAGCAGCGTAATTTCAAAATCAAACTTCACCACGCCTTCAACGATGACGCGGCCCGCGCCGGCACGGCCACCCTGCTGGGCATATTCCCAGGCGGCATCCAGCTGCGAAGCTGTGCGAATAAAGCTTTGACCCTTGCCGGATGAGCTCATGACGGGCTTGACGATGCACGGGAAGCCAATCTCATCAGCCGCTGCGAGAAAGGCTTCACGGCTGTCGGCGAACTGGTAGGTTGAGGTAGGCAGCGCCAGCTCTTCTGCCGCCAGGCGGCGGATACCTTCGCGATTCATGGTCAGCTTCGCCGCGCGGGCGGTGGGCACCACGTGCTGGCCCTGTTTTTCCAGCTCGATTAGCATATCGGTGGCAATCGCTTCGATCTCCGGCACCACAAAGTCCGGTTTCTCCTGGGCGACCAGCGCAGCCAGCGCGGCGCCATCCAGCATGTTGATAACATGACTGCGGTGCGCAACGTGCATTGCCGGGGCATCTGCGTATCGGTCAACGGCGATAACTTCCACGCCCAGACGCTGGCACTCCAGCGCCACCTCTTTGCCCAGTTCACCAGATCCTAACAGCATTACGCGGGTTGCTGCAGGGCGCAGCGCGGTTCCAAGAGTCGTCATAATCTCTACCTGAATGGATTAAAAAAACGCGCGCAGTATAAACGAAAACGTTTGCGTATTCATCCGGCAGTTTGCACTTGAGTCAAAAAAGCGCCGCTGCTATACTGTATAAAAATACAGTTAAACGGGACGAAAATCATGGCTGTTGAGATCAAATACGTTGTCGTCAGAAAAGGTGAGGAAAAGATGACATTTGCCAGCAAGAAAGAAGCCGATGCCTACGACAAGATGCTCGACATGGCGGAAGTGTTCTCTGACTGGCTGAGCGCCAGCCCGCTGGAGATAGACGAGCAGCAGGGCGAGGCGCTTGGCCTCTACCTGGCCGAGAATAAAGACGCGCTGCAGCAGATCCTGCGCACCGGCAAGCTGCCGGAAGAGAGCAGCGCGGCCGACGGCAGCGAAGACGCCGCCGAAGGCAAACTGCGCGCGGTTTAACCTGCCCTGTAGGGGTCAGGCATGCCTGACCCTGACCCCTGGGGACGCATGCTTCAACCCTACAGTACGCCACGCAGGGCATTCATTGCCGCTGCTGCCGTAGCAAACGGATCGGCCGCCTTACGCCGATCGTTAAACACCTCCAGTCCTATTGGCCCGCGGTAGTCAATCTTCTGCAAATGGCCCAGTAAATCCTCCAGCGGATAATGGCCCTCTCCCGGCAGCAGGCGCTGATGACGGGCGACATCAACCAGACTGCCATCTTCCGGCTGCTTGTCGAGGTCGGAGAGCTGCACCAGATAAATTTTGTCTGCCGGAATACCCGCCAAATCTTCAACGCTGCGCTGGCGCACAAATATATGAAAGGCATCAACGACCAGCCCCAGGTTGGGCGCATCGATGCGCTTCACCAGCTGCCAGGCGGCGGCGGTGTTATTGATCTGCTGGCTCCAGGCCATCGCTTCATACGCCACGCGTAATCCCCGCCCGGCGGCCTGCGCCACCAGCCAGCGCAGATCGTCTTCCACCCGTTCAGCCTGGCAGCGCGCATGGGTTGAGGCGGGAACCAGTACGGTAGATGCCCCCAGCTGCTGTGCCGTGGTCATCATCCGCAGGGCTTCCTGGCGCTTGCTGTCGCGCAGATCGTCCGGCGCGCCGTCAAAGTCCAGCAGAACCTGGTAATCGGTCAGACCAAGCGAGCGCGAACGGCATAACGCCGTCAGACTTTCCACGCCACCTTCTGCTGCCTCTACATCCTGCTGCCACAATTCAACCTGAGCGAAACCTGCCCGGGCAGCGGCTGCAAGCTTCTCCTGCGGGTTGCCCCCTAACAGTACGGTATTGATAAAGAGTGGATTGGTTGAAAATCTCATGTGGCTCCTTAAGCTGTTTTCCCCTGGCCTTTTAAAATAGGAACAAATTACCGTCTCCACCAGCAGGGGAACGGTAACAAACAGTGAAAATTTTAGCGCCTTTTCATGCTTTGACGTTTCCTGACGCGGGGTCACCTATTGTGGTGTTTTCTGGCAATGAAGGAGTGAGTATGAGCAACTGGCTGCAACAGATTCAGACGGTATTAGGCAAAGCGGGTAAATCGTCCGGTGGTGAAGGCCTGAGCAAGATGCTGGCGCCCGGGGCACTCGGCGGGCTGGCTGGATTACTGATTGCCAGTAAGTCATCGCGTGGATTGCTGGCTAAATACGGTAAAAATGCGCTAATCATTGGCGGCAGCGCCGCCGCAGGTGCCGTGCTGTGGAATAAATATAAGCAGCGCGTCAGCGAAACGCACCAGGATGAGCCGCAGTTCGGCCAGCAGAGCACGCCTGTCGATCGCCGCGCTGAACGACTGATTGAAGCGCTGGTGTTCGCGGCAAAAAGCGACGGGCATATTGATGCAGAAGAGCGCAAAGCCATCGATCAGCATATTCACCAGTCGGGATTGGGCACGCAGGCCGAGCAGATTGTTCAGCGCGCCATCGACCGGCCACTGGACCCGAATACGCTGGCTGCGGATGTGAAAAATGAAGAGGAAGCGCTGGAAGTCTATTTCCTCAGCAATCTGGTGATCGACGTCGACCACTTTATGGAGCGCAGCTACCTGCAGGCGCTGGGCGATGCGTTGAAAATCCCCGCCGACGTGCGGCAGTCGATTGAAACGGATATCCGCGCCGAAAAACAAAAACTTCCTGCCTGAACCTGAAGGCGGTGAAGTTATCGCCTTTCAGCTCATCCCCCGTGCTGATTGCCAGATTGTTCGCCATAACCCCTTGGCAATCAGCCGGGTTGCTGCCAACCTTACAGACAGACACAGCAACCGCGAAGATAATATGACACCTCCTAAAGCACAAAAAATCCCTCATGTGATGTCGCTGCACGGCGATACGCGCACCGATAACTACTACTGGCTGCGCGACGATGAGCGTGAAAACCCGCAGGTGCTGGCGCATCTGCGCGCTGAAAATGATTACTGCAAAGCGGCATTACTGCCGCAGCAGGCGCTACAGGCACAGCTGCTGAAGGAAATTGTCGAGCGCATCCCCCAGCGTGACCATTCAGTGCCCTATGTGAAAAAAGGCTACCGCTATCAGAGCCGCTATGAAGAGGGCAATGAGTACACCCTCTATACCCGCCAGCCTGCTGAGACCGCAACCCCGGACGTCTGGGATACGCTGCTGGACGGCAACGAGCGTGCCGCTGACAGCGAGTTCTATACCTTAGGCGGCGTGGCGATCAGCCCGGATAACCAAGTGATGGCGGTGGCGGAAGATTTCCTCTCGCGCCGGGTGTATGGCATCCGCCTGCGCAATATACGCAGCGGGGAGTGGTACCCGGAGGTGCTGGAAGGCGTGGCTTCCAGCATGACCTGGGCGGCCGACTCGCGCACGCTCTACTATGTGTTGAAAGACAAAAAGACGCTGCTGCCTTATCAGGTCTGGCGCCATACGCTTGGGACGCCGCAGTCGCAGGACCAGCTGGTGTATGAGGAGCTGGACGATACGTTCTACGTCAGCGTTTATAAGACCACCTCTGAGCAGTTTGTGGCTATTGCGCTTGGTAGCAGCACCACCAGTGAGATCCTGCTGCTGGATGCTGAGCAGCCGGATGCGCAGCCGCAGGTTTTCAGCCCGCGCCGCAAGGATCACGAATACAGCGTGGATCACTACCAGCAACAGTTCTATATACGTTCCAACCGCGAAGGCAAAAATTTCGGCTTATACCGCAGTGAGCGTTTCGAGGAGCAGCACTGGCAGACGTTGATTGCCCCGCGTAACAACATCGTGCTGGAGGGTTATGCGCTGTTTCGCGACTGGCTGGTGGTGGAGGAGCGCGAGCGTGGGTTGACCAGCCTGCGGCAGATCAACTGGCAGAGCGGGGAGAGCAGCGCCATTGCTTTCGATGACCCGGCCTATGTCACCTGGATCGGCTACAACCCCAGCCCGGACAGCAGCAAGCTGCGCTATGGCTACTCCTCAATGACCACACCCGATACGCTGTTTGAGCTGGATCTCGACAGCGGCGAGCGCGAAGTGCTGAAGCAGACCGAAGTGAAGGGGTTTGATGCCGGTAAGTACCTCAGCGAGCGTCTGTGGATCAGCGTGCGTGATGGTGTTGAAGTGCCGGTATCGCTGGTTTACCGCAAGGACAGCTTTACGCCGGGCAGCAATCCACTGTTGGTTTATGGCTATGGTTCCTACGGCAGCAGCATGGATGCCGACTTCAGCGCCAGCCGTCTCAGCCTGCTTGACCGTGGTTTTGTCTTTGCCCTGACACATATTCGCGGCGGGGGTGAGATGGGCCAGCAGTGGTACGACGATGGGCGTCTGCTGAATAAGCTCAACACTTTTCACGACTTTATCGACATCACCCATGCGCTGGTGGAAAAAAGTTACGGCGATCCGGCAAAACTGTATGCCATGGGCGGTAGCGCCGGTGGCCTGCTGATGGGAAGCGTAATGAATATGGCGCCAGAGCGCTTCCACGGCATCGTCGCGCAGGTACCGTTTGTTGACGTTGTCACCACCATGCTGGATGAGACGATCCCGCTGACCACCGGTGAGTATGATGAGTGGGGTAACCCCAACGACGAAAAGTATTACCACTACATCAAACAGTACAGCCCGTATGACAACGTCAGCGCCCAGGCCTATCCGCACCTGCTGGTGACGACAGGGCTGCATGACTCCCAGGTGCAGTACTGGGAACCGGCAAAATGGGTGGCAAAACTGCGCGAGCTGAAGACCGATGACAACCTGCTATTGCTGGACACCGATATGGATTCCGGCCACGGCGGTAAATCAGGACGTTTTAAAGCGTATGAAGGCGTGGCGCTGGAATATGCGTTTCTTATCGCGCTGGCGACCGGACTGCTGCCCGGTCAGAACGCTTAATCAACCGCGCTCAGCGCCCGCTGCATAGCACTGCGTAAGTCGGGCTTCAGATCCGTGATATTTTTTAGCATCCATTTTAAATATCCCGGATCTTTCTTCGCCACTTCATCCACTTTCTGCCCACGATATTTGCCGAACGGGAAGGTATTTACCGAGCCCTGCACCTGCATACGGCGCACCATCTCGGCGGCATCCCAGCCGCTAAACGACATAATGCGGATCAGTAAAGCGGCCGTGACGTAGCAGTCGTACAGCGCGCGGTGGGCGTGCAGATCGGCAGGGGGCTCGACGTCCAGCTGCAGCGTCTCGCGCAGCGCCTGGTTACTGTATTTGAGGCCGGGCCACAGGCGGCGAGACAGCGTCATGGTGCAGATCCACTCACCGTGCATCTCCGGCAGCATGCGGCGGTCAAAGCTGGCGTTATGCGCCACGTAATGGCTGCTGCCGTGATAGCGACCGATAGCCTCTTCGATGGTCGGTTTACCGTGCACCATCGCTGGGGTAATTCTGTGGATCGCCATCGCCTGGTGGCTGATAGGGCGGTCGGGGGAGATCAGGTCGCTCATCGGATTGACGATCTGCCCGTCCACCACATCGACTGATGCCACTTCGACGATGCCACCCTGCAGCCCGCAGGTTTCCGTGTCTATCACGCGTAACATAACTTCTCCCGTTTACAGATTTGACGGGCAGGGTAACGGACGTGCCTCTCCCTGCCAATGGCTGGCGTTGCGCCGGGCAACAATCAGCTGCTCACCCTCGCCGCCGCGCACTACCTGGCGACCGCTCTGATCCCAGAAAGCGCTTTTTCCGGCGCAGATATAACCCCCGCTCGGCCACGCATGGTTGGCCATAACGATCGCCATTTTATACTCGCGCGACCAGTGGGCAAGGTACTCGCAATCGGTCTCGTAGCCGTTCTCTGACACCAGCACGCTGGTAGCATAGAGATCGGCACCGCGGTGAGCGGCATCACGGGCATACTCCTCCACGCTGATATCGGCGCAGATGGCGATGGCGACATGGTGATGCTGATAGCCAAACAGCGGCAGGGCTTCGCCCCGGGTGAATATCTGCTGCTCCGGGCCAAAGAGATTGCGTTTACTGTAGGCGAGACGGGTGCCGTCCGGCAGGAAGGTCAGTGCCGAAAGGCGCACGTTTTTACCACTTTGCAGCGGCAGGCCGATGCTAATCCCCATCTGATGCTCCTGCGCGGCATCGGCGAAGGCTTGCAGACGCGGATCGTCAGTGCTCATCGCCAGTTTCGCCATCAGCGGCAGCTCATACCCCGTCAGGGAAAGTTCAGGAAACATCAGCAGATCAACATGGTGTACAGCGGCGTAGCGGACAAATTCGAGGTGGTGCTGAAGGTTCCAGGCAATATCCCCTGGACGTGAACCTGACTGTGCTGCAGCGATAGTCCAACTGGACATAGGTGCTCCCCCGAGACGAGAAAGTAGGTGTCTTATCTCAACCGAAGCGGGAGCAAAACGCAAGTCGCTATTTTTGCTTGGGTTCCCAGGGCAGGCGGGAGAGTGAAAGTGAGGCCTGACGATAATGCATCAGACGCTGGCGAAACCAGTCACGCAGCGCTTCTGGCTGCTCGCGCTCAACCATTTCGGCGATGACCGGCATGTTATAACGCTCTTTAAACGCCACGCCTGCGGCGGCCAGATCAACGTTAACCTTATCTTTCTCATCCTGCGGCAGCGTGGCCAGATTGTAACTCATAATGTCCTCCCGATGGTTTGTGGCAGAAAGTAATGCAGAAGGCACGGATTAGCAAGTTTCAGCGTGGATTGATAGCTGCTATCACCTCGACACTGGTTTTTAAGCGGAGTATTCTTTCGGCCTCAGGCAGCAAGGTGCTGCGCATTGTTAAGGATAATTGCGATTCATGCGTAACTTCTTCAAGATCTCCGGCTTACTTACTGCCGCTCTTTTTGCCCAGCAGGCTTCTGCTCATGCACATCTTAAAAGTGAATACACCTCGTTAAATCCGGCGGGCAGTCAATATCCCAATGCGCTGACCATCCAGTTTACTGAAAATGTCGAGCCGGCGTTTAGCGGCATCGTCGTGACCCATATGGATAACTCGCCGTTGCCGCAGCTAAAGGCGAAACGCGTTCCAGGCCAGCGCGACACGCTGCGCGTGCAGTTCAAGCAGCCGCTGAAAAGGGGTGAGGAGTATAAGGTCAGCTGGCACGTATTGTCAGTAGATGGTCATAAGACAAAAGGGAACTACACCTTTAGCGTGCCGTAATGATCTCACTGGCAGGCGTCTACATCCTGTGCCGTTTTGTGCACTTCAGCGCGCTGATGTCGCTGGCGGGGGCGGGTGCCATGACGGTTATGCTGGCCCCGGAGCACTATCGCCAGCCACTCAGCCAGCGGCTGATGCCGCTGATGCGCGCTGCCAGCTGGCTGACGTTCCTGAGCGCGCTGCTACTGCTGGCCGCGCAGACCGGGCTAATGGGCGATGGCTGGCAGGATATTCTCGATGGGGAAACCTGGCTTGCCGTGCTGCAAACCCGGTTCGGCCTGGTCTGGCAGGGCCAGTTAGCCTGCGCGCTGCTGGGCTGCCTCGCACTTTGGCTGCGCGGCAGTGCGCGCCAGACGGCCCTGTTGCTGATGGCGCTGACACAGCTCGCCGGCCTGGCATTTGTCGGGCACGCGGCAATGCTTGAGGGCTGGATGGGCGTGCTGCAGCGCACTAACCAGATGGTGCATCTGATTGCTGCCGCATTCTGGGCGGGAGGACTGGTGCCGGTGGTGCTGCTGATGCGCTTAGCACGCCAGGATAAGCCGCAGTATGAAGCGATTTGTACCATGATGCGCTTCTCGCGCTATGGCCATCTGGCGGTTGCGCTGGTGCTGATAAGCGGCATGGTCAACGCGCTGCTGATCCTTGGCTGGCCGCCCGGCAGTTTCCGCCTCTACAGTCAGCTGCTGCTGTTAAAAACCCTGCTGGTGGCGGCGATGATAGCCATCGCCCTGTTTAACCGCTACTGGCTGGTGCCGCGCTTTCAGCGCAGCGGAGAAGGGGCGCAGCAACATTTTATGACCACCACGCTGGCTGAGATAGCGCTGGCGGCGGCGGTCGTGCTGACGGTCAGCGTGTTTGCCACGCTGGAACCGTCATAAGCCCGATGATTATTCACATGGCAGATTAAGTTTTATTGTTTGAGGTATAGAGATGAAAAAGTTGGCACTGTTATTGGTAGCACTGGGCGTTAGCAGCAGCGCAATGGCCGGAATTGAAACCGTCAGCCGCTTTGAGATGGGCAAAGACAACTGGCCGTTTACCCGCGAAGAGATCATGCTGAGCTGCGAAAAGGGCAACGTGCTGTTTGCCATCAATGACGGCACGCTGGTGCAGTATCCGCTCAACGCCGAGGCTGAGGCGAAGGTGAAATCCGGCCAGTCAAAAGGCTTCCCTATCGACAAGATTCTGGCAGACGACCCCACTCATCCCGGCGAGAAGAAGAGCCTGGCGCCCATCATCGCCCGCGCCGAAAAACTCTGTCGCTGATCCTCAGCGCTGGCGCATCTGTCGCGGTTCGCCAGCCTGGATTTCTGAGCGGTTAACTCGTGCCGCGCAGCAAAACCCTCTGGTTATATGCAGCCGGGATCACAGCGCTAACAATCAGTTGCCGGGCTGTTGACAACTGGCTGGAAATCCCCCACTTCTGGTCTACCTTTTAAAGTGCAAGGCGTAACCGCCTGCATAAATGCCAACTTTTAGCGCACGGCTCTGAAAAGAGCCATTTCCCTGGACCGAAGACAGGAATCGTCTTCGGTCTTTTTTTAACCATTAGAATAGTATAGATATTTTCTCGTGAAAAACGAAATTACACGAAAAATCCACGAAAACACATTTCCCGGTCTAAATGATAGTGTACTCTCGACCGCGCCCGTCGATGTACTCATCTGTTTGTTCAACATTCCTATGCCCGAGTAACTTTTGTGCGAATTCTTCACCACTTTGCTTGTTGTAAAGCCCGCCACACCCTCTACGGTTAATCTTGCTAAAGTACAAGGTGAACTAAGGCGTTTATCAGGTGAAAGTGGTTATCCCGGCAGCTCAGAGCAGAGCTGAGGGAAAGGAAATTGCCGCAGGTATTGAAGCGCTGTTAGAGAATGGCACGGAAATGGAGGGGGAGGGCTTCGTCTGTTACATGATCGGGGAACCCGCGCAGTATGCGGGCGTTCCCACGACAACCAGATTCACAATCCCCGTCAGCATGAATTATCGCATCGACAATCGTAATTGATGCATGGGCGCAAGTAATGGAGTTAAAATGGCCTTGCAGTCGGTAAATGCTCGTTGAATATGACGATTCATATATAATACTTGTGGTCCAATTTGAAATGCTATGTCATCATCATATTTCGACTCCAATCGTGTGCTGTTTACTTGAAGTATAATGCCTTTGCCGTAACAAGTATTGAAAGTTGCTTTTACACCCTCTGCTGTAAGCATGTGTTGATCAGCATCGATATGACACATCGCATCACGACAGTGTTTAATAGCATCAAATACGTCCGAAACATTTTTCCTCGCGGATGTCGGGTGAGTGAAGGGAGTTATGTCCTCCGAAAAACAAATTTTATGATTAATGCCTTTGCATTTATGCATTAAATCGTTGACCAGGATTAGTAATTCGATGAATGCAGAGCGGAAGAGTGGATTTCCACGATTAGTTTCTTCAAAAATCCCAGTGTTTAATAAATCCTCAGCTCTGATAATTGATGAGCATATATCTGTCTGAGTAAAAAAATCAAAGTTTGACATAAAACTACCTCTTTTAATGATTACTAACCTTATATTACCACAGGAGTGCTAAAATGAGCTTTGCTTTGCCCAACGGCGCGACCACTGCCTGATTTTGAGGGTAGGGACGTCTTGGGGTTCGCATTTAGTTCGATGGACTGGCGGGTTAGTACCTCTTATGCAGAAGATTTTGGCGGACGCGTATTTTGGTCAGCTAAAAAATAAGGTAATAGCGGGTTACGTGAATGTTGAGGCAGATTTGTGTAGTGGCATGCTGTAATCACGTCACAAGTTGATTGCTGGCGCAGGCGCGCCAGCAATAGACTTTTGGTGCCTTACATAGTTAATTCAAGGTGTTTTCCGTTAGGGAGATCAATAGAAACATTGAGAGTCCCACCGATAGCTTCAACATATCGCTTCAGGGTCGAAACTTTAATCTCTGCGCCACGCTGTTCCATCGCCGCCACTGTCGGCTGTGCGATACCCATAGCTTTACCTACGCCGGTTTGAGACGCTTCTGCCGCCTCTCTCAGTTGGTCGAGTCTTGTAACTATCAATAGCTCGTTTGTTTTCTCTTTGATGCGCTGCTGGCCTTCTGGAGAGCGTTTAGCCATCAGTTCTTTTAAATTTGCCATCTCATTTCTCCAGGCTATCTAAATGTTTTTGGTACTCTCTATCGGCTAGTTTTATCATATCAGCATAAAACTTAGCCTCGTTGACCCCACTCTTATCACCAGCACACAACGCTATAGCATTTCGTTCAGGGTCAAATGCAAAAAATGCTCTGATGGGGTCGCCTTTGTGTTGTACTCGCAACTCTTTCATATTCTTAAATATAGAGTCACGTACAGTGTCAACAAAAGGACGTCCAAGATTTGGCCCTCCGGCCTCAATCAGCCCCAACCCCGCCAGTATATCTTCCTGTAGTTCTTCCGTCTGACTATCAAACCACTTATCAAATAGGTCCGAAGTATTAACTTCCCACATCCTGTGCTCCTTATAGCCTAAAGGCTATAGAGTTAATGTATAGCCCAGGGGCTATGATGTCAATTTGCCGTCCAAACTATTTTTTGGCTTCCACTCTGATAACAGAGTGTCCAGATATGACTTTAATTTTAGACCTCAAAACGATCCTGGAATGAGAAGGGTGCTTAAGCGCTAACAGCCCAACAACAAAGTGGCGGGGATTGCTCCCCGCCGGTTGCCATCACGATTTGGATTCGTAAGCCATAAAGACGGCAACCTCCGTATGGTCGGTTCGGATGCGTACCTCACAGAGGTCTTTCCTGCTGACCAGCACGACCGCAATAGCCGCGATGATAATCAGAGCGGTGACCGTAATCACCCATTGCTGCTTCATGGTTGCGTCTCCTTGCCTTTCGGCACGCAAGAAGCTAACCTAATGTTGTGGAGCATTAGAGATGGCCTCATTTTGATTAAGAGTCAAAGTGGGGCTTTTCTCTTTCTGCCGTCTGCAACATGCTTAAGGCAGAAAGCCTCAAGCACCCGCCGATAAAATACTCCCGTCTGGCTAATTAATCTCATTCATCAAACAAATTTGCGTAGCGCCTCGTAAATATGGCAGGTAATATTACCTGTAAAATTAACGTAAACAGGTTATTTAATTAACCTTATAAGGTTCGTGCAATGGGAACAGTGTTAGGTTTTATGGGGTTAATTTTGGGTGCATGGGCGGTTCGCAGCATCTGTATGAAGCAGCAAAATAATGTATTGAAAGCCGTTAAAGCGCTCCTCGCGGCAGTGTACTTTCTGGGGGCAGGCGGATTGGGGGGGACGAATGAGAAGATGTTCCCAACGGCTATAGTCATGCTGCTGGTGGGGGCCGCCGTGATGCTCTATTCAAACTGGGCAGCAAAGAAGGTGGCTTAAGTGCTAATAGCCCTAATTTAAAAACAGAAATTACGTAGCGGCTCATAAACCGACAGCGAAAAGCCAAATAAAAAACGGGGCCTTATTCAGCCCCGTGACTTATTACTCGATCTCTTTTTCCGGATGGTTTTGACCCTCTTCCATAAAGTCGCGATCGATTTCGTCGGTATTACCTCGATGGTCGCGGCCTGAAAGCAGATTCCAGCAGGAGATAAACAGCGCGGCGATCAGCGGTCCGATAACAAAGCCGTTAATACCATAAATCTCCATACCACCCAGCGTGGTGATCAGGATCAGGTAGTCCGGCATCTTGGTATCTTTGCCGACCAGCAGCGGGCGCAGGATATTATCAATAAGGCCAATCACCACCACAAAGAAGAAGGTCAGGATCACCCCTTTAACGATTGCCCCGGTAAAGAAGAAGTACAGCACTACCGGCAGCCAGATAATCGCGGAACCCACCGCCGGAATAATCGACAGGAACGCCATTAGCGAGCCCCACAAAATACTGCCCTGAATCCCGGCAAAGAAGAAGGCGATACCGCCGAGCGCACCCTGTACGGCGGCAACCACCACCGTACCTTTTACCGTGGCGCGAGATACCGCGGCAAACTTCACAAACAGATGCTGCTTCACATATTGTGAAAGTGGGATCGCGTCCAGCGCCAGGCTAACCAGGTAAGCGCCATCCTTCAGCAGGAAGAACAGCAGGTACAACATGATGCCGAAGCCAACGGTAAAGCTGAAGGTGCTTTTACCGATCATCATCAGGCTACCCGCAAAGAACTGCCCGCCCTTCATCGCCACGCCGGAGAGTTTTTCCTGAATAGCACTGGCATCGTTCAGATTGTTTTCGGCAAGGAAGTGACGCAGCCAGTCGGGAAGATGGTTGATCACCCCGGCCGCGGCAGAGGTCAGTTCACTCTGGTTATTTTGGATGCGGTTGTATAACGCATTGAATTCCAGCGCCAGCGATGAGGCGACGATGGCCAGCGGAATGAAGACAATCAGGCAGATAATTACCAATGAAATCAGTGAAGCGAGGCCGTTACGGTCACCCAAATGCTTCCTGATTTTCGTTTTCAGCGGGTGGAAGATAATCGCCAGGATGGCGGCCCACAGAATGGCGGAGAAATAGGGTCCCAGGATGTGTAAAAAAGCGAACGTGGTGATCGCCAGTATGAAGATGAAAAATCCCTTACTTAAGCCCTTAATGATCATTGATTGGTCTCTGTTATTAAAATGCTATCTGGTTACGCGCTAAAAGTAGACCAGCGGCGGGTTTACGGCAATAACGTGCGCAACATAAAACGAAAAGAGTCGTTACGGACGGGTACCTGGCCAGCGGTAGACCTTTTGCGCCAGCAGGGAAAAGTCACTCTGAAACAGCGCACCACTTTTCTTCATCCGGTCGCGCAGCTCAGACAAGGGTGAAGGACAGTGCTCACGGCTGGCATAAATCACCACATTCCCGCTCGGAGTCGAGCAGTACAGTACGGTGCTGAACAGGGAGGTTAGCGCATCGGAAAAGGCAGAATCCTCATCGGGGGCCGTTTGGTGATTAAGTACCAGCCAACCCCCCGGCTGCAGGGCCTGCGCGCAGTGGCGCAAAAAGGCGCGCGTCGACTGCAGGGGAACCGCTGCGCTGGCGGAGTAGAGATCGGAACAGATGAGCGAGTAGTGGCCTTTCACCGCGTTGGCGATGAACCGTGCAGCGTCGTCTACCTGATAGCGAATATCGTTGCTCAGCGGCAAACAGAAGTAGCGCTGCGCCACGTCAACCACGGCCTGGCGCAGCTCGACCACATCGATAGCGATGGCGGGATTGTGCGCATGCAGCGCGCGCACCAGACAGCCGCCGCCCAGCCCGAGCAGCAGAACCTTATCCAGCGGCGTGAGCGCTGCCGCCATCAGCATCGCGCTGATATATTTATGCACCGGCAGCTCAGGGCGGCTCTTCTGCATCTTGCTTTGCTCAAAGACCCGGTCAAAGCTCATCAGTCGATAAATCTTATTATCGATCACCGAAACTTCTCCCTGCTCATCTTCAACGCTGGCGACCAGCTCTCCACGAATGCGAAACAGCGGGGATGAGTTATAGAGTTGGGCATCTGACATTTTAATCACTCCTTAAATGCACATCTTTCCTGATTATGCCGCCACATCTTCACATTTTTGCGGGTAAATGGGCAACCTTAGTCAAATTCGCACTACAAATGACATCACTGCTTGTAGATCGTCACGCAGCACTTTACGATGTCAGGTGGCCCGGCGCCGCGGATACCCGCAGCGCTGAATACTGGCCGGGAGCCTGTTGCATGAAAAGCGAGAAAGAGATATCCATCGATCAGTTTACCGAAGAAGAGAAAGGGTTGGTGGAGCAGCGGGTGAAAACATTGACGGACAAATTAAGTCATGTTGCCAGTAAGAAAGAGGAAAAAGAGATCCTCAAAGAGGCGAAACGCCTGGTAATGAAAGAGCGCGTGATGCGCGAGAGCAGCAAAGTTGTGCTGGCGAAGAAACCGCGTAAGCCCTCCGCGGCGAAAGAGAGTGAAGTAAAAGAGTTTAACTGGACTGCATCGCTGCGTAAGAATCCGCGTGCGTTAAAATAATTGAATCTCGGGCCGCAAAGGCCCTTGTCACCCCGATCCTGCCTGAGTCAGTCACCCGACCACAATCAGATGTACCATCCGCGCCAACACTTCAATAATCAGCAAACTGCCAATCGTAATTAGCACCAGCGTGAAATAAAACTGCTTACGGTTATTCATGACGCTGGAGTCCCTGTCTGGCTGAAAGGCTATACTTTATCGCAAATTCACTAAACCAGGCGTCAATATGTGCCGATAAGAAAGGTTTAAGCGATGCTTTACCACTATTTAAACGGGGAAAACTGGCGGCATATTTTCATCGTTGGCGATCTGCACGGCTGTCGTGACATGTTGCAGCAGCAGTTAGCTGCTCTTCATTTCGATCAACAGCGGGATCTGGTCATCGGCGTAGGTGACTTGATCGACAGAGGTCCCAACAGTGCAGGTTGCCTCGCGCTGCTGCATCAGCCGTGGTTTCGCTGCGTGCGCGGCAATCATGAACAGATGGCGCTGGATGCGCTGAGCGGGGCGGGCAGTCAGATGTGGCGCCGCAACGGCGGCGACTGGTTTTACTCCATGAAGGGTTTACCGGTGCTGGAAGTTAAACGCAATTTGTTACGTTGTCACGAATTGCCACTGATTCTTCACCTGCAGCTGGCAGAGCGCGTCGCGGTTATCGCGCACGCTGACTATCCGGCGGAAGAGTATGCCTGGGGCAAGGAGATCGATACGGAGGCTGTGCTGTGGGGGCGCGAGCGCGTTGCAGCAGCGCAGCGCGGTAAAGGGGCAAGGATCCGCGGTGCCGATGATTTCTACTTTGGTCACACGCCGCTCCCGGCGCCGCTGAATGCCTGGAACCAACACTACATCGATACCGGCGCAGTGTTTGGTAATAACCTGACGCTGGTCCAGGTGCAGTAATGATGCGGCCTGATGACAGGCCGCAGGCTGTTACACGCTGAACAGTTTGCCGTCGCGCACCAAATCGCGCGGGTAGTTGTTTTTAATCCGGCTGCCCACCTTTTTGGCAATGCCAATCGCCTGCTGCTGATAGCAGACAATCACCTCGTCAGCAGGCAGGTCGCGTTCAGGATAGATATCGCGCCCGCGATACCACTCTTCCGCTTCGCTGCTGGTCAGTTCGAACGCGTTTGCCGCGTGAGGATCCGCCAGCGCAATCGCGGCTTCATGCTGCCAGCGCCAGCCTTTCGGGAATGTTTCCGCCAGCTTAAGGCCGATACGTGAGAAACGGACGCGCCCAAGCCACGGCTCCATCGCACGCGGGAACAGCCACAGCTCCTTATCACGCTGCCACAGCGACAGTTCATCGCTCCAGTTCAACCCGGCTTTTGCTGCGGCATCTGCCACGTCCTGCTGCTGCTTGCGGTTAAGCGGGCTAAAGGGCGGCTTGCCCACTTTATAGCCTGGAGCGGGCAGGCGCGGCACGCTTTCCAGCTTGCGCAGGCGGGCGACGAAGAAGCCTTCGCTATCAAAAATATGCGGGAAGACGTGCAGAAATCCTTCCGCGGTGGCGGCCTGCTGCGCGCCGCTAAACAGCTGGTCGAGCGGCTCGATTTCAACGGCACCGGGATACTCGGCGAGCAGCCACTCAATGACCTGCTGATTCTCACTGCGGTTTAACGTGCAGGTGGAGTAAACCAGGGTACCGCCAGGTTTCAGCGCGTGAAACGCGCTGTTGATCAGCTCCCGCTGGGTCGCTGCGATGTCGGCAGTGCTGGCTTCCGACCAGTTGCGCAGCGCATCGGGATCTTTGCGGACAACCCCTTCACCGGAACAGGGGGCATCCAGCAGCACCGCATCGAAACACTCGGGCAATGCAGGGCCAAATACCCGGCCGTCAAAGTGGGTCATGGCGCTGTTGCTGACGCCGCAGCGGCTGAGGTTAGCGTGCAGCACTTTCACCCGGCTGGCGGAGTATTCGTTGGCGAGGATGGTGCCTTTGTTCGCCATGCGCGCCGCAATCTGGGTGGTTTTAGAGCCCGGTGCGGCAGCGACGTCCATCACGCGTTCCGGCTGGCTACCGTTGGCAAACAGCGCGCTTACCGGCAGCATTGAGCTGGCCTCCTGGATGTAAAACAGCCCGGCAAGGTGCTCTGCCGTACTGCCCAGCGGTAACGCATCCGCATCGTCGCGGCTGATCCAGAAACCCTCTTCGCACCACGGGATCGGCGTGAGCGCCCACTGCCAGGGCGCAACCAGCGCCAGGAAGTCATCAACGCTGATTTTCAGCGTATTAACGCGCAGGCTGCGGCGCAGCGGCTGCTGGCTGATAGCAATAAAGCGATCGAAGTCGTTCGCATCCGGCAGCAGTTGCTGCATCCGATCGAGAAAAGGCTGCGGGAAAAACACGCGGGAAGAGTGAGGCACAGGCAGGATCCACAGGAAAAAATGTGCGCGCAGTTTAGCACAGGGGGGCAGGTAAAAAAATTGGGCAGCGAAGGCTGCCCAATAGGAGGTTACTGCGGCAGGGCGGTTCCCCACTTGCGCCAGTCCTTCGGCTCTTCATCTTCCAACAGGAAGTGTTTACCCGAATTCGCCTGCGGCGCCAGCGGCACCGTTGGCGGCGTGGCAAAGGCAATGCCACCCTGGATAAACTGCTGGAAGGTGCCGGTTTTCACCACGCCGCCAATCAGGCCAAACTTGAGGTTGTAGCCGGAAGCCAGCCAGAACACCGAGTTGTTCCGTACCAGATGTTGATATTTCTTGCTGATGCGCAGAGTGATCTGCACGCGGTCGGCCATCGAGCCGAGAGACGTTCCGGTCACAGTACCCACTTCGATACCGCGGAACAGCACCGGGGTTCCGACCGTCAGAGAACCTCCCTCCGGCGCATCCATCACCACATTCAGCCCATCAAGGTAGCGTGCGTCGGTAATGGTTGATTCCTGCAGTTCGAAGCTGCGCTGAGGGCGCCCTTTACCTGGGTCAACGTTAATGTACGGCTGCAGCAGCGTCTCCAGATGGTTGACCCCCGCCGCCGAGATCTGCGGTGAAACGACCGAGAAGCGCGAGCCGAGACGGGCAAAGTCCTTCACGTATTCAGGGTAGAGCACCGCTTTGGCGATCACCTGATTGTTACCTTCGCCGAGCGCCAGCGACTCCAGCTGACCAATCGTAATACCAAGGTAGCGGATCGGCAAGCCCGGCGAAAGTTTGCTGGCGTCGTAAGTGCGCAGGGTGATCTGGCTACCCACCGCACGCGCGGCGGTTTCGGAATCATACAGCGTGCGTTTGTCCTGGCGGGTCAGGCCCACTCCGGCGCCGGTAAGATTTTCGAAGCTGATCGCCCCTTTCAGCGCGCGGTTAAGCGGCGAAGCCTGCACCGTCAGACCGCTGCCGTTAAGCTGCACGCGCGCCCCGCCTTCAGCCCAGAACACGCTGCTTTGGGTCAGCAGCCGGCGATATTCCGGCTTGATATGCACATTAACGTCGAAGGCATCGGCACGCGGCGTAACGCTGACGATTTCACCGACCTGGAATTTACGGTAAAGCACCACGGAACCGGCCTGGATATCCGGCAGGCTGGTGGCCGTCAGGGTGAGGGTAGTTGGCAAGCGATCGCCGACCACCCCTTCAGCGGCTTTTTCCGCATTAGCATACAGTGGGTAAGTTTTTTTCACTTCGCCTTTGCTGCCGGGATCAAGGCGAATACCGCCGTCCACCCACTCACGGGCGCTGGCACCCAGCACTTCCATGCCATCAATACCGAGCTTGACGTCGAGACGGCTGTTAATGATGAATTTGCTGTCGCCATGGACGAGGTCGCGATAGTCCGCGGCCACCGCCACGTTGAAGGTGACGCCTTTTTCATTGAGCGTGCGCTTTATCACCTGGCCGATGCGCATGCCGTGCAGCATCAGGGGCTGGCCGGCGTCAATGCCGTAGCTTTCCGGGGCGGTGAGGGTGACCTCCAGCGCATTCGGCTGCTGCAGCAGCGACTCATTGCTTGGCAGCACCACGAAATGGTCCTGCGGCGCGCCGTCGCCGGGGATCAGTTCGAGGGTATTGCCGGTCAGCAGGCTGCTGAGGCTGCTGTCAGTCAGGCTGATTTTCGGGCTGCGCATCTCAATACGCGTACCGCTGCGCATCAGACCGGTGACGGAAGGATCCAGCGTCAGCTCACCGCTGACTTTGCCGTTATCCTGCAGCGTCATTTTGGTCAGTGAACCCACTTCAAGACCCTGATACATCAGCGGCGTGCTGCCTTCCTTGAGGTTTTTACCGTCCGGCAGGTCGAGCAAAATTTTCACGCCGCGCTGGCTCTGCGCCAGGTCAGGATAGAGGTTATAGCTGTCCTCGCTCTTCGCCGGCTGCGATGCCTGCGGTGAATCGAAGGCCACTGCGCCATTGACCAGCGCGGCAAGACTCTCCAGCTGCACTTTAGCTCCACTCAGACCCACATCGGCCTTGACGCCGGAGACATTCCAGAATCGACTCTCTTTTTTCACCAGATTGGTAAAGCGACGCTCAATCAGCACGTCAATCGTGACGCCCTGATTACCGGAGTTGATGCTGTAGTCATACACGCGGCCAACCGGGATTTTGCGGAAGTAAACCAGTGAACCGCTATTCAGCGCGCCGAGGTCAGGGGCGTGAAGGTGGATCATCATTTCGCCGGTATTTAAGCGGTATTTGGGCTGGGTATCGAGCGCGGTGAAGTTTTCACGCGGTTCCCCCTTGCTGCCCGGCATCATGCCGATGTAGTTGCCGCCTACCAGCGCATCCAGACCCGAAACGCCGGCCAGCGAGGCTTTCGGCGTTACCAGCCAGAACTGCGTATCCTCACGCAGTGCGCCTTTCATATCGCTTTTAATGCTGGCCTTGATCTTAATGGTACGCAGGTCGTCGGTCATGCTGATGCCCTGCACCAGCCCGACTTCGACGCCCTGATAGCGTACCGGCGTGCGGCCCGGCACAATGCCGTCCGCGGTGGCGAAATCAATGGTCACCGTGGTGCCGCGCTCCTGGTAATTTGACCAGATAAGCCAGCCGGCAATCAGCAGGGCAATAAAGGGCAGCAGCCAGAATGGCGATATTTTTCGCCGATTTTTGACGCGTGCATTAGTCGGTGTAGTCGGCGTTTCCTGTTGCATGAGCATCCCAAAGTAAACGGCTATCCAGCCACTCAACGGCAAGAATAGTGAGTATGACCGCTGAGCCGAAATAGAAGGCAGCCGGTCCCATAGTAAAAGCTAAAAGCTGGTCGCGATTAACCAGCGACATCGTTAGTGAAATGACGAACAGGTCGAGCATCGACCAGCGCCCCACCCACTGCACCACGCGCAGCAGGCGGATGCGGGTTTTCAGCCCTTGCTCACATTTGAAGTGAATACTGAGCAGCAGGGTCACCAGGACGATAACTTTGGTAAACGGCACCAGAATACTGGCGACGAACACCACGATAGCCACCGGGATATTGCCAGAGGCGAGCGAGAGAATACCAGAAAGAATGGTGTCATCCTGGCGAGAGCCGTTGAGATAGATGACTGAAATCGGCAGCAGATTAGCCGGGATCAGAAAAATAATTGAGGCGATCAGCGCCGCCCAGGACTTCTGCAGGCTGAAATGACGGCGGAAATAGAGCCGCGTGTGGCAGCGCGGGCAGCGGCCACGCTCATCGGCCACGCCGGTATGGTGGCAGCTCAGGCAAACCTGCAGCTGGGCAATCGGCACATTTGGATGAGGCTGCGGATAGAAACGGTGCCACAGCTGTTCAACGTTAAGGTGAATCAGCGTCAGCAGGCTGAGAAGCGTCAGAGAGATAAATGCCACCAGCCCAAGGCCCGGCGTAATGGCGGCATAGTCCTGCACCTTTATTGAGGCAACGGCAACGCCGACCAGGTAGATATCAAGCATCACCCACTCTTTCAGGCGGTCAAGCATCAGCAGCACCGGCCGCAGGTTCATGCCCAGCTTGTCACCGAAATAGAGGTAGCCAATAGAGACGACCAGCGTCAGCGGGGCGCCAATCGTGCAAAATGCCACCATTGAAGCGGCAATGACGTCACCTTCCCTGGTCATCTGCATGATGCCGCCCAGCAGGCTGGCGTAAATGTTGGTGCCGAGCAGCCGGATTGACATCAGCGGCTCATTGAAAGCGAAAGGCATCAGCAGCAGCATCGTCACCGCCATGGCGGTCAGTCGCGTCATCGACCAGTCCCGGCCATTCAGGATGCGCGCATTGCAGCGCGGGCAGTGCGCAGACTGGCTTGATTTAACATCTGGTAAGGAAAAAAGGGTATCGCATTGGGGACATCGCTGATAACGTGCCTGTGGCAGAGCATGACTTATGGCGTGTATTTTCATATTCCCGATCGTGCTTTGGCCCAACAGCGCAGGTGCAGGGCAGGTTAGGCTGATTAACGCCATGAGAGCAGGACTCAGTATAGCCGTGCTTCAGTATTCGGATAAATCCAAGGTTATATTAACTAACGGAATGAATCACCTTGTCCCGCTGTACTTTTAATGCTTAATTTTATCGGACTCAGTGGCTACCAGCCTGGTCTCAGTTTCTACAATGGTTAAACAATGACAAAAGCAGAATTTTATACCGACCTCAATCGCGACATGCGCGCACTTCTCAGCGGCGAAACCAGCTTCCTGGCGGTGATGGGCAATTGTAGCGCGCTTTTATACGAACGTCTTGATGGGGTTAACTGGGCGGGTTTTTATCTGCTGACCGAAGAGAACACGCTGGTACTCGGCCCGTTCCAGGGCAAAATCGCCTGCGTGCGAATTCCTGTCGGGCGCGGCGTTTGCGGTACAGCGGTGGCAGAAAACAGCGTTCAGCGTGTTGATGATGTGCATGAATTCCCGGGCCACATTGCCTGTGATGCTGCCAGCAACGCGGAAATTGTGCTGCCGTTAGTGGTAAATGGTCAGATTATTGGCGTGTTAGATATCGACAGCGTTGAATATAACCGCTTTGACAGTGAGGATGAAGCGGGGCTGAAAGCGTTGACTGACGGGCTTTGCGAGGTGCTTGCCGGATCGGATGTGGAAAAATTTATTCACATGAAACGCACCTAAAGCGCTGGATCACGTAGCAATTGCTGATGGGGTCATTATAATGTCGCCTGTTCATGCCTGCGCTGATTGGCAAACCCGTTGTAATCAGGAAATTTCATGGAAAATCAACCTAAGTTGAATAGCACCAAAGAAGTCATCGCCTTTCTGGCCGAGCGTTTCCCACAATGCTTTAGCGCCGAAGGCGAAGCACGACCACTGAAGATCGGAATCTTTCAGGATTTAGTCGACCGCGTGCAGGGTGAAATGAACCTGAGTAAAACTCAGCTTCGTTCAGCACTGCGTTTATATACTTCCAGCTGGCGCTATCTGTACGGCATCAAAGTCGGTGCGACTCGCGTTGACCTTGATGGCAATGCGTGTGGCCTGCTGGATGAACAGCACGTTGAACATGCGCGCAAACAGCTTGAAGAAGCCAAAGCGCGCGTGCAGGCACAGCGCGAACAGCAGCAGGCGAAAAAGCGTGAAGCCGGTGAAGACACCGCACCGCGTCGTCCGCGTAAACCTGTTCGTAAACCTGCGGCCGAAGGTGAGCAGCCACGTAAAGTGCGCAGCAAGCCAGAGCGTCCGCAGGCTGAACGCAACTCTTCCTCAGCAAGAGAAGAGACTCAGACGTCGAGTAGCAAACCGGTTACCGACACCTCAGCGTTGCAAGTGGGCCAGAGCATTAAAGTTACCGCAGGCAAAAGTGCGATGGATGCCACCATTCTTGAAATCTCTAAAGATGGCGTCCGGGTACAGCTGGCTAACGGTCTGGCAATGATAGTACGCGCAGAACACTTGCAGTTCTGATACGGAGGCTAATCAGGGCATGAACACTCTTTTTAAACGCACCATCATTGCGGGCCTGCTGATTGCAGGCAATGCCTTCGCGGCCGATAACATCACCCGTGCAGACCAGATCCCGCAGCTGCACCAGGAAGCACAGCACGCCACCGTCAGCGAGCGCGTCACTTCCCGCTTTACCCGTTCCCATTACCGCCAGTTTGACCTCAATAAAGACTTTTCGGTCAAAATTTTCGAGCGTTATCTGAACCTGCTCGACTACAGCCACAATGTGCTGCTGGAGTCTGACATTGCGCAATATGCGGACAAGAAAACCACGCTGGGCGATGAGTTAAAAAGCGGCCAGCTTTCGGCGTTTTACGATCTGTATAATCTGACGCAGAAACGCCGTTTTGAACGTTATCAGTACGCGCTTTCCGTGCTGAATAAGCCGATGAACTTTACCGGCAACGACACCATTGATATCGACCGCAGCAAGTCCCCCTGGCCCAAAAGTACCGCAGAGCTGAATGCCCTGTGGGACGCCAAGGTGAAATATGATGAGCTGAGCCTGAAACTGGCCGGTAAAGATGAGAAAGAGATCCGCGAAGTCCTCACCAAGCGCTATCAGTTCGCTGAACGTCGCCTGGCGCAGAGCAACAGCGAAGATGTGTTCCAGCTGGCGATGACCGCGTTCGCGCATGAAATCGACCCGCACACCAATTATCTCTCCCCGCGTAACACCGAACAGTTCAATACCGAAATGAGCCTGTCGCTGGAAGGTATTGGTGCGGTGCTGCAGATGGATGATGATTACACGGTGATCAATTCAATGGTTGCCGGTGGTCCGGCGGCGAAAAGCAAAACCATTACCGTGGGCGACCGTATTGTTGGCGTTGGTCAGCCGGGCAAACCGATGGTCGATGTGATCGGCTGGCGTCTGGATGATGTCGTTGCGCAGATCAAAGGACCTAAGGGCAGTAAAGTGCGCCTGGAAATCCTGCCTGCCGGCAAAGGTACCAAAACCCGTACGGTAACCCTGACGCGTGAAAAGATCCGCCTGGAAGATCGCGCGGTTAAAATGTCGGTCCATAACGTCGGCAAACAGAAAGTCGGCGTGCTGGATATCCCAGGTTTCTACGTTGGCCTGACTGACGATGTGAAGGTGCAGCTGCAGAAATTGCAGAAGCAGAACGTCGATAGCATTGTTATCGATCTGCGCACCAACGGCGGTGGGGCACTGACCGAGGCGGTTTCTCTCTCTGGTCTGTTTATCCCAAGTGGCCCGGTGGTTCAGGTTCGCGATAACAACGGCAAAATCCGCCAGGACAGCGACAACGACGGCATTACTTACTACAAGGGTCCGCTGGTGGTGCTGGTTGACCGCTTCAGTGCTTCGGCTTCTGAAATCTTTGCCGCTGCCATGCAGGATTATGGCCGCGCGCTGATTGTTGGTGAACCGACCTTCGGTAAAGGTACGGTACAGCAGTATCGCTCGCTTAACCGCATTTACGATCAGATGCTGCGCCCTGAATGGCCGGCGCTGGGTTCCGTGCAGTACACCATTCAGAAGTTTTACCGCATCAACGGCGGCAGCACGCAGCGCAAGGGTGTGACGCCTGACCTGCTGATGCCTACCGGCGTAGAAGCGATTGAGACCGGTGAGAAGTTTGAGGACAATGCGTTGCCGTGGGATAGCGTTCCTGCTGCTACCTATACCAAAACCGAAGACCTCAAGCCGCTGGAAGCACAGCTGATTAAAGATCATCAGGATCGCATCGCTAAAGATGCTGAGTTCCAGTACATCATTAAGGATATCGCCCGCTTTAATGCCAACAAGGACAAGCGCAATATTATCTCTCTGAATCTTGCCGAGCGCGAGAAAGAGAACAAAGAAGATGATGCATTGCGGCTGGAACGCATTAATGCTCGCCTGAAAGCAGACGGTAAGAAACCGCTGACCAAGCTGGAAGATCTGCCTAAAGATTACAAAGAGCCGGACCCGTATCTGGATGAGACGGTGAACATTGCCAACGACCTGGCGCAGCTGGAAAAACAGCAGCCGCCAGTGACACCGGCAGCGGCAAAATAAGCCCAACAGGCACAGCAATCGCTGTGCCTTTTTTTATTCTGTCCGTCCTGCCTGGCGCTGTGCGCGAAAAGTAACACAAAGTGTAAAGTTATGTCTTTTTAAACACTTAAAGATTAAGAGTGCTTGAAAAGCGGCGTATTGACCTTACGATGGTGGTACGCGAAAAGCGGAATAACTGAGGAAGTCTAATTTTATGATGCGTATTGCTCTTTTCCTGTTGACCAACCTCGGGGTTATGGTGGTTTTCGGGCTGATCCTCAGCCTGACAGGGATCCAGTCAAGCAGTGTAATGGGCCTGATGATCATGGCGGGTCTGTTTGGCTTCGGCGGTGCGTTTGTTTCACTGCTGATGTCGAAGTGGATGGCACTGCGCTCCGTTGGTGGTGAAGTGATTGAACAGCCGCGTAACGAAACCGAACGCTGGCTGATGGAAACCGTGGGCCGTCAGGCTCAGCAGGCCGGCATTGCCATGCCGCAGGTGGCTGTTTACCATGCGCCCGACATTAACGCCTTTGCTACCGGTGCGCGTCGTGACGCCTCGCTGGTGGCGGTATCAACCGGTCTGTTGCAGAACATGAGCCGTGATGAAGCGGAAGCGGTGCTGGCTCACGAAATCAGCCATATCGCCAACGGTGACATGGTGACCATGACCCTGATTCAGGGGATTGTGAATACCTTCGTGATCTTCATCTCGCGCATTCTGGCACAGCTGGCAGCGGGCTTTATGTCCGGTAACCGCGACGAGGAAGGCAGCAGCAACGGCAACCCGATGGTGTACTTTGCAGTATCAATGGTGCTGGAGCTGGTATTTGGTATTGTCGCCAGCATTATTACCATGTGGTTCTCACGCCACCGTGAATTCCATGCGGATGCGGGTGCTGCTCGCCTGGCCGGGCGTGAGAAGATGATTGCCGCACTGCAACGTCTGAAAACCAGCTACGAGCCGCAGGAAGCCAGCAGCATGATGGCCTTCTGTATCAATGGTAAATCCAAGTCGTTGAGCGAGCTGTTTATGTCGCACCCACCGCTGGATAAACGCATTGAAGCGCTGCGCAGCGGCGAATACCTGAAGTAGGGGCGCGGCATGCCGCGCCCGTTCAGGGCAAAATCATCAGCAAACCGGGCATGAGCCCGGTTTTTTTATGCCCGTTGATTGCCCGGCTGTGTAATGCGCAGGGCGCTGACCAGCGCGGCGATAGCGGCGAAGCTGCCCGCCAGCAACAGTGAGAGATGGGTGCCCTGGTTAGCAAACAGGTTGAACATCAGGGCGACAAGGGCCGCGCCGCTGGTCTGACCGAGCAGGCGGGCGGTACCGAGCATGCCACTGGCTCCTCCGCTGCGGTGACGCGGGGCCGAAGAGATAATCGTGTGATTATTCGGGGACTGGAACAGACCAAATCCGGCACCGCACAGCATCATGCGCCAGATAATATCGGCGTCTAATGGGCTGGCGGGTAGCAGGGCGAGCGCAAACAGCCCGGCGGCAAACATTGCCAGGCCAATCGCGCCGAGCAGGCCGGCGTGGAAGCGCTCAATCAGCCGCCCGGCAATGGGTGCCATCACCATCGTCGCCAGCGGCCACGGCGTCAGCAGCAGGCCGGTTGCCACCTCGCTGCGTCCCAGCACGCTTTGCAGGAAGAAGGGCAGAGAGACCATGGCCAACATTTGCGCGCAGAACGAGCACACGGAGGTGCCAATCGACATGGCGAAAATAGGAATACGGAACAGGTCAACCGGCAGCAGCGGGAACTCCAGCCGCAGCTGGCGCCGGATGAACAGGGTTCCGACCAGCAGCAGCGCCACCAGTTCAGCCAGCAGCAGTTTTCCGTTCTGGCCCTGGGCAAAACCACTCAGCAGCGAGATAAGCAGGCCAAAGGTTAACGCATTCATCACGCTGCTCAGCAGATCAAATCGCTGCCCGCTGGCTTTCTGCGGATTATCCGGTAAATAGCGCAGGGCCAGCACCAGCGCGGCGATGCCGACAGGGACGTTAATCAGGAACAGCCATTGCCAGGACGCCACCGAGAGAATGGCGGCGGCAACGGTCGGCCCGGCAGCGCTGGATACCGCCACAATCAGCGAGTTAATTCCCATGCCGCGACCAAGATGGCGCTGCGGGTAGATAATGCGTATCAGAGCGGTGTTAACGCTCATCAGCGCGGCACCGCCGAAGCCCTGCAGCACGCGGGCAAAGGTCAACATGCCGAGCGAGTCCGACAGCGCACAGAACAGAGACGTACAGCTGAACAGCACCAGCCCCCACTGATAGATACGGCGGTAGCCGAGCATATCGCCAAGAAAAGAGAGGGTCAGCAGCGAAATAATAATGGCCAGCTGGTAGGCGTTAACAATCCAGATTGACTCTGCCGGGCTGGCATTCAGCTCGCGGGCAATCGTCGGCAGCGCCACATTGGCAATCGCGCCATCCAGCACGGCCACCGTGATGCCGAGTGCAATAGCCAGTATGGCCCCGTAGCGCTGGGGTAGCGGCAATCCGTCGTTGGCTGAAGTTGAGTGCATAGCGTTGAAATAGTTACGTGGGAGAAGAGTCTCATGCTAATGGTTTTTACGAATTATGCCAGTATGTAAATTGCTGAAAACTATCAGCAGATGTGTCCACGCCGTTGTGGCTTTCATTGCGCCCGGCGGAGGGGCTACGTATACTGGAAATAGCGTTCCATTTTTTATAAAACACAAAAGGTAAGTCATGGCGAGTGCCGATCCAGATAAACAGCCCGATTCCGTCTCTTCAGTGATGAAAGTATTTGGCATTTTACAGGCGCTGGGCGAAGAGCGTGAAAACGGCATCACCGAGCTGTCGCAGCGCGTGATGATGTCGAAAAGCACCGTATACCGTTTTCTCCAAACCATGAAAACGCTCGGCTACGTCTCACAGGAAGGGGAGTCAGAGAAATATGCGCTGACGCTAAAACTGTTCGAGCTGGGGGCTAAAGCCCTGCAAAACGTCGATCTGATCCGCAGTGCCGATATTCAGATGCGTGAGATCTCGCGCCAGACGAAAGAGACTATTCACCTTGGCGCCCTTGAAGAAGACAGCATTGTCTATATCCATAAAATCGACTCCCTGTACAACCTGCGCATGTATTCGCGCATTGGTCGCCGTAACCCGCTGCACAGTACCGCAATTGGTAAAGTGCTTTTAGCGTGGCGCGAGCGTGGCGAAGTGGATGCGATTCTGGCTAATGTTGAGTTTACCCGCAGCACGGCACGCACCATTACCACTAAGGACGCGCTGTTGCCCGTGCTGGAGCAGGTGCGTAGCCAGGGATTTGGCGAAGATAATGAAGAGCAGGAAGAGGGGTTGCGCTGTATTGCAGTGCCGGTATTTGACCGCTTTGGCATGGTGATTGCCGGGTTGAGCATCTCTTTCCCGACCATCCGTTTCTCGGAAGAGAATAAAAAAGAGGTGGTGGCGATGCTGCATCTGGCGGCAAAAAATATCTCAGAACAGATGGGTTATCACAGCTATCCCTTCTGACATCAGCGGGCCGGCCTTGACCGGCCCGCCGGTCAATCAATTATCCACGACTTCGCTGCTTTTCTTCAGCAGCGGGCAATCCGTCACTCCAATAATGCCGCTGTCGGTGTGCAGATACTGTGCAATCACCATGCCGCGTGCGGTCAGGTACTGACACTGTAAGCCCATTCCCGCAACGTTTTTAGTGCTGCCCGTCAGAATGCCATAGCCAGTCAGCAGCATAGCCAGCCAGATAATGACCAGCAGCGCGACAATACGTAGCAAAAATTTCATGGTAATCCCCTTATTGTTTTCAGGCGGTGTCCTCACTGCCCGCAGCAGCATAACAGCTTGTCGCTTAGTACCACACAAATCGATAAGAGGATGCTGAAACCTTTGCACCTTTCTGAGAGTTAGATGCCGACTTTTTCGGGATCTGGCTATCATTTGCCGGGCTTACAGGTAAAATCATCTGCGCGGTACTGCCGCATAGAGGCAGCTCTTTTTCTGTATTGAGGCAAGTATGAATGAAATAAACAATGGTGCGATGGATATGGTCTCTGTTGGCATCGTGGCGTTGCTGGTGATAATCGGGCTGGTGGTATGGTTTTTCGTTAACCGCGCCAGCGTGAAGGCCAGTCAGCAGGTCCAACTGCTGGAAGCACTGCTGGAAGAGCAGAAGCGTCAGAACGCGATGCTGCGCCGCCTTACCGATGCGGTTGCCGGCAAAGAGCAGGGTGCTGCAGCGAAAGATAACGCTGATAGCAAAGATTTTACCCGGCTGATCCCGGAGCGCTAATTTTTTATCGTGAAGTTGCAGGGCGACGGGTAAATTTTTTCCTGATAGTGCCCGCGAAATGGGCCAGTTTATCCTCAACCCCTGCAGCCCGATCGCCGTGCACCAAAATGGTTCATGCGTGACCGCGCCTGATAGCCGCCCAGGCGAGGTTACTCCGCGTCGGGTGCGAACAGATAATACCACCCAGGAATAATCCTAAAGCCATTTCATTATATCAGGCCACCTATTAAGAGAACCCAGTCTAAATACGCAAATAGATTGAGCGTAATAACGTTAATAAACTGGTGCAGATCAATGCATTTAAATGGGGCAGCGTGCCAGATAGTTTCCTGTTTTTGGTGCAATTTAATTTATAAACTGTACTAATCCGTGGTTGTTGTACAGTTGTAACACCTGAGCAGGATTGATAAATGGGCCTGAGTTTAATGAACTCTTTTGACAAAGCTTTGCCATATTTATGCCATCATTGGCGTTGACATTAGCCGCTACAGCCCGCAGCAGGACGGACTTGACACCTTCGGCCGTCTGTTATAAACCCTGTGTTGGTCAGGTGCTTAAAGGCTCTGCGGAGTGAATTCTGTTCAGTCGTGAACGTCGTGATGCATCAATGTGCATTCTGTGCCAGCTATCGTTTTAAATGTGTGCGACATCTCTATCCCTGTTTAAAAATGACTTGCCATTAATTTGTGGATATGTGATAAAACATTCGGGTAAAACGAGGTACAGTTCTGTTTATGTGTGGCATCTTCAGTAAAGAAGTTCTGAGTAAAAGACTAACGTTGAATACCGCTTCCTTGCCGAGCTTTAATTTAGTGCCTCATGCAGTAATGTCTCTGGTTTTTCTGTACGTTAAGCCCACGGGCGAATAAACACTCTAAGGAAATTTGCAAAATGGCAAAGATTAAAGGTCAGGTTAAGTGGTTCAACGAGTCTAAAGGTTTTGGTTTCATCACTCCTGCTGACGGCAGCAAAGATGTGTTCGTACACTTCTCTGCAATCCAGGGTAATGGCTTCAAAACTCTGGCTGAAGGCCAGAACGTTGAGTTCGAAATTCAGGATGGCCAGAAAGGCCCTGCTGCTGTGAACGTCACCGCTATCTAATTTTCGATCTGAGCCTGACATTGCCGCCCGGCGTGTAATCCAGGCTGAAATCTGAATACTGAAGCCCTGTCATTGTTGACGGGGCTTTTTTATATCCGATTTTCGTGGTGCGCGGGATTTTCCACGGGCTTTGCAGTACACTGCCGCGTCTTAAATTGATGGAGTCTTGCTATGTCGTACCAGTGTCCTCTTTGCCAGCAGCCGCTGACGTTTGACCAGCGCACCTGGCGTTGTGAAAATCAGCACCAGTTTGACCAGGCGAAAGAGGGCTATGTCAACCTGCTGCCGGTACAGCATAAGCGCTCTAAGCAGCCGGGCGACAGTGCGGATATGATGCAGGCACGGCGCAATTTCCTTGATGCCGGTCACTATCAGCGACTGCGGCTGCAGGTCGGTGATTTGCTTGAGCGTGTGCTGCCGGCAGATGACGTCAGCGTGCTGGATATTGGCTGTGGGGAAGGCTATTACACCCATGAAGTTGCCAGCCGCCTGCAGGCCAGAGGTCAGGCTGAGGTGCACGGTCTTGATGTGGCTAAAATTGCCGTGCGCTATGGCGCTAAGCGCTATCGTAACGTGGAGTTTTGCGTCGCATCCAGCCACCGCCTGCCGTTCAGCGATCGGCAGTTTGACGCGGTACTGCGCATCTACGCGCCCTGCAAGGCTGAAGAGTTGGCGCGCGTCGTCAAGCCGCAGGGCTACGTACTTACCGTCACGCCAGGTCCGCGCCATTTAATGCAGTTTAAAGCGCTGATTTACCAGGATGTGCAGCTCCACGACACCACGCCTGAGCAGATGCCCGGCTTCACCCTGGTTGAGCAGCAGCAGCTCTCCTACCCGATGACGCTTAAGAGCGAAGAGTCCGCAGCGCTGCTGCAGATGACGCCGTTTGCCTGGCGTGCGCGCCCTGAAGTGTGGGGGATTCTGGCCACGACCGAGCAGTTTGAGTGTGAAACTGACTTCACGCTGCGCCTGTGGCAGCGTGACGACGAAATCGTGCAGGATGTCAGCGACTCTCCAGCATAAACTGATAGATGGTTTCCAGATCGTCCAGCTTGCGTACATGAACCAGCAGGCGCCGTTTCTCCAGGTTAATCACCAGTACGCCATCTTCTGACAGGTTGATGGCGCTGATACGCGCGTACTCAATAAAGACGTTCGCGTAGAAAAATCCCTTCTCCTTAAACAGCATCTTCGGCGCGCGGATCCAGAATAGCCATGCGGAGAGGCCTCCCAGTGCCAGCAACAGCATAGTGGTCAGCTGGGGCCCCTGTGCGGCAAGGTTGTTATACAGCAGGATAGCCAGCAGGCCGATAAAGATCAGGCTGTCGAGCTTGTTGCGGCGCTGCAGCAGGATTTTCAGGCGGGTGGGGCCATGCAGACGATCCATAATCAGCTCGTCATAGATCGCATACAGCAGAATGAGTACGATAAAAAGGAGTATCAGGTAGTCAGTCAGAGACATATCGGCGTCCATAAAAAGGGGCCAGACTGGCTGGCCCCGGGGTAAAGATTATTCGTAACGCAGGATTATACGCCCAGCAGGCCAATCCAGTAACCGAAGATACCGATAACGAAGAAGCCCATAATAATCCACAGGGCATTCACCTTACGGCGCAGCAGCCACATACAGCCAAAGGTGAGCAGCAGCGGGATTAAGCCCGGCATCAGCTGGTCAAGAATCGACTGTACGGTGGTGACCGTGGTTTTACCGGTCTGGTCGGTAATCTCAGAAACCACCAGCGGCACGTTCACGTGCGTCCACTTGTTGACCAGTGCCCCCATGACAAACAGGCCGAGAATCGACGCCCCCTCAGTCAGTTTTTGCAGGAAGCCGCCGCCCATATCGCTAACGATATCGACACCTTTACGATAGCCATAAGCCACGCCGTAGTAGCGCACCAGCAGACGCACCAGGTTAAACAGGACAAAGAACAGCAGGGGGCCCATCAGGCTGCCGCTCATCGCGATACCTGCGCCCAGGGCCGCAAATACCGGGCGCACGGTACCCCAGAAGATCGGGTCACCCACGCCGGCCAGCGGCCCCATCAGGCCGACTTTAATGCCGTTTATGGCAGCATCGTCGATCGGCGCTCCGTTGGCGCGCTGTTCTTCCATGGCCATGGTCACGCCGAGTACCGGAGCAGCCACATACGGATGGGTGTTGAAGAACTCCAGGTGACGTTTGATCGCCTGTTTGCGGTCGTCGTTATTTTCCGGGTACAAACGGCGGATTACCGGTACCATCGAATAACAGAAACCCAGCGCCTGCATACGTTCGAAGTTCCACGAACCCTGGAACAGGTTTGAGCGTAAGAACACACCGCGCACATCGCCTGGCGTTAATTTCTTCTGCGTAGTGGTAGTTGTTGTGTCAACCATTTCTCTCACCTTTCCTTAATCGAGTTCGTTATCAAGGTCGTTATTAGCCGGACCTGCTGCCTGCGCACCGGCAACACGGTTATATTTTGGCGCCAGCTGGATATACAGCATGGCCATCACTACGCCGATGACGCCCAGAGCCACCAGGTTGAAGTTGGTGAAGGCAGCGGTCACGAAACCAAGGTAGAAGAACGGCATCAGGTAGCCTGCACGCATCATGTTAATAACCATGGCGTAACCGACCACCACGATCATGCCACCGGCGATATTCAGACCGTTGGTGACCACTTCCGGGATAGAGTTCAGCAGTTCCTGAACCACGCTGGTACCGACAGAAACGGCAACAATCACGGCAGGGATCGCGATACGCATTGCCTGCAGCACCAGCGCAGAGACGTGGATCCAGGAAATTGCAGTCAGGTTGCCCTTTTCAGCTGCTTTATCGGCAGCGTGCTGGAACGCAACGGTGATGGTACGGACAATAATGGTCAGAACCTGACCGGCTGCTGCCAGCGGGATAGCCAGTGCGATACCGGCACCCACGCTCTGCCCACCGGCAATAACCAGAATGGTCGAGATGATCGAAGCGAGTGCAGCATCCGGCGCCACGGCGGCGCCAATGTTCATCCACCCCAGTGCGATCATTTCCAGCGTACCGCCGATAATGATCCCGGTTTTCATATCACCGAGGATCATGCCGACTAACGTACAGGCCACGAGTGGCCGGTGGAACTGAAATTCATCGAGGATCGAGCCCATGCCCGCAATACAGGCAACGATAAATATCAGAACAATTTGCAGCGTGGTAATCTCCATTACACTTCTCCTATTAAATGCCAGAACGGAGTTCAACCTGAAATTTCAGGCCACGGGCTACTGATGCATTTTGGCGATCAGATCCATCATTTTCAGTCTCTGGTCGCTCGATACTTTACGCACTTCCAGTTCGATTCCGCGCTCATTCAACTTTTTGAACGCCTCAATATCTTTAGCATCCACCGATACCGCATTGTTGACCTGAGTTTTCCCCTGACGGAACGCCATCCCCCCGATGTTGACCGACGTGATATTGACGCCTTCTTCCACCAGTCGCACCACATCGGTAGGATTGGTAAACAGCAGCATCACTTTATCGTGGCCATATTTCGGGTTGTTCCACACGCGGATCATTTTCGCTACGTCCACCACATGCGCGGTAACGCCCAGCGGGGCAACCTGAGTCAGCAACGTTTTACGCACGTTATCGGCAGCAACTTCATCGCTGACGACAATAATGCGGGTTACGTTGGTTTCTTTGGTCCAGCGGGTGGCGACCTGGCCATGGATTAAACGGTCATCGATACGTGCCAGACCGATTTTCATGTGATCGCCGGGTGCCATTGGGGCCTGTGGTGCAGCCGGAGCTTTCACCGCAGCGGCGGGGGCAGGGGCTTCTGGTGCTTTCGCTTTCAGGGCTTTTACCCCTTCACGGCCAGTTTCCACGGCCAGCGCGACCAGTTCATCAAAGGTTGGGTTATCGTCTCGTGCCATCAGTACTTCGACCAGCATCGGAATATTGACCCCGGCGACGACTTCATAATCGGGTTTATCTACCACAAGGCGGCTGGCGGCGTTAAACGGGCTGCCCCCCCAGGTATCGACCAGAAAAAGCACTCCCTGCGTACTGTCCATATTGGCTAACCGTGCCTGATATTTCTCGATCAGGGTTTCGGCGTTTTCTCCGGGGACAAAGTCAATCCAACCGACATTTTCCTGTTCCCCTAACAGCATTTCGGCAGTTTTCAGCAGTTGTTCTGCTGCCCAGCCGTGCGTGCCAATCATAATAGCAATAGTCACTTGCTACCTCCTTATCCAGTTAAAACGACGCTTTGGAGTAAACGTCGTTTGAGGTTCAGCTGAGTTAATTGCGTTCAGCATGATTGAGGTCCCACTTTTATCTGTTGAGTTACTTATCAGCGGTACTGAACACACACCACATTGACGGCATTTATTTTAGTACGCGAAAAAATAAATTATGTGACCGTGCTCAGTAATTTAGACGCCGATCCACATTTGTCGGCTGAATGTTGAAACAACATCTCTGTGAAGGATTATGCACCCTGAGTGTAAGAAAATATTTTGACGTCCCTGTGGCAACTGATAAAGTAGTGATCCTTTTTTCATACAGGAGTAACGGGCCTCAGCCCTCCCTATGGACTGTCACCGAAGTCGCTTAATCATGCCGCCGGGCTATCCGGTATCGTTTTTAACGTCATTTGACGTCATCATGTTTTCCACCTGTCGTTATCTCTGCCGCACGTTCAGCCGAACGCCTGCTGCGATTTCCCGTTCCTTTTTCCGGAGTCTTTCATGGAATTTCTTTTAGACCCCTCAATCTGGGCCGGTCTCTTTACGCTCATTGTTCTTGAGATCGTGCTGGGCATCGATAACCTGGTGTTTATCGCTATTCTGGCCGATAAACTCCCGCCAAAGCAGCGTGATAAAGCCCGTCTGATTGGCCTGTCACTGGCGCTGATTATGCGTCTTGGCCTGCTGTCGCTTATCTCATGGATGGTGACCCTGACCCGTCCGCTGTTTAGCGTTGGCGAATTCAGCTTCTCTGGCCGTGACCTGATCCTGCTGGTGGGGGGGCTGTTCCTGCTGTTCAAAGCCACAATGGAGCTGCATGAACGGCTGGAAAACCGTGAGATGAATGACGGCGGCAATAAAGGATATGCCAGTTTCTGGGCCGTGGTGGTGCAGATCGTTATTCTTGATGCGGTATTCTCCCTCGATGCGGTAATCACCGCTGTCGGGATGGTTAACAATCTGGCGATTATGATGACCGCCGTGGTGATTGCGATGGGCGTGATGCTACTGGCATCCAAACCGCTCACCAACTTTGTCAACGCGCATCCGACCGTGGTGGTGCTGTGCCTGAGCTTCCTGCTGATGATTGGTCTCAGCCTGGTGGCGGAAGGTTTCGGCTTCCATATTCCAAAAGGTTACCTGTACGCAGCGATTGGCTTCTCGATTCTTATTGAGCTGTTTAACCAGATTGCGCGCCATAACTTTATGCGCCATCAGGAAAGACGCCCGATGCGTGAACGCACCGCAGAGGCAATCCAGCGCCTGATGGGCGGGCGTCGTCAGAGCGAAGTGCAGAACAGTGAAAGCAGTGAAGTTGCCGCGATCATGCCGCAGGAAGCGTTTAAAGATGAAGAGCGCTACATGATCAATGGGGTACTGACGCTGGCATCCCGTTCAGTGCGCAGCATCATGACGCCGCGTGGTGAGATCTCCTGGGTTGACGCCACGCGTCCGCTGGATGAAGTTCGCCTGCAGCTGCTGGATACGCCGCACAGCCTGTTCCCGGTTTGCCGGGGCGAGCTGGACGAAATCATTGGCGTCGTGCGCGCGAAAGAGCTGCTGGTGGCCTTGGATCATGGGATTGATGTGGCAACCTTTGCCAGCAATACTCCGCCGATCATCGTACCGGAAACGCTCGACCCGCTGAACCTGCTGGGCGTGCTGCGCCGGGCGAAAGGCAGCTTTGTCGTTGTCACCAACGAGTTTGGCGTGGTGCAGGGGCTGATTACCCCGCTGGACGTGCTGGAAGCGATTGCCGGTGAGTTCCCGGATGAAGATGAAACCCCGGATATCATTGCGGATGGTGATGGCTGGCTGGTGAAGGGCGGAACCGATCTGCACTCGCTCCAGCAGCTGCTGGATACTCAGGAGCTGGTTAAGCCGGAAGACGATCATGCTTCGCTGGCAGGGCTGCTGATTGACCAGAAAGGTCAGCTGCCAAAAGCCGGTGAGGTGATTGAGATGCTGCCGCTACGCTTCCAGATTATTGAAGCCACCGACTACCGTATCGATCTGGTGCGCGTGACCAAAGAGCGTCAGGAAGACGAAGAAGAGTAAATATCCGGCGTGCCTGACCTGGATTAACAGCGGCCAGGCACGCCTCCCAACATCTGAAGCCTCATCGTCGCAGTTTAAAACCCACAGCGAGCACGAGGCGAGTGGGGGATGAGCTCAGACCGGTCAGAGGACGTTAGCGCTGGGAGCGATGTCTGAAGATAGTTAAAAGGCATGCCTGGCCGCTACAGGTCAACCCATCACGCGCTCAGCGTCTCCTGATGATTCATCAGCCATTCTGGGAAATCCCCCAGCGGCATCGGGCGGGCAAAGAAGTAGCCCTGAAGCGTATCAACGCCTCTCTCACGCAGATACTCAGCCTGTTCCGCCGTTTCTACTCCTTCAGCCACCAGGCTAATGTTCAGACGCTGCGCCAGTGAAATCACCATATCGGTCACGGTCGCATTGATCGCATCGGTGCCGATAGCGGCGGTAAAGACTTTATCAATCTTCAACACGTCCGGGCTCAGGGTCTTCAGGTACGAAAGGGAGCTGTGGCCAGTACCAAAATCATCGATCGCCAGCTTCACCCCAATCTTATGCAGATGCGACACCACGCGCTGATCGACCACCGGCAGCGAATCCCGCTCGGTCAGTTCGACAATCAGCTGTGGCCTGGGATTAGCCGGCCACCACAGTTGCTGTAAATCGTCGATAATGGCGCGCTCGTGGAAATGGCTGGCCGCCACATTGATCGCAATATGGAACGATTGACAGGCCGGCAGCTGCGGCAAATGGCGCACCACTTCACTGATGACAAAGCGGGTCAGCGGAGCTATCAGATTCTGCCGTTCGGCCAGCGGGATAAATACATCCGGCGGGATCCAGCCCTGGCGCGGGTTATGCCAGCGCAGCAGCAGTTCAATACCTTCACAACCCCCGCTGCGTGCGTTGATCAGCGGCTGGCAGTACACCATAAATTCACGGGCGGTGATGCCATAGCTAATCTGCCACGACAGGCTCATACGGTTGGCGGTTGCCAGCCAGACGATATAGCCCATCAGCAGGCTCAGCAGCAGGGCCAGCGGCAGCTGCGAAGGCACCGTCACCAAAGCCAGCCGCGCCGGGGATGGCCCAAATAGTGTGATCGAGAACGGGTAGCGCAGTGACGACTCTTCATAGGTCACTTCATCCTCTGAAGGCACCGCCGGTTCAATCATCGGATTACCAAACTCCAGGCTCTTACCACCCACGTTAAAAATGGCGCGCTCAACCCACGGCAGGGTCGGCTCCAGCAGATAGTTGGTCATCAGCTCAATATTGATGATCTGAATGATCCCGGAACGGTTGTCGAGGGAGCGTGGCGTCCAGAGCAGCAGCACCGGCGATCCCTTGATCAAATGCTCATCAACCGACAGCATCATGCGCTGGTTATTGACTGCCAGTTCTGGATAGTTGTCGGCAAAGCCAACATCCGTGGAGCCATAGATGCTGGAGCAGTAAACGCGGTCTCTGTCCACCAGTAAAATAGACCTGACCGTCTGCAAAGAAGCCAGTTTTTCAATCAGCGGAAAACGCACTTCACCACAGGTCAGGCCCACCAGGCCAAGGGTATTGTTTGCCGCGACGTCAAGCGGCGAGAACATTCGGTCAAAACGCTGGATAGCGTTGTCTGCGAAACTTCGCGACTGCTGCTCTATTCGGCCTTTCTCTTCCAGAAAACGGAAGGTTAACGTGAGAATGAGCACCAACGCGGCAACCACCACAGCGATCAGTAACCGCTTGCGGCGAAACTGTCCTAAAACTTCCTGGGACATGTGCATCAGTAACCACCCTTAGATCAAGACGCGTATAAATAGAGACCGAATACCAATTATCGGCAACAGGGGCATTAAGTTTAGTCGTGCTGAAGATAAAAGCTGAAGCGCTCAAAAACAGGAAGTTACTCGCGTAGATACGCCGAAAACACTCTAGCGGTTTCCAGGTTGCGGAGATAGCAGGAGAAGAAAATTATTTTTACGTTAAGACACAAAAAAAACGCCACCGCAGAGGTGGCGTTACGCTGTGATTAATCACACTGGACTTTTATCGCCAGCCCGCCGCGTGATGTTTCACGATATTTGGCATTCATGTCTTTGCCGGTCTCGTACATAGTTTCAATCACTTTATCCAGCGAGACGCGCGCTTCGCTGGTACGGCGCATCGCCATGCGCGCCGAGTTGATCGCTTTCACCGAAGCAATGGCATTACGCTCAATGCACGGCACCTGCACCTGACCTGCCACCGGGTCGCAGGTCAGTCCAAGGTTATGCTCCATACCGATTTCGGCAGCAACGCAGACCTGTTCCGGGCTGGCACCCAGTAGCTCGGCGAGACCCGCTGCGGCCATTGAGCAGGCGACGCCAACTTCGCCCTGGCAACCCACTTCAGCGCCAGAGATTGACGCATTCATTTTATACAGGATGCCGATAGCGCCGGAGGCCATAAAGTAGCGGATAAAGATGTCAGGGCTAACCGATTCGATAAAGCGATCGTAATACGCCAGCACCGCAGGCACGATGCCGCAGGCGCCGTTGGTTGGCGCTGTCACGACGCGGCCACCGGCAGCATTCTCTTCATTCACCGCCAGCGCGAACATGTTGACCCAGTCGATAACGTTCATCGGGTCGCTGGACAGCTTATCGGAAGAGGTCAGCAGCCGGCGCAGCGCGGAAGCACGGCGCGGAACGCGCAGCGGGCCTGGCAGTACGCCTTCGGTATTCAGGCCGCGATCGATACAGTCACGCATGGTCTGCCAGATATCGGCAAAGTAACGCTCAATGTCGGCACGGCTGTGCACGGCCAGTTCGTTCTTCATGATCATGCCGGACAGGGAGAGGCCGGTCTGATGGCAGTGCTCCAGCATCTCTTTCGCGGAGTTGAACGGGTAGGGGACCGACACTTCGTTCAGCACGGTTTTACCGAAACTCTCTTCATCGACAATAAAACCACCGCCGACGGAGTAGTAGGTTTTGCTGTAAATTTTCAGGTCGCCAGCAAAGGCGTGAATGCTCATGCCGTTCTCATGCAGCGACAGATTATCACTGCGGAACACCATGCCGCCCTCACGCGGGAAGTCGACTTCGTGTGCGCCGTTAGCCAGCAGTAGGCGTTGGCGCTGCTCCACGTCGCGGATGAAGCCGGGAATAGCATCAATGTCGACCGTTTCAGGGGAAGCCCCGGATAGCCCCATAATGATGGCGATATCAGTGTGGTGCCCTTTGCCGGTCAGCGACAGGGAGCCATACACATCGACGGCGATGCGCGTCACGGAAGAGAGCTGGCGGTTATTTACCAGATCGTCGACAAACAGTTTGCCGGCTTTCATCGGGCCGACAGTATGAGAACTGGACGGGCCAATGCCGATCTTAAACATGTCGAAAACGCTAATCACGTTACACGCTCCTGTCAGGATTATTGCTCGCGGTGGGCATTGCTCACGGTGGTTGCCCACGAATGGCGAGAAATATAAATGAAAAACTGCCGAATTGCAGTGATTTGGATCGCCACGCTGCGATTTTCTGGTGATAAATAATGTGAAGGTGGTTTTATCTGCAACTAATGGCTGGATTTTAACCGATTCAGGCCGGTTTAGCTACCTGAAGGCTAAGCTGACGAATAATCCCGGCGGTCATTCCCCAGATAAAGTAGTCATCAAACCACGATAGCCAGACGCGGTGTGACTGCCCGCCACGGTGCACATCCAGCGCGGAGTAGCGGCTCAGACGCAGCGCTTCTTCCAGCGGCATCTCAAACACCGATTCCACTTCGCCCTCGTTGGCCTGCCACTCCAGACCCGGCGGCAGCAGGCCGACGACCGGCGTAACCTGGAACCCGGTGCTGCTGGTGACCGCAGGCAGAATGCCGACCACGCTGACCGCCGCCGGCGGGATCGCGACCTCTTCAGCGGCTTCACGCAGGGCGGTGGCCACCAGGGAGGCATCGCTGCTGTCCATCGTGCCGCCGGGAAACGCCACCTGCCCGGCATGTTTACGCAGCGTGGCGGCACGGCGGGTCAGCAGTAAGGTTGGGCTGGCATGAGCGACGATCGGCACCAGCACGGCGGCCTGCCGACGCGGTAAATTCTGCTGCCCGGCAGCGGGCGGTTGCAGAATAAAACGCGCCAGAAAGCGCTCCAGCACCGGGTTGTCATGCGTCATCAGTCAGCTGCTCCAGGCAGGGTAAAATGCGGTTCACTTTATCGAAGGTTTCCTGATATTCCGCCGCTTCTTCGCTGTCGGCAACAATCCCGCCTCCGGCAGCACAGTAGAGGGTGCCGCGTTCGGCAATCAGCGTGCGGATGGTAATGCTGGTGTCCATGCGCCCGCAAACGCTGAGATAGCCGATACTGCCGCACCAGGCATTGCGCCGCTGTGGCTCCAGCTCTTCAATAATTTCCATCGCCCGCACTTTTGGCGCACCGGTAATCGACCCGCCCGGGAAGCAGGCGCGCAGCAGATCGCAGGCGGAAAGCGCAGGCTTTAGCTCGGCAGTGATAGTGCTGACCAGATGATGCACCGCCGGGAATGGCTCAACCACGAACAGCTCGGGCACTTTGACGCTGCCCGGGGTGGCAACGCGCCCGATATCGTTACGCAGCAGGTCGACGATCATCAGATTCTCGCTGCGATCCTTTGGCGACTGCGCCAGCTTCTCTCCCTGCAGGCGGTCGGCCACGGGATCGGCCAGGCGCGGCAGCGTGCCTTTAATCGGGCGCGTTTCAATCTGCTGACGCTGCAGCTTGATAAACCTTTCTGGCGACTGGCTGAGGATTGCGCTGTCCGGCAGGCGCAGAAAAGCGCTGAACGGTGCGCGGTTGGCGGCACACAGCTGGCGGAATGCCTGCCATTCATCGCCCGCGTAGCTGGCGTTGAAGCGTTGGGCGAGATTTACCTGATAGCAGTCGCCGGAGAGCAGCCACTGCTGCACTTGACGGAACTTGTCACCGTATTCTTGACGCGACATATTCGCCTGCCAGCTGCTGGTCAGGCGGAAGGCGGGCTGAGCTGCCGCCTGCTGATCGTCCAGCCAGTCCAGCCGCGCCTGCACGTCGCCATGAACCACCAGCGTCAGTTTTTGCTGGTGGTGATCGGCAATCAGCGCCCAGTCGTAAATGCCTACCGCCATATCCGGCGTGGTCAGCTGCTGCTGTGCTGTAGCGGGCAGTTTTTCAAAGCGCCGGCCGAGGTCGTAGCCAAACAGGCCAAGCGCACCGCCCTGAAACGGCAGGCTGTCATGATGCTCAGCACGCAGGCCGCAGTTTTCCAGCTGCTGCTGCAGCAGCGCGAGTGGGTCATCCTCACTGACTATCGTCCCGGCTGCGCGCTCGATCACCGTCTCTGCGCCGCGCGTGGTGAGGGTGATACACGGCTGAGCCACCAGGATATCAAAGCGGTTATCGCTGTGGTCGGCAAAGCCGGAGTGCAGCAGCATTGCCCATGGCTGATGGGAAAGGGTGGCAAACCGATCGGCCAGCGCATCTGGCGTATACTTCAGAGGATGAGAGACAGGCGACATGGTTCTTCAGCAGATAAAGGTACACAGGTGCGCAAGCCTGACATATTTTTAAGCCGCTGGCATCTCTTTGTCGCCCGTGGAATAATCCCGCAGCAAATCCACCCAGGAGTCACTATGTTTACAGGATTACCCGCGCTGTCGTACGAAGAGCAGCAACAGGCCGTAGAACGCATTCAGGAACTGATGGCAAATGGCATGAGCAGTGGCGAGGCCATTGGCATGGTGGCGGCTGAAATTCGTGAGAATCACACGGGCGGACATGTCCCGGTGATGTTTGACGAAGATGAAGAAGACTACATGGGCGATAACAACCACGACGAAGAAGAAGACGAAGAAGAGTAAGTGGTTTACCCCTGCCAGCAGCTGGCAGGGGAAAGAGGTTACTTCGCGGCAACCACTTTAATTTCGACCAGATATTTCGGGTTCATCAAATTGGCCTGTACGGTGCAGCGCACGGGCGCATTACCCGGCGAGACCCAGGCATCCCACGCGCGATTCATCGCGGCAAAATCTTCTTTGTGCACCAGAAAAATGGTGGCATCCAGAATCTTACTTTTATCTGAGCCGACGCGCGTCAGCAGCTTATCAATTACCGCGAGGGCGTTGGCGGTCTGCGCTTCGGCATCCTCTTCCAGATTCTCCGGCACGCTGGTGTAATACACCGTGTCGTTATGGATCACGGCTTCCGACATGCGGTGCTCTGGGTCAATACGTTCGATGGTCATGTGCATTCCTTTATTACTGATACTTTTAAACGCAGACAGACTGGCACAGATTCAGGCGGCTTGTCACCTTAAGGGTGGCTCAGACCGGTGGATACTGACATAATTACAGGTGTTTTTTTCCGGCAGTGAGGATGTGTGGCAGACGATTTTGCAGCAGACGGCGCCCTGGCGCAGGCTATACCCGGCTTCAGGCCGCGTGAACCACAGCGGGAGATGGCCGCCGCCGTGGCCCGGGCGATTGAGGGCAAGAGCGAACTGGTGGTCGAGGCCGGTACCGGCACCGGTAAAACCTATGCCTATCTTGCCCCGGCACTGCGCTCCGGGAAGAAAGTGATCGTCTCGACCGGTTCAAAAGCCCTGCAGGACCAGCTTTACAGCCGCGACCTGCCGACGGTCGCCAAAGCGCTGAAGTTCAAAGGCAGCGTGGCCCTGCTGAAGGGGCGCTCCAACTATCTGTGTCTGGAACGCATGGAACAGCAGTCGATGGCCGGTGGTGAACTGGCGGTGCAGGCGATGAGCGATCTCGTTCACCTGCGCGGCTGGTCAAACGAAACCGTCGATGGCGATATCAGCACCTGCGGTGGCGTGGCGGAAGACAGCACTATCTGGCCGCTGGTCACCAGTACCAACGATAACTGCCTCGGCAGCGACTGCCCGCAGTATAAAGATTGCTTCGTGGTTAAAGCCCGCCGTAAAGCGATGGATGCCGATGTGGTGGTGGTCAACCATCATCTGTTTCTCGCCGATATGGTGGTGAAAGAGGGGGGCTTTGCGGAGCTGATCCCGGATGCTGACGTGATGATCTTCGACGAAGCGCATCAGGTGCCGGATATCGCCAGTCAGTACTTTGGCCAGCAGCTCTCCAGCCGCCAGCTGCTTGACCTGGCGAAAGACATCAATATTGCCTACCGTACCGAGATCCGTGACGTCCAGCAGCTGCAAAAATCCGCCGACAGGCTGGCGCAGTGCGCCCAGGATTTCCGCATCGCGCTGGGCGACCCCGGTTTTCGCGGCAACCTGCGCGATTTACTGAGCAATCAGCAGATTCAGCGCGCGCTGCTGCTGCTCGATGACGCGCTGGAACTCTGTTACGACGTGGCGAAGCTCTCACTGGGGCGCTCTGCACTGCTGGATGCCGCCTTTGAGCGCGCCGCGCTCTACCGCGGGCGTTTAAAGCGCCTGAAAGATGTTTCGCAGCCGGGATTCAGCTACTGGTATGAGTGCAACTCGCGCCACTTTGTGCTGGCGCTGACGCCGCTCTCGGTGTCCGATCGCTTCCGCGAAGTGATGGATGAGCGTCCGGCCAGCTGGATCTTTACCTCGGCTACGCTGGCGGTGAACGAGCAGATGACCCACTTCGTCGACCGCCTTGGCGTCGGCCAGGCAGAGACGCTGATCCTCAACAGTCCGTTTGATTTCGCCAGCCAGGCGCTGCTGTGCGTGCCGCGTAATCTGCCCTCACCAAATCAACCCGGCGGGACGCGCCAGCTGGCACGCATGCTGCGCCCGCTGATTGAAGCCAACAACGGGCGCTGCTTCTTCCTGTGTACCTCGCACAAGGTGATGCGCGAGCTGGCGGAAGAGTTTCGCGCCACGCTGACCTTACCCGTGCTGCTGCAGGGCGAAACCAGCAAAGGCCAGCTGCTTAAGCAGTTTGTCGCGGCGGGCAATGCCCTGCTGGTGGCAACCAGCAGCTTCTGGGAAGGGGTGGATGTGCGCGGTGATGCCCTGTCGCTGGTGATTATCGACAAGCTGCCGTTTACCTCGCCGGACGATCCGCTGCTAAAAGCGCGTATGGAAGACTGCAAGGTGCGCGGCGGCGATCCGTTTGATGAAGTGCAGCTGCCGGATGCGGTGATCACCCTTAAACAGGGGGTTGGCCGTCTGATCCGCGATGTTGACGATCGCGGCGTGCTGGTTATTTGTGATAACCGCCTGGTGATGCGCCCCTACGGCGCGGTTTTCGTTAACAGTTTGCCGCCGACGCCGCGTACCCGAGATTTAGACAAGGCCGTGGCGTTTCTTAAGCCAGCGACAAGCAGTAATGGATCCGGCGGCAGTATGCTATGATGCGCGCCGAAAATTTTTCTCCCCCTGAGGTTGTGATGTCCACGCGAATTTTAGCTATTGATACGGCGACAGAAGCCTGTTCGGTTGCGTTGCTGAACCACGGTCAGACGTTAGCCCACTTTGAACTCTGCGCGCGTGAACATACGCAACGCATTCTGCCGCTGGTGCAGCAGATCCTGCGCGAGGGCGGGGTGGCATTAAGCGAACTGGATGCGCTGGCATTCGGGCGTGGCCCCGGCAGCTTTACCGGCGTGCGCATTGGCATTGGCATCGCTCAGGGATTATCGCTGGGTGCCAGCCTGCCGCTGATTGGCGTTTCCACCTTGCAAACCATGGCGCAGAGCGCATGGCGTCTGCATGGGGCTTCCCGCGTGCTGGCCGCGATTGATGCACGCATGGGCGAAGTTTACTGGGCAGAATATCAGCGCGATGAGCAGGGCGTCTGGCACGGTGAGCAGAGCGAAGCGGTGCTGAAACCGGAAGCCGCCGCGGCACGTATGGCGCAGCTGAGTGGTGAATGGGCCTGCGTTGGCACCGGCTGGCAGGCATGGCCGCAGCTGGCAGAAAACAGCCCGCTAAGCTTAACCGTCACTGATGTGACGCTACCGCGCGCAGAAGATATGTTGCCGCTGGCCGGGCAGGCGCTGGCCGCCGGGCAGACCGTGGCCCCGGAACACGCTGAGCCGACTTACCTGCGTAATGAAGTAGCGTGGAAAAAATTACCGGGTCGCGAGTAGCCGTCGGCAACTATTTAAATGGGATGCAGTCGAAGTAGCATAAACCAGGGAGAATCTTAATGCGTAAACCGAGTATCTGGCAGTTAAGTGGTTTGTTATTGGTGTCGCTGTTGCTCAGCGGCTGTGTCACCGTGCCGGATTCAGTTAAAGGCTCCTCGCCCACGCCCCAGCAGGATCTGGTGCGGGTGTTAAGTGCGCCAGAACTGTTTGTTGGTCAGGAGTCGCGCTTTGGCGGGAAAGTCATCAAAGTCGACAACCGCAATGGTATGACGCGGCTGGAGATTGCCGCCATGCGCCTTGATGACGGGGCGCGCCCAATTCTTGGCAGCGCCTCTATTGGCCGTATCTTTGCTGACGTGAACGGTTTCCTCGATCCGGTGGATTTCAATAACCAGATGGTCACCGTGGTCGGGCCGATTAAGGGCACTGAGAAAGGCAAGATTGGCGAGGCGCAGTATAGCTTCGTGGTGGTGAGTGTGACCGGCTATCAGCGCTGGCATATGAGCCAGCAGATCGTTACGCCGCCGCAGCCTATCGACCCGTGGATCTGGTATGGCCCCGGCAACGGCCGCCATCGCGGAGGTTACTGGGGCCCGGCCCCGTGGGGTTACTACAACACCGGCCCGGCGCAGGTGCAGACCATTCTCACCGAGTAGCCACAGCGCGTAAACATTGACGACGGCATATCTGCCAGCCGCTGGCGATATGCCGTTTTTTATTGATTCTCTCCGGATGAGAGAAATTTAGTGATGGGCTTCGCAACCTCAAAACAGAGACCTGAGCAAACTGGTACGCTGAGTTAAAATAATGTTAACAGATGCCGATCGGTCGAGGCTGCGATGACAACAAATAATAATTTTCGAGGTGATTCCTTGCATAAGGTTTGGCTAAACCGCTACCCCGCTGATGTACCTGCTGATATTAACCCCGATCGCTACCGGTCGCTGATCGAACTGTTTGAGCACGCGGCGCTGCGTTACGCTGAGCAAACGGCATTTATCAATATGGGGCAGAGCATGTCCTTCCGTCAGCTGGATGCGCGCAGCCGCGCATTTGCCGCCTATCTGCAACAGGGGTTGGGGCTGAAAAAGGGCGACCGCGTAGCGCTGATGATGCCAAACCTGCTGCAGTACCCGATTGCCCTGTTCGGCATCCTGCGTGCCGGCATGATTGTGGTGAACGTTAACCCGCTGTATACCCCACGAGAGCTGGAACATCAGCTGAATGACAGCGGTGCCAGTGCGATTGTGATTGTCTCCAACTTTGCCCACACGCTGGAAAAAGTGGTGGCGAAAACCCAGGTTAAGCACGTGATCCTGACGCGCCTTGGCGACCAGCTCTCCCCGGCCAAGGGTACGCTGGTCAATTTCGTCGTCAAATACATCAAAAAAATGGTGCCGAAATATTATCTCCCCGGAGCGATTTCGTTCCGTCAGGCGCTGCACAGCGGGGCACAGCTGGAGTATGTTAAGCCGGAGATTATCAATGACGATCTCGCTTTCCTGCAATATACCGGCGGCACTACCGGTGTCGCTAAGGGCGCCATGCTGACGCACCGCAACATGCAGGCTAACCTTGAGCAGACCAAAGCGACTTATGGCTCGTTGCTTAAGGCGGGTGAACATACCGTGGTCACCGCGCTACCGCTGTACCATATTTTCGCGCTGACGGTGAACTGCCTGCTGTTTATCGAGCTGGGCGGCGCTAACCTGCTGATCACCAACCCACGTGATATTCCGGGCCTGGTAAAAGAGCTGGCGAAATATCCCTTTACCGCGATCACCGGCGTTAACACGCTATTTAACGCGTTGCTTAACGATGCCGCGTTCAACCAGCTCGATTTCTCAACGCTGAGTTTATCCGCCGGTGGCGGCATGGCGGTGCAGAAGGCGGTGGCCGAGCGCTGGGAGAAGCTGACCGGCCATTATCTGCTGGAAGGTTACGGCCTGACAGAATGCTCCCCGCTGGTGTCGGTCAACCCGTATGACATTACCTGCCATAACGGCAGCATTGGTTTACCGGTGCCCTCTACCGATATCATGCTGGTGGACGAAGCCGGGAATGAAGTGCCGGAAGGTGAACCGGGCGAACTCTGTATTAAAGGCCCGCAGGTGATGCTGGGATACTGGCAGCGCCCTGATGCAACCGATGAAGTTTTAAAAAATGGATGGCTTCGCAGCGGTGATATTGTTACCGTTGACCACGAAGGTTTCCTGCGTATTGTCGATCGTAAAAAAGATATGATTCTGGTTTCCGGTTTCAACGTTTATCCTAATGAGATCGAGGATGTGCTGATGCTGCACCCAAAAGTGCGCGAAGCAGCCGCCATTGGCGTGCCGAATGATGTCGCGGGTGAGATGGTGAAAATCTGCGTGGTGAAGAAGGATCCGTCACTGACGAAAGATGAACTGCTGGCTCACTGCAAGAAGCATCTGACAGGATATAAAATTCCTAAAATTGTTGAGTTCCGTGATGAGCTGCCGAAGACCAACGTCGGCAAAATACTGCGTCGCGAACTGCGCGAGGAAGCCATCAAGACGGCCCAGCCCACAGGCTGATCGCCAATGGCTTTTCCTGCTAACGTACAATGCCGGGTTGCCCGGCATTTTTATTGTTAACGCCAGCTGACTACAGGGCAATGGCCCCTGTGGCGAGAGAATACAAATTTGAATTACACCATGATCACCACCAATGAGGCGCTGGCCGAGGTCTGCCTGCGCGCCCGTCAGGTTCCTGCGCTGGCGCTGGATACTGAATTCGTCCGTACCCGTACTTACTACCCGCGTCTCGGTTTAATCCAGCTGTTCGACGGAGAGACTATTTCACTGATCGACCCGCTGCCGATCACCGACTGGACACCGTTCCGCGATCTGCTGGTCGATGCACAGTGCATCAAATTCCTGCATGCCGGGAGTGAAGACCTCGAAGTATTCCATCAAGAGTTTGGCGTGCTGCCGCAGCCGATGATCGATACGCAGATCCTCGCTGCCTTTAGCGGCCGCCCGCTGTCGTGCGGCTTCGCGACGATCGTTGAGTCCTTTACCGGCATTGCGCTGGATAAAAGCGAGTCACGTACTGACTGGATAGCGCGCCCGCTAACCGAAAAACAGTGCCAGTACGCCGCTGCTGACGTGTTCTATCTGCTGCCGATTGCGCATAAGCTGATGGCAGAGACCGAAGCAGCAGGGCAGATGGACGCGGCGCTGGATGAGTGCCAGCTGCTGTGCAAGCGCCGCACTACGCTGCTTGACCCGCAGGATGCCTGGCGTGAAATCACCAATGCCTGGCAGCTGCGCCCACGTCAGCTGGCCGCGCTGCGCCTGTTGGCTGCCTGGCGGCTTGAGCTGGCACGCGAAAAAGATATGGCGGTTAACTTTGTGGTACGCGAAGAGAACCTGTGGAAAGTCGCCCGCTTTATGCCGGGTTCGCTGGGCGAGCTGGACCATCTGGGGCTGGCCGGGCAGGAGATCCGTTTCCACGGCAAAGCGCTGGTAGCGATGGTGGCGCAGGCCAATGCACTGAGCGAAGCAGAGCTACCGCAGCCGTTGCCGAATCTGGTTGACTATCCGAACTACAAGCAGGTTTTCAAAGGGTTAAAAGCCCTGGTGGCGGAGGCGGCGGAACAGCATGGCGTCAGTCAGGAACTGCTGGCATCGCGCCGTCAGATCAATCAGCTGCTGAGCTGGTACTGGAAATTGAAACCACAAACGACTAAGCCGGAGCTGGTGGATGGCTGGCGTGGGAAACTGCTGGAAAAGGGTATCAACGAACTGCTCGCGGCGTACTAAACGCGCGAAGAAATTTTCCCCTGCTGCGATAGCAGGGGAAAATCAGGAACGGTTGGGGATCATTTCGGTGTGTCTTCCGCTTCCGCTTCTGTCTCTGGCAGGGTGACGTTCAACTCAAGAATAGAGATGTCATCATCCTTTTGATCCAGCTTAACGCTCAGCATCTCTGGATCAATTTTCACGTATTTGCAGATCACTTCCAAAATGTCCCTTTTCAGCTGTGGCAGATAGTGGGGCTCACTGTCGCCCCTTCTGCGTTCCGCCACAATAATCTGCAGCCGCTCCTTGGCTATATTGGCTGTGCTCTTTTTACGGGATAAAAAGAAATCGAGTAAGGCCATGGTTTATCCCCCAAACAGGCGTTTCAGGAAACCCTTCTTCTCTTCTTCAATGAAGCGGAAGGGACGTTCTTCACCGAGCAGACGGTCAACGGTATCGGCATAAGCTTTACCTGCGTCTGATTCAGCGTCCAGGATCACTGGCTCACCCTGGTTTGAGGCGCGCAGCACGGACTGGTCCTCCGGAATCACGCCGGCCAGTGGAATACGCAGAATTTCCAGTACGTCTTCCATGCTCAGCATGTCACCGCGGTTTACGCGGCCCGGGTTATAACGGGTCAGTAACAGATGCTCTTTAATCGGGTCCTGGCCGTTCTCCGCACGACGTGATTTGGAGGACAGGATACCGAGAATACGGTCGGAGTCGCGCACTGACGACACTTCCGGGTTGGTGGTGATGATCGCTTCGTCGGCGAAATAGAGCGCCATCAGGGCACCGGTTTCAATCCCCGCCGGGGAGTCACACACCACGAAATCGAACTCCATGTTGCCGAGGTCATTCAGCACTTTTTCCACGCCTTCGCGGGTCAGTGCATCTTTATCACGGGTTTGCGACGCTGGCAGAATAAACAGGTTTTCGGTGCGTTTATCTTTGATTAACGCCTGGTTCAGCGTGGCATCACCCTGAATCACGTTAACAAAGTCATAAACCACACGGCGTTCACAGCCCATAATCAAATCGAGGTTACGCAGACCGATATCGAAATCGATAACGACAGTTTTTTTACCTTTCTGCGCCAAACCGGTAGCGATGGCCGCGCTGGACGTGGTTTTACCAACGCCTCCCTTACCCGATGTAACAACAATAATGCGTGCCATATAGTAATTTCCTTAAGAAAAGAAAGGGCTCGTGAGCCTGGCTCAGTTCAATGTTTGTATAGTCAGGGCGCCATCTTTGAGACAAAGACGCGACGCTTTTCCGAAAAATTCAGCGGGGATCTGGTCCATAATCCAGTAGTTACCGGCTATGGAGACCAGTTCAGCTGATAAACTGGTACAAAAAATCTGGCAATTTTTATCGCCGGAGGCGCCAGCCAGCGCACGCCCACGCATCATGCCGTAAATATGGATATTGCCATCGGCGATCAGTTCAGCACCGGCGCTGACGCTGTTAGTAACGATAAGATCGCTGTTTTTGGCATAGATTTGCTGCCCGGAACGAACCGGTGTGGAGATAATCCGGGTTTTGATGGCAGGTAGCTCAGTCGGGGCAACCGGCACCGGCAGTGCGGCTGCCTCAGCATTTTTCTTCTGCTCTTTGCCTTCGCTCAAGACGGGCAGGCCCGAGCGCGCAATCATGCGTTTTAACTGCTCATCCTTGCAGCCGCTGATGCCAACAATATGTAAGCCTGTCGCCACAATAGCCTGCTGCATCAGCCGCCAGTTAACTTCGCGCGAAAGCGACGAAACGTTGACGACCACGGGGGCATTCTTCAGAAAGGCCGGAGCCTGGCTGACCTTCTCCTCCAGTGCCCGACGCACGGTATCAGGATCGGTGTGGTGCAAATGAACGACCGACAGCGTAAAACTACTGCCCTTTAACTCGATTGGCGATTGTGACATCTGTCCCGCTCAGTCCTGTTATTTCTTACCCGGCTAAATCAACCCCACAAGACGGTGATTAATCAAAGCCGTGAATATTCCGAAGTTCTGCAAGCATGTTATAGTTACTGTAATATTCAGGCAAGCCACCATCCCGGTTAATTCGAGTAAAAAATATGTTTTGTGTGATCTACAGAAGTCCCCAGCGTGACCAGACTTATCTTTATGTCGAAAAAAAAGACGATTTCTCCCGCGTTCCCGAAGCCTTACTGAAAGGGTTCGGCAAACCGCAGCTGGCAATGCTGCTGCCGCTTGACGGCAGTAAGAAGCTGGTGGGTGCGGATATCGAGAAAGTCAAAGCGGCGCTGCGTGATGAAGGCTTTTATTTACAGATGCCGCCGCCGGTAGAAAGTCTGCTTAAGATGCACCTGGAAAATGATAAAAAAGTTTAATTAGGATTCATCTGCAAATATATCTCCACCGTTCAGAACCCCCCCTGGATGTTTTAATTCGACGGTGGAGAGCGTAAAAAAAAGGATGCCGCATGAAGCTGTCAGCCCTGCACACTTTACTGTTCACCGTCGCCCTGGCTGGCTGTGCCGCCAGTAACCACGCCGCTCCGGCCCCCGAAACCTCAGAACCTGCAGCTAAACCTGCAGCCAGCCCCACACCTTCCGGTGGCTTCCTGAAGCCAACCCCGAGCAGTAGCACCCTGGCGCAACAGGGGCGCGATCCCGCAGAGTTCCCGGCCTACGTGGAGCAGCTTAAAGCGCAGGCCCGCCAGCAGGGAATCGACCAGGCTACTATCGATACGGCATTCACCGGCGTGCATTTTGTTGATCGGGTGATCAAATCCGACCGCGGGCAGCTCGAGAAAAAAATCACCCTTAACGACTACCTTAGCCGGGTGATCACCCAGGCGAAGATCGATAAAGGGCGCGAGAATCTGCAGCAGTATCAGAATCAGCTGCAGCCGATTGCTGCCGCTTCTGGCGTGCAGGCCAATTACATTGTGGCGCTGTGGGCTATGGAAAGTCAGTTCGGCAGCATCCAGGGCAAAGAGGAAGTGGTCTCCGCACTTTCAACGCTGGCATTTGAGGGCCGCCGCGAGGCGTTCTTTACCAAAGAGCTGATGGCGGCGCTAAAAATCATTCAGCAGCAGCAGATGTCCGCTGCCGATCTAAAGGGCTCGTGGGCCGGTGCGATGGGGCAGAGCCAGTTTATGCCAAGCTCTTTCCTGACTTATGGTAAAGACGGCGATGGCGATGGCAAAATCGATATCTGGAACAACCTTGATGATGTCTTTGCTTCCACCGCTAATTATCTGCAGCGTGAAGGCTGGCAGGCGGGCCAGCGCTGGGGCGTGGAAGTGACGCTGCCGGGCAACTTTGATGCGCAGCTGGCCGGGCTGAAAACGCCGCAGGCGAAAACCGTGGCGCAGTGGCAGCAGCTGGGCGTGCAGGCCAATAATCCCGATGCGGCCAGCAACGGCGCACAGCGGGCATGGATTGTGACCCCGGAAGATGGCGACGGCCGTTCATTCATGGTTTATGACAATTTCCGCACTCTGATGCACTGGAATCGATCCTATTATTTCGCTATCGGTATTGGCACCATGGCCGATGCACTTGCGGCACAGTAAGCACTAAACCCATCTCGACGTGCGCTGGCACGATGTCGGCGCCGCTCACCAACCAGGCAGGGGAAGAGTATGTATCAGCATCACAACTGGCAGGGCGCACTGTTAGATTTTCCGGCAAGTAAGGTCGTGTGCGTGGGCAGTAACTACGCTAAACATATTAAAGAGATGGGCAGCGCTACGCCGACTGAGCCGGTACTGTTCATCAAGCCGGAAACTGCGCTGTGCGATATGCGCCAGCCGCTATCGATTCCGCAGGGGTTAGGCGCGGTGCATCACGAAGTTGAGCTGGCAGTGCTGATTGGCGCGACGCTGAAGCATGCAAGCGTTGAGCATGTGGCAAAGGCGATTGCCGGCTACGGCGTTGCGCTGGATTTAACCCTGCGTGACGTGCAGGCCGGGTGCAAGAAAGCCGGTCAACCCTGGGAAAAAGCCAAAGGCTTTGATAACTCCTGCCCGCTCTCCGGTTTTATTCCGGTCAGTGAGTTCAACGAAGATCCTCAGGACGTGGAACTGAAGCTGGTGGTCAACGGCGAAGTGCGCCAGCAGGGCAGCACCGCGGACATGATCCATAAAATTGTGCCGCTGATTGCCTACATGAGCCAGTTCTTCACCCTGCGTGCGGGCGACGTGATCCTGACCGGCACGCCAGAAGGGGTCGGCCCGATGGTTTCTGGCGATAAGCTGCAAGTCTCCCTGGGCGGAAGAGGGGTTGCCACGCGCGTCCTGTAATCACCCGCCAAGGCGAGAACACTTGCAACTGAAGCCCAAACCCCTTATAAGGTTCGGGCTTTTACTTTTACTGGACGCTAACATGACTGAGACCCCTTTCTGGCAGCGTAAAACGCTGGAACAAATGAGCGACGAGGAATGGGAATCCTTATGTGATGGCTGCGGTCAGTGCTGCCTGAATAAGTTGCAGGATGCCGATACCGATGAAATCTACTTCACCAACGTCGCCTGTAATCAGCTAAACATCAAAACCTGCCAGTGCCGTAACTATGAAACCCGTTTCGAACTGGAGGAGGACTGCATCAAGCTGACGCGCGATAATTTGCCCACCTTCCAGTGGCTGCCGCCGAGCTGCGCCTATCGCGTGCTGGCTGAAGGCAAAACTCTGCCGCCGTGGCATCCGCTGCGCAGCGGTTCACGTGCCGCAATGCATGCCGCGCGTATTTCGGTGCGCCACATCGCCGTGCATGAGAGCGAAGTCGTAGACTGGGAAGAGCACATCATTAACCGTCCGCGCTGGTACGGCAAGTAGTACAGAAGGCGGAGGAGCAGAGCCAGCGGACGCTGGCTCTGGCAAGCTTAACGTGAGAACAGATCGCGTCTTTTCGGTTTAAACGCCTGGGCAATCAGCACCAGCACGCCAACCAGCAGGTAAGCCGCAAAGATCCCCACCAGCCACTGCGGCATCCCCAGCGTCAGAAACGACCAGGATTTCTCCGCGCAGTCACCTGAGGCGACAAATACCGACGGCAGCCATTTATCCAGCGGCAGCCACGTCGGGAAGCGAGCAGCAAAATCACAGGTGACAAACGGTGACGGATGCAGCTGGATCATCGTGTGTTCCCACGCCAGACGCACCCCTTCCCAGGCACTGTACAGCCAGATGACGATTGCCATCCAGCGCAGCGGTGTTTTTGGTGCGATGGCACCGACAATCCCTGCACCCATAATGCCAAACAGCGCGCAACGTTCATAAATGCACATTACGCAGGGTTTCAGCAGCATCACGTGCTGAAAATAGAGCGCTGTCATCTCCAGGGCAAAAGCCGTTAGCGCCATTAAAAGCCAGGCACCCCGGCCATAAGAGCAGCGATTCAGGTATCTCAACATAAGTCTGTCCGTGTAGTAGGCGTTGAAACGGCAGTGTAAACGAAAAGCGCCAGCATGCCAGCCTGCGTGAGAAAAATTTAAGCGGGAAAATGACTTAAAATAAACCCGTTAGTAAAAAAGTGAAGTTTTCAGCTTTCGAAGCCGACACGGAAAAAGAAGCCGATAAAGCGCCATCCGTTACCGGAAAAGAATCTCTGATTTTTGCAGATGATCGCTTTTTCCCCGGTAGCCAGGCTAGGTGAAGCCTGGGGCGTCTGGTATGATGAGCTGAAATTTTGCAGTCCTGAACGCAACGGAATTAGAACGCTATGGTCATTAAAGCGCAGAGCCCTGCGGGTTTCGCTGAAGAGTATATTATTGAAAGTATCTGGAATAATCGTTTTGCTCCGGGTTCTATCCTGCCTGCAGAGCGTGAGCTCTCCGAACTGATTGGCGTTACCCGCACCACGTTGCGCGAAGTGCTTCAGCGCCTGGCGCGCGATGGCTGGCTGACCATTCAGCATGGTAAACCGACTAAGGTGAACAATTTTTGGGAAACTTCGGGGCTGAGTATTCTGGAAACCCTGGCCCGGCTTGACCATGACAGCGTGCCGCAGCTGATCGACAATCTGCTCTCCGTGCGCACCAATATCTCTTCAATCTTTATCCGCCGCGCTATCCGCACCTATCCGGAAAAAGCCCGCGAAGTGCTGGAAACGGCCAATCAGGTTGAGGACCAGGCCGAGGCGTATACCAACCTTGACTACAATATTTTCCGCGGGCTGGCCTTTGCTTCAGGCAACCCGATTTACGGTCTGATTCTTAATGGATTGAAAGGGCTGTATACCCGCGTTGGCCGCCACTACTTCTCTAATCCGGAAGCGCGCCGTCTGGCGCAGGCGTTCTATCAGCAGCTGCTGGAAATCCTGCAGACTAAAAACTATGAGCTGATTGTCGACAGCGTGCGTGACTACGGCCGCCGCAGCGGCGAAATCTGGCACGCCATGCAGATCAGCATGCCGACCGACCTGCCGCCGGCGCGTCGCTGAAATTAAAAGGGACGACCAAAAAAGCGGTCGTCCCCTACAATTGTCCTCAGATAGCTGTTCCGGCACGCGGCGGACAGCGGTCTAAAATTTCAACGCTGCCGTCATCGTTCTGCTGCTCGAGATTGACATCAAAGCCCCACAGGCGGTGTACGTGTTTCAACACTTCACGACGGCTCTTGTCGAGCGGTGCCCGGTTATGCGGCACATAGCGTAACGTCAGTGAGCGATCCCCACGTAAATCAACGTCATAAACCTGAATATTCGGCTCCAGATTGCTCAAGTTATATTGAGCGGACAGCTGCTGGCGAATAGCCCGATATCCGGCTTCATCGTGGATAGCCGCAATCTCAAGGAAATTATTGCGGTCATCATCCATCACGGTAAACAGGCGGAAGTCACGCATCACTTTCGGTGACAGGAACTGGCTGATAAAGCTCTCATCCTTAAATTCGCGCATCGCGAAGTGCAGGGTATCCAGCCAGTTCGAACCGGCGATATCCGGGAACCAGTAACGATCCTCCTCCGTCGGCTCTTCACAAATACGTTTGATATCCTGGAACATGGCAAAGCCCAGCGCATAGGGGTTGATGCCGTTGTACCACTGACTGTTATACGGCGGCTGGAACACCACGTTGGTATGGCTGTGCAGGAACTCCAGCATAAAGCGCTCGGATACTTTGCCTTCATCGTACAGGTGATTAAGGATGGTGTAGTGCCAGAAGGTCGCCCAGCCCTCGTTCATAACCTGAGTCTGCTTTTGCGGATAGAAATACTGGCTTACTTTACGCACGATACGCAGGCACTCACGCTGCCACGGTTCGAGCAACGGAGCATTCTTCTCCATAAAGTAGAGAATGTTCTCCTGCGGCTCCGCCGGATAGCGGGTATTGGCGAAGTGGGTCTCCTCACGCTCGCGGCGCGGCAGGGTGCGCCACAGCATGTTAACCTGGCTTTGCAGATACTCCTCGCGGCTCTTCTGGCGGGCTTTCTCCTCCTGCAGCGAGATCTTCTGTGGGCGTTTGTAGCGGTCAACGCCGTAGTTCATCAACGCATGACAGGAGTCCAACAGCCGCTCGACCTGTTCCACCCCATAACGCTCTTCACACTGGGTAATATAGTTACGGGCAAAGATCAGATAGTCGACAATCGAGCTGGCATCGGTCCAGCTGCGAAACAGGTAGTTATTTTTGAAGAAGGAGTTGTGCCCATAACAGGCATGCGCCATAACCAGCGCCTGCATCGTCATGGTGTTTTCTTCCATCAGATAGGCGATGCAGGGGTTGGAGTTAATGACGATCTCATACGCCAGACCCTGCTGCCCATGCTTGTAACGCTGCTCGGTCTCAATAAATTTCTTACCGAATGACCAGTGGGCGTAGTTGATTGGCATGCCGACGCTGGAGTAGGCGTCCATCATCTGTTCCGAGGTAATGACCTCGATTTGGTGCGGGTAGGTATCAAGGCGGTAAGATTTGGCGACGCGGTCAATCTCCTTGAGATACACATCAAGCAGGTCGAAGGTCCAGTCTGGTCCATCATCGAGTCGTTTGCTGTCCTTAATCGGAACGTCAAAGATCGTGGTCATAGCGCACCCCTTTTTATAAAACCGGTTTCTGGCGATACATCCGTAGCGGCAAAATGTCCGTTTTCATGTCAGCTTCACCCGCAGCCGTGCCGTGATGATAAGCCTGGAATTAAAACCAATATCTCAATGATAGTTCACTGTCTCTTATCCCTCTTGCGAAAACAATTGAAATTTTCGATACAAAATACAGCGTTGGGTTAAAAAAGGTTTTTACCTGAGGTTAAATGCAGGTTAAGGCTGTTTTTTTAGAATAATATACTGTTTATCGTGAAAAGTTATGACGGGGATCGTTTGTGCTGATGTTTGCGCAATTATGCTATTTATTGATTATTACCTGCTTAAAAAGTGTCTTTGCTAGAGTTTTCAACTGAAATGATGGCAGCATCTTGTTTTTATTTCGGCATCAGGTAAAAAATATGTGAAATTTATCAGTGGCAGGATGAAGTGCTCTCTGGTTTTTTCATCCAGTCGATAGCTAAAAATCCAGTGCATTGTTCTTTTCTAATTCTCGGCGAGGTGGTTATGCGTGTTGTCATTCTGGGCAGTGGAGTGGTTGGCGTGGCGAGCGCCTGGTATCTGGCACAGGCCGGGCATCAGGTGACGGTTATCGACCGGCAGCCCGGCCCGGCACTTGAAACCAGCGCGGGTAATGCCGGGCAGATCTCGCCGGGCTATGCTGCCCCCTGGGCTGCGCCAGGCGTGCCGCTAAAAGCCATTAAATGGATGTTTCAGCGCCATGCTCCGCTGGCGATTCGTCTGGACGGAAGCCGTTTCCAGCTCGAGTGGATGTGGCAGATGCTGCGTAACTGCGATATGCGCCACTATCAACAAAATAAAAGCCGCATGGTGCGCATTGCCGAATACAGCCGGGACTGCCTGAAGGCGCTGCGCCAGCAAACAGGCATTGCCTATGAAGGGCGCCAGGGCGGCACGCTGCAACTGTTCCGCACCACCCAGCAGTACGAAAGCGCGGCCAAAGATATCGCCGTGCTGAAGGAGGCCGGCGTGCCTTACGAGCTGCTGGAAGCCGCGCAGCTGGCGCAGGCAGAACCGGCGCTGGCCGCCACGCAGCACAAGCTGACCGGCGGGCTGCGGTTACCTAATGATGAAACCGGTGACTGCCAGCTGTTTACCCAGCGGCTGGCTAGAATGGCTGCTGACGCTGGGGTAGAGTTCCGTTTCAATACCCCGGTTGACGGGTTACTCCAGGAAGGGAATAAGATTACCGGCGTGCAGTGTGGCGATGAGCGGGTGACGGCTGAGGCTTACGTCGTTGCGTTCGGATCGTATTCAACGGCACTGCTGGATGAGATCGTCAAAGTGCCTGTCTATCCGCTAAAAGGTTACTCGCTGACCATTCCAATTAAAGATGCAGATGCCGCGCCGGTCTCAACGGTGCTCGATGAAACCTACAAGGTGGCAATCACCCGATTTGACGACCGCATCCGCGTGGGCGGCATGGCGGAAATTGTCGGCTACAACACCAAACTACTGCCTGCGCGTCGCGGCACGCTGGAGATGGTGGTGCGCGATCTCTATCCGCAGGGTGGGCATATTGAGCAGGCGACGTTTTGGAGCGGGCTGCGCCCGATGACCCCGGACGGAACGCCGATTGTCGGCCGTACCCCATTGAAAAACCTGTTCCTTAATACCGGTCATGGTACTCTTGGCTGGACCATGGCATGCGGTTCTGGTCAGCTGCTGGCCGACATTATTTCCGGCCGCACGCCGGCGATTGCGGCTGACGATCTGTCCGTCATGCGCTATCTGCCGGGATATGCTCCGGCCGCAGCGACCACGCTGCACGGTGCCAATATTCGTTAATGCAGCCCAAGGTTATAAGTTATTCAAGGAGAGGAGAGGGTATGTCACGTCCGATTGTCGCAACGATTAATCGCGCCGCGTTGCGGCAAAACCTGGCAGTGGCGCGCCAGGCCGCCCGGAATTCGCGCCTGTGGTCCGTGGTGAAAGCCAACGCCTACGGACACGGTATTGAACGCGTCTGGGAAAGTCTGGCAGAGACCGATGGTTTTGCGCTGCTCGACCTCGAAGAGGCGATCCTGCTACGCGATCGCGGCTGGAGAAAGCCGATACTGCTGCTGGAAGGCTTCTTCCATCCCAGCGATATCGAACTGCTTGATCGCTACCGCCTGACCACCAGCGTGCACAGCAACTGGCAGATCAAAGCGCTGGCAGAGGCGAAACTCTCTGCGCCGCTGGATATCTACCTGAAAATGAACAGCGGGATGAATCGACTCGGCTTTCAGCCAGAGCAGGTGCACAACGCCTGGCAAAAACTGCGTTCGTTAGCTAACGTTGGCGAGATGACGCTGATGGCGCACTTTGCCGAAGCAGAGAGCGCAGAAGGCATCGTCGAGCCGATGCGGCGTATCAACCAGGCCGCGGAGGGACTGGACTGTGCGCGTTCGCTGGCTAACTCCGCCGCCACGCTGTGGCACCCAGAGACCCATCATAACTGGGTGCGGCCCGGCATTATTCTTTATGGCGCTTCCCCAAGCGGACAGTGGCAGGATATCGCCGGGAGTGGGCTGCAGCCGGTGATGAGTTTAAACACGGAAATAATCGGCATTCAGCAGCTGGCTGCCGGTGCCGCAGTCGGTTATGGCGCGCGCTATCGTGCCGCTGGCGAACAGCGTATCGGTGTGGTGGCCTGCGGCTACGCGGATGGCTACCCGCGCCACGCGCCGACCGGCACGCCGATCGTGGTCGACGGCACGTTAACACGCACCGTAGGGGCCATCTCAATGGATATGATCACGGTAGATTTAACGCCGTGCCCGCAGGCCGGTATCGGCAGCAAGGTTGAGCTGTGGGGCAATAACGTGAAGATTGATGACGTGGCGGCCGCTTCCGGCACCGTAGGTTACGAGCTGATGTGCGCGCTCGCCCGTCGGGTACCGGTCGTCGTGGAGTAAACTTAGAGCGCGGTCAGCGTACCGCGCACTTTACGGCTCATCCGCCATGCGGTAAATGCCAGCAGTGCTCCGGCCACCATCATCAGCGCCAGTGCGGATTTCTCCGCCAGCGGCAGCGCCATCACCAGCAGTCCCGCAGAAGAACCCCCGGCCATCTGAATAAACCCAGCCAGCGCGGAAGCCACGCCTGCCTGCTGCTGATAAGGCTCCAGCGCATAGCTGGTGGCCGGACCGACGGTAAAGGCCAGACCCGCAACGGAAACCGCAACCGGGAGCATATACAGCGCCCAGTGGCTCTGCATACTTTCGGGGAACAGCATCACGCCAGCCATCAGCATCAGCGCGCCCAGCGTCATGGCCAGCGCGCCGCTCGCCAGGCAGATCGGGCGGCCCAGCTTGCGGATCATCTTATTGACCAGCACGCTCACCAGCATGATCCAGAATCCGTTCGCGCCAAAGGCAATCGAGAACTGCAGGGCACTGAGCTGGCCTTCGGTCATTAACACGTGCGGGGCGAGAGAAACGTAGGTCAGTACCATACCGAGCGCGCCCGCATTGGCAAAAGCAAAGGCGAGGAAACGCGGCTGGCGGAGGATCTGCCAGTACTGGCGCAGCGGCACTCCTTTGACTTTTTGCGTGTCGGCCGGTCGGGTTTCCGGCAGGAAGAAGATCACCAGCAGGCCAATAAACAGCGCATAGCCGGTCAGGAACCAGAAATTGGCGCGCCAGCCGAAAGCTTCAGCCAGAAATCCGCCGAGCATCGGTGCCAGCGCCGGGACAATGTTCAGTGCGCCATTCAGGAAGCCGTAAGCGCGCGCCGCTTCATCGCCATCAAGACGGTCGCGCACGCCGCTGAATGCCACCACGGCGGTGCAGCAGACGGCACAGCCCTGAATAATACGGGCGCTAAGAAACTGCGGCCAGCCCGTGGCGGTCGCGGCCAGCACGCTGCCGCCGACATACAGCAGCAGACCGATCAGCGCGATAGGCTTACGACCCAGATTGTCCACCAGCGGTCCGGCAATGATCTGCCCTAACCCCATAACCAGCAGAAACAGCGGGATAGTGGTCTGAATGGTGGTGACAGGCGTTGCCAGTCCGGCGGCGATATCCGGCAGCGTAGGTAAATAGAGGTCAATACCCAGCGGGGCAAGGAGCACCAGGCTGAGCAGTAGCAGCGTGAATTTTTGCATGGAATGGAGAGGTCCGAAGTAAAGCAAGCCGGACAGGGTAGAGATAACGCCGGGAAAAGAAAAGCAGAAAATGGCAAAAAGGGGAATTGAGGTGGCGATAGTCATGCCCGGCGGCACGGCATGACTATCGCAGACGGGCGTTACTGAGGATTAATAAGCACCGTCACGACGTAATACCACGCCTGCGGTTTTGAACAGAATGGCAATGTCGGTCCACAGCGCCCAGTTTTTAACATACCAGGAGTCGAAGTAGACGCGGGTGTCATAGTCGATATCGTTACGACCGCTGACCTGCCACAAACCGGTCATCCCCGGTTTAGCCATCAGGTAGTAGTCAACGTCACCGGCATAACGCTCCAGCTCGGCTTCAATAACCGGGCGCGGACCGACCAGACTCATTTCGCCGCGGATCACATTCCACAGCTGCGGCAGCTCATCAAGGCTGGTTTTACGCATAAACGAACCGATTTTGGTCACGCGCGGGTCGTTTTTCAGCTTGAAGTCTTTATCCCACTCGGCGCGGGCTTCTTCGCTGGTCGCCAGCAGCTTCTCCAGCACTTCTTTGGAGTTCATTACCATTGAACGGAACTTCAGGCATTTAAATTTCTTGCCGTCCTGGCCCACGCGCTCGTGACCGTAGATTGGGCTGCCGCCGTCACGGCTGACCATCCAGCAAATCAGGCCAAAGGCCGGGGCGAGCAGCAGCAGCAGCATTGAGGCCACCACGATGTCAAACATGCGCTTGAGGAAGCGGGAAGAGCGCTTTGCCAGATTGTTGCTGACGCGCAGCAGCATCACTTCATGACTGAAGATAAAGGACATGTCTGTACCATACAGCGGCACGCCACGCAGGGTAGGTACCACTGAGACCGAACGGCATTTTTTCTTCGACAGCAGCTTGAGCCACTTATCGCGGATTGCACGCTGGTCGTTCTCCATCGCCACGATAAACTGGGTGTTATCGAGGTCGACGGTATCCCAGACGATATCTTTATGGGTGATAACCGGAATGCCGTTAAAGCTTTCAGGACCGCTTTCACCGGCCGGTGCGACGAACGCTTTCACATCATAGCCCAGCAGCTCTTCGCTCTGTAATGCGGCATAAGCTTCCCGGGCATTTCTGCCCGAGCCGATAATGATGGTGTGCTTCTGCCACTGACCTGCTTTCAGAATGGCATTCTTCACGCATGAGCGCAGTAGCGGAACCAGAATCAGCGCGTAGATCCAGGTAAAACTCCACAGCATGCGGGAGAAATCCCATTTAGAAAACGCAATCAGGGCCAGATCCAGCAGCGAGAAAATCACCAGAGTTTTGATAATCTCTTTTAATTCAAACCAGAATGGCTTGCGATAAGTATAGTGGCGCAGTCGCATCCAGAACCAGGCGGTACACAATACTGACATGACGGACTGGGCAATAAAGCGCACTTCAACTTCCTGCGGTGGAATAAATATATCCAGATTACCCCAAATACCCTGCAGGGTGGCAGCAGAAAGGAACAGTGCCAGGTTAATCGAAAGTAAATCTGAAAAGCTTAATGCGACTTTCGCGATGACGTTTTTTCTTGTGCCGCTAAACGTGCGGCGACGGTCATTCAGTACCAGAGTACTTGCCATAATGCCTGCTCTCTTTTCATGAGGAATCAGTAACCTGACGGGAATAAAGCACGCGTCAAGGCGTCGCTACATCAAACCTTCACGGTTATCCGGACTGACTTTAATGTTTCTGTTGTGTGACAAAATCAGGGCAGCGGAGCGGTGATGAAAAAGGCCACCACGCAATTCCGTCATAATTGAAGAGATGAGTATGCAGGAGTTATTTGGCTTAGTTAATACGGGAAAATCCTAAAAGACGATGAAAAATCGAACAGGATAATTCTGAAAGGTAAAATAAGCGCAGCGGTAATTTAAAACTTAAAAAATGTGGTTATGACAATAAGATAACAATAAAGCCCCCGTTTGATGAAAATGAAAACCGCCAGCGGCAATTATGGCGGTTTTCGGATTATCCCTATCTCAGCGGCAAGCGAGAAATGACGTTACTCCTTCTCTTCCTGAACCCTTACGCCAATCTTGACGATCTCATTGGCTTCTTTTTCTGCCACGGTCCAGATCATATTTTTCCATTCAACCTGGTCCCCGACCACCGGCGCGCCGCCGATGATGCCGGATACCAGCTGGCCCAGCGTCTGCTGGCTGTTGGCCTCTTCATCCAGGTCGATGCCATAGATCTCTGACACGTCGTGCAAACGCGCATCAGCCTGCAGAATAAAGTCACCAAAGAAGCGCTGGTCGAGGGCGACAGGCGGCGACTGGCTGAACAGCTTACCGAGCGCAGGCAGGTCGCGCTCGCGGCCAATCACGCACAGTACATCGTTCTCACGCAGTCGCGTGCTGCCGGTGGGGTGCAGCAGCAGGTTATCGCGAAACAGCGCGGCGATGCGCGTTTCACGCGGCATCTTCAGGTCGCGCAGCGCCGCACCTACGCACCATTTGTCGGCGCTTAGCTGATAGACGAACTGCTCCCACGGATTCTCCGGATGGATGTCGAGGCCGACGCGGGAGATTGGCGAAGCCATGGGGGGCACAATCACCCTGGCTTTGCGCGCCGCCCAGCCCAGCGAGGTGCCCTGAACCATCAGCGACACCAGCACCACGAAGAAGGCGATATTGAAGAACAGCGGGGCGTGAGGCAATCCGGCCATCATCGGAAACACCGCCAGGATAATCGGTACTGCGCCGCGCAGCCCCACCCAGCTGATAAATATGCGCTCGCGAATATTAAAGCCGCGAAACGGCAGCAGCCCGATGATGATTGACAGCGGGCGAGCTACCAGGATCAGGCACAGCGACAGCAAAGTGGCAGGCAGCGCGATGTGCCACAGGTCGGTCGGGTTTACCAGCAGTCCCAGCACCAGGAACATGCCAATCTGGCTAAGCCAGGCCATACCGTCGAAGGTCTGCAGGATGCCGTGGCGATTGCGAATTGGGCGGTTGCCCAGTACAAAGCCGCACAGGTAGACGGCGAGGATACCGCTGCCTTCCAGCACGGTCGTCAGCGCAAAGACCAGAATCCCACCGCTGACCGCCAGCAGAGGGTAGAGGCCGCCCGCGAGAGAGACGCGGTTAATCATTTGCAGCAGTGCCCAGCCGCCGCCCAGCCCAAGCACGATCCCAAGGCCAAACTGCTGCACCAGATGCACCACAAACATCCAGCTCAGCCCGCTTTGCCCCTGCTGGATCATCTCAATCAGGGTGATGGTCAGGAACACCGCCATCGGGTCGTTGCTGCCGGACTCAATCTCCAGCGTGGCGCTGACGCGCTCGTTGAGACCTTTGCCGCCCAGCAGGGAGAACACGGCTGCAGCATCGGTAGAGCCGATAATTGCCCCGACGAGAAAACCGTTCATCAGATTAAGGTCGAACAGCCAGGCGGCAGCCAGACCGGTCAGCCCGGCGGTGATCAGTACTCCCACCGTTGCCAGCGACAGCGCCGGTCCGAGCGCCACCTTAAAGGAGCTGGCCTGAGTACGCATGCCGCCGTCCAGCAGGATGATGGCCAGCGCAAGGTTACTGATCAGATAGGCTGCCGGATAGTTGTCAAAGGCAATGCCGCCGATGCCGTCAATCCCGGCAAGCATACCGAGGGCGAGAAAGATAACTAATATCGGGATGCCCAGCTTAGATGAGAAAGAGCTGAGCAGAATGCTCGAAGCTACCAGCACTGAACCAATGATGAAAAGACTGTAGATCGCGCTGGCTTCCAATGGGCATTTCTCCTGTGAAGATTAAAACCTGTTTTTACAGTGTGTTGTAACAGCCGGTATAAAGTCAAAACCCGAAGGTCACTGATTGGCATTCTGAGGGTACTATTTTAGCCAGAATAAAATATCGCATAAAGTCATGAAACAAATGCTGATGAGTGCGATAAAAGGTCGCTTTATTTCGTGGATTGAAGCGAAAGGCGGGTAGTGAGGGGAAATCTGCCGCTTAAAGCGGCGTCGTCACCCTGGCACCAGGTGATTCTACGGGAAAAGGGTTGACCAGGCGACCGGTCAACCCGCTGGTTTAATAATTCTCTTCGGCCTGCTTGTGAAACAGCTCGCGGAATACCGGGTAGATATCTTCCGGCTCACGAATGTGCTGAATGGCGAAGTTATCAAACGTCGACTGCAGATGTTCATACTCACGCCACAGGGTTTGATGAGCACGCCGGGTGATTTCGATATAGCTGTAGTAACGCACCACCGGCAGGATGTTTTTTGCCAGGATCTCATGACACAGCGGCGAGTCATCGGCCCAGTTGTCGCCATCGGAGGCCTGTGCGGCATAGATATTCCACTGCGCCGGGTCATAGCGCTCTTTAACCACTTCATCCATCAGTTTTAACGCGCTGGAGACGATAGTGCCGCCGGTCTCCTGCGAGTAGAAGAACTCCTGTTCATCCACTTCTTTCGCCTGAGTGTGATGACGGATATACACCACATCCACGTTCTTGTAAGTGCGGCTGAGGAACAGATACAGCAGGATATAAAAGCGCTTCGCCATATCCTTGGTAGCCTGATCCATGGAACCCGAAACGTCCATCAGGCAGAACATCACCGCCTGGCTGGAGGGCTCCGGACGCTTCTCGAAGTTCTTATAACGTAAGTCAAAGGTGTCAATAAACGGCACGCGTTTAATGCGCGCGCGCAGTTCGGCAATCTCTTTACGCAGCCGCTCTTCTTCGAGCAGCTGAGCTGGTTCGCTGTTCTCCACTTTCAGCAGGGTGGCTTCCAGTTCGCCCAGCTCGCGCCGCTTGCCGGCGGTCATGGCGGTGCGCCGCGCCAGAGAGTTTTGCAGTGACCGCACCACGCTGATGTTGGCTGGAACGCCGTTAGCGGTGTAGCCGGCGCGGTGGGTTTTATATTCATTCATCTGCCGGTGCTGATTTTTCTTCAGGTTAGGCAGTGCCAGATCTTCAAACAGCAGGTCGAGATACTCATCTTTCGAGATATTGAAGACAAATTCATCCTGTCCCTCACCATCCTGTCCGGCATTTCCCTGACCGCTACCGCTGCCACCGCCGCCGCCCTGCGGGCGCTCAACGCGGTCGTTTTGTACAAAGTGGTCATTACCTGGATGAACGCGATGACGCTGGCCGCCGCGCCCCTGGTGGAAACTCGGTTCATTGATATCTTCAACAGGAATAGAGACGGATTCGCCGCTTTCAACGTCGGTAACCGAACGCTTATTAATGGCCTCGGAGATCGACTGTTTGATTTGCGACTTATAGCGGCGCAAGAAGCGCTGGCGGTTCACCGCGCTCTTGTTTTTGCCGTTAAGACGCCGATCGATAAAATAGGCCATAGCTCCCCCAAACAACGTTGCAATCCGGGGCAGGGACCGGCCCTGACCCGATTGGATGCGACTTTCTGGTTACGACGATTTTCTCACGCGCAGATACCATTCGCACAGCAGACGTACCTGTTTGCGGGTGTACCCTTTTTCCATCATACGGTCGACGAAATCGTCGTGTTTCTTCTGTTCGTCGGTGGACGTTTTGGCGTTAAATGAAATGACCGGCAGCAGCTCCTCAGTATTCGAGAACATTTTCTTCTCGATCACGGTGCGCAGCTTCTCGTAGCTGGTCCAGTTCGGATTACGACCATTGTTATGCGCCCGGGCGCGCAGCACGAAGTTGACGATCTCATTACGGAAGTCTTTCGGGTTACTGATCCCGGCTGGCTTCTCAATTTTCTCCAGTTCGGCATTCAGGGATTCACGGTCAAACAGCTGGCCGGTGTCCGGATCGCGGTACTCCTGATCCTGAATCCAGAAGTCAGCGTAGGTGACATAGCGATCAAAAATGTTCTGGCCATATTCGGAGTAGGACTCCAGATAGGCAGTCTGGATCTCTTTGCCAATGAACTCGGCGTATTTCGGGATCAGATAGCCTTTCAGATGCTCGAGATATTTCTCTGCCTGCTCCTGTGGGAACTGCTCACGGTCAATCTGCTGTTCCAGCACGTAAAACAGATGCACCGGGTTAGCTGCTACTTCGACATGGTCAAAGTTAAACACGCGCGACAAAATTTTGAAGGCAAAGCGGGTAGATAACCCGTTCATTCCCTCATCGACGCCAGCGTAATCACGATACTCCTGGTAAGACTTCGACTTAGGGTCGGTGTCTTTCAGGCTTTCACCATCATACACGCGCATTTTTGAGTAGGTGCTGGAGTTTTCCGGCTCTTTCAGGCGCGACAGGATAGAGAAGCGTGCCAGGGTTTCCAGCGTGCCGGGCGCGCAAGGTGCATGGGTCAGCTCACTGTTGACCAGCAGTTTCTCGTAGATTTTTATCTCTTCAGAAACGCGCAGGCAATAAGGCACTTTGACGATGTAGACACGGTCTAAGAACGCTTCGTTGTTCTTGTTATTACGGAACGTTACCCACTCAGATTCGTTCGAGTGCGCAAGGATAATCCCGTTAAATGGCAGGGCGGAGATACCTTCCGTCCCGTTATAGTTCCCTTCCTGGGTGGCGGTCAGCAGCGGATGCAGCACTTTAATCGGTGCTTTAAACATCTCGACGAATTCCATAATCCCCTGGTTAGCACGGCATAACGCGCCTGAATAACCGTAAGCATCCGGATCGTTCTGGGCGTGGTTTTCCAGTTTACGGATGTCGACTTTACCCACCAGTGCGGAGATATCCTGGTTGTTTTCATCGCCCGGTTCAGTTTTGGCAATCGCCACCTGTTCCAGAATTGACGGCCAGACTTTCACCACTTTGAAGCGGGTGATGTCACCGCCAAATTCATGCAGGCGTTTAGCCGCCCACGGCGACATGATGGTGCCAAGATAACGGCGCGGGACGCCATACTCTTTATCCAGAATATGGGCATCTTCCTGCGGGTTAAACAGGCACAGCGGATGGTCATTAACCGGGCTGCGCTCGCCGTCAGCGGTCAGCACGTAAATGGGTACGCGCTGCATTAAAGATTTTAGCCGCTCAGCCAGTGAGGATTTACCGCCACCGACCGGGCCGAGCAGATAGAGAATTTGTTTCTTCTCTTCCAGCCCCTGCGCCGCGTGCTTCAGGTAGGAGACGATCTGTTCAATCGCATCCTCCATACCATAAAACTCTTCGAACGCCGGGTAGCGTGCGACCACACGGTTAGAGAACAGTCGGGAAAGGCGTGGCTCCAGGGCGGTGTCCACCATTACTGGCTCACCGATAGCCATTAACAGTCGTTCCGCCGCGTTGGCGTATGCACTGCGATCCTGCCGGCAAACCGCAAGGAACTCCTGCAGTGTGAACTCTTCGTCCTTGGCAGCTTCATAACGCTGACGATAGTGATCGAATATATTCATGGCGATGCCCGTCCTTTCGTTTTTAGCACAGGTACCAGGAGCCTAATTGGGGTCAGCCCCTGAAGGAACTTGTTAATGAGTACAGCAACCCTTATGCCAACCTGACTGTTTTAGCGGAAAACACAATTTTTTTTGGTTACTCTGCTCGTCAAAATTTAGCGTCTTACAATTAAGCGTAGATCGCATTTAGGAAATTTCCTGAACCGCTCGACATTTTCAATGAAATTTCAATAACAAAGTCATTTTGTCACTAAGCGCTGGCCTTAACTGATGCGGGCTGAGGCGGTTTTCGTCAGAACAATGGTCAATTTTTAACAGTTCAATTGATTCTAAGTGCTACCAGTTGTGTAAATATCTGACTAACAATCCACTTACTGTTTAAACTATTACGCTGATTGTTATATTTATGGAACGGATAAATTGTGAACCATTTCAAAGTTACCGCGCTTGCTGCCTTTTTACCTCTCTGTTTTGCGGCACCCTTCGCACAGGCGAACCCACTGACGCTGGGCGCTTCACTGCTTTATAGCCAGAGCCCATATAAGAGCGGCCAGGACCGTTATTACCCTGTTCCCATCGTCAATTATGAGGGCGACAGTTTCTACATTCGCAGCCTGCAGGCGGGTTATTACCTGTGGAAAGACAGCCAGGATCAGCTGTCATTAACCGTGCTGGGTTCCCCGCAGAACTTCGACCCGGATGATGTGGATGATGGTGATATGAAGTCGCTGAATAAGCGTCATATGACTCTGATGGGCGGTGTGGCTTATCGTCATAGTGCCGACTGGGGTATCGTGCGTACCACGTTGGTTGGCGATATGCTCGATAACAGTAACGGAATAATCTGGGATCTGACCTATCTGTACCGCTTCGAATTTGGCCGTTTCAGCCTGACGCCGGGCATCGGTGCGCTGTGGAACAGCTCGAATCAGAACGACTACTATTACGGGATTTCCTCTGCTGAATCTCGCCGCAGCGGGCTGGACAGTTACGACCCTGACAGCAGCTGGAGCCCCTATCTGGAAGTGACCGCCGGCTGGAAAATTGCCGACAGCTGGAATGCCACGCTTTCAGGCCGCTACACCCGTCTGGGCAGTGATATCAAAGATAGCCCGATGGTGGACCAGGACTCTCAGGTTCTGCTCTGGACCGGGGTCAGCTATACCTTCTGACGCCGCAGGTATGCACTGATAAAGGGCGCTCTGCGCCCTTTTGCACATCTGTAGCGCACCAATAAAGTGCATGGAGATTGCAATGAGCCGAATTGTTACCTTTGCTGATGGAACCCCCTTGCCTGCCATTGGACAGGGGACCTGGTATATGGGGGAGAGCCCGGATTTGCAACGCCAGGAAGTGAGCGCATTACAGGCTGGACTGGATTGCGGGTTAACGCTGATTGATACTGCTGAAATGTATGCTGACGGCAGGGCGGAAGAAGTGGTTGGCGTGGCGCTGAAACAGCGCCGTGACCAGGCGTTCGTCGTGTCAAAAGTTTACCCCTGGCACGCCGGGCAGTTGGAGGCTATTGAAGCCTGCGAGCGCAGCCTGCAACGTCTGCAAACGGATTATCTCGATCTCTACTTGCTGCACTGGCGCGGCAATATCCCGCTGGAGGAGACGCTACGGGCAATGGAACAGCTGCAGAGCCAGGGCAAAATTCGCCGCTGGGGCGTATCCAATTTTGACGTCGAGGATATGCAGGAGCTGCTGGCTGAAGAGGGCGGAGAGCATTGCGCAACCAATCAGGTGCTGTACCACCTGGCCTCACGCGGTATTGAGTATGATCTGCTGCCGGAATGTCAGCAGCTGGCAATGCCAGTGATGGCCTACTGCCCGCTGGCACAGGCCGGAAAATTGCGCAGCGAGCTGATGCAACACCCGACGCTACGCGATATTGCACAACAAAAGGGCATCAGCGTCGCTCAGCTGCTGCTGGCATGGGCAATCCGCAAGGAAGGGGTACTGGCCATTCCTAAAGCCAGCACTATTGCCCATGTGCAGGAGAATGCGGCTGCACTTGAGGTGACTTTATCCAGTGTAGAGCTGGCGCTGATTAACCAGGCTTACCCGCCCCCGGTCAGCAAAATGCCGCTGGATGTGGTGTAAGGAGCGGCGTTAGCCGCCCCTGAGCGATTAAACTTTGCTACGCACCCGGAAGGTGGTTGCCAGCCGCGCCGGGTTTTCCCCGGCACTTTTCATCGCGCTGCTGACGTGGGCGGTTTCGACACAAACCATGGTTTGATAGCCGCCATTCGCCATATCCCCCATGCTGCATGAGAGTTCAGCCCCCGGGTTCCACGTGACAACGTCACTATGATGATGGTGGTAGACCTCAATAACGCGTTGACCCGCCTTGTCGTTAATGACGCTGCAATCCGCTGGCGCGGTATAGATGCGGTCAATGCGCTGCGGATAGGTCTGCTTACCGTCGTCTGAATGCCCCTCTACGCCGTTATTAACCTTATCGATAAAGCGGTTGCCAAGCCCGCTCACCTCTACGCCCTGAATATCCGCGACTGCAAAATAGCTGTGCAGGGCCGCTGTCGCCTCAAAGTCACCGTGGGCTTCCAGCTCAATTTCGCAGCGGTCGCTGAAGCGGAAACGGGCAAACAGGGTGAAATCATGCGGCCACAGCTTCTTAGTCTGTTCGTTGCTTTCCAGCACCAGCGTCAGCACCACGCTGTCGGCATTCTCATCGTGGGCGGAGAGTTTCCACGGCAGGTTACGGGCGAATCCATGCGCAGGTTCACCGGCAGGGCCGAACCATGGCCAGCAGATCGGGACGCCGCCGCGAATGGCTTTCCCGCTGTTCCACGCGGTTTTGTCGCTGAGCCAGATGACCGGCTTCTCGCCTGAAGGCTGCCAGGCAATCAGCTGGGCGCCCTGCAGGGTGACGGCAGCGCGGACTTTAGGATGGGTGACGACGATTGTCGGCAGTTCACCTATCTGGCGCTGGGTGATGTAGGGGCTAATTTGGTTAATGACCGGCAGTGAAAAAAGTTTCTCGTTCATGAGTCAGCCTTCTGAAATTTAACCATAAAAAAAGGGCGACTCACGTCGCCCTCAGATTCTCTCGCGTCGCTTATTTAGCGATGTGAGCAACCAGGTCCAGGACCTTGTTGGAGTAACCAGTTTCGTTATCGTACCAGGAAACCAGCTTAACGAAAGTGTCGCTCAGTGCGATACCGGCTTTCGCGTCGAAGATTGAAGTCAGCGTTTCGCCGTTGAAATCGGTAGAAACAACTTCGTCTTCGGTGTAGCCCAGAACGCCTTTCATTTCGCCTTCGGCAGCAGCTTTGATTGCAGCACAAATTTCTTTGTAAGATGCAGGCTTAGCCAGACGTGCAGTCAGGTCAACAACGGAAACGTTAGGGGTAGGAACGCGGAACGCCATACCAGTCAGTTTGCCGTTCAGCTCAGGGATCACTTTACCTACGGCCTTAGCAGCACCGGTAGAAGAAGGGATGATGTTCTGGGATGCGCCGCGGCCGCCGCGCCAGTCTTTGTGAGACGGGCCATCAACAGTTTTCTGAGTCGCGGTGGTTGCATGCACAGTGGTCATCAGGGCTTCAACGATACCGAACTTGTCGTTGATCACTTTAGCCAGTGGTGCCAGGCAGTTGGTGGTGCAAGATGCGTTAGAAACGATATCCTGGCCAGCGTATGACTTGTGGTTCACGCCCATAACGAACATTGGGGTGTCATCTTTAGATGGGCCAGTCAGAACAACTTTCTTAGCGCCAGCTTCGATGTGTTTACGGGCAGTTTCGTCGGTCAGGAAGATACCGGTCGCTTCTGCAACCACATCCACACCGACTTCATCCCACTTCAGGTTAGCCGGATCGCGCTCAGCGGTAACACGGATGGTTTTGCCGTTAACAACCAGGTGGCCGTCTTTGACTTCCACGGTGCCGTTGAAGCGGCCGTGAGTTGAGTCATATTTCAGCATGTAAGCCATGTACTCGGCGTCCAGCAGATCGTTGATGGCAACGATTTCTACATCAGAACGTTCCTGAGCAGCACGGAAAACAATGCGACCGATACGGCCAAAACCGTTGATACCTACTTTGATAGTCATATATTCCACCAGCTTGTTGATAGTGAATAAAAGGTTGGCTGTAAAATTACAAAAACCTTACCAGGCGTCAAGCGGAATCGTGTCAATTGTTGCGACAAATCAAACTGTCGAGCAGGAATTATTCGACACAAAACCTATTTCTTGACCCGCGAACTACATTGATATTGGGATACTGTGCCCGAATATAAAGGGATGGTCGATCCGAATGGTGATCTGCATCACAGTTTGAGATATGACAGAATTCTCTCAGCGCCCGGACGCGAAAAATTCACCTGATCTTGTTAAGTATTTGTTAGAATACCCACCGATCTTTTCAGAACAACACTGCCAGAGAGTCTAGCATGGCTAATGAAAATACACCTTTCTCACCCGAAAATGAGTTGAATGAGATGCAGCGCTACGTTACTCAGCAGCGCGGCACCGAACCTCCGTACTCCGGTAAACTGTTGCATAACAAAGACGCAGGCATATACCACTGCCTGGTGTGCAAAGCTCCGCTGTTCCTGTCGGGCAGTAAATATGATTCCGGCTGCGGCTGGCCGAGCTTCTACGAACCCTACAGCGATGAGGCTATCCGCTATCTGGAAGACGATTCCCACGGTATGCAGCGCGTTGAAATCCGCTGTGGCAGCTGTGATGCCCACCTGGGGCATGTGTTCCCGGATGGCCCGCAGCCGACCGGTGAGCGCTTCTGCGTGAACTCTGCCTCGCTGAGCTTCACCGACGAAGACGGCAACAGTACTCAGGGGTAAGGCGCAATGGAACTGGATGAAATGATTGCCAGCATGACGCCGGAAGTGTATCAGCGTCTGGCGACTGCGGTAGAAACCGGCAAGTGGGCTGACGGCGTGGCATTAACCGCAGAGCAGAAAGAGAACAGCCTGCAGCTGGTATTGCTGTGGCAGGCGCGTCACAACGATAACCCGCAGCACATGAGCGTGGCGAAGGGCGGGGAGATCGTGACCAAGAGTAAGAAACAGCTGAAAGAAGAGTTTGGCATTGGCGATGACGACGTCACGCACATTACGCTGCAGTAAATTATTCCTGCAGGAATAATTCGTACAAAGAATAGCCGGTCCGCTCTGTTGACGTCCCGGCGTTTTTCATCCATTCAGAGGATCACCGCTCCGGCGTTGGCCATCTCTTGCAGCGCTTTCTGGCTGTCATCCGGCCTAAGGTTGACACCACGGCAGCCTGCTGATACCAGCGTGACCTGATAACCGAGTGCCAGCGCATCCAGCACGCTGTACTTCACGCAGTAGTCCGTTGCCAGCCCCATTACCGTCAGTGAGGTGACAGCGTGCTGCTGCAGCCACGCGTGCAGATGCGTCTGCTGACGCTGCCCGTTATCAAAAAACGCGCTGTAGCTGTCAATCTGCGGATTTTCGCCTTTACAGATCTGCGTGCTAATCAGCGAGCGGTCCAGTTCAGGGTGCAGCTGGGCGCCTGGGCTGTGCTGGATGGCGTGATCCGGCCACCACACCTGGGGTAAACCCTGCAGTTCACCCACGGTGCCGGGGATATTACCCGCCGTGGAGGCGAAACTGCCGTGCCCGGCAGGGTGCCAGTCGAGCGTGGCGATGACCGGCTCACCGCGCGCGCAGAACTCAGCCGCCAGACGGTTAGCCACCGCGATGGTCTGATCACCTTCGGCCACCGCCAGCGCGCCGCCCGGACAGAAATCATTCTGTAAGTCGATGAGTAACAGTGCCTGACGTGCGCTCATACCACTCTCCACGGGTTAATCCTGAGTTAATTCGCCGCGCAGGTTCTGCGTCATCAGCTGGCGGATCTCTTCACTGCTCAGATCCTGGCTCAGCAGGAAGTGCAGCTTGGTCAGCGTTGCTTCCACGGTCAGGTCAGCTCCGCTGATCACTCCGGCGTGCGCCAGGGCATTGCCGGTGGCGTAACCGCCCATATTCACCTTGCCTGACATGCACTGGGTCAGGTTAACCACCACGATCCCGCGGTCAGACGCTTCCTGAAGTTCGCGCAGGAACTCTTTATTCTGCGGCGCGTTACCGACGCCGTAGGAGCGCAGGATCAGCGCTTTCACCGGCTGCTGCAGGAAGTTACTCACCACTTCGGACGAAATCCCCGGGTAAATCGTCACCACGCCGATCGGCTGCGGCGTGATGGGATGCACGATCAGCTCGCCGTTGCCGGTTGGGGCCGCAGGTGTATTGAGGCGGCGAATATGAATACCGGCTTCCAGCAGCGGGGCAAGGTTGGGCGAAGCAAAAGCGTTAAAGCCATCGGCGTGCGCCTTAGTGGTGCGATTACCGCGGAACAGGGTATTGTTGAAGAACAGGGTGACTTCGTTGATCGGGTAGTTTGCCGCCACAAACAGCGAGTTGAGCAGGTTCTGCTGCCCGTCAGAGCGCAGCTGCTCCAGCGGGATCTGTGACCCGGTGACAATGACCGGCTTCGCCAGATTCTCCAGCATAAAGGAGAGCGCAGAGGCGGTAAACGCCATGGTGTCGGTGCCATGCAGGATCACGAAACCATCGTATTTGTCATAGTTCTGGCGAATATCATCCGCAATCGATTGCCAGTCCTGCGGCGTCATGTCCGAGGAGTCAATCAGCGGGGCGTATTCGTGGATGGTGAAATCCGGCATTTCCGGGCGATGGAATTCTGGCATATTTGCCAGCTGATTTTGCAGGTGGCCGGAAACAGGGATAAAGCCATGTTCGGAACGCTGCATGCCGATGGTACCGCCGGTGTAGGCGACATAAATCGATTTCTTTTGCATTGGTTAACTCAGGGCTTGCCGAAAAGGCGCAGTATAAGGGGAATTGTCAGGAAAACCAGCCCGACCAGAGGTAGCCGGGCTGTTTAGTGCGTCAGTTCACTATTTTACATCGCCGCAGGTCAGGCAGAATGCATAGCGATTTTGCGGATCGTTGAGATTATCCAGCAGGCCTGGCTGTTTCTTCATCGCGGCCATGACGTCGAACATGGGGGCAGGCAGGTAAGCGCGCAGCGCCGCAGGCAGTGCTGCCTGTGCTGAAGCATCTACCTGGCTAAACAGCACGTCGACCATGCTCGGTTCATCCTGATACCAGTTCAGCTGTGGCTGTTTGATCTTCGCCAGCTCGGCAGCTTTCGCCACTGCATCGTCGAAATCGCCCAGCGCATCCACCAGACCGTTAGCTTTGGCATCGCTGCCGGTCCAGACGTGACCCTGTGCGATCTGATCGATCTGTTCGGGCGTTTTGTTGCGTGATTTTGCCACCAGACCGAGGAAGTTTTTATAGCCGTTTTCGATGGTCAGCTGCATCAGCTGCTGAACTTCCGGCGGCAGGGCTTTGGTACTGGCGACATCCGCCAGCGGAGAAGTTGCTACGCCGTCGGTATGCACACCGATAGCATCCAGTGAGTTCTCCACGGTGTTGATCACGCCGAAGATGCCAATAGAGCCGGTCAACGTATTCGGGCTGGCAATAATATAGTTAGCCGGAGTTGAAACCCAGTAGCCGCCTGATGCCGCCATGCCGCCCATGGAAACCACCACCGGTTTACCCGCGGCTTTTGCCGCCGCCAGCTCTTCACGGATAGTTTCAGAAGCGGTCACGCTGCCGCCAGGGCTGTTGACGCGGAACAGAATGGCTTTGATCTTCGGATCGAGGCGCGCTTCACGAATTTCCAGCGCGGTGGTATCACCACCGACGCTGCCCGGGGTCTCTTCGCCGTCCATAATCGCACCATTCGCCACAATCACCGCGATATTGCCGTCGGTAGTAGGGGTGTTTTTCAGCGGATAGTCATAGATGCTGGTGCCGTTGTAATCCTTCGCCTCTTTATCCCAGCCAAAGGTTTTCACCAGCTGCTGGTCGACCACTGAAGGTGAGGCCAGCTCATCCACCAGCTTATTGTCTTTGGCGTACTGCGCGCTGTCGCCACCCACTTTGTTCAGACCATCGAGCACGCCCTGAGCGCCAGGGAACACCTGATTGGCAGTGATCTGACGGTTTGCCGCCAGCGTATTGACATAGTTCTGCCACAGCTCGCCAACCCAGCGGCTGTCGGCATCGCGCGCGGCAGGGGACATGTCATCACGCAGGAACGGCTCTACCGCCGATTTGTAGGTACCGACGCGGAACACGTGCGAGCTGACTTTCAGCTTGTCCAGCAGGGTTTTGTAATAGAGGCTGTTGGTGGCAAAACCGTGCAGATCGACAGTGCCCTGCGGCGAGAGGGTGATCTTGTTGGCGAAGCTGGCGAGGTAGTACTGTGCCTGGCTGTAGCTGTCGCCGCGGGCATAGATTGGCTTACCGCTGTCGCGGAACTCACGCAGCGCTTTACCAATATACTGCAGCGACGGCTGGTCAGCGCCCGCAAAGTTGTGCAGGTCGAGCACCATGCCGGTAATTTTATCGTCGTCTTTCGCCTGGCGAATGGCATCCACCACGTCGAACAGTGAGTTCTCTTTCAGACGATCGCTGCTGGCGCCTAACAGCTGTCGGCCAATCTTACTCAGCTTGTTGCTGACGGAAGGTTTATCTACCACCACGCCGCTGAGATCGAAGATCAGTGCGCCTTTCTGCACTTCAGCCGGTGCATTGGCGCTGCTGACGTGCAGCCAGATACCCACGCCAACCACGATCAGCAGAATAAGGAAGAGATTAAGGATAAATTCGCGAACAAAATTCAGGACTCGCCATGTCCACTTAAAAATGCCAGCGATCATTCGCCATAACACGCGCATAGATACTCCAGGGTCGCAATGAAATGCCAGAAGCAGAGGTCCGGGCAGGAATAGCACACATCCTAATTAGCAAGGGGGCAATTGTCAGCATGAAAAAGCGCAATGCTGTAACAAAACATCATCCTGTGCTAGTTTTTGCGGGATGAGAATCACTATCACAGGAGGACATCATGGACGCTCTGGATTTACTGGTTAATCGTCGTTCCGCATCACGGCTGGCAGAACCTGCGCCGACAGGTGAAGCGCTGGAGAACATTCTGCGCGCCGGTATGCGCGCGCCGGATCACGGCACTTTGCAGCCGTGGCACTTCACTATTGTCGAGAATGAAGGGCGCGATCGCCTGAGCGCGCTGCTGGAGAAGGTATCGCGAGATGCGCAGCTGGAAGAGAAAGCTATCGATAAGGCAAAAAATGCACCCTACCGCGCGCCGATGATTATTACGGTGGTCGCGCGTTGTGAAGAGCACCCGAAAGTGCCGCGCTGGGAGCAGGTGGTGTCGGCAGGGTGTGCCGTGATGGCGATGCAGATGGCCGCTGCCGCACAGGGCTTTAACGGTATCTGGCGCAGCGGGGCGTGGACCGAAGATGAAGCGGTGCGCAGCGCGTTTAACTGTCGCCCTCAGGACGCCATCGTCGGCTTCCTGTACCTGGGAACCCCGCAGCTGAAATCATCCACCACCGTGTTAGCGCCCGACAGCGCCCCGTTTGTCAGTTATTTCTGAATGACATTTTCGCTGTTAGCAGGCAGGGTTGTGAGCGGCCCTGCAATTCGCCGGGATAATGAGCAAACAACGGGCAGAATCGTCGGTTAGTCTTATCACTCTCTGGCGAAAACGCTACCATGACTTCCGGTGAAGCTAACAGGGAACAGATCTTCATGAACTTAGATAATGTCCGTCTGACTCAGTACAGCCACGGCGCAGGCTGCGGTTGTAAAATCTCGCCTGCGGTGCTGGATACCATTCTGCACAGCGACCACCCGTTACGTAAGGACCCGCATCTGCTGGTGGGTAACGAAACCCGTGACGACGCGGCCGTATACGATCTCGGCAATGGCACCGCAGTGGTCAGCACCACCGACTTCTTTATGCCGATCGTGGATGACCCTTTTGATTTTGGGCGCATCGCCGCGACCAACGCCATTAGCGATATCTGGGCGATGGGGGGCAAACCGATTATGGCGATCGCCATCCTCGGCTGGCCGGTTAACCAGCTGCCGCCGGAGGTTGCCCGTAAGGTGGTCGAAGGCGGGCGCAGCGTCTGCGAGCAGGCGGGGATTACCCTGGCGGGCGGGCACTCTATCGATGCCCCGGAGCCGATCTTCGGCCTGGCGGTCACCGGCGTCGTGGCCACCGATCAGGTGAAGCGCAACAGTGAAGCACGGGCAGGATGCCGCCTTTTCCTCACTAAGCCACTGGGCATTGGCGTTCTCACTACTGCCGAAAAGAGATCTCAGCTCAAGCCGGAGCATCAGGGGCTGGCGACGGCCACCATGTGCCAGCTCAATCAGATTGGGGCCGAGTATGCCGGTGAAGCGGGCGTCAGCGCGATGACCGATGTCACCGGCTTTGGTCTGCTCGGCCACCTCAGTGAGATGTGCCAGGGTGCCGGCCTGCATGCCGACCTGTGGTACAGTGCCATCCCGCGTTTGCCCGGAGTGGATGAATATATCGCCGCAGGCTGCGTGCCGGGCGGTACCGAAAGAAATTTCGCCAGCTACGGGCAGCTTATCGGCGCCATGACGCCCGCGCAGCGCCAGCTTCTCTGCGACCCGCAGACATCGGGCGGGCTGCTGCTGGCAGTACTGCCGGAAGCAGAGGCTGCGGTGCAGGCGATTGCCGCCGCGCAGCAAATTACACTCACCCCGATTGGTGAACTCCTGACGGCTCAGGCCGGAAGGGCCGTTATTGAAGTCAAACCCTGAGCAGGAACTCACCCCAGCATGCGTTTGTTTATTGCCGAAAAACCCAGCCTTGCCCGCGCGATAGCGGACGTTCTGCCTAAGCCGCACCGTCGTGGCGACGGCTTTATCGCCTGTGGGCAGGATCAAATGGTGACCTGGTGCGTAGGCCACCTGCTGGAACAGGCGCAGCCTGACAGCTACAACAGCCGCTTTGCCCGCTGGTCGCTGGCCGATTTACCGATTGTGCCGGAAAAGTGGCAGCTGCAGCCGCGTCCGTCGGTGGCAAAGCAGCTCAACGTGATTAAAGGTCTGCTGGAGCAGGCCAGTGAAGTGGTCCATGCCGGTGACCCGGATCGTGAAGGTCAACTGCTGGTGGATGAGGTGCTCGACTACCTGACCCTGCCGGCAGAAAAGCGGGCGAAAGTGCAGCGCTGCCTGATTAACGATCTCAACCCGCAGGCGGTTGAACGCGCCATTGGCCGCCTGCGTGAAAACCGCGAGTTTATTCCCCTGTGCGTCTCCGCGCTGGCGCGCTCGCGTGCAGACTGGCTTTACGGTATCAACATGACCCGCGCCTACACCTTACTGGGGCGCAACGCGGGCTATGACGGTGTGCTCTCCGTTGGGCGCGTTCAGACCCCGGTGCTGGGGCTGGTGGTACGGCGTGATGAAGAGATTGAGAACTTTGTCGCCAAAGACTTCTTCGAGGTCAAAGCGCATATCGTCACCCCGCAGGATGAACGCTTCGTGGCGCTGTGGCAGCCGAGTGACTCCTGCGAGCCTTATCAGGATGAGGAGGGCCGCCTGCTGCATCGCCCGCTGGCCGAGCATGTGGTGGCGCGTATCGACGGCCAGCCCGCGCTGGTGACCAGCTATAACGACAAGCGTGAAAATGACACTGCGCCGCTGCCGTTCTCGCTTTCGGCGCTGCAGATTGAGGCCGGCAAGCGCTTTGGCCTCAGCGCGCAGGCGGTGCTGGATACCTGCCAGCGCCTGTATGAGACCCACAAGCTGATTACCTATCCACGTTCCGACAGCCGCTATCTCCCTGACGAGCATTTCGCCGGGCGTCATGCGGTTTTGAATGCAATCAATGTTCATCAGCCGGACCTGACGCCTCCCGCTGATTTCAATAGCGATCAAAAAAATCGCTGCTGGGACGACAAAAAAGTCGACGCGCACCATGCGATTATCCCGACTGCGCGCAGCAGCAAGGTCAACCTGTCGGATAACGAGCAGCAAATCTACCGTTTGATTGCCACCCAATACCTGATGCAGTTCTGCCCGGATGCGGTGTACCGCAAATGCGTGATCGAGCTGGATATCGCCGGAGGCAAGTTTATCGCCAAAGCGCGTTTCCTGGCTGAGGCTGGCTGGCGTGCCTTACTCGGCAGCAAGGAGCGGGATGAGGAGAATGACGGTACGCCGCTGCCGGTGGTGGCCAGGGGGGATGAGCTGTTGTGCGAGCGTGGCGAAGTGGTCGAGAAGCAGACCCAGCCGCCGCGCCCGTTCACTGACGCTACGCTATTATCGGCGATGACCGGTATTGCCCGCTTCGTACAGGATAAAAATTTAAAGAAAGTGCTGCGTGCGACCGATGGTTTAGGTACGGAGGCAACGCGCGCCGGGATTATCGAGCTGCTGTTCAGACGCACCTTCCTGTTTAAGAAGGGGCGCTATATTCACTCCAGCCCGGCCGGACGCGCGCTGATCCATTCACTGCCGGAGATGGCCGCGCGGCCAGATATGACCGCGCAATGGGAGTCAACGTTGACTAAAATCAGTGAGAAGCAGTGTCGCTACCAGGACTTTATGCACCCTCTGGTGGAAACGCTGCACAGTTTGATCTCCCAGGCCCGTCAGCAGCCCGCCGCACATGCGTTTCGCGGCGTTACGGCTCCGGCAACGGTCGCCAAGAAAAAACCGCGACGTAAAGCGGCGAAGGAAAAGGAAAGCGAGTAATGAAAATGCATCTGGCACTGACACTGCTGCTGGCCGTTAGCTCATCGGCAATGGCCGAGCGCTATATCAGCAGCGGGCAAGGGCATGGCAACAGCGGCGGCAATAACGGTAACGGCGGCGCTAATGCGGACGTGGTAGTCGATATGCCGCCAGAAGTCTGGACGCAGGGGCAAAACAACAGCCAGCCCTGTAACCGCTGCTGCATCTATGAAAACCGCAACTATACGGAAGGGGCGGTGCTGAAGAGTGAAGGGGTACTGTTGCAGTGCGCGCGCGACCCGCAGTCGCTGGGCACTAATAATCTTATCTGGCGCATCGTCAAATAAACTCCCTTCCTCTTTCACGCTGCAGGTGTGTTGGCTGCCTCTATTCCCCAGGTCACTGACTCAGGTAAGCTCCCGGGGATTTATTCAGTTGCCGCCTTCCTGCAGCGCGAAATCGATTGGGGATTAGAACAATCAGTAGCTAAACTGGGCCCAGATCGGTGCGTGATCGGAGGGCTTTTCCATCGCGCGAATATCGTAATCAATCCCGGTTGCTATGCAGCGCTCCGCCAGCGGCTTGCTGGCCAGCACCAGGTCAATGCGCAGGCCGCGGTTATCGTCAAAGCCTTTTGAGCGGTAGTCGAACCATGAGAAGCGGTCGTTAACTTCGCTGTTCTGCGCGCGCCAGGTATCGACCAGGCCCCAGTTCATCAGGCGGTCCATCCATTCGCGCTCTTCCGGCAGGAATGAGCACTTACCGGTGCGCAGCCAGCGCTTGCGGTTATCCTCGCCAATGCCGATATCCAGGTCGGTGCTGCTGATATTCATGTCGCCCATAATCAGTACCTGATTTTCCACTTTCTGCTGCTGCTCAAGGTAGCTTTGCAGGTCGCGATAGAACTTCTCTTTCGCCGGGAATTTGGTCGGATGGTCGCGGCTTTCCCCTTGTGGAAAATAGCCGTTAATCACGGTGAGCGGGCCGGCTGGCGTTTGAATGTCCGCCATAATGATACGGCGCTGGGCGTCTTCGTCATCACCCTCGAAACCGCGACGCACGGCGATCGGCGGCTCTTTCGTCAGCAGTGCCACGCCGTAATGCCCTTTCTGACCGTGATAAAACACGTTATAGCCGAGTTTCGCCACGTCCTCGAGCGGGAACATGTCATCGTGAACTTTGGTTTCCTGCAGGCCAATCACATCTGGCTGATGCTGTTCGACAATAGCGGCAAGTTGATGAGGGCGAGCACGCAGCCCATTGATATTAAAAGAAACAAATTTCATAGCGCAGGCCATTTAGCGTCGGAAAAGATGGCGGAATGGTAGCAGAAGTCGGGGCGAGAAAGAAATATTGCTGCGATAGATGATGCAATCAGTAGGTGTACGAAGGGGGAGGAGATGTCGAAATGGTGGTGGGGGAAGGATTCGAACCTTCGAAGTCGATGACGGCAGATTTACAGTCTGCTCCCTTTGGCCGCTCGGGAACCCCACCAGGGGAAGCGTGTTAACAAGTGCAAATTCTCAGCCGTGGGAAGGATTACTGCGTCGCTGCGCTCCTTGCCCTCCGGGCCGCCACAAGTGGCGTTGTCTCACTGCGTTCGACTCGAACCTCCGATGTCGAAGCTCCTCATCCTTCCCCGTGGGGAATATGAAAGCGTGAAACTCATTTTTAAATATGAAAACTATCTAAAAATGGTGGTGGGGGAAGGATTCGAACCTTCGAAGTCGATGACGGCAGATTTACAGTCTGCTCCCTTTGGCCGCTCGGGAACCCCACCACTGGCCTTACTGCTGTGCTTGTTAAGCGGGGCGCATCATATCAGATGAACTGACGCTGTAAAGCCCCGTTTAAGAGAAAGCGTTGCGATTGCCGTTTTTTTGCCCGCGCTGCTGTTTTGTCATACAAAACAGCAGCATCCGGCTTACAGGATGATGGTGCGGTTGCCGTAAACAAATACCCGCTGCGCCAGCACCTGGTAAAGTGCGCGGCTCAGCGCATTCTTCTCTACGTCACGCCCGGCACGCATCATATCTTCTGCGGTATAGGTATGATCGACGTGGATAACATCCTGCATGATGATTGGGCCTTCATCCAGATTGTCATTCACGTAGTGCGCTGTCGCACCGATGATCTTCACGCCGCGTTCATACGCCTGGTGGTAGGGACGAGCACCAATAAAGGCAGGCAGGAAGGAGTGGTGAATATTGATGATCTGGTTCGGATAACGCTGCACAAAGGCCGGGGTCAGCACGCGCATGTATTTTGCCAGTACCACATAGTCTGGCTGATAGCGGTCAATTTCCGCCGCCATGTTATTGTCGTGCTCTTCGCGGGTTAAGCCTTCGTGACTGACCAGGACAAACGGCACATCGAAACGCTCAACCAGCGTACGCAGCGTTTCGTGATTACCGATCACCGCCGCAATTTCAACATCCAGACCACCGTAGGCGCTTTTCATCAGCAGATCGCCAAGGCAGTGCGCCTCTTTGGTCACCAGAATAACAATACGGCGGCGGCCCGCTGGCTGCAGCTCGCGCACTGAACCAGCCGGCAGCGCGCTGTCAAGGTCGGCCAGCAGCGTGGTGTCGTTGAAAATGCCTTCCAGCTCGGTGCGCATGAAGAAGCGCCCGGTGCGGTGATCAACAAACTCATTATTCTGTACAATGTTCAGTTCGTGCTTGTAGCAAATATTGGTGATTTTGGCGATCAGCCCTTTTGCATCCGGGCAGATGGTCCGTAAAACTTTTCGTTGCAGTGTTTGCGCTTGCATTGCGATGGTAATCCTGTCGATACAATTGGGAAATCAGGGGTCAAGAGTGACCGCAGCATTTCTTGTATTTCTTGCCGGAGCCACATGGGCACCGATCGTTGCGCCCGATTGGCGGGAAGGTTCCGTCGATATAGTACCAGCGTTGCTCCTCGCGAAGAAAGCGTGAACGTTCATGAATAGAGCGTTCGCGCTGATTTTCAGAGAACCTGGCAAAAAAAGTCACATAACCCTGTTGGCCATCCGCGATAACTTCGCTGCTTAATACATTCAACCCGAGCCATTCGGTGTGGGCAAAACTCTCTTCTATACTGGCTGCAAAAGCAGAGGCTTGACATGACGGGTGCCAGGTTGCAACCAGGTAACCCACATCCTGTTTGACATAAGCACAGTAGCGCGAGCGCATTAATGCTTCTGGATGAGAAGGTTGCGCCGCACCGCTTAGAAACGGCTGGCAACATAGGCTATACTGCGATCCGCTACCGCACGGACAAAGTTCAGACACGTAAACTCCGATTAGCTAATAACAGGGTTAAAATTTTAGGCATCATGATAACCGGGCAGCATCGGTGATGCCATTTTGTTAGTGAATTTCATGCCAGAGGGTGGAATGAGACAGGTTAAAATCGGGCTAGCGCTGGGGTCGGGTGCCGCAAAGGGATGGGCACATATCGGGGTGATAAACGCTCTTGAACGCGCTGGCATCCGTATCGACGTCGTGGCCGGATGCTCCGTAGGTGCCCTGGTCGGGGCCGCATATGCCACGCAGCGACTGACGCTGATGGAGCGCTGGGTGCGCTCATTCAGCTACTGGCAGGTGATACGCCTGATGGATTTTTCATGGCAACGTGGTGGGCTGCTGCGCGGTGAGCGCGTGTTCAGCCACGTGCGTGAGCTGATCGGCAAAAATAATATCGAACAATGCGGTTTACCTTTCGGCGCTGTGGCGACTAACCTTAGTACCGGCCGTGAGCTGTGGCTGACGGAAGGCGACCTGCATCAGGCCGTGCGCGCATCCTGCAGCATGCCCGGTTTACTGGCACCTGTGAGCTGGAACGGTTACTGGCTGGTGGATGGCGCGGTGGTCAACCCGGTGCCTATTTCCCTGACGCGTGCGCTGGGCGCTGATATTGTGATTGCCGTGGATTTGCAGCACGATGCGCACCTGATGCAGCAGGATTTGCTGTCAGTGACGCCAGAATCCGGCGATGAGCATCCTCAACCGCAGCCTGACAGCTGGAGCGGCCGCCTGCGTCAGCGCATTAGCAACCTTAAGCTACGTAGAGTTAATCACACACCCGGCGCCATGGAGATTATGTCTACCTCTATCCAGGTGCTGGAAAATCGGTTGAAGCGCAATCGTATGGCGGGTGACCCACCAGATGTGTTGTTACAACCCTTCTGCCCACAAATTTCTACCCTGGACTTCCACCGGGCTGAAGAGGCCATTGAAGCGGGGAGACTGTCCGTTGAGAAAAAAATGGATGAATTGTTACCTCTGGTTCGCGACAGGCAACAATAGCGTGGTCAAAAAGCGACGACTTCAGCCAATTCTGAGAGGCGCAAAGAGCGTTTATAGACCACTATTGAGGTATCTGTTATGCAGGGGGAAGCAATGGAAAAACCATTAAGTGGAAAACATATTCTCATCGTTGAGGACGAAGTCGTTTTCCGTTCCCTGCTGGATAATTTCCTCACTGCGCTCGGTGCGGTGGTCACGTTGGCTGATGACGGTATACACGCACTTGAATCCCTGAGCCGTACTCTGCCGGACTTGATGATCTGCGACCTTGCCATGCCACGTATGGACGGTATCAAACTGGTGGAGCATCTGCGCAGCAAGGGAAACACATTGCCCATCCTGGTTATCTCTGCCACGGAAAATATGTCGGATATCGCCCACGTGCTGCGTCTGGGCGTGCAGGATGTGCTGCTCAAGCCGGTTAAAGATCTTGCTCGCCTGCGTGAAGCGGTGTTCGAGTGCCTCTATCCCTCAATGTTTACGTCTAAAGTGGAAGAGGACGAACAGCTGTTTCAGGACTGGGACGCGCTGGTCAGTGACCCGCAGGCTGCCGCCAAGCTTCTCAAGCAGCTGCAACCGCCGGTGCAGCAGACAATCGCTAACTGTCGCATCAACTATCGCCAGCTGACGATGGCAGAGCAGCCGGGACTGGTGCTTGACGTGGCGGCATTATCGGAACGCGATCTCGCTTTCTATTGTCTCGATGTCACCCGTGCCGGTGATAACGGCGTGCTGGCCGCACTACTGCTACGCGCTCTGTTCAATGGACTGCTGCAGGAGCAGCTTTCCGGTCAGGGGCAGCGCCTGCCCGAGCTGGGCGGCCTGTTAAAGCAGGTCAATTTGCTGCTGCGCCAGGCCAATCTGAAAGGTCAATTTCCACTGTTGGTGGGCTACTACCATCAGGGGTTAAAGAATCTGATCCTCGTTTCTGCTGGTTTAAACGCCACTCTCAACATTCATACCCACCAGATCCAGCTGAGCAATGGTGTCCCTCTTGGCACCATGGGCAGCACACATCTTAATCAAATCAGCCAGCGGTGTGATGCCTGGCAGTGTCAGGTTTGGGGCGCCGGAGGCCGACTGCGCCTGATGTTGTCTACGGATTAACCGCTGCTTCACTATTTTCATCTGGCCCTGGAAGACAGGGCCAGAGATAAGCTTTACACTTGGGTAATAGTCTTAATTTGCACTGAAAAGGTTTATCCAGGATAAATCCGCGTGGGTTCAACTGGTATACTCAACTCGTTTTTAACTCGACATATCAAGTAATAACTTGAACGGCCTAAAGAGAGGTACTTAGATGTCTGCCTATAAGTCCAAAGTAAAAAAAGCGGTTATCCCTGTTGCTGGTTTGGGAACGCGTATGCTGCCAGCCACCAAAGCTATTCCAAAAGAAATGCTGCCGCTGGTTGATAAGCCGTTAATTCAGTATGTCGTTAACGAGTGTATCGCTGCTGGGATCAACGAGATTGTGCTGGTTACGCACTCTTCTAAAAACTCGATTGAAAACCACTTCGATACCAGTTTCGAGCTGGAAGCGATGCTGGAAAAACGCGTTAAGCGCCAGCTGCTGGAAGAGATTCAGTCTATCTGCCCACCGCACGTCACCATCATGCAGGTTCGTCAGGGTCTGGCGAAAGGCCTGGGTCACGCGGTTATGTGCGCATGGCCAGTGATTGGCAATGAGCCCGTTGCGGTGATCCTGCCGGACGTTATTCTCGACGAATATGAGTCAGACCTGTCGAAAGATAACCTGGCTGAAATGATGAAGCGCTTCGACGAAACCGGTCACAGCCAGATCATGGTTGAGCCAGTCGCTGACGTGACCGCTTACGGCGTGGTTGACTGTCAGGGTGCAGAGCTGAAGCCTGGCGACAGCGCACCAATGGTGGGTGTGGTTGAGAAGCCAAAAGCGGACAAAGCGCCGTCTAACCTTGCGGTTGTTGGTCGCTACATTCTCTCTGCGGACATCTGGCCACTGCTGGCGAAAACCCCTCCGGGCGCCGGTGATGAGATCCAGCTGACTGACTCCATCGCCATGCTGATGGAAAAAGAGACCGTAGAAGCTTATCACCTGAAAGGTGTGAGCCATGACTGCGGCAACAAGCTGGGCTATATGCAGGCCTTCGTTGAATACGGTGTGCGTCACAACACGCTGGGCAGCGATTTCAAAGCGTGGCTGGAAAGCACCGTAGGCAATAAAAAGTAAGTTTAATTTCTAACCGGGACAATTCAATGAAAGTCACCGTATTTGGTATCGGCTATGTTGGTCTGGTTCAGGCTGCGGTTTTGGCCGAAGTCGGACATGACGTTCTTTGCATCGATGTCGACGAAAATAAAGTCGAGAATCTGAAGAAAGGGATCATTCCTATTTTTGAACCGGGCTTGACGCCGCTGGTTATGCAGAACTATGAGGCCGGACGCCTGAAGTTCTCCACTGACGCAGCAGCTGGCGTTAACCACGGGGTTATGCAGTTTATCGCGGTGGGTACACCGCCTGATGAAGACGGTTCAGCGGACCTGAAATATGTTACCGCCGTGGCGCGTACCATTGCTCAGCATATGCAAGAGCATAAAGTGGTGCTCGACAAGTCAACTGTGCCAGTGGGTACGGCTGACCGCGTGCGTCAGGTAATGGAAGAGACGTTGAAAGGGCGAGGCGTAGAGCTGACCTTTGACGTGGTCTCCAACCCTGAGTTTTTGAAGGAAGGGGCTGCAGTCAGCGACTGTATGCGTCCTGAGCGTATTGTTATCGGTACGGATAACGACGAAGTGGTTGAACTGCTGCGCGAGCTGTATGAGCCGTTTAACCGCAATCACGATCGCATGATCCTGATGGATATTCGTAGTGCTGAATTAACCAAGTATGCGGCCAACTGCATGCTGGCGACCAAAATCAGCTTTATGAATGAAATCTCTAACCTGGCTGAACGCCTGGGTGCAGATGTCGAAAAAGTGCGTCAGGGCATTGGCTCCGATTCACGCATCGGCTACTCATTCATTTATCCTGGCTGTGGCTACGGCGGCTCCTGCTTCCCGAAAGATGTTCAGGCGCTCATCCGCACCGCAGAGCAGATCGGCTACAAGCCACGCCTGCTGCAGGCGGTTGAAGACGTTAACGATTCGCAGAAGACCAAACTGCCGACGTTTATCAAGCGTCATTTCGGTGAGAATTTGCAGGGCAAAACCTTTGCGCTGTGGGGGCTGTCATTTAAGCCAAACACCGACGACATGCGTGAAGCTTCCAGCCGCGTGCTGATGGAGTCACTGTGGCAGGCGGGCGCAACCGTGCAGGCTTTCGACCCGGAAGCGATGGACGAAGCGCAGCGTATCTACGGTCACCGCAGCGATCTCAAGCTGATGGGAACCAAAGAAGCTGCGCTGCAGGGCGCAGATGGCCTGGTGATCTGTACCGAATGGCAGAACTTCCGCGCACCTGATTTTGACGTGATTAAAAATGCTCTAAAAGAACCCGTGATTTTTGATGGTCGTAACCTGTATGATCCAGAAAGAATCAGCAAGCGCGGTTTTGTTTATTATGCAATCGGCCGCGGAGCATCTCTTCAAACTGCATAATAGATGAGGGTAGTATGAAATATCTGGTTACCGGCGCAGCAGGCTTTATTGGCTTTCATGTCACCCAACGTCTGTTGGCTGCCGGTCACCAGGTTGTCGGTCTCGACAACCTGAATGACTATTACGACGTTAATCTTAAGACAGCCCGTCTTGACCTGATTAAAAACCACCCCGAATTCACCTTTGTGAAAGGCGATCTCGCCGATCGTGAAGGCATTGCCGAACTGTTCCGCGCTCAGCGCTTCCAGCGTGTCATTCACCTCGCCGCGCAGGCGGGCGTGCGTTATTCATTAGAGAACCCACTGGCTTATGCCGACGCCAATTTAATTGGCCATCTCAATATTCTGGAAGGGTGCCGCCATAACCAGGTTGAGCATCTGTTATATGCATCGTCCAGCTCGGTGTATGGATTAAATCGCAAGATGCCATTCTCAACCGACGACTCGGTTGACCACCCGGTATCGCTGTATGCCGCGACCAAAAAAGCCAATGAGCTGATGTCCCATACCTATTCACATTTATATGGTATTCCTACCACTGGCCTGCGCTTCTTCACCGTGTATGGTCCGTGGGGGCGTCCGGATATGGCGCTGTTTAAATTTACCCGTGCGATGATTGCCGGTGAAAAAATCGACGTCTATAACCACGGCCAGATGCGTCGTGATTTCACCTATATTGACGATATTGCCGAAGCTATTCTGCGTTTACAGGATGTTATCCCACAGGCGGATATTAGCTGGACGGTTGAAAGCGGCAGCCCGGCAACCAGTTCTGCGCCTTACCGCGTATACAATATCGGTAACAGCCAGCCCGTTACGCTGATGTCGTATATCGAAGCGCTGGAGAGTGCGCTGGGGCAGACTGCGCAGAAAAATATGCTGCCTATGCAGCCGGGTGACGTGATGGAAACCAGCGCCGATACCAGCGCATTATATAAGGTGATCGGCTTCAAGCCGCAGACGTCAGTCGAAGAGGGCGTGGCGCGCTTTGTGGCGTGGTATAAAGATTTCTACCGCGTATAAGCCCACCAGCCCAAAGAAAAAGGAAGCCGTGATGGCTTCCTTTTTTTCTTCGCCTGGTGGCTGTAACAAAATGGGACGAAACGCCCCATTAAATTTAGGTCTAAAGAACCGGATTTTGAGCGAAATTACAGCAGAAAGTCTTCCAGCTTCTTGCCTTGCTCTTCAATGGCTTTTTTGATTACGGCAGGTGTACGACCCTGGCCGGTCCAGGTTTTGCTTTCGCCATTCTCATCGACATAAGAATATTTTGCCGGGCGCGCTGCACGCTTAGCTTTACCAGGGGCTTTAGCCGCAGCCAGAGTAGACAGTAATTCATTCGGGTCAATACCGTCTGCAATCAGCATATCGCGATACTGCTGCAGTTTACGGCTGCGTTCTTCAACTTCAGCCTGTGCCTGGCTCTCTTCTTCGCGGCGTTCGTTAACCACTACTTCCAGTTTTTCCAGCATTTCTTCCAGCGTTTCCAGGCTACATTCTCTCGCCTGAGCACGCAGCGTGCGGATATTGTTCAGGATTTTAAGTGCTTCGCTCATTGTCCAATTCTCTAAATTATATTGATGGGTTACTAATGCTCGATAATAATAGTGTCCGGCTATAAGAACTGCAATAGTTAATTTTGTAAGAAAAGTAGAAGTGCTAATAGTCAGGAATCTCTGACATGATAAAAGGCGATAAAATATGATTCACTGGCTAAATATCCTGCTGTGAAAAGAAGGGTGATGGTATGGAAACAGTGAATTCCATATCATCAGAAAATTGAAAAATCCTGTTAAGTTGTGCTGAAGCCACCTGTTCAACCACTATTTCTTCGGGTTATTGCAGGCGTGAAGGCTCTCGCTGCGGCGGTTTATGGTACACTGCCGCCATCTTGGTGATTCGGAGTAGGGGCTGATGGCTCAGCTATATTTCTATTATTCCGCGATGAATGCTGGAAAATCGACGGCTTTGTTGCAATCTTCTTATAATTATCGTGAGCGCGGCATGCGCACTCTGGTGTATACCGCAGAGATCGATAATCGCTTCGGCGCGGGTAAAGTGAGTTCGCGTATCGGCCTCTCTTCCCCAGCAAAATTGTATAATAAAGACACGTCGTTGTTTGCTGAGATAAGTGCTGAGCACCAGCGGGAAACCGTTCACTGCGTGCTGGTGGATGAAAGCCAGTTTCTGACGCGTGAACAGGTTAAAACATTATCCGAAGTGGTGGATGTTTTAGATATACCTGTACTTTGTTATGGCTTACGTACAGATTTTCGCGGCGAGTTATTTATCGGTAGCCAATACCTTTTAGCCTGGTCAGATAAACTGGTTGAATTAAAAACCATCTGCCACTGCGGCAGAAAAGCCAGCATGGTATTAAGGCTCGATCAGGACGGTAAGCCCTTTAAAGAAGGGGAGCAGGTGCAAATTGGCGGTAATGAGCGCTATGTATCCGTCTGCCGTAAGCATTACTACGAAGCGCTGGAGAGTGGTTCACTGCACGCCATTTATGGCAGCAAGGGGCCGGAGTAATATTGAACTGCCGCGGCGGTTAACGCAAAGAAATGTGCCGTCGATATTTCACAACTCTATAAGCGTTTCTTAATATTTCCTGATAAAAAAACCCGCCAGCTGGCGGGTTTTTATTCTTACACTCGGGCTTAACGTTTCACTTTCTTTTCAACTTTCCTGGCTTCGACGGGCGCAGCGGCCACGGCTTCGGCAATGTTAGCGAAAGGTTCAACATAATCGCGGCCGTAGAAGCTATCCAGCATGATCTGTTTCAGTTCAGCAATCAGCGGGTAGCGTGGGTTAGCGCCGGTACACTGGTCATCGAAAGCATCATCAGCCAGCTTATCGACTTTCGCGAGGAAGTCCGCTTCCTGCACCCCTGCTTCGCGGATGGACTTAGGAATACCCAGCTCCGCTTTCATCCCGTCCAGCCAGCTCAGCAGCTTCTCAATTTTCTGTGCGGTACGGTCGCCCGTTGCACTGAGGCGCAGGTGATCGGCGATTTCAGCGTAGCGGCGGCGCGCCTGCGGACGGTCATACTGGCTGAAGGCCGTCTGCTTGGTTGGGTTATCGTTGGCGTTGTAGCGAATCACGTTACAGATAAGCAGCGAGTTCGCCAGACCGTGTGGAATGTGGAACTCTGATCCCAGCTTATGCGCCATCGAGTGACAGACCCCAAGGAAGGCGTTAGCAAACGCGATACCGGCGATAGTCGCGGCATTGTGTACACGCTCACGCGCCACCGGGTTTTTCGCCCCTTCACGATAGCTGGCCGGCAGGTTTTCCTGCAGCAGTTTCAGCGCCTGCAGGGCCTGACCGTCGGAGTATTCGTTAGCCAGCACCGAGACGTACGCTTCCAGCGCATGGGTTACGGCATCCAGACCACCAAAGGCGCACAGTGACTTCGGCATGTCCATCACCAGGTTGGCATCCACAATTGCCATATCCGGGGTGAGGGCATAGTCAGCCAGTGGATATTTCTGACCGGTGGCGTCGTCGGTCACGACCGCAAATGGCGTAACTTCTGAACCTGTACCTGAAGTGGTGGTGACGGCAATCATCTTCGCCTTCACGCCCATTTTCGGGAACTTATAGATACGTTTACGGATATCCATGAAGCGCAGTGCCAGCTCTTCGAAATGCGTTTCCGGATGTTCGTACATCACCCACATAATTTTCGCCGCATCCATCGGCGAACCTCCGCCCAGGGCGATAATCACGTCCGGCTTGAAGGAGTGCATCTGTTCAGCACCTTTACGCACGATGCTCAGCGTTGGGTCAGCTTCCACTTCGAAGAAGACTTCAGTTTCCACCCCGCGCGCTTTCAGCACGTTGATGATCTGGTCAGCGTAGCCGTTGTTAAACAGGAAGCGGTCGGTGACGATAAAGGCGCGTTTGGCTCCGTCGGTGGCCACTTCATCAAGGGCAATGGGCAGTGAACCACGGCGGAAGTAGATAGACTTAGGAAGTTTATGCCACAACATATTCTCAGCTCGCTTGGCCACGGTTTTCTTGTTAATCAGATGTTTGGGTCCGACGTTTTCAGAAATCGAGTTGCCACCCCACGAGCCGCAGCCCAGCGTCAGTGACGGTGCGAGTTTAAAGTTGTACAGGTCGCCGATCCCCCCCTGAGAGGCCGGAGTGTTGATCAGGATGCGCGCTGTCTTCATTTTGTCGCCGAAGAAGTTAACGCGTTCACGCTGATTATCCTGGTCAGTGTACAGGCAAGAGGTATGACCGATACCGCCCATCGCCACCAGCTTCTCAGCTTTACTTACCGCGTCAGCAAAATCTTTGGCGCGATACATCGCCAGAGTCGGTGACAGTTTTTCATGAGCAAAAGGTTCCGACTCATCGACCAGTTTCACTTCACCAATCAGGATTTTAGTGTTGCCCGGGACGCTGAGGCCGGCCATTTCAGCAATTTTCACCGCAGGCTGACCGACGATAGCGGCATTCAGCGCGCCATTCTTCAGAATGATATCCTGAACCGCTTTCAGCTCGCTGCCCTGCAGCATGTAGCCACCGTGGCTGGCAAAGCGCTCGCGCACCGCCTCATAAGCGCTGTCGACTACAATAACTGACTGCTCAGAAGCACAGATTACGCCGTTATCGAAGGTTTTCGACATCAGGATAGAAGCCACGGCACGTTTGATGTCCGCCGTTTCGTCAATCACTACCGGGGTATTACCTGCGCCCACGCCGATAGCCGGTTTGCCGGAGCTATAGGCGGCTTTCACCATACCCGGGCCGCCCGTTGCGAGGATAAGGTTAATATCAGGGTGGTGCATCAGCTGGTTAGACAGTTCAACGGAGGGCACATCGATCCAGCCGATAATGTCTTTGGGTGCCCCGGCCGCAATGGCGGCCTGCAGTACGATATCGGCCGCTTTGTTGGTGGCATCTTTCGCACGAGGATGCGGCGAGAAGATAATCCCGTTACGGGTTTTCAGGCTGATCAGCGCTTTAAAGATAGCGGTAGATGTTGGGTTGGTTGTCGGGACAATCCCGCAGATGATGCCGGTGGGTTCCGCGATAGTGATGGTGCCGAAAGTGTCATCGGTTTCAAGAATACCGCAGGTTTTTTCGTCTTTGTAGGCGTTGTAGATGTATTCAGAAGCAAAGTGGTTTTTGATCACTTTATCTTCGACGATACCCATGCCAGATTCGGCAACGGCCATTTTAGCCAGTGGGATACGGGCATCAGCAGCTGCTAATGCCGCAGCCCGGAAGATTTTGTCTACTTGTTCTTGAGTAAAGTTGGCGTATTCACGCTGGGCTGTTTTAACACGTTCAACAAGTGCGTTAAGTTCAGCGACATTAGTAACGGCCATAATGCTCTCCTGGAAAGTTAAACTCTATTAGTAAACAAGTGAGAACGAGTAAGTATAGTCATGGCTGGTTATCGGGCCGTATTAGGGCGGGCCAACCTGCTAAACAGGTTCTTCCGGGTTTACTGAAAGAGTCTGCGCTCTGCACGCGCTGTGGGTCACTTTCGGTAAGTTACTAACTCCTTTTGGTAACACTGAGCATAGCGCTTGTACTGGGGGCAAATAATGATTTGGATCATGTTTACTGGTGGCTGACACCTTTCAGCCTGTGATTAGAAGATGACCAGTTTCAAACTATCGCAAACCTGGCGTCGAAAGTTGAGAATAAGTTTCATCTGCTAATCTTCAGCGTCGTAATGGCGATATCCACTGCCTGCGGCGCAGCATAATGGCGTGATATTCCAGGGGGCGGGGGATAGTCATTATCACGGATTTGAATTACATTAGCGCCCATCAATCAGCCCAACAGGAGCATGGTGTGAATCCTGCACTTTTAGACCTCTCTGGATATATTAAATTTTTCGTTGGCCTGTTCGCCCTGGTCAACCCGGTGGGGATCATTCCTGTTTTTATCAGCATGACCAGCTATCAGGTTCCGGCAGCGCGCAATAAAACCAACCTGACTGCCAACCTGTCCGTGGCGATTATCCTCTGGACGGCGCTATTCCTCGGCGACGGCATCCTGCACATCTTCGGGATCTCTATCGACTCATTTCGTATTGCGGGCGGCATTCTGGTCGTCACCATTGCGATGTCGATGATCAGCGGCAAACTGGGCGAAGATAAGCAGAATAAACAGGAGAAGTCAGAAACGGCTAACCGGGAGAGCATCGGGGTCGTACCGCTGGCGCTGCCGTTGATGGCGGGACCGGGGGCGATCAGTTCGACGATTGTCTGGAGTACGCGCTACCACAGCTGGCAAAACCTGCTGGGCTTTAGCGTGGCGATCGCGCTGTTTGCCTTCTGCTGCTGGCTCTGCTTTCGCGCTGCACCGTTAATGGTCAGAGTGTTGGGGCAGACTGGAATTAACGTGGTGACCCGTATTATGGGATTGCTATTGATGGCGTTAGGGATAGAGTTTGTGGTGACCGGGATAAAAGCGTTGTTCCCGGGGCTGGTCAACTAGCCTGTTTTAATTCTGAAATAATCATATTAAAGCGCATATTCTGCGCTTTTTTTATCTATGCATTCTTGTGGTGCACTATATCAGGTCAACTTACCGTGCAGCTGCATCATTATGGTGCAATTATTCATGGCGCTTAATTGAGGGCGCTGATTATTAATGTAATTACTGCAACTGCCGGTTCAATCGCTTAGTTACCACCGTTTGTGAGATTTATTACATTTCAATCTGGCGGTGAGAGACGGATTTATCAAAATTTAATGCTAGTCGCCCGGCAAAACCCGGAATTTTTGTGACGAATTTAGTGTTTTCGGCAAAATTTGCTTATTTTTTGCTTTGAAATCGCTTTATTTATGTTCGAAAGTCAGGTTTTAGTCATTAAATTCATTTTCTTTCATAAGCTTAGCCGTTATTTCACAATGCTAAATAACACTTTGCCCCTGCTTTTTCTCATGATAAAAGAGAATTGGTTAACATTTTTGTTATTTTGCTTTAGCGCAAATGTCCCCCTTCTGATAATTTTTCTGCCAGTTGATAAAAACTGGCACCAGATGTGCAAAACGTTAACCTCATCCGTCCCGGCTGTTCTGACGGTAGTCGTTGGTATCACCACACAGGGTTTTAGCTGAATGAAATGTTTTACATCATTACGCCACATCGCGAGCGGAACAGGGTTACTGCTGGGCCTTATCACTCTCAACGCCGTGGCAGCTGACGTTCCGGACGGGGTCAGCCTGAGCAAGCAGCAAAATCTGGTGATCAACAATGGCACTGAAGTTTCATCTCTCGACCCGCAAAAAACAGAAGGGGTGCCCGAGACCGATGTGATCCTCAATCTGCTGGAAGGATTGGTCAGCACCGACAACATCGGCCACCTGGTGCCCGGCGTGGCACAAAGCTGGAGCAGCGAGCAGGGTAAAGTCTGGACCTTTACCCTGCGGCCAGATGCAAAGTGGAGCGACGGCGAACCCGTCACGGCCAGCGATTTCGTCTACAGCTGGCAGCGGCTGGTGGACGCTAAAACCGCATCGCCTTATGCCAGCTATCTGCAGGCCGCTCACGTGGCTAACGTTGATGAGATCCTGGCGGGTAAACGCCCGGCCAGCGATCTCGGGGTGAAAGCGCTCGACGATAGCCACTTCCAGGTCACGCTCAGTCAGCCGGTCCCTTATTTCCTTGCTATGGCGGCACACACCGCGTTGAAACCGGTCAACCGGGCTGCGATTGAACGCTGGGGGGAGAAGTGGACTTTGCCTGCGCATTACGTGGGGAATGGGGCTTATACCCTGAGCGACTGGGTGATCAATGAAAAAATTGTGCTCAAGCGCAATCCGCACTACTGGAACAACGGTAAGACGGTGATTGAGCAGGTGACATTCTTACCGATCGTCTCCGAAACCAGCGATGTTAACCGCTATCGCAGCGGCGAAATCGATATCACCAACAGCGCCTTGCCGCCCGAGCGTTTTCAGCAGCTGAAAAAAGAGCTTGGCCCGCAGGTCAGAGTCAGTCCTTATCTCTGCACCTTCTACTATGAACTGAATAACCGCCGTCCGCCGTTTGACGATGCGCGGGTGCGCACCGCGGTGAAGCTGACCCTCGACCGCGACATCATTACCGGGAAAGTGATGGGCCAGGGGCAGATCCCGGCATGGAGCCTGACGCCGCCGTTTACTGACGGCGCGCAGTTCAGCGCACCGCAGTGGTTCCACCTGACGCAGGATGAACGGAACCAGCAGGCCAAAGCGTTGCTCGCGCAGGCGGGCTACAGCGCGTCAAAACCGCTGCGTTTCTCACTGCTGTATAACACCTCTGACGTCAATAAAAAGCAGGCCATTGCGGCCGCATCGATGTGGAAAAAGAATCTCGGTGCCGACGTGACGTTACAGAATCAGGAGTGGAAAACCATGCTTGATACTCGTCATCAGGGCAATTATGACGTGGCCCGCGCCACCTGGTGTTCCGACTATAATGAACCCTCTACCTTCCTCACTATGTTGCTGAGCGACTCCTCAACCAATACGGCTTTTTACCGCAGCCCGGCGTTTGACCAGCTGATGGCGCAGTCGCTCAACATGAGTGATGACGCCGAGCGGGCAACCGTCTATCAGCAAGCGGAGCAGCAGCTGGATAAGGATTCTGCCATTGTGCCGGTCTACTACCGGGTGAGTGCGCGGCTGGTGAAGCCGTGGGTAGGGGGCTTTACCGGTAAAGATCCGCAGGACCTTACCGATGTTAAATACTTTTATATAACCAGTCACTAAACCGTGCGGCCCTGCCGGGCGGTAAAGGGTGATAGCAAAGCAGTACCGATGAAATAAAAAAAGACAAGCCGGGTGGAATCGTTCCTCTACCCGGTGAAGTTTTCCCGCAAACGGGGGTAGCCACGGTGCCCGGCACACGTTGGCATTAATAAAAACTGGAGTAGGTAATAAGATGATCAACATCACGAAGAAAACTTTGATCGCCGCAGGCGTTATGGCCGCGCTGACTGGCAATATGGCCTATGCCGCCAATGTACCGGCGGGCGTTCAGCTGGCAGATAAGCAGGAGCTGGTCAGAGGTAACGGTGCTGAGCTGCAGTCGCTTGACCCGCACAAAATTGAAGGCGTCCCGGAATCTAACGTTAACCGTGATGTGCTTGAAGGCCTGGTGATTAACGATGCGGACGGGAAAATCATCCCTGGCGTTGCGGAATCATGGGAAAACAAAGATGGCGGTAAAGTCTGGATATTCCACCTGCGTAACACCGCCAAGTGGTCAAACGGCGAGCCGGTGACCGCGCAGGATTTCGTTTACAGCTGGCAGCGCCTGGCCGACCCGAAAACAGCGTCCCCTTACGCCAGCTATCTGCAGTACGGCCATCTGCTGAATGTGGATGACATCATTGCCGGTAAAAAAACGCCTGATACCCTCGGCGTTAAAGCACTGGACGCTCACACCCTGGAAGTGACGCTGAGCGATGCAGTTCCCTATTTCTATAAGCTGCTGATCCATCCATCTATGTCGCCGGTGTACAAGCCAGCGGTAGAGAAATTTGGCGAGAAGTGGACCCAGCCTGCAAACTTCGTTGGCAACGGTGCCTTCAAACTGAAAGAGTGGGTGGTGAACGAGCGCATCGTGGTTGAGCGTAACCCTGAGTACTGGGATAACGCGCACACCATCCTGAATCAGGTCACTTTCCTGCCGATCCCGTCTGAAGTCACCGACACCAACCGCTACCGCAGCGGCGGCAGCGATATTACCTACAACTACCTGCCAATCGAGCTTTACCAGAAGCTGAAAAAAGAGATCCCGAAAGAGATCCACGCCGATCCGTATCTCTGTACTTACTACTATGAGATCAACAACCAGAAGGCGCCATTTAACGATGCGCGCGTGCGTACCGCGCTCAAGCTGGGCCTGGACCGCGATATCATCGTCAATAAAGTGAAAGCGCAGGATGAAGATCCCGCCTACAGCTTCACACCGCCATTCACCGACGGCATCAAGCTGGATAAGCCAGAGTGGATGAGCTGGACCCAGGAAAAACGTAACGAAGAGGCGAAAAAACTGCTGGCGGAAGCCGGTTACACCGCCGACAAACCGCTGACGTTTGACCTGCTGTATAACACCTCCGATCTGCATAAAAAACTGGCGATTGCCGCAGCCTCCATCTGGAAGAAAAACCTCGGTGTAAACGTTAAGCTGCAGAACCAGGAGTGGAAAACCTTCCTCGATACTCGCCATCAGGGTAACTTCGATGTGGCGCGTGCGGCCTGGTGTGCTGACTACAACGAACCGACCAGCTTCCTGAACATCATGCTGTCAGACAGCAGCAACAACACCTCGCACTATAAGAGCCCGGCATTTGACAAAATTATGTCAACGGCACTGAGCGCGAGTGATGAAGCGAAACGTGCGGAAGTTTACGCCGAGGCGGAGAAGCAGCTCGATAAAGATTCCGCCATCGTGCCGGTCTACTACTACAAAAACCTGCGTTTAGTGAAGCCTTACGTTGGTGGTTATACCGGTAAAGATCCACTGGATAACAGCCACGATAAAGATCTGTACATTATCAAGCACTAACAATTCGGGCGGCGATGCTGCTCTTTTAAAGCAATGTCACCGCAGGGGTTCGCCCCTGCGGTGTAAAGCCAGCAGGTACGGGCAATGTTAAAATTTATACTGCGTCGTTTTCTCGAAGCGATTCCGACGCTCTTTATTCTGATCACCATCTCCTTTTTCATGATGCGTATGGCACCCGGCAGCCCGTTTACCGGTGAACGTACGTTGACCCCGGAAGTGATGGCTAATATCGAAGCCAAATATCATTTAAACGATCCGATGTGGAAACAGTATCTCAACTATCTCCAGCAGTTGGCGCATGGGGACTTTGGACCGTCGTTTAAATACAAAGACTATTCGGTCAATGACCTGGTGGCGGGTTCATTCCCCGTATCCGCCAAGCTGGGCGCTGCGGCCTTTCTGTTTGCTCTGGTGTTTGGCGTGACGGCTGGCGTTATCGCCGCCCTCAAGCAGAACAGCAAATGGGACTATGCGGTGATGGGGGTCGCCATGACCGGCATCGTTATTCCGAGCTTTGTTGTGGCGCCACTGCTGGTGCTGCTGTTCTCGATCACCTTGAAATGGCTGCCGGGCGGCGGCTGGAACGGCGGGGCGCTGAAATATATGATCCTGCCGATGGTGGCGCTCTCCCTGGCCTATATTGCCAGCATTGCGCGCATCACCCGAGGTTCGATGATCGAAGTCTTGCACTCCAACTTTATCCGCACCGCGCGCGCGAAAGGGCTGCCGATGCACCGCATCGTACTGCGCCACGCGCTGAAGCCCGCGCTGCTGCCGGTTCTCTCTTATCTCGGCCCGGCCTTTGTCGGTATTATTACCGGTTCAATGGTTATCGAGACGATTTATGGTCTGCCGGGTATCGGTCAGCTGTTTGTCAATGGCGCGCTGAACCGTGACTATTCGCTGGTGTTAAGCCTGACTATTCTGGTTGGGGCGTTAACCATTCTGTTTAACGCGATTGTTGACGTGCTGTATGCCGTTATCGATCCAAAGATTCGTTATTAATCCGGGAGCTGGCAATGATTTTAAGTAAAAAAAACAGCGAAGCTCTGGATAACTTCACTGAAAAACTCGAAGTGGAAGGGCGCAGCCTTTGGCAGGATGCGCGCCGCCGCTTTATCCATAACCGTGCGGCGGTTGCCAGCCTGTTTGTGCTGCTGCTGGTGGCTCTGTTTGTCACCTTTGCACCGATGCTGTCGCAGTTTACCTACGATGACACCGACTGGGCGATGATGTCGGCCGCGCCGGACCTGACCTCCGGTCACTATATGGGCACCGACTCCTCCGGGCGCGACCTGCTGGTGCGTGTGGCGATTGGCGGACGTATCTCGCTGATGGTGGGGATTGCTGCGGCGCTGGTTGCTGTGGTGCTCGGCACGCTGTACGGCACGCTGGCGGGTTATCTGGGCGGCAAAACCGACTCGGTGATGATGCGCCTGCTGGAGATCCTCAACTCCTTCCCGTTTATGTTCTTCGTTATCCTGCTGGTGACGCTGTTTGGTCAGAATATCCTGCTGATTTTCGTCGCCATTGGCATGGTGTCATGGCTGGATATGGCGCGTATCGTGCGCGGCCAGACCCTGAGCCTGAAGCGCAAAGAGTTTATTGAAGCGGCAGAAGTGGGCGGGGTATCGACGATGAATATCGTACTGCGCCATATCGTCCCGAACGTGCTCGGCGTGGTGGTGGTGTATGCCTCACTGCTGGTGCCCAGCATGATCCTGTTCGAGTCCTTCTTAAGCTTCCTGGGGCTCGGTACTCAGGAGCCGCTCAGCAGCTGGGGCGCTTTGCTGAGCGACGGCGCTAACTCGATGGAAGTGTCGCCGTGGCTGCTGCTTTATCCGGCCGGCTTCCTGGTCGTCACCCTGTTCTGTTTCAACTTTATTGGCGATGGCCTGCGTGATGCCCTCGACCCGAAAGATCGTTAAGGAGTTCCCGATGAGCACGATTGAATTACAGCCAGCGATGGCCAAAACCAGGGAAAGCCAACGTCTGCTGGATGTTAAAGACCTGCGCGTGACCTTTAGCACCCCGGATGGGGATGTCACGGCGGTTAACGACCTTAACTTCAGCCTCAGCGCCGGGGAAACCTTAGGGATCGTCGGCGAATCCGGGTCCGGAAAATCGCAGACCGCGTTTGCCCTGATGGGCCTGTTGGCCAGCAACGGGCGCATTGGCGGCTCGGCCCGCTTTAACGGCAGCGAGATCCTCAACCTGCCGGAGAACAAGCTGAATAAGCTGCGCGCCGAGCAGATCGCGATGATCTTCCAGGACCCGATGACCTCGCTGAACCCGTACATGCGCGTCGGTGAGCAGCTGATGGAAGTGCTGCAGCTGCATAAGGGGATGAACAGCGCGCAGGCGTTTGAAGAGTCTGTGCGCATGCTCGACGCGGTGAAAATGCCGGAAGCGCGCAAGCGCATGAAAATGTTCCCCCATGAATTTTCCGGCGGGATGCGTCAGCGCGTGATGATCGCCATGGCGCTACTGTGCCGTCCTAAGCTGCTGATTGCCGATGAGCCGACCACCGCGCTCGACGTGACGGTGCAGGCGCAAATTATGACGCTGCTGAACGAGCTGAAGCGCGAGTTCAATACCGCGATTATTATGATCACCCACGACCTCGGCGTGGTGGCCGGGATCTGCGATCAGGTGCTGGTGATGTATGCCGGGCGCACCATGGAATATGGTAAAGCGCGCGATGTCTTCTATCGGCCTTCACACCCGTACTCCATCGGCCTGCTCAATGCCGTGCCGCGTCTGGATGCCGACGAGGGCGACTCGCTGCTGACGATCCCGGGCAACCCGCCGAACCTGTCGCGTCTGCCAAAGGGCTGTCCGTTCCAGCCGCGCTGCCCGCACGCGATGGATATCTGCGCCAGCGCACCGCCGCTGGAAGCGTTCGGCGAAGGCCGACTGCGCGCCTGCTTTAAGCCCGTGGAGGAGTTGGTATGACAACGGTTGCTGAGAAGAAAGTTCTGCTGGAAATTGCCGATCTCAAAGTGCATTTCGACATCAAAGATGGTCGGCAGTGGTTCTGGCAGCCGCCAAAAACGCTGAAGGCGGTCGACGGCGTCAGCCTGCGTCTGTATGAGGGGGAAACCCTCGGCGTGGTCGGTGAGTCCGGCTGCGGGAAATCCACGCTGGCGCGGGCGATTATCGGCCTGGTGAAAGCGACAGAAGGGCGCGTTGCCTGGCTGGGGCGCGACCTGCTGGGGCAGAGCGCAGACGAATGGCGCGCTGCACGCAGCGATATTCAGATGATTTTCCAGGATCCGCTGGCCTCACTGAACCCGCGTATGAACATCGGCGAGATTATCGCCGAACCGCTGCGCACCTATCATCCGAAGATGCCGCGCCAGGAAGTGAAAGAGCGCGTGAAGGCGATGATGATGAAGGTGGGGTTACTGCCCAACCTGATCAACCGCTATCCGCACGAGTTCTCCGGCGGCCAGTGCCAGCGTATAGGCATTGCGCGCGCGCTGATCCTGGAGCCGAAGCTGATTATCTGCGATGAGCCGGTGTCCGCACTCGATGTGTCGATTCAGGCGCAGGTGGTAAACCTGCTGCAACAGCTGCAGCGTGAAATGGGGCTATCGCTGATCTTCATCGCCCACGATCTGGCGGTGGTGAAGCATATTTCTGACCGCGTGCTGGTGATGTATCTGGGGCATGCTGTAGAGCTGGGAACTTACGATGAGGTGTATCAGAACCCGCAGCACCCTTACACGCGTGCATTAATGTCAGCGGTGCCAATCCCGGACCCGGACCTTGAGCGCAACAAGACGATACAGCTGCTGGAAGGTGAACTGCCGTCGCCGATCAATCCGCCTTCAGGCTGCGTGTTCCGCACCCGCTGCCCGATTGCCGGGCCGGAATGCGCCAAAACGCGTCCGCTGCTGGAGGGCAGTTTCCGCCATGCGGTCTCCTGCCTGAAAGTGGACCCGCTTTAATAACATACCCCATCTTCTAAATATTTTGCGCTGAGACAAGGCGGCAACAAGGTGAATCCCCGGGAGCTTACTGAAGTCAGTGACCGGGGGGAACCGAGGCAGCCAACGCAGGATCGGGGGAAAATATGACACACCCAATCCTCTAAATATTTTGCGCTGAGACAAGGCGGCAACAAGGTGAATCCCCGGGAGCTTACTGAAGTCAGTGACCGGGGTGAACCGAGGCAGCCAACGCAGGATCAGGGGAAAATATGACGAGGATTTATTCCTTCCAAAGGATGTGGCACAGCTTGTGGTCCTTCTCGCGGCACAGCAGTACGCGGGCAAAGACATCGGTAATCGGTTCGCCATCCTCTTCGCCCAGGCCAATCACCACTTCAGCGAAAAAGTCCGGGTTAAGGTCGAAATCAACGTGTTCAGCCCAGTCCTCTGCCGGGTCATACAGCTCTGCACCACCGCGCTCCTCAAACTGCAGATTAAACAGAATCACGTCCGCCGGGTCGAGGTTATCGACGGCCAGCTCAAGAAAGATGTCGTAGGCCTGTTCCAGGGTTTCATCTTCGGTAAGGCGGTTATTTAGGTCCATAAAAATTCCTGTGTTGCCCCTTGGGCGCTGTGCATTTTCGCTCGTTTTACAGCAATGGGCTGAAGAAGTAAAACAGTCGTTCGACGATCCGCTGCCAGTATGCGCGGCGCGACCAGCGTTGACCATCTACCAATCTGGATCGTGCGATATAATCCTCCTGAACCCGCGCCAGATCGCTGCCAAAGCCATCGTCGTCAATCACCAGCGTAATCTCAAAGTTGAGCCACAGGCTGCGCATATCGAGATTCACGGTGCCCACCAGGCTGAGCTGCCCATCCACCAGAATACTCTTGGTGTGCAGCAGACCGCCTTCAAACTGATAGATCTTCACCCCGGCGTCCAGCAGCTCGCCAAAGAAGGCGCGGCTGGCCCAGCCCACCAGTAGCGAGTCATTGCGGCGCGGCACGATAATACTGACATCAACGCCACGATAAGCCGCGGTGCAGATAGCGTGCAGCAGGTCGTCGCTCGGGACAAAGTAGGGGGTGGTCATAATCAGCTGTTCGCGCGCTGAATAGACGGCGGTTAACAGTGCCTGATGGATCATATCTTCCGGGAAGCCAGGGCCGGAAGCGATCGCCTGAATGGTATGGCCGCTCTCCTGCTCAAACGGCATCACATTGTCATCCGGCGGCGGCGGCAAAATGCGCTTGCCGGTCTCAATTTCCCAGTCGCAGGAGTAAATAATGCCCAGTGTGGTGGCGACCGGGCCTTCCATACGCGCCATCAGGTCAACCCACTGGCCGACGCCAGCGTTCTGCTTGAAGTAGCGGGGGTCCACGAGGTTCATGCTGCCGGTATAGGCGATATAGTTGTCGATCAGCACCACTTTGCGGTGCTGGCGGAGGTCCATACGGCGCAGGAAAACGCGCAGCAGGCTCACTTTTAGCGCCTCGACTAAATCGATACCCGCGCTGCGCATCATCGCTGCCCACGGGCTGCGGAAGAATTCGACGCTGCCCGCCGAGTCCAGCATCAGGCGGCAGTGAACGCCGCGCCGCGCCGCCGCCATGAGCGCTTCAGCCACTTCATCCGCCTGCCCACCGGGCTGCCAGATATAGAACACCATCTCGATATTATGACGTGCCAGCTGAATATCACGTACCAGCGCGCGCAGGGTGTCATCGGTGCTGGTGAGCAGCTGGAGCTGATTACCTTTAACCCCGGCAATCCCCTGACGGTTTTCACATAGCTGAAACAGTGAACGGGCCACATCGCTGTTATCTTCGGCAAAAATATGGTGACTGGCTTTGAGATCGGTTAGCCAGCGGGCGGTAGAGGGCCACATGGTGCGCGCCCGCTCCGCACGCCGTTTACCAAGGTGCAGCTCACCGAATGAGAGATAGGCAATGATGCCAACCAGCGGAATAATATAGATAATTAACAGCCAGGCCATGGCGGAGGGCACTGCGCGCCGCTTCATCAGGATACGCAGGGTGACACTGGCAATGAGTAACCAATAACCAAAAACCAGCAGCCAGCTCATTACGGTATAAAAGGTGGTCATGAAGTGAAAATCCTGTTCACGCGGCAATTAAAGGGAGTTTACGTGCAGATGACAGTACAGGAAACCTTTAACCACACTTTAACGGATAAAGAGATCGGACCTGGTGAGGTTTGATAAAGGTCTATACTGCGTCGCGAGTTTTTCCTGGGGCAATCAGAGGGTGTAATGAGACGAAGTAGAAATGAGGTGGCGCGCTGGCGCATGTTGCGCCAGGTTCAGCGGCGTCGGTCGCGTTGGTTGGAGGGGCAGTCTCGTCGCTACGGACGTATGCACTCTTTCCGCCATCAGGTGAGCCAGCAGCAACGCCGTTCTATTCTGTTTATTACCCAGATTCCCTGAGGCGGGTAACAGGCCCGGCGATACTGATATCGCCGGGCTGTTAAATCAGAAAGCGCGTTTAAACGGCTTGATAGCAACCTGCTTATATACCCCGGCTGCAATATAGGGATCATCCTGCGCCCATGATTGCGCGGCTTCCAGCGAAGGGAACTCGGCAATAATGGTTGAACCGCTGAAACCGGCAACGCCAGGTTCGTTACTGTCCACCGCGGGCATCGGGCCGGCAATAATCAGACGACCTTCATCACGCAGCAGCTGCAGGCGGGCAAGGTGAGCAGGGCGCACGGCGGTGCGTTTTTCCAGTGAGTCACTATTATCTTCAGCGTAAATTACGTAGAGCACCTTCAAAACTCCTGTCTGGGATGAGATTCGGCATCACGTTAAGTGATCGTTAACATTTGTGCAAACTAAAGCGTCTCTGGCCTTGATAAAGGTCAGCCTGCGGCGTTTAAAAGGCGAAATCGACGATTCAGCGTGCGTGCTTATTGAAATTGATTGCTATTTGCATTTAAAATCAACGCTTCACATTTTGACCAGAAAGATTATGACGACGCTGACAACTGAACTACCTCGCCGCTCACCTTTACCACTGCTGCTTTCGGTCGTACTGCATGGTTCAGCGATCGGGGCACTGCTGTATGCCTCATTTCATCAGGTGGTCGAAATGCCTCAAGCGTCTCAGCCTATCAGCGTGTCGATAGTGGCCCCTGAAGTGCAGCCGGAACCCCAACCTGCGCCGCCTGAAGTGGCGCCGCAACCTGAGCCAGAACCGGAACCGGCGCCTGAACCGCCTAAGCCAGAGCCGGTACCGATCCCGAAACCTGAGCCGAAGCCAAAACCGAAGCCGGTGAAGAAAGAGGTGGTTAAGCCGAAGAAAGAGGTGAAACCACGCCCGGCAGCCGCGCCGCAGGAGACTAAACCCGTTGAGCAGAGTAAGCCGTCCACCGCGCCCAAGACCTCACAGGCGCCGTCTACCGCCATCTCGACCGGGCCGCGGGCGTTAACCGTCGGCAAGCCAGACTATCCGGCGCGTGCTTTTGCCCTGCGTGTGGAAGGGCGTGTGCGGGTGCAGTTTGACGTCGATAGCGCCGGCAGGGTAGATAATGTCCGTATCCTGTCGGCCGAACCGCGCAACATGTTTGAGCGTGAAGTGAAACAGGCGATGCGCAAATGGCGCTATGAGGCCGGTAAGCCGGGCAAAGACCTGACGATGAATATCGTATTCAGGATGAGCGGCGGGACATCCATCGAATAAGAAAAAAGGGCGATAGCCCTTTTTTTATGCCTGCGGTTCGAGCTCAAAGTTGCTCTTACCGGCGGGTAGCGGCCGCGGTTTGCCTTCCGGGTCGACGGCAACATAGATAAACACCGCTTCGGTGGTGCAGTAGCGCTGACCAATGGGTTCAGACGACACCTTCTTAATCCACACCTCGATGTTGATGGTGATGGAGCTGGTACCGGTTTTGATACAGCGCGCATGACAGGTGACGACATCACCTACCGCGACCGGTTTCAGAAAGGTCATGCCGTCGGCACGCACGGTGACCACGCGACCTTCCGCTATCTCTTTTGCCAGAATCGCGCCGCCCATATCCATCTGTGACATCAGCCAGCCGCCGAAGATATCGCCGTTAGCGTTGGTGTCTGCAGGCATCGCCAGCGTACGCAGCACCATTTCGCCCTGCGGTAATCGTTGTTGTTCGCTCATTGTGTGCTCTCGAATTGCTTGCTACCGGTCATTCAATTCGCCCGGCTTAAACCTCCGGGCAATGATGGGTTATTTTTCTTCTTGTTGCGGCATCAGACGATAAATGTAGACACCGCTCAGTAGCGTAAACAGTAGCGTCAGGGCGCTCAGGCCAAAGACTTTAAAGTTAATCCAGATATCCTGCGACAGCCAGAAGGCGACATAAATATTCGCCAGTCCGCAGGCGAGGAAGAACAGTGCCCAGGCAATATTCAGGCGGCGCCAGGCGAATTCAGGCAGCTGAAGCTCTTTCCCCAGCATCTTCTGGATTAGCGGCTGTTTCATAAACCATTGACTGAACAGCAGCGCAAGGGTAAACAGGCCATAGATGATAGTGACTTTCCACTTAATAAAGTCCGGGTTGTGCAGCGCAATAGTCAGCGTGCCAAACACCGCAACCAGCGCAAAGGTCACCAGCGACATCTTTTCAACTTTACGATAAAGCAGCCAGCCCGCCGCCAGTGCCAGCGCGGAGGCGGCAATCAGTGCGCCGGAGGCCACATAGATGTCGTAAAGCTTGTAGAAAACAAAAAACACCACGAGGGGAAGAAAGTCGAGTAACTGCTTCATAGCGGCTTCCAAATAACAGACGAATGCGAAATATCATTATCCAGCAGGATGCCTCTGTCGAGGCATTCCGGGTTAATTAACGTAACAGCATATACAGGCGCGACAAATAGATAATCAGTATGGCTGAAACCAGGTTGCTGAGCGCGTTGAGCACCACAGAAGCGACGTCCGGCGGCAGCACCAGCAGCGAGGAGGCCAGCAGCAGCACCACCAGTTTCGCCACAATCCATAATATCACCGCCGGGGCGATCAGTTTCATCTGGCTCCAGCCGAGACGCATGCTGGCACGCATAGAGGCGATCACTCCCACTTTCTCGGTCATCAGGATGATCGGGGAGAGTGCCAGGGTAACGGCCAGCAGCACGCCGGGAACCACCAGCACCATAAAGCCGAGCTGGATAAGCACGGTCATCAGGATGGTGAGCAGCAGCAGTGCCGGTAAGCGCGGAGCGGATGCGCCAATAGCACGCAGCGCGCTGATGCGCTGGCCGGATGACGCCAGCGGGATCAGGCTCAGCATGCCGCCCAGCAGCAGGACATTACCTACCAGTGAAGCAAAAGTACCGGCAGCGGAAGCGTGCAGCAGCACCTGCTGCTGTTCGGGGGACATATTACGGATCATCTCCATCAGGCTGCTGGCGGAACCCGCAGCGCCTTCACCGAGGATCTGCATCTCATCGGCGCCTGGCGTGAATGCCTTGCCGATAAGCATAGTAATAAACGAAGTTAACAGCGCCATCAGCACAATAGTGACCGACTGATGGCGGAAGAAATTCCCCGTGTCACGGTATAGCGAACCCGCCGTGATAGACATGTACTCTCCTTGAAAGGCCGGTGTTATAGACCCGGCGATTGTACATGGTCTGGCAGGGTGCTGGCACCCAGATTGACATAACTTTCGATTAAAGAAGGTATTAGCGGCATTCCGCGCTTGTTGACTTCAGCCACGCTGGTTGCGCTGTTTTTACCTGACTCTCTTCACCGCCAAAGCCCGTGAAAATTGATCCAAATCAACTCTATGTTTTATATCAACTTTTTGTTAATTGATTTGCATGATCTCGCAGGTAAATCAGGGTAAATATAGGTCGGCTAAAAACGCATCAAGGCCTCAAAGCAGGTCGCATGCTTACAATAATTTGCAGAAAAAAAGGAGTGGTTATGAAATTAAAAGCGCTGGTACTCGCCGTCATGAGCTTACTGCCCGTCGTGGCATCAGCCCACCAGGCTGGGGATTTCTTTATGCGTGTCGGTTCTGCGACCGTGCGCCCGACCGGAGGGTCGGATGACGTTATGGGTCTGGGTGAGTTTAACATTGATAACAACACCCAGATGGGCCTGACCTTCACCTATATGGCCACCGATTACATTGGCGTGGAGCTGCTGGGTGCGACACCGTTTAAACACCATGTTGGCCTGCAGGCGACCGGCACGCTGGCAACGGTTCACCAGTTGCCGCCAACGCTGATGGCACAGTGGTACCCAATGGGTAACAGCAGTAAGTGGCAGCCTTATGCGGGCGTCGGGGTCAACTACACAATGTTTTATAACACCGACTTTAACCAGACCGGGCGTGATGCGGGATTAAGCAATCTCAGCGTGAAAAACTCCTGGGGTTTAGCGGGGCAGGTAGGTCTGGATTATCAGCTGACGCCTGACTGGCTGATTAACGCCTCGCTGTGGTACATGGATATCAACACCAAAGTGCGCTTCGACTCTGCGGCAGCAGGCCGCCAGAGTATTGATACGCATATTAATCCGTGGGTGTTCTTCTTCGGCGCGGGCTACACTTTCTGATCGGTTAAAATGCAAAAAGGCGCGAAATTCGCGCCTTTTAAGCCATTCAGAACGGTTATTTAATCTGCATATTATTCACAACAGATTTGACACCCGCCACACCGCGGGTAATGCCGACGGCACGGTTAGCCATCTGCGGTGAGCTAACAAACCCACTCAGCTGCACGCGTCCTTTGAAGGTCTCAACGTTAATTTCTGTCGACTTCAGCGAGTCATCGGCCAGCAGGGTTGATTTTACCTTGGTCGTAATGACGGTATCGTCAATATAACCCCCGGTTCCCTCTTTGGTTGCCGTTGGCGCACAGGCACTCACTGACAGAGCCACCACGGCTGCAATAACCACACCTGATAAGACTTTGAACCATTTCACTATGTAATCTCCCTGTCATCATCAAAAGGCTGTAACCGACATCATCATCGGTATGCATAGATTTTTAGCGAGGATCGCAAGAAATGCAAATAGATATGCCGGGGAAATTGAAAGAAAATAATGCCTTATCCGGGAGATAAGGCATGGGTTATGCTTAGCGCGTTGCGGCTTTCAGTTTGCTGACGAAAGCGGTCAGCTCAGCGAGCATCACTTGCGGCTGTGCCAGGTTTTTCTCGATGATTTTCACGATGGCAGAGCCAGAGATAGCGCCGGCTGCGCCGGAACCCACCGCTTCCTGTACCTGCGACGCTTCAGAAATACCAAAGCCCTGCAGCGCCGGGGCAGCGTGGTACTCGCGCAGTTTGTCGACCAGATGCTTAAGCGGCAGATTGGCGCGCGTTTCCGAACCGGTCACGCCGGCACGCGACAGCAGATAGGTGTAACCACGGCCGTGGGAGGCAATTTCTCGCAGCAGCTCGTCACTGGCGTTCGGCGGGCAAATAAAGATTGGCGCGACGTTGTGACGCAGCGCAGCCTGACGGAACGGGGCAGACTCTTCAAGCGGCACGTCGGCAACCAGCACCGAATCGACGCCAACCTGCTGGCAGCGGGCATAGAAGTTGTCGATACCGTTGGAAAATACCAGGTTCGCGTACATCAGCAGGCCGATGGGCAGCTCCGGGTATTTCTGGCGGATGGCGGCCAGCATCTCGAAACATTGTGACGGCGTCACGCCAGCCGCAAAGGCACGCAGGTTAGCATTCTGGATAGTTGGACCGTCCGCCAGCGGATCGGAGAAGGGAATGCCGAGTTCAAGCGCATCGGCACCACCGGCCACCAGCGCATCGATAATCTGCAGCGAGAGTTCCGGCGTTGGGTCGCCCAGGGTGACGAAGGGGACAAAAGCACCTTCTTTACGCTCTGCCAGACGTTTGAAACAGCTATCGTAACGTTCCATCAGATTTCTCCCTTCGCGGTCAGAATGTCATGCACGGTGAAAATATCTTTATCGCCACGGCCGGAGAGGTTGACCACCAGCAGCTGCTCTTTCTCAGGGTCGGCTTTCATCATCTTCAGGGCATGAGCCAGCGCGTGGGAAGATTCCAGCGCCGGGATAATCCCTTCGCTGCGGCACAGCGTTTTGAACGCATCCATCGCTTCGTCGTCGGTGATCGAGACGTATTCAGCGCGGCCAATGCTGTTCAGATAAGCGTGCTGCGGTCCGACGGAGGGGAAATCCAGACCGGCGGAGATGGAATAAGACTCTTCAATCTGACCGTCTGCGGTCTGCATCATTGGCGACTTCATACCGAAGTAGATGCCGACGCGGCCATGCTTGAGTGGCGCACCGTGTTCACCGCTTTCAATACCGTGGCCAGCAGGCTCGACGCCGATCAGGCCGACGCTGCTCTCATCAATAAAGTCGGCAAACATGCCGATGGCGTTCGACCCGCCGCCGACGCAGGCGATGACGGCATCCGGCAGGCGGCCCTCTTTCTCCAGGATCTGCGCTTTCGTTTCTTCGCCGATCATGCGCTGGAACTCGCGCACAATGGTCGGGAACGGGTGTGGACCAGCGGCAGTACCGAGCATATAGTGCGCGGTTTCATAGCTGCCTGACCAGTCGCGCAGCGCTTCGTTACAGGCATCTTTCAGCGTGGCAGAGCCGCTGTGCACCGGGATCACTTCCGCGCCCATCAGCTTCATACGGAACACGTTTGGCGACTGGCGCTCAATATCTTTCGCACCCATGTAAATGCGGCACTTCAGGCCCAGCAGGGCGCTGGCGAGGGCCGAGGCAACCCCGTGCTGACCAGCCCCGGTTTCAGCAATGATTTCGTTTTTACCCATGCGTTTTGCCAGCAGCGCCTGACCGAGTACCTGGTTAGTTTTGTGCGCGCCGCCGTGCAGCAGATCTTCTCGCTTCAGGTACAGGCGAGTTTGGGTGCCTTTGGTGAGATTCTTACACAGCGTCAGCGCCGTTGGGCGCCCCGCATAGTTCTTCAGCAGGTCGGTAAATTCAGCCTGGAATTCCGGGTCGCTTTGGGCGCTGATAAAGGCGTCTTCCAGCTGTTCCAGAGCCGGCATCAGGATCTGCGGCACGTACATGCCACCAAACTCACCAAAATAGGGATTTAACTTAGTCATGATCGCTTCTCTTATATCAGTAGGCTTTCAGCGTCTGAAACACTGAAGCAATTTTACCGGCATCCTTAATTCCGGGGGCACTCTCCACGCCGGAATTAAAGTCGAGGCCTGCACAGCCGAGCTGTGCGGCCTGAACGCAGTTATCCGCCCCGAGACCACCGGCCAGCAGCACGTTATCGAGTTTCTCACCCTGCAACAGCTGCCAGTTAAACTGCTGGCCGCTGCCGCCATTGCCGTTATCAAACACATAGCGGTCAACGTGTGGCCAGTCGCGGACGGGCAGGCTGGAACCTATGCTGAAGGCTTTCCAGATCTTTACGCTGTCCGGAAGTTCTGCGCGCAGCTGACTAACAAATTCGCGATCTTCCTCACCGTGCAGCTGTACGGCAAACAGCTTCAGCTGCTGCGCTTTAGTGACAATGTCACTGATGCTGTTATTACGGAATACGCCAACATATTTTAGCGCGCCGCCCGCCATCACGGCCGCGGCCTGAGCGCTGTCGATTTTACGCGGTGAACCTTCTGCAAAGATCAGCCCGCCATAATTCGCGCCGGACTCCAGCGCGCAGCGGGCGTCTTCGGCGCGCGTCAGTCCGCACACCTTATTGTCACCAAGGATCACCCGGCGCACGGCGGCGGTGAGGTCCTCTTCTGACATCAGGGCAGAGCCAATCAGGAAACCGTTGGCGAAGTGGCTAAGCTCGCGTACCTGCGCGTAACTGTTAATGCCGGACTCGCTGATCACCGTCACCCCGTGCGCCACTTTCGGCGCCAGGCGGCGGGTGCGGTCCAGATCGATAGAGAGATCGCGCAGGTCGCGGTTATTAATGCCGACCACCTTCGCGCCCAGCGCGGTGGCGCGTTCCAGCTCTTCATTACTGATCACTTCGGTCAGCACGCCCATCTGCAGGCTATGCGCCACGGCAGAGAGCTGGCGATACTGCTCGTCGTCGAGCACCGACAGCATCAGCAAAATGGCATCGGCCTGGTGATAGCGCGCCAGATAGATCTGATAAGGGTCGATAATAAAGTCTTTGCACAGCACCGGCTGGGTCACGGCTTTGCTGACAATCGGCAGAAAATCAAAGCTTCCCTGGAAGTACTTCTCGTCAGTCAGCACTGAAATCGCCGAGGCATAATGCTGGTAGACGCCAGCGATAACCGCCGGGTCAAAGTCTTCACGGATCAGACCCTTCGACGGGGAGGCTTTTTTGCACTCCAGAATAAACACGGTGCGGGCGCCCTGTAGCGCATGATAAAAGCCGCGCGTTGAGGGGACGATCTCATTCTGGAAGGTGGCCAGGGGCTGCTGCTGCTGGCGCTCTGCCAGCCAGATAGCTTTATCCTGGACGATTTTATTCAGTACGGTTTCCTGCATGATTATCTCCTTGCTGCCAGGGCGACAACCTGCTCGTAAGCACGGCCGCTGCGGATGGTTTCCAGCGCCTGCTGAGCATTTTGTCGCAAATCTTCATGGCCAAAAATTTTCAGCAACAGGGCGACGTTGGCCGCCACGGCTTCTTCATGAGCCAGCTCGCCATTACCCTGGAGTAAACGCGCCAGAATGTCACGATTTTCTTCCGGCGTGCCCCCGGCCAGCGCCTCCTGCGGATGGCTGCTCAGACCAAAGTCCTCCGCCGTCAGCTGGTAGCTGGTGATGTCACCGTCGCGCAGCTCCGCCACGTGGGTTGCGCTGTGCAGCGCCACTTCATCCATGCCGCCACCGTGCACTACGGCAGCGCGCTGATAGCCCAGCACTTTTAGCGTTTGCGCTACCGGCAGCACCAGCTCCGGGCTGTAAACGCCAATCACCGCCAGCGGCGGACGCGCCGGGTTGATCAGCGGGCCGAGCACGTTAAAGATAGTGCGGGTTTTCAGCTCTTTACGTACCGGCATCGCATGGCGGAATCCGCTGTGGTACTGCGGCGCAAACAGGAAGCAGACATTAAGATCGTCCAGCGCCTGGCGTGCTTTCTCCGCCGGAAGATCCAGGCTGATGCCAAAGGCTGCCAGCAAATCTGAAGAACCGGATTTACTCGAAACGCTGCGGTTGCCGTGCTTGGCAACCTTCAGGCCGCAGGCCGAGGCGACAAACGCGCTGGCGGTCGAGATGTTAATGCTGTTGCTGCCGTCACCGCCGGTACCGACGATATCGGCAAATGCGTAGTCGGGGCGCGGAAAGGGTTTGGCATCTTCCAGCAGGGCGGTCGCGGCCCCGGCAATCTCCTGCGGCTGCTCACCGCGTACTTTCATCGCAATCAGTGCACCTGCCAGCTGGGTAGGTTCCAGCTGCCCGGTGATAATCGCCGAAAACAGCTGGTGGCTCTCAGCCTGCGTCAGGATCTCAGCCTGAAAGAGTTTTTCCAGAATAGTGTGCATCTTGTAACTCCTTGATTACGCCAGCGCCCAGGCGAGGGTTTGTTCCAGCAGGCGTGCCCCCTGGGTGGTAAGAATCGATTCCGGATGGAACTGGTAACCGCAGACGCGGTTGGCGTCGTCGCGCACGGCCATCACCATGCCGTTAAAGGTGGCGTTCACCGTCAGCCCGGCAGGAATGTTGCTGCCTACCAGCGAGTGGTAGCGGGCTACCGGCAGCGGGTTGCTCAGACCGGCGAACATGCCCTGATCGTCATGGGTTATCGCAGACGCTTTACCGTGCAGGATTTCGCCGGCCTGACCGACGTGACCACCGTAGGCTTCCACGATGGCCTGGTGGCCCAGGCAGATGCCGATAATCGGCAGGCGGCCGCGTAACGCGAGCAGCAGCTCCGGCATACAGCCAGCTTCTGACGGCGCGCCCGGGCCTGGCGACAGCATCAGTACCGGATTTTCCATCTGTTGCAGGCGCTCAATCAGCGTCTGCGCCGGAACATTGTTACGGTAGACCATCACGTTATGGCCGAAGGTGCGTAACTGGTCGACGAGGTTATAGGTAAAAGAGTCGAAGTTATCGAGCAGCAGAATATCGGCCATCAGAAAATCTCCTTGCAGTGATGAGCAGTGGCAATGGCGCGCAGAACCGCACGCGCTTTGTTGCGGCTTTCATCCGCTTCCGCCTGCGGATTGGAGTCAAGAACCACGCCGGCACCGGCCTGTACGGTTGCCACGCCATCTTCAACATAGGCGGAGCGGATTACGATGCAGGTATCCAGATCCCCGCTGGCGGTAAAGTAGCCCACGGCGCCGCCGTAACTGCCGCGTCGCGTCCCCTCGGCTTTGGCAATCAGCTGCATGGCGCGTACTTTCGGCGCGCCGCTCAGGGTGCCCATATTCATACAGGCGCGGTAGGCGTGCAGCACGTCGATATCGTTACGCAGCTGGCCGACCACGCGTGAGACAAGGTGCATCACGAAGGTGTAGCGGTCCACTTTGGTTAAATCCGCGACATAGCGGGTGCCCGGCTGGCAGATACGCGCCAGGTCGTTGCGCGCCAGGTCAACCAGCATCAGGTGTTCAGCCATCTCTTTATGATCGGTACGCATCTCAAGCTCGATACGGCTGTCGAGATCACGGTCCAGCGAACCATCCGCATGACGTCCGCGCGGGCGGGTTCCGGCAATCGGATAGATTTCAATCTGGTTGCTGCGCGCGTCATATTTCAGCGAGCTTTCCGGTGAGGCACCGAACAGGCTGAAGTGGCGATCCTGCATAAAGAACATATACGGGCTGGGATTGCTGTTCTTCAGCGTGTCATAGGCGGCCAGCGGCGACGGGCACGGCAGGGAGAAGCGGCGCGACGGCACCACCTGGAAGATCTCGCCGACGCGGATCGCTTCCTGCATTTCGCGCACCACCGCGCAGTAGTCTTCATCACTCTGGCTGATGCTCAGGCTCATGCTTTCCACTTTCTGCACGGGCAGCGGCGTGGCAGCCTGCTGCATCTGACTGTGCAGCTGTTCGATGCGGCTTTGCAGGCGCATAAACTCGGACGGCTGGTGCGTGAACAGGCTGGCCTGCAGGCGTGCGCTCTGCGTCTGATGGTCGATTACCAGCAGGGTTTCAGCGAGGTAAAAACAGTAATCCGGGCAGCGCTGTTCGTTTTTCAGCGCCGGCAGCGCTTCGAAACCGGCAACCAGGTCGTAAGCGAACAGGCCGCCCAGCAGCACCGCTTCGCGCTCTTCTGCCGGTGCATTCACCAACTGTGGGATCAGGCGCAGCGCGTCAAATACCGACAAAGCGCGCAGGTTGGAATCTTCATCCTGGATTTCAGCATTAACGGGAAATACCAGCTCACGCCCGTCCGGACGCACGTGGTTCTCAACGCTGGCGGGCAGGGCAGCATCCAGCAGCGGTAGCAGAGCACGGCCATTTTCCGACAGCGCCTGCACCTGCACGCGATTATCCAGCGCGCTGAGACGCAGGGCGCTGTCAACAATCAGCAGGCTTTTCAGGTTGCATTTGCTGTCGACGTCGGCTGATTCCAGCAGCAGGGTTTCAGTGCGCGCCGCGCAAAGCTGATGAAAGACCGCAGCGGGATCTTCACGATAAGGTGCGTTGCCGGTAATCAACTTCACTGTAGGTTTGGCATTTTGCATGTGATGTTCTCTGTTTTTTGCTCAAAAAAAAGCCCGCGGTAGGCGGGCTTAAGTATCTGCACTGCGTATTAACCGTGCATGACAGCTTCGCCCGTTCAGGGTGAAGTGTGCCACCAACCAGTCATCAGAGAGAATGAATACGTCATGATACAGACACCTTTGCTTGTGAACTTGCGTACTAGTTAACTGGTTCGCGGCAAAAAAGTCAATACTCTTTTTCCCTCAGTGGCAAATGTCGGTATCATGCTGCGATACTTCCCCGCGTTTTCCGGAGCCGTTTTGACAGCAGTCGCCACCTCAGTCAGTTCTTTCCCTATTTACGATCTCCACAGCCACACTCGCGCTTCCGATGGTCTTTTGACCCCGGAGCAGCTGGTATTGCGGGCAGTAGAGCACCGTGTGGGCGTGCTGGCCATTACCGACCATGACACCACCGCAGGTATTTCAGCCGCGCGTGAGGCGATTGCTCAGCATCAATTGCCACTCCAGCTGATTAACGGTGTGGAAATCTCCACCCTGTGGGAAAACCACGAAATCCATATTGTTGGCTTGGGAATTGATATCGATCACCCGGTGATGGTGGCGTTTCTGGCGCAGCAGGCCGAGCGGCGCCTGGCGCGGGCGCAGCTGATTGCTGAGCGGCTGGAGAAGGCGCATATTCCCGGCGCGCTTGAGGGGGCGCTGGCGCTGGCCGAAGGCGGGGCGATTACCCGTGGTCACTTCGCCCGTTTTCTTATCGCGCAGGGCAAAGCAGACAACATGCAGCAGGTATTCAAAAACTACCTGGCGCGTGGCAAAACCGGCTATGCGCCGCCACAGTGGTGTACAATTAAACAAGCTATTGATGCTATTCATCATTCTGGCGGCCGTAGCGTGCTTGCCCATCCGGCGCGTTACGGGCTGTCGGCTAAGTGGCTGAAGCGCCTGCTGGCGCATTTCAGCGAGCAGGGTGGCGAAGCGATGGAAGTGGCGCAGTGCCAGCAGGCTCCGAACGAGCGCAGCCAGCTGGCGCGCTATGCACAGGATTATCAGCTGGCGGCGTCGCAGGGGTCTGACTTCCATCAGCCCTGTCCCTGGATTGAGCTGGGGAAAAAATTATGGCTACCTGGCGGTGTTGAAGCCGTGTGGCTAAGATTTCCTGAAATCGCACAATGAACCCGCGCAGAAAGCGCAGGTGAGAGGTTAGTTATGAGTCAATTTTTCTATATTCACCCGGATAATCCCCAGCCGCGCCTGATCAAGCAGGCGGTGGAGATGTTGAACAAAGGCAGCGTCATCGTGTATCCCACCGATTCCGGTTATGCGCTGGGCTGCAAGCTGGAAGATAAGAACGCGATGGAGCGTATCTGCCGCATCCGTCAGCTGGATGGTAACCACAACTTTACCCTGATGTGCCGCGATCTGTCTGAGCTGTCTACCTATGCTCACGTAGACAACACGGCATTTCGCCTGATCAAAAACAACACGCCGGGCAACTACACTTTTATACTCAAGGCGACCAAAGAAGTGCCGCGTCGTCTGATGAGCGAAAAGCGTAAAACCATCGGCCTGCGCGTGCCGTCTAACCCCATTGCGCTGGCGCTGCTGGAAGCGCTGAATGAGCCGATGATGTCGACGTCGCTGATGCTGCCCGGCAATGACTTCACCGAGTCGGATCCGGAAGCTATTCAGGATGAGATCGGCAAAATTGTCGACCTGATTATTCACGGCGGTTATCTTGGGCAGCAGCCGACCACCGTTATCGATTTAACGGAAAATACGCCGGAAGTGATCCGTGAAGGCGTGGGCGATATTCAACCCTTCCTTTAAGTACAATTAACAGGCTCTGAAGCGTGAGCCTGTTATTATTTATCGTTTAGTGTTATCACGATGTAGATTTTTCCAGCCACTCTTTAAAATCCTGATACGGAATATACAGCGAGACATCCTTAAGCGGAACTGGAGATTTCTTCGGTCGTTTTAACTCATTCGTAAAGCCAATAATGACGCCGCCGATGGTATCATCGCTGTTATAAACGGCGCCGCCGGACATCCCTTTCACCACGCCGGCATTCGATGCCATTGCCACGCACGGGCGCTTATTCCACTCATTACGTATCCCGGTCAGCGTGAGATTAACGCCGGATGATTCAACCGGCATGGCGGAAATAAAGCTGTAACCGTACATTTTAACCGACTCGCCGATTGCGCCATCGCGGAATTTCGGCAGGGTTTTAATGTCGTTCTTGTGGTAGATAATCGCGAGGTCGCAGTAAGGGTGGTAGGCCTTTACCTTCTGCACGGAGAGCTTGGCCACGTGCGCCGCAGTCAGGCTGTACTCAGGAGTGATAGGAATGCTGGTGCCGAGCGAACCGATACCGAGGACGGTCGGAATGCCGGTAAAATTCATATCTACACGTTTCATAGCTTCGCTGCTGTAGTCATATTTGCCTACAGAGCAGCCGCTCAGTATTAGCATAGCCAATACCGGCAGGGTCATTTTAATTTTCATAATTGTCACATTCTTGTCGGACACGTCAGTAAGATCCCTGGTGAGGAGTAATGACGTGTAATGCCGATGCTGACTATTTATCAGCGTATTTTAATGGGAACTTACGCTCCCGATTCGTGCCAACGAAGAAAATAAATCAAAGAATTTGTGTTACACGATGAACGTGTATTTATAATATAAATTTAACAATCTATTTATATGGCGCTCTTCTGCCTGAGTGAATTCTACACAAACTTATTAGCCAGGCAAATTAATTAAAGGTCAAAAAAGGTAAAAGTCTAAATCATCCAGCGTTAACTCAATCCACGATATTTATAAACTGACTATTTGATGTTGAAGCTAATGTATCTTTTACACTAACTCTGCTTTGCAGCATAAAAAACTGTGCTGTAAAAATAAAATGGTGCTTAAGACCATGAAACTGCATAAATGCAGGTTAGCAATCTGGATTCGTTCAGCGATGCTGGAGTATTTGCTGGCAGCCTAACGCTGGGGCGGCCTGTAGCGCTGTTAGCCATACAGAAATATGCCCGGGCAAGTCGCTGTATTTACGCTAATTTCAGCAGAATGAGAATGAAGTATCATGCCTGAACTGATTAGCATTTAACGTCTTAAAACGATAAGCCACTGTTAAATCTTATCAATGCAAAATGAAATGATTTCAACCGTAAACGTGCGCAAACCGGTCTCAGCACGCCGCAACGGCAAAAGATGCTGCCTGCGCGCCTCGCGACAGGAATGTATTCATGCCGGTGCCAGACTGTGCTACACCAAATCAGCAAACTCCGGCTATAGCGTTATGATTGGCAAGGCAGATAGTGTAGAATGCGCTTCCCTGAAAAAGCGGGTCGCGAAACAGCATGGCTGCCTGGGGTAGCAGGCTGATATTCGTGCGAATCTCCACTTTGATGGCACCATCTTACCAATTAATGACGCCTGGGAAGGCGACACAGAGGTAGCTCCATGAGCGACAAGAGCGAAAAGTTACAGAAAGTATTAGCACGCGCCGGGCACGGTTCCCGTCGTGAAATCGAAACCATGATCTCCGCCGGGCGCGTCAGCGTTGACGGCAAGCTGGCCACGCTGGGTGACCGCGTTGAGCCAAGCGCATCTATGAAAATCCGCATCGACGGTCACGTTGTGCCGGTCAGCGAATCCATCACTGAAGTCTGCCGCGTACTGGCTTATTATAAGCCGGAAGGCGAACTCTGCACGCGCAATGACCCGGAAGGGCGCCCGACGGTATTTGACCGTCTGCCAAAACTGCGCGGCGCGCGCTGGATTGCCGTTGGTCGTCTGGACGTTAACACCTGCGGTCTGCTGCTGTTCACCACCGACGGTGAGCTGGCTAACCGCCTGATGCACCCGAGCCGCGAAGTTGAGCGCGAATACGCCGTGCGCGTATTCGGCGCTGTCGACGACGATAAGATCAAACAGCTGAGCCGTGGTGTGCAGCTGGAAGATGGCCCGGCGGCGTTTAAAACGCTGAAGTTTACCGGTGGTGAAGGGATCAACCAGTGGTACAACGTTACGCTGACCGAAGGGCGTAACCGCGAAGTGCGCCGCCTGTGGGAAGCGGTTGGCGTGCAGGTCAGCCGTCTGATCCGCGTGCGTTACGGCGATATCGATCTGCCAAAAGGCCTGCCGCGCGGTGGCTGGACCGAGCTTGAGCTGGGTCCGACAAACTATCTGCGTGAGCTGGTGGGTCTGGATGCAGAAACCGTCAGCAAGGTCGCGGTGGAGAAAGATCGTCGTCGCACCAAGGCGAATCAGATCCGTCGCGCCGTTAAGCGCCATACTACGACGGCGAAAGCCAGCAAGCCAGGCAGCAATCGCCGCCCGACGAAGTCGTCTAAGCGCCAGCAGCAGGGCTAAACGACTGACAGGGGCCGGGCATCATGCCCGGCCCTTTTTTATTCCTACCAGTCAATTCCCTGCTGTGCCTGGATCCCGGCATCAAACGCATGCTTAACCGGGCGCATTTCACTGACCGTGTCCGCCAGCGCCAAAATCTCCCGATGACATCCGCGACCGGTAATGATGACGCTCTGATGAGCAGGGCGCTGCTGCAGGGCGGCAATCACTTCTTCCAGCGGCAGGTAGTCAAAACTCACCATGTAGGTCAGCTCATCCAGCACCACCAGGTCGAGAGTCGGATCCTGCAACATGCGTTTGCCGTGCTGCCAGACGGCCAGGCAGGCGGCGGTGTCCGTTGCACGATTCTGCGTATCCCAGGTAAAGCCGGTCGCCATTACCTGAAACTCGACGCCGTGCGGTTCCAGCAGATTGCGCTCGCCGTTTGGCCATTCGCCCTTGATAAACTGAATCACCCCGACGCGCTTCTGGTGGCCAACCGCACGGCTGGCGGTGCCGAATGCCGCCGTGGTTTTCCCTTTGCCGTTGCCGGTAAATACCATCAGAATGCCGCGCACTTCGGTAGCCGCAGCGATGCGCGCATCAACCTGATCCTTCAGTTTTTGCTGCCGCTGCTGGTGGCGATCTTCGGCCATTATTCTGCCGCCCCGGGCTTGCGCCCCGGCTGGGCGTCAAAGCTGGTGCCGGTTTTACGTTTGCTGTCATCACCCATCAGCCACAGATAGAGTGGCATAATGTCGGCGGGAGTTTTCAGCTTATTGGCATCTTCCTGCGGGAAGGCACTGGCACGCATTTTGGTGCGCGTGCCGCCGGGATTAATGCAGTTAACGCGAAGCTGGCGTGGGTCATACTCTTCTGCCAGCACCTGCATCATGCCTTCGGTGGCGAATTTGGACACCGAGTAAGCCCCCCAGCCTGCGCGGCCCTGGCGGCCCACGCTGGAAGTGGTAAACACCAGTGAAGCCCCCTCAGCTTTTAACAGCAGGGGCAGCAGCGCCTGCGTCAGGAAGAAGGTGCCGTCAATGTTGACGCGCATCACCTGCTGCCAGACAGCGGGATCCTGCTTATCCATCGGCACCACCTCACCGAGCACGCCGGCGTTGTGCAGCACGCCATCAAGTCGCGGCAGCTTTTCGGCAATAGCTTCTGCCAGCTGCTGGCAGCTTTGCGCCGTGGCGGTTTCCAGATCGAGGGTAAACCACAGTGCCGGAGCCTGACTGCGCTGGTTAACCTCGTCACAAACCTGTTGCAGTTTGTCCGCATTGCGCCCCAGCAGAACCAGCTGAGCGCCATAGCGGGCATACGTCAGCGCGGCTTCGCGGCCAATGCCGTCGCTGGCCCCGGTGACAAGAATAATACGGTTATTGAGCAGATCGCTTTTCGGTTGATAGTGCACAAAGAATTCCTCTGGCGATGGGGGGATTTCCGCAGGGCGGCTGATAGTATCGCCTGTTGTAAACCCTTGCGCGGACTGAATAAAGTGATTTATGCCTGAAAAAGTGGGTGAGTTCAATCAGCGCTTTAGCATATTCATGTGCTGTTACCGGGTTACAGGCGACTCAACGCGGGGACTCCGCTACACTAGAGCTATCTATAACATAATGTAAATTAAGGCGGATTGAGTGGATCTACTCTCTTATTATGGACTCTTCCTGGCAAAAACCGTCACCGTGGTGATTGCTATCGTGGCAATTGCGGTGGTGATCGCCAACCTTGCGCTGCGCAAACGCGCGCAGAATGGCCAGCTCAAGCTTACTCAGCTGGGCGAGAAGTACAGTGATATGCAGGACGATATGCGCCTGGCGAAGATGAAGCCGCATCAGCAAAAACAGTGGCACAAAGAGCAGAAGAAAAAAGAGAAGCTGACGGCGAAAACGGCCAAACAGCAGGCGAAGCTGGGCCGCCCGGAAGAGAAAGCCAAATCCACGCTGTACGTGCTCGATTTTAAGGGCAGCATGGATGCCGGCGAAGTCTCTTCGCTGCGTGAAGAGGTTTCTGCGGTGATGGCGGTGGCAGCACCGGGTGACGAAGTCCTGCTGCGTCTTGAAAGCCCCGGCGGCGTAGTTCACGGTTATGGACTGGCTGCTTCACAGCTGCAGCGCTTGCGTGATAAGGGTATTCCGCTGACGGTAGCCGTGGACAAAGTCGCCGCCAGCGGCGGGTATATGATGGCCTGCGTGGCGGACCGTATCGTCGCCGCACCATTTTCCATTATCGGTTCCATCGGCGTGGTGGCGCAGATCCCTAACTTCAACCGCCTGCTCAAGCGCAATGAAATTGACGTTGAGCTGCACACCGCCGGCGAGTTCAAGCGTACCCTGACGCTGTTTGGTGAAAACACCGAAGAAGGGCGTGAAAAATTCCGCGAAGATCTTAATGAAACCCACCTGCTGTTTAAACAGTTCGTGCATCAGATGCGCCCAACGCTGGATATCGACAGCGTGGCGACCGGGGAACACTGGTACGGCACCCAGGCGCTGGAGAAGGGACTGGTGGATGCGATTGGCACCAGTGACGATCTGATCATCGATCGGATAGAGAAACATCAGGTGATCGGCGTGCGCTATGCGCGGCGCAAAAGCATGATGGACCGCTTTACCAACAGCGCCACGCTGAGCGTTGAACGCCTGCTGCTGCGTATCTGGCAGCGCGGTGAAAAACCGCTGCTGTAACTGCCACGGTTTACCCTGCTTAACGCCCGCACCCGCGGGCGTTATTTTTCCAGCCGGTAGCGCGCCGAGAGATTCACCGCCAGCGCTTTATAGACGTTAAACACCGTGGTGCTCTTTGCCGTCGCCAGGCCCTGGTCATCAAGATAGTAGTTGCCGCGAAATACCAGGACGTCTCCCTTCTGCTCGACATCATCAACGCTCAGGCCTGTGAAATAGTCTGGATGGTTGACGATCATTTCCCGGGCCAGCGCCAGCAGATGTTCACGATTGACGGCTTGCTGTTGTGACATGGTCCTTTTCCTTCTTTATATAGTCATTTTCTGGCCGCTATTGTACGCCAGCCCCTTAAATCCGCAATCTTTGTGGTGATATACAAAAGTGACTCTTTTTTCTTAGTTTTCTGGCGTAAATGGGGCATGGATGCTAATTAAGTTGCGTAACAGATTTTATCAGGTAGAGTGTGGGCGTTTCGGGTTCCGGGCGTAAAACAGACTTTACGCCTTGTTAGAGATTCGCTTAACAGGTAGTAAAAAGTACCGTTAATCAACGTGTTGTAACGTCAGATTTCGCACTGGAATTGATGAAAAAGTTGTTCGGGTTGAATTCATTTTCCCCAATAACCCTATCCTTAGTGCGCTGCGTAGCTTCAGGAAGACGGCACAACTTACTCTCGGACGTTTTAATCAGGTAAAGGTAACTATGGGAAAAGCTCTCGTAATAGTTGAGTCCCCGGCAAAAGCCAAAACGATCAATAAATATCTCGGTAATGACTACGTGGTGAAATCCAGCGTGGGTCACATCCGTGATTTGCCGACAAGTGGATCAACAGTTAAAAAGAGCGCTGACTCTACAACCAGTAAAACCGGCAAGAAGGTCAAAAAAGACGAAAAGACTGCCCTCGTTAACCGTATGGGCGTCGATCCTTATCACGGCTGGGATGCGAATTATCAAATCCTGCCAGGTAAGGAAAAGGTCGTTGCTGAACTGAAAGCACTGGCCGAAAAAGCTGACCACATCTATCTCGCAACGGACCTTGACCGCGAAGGGGAGGCCATTGCATGGCACCTGCGGGAAGTGATCGGTGGCGATGAATCACGCTACAGCCGCGTGGTGTTTAACGAAATTACCAAAAACGCTATCCAGCAGGCATTCGAAAAGCCGGGTGAGCTGAATATTGACCGCGTCAATGCTCAGCAGGCACGCCGCTTCATGGACCGTGTGGTCGGTTATATGGTCTCCCCGCTGCTGTGGAAAAAAGTCGCACGCGGCCTTTCTGCGGGGCGCGTGCAGTCAGTCGCCGTTCGCCTGGTGGTTGAGCGTGAACGTGAGATCAAAGCGTTTGTCCCGGAAGAGTACTGGGATCTGAATGCCGACCTGACTACGCCGAAAGGCGTTGACCTGCCAATGCAGGTGACTCATCAGGCCGACAAACCGTTCCGCCCGGTTAATCGTGAGCAGACTTATGCTGCCGTTAGCCTGCTGGAAAAAGCCCGCTACGTGGTGGCCGATCGCGAAGACAAGCCAACCAGCAGTAAGCCAGGCGCACCTTTTATTACCTCTACGTTGCAGCAGGCGGCAAGTACCCGCCTTGGCTTCGGCGTGAAGAAAACCATGATGATGGCGCAGCGTCTGTATGAAGCGGGTCATATCACCTATATGCGTACTGACTCTACCAACCTGAGCCAGGATGCGGTGGGCATGGTGCGTGGCTACATTGAGGATGAATTTGGCGCGAAATACCTGCCGAAAGCCGCCAATGTTTACAGCAGTAAAGAGAACTCTCAGGAAGCGCACGAGGCCATCCGTCCTTCGGATGTCAAAGTGCAGTCTGAGCAGCTAAAAGATATGGAAACGGACGCGCAGAAGCTGTATCAGCTGATCTGGCGCCAGTTCGTGGCCTGTCAAATGATGCCAGCGCAGTACGACTCTACAACACTTACCGTAGAAGCAGGCGATTTCAAACTGAAGGCCAAAGGGCGCACGCTGCGCTTTGACGGCTGGACGCGGGTAATGCCGGCGCTGCGTAAAGGTGATGAAGATCGCGTACTGCCACCGGTTGAAGTAGGCAGCGAGCTGAGCCTGCAGCAGTTGGTACCCAGCCAGCACTTCACTAAGCCACCGGCGCGTTTCAGCGAAGCTTCGCTGGTGCGTGAGCTGGAAAAACGCGGTATTGGTCGTCCTTCTACTTATGCTTCGATCATCTCAACGATTCAGGATCGTGGCTATGTGAAAGTGGAAAGCCGCCGCTTCTACGCTGAGAAAATGGGCGAGATCGTCACTGACCGTCTGGAAGAGAACTTCCGTGAGCTGATGAATTACGACTTCACCGCGCACATGGAAGACAATCTCGATAAAGTAGCGAACAACGAAGCGCAGTGGAAAGCCGTGCTGGACAAGTTCTTTGGCGAATTCAGCCAGCAGCTTGAGCAGGCAGAGAAAGACCCGGAAGAGGGCGGCATGCAGCCGAACCAGATGGTGTTGACCTCTATTGACTGCCCGACCTGTAGCCGTCAGATGGGTATCCGTACCGCCAGTACCGGGGTGTTCCTCGGCTGTTCCGGCTACGCGCTACCGCCGAAAGAGCGCTGTAAGCAGACCATTAACCTGATCCCAGAGAATGAAGTACTGAATATTCTCGAAGGAGATGATGCGGAAACTAACGCGCTGCGCGCCCGCCGCCGCTGCCAGAAGTGTGGCACCGCGATGGACAGCTACCTGATCGACCCCTCGCGCAAGCTGCACGTCTGTGGTAACAACCCGGAATGTGACGGTTACGAGATCGAGCAGGGCGAGTTCCGCATTAAGGGGTACGACGGGCCAATCGTTGAGTGTGAAAAATGCGGCTCTGAAATGCACCTGAAAATGGGGCGCTTCGGCAAGTACATGGCCTGCACCAACGACGACTGTAAAAACACGCGTAAAATTCTGCGCAACGGCGAAGTGGCGCCACCGAAAGAAGATCCGGTGCCGTTACCTGAGCTGCCGTGTGAGAAGTCAGACGCTTACTTCGTGCTGCGTGACGGCGCTGCCGGCGTATTCCTTGCGGCGAATACCTTCCCTAAATCGCGTGAAACCCGCGCGCCGCAGGTTGAAGAGCTGCAACGCTTCCGCGACCGGCTGCCTGAAAAGCTGCGTTACCTGGCCGATGCTCCGGCAACGGATGCCGATGGCAACAAAGCCGTGGTACGCTTCAGCCGTAAAACAAAACAGCAGTATGTCAGCACCGAGAAAGACGGCAAAGCCACCGGCTGGTCCGCCTTTTATGTTGACGGTAAGTGGGAAGTGAGCGCGAAGAAATAATTTGTTGCTTCCCCCAGTGAGCGAGCCGCCCCGAGCGGTTCGCTCACGCTTCATCTTCCTCACGCTTTCCCCTTCCGATGCTATACATATCCCACTTTTTTGATATAGTTGTTATAGATAGCACCTTTCTTATTATTAATTCGCATTATAACCTTCATTCTTGAAGCTGTGACTTCGTTAGCTGCGTGTATACGCCCTGGTCACTTACTACAGTAAGCTCCCAGGGACTAATACACTTGCCGCCTTGCCACACCTCCAATTATTTTGGTTATAGACCGTTAACCTGACGCAGTTTCCTTATGCTGCCGGGGATTCGGCGCGTTGCTTCAAACCCTGGATGGAATGAAAAATGAAATTGCAGCAGCTGCGTTACATCGTTGAAGTGGTGAACCATAACCTCAACGTCTCTTCAACGGCCGAGGGCCTGTATACTTCACAGCCCGGCATCAGTAAGCAGGTGCGCATGCTGGAAGATGAGCTGGGCATCCAAATTTTCGCCCGCAGCGGCAAGCACCTGACGCAGGTTACGCCCGCCGGGCAGGAGATTATCCGCATCGCGCGTGAAGTCCTGTCAAAGGTGGATGCAATCAAATCCGTGGCGGGTGAGCATACCTGGCCTGATAAAGGCTCACTGTACGTGGCGACCACGCATACGCAGGCGCGCTATGCACTGCCAAACGTGATTAAAGGCTTTATCGAACGCTATCCGCGCGTCTCGCTGCATATGCATCAGGGCTCGCCAACGCAGATTGCTGAGGCCGTGTCGAAGGGAAACGCCGACTTTGCCATTGCCACTGAAGCTCTGCATCTTTACGACGATTTGATCATGCTGCCCTGCTATCACTGGAACCGTGCCATTGTCGTCACGCCGGACCATCCGCTGGCGGCGAAGAGCAAAGTGTCGATTGAAGAACTTGCAGAATATCCATTAGTCACCTACACCTTCGGTTTTACGGGCCGTTCAGAACTGGACACGGCGTTTAACCGTGCCGGGCTGACCCCACGGATTGTCTTTACTGCAACCGATGCTGACGTGATAAAAACCTATGTCCGGCTGGGACTGGGGGTAGGGGTAATTGCCAGTATGGCGGTGGACCCCGTATCCGATCCTGACCTGGTGAGAATTGAAGCGACCGACGTCTTTAGCTACAGCACCACCAAAATTGGCTTCCGCCGCAGCACCTTCCTGCGCAGCTATATGTATGACTTCATCCAGCGCTTTGCCCCGCATCTGACGCGTGATGTTGTTGATACTGCTGTAGGTTTACGCTCGAATGAAGATATTGAAGCGATGTTCAAAGACATCAAGCTGCCGGCGAAGTAGTAACCCACAACATTATTAATGATATAAGTGGGCCGCTTGCGGCCCACTTTTTTTATGATTGGTGCCACCGATTACTGCAAACGTTAACCCCATTTCATTATTTTTTCGTAAATGAAACATGTATCACATGTTCCTTCATTGTTATTTCTTAAATGAGAAACAGTACACACTTTTCATTGTCGCTCTTTGCGCCAGGATAGGATGATTCTCATACTCTAGTTAAAAAGGAGTGGAGATCGCCTGTGGCCTGAGGCGTGCTAAATTTATCTCTAATTTAGGCTGGACCTAATAGAGGGGCCAATGCAACCAGTTTGGGTTAAGGAGTAATTATTCCCCTTAAGTTAACTTAGCGTTTTTAATTAATCTTTTTGATGCTTGATAAATCCTGTTAATCGTTTTGTTCAATAAAAATTACTGGATTTTGCAACACAGAATGTTTAGGATTCATCCTAATTTCTGATTGGTTCAAACAATCGTTTTAATGAGAGTGATTATCAAAAACTATGGCTACTAGATTATCTGTACAACCCGACTTCGGGGACAAAACCATCAAGGTTGAGCGTAACAGCAATCTGAAACGCAAAGCCTGGCTCACTGTATTCGCTGCTTCCTCATTGTTCTGGGTTGTGGTTGCTTTATCTGTCTGGCGTATTTGGGGGTAACAATGCAACTTGGACTGCACGATCGTAAAGCACAGCAGGTACGTAAAACCGAGCGTTTTTGCAAAGGCAAAAATGACACTCAGGATTCGATTCCAGCATCATGGAATCTGAATGAACTGCAGCGTAATTTTATTGAGTCAATGTTCGAAGACAAGAAAGCAAAATAAGTCACGACGTGACTATTTCCCAGGCAACCTTGCCGGGCATTATTATTAAAACAGATTCATTTAATCTTAAGACCGAACCACTGGTCAGGGCTTCTTGACGCCCAATTCTGATGGTAACGCCATCATTTAACGGTGAAATCCTTGTGGTAGATGCCGAGGGTTTAATGCGGTACGTTTTGGTCAGCAGTGGCCTGAGAGAGAATATGATGAATTTAACCCAAATTACCTGGTTCAGTACCTGGACATTTTCAGCCCTGTTCTGGACTAGCGCGTTATGGCTTGCAATGGTGATGCGCTAATCGCGCCTTTAATTAAAAGCTTAGCGTAATAAACAATAACGCCCTGCTGACCTGTACAGCGGGGCGTTTTGTTTTTTAATTTTCATTTTGTTTCAGCTGTTGTCAATTAGTGTTGTTATCAAAACGTTGCTGCCGAGTTGTGCTATGTTTAATCAAACCTTGCAATCACTAAGGTTATGATTATTCGAGCGCACGAATGGAGGAGCAATGTCGACATTAAGCCAAATCAGTCAGGACACGCTGGAAGTCAACGATCAGCGCTACCATTTCTACAACCTCACGAAAGCACAATCAGAGCTGGGCGACATCAGCCGCTTACCCAAATCAATGAAAGTCCTGCTGGAGAATTTGCTGCGCTATCAGGATGGCGATTCCGTCACGGCGGAGGACATCAGCGCACTTGCCGGCTGGCTTAAAGACGCCCACGCAGACCGGGAAATAGCCTATCGCCCGGCACGGGTTTTAATGCAGGACTTTACTGGAGTGCCGGCGGTGGTCGATCTTGCGGCCATGCGCGAGGCGGTTAAGCGTCTCGGCGGTGATGTTGCCAAAGTCAATCCACTGTCGCCCGTCGATCTGGTCATCGACCACTCCGTCACCGTGGACCACTTTGGCGACGACGACGCGTTTGAAGAGAACGTGCGACTGGAGATGGAGCGCAACCACGAGCGCTACGTGTTCCTGCGCTGGGGGCAGAAAGCCTTTAATCGCTTCAGCGTGGTGCCCCCCGGTACCGGTATCTGTCACCAGGTAAACCTTGAGTATCTCGGCCAGGCCGTCTGGCATGAAGAACAAAATGGCCGCCAGGTCGCTTACCCCGACACGCTGGTTGGCACTGACTCGCACACCACGATGATCAATGCGCTCGGCGTACTGGGTTGGGGCGTTGGCGGCATTGAAGCCGAAGCGGCGATGCTCGGCCAGCCGGTGTCGATGCTGATCCCGGATGTGGTGGGCTTCAAATTAACCGGCAAGCTGAAAGCGGGGATCACCGCCACCGACCTGGTGTTAACCGTTACGCAGATGCTGCGCAAGCACGGGGTGGTTGGCAAGTTCGTGGAGTTCTATGGCGACGGGCTGGATGACCTGCCGCTGGCCGACCGTGCGACCATTGCCAATATGGCGCCAGAATATGGCGCAACCTGCGGCTTCTTCCCGGTCGATGACATCACCCTGAGTTATATGACGTTAACCGGGCGCAGCAGCCAGCAGATTGCGCTGGTCGAGGCCTACGCGAAAGCGCAGGGGCTCTGGCGTAACACCGGGGACGAACCGGTGTTCACCAGCAGCCTGGCGCTGGATATGGGCGTGGTTGAATCCAGCCTCGCAGGGCCTAAGCGCCCGCAGGACCGTGTGGCCCTTGGCGATGTGCCTGCTGCCTTCCGCGCCAGTAATGAACTGGAAGTGAATCGCGCGCAGAAAGATCATAAAGCCATTACTTACCGCGACAGCCACAGCGGGCAAGAATATCAACTGGAAGACGGTGCGGTGGTCATCGCCGCTATCACTTCCTGTACCAATACGTCAAACCCTAGCGTGCTGATGGCCGCCGGCCTGCTGGCGAAAAAAGCCGTGTCGCTTGGGCTGAAACCAAAACCGTGGGTTAAGGGTTCACTGGCACCTGGCTCCAAAGTGGTGTCTGACTATCTGGCCAGCGCGGGGCTGACGCCCTATCTCGATAAGCTTGGCTTTAACCTTGTCGGCTATGGCTGTACCACCTGCATCGGTAACTCGGGTCCGCTACCTGCAGAGATTGAGAGCGCGATTAAGCAGGGCGATCTCACCGTGGGCGCAGTGCTGTCCGGCAACCGTAATTTCGAAGGGCGCATCCATCCGTTTGTGAAAACCAACTGGCTGGCATCACCACCGCTGGTTGTCGCCTATGCGCTGGCGGGCAATATGACCCTGAATCTGCACAGCGATCCTATCGGCGAAGATACCACCGGCAAACCCGTTTACCTGAAAGATATCTGGCCGTCGCCGGAAGAGATTGCCGAAGCGGTACAGTTAGTATCGACCGATATGTTCCACAAAGAGTATGCCGAAGTCTTCGAAGGCACCCCGGAGTGGCAGCAGATCAAAGTCAGTGAGGCGGCGACCTATGACTGGGATGAGGGCTCTACTTATATTCGCCTCTCGCCGTTCTTTGATGACATGGGCAAAGAGCCGAAGCCGGTGCAGGATATTCACGGCGCGCGCGTACTGGCAATGCTGGGAGACTCGGTGACCACTGACCATATTTCGCCTGCGGGCAGCATCAAGGCGGACAGCCCTGCCGGGCGCTACCTGCTGGAGCATGGCGTGGAGCGCACGGACTTTAACTCCTACGGTTCGCGCCGTGGTAATCACGAAGTCATGATGCGCGGAACCTTCGCCAATATTCGCATCCGCAATGAAATGGTGCCGGGCGTGGAAGGGGGCATGACCCGCTTTATCCCGGGTAATGAGCAGATGGCGATTTATGATGCCGCTATGCGCTATCAGCAGCAGGGTACGCCACTGGCGGTGATTGCGGGTAAAGAGTACGGCTCCGGTTCCAGCCGCGACTGGGCAGCGAAAGGCCCGCGTTTGCAGGGCGTGCGCGTAGTCATTGCTGAGTCGTTCGAACGTATCCACCGCTCGAATCTGATTGGTATGGGTATTCTACCGCTGGAGTTCCCGCAGGGCGTAACCCGCAAGACGCTGAAGTTGACCGGGGATGAACTGATCGATGTCCACGACCTTAACCAGCTGCAGCCGGGAGGGAGCGTCAAAGTGACCTTAACCGGCGTGGATGGGGCTAAGGAAGTGCTGGAGATGCGCTGTCGTATTGATACCGGTAATGAGCTGACCTATTACCAGAATGACGGCATTCTGCACTATGTGATCAGGAATATGCTGGATTAGCGCAAGTAAGAAGAGAGAGCGGGCCAGGACAGGCCCGCTTTTTTTTGCACTTATTTAGATAACAAATGGCCCATTTTGGCGGCTTTGGTATCCAGATAGTGGGCATTTTTCGGGTTGCGCCCGACGATCAGCGGAACGCGCTCGACGATGTTGATCCCGGCTTCACTGAGGATCTCCACCTTGCGCGGATTGTTGGTCAACAGGCGAACTTCTTCCACGCCCAGCAGCTTAAACATATCGGCGCACGGGGTGAAGTCACGCTCATCAGCGGCAAAGCCGAGCTGGTGGTTAGCTTCAACCGTGTCGTAGCCTTTATCCTGTAGCGCATAAGCGCGGATCTTGTTCAGCAAGCCGATATTGCGGCCTTCCTGACGGTGGTAAAGCAGAATGCCGCGGCCAAGTTCGGCAATCTGCGCCATCGCGGCTTCCAGCTGGAAACCACAGTCACAGCGCAGGCTGAACAGGGCATCGCCAGTCAGGCATTCAGAATGAACGCGGGCCAGCACCGGTTTGTTATCAGATATATCGCCATAAACCAGGGCAACGTGGTCATGACCGGTTGCCAGTTCTTCAAAACCGACCATGAGGAAATCCCCCCATGGCGTGGGCAGATTGGCTTCTGCCACCCGTTTAAGCTGCATGTGACTCTCCAGAAACTTCAGGTAGTACGCTATCATCAGATAGCGCTTTGTCAGTCGCCTGACGCAAACAATCCCTCTATTTTGCCACAACACAGGCCGGGGCGGTTAACACGTTAGAGCGATTGTTGTAATACAGCACAAATATCATAAGTACACTCCTTATGTTATTATTTTTTAAGATAATCTTATTACATTGTTGTCAATCAGAGATGCGTAAAAGGAACAAGAATGGCTGATATCGTTAAACGCACCACCCTCGGCGCACTGCTGTTACTGATTATGCCCCTTGGCGTGATGCTATCTGGCTGGCAGTGGCAGCCGGGCGAAATGGGAATAGGCCATCTGGTTCTGTTTTGGTTCACCGAAACGGTCACCAGCCCCTGGGGCACGCTGACTAGCGCGGTTTTGTGCATTTGGTTTCTCTGGTGCCTGCGTTTCCGCCTTAAACCTGCCATATTTTTATTAGCGATAATCATTGGCGCGCTGCTGGCTGGTCAGTACACCAAAAGCGTGATTAAAGAGGGGGTGCAGGAGCCACGCCCTTATGTGCTGTGGCTGGAAAAGACTCACGGCATCAATGAACGGCAGTTCTATGAGCAGAAGCGTAAGCAGCGCAGTGAGATGGTGCAAAGTGCGCTGGCGAACGATCCCCAACTGCCCGAATGGCTGAAAAAGCACTGGGCGTTTGAAACCGGATTTGCGTTCCCCTCGGGTCACAGCATGTTCGCCGCCAGCTGGGCGCTGCTTGGCGTCGGGCTGCTATGGCCGCGCCGCCGCACCGTGACGATTGTTATCCTGATGGGGTGGGCGGTGACGGTGATGGGCAGCCGCCTGCTGCTCGGGATGCACTGGCCAATTGATCTCATCACCGCCACGCTGATTAGCTGGCTGTTTATCACTCTGGCAACCTGGCTGGCCCAGCGTTTCTGCGGCCCGCTCACCGTGCCGCCGCAGGAGCAGCAGGAAATAAGCGCGCGTGAAACCGAAGCGGATGGATTGTAAAGAGGGCATTTGACCCCATATCTTACTTTTCGCCGGCGCCGTGGCGAAGGAGAGTCAGGGCGCTGTTTAATGTTCTGCCGCGGTTTGCACTCATCAATGCAAGCATCAGGACGATTTTTTTGGCATAATTCATCTGCTTAACTCCGGCATATGGGACGAACTGTGAAATATTTGCTCATTTTTTTAGTGGTTCTGGCGATTTTCGTCATTTCGGTCACGCTTGGCACCCACAACAATCAGGTGGTGACCTTTAACTACCTGCTGGCACAGGGCGAATTCCGCATTTCAACGCTGCTGGCATCGCTGTTTGCGGTTGGTTTCCTGCTGGGCTGGGCGATTTGTGGGCTGTTCTGGCTGCGCGTACGGGTTTCGCTGGCGCATGCTCAGCGTAAACTCAAACGAATTCAGCAGCAGCTCAGTACGGCTGAAAGCAACGTGACCTCGTCACAGCATCCTGCCGTCAAGGAATAACACTTTATGTTAGAGCTGCTCTTTCTGTTACTTCCCATCGCCGCCGCTTATGGCTGGTACATGGGGCGCAGAAGCGTGCAACAGGATAAGCAACAGGAGGCCAGCCGCCTGTCACGTGATTATGTCACTGGGGTGAACTTCCTGCTTTCTAACCAGCAGGACAAGGCCGTTGACCTGTTCCTCGATATGCTAAAAGAGGACAGCGGCACGGTTGAAGCACACCTGACCCTCGGTAACCTTTTCCGTTCGCGTGGCGAAGTCGACCGCGCCATTCGCATCCACCAGGCACTGATGGAAAGTGCTTCTCTGACCTACGATCAGCGCCTGCTGGCGATTCAACAGTTGGGCCGTGACTATATGGCTGCCGGTTTTTACGACCGGGCGGAGCAGATGTTTGGTCAGCTGATCGATGAAACTGATTTTCGCGTGAGCGCACTGCAGCAGCTGCTGGTGATCCATCAGGCAACCAGCGACTGGCCTAATGCGATCGAGGTCGCTGAGCGGCTGGTGAAGTTGGGTAAGGATCGCCTGCGGATGGAAATCGCCCATTTCTACTGTGAGCTTGCGCTACAGGCAATGGGGAGTGATGACCTTGACCGTGCGATGAACCTGCTGAAAAAAGGGGACTCTGCCGACCGCAACAGCGCCCGCGTCTCGATCATGATGGGGCGCATTCATATGGCGAAAGGCGAGTATGCCAAAGCGGTAGCGCACCTGCAGCGTGTTATCGAGCAGGATAAAGAGCTGGTCAGCGAGACGCTGGAAATGCTCGAAAGCTGCTACCAACACCTGGAACAACCGCAGGCGTGGGCCGACTACCTGCGTCGCTGCGTCGAAGAGAATACCGGCGCGTCAGCCGAGCTTTACCTTGCTGGCATCCTCGATCGGGAAGAGGGCGCGGAAGCCGCGCAGACCTACATCACCCGTCAGCTTCAGCGCCATCCGACCATGCGGGTGTTCCATCGCCTGATGGACTTTAATTTGCAGGAGGCCGAAGATGGCCGCGCGAAAGAGAGCCTGATGGTCCTGCGTGAGATGGTGGGCGAACAGATCCGCACCAAGCCACGCTATCGCTGCCATAAATGCGGGTTTACCGCCCATGCGCTTTACTGGCACTGCCCATCCTGCCGCGCCTGGTCATCGGTCAAACCTATCCGCGGCCTCGACGGCCAATAACCTTCTGTTTTTATTAGCTATCACCCTTTTTATTGTAGGGGCTGACCTTCTTTTCCGGTCAGCCCGTAAAAAGATTCTAAGCCTTATTAGTTACAACATACTAACGCGTTTAGTTTAATAGCGGTTCCAGCCGCACCCGTACTCTCCTGTGCTTAACAGGGAAGGATAATTGTCAGCGTAAACTGTGAATTTCCCTGCGCTATAGGTAGAATGCTCCCCGTTTATCGTTTGCGCCGTGCGGTGCACCAATTAAAGAGGGTATATCCATGCTTTCACCTCAGGTTACCGGCTCACCGATTGTGGTCGCGTTAGATTATGCCGATCTCAATCGCGCAATGGCGTTTGTTGACCAGATTGAGCCCGGCAGCTGCCGCTTAAAAGTCGGCAAAGAGATGTTTACCCTGTTTGGTCCGCAGCTGGTGCGCGATCTCCAGCAGCGCGGGTTCGAGGTGTTTCTCGACCTCAAATTCCACGATATCCCCAACACTACCGCGCATGCCGTTGCCGCCGCAGCCGATCTCGGCGTATGGATGGTAAACGTGCATGCCAGCGGCGGGGCGCGGATGATGAACGCCGCGCGTGAAGCGCTGCTGCCAATGGGGAAAGATGCGCCGCTGCTGATTGCCGTAACCGTATTGACCAGCATGGATGCTGATGACCTGCGCGGCCTGGGCATTGAGCTGTCACCGGCAGAGCAGGCTGAGCGTCTGGCGCGCCTGACCCACCAGTGTGGTCTGGACGGCGTGGTCTGTTCGGCTCAGGAAGCCAGCCACTTCAAGCAGGCTATCGGACAGCAGTTCCGTCTGGTGACGCCTGGCATTCGCCCGGCAGGCAGCGATGCTGGCGATCAGCGCCGTATCATGACGCCCCAGCAGGCGGTGCAGGCTGGCGTCGACTATATGGTGATCGGTCGCCCGATTACCCAGTCCAGCGACCCGGCAGCAACGCTGCGTAACATTCTCAGCGAACTGCAGGGGGCATAATGGTCGATGATAACAGCCGCCTGGTTTACTCCACGGAGAGCGGGCGCATCGATGAGCCGAAAGCGGTGGTGCAGCGGCCAAAAGGCGACGGCATTGTGCGAATCCAGCGTCAGACCAGCGGCCGTAAGGGCAAAGGCGTCTGTCTGATCAGCGGAATTGACCTTGATGATGCGGAGCTGACAAAGCTGGCTGCCGAGCTGAAAAAGAGATGCGGCTGCGGCGGTGCGCTAAAGGATGGCATTATTGAGATCCAGGGGGATAAGCGCGATCTGTTGAAAACCCTGCTGGAAGGCAAAGGTTTTAAGGTCAAGCTGGCTGGCGGTTAATCGTTCGCTGCGCTGAAAAGAAAAGAAGGCCGCGATAAATCGCGGCCTTCTGCATGTAGATGTGCGTGCGGAGCCAATTTCTTATAGTTAGTCGACCTGATGGCCGATAATCCCACCAACGGCAGCGCCGCCTACGGTGCCGAGACCACTACCGTTGGTCAAAATTGACCCACCAATTGCACCGGCACCTGCACCGATGGCCGTATTACGATCGCGTTTCGACCAGTTTGAACAGGCGCTCAGGGAAAGAACTAACGTTGCTGCCAGTACGGCGGCGGTGATGCGTTTTGCATTGATTGACATTATGACTACTCCTTAGTTACAGCGTCAGAAATACCTCTCAAGTATAGAAGAGGGTTGGTACACAAGGCGCTTTTACGGGTGATTTATGTCACTGTTCAGGTAAATAGCGCTTAAAAATAGAACAATTTATTGTGCCATCCACCCGGCAGATGAAGATGAATCAGACCTTTAGGTCTCTAACTATCACCTGCGGCCAGAACAGATAAGCTAATTCTAGATATTGCTGAATATATTTACAGGTAAAAAATCTTAATTCCTACCAGACCTGGCTGTTATTGCTGCCGCAAATCGCAGTGAAAAGCCGGAATCTGCCACTTATCCAGCGAATGCTTCCATACCCGCTTTGCCTCCTGCCGCTGACAATAAGTCAGATATCAACACGGAGATAACAGCATGCTGGAACAACTAAAGCAGCAGGTACTCGAGGCAAATCTGGCGCTGCCGCGTTATGGTCTGGTGACCTTTACCTGGGGCAACGTGAGCGCGATTGACCGCACGCAGGGCTTAATGGTGATTAAGCCTTCCGGGGTGAGCTACGAGGCGATGCAGCGTGACGATATGGTGGTGGTTGATGTGGCCAGCGGCGAAGCGATCGAAGGGAGTAAGCGCCCGTCGTCAGATACTGACACCCACCGTGCCCTCTATCTTGCCTGGCCGCAGATTGGCGGTATCGTTCACACCCATTCGCGTCACGCCACTATCTGGGCGCAGGCGGGGAGAGATCTCCCCGCATGGGGGACGACTCACGCCGATGATTTTTACGGCGCCATCCCTTGTACGCGCCAGATGCGCGCCGAAGAGATCGCCGAGCGCTATGAGTGGCAAACCGGGCAGGTCATTATTGAAACGCTGCAGCAGCGCAATATCGATCCTCTGGCGATCCCTGCTGTGCTGGTCAACTCGCATGGCCCGTTTACCTGGGGGAACAGCGCTGAAGCTGCGGTACACAGCGCCGTAGTACTGGAAGAAGTCGCCTACATGGGGATCTTCAGCCAGCAACTTACGCCGGAGTTGCCTGCGGTACAGCAGGTATTACTGGATAAACACTACCTGCGAAAACATGGAAAAAACGCGTACTACGGACAAGAGTAGTTAGCCCGTATCTCCGCCCGGTTGCCACTCTCGGGCGGCATCAGCGTGGCTAAAATCCGGCTTATCAGTGGCGAAATATTTCACTATACGCTGCAGTTGTCACCCCATCATATCGTTTTATTTTTAATCAATTATTTAACGCTATTGCATACTTAACTCAATTTCATCTGGCGTTTATCTGTTAATTTACCTTAAAAATCAAACGCCCTTTTAGCAGGGTCACACTCTGGATTAGGCTGGAGCTGCGTTTAACGCATAACTAATCAGAGGATAATAATATGACCGTTGTAAATCAGACTACCTGCAGGCTCTTTAGCGAAGCTGGACAAATGACTCAGCTCTCCGCCTATTACGAAGAAGAGCGTCGGACGATGTGGATGATGCTTCGTGCACAGCCGCGACCGAGCTTCAATCATCAGCTGATTGAGGAGATTATGAACCTCAGCTACGCCGCACAACGATCCGGACTGAAGATCGATTTCTGGGTCACCGGTTCGCTGGTGCCGAGCATGTTCAATGCCGGTGGCGATCTGCGTTTCTTTGTCGAATCGATTAAAAACGGGCGTCGTGAAGCATTGCGATCGTATGCCCGCGCCTGCGTTGACTGCATTCATGCCGCCGCGCGCGGCTTTGATACCGGCGCCGTGACCATTGCAATGGTGGAAGGCAGTGCATTAGGCGGCGGGTTTGAAGCCGCCCTGGCGCATCACTTTATTCTGGCGCAAAACAGCGCGCGCATGGGCTTTCCGGAGATTGCCTTTAATCTGTTCCCGGGGATGGGAGGCTACTCTCTGGTGGCGCGCCGTTCGGGGATGAGGCTGGCGGAAGAGCTGATCTGCGAAGGGGAGTCGCACACCGCAGAGTGGTTCGAAACTCGCGGCCTGGTTGATAAACTGTTCCAGCCGGGAGAGGGTTACCGCTGCACGCGTACCTTCATTGATACCCTGCAGCCGAAGCTAAACGGCGTGAGAGCGATGCTGAAAGCGCGTCAGCGCGTGCTGCAACTCACTCGGGCTGAACTGATGGATATCACCGAAGACTGGGTGGATTTCGCCTTCACGATTGAGCCGAAAGATATTGCCTACATGGAGCGACTGGTCCAGCTACAAAACCGCCACAGCGCACAGCTGCTGAAAGCGGGCTAACTGTTAACCCCCCTCAGGATGTGATCCCGGCATGATGCTGCGTGAGCCAGTGCTCGAGCTGTTCAGCGGGCATTGGCTTTGCGTACAGATAACCCTGACGAATATCAACGCCGTTCGCCATGACAAAGCGCGCTTCCTCTTCGGTTTCGATACCTTCCGCAATCACCTGTAAATTCAGCGCTTTCGCCACGGCGACGATCGCCCGCACCAGCGACTGCGACACTTCCTGATGATTCACCCCGCGCACAAAACTCTGGTCAAGTTTGATAGCATCGATAGGCACCCGCGCCAGCTGAGACAGCGAGGAGTAGCCGGTACCGAAGTCATCCAGATGTACCGCCGCCCCCAGCGCCTGAAATTGCCCCATCAGCGCCAGCGCCAGCTGCTCATTTTCAATCAGGCAGCTCTCGGTCAGTTCAATATCAATCGGGCTGCTGTCCAGCCCGGCCTCATCGAGTGCCAGTTTTAAATCGGTATAAATACTCTGGTCAATCAGCTGCCGGGCGGAGACGTTAACCGCCACGCGCAGATTGATCCCCTGCTTGCGCCAGTTGAGCACCTGCTGCAGCGCGCTCAGCATCACCCAGCGCCCCAGAGGGATAATCAGGCCAGACTCTTCGGCATAAGAGATAAAGCTGTCAGGGCGCACCAGCCCGCGCTCTGGCGACAGCCAGCGCACCAGAGCCTCAACGCTGGTCACGCCGCCATCCGCATCAATCTTCGGCTGATAGTGCAGCACCAGCTGGTGTTGCTCCAGCGCTTTACGCAGATTGGTATCCAGCCACAAATACTCAAATACCCGCTGGTTCATCTCAGCGCAGAACAGGCAAAACTTACCGCGGCCATTCTCTTTGGCGGTGTACATTGCGGTATCGGCATTGCGGATCAGGCTTTCACGATCCTCACCATGCTGAGGGGCGAGGGCGATACCAATGGAGCAGCCGGTATAAACTTCGATCAGGCCGATACGGAAAGGCTGCTTCAGGCGTTCAAGGATCCGCGATGACATCGCTTCTAACACGGCCTGGCTGGTGTTCTCCGCCAGCACGATAAACTCATCACCGCCGAGGCGCGCCAGCGTCTGGTCCTTGTCCAGGCAGCTGAGAATAGCCAGTGAAACCGCCTGCAGCAGCTGATCGCCAAACATATGCCCGTAGGCATCGTTCACTTTTTTAAAGTTATCGAGGTCAAGATAGACCACACCAATCTGCTCACTGGTGCGTTTTTCCAGCGCTTCGGTAATTTCATGATTGATGGCGTTGCGGTTAGGCAGTCCGGTGATGTTATCGGTGTTGGCCAGCACGCGCAGGCGCTCCTGCGCGCGGCGCTCTTCGGTAATATCGGTGCCGGAACAGATCAGGAAGATTTCATTTTTGCCGCTGCCGCTGTGCACGAATTTGTTGCGGAACAGAAACAGCCGCTGGCCCTTTTTGGTTTTGATCCAGCGCTCAACCTCATACGAACTGCCTTCGCGGAAAAAGCTGCTGATATTGCGTCGCGAGGCCGCCGCTTCCTGGCGCGACATAAACAGCTGGAAGACGTTGCGGCCGATAACTTCCTGCTCTTTCAGGCCGGTGTACTCTTCGCACAGGCGATTAAAACGCTGGATATGGCCCTGCTGATCGACAATCACAATCACCGAGTTAGCCTCGGAAACCACCTGTTCAGCAAAGGAGAGGCCCAGTACCAGATCGCGCGCCACTGAGGAAGTATCGCCCCAGGCTGAAGCCGTACCGGCCCACGCCACCTGGGAGACTTTCCTGCCAACAAGATGCATCGACAGGGAGTTACCGTACAGGGTAATCGTCAGATTAACGCTGGAGGTGATCACCGTCATCGCGCGGATCATATTAGCCTGAGGCGTGGTCAGAGGAACGGCGATATTGGTTTCACCGTCTTCATCTTCAGCAAATTGAATCGCATCACTATCAGCAGATAAACGCCAATGAGGGCTGCTGGTACCAAAGTACGCATACAACAGCGTCTGGCCCTGTTCATCGGTCATTTTTTGTCTCCCTCAGTGCTTCTTTACAGATGGTATCTTCTTATTTTAGCAACAGTATTCGGCAAACAAGAGAATCACAACACATAAGGGAATTATTTTTTCAAAGCGCTAAATAAGTTTCGTCTAAAAGCCAGGGAAACGGACGATCATCCAGCGGTTGGCAGAGGGATGAGAGGCATTACCAGAACAAGGTTAAAGCAATGGCTGCCGCCCAGCAGACTGAAGAGAAACTTAACAGAGTAATCCAGCTAAACGAACGCAGCATGCCAGCATCTTCAATTGAGTTAATCATGTTTTTCATCGTAGTCTCGTTGATATTGTCGGCGGAGGAGTTCCTGTCCCGAATCTGAGGCTAGTTTGGCAGATGGCGGGTGAAGACAATATCGGACGCGACTGACGGTTCTGTAGGGTAAATGACTTTTATTTGTAGGAAAGATACTACAGGGGGGTGGGGGTGAGGAAAAAGAGGGCGGGATAACCTGAGTTATCCCGCCGCTTTCACGGTCAGGCGACCGGACGAGCCACGATGCTGCGGGTTTCCATGCGCACTTCGGCGATGGTCACCTCAATCAGGTCGGTGACGCGATAGACCACCTCACCTTTGATCTGCACCGTGCCGTTTTCATTGCTCAGCACCAGCTCATCGCGTACCGCATGAATAAACGGTGCCGGGATAAAGGCGACAGCGCCGTTATCCTGCAGACGAACACGCATGCCCCCGCGCGAGACGTCGATAACCTCGGCGCTAAAGCGCCGATCGGTGCCGACCGCTTTCTCAAGGAATCGCGAGTAGAGCCAGTCACCGACATCGCGCTCCGCCATGCGGTTTTGACGGCGGCGCTCGGCCATTTTCACCGTCAGCTCATCGGCAGGGCGCTCAGCGGCTTCACCTTTGATCATCGCTTTCAGCAGGCGGTGGTTAACCATGTCGCCGTACTTACGAATAGGGGAAGTCCAGGTGGCGTACGCCTCAAGGCCAAGACCGAAGTGCGGGCCAGGAGTGATGCTCACCTCAGCAAAAGACTGGAAGCGGCGAATGCGGCTGTCAAGGAACTGGGTGGGTAGCGCATCCAGCTCACGGCGCAGGTTACGGAAACCGTCCAGCGTGGCAATCGCCAGCGGATCGGCGGTGACGCCGTGGTTGGCCAGCACGCCAGCAGCCAGCTCCGCGTTAGCTGCATCAAAGCCGAGGTGCACGTTATACACGCCAAAGCCCAGCTTATCGCGCAGCACGGTGGCAGCGCAGATATTGGCAAGGATCATCGACTCTTCCACGATGCGGTTAGCAATGCGGCGGTGTTCGGCGACGATATCCAGCACTTCGCCTTTCTCACCCAGCAGGAAGCGGAAATCAGGGCGATCTTTAAACACCAGCGCATGCGCCTGGCGCCACGCGCTGCGTGCCAGGCACAAGCGGTGCAGCAGGCGGATCTGCTCAGCAATCGCTTCGCTTTCCGGCTGCCATTCGCCGCTATTTTCCAGCCAGTCAGACACGTTGTCGTAAACCAGCTTGGATTTTGACTCAATCCAGGCGGCGAAGAAGTGGATATCCTCACCCAGCGTGCCATCCGCAGCCACGGTCACGCGGCAGGCCAGCACCGGACGGCGCTCACCGGCACGCAGTGAACAGGTGTCATCAGACAGCTGGCGCGGCAGCATCGGGATATTAAAGCCCGGCAGATAGTTAGTGAATGAGCGTTCAGCGGCGACCGCATCCAGCTTGCTGCCCACTGGCACGTAAGCCGTCGGGTCAGCGATGGCGATAGTCAGATTCAGCGCGCCGTCGGCGGCCTCTTCCACATAGAGCGCATCATCCATATCTTCGGTGCTGGCGCTGTCGATGGTGACGAAGTTCAGAGCAGTGAGGTCTTCACGCTCCAGCCCTTCATCCAGCATCTCTTCAGGCGCAGCCACGTCCGGGGCTTCACGCTCCAGATTGTGGCGCGACAGCGTCACCCACCACGGAGCCAGATGGTCATCCGCAGTGGTAATAAATTCGGTCAGTTCAGCATAGAAGGTGCGGTCGCCCTTCAGCGGATGGCGGCGCATCTCTGCCACCGCCCAGTCTCCGGCCTGAAAGTCATGCTTCACACTGCGCTCTGCACGGCACTGGATCGCATCTTTCAGCAGGGGATGGTCGGGAACGATCGACAGGCGGTCGTCTTTTCTCTGTACCCGGCCTACAAAACGCGTCAGGAAAGGTTCAATCAGCGTTTCAGGATCGGCAACTTCGCGATCTTTGTCGGTCTGAATCACTGCGCTCACGCGGTCACCGTGCATCACTTTTTTCATGAACGGTGGCGGAATAAAGTAGCTTTTCTGCGGGTCGACTTCCAGGAAGCCAAAACCTTTTTCCGTGCCTTTTACCACACCCTCAACACGCGGTGTCTGGGAGTGGAGTTTCTCTTTAAGCTGCGCGAGCAGCGGGTTATCCTGGAACATAATTTCAACGTTTTCGTGGCCTAAGAGCGGCAGACAGTTTTACGCGATTAACCGCGCTACGGCAAGAAAAAACCCCGTTTCCGGGGGCTGTAGGGGTCGACCCTTTTTTCCGGTCGACCCGTTATGTCCCCGTACTGTTAAGCACGCATCAGGCAATGCGCAGGCCCGGCGTCACCGGTGAGAGGGTAATTTTTACCGGCACGGACTTGGAGGTCGGGGTACCGCTGCCGTCACCAAAACTGGAAAGCGGAACCAGCGGGTTAGTTTCCGGATAATAGGCCGCGAGATTACCGCGTGGGATGGCGTAAGGCACCAGCTTGAAGCCGCTCACTTTGCGGGTAATTCCATCGTTCCACAGGGTTTCAATATCCACGTTGTCGCCGGCGGCGTAGCCCATGCTTTCCATATCCTGCGGATTGATGAACAGCACCTCGCGCTGGCCATATACGCCACGGTAACGGTCATCAAGGCCGTAAATGGTGGTGTTGTACTGATCGTGAGAACGCAGGGTCTGCAGCGTAAACGGCACTTCCTCATCCAGCTGCGGGAACAGCGAGGTGGGCAGGGCAGCGGCGCTGAACTGGGCTTTCTCATTCAGGGTATTAAAGCGCAGCTCGGCGGCGGCATTACCCAGGTAGAAACCGCCTTTCAGATCGCATTTGGCGTTGAAATCGCTAAAGCCCGGAATCGTCGCGGCTATGTGGTCACGGATTTTGTTGTAGTCACCGGCAAGCGATAACCAGTCGACTTTGTCACTGCCCAGCACGGCATTGGCTATCCCCGCGACAATCCAGGTTTCTGAGCGCTGGGTATCGGCGAGAGGTTTGCCGACGCCCTCAGAGGCATGCACCATGCTGAAAGAGTCTTCGACGGTAATAAACTGCGCACCGCTGGCCTGCAAGTCCTGCTCGGTACGGCCAAGCGTTGGCAGGATCAGCGCATCGATTGCGCCCGGGCAGAGGTGGCTGCGGTTAAGCTTGGTGCTGATTTGCACGGTCAGGCCGCAGCGTCTCAGCGCTTCTTCGGTGCGAGGGCTGTCCGGGGCGGCTGCCGCGAGATTGCCACCTAGGGCGATCAGCACTTTAATCTCATCGCGCAGCATCGCTTCCAGGGCTTCAACGGTGTTATGGCCGATTTCACGCGGCGGCTCAAAGCCGAAATGCTGACCCAGGCTGTCGAGAAACGCTTTAGACGGTTTCTCATCAATGCCCATAGTGCGGTTGCCCTGCACGTTACTGTGGCCGCGCACCGGGCAAAGTCCGGCACCTTTTTTACCCAGTTGACCAAACAGCAGCTGCAGGTTGACGATTTCACGCACGGTATCCACCGAGTGCTTGTGCTGGGTAATGCCCATCGCCCAGGTACAGATCACCCGCTCGGAGTGTTGATAGATGGCGGCGGCTTCGCGAATTTGCTGTTCACTCAGGCCGGACTGGCTGACAATGTGTGACCATTCGGTGGCGTCGACTTCGGCCAGGTAAGCCTCCATCCCTTCAGTTTTGGCATTGATAAACACTTCATCAAACAGGCCCTTTTCACCCTGCGCCACTCGCGCACGATGGTTTTCTGCCAGCACTTTCACCATGCCGCGCACCGCCGCCATATCCCCGCCAAGATTCGGCTGATAATAGGTCGAGCTGATTTTACCGGCCATGCTGGTCACCACTTCCAGCGGTTTCTGCGGGTCGGCAAAACGCTCCAGCCCGCGCTCGCGCAGGGTATTGAACGTGACGATTTTCGCCCCGCGATCGGCGGCGTGGCGCAGGCTGTGCAGCATACGCGGATGGTTGGTGCCGGGGTTTTGACCGAACACGAAAATCGCATCAGCATGGTCAAAATCGTCCAGGCGGATGGTGCCTTTGCCGACGCCGATGCTGCGTTTCAGACCGGTGCCGCTGGCTTCGTGGCACATGTTAGAGCAGTCGGGGAAGTTATTGCTGCCGTTCATGCGGCCAAACAGCTGATACAGCCAGGAGGCTTCATTACTGGCGCGCCCGGAGGTGTACAGCTCCATCTGGTCAGGATTGTCCATCGCCTTGATATGGGAAGCGATAAGCTGGAAGGCATCGTCCCAGCTAATGGGCTCGTAGCGGTCGGTGGCGCGGTTATAGCGCAGCGGTTCGGTCAGGCGCCCCTGATATTCGAGGAAGTAATCGCTCTGCTGATACAGTGCCGAGACGCTGTGCTGTGCAAAGAAATCGGCACCGATGTTGCGGCGGGTGGCTTCCCAGGTCACCGCTTTCGCACCGTTCTCGCAGAAGCTGAAGGTACTTTTATTATCATCACCCCACGCACAGCCCGGGCAGTCAAAGCCTTTCGCTTTGTTCATGCGCATCAGATTGCGCAGATTTTTGATCACTTGCTTGCTGTCAAAAACGAAGCGGGTCGTGGCTTCCAGTGAACCCCAACCGCCCGCAGCGGCCTGGTAAGGTTTAATTGCTTCTTTAAATTTCATTATCTCGCAGGCTTATGTTGAATAATTGTTATGAGTATATGTCTTCTTTATGGCAATTCTGCGAGTGGCAGGGGAATTTGTCTAATTGATTGAGGAAATGGTGCGATAGGCGCTGTTTATCATGCCAGGCGCAGAAGTGTGACTGCGCTCAAGAATTAACCGTTAAAAACGCTGCTGAAGACGATCTTAATCAAGCACGCGACTAATACTTAGCTCTTTGCAGTCAGAGCGGGAGAGGTCAGATGAAAGAGTTTGCCAGCAAGATCCACGCCTTCGGCAAAGCGCTGATGATGCCGATTTCGGTGATTGCCGCCGCCGGCATTTTCCTTGGTGTGGCGGCGGCGTTGCAAAATCCGGCGATTACCGGGGAGGCCTTCGCCCGCATGCAGACGCCCCAGCTGATCATTGGCTTTATCCGTAAGGTCGCCGGGGCGCTGTTTGCTAACCTGCCGCTGTTCTTTGCCGTTGCCAGCGCCATTGGCCTGGCAAAAGCGGAGAAACCGACGGCCGCCTTTGCCGCGGTGATCGGTTTCATCGCTATGCACGTGGGCGTGAGCGCCACGCTAGCCGCCAAGGGTCTGACCGCTGCCACCACCACACCCGCCGCGCTCCAGCAGCAGGGCATGGACCAGACAACAGCGATGATGACCTCGGCGGAATATATCCCGATGCTCGGTATCTTTACCTACAACATGAGCGTGCTGGGCGGGGTGATTGCCGGGCTGCTGACGGTGGCGATCCATAACCGCTGCTACACCACTCAGCTGCCGACCGCTATCAGCTTTTTCGGCGGGCGGCGCTTTGTGCCGATTGTCACCGTGCTGGTGCTGCCGCTGGTGGGCGTGCTGCTGGCGTTAATCTGGCCGACGATTGGCGCAGGTATTGCCTGGGTCGGGGAGCTGATTGGCAAAAGCGGCCAGTACGGCGCCTTGCTCTACGGTACCAGTGAACGCCTGCTGATCCCAACCGGGTTACATCACATCCTCAATGAAACCGTGCGCTTTACGCCGATTGGTGGTATTGCCACGGTAGACGGGCAGACGATTGTCGGCGCGCTGAACATCTTTAACACCTCACTGACGCATCCCGGCTCGGTGGCGGATGCCACGGTGCAGGAGGCCACGCGTTTCCTCGCCCAGGGTAAAATCCCGGTGATGATGTTTGGCCTGCCCGCCGCCGCGCTGGCGATGTATCACTGTGCGCGACCGGAACATAAACAGCGGGTGAAGGCGCTGGTAATGGCCGGGGCGCTCACCTCGTTTACCACCGGGATCACCGAGCCGCTGGAGTTCTGCTTTATCTTTGTCTCGCCGGTGCTCTACATCCTGCACGCCCTGCTGAGCGGGCTGTCGTTTATGCTGATGTCGCTGATGCACCTGATGATTGGCAACATTCAGGGCGGTGCAATTGACCTGGTGGTGTTCGGCATTCTGGGCGGCAGCAAAACGGCCTGGTGGTGGAGCGTGGTGCTCGGGCTAATCTACGTGCCGATCTACTATTACGGCTTTAAATTCATCATCCTGCGTATGCGGGTGGAAACCCCGGGGCGAGAATCCGGGCAGGAACCGCAGCAGGAGACCGTTGCCGCCGACGAGCGCACCCGCGTGATTATCAGCGGGCTGGGCGGAAAGGCCAATATAGAGGACGTCGATTGCTGCTTCACCCGTCTGCGCGTGCGCGTTAAGCAGATGAACGAGGTAGTGGACCAGACGCTGATGAGCACCGGTGCCAATGGCGTAAACCGCGTCAGCGATCGTGATGTGCAGGTGATTTACGGGCCGCAGGTAGAGAAAATAGCCAGCGAGGTGAAAAGTGCGCTGGGCGTGGCATGAAGTCGCGTTTCTGGCTCTCAGGCTGTTACTATTAGCAAAAATTTACCAATAAAATAACCATTATGGATATCAAGCAGCTCATCTACCTGTGCAACCTCGAGCGCGAGCGCCACTTTGGCCGTGCCGCAGAAGCCAGCTTTGTCAGTCAGCCCACGCTTTCGATGCGCCTGAAAAATCTGGAAATTGAGCTGGGGCTGTCGCTGATTAACCGCAGCAATAACTTCGACGGCTTCACCCCGGAAGGGGAGCGTGTGCTCTCGTGGGCGCGGGAGATCGTCTCGGTCTATCAGGGCTTAAAGCTGGAAGTTGAGTCGCTGAAGCACGGGGTTAACGGCACGCTACGCATCGGCGTGGTGCCCCAGTGCAGCATCTCGCTGCCGGTGATGCTGAAGGCGATTAGCGAGCGCTATCCGCAGCTGGATTACCGCGTGGCGGTGCTGAGCGCCGATCAGCTGCTGGAAGCGCTGAATAGCCATACGGTGGATGTCGGCATTGGCTTCTTTGAGCTGTCGACGCTGCGTGAACTGCATTTTCAGGCAGAAACGCTGGTGGATAATGGCGTGGAGCTGCTGTTTCATCCGCAGCATTTTCCGCAGTTGAACGGCACAGAGCCGCTGACGCTGCCAGAGATCGCCGCGCTGCCGCTCTGTCTGGCCGATCAAACCCGCTATTTTCGCCGCTATGTTGACGGGCATTTTCGCGAAGCCGGGCTGGAGCTGCGCGTGGTGCTGGAGACCACCTCGGTATTTCAGCTGCTGCAGGGCGCGCAGGTGGGCCTGGGCTGCCTGATTTCTCCCGTCGGGCATCTGATCGCGGGGATGAGCGGTGAGCTGAGCCGCCGCGCGGTGGCGATGCCGCCGATGTCACGCCAGGCTGCGGTGGTGATCGCCGAGCCTGGTCGCGCCACTCCGCTGGCACAGCATTTCTTCGATGAAGTACGGCGCTGGCTGATGGGCTGAGCTAACGCGCTGCCGTGCTGCCGAGGCCCTGCATCAGGCGGTTGCCCCAGCTGGCGTTAGCCACGCTAAGGATTATCGCAAACACTTGCGCGGTACTCAGCCCGGCCTCTTTCAGCGGTTGCACGTGCGCCGCGTTAACCCGCTCGGGCGAGCGCGTTAGCTGGGCTGCCAGCTGGATCACCGCCTGCTGCTGCCGGTCAGCCAGCGCCAGCGCTTGATCGACACTCGCCTGCAGTGCATCACGCAATTCGCCCAGCGCTAAGCGGCCAAAGCAGGCAGCACTGCCGTTAATCCTTGCGGTCACTGCCGCCGCCAGCGTGGCCTGCGGCGAATGACGGATTTCAGACAGTGCCTGCAGCAGGCTCGCCCAGCCGTACAGGGTTTTGCCGTCGTGCGCGAACAGCCAGGCACCGGCTTCCAGCTCGGCTATCGGCTGACAGAAAGTCAGGGCCTCTAACTGATCGGTTGCGGCGTAACGCATTTCGAGCGGCGGCAGGCTGGGCTGCCACTCTGCCGCGGTGCTGAACAGCTCGGGTTCCGCGTCTGCGGGCACCGTTACGCCCGGCATCCAGCGCACGGGCAGCGCCAGCAGGGCATGAATTCCAGCCACCACGCGGGCCTGGTAGCTGACAAAGCCAATAATCTGGCTGAGCGTGACAATATCCGACGCACTGAGCCCCACATCATCCAGATGCTGTACGGCAGCGGCGTCAATCAGCGTTGGCTGGCTGGCAAGCTGGCGGGCATACTCGGTGATTTGCGTCAGGCGGCGATTGCTCTCACGCGATGAATCCGGCCCAGGCAGCGGGTTAAGCCGCGCCGCATAGTGATTACACAGGCGCTGAACGCCGGTAACCTGCGCCACCGTCAGCGCGCTGCTCAGTCGGTCATACAGCGTAAGCGTGTGGGTCAGGGTGGTGGTTAATTCGTTGGGGAACAGGATCTGATAGAGATCGCGGGAGGCCAGCAGTGCGGGCTGCACCTGCTGCAAAGTGGGGATCAGGTCGCCCTCGACCTGCTGCGCCAGACCAAGCAGGAAACGGTCTTCAATAGTGGCAGCTTCGGGCACCAGCGGCGCGCGCTGCGCGGGCAGGCTGGTCTGGGTTTCATGATACCAGTGGTTGTTGCCGGTAAAGCGGCGCTGTTCCATGATCATTCCTTTTCAATTACGGCACGGGTATCCTGGCGTAAGCGCTAAAGCGAAAGAAATAATGTTCGGTGCTATCAAATAGCTGGATGGCATAAGCGGTGCCGTCGTAGGGGCGAGGCATGCCTCACCCTGGTCAGGCAGATGCCGGGTCAGGCAGTGCCGTCGTAGGGGCGAGGCATGCCTCACCCTGGTCAGGCAGTTGCCGGGTCAGGCATGCCTGACCCCTACGGGGTGGGGGTTAGCGGTCTTTACGCCACGCGTCGGCGGTCAGCGCTTCACCGAAGTGGCTGGAGATCAGGCGTTTGGTAAGATCGTGCAGCGGGCAGGCCAGCACGTCGGCGGTGCTGCCGCGCTCCACCACTTCGCCCTGATGCATCACCAGCAGCTTGTCGCTGATATGTTTCATCATACCCAGATGCTGCGTGACGTAGATATAGGCAATACCGTGCTTGTCCTGCAGCTCCAGCATCAGATTGATCAGCTGCGAGCGCATCGACATATCCAGCGCAGCCAGCGCTTCATCCGCCACAATCACCTTCGGCTGTAAAATCAGCGCGCGCGCCAGGCCGATGCGCTGCTTCTGACCCGGGGCCAGCATGTGCGGATAGTAGGAAGCGTGGTCGCGCAGCAGCCCGACCTGGCGCAGCGTGGCGATAATACGTTTCTCGCGCTCATCTGCATTCAGCTCGGTGTTGAGGCGTAGCGGGAAATCGAGGATCTGGCTGATGCGCTGGCGCGGATTCAGGGAGGTCGACGGATCCTGGAATATCATACGAATGCGCTGACTGCGATAGCCGTAATCGCCATACTCCAGCGGACGATCGTCAATCACTATTTCGCCGGATGAGGGGGCAATCATCCCGCTCAGCATTTTCGCCAGCGTCGATTTGCCCGAGCCGTTTTCACCGATAATCGCCAGCGTCTGGCGCTCGCGCAGGGTGAAGCTGACATCCTTCACCGCCTCAACATGCTGGCGGCGGAACAGCCCGGTGCGGTAGCGATAGGTTTTACTCAGGTTGCGCACTTCCAGCAGCGTTTCAACCATTACTGACTCTCCATATTCAGCGGGAAGTGGCAGGCAAACATATGACTCTTCGACCCGGTTAAGCGCGGGGTCTCAATACAGGTTTTCTGAGCATAAGGGCAGCGTGGGCCCAGGCGACAGCCAATCGGCAGGTGTTCAAGCGAGGGGATAGCACCCGGCAGCGTATTGAGGCGGCTTTTATGCGGCAGCGAACGGCCAAAGTCCGGCATTGCGCGGATCAGCGCCTGAGTATAAGGGTGATGCGGAGCAGCGATCAGCTCTTCGCTGAGCGCGGTTTCCACCGTCTGCCCGCAGTACATCACGTTAATTTTATCCGCCCACTGGCTCAGCATCTGCAGATCGTGGCTGATCAGCAGAATCGTGGTGTTGTTGTTTTGGTTGAGCCGGGAGAGCAGGCGGAAAATCTGCGCCTGGGTAGTCGGTTCCATGGCGTTGGTTGGCTCATCGGCAATCAGCAGGCGCGGCTGATTCGCCAGGGCAATAGCGATCATCACCTTCTGGCACTCGCCGTCGGTCAGCTCATACGGGAAGCTGCTCATAATATCTTTATGATCTTTGATGCCAACGCGGTGCAGCAGCTCAATGGCGCGGCGATGACGCCAGCCAAAGCGCTGATACCAGCGGCCTTTCCACGTCCAGCCGGGGATCGCCTGCTTGATCTGGGTGCCGATACTTTCCGACGGGTCGAGGCACGACTGCGGCTCCTGGAAAATCATCGACACGTTATGACCGACAATTTTACGCCGTTCACGCGGCGTCAGGTGCAGCAGGTCGATGTCGTTAAAGCGCATGCGGTCAGCGGTGATGCGCCAGTTATCCTTGGTGACACCGCAGATCGCCTTGGCGATCAGGCTCTTGCCCGAACCGGATTCTCCCACCAGCCCGCGCACTTCGCCTTCGCTCAGCGTGATGCTGACCCGGTCGACCGCTTTTACCGGCCCTTCGGCGGTCATAAATTCTATCGTCAGGTTACGAATATCGAGCAGCGGCATTATTCAACTCCCGCAACGATGGCCCGGCGTGCGCCGTCACCCAACAGGTTAACAATCAGTACACTAAGCATAATCGCTGCGCCCGGTAACATCACGGTCCAGGGAGCAACATAAATCAGCTCCAGCGAATCACCCAGCATCGCGCCCCACTCCGGGGAAGGGAGCTGCGCGCCGAGATCGAGGAAGCCGAGTGCGGCAATATCGAGGATCGCCATCGACAGCGCGCGGGTAAATTCGGTCACCAGCAGCGCCAGAATGTTAGGCAAAATGGCATACCAGAGAATATCCAGGCTGCTGGCACCGTCCAGACGTGCGGCCACCACGTACTCTTTTTCCAGCTCATCATGCACCGCGCTGTAAATGGCGCGCACCAGGCGCGGCAGAATGGCCAGGAACACCGCCAGCATCGCATGTTCCAGCCGTGGCCCCATAAAGGCCACCACGATGATAGCCAGCAGCAGAGAGGGGATCGACAGCAGCGTGTCGAGCACGTGATTCATCACCGCCGAGCGCAGGCCGTGCGTCAGGCCGGCAAAAACGCCCAGCACCATCGCACACAGCGCCGCCGCCAGCGTGACCACAATTGCGGAGCCGACGGTCGGCGCCGCGCCGCTCAGCAGGCGACTGAGCAGATCGCGCCCCAGATCGTCAGTGCCGAGGAAGAACGAAACATCGCCATAGCGTGACCACGAAGGCGGCAGCAGCTGGAAGCCGAGAAACTGCTGGTCGAGGCCGTAAGGCGCCATCAGCCCGCCAAAAATGCACAGCAGCAGCAGCGCGATAAAGCCATAGAACCCGATCATCGCCGTGGTATCGCGATAGAACAGCCCCCACGTGTGGCGCAGCGGGCTGGGCGGCCGCTTCTCGGAGTAGATATTATCTGAGGGCATACCATTCCTTATGCTTCAGCGGATTTGTCATGGCACCCAGAATATCGGAGAGCACGTTCACGGCGATCACCAGAGCGCCAACCACCATCACGCCGGCGGAAATCGCGGCATAATCCTGCTGGCGTATGGCGTTAATCAGCCAGCGGCCGAGGCCTGGCCAGCTGAACACCACTTCAGTAATCATCGCCAGCGTCAGCATGGTGGAGAATTGCAGGCCAAGACGCGGGATCACCGGCGGCAGGGCGTTATGCAGCACGTGACGGCGAATCACGGTGAAGCGCGACAGCCCGCGCGTGGCGGCGGCTTTCACATAGTTCTGCTCCATCACATCGCGGGTGCTGATGCGCAGCAGGCGGATCACTTCGGTGGTGGGGGCCACGGCCAGCGCGGTAACCGGCAGGATCATATGCTTGAGCGCGCTGATAATCATCTCATGGCGCCACGGCGAGTCCGTCAGCCAGGCATCAATCAGCGCGAACCCGGTGATGTGCTGCACCGGGTAGAGCAGGTCAAAGCGCCCGGACACCGGCAGCCAGCCGAGATTAAGCGAGAAAAACAGCGTCAGCAACAGCGCCAGCCAGAACACCGGCAGGGAAAAGCCGAGCAGGGCCACGGCGCTGATGGCTTTATCCTGCCATTTGTTACGCATCACCCCGGCGACAATACCCAGCGGAATACCGACCAGCAGTGCCAGGCTGAAGGCCATAAAGCACAGCTCCAGCGTGGCGGGGAACACTTCACGCAGCTGCAGATTAATCGACTGACCGTTAATACTGGACACCCCGAAATCCAGCTGCACGATGCCTCTGAGCCAGAACAGCAGCGCATCCCACAGCGATGCGCCCTGCAGCGGCGCGTGCGGCGTGAAATAGCTCAGGCTGAAGCCAACCAGCGTCAGCATAAACATCGTGACAATAAACAGCACCAGGCGGCGCAGCGTATAGATAATCACGGCGATTTCTCCTCACCACTTTCGCGGTGGACACCCGCAAAGGAAGCATTACCAAACGGGCTAAGCACCAGGCCTTTGATATCGTGGCGATAGGCCTGCAGGCGCAGCGAATAGGCCAGCGGCAGCACCGGCAGCTCCTGCGACAGCAGCGCCTGGGCGCGATCGTAATAGTCGATGCGGTTAGCAAGCTGCTGTGACAGCAGGGCCTTATGCAGCAGCTCATCAAACGCCGAGTTACACCAGTGGGCAAAGTTAGTCTGTGAGGCGATGGCCGCGCAGCTTAGCAGCGGGCGGAAAAAGCTGTCCGGATCGTTACTGTCGGTTGCCCAGCCGGTTAGCGTCAGGTCGTGGTTATTCTCCATCAGCCTGGCTTCCTGGAAGCGCCCCTCTACCTGCACGATGGTCACTTTAACGCCAACCTGCGCCAGATCGGCCTGAATCAGCTCGGCGGTTTTCAGCGGGCTGGGGTTCCAGGACTGTGAGGCAGAAGGCACCCACAGGTTGAGGTGCAGGTTCTCAATGCCCAGCGCCTTTAGCTCTTCACGGGCTTTCTGCGGATTATAGGGCGTGACGCGCGCATCGGTATCATAGGCCCATGAAGCGCGCGGCAGAATTGAGGCTGCGGTCTCGGCGGTGCCGTAATAAATCGACTCCATCAGGCGTTCATTGTTGATTGCCAGCGCCAGCGCCTGGCGCACCTGTGGACGATCGAGCGGCGCTTTGCGGGTATTAAACGCCAGATAGGCGATGTTCATGCCCGGGCGCAGCGTCAGGCGCAGGCGCGGGTCGTCACGCAGGATAGAGAGCTGGCTGGCGGCAGGGTAGGCCAGCACGTCGCACTCGCCGGTCAGCAGCTTGGACAAGCGCCCGGTGCCGCCCGCTGCCATATCGACCACCACCTGCGCCATGCGCGGCTGGCCTTTCCAGTAAGCGTCATTGCGCTGCAGGCGAATATACTGTCCGCTGCGGTAATCATTCAGCATAAACGGACCGGTGCCAACGGGCTCGCGATCGAGCTGCTCCTGGCGATCGATTTTGCTCAGCCGATCGGCATACTCGGCTGACAGCACCGGCGCGTAATGGGTGGCAAGGTGCCACAGGAAGGACGCATCCGGACTGTTGAGGCGGATTTCTACCGTATCCTTATCCAGCTTCTTCACGCTCTGCACCGCATCGGGAAATTGCAGGCTGTCAAAGTAGGGGTAGCTGCCGCCGTTGACGTTGTGCCACGGGTGCTTGCGGTTAAATACGCGCTCGAAGCTAAACACCACGTCATCGGCATTCATCGGGCGGCTGGGTTTGAACCAGGCGGTGTGCTGGAAGGCCACGTTGTGACGCAGGTGGAAGCGATAGGTGGCGCCGTTATCCAGCACTTCCCAGCTCTCTGCCAGCTCGGGGATCAGGCGATAGGTGTAGGGATCGACGTCAAGCAGGCGGTCATACAGCTGGGCGGCGAGGGTATCCACCACCAGCCCGCCGCTGGCCATCTGCGGGTTAAACGTATTCATCACGCCGTTAACGCAATACACGAAGCCGCTCTGGCGTATATCACCGGGCGTTGCGGACCAGGCCGGGGCGCTTAGCAGGCTCAGGCTCAGGAGCAGAGTGGAGATTAGTTTGCGCATAACTCTTCTGAAAATTCAGGCAATAAACACAGTGTACCGCACTCTCTGGCTGCACCCAAAGTTTGCTGCATAGTGGCGGGGCGATTCCGCTACATTAATAAGCACATTAACCAGAGGGTGTTGAAAATACGCACAAAGTTGTTATGGAAATGAGAAAGATTCTCAACAAAATGCTTTACAAGGAAGACTGAGAATGATTATTATTCCCCTGCGCTTCACCGGTGGCTCTGCCGCTGAAGAGCACGACATTGCTCACATTGCTTCCAGTATTTTTAGCCCACCCTGCGTGGGCTTTTTTTTGCCGTAAAACCAGGGTCGGGCATGCCCGACCCCTACGAGGGTGCGGCGCAACACCGTGGTGCGACGGCATGCCCGACCCCTGTGAGGGTGCGGCGCAATACCGTAGATGCGACGGCATGCCCGACCCCTGTGAGGGTGCAGCGCAACACCGTAGGGGCGATGGCATGCCTCGCCCGCCGTTAATTATGACGGATTCAAATCGTGTTTCTTCAGCATGGCGCGCAGCTGATGATAGGTCACGCCCAGCAGCCCGGCGGCGCGTTTCTGATTAAAGCGCGCCTCTGCAAGACTTTTCTCCAGCAGCGCCTTCTCCTGTTCGTGCTGCCAGCGGCGCAGATCCAGCGGCAGCGCGGGCAGTGCGTCTGCGGCGGGCTCCTCCAGCGGGATAGGCGCAGTGCGCTCGAACGGATTGATAATGATGTCATCCAGCGGCTCTTCAATGCTGGCGTGGCGATACACCGAGCGCTCTACCACGTTTTTCAGCTCGCGCACGTTGCCCGGCCAGCCGTAATCCAGCAGGCGCTGTTCAGCCGCCGGAGAAAAACCGGGAAACAGCGCCAGCCCCAGCTCGCGGCACATCTGAATGGCGAAGTGCTGCGCCATCACCAGAATATCGCTGCGCCTTTCGCGCAGCGGCGGAAGCTGCACCACATCAAACGCCAGGCGGTCAAGCAGGTCGGCGCGGAATCTCCCCTCCTGCGCCAGCTTCGGCAGGTCGTCATTGGTGGCGCACACCAGCCGCACGCTGACCTGCAGCGGCTGGCTGCCGCCGACGCGCTCCAGATGACCATACTCAATCACCCTCAGCAGCTTCTCCTGCACCAGCATCGGCGCGGTTGCCAGCTCGTCAAGAAACAGCGTCCCGCCGTCAGCGCGCTCAAAACGGCCAAGATGGCGCTTCTGCGCGCCGGTAAAAGCGCCGGCCTCGTGGCCGAACAGCTCCGAATCCAGCAGGTTTTCATTGAGCGCGGCGCAGTTGAGCGAAATAAACGGCCCCTGCCAGCGGTCGGATAAATAGTGCAGACGGCTGGCGATCAGCTCTTTGCCAGTGCCGCGTTCGCCAATGACCAGCACTGGCTTATTTAGCGGCGCGAGGCGGGAAACCTGCTCCAGCACTTCCAGAAAATTGTTTGATTCACCGAGCAGGGTATCAGGATTTTCGCTCATCATTAATTTCACCAGGTGTTAGTGATAAAAACCACTTTAGCCGCTGTGGCTGAGGGTGTAAAGCTGCTCAGTCCAGTAAAATCAGCAACATAAAAACTGGCACGCTATTTGAATAGTACTAACAGCGCAATATCATTTGTGCCGACAACTGACTGAAGAGGATTTCGATAATGGGTATTTTTTCTCGCTTCGCCGACATCGTGAACGCCAACATTAACTCGCTGCTGGAAAAAGCAGAAGATCCGCAGAAGCTGGTGCGCCTGATGATTCAGGAAATGGAAGATACGCTGGTTGAAGTGCGCTCCACTTCCGCCCGCGCGCTGGCTGAGAAAAAACAGCTGCTGCGCCGCATTGACCAGGCTGAAAGCCAGCAGGCGGAATGGCAGGAAAAAGCTGAACTGGCACTGCGCAAAGAGAAAGACGACCTGGCGCGCGCTGCGCTGATGGAAAAACAGAAGCTGACCGATCTGATTGCCACACTGCAGCAGGAAGCCACTCAGGTAGAAGAGAGCCTGGCGCGTATGAAAGGTGAGATTGGTGAGCTGGAAAGCAAACTGAGCGAAACCCGCGCCCGCCAGCAGGCATTGACCCTGCGTCATCAGGCCGCTTCCTCCTCACGCGATGTGCGCCGCCAGCTGGACAGCGGTAAAATTGATGAAGCGATGGCGCGCTTTGAATCGTTTGAGCGCCGCATCGATCATATGGAAGCCGAGGCCGAGAGCCACAGCTTCGGCAAGAAGAAAACGCTCGATCAGCAGTTTGCCGATCTGCAGGCCGACGATGAAATCAGCGAGCAGCTGGCCGCGCTGAAAGCAAAAATGAACCGCAGCGAATAATGTAACGGGCCACGAAAGTGGCCGGATAACCTATGCTTAACCCGCAAGGAGAGTGAATGAGCGCGTTATTTTTAGCCATCCCCCTGACGATCTTCGTGCTGTTCGTGGCACCGATCTGGCTCTGGCTGCACTACAGTAATCGTCGCAGCGGCAGCGCTGAGCTGTCGCAAAATGAACTGCAGCATCTGCAGCAGCTGACCCAGGACGCACGCAAAATGCGCGAGCGCATTCAGTCGCTGGAAGCTATTCTCGACGCTGAGCATCCGAACTGGAGGCAGCCATGAGTAAGAACAAACTGTATCGCATTCCGCAGCAGGGCAAGCTGAAAGGCGTCTGTGCCGGGATTGCCGACTACCTCGGTATTCCGGTGCTGCTGGTACGCGTGATTGTGGTGCTGTCGATGTTCTGCGGGCTGTTTATCTTTACCCTGATTGCCTACTTCGCGCTGGCGGCGGTGCTCGACGAAATGCCGCTCAGCGTGCAGGGGCAGGATAAACCGCTGAGCGCCCATCAGCTGCTCGATGAGCTGAGTGCAGAACTGAATGGCGGAGAGCAGCAGCTACGTGAGGTTGAACGCTACGTGACTTCTGAAACCTTCAGCGTGCGCAGCCGCTTCCGTCAGCTGTAATACTAATACCGGTCTTCAGCGGAGAAATACGATGCGCCAATGGCAACGACATGCCCCGGCCCTGAAAAAGGCCGGTAAGTTTATTCTTATTAATGCGGTCACCTATGGCCCGGCAGGCCTGAGCGGCTGGGCGGTGAAATCCGTTGCCCGCAGGCCGCTGAAAATCCTGCTGGCCTGGGCACTGGAACCGCTGGTGCGGCGCGTAATGAAGCGCGCGACCGCTCGCTGGGTCAAGCCGACCCGTTAAAGGATTGTGCGGTGCTGGCCTGATGTTACGATAATGGAATAACTCGCAATAAGGATGGCAACCCCACAGATGAAAAGACTGCAAAATGAATTACTTTCTCTGGTCAATCGCGGCGTGGATCGCCATCTGCGCCTTGCGGTTACCGGCCTGAGCCGCAGCGGAAAAACCGCTTTTATCACCTCTCTGGTTAATCAACTTCTCAACGTTAACGCCGGTGCGCGCCTGCCGATGTTTTCCGCCGTGCGCGAACAGCGTCTGCTGGGCGTGAAGCGCGTGCCGCAGCGCGATCTCGGCATGCCGCGCTTCACCTACGATGAGGGGCTGGCGCAGCTGTATGGTACGCCGCCAAACTGGCCCACGCCGACGCGCGGCGTCAGTGAAATGCGTCTTGCGCTGCGCTATCGCTCGCGCGATTCCCTGCTGCGCCATTTTAAAGACGCTTCAACCCTGTACCTGGAGATTGTCGACTATCCCGGTGAATGGTTGCTCGACCTGCCGATGCTGGCGCAGGATTACCTGAGCTGGTCGCGTCAGATGACGGGCCTGCTGCAGGGCGACCGCGCAGCCTGGTCCCAGCGCTGGCAGCAGCTGTGCGCCGATCTCGACCCGTTAGCGCCCGCCGATGAAAACCGTCTGGCAGAGATCGCCGCGGCCTGGACCGAATATCTGCAGCGCTGCAAGCAGGAGGGGCTGCACTTTATCCAACCGGGGCGCTTTGTGCTGCCGGGTGAGATGGCGGGCGCCCCGGCACTGCAATTTTTCCCATGGCCGGCGGTGGACGAGGGCGGTGAAACGCGCCTGATGCAGGCCGATGCCTCCACCAATATCGGCATGCTGCGCGCGCGCTACCAGTACTACTGTCAGCACGTGGTGAAGGACTTCTATAAGAATCACTTTCTGCGCTTCGATCGCCAGATCGTGCTGGTGGACTGCCTGCAACCGCTCAACAGCGGGCCGCAGGCGTTTAACGACATGCGCCTGGCGCTGACCCAGCTGATGCAGAGCTTCTCCTACGGGCAGCGCACGCTGTTTCGCCGCATGTTTTCCCCAGTGATCGACAAGCTGCTGTTCGCCGCCACCAAATCCGATCACGTCACCGCCGACCAGCACGCCAATCTGGTCTCGCTGCTGCAACAGCTGGTACAGGATGCCTGGCAGAATGCTGCCTTTGAAGGCATCACCATGGACTGCGTGGGGCTGGCATCGGTGCAGGCCACCCAGAGTGGGCGCGTCGATCATCAGGGCGAGAGCATCCCGGCACTGCGCGGTCATCGGCTGGCGGACAATGAGCCGCTGACGGTCTATCCGGGTGAAGTGCCGCCGCGCCTGCCTGGCAACGCATTCTGGCAGCAGCAGGGGTTCCACTTTGAACAGTTCCGTCCGCAGGATCTGGATGTCGATCGTCCTCTGCCGCATATCCGCATGGATGCGGCACTGGAATTTTTACTGGGAGATAAACTGCGATGAACGCACCGATTAAACCACGCATTGATTTTGCCGCGCCGTTAAAAGAGGACGCGGCCGCGCCGCTCCGCCCAACCCAGGCCTTTGCCGCGCAGCAGGATAATTTCGTGGTCGTCGATCCAGAGCGCGAAGCCGAAGAAGAGGGCGCAGGTGAGCAGGCCGTCGAAGCCGCACTGCGCCCGAAGCGCAGCCTGTGGCGCAAAATGACCATCGCCGGGCTGGGGCTGTTTGGCGTCAGCGTGGTGGCGCAGGGCATACAGTGGATGCATCAGGCCTGGGTGACGCAGGACTGGATTGCGCTGGGCGGCGGCGCGGCGGGCGCACTGGTCGTCGCGGCCGGAGCCGGATCGCTGATAAGCGAATGGCGGCGGCTCTATCGCCTGCGTGAACGTGCGGAAGAGCGCGACGTGGCGCGGGAGCTGCTGGCCAGCCACGGCATCGGTAAAGGGCGCGCATTCTGTGAGAAGCTGGCCAGCCAGGCCGGACTGGATGCCGGGCATCCGGCGCTGCAGCGCTGGCAGGCCTCCCTGCATGAAACCCATAACGATCGCGAAATCGTCGCGCTCTATGCGCAGCTGGTGCAGCCGGTGCTCGACCGCCAGGCGCGCCGTGAAATCAGCCGCTATGCCGCTGAGTCGACGCTGATGATTGCCGTCAGCCCGCTGGCGCTGGTGGATATGGCATTTATCGCCTGGCGCAATCTGCGGCTGGTGAATCGTATTGCCGCGCTGTACGGCATTGAACTTGGCTATTTCAGCCGTATTCGCCTGTTCCGTCTGGTGCTGCTCAATATCGCTTTCGCCGGTGCGTCTGAACTGGTGCGCGAAGTCGGCATGGACTGGATGTCACAGGATATTGCCGCCCGGCTCTCAGCCCGGGCGGCGCAGGGAATTGGTGCCGGGTTGCTGACGGCGCGCCTCGGCATTAAAGCGATGGAGCTGTGCCGCCCGCTGCCGTGGCTGGAAGGGGAGAAACCACGCTTAGGTGACTTCCGCCGCGATTTGATCGGCCAGCTGAAAGAGAGCATGCAGAATAGCGGCAAAAGTGACAAATAAGCTCAGGATTACAGCGACTGTCAACATTTCCTGACAGACTTCTTTTGGAGCCACAAAGGATAGCGTATTATTTCGCAATCATTTATCGGCTGCATCGGGCGAGGCATGCCTCGCCCCTACGCCATCATTAGTAGGGGCCAGGCATGCCTCGCCCGATAAGCTTGATAACGCGCGAATTGTTATGATCACACTAAAGGTTAATACGCATGCGTCTTGAAGTCTTTTGCCAGGACCGAATCGGTCTGACCCGCGAACTGCTGGATCTGCTGGTCGAGCGCAGCATCGACCTGCGCGGCATCGAAATCGCCGCCATTGGCCGCATCTATCTGAATTTTTCCAGCGTCAGCTTCGATCAGTTCAGCCAGCTGATGGCAGAAATTCGCCGCATACCCGGCGTGACAGACGTGCGTACCGTCTCTTACCTGCCATCCGAACGTGAACATCGCGCTCTGAGTGCGCTGCTGGTCGCGCTGCCGGAGCCGGTATTCTCCATCGACCTGAAAGGCAAAGTGGAGCTGGCGAACCCGGCGGCGCAAACGCTGTTCGCACTGAATGAAGAGAAGATGCGGAACTACAGCGCCGGTTCGTTGATTAGCGGCTTCAACTTCCAGCGCTGGCTGGAGAGCGAGCGCATTGAGGCGCAAGCGCATCACGTGGTGCTGCAGGGGCGCGACTTCCTGATGGAGATCACACCGATCCATGCCCAGGATGAAGAGGGGGGAACGTCAAATCCGGTTGGCGGCGTGGTGATGCTGAAATCCACCGCGCGCATGGGCCAGCAGCTGCAGAACCTGGCGGTCAATGATGACAGCGAATTCCAGCATATTGTCGCCGTCAGCAGCAAAATGCGTCAGGTTATCGATCAGGCGCGCAAACTGGCGATGCTCGATGCGCCGCTGCTGATCGTCGGCGATACCGGCACCGGAAAGGATATGCTGGCACGCGCTTGCCACCTGCGCAGCGCGCGCGGCAAAAAGCCGTTCCTCGCGCTGAACTGCGCTTCACTGCCGGACGACGTGGCGGAAAGCGAACTCTTTGGTCACGCTGCCGGGGCCTACCCGAACGCGCTGGAAGGTAAAAAGGGCTTCTTCGAGCAGGCCAGCGGCGGTTCGGTGCTGCTGGATGAGATTGGGGAAATGTCGCCGCGCATGCAAACCAAGCTGCTGCGCTTCCTCAATGACGGCACCTTCCGCCGCGTTGGGGAGGAGCATGAGGTGCACGTCGATGTGCGGGTGATCTGCGCGACGCAGAAAAACCTGATGGAGATGGTGCAGCGCGGCGAATTCCGCGAAGATCTGTTCTATCGCCTCAACGTGTTAACCCTTAATCTGCCGCCGCTCCGCGACCGCCCGCAGGATATCCTGCCGCTGACCGAAATGTTTGTGGCGCGCTTTGCCGACGAGCAGGGGGTGGCAAGACCGAAACTCTCCGCGCAGCTCAATGCCTTCCTGACCCGCTACACCTGGCCTGGCAATGTGCGTCAGCTGAAGAATGCGCTCTATCGTGCATTAACTCAGCTGGAAGGTTACGAATTGCGCCCGCAGGATATTGTGCTGCCGGAGTATGCGATGGAGCTGCCGCTGGGGGATGATGCGATTGAAGGGTCGCTGGATGAGATCACCAGCCGCTTTGAACGTTCAGTGCTGACGCGCTTATATCTTTCGTATCCAAGCACGCGCAAGCTGGCGAAACGACTCGGGGTTTCACATACGGCGATTGCCAATAAGCTGCGGGAATATGGGCTGAGCCAGAAGAAGAGCGAAGCGGAATAGGCCGTGATTGTCGGGTAAACGGGCCGATCGAAATATAAGTTCGTCCCCATAATTCGGGCCGATCGAAAAAGAGGATCGGCCCCTACAATTCGGGCCGATCGAAAAAGAGGATCGGCCCCATAATTTGGGCCGATCGAAAAAGAAGATCGGCCCCTACATTTTAATTGAGAGATGCCAGGGCGGCATCGTAATCCGGCTCGGTGGTGATCTCGTTCACCATCTGGCTGTAGATAACGTTATCTTTTTCATCCAGCACCACAACGGCGCGCGCTGCCAGGCCTTTCAGCGGGCCATTAGCAATCGCCACGCCATAATCCTGCAGGAATTCGTTGCCGCGTAGCGTGGAGAGGGTCACCACATTGCTCAGGCCATCAGAGCCGCAAAAACGCGACTGGGCAAACGGCAGATCGGCAGAGATGCATAACACCACGGCATTGTCGACTTCACCCGCCAGCTGGTTGAATTTACGCACTGAAGCGGCACATACGCCGGTATCAATGCTCGGGAAGATATTCAGAACTTTGCGCTTACCCGCGTAGTTTGACAGAGAAACTTCGGAAAGGTCTTTGGCCACCAGGGTGAACGGTTTTGCGCTCTGGCCCGGCGTTGGCAGCTGGCCGTCAACGGAAACCGGATTGCCCTGAAAGTGTACGGTCTGAGACATAATCTATCCTTTTAATGTTAATGGTGTTTAACCTGGTCCAGTGTATGCCATGCTTGAGGTGTGCGACAGTTTAATATCCGTCATGCTGTCCAATTATAATGAAATCAGGGAGCTGAGTATGAGAGCAGTCAAGGTCTACCCGGAAAGCTGGCCGTTGCACAGCCCGTTTGTCATTGCCCGCGGCGCGCGCAGTGAGGCGGGCGTGGTGGTGGTCGAACTGGAAGAGGATGGCATAAAAGCCGTTGGTGAGTGCACCCCTTATCCCCGCTATGGTGAAAGTGAAGCCTCCGTACTGGCGCAAATTACTCAGCTGCTGCCCGCGCTGCAACAGGGGATGGATCGCGCCCAGCTGCAGCGAAGCCTGCCCGCAGGGGCGGCACGCAATGCCCTCGACAGCGCGCTGTGGAACCTGGAAGTGCAGCGTACGCAGCGCAGCCTGTGGCAGTTGACCGACAGCGCACAGCCACAGGTGATTGAGATGGCGCAGACCGTCAGCATCGACGGGCCGGAAATGATGGCCAGCAGCGCGCTGGCGCTGTGGGAGAACGGCGCCAGGCTGCTAAAAATCAAACTCGACAATCATCTGATTACTGAGCGGCTGGTGGCGATCCGCAGCGCGGTGCCGCAGGCGACGCTGATTGTCGACGCTAACGAATCCTGGCACGGCGAAGGGCTGGCCGCGCGCTGCCAGCTGCTGGCCGACCTCGGGGTGGCGATGCTGGAGCAGCCGCTGCCTGCGGGTGAGGATGCGGCGCTGGAAAACTTTATTCATCCCCTGCCGATCTGCGCTGATGAGAGCTGTCATACCGTCGACAGCCTGCCTGCACTGCGCGGCCGCTATGAGATGGTGAATATCAAACTGGATAAAACCGGCGGCCTGACCGCCGCGCTGGAGCTGGCCGCCGCCGCGCAGGCGCAGGGATTCGCCATTATGCTCGGCTGTATGCTGTGCACCTCACGCGCGATCCGCGCCGCGCTGCCGCTGGTGCCTCAGGCGCGCTTTGTCGACCTCGACGGCCCCACCTGGCTGGCGGTGGATGCCGACCCGGTATTGCCGTTCAGCTGCGGGCGCATTGAGCTGTCAAGGCTGCCAGCTGAGTAAATCCACCAGGGCGCCGAGATACTGTTCGGTGGCCGCGTCGGCGGAAATCGGCGGAAACTCTGCCGTGATGCATGGCATATCCAGATCGGCGCACCAGCTGCCAAACGAACCCGGCGTGGCATAGCCCACGCTGGTAACCAGCGGCAGGCCGGTTTTGCTCGCCAGCCAGTGCCCGAGCGGGCTGCTGTCCGGGTCTTCAATACAGGCCAGCGGCTCGTGGAAGCTGACAATCCACGCCGGGGCAATCTGGTGGATCAGCTGGCACAGCGCTTTGGTTTCCGGTTCAGACGCGGCGAAATCCCCGGTCGACAGCTGGACATCGCGCTCGTCGGCCGCACTATTCCAGCGGTAAACCGTGTCACCGGGCTGCCAGTTGGCGGCAGGAAAATTACGATTCAGGTCAACCCCGTTAGCATTGGCGCGTAAGCCAAGCTGGCAGCCATCCGGATTTACCGCCAGCACCACGTGGTGATGGCGGTGGCTGTCCTGCAGCGTGCGCATAGCGCACGAGAGGGTGACCACGGCGGCGTTCTCATCGCCGTGCGTACCGGCGAGGATCAGGCCACTCTCTTCATCCGCCATGGGCGCCGGGAACCACAGCAGCGGAGCACCCAGTACCGACTGTCCATAAGGTTGCGCCACGGCATCAAGACGACCGCGCAGCGGTCTCGGGTGAAGTAACGACATCTGCAGTGCTCCAGTTATTTAGCCAGTGATTAAGCTAGCACATTGCCCGTCAGCGTTCATCGCTCACACAATGAATAAAATACTATTTACGCTGTAACAATCTGCGTTACAGTCAGCCGTGAAAATAACCCGGCCGCACATCACGTTACGTTGCTTGCAAGGATACCGTTATGAGGAAATCGTCACCCTTTGCGCTGGCTGCTTTAGCGCTGGTTATCAGTTCTGTTACGCATGCTGCCGATGTTCCGGCGGGAACCCAGCTGGCCGCGCGCCAGGAAATTGTCCGCCACATTAAAGATGAACCGGCTTCTCTCGACCCGGTAAAAGCGGTCGGGCTGCCGGAAATCCCGGTGATCCGCGATCTGTTTGAAGGTCTGACAAATCAGGATGCCAATGGGAAAATCATTCCCGGCGTCGCCACCGGCTGGCAGACCAACGATAATAAGACGTGGATTTTCACGCTGCGCAAAGATGCTCGCTGGTCAAACGGTGACACTGTCACCGCCGCCGACTTCGTTTACAGCTGGCAACGTCTGGTTGACCCAAAAAACACCTCCACCTTCGCCTGGTTTGCTGAACTGGCGGGTATCGAGAATGCCGGGGCGATTATTAAAGGGCAGATGAGCCCGGATAAGCTTGGCGTCAGCGCGATGGATGCCACCCATCTTAAAGTGACGCTCGACAAGCCGGTTCCCTATTTTGCCAGCCTGACCGCCAACTTCAGCCTGTTCCCGGTGCCGCAAAAAGTGGTCACGCAGTACGGTGACCAGTGGACCAAAGCCGGAAATCTGGTTGGCAACGGGGCCTATCAGCTGCAAAGCCGCGTGGTTAACGAGAAGCTGGAACTGGTTCGCAACCCGCACTACTGGGACAACGCCCATACAGTGCTGACTAAAGTCACCTTCCTGCCGATTAGCGAAGAGTCCAGCGCCACCAAACGCTACCGCGCCGGGGATATTGATATCACCGAATCCTTCCCAAAAGAGCTGTACGGCCTGCTGAAAAAGCAGATCCCGCATGAGGTTTACACCCCGGATCAGCTCGGCACCTATTACTATGCCTTCAATACCCAGAAAGGCCCGACCGCCGACGTGCGCGTGCGTCAGGCGCTGAGCTGGAGCATCGATCGTAAAATCATCGCCGGAAAAGTGGTGGGAACGGGGGAGAAGCCCGCCTGGCATTTCACGCCGGATGTGACGGCCGGATTCAAGCCGAAAGCCAGCTTTATTCAGCAGCACAGTCAGGAAGAGCTGAATGCCCAGGCTAAGGCGCTGCTGGCAGCGGCGGGCTATGGTCCGACGCACCCCCTCAACCTGACCCTGCTGTATAACTCTTCCGAAACGCACCAGAAGATTGCCATTGCCGTGGCCTCGATGTGGAAGAAAAACCTGGGCGTCAACGTCAAGCTGCAGAACCAGGAGTGGAAAACCTATATCGACAGCCGCAACAGCGGCAATTTCGATGTGATCCGCGCTTCCTGGGTAGGGGACTATAATGAGCCGTCTACCTTCCTCAGCCTGCTGACATCCACGCACAGCGGCAACATTGCACGTTTCAAAAGCAGCGAGTACGACGCGCTGATGGCGCAGGCCAGCCGGGAAACTGATGACAACGCCCGCAACGATGATTACAACCGCGCCGAGCAGATGATCGCCGATCAGGCGCCGATAGCCCCGATCTATCAGTACACCAACGGCCGTCTGATCAAACCTTATGTGCAGGGCTACCCGATGACTAATCCCGAAGACGTGGCTTATAGCCGCACCCTGTATATCCTGAAGCACTGACCGCCGGAAAAAGCAGCAGTTCACGCTGCTGCTTATCCCATTGGTTTACGGGTCTCACCCGCATAATTGCCCTATCGCGAACAACCCGGTATCCACGATGAAACTGATCTGCCTGCTATCCCTTACCTTGCTCCTCAGCGGCTGTGCCGTAAAACGCTATCCCGCGTCGCCGCCGGTCAGTACGGTGCAGGCCGACCAGCTCGACTGCCGCGGCATTCAGCAGCAGATCGCCGCGCAGCAGCAGGTGCAGCAGAAAATCGATAAAACCGACGAATTTGACGGCCTGACGGTGGTAGGCGCCGCGCTCGACTTTGGCATCGGTAACGGCATTGCTAAAAGCCGGGCGCAGAAAGCCGCTACCGTGCGGGCGCAGCAGCTACAGCAGCTGGCACAGGCGAAGTGCCACGCGGCGACCTGAGAAAGAGAGCCACAAATCACGAGAGCTGTATCACAGTTCCGCCGCGCCGCGCTTGAGGCGGCGGGATTATGGATTATCGTGTCATCACTGGATTGTTACTGCATTTAAGCAGGCAAAACCTGACCGCTGGAACGTCTCCGGCCGTCAGGTTTTTTTGTTTTCAGGCCGGGAAATGAAAATAGCGAAAGTACTTAATAATAATGTGGTGATCATCCACGATGCGCAGGGCCACGAACAGGTGGTGATGGGGCGCGGGCTGGCGTTTAAAAAACGCAGCGGCGACGATCTCGATCCCGCGCTGGTCGAGAAGACCTTTGCAATGAAAAGCCAGCAGCTGAGCGGGCGGCTTAGCGAACTGCTGTCCGAAATTCCGCTGGAGGTGGTGATCGCCAGCGAGTGCATTATCGCCCAGGCCCGCCAGCAGCTGAAGGCCCCGCTGCATGAGAGCCTGGCGATTGCGCTGACCGATCATGTGAACTTTGCACTGATGCGCCATCAGCAAAACTTGCCGATCCGCAACGTGTTGCAGTGGGAGATCCGCAGCCTCTATCCGCAGGAGTACGCGCTGGGGCTGGCGGCGCTGGATATTATCGAACAGCGCCTGCAGGTTCGCCTGCCGGATGATGAAGCCGGTTTTATCGCGCTGCACCTGGTTAACGCCCAGCTGGGCAGTGAGATGCCAGCGGTCATGCATATCACCAAATTTATGCAGGAGATCCTGCATATCGTGAAATATCAGCTGCAGCTTGATTATCAGACCGAGGCGCTGAGCTATAACCGGTTTGTCACCCATCTGAAGTTCTTTTCCCAGCGTATGCTGGGTAAACGCGGGGTCTACAGCGACGATGAATCACTGCACGACGTGGTGCGCGACCGTTATCCCGCCGCCTACAAGTGCGTTGAGAAGATTGACCGGCACATAATGAAAAACTATCAGTACACGCTGGGCAGCGAAGAGCGGATGTTTTTGACCATCCACATTGAGCGCGTCAGGAAAGAGACGCTGTCGCTACAGGATGAGCCGGACGAAGCGTAAAAAGGCCGGGCAGAGCTGCCCGGCGCAGCATCACTTCAGTGATTCACCGTGAGTTTTAATCACGTTCTGATACCAGTAGAAGCTTTTCTTGCGGGTGCGCGCCAGCGTGCCGTTGCCCTGGTCGTCGCGGTCTACATAGATAAAGCCGTAGCGCTTAGAGAACTCAGCTTTAGAGGCGCTCACCAGGTCGATCGGTCCCCAGCAGGTGTAGCCCAGCACCTCCACGCCATCCTCAATCGCTTCACGCACCTGCACCAGATGGTCGTTGAGATAAGCGATGCGGTAGTCATCATTGATTGAACCGTCGGCCTCCACGGTGTCGCGCGCGCCGAGACCATTTTCAACGATAAACAGCGGTTTCTGATAGCGGTCATACAGCACATTCATCAGATAGCGCAGGCCTTGCGGGTCGATCTGCCAGCCCCATTCGGAACTCGGCAGATGCGGGTTCGGCACCATGTTGAGAATGTTGGCGCGCTCCTTCTGATTCTGCTCTTCGTCAGTGGTGACGCAGCCGGTCATGTAATAGCTGAAGGAGATAAAGTCGATCTCGGCGCGCAGATCCAGGCGGTCCTGCTCGGTAATGTCCAGGGTGATGCCCTGTTGTTTAAAGAAACGCTGCATACAAGCCGGGTAGTAACCGCGCGTCTGCACGTCGCCAAAGAACAGCCAGTCGCGGTTCTGCTGCAGGGTTTCCATTACGTCCGCCGGGTCAGGGGTCAGCGGATAGAGCATCGCCCCCAGCAGCATATTGCCGATTTTACCCTCAGGCACAATGTCGTGGCAGGCTTTCACCGCGCGGGCGCTGGCAACCAGCTGATGGTGGATGGCCTGATACACCGCCGGTTTGCCGCTCTCTTCCGGCAGACCCACCCCGGTAAACGGCGCGTGCAGCGACATATTGATCTCGTTAAAAGTCAGCCAGTATTTCACCTTGTGCTTATAGCGCTCAAACACGGTTTTGGCATAGTTGACGAAGAAATCAATGGTCTGACGACTGCCCCAGCCGCCATATTTTTGAATCAGCCCGAACGGCATCTCATAGTGGGAGAGCGTCACCAGCGGGGTGATGTTGTATTTGGCCATCTCATCAAACAGGCGATCGTAAAACGCCAGGCCCGCTTCGTTTGGCTGGGTTTCATCCCCCTGCGGAAAAATGCGCGTCCAGGCGATGGACGTGCGCAGCACGGTAAAGCCCATCTCAGCGAACAGCTTGATGTCTTCCGGATAGCGGTGATAGAAATCAATAGCGAGATCCTTAATGCCAAAATCACCGTCCTTGCGCTCCACGCGCTGACCAAAGATACCCTGCGGCTGCAAATCTGAGGTGGAGATGCCTTTGCCGTCGGTCTGCCATGCGCCTTCGACCTGGTTTGCAGCGACTGCGCCGCCCCAGAGGAAATGTTGTGGGAAACGTTGTGTCATGTTGATCTCCTTATGAAAGATTATTTAATCAGCGTCAGCAGGGGTTCGCCGGCTGCGACTTCACTTTGCTGGCTGGCGGCCAGCACATCGATATAGTCATCGCTATTGCTAATCAGCACCGGCGTGGTCAGGTCATATCCGGCCGCACGAATTGCGGCAATATCAAACTCCAGCAGCAGGTCGCCGACGCGCACCGCATCGCCCTGACTGACGTGCGCGCTAAAGTGCAGACCAGCGAGTTTGACCGTGTCGATACCTACGTGGATCAGCACTTCAGACCCGTCGTCTGCTTCCAGCCCAATGGCATGGTGAGTGCGAAACAGCGAAGCAACGGTGCCGTTAACCGGCGAAAGTACGCGCCCCACGGTGGGCTGGATGCCGATGCCCTTGCCCAGCAGGCCGCTGGCGAAGGTGGCGTCCGGCACCTTTTCCAGTGCGATTACGCTGCCGCTTATCGGGCTGACCAACAGGGATTTGTGCAGCAGCTCAGGAGTGGCAGGCGCCACCGGGACCGCCTTGCTGGCAGGTTCAGCTAGCGCTTCTTCAGGCACACCAAACAGCAGGGTGGCGACGGTGGCAAAGCTGAAGGCGATCAGCGCGCCGACCACGGCCGCCACCACGCTGGCATCAAAACCGCTATTGGGAACGACCTGGCTGAAGGTAAATATCGAGGGCAGGCCAAATGAGAAACTGGTGGTGTGGTAGAAACCGAGCACGGCAGCGCCCATTGAGCCTCCGACACAGCCGAAGATAAACGGCCGGCGCTTGGGCAGTGTGACGCCATACACCGCCGGCTCGGTAATACCAAACAGGCTGGCGCTGAAGGCGGAAGCGGCAATCCCTTTCATTCTGGCATCACGCGTGCGCAGCAGTACGCCAAGGGTAGCTCCGGCCTGGCCGAGTATGGCCGGCATCAGCAGCGGCAGCAGCGTATCGGCACCCTGTACCGCAAGGTTATTGAGCATAATCGGCACCAGGCCCCAGTGCAGGCCGAAAATAACGCACACCTGCCAGAACGCCCCCATAAACGCACCGGCAAACGTCGGGCTGAAGCTGTAAGCGTGCAGATACCCCGCTGCCAGCATCTTGCTCAGCCAGGTTGCCGCCGGGCCAATCAGCATAAAGGTCACCGGCACAACAATCGCCAGGCAGAGAAGCGGGGTGGTGAAGTTACGCACCGCCCCAGGCAGGCGATCGTGCACCAGGCGCTCAATCAGGCAGGAGAACCAGGCGGCGAAGATAATCGGGATCACCGACGAACTGTAGTTAATCAGGATCATCGGAATGCCGAAGAAGTGCAGCGGCGCCGCGCCGCTTTGTGCGGCGGTGAAAGCGGCCAGCATCTGCGGATGGACCAGGGCAGCGCCGATGATCATGGTGGTGAAGGCATTGCCGCCAAACTTTTTACCGGCGGTATACCCCAGCAGAATCGGCAGGAAATAGAACACGGCATCGCTGGCGGCGAACAGGGTTTTGTAAGTCCCGGTCGCCTCGCGGGTCAGGCCAAACGCCAGTGCCAGAGAGAGCAGCCCCTTAAGGATACCGCACGCTGCCATTACGCCGACGAACGGGGTAAAGATGCCGGAAACGATATCAATGAAGCGGGCAAACAGGGCGCTTTTCTCTGCGCTGCTATCATCACTGCGGCTCTCCTCGCCCAGTCCGGCGGCAGCGATTAACGCCTGATAGACCTCGCCGACGTGGTTACCAATCACCACCTGATACTGCCCGCCGCTCTCCACCACCATAATCACGCCGGCATTCTGCTTCAGCGCGGCGGTGTCTGCCCGGCGGCTGTCTTTCAGCTTGAAGCGCAGGCGGGTCGCGCAGTGCATCACCGAACGGATATTCTCTTTGCCGCCGACGCCCTGCAAAATTTCTTCTGATAAAACCTGGTACTTCATGGTGTGCTCCTGGTTTTGACATCTTGTCTGAGGGCCGTTGCCGAATTCAGGCCAAAAAAAAACCTAAACCGCTTCGTTAACGCCGTAGGGGCGAAAGAAGCGGTTTAGGTTTTGCCTGAGATTCAGTAACAATCCTGTTTTGCTGCGCTGATATTTCCCCAGCGGCTGGCTGTTAGCAAGGGGAGAGGGCGGGAATAACTTAATTTCGTGAGGCCGATCGCCTTTTAGCGCCCGGAGCAGGTTTGGAAATTGTCACCATTTTTAACCGCAGTCGCTAATTGTCAGATTTTGCTTAGGTGCCAGTACAGGCTAGACTGTATCGCATTGATTATGTTGAAACCGGGGTGAGCGTGGACGTTATTGCAGGTAAAGCACTACAGGTATCGGATGCCATTATTTCATGTCAGTTGGATGGTAAGGGCGGGTTAATCCCGATCGATGACAGCGAGGTGCTGGACTGTGACCGCCCATGCTGGCTGCACCTCAACTATACCCACCGTGATAGCGCCGACTGGCTGATGTCGACCCCGCTGATCCCGGACAGCGTGCGCGACGCGCTCGGCGGCGACAGCATGCGCCCGCGCGTCAATCGCCTCAGCGATGGCACAATGATCACGCTGCGCAGCGTGAATCTGAACACGGACTCACGCCCGGACCAGCTGGTGGTGATCCGCGTATTTATCAACGACAGGCTGATTGTTTCAACCCGCCGCCGCAAAGTTTTTGCCATCGATGAAGTGCTGACCGACTTAAAAAATGGCAACGGTCCAACCGATGGCGGCAGCTGGCTGGTGGACGTTTGTGATGCCCTGACCGATCACGCCAGCGAATTTATCGAAGATCTGCATGACAAAATCATTGAGCTGGAGGATGCGGTGGTGGACCAGCAAATTCCGCCGCGCGGTGAGCTCTCCCTGATCCGCAAGCAGCTGATTATCATGCGCCGCTACATGGCGCCGCAGCGTGATGTCTTTTCGCGCATCGCCAGCGAGCGGCTGACGTGGATGAGCGACGACGATCGCCGCCGCATGCAGGATATCTCCGACCGGCTGGGCCGCGGGCTGGATGATCTGGATGCCAGCGTGGCGCGTACCGGCGTGCTGTCGGACGAAATCAGCACCGTCATGGCGGAAGCGATGAACCGCCGCACCTATACGATGTCGCTGATGGCGATGGTGTTTCTGCCAACGACCTTCCTGACCGGCCTGTTCGGGGTCAACCTTGGCGGCATTCCGGGCGGGGGGTGGCGTTATGGATTTGGCGCATTCTGCCTGCTGCTGGTGGTGCTGGTACTGGGCGTTGCCTGGTGGTTAAAAAAACGTAAATGGTTGTGAAAAAGCACATTGAGTCGAGAAATTGCCGTAGAAAAGGGAAGTAAAGCTGATCGACGTCAATAAACGTGGTGCGCAATCGGAGCAATATCACTCCCGCAGGTGAATGCAACGTCAAGCGATGGGCGTTGCGCTCCATATTGTCTTACTTCCTTTTTTGAATTAATGCATAGCACATTTAATTCGTACGACGCCGGCATATAGCCGGCTTTTTTTTGCCCGTTTGCCAGCAGGCTGAGATGTCCTACGCTTAAGGTTCATGCAACACCTGAGGAGGAAGGCATGTTCACTGACAGCACAAAAGCGATCCGCAGCTCGGAACCGCTGGGTGACCCGGTTCCCATTCCCGATCCCATCCCTGTTCCGCAACCGCTGCCCGATCCGCCGCCCGACAATCCCGACCCGTATCCGATTATTGACCCACCGCCACATCGTTAAAGCAGCGCAGGTCGTGTCGCGAGAGACGGCCTGCCGGACAACGGATGTTTCCTGCCTGGCAAAACTTACGTATAATGCCCGCCTTAAAATTGTTACTTAAAGCAAGTCGTTCTCAGACTATCAGGGTCAAAATAAAGTGGTTATGAATCAAGTCGATGTAAGAAAAGAAACCCTTGAGTTTAATAAGCTCCAGAAGCGTATCCGCAGAAATGTTGGCAACGCTATCACTGATTACAACATGATCGAAGAGAACGACGTGGTGATGGCCTGCATGAGCGGCGGCAAAGATTCGTTTGCCATGCTGGATATTTTGATTGGCCTGCAAAAAGTGGCCCCGATCAAATTTGAGGTGATCGCCGTTAACCTGGACCAGAAGCAGCCCGGTTTTCCTGAGCATATCCTGCCAGCCTATCTCGATAGTCTGAATATCCCGTATTACATCGTCGACAAAGACACCTACTCGGTGGTGAAAGAGAAGATACCGGAAGGCAAAACCACCTGCGGTCTCTGCTCCCGCCTGCGTCGCGGTACGCTTTACTCCTTCGCCGAGAAAATTGGTGCCACCAAAATCGCGCTGGGCCACCATATGGATGACATCGTTGAGACGCTGTTCCTTAACATGTTCCACGGCGCGCGCATGAAGGCTATGCCGCCTAAACTGCGCTCTGACGATGGTCGTAACGTCGTGATCCGTCCGCTGACCTACTGCCGCGAGAAAGACCTGATCGCCTACGCTGAGCAGAAAGATTTCCCGATTATCCCGTGTAATCTCTGCGGCTCGCAGGAGAACTTACAGCGTCAGGCTATCAAGGCGATGCTGACCGAGTGGGATAAGAAGACTCCGGGCCGCGTGGAGAGCGTATTTAAATCGCTGCAAAACGTCAGCCCAAGCCAGCTGGCGGACCGTGAACTGTTTGACTTTGAACAGCTGCCGCTTGACCGCAGCGGTGACCGCGCTGAGTACTCGTTTACCGAAGCCACCGTCTCTTCCACCAACATCGACAAATCGCTGTATATCGACGTGGCGAATCTGTAAACATTTAACCCTCCATCTACTATGCTTAATGCACTGCACAGATGGAGGTTGTCATGTCGAAAGAGAGTCATAAAGAAGAGAGCAAGCCGCATCCGGCGAAGGATAACCCCAGCGAACACGGTGAAATACCGCGCACGCGTGACGGGAGCCAGGACGATAAAAAGGATCCTTACAAAGATCCGGCTAAGAAGTAAGCCGCGCTTAAATCATCTTAACTCTGCAAGGTTTGCACCCTGTGAACCTTGCTAATCCCCCCTTTCTGCCGTAGTTTCTCCTGCGAGATGCTGAGATTAATCTGAAAATATTTGCGTTTTCGCACCTTAAAAACGCGACATTTAATACCAGCCTTGTCTATAATCCGCCTGAAGACTTCCGTCTTATACAGTTATTTAGCGATCAAATAGCTGAATCAGAACGAAAGTTCGGGAGAAGCAAAACGCATGAAATGGAATCGAAGAAATACCTGGATTGCGATGGTGGCGGGATGCCTGATCTTCTGGCTGCTGATCGCGTTGGTTTTATCTTAGTCTGACTACGCACTCCACGCGCTGTGCGGCACTGCCGCCAGCGCTTTTCTCCCTCCAGGCTCTGCTTTCTGTTACACTCTGCGCCAATTATTTTGCCGTTTTATCAGAGAACTTTCCCGTGACTGCTTTTACTACCCTGACACAACTTCCCGCCAGCCAGATTGAGAACCTCAACGAGCTGGGTTACCTCGCCATGACCCCGGTTCAGGCGGAATCTCTGCCAGCCATCCTTGCCGGGCGCGACGTGCGTGCACAGGCGAAAACAGGCAGTGGCAAAACCGCCGCATTTGGGCTGGGTGTGATGCACCGGGTGGACGCCAGCCAGTATGTGACCCAGGCGCTGGTGCTGTGTCCGACGCGTGAGCTGGCAGACCAGGTAACGAAAGAGCTGCGTCGTCTGGCCCGCTTTACCGCGAATATTAAGATTCTCACTCTGTGCGGCGGTCAGCCGTTTGCCGCGCAGCGTGATTCACTGCTGCATGCTCCACATATTGTAGTAGGAACGCCGGGGCGCATTATGGATCACCTGCAGCGTGAAACCCTGAACCTGGACGGCGTGAATATGCTGGTGCTGGATGAAGCCGACCGCATGCTGGAGATGGGTTTCCGTGACGATATCGACACCATTATTGGCTACTGCCCGCCACAGCGCCAGACGCTGCTGTTCTCCGCGACCTGGCCGCAGGTGATTGCGCAGATCAGCCAGAATATCCAGCGCGACCCGCTGACGGTAGAAACCGGCGATGTCTCCGACCTGCCGAAAATCGAACAGTCATTCTATGAAGCCGGGCCGCGTGAAAAGCTGAGCGCGCTGATTGGCCTGCTTAGCGACCGCCAGCCATCTTCCTGCGTGGTGTTCTGCAACACCAAGCGCGAATGCGATGATATCGCCCAGGCGCTGGAGTCTGCCCAGATCAGCGCGCAGGCGCTGCATGGCGACCTGGAACAGCGCGATCGTGACCAGGTTTTGATTCGCTTTGCTAACGGCAGCTGCCGCGTGCTGGTGGCGACCGATGTGGCTGCGCGCGGGCTGGACATCAAAGCGCTGGCGATGGTGGTGAATTATCAGCTGTCGTTTGACCCGGAAGTCCACGTGCACCGCATTGGTCGTACCGCGCGCGCGGGGCAGGAGGGCTGTGCCGTCAGTCTGGTGGCGCCGGATGAGATGGTGCGTGCGCACGCGCTGGAAGATTTCCTGCAGCAGAAGCTTAACTGGCGCAGCGTGGCGGAGCTGAAGTCAGTTGCCGCCAAGCCGCTGCCGGCGGAAATGGTTACCGTGTGCCTCGACGGTGGGCGCAAGGCAAAAATTCGCCCGGGCGATATCCTCGGTGCGCTGACCGGTGACGGCGGGCTGAAGGGCGATCAGGTTGGCAAGATTGATGTTGGCCCGACTCACGCCTATGTGGCCATTCGTCGTGACCAGGCGCGCCAGGTTATGGGGCAGTTGAAGGACGTGAAGATTAAAGGCAAATCTTGCCGCGCACGCCTGCTGAAATAATCGAACCTATTCCTGTAGGGGCCGATCTTTTGTTGCGATCGGCCCGCTGAGCCGATCTTTTGTTGCGATCGGCCCGCTGAGCCGATCTTTTGTTGCGATCGGCCCGCTGAGCCGATCTTTTGTTAGGATCGGCCCGCTGAGCCGCTCTTTTCAAGAACGGCCCTGCCATTTAAATCTTGGTAATCACCGGTGGTGCTGCCAGCAGCGATTCAACCCCCGCCAGCAGAGCCTGGAAGTGTGGCTGGCTCTCGTGCAGTTCAATCGCGGCGGCGCTTTTCCATGTTTCATGGAACAGGAAGCTGTCGCTGTTCTCTACGCTGCGGTACAGATCGTAATGCAGGTTCCCTTCCTCAAGACGGCTTGGCGCCACGCAGCGGTTTAACACCGCAAACAGCTCATCGCCTTTACCGGCTTTTGCCGTGAAAGTGGCAACAATCAGAATGGATTTATCAGACATCTGTATCTCCTAATAAGTGGCAAAATGACGTCGTCAGCGGCGAAATACCCCTGCGGCGTGTAGTTTGGTGCTGTAAGACTAACGTGCCTGCGGCTGTTTGCCATGATCTTTTCAGGCCTCACTGAATTTCGACCGACTGCACCCCTTTGATTTGTAGCAGATCTTCATATAGCTGATGCGGTTGTATTCTGCGTGACAACGTCACCTCAACCATCATTTCACACAGGCTGTTCTCAGCATCACGGTTAACCACTGAGACATTGCCCGTGCGGACATTCAGCTGCTGCAGCGTCACCAGCACCTGCGGTACGCTCTTGGCCTTGAGATGGAAGGTCAGGGTGTGGTGTCGACCGATCAGCAGGCGGCTGATGCGGCTGAAGGTCTCCAGCACCACCAGCGCCAGTACCGTGCCATAAATGCCAATTTCATACAGGCCGCTGCCGATAACCAGCCCGATTGCCGCGGTCACCCACAGCCCGGCGGCGGTGGTTAACCCTTTTACGATCTGCTTTTGAATAATAATGGTCCCGGCACCGAGAAAACCCATGCCGCTCACCACCTGGGCCGCCACGCGGCTGGGGTCTAGCGCAATGTGGTTGTGCGCGAGAATATCGTCGAAACCATATTTTGAGACGATCATAAACATCGCGCTGCCGATCCCGACCAGAACGTGGGTGCGCAGACCTGCTTCTTTCGCACGCAACTGGCGCTCAAGCCCAATCAGGCCCCCCAGCACCCCCGCCATGGCGATGCGCAGTAACATATCAGCGGTCATCACTTATCCTTTTGATTTTACATAGAGATATCATTATCTGAACGGGTAGTTATAAATTAAGAACCGGGGCTATTGATATTTCTGTTATTTTGATTTTGTAAGAATGCATGACAGCTATCGACCTGGTGTGAATCGTAGCTTATGCTGGCAAACGCATCTCAGCGCAAATCCACCCGGAGTTTACCCGATGAAAGCAGCGAGTTTTTTGCTGGTAACGGCAGCGTTACTACTGTCCGCCTGCAGCAGCGACAGTGATAATGAGCCACCTCAACAGGCTACAGCCGCCCATGCGCCAGCGCGTGTCGTGATGGGCGATTTGGCAGCTAGCAACTGCGCCAGTGCCGGTGGTACCCTGGCGTTGTCTCGTCAGTTAGATGGTAGCTCAGTGGGGATGTGCCAGCTGGCGAACGGTCGCCGCTGTGGTGAAAGTGCCTTAATGAGCGGCACCTGCGCCCGTTAACGGGCTGACCGAAAAGTAGGGGGCGACCATTTTTTCCGGTCGCCCCGTGCCGCGAGTTTGCACCGGCCTTAATGCAGACCATTTTTTCCGGTCGCCCCGTGCCGCGAATTACACCGTCAGCACATTATCGCACTCGGCGCCTTTTTCCAGCTGACGCAGGTTATGCAGCGTGGTCTGGGAAATGCTGGTCAGGGCTTCGTCAGTCAGAAACGCCTGATGACCGGTGAACAGCACGTTGTGGCAGGCGGAGAGCCGGCGGAACACATCATCCTGGATCACGTCGTTTGATTTATCTTCAAAGAACAGATCGCGCTCGTTCTCATACACGTCCATTCCCAGCGCGCCAATCTTCTGCTGCTTCAGCGCATCAATCGCCGCCTGTGAATCAATTAATGCGCCGCGGCTGGTGTTGATCACCATCACGCCATCCTTCATCTGTGCAAAGGCTTGCGCATTCAGCAGATGATAGTTTTCCTCCGTCAGCGGGCAGTGCAGGGTGATAACGTCAGACTGCGCAAACAGCGTATCGATATCAACATATTCTGCGCCCAGCTCCAGCGCCTGCGGATTAGTATAGGGGTCAAACGCCAGCAGCTTCATGCCGAAGCCTTTCAAAATACGCAGGGTAGCAATGCCGATTTTACCGGTACCGACCACCCCCGCCGTGCAGCCATGCATATTAAAACCGATCAGTCCTTCAAGGGAGAAGTTGGCATCGCGGGTGCGCTGATAAGCACGGTGGATGCGGCGATTCAGCGTCATCATTAAACCAACCGCATGCTCGGCGACCGCTTCCGGGGAGTAAGCCGGCACGCGCACCACCTGCAGACCCAGCTCCTTAGCGGCATCAAGATCCACGTTGTTAAAGCCGGCACAGCGCAGCGCAATAAACTTCACGCCCAGCTCCGCCAGCTCTTCCAGTACCGTGCGGCTGCCGTCATCGTTAACGAAGATACAGACCGCATCACAGCCGACGGCATTTTTCGCCGTGCTCTCACTCAAAAGGAAGTCAAAAAACTCCAGTTCAAAGCCGTAGTCTTCATTGACCTGTTCAAGGTATTTCCGGTCATACTGCTTGGTGCTATACACCGCAAGTTTCATCGTGTTACTCCTGTACCCGCGCTTAAATAATAATGCAGTGTAACAACTATTGTGAACCGCGGGCGAGGCATCCCGCTCAGCTGAGCTAAAAAGCAGCGAATGAGTTGATTACTGGTGAAAAACTTCACCAGAGTGATATTCCGTGCCATCATTCAGGGATAATCACGGAGCGAACAGGGTTTTACTGCCATGAAACGGGGCTGGAAAAGGGCGCTTGCGGCGCTGCTGGCGGTGATCCTGCTGCTAACAGGACTTCTTCTTACGGTTACCCAGTGGCTGCCAAGGGTGGCTGGCATCTGGCTGCCTGCGGATACTACCATCGCACTGGACGGCAATCCGCGCTGGCACAATGGCGCACTGTTTCTGCCCGGCATCCGCTACCGTGCGGGCGACTGTCAGCTGGCGAAAGTGGTGAATGTTTCCCTCGGCTACCAGCAAAAACAGTGGCAGCTGGCGGCGGACAGCGTGGCGATTGACAGCGCCTGCCTGGCTAAACTTCCCACATCAGATAACCCTTCCGCACCGCGCAGCCTCGCCGAATGGCAGCAAATGCTGCCCAACGCCCGCGTCAATATCCGCCAGCTCAGCGTTTCTCCCTGGCAGCAGTGGGCTGGAGCTCTGCAGCTCACCTTCGATTCCCAGCGCCAGCAGGTCAGCTATCAGAGCAAAAATCTGACGCTGGCAGCCCAACTGAGCGGACAACAGCTGGCGATCGACGCACTGACGGTTCAGGCGCCCGGCGTGGCACGGCCCGTCACGGTCAGCGGTACGCTGACGTTGCCACACCTACCCGATGGCCTGCCGGAACAGGGCGTGCTACGGGGGCAGCTGGCGCTGGCAGGGATCCCTGACCCGCTGCAGATCACGCTTGACTGGCAGCAGCAGAGCGGCACCCTGTCCGCCATCGCTGAACACCAAAGTACGCCGCTGCTGACGCTGCCATGGCACATCAGCTCTCAGCAGATTGACATTACCCAGGGGCAGTGGAGCTGGCCTTACGCCGGGCAGCCGCTGTCAGGGGGAATAGCCCTCAGTGCCAAAAACTGGCAGCAGGGCCTGCCCGCCAGCGAGATTAGCGGGCGTCTTAATCTGCTGACCCAGGGGCGCGGGGGGAAAGGGAATGTGGTGCTGACGCTCGGCCCTGGTCATCTTGACTGGAGTGACAGCCAGCTGCCGTTTCGCCTGACGGGTGAGAGCAAACTGGCCAGCCTGCAGTTTTTCGCCGGGCTACCCGGTGAGCTGCGCGGGCCGCTGCTCGACCCGCAGTTGCACCTGCAGCCCGGCGCACTACTGCGGATGAAAGGGCGGCTGCTGTCGACGCTGGAAGTGGATGAAGCCCGCTGGCCGCTGGCTGGCGTCGCGGTTTCATCAGCCGGAATTGATGGCCGACTGCAGGCGATACTCAGCGCCCACGACGCCGAAATGGGCCGTTTTCGCCTGCATCTGGATGGCCGCGCAACCGACTTCTGGCCCGATAAAGGGCAGTGGTTGTGGCGCTACTGGGGCGACGGCTATCTGGCTCCGCTGGCGGCGAAGTGGGATATGAATGGCAACGGACGCTGGCAGGACACGCTGATTGAGCTGCAGTCGCTATCGACCGGATTTGACCATCTCACCTATGGCAGCGTCACGGTGGACGCCCCGCGCCTGACGCTCAGTAAGGCGGTGCGCTGGCAGCGCGACGCGCAGCATCCGGCATTTAACGGCGAGCTGAAGCTCAACGCGCATGACACGCGCTTCAGCGCCGGGGGCTATCTGCCGCCTTCGCTTCTGACGCTGAATGTGAAAGGGCGTGACCCGGCGTGGTTCCTCTACAGCGGCAGCCTGCAGGCGCAGCGCATTGGTCCGGTGCAGGTGCGCGGTCGTTGGGACGGCGAACGCCTGCGTGGGCAGATGTGGTGGCCTCAGCAGTCGCTGCGCGTCTTCCAGCCGCTGCTCAGCCCGGACCTCAAGCTGGCGATTCAGGATGGTACGCTCAAGGCTCAGGTGGCGTTTTCTGCCGCCAGCGATCAGGGGCTGGAAGCGGGCGGCCACTTCCTGGTGCAGGACGGCAGTGCGCTGCTGCCGGATAACGAATTTAACGGCATCGATTTCTCGCTGCCGTTCCGCCTGCGCGAGCACCGCTGGTACTTCGGCACGCACGGCCCGGTCTCGCTGCGCATCAAAGAGATTAAAAACCAGTTTGCCATGCAAAACGTCACGGCAGATCTGCAGGGCTGGTATCCGTGGAGTGCCACGCAGCCGCTGGAGCTGAGCAACGTCAGCCTCGAACTGTTAGGTGGCCAGCTGAGTATGGCCAGCCTGAAGATGCCGCAGACGCAGGCGGCCACGATTACTATTCAGCATCTGAGCGTTTCCGAACTGGTGACGGCGATGAAGCTTAAACAGATTGCCATGTCGGGCCACATTAACGGCGCGCTGCCGCTGTGGCTGAATGATTCACGCTGGCTGGTGAAAGAGGGCTGGATAGCCAACAGTGGGCCATTGACCGTGCGCATGGATAAAGATATGGCCGATGCCATCAGCAGCAATAACTTTGCCGCCGGAGCGGCGATGGACTGGCTGCGCTATATGGAAATTTCGCGCAGCTGGGCCACCCTTGACCTCGACAATCTTGGCTGGATGAAAATGACCGCAAAGGTTGATGGCACCAGCCGCTTCAGCAACCGTGACCAGCGCGTCACGCTGAACTATACCCAGCAGGAAAACCTGTTCCAACTCTGGCGCAGTCTGCGCTTTGGCGATAACCTGCAGTCTTGGGTGGAGCAAAATGCCACCCTGCCGTCGCAAAAGGAAATGAGTGATGAAAGCCCGAATTAGCCTGCTGATGGCAGGCTGTCTATTGCTGCTTAGCGGCTGTATCCCCCGCATTGAGGTTGCCGCGCCAAAAGAGCCGATCACCATCAATATGAACGTCAAAATTGAGCATGAGATCCATATCAAGGTCGATAAAGACGTGGAAGCCCTGTTAAAAAACCAGAGCGGTCTGTTCTGAGGAGCAAGCAATGAAACGACTTTGCAGCGGATTACTGCTGGGCTGCCTGCTGTTGTCGCCACAGGTGATGGCGCTGACGCTTGATGAGGCACGGCAGCAGGGGCGCGTCGGCGAAACGCTTAACGGCTACATTGCCGCGGTGCAGCAGGATGCAGAGACAGCGGCGCTGGTGAAAGAGATCAATGCCGGGCGCATGAATCAGTATCAGATACTGGCGCAGCAGAACAATTTGACCACGCGTGACGTGGCGAATATCGCTGGGCAGAAGCTGGTAGAGCGGGCAAAGCCGGGAGAGTTCGTGCGGGGGATAAACGGGCAGTGGATTAGGAAGTAGCTGCGGCACCGACACAGTGCCGCAGCAGGCGGATTGAGGAGGGCGCTCAATCCGGCAAACCTGTTATCAGGCAGTGACGATCTGAGAAATCACTTCTTTCGCATCGCTGGCGGCTTTCGCTGCTACTTCAGGACCGTAACCGATACCTTCAGCAAACACGAACTGCACGTCGCTCATACCGAGGAAGCCGAGGAACAGGGTCAGGTACGGGGTCAGCAGGTCGCTTGGGGTGTCTTTATGAACACCGCCACGGCTGGACAGCACCACCACTTTTTTGCCTTTGATCAGGCCTTCAGGACCCTGCTCGGTGTAGCGGAAAGTGATACCGGCACGCGCCACCAGGTCAAAATAGTTTTTCAGCTGGGTTGGGATGTTGAAGTTGTACATTGGCGCAGTGATCACGATGGTGTCGTGTGCCTGCAGCTCAGCAATCAGTTCGTTGGACAGGTCCAGCGCTTCCTGCTGACGCGGGGTCAGCGCGGCATCAGAAGGACGCAGTGCGCCAACCAGTTCGCCGTCCAGTACCGGAATCGGGTTAGCGGCCAGGTCACGTTCGGTCACTTCATCAGCCGGATGGGCCGCTTTCCACTCGGAAACCAGGTGATCGGCCAGCTGACCAGACTGAGAATAACCGGCAAGGATGCTTGATTTCAGTACTAATACTTTGCTCATGGTTTTTTTCCTGTTTTGTCATGCGGAAGGCTATCCGCTCAATGGATAACACTTTACGGATAAATGACGACGAGTGTAAGTGCGAGTTTTCGATATCAATGTTCGAAATTATTGAATAACTGCTCGCGGGCAAATTAATCGCTAAGTCGCTGTCTGTGCTAGAATACGCAAAAATTTTAATCCCTGATAAATCCATGTTGCCCGCATCAGGTGCGACAAAGCGAGCTTTCACCATGTCTGAATCACCACAATCTGCCCTGGCGCCGCTCTATTCACGGCTGGATTTGCTCATGCTGCGCGACCGCCAGCGCTTTCAGCGCCGCCTGCAGGGCGCGAAAAAAATCAAAAATCCGGCGGCGCTCCAGGCGCTGATCGACGAGCTGAGTGCGGAAATCGCTCAGGCCGAGCAGCGCGTGACCGCACGCCGTGCCGTGACGCCAACCCTCCGCTACCCGGAAAATCTGCCGGTCAGCCAGAAGAAGCAGGATATTGCCGATGCAATCCGCGATCACCAGGTGGTGATCGTCGCCGGGGAAACCGGTTCGGGTAAAACCACGCAGCTGCCGAAAATCTGCATGGAGCTGGGGCGCGGCATTCACGGGCTGATTGGCCACACGCAGCCACGCCGCCTGGCGGCCCGCACCGTCGCTGACCGTATTGCCGCGGAGCTGGAAACCTCACTCGGCGGCTGTGTCGGCTACAAGGTGCGCTTTAACGATCAGGTCGGTGAAACCACCCAGGTCAAACTGATGACCGACGGTATTCTGCTGGCGGAGATCCAGCAGGACCGGCTGCTGATGCAGTACGACACCATCATTATCGATGAAGCGCACGAGCGCAGCCTGAACATCGACTTCCTGCTGGGCTATCTGCGCGAGCTGCTGCCTAAGCGCCCGGACCTGAAGGTGATCATCACCTCGGCGACCATTGATCCGCAGCGTTTCTCACGCCATTTCCATAACGCCCCGGTGATTGAAGTCTCCGGCCGCACTTATCCGGTGGAAGTTCGCTACCGTCCGGTAGTAGAAGATGCTGATGATACTGACCGCGACCAGCTGCAGGCCATTTTCGACGCGGTGGATGAGCTGGGGCGTGAGAGCCGTGGCGATATCCTGATCTTTATGAGCGGTGAACGTGAAATTCGTGACACCGCCGATGCGTTGATGAAGCGCGACCTGCCGCATACTGAAGTGCTGCCGCTGTATGCGCGCCTGTCGAACGCCGAGCAGAACCGCGTGTTTCAGTCCCATGCCGGGCGACGCATCGTGCTGGCGACCAACGTGGCGGAAACCTCGCTGACCGTTCCGGGCATCAAATACGTCATCGATCCGGGCACGGCACGCATCAGCCGCTACAGCTTCCGTACCAAGGTACAGCGCCTGCCGATCGAGCCGATTTCTCAGGCCTCCGCCAACCAGCGTAAAGGGCGCTGCGGACGCGTCTCAGAGGGGATCTGCATCCGTTTATACGCGGAAGAGGATTTCCTCAGCCGCCCGGCGTTTACCGACCCGGAGATCCTGCGCACCAACCTGGCATCGGTGATCCTGCAAATGACGGCGCTCGGCCTCGGCGATATCGCCGCGTTCCCGTTTGTGCAGGCACCGGACCAGCGCAATATCCAGGACGGGGTCCGTCTGCTGGAGGAGCTGGGTGCCATCACCCTCGCCGACAATCAGCGCTATCAGCTCACCCCATCGGGGCGTTCACTGGCGCAGCTGCCGGTCGACCCACGCCTGGCGAAAATGGTGCTGGAGGCGCAGAAATATGGCTGCGTGCGCGAGGTGATGATTATTACCGCCGCGCTGTCGATCCAGGATCCGCGAGAGCGCCCGGCGGAGAAGAAACAGGCATCCGATGAGAAACACCAGCGCTTTGCCGATAAAGAGTCTGATTTCATCGCCTTTGTGAACCTGTGGAACTACCTGCAGGAGCAGCAAAAAGCGCTCTCCTCCAGCCAGTTCCGCCGCCAGTGCAAAACCGAATACCTGAACTACCTGCGCGTGCGCGAGTGGCAGGACATCTATACCCAACTGCGCCAGGTGGTGCGCGAACTCGGGCTGCCGGTGAACAGCGCACCGGCCGAAATGCGTGAAATTCACACCGCTTTACTTACCGGGCTACTGTCGCATATCGGTCAGAAGGATGCGGATAAACAGGAGTTTACCGGAGCGCGCAACGCCCGTTTCGCTATCTTCCCCGGCTCCGGGCTATTCAAAAAGCCGCCGAAGTGGACCATGGTCGCCGAACTGGTGGAAACCAGCCGCCTGTGGGGGCGTATTGCGGCGCGCATTGAGCCGGAGTGGATCGAACCGGTGGCACAGCACCTGCTGAAGCGCAGTTACAGCGAGCCGCACTGGGAGAAAGGTCAGGGCGCGGTGATGGCCAGCGAGAAAGTGACGCTGTACGGCCTGCCGATCGTCGCTGCCCGAAAGGTGAATTACGGTACCATAGACCCGGTGCTGTCGCGCGAGCTGTTTATCCGTCACGCGCTGGTGGAGGGCGACTGGCAGACGCGCCACGCCTTCTTTAAGGCCAACCTTAAGCTGCGCGCCGAAGTCGAAGAGCTGGAGCACAAGTCGCGCCGCCGCGACATCCTCGTGGATGATGAGACGCTGTTCGCGTTCTACGATCAGCGTATTGCCCACGACGTGGTCTCCGCGCGCCATTTCGACAGCTGGTGGAAAACCGTCAGTCGCGAAGAGCCGGACCGCCTCAACTTCGCCAAAGAGATGCTGATCAAGCAGGGCGCGGAAAACGTCAGCAAGCTCGACTATCCGAACTTCTGGCATCAGGGCAATCTGAAACTGCGCCTGAGCTACCAGTTTGAGCCAGGGGCGGATGCCGATGGCGTGACGGTGCACGTGCCGCTGCCGCTGCTCAACCAGGTGGAGGAGAGAGGCTTTGAGTGGCAGATCCCCGGCATCCGCCGCGAGCTGGTGATTGCGCTGATCAAATCCCTGCCTAAGCCGTTACGCCGTAACTTTGTTCCCGCGCCGAACTACGCCGACGCATTCCTCGGCCGCGCGACGCCGCTGGAGCTGCCGCTGCTGGAGTCGCTGGAGCGTGAATTCCGCCGCATGTCGGGCGTGACGCTGGAACGCGAAGCCTGGCAGTGGGATCAGGTGCCCGATCATCTGAAAATGACCTTCCGCATCGTTGACGAAAACAACCGCAAGCTGGCGGAAGGTAAAGATCTGACGGCGTTAAAACTGCAGCTAAAAGGCAAAGTGCAGGAAACCCTGTCGAAAGTGGCTGATGACGGTCTGGAACAGAGCGGGCTGCATATCTGGAGCTTTGGCGATCTGCCGGATCACTTCGAGCAGAAGCGCGGTAGCTATAGCGTGAAAGCCTGGCCTGCGCTGGTGGATGAGAAAGAGAGCGTGGCGATCCGCCTGTTTGACTCGCAGCACGAGCAGCAAAAGGCGATGTGGCGCGGCCAGCGCCGCCTGCTGCTGCTGAATATCCCGTCGCCGATTAAGTATCTGCACGAAAAGCTGCCAAACAAGGCCAAGCTGGGGCTGTACTTCAACCCGTATGGCAAAGTGCTGGATCTGATCGACGACTGCATCGCCTGCGGCGTGGATAAGCTGATTGCCGAACACGGTGGCCCAAGCTGGCAGGAGCAGGGCTACGTGCAGCTGCATGACAAAGTCCGCGCCGAGCTGAACGACACGGTGGTCGGGATTGCGAAAAAGGTCGAACAGATCCTCACCTCGGTGTTCAACATCAATAAGCGGCTGAAAGGGCGCGTGGACATGACGATGGCGCTGGCGCTGTCGGATATCAAAGCGCAGATGGGCGGCCTGGTGTATCGCGGATTTGTCACCGGCAACGGCTGGAAACGCCTCGGCGATACCCTGCGCTACCTGCACGCCATCGAGCGGCGCATGGAGAAACTGGCGGTCGATCCGCACAGCGACCGTGCGCGCATGATGAAGGTCGAAACGGTGAAGCAGGCGTGGAATACGTGGTTCAACAAGCTGCCGCTTGAGCGCAGGGATGATGAAGAAGTACAGGATATCCGCTGGATGATTGAGGAGCTGCGCGTCAGTTTCTTCGCGCAGCAGCTGGGAACACCTTACCCCATCTCCGAAAAGCGTATTTTACAGGCGATGGAGCAGATTACCGTCTGACAGTGGTCGCGGGTTGATGGCGCACCGCAGCGGGTCGCCATCGGTTGTTTAATCCCCATACTCTTCCGTGAGTAGGCTGCGGCTCGCCGGACGATATTTTGCCACCAGTGCTGCGGCAATCGCTTCAGTCTCTGCATCCGCAACGCCCGTGTAGTTCGAGGGGCGGAAATGCATCTGGAATACGCCGATCGCCTGCCGGGTTGCGGCGTCGTTCACGCCAGTTTGTGGAATAGTGTAACCGTAGCTGGCGAGAGCGGCCTGAATTTTACTGACCGAACCCGCGGCGGCAAATGAGCGACCGGCAAGGTAGTGCTGCACGGTCTGTTTGTCGGGCCAGGCGCCGATTCCCTGTGCAGCCAGCTGTTGCCACGGAAACAGCGGGCCGGGATCAACCTTGCGCGTTGGCGCAACATCACTGTGTCCGAGAACGTTATAAGGGGTAATGCCATAACGCTGGATGATATCTTTCGCCAGGCTGGCCACCAGCTTAATTTGCTGCGCATCCCAGGGATACCAGTATCTGTCCAGCGCGTCCTGACGATAACCCAGGTTGACAATCTCCACGCCGATAGAGCTGTCATTGAGATTGCTGCGTCCATGCCAGTTGCTGAGACCGGCATGCCAGGCACGCTTATCCTCAGGGACCAGCTGGTAGACCATTTTTTTACTTAATGCCGGATCGGCGGCCGAGGGAACGAGGTAATGTGCGCTCACCGAACCCTGGGTTAACGACTTCATTGATGCGGCATCGTCTTCTGCGGTGTAGTGAAGGATGAGAAAACGAACGCGTTCATTCTGACTTTGCGAAGGGTGCTGGGTATTTACCTGGTAACCTGGCCGTGAAACGAGGTTACCGGTTGAACATCCGGTCAATGCCATGGCGAGGATCGCCATCAGGGTTTTATTCATGATTTCCGTCCGTGAAGTGAATCAATACAGGCGCTGACAGTATTGTTCAATTCACCCCGACAGAACATCGTTAAAACGGCTATCAGGTTGACGATAGATGCTACTGCGCTAACGCTTCCAGACTGTCGCGGAATGCGGTCACGGCGATAGCGCGGTTGTCCGCCAGGTAGCGGTCTTTCGGCGCCGGAGCAGAACTCTGCACCGCGACCAGCTGCCAGTCGCCGTTCACTTTCAACATCAGCGGGGATCCACTGTCGCCGGGCAGGGTATCGCACTGGTGCGACAGCACGGTTTTTTGCGCCCAGCCGGTAATCAGGCAGTCGCTGTGGGAGTAAAGCGTTTCAAGATGGTCTTCAGGATAGCCCGCCTGGGTAACCCGACGACCTGTCTGCTTCAGTGCGGCGGTCAGTTCAGAACGCGAACCGGCAAACAGCGGCACCGGAACAATCCCTGAAGGGGGATTACGCAACACAATCAAACCAAAATCATACGGCGCAGCGGAGGCGGGTACGATCCAGCCATCACCGTCCGCTTTTAGCTTCCTGCCCAGAGCCGGGTCGACCCGCGCTTCAATATCGTGGATCTCATAGCGCCAGCCGCCTTTACCGTTGGAGATAAAACGCAGCGCGACGGCTTTATCCAGTTTTCCCGGGGGATTAAGCAGGCAGTGTCCGGCGGTTAGCGCCAGGTTTGGGGCAATCAGGGTAGCACTGCACAGGTTACCGCTCTCAGTTTCCAGCTGGCCGATGGCTTCCCACGGCGGCGTAGCGGTCTGGCTGACCGGCAGGCGATCGTCCTTGCCAAAAAATAGCGTTTTTACGTCGGCTTCACTTGGGCCGTCATCATCGGCATAAGAATAGAACGAAAAGGCTAAGCAACCCATTAATAACACAGCAGTCAGGCGCATATTTTTCTCAGGCTGGAGAAGCATTGAAATTTGTGGTTACGCTAATGCAGTAACTATAGACGGATAGTGCCAGAAAAGGGAGTTTAATTTGGAATATCAGCACGCTACAGAGACTGCATTTAAAGATAGAAGCTGGCGGCAACAACGCCACAGACGATCATCACAACCAGAATGATTTCGAATAAATAGCGACGCACCATCATCCGAAACTCCTTAAAAAAACACCCGGTAAAACCGGGTGTTTGAGTTTATGGGCCAACCCCTACAACGTCTCCAGGGGTGGACCGCTTTCTGGCTCCGCCCGATGGCGGAACTCGGCTGAAGAGTTAAGCCTTAGGAGCGACTTTCTTCGCTTTGTGGTGTTTTTTAGCAGCCTGCGCTTTCTGAGCTACAGGTTTTTTAGCCGCTTTGTGATGCTTTTTAGCCGCCTGCGCTTTCTGGGCTACAGGTTTTTTAGCTGCTTTGTGGTGCTTTTTAGCGGCCTGCGCTTTCTGAGCGGCAGCTTTCTTAGCTTTGTGGTGCTTTTTAGCCGCCTGCGCTTTCTGAGCGGCAGCTTTTTTAGCTTTGTGGTGCTTCTTAGCAGCCTGAGCTTTCTGAGCTACAGCTTTATGATGTTTTTTCACGTGCTTAACAGAGGCTTTAGCTGGAGCCGGTGCAGCAGTGGTGGTGGTAGCAGCTGGAGCAGCAGTTGTTGCTGGAGCAGCGCTGGTTTCAGCAGCGAAAGCAACTGAAGACAGACCCATTGCAGCGGCGACAACCAGAGCGAATAATTTTTTCATTGTGAAACCCTCAAAGTGTTTAGTTCATGTATCAGCCCACTGCGGGGCCGGTGAAGAGACTATAAGGGAATGCGAGGCGGGCTTCCGTGAGTGATTGGTATCGGCGTGTAACCGATTGTACAAACAGGGGGGGCGACGTGATAACCGGTCGAGGCATGCCTCGACCCTACCGAATCAATGCAGGGTTGGCATGCCCGACCCTTAGCCGTTTTCAAGGTAACGCAACGTAGGGGTCGGGCATGCCCGACCCACCATGCCCGACCCACTATGCCCGACCCTTAACCGTTATTTAAGGTAACGGTTTTCCAGATGCTGGCGGAAATAGCGCGGATTGAGGTCTTCGCCGGTAGCATTTTCAATCAGCTGGCGCGTGCTGAAGCGGCAGCCGTGCTGCCAGATGTTCTGCTGGAGCCAGTCAAACACCGGCTGCAGGTCGCCCGCGCGGATCTGCTCGCTGACCTGTGGGATTGCCCGTTTAACTGCCTGGAACAGCTGTGCCGCATACATTGCACCCAGCGTATAGGTCGGGAAGTAGCCAAACGCGCCGTCGGTCCAGTGGATATCCTGCATACAGCCATCGCGATAGTTGCCCCGGGTATCCAGGCCCAGCCACTGCTGCATTTTCTCATCCCACAGCGCCGGGATATCCTCAACTTCAATCTCCCCGGCAATCAGCGCTTTTTCAATTTCGTAACGCAGAATGACGTGCGCCGGATAGCTGACTTCATCAGCATCAACGCGGATCAGACCGGGTTTGACGCGCTGATTTAAGGCAATAAAGTTGTCTGCGGCCATTGCAGGCTGATCGCCCAGCAGGCGCACGGCCAGCGGCTGAACCAGGCTGAGGAACTCCAGGCTGCGGCCCAGCTGCTTCTCAAAGAACAGGCTCTGCGACTCGTGGATGGCGGTCGAGCGCGCCAGCGCCACCGGCTGGTCAGCCCACTGCTGCGGCAGGTTCTGCTCATAGCGGGCGTGGCCGGTTTCGTGGATCACCCCCATCATCGCGCTGATAAATTCGGCTTCGTTGTAACGGGTCGTGATGCGCACATCCTGCGGCACGCCGCCGCAGAACGGGTGCGCGCTGATATCCAGACGTCCGCCATTAAAATCAAAGCCGAGCTGCTGCATAATCGCCAGCCCCAGCTGCTGCTGCTGCGCCTGGGGGAACGGGCCAGCGGGAACGGCAACGTTCTCCTGCGACTGCTGCGCGACGATTTTTTGCAGTAAATCCGGCAGCCACTGTTTGAGGTCAGCGAAGGTAAGATCGAGCTTTGCACTGGTCATCCCAGGTTCAAAAACATCCAGCAGGGCATCATAGCGCGAGCAGCCGTTGGCCTGAGCGCGGATTTCCGCCTCCTGGCGGCTCAGCTTCACCACCTCTTTCAGGTTGGCGGAGAAACCCTGCCAGTCGTTGTTCGGGCGCTGGCTGCGCCATGCGTGTTCACAGCGTGAACCAACAATCGATTTGGCTTCAACCAGAGAAGCGGGCAGCAGGGACGCCTGCTGCCAGGCGCGCTGCATCTCAAACAGGTTGGCCTGCGCCACATCATCCAGATCTTCCTGCTGCGCCTGCTGCAGCCACTCGCCAACCTGTTTGGCCGTCAGGATTTCATGGCGCAGCACGCTCAGTTCCGCCAGCGCCGCACCGCGTGCGCTGCTGCCGCCTGCGGGCATCATGGTCATCATATCCCAGCCGGCAATTGCCGACAGGTGGCCAAAGCGTGACAGACGCTGGAAAGTACGGGTCAGATTAGCGTAAGCAGAAGACATAAAGTTCCTTATCAGTTGAGTCAGGTAGCGCGTAACGGGTGATCGATCGGCCAGCAAAAGCGTACGCTGGCACCGCCGAGCGGGCTGCTGTCAATGGTCACATAGCCGCCAAAAGCCTGCGAGACGGAGTGCACAATCGCCAGCCCAAGCCCGCAGCCGCCGGTGGCGCGGTCACGGCTGGGATCGAGACGGACAAAAGGTTCAAACACCCGCTGGCGTTCATCGAGTGGAATACCGGGGCCGTCATCCTCAACCTGTAAGCAGGCGAGGTTACCATCAAACCACAGTCCAACGCGCAGGTGACGATCGGCATAGCGCAGGGCGTTATTCACCAGATTATCCAGCACGCGCTCCATCAGGCGCGCATCGGCCACGCCAATATTTTCGCGCTGCGGCGTATTCAGTTCGAGGGTAAATTCCGGATGCACCGAGCGGATATCCTCCAGCCGTTCGTGCAGCCAGGCGGCGAGATCCAGACTTTGCAGATTGAGGTCGACCTTCGGGCGATCGAGGCGCGCATAGGTCAGCAGCTCCTCAATTAACGCTTCCAGCTGGCCAATGTCGCGGTTAAGCGCCGCCGATTCAGCATCGGTGAGGTTATCACTCATCTCCAGCCGATAGCGCAGGCGCACCAGCGGGGTACGCAGCTCATGGGCAATACCGTCGATCAGCTGCTTTTTGCTGGCGACCAGCGTGTTGATGTTATCGGCCATCTGGTTAAACGCCACGCCAAGGCGCAGCAGGCTGGAGGCGCTGTCGAAATGGATGCGTTCGTCCAGATGCCCCTGGCCTAAACGCTGAGCCGCGTACTCCAGCTTCAGCATGTCCTTCCAGTGCGGGCGCATCCAGATAAACACCGGCAGCGCCAGGGAGATACCGATAAAGGCCAGCAGGGCGATATCGAGTATGCGCATTTCGTGCAGGAAGAACAGGTACGGGATGGGGCCAACGGCCAGCACGTAGTGGCTGCGCGGAATGTGCTGTAAGAAGGTGTACTCCTCATCCAGCGCGACAATTTCCCCTGCGCGCAGGCGGTGCAGGGTGACCGGGTCGAGCTGATATTTGCTCATCGGTTCAATATGTAGCTTAAACGACAGGTTAAGGTCGAGGTTATCGATGGTCTTGTTCCAGTCGCGTGGCGGGATCTCGCGCAGTTCGCTACGCATCAGGTAGAGCGAACTTTTCATCAGGTCATCCATCGACTCGCGCCCGGCACGCTCGGCGGTGAATTTGTACACCAGACCGACCAGCATCGCCATCACCAGAAAGCAGACAAATAGCAGCAGATAAAACTGAATAAACAGCTTCTTCATTTATTGCGCATCCCACGCGTGTGGAGCAAACAGATAGCCTTTATTACGGATGGTTTTAATGCGGTAGGGTTCGGTCGCACTGTCCAGCAGCTTTTTGCGCAGGCGCGAGATCGCGACATCAATGCTGCGATCCATGCCGTCATAGCTGACGCCGCGCAGGGTTTTCAGCAGCGCGTCACGGTTGAGAATGGTTCCGGCATGGGTTGCCAGCTCCCACAGCAGGTCGAAATCGGCGGTCGACAGAGCGACAATCTCATCCGATAGCGTGACCTGGCGGTTAACCGGGTCGATGCTCAGCGTGCCGAAGCGCAGCATCTTCTGCCCGGCCACGCTGGGCGCAATCTCCTCGTGCGGACTGCTAACGCCAGCCTGGCGCAGGTGTAGCCTGAGTCGGGCCAGCAGCACCGCAGGCGGCGTCGTTTTAAGAATGTAGTCATTGGCCCCCATTTCCAGCGACAAAATATGGTTCATATCACTGTCGAGCGAGGTCAGCAGCACGATGGGGCCCGACCAGCTGCTGCTGTTGCGCAGATCGCGGCACAGCGTCATGCCGTCTTTACCCGGCAGCATAATGTCGAGCATCACCAGGTCAGGGCAGGCGGCGGAAATGGTCTCTTCTGCCCGATCGCCGCGTGATTCGACAATGACCTCGATATCGTGACGCCCGAGATAGGCGGCGATCAGTTCGCCCACATCTTTATCATCTTCAACGAATACAATTTTGTTCATAGTGCCGGTTCATCGCGAGAGAGAAACGTAGCTTATCCTTATCCGACCATTTATCAACGCCAAATATTGGGCTTATGTAGTATAATCCCGGCCGAATATGTCATGATAGCCCTCTAAATTGAAGGTGCATCAGCGTCAGGTCAGTGGTTGAGAAATGGATAAGGAGAGAAGAGTGCCAGAAACAAAGCGGGTCGCAGCAGAGCACAGTAACCCCATCTGCCTCAACTACATTGATTTTCTCTCCGCATCATGCAAAAAGCGCTGGAGTTTTGTCGACGCCATCTACGGGGTCATTCCGTTTTTTGGCATGATTACCCGCAAACCGGCCGATCTGCCGCGTGCCTCATCGCCGGAGCGTTTGAAAGATCTGGCGCTGCAAATTATCTCCACCCAGGTCAGTGATGAAATCAATATTGCCCGCCTGATCACCCTGGCCCAGCAGCAGCAGATCGATCATTTCGATATCCTGCTGCCTTATCCGCTTTCCGAACAGCAGATGGTGACTATCCGCCAGGAGTACGCCCGGCCGCTGCAACTCGCACAGTATGACGACCGGCTGAACGTGATCATTCCGGTCGTACCGCACTAATCCTCAGCGCGCCAGCATCCATGCGGCGGGCAGCGCCGCCAGCACCAGCGCCACCATCATCGATTTTTCCGCCCGGTTTAACGACTGCGTGGCACGCCCACCGCGGCGGGCAAACAAAAACAGCGCGATGCCCGGTGCATACAGCACCACCGACAGCAGCAGATGCAGTGGACCTGAAGCGTACAGTAGCCACACGCCGTAGGCGCTGGCACCGATGGCGACCACGCTGGCAGGCGCGTGCTTACGCTCACGCGCCACCTTAAACAGATAGATACCCACCAGCAGGTAAGGCACCAGAATCATCTCTGAGGCAATAGTCAGCAGGGTGTTGTAGTCGGAGCCGGTCAGCCAAATCAGGATCAGACAAAGCTGTACGCAGCCGTTGGTTAGCCACAGCGAGGCGGCAGGCGCACCGCGAGCGTTCTGCTGGCTGAGCAGGCGCGGAAATGCACCATGCTGCGCCGCCACCAGCGGGACTTCGGCGGCCATAATGGTCCAGCTCAGATAGGCACCGCATACCGAAACGATTAACCCGACCACGATCACCAGATTGCCCCAGGAGCCCAGCAGGGCAGTCATCAGCCCGGCCATCGAGGGGTTGCGCATTTCCGCCAGCTGGTCTCTGGGCACGATGCCGAGCGACAGCAGCGTCACCAGCAGATAAACCACCAGCGCGGCGACCACCGCCAGCAGCGTGGCGCGCCCCACATCTTTTTTATCCCGGGCGCGTGAGGAGACCACCACGGCACCTTCCACGCCGATAAACACCCACAGGGTGATCAGCATGGTATCCTTCACCTGCTGCCACACCGGTTTACCCAGCGCGATGCCGGTAAAATCAATCCTGAAGCGGTCGTAATTGAACGCTGCAATCGCCAGCAGCACAAACAGCCCGAGCGGCAGCAGCTTACCCAGCGTTGCGACCATGTTAATGCTGGCGGCGGTTTGCACGCCGCGCAGCACCAGGGCATGCACCAGCCACAGCAGCGCCGAGGCGCCGAGCATCGCCTGCCAGGTATTGCCGTCGCCGAAGATCGCGTGGCCCGGTGAGTCGGTGAAAAAGCTCATGGCAGAGAAGACAATCACCAGGTAGGAAACGTTGGCAATCACCGCACAGAGCCAGTATCCCCAGGCAGAACAGAATCCGGTCAGCTCACCAAATCCCGCCCGGGCGTAGGTAAAGATACCGCCATCCAGCTCCGGCTTCAGGCGGCTGAGCAGCAGCATCGCCAGTGCGAGAAAGATGATGCCAACCCCGGTCACTGCCCAGCCGATCAGCAGCGCGGCCGGGCTGGCCACCGCCGCCATATTTTGCGGCAGGCTGAAGACGCCCGCACCGAGCATGGAGCTGAGTACCAGCGCGGTCAGCGCGGTAAGACCTAACTTTTTGTCCAAAAAATACTCCACTTGCAGAATAAAATGCCAGTTTGATCGTCAGCGTTAGAGTTAATACTGGTTGTCAGGGTGTAAGAGGAAACGAACCCCTGAAAGGCGGGCGATTTTACGGAGTGATCGGGCAGGATGCAATGCTTACTCAGCGTTACTTATGCAAACAGAGAAGGGAATTATTCAAAGAGGCGGGGCAGCTGAGCGCCACCCCGCAGCAAAACTTATTTGAACAGGTCAGCCGAGACGGTCAGGTTACCGCCGCTCTGGTTAGACCATTGGCGGGTAACATGATAGTACTTGGCGCCTTTATCAATCGCCCGGCGGCCCACTTCCTGAGAAATCTCAGTCGGGGTGCTGAAGTGCCCGGTAAAGGTGATGCTGTCATACGGCTGCATCTGTGCGGCGGTGATGGCATTCACTTCCTGCACGCTTTTACCGTTCGGGGTGGTTACAGTGTAACGCTGACCGGTTGAGCTTTGCGTTTCAAAGAAACGTCCCACTTTATTGCTTGGCGTTTCAGCTGAAGCCACGCCCGGGATCTCGACCTGCTTCGCGGCGGTGCCACCAGCGGCCAGCGCGGCTTTACCGGCAGCAGAATCCGCAGGGATCAGGTCAGGGGACTGAACTTTGCGCTGTGGCGCATCGGCTTTATACACGTAGGCGGTAATGATCTGATTACCGCCGCTGTTGGTATCAATCTGACGCACGATAAAGAATGACGCCGCGCCTTTTTCTTTGGCGGCTTTGGTGATGGCATCATTGACATCAGGCTGGCTGCGGAAGAAACCGCTGGCGCTGACGGTGTCGTAAGGCTCAAGAGAGTAAGCTTCTGATTTAGTCAGTTCGCGTACGCCGTTAATAATACGGTCTTTATTTTTTGGCGCTGCGGGTGCATCGGCATGATAAACATCCGCCGTCACGCTCCAGTTACCTCCGTTGCCGTTGGTATCATTGATGCCCTGCACATAATAGGAAGCAGCGCCCATTGAATCAGCACGTTTAGACACGGCATCGTTGGCATCGCCAATGGAATTGAAACGGCCATTGATGGTGATGCGGTCGAATGGCTTCAACGCCGCCGCTTTCTCCGGGGTCAGTTCCTGGGCCGCGTGGGCGCTCAATGCCGTCATCGACAACAGGGCTGAGGCCAGAATGGTGTTCTTCAGCTTCATAAAAATTAATCCTTCGCCTTACGCAAAAATTGAGTACGAAAACGTGCTGGACTCTTGATGTGTAACAGATTAGCGCCCGATTATTACATGTAATAATGCGCGCTGTCTCAGCGATTTTGTGTGCAGGAAGACTAGCGATAATTCTTTATTTCAGAATAATCAAGAAAGCTGGCTGAATCGTGTCATTTGCAGACGGTTAACCACTTACGGTGGTAATAATGACCACTTAACCCGTTAATGCATTGTTAAACAATACTTTTTTGCTACATATTTACTCTAATTGTTAAAAAATATCGTAGCACATTATGCGTTTGATTGGCTGTGATTCAGGTCCAAAATAGTGCTTATTGGACTATAAACTGAACTTTTATAGGTTAGTCTACGAAAAGCCTGATGGTGGCTGGATCGACATAAATATTTTCAGTAGTTTATAAGCAGTTTGCAACAGTTAGCGTTTCGGTCATATCGATCGGGATCTTGAGAACAAACCATCGTACTCTCTGAAGAAAGGGAAGATTATGCTTATTGGTATTACCAAAGAGCGGTTGGCCAATGAAGCCCGCGCAGCAGCAACGCCGAAGACGGTTGAACAGCTGCTCAAACTGGGTTTCAGCGTTGCGGTTGAAAGCGGCGCCGGTAAACTCGCCAGTTTCGAAGATGCAGCCTTTGAGGCGGTAGGGGCAACCATTACCGACTCTGTCACTGTCTGGCAGTCCGATATCGTGTTGAAAGTTAACGCACCAACCGATGAAGAGATCGCCTTAACGCGCGCGGGTAGTACGCTGGTCAGCTTTATCTGGCCAGCGCAGAATCCTGAGCTGCTACAGAAGCTGGCAGCGCGCAACGTCACCGTGATGGCAATGGACTCGGTGCCGCGTATTTCACGCGCGCAGTCGCTGGATGCCCTCAGCTCAATGGCTAACATTGCCGGCTATCGTGCCATTGTTGAAGCCGCTCACGAGTTTGGCCGTTTCTTCACCGGGCAGATCACCGCCGCCGGTAAAGTTCAGCCAGCCAAAGTGATGGTGATTGGCGCCGGCGTTGCTGGCCTGGCCGCTATCGGCGCGGCACGCAGCCTGGGTGCTATTGTGCGCGCCTTCGATACGCGTCCGGAAGTCAAAGAGCAGGTGCAAAGTATGGGCGCCGAGTTCCTTGAGCTGGATTTCGCAGAGGAAGCGGGCAGCGGTGACGGCTATGCCAAAGTGATGTCTGAAGCTTTTATTAAAGCTGAAATGGCGCTGTTTGCCGCTCAGGCTGAAGAAGTGGACATTATTGTCACCACCGCACTGATTCCAGGTAAACCGGCGCCGAAGCTGATCACGGCTGAAATGGTCGCCTCAATGAAACCGGGCAGCGTGATTGTCGATCTCGCCGCGCAAAACGGCGGGAACTGTGAGCTGACCGTAGCGGATACCGTGACCACCAGCCCGAACGGGGTGAAAATTATTGGCTATACCGATCTGCCAAGCCGCCTGCCAACGCAGTCTTCCCAGCTTTACGGCACCAACCTGGTGAACCTGATGAAGCTGCTGTGCAAAGAGAAAGATGGCAACATCGTCATTGATTTCGACGATGTGGTGGTGCGTGGCGTGACGGTGATCCGCGAGGGTGAAGTCACCTGGCCTGCGCCACCGATTCAGGTTTCTGCCGCGCCCAAAGCCGCAGCGGCCCAGGTTCAGGTGGAGAAACCCACAGCTAAACCCGTATCACCGATGCGCAAGTACGGTCTGATCGTGCTGGCTATCGTGCTGTTTGGCTGGCTGGCAAACGTTGCTCCGCCGGAATTCCTCTCCCACTTTACCGTGTTCGCGCTCTCCTGCGTGGTCGGCTATTACGTGGTGTGGAACGTCAGCCATGCGCTGCATACGCCGCTGATGTCGGTCACTAATGCCATTTCCGGCATTATTGTGGTCGGCGCGGTGCTGCAAATCGGTCACGGCGGCTGGGTCAGCTTCCTGTCCTTCGTCGCGGTGCTGATTGCCAGCATCAATATCTTTGGTGGCTTCACCGTCACCCAGCGCATGCTGAAAATGTTCCGTAAAAACTAAGGGGTAGTCCATGTCTTCCGGATTAGTGACTGCAGCATATATCGTTGCTGCAATCCTGTTTATTTGCAGCCTTGCCGGGCTGTCTAAACATGAAACCTCTAAGCAGGGGAATATTTTTGGCATCAGCGGGATGGCGCTGGCGCTGGTGGTCACCATCTTTGGCCCGGACTCTGGCAACGTTGCCTGGATCCTGCTGGCGATGGTGATTGGCGGCGCCATCGGCATCCGTCTGGCGAAGAGAGTCGAGATGACTGAAATGCCAGAACTGGTGGCGATGCTGCACAGCTTTGTTGGCCTGGCGGCGGTGCTGGTTGGCTTTAACAGCTACCTGGACCACGGCCCGGGCCTGCTGCCGGTGATGGAAAACATTCACCTGACTGAGATCTTCATCGGTATCTTTATCGGTGCAGTGACCTTCACGGGTTCCATCGTGGCATTTGGCAAGCTGTGCGGCAAGATCTCCTCTAAACCGCTGGCCCTGCCGCATCGCCACAAGCTGAATCTGCTGGCGCTGGTGGTGTCGCTGGCGCTGCTGATTATCTTCGTGCGCAGCGACAGCGTTGGCGCTCAGACCTTTGCGCTGGTGGTCATGCTGCTGATCGCGCTGGCATTTGGCTGGCACCTGGTAGCATCAATCGGCGGGGCGGATATGCCGGTGGTGGTTTCCATGCTGAACTCCTATTCGGGCTGGGCAGCGGCGGCAGCGGGCTTTATGCTCAGCAACGATCTGCTGATTGTGACCGGTGCGCTGGTGGGTTCAAGCGGTGCGATCCTCTCTTACATTATGTGTAAGGCGATGAACCGTTCCTTTATCAGCGTGATCGCCGGGGGCTTCGGCACCGACAGCAGCTCAACGGGTGAAGGTGAAGAGATGGGCGAATACCGCGAAATCGACGCCGCAGGCACCGCAGAACTGCTGAAAAACTCCACCTCGGTGATCATCACGCCTGGCTACGGCATGGCGGTAGCGCAGGCTCAGTATCCGGTGGCGGATATCACCGCCAAACTGCGCGAGCGCGGTATCAAGGTGCGTTTCGGTATTCACCCGGTTGCCGGTCGTCTGCCCGGTCATATGAACGTGCTGCTGGCGGAAGCTAAAGTGCCGTATGACATCGTGCTGGAGATGGATGAGATCAACGATGATTTCACCGACACTGACACCGTGCTGGTTATCGGCGCCAATGACACCGTTAATCCGGCAGCGCAGGAAGATCCGCGCAGCCCAATCGCGGGCATGCCAGTACTGGAAGTGTGGAAAGCGCAAAACGTAGTGGTGTTTAAACGCTCGATGAATACCGGTTATGCCGGGGTGCAGAACCCGCTGTTCTTTAAAGAGAACACGCAGATGCTGTTTGGCGATGCGAAAGAGAGCGTCGAGGCAATTCTGAAAGCGCTGTAACAACAGGGTCAGGCATGCCTGACCCCTACGATCTGTGTTTGGGGAATGACATGCCTGACTCCTACGATATGCGTCTGGGCGATGACATGCCTGACCCCTACACAGATCGTAGGGGCGGGGCATGCCCCGCCCGGATGTGTTCTGTAAGGGCTGACCGCTAGCTGGGTCAGCCCTTTTTTATCATTTAGCGGACGGATCCTGCTCGCCAATAAACCAGTACCACAGCGGCACTGAAAGCAGCAGGGTGAAGACCACGCTATAGATGGTAATCATAAAGAACTCTGAAACATACAGCTCAACGGGCCAGGTGGAAAACGGCATATTGTACTCGTTGATCGCTCCGCCAATCATCGCCTTGGTCATCACAATGATGGCGCAAACCAGCACGCAGGCCTGAGCGGTAAAGAACTGGCGGCGTTTCTTGCCCGGTGGAAATAGTGACATGTTATGTACTCCTGTACGGTGATTCAGAATTTAACGTTAACTTTTGCCCACCAGGTGCGGCCTGGCTCATTCACTGGGGTACTGGCGGAATAGCCAAATACGCTGTTGCCTGCCAGATTCAGGTGCTCGCTGTACGCTTTATTGAAAATATTGTCGACGCCGCTGCTAATCTTGACGTTTTTCGTCACTTCATACGCGGCATTGGCGGAAAAGATGCTGAACCCGGCGCTGCGCTCGAAATCTTTGCCGACCACGTTGCCTTCATTTAACGCGATACGGTTTTGTGGCCCCACCATACGCAGCAGGCCGGTCGTGCTCCAGCTTCCCTGTTTCCAGGTCAGACCCAGTCGGCTCTCCAGCGGCGGCATCTGCGGCAGCGGGCGACGATCAGAGCCGTTCTGCCCCCATGAATATGCCAGGCTGCCGTCTGCAGTCAGGCTCTCCGTTAATTTATAACTCAGGCCCGCTTCACCGCCCATAATTGTGGCGTTGACATTATCGGCGCGGCTGACATAAGCGTTGTTCGGATCGTAGCTGAAGAGAATAAAGTCTCTGACGTGGCCCAGGTAAGCCGAAACCCAGCCATCCATGCGCTTGCCGGAATATTTGGCGCCGATATCCAGCTGGGTGGTTTTCTCCGCTTTCACTGTGTCAAACGCCGCGCTGTGCCCGTCTGCGCCGTAGCTGGGTGAGAACAGCTCCCAGTAATCCGGGAAACGCTCCGTATAGCCCACCCCGGCATACATCATCAGCGGCAGGCTATCCAGCGTATGTTCCAGCCGCATAAACCCGGCGGGCATTGTATCGCTCCTTGCACCCTCGCCGGAAGCGCTAAAATTGTCCACCCAGCTGCGGTCGAGTCGCGCACCGCTCACCAGCTTATTGCGCGGGTCAATGCTCCAGCTCAGTTCACCAAAGGCGCCAATATCGTGAAAGCGGGCATCTTTGCGCCAGTCGTTATTCCTGCGGTTACGATGGGTGCTGGTTTGCATATCCATCCCGCTTTTCAGTTCAAAGTCAGACCATAACCAGGTACCCATAAAGCGGCCACCAACGGTGCGGCGATCGAGCTGCATCGCCATCGGCATGCTCATATCCATATGGCTGGACATTCCCGGCATGCTGCCCGGGCTGCGCAGGCTGTAATTATCCATGATGTGATTGGCATAGTTGTAGTACATCTGTGCTTCAAATTTGTCGAGTACCTCGCCGATGTTCGATTTCTCCACCCGCATGCCGAGGCTCTCACGCTTAAACTGGGAGCCATCCATGCTGCGCCCGGCGTAGCGCGCTTCGCCGTTGCCGCGCCCCGCAGTCAGCTCAACCAGCGTATCTTTATCCGGCGTCCAGCCCAGCGCGACGTCGCTGTTCCATTTGTTCCAGCGCGACGGCACGCGGTCACCGTTGCCGTCCTTGTAGTCCTGCGAAATAGAGTGGTTGCCAATCACCCGCAGATAACCCTGTTCGCTGCCCACGCTGAGGTCAGCACTCTGATCCCAGCGATTGTTCGACGCGCCCAGCAGGCTGGCGTTGCCCTGAATGCCGGGCTGGTCGAAGCGGGGCGGCTCACGGTCAAAGCGCACGGTGCCCGCCGAGTTGCCCGGCCCCCAAAGTACGGTTTGCGGGCCTTTGGTGATGCTCAACAGGTCGTAACTCTCCGGGGAGATATATGAACTGGGGGCATCCATGCGCGCCGGGCAGGCACCGGGCATTTCACCGCCGTCGGTCATGATGCGCATGCGCGAGCCGAACATGCCGCGAAACACCGGGTCACCGTTGGTCCCACCGTTACGAATCTGCGCAAAGCCCGGAATGGTTTTCAAATAGTCGGAGCCGTCGCTGGCGGGTACCGGCTGGCGCGGGGTTTTTGGCGAAGTGACAATCTCCAGCGGGGAGGTCAGCGGCGCGGTGACGGTCATCACGCCCGTCTCATCCGGCACGACAGCATGCGCCGCGGCCAGATGTGGGCAGGCAGCAATAATTGCCACGCTTAACAGCGACAGCGGCAGGTAAATGACTTTCATGCTTAATTCCTTTTTAAACGGTAATTCTGTCTAAATAACTCGTCTGGATGCCCGGAATAATATTCAGGCGTGCGTGGTCCTGTGCAGGGCACATATAAAAAGGACAACGCTTTCCGACGGAGTTATCCGCAGTAAAATAATTGTATTAATCAGCGAAAGGAATTAAAGCAGCGGCGGGGCGCGAGGCTGGCAAATACTGGGGAAGAAAGTGACGTGAAAAGCGGGAAGAATTAACGCGGGCGGGGTGCAGGCAATCAGGCATATCAGCCAGAAAAAGGCGATAAACAGGCAGAGCAGCAGCGGCATATGGACCAGAAGCTGGCAGTAACCGCAGGCAAATTCGCCCATCATACCCATCTCGCTGCCCATATCATGATGCATGGCTTCATCAGAACCGGCGTGCATCATCATCGCAGCGTGGCTGGACATCGCGGGCATGGACATACCATCCATCATCATCTCTACAGGGTGATGCGCACTCATTTCGCTGCCGGAGGAGGTGCGATAACTCTCCAGCGTTTTGGAAACATCCGGCGCAATAAACAGCAGCAGTACCGCCAGAATAGCGATCAGAGCGGGCAAGCGGCGCTGTGACAGGCGATAGAATGAAACCAATCTGGCAATCCCTGCAGAGTGAATGAAAGGCGATAGTTTAGCGACTTTATTTGGCAATGTTAATGCGAACTTGAATTAATCATTATTAATTTAAGGCAAATAAAGGTCTCCCGCGGTTTTTTTGTGAGAGTACAGGTGTTGTCCAGCGCCCGGGACACTATTTGGTAGTGTTTTCCAGTTTTGCCTCTGCTTAGATAAGACTCCGGCCGGACCCTACACCAATAATTACCGGAGAACATCCATGAATATCATTGCCATCACCGCCTGTCCTACCGGTGTGGCCCATACCTATCTGGCCGAAAGCAATCTGAAAAAAGCGGCGAGAAAACTGGGCCTGTCCCTGCGCGTGGAAACACAGGGTGCCATTGAGAGTCAATACATCCTTAGCGAAGAGGATATCGCGGCCGCCGACATTGTGCTGATCGCCGCAGATAAGAGAGTCGAAATGGGGCGCTTTCAGCATAAAAACATTATCGAGGTTCCGGTGGCGCGTGCGGCCAGAGATGCTGAAGGACTACTGAATGCGATAACCGGTGGCGAACTGGTGCCGCATCGCCTTGAAACCCTGAGCGAAGAGCCGGGGCCGGCCGCAGCAGGCAGCAGTTCGCTGCTCTCCTCAGTCTATGTCCATTTGATTACCGGGGTGAACCTGATGATCCCGTTTGTGGTGGCAGGAGGGATACTGATCGCGCTCAGCTTCTCTTTTGGCATTACTGCAGCCACGCCGGGGGACGCCAGTTTTAGCCCGCTGGCGAAAATGCTGGCGGATATTGGGGGCGGCTCGGCGTTTGCCCTGATGTTGCCGATACTCGCGCTGGGCATTAGTCAGTCAATCAGTGGAAAAATGGGCATTGTCTCCGGCGCAGTGGGCGGCATGATGGCTATTCACACCGGCTCCGGCTTTCTTGGGGCGCTGATTGCCGGGTTTATCGCCGGCTACGTGACGCTGCTGATTGTGCGCCATATTAAACTGCCGCAGGCGATAGCCGGGCTGAAGCCGATCCTGATTGTCCCGCTGCTGAGCGTGCTGATCACCGGTGCGTTGATGGTGTGGCTAATTGGCGAACCCATTAAGCTGCTGCTGGGCTGGCTGACCGACTTCCTGAATGCGCTCGGGCACACCAACTCCGCGATACTCGGCTTACTGTTTGGCATGATGGTGGCTTTTGATATGGGCGGTCCGCTGAATAAAACCGTTTGTATGTTCGCCATCGGGCTGATGTCGAGCGGCATCTACGGGCCTATCGCGGCCTGCATGGCGGCGGGAATGGTACCCCCACTCGGTATTGCCCTGGCGACGCTGCTGTTCCGCCGTAAGTTCAGCCGCAGCGAGCGGGAAACGGGTAAAGTGACCTGGATTCTGGGGCTGTCGTTTATCACCGAAGGGGCGATCCCTTATGCGGTCTCCGATCCGTTACGCGTGATCCCGGCTATCGTGGCGGGCTCCGGGCTGGCCGGGGCACTCTCGATGGCGTTTGGCTGTGCCTCACGCGCGCCGCACGGGGGGATATTTGTGATGTTTATTCCCAATGTCATCGCCAACCTCGCTGCCTATCTGCTGGCGATTGCGGCGGGATCGCTGCTGACGGCGCTGATCCTGGGATTGCTGAAAAAAGAGCTGCCGGAAACGGCATAAAAAAGGCGGCCTGCGGGGCCGCCTGAACCCTTTAAGCAAGCTTAATCGTCTTCGTCGTCATCCAGTTCAACCGGTGAGGTGAAGCCGTCGGGTTTGATCGCCAGCAGATCGCAGCGCAGGTGGTCAATCACCTGTTCGGCGGTATTGCCAAGGAAGGCCGCGGACAGCCCGGTGCGGCCAATCGTTCCCAGCACCACCACACCCGCATCCAGATGTTCCGCCAGGTCAGGGATGACTTCCTCCGGCAGGCCTTTTTCAACATGAGTAAATTTTTCATCAATGCTAAAGGACTGGCGCAGCGCTTTCATCGCCACTAAATGCTGACCGCGAATCGCATCGTTATACACGCTGGGATCGAAGTCCGGCAGTTCAATCGCGATGTTAATTGGCGTGACGGGGTATGCGCCAACCAGATGCACTTCGGTATGGTTGACGCGTTCCGCCAGTTCCAGCGTCTCTTTCACCAGCTTGGTATTCAGCGGATCGTGATGAGGTTCTTCACTGGCAAGGTTAACCGCTACCACCGCTTTACCGCCTTCCGGCCAGGCCTGGTCTTTGACCATCCAAACCGGGCAGGGGCACTTGCGCAGCAGGTGCCAGTCAGTCGGGGTGAAGACCACCGCCTGCAGGCGGTCGTGCTGGTGGGCCATCTTAATCACCAGGTCGTGCTGGTTGTTCAGCACCTCCTGGATAATGGCTTCGTACGGGCGGTTATGCCAGATCACTTTGATATCAATCTGCACTCCGGCCGCGAGGTAGGCCTGCGACTGCTCGCGGATCCACTCAGTGCGCTGGCTGATCACCCCTTTACGCATGGTGATGCGTTCATCAGGGGAGAGCAGGGTAGTCATCTCGTAGGAGAAGTCGTAAATAGGAAGAAAACAGGTAATTTTACCGCCAAGGCGCTGATTCAAATAGACAGCACGGCGAAGTGCAGGCTGATCGTCCTGCTGTGGGTCGATAGCCACAAGAATGTTTTGATACTGAGCCATAACGATTTCTCCTTACACTGAGCGTGTCAGTTTAAAGATAGCCCAATCGCGGCAAAGGAAAAAGAGGAAAAGTTGTTGCCGGATCAATAAAATAACAAATATTGACCCGGCAATTATCAGGCAACCGTGTGGCTCTGGCCCGCAAGCTCCGAGAGGATTTGATGATTTTCAATGGTGATGTATTTACCTTTCACTGCCAGCATGCCGCTTTTCTGGAAGCGACCGAGCAGGCGGCTGATGGTTTCAACCGTCAAACCGAGGTAATTACCAATATCGCCACGGGTCATGGTCAGGCGGAATTCACGCTGCGAGAAGCCGCGCTGGCCAAAGCGACGTGACAGGCCATAAATAAACGCAGCCAGACGCTCTTCGGCATTTTTCTTCGACAGCAGCAGGATCATTTCCTGGTCACCTTTAATCTCACCGCTCATCAGGCGCATCATCTGTTGGCGCAGGCTGGGCATTTTACCGGAGAGGTCGTCCAGGGTTTCAAAGGGGATTTCACACACCATGGCGGTTTCTAACGCCTGGGCAAAGCTGGGGTGAGAACTGGCGCTAATGGCGTCAAATCCAACCAGGTCACCGGCAAGGTGAAAACCGGTAATCTGCTCATCACCCTGTTCGGTGATGGTGTAACTCTTAATGGTTCCTGAACGGATCGCATAGAGTGATTTCAGTTCATCACCGGCTTTAAACAGCGTCTGGCCTTTCTGAATCGGTTTTTTTCGCTCGATGATATTATCGAGCTGATCCAGTTCGTGCTCGTTAAGCGTGAAGGGAATGCATAGCTGACTGATGCTGCAATCCTGGCAGTGAATAGCACAACCACCTGATTGAATGCGTCGGGTAACAATTCGCTTTTCCTGAATCATGATGTACGCTCGATGATAATTGACTGACATCAATTTACCATTTTTCGCTTACAGAATGAAACTCATCTGAGCAGTTTTAGGCACAATAAAAATGGGGATGTTATTGTCAAGGAATATCAATGTGAACGCGGTGTAAAATACCCGTAGTTAAAGGGGGTATTATCGCCAATTCTCTCGCCCTAATGCCCTTTTGCATCATTTTATCCCCTGAACAACAGAGGTGACCGCGGGCGGATTTTTGCTAAACTCACAGCTCTGGCCGAATAGGGTCACGACTTGATAATGACCGGGGGTGAGTATGACCATCAACCTTGATGAGCTGGATCTGTTTAAAAACGCGATGGAAGACGTCAAACCGCTGAAAGAGTGCAGCAACGTCGTGTGGATGAAGAGCCCTAAGCCCACCGCACCGCGCAAGCAGGATCTGCAGTTAGACAACCCCCTGACCAGCGGGCTGCTGGATATTGTTCCGCTTACCGTGCCGCTGGAATATAAGGCGGAAGGCATCCAGCAGGGGGTGCTGGATAAACTCTACCTCGGCAAATACCCGCCGCAGGCCAATCTCAATCTGATTCGTCAGAGCGTTGAACAGTGCCGCCAGGCGCTGTATCTGTTTATTCTGCAGGCGGAGCATCACGGGCTGCGTAATCTGCTGATCGTTCACGGCAAAGGGCGTGACGATCGTTCGCACGCCAATATTATTCGCAGCTATCTGATGCGCTGGCTACCGCAGCTGGAGCAGGTACAGGCCTTTTGCTGTGCGCGCACTCAGGATGGCGGCGAGGGAGCCTGCTATGTCGGATTGCGTAAAAGCGAGCAGGCGCGGCTGGAAAACCGCGAGCGTCACGCCAAACGCAGCCGTTAGCCGGAGTGGGATTTACGGATGGTCGCCAGCATAATCTCTGCACACAGCGTCAGACTGCTGCCGGAGCGGGTCATAATGCCGACCGGTTCCCCCGGGCCATGTGGGGCAATGGGCAGTGCGGCCAGCGAGTTGTGCAGCAGATCCTCTTTGATGGCGCCGGATGGCACAAACCAAACATAGTTGTAGCGCAGCGCCAGCTGGCGGGCGAGGGAGGTCGAAGAGGTTTCGACCAGCGAGCCGGGCAGCTGGCAGCCTTGCTCCTTCAACATTGCTTCCGCCACGCGCCGTGGTGCTGTGCCCTCCGGAGAGATGACCACCGGCCACGACAGCGCCTTCGACAAGGTGACGTTGTCACTTAAGAGCGGGTGATCGGGACGCACAACCAGCCGCATCGACTCCAGGAACAGCAGTTCATAGGTTAACCCGGTCATCAAATCCGGATCGGCCATGCGGCCAATCCCGACATCAAACTCTCCCGCCTTAATTGCCGCAATCAGCACATTATTGTGCAGCGTTGCCACTTGAACGATAGCCTGCGGCTGCTGCTGGTGAAAACGATCGAGAATTGACGGTAGCATGCCCAGCGCCACGGTGGTCAAAACGCCAACGCGTAACACTTCGGGGTCTTGCTTCACCGGCAGATTAAATGACTGCCCGGCATGATTGAGCGCATCGAGCACGCGCACCGCATGGGTCAGAAACTGTTCCCCCATGGTGGTGAGCTGGGCACCGAGACGCCCGCGTTCGAACAGACGCACGCCCGCCAGCTCCTCAAGCTCATTGAGCGTCTTTGACAGCGCAGGCTGGCTGAGGGACAGGGTTTCGGCGGCACGGCCCAGCGTCCCCTGTTGAGCAACAGCGACGAAAGTATGCAGATGGCGCAGACGAATGCGCTGATTAAACTGATATTTTTTGTCCATAACGCAGAGTAATGAGGGTGGCGATAAACTGGCAAGATCTATCTGAGCGTTTTGTTAACCTTATTGCAAATTTTAATTAACATTTACCAGCAATATGGCCGTATTCATCACTTTTTATGCGGATAAGCCCTGGGGGTTATATCGGCAGATTATAAAACCGCAGAAAAAACAGGCAAACTGCCTTTTTGCGGTTAACCAGGCTTTTTGTTCGTATTACCGTGAAAAAACGAACAAAACTGGCAGGAGAATTCCATAACAATCCGTTATGATAGCCGCCACTTTTTAAGTCAAACCTCAGCGAGTCGACATCATCTGGCGGGGTTGACCCAGGCCAGCTATGGAGTGCGATGTGGACAGTAGCGCAGCGATCGATATCCGTGCGTTGATTAATCAGGGGGCGTTGAGTCGCTATCAGAAACGGATTATCGCCCTGAGTTTTGCCGTGGTCGCCATGGATGGTATGGATATCGCGCTGATGGGCTTTATCGCCCCTGCGTTGAAAACTGCCTGGGGCGTGACCAATCACCAGCTTGGCGCGGTGATCAGCGCTGCGCTGATCGGTCTGGCGCTGGGGGCAATGTTTGCCGGGCCGCTGGCAGACCGTTTTGGCCGCCGGGTAATTATCATCAGCAGCGTCTTCTTTTTCGGCCTGTGGACGCTGGCGACCGCGTTTTCGCAAAACCTCGACCAGATTATGCTGTTTCGCTTCCTGACCGGGCTTGGGCTGGGCGCAGCGATGCCTAATGTCGGTACTCTGGTGGCCGAATACTCCCCGGAGCGCAAACGCGCCTTCCTGATCACCGTGGTGTTCTGCGGCTTTACCTTTGGTGCGGCGACCGGCGGGTTTGCCGCCTCATGGCTGATCCCGAATTTTGGCTGGCACGCGGTGCTGGTGCTGGGTGGGGTTCTGCCGCTGTTGCTGGTGCCTCTGCTGCTACGCGGGCTGCCGGAATCGGTGCGCTTTATGATGACGCGCAACGCACCCGCCGCGGAGATCCGCGCCATTGTGCAGAAGATGCATCCTGGCTGCGTAAACGATGAGAGCCGCTTTACGCGCAGTGAAAGTGTCGCCAGTGAAGGGGCGATAAAAGTGGTGTTATCGCGCCGCTACGCTTTTGGCAGCATGATGCTGTGGGGCAGTTACTTTATGGGGCTGTTCCTCGTCTATCTGATCGGCTCCTGGCTACCCTCGCTGGTGAAGGATGTGGGAATGACGGTGACGCAGGCAGCGCTGGTTACGGCGATGTACCAGGCGGGGGGTACCGTCGGGTCACTGTTTGCGGGCTGGATGATGGACCGTTTTAACGCCAACCTGGCGCTGGCGGCTATCTATTTTACCGGTGCGATTGCCACGGTCTGTATCGGCTACGCTCCGCCGGACGCATGGGTGCTGAGCGCCATCGCTTTCTGCAGCGGCTTCTGCCTGAACGGTGCCAATACCGGGATGAATGCATTATCCGCCAGCTACTATCCCACCCACGCCCGTGCGACCGGTTCCAGCTGGATGCACGGCGTTGGTCGTATCGGGGCTATCCTCAGCGCTTTTGCCGGGGCACAGATGCTGTCGATGGGCTGGAATATCACCGATGTCTTCTCATTCCTCGCCATTCCGGCGGTGCTCACCACACTGATGCTGGTGGCGAAATATCTGTATGGCTATCAGCGGTCAGACTAACCCCGGGGCGACACAATAAATCGGTGGGGCTGACCCTCTTTTTCGGTCAGCCCGCCTTACATCACTGCAAACTGCTGTTTTTCACTAAGGTAAAACGGCCAGCCCCTAAAAACATGACCGCCAGCGCGCCGAAGAAATAGAGCGCTTCACCTTCCAGTGCCCATGCGCCAACGCTGGTTCTGTCCCATACCGCACCGGTTTTTACCAGCAGCGTTGCCACCACCAGATTGACTGCGATAACAAACGCCGCCGGGCGGGTCAGCAGGCCAACGATAATCATCACCGGTGCAACGACTTCGCCGAAATAGGCGCCGTAGGCGACAAACCCCGGGATGCCGTGCGCGTGCAGCAGGCGTGCAATCCAGCCTACGCCGTGCTGGATCTTAAATACCCCATGAAACAGCAGCAGCGCCCCGAGTGAAACGCGTAACACCAGCTTGCCCAAATCGGGGTGGTCGCCGAGGCGGGAAAATCCATTATTGATAGCGGAAAACATAAAGTGGTCCTCAACGTTATGGCAAAAAATCCTGCATCGCAGCCGCGGATCATCGCATTGCGAAAAACTCATCACCTATCAGCATAATCTGCAAATAAGCTGGCGTTATGGACTTTCTGCCTGCGGATGCAAATAATTAATGCAGGCCAGTTTTGGATGAACTAATGAGAAACGATCGTTTATTACGGATTAATACCGCAGAAGGCTGTCTGCGAGGAAATGTGGAAGAGGGTGTATTTGTTTTTAAAGGGATCCCTTACGCCGCTCCGCCCGTCGGCCCGCTGCGCTGGAGAGCGCCTAAACCGGTCCCGCCCTGGGAAGGGGAAAAGGATGCCAGCGCATGGGGCTTTGCCAGCTGGCAAAGCCGCGAATACTGCCTCGCCGTTGGCGGAGGCGACCCTGGCACCTTCAGCGAAGATTGCTTATATCTCAACGTCTGGACACCCGATGTCGAGCCATCTTCACCGCTGCCGGTGATGGTGTGGATCCACGGTGGGGGCTACGCCGTCGGTTCAGGTGGGCTGACGCCGTACATTGGCGCACCGCTGGCACAGCGCGGCGCGGTAGTGGTGACGATCAACTATCGCCTGGGTCATCTGGGCTTCTTCGCCCATCCGGCGCTGGACCGCGAGTACGCCAAAGGTGAAGTGATAAATAATTTCGCTTTGCTCGACCAGATCAGCGCCCTGCAGTGGGTGCAACGTAACATTCATGCCTTTGGCGGCAACCCGCACAATGTCACGCTGATGGGCGAATCCTCGGGTGCCCGCAGCGTCCTGTCACTGTTTGCTTCGCCGCTGGCGCAGGGTCTGTTCCACAAAGGCATTGCGCAGAGCGCTTACTCTTTACCTGACGTCCCCCGTACCGAAGCGTTAAAGAAGGGCGAGGCGCTGGCCAGCCATTTTGCACTTGGCGAAGCGACGGCAGAACAGCTGCGCGCGCTGCCCGCCGAAGCCTTCTGGTCGCTGGACAGTTCGATGGGAACCGGGCCAGTCGCCATCAGCGGTGACTGCGTATTGCCTCAGCCAATGCTTAACGTATTCAATGCCGGCAAACAGCAGCGTCTGCCGCTGATGATTGGCAGTAACAGTGATGAAGCCAGCGTGCTGAACTATTTTGGTGTCGATGCCGCGAAGGTGATCGCCAGGCTGCGCGCCAAACAGCCCCTGACGCTGCGCTTGATTAAGCTGTTATATCCCGGCGTCTGGGATGACATTGAGCTGGGCCGCCAGGTCGCGCGCGATATGAGTTTCACCACCCTGGGCTATGTTATGGCCCTGGCACAGCACCGCATTGGCATTCCGGGCTGGCGCTACTACTTCGATTATGTTTCCGAAAATGCCCGCGATATCTACCCGCACGGCACCTGGCACGGCAATGAAGTGCCGTACGTTCTCAATACGCTGGGGCAGATGCCGCCGGGCGAAGCCGACCGCGCCTTTACCGCAGGTGACCACCAGTTCGCCCGGCGCGTCAGTGAATACTGGCTAAGCTTTGCCCGCGATATCACTGAGTTTTCCCATCAGATCGGCGGTGAGGTGAGCTGGCCTGCCTGGCATCCTTCACAGGATGTTACCCTGCGCTTCGGTCAGGACGGGTTGGCCGATATCCATATTGAAAAACGGTTTATGCGCCGCCGCATGCAGGTTTTCCGCCTGCTGATGAAGGCCCTTGTCCATCTTAAACACTAAACAATAATCACGCAGCGGTAATAGTTAATGATTACTGCTGTGTTTTAAATAACTTAAAAAAGTTAAATATCGCTTCATAGCAATCACTTATATTACATCAGCACTAAAATCAGGCTGCGGAATCAACAATATTAATCGTGTATTTTTCTTAACTGTTTCTCCGTAATTTGCCGATAACTCTCTTGATAGCCCACTTATGTCATCACTTTTATTCGGTATCACCAGGTTACGGAGTCCCTATGAACTTATTAAAGAACTACACGATCCGCGCCATTATGTTGTGGATCCTCGGCCTGTTTTGCCTGCTTTGGGGAGGCGTTGGCGGCTACAGCGTTTATTCTCTGAACCAGCTGGCAAAGGGTAACGACGTTGACCGTCACCTGGTAAGCCAGATGACCACGCTGAGTAAGGGTAACGACCAGTATTTTCGGGTGATTACTCGTCTGTCGCGGGCCATCGAATCTAAAAAGCCAGAAGATATGGCCTCCGTGCAGAAAGCGCTGGATAACATGACCACGCTGCTGGCCGATTTTAAAAAACAGTCTCCCGGCCCGCTTGATGCCCAGTATGCGGCGGGCGCCATTGATAGCTGGCAGAAGCTGCTGGATGAGGGCGTTTCTCCGCAGGTGAACCTGGCAAAGCAGGGCAGCCTTGATGATTTCCGCCGCCAGGCCAGTAGCGTAACCCCTGCGCTGAGCCGCGCATTTGGCGCCAGCGTGGAAAAGTTCAACAGCGCGGCGGGTGCCAAGCTGGATGACACGCGCATCACCGTTGATCACCTGACCAACGTCACCAAAAGCGTGCTGGTGATGGCGGTGATTGCCGGGCTGCTGATTTTACTGTTCACCGACCGCTATCTGGTGGTGATGCTGGTGCGCCCGCTCGACACCATCCGCGAACACTTCCGCGTCATTGCCGAAGGTGACCTTAGCCAGCCGGTGAATGACTTTGGCCGTAACTGCGTCGGCAAGCTGGTGCCTTTACTGCGCGCGATGCAGGACAGCCTGCGCGAAGCGGTCAGCTCAATTCGCAGCGGCACCGAAAATATCTATCGCGGCGCAGCGGAGATCTCCTCGGGTAACAACGATCTCTCTTCGCGTACCGAAGAGCAGGCCTCCGCGCTGGAGCAAACTGCCGCCAGCATGGAGCAGCTCACGGCTACGGTGAAGTTCAACGCCGATAACGCGCGTCAGGCCAGCGATCTGGCGGATACCGCCTCAGCGACCGCGGGTAAAGGCGGCAAGCTGGTGGGTCAGGTGGTCAGCACCATGGAAGGCATCGCCGGCAGTTCGAAGAAGATTGCCGAAATTACCACGGTGATTAACAGCATTGCTTTTCAGACCAACATTCTGGCACTTAACGCAGCGGTCGAAGCTGCACGCGCCGGTGAGCAGGGGCGCGGTTTTGCCGTGGTAGCCAGTGAAGTGCGCAACCTGGCGCAGCGCAGTGCTAACGCGGCGAAAGAGATTGAAACGCTGATTGCCGACTCGGTCAGCCGGGTTGACGATGGGTCGAAGCTGGTAAACGCGGCGGGCAGCACCATGAACGATATTCTGCACTCGGTAGGCGAAGTGACCGAGATCATGAAGCAGATCGCCTCGGCATCGGAAGAGCAGAGTAAGGGCATTGCGCAGGTCGGCACCGCCATTTCCGAGATGGACAGCGTGACCCAGCAGAACGCCTCGCTGGTTGAACAGGTCTCCGCCGCTGCCAGCGCGCTGGAGCGCCAGACGGAAGAGCTGACGCTGTCGGTGGCTAAATTCCGCCTGTCGGCGACCGAGCCTGCGGTGAAAAGTGCGGCGCTGAAATCGCCAGCGCGCGCCGCATCACCTTCGCCTCTCCTGGCAAAAAGCCCGGCGGCTGGCGCTGATGACTGGGTAGCGTTCTAATTCCCCGCTGATAACCACGCCACCAGCTCATCCAGCAGCGGTGGCGCTTCCTCAGGCGGGCGGCGGAGCAGGCTGTAAACCGCCCCCGTTTTCACACTGCCGCTAAACGGCGCCACCAGGCGCTGCATCGCCAGATCTTCCGCAATCAGCGTCACATCCGCCACCGTCACGCCAAACCCCTGAATGGCCGCACTGATCGCCAGATCCATGGTGGCAAAGTGCTGGTTACGCTTCATGATCGGCGGCTGGCGGTTGGCCTGGAGCCAGAGCTGCCAGTCACGGCTGTCGGCGGTGGGATGCAGAAAAGTCATCGCGGCAAGCGACGCGGGCGTGACGGCCGGTTCGGGCAGCAGCGCGGCGGCCATCACCGGGGTTAATGCCTCTTCAAACAGCAGCACGCCGTGGCGCGGCATGCTGCCGTAAACAATGGCGGCATCAAAATTTTCCAGCTGGCCGCTGTGCTCAACGGTGGTGGTGAGGGAGACATGCAGTTCCGGGCGCTGCTTCTCCAGCGCCACCAGTTTTGGCACCAGCCAGCGCATCGCACAGGTTGGGGCTTTCAGGCGGATCACCGCGTGCTGACGGCTCGCCTGCTGTGCAGCGTCGTGCATCTGCTGATAGCCGCTTTGTAGCGCGGGCAACAGGCTGGCCCCCTGCGGGGTCAGATGCAGGCCGCGCGCGTGGCGATCAAACAGGGTAAAGCCAAGCCACGCTTCCAGCGCCGCAATTTTACGGCTCACCGCACCCTGAGTAATGCACAGCTCGCTGGCCGCACGCGTCAGGTTAAGGTGACGGGCAGCAACGATAAAAGCATGAATGGCATTTAACGGCAGCGGACGCTGGGGCATAGAGGCTCTCTGAGCTATGTTAAAAAGTCATGGCTATTATGACAACAATTCGCTTGTCGCCTCAAGTGCCGCCAGGTAGAACTGGCATCATTACTTTTCTTCCGACTGGAGCTTCTATGACCATCACCTCAGCGGTGCAGCAGCGCTCAAAACTCCCCGATGTTGGCACCACCATTTTCTCGGTGATTGGCCAGCTCTCCGCGCAGCATAACGCGATAAACCTGTCGCAGGGCGCACCAAACTTCCCTTGCGACCCGCTGCTGGTTGATGGTGTCACCCGCGCCATGCAGCAGGGGCATAACCAGTATGCACCGATGACGGGGTTGGGCGCGCTGAGAGACGTGCTGGCGGAAAAAGTCCACACGCTTTACGGCCAGCAGTATGACGCGGGCAGTGAAGTGCTGATCACCGCCAGCGCCAGCGAGGCGCTCTACTCAGCGATTGCCGGGCTGGTGCATGCGGGCGATGAGGTGATCTTCTTTGAACCCGCGTTCGACAGCTATGCGCCGATTGTGCGCCTGCAGGGGGCGAAAGCCATTGGCCTGAAGTTACAGGTGCCGGAGTTTGCGATTAACTGGGAGGAAGTCAGCGCCGCGATCACCTCGCGCACGCGGATGATCATCATCAACACACCGCACAACCCCAGTTCACAGGTGCTGAGCCGCGAAGATCTCGACCGGCTGGCAGCGCTGACGCGCAACACCGATATCGTGGTGCTGTCCGATGAAGTGTATGAGCACATCCTGTTTGACGGCCGCAAGCATCACGGCATGGCAACCCACCCGGAGCTGGCGCAGCGCAGCGTGATTGTCTCGTCCTTCGGTAAAACTTTCCACGTGACCGGCTGGCGCGTCGGCTATCTGTTAGCCCCGGCGCAGCTGATGGAGGAGGTGGTTAAAGTGCATCAGTTTATGATGTTCTCCGCCGATACCCCCATGCAGGTAGCGTTTGCCGACTATCTGCGCCAGCCAGCTAACTATCTGGCACTGGGCGAATTCTATCAGCGCAAGCGCGACACCTTAGCCGCGCTGCTGCAGGATTCGCCGTTCAGGCTGCTGCCATCGGCGGGATCGTTCTTTATGTTGGCCAGCTATGCTGATTTCAGTGACGAGACGGACAGCGAAATGGTAAAACGTCTGATTGTTGATCATGGTGTGGCGACCATTCCGCTGTCGGCATTTTATACCGATGGCACCGACAATAAATTAATCCGTCTCTCTTTCGCAAAAGACGAAGCCACTTTGCAGGCGGGCGCACGCGCACTCTGCCAGGTCAAGCCTCGCTAACTTAATCACACTTGAGGGGAAGTACATGAAGAAGCTGAACGCGTTGTTGGTGGCGGTAGGCCTGTTGAGTTCTTTGTCCGCGCTGGCGCAGGAGACGCTGCGCTACGGGCTGGAATCGCAGTATCCACCTTTTGAAAGCCGCAATGCCTCCGGGGAGCTGGAAGGGTTTGATATTGAGCTGGGCAAAGCCATTTGCCAGGCGGGTAACTTCAAGTGCAGCTGGGTTGAGAGCAGCTTTGACGCCTTAATCCCGGCACTGGCGGCGAAGAAGTTTGATGCCATTAACTCGGCGATGAACATCACCGAAGCACGCATGAAAAGCATCGGCTTCACCAAGCCTATTTACCGTATTCCCAGCATGCTAATCGTGAAAACCGGTTCTGGCCTGCAGCCAACCGTGGAGAGCCTGAAAGGTAAGAGCGTGGGCGTGCTGCAAGGGTCCGTACAGGAAACCTTCGCTAAGAAGCACTGGGAGCCGCAGGGGGTGACCGTAACCTCCTATCAGGACCAGAACCAGGTGTACAACGACATGGATGCTGGCCGCCTCGACGGTACGCTGGTGATGTCTGCTGCCGGTCAGTCCGGCTTCCTCGACAAGCCGCAGGGCAAGGGTTACAGCTTCGCCGGTAAAGCGGTAGAGGATGAGCAGGTGCTGGGCGTGGGAATCGGTTTTGGCCTGCGTAAAGACGACGCTAAGCTGAAGCAGGATCTCGATGCGGCGATTGCTAAAGTACAGGCTGACGGCAACGTCACCAAGCTGGCTGCCAAGTTCTTCCCCGGCATTGATGTGTCAGTAAAATAATACTTTCCCGGTACAGCGAAGCGACGGCAAGATGTCGCTTCGCCACTGACTTCTCCTCAATATTTTCAATCTAATTATCCCGTTAGAAATTTAAGCCTTAATGTGTTTATTAAGTAAAAATTCGCTGGGCAAGACTTTTTCAAAAAAACTCAGAAAACGCACGAATGGAACTACACTTCCGATTCAAGTATATTATATTTCTCCGTTTTCTATTAAATCTAAAAAATTTATTTTTTTTGCTCACTCTTTGTAATTTATATGAAAATTTAAATGCCAATGCTATTAACCATCAAAGCATGATCTCCAGCACATTTCTAAATAAAAATATTCAGTATTATTGTTTTGTCCCTGTTGGTTTTAGTGTTCGTTAAAGTCAGTTTCGATTTTTAAAAACATGGAAGGATAAAATAAATGGATATATCTATAAGGTTGGCGAATTCTTTAGGCTGTTCTGTAGCAGGAACGGCTGTTGTTCATAGTATTTATGAAAAATTTAAAGGCGAGAATATCTCCGTTTATACAAAGTTTCCTAGCCTTTTATCTGGCATTGAAGGTATCGATGTTGTAACTGCAGTAACAGAACTCGATGATTTCTTTGACGTCGACTTGCGTAAGTATACTGAACGGCGCCCCCACAATTCCTTCCCTTATCGACCAAGTTTTTATCATATGCTAGAGATGGCCGAGGAACAACTCAAATGTACACTCCCTATCTGTAATCCTAAGATAATTATCCAGCCAGAGGAAATTAAAATTGCACGTGAGAAAGTGGCGCGATACACAAAGCCTGTTGTTTGGTTACAAACCATATCAAAAAGTTTCAACCGAAATTGGCCAGCTGAAAATTGGTCTCAACTAACTGAATTTTTCAAATCAAAATGCATATTTATTGATCTCTCAAAGGCAGAATATTCTCTGCGAGAGTATCTTGCTGTAACAACACAATGTTATGCTGGGATTTGCCTTGATAGTTTTTTAATACATGGTTCTGCAGCGGTAGGTGCACAAAATGTGATAACGATTTTGGGAAGTTCAAGACCCCAAGTTGTGACCTATCCGGGTCAATCGCTTTGCTATTCATCCAGTTCATGCGAAGCTCAGCCATGCGGTATGCATGGTTATTATAGAGGATGTTCAGCTGTATTTGATAATCACTTCAATAATAACCTATGCATTCATCAAAGTCCCATTTGCATGGAGGGTGTTTCTTTTCAACAAGTTGTAGGGAAACTTAAAAAAATACTCTCTGGCTTTAAAGTGAAGACTACTTAATTCAACGAGTCGTGTTTATAATTTCGATTAAATTTAATGAAATTAATTAGTTAGTAGTTGTTTTGTTCATTTTAATTCTCAGGTGATATTAATGAGGAAAAATAAAAAGAATGTAATACTTCAAGATGTAGCTAAAAAAATAGGCGTTTCATCTATGACTGTATCTAGATTTTTAAATTGTCCAAATCTGGTTTCGGAAGAAACAAGAGAAAAAATTGAGAGGGCAATTTCCGATTTAAATTATGTGCAATGTGGTTTGAAGTCGGAAAATATAAAAATTTGCGATATTGCTAATGAAGCCGGTTTATCACCTATGACTGTATCGAGGGCTGTAAGTAAGCCTCAGCTCGTGTCTGAGAAAACTAGGTTCTATATAGAACAGACTATCTCTCGAATGAGCAGCAGGAAAAAAGAATCACAAAACTCTCTAGCATTGTCTGAAAATGATTTTTTATTTATGTTTTTTTGTATGAATCTTGATATGGCACTCGTTATTAACTATATAAAAAATGTATATGAACGTGGAGTGATACCATGTGTGCTGCCTTACGAAACAAAAACTGAACTTCTATCTAATATCTCAAGAGTAAGGTGTATATGTCATTGTGAATTGGTTGTTTTATCTGATAATGACGATGTTGATTTTAGTGATCTTACATCTATAGTTAATGTTATAAATATTGCAAGAGAAATTTAATTTTTAGAGATTTAACTTATCTATTATGCTTAAATGACTTTAAACTCCAGATTATTCGGTTGAAAACAGTTTGACTAACTTGAGATTAGTTTAACTAATCAATGATGTTTTTTAATTACTTAGTTTCTTTCTGATTATTTGTTAAGGAGATATAATGTCCGTTAATAAAACTAACGATCTTGATTCTGTTGAATATCCATTCCCACCTTTTCCTGAACAGACTCAGCTAGCTCCAGGGCTGGCCAACAAAATGATACCTTTACCTGATCATGGTGAATTAAGCTATAAGGGTAGTGGGCGTTTAGTTGGCCGTAAAGCTCTGATTACAGGAGGGGACTCCGGTATCGGTCGTGCGGTCGCCATCGCTTATGCTCGCGAGGGAGCTGATGTGGCAATCAATTATCTTCCTGAAGAAGAATCTGATGCTGTTGAAGTGATCCGCCTGATTGAAGCGGAGGGAAGGGTAGCTGTCGCTCTTCCAGGAGATATTTGCGATGAAGCGTTCTGCAAAAGGTTAGTCAAAGAAGCCGCCTCCAGACTTGGAGGTATTGATATTTTAGTTAACAATGCAGGGCGTCAGCAATACAATGAATCTATTCGGAATTTAAAGACTGAAGATTTTGATGCAACGTTCAAAATAAACGTTTATGCGATGTTTTGGATAACTAAAGAAGCTGTAAATCACCTTCCCAGAGGGGCTTCAATTATTAATACCAGTTCAATTCAGGCGTTTGATCCTAACGAGATCCTGCTTGACTATGCTCAAACTAAAGCTTGTATTGTTGCCTTTACCAAATCACTGGCAAAGCAGTTGGCCAAAGAAGGTATTCGAGTCAATGCAGTTGCACCTGGGCCATACTGGACCGCTTTGCAACCTAGCGGTGGACAGCCAACGAATAAGGTAAGTACTTTTGGCGCTTCTACGCCGCTAGGGAGACCTGGACAACCAGCAGAAATTGCATCGCTTTATGTGACAATGGCCTCGACTGAAAATAGTTACAGTTCCGGACAAGTCTGGTGTTCTGACGGTGGAACTGGAACAATATGACTTTTTTATGAACCTATCCGCCTCATTCTATTACTTTCCTTTCTTCCAATGTCCCATGGGTCGGGCATGCCCGATCCCCGACGAAAATGTTGCTGGAGATCGTAGGGTCGAGGCATGCCTCGACCGTATTTCTTTCCGCCGACTATCACTCCGCTGCCAGCAGGCAAATTTTCTCTGCCAGCAGGTAAGATTTCACAAACGACGGGATCGGCAGGAACTCAAATTTCGAGTGGAAGTTATGCGCCCCGGTAAAGAAGTTCGGCGTTAACAGACCCTTGGCCGACAGTGCTGCGCCATCGGTGCCGCCGCGCATTGGGATCACCTTCGGTTCAATCTCTAACTGCTTCATCGCCTCAAAGATCAGTTCGATCGGGCGGCGATCGTCGCCAATAGCATTGCTGATATTGCTGTAGGTATCGCTGATGCTGACTTCAACTTTTCCGGTTGGGTAGGCCTGACGGATTTTCTCCGCCACGTCATGCATCTGCTGTTTGCGTGCGGCAAAACTGACGAGGTCAAAATCACGAATTGAAGCCTTCAGACGCGTCTCGCTGGCGTTGGCCTGCATGTCGTTAAACCAGGTGTAGCCTTCGCGCCCCTCGGTATGCTCCGGCGTCTGCTGACGGTCGAAGTGGCTGATAAAGTCCCACGCCATCAGCAGCGGATTGACCAGCACCCCTTTGCCCGACATCGGGTGTGCTGTTACACCGGTCAGGCGGATTTCAGCGGCAGCGGCGTTAAAGTTCTCATAAACCACTTCGCCCAGCTCGCAGCAGTCGATAGTGTAGGCAAAATCGACGTCAAAACGGGCTTTTAAATCCAGCGCCTTCGCACCGCGCAGGCCGATCTCTTCATCCGGCACAAACGCCACCACGATATCGCCGTGGGCGTGCTGCGCATTCAGGTTTTCCATCAGCGTCATCACCACTGTGACCGCCGCTTTATTGTCGGCGCCGAGCACGCTGGTGCCGTCGCTGAAGATGATTTCCTGGCCGTGATAGGCGCGGATCTCCGGGTGTTCCGCGCTGCGCAGCCAGATATCCTGCGCTTGGTTCAGGCACAGATCCTCACCCTCATAGCGCAGCGTCTGCGGATGAATATGCGGTGACAGCCCGACGTCGACGGTATCGATATGGGTGATAAAGCCAATGCGCGGCGCATCAGGGCGGTTGCCGGGCTTAACGGCGGTAACGGTAGCAAACTCATCAATCACCACCTTTTCCAGCCCGAGCTGGCGCAGCTCGTCAGCCAGCATTTGCGCCATCTGATGCTGTTCCGGCGTGCTCGGCAGCACGGTTGCTGCGGCATCACTCTGGCTGGTAACGGCCAGATAACGATAAAAACGCTGAGTCAGCTGGCTCGCCAGGTTGTCGGTCATAACGTTTCCTTATTTGTCGCGAACTATAAAGGTTCTGTAGAGTTGCCAATCGTGTTATTTATTAAACAGATATCTTTTTGTTTTACGCATCACCCCCTGACAAAGTCAAATAAAAAGCGAGGATGGAGATGAAGAAAGTGGTATTACGCACGGTACTGGCGGCTCTGGCGCTCACCGTGGCCTCTGGGGCAGCGGCAAAAACGCTGGTGTTCTGTTCGGAAGGGTCGCCGGAAAACTTTAACCCTCAGCTGTACACCTCCGGCACCAGCGTGGATGCCAGCGCGGTGCCGATTTATAACCGCCTGGTGGATTTCACACCGGGTACCACCGACCTGATCCCGAGCCTCGCCGAGAGCTGGGATATCAGCCCGGACGGCAAGGTTTATACCTTCCACCTGCGCAAAGGCGTTAAGTTCCACAGCAGTAAAAGCTATAAGCCGACGCGCGATTTCAACGCCGACGACGTTATCTTCTCGTTTATGCGGCAGAAAGATCCGGCTAACCCGTATCACAACGTCTCTAACGGCAGCTACACCAACTTTGAAAGCCTGGAGTTTGGCACGCTGCTGCAAAAAATTGAGAAGGTGGACGACCACACCGTGCGCTTTACGCTGGCCCATGCCGAGGCGCCATTCCTCGCCGATCTCGGCTGGTATTTTGCATCGATCCTCTCCGCCGAATATGCCGATGCGATGCTAAAGGCCGGCACGCCGGAGAAAGTGGACCGCGACCCTATCGGCACCGGGCCATTTGAGCTGGTGCAGTACCAGAAGGACGCGCGCATTCTGTACCGTGCCTTCCCGGACTACTGGCAGGGCAAAGCGAAACTGGATCGTCTGGTATTCAGCATCACCCCTGATGCCTCGGTACGTGCTGCCAAGCTGGAGAAAAACGAATGCCAGGTGATGCCATTCCCAAACCCTGCCGACCTTAAGCGCCTGGGCGAAGACAAAAATATCACCCTGATGCAGAAGGCCGGGCTCAACACCGGTTTCCTCGCGTTTAACACCCAGAAAGCCCCGCTGGATAACGTCAAAGTGCGCCAGGCGCTGAGTATGGCGATCAACAAACCGGCGATTATCGAAGCGGTATTCCAGGGCACCGGCACCGCAGCGAAAAATCTGCTGCCGCCGGGGGTGTGGAGCGCTGACCAGGACCTGAAGGATTACGATTACGACGTAGAAAAAGCCAAGGCATTGCTGAAAGAAGCCGGAATAGCCCCTGGCACCAGCATTGACCTGTGGGCGATGCCGGTGCAGCGCCCTTATAACCCAAACGCGCGACGCATGGCCGAAATGATCCAGGCTGACTGGGCGAAAGTGGGCATCAAAGCGAATATCGTCAGCTTCGAATGGGGGGAGTACCTCAAACGGGTGAAAAACGGCGAACACCAGGCCGCGCTGATGGGCTGGACCACCGCGACCGGCGATCCCGATAACTTCTTCGGTCCGCTGTTCAGCTGTACTTCGGCCAACGGTGGGTCAAACTCGTCGAAGTGGTGCTACCAGCCCTTTGACCAGCTGATTACCAAAGCGCGCGCCGAGCAGGATCACGACAAGCGCGTGGCGATGTACCGGGAGGCGCAGCAGATCATGCACGACCAGGCCCCAGCGGTGATGATTGCGCACTCAACCATTTTCGAACCGGTGCGCAAAGAGGTGAGCGGTTACGAAGTCGATCCCTTCGGTAAGCATATTTTTTATCAGGTAGAGATGAAATAAAACAGCGGCTTGAATGTCGTAGGGGGCGACCTTCTTTTTCGGTCGCCCCACCAACGGCACGCAGCCATATCACAGACCAAACTGCGCTCTGATCTCCATATCCTGCTGCTTTAACTCCATTCGCACAAAATCCACAAACAGCGACAGCGCTGCCGACGGCTGGCGCCCAATTGCCGTCTGCATCTGCAGCGAACGCTGGCTCAACTGGTCCGGTCCCACCGATTTCAGCACCAGCCCGTGCTCCAGCGCCTGATACATCACGGTGAAGTGGCTACTGATGGTGATCGCCTGCGGTGTATGTAGCAGGAAGGTGTAAAGCGAGCTGAAGTTATTGCAGGTCAGTACCGGCTCGATAAAGGTGCCGCTCATACGGCAGGAGAGGTCGAACAGCTGGCGCACGGTGAAGTTGGCATTGGGCAGCGCCAGCGGGTACGCCAGCAGGTCACTCAGCTTCACCTCCTGCTGCGCCAGCGGGTGGCTGCTATGCAGCACCAGCAGAACCGGAGCAGGCCAGGATGCCGCCACCTCCACACCGCGCTCCGGGTGCAGGCTGAACTGGAACGCCACATCACACTCGCCGCGCCGCAGGATCTCCGCCACTTCCAGCGAGCTGGCTACCGTGAGTTGGAAACTGACCCCGGGGTGCAGCAGGCGAAACTGGGTAAACAGCATTGGCAGCAGGCTGAAAGCCATTCCGTCGGTGCAGGCTACCCGCAGCGCAGTGCGCCTGACGGCTTTTAGCCCTTTGATCTCTGCAATCGCGTGCTCCATATCCATCATGCTTTTTCGCACGTGGTTTTCAAAAATCTGCCCGGCATCGTTCAGCACCATGCCGCGCGCGTGGCGCTCAAACAGCGGGGCGCCAACGCGCTCTTCCAGCCGCTGGATCTGGCGGCTGATCGCCGATACCGCCACAAACAGCTGCTGGCTGGCGGCGCTGAGTGAGCCGCAGTTCACCACCGCCAGAAAATAGCGGATTTCACTGCTGTGCATGGTAGTGCCTCCTGCTGGTGCATGTGCTTTTAAGGTGCAGCGAAGCGTTGCTTTAAAAGCAAAGCCCGTTTGATATTTTGATGATTGTAGCAAAGCCCGATTGTCGCTTAAAACTAAACGGCAAACACAAAAAATAAACAGATAAAACGGACAACTATCATGACAGGTGAACAGGCAGTCGCGCAGGCTACGGCGTATTTTGACAGTGGGGAATTTAAAACGGTGCTGGCGCGGCGCGTGGCGCTGCGCAGTGAAAGCCAGCGCGACGACCGTGATGCGCTGATCCAGAGCTATCTTGATGATGAGATGGTCCCCGCCATGCAGGCGCTGGGCTTCAGCACGCAGCAGCTGGCGAACCCGCAGGCGCCGCAGCGCCCCTTCCTGCTGGCGACCCGCATTGAAGACCCGCAGCTGCCCACGCTGCTGTGCTACGGCCACGGCGATGTGGTGTTTGGTGACGATGAAAACTGGCGCAGTGGGCTGAACCCGTGGCAGCTGCTGGAAGAGGGCGACCGCTGGTACGGGCGCGGCAGCGCCGACAACAAAGGGCAACACTCGGTGAACATTGCCGCGCTGGAGCAGGTAGTGGCCGCGCGCGGCGGTCGTCTTGGCTTTAACTGCAAGTTTCTGTTTGAGATGGGGGAAGAGATCAGCTCCCCGGGCCTGAAGGAAGTGTGTCAGCGCCATGCCGACCTGATGAAAGCCGATATCTTTATCGCCTCCGATGGCCCGCGCCTCAGCGCGGAGCGGCCAACGCTATTCCTCGGTTCGCGCGGTGCGGTGAACTTCCGCCTCAGCATCCACGCGCGCGATCGAGATTATCACTCCGGCAACTGGGGCGGTCTGTTGAGCAACCCGGGTACCCAACTGGCCAACGCGCTGGCCTGCCTGGTCAATCAGCACGGCCAGCTGCAGGTTGCCGCCCTGAAGCCGCCGGCGATTAGCGCCGCAGTAAAAGCGATCCTCAGCGATATTGATGTCGGCGAAGGCGACGGCCCGGCCATCGATCCCCGCTGGGGCGAATGCGGCCTGACGCCAACCGAGCGCCTGTACGGCTGGAACACGCTTGAAGTGCTCTCTTTCCTCACCGGCAATCCGGCGCGGCCGATGAACGCCATTCCCGGCAGCGCGACGGCGGTCTGCCAGCTGCGTTTTGTCGTCGATACCGACTGGGAAAATATCGCCAGCCACCTGCGCGCACATCTGGATGCGCACGGCTTCCAGCAGGTTGAGGTCGAGGTGCTGCGCGGCTCTCCGGCCACGCGCCTTGACCCGACCGATCCGCTGGTGGGCTGGGTGCTCGGGGTGATGGCGCAGACCAGCGGTAAAAAACCGGCGCTGCTGCCCAACCTCGGTGGTTCACTGCCGAATGATGTCTTTGCGCAGACGCTCGGCCTGCCGACGCTGTGGGTGCCGCACTCTTATCCCGCCTGCGGTCAGCACGCGGTGGATGAACATATGCTGAAATCGATCGCCCGCGAGGGGTTACAGATGATGACGCGCTTATTCTGGGATTTAGGCGAGCAGGGCAGCGATCTGCTGGCGCGCCATCGTGCGCACCGTGCACAGGGGGCAGGCCAGTGAGCAGCTTAATTCAGCCTCAGGCGGCGGCGCAGCCGAACCTGTATAAAACGCTGTTCGCGACCTGCGTCGGCAATGCGCTGGAGTGGTTTGATATTGCGGTGTACGGCTTTTTCGCCAGCTATATCGCCCACGCGTTTTTCCCTACTGAGGATCCGTCAGTCTCCATGCTGCTGACTTTCGGCAGCTTTGGCGTATCGTTTCTGATCCGTCCGCTGGGGGCAGTTGTTCTCGGTGCCTATGCAGACCGCGTCGGGCGTAAAAAAGCGCTGCTGATGTCGATCATGTTGATGATGGTCGGTGGGTTAATCATCACTGTGATGCCGTCTTATCAGAGCATTGGCCTGCTGGCACCGCTGATGATTTTGCTGGCGCGCCTGATTCAGGGCTTCTCGGCGGGCGGCGAATTCGGCAGCTCTACCGCCTTTCTGGTGGAGCACTTTCCCGAGCGTCGTGCCTTTATCGCCAGCTGGCAGTTTGCTACCCAGGGGGCAAGTACGCTGATGGCCTCGGCGTTTGGCTTAGGGCTGACCTCGTGGCTGACTGAAACGCAGATTCAGGACTGGGGGTGGCGCATTCCGTTTGCTTTCGGCCTGATTATCGGCCCGGTTGGCCTGTATATTCGCCGCCACGTGCATGAGCCGGCCAGCTTTGTCGCGCAGGAGAAGTCCCACGCGCCGCTGAAAGACCTGATGAGCCGCCAGAAAACGCTGCTGCTGCTGGCAATGGGGCTGATGGTGATCTCCACCGGGGTCAACTATATGCTCAACTATGTGCCGACGTATGCCACCAAAACGCTGCATCTGCCGGGTTCTGCGGCCTTTACCGCAACGCTGGTTGCCGGAATTATTCTGACGGTGGTGACCCCGCTGATGGGGCTGTGGGCGGAGAAAGTCGGGCGCGTACCGCTGATGTGGGGGTCATTAATCCTGCTGGCGCTGACCATCTATCCGGCTTTCCGCATGGTGGTGAATAACACCACGCCGACCACCTTGATCCTGCTGGTTGGCTGGATGGCGCTGCTGAAATCGGTCTACTTCTCTACCGTGCCGTCGATGATGGCCGATCTGTTCCCGATTACCACCCGCGCCAGCGGCATGGCAATCAGCTATAACGTGGCGGTCACGGTGTTCGGAGGTTTTGCGCCGCTAATCTGTACGCTGTTGATCAGCGCAACCGGCAGCAGCCTGGCGCCGAGCTACTATCTGATCCTGCTGGCGTTATTCAGCGCGGTGGCGCTGGTCAACAGCCAGCGCCGGGTAGGGCGCTAAAACAGCAGGGGCGACTGAAATGCTCGCCCCTGTCACAAACCCTAAACCTGTAGGGGTTGACCCTTTTTTTCGGTCAACCCACAGTGCAGATACCTAAGAGGTTTTCACTCTGAACACCATGGTGGCACGCTTCTCAATCAGCCAGTAGATCATATAACCGACCACCGCTGAGGCGACGCTGAGGATCGCCATCGCCAGGTACATCGTGCCGGTACTGGCCGCAGGCATAAAGAGATGCAGCACTTTCACCAGCGCCCCCATAAACAGACGGTGGCACAGATAGATAGAGTACGAAGCCAGACCAACGGCACTCACCACTTTGGTCAGGGTGGTTTGGCGAACCGCATTAAACTCCAGTCCGGTCAGCAGGAAGAAGCTCAGCGTCAGCACCAGCAGCTGAAGTACGCCCTGCAGCCATAGGGTAGAGAATGCCAGCAGGGCGACAATCAGTACCAGCGACAGCGCGCTGTGGGAATACCGCTCCGGCATGCGCTTTTGCAGCATAAAGCACACAATCCCGCTCAGGAAATAGAGCATGATATCGTTGGTATAAAACAGGAAGTAGCTCTGTTGAGAACTGCCCAGATATCCCATCAGCATTAATACAGCAATGGAGACAAAAATAAAGATCAGGCCGGTACTGCGGCGGAATAATAGCCCGATGGCAAACACCAGATAAAACAGCATTTCGTAGCACAGCGTCCAGCCAACGGATAATACCGGCGTGAGCGTATCGAGTTCTTTAATGTAAACCGAAGGAATAAATAACAGAGAAAGAATATCATCCAGCGGCGTTAATACAGTTGATGGGAACCAGCCGGGGTTAATTACCCATGCGATAATCGTCAGCAGGGTAAACAGATAATACATCGGCAGAATACGCACCAGCCTTTTCTTGACAAACAGCGCCATCTTACCGCGGCCAAAGTCCTCCCAGTGCACGCACGCCATCAGGTAGCCGCTGATCATAAAGAACAGCAGTACGCCAAGCTTGCCTACCGCGCCGCCATAGCCAAACAGCCCGGAAAAATAGCCCGGACTTAATTTGGCCGCAAAGCTTTCTGCATGACAGACGACCACCAGCATACAGGCCACGGCCCGTAGATAAGTAATCGACAGGATATTAGTTTTCACAGCCATTCCCCCTTGGGATTTAATCCCCCCTGCATAAATGATGCAAGGAGGATTAAAGTAACGATAGAAAAATAAAGAAGAAAATCGAAAGGTTATTAATATTTTCAGGTCTTATAAGGAAATAATTTCCCTGGTGTTGTAATCGCTCGTACGACAGTTAGCGTGCTGTTGTGTAGTGTCTTGCGACGATGAAACATTACCCAATATTGAGGTAAACACCTAACATAAATTAATCAATTCCTCATCTTTAGGAATTTCCTTTTTTTGTAAAAATAATAACATTAGCGTAGCTGACGCGATGTTCAGTTAAACTTAATAAACGATAAAGCGCTAACCGGCGTTTACGCCAGGTAATCTGTGGTCTCTTCATTTAGCGGCATGAAAATTTGATTAGCGCGGCAGGAGTGGCAGTTGCAGAAATGTCAGCAAAGCGTCAGCAAACGTAAAGGTTACATTAATCCTGCCACACGGCATCACGCACATTGATAGCGCGCGGCAGTAATCCCAGCGCATAGAAGCGGTCGGCAATGGTTTGCTGCGCACGGATCACGCTCAGGTCCATGCGCTGCGTCTGGTGGCTGCGGCGCAGCAGAGCGTGCGATAGCGCCTCAGGTCCCAGCCCCAGTTCGGCGGCCAGCAGGGCGGTGGCCTCTGCGTGGTTAGCATCAATGAAGCGTCCGGTCTGCTCCAGCGCCCGTATCACGCTGTGCAGCAGGTCCGCCGAGTGTGCGGCAAAGTCACGATGCGCGAGGTAAAACTGATGATTGCTCACCCGGCCGCACCCGTCAGCAATCACTCTTAAGCAACCGCTCTGCTCGGCGTCGCTCAGCAGCGGGTCCCACATCATCCAGGCATCGACCGCGTGATAATCGCTGGGCGTCAGCGGATATTTTGGCGGTGCATAGAGCACGCGCACGTCGTTCAGCGTCATTCCGGCTTCATCCAGCATCTGCACCAGCAGATAGTGCACGTTAGATCCCTTATTCACTGCGATACGTTTGCCGCGCAGGTCGGCAAGCGTTTGAATCGGGCTGTCCTGCGCCACCAGCAGCGCCACGCTCTGAGGCGCGGCGGGTTCCCAGGCAACGTACAGCAGGGGATTGTTCTCGGCCTGGGCAAAGACCGGCGGCACTTCCCCGGTGGTGCCGAAATCAATCTCACGGCTGCTGAGTGCGTGCAGCAGCTGTGGTCCGGCGGGGAACTCGCTCCACAGCACGCTGATGCCCGTTCCGGCAAAGCTCGCCTCCAGGCTCTGCCGCGCTTTAAGAATGCCGAGGTTGCCAAATTTCTGGTAGCCAATGCGCAGTTCGCGATCGCCCGCAGGGCGCTGGGCAGTCTGGCGCGCATCGCCGCTCGCCAGACTGCGGCGCGCCTTGATCAGTCCAAGATGGCCAAGATGAGTGCGCAGCGTATTGCGGCTGACGCCCAGCAGCGTGGCGGCCTGGAGCTGATTTTCACCGCTCAGCTCAAAAGCATTGCGCACTAAAGCGTCGATCACCCGCTGGTAGATTGGTCCGCTCTCCTGCTGCAGCTGCTGGCGCAGAAACTGGTCCAGCGCCTGCTCACCCGCCGCGAAAGCTGGCCCTGGCGCGACCGGGTTGAGGCGCAGCTGCTGCGGAGCGATCAGCGGCTCGCGGCTCAGCAGCACCGCATTGTGCAGGGTATTTTCCAGCTCACGCACGTTGCCCGGCCACGCATACTCCATCAGCGCCGCAAGGCTGTCGTCGGTTAAACGCAGCTGCGGGCGCCCCAGGCGGCGGGCGTACAGCGTGAGAAAATGCTCGGCTAGCAGCGGGATATCTTCGCGGCGCTGGCGCAGCGGCGGCAGGGTGACCGCCGCCACATTGAGGCGATAAAACAGATCTTCGCGAAAGCGGCGTTCACGGATTGCCACCGCGAGATCCACGTGGGTGGCAGCGATCACTCGTACGTTGACCTTTACCGGGCGGCGCGACCCGACTCGCGTCACTTCGCGCTCCTGCAGCACGCGCAGCAGCTTAACCTGCAGCGGCAGGCTCAGCTCGCCGATCTCATCCAGCAGCAGCGTGCCGCCCTCCGCCGCTTCAAACCAGCCCTGATGGCGTTCACCCGCGCCGGTAAACGCGCCTTTCTCATGGCCGAACAGCTCGGATTCCGCCAGGCTTTCGGTTAGCGCACCGCAGTTCACCGCAACAAAGGGCTGCGTCCGGCGCGGGCTGTGATGATGCAGATAGCGCGCCACCACCTCTTTGCCGGTGCCGGTCTCACCGACAATCAGCACGGTAGCATCGGTTGGCGCAAGGCGGTCCAGCACGCTCTGAAAAGCGAGGGAGGCAGGGTCAATCAGTAACGGGCCGGAATGCTGCATAGTGTGCTCCTTATACTCAGAGCAGGCAGATTACCCTGGCGTACGCCAGCTAACGACCCGCTGGGGAGCCGCTTTGCTGCAAATGAAGCAGCCTGTGGTCAGTGACTGCTGCAAATGCAGCAGAAAAAGCGGCTGGCATTACTTTTCAACGTCATGAAAAATAAGGTTTTTAACAGAATTACACTCTGGCACGTTTCCTGCTAACTGGTTTATAACCAAAGCGTAACTTTCTATCGAATAAATTCAGATATAGTTATATAGGAAACGAATAATGAGCGACTCAGCGCAGAAAAATATCAACGTATTCTGGTTTCTCCCGACCCACGGCGACGGGCGCTATCTTGGCACCACCGAGGGCGGGCGCGCCGTCGACCTGCCGTATCTACAGCAGGTCGCGCTGGCCGCTGATAACCTCGGCTATTACGGGGTGCTGATCCCGACGGGTAAAAGCTGCGAGGACTCCTGGCTGGTGGCTGCGGCGCTGGCACCGATCACCAAACGCCTGCGCTACCTGGTGGCGGTGCGCCCCGGACTGCAGCCGCCAAGCCTTGCGGCGCGCATGGCCGCCACGCTTGACCGTTTGTCAGAAGGGCGACTGCTGATCAATGTGGTGACCGGTGGCGACCCGGTGGAGAACAAAGGCGACGGTATTTTCCTCAGCCACGCCGAGCGCTATCAGGTGACCCGTGAGTTTCTCGAAGTCTATTCACGCCTGCTGGCGGGGGATAAGGTCGATTTTCACGGTGAACATATTCACGTTGAGGGGGCAGAAATTCTGTTCCCTCCGGTGCAGGAAAACGGCCCACCGCTCTATTTTGGCGGTTCATCCGATGAGGCGATAGACGTGGCCGCCAATCAGGTCGATACCTATCTCACCTGGGGTGAGCCGGTGGCTCAGGTCGCGGAAAAACTGGCGGTAGTGCGTGAACGCGCCGCGGCGCGCGGGCGCACGCTCGACTACGGTATTCGCCTGCATGTCATCGTGCGCGAAACCGAAGAGGAAGCCTGGGCCGCCGCCGACCGCCTGATCGCCCACGTTGACGATGACACTATCGCCGCCGCACAGAAGATTTTCTCGCGCATGGATTCCGCAGGCCAGGCGCGGATGAGCGCGCTGCACAGCGGTTCCCGCGACGGGCTGCGCATCGGGCCAAACCTGTGGGCCGGTGTCGGGCTGGTGCGCGGGGGCGCGGGCACCGCGCTGGTTGGCAGCCCGCAGCAGGTGGCGGACCGCATTCGCGAATATCAGGAGCTGGGCATCCAGAACTTTATCCTGTCCGGCTACCCGCATCTGGAAGAGGCGCACCGCTTTGCCGAGCTGGTGATGCCGCTGCTAACGCTGCCGAGCAATGGCGATAAAAAACAGCGCACGGTAAACACCGGGCCGTTTGGCGAAACCATCGGTGGCGATCTGCGGCCGAAAGCGCAAAAGCAAACCAGCGCAAGTTAAAGGGGGATTTTCCATGAGTCAGTCAACGCCGATTAAATTTGCCTACTGGGTACCGAATGTTTCAGGTGGCCTGGTCATCAGTCATATCGCACAGCGCACCAGCTGGGATTTTGACTATAACCGCAAGCTCGCGCAGATTGCCGAGCAGGCTGGTTTCGAGTATGCGCTGACGCAGATCCGCTTTACCGCCGGATACGGCGCTGATAATCAGCATGAGTCGGTCAGTTTTTCCCAGGGCCTGTTGGGGGCCACCGAGAAGCTGAAGGTGATCGCCGCGCTGCTGCCAGGCCCCTGGAATCCAACGCTGGCGGCGAAACAGATCGCCACCATCAGCCACCTGTCGAATGCGCGCATCGCGGTGAATATCGTCAGTGGATGGTTTCGCGGCGAGTTCAAAGCGATTGGCGAGCCGTGGCTCGATCATGAAGAGCGCTATCTGCGATCCGAAGAGTTTATTCGCTGCCTGAAGGGCATCTGGCGCGAACCGACCTTCAACTTTGCCGGCGATTTCTACCGCTACCGCGACTACTCGCTGAAGCCAAAGCCACTGGACCCACAGCCGGAGATTTTCCAGGGCGGCAGCTCGCGTGCAGCGCGTGATATGGCCGCACGCGTCTCCGACTGGTACTTCACCAATGGCAATACCGTGGAAGGTATTCGCCAGCAGGTTGAAGATATCCGTCACAAAGCAGCAGCCAATCAGCATCAGGTAAAAATTGGCGTTAACGGTTTTGTTATCGCGCGTGACAGCGAGCAGGAAGCGCAACAGGTGCTACAGCAGATCCTCGACCACGCCAACCCTGATGCGGTAAAAGGCTTCCAGCATGAGGTTAAAAATGCCGGCAGCGCCTCGCCGGAAGGGGAAGGTAACTGGGCAAAATCCACGCTCGAGGATCTGGTGCAGTACAATGATGGTTTTAAAACTAACCTGATCGGTACTCCGCAGCAGATTGCCGAACGTATTATGGCGCTAAAACAGGCCGGAGTGAGCCTGATGCTGCTGGGCTTCCTGCATTTCCAGGAAGAGGTCGAATTCTTTGGCCGTGAAGTGATCCCGCGGGTGCGCGAGCTGGAGCGGCAACAACAGCTGGAGTTGAGTCATGGCTGAGCGTCATATCGTTATCGTCGGCGGCGGGTTTACCGGCACCGCCACGGCCATCCATCTGGCCGGGCTCGGTGACGCCGGGCTGACGGTAACGGTGATTGAGCCACGGCCGCAGCTGGCCTGCGGAGTGGCTTACGGCACGCGCGACCCTGCACACCGCATCAACGTTCCGGCCGACCGCATGCAGCTCTCGGCGGCGCAACAGGGCGATTTTGACCGCTGGTTCCGCGCCTCGCAAGCGTTTGCGCAGGATGCCGATGCGCAGTGGCACGACGGTAAAGTTTACCCGCAGCGCGGGCAGTTTGCCGCCTGGGTTGCTGAGCAGTTCACCCAGGCACAGCAGAGCTCGGCGGTGACATTACGCCATATTTGCGGCCGGGCGGTGGCGCTGGAAGCGGGAAGCATTGTGACGGACGCGGGGCAGCGCGTGGCCGCCGATGACGTGGTGCTGGCGATCAGCCATCCACCGCCCGCGCTGCCGCGCCAGATTGCCGAAGCGCTGGAGGGGCACCCCGGCCTGATTGCTAACCCGTGGCGTGAGGGGGCGCTGAGCGCTATTGCGGCGGATGAGCGCATCGCGATTATCGGCAGCGGGCTGAGCATGTCGGATGTCGTGGCAACGTTACACCGTCACGGGCATCGCGGCCCGGTCAGCGCCTTTTCACGCCGTGGCCTGCTGCCACGCCCAAATCTCAGCGGTGCTTATCAACCCACGCCGCTGGATTACCAGCAGCCGCAGGCCAGCACGGTGCTGGCGTGGCTGCGGCGTATTCGCCGCGAGATTGCGGCCAGCGGGCTGCCGTGGCAGCTGGTGCTCGACGATATTCGCCTGAACGGCCAGCGCATCTGGCAGCAGCTGTCTCTTGACGAACAGCGCCGCTTCCTGCGCCATCTGCGCCCGTGGTGGGATGTGCACCGCTACCGCATCGCTCCTCAGGTCAGCCAGGTGCTGGAGCAGTGGCTGACTAGCGGGCAGCTGACGGTGAGTGCCGCCAGGCTGGGCGCGGTGCGGGCCGCCGGGCAGCAGATTGAGTTGACGCTCCAGCCGCGCAGAGCGCCGGCGCGGCAACTTACCGTTGACCGCGTAATTATTACCACCGGCCCTGCGCACGGCAGCCTGTTGAGCAGCGACGCGCTGCTGCATCAGTTAACTATCGCTGGCATCATCCAGCCCGATCCGCTGGCGCTGGGTATTGCGGTAAATGCCCTGTCGCAGACCCTTAACTGCAGCGGGCAAGCCAATCCGCATCTGTATGTCGCCGGGCCGGCTGCCCGTGGCCGCTTTGGCGAACTTATGGGGCTGCCGCAGGTGGCGGAGCATGCCGAAAGCGTGGCGCGCCAGCTGCTCGGCCTCGATGCGGAGCGATGTCCCGCCTGACGCCGTAACTCACCGTTGATTCACCCTTAAAAACTATCACCTGCAGCGGGCGGGCTGGATCCGGCCGTGTAAAATTCGGAGTGTGCTATGTCTTCACAACGTGAAATTCGTCTTAACGCCTTTGATATGAACTGCGTGGGCCACCAGTCTCCGGGCCTGTGGGCGCATCCGCGCGACCGCTCCTGGCAATATAAGGATCTGAGCTACTGGACCGAGCTGGCACGTCTGCTGGAGCGCGGCAAGTTCGACGGCCTGTTTATTGCCGATGTCCTTGGCGTCTACGACGTGCTGAACGGCGATAATGCCGCCGCCATCCGCAACGCTACCCAGGTGCCGGTTAACGATCCGCTGGCGCTGATCACCCCGATGGCGCTGGTGACCGAGCATCTCGGCTTTGGCCTTACCGCATCGCTGTCGTTTGAGCATCCTTACCCGTTTGCCCGCCGCATCTCCACCCTGGATCATCTGACCAAAGGGCGCATCGGCTGGAATATTGTCACCTCCTATCTGGAGAGCGGTGCGCGCAATATCGGCCACCAGGCGCAGACCGATCACGATGCACGCTACGACTACGCCGATGAATATTTGCAGGTAGTGTACAAACTGCTGGAAGGCAGCTGGGAGGAGGGAGCCATCCTGCGCGATCGCCAGCGCCGCATCTTCAGCGACCCAACGAAAATCCATCCGATCAATCACCAGGGCACCTTCTTCCAGGTGCCGGGCATTCACCTGTGTGAACCGTCGCCGCAGCGCACGCCGGTGCTGTATCAGGCTGGAGCATCCAGCCGCGGCAAGCAGTTCGCCGCCGAGCACGCCGAGTGCGTATTTGTGGCCGCGCCGTCGAAAGTGCTGCTGAAGAAGACGGTCGCCGATATCCGCCGCCGCGCCGCAGAGGCCGGGCGCGATCCGCGCAGCATTCTGATCTTCAACCTGCAAACGGTAATCGTTGACGAAACCGATAAAGCGGCGCAGGCGAAATGGCAGGAGTACAAAAGCTACGTCAGCTACGAAGGCGCGCTGGCGCTGATCTCCGGCTGGACCGGCATCGACTTCGGCCAGTATCAGCCGGACCAGGTGCTGAAACATCTGCACACCAACGCTATCCAGTCAGCGGTGGAAACTTTCTCCACCGCCGATCCAAATCGTCAGTGGACGGTGCAGGGGCTGGCGGACTGGGTGGGGATTGGCGGCTTTGGACCGCTGCTGGTCGGCAGTGCGCAGACCGTGGCAGACGAGCTGCAAAGCTGGGTCGAAGAGACGGATGTTGACGGCTTCAACCTCGCCTACGCGGTAACGCATGAAACCTTTAGCGACGTGGTGGAGCACCTGGTCCCGGAGCTGCAAAAGCGCGGGGTCTACAAACAGGATTATCAGGCGGGTACGCTGCGCGAGAAGCTGTTTAAGCAGGGGCCGCGCCTGGAGTACCCGCATCCGGGGGCCGGATACCGCCGCGCGGCCACCGCTGGGGTGCCCCATGCCGATGAGGTCACGCCATGATTGAAATTGACAGCCTGCGTAAACACTACCCGACGGCGGGCGGAAAGACGGTGGAGGTGCTGAAAGGCCTCTCTCTCACCGTGCCCGCAGGGTCGATTACCGCCGTAGTGGGGCCAAGCGGTGCCGGGAAATCGACGCTGGCGAAATGCATCAGCCTGCTGGAACGCCCCAGCTCCGGCAGCATCCGCGTTAACGGGGAAGATCTGTCGCGCCTGTCGGGAGAGGCACTGCGCCGTGAGCGACGCGCAATCGGCACGGTCTTTCAGTCTTCGGCGCTGCTGGCGCGTAAAACCGCCTGGGAAAATATCGCGCTACCGCTGCAGTGGCTGGGCGTGGTGCCGGGGCAGGTTAAGCAGCACGTTGACCAGCTGCTCGACAGCGTTGGCCTGAGCGACAAAGCGGGCTATTACCCGGCGCAGCTCTCCGGCGGCCAGCGCCAGCGCGTCGGGATTGCCCGGGCGCTGGCGCTGAAGCCCTCGGTGCTGCTGGCGGACGAAGCCACCTCCGGGCTGGACCCGCAGGCGACGGCCTCCATCCTGCTGCTGTTGCAACAGCTACGGCAGCAGTTTGGCCTGGCGATTGTCCTGATCACCCATGAGATGGACGTGGTGCGCAGCACGGCGGATGCGGTGGCAGAGATCCGCGACGGTCAGCTGGTACAGCAGGGCACGCTGCGCGACTTGCTCAGCACGCCAGGCTCGGCGCTGGGAGAGCAGCTGTTTCCACTGCGCCCACTTTCAGCGTCAGCCGACCTGCTGCTGCAGCTGACCTACGCCACGCCGCTGGCCACTGACTGGATCGGGCGGATCGGCCAGCAGTGTCACTGCCAGATTGATCTGCTGGCCGCGCATGTGGAAGAGGTTGGCGGGCAGCTGGCCGGGCGTATGCAGATTGGCGTGCGTTTCAATCAGCGCCCGCTGGAAGCCAGGGCGCTGATCGCGCAAATGGCCGAGCTGGGAATTATTGCCCAGCTGATTGAGGCGCGTCCGCGCCTGCAGGAGGCCGGATGAAAGCGCAGGATGTGATAAGCCAGGACACGCCATGGAGCCAGATACACCGGCTGATGCTGCCTGCTTACGGTGAAACCTGGCTGATGGTCGGTACTGTGATGCTGTTTGTGGTGTCGCTCGGCGGGCTGCTCGGCGTGGTGCTGTTTAATACCTCAGCACGCGGGCTGTTTTCCCACCCGGCGGCCCATCGCAGCCTGAGCTGGCTGGTGAACATTGGGCGCTCGCTGCCGTTTCTGGTGCTGATGGCGGCGATTATCCCCTTCACCTTCTGGCTGACGGGCACCACCATTGGTATTCCGGCGGCGGTGATCCCGATGATCGTCGCCGGAACGCCATTTTTTGCCCGGCTGGTGGAGAACGCGCTGCGCGAGCTGCCGGCGGAAGTGACGGCGGTCGGGCTGGTGTCCGGCGGTTCGCGCTGGCAAATCATCTGCGGCGCGCAGCTCAGTGAGGCACTGCCGGCGATTGTAGCCGCCATCACGCTGAACCTGATTTCAATGATCGAATATTCGGCTATCGCCGGCACCATCGGCGCGGGCGGCATTGGTTATCTGGCGGTGGTGTATGGCTATCAGCGTTTTGATAATCACATCATGATCGCCACCATTGTCGTGCTGATCGCCACTATTCAACTGATTCAACTGATTGGCGATCGCGTGGTTGCCAGACTTCAACACTCTCAGGGAACGCACACATCATGACGCAGCAAACTTTTGAACTGAAAAAGAAGAAAACCTGGCCGTGGCTGGTGGCCGTGGTGCTGATTGCGCTGATTGCGCTACTCGGCTGGCACTTCAGCCGCCAGCAGCAAAATAGCGTGACCTTTGGCACCACCCTGAAGGTGCACTTCGAGCCGGCCATGGCGGGTGAGCAGAAGCTGATCGAGTACGTGGCGCAGCATATTGCCCCGGATTACGGTATTCAGCTGGAAGCGGTAGGGTTGCAGGATCCGGTGCAGGCCGACCGCGCCGTGGCGGCAGGGCAATATGCTGCCACGGTGTATCAACACCAGTGGTGGCTGAAGCAGGTAGTGGATGCCAATAAATTCGAACTCAGTTCAACGCTGCCGCTGTTCCAGTGGGCGTTTGGTATCTACTCGGACCGCTATAAGGCGATTGCCGATCTGCCCAACGGCGCGGAAATCGTGGTGCCAAACGACGGGGCTAACCAGGGACAGGCGCTGTGGCTGCTGCAGCGCATTGGTTTGATTGGCCTGGATCCCAACGTTGAGCCGCGTACCGCCAAAATTAAAGATATTGTGAAAAACCCGCATAACTTTAATTTTAAAGAGCTGGATTTATTAACCATGCCGCGTGCCTTAAATTCTGTCGATGCCGCAATCGGTTATGTTTCACAGTTTGATGCCGGTAAAGTCGGGCGTGATAAAGGCATATTATTCCCACCCGCGCCGCGTACCTTCGCCTCACAGTTAGTCATTGGTACTCCCTATTTAAATGATGAGAATATTATCAAGTTAAAAAAAGCCTTTGCCGATCCACGCGTGCAGAAGTGGCTTAAAGAGACTCAGGATCCGCAGGTGCAGGGCGTATTAGTGCCGGTATCGGCAGATTAAATTAACACGCATCAACAGGCCGGGCATATTGCCCGGCTTTTTGCGTTGGCAAAATATATCCAATTGATTTTAAAGCATAATAAAATCATTTTTCCTTGTTTGTTATTACAGCGCTTCCTCTTTATAAATGCAGTGTTACCTGCTAATAAAATAATATGAGGATACTATGAGTACATTAAATATTGACGATGGTGTTATTTCACCCCCCTCGTCCTCAACACCGGTGCGCTCCGTCAGTGATGTGGCGCAGTTAATTAACACCAGTACCAGCAAAAACAGTTACGCCCGCTGGATTGTCTTTCTGGCACTCGGCGGGGTGTTTTTAGATGCCTACGATCTCACCACGCTCTCATACGGTATTGATGATGTGGTTAAAGAGTTCGGCTTAACCCCGGCAATCACCGGGCTGGTCACCTCATCGATTATGATCGGCACCATCGTTGGCAACCTGCTGGGCGGCTGGCTGACCGATAAATATGGCCGCTATTCGGTATTTATGGCCGATATGCTGTTCTTTGTGGTCTCGGCGATCGCCGCCGGACTGGCGCCAAACGTCTGGGTGCTGATCGGTGCGCGTTTCCTGATGGGGATCGGCGTGGGGATCGACCTGCCGGTGGCGATGGCTTATCTGGCTGAGTTCTCCAAATTTACCGGCAAGGGCAATAAAGCCGCACGTTTAGCCGCGTGGTGCCCGATGTGGTACGCGGCGTCGTCGGCCTGCTTCTTTATTATTTTCGCGCTGTATTTCCTGCTGCCGAAAGAGCACGCCGACTGGCTGTGGCGTGCCTCGCTGCTATTTGGCGCGGTGCCAGCCCTGCTGATTATTGCGGTGCGCAGCAAATTTATGAATGAGTCCCCGCTGTGGGCGGCGAACCAGGGCGATCTGGAAGGGGCGGCACGTATCCTGCGCGACTCTTACGGTATCAGCGCCCACGCGGCGGAAGCCCACGAACGCGAGCCGGTAAAAAAAGCGCCGCCGAAAGTCAGCTTCCGCGTGCTTTTTCATAAGCCGTATCGTGAACGTACTATTGTCACGGCGGTGATGAATATCTGTATCTCCTTCGAATACACCGCCATCGCCTTCTTCCTGCCGTCGATCCTCGCGCAGTTCCTCGGCGCTGGCGTATTTGAAACTATCTCCGCTTCGCTGGGGCTTAATGCGCTGTTCGCCTTTACCGGTGGACTGCTGGGGATGCGCCTGGCATGGAAATTCCCGTCGCGCCACGTGGCGATTGCCGGGTTCGCGCTGCAGTTTATTGCGCTAATCTCGCTGGCGCTGATTGGCCACCCAACCGCCACGCCTGGCGTGGTGTTTGCCATTCTGATGCTCGGTCTGTGGCTGTTTGCCGAAGGCTTCGGTCCCGGCGCGCAGATGATGATCTACCCGGCGCTCTCTTATCCCACTCATATTCGTGCAACCGGCGTCGGTTTTGGCCGCTCGCTGTCGGGGGTTGGCAGCGCGCTGGCGCTGTTTATCCTGCCAATATTGCAGGCTGCCTACGGCACCAATATGTTCTGGATCGTCTCGCTGGCCGCGATTATCCCGATTATTTTCCTGCTGATTATCCGCTTTGAACCGACCCGGCAGGATATTGACGACCAATCTGAAACCGGAGGATCCCATGTCTGATATTCACCCTGACTATGCCGCGCTGGCGGCAGCCTTTCGCCCCATTTTCGCGCGTATTGCCGAGGGCGCCGTAGAGCGTGAAACCACGCGCACGCTGCCCACGGAACCGATCCGCTGGCTGAAAGAGGCCGGATTTGGCACCCTGCGCATTCCGCAACAGCAGGGCGGATTCGGCGCCACGCTGCCGCAGCTGTTCCAGCTGCTGACGGAGCTGGCCGAAGCCGACTCAAATCTGCCGCAGGCGCTGCGCGCGCATTTTGCCTTTGTCGAAGACCGCCTGAATCAACCAGATAGCGCGCAGCGGCAGAGCTGGTTCCGCCGTTTTGCCGATGGCGAACTGGTGGGCAGCGGCTGGACTGAAATCGGCACTGTTAAGCTGGGCGAGGTGATCACCAAAGTCAGCCCAGTGGAAAACGGCTGGCAGCTCGACGGGGAGAAGTTCTACAGCACCGGATCACTGTATGCCGACTGGATCGATGTCTACGCTCAGCGCAGCGATAACGGCCGTGATGTGATTGCGCTGGTGAATACCCATCAGGCGGAAGTGGAGCGTGATGATGACTGGGATGGCTTCGGGCAGCGTCTGACCGGCAGCGGCAGCACGCGCTTCCGTCAGGCGCGGGTGGAGCAGGCGCACGTATTTGATTTCAGCGAGCGCTTCCGCTATCAGACCGCGTTCTACCAGCACGTGTTACTGGCAACGCTGGCCGGTATCGGCAGGGCGGTGAAGCGTGATGCCGCGGCGGGAGTGGCAAACCGCACGCGCACCTACAGCCACGGCAATGCCGGACGGGTCAAAAATGATGCGCAGGTGTTGCAGGTGGTGGGCCAGATATCCAGCTGGGCGTGGGCGGTGGAAGCCACGGTCCAGCGCGCCGCCCACTCGCTGCAGCTGGCTTATGAGCTGCACAACAGCGGGGATGAAGCGCGTATTCAGCAGGCGAACGTCCTGGCCGAGCTGGAATCGGCGCAGGCGCAGGTGGTGGCGAGCGAGCTGGTGCCGCGTGCTGCCAGCGAGTTGTTTAATGCGCTCGGCGCATCGGATACCCGCGTCAGCAAGGCGCTGGATCGCCACTGGCGCAATGCCCGCACGGTAGCCTCACATAATCCGGTGATTTATAAGATCCGCAATGTCGGGGACTGGGAAGTCAACGGCAAAGAGCCGACGTTTATCTGGCAGATTGGTAACGGGGAATAACAAGGTATGGGTTAAGGGTCGATCGAAGAAGATGATCGACCCCTACCGTTTTGAACGGCCCAGATTTACACTATTTATCCAGCGACCAGGTCGCGGAGCTGACGTTCACTTTCACCGGAAGCAGGCCGATTTGGCTGAATTTATCCGCCAGTGCCTGCTGCTCTTTAAACACCGCCGGGGTCATTCGCTCGGCGCCATAAAGCATTCTCGCCAGCGCCCGCTGCCAGATAGGCTGCGGCAGACCGGTCGAAGTAGCGAGAATTTTCGCCGCATCCTCAGGATGTTTATTCGCCCAGTCGCTCAACGTCCCCAGCTCATCCACCACCTGCTTCGCCGTCTGCGGATAGGTATCAGCAAACTTGCGGCTGGCGAGATAGAAGGTGTAGTGCGGCACCAGCCCTTCGGCATTTTTCACCAGCCGCGCTTTGGCGTTGGTTTCCACTTCCGCGTAGTACGGATCCCATATCACCCACGCATCGACCGCACCGCGCTGGAAGGCGGCACGCGCATCGGCCGGCGGCAGGTAAACCGGCGTAATATCTTTGTAGCTCAGCCCGGCATTTTCCAGCGCGCTGACCAGCAGATAGTTAACGTCAGAGCCTTTGTTCAGCGCCACGCGTTTGCCTTTCAGATCGGCGACGGTTTTGATGGGAGAATTTTCAGGCACCACAATGGCTTCGGTTTTTGGGTTGGCCGGAGAGTGGGCAAGGTAGACCAGATCGGCCTGCGCCGCCTGGGCGAAAGTCGGTGGCGCATCGCCCGTTGCCGCCAGGTCGATACTGCCGACGTTCAGCCCTTCGAGCATTTGTGGCCCGGCGGGGAACTCGACCCAGCGCACGGCGATTCCCTGCTTTTTGAACTGCTCATCCAGCGTGCCGCGATACTTCAGCAGCGCAAAAATATTGGCCTTCTGATAGCCAATATTGACGGTTTTCGGTGTGTTTTCGACGGCACTGGCAGCAAAGGTACTGCCAAGAGTCATTGCGCCCAGCAGTGCACTTAATAGCGTTTTTTTCATGTTATTTCCCCTGGTAATAAATCCGATGGGAAAAACATAACAAAATGGCAGAAGGGGGCTTAACGAGTTGATCTGATAACGATATGCACAGAATAGATAACGCCTCAGCGCTGTGGCTGACCTTCTGTTCCGGTCAGCCATGAGCTCAGTTCGGCCCTCGTAGTGGCTGACCCTCTTTTTCGGTCAGCCATTTATTTATATCCGCCTACTGATATTGCAGATAGGCAACGTGCGTTTGCAGATACTCTTCCAGCCCGTGGCGGCCATCCGCGCCGCCGATGCCGGATTTACGCCAGCCCGCATGGAAGCCCTGCATCGCTTCAAAGTTCTCACGGTTAACATAGGTTTCGCCGAACTTCAGCTTCTTCAGCGCCAGCATCGCGGTGTTGATATTCTGCGTGAAGATCGACGAGGTCAGGCCGTATTCGCTGTCGTTGGCCAGCGCGATGGCCTCATCCAGGGTGCTGAACTTCATCACCGGCAGCACCGGGCCAAAGGTCTCCTCCTGCATGATATTCATTTTCTGCTCAACGTCAGTCAGCAGCGTTGGTTCGAAGAAGAAGCCGGTGCTGCCCGCGCGCTTGCCGCCGGTAACCACTTTCGCCCCGGCTGCAACCGCATCCGCCACCTTCTGCTCAACGCGCTGCAGCGCCGCAGCGGTGATCAGCGGCCCCATATCCAGCCCTTTCTGCGTAGCCGGGTCGCCGAAGGTGACCTGCTTAAAGGCGGCGCTCAGGCGTTCGACCACCTGGTCGTAAACCCCTTCCTGCACGTACAGGCGCTCCGCGCAGTTACACACCTGCCCGCTGTTGATCATGCGCGAGGCGACAATCGCTTTTACCGCCAGATCGAGGTCGGCATCGTTCATCACTATAGCCGGGGCTTTGCCGCCCAGCTCCAGTGACACTTTGGTGACGTTTTTCGCCGCTGCCTGCATCGTGGCAATCCCGGCACCGACGCTGCCGGTCAGGCTGACCATGCCCACTTTCGGGTTGGCGGCCAGCTCCTGGCCAATCACCGGGCCATAGCCGGTAACCAGATTAAACACGCCCGCAGGCAGGCCGATCTCGTGCACGATTTGGGCAAAGATAATCGCGTTGTTTGGCGTCAGCTCGCTTGGCTTCACCACAATGGTGTTGCCGGTCAGCAGTGCCGGAGCCGCCTTGCGCGCAATCAGGAAGAACGGGAAGTTCCACGGCAGGATGCCGGTGGTCACGCCAATGGCTTTCTTGAACACCAGGATGTTCTCCTGCGGGCGGTCGCTCTGGATAATTTCGCCCTCATAGCGGCGCGCCCACTCGGCCATATAGTCGAGGTAGTCTGCGGTGAACAGCACCTCGGTTTCCGCCAGCTCCTGAGTTTTGCCGCCTTCGGCGACAATCGTCGCGGTTAACTCTGCCGCCCGGCTGCGCACGCCGGCGGCAATCTTATGCAGCCAGGCCCCACGCTCCACCGCGGGCAAGGCTTCCCAGCCCGGCTGCGCGGCCTCAGCTGCATCAATCGCGCGCTGCGCGTCTTCCACGCTGCCTTCAGGAATACGCGACAGCAGCGCCTCAGTTGCCGGATTGATCACCTCGATCCAGCGGTCAGCGCGATTCTCGACAAACTCACCGTTGATATACATTTGTTGCTGTTCAGGCTTCATGGACGCTTCTCCGTGACGGATTTGATAGGGGATTGTTAATCAACAGCGGGTCTGCTGTTACAGGCCTTTGACGGTGCATCAGCGCGCGTTGAATCACCTTGATCTGAGTGCCACCCATGAGAGCAGGCTGGCAAAAATCGCAAGAACCCGCTGCTGGCGCTGGCATTTTCGCGATTTAGTGAAGAATATGAGGGGCTTAGTAAAGAGGAGGGTTTTACCCCAGTCGGATCGCCGAGATGTATGATTTGTGATCCTGCAAAGGCGAAGGCGCTGAATTTTGCCAGATTGCTGCCCGGCCCGGCAGCCAGCGTAAGGTTGAACCGGATGGCTTGTCCGTAGACTCAAACCACACAGGGCAAACAACAACCAAGGTAAATAACAATGAGTGAAGCCATCCTCTCAGGCATTCTCTGGCATCTGGTCGGTGCCGCCAGCGCCGCCTGCTTCTATGCTCCGTTTAAAAAAGTGCGTCACTGGTCATGGGAAACCATGTGGTCGGTCGGCGGCATTATGTCGTGGATCGTGCTGCCGTGGGCGGTGAGCGCCGTGCTGCTGCCGCATTTCTGGGCTTACTACAGTTCATTTTCGCTCTCCCAGCTGCTGCCGGTGTTCCTGTTCGGCGCGATGTGGGGCGTGGGTAACATTAACTATGGCCTGACAATGCGCTACCTCGGGATGTCGATGGGCATCGGCATCGCGATCGGCATCACGCTGGTGGTCGGTACGCTGATGACGCCGCTGATCCAGGGGCGTTTTGTTGAGCTGTTCAGCTCCGCAGGTGGCCGGATGACGCTGCTGGGCGTGCTGGTGGCGCTGATTGGCGTGGCTATCGTTTCACGTGCGGGTCTGTTAAAAGAGCGTGCCATGGGCATTACCGCCGAAGAGTTCAACCTGAAGAAAGGGCTGGTGCTGGCGGTAATGTGCGGCATCTTCTCCGCCGGCATGTCGTTTGCGATGGACGCCGCCAAACCGATGCATGAAGCGGCCGCCGCGCTGGGCATCGACCCGCTGTACGTGGCGCTGCCAAGCTATGTGGTGATCATGGGGGGCGGGGCGCTGGTTAACCTCGGCTTCTGCTTCTTCCGCCTGGCGACGAAGTCGAACCTGTCGGTGAAAGCGGACTTCTCGGTGGTCAAACCGATGCTGATTGCCAATATTGGTCTCTCGCTGCTGGGCGGCACCATGTGGTATCTGCAGTTCTTCTTCTACGCCTGGGGCCACGCGCGCATTCCGGCACAGTACGACTTTATCAGCTGGATGCTGCACATGAGCTTCTACGTGCTGTGCGGCGGCCTGGTCGGTCTGATATTGAAAGAGTGGAACAACGTAGGGCGCACGCCGGTGCGCGTACTCAGCGTTGGCTGCTTTGTGATTATCCTCGCGGCAAATATCGTGGGGATGGGGATGGTGTCCTAGCACTTCTGCGCAGGGTAAAAGGGCTGACCGGTGGTCAGCCCTTTATGCTTTCTCCGTCGGGACAGCAATCGGGCCGCGTGGGATAAAGCGCTGGCGCCACGCGCTGGGGGTCAGCCCGGTATCGCGGGTGAACACCACGGAAAAATAGTTGCTGTCATCAAAACCGCAGCGGGCGGCCACTTCACTAATCAGGCACTCGCTGGTCCGCAGCAGATACTTGGCCCGGCACAGCTGCAGCTGGCGCACGTAGTGGCCAATGGTCATGCCGGTCTGCTGGCGAAACAGCTGCTTCAGCGCCCGCTCAGACAGCTGGTGTTGATGGCAGAACAGCGCCAGATCGAACGAGGTGGCAATCTGCCCCTGAATAGCGGCCATCAGCAGGTCGAGCTGCTCCCCTTCAGGCTGCTGATAGGCGCGATCCGAGGCGTAGCGGTGGCGTTGCAGGATCAGCGCCAGCTGCAGGAACAGCGCTTCGGTGAGCTGGCGTGACAGCAGGTCGCTTTTGCGGCTCTCCTGTTCCAGCTGCTGGATCACCCCGCGCGCCAGCGCCATGCCGCGCGTGGTTAAGCGCCACGATCCCGCATCCTGCGAGGGCAGCAGCTGTTGCCAGTCGAGCGCCAGCTGAAAACGTTCCGGGCAGTAGATGATATTGTCGAGCGCCAGATCGTGTACCGACTCATAGCTGTGACAGTCGTCGGCGCTGACGTAAAAGAGGTCACCGCAGGTCACCAGCCACGGCCGGTCATTCATCACGTGCAGGCCATTGCCGCGCCACACCAGCACGATCTCATTGAACTCGTGCACGTGCGGCGGGAAGGAGGGTTGCGAGCTGCGCTCGGCCACCGCCACGGGCATCTGTTCAGACGGGAAATAGTCAGCTTTTGCCAGGCGCAGGGGAGCGGTCACGGATCACCTCATCAGTTATGTTGTCGCAGTGTACGCGGCGAGCAGCCAAATTCCCGCTTGAACAGGGTAGAAAAGTGATTGCTGTCACCAAATCCGCACTGAAAAGCGATATCGGTCACGCGCATTTCGCTGTGGCGCAGCAGATGACGCGCCTCCAGCAGGCGCAGGCGGTTGAGATAGCGCTGCGGCGTGCTGCCGGTTTGCTGTTTCAGCTGGCGGTGCAGGGTGCGCAGCGATAAGGAGAAGCGGTCGGCTAAACCTTCCCAGTCAACATCTTCGCTGTAATGGTCGGCCAGCCAGTCAAGCAGGGCGCGCAGACGGCTGTCCTGATCGTCACTCTGCGCCGCGCTGCACCCCTGGCGCAGCAGCACCAGCAGCTGCATAAAGTGCATCTCCTGCTCCGCCTGGCTGGCGAGGGAATCGTTGGCGGGGCGCTGCTCCAGCTGGCCGATAAGCTGTCGCGCCTGCGCCAGCACTTTATTACCAATGCGCCAGTGCGACGGATAGTGGCCATCCTGCTCCTGCGGCAGCAGATGCTGTAAGCCGGAGAGAAACCGGAATGACTCAGGCCCGCGGTACAGCACGTTGGTCAGGCACAAATTGTCGGTCTGCTCATACATATGGCGGTCGTAATCGCGCACGAAGCAGACACAGCCACTGCACAGCGGCTGCGACTGGCCGTTAAATACGTGGATACCGGAACCCTGTTCGACAATCACGATCTCATGAAAATCATCATGATAATGCTCGGGGAAGGCTGCCTGCGGCGCACGCGGTTCGATAGCCACCGGGAAATGCCCGCCAGGGAAGAAATCAACGCTGTGTAGGACGGTCATGATAACTCCACTGTTCATTTACATATTGGTAACAGAGTCTACCGAGCGCCGCGCGGTGCCACCTTGAATTTTCGACAGCGGAATATCACTACCTCGGTAATTATTTTAAGAAATGGGCGACTAACCGTGAGATTTGCGGGCAGGGTCACATCGCGTGAATAAACCCGCAAGCTAGCGAACTGTGAGCTGCTTCACGTTCACCTTTGCCTTGCTGCCAGCACGCTAATGTCGCTGGCAGTGGCGAGAAGGTAGCGAACTCAGGCTCTTTTACACTGGTGACATTGAATCATCAGGAAGCTATTTCATGAGCCAATGCCATTATGTCGCCGTCGATCTCGGTGCCTCCAGCGGCCGCGTGATGCTGGCCAGCCATCATCCGCAAACCGGCGCGATAACCCTGGAAGAAGTCAGCCGCTGCGTGAATCAACTGGTGACGATTAACCATCGTCAGTGCTGGGATCTCGACGCGCTCGAAGCCTTTATCATCGCCGCCTTAGAGAAGATCGATCGGCGCGGCATTGTGCCGCAGAGCATCGGTATCGACACCTGGGGCGTGGACTACGTGCTGCTGAATGCGCGGGGCGAGCGCGTCGGGTTGCCGGTGGCCTACCGTGACGATCGCACCCACGGCGTGATGGCTGCCGCCTGCCGGGAGCTGGGGCGCGAGGAGATTTATCAGCGCACCGGCATCCAGTTTTTACCCTTCAACACCCTTTACCAGCTGCGCGCCCTGTGCCGCGACAATCGGCCCGATCTGGACCAGGTGGCCCATGCGCTGCTGATCCCGGACTATCTGCACTATCGGCTGACCGGGGCGCTGAACTGGGAGTACACCAACGCCACCACCACCCAGCTGCTCAATATTGCCAGCGGCGCGTGGGATAGCGAGCTGCTGCGCTGGAGCGGTGCCGATCCCGCCTGGTTTGGCGCACCGTCGCAGCCGGGTAAGCGCGTAGGGAGCTGGACGGCGCCATCGGGTCAGTCGATTGCGGTGGTGGCCGTCGCCACCCACGATACCGCCAGCGCGGTGCTGGCCACGCCACTGCACGGCGATAACGCCGCCTACCTCAGTTCCGGCACCTGGTCGCTGATGGGCTTTGAGAGCCGCCAGCCGTTCACCGGCAGCGCGGCGCAGCAGGCCAACATCACCAATGAAGGTGGGGCCGAAGGGCGTTTTCGCGTGCTGAAAAACATCATGGGCTTATGGCTGCTGCAGCGCGTGTGCGATGAGCTGGCGATTCAGGATCTTTGTCAGCTGATTGCCGATGCGCAGCAGCAGAAGGCGGCGGCCTGGCTGATCAATCCCAACGACGAGCGCTTTATTCATCCCGCCAGCATGGTGCGCGAAATTCAGGACGCCTGCGCCGAACAGAACTCCCCGGTGCCCGGCAGCCCGGCCGAGCTGGCGCGCTGCATCTTTGACAGCCTGGCGCTCTACTACCGCCAGGTGCTGCAGGAGCTGGAGCAGCTGCGCGGTAAGCCCTTCAGCCAGCTGCATATTGTCGGCGGCGGCTGCCAGAACCAGTTTTTAAACCAGCTGTGCGCCGATGCCTGCGGTATTCCGGTGTATGCCGGGCCGGTGGAAGCCTCAACGCTCGGCAATATCGGCTGCCAGCTGATCGCCGCTGGCGCGGTAAAAGATGTGAGCCACTTCCGCCAGCAGATCGCCCAGCACTTCCCACTTATCCGTTTTGACTCTCACGGCAGTGACGCGTTTCGCCGCAGCCTGGCGCGCTTTCAGTCACTGACCCAAACAGCGAAGGAGCTTTGTATATGACTCAGGCTATCGAACAGGCCTATGCCCTGGCAAAACAGCGTTTTGCCGATATCGGCGTCGATGTGGAAGCCGCACTGAAGCAGCTGGATCGGCTGCCGGTTTCCATGCACTGCTGGCAGGGGGATGACGTGCGCGGCTTCGAAAACCCGCAGGGCGCGTTGACCGGCGGTATCCAGGCCACCGGTAACTATCCGGGACGGGCGCGCAATGTCGAAGAGCTGCGTTCGGATCTCGACCGGGCGATGGCGCTGATCCCCGGCCCGAAACGCCTCAACCTGCATGCTATTTATCTGGAAAGCGAGCAGCCGGTGGCGCGCAATGAAATCAGGCCGCAGCATTTTGCCGGCTGGGTCGAGTGGGCGAAGCAGCGCGGGTTAGGGCTGGATTTTAACCCGAGCTGCTTCTCGCACGAGCTGAGCGCCGACGGGTTTACCCTGGCACACGGCAACGCGGAGATCCGCCAGTTCTGGATAGAGCACTGCCAGGCCAGCCGTAAAGTCTCGGCCTATTTCGGCGAGCAGCTGGGCACGCCGTCGGTGATGAACATCTGGGTGCCGGACGGCATGAAAGATCTCACCGTGGACCGACTGGCACCGCGCCAGCGCCTGATGAATTCGCTGGATGCCATCATCAGCGAGAAGCTCGATCCGGCGCACCATATTGACGCCGTGGAAAGCAAGCTGTTCGGCATCGGCGCGGAGAGCTACACCGTCGGTTCCAACGAATTCTGCCTCGGCTATGCCGCCAGCCGCCAGACCGCGCTGACGCTCGACGCCGGGCACTTCCATCCGACCGAAGTGATCTCCGACAAAATTTCTACCGCCATGCTGTACGTGCCGCGCCTGCTGCTGCACGTCAGCCGCCCGGTGCGCTGGGACAGCGACCATGTGGTACTGCTGGATGATGAAACTCAGGCAATCGCCAGCGAAATCGTGCGTCAGCAGCTGTTCGATAAGGTGCATATCGGTCTCGACTTCTTTGATGCTTCCATCAACCGTATTGCCGCCTGGGTCATCGGCACGCGTAATGCGAAAAAAGCGCTGCTGCGTGCGCTGCTGGAGCCGGTAGAAACGCTGAAAAAGCTGGAAAACAGCGGGGACTACACGGCTCGACTGGCGCTGCTGGAGGAGCAGAAATCCCTGCCGTGGCAGGCGGTATGGGAAGCGTGGTGCCTGCGTCACGATGTGCCCGCCGGGGCCAGCTGGTTAGGCGATGTGCGCCATTACGAACAACAGATTCTCAGCCAACGTTAAGGGTAAACAGATGCAACAGATTCTCAACTCCTGGTTTGTCCAGGGCATGGTGAAAGCCACCACCGATATGTGGCTGAAGGGCTGGGATGAACGCAACGGCGGCAACGTGTCGCTGCGCCTGCTGGATGAAGAAGTGCAGCCCTTTGCCGCTGATTTCTACCGCGAGCCACGCACCCTGGAACTGAGCCAGCCCGCACCTCAGCTGGCCAATGACTGGTTCCTCGTCACCGGTTCCGGCAAGTTCTTCCGCAATGTGCAGCTCGACCCGGCCGACTGCCTGGTTCTGCTGCGCGTCAGCGCCGACGGCCGTGCCTTTACCATTCACTGGGGCCTGAGCAACGGTGGCGTGCCGACTTCTGAGCTGGCCTCCCACTTCCAGTCGCACAGCGTGCGCAAAACCGTCACTGACGGCGCCGACCGCGTGATAATGCACTGTCACGCCACTCATTTTATGGCGCTGAGCTACGTCGTTGATCTCGACTCCGCCAGCTTTACCCGCCTGCTGTGGGAAGGCAGTACCGAATGTCTGGTGGTGTTCCCGGACGGCGTTGGCATTGTGCCGTGGATGGTGCCGGGCACCGACGGCATCGGCTCAGCCACCGCCAAAAAGATGGAATCACATACGCTGGTGATGTGGCCATTCCACGGCATCTTCGGCGCCGGGCCCACCCTTGATGAGACCTTTGGCCTGATCGATACCGCCGAGAAGTCATCCGAAGTGGTGGTCAAAGTGCTGTCGATGGGCGGGATGAAGCAGAGTATTACCACTGACGAACTGGTGGCACTGGGCGAACGCTTTGGTGTGAAACCCTGGCGCGCAGCGCTGGAAGCGAAGCATAACCATGTTGCGTAAAGCCTTTGTTATGCAGGTACACCCGGATAAGCACCGGGAGTATCAGCAGCGGCATAATCCCATCTGGCCGGAGCTGGCGCAGACGCTGAAGGAGCACGGGGCGCATCGCTACAGTATCTTTCTGGATGCGCCGCGCAACCTGCTGTTTGCCACGGTGGAGATAGAGTCGGAGGAGCGCTGGAACGCGGTGGCACAAACCGAGGTGTGCCAGCGCTGGTGGCAGTCGATGAGTGAGCTGATGCCGTCCAATGCCGACCACAGCCCCGTGAGTGCAGAGTTAGAATCCGTGTTTTATCTCGATTGAACCTGTAGGGGGCGACCTTTTTTTCCGGTCGCCCCGTGCCAATGATTTCCACTGAACGTGATGAAGAGCTTTTTTTTCGGTCGCCCCGTGCCAATGATTTCCACTGAACGTAATGAAGACCTTTTTTTCCGGTCGCCCCTTTTTTATTTATTACGCCCGGCTTTACCCATTCAACCGCAGCTGCGGATAACGCTTCATACTCCACGCACACCACAGCAGTGACACCACGCCAATCGCGCCACCGACGTAGCCTACGCTGGCCATATTCAAATGCAGGCTCACCTGGTTACCCAGCAGCGCACCGCCGCCGATACCGATATTGTAAATCCCCGACAGCAGCGACATCGCCACGTCGGTGGCATCCGGTGCCAGCGCCAGCACGCGAACCTGCACCGCCAGCCCGATAATCATCATCGCCATGCCCCAGATAATACACAGGGTGGAGATCGCCAGCGTATGCGTCGCCGCCAGGTAGAGCGACAGCATGCACAGCGTGATTAACGCGATGGCACCCAGCAGGAAAGTCGCCGGATACTTATTGCCAAACATGCTGAACAGCACGCTGCCGACAATGCCCGCCGCGCCGAAAATCAGCAGCAGGAAGGTGGTAAACCCGGCGCTCAGCGCGGCGACGCCCTGAATAAACGGTTCGATATAGCTGTAAGCGGTGTAGTGCGCCGTCACCGTGACCGCAATCAGGATATACAGCGAGACCAGCGCCGGGCGGCGGAACAGCATCGGCACGCTTTTCAGCGACCCGGTATGTTCACTTGGCAGCTTAGGCAGCAGCTTCATCAGTAGCAGCATGGTGACCAGCGCCACCGCGCCAATCACCGCGAAGGTAATGCGCCAGCCCAGCAGCTGACCAATCATGCGGCCAATGGGCAGGCCGAGCACCATCGCCAGCGCGGTGCCGGTTGCCAGCATGCTCAGCGCCTGAGTTTTCTTGCCCGGCGGCGCCACGCGGATTGCCAGCGACGCGGTGATCGACCAGAAAATGGCGTGCGAGAAGGCGATGCCGATACGTGAGATCACCAGCGTATTGAAATCCCAGGCAATGGCAGAGAGCCCGTGGCTGGCAACAAATAGCACAAAAATCACAATCAACAGCAGGCGGCGCTCGACATTACGCGTCAGCAGCATCATTGGCAGCGACATCAGGGCAACTACCCAGGCGTAGATGGTCAGCATCAGCCCGACCTGCGCCGTTTGCATCGAAAAACTGGCGCCAATGTCCGACAGCAGCCCCACCGGCACAAATTCAGTAGTGTTAAAAATAAACGCAGCAATGGCGAGCATCACCACGCGCAGCCATGCGGTCTTGCGGGAAACAGTAGTTGATTGCATTGAGATTAACGCTGTGGTTGAGGAAAGATTACCCGTTACGCCGGGCCACAGAACAAGTCGGGATATTGTCTTTTATTTAGTCGTCAGATGAAATAGAAAATTCAAAATAATTGTAAAGCAGATTTTTCGAACAATGTGATCCAGAAGCAATTTTTTTTCGCATGCGGATATTTGACCTGCGTGCCGTCAGGCGGCAAAATCGCGCGATAATTCAGCCCGTAATGGCGACAGCAGGGGAAGGGCAGTGGAAAGCGTTCTGAATAATGAGTTACTGGCAGACATTGTGCAGCAGGTGCGGCCGTTAATTGGCCAGGGCAAGGTCGCCAGCTATATTCCGGCACTGGCAGAGGTGCCCGCCGACCGGCTTGGCATTGCCGTCTGCATGCTGGACGGCACGGTTTATCAGGCCGGTGACGCGCAGGAGCGTTTCTCCATCCAGTCGATCTCTAAAGTTCTGTCGCTGACGCTGGCCCTGACGCGCTATCAGGACAGCGAAATCTGGCAGCGCGTGGGCAAAGAACCCTCCGGCCAGCCGTTTAATTCGCTGCTGCAGCTGGAGCTGGAGCAGGGCAAACCGCGCAACCCGTTTATCAATGCCGGGGCGTTGGTGGTGTGCGATATGCTGGAAACGCGCCTGACCGCCCCGCGTCAGCGCATGCTGGAAGTGGTGCGCAGCCTGACGCAGGAAGCGGAAATCAGCTATGACCGCCATGTGGCACGCTCTGAATATGAGCATTCGGCGCGCAACGCAGCCATTGCCTGGCTGATGAAGTCGTTTAATAATTTTGCCAACGACGTACCCACCGTGCTGCAAACCTATTTCCACTACTGCTCCATGACCCTGAGCTGCGTTGAGCTGGCGCGCTGCTTCCTCTATCTGGCCAATCACGGGCGCGGATTGGGGCAGGGGGAGGCGCTGCTCACGCCGAAACAGACCCGCCAGATCAATGCGCTGATGGTGACCAGCGGGATGTATGACGGAGCGGGGGAGTTTGCCTGGCGCGTCGGAATGCCGGGGAAATCGGGCGTCGGCGGTGGGATTATCGCGATAGTGCCGGGCGAAATGAGCATCGCCGTCTGGTCGCCAGAGCTGGACAGCCAGGGCAACTCGCTGGCCGGTACGGCGATGCTGGAATTACTCTCCGAGCGCATCGGTCGCTCAATTTTCTGACTTTCAGTCACACGGCAGGTCAGTTTACTGGCCTGCCAGAACGCCCCATCAATCAATCACCGCAACTAATTATTGATCCACGTCATTCCCTGTCAGTACACCACCTGGTAATATTTCGCGTAGAAAATTAAATTTACATTTCACGCAGTGATACCTAACCCACCGAGGGTAAATCATGACTATTCAGGCAAAACAGTTAACCCTTAACCATCAGCTGCGTCAGTTTGGCGGGTTGGTCAAACTGGCAATGATCCGCACATCTCCACAACTTATTGAAGTCTGGACCATGAGCGGCAACCGCCTGCGCTTTACACCCACTCAGCGCGTCGAGGCCCAGGTCATCCTATGCTAAACGTTCGCCTGCTGTTGATCGCCACGCTGGTGATGCTGTTAGTGACGGTGTTTTGCGTGCTTAGCCAGCCGTCGGTGACGGTGCATCTTCGCCAGGATATTCGGAAACTGTTGTAAAGATGATGGGTCAGGCGCGCCTGACCCTCTAGCGCGGGCAAATTACCCCGCCTGAACCGCCATCCTGCGCCGGGACATCAGCGCCCGCACCACCAGAGCCAGCATAATCAGCCACTCGGCACCCAGCGCAGCCAGTACCGCATGCTGATAGTTGCCGTGAGGTTGCAGCACCTGGCTGAACACCGTTCCCAGGACCATCGGACCCAGGCCGAATGCCGCCTGCTGTACCGTGGAGAGCATCGCACTGCCTGAGCCAGCGTGGTCTTTCGGCACTTCCGCCAGACCAATACGGAAAAAGCAGCTGACGATAAACGACTGCCCAAAGCCAATCAGCGCCGTAGCCGGCGCCAGGCTCAATATGCCCATCTGCTGCCAGCTGCTGTTGAAGGTGATCATCAGCCCGATCAGCCCGGCCATCTGGATCGCGCAGCCGGTCAGCAGCGTCGGCAGTTTACCTATGCGTTCCACCACGCGGGCGGACAGCAGCGAGCCGATAAAGTAGGCCACGCCCAGCGCAATAAAAGCATTGCCCGACTGGAAGGCGCTCATGCCGAGGCCCGACTGCAGCGTCAGCGCCACAACAAACATAAAGCCACTCCAGCAGGAGAAGAACAGCACGGCGATCGACAGACCGAAGCGCACGCCGTGCAGCTGCATCAGCGAGGGCGGTAATAGAGGGGCACCGCCCTGTTGCTCGATGCGTTTTTCCACCTGCCACAGGCGCTTAAGCAGCAGTGGAAAGGCGGCGAGCAGGGCGATGCACGGCCACGACCAGTGGAACAGCGGCCCTAACGCCAGTGCAACCAGCAGGCAGCCAATGGCTCCGGCGAGATAAAAGGTTCCTGCCCAGTCGATGGGGACGCGCTGCTGCTTTTTCGTTTCCGGAATGGTGCGCGGCGCCAGCAGCAGGACCAGCAGGCAGAGCGGGATATTAATCAGGAACACGCTGCGCCAGCCGTAGCCGCCGGGATTAGCATTAATCAGGAAACCGCCCAGTACCTGGCCGATAATAAACGCCATTCCACCGATACCACCGTACAGGCCCAGCGCCCGCGAATGTTCACGACCGTGTAGCGAGACATGCAGCGTGGCGAGGATCTGTGGCACCACCAGCGCCGCGCCAACGCCCTGTAAGGCACGCGCCAGCAGCAGCGTCCAGACGCCGGGGGTGATACCGCACAGCAGGGAGGCAATGCCAAACAGCAGCACGCCGATGCTGAAAATGCGGCGGCGGCCGAAGTTATCCCCCAGGCGGCTGCCCATCGCCAGGCTGACGGCGAAGGCGATACCGTAAATGGCGACAATCAGCTCCAGCTGGATCGGGGTTGCATGTAAGGTGGCGGACATGGCATCCAAAGCCACATTCACGATAGAAAAATCAATCATCGGCAACAGCTGACCCGCTAACAGCACTGTCAGACCGCTGCGGCCGAGAGTGGTGCAATCATAACCGCTTTTCATGGTGTGTAACCCTTGTGTTTAACCGTAACCGGGCATAGCATCAGTGAAATCCGAAACGGGTACCAGTTCTTGATTATACTGGTACCCGCACTACCTGCCTGACTGGAGTCACCCCCGATGAGCGAGACGCCGCTGCCGCTGAGCATCAGCGAAAAAAACCGCCAGCTGCTGGCGACATTTTTACGCAGCCGCCGTGAGAGCATTGATCCGTCGCGACTGGGTATGCCGCATCACCGCTCGCGGCGCACGCCGGGTTTGCGGCGGGAAGAGGTGGCTCAGCTGGCGGATGTTGGCGTGACCTGGTACACCTGGCTGGAGCAGGGGCGCGAGATTAAAGCGTCGCCAAAAACGCTGGCTTCGATTGCGACAGCGTTACAATGTAACGAAGCGGAAACGCAGCACCTGTTTCGGCTGGCGGGCCATCCCACCCCGGTGATGGCAGCGGCCAAAGCCTGTGCCAAAGTGTCGGCGCACGGGCAGATCCTGCTCGACAGCCTTAACCCGCTGCCGGCTATTATCCAGACGCCGCGCTTCGATATTCTCGGATATAACCCGGCGTGGTGCCGCCTGATGAATGTCGAGCTGGAGACTATTCCCCCGGAGGATCGCAACTGTATTCTGCTGGCATTCACCCATCCGCAGTGGCGGCAGGCGGTGGCCGATCAGGAACAGCTGATGCCGCATATGGTGGCGCTGTTTCGCACCCAGATGGGAGAGCATCTTGACGATCCGCGCTGGCAGGAGCTGCTGGAACGGTTATTGTCGGAGTCAGATGAGTTTCGCGCCATGTGGCAGCGTTACGAGATCCGCGCCATCGACAACCACGTTAAACGCTTCTATCACCCTGACGTCGGCATCATCACCCTGCGCCAGAATAACTGGTGGTCCGCACCGCGCAACGGGGATCGCCTGCTGGTGTATATCCCTGATGATGAACTGAGCGCTGCGGCCTTAAAGCGCATTACCGATTGAACTTGTCGGGCTCAGGCGTGCCTGAATCTATCTGAATCGTTAAAAAACAAGGGATCACGCTATGAATCAACTGCCAACGGTTGCGGTACTCGGTCTGGGTGCCATGGGCCATGCCTTCGCTGCCAACCTGTTAAAAAATTCTTTCAGCGTCAGTGCCTGGAACCGCACGCGCTCGCGCGGAGAAGATCTCGAATCCGCCGGGCTAACACTGTGCGACAGCCCGCAGGAAGCGGTGGCCAATGCGGACGTGGTGCTGGTGATGCTGTCCGACGGTGCCACTACGCTGGCGGCCTGCGAACTTATCCTGCCGGCGCTGAAAAATGGCGCGGTGCTGTGTCAGATGGGCACTATCGGCATTGAGGCAACTGAACAGCTGCTGCAAAACATCCAGGCGCAGCGTCCGGATGTGGTCCCGGTCGATGCCCCGGTTTCCGGGACTAAAGCTCCGGCAGAGCAGGGAAAAATTCTGGTACTCGCCAGCGGCGATCGTGGGCGTGCTGCCGCAGTTGAACCGGTGTTTGCTGCAATTTCGAAAGGGGCGAAATGGCTGGGTGAAGCAGGAGCCGGTTCCAGAATGAAGCTGGTGGCTAACGCCTGGCTGGTGTCTATGGTGCAGGGGCTGGCAGAAAGTACGCGTCTGGCCGAGCAGTTAGGTTTCTCGCCGGACGATTTCTGGCAGGTGCTGGATGGCGGCCCGCTGGCTGCGCCCTACGTTAAGGGCAAGCTGGCGATGATTGCAGAAGGGGAGTACCCGGCGCAAATGCAGCTGACGTGGGCGTTAAAGGATGCTCGCCTGGCGCTTGATGCTGCTGGAAACCAGCCGCTGCCGGGCCTCAAGGCGATTGCCACCCAGTGGCAGGGCGCGGTGGATGCCGGTTACGGGGATAAAGACCTGTCGGTGGTGTATCGCTATTTGCAGGACGGCGCTAAAAAAGCCTGAGCAGACTTAAGGCACTTGCGGGTGCCTGTTAATAAAGCCCCGTAAATCATCATGATATCGCCAATAGCCCATATCGCTTAGTGGGTGGCTTCAAAAATGCAACAATGTTTGTTATATTATCGAAATAGTGTTTTTATATTTGACTGATTTTTAATGCTTTTATTACCGTTATTCATCCGCAGATGAACAGCAAAAAGCAAGGATCACATCATGCTTGATATTCGTTTTCCTACCGCCCTGCAGATGGTGTTATGCATTGCAAAGGCGGATCGCGAAGGGCTTCGCTGCACCAGCAAAATTCTGGCTGATGGTCTTAAGGCCAACCCGAGTTTTGTGCGCAAAATGATGGTGCCGCTGACCCGCGACGGTATTATTGTCTCTACGCTGGGGCGCTGTGGCACCACGCGGCTGGGCCGCCCGGCAGAAGAGATTACCCTGTGTGATATCTACACTTCGGTGATTGAAGATAAGCCGCTGATGGCGGGGCGCCCGGAAGTGGAGCCATGCTGTGTGGTGAGCGCCAATGCCTGCTGGTACTTTAAACAGCTGGCGAAAGAGGCTGAACAGGCCTCGCTGGACGTGCTGGCTAAACGCACCGTAGCCGATGCTCTGCATGACATTCTGCAACGCAGCGAAGTGAGCGAACCAGAACCGCAGCGCTGCGCCTCCTGATTTAACTCCCTGACTCATCCTTCCCGAATCCTGTTGGGGTGACCCGTTTACTGGTCGCCCCTGAGTTCTGCCAGATCGCACTTATTCCTAAATTTAATGCAACAATAAAACTTGCATTATAGCCATTCCTGTCTTAACTTTATTAAGTGCATTCGTCAAAGTTACCTTTTACACCTGACAGTGAGACAGGTCAAGGCAACGCAAAGATCGATAAAAAAACCGCGTCAAAAAACAGAATCAGGGGAACACCGATGAGCCATGATGATTTTATTAGCGATCTGGTTAAGTGGATCGACACTCACATTGAAGGTAAGATGGATTTAGACACCGTGGCCACGCGCGCCGGCTACTCGAAATGGCACCTGCAGCGCATGTTCAAACAGCATACTGGCTATGCCCTTGGTGAATATATCCGTGAACGCCGTCTGAAAAAATCCGCTGAACGCCTCGCACGGGGCGGTGAGCCGATTCTGGATGTGGCGATCAGTTTTGGTTTCGACTCCCAGCAGTCCTTTAACCGCAGCTTCAAGCGCCAGTTCGGCCAGTCGCCGGGCGCATGGCGCCGCCAGGTGCAGATTGCTGCACATGCCTGACAGATTGGGCCGTGGGAAAACCCCTTCGGCCCTGTGTTTTTGTTGCCACAATTCCTCTTCGCTTTAACTCCCGTTTATTCAGCCCAACCTTAGCAGGGCATAGTATACTGTCTGAATTCGCTTCATTTTTTTCCTTTAAGACAGGACTTGTCATGGAAATACGGAATGTTAATCGGTCGCAGCTCTGTCAGGCCGCCAGTTATGGCCTGATTTTTATCGCGCTGTTCGCCATCTTCCCCCTGCGTTTACTGCCCTGTTTTCTCGCCGGGTTTATCGTCTATGAAACTATCCTGGCCCTGACTCCGCTGGTTGAGCGGCTGGTGAAAGGGCAGATAGCCCGCTGGATCAGCATCCTGTTCCTCAGCGTGGTGGTTATCCTCGCGCTGGTGACCGGCATCACCAAACTGATTGGCTTCCTGCTGCACGATTTCCAGAACCCCGCCGCTTTCCACGCTACCGCCACCAAACTGCTTGAAGATGCCCAGCGCACGCTGTCCCCGGTGATCGTGCGCTATCTGCCCTCGGACATCGACGAGCTGCAAAATCAGGTCGTCACCTGGCTGCGTGAGCATCTGGTGGTGGTGCAAACCTTTGGCCGCACGGCGGCGCATACCTTTGCCACCATGTTGATCGGCATGCTGCTGGGGGCGATTATCTCGCTGCGTAACAGTAGCGGCCAGCGCCCGGAAGCGCCGCTGAAGCAGGCGATGCTTGACCGCCTGACTACGCTGGCTGCCGCCTTCCACAACGTGGTGTTTGCGCAGATTAAAGTCTCGCTGGTGAATACCGTGCTGACCTGCGGTTTCCTGTTTGGCATCCTGCCGCTGTTCGGGCTGCATTTCCCGTTTGCCAAAACCGTGGTAGTGCTGACCTTTATCGCCGGGCTGCTGCCGATTATTGGTAACCTGATTTCCAATACGGTGATTGTGCTAATCGGTCTCTCGATTTCGCTGGAAGCGGCGCTGATCGCCCTGATTTACCTGATCCTGATCCACAAGCTGGAATACTTCATTAATGCGCGCATCTTTGGCAGCCGCATCAGCGCCAAGACCTGGGAGATCCTGCTGGCGATGCTGGTGTTTGAATCCGCTTTTGGGCTGGCTGGCGTGGTGGCTGCGCCGGTTTATTACGCCTATCTGAAAGCTGAACTGCGTATCGCTCATCTGATTTAATCCTGAACCATTTCGGCCGGATGCTTCCGGCCGCGAGACGGAGTTTTCATGCCGCTGATAGCCACGCTGCTGCACCAGATACTGATTGCCATGCCGCTGTTTGTCCTGATTGCACTGGGCTGGCTGCTGGTGCGCTGGCGTCACTGGCCGGAAAGCATTACCGAAGCAATTAACCGCCTGGTGTTTCGCGTCGCGCTTCCGGCGATGCTGTTCCGCCTGATGTGCGACTTCAGTAAGGGCCCGCCGGTTGATGGCCGCCTGCTGATTGCCTTTTTCGGCGGCTGCCTGCTGGTGTTCGCACTGGGTAGGGTAGTTGCTTCACGCCTGTTTAAGCTTGATGGCATTGCCGGTTCAGTATTCGCGCTGGGCGGAATTTTTTCCAATAATGTGCTGCTCGGCTTGCCCATTGCCCGCGTCATGCTGGGGGATGCGGCTATCCCATCGGTTGCGCTGGTGCTGGTGTTCAATGGCCTGATCCTGTGGACGCTGGCAACGGTTTCGGTAGAGTGGTTTAAGCACGGCGCGCTGAATCTCAAAGGCTTTGGTAATACCGCGAAAAGCGTGCTTAAAAATCCGCTGATTATCGGCATCCTTTCCGGCACCGCGTTTAGCCTGAGCGGGCTGCCGCTGCCGCAAATGGTTGACCAGCCTGTCACCATGCTCGGCCAGATCGCCGTGCCGCTGGCGCTGGTCGCGCTGGGGATGAGCCTGGCCGGCTACCGCATCAAAGAAGGGCTGGCCATCAGCTACGCGCTAAGCACCATCAAGCTGATTGTCCAGCCGCTGGTAGTCTGGGGGCTGGCATGGGCGATCGGGCTGCCGCCGCTGGAGAGCAAAGTGGTGGTGCTGCTGGCTTCGATGTCGGTCGGGGTCAATGTCTACCTGATGTCGCAGCAGTTCAACGCGCTGACCGGCCCGGCGGCTACCAGCATGCTGCTCACCACGCTGTTTTCCGCGCTAACAACGCCGCTGTTTATGCTGTTGATGGAGCTGGCCTATCACGGCAAAGCGTGATGGATGTTACAGAATCGTTAAAATCAGATTGCATTCAAACCGTTCATTTCATTAACCTCCAAATGCGGTTGTGATGTTTCATTTTATCCACCGCAGTCACCTTTGCCTCTGGAGAATAATAATGAAACATTTTAAAAAACTGCTGCTGGTGGCCGCGTTAAGCTGCTCCGCTTCCTCACTGGCCGAAACCATTGGCGTGTCGATGGCCTATTTCGACCAGAACTTCCTTACCATTATCCGCCAGGCGATTGATAAAGAGGCCAAAGAGCGCGGCATCAAGGTGCAGTTTGAAGACGCGCGCGGCGATGTCGGGCGCCAGACCGACCAGGTGCAGAGTTTTATCAGCGCCGGGGTGGATGCGATCATTGTTGATCCGGTCAATTCAGCCGGAACTCCCGTTATGACCCGGCTGGTTACCCAGGCTAAAATCCCGCTGGTCTATGTTAACCGTACGCCGGGCGACCCGAAACTGCCACCGGGCGTGGTGTTTGTCGGCTCCGATGAGAAGCAGTCGGGTACTTTGCAGATGGAACAGCTGGCAAAACTCGCCAACTATCAGGGCAAAGTTGGCATTATGATCGGTAACCTGACCGATGCCGGGGCACTGCAGCGCACCAAAGACGTTGAGCAGGTGGTCGCAAAGTACCCGAAAATGAAAGTTGTGCAGAAGCAGACGGCGAACTATTCACGTAGCGAGGGCATGGACCTGATGCTCAGCTGGCTGAGCAACGGCGAAGAGATTGATATCGTCGCCGCCAACAACGATGAAATGGCGATTGGCGCTGCGATGGCGCTGCAGCAGTCAGGCATTAAACAGAATAAAGTGCTGGTTGGCGGCATTGATGCCACGCCGGATGGTCTGAAAGCGCTGGCCAGCGGCAAGATGCAGGTCACCGTATTTCAGGACGCTGTTGGCCAGGGTAAAGCCTCGGTAGATGTCGCCCAGCGTATGATCAAAGGCGAAAAGCTGGATTCTTACCACTGGATCCCCTTCGAACTGGTGACGCCGGAAAACATGAAGCAGTACGAGAATAAATAGCCATAACGGCAAAATCTGGCGGGAATAGCGCAGCTGCTGGCTTTCCCGCCACGCTTTTCTCTACGCCCCACATCCTGGCTTTGCTAAACTGCGCCCATGAACAAAAAACTTCTTATTGCCGCGATCTTCGCGATTGCCGCCGCGGCGGCCGGGCTGCATCATCCGGCGAAACCGCCGACTTCATCAACACAGTCCACTCCGACTGCGCGTCAGGGTGCCAACGATATCAGTACGCTTACCGCTCAGCAGCGAGTGGCGGACTATCTGCAACAGCATCAGCGGCTGCCGGACTACTACCTGCGCAAAGGTGAGGCGCGTAAACTGGGCTGGGACCCGTCAAAAGGTAACCTGTGCAACGTGCTGCCGGGGCGGGCCATCGGCGGCGATCGCTTCAGCAACCGCGAAGGGGGGCTGCCAGATAAAGCAGGGCGCCGCTGGTTCGAAGCCGACGTCAATTATCAGTGCGGGCGGCGCGGCAGCGATCGCATGCTCTACTCGAGCGATGGCCTGATCTACGTGACGAGCGACCATTACCGCCATTTTCAGCAGGTAAATTAATATGCAACTGGTGAGTTTTGACTTACAGCAGGTGGAAGATCGCGCCGACTTTTATCGCCAGTTCGCCGCCCGATTTGCGTTGAGCGAGTTCGGCAGTAATCTCGATGCCTTATGGGATGTGCTGACCGCTGGCGTGGCTCTGCCGTTGAGGATCACCCTGCGGCATCTGCACAGGCATCCTCAGCAGGCGGAACTGCAGGGCATCATTGAGGTGATGCAGGAAGCCGAACAGGAAACGGGCGGCGCATTTAGCGTACGGGTTTATTGAGCTTCTCCGGGTCGACCGAAAAAAAAGGTCGACCCCTACGCGAAATCATTAACGGCGGATCACGCTCAAAATCTTCGCCAGCCTTTCACGCTCTTCGCCGCTGATTTCGCGCGATGCCGCATACCCGGCATTCTGCACTATCATCTCATTCAGCCCCACCAGCCAGTCGTAGATATAAAACGCGGCGTGGTTATTTGGCTTCAGCGCCAGACGCGTCAGGCGCTGACCGGGCCCCAGATTAACCGTCTGTGCTTCCGGCTTGGCGAAAATCTTCTGCCCGCGATTGATGCGGCTGTCCGGGCGCTGCGCTTCCGGCAACTGCTGGAACCCCAGCCAGGCGACGAAATCACCCAGCACGCTCAGCGCACGCGACACCTGACGATCGGCGATCTGCTCAGCGGGCAGGCCCGCCGCATCGCTGTCGGCCAGAATGCGCAGCAGCGCCGCTTCAATCTCCTGGCGTACGCTGGCGGTGATCAGCTCTTCGGTCAGCATCTCCAGCGTCGGTTTGGTCACGCCAAGCAGCTCCAGCAGCGGGCCGTTATCCGGCAGCAGGCGTAGCTGATTGATCCAGTGGCGATAGACGTTCTGGGCAAATTCGGCTTCCTGATCCACCACCGGCGCGCTGTGATAGCTGGTCTGTACCGCCGTCAGCGGCTCATCGCTCAGCAGATCGATAGTCATACCAATGCCAAACGGATCGTCCTCGGAGATGCTGTACTCGTCAGCGGCAGTTCGCTCACTGCGCTGATACTGGCGCTGCAGGAACAGGTGACGCAGGGTATCGCGCACCGGCACCAGGCGCTCCAGCAGTTCGCCGTGCACGCCGGTGCGGGTCTGAAGCGCTTTCAGCAGCGTTTCGGCGGTGCGCAGGCGCTCGGCCGGATCTTCACCTTCCGCCGCCTGATACCAGCGCCCGAGCAGGTTTTCACTCAGCTCGCGCTGGATCTCGGCGCGGCAGGCGGCAATGCGCTCCAGCTTGCTGTCACGACGCACTTCATTGACCAGGTACCCGGCCATACGCTGCACGCCTTTTTCATCCATCGCCAGCATGGCACCCCAGGCATCGCCCGGATTGCCCACGTAGCGCTGCACTGCCGCATCGTGGTTGTGGCCGTGGGTAATGCGTTGATCAAACGGCGTCATCGCCCAGATCAGCCCAGGCTTGCGGCCGCTGCGCTGCACGCTGGTTTCGCCCTGAGTTTGCTTCACCCAGAAGTCGAGCAGGCGGCCAACGTGGCGCGTTTCATTACGGTGTGCCGACGCGCTGCACACCAGCAGATGAGTGACATCCTGCTGTACCGCCGCACGCTGCAGCAGGAATGGGCGCCGCGCCTGCAGGAAGCTCAGCGCCAGCGCATGCTGATCGTCGTCCGGCAGCACCGGCAGGCTGACAAAACCAGGATAATCGAGCAGGTCGACTTCGCTAAACAGCTCCTCGCGCGGCGCGCTGTAGAGCGGCAGCAGTACTTCGCGGCTTAGCAGCGTCAGTTCTGCCAGCGCCACGCTGACCGGGGCCAGAGAACGGCCACCGTGGCGCGGTACCACCTGCAGCGTCAAATCGACGGTGGCATTAAACTGGCTGACGCCGGAGCTGTTAAGCAGGCTGTACGAGGGTTCGTCCAGCACGCTGAGCGGGGCCAGGACGTCGCCCACGCAGGAGAGATGGTGCAGCACGTGCGCCAGCTGGCGATACAGTGCCGTCAGCTGGCGATCCTCGCCCCACAACAGGGAGAACAGGCGGGCACGGTCGTCCACGCCGAGGAACGGAGCCAGCTCCACCGCCTGCGGCCAGAAATGGCTCTCCAGCGCGCTGTTGCGCGCCAGGCTGAAATGCAGGGCATCCCACAGTGCCACCATCTGATGACGGTTGATGCCGTCAACAGCTTCCGGCTGGCGGTACATCGCCACGTTCTGCATTTTCTCGCCAAGCTGCGATTCATCAAAGGTGACAGTGTCACCCACGCGCTGCGCATACTGGAGCGCCAGCACCGCAACCAGCTCGCTTTCACTGAGCAGAGTGAGCTGCACCGGCCAGCTGCTGTCGCTGCTCTGCTGCTGACCGCTGAAGCGTAATACCAGATTACTGGTGTGCTGCTGCGGGTTAAGCTGGCCGGCATAATCCAGCACGCTATTGCCAAATGCGCACTCCAGGCGGCCCTTGTCGCTGGCAGCCAGGGCGCCAATCAGATAAGACTTGCCCGCCTGCGCCAGACCGAACAGGCCTATTGCCGGGTTGATCGGCGTGTTGCGGGCCAGTACGCTGGCCTTGTTGTGCTGGCGCAGCAGTTTGACCGCCAGGCGATCTGCTTCCATATTCAGGCGCGGCGCCTGCTGGCGGTTATCCTCCAGCCACTCCAGCGCCTGCTCAATACCCTGCGTCAGAGCATCACGTTTTTTGTTCGCCTGGGCGGTGAGGATCTTATTTAACGATTTCATTTCTTGTAGACGCTCCCGCTGTCAATCCAGTAATGCGCCATGCCCGATCCGCTGCTGGCAAGGGTGTTGAGGCGCAGACGCAGATGTTCAAGCGGCACCTGGCTGCCGTCATCAAGCGTCGCATCGGCAATATCAAAACGCTCCGGTCCGAACTCGCCAAACGGGCGGCTGACCGCCAGCTTAATGCGCAGCACTTTATCCCCGGCTACGCTGCGCGCCAGCTGCGAATCGACAATCGTCAGGGTATACAGCGGTGACGCAGGCCAGCGGTCATTGTCCAGCTGGCGGAACCCTAAGGTTAACGCGCCGCGCACCTGGAATCGGCTACGCACTTCCAGATTAAAGTTCTGCTGGTCGAGGTCAATATCGCTGTACCAGACGTTATCCGCCGTCAGCGCGCCGGTGCCGTCGAGCATCCCGAGATAGCGAATGGTCGAGTACGGCTGGAAGTCCCCGGCCTTGAACCAGAAGTTCGCCAGGCGCAGGTCCAGCGACAGCAGGCACAGCATCGCGCCGACCGCGGCGGTAGATTTCGGGTTCTCGATTTTTCCCTGCTTGTTGAACGGATACCAGTCATTGGTGTGATAGCCGTCCAGTGAAACAATGCGGCTCACCGGCAGCGGTTGCAGGTGGCGAAACAGCGCCTGCACGCCGGGGAAGCGTGAAGGGCGGCCGGTCAGCAGCAGCACATCGCAGTCGTATACCGCCACCACTTCCGACATTGAACGCAGGCTGTGGGTAATGTTCATGCGCGGCGAGAGGAACTCAGCGTGCAGCTTGCTGAGGCGCACAATCAGCGCCACATCGAGAATATCGAAGGCAGCCGCATCGCCCGGCAGCTCGCGCTGGATCTCGCGGTTAATATAGTCCAGCAGTTTGCTGGTCGGCGCCTGCGCCAGCAGCTCACCAAAGCGGGCGTCAATCTCTGCCGTCAGGTCAAGCGGGTCGAAGGTTTCATAGGCTTCCAGCACCGCCTGGCCCAGCGGGATAAACAGCTGCAGCGTCACCTGCTGGCGCAGGGTTGAGTGCCCGTCAAGGCGGCCTTCATGACCGAACAGGCGCGTCATGACCGCTTCAGGGTTGACCATGCCAGCCTGCTTAAAGGCCGCCTGCAGCGCGGGCAGTACGTACAGCTGAATGACGTCGAGCAGGATATCGTCGCCCGCCAGCTTAAAGCCCTCGCGGAACAGCAGGCGCGGCATAATTTTTACGTTATTACCTACGCCGTCATCGAGGCGATATTGAGTAATTGCCAGGTCGGTGGTGCCGCCGCCAATGTCGATGGAGGCGATGCGCAGCGTCTTGCCCGCCGGTTCATCGGCAGCACGGGCGCGGTCGGGGCGTACCATGCTGGCGAAGAAGGCTTCAGCACGGCCACCAAAGTTGACCTGGGTTTCGTTATAGAGATAAACCATCTGGCCGCAGGTGGCTTCATCCCACTCCATCTGCACCTCCGGCACCGGCACGCTGCTTTTGGCTTTATCCTCGGCGCGGGTGAAATCGTCATCCGCCGGGTGCCAGCCCATGGCTTTCCACACCAGCGCAATGGCCTCCAGCATGCGGCGGCGGAAGATCTCACGCTCCGGCTTCGGCATGGCGGAAGGCAGGGTGAGAATGATATTACGCAGCTGGCGCGGGGCGCTGCTGTGCAGCATTTTCTGGCGCTGCATCGGGCTGTTCATCTGCAACAGCGCCTGCGCCAGAAGCTCGGACAGCATCAGGCTCATCACCGAGCTGCGGCTGTAGTGCGGGGAGAACACCGGCAGGCGCTCATCCAGCGGTATGCTGTACAGCGGCTGGCCTTCATCATTAATCAGGTAGGTCAGCGGCAGCGCGGTCGCCAGCGGTTCCTGCTGCTGATTGCCCGGGGTACGGCTGAAGCGCCAGCCCGGCGTGTAGCTCTCTTCATCCCACAGGTAGCGGCGCGGGCTGGAGAGCCCGGTAGCACCCTCGGTGCCGAGGCGCTGCAGCGCCAGATTGCCGGCTTCGCGCCCGACGCGGACGATCGAAGGCCAGGTAAACGCCTCATCGCGGCCGCTTTCCAGCGAGAAATTCTGCTTGCCGAAGCTGGCCTGGGCGAACTCGACGCGGCTTTCAAACAGTTCGTTATACAGCGCATGGGGATGGCTGAGATTACGCATCTGTAGTTCGTAGGTGTGCTTCAGGCCCTGGTGATCGTCAACGTGATCTTCCACCATAATGCCGCAGGTGTGAGAGTTACCGACGTCGAGGATCAGATCCACGGCAATAGCCGGCTCCTGCAGCGTCGCCGCGCTGATTTTCAGCTCCGGCACTGACAGCTGCTCGCCGAGCATATGCAGGACGTTGAGATAGTGCGCCTGATACTCAAACTCGCGCAGGGCGGCTTTAATATTGACCTGCGGGCGCTGTTCAAGGGTGGAGGCGCTGTCGCTAAATACTTCGCGCAGCCAGCCGTCAATCCAGGTGTGGTCAAGGAACTCGCCCAGCTCGTCGCTGCGGTGGGCCAGCGCGAAATTGACGCCGTTCTTCACATCATTTTCATTCAGCGCCAGCGACTCATCTTCGCCATCGGCCCAGACTTTGGTGTCAAACGCCAGCACGATGCGGTGGGTATGGCCGCTGGCATCCGGTTTATCCAGCGCCACAACCTGGACGCGCGCCCAGTTATCCGGGCCGCCGATAAAGGTGCGCGGCGGGTTGAAGCGGAAGAACGGCAGCGGCAGCCACTGGCCGCACAGCAGGCTGAGCGACTGCGCCAGCGGGAAACTGAACTCCGGCTTGACCACTTCGGCTGGGGTGCCCGCCGCCTGCGGCAGCAGGTACTTGGCGCTGGCCGCGTGATAGTTCAGGCGCAGCAGCGGGCCATTCGCGGTCTGGCGGACAAATTTGCCCGGCCAGTCGTTGTTCAGGTCCGGCGTCAGCGCAAAGTCGAGGAACTGGATACCACTGTTCTGGACCAGCGTCATATTGGGTTTGAAATCAGCAATCGTCGCCAGCATCATTATTTACTCTCACGCTTCATGGTCATCGGCAGCACCGTGTCGGCATTGTAGCTGCCGCTGCACTCGGCAGGCCCGCTCAGGCCCTGTTTACACACCAGTTCCGGCATCTGATAGCGCGAACCGTTGCTGCATCGCGCTTTGGTGCGGCTGTTAATCACCAGGTTACCGGAGGACATCAGCCCGGCGAACACCTCTACCTTGCAGCTGACGCCGTCGCCCTGGGTGATACGCGCCGTCCCTTTGCCATTTTTCATCTGGTATTTCAGCATCGGCGGGGTGCCGGTCGGCAGATTTTTCTGCACCAGCACGCGCCAGTTACCGTTAAGGAATTTGGTCGAGCCAATCTTAACCGCATCGGCAGGCAGCACCAGATCGTCTTTGGCCACCGGGCGAACTTCTGCTTCGGGTTCAGCAACCGCTTCAGGCGCTGGTTCAACGGCAGGAGCCGCCGCCACATGGGTGACATTCGCCGGAGCGAGGACCGCGGGTATCAGCGGCAGGGTGGATGCAGGGGGATTTATTGTCGGCGCGGCTGGCGTGACCGCAGCGGGCGGTGCAGCCGGCACAGGCTCAGCGTGGGTGGCCGCTGCGGGTTCAGGTTGCTGAACTTCGTCTGGTTTTTTTTCGCTACAGCTTTTCAGCTGCACGCCCAGGGCGACCAGCAGCACCACGGCCGGAACCCCCCAGCTGTAGCGCAGCCAGGCTTTCATCGGCGGTTTTGCCGCAGGCGTAACGGGGAGTGCCGGGGCCGGATCTGCGGCAATCTCTTGCGGCTCGTCAATAATTTCCAACGGCGGAATAGTTGGCATCACCCGCGGCGCGGCGGCGGGTTCAGGGGTAATCAGTGGCGCAATCACCGGCGAGACCGCAGCGGCAGCGGGTTCCGGGGCTGCTGCTACGGGCGCGAGGCGCGACAGGCCGAGCTGCGGCTCATCATCTTCCACCGCGCGCAGGCAGTCGAAAGCGTCCTGGCGGGATTTTTTATCCAGGCTGACAAAGCCCCAGAAGGTGATCACCGGCTTGCCGCCCACCAGGTAGACATAGTTCTGGTCGGGGAACTGTAACGCCTTGCTCAGCAGGGCGCCGAACAGCTTCTGGCCCGGCTTATCGGACTGCTGGGCGCGGTCGCTGATCTCTGCCAGCGTGCTCTGGCAGGCGAGCAGGTCATTCAGCGCCGCCTTGCGCGCGCTGTTGCTGGCGGCGGCCCACGAACTGACTTTGCCATTCACCGGCGAGTACCAGTCCAGGCGGTCGCCCGCGTCGTTAGGCTGTGGGATCGCCAGGCAGTCGGCCAGCGCAGACTGTTTTCTCAGGCGCAGGGTTTCGCGCAGTTGCAGAGCGGAGAGATAGACCGGTTGCCCGTTCTCCCCTAAAGCGAGCACGGCATCGAGATTGCCACTGCGTAAGAAGATTTTTGCCACGCAAAAGACCTTATAGTCAGAGTTCGGAAGAAAAAAGCGTGTGTAATCAGAATATTTTAACGCTTTGCGACTTAAATCAAATGCGCAAATAAGCGGTGAAACGCAACAGTACTCAGGCTATAGCCGGGCAATGATGAAAAAAATCTTTCCATAGGGCGTCACTTAAGTGCACAAATATTGCTCTTGTGGCTTTTTTCCTGGTCATTTTATTGACTTGTTGTTAAGCTTTCACATCTGTAATGCTATCTAAATTAAGTGTTTTTTCACACTTCCTTTATCAAGGTGAACTTTCCATATGATCAGTCGTTTCTACGTCGACAACTTCAAATCGTTGGTTGAGTTCGAACTTGAACTCGCCAAGTTTACCTGCCTGATTGGCCTTAACGGCGCAGGGAAAAGTACTGTACTTCAGGCTCTGGATTTTTCCAGTGCGCTCATGCACGGTAAAGTTGAAGAATGGCTTGAAAAGCGTGGATGGAAAGCAAAAGATCTTAATTCTCTTTTTCTTAATCGTATCAATATTGAGATTGAGATCGATCTGCAGATTGAATCCCAACGTTATCGTTGGCAGGCAACCTTTAACCGGAAGCTGATGATCTGTACGCAAGAACGTATCTTCAGACTTGATAATGACCAGTTGATTTTCAATCTAAAAGATAGTCGTTATCAGATAGACGACAGTAAGCCAACAAAAATCGCTTTTAGTTATCAGGGCTCGGTATTATCGACATTGTTGCCTGAATTGTTAACCACTGAAATCAAGTTGGTTAAAGAGCATATTAGCGCTTTGCGTTCGCTCGATTTGCTCTCCCCTCAGTTTTTGCGACAGAAAGCGCGGAAGGCTGAGCGTGACGATATTGGGATGGGCGGGGAACAGCTTTCAGCCTTTGTTCACCAGTTGTCTGACCACCAAAAAAAGAAGCTTTTATCACAACTTCAGCACTATTATCCGCAAATTAACGCCATACATACCAAAGCCCAACGGTCAGGCTGGATTCAATTAGAGGTTAGCGAAAGCTACAATAGTTCTCTACTGTTTACTGAAGCCAGACATATTAATGACGGAATGTTACGGTTACTCGCCATACTTGCGCAACAATTCAGCCGTCTTGAAATATTGATGTTTGATGAAATTGAAAACGGTATAAACCCTGAGGTTACGGAACGTATTGTTGATGCTCTGGTAAACTCGCCTAAACAGATTATTGTTACGACACACAGCCCAATGGTACTCAACTATCTTGTGGATGAGGTAGCGAAAGAATCAGTCATTCTACTGTACAAACGTAACGACGGTTTTACGCGGTCCGCGCATTTCTTTGCATTACCCTCTCCAGAGCGAAAATTACTCACTCTGGCTCCGGGGGATGCCATGCTGGATGTTCTCCTTAATGAAGCAGCCTTGGAAGCAGAGGCTAAGCAAGGAGTGGGTAAATAATGCTCAGTAGCTTACTGGTAACTGGGGAAGGGCCTTCAGATATGGGGACGCCGAATAATGGCAGCAATCTCTGGACAGCAGAGGCTTACAATATCGGACCGATGGCGATTCTCTCGGTAAAGCTAATCAAGCAGTTACTTCCAGAATGGAATATTGATCTCATCGATTTTGAACAACCAAAAAACTGGATTACGGGCATCTCCGGCAGCAATTTGGCAGGGCGGGCTAAAGGTAAGAGCAAATTTAAACCGAGTAAAAAAATCTCTCCTGGATATATAGAATATGCTGCTCGTGCATTTGAAATGGCAAAATTTGCACAAGATAATGGACATCAACTTGCTATTTACTTTCATGATGCAGATAGAGGGAATCAGTCCGAGTTTGTTAATGCAATTAACTTCGGTTTCAAAGCTGCTGAAACTACGGTCTGCATTGTGGCAATGATACCCAAACCTACCTCTGAGGCTTGGTTGATTTGTGCAAGCAAACCTGAACCTTACCAGCACTGCGCTCAACTCGAGGATCGTCTGTCAGGCAATGACTCTTCTCCAGAACGTGCCCCCAAAAAGGTGCTTGCACGGCATCTTGGTATTGATAATTGTCCTACTGAAACACAAATGGACTTGGTTAGAGAGATCGACGTTAACCGTATCGCAATGCCAAGCTTTGATCAGTTCCGTTATGACATGGCACAAGCCATAAGATATATCTGCGGTGATGTGAATTTTTGAATAATTAACACTCTGTGAAATGATAAATATCGTTACTTAACTCTTGCTATCGAGGAGGCGCTTATGACGCCGCCCCCTCTGTTTTAGCGTGTAAGCGCTGAAATATCACCCGCCGTGATGCCTGCAAGGTGGGCAGTAATCTTCTCCACCGGCCAGTCCCACCAGGCTAGCGCTTCCAGTTCGGCAATCACCTCATCACTAAAGCGTTTGCGGATCGCCTGCGCCGGGTTGCCGCCCACTATGCTGTACGCCGGGACATCGGAAACCACTACGGAGCGCGAAGAGATAATCGCGCCATTGCCGATGCTCACCCCCGGCATAATCAGGCAGTCATAGCCAATCCAGACATCGTTGCCGACGCAGGTATCGCCCTTATAAGGCAGGTCGCCGGGTTGCGGAGCCGCGCTTTCCCAGCCGTGGCCAAAAATAAAAAAGGGAAAGGTCGATATACCAGAGGTCTTATGGTTAGCGCCGTTCATAATGAACTTCACGCCGCGAGCCAGCGCACAGAATTTGCCGATAATCAGCTTATCGCCGATAAACGGGTAGTGATAAAGGACGTTGCGCTCAAAGTTCTCCGCGTCATCGGGATCGTCGTAGTAGGTATAGTCGCCGATGATGATATTGGGGTTGGTCACGCAATTTTTGATAAAGCAGACCTGGGGAAAGCCAGGTAAGGGGTGTTTCTCGCTGGGATCGGGTCCGTGCATATATCCTCCTGCAGCAGTAGCGTAAAGAGAGTGTAATTCAGAGGAAACCGAAGCGCCTCACGCTGTATTCAAACGGGCTGTGACGCTATGATAGCAGCGCGCCAAATTCGGCAGAGGAGAATTCGCCATAATGTTTTATCGTTTTACGCTGGCAGCGGTTGTTGCCGCCACCACATTGACAGGTTGCGCTGCCTTTAAATCTAATACTGCCGTGGCGCCCGTAAGCCAGGCGACGCAGACCGCTGATGCCCCCGCGGCAACAGCCCAGCCGGTACAGCCCGTGCAAACAGAACAGCCGGTGCAGAGTACGCCTGTCACTGCGCCAGGTGCCATCACCGAAGGCAGCCCTGAGGCGACCACAGCTGAGGCAGCAACCGCTCCGCCAGCGACCGCACCTGACGCGCCAGTAGAAACGGCCAGCGCTCCGGCCGAAACGGCCACGCCAGCTGCACCTGCCGAACCGGCTAAAGAAGAAAAGGTATCGGCGGCGCAGGGGACTGCAGCAGTGGCACCGTTCAGCAGCGGCCCAACGCAGATTGATGTTTCGCATATCGTGACCCGCGCGGACGATGGCTCCTCCATCACCCTGACCATCGACGGCACTGAAGCGGGCATTCTTAAGCGCGGCGAAAAGCGTGCGCTGTTCGTTGAGCCGGGCAAACACAAGGTGGGCGGCTACGTCCAGACGCTGTTCGGCTTAGGGCGCGTCACCATTCCGGCGGTGGAGATCACCACGGTACCGGGCAAAGTAAAAAATGTGGCCTACTCGGTGACCAGAACTAAGCCAGCATTTGCTGAAGCGCCAGACACCACTAAAACCCCGGGGTGACAGTGCCCTCCGCGTAGTGAACAGCAAAAAAAAGGCCGATCCAGAGGATCGGCCTTTTTGTTATCGGGAAAACTTACAGCGCCATATCGTGCTGCGGGTTCTCAGCGCGTTTCTCAGCGGGAGCAGCGGCAGGGGCGTTCTGCTCGCCGTTCATGTTGATCACCGGCGGTTTCACCAGCTGCAGGGTGGCAGCAGTGTCATCCCACACCTGCTGGGTCAGCGGGGTGTTACCGTTCAGCTGCTGGCCGTAGCTCGGTACGATAGTGCGGATCTTGCTCTGCCACTCAGGAGAGTTGAACTGCTCCGGGAACAGCTTTTTGATCACGTTCAGCGCGATAGGGGCCGCAGTCGATGCGCCCGGAGAAGCGCCCAGCAGGGCCGCAACGGTTTTCTGCTGATCGGTCACAATTTCCGTACCCAGCTTCAGCACGCCACCTTTATCGGCATCCTTCTTGATGATCTGCACGCGCTGACCTGCCTGAATCAGTTTCCAGTCCTCTTTGCGCGCGTCCGGGTAGTACTCTTTCAGCGCGGCGAAGCGGTCGTCGTCATTCAGCATCACCTGACCAATCAGGTATTTCACCAGGTCAAAGTTATCCAGGCCGACGTGCGTCATTGGCATGAAGTTGCTGGTGGTGGTGGTGCCCAGCAGATCGAAGAACGAACCATTTTTCAGGAACTTGGTAGAGAAGGTGGCAAACGGCCCGAACAGCACCACGCGCTTACCGTCAAGGAAGCGGGCATCCAGGTGTGGAACGGACATCGGTGGTGCGCCCACTGAAGCCTGACCGTACACTTTTTCCTGATGCTGTTTCGTAATTTCCGGGTTTTCAGTGACCAGGAAGGAGCCGCCCACCGGGAAGCCAGCATAGTTATCCGCTTCCGGAATACCGGTTTTCTGCAGCAGCTTCAGCGCGCCGCCACCAGCACCGATAAACACATATTTCGCATCGATGCTGTGCTCTTCGCCGCTGTTAACGTCTTTCACCGTCACATGCCAGGAGTTGTCGGCATTGCGCTTAAATTCAGTGGCTTCAGTCGAGGTTTCCAGGGTGAAGTTTTTATCTTTCTTCAGGCTGCCGATCAGCTGACGGGTGATCTCGCCGTAGTTGACATCGGTACCCACCGGAGTCCAGGTGGCGGCCACTTTCTGCTGCGGGTCGCGACCGGCAATCACCAGCGGTGCCCACTGCTTGATCTGGTTCTGATCGGTAGAGAACTTCATGCCCTGGAACAGGGTAGTCTGCTGCAGTGCCTGGTAGCGCTTGGTCAGGTACTCCACGTTCTTATCACCCCAGACGAAGCTCATATGCGGCGTCGAGTTGATGAAAGAGTGCGGGTCGTTGAGCACGCCGCGCTTTACCTGAGCGGTCCAGAACTGGCGCGAAATCATAAACTGTTCGTTGATATCCAGCGCTTTGCTGACATCAATTGAACCGTCTGCACGCTCCGGCGTGTAGTTCAGCTCCATGTTCGCGGAGTGGCCCGTTCCGGCGTTGTTCCAGCCGTTCGATGATTCGAGTGCGACACCATCCAGCTTCTCTACCATCAGCTGTTTCCAGCCCGGCTGCAGTTCCTGTAACCAGGTTCCTAATGAAGCGCTCATGATACCGCCGCCAATCAACAGCACGTCGGTTTTCTGCGGAGCAGGGGTTTCAGCATGCAGTGCAGTAGACACCAGCAGAGCTGACAGAGAGAGCAGGGGAATTGTTTTTCTGAATTTAGACATAGCAGTGAGAGATATCTATATAGGTTTCAAAATTGAGGCGATATTTTAACGAACTTAGATGAAAAGTTAAGAAATATTTGCAGCATTTGATTTAAACACGATTATTAGGGTTAAATTTAACAATTCAATTAATCAGGGTTATTTATAAAATCGTTAACTATCAATGTTATAAGTTAAATTAAAATAGGCATGCGATCGTTGTTGCTATCTACGGTTTTTAGCTGAATGCGTGGTTACTCTAATTACATAACGCTGACTATAATTAATAAACCATGCCACTTTTATAACTGAGCCAATAATTGCCTGCTCAATTATCGGCTTGAGAGAATTTTTTTAAAATTTTCCGAATAGAAAGCGGGGATGGCGCGTTAACCGGACATCATCCACAAACGGAAACCCATTTTATGTCTGCCACTGCCACTTCCCCCGCGCGTCAGCGCTACGACGCATTCGCCCTGACGCTGCACTGGCTGACCGCTGCCAGCGTGATCTTTCTGTTTGCTTCCGCGCACGTCTGGGAGCTGCTGGAGCGCGGCACGCCGTTGCGCAAAGGGTTGCAGTCGGTGCATATCTCCTGCGGAGTTCTGCTGGCCGTGGTGATGATCGTGCGCCCGCTGTGGCGTTTTTACAGCCAGCGTTCAGCGCGCTATGCCATGCCTGCGGCAGCCGGCTCGCGCGCGTCACGCCTGCTGGCGCATGCGGTCCACGGCATGCTCTATCTGCTGCTGTTCACGCAGGTAGTCCTCGGTTTTCTTTTTCGCTGGGCGCAGCAGGAGCCGTTTAGCTTCTTCGGCCTGTTTGATATTCCCGGCTGGATTGCCGTCGACCCCGCGCTGCGCCACACCCTTGCAGGGCTGCACAATAACGTCGCCTGGGCGCTGATTGTCCTGGCTTCGGCCCATGCGCTCGCGGCGCTGTTTCACCACTATTTCCTGCGCGATAACGTGCTGCACCGTATGCTGCCCGGTCGCGATTGTTAACCCTCCTGAAGAGGGCATCGGCTATTATCAGCGTTCGGTAGCATCTACTGTGAAGAGTATCGGGATTGACAGGCGGCCATCACTGGCCACCCGTAATCATAAGCCTCAAGCTGCCCGGAGGGCGTGAAAATTACCCATAGTGAAGTCCGGCAACAGCTGGCCGCCCATCTGTCGCGCCTGTGGCGTTACGGCATGGTGCTGTCGCGCAATCGCGACGTCGCCGAGGAGCTGGTGCAGTCCACCTGCGTGCGGGCGCTGGAGCGCAGCGCGCAGTTTCAACCCGGCACGCGCATCGACAGGTGGCTGTTCACCATTCTGCACTCGGTATGGATCAGCGACCTGCGGGCGCAGCGGGTGCGCGCCGGGCAGGGGTTCGTCGACAGTGACGATCTGCACGCGCCGGACAATCAGCCGCAGGACGAGCAACGCAGGCAGTATCAGAAGGTGATGCAGCGCGTCGGGCAGCTGCCGGAAGCCCAGCGCAACGCCGTTTTTCTGGTCTATGTCGAAGGATTTACCTATCAGGAAGCCGCCGATACGCTGATGGTGCCTGTCGGGACGATCATGAGCCGTCTGGCGGCCGCCAGGGCAACGCTGGCCCGACAAACGTCGCAGGCGGCGTCCGCACAGGAGAAACACCGGTGAAGAGAGAACATTTTACCGCCCCCTACAGCGATGAGGCGATCGTTGCCTGGCTGGATGGCGAAATGAGCGCGGCGGAATCTGCGGCATTTGAACAGCAGCTAAAGCGCGATGAATCGCTGTCCACCCGCACCGCTGAACTGATGAGAAGCAATCAGCCGTTTGCAGAAGCATTTGAAGGGTTGCTGGAAGCCGCACCAGAGGAACGGATGGAGCGGCATCTGGCGCAGCTGCTGGCCCGCACGCCGCCCGCACAGCAAAGGCGGCAGGTTAGCCGTCGCGCGCTGATCGCCGCCTCACTCAGCTTTCTGTTTATCGGTTCCGGTATCGGTTATTTCGCCCGTCCGGAGAGCGCCTCGCGCCGCGAAAGCGGCAGGATCCGCGACCTCGAAGCGCAGTATATGTCGCTGTACAGCCCACAAACGCTGGCGGACGTCGATAACTCTGCCCCGGTGATTGCGCGCTCGCTCGACAGAACCGCCCGCGAGATGGGCCTGCGGCTCAGCGCACAGCAGCTGGCGTTACCCGATGCTGAGCTGAAAAGCGTGCGCCTGCTGCGCTATGACGAGGCGTCGATTGTGCAGATCGCCTGGGATCATGCCAGCGAGGGCCCGATGGCGCTGTGTATTTCCCGCGAGCAGCATCAAAATCTAACTCCGGTGCAGGATGAAAAGCGCCACGGTATGAATCTCGCCTGGTGGCATGCCGAAGGTTATCAGTACGTATTGATTGGCCGCAGCCCGACGCAGCAGATGCAGCAGCGGGCAGGGCAGCTGCGGCAGAGTCTCTCGTAGAGGGCAGGCATGCCTGACCCGACGCGTAGAGCGGGTAGCAATCCCAGGATAATTCCAACCTTATTGCTTTCCGCCTGCCGTGGACTACGCTTTTCAGGTAGGACACGGCTGCGCTTGCTAGCCGACTAATTAAAAACATAATATTCGATAACTCTGAGGATTTAACCATGATGCTTAAGACTAAGCTGGCCACTGCTGCCGTACTGTTATTCTCACTTAATGCGTATTCAGCGGAGCTGATGTCAAAAGTCGACTTCGACAAAGTTTCTCTTCAGTATGAAAAAGTGGGTGATATCTCTGTTTCGGATGAGTCCGCACCAATGGATGCGCGAGAAGCGCTTAAGGCAGAAGCGGATAAGCTGGGTGCCGATATTTACGTCGTGACCTCAGGGGAGATTGATAAAAAAGTGCGTGCTACTGCGGTCGCTTACAAGAAAAAATAATCGGTCATGTAGGGTCGCCCTTTTTTTCGGTCGACCCTCCACCTTTTTTCCGATCAATCCGCTATTGACGATGACGCTCAAGGCATTTTACTTTGACTGAAGCTCACCAGTGTTTAATCAGAGAAGCCCCTATCTCTGCGATCTGCTTATTTCGCTCATCCATACTTGCGTCATTCTCTGTTAAGTAGATGACTACGATACGGGAAGGTTTACCATCAGGCCCAAGTGCCGCGATAATACCGCGAGAACCCCGTTCGCCCGCACCCGTTTTATCAGCAATAAACCAGCCTGGCGGAAGTACCGAGCGCAACAGTGGAGCGGCGACTTTATCTGCCACCATCCAGTCCGTTAATTGCTGACGTGAGGTTGCTTTAAGTATCTTGCCGGTTAACAGTTGGCGCAACGTCTTTGCCATGACTTCAGGCGTAGTGGTATCGCGTACGTCGCCAGGCAAGGCTTCATTCAATGCAGGTTCCCAGCGATCGAGGCGAGTAACATGGTCGCCGGTATTACGTAAAAATGCCGTTAATCCCTGCGGTCCTCCAATAACAGATAGCAGCAAATTAGCCGCAGTGTTATCACTCATTGTAATGGCGGCACTGCACAATTCGGCCACGGTCATGCCTTCAGCAAGATTTTTTTCGGTGACCGGTGAATACTCGACCAGGTCACTCTGACGATACTTTATGCGGCGATCCAGCTGCTCCAGCCCGCTATCAACGCGTGATAGAATCGCACCACATAGCAAAACTTTAAAGGTACTCATCATTGGAAATCGTTCTTCAGAACGAAAGCTTTCCAGTATATGGCCGCTATTGATATCCAGTTCCGTATATCCTACTCGAGCATCAAGTCGGACTTCAGCATCTTTTATCTTCTCCAGGGTCGCTTGCTGAGAAAAAGCCGGCAGGCAAAAAGCAGAGAATAAAAGAATGGTTGGGAATTTAAAATATCTCATTTCATTAATCTTCCGTGTATTTTTTTCATCATGCTAGCGAACATAAAACTTAGTTAATGCTGCGTCAGGGTCTGGATGATCTTACTCGCCGCTTCCACCCTTGCCGGGTTGGGATACCTTTTATTTGCCAGCATCACAATCCCGACTTTCTGCTGCGGAACAAAGGCAATATAGCTGCCGAAGCCGTTGGTGCTGCCGGTTTTATGCACCCAGGATTGCGCGTCAGCTTTTGCGGCTGGCGTTAACAGCTCCACGGCGTGCGGCTTGAGCGCCACTCCATTGTCGCTGGCGGCAATCACCTCTTTCGCCTCCACCGGCCAGTGATAGATTTCCCAGCCTAAGCCCTGATACCAGTTGCCCACGCGCAGATAGCGCGCCTGGCTGGTGAGGATCGCCTGCTTCAGGGCGGGGGTACTGTCCGGGTCGATATTCGCCTGCAGATATTTTGCCATATCCTGCGCGCTGGTTTTCACCCCGTAGGCTTCCGCATCCAGCATGCCACCTGAAACGCGCACCGGCTTACCATTGTAATATCCCCACGCGTAATTTTTCTGCGCCGCCGCAGGCACATCAATATAGGTGTGCGTCATCTTCAGCGGTTGCAGCACCTTATTTTGCAGATAGTCGGCAAAGCTCAGCCCGCTGTTTTTCACCGCCAGTAAGCCAAACAGGCCGATGCTGGCGTTGGAGTAGTTGCGCATCGTGCCGGGCTGCCATTCAGGCTGCCACTGCTGGTAGTAGTGCCACAGCGCCTGCTGGTCGCTCACCGCATCCGGCACCTGCAGCGGCAGCCCGCCTGCGGTGTAGGTGGCGAGGTTTAGCATAGTGATTTTGTTCCACTGCGGCGTGTTGAGCTGCGGCGCGTAGTTCACCGCCGGGTCGGCGAGGTTCACCAGACCGCTGTTAATCGCTGCACCTGCGGCGATGCCGGTAAAGGTTTTGCTGACGGAACCCAGCTCAAACAGGGTGTCCGCCGTGACCGGGCGCTTAGCCTCGACGTCTGCCGCGCCGTAGCTATAGAGATGGCTTTTGCCCTGATACACCACGGCAACGGCCATGCCGGGGATCGCCTGCTGGGCCATTAAAGGTTTGATGGTGTCGTTGACGAGCTGGTCGAGCTGAGCGTTATTCAGCGGGGCTGCAAACAGCGAAAAGCTGGAAAGGGTGCCGGCAATCAAGATCGGGAGAAGGTTTTTTTTCATGCTTAAAAGTTCCATAGGCTGATTGATGCAAACAGTGTTGCTCCTTTTGACCTGGAATAGTCTGAAGGGATTGATCGGGCCTGACAAACGATTATATTTAGCATCTGACAATAGAAAAACTTACATGAGAGCACCATGAGCCGCAGTTATCTGCCGTTAAATTCGCTGCGTGCCTTTGAAGCCGCGGCCAGACAGTTAAGTTTTACTAAGGCGGCTATCGAACTCAACGTCACCCATGCCGCCATCAGCCAGCAGGTCAAAGCGCTGGAGCAGCATCTGAACTGCCAGTTATTTATCCGCATCTCGCGCGGGCTGGTGCTGACGCCGGAAGGGGAGATCCTGTTGCCCACGCTGAGTGACGCTTTCGATCGCATCGCCGATTCGCTGGACCGTTTTTCTGCCGGGCGCGTCAGGGAGAAGGTGAAAGTTGGCGTGGTCGGGACGTTTGCCACCGGCTATCTGCTGCCGCGGCTGGCGGCATTTCGCCTGCGCTATCCGCATATCGATCTGCTGCTCTCCACCCACAATAACCGCGTCGACAGCGTGGCCGAGGGGCTGGATTACGCCATCCGCTACGGCAATGGCGCCTGGCACGGTACCGAGTCACAGTTCCTCTGCGATGCCCCGCTGGCGCCGCTGTGTACGCCGGAGCTGGCGCAGCAGATCCAGCAGCCCGCCGATCTGAACAACTTCACGCTGCTGCGATCTTTCCGCCGCGATGAGTGGACGACGTGGTTTGCGGCAGTGGGGGAGCCGGCACCTTCGCCGGCGCAGCATATTATGGTGTTTGATTCGTCGGTGAATATGCTGGAGGCGGCACAGGCCGGGGCGGGCATTGCGCTGGCCCCGCCGGTGATGTTCAGCCATCTGCTGCAAAGTGGCAAGATCGTGCAGCCGTTTGCCACCAGCATCAGCTTAGGGGGTTACTGGCTGACGCGGCTGCAGTCGCGCCCGGAAAGCGCGGGGATGCGTGATTTTGCTGACTGGCTGCTGGGGGAAGCGGGGGCGCCCGGCCATTCCGGGCCGACCAGAAAAGCGGTCGGCCCCTACAACACATGATGCGCCATGGATTATCCCGGGCCGACCAGAAAAGCGGTCGGCCCCTACAACGCACGATGCGCCATGGATTATCCCGGGCCGACCAGAAAGGCGGTCGGCCCCTACAACGCACGATGCGCCATTCATACCTGTAGGGGCCGACCCTCTTTTTCGGTCGGCCCGAAACCCATCACCCGTTATCCTGAAAACCCGGATAAAGCGTCATGCCGCCATCGACAAACAGCGTGGTGCCGTGCACGTAATCGGACAGATCGCTGGCCAGCCAGACGACCGCGTTGCCAATATCCCGCGCTTCGCCAATGCGGCCATAGGGGATCAGCTCCAGCAGCTTGCGCCCCGCGTCACCCTCGGTGCTCTCTTTGTTGATCGCGGTGGCGATGGCGCCGGGCGCGATGGAATTGACGCGAATACGCTCGCCGCCAATCTCCTGGGCAAGCGAGCGCATCAGCAGATCGACACCGCCTTTGGAGGCGGCATAGTTCACATGCCCGGCCCACGGGATCACCTGGTGTACCGAGCTCATATGGATAATTTTCCCCAGCGCGCGGCTGACCTCCGGCCGCGCACCCTGCTGGCGAAACTGGCGCAGCGCGGCGCGGGCGCAGAGGAACTGCCCGGTCAGGTTGACCTCCAGCACTTTGTTCCAGTCGGCCAGCGTCATCTCGCCAATCGGTGCGTCTTTTTGCAGCCCGGAGTTCGCCACCAGAATATCCAGCGCGCCAAAGGCGTCGAGGGTGCGGGTAAACAGGTTGGCGACATCCTCCTCGTTTGACACATCGCCGCCGACGGCAATCGCTTTGCCCCCTTGCTGGCAAATTTTCGCCGCCAGCTCTTCAGCGGGCTGCGCCTGGCTGTGGTAATTGATCACTACGCTGGCCCCGGCTTCCGCCAGCGCCTCTGCGCAGGCATAGCCAATTCCTGAACTGGCGCCCGTCACCAGCGCAACCTGATTTTTTAATGAAATCATCATAACTCTGACCTTCTTGTCGTAAACACGGGTGTCCTATAGTCTTGTTGAGGATCACGGACTCAGCAAATCACACGACAATTTTTTCCAGGGGAAAACAATGCCAGAGATTAAGTCTGCTCAGTGCCACTGCGGGGCTGTCACCTTTAACGTCACGCTGCTGGACGGCTTCAACAGCGTGCGCCGCTGCAACTGTTCGTATTGCCGCATGCGCGGCGCGGTGGTGGCGTTTGCCAGTGAAATCAACGTCACTCAGGGCGAGGATAAGCTGACCGAGTACCGCTTCAACAGTAAATCGGTGGCGCACTATTTCTGCTCCGTCTGCGGGGTTTACACCTTTCATCAGCCCCGCTCCAATCCGCAGCAGCGTGCCGTCAACGTGGCCTGCATCGACGGCATCTCGCCGTTTGATTTCTCGCCGCTGAACGTTACGGATGGTATCCATCATCCGAAAGATGGCGGCAAAGGCGGCGTGGCGGGAACGCTGATCTATCAGCCTTCTGACGATGGCTGCACGCCTGACTGAATATCCACCCGGTGTTCGCGCCCGTCATCGATCAGCTCAACAGACTGGTACGGCTGCGGCGTGCCGTCCAGGCTCAGGGAAGACTCCCTGTCGCTGCGCCTCACGCTAATGCGGTACTGGCTGCTGCCGTGCTGATAGGCGATCATCACTTCAGGCCAGGCGGCGGGCAGCAGCGGCCGGATGCTCAACTTATCGCCCTCACGGGTAACTCCCAGCAGCGATTCGGTCAGCAGGCGGTACGCCCAGCCGGCCGAACCGGTGTACCAGCTCCAGCCGCCGCGCCCGTTGTGCGGCGCCACGCTGTAGACGTCGGCGGCCATCACGTAAGGCTCGACCTTATAGCGCGCGACTGCTTCAGCATTCAGGCTGTGATTTACCGGGTTAATCATCGACCACAGCTGCCAGGCGCGCTCGCTGTTGCCCATCTGCGCAAAGGCCATCACCGCCCAGATAGCGCCGTGCGTATACTGCCCACCATTTTCCCGCACCCCCGGGACGTAGCCCTGGATATAGCCGGGGTTAGGGCCGAGACCGTCGAACGGCGGAGTGAGCAGTTTGATTAAGCCGTTATCGCTATCGACCAGCAGCTCATCCAGGGAGCGCATCGCCTGAGCACAGCGATCCGCGCTGCCTGCGCCCGACAGCACCGCCCAGCTCTGGGCTATAGCATCAATCTGGCAGGCGGGAGAGAGCTGGGAGCCGAGCGGCGCACCGTTATCAAAATAGCCGCGGCGATACCATTTGCCATCCCAGCCCGACGCGTGGAGATTTTTTTGCAGCAGGTCGGCCTGCTCGCGGCACAGCAGCGCCACGTCGGGCTGCTGTATCCGATCCGCCAGCGCGGCGAAGCGCTGCAGCACCGTGAACAGGAAGAAGCCGAGCCAGACGCTTTCGCCTTTGCCCTCAATACCGACCAGATTCATGCCGTCATTCCAGTCGCCCGCGCCCATCAGCGGCAGGCCGTGCGGACCGAAGCGCAGCCCGTGGCGAATCGCCTTCACGCCGTGCTGCCACAGCGTCTCCTCCAGCGGGGTGATGGTCGGCTGCTGGTAAACTGACTCCTCTTCCGGCCGCAGCGGGCGCGATTCGATATAGCTGACGGGCTGTTGCAGCAGCGCGCTGTCGCCCGTCACGCTCACGTAGTGGCACATGGCCAGCGGCAGCCAGAGATAATCATCGGAGCAGCGGGTACGCACCCCGTTGCCCAGCGGCGGGTGCCACCAGTGCTGCACATCGCCCGCCAGATACTGGCGTGAGGCGCACAGCACGATCTGCTGGCGCAGCCGCTCCGGCGCCGCATGCGCCAGCGCCAGCGTGTCCTGCAGCTGGTCGCGGAAGCCGTAAGCGCCGCCCGACTGGTAGTAGCCGCTGCGCGCCATGATGCGGCTGGAGAGGGTTTGGTACAGCAGCCAGCCGTTGACCAGCAGATCCACCGACGGGTCGGGGGTGGTCACGGTGATTTTATCGAGCAGGCGGTGCCAGTGCTGATGGACGATTTCCAGCTCGTGCCGCGCCGCGCCTTCACTGATAAAGCGCGCAATCAGCCCTTCGGCCTCTGCCGGGGTTTGCCCGGTGCCGAGAACAAAAATAAAGGTGCGCTGGTCGCCATCAATCAGCGTGGTCGCTGACTGCACGGCCGCGCAGGGATCTAACCCCACGCCGGTGGTGCCCGACAGCATGTGCTGGGCCAGCGCCGCCGGGGCACGCTGCGTGCCATTACGGCCAAGAAAGGCACGCCGGTCGCCGGTCAGGGAGCAGTGGACGCCGCTGACGGCAAAGAACGACGTGCGCTCCGAGCCGTTACTGCCGTAGAAGTTGGTGGCCAGCACGCCGCACCCGGCGGCAACGCCAGCGGGCTGCGTCATGATATGCATCGCCGATTTGCTGCGCGTCTCGCCCAGCGTCCATTCTACGTAGCCGGTGGCGGAAATTTTGCGGATCCGCCCTGAGTTATTGCTCACCGTGAGGATCGCCAGCTTGACCGGCGCATCAACGGCGACCAGTACGGTCAGCTCGCTGTCCAGCCCGGTTTCGCGGTGGTGAAATACGCTGTAGCCGAAACCATGGCGGCTCAGGTACAGCCCCTGGCCCCTGGCGGGTAGCGCCGTGGGTGACCAGAAGTGGCCGCTCTCTTCATCACGCAGATAGAAGGCTTCACCTGAACGGTCGCTGACCGGGTCATTTTCCCACGGCGTCAGGCGATATTCGTGTGCGTTCTCGAACCAGCTGTAGGCCTGCCCGGCCTCTGAAATCACCGAGCCGAAACTGTCATTGGCGATCACGTTGGACCATGGCGCAGGGGTCGGGTCCTGCTCATCAAGCAATATCTGGTATTCACGGCCATCAGGGGAGAAGCCTCCGCGCCCGTTGAAGAACAGCAAGTCATCCGTTTCAGGTTGCCACTGCAGGTGTTGATTAGCAGGCAGATCCGTCAGGATAACCAGCGGCTGCGCGGCCGCCGTCACGGACTGCATGCGCAATTTAAGCTGTTCTTTCAGCCCACCGGCGCGATCGTCGATGACGACCCGCGCCACGCTGAGCAGCAGCAGGCGGTCCTCAGGGGAGAGATGCTGGCCATCGCGCACAAAAATGCCCCCTGACTTATCAATCAGGCTGGCTTCGGCGCCCGCGGCCACCAGGCTCATTATCTGGTTTTGCAACAGCTGCTGATAGCCGCCGGGGCCGTCATTGAGGATCACCAAATCCATCGACAGACCTTTCATGCGCAGATATTGATGCGCCTGCACAAAGGTAGTGATCAGCGGCGTGTTTTCCGCGCGGGTGACGCTCAGGATCACAATCGGCAGATCGCCCGAAATTGCCCAGCCCCACAGACCGCTTTGCCCACGACGGTTGCGGCTGAGGATCTCCGCCCCGGCGCGTAGCTCGGGGCTGGGGAACAGCACGGCACTGGCGAGGCGGTTAAACAGTTTGGCGTCATCTTCGTTGGCGTTGATCTGCCGCAGCGCAATCTGGCTGTGCGACCAGGCCAGTTCAAAGACCCGATCGGCAATCGGCTGGTCGCGGTATTTTTCCAGCAGTTGAATACTGAGGGCGCGGCTTTCCGTCACCCCATAAACAATGTCTACCGTTACCGACTGGCCCGGCAGCAGGGTAACAGGCTGGCGCACCGCCATGATCGGGTCGAGCACCGCGCCCGCCGAGTTGCTGAGCGGCCCGCTATAACGGGACATTGCCGCATTGCCGGTATCGTTGCCGCGGCCAAGGAAGATGGCGCGGTCAGTTTCGAAGGAGGCGGTTTGCTGCGTTCTGCCATGCACCACCATCATATGAAACAGACAGGGGGTGACTTCATCCGGGGATCTCGGCCGGCGCTGGCAGAGGATGGCTTCATCCTCCGTGAGCAGTTCCGTCTGCACAAAAAGGTTACTGAAGGCCGGATGTGCCCGATCGCTGGCGGCCGGGGCCAGCACCACTTCTGCATAGGTGGTCAGCTCCACGCTGCGCGCCTTGCGGCCGCGATTGAGCAGCGTGACGCGGCGCAGTTCGATATCGTCTTCCGGCGAAACCACGATCTGGGTTTTGATCTCCAGCGTGCCCTGAGTACGGGTAAAGACCACACCCGCGTCGGTAAACGATGCCCGGTAGCGATCGGCTGGCGCGCCCAGCGGCTGCCAGGCGTTGTTCCACCGCTCACCGCTCTCCACATCGCGAATATAGCAGCACGGCCCCGAATTATCGCAGGTGCTGTCGCTGTGCCAGCGGGTCAGCGCCAGATCGCGCCAGCGGCTGTAGCCACCGCCGGCCTGCGTCAGCATCAGGTGATAGTGAGCATTCGACAGCAGCTGGACCTCCGGCAGCGGGCTGTTAACATCATTGAATTCTCGCGGCAGATAGTGAACCGGCAGTAATGCTCCTGCCTGGGCCTCAAAATGACGGCGCGGGCTGTACAGCTCAACAGCATCCGGCACCCGTTCCTGCAGCAGCAGGCGGCCGGACTGGAATGCGGCAACCGACATAAAGCGATCGGTCATGGGCGCATTGTGCAGCAGGTGGGAGATCGCCTGAAAAGCCATCCCCTGGTGATGCGCCATCCATGAACGCACCACGGCAAAGCGCTGGCCGCTGGCCTGGCGCGAAGGGGTGAAATCCAGCGCCTCATAGAAACCGTATTCGCCGCGCGCGCCGCTTTTAGCCAGCAGCGCCAGATTCTCACAGGCTTTTTGCGGTGACACCATCAGCGCCAGGAACGTGGCATAGGGGGCGATAACCATATCCTCCGCCAGCCCGCGCTTCAGCCCCAAACCGGGCACGCCAAAGGCGTGATACTGATAGTTTTGCGCCACGTCAAAGGCATAATATCCCGACTCAGAGATCCCCCAGGGCACCCCGCGTTTTTTGCCCCAGTCTATCTGTCCGTTCACCGCCGACAGGCTCATGGCGGCCAGCAGGCTGCCGGGGTAGATTGGCATCACCAGATTGGGCATCAGATATTCAAACATCGACCCGCTCCAGGACATCAGCGCGGTATTGTTATCGATAGTGGTGAACAGGCGGCCCAGCGCATACCAGCTTTTCAACGGCAGCTGGTTAGTGGCAATCGTCAGGAAGGTTGTCAGGCGGATCTCAGAGGGAAACAGGTCGTAATGGCTGTGGTCCAGCGTGCTGTTATCGCAGTGATAGCCCACGCTCAGCTGATGGTTGACGTCACTGTACAGGAAGACAAAGTCCATTCTGGCGTGCGCGTTCAGCCGCAGTTCCAGCTCGCTGATGATGGCGAGCTGCATGCGGGCCTGGACAATGGCCGAAAGGGGGGGAGAATCGGGCTGCAATGTATCAGCCTGGGAAAGCCACGCCAGCGAAGGCAGCCCGGCCGCACGCCAGTCGGGCGGCAGCCAGCCGAGCAGCGATAACCAGACCTGGCAGAAGCGCGTCAGCTGCGCGTGCAGCAGCCGCGTCCAGCGGCTGACCTCACTGTTCTCCTGCTGGCTCATTCCCTCAAGGCGAGCGCTCAGTTTGCGCATCTTCTTCAGCTCATCCTGTAACAGCGCTGGGGAGAGCTGCGCGGCGTCAACAAGATGCTTTTGCAGCAGCCGCAGCGTGGTGGGGGCATGAGCCCCCCAGCAGGTTTCCAGAATAGCCACGGTATCTTTTAGCCCCGCCAGCATCTGGCCGATATCGATGATCGGCTGATGGCGCAGCTGACCTAAGCCCGCGCTGAGCGTCAGCAGGTGACCGGCCATATTGCCGCTGTCGACGCTGGAGACATAGCGCGGGTTAAGCGGCAGCAGCGTCAGGGTGTCGTACCAGTTGAACAGGTGACCGCGGTAGTGCTCCATTTTATCCAGGGTGTCCAGCGTCAGGGTGACGCGCCGCAGCACTTCGGTGCCGGGGATATAGCCGAAATCCATCGCGGTCAGATTAGCCATCAGCGACAGGCCGATATTGGTCGGCGAGGTGCGGTGGGCAATGATGGCGTGGGGGTGTTCCTGGTAATTGTCCGGCGGCAGCCAGTTGTCGTCTGCGCAGGTAAATGTTTCAAAAAAGGCCCAAATTTCGCGGCTGCTCTGGCGCAGCAGCATTTGATGGTCGCTACTCAGCGCGGGGGCAGAAAGTTCCACAGGGCGGCTTAGCCAGCAGAGCAGCAGCGGGGCCAGGCACCACAGTAATCCGACGGGCAGGGCGAGGCTCAGCAGGGCGGGCGCCTGCAATGCGCTTAACAGAATCAATAGCAGGCCAGCCACCACGTTCAGCCACATGCTGCGGTAAAACGCCAGTGGGGAAGCCGGGTTGCCGACAGCCGAATGGTCGGCGCTGACCCACTGATTGAGGTTGCGCCGGGTAATCGCCAGCCGCCAGAGGGTGAGCGCAATGGCATGCAGGGAGTAGCCTGCCTCATGCGGCAGCGTGGTGAAGTTCAGCCCGACGCGCAGCAGCCGTAGCCAGGTCCCCTTCAGGACAGCCGACACGCGGCTCAACAGAGGGCGGTTGCTCATCACCAGGTCCAGCACCACGGCCAGCACAGCGGGCAACAGCAGCACGATAGCCAGCACCGCAAGCCAGTACAGGGGGTTAGGTACCAGCAGGAAAGCGCAAAACAGCAGCGTGAGAAATGCCGGAGCTGCCAGGCTACGGCGTAGATTATCGAATAACTTCCAGCGTGACAGGGTGGTGAGAGGGTTAGGCTGGCGCGAGCCATCGGCCCGGGTCACGCGCAGCTTCAGCCAGTTGAGGAGCTGCCAGTCGCCGCGGATCCAGCGCGTGCGCCTGGCGACATCCGTCAGGTAGTTGACCGGGTACTGCTCATACAGCAGCACCTCGCTCAGCAAGCCGGAGCGGGCGTAGCACCCCTCCAGCAGGTCATGGCTCAGCACCAGATTTTCCGGGCCAATGTTGCAGGTTGCCTGCGCGAAAACATCGACATCATAGATCCCTTTACCGACAAACGTCCCTTCGCCAAACAGATCCTGATAAATATCCGAGGACATCATCGAGTAGGGATCGTTGCCCGGTACGCTGCTGCAGATCGCCGCGTAGCGCCCCTGACCGTGGCGCGGCATCTCTTCCGCCAGCCCCGGCTGTAAAATGCCATAGCCTTTCACCACCCGGCGTTGCTGCGCATCGTAAACCGGGTGGTTGAGCGGGTGGGCCATGGTCGCGACCAGCTTGTGTGCGGTGTCGCGCGGCAGCACCGTATCGCTGTCCAGCGTGATGACATATTTGATCGGCGCGGGTAGCGCTTTTTCATTGCCGGTAATAGAGGCGAACTGCGTGCCGGGCTGCCGCAGCCAGCTGTTGAGCATCGCCAGCTTGCCGCGTTTGCGTTCATAGCCCATCCAGACGCCCTGCTGGGGGTTCCACGTGGGGGAGCGGTGCAGCAGGTAGAAAAGGGGCGTTTCACGCGCGTAGCGGCGGTTTAGATTTTGTAGTTGTGCGCTAGCCCACTTCAGCAAAGCGTCGTTCTCCGGCGTACTTTCAGACGGGGAATCGTGAAAATCGCTGAGCAGCGCAAAATAGAGGTTGGCGCTGGGATTACCGAGATAGCAGACCTCAAGGCTGCTGAGCAGCGCGTCAATCGATTTACGGCTGCTCAGCAGGCAGGGAATGGCTATCAGCGTACTGGCGGCAGGCGGGATGCCGCTGGCATAGTCCATGCGCGGCAGTGGCATCGGGGTGCGAAAACGCGTGGTCATTTCGCCCAGCAGTTGCAGCACCAGCTGGCTGATAACCAGCGCCAGCGGCAGAGCCAGCAGCCATAGCGTCCAGCTCATTCCGTGCTGCGCAGTGCGCTGCAGCACCGCGGCGCTAACGGCCATGGTCAGCAGGCTGAGGCTACCGAGCCAGGAGAGCAGCGGTACCTGATTGAACCGATGGCGCAGCTGGGTGACTCCGCTGGTATTGGCCGTCAGCACTTTTTCCAGCACCTGGCGTTCATCGCCTATCAGATAGTGACCAATATGCTGCGGTGCCGAAGCGCCGCTGGCCGCCTGCGACAGCGCCAGCACCTGACGCGTGACGTCCAGCTCGCTGAAACGACTGTTGCGCGCCAGCCGCTCAATCACATGGCGGTAATGGTCGCGGGTATCAAAATGCATCTGGGGATAAATCGCGGCGGGATCCTGCCTGAGCAGCTGCTCCACCAGGCTGGCAGACTCGCAAAAATCTGCCCAGTCGGTTTCGCTCAGCAGGCGCAAACCGGCAATGCTGTTGCTGACCGAAAGCTGGCTGGTGGCCAGCTGCTGGTTGAAGCGGTTGATCATGACATCGGTCGTCATGCCACTTTCGGCCAGGCTCTGCTCGGCCCAGGTCAGCGGCAGCGCCAGTAAACTGCCGCGCCCCTGCAGCCTGCGCACCAGCTCGGCGACGAAAGCACTGCTCAACGGCGGGCGCGAGCGGGCCATATCGGCGATCACCAGCACCAGGTCAGCGGGGGTGGCCTCGGCGCAGGCAATCAATTTATTCACCCACGAGTCTGCCAGATTGCGTTCTTTTTGTGCCTGAGCGACCTCGCTGCTGATGCGGCGCAGGTTCTCAATCAGCGCCAGGCGCAGCATGCCGGGTAGCGCCCACAGCTCGCCCAGCGTCAGCGGCGTAACCCGCTGATAGGCCATAATATAGCCGGTTAAGCTGCCGACATCCCAGCGCCCGTCACCGTGAGCAATCGCTTCGGCGGCGATATCATAGATCCTGGGGCAGGAGTGCGGAGCTGAGAGCACGGGCAACCCTTTACCAAAATTCTTGGGTAAATGGTGGCGCACCATGCGGATCTGCTCCTCAATCAGATAGTAGTTATCCAGCAGCCATTCGCCCGCCGGGGCCATGCTGGCCTTCTCTGCGTCATTGAGTAAAAAGCAGTTGTGGGTAATCACCGCCTCGTTATTGCCCAGTCGTTTGAGCAAATAGTACGGCTGAGTTTTTGGCGACAATCGGTGTGAGCGGGCGAGCTTTTGCCCGTAAAGCTCCATTTGCAGCGCAGAAAAAATTTCCGCCTTCAGGGGAGGGTCATTGGCAGGGGAGACGTCTGCCTGCAAGGGGTTATTTGATCTGCTGGCTAGGTTCGCAAACACGTTTGTCAGCCACGATTTAAAATTTATTTTCATAATTTTGCTCTTCAGGCGAAACAGACGCAGGGGAGCAGTGGTGAAAGAGGTAGAGAAACGTTTTTTGAAATGGGACGACGTTATAGTTTCAGCAGCTGCCGCAGCGAGAGGAGTCGTTAAGAATTAATGGGGTACGACAAAAAGCGATTTACAGGAGGGGCAGAGTAAGGTCTGATTCTGCCTGATTTTACTCGCCGCATGGGACGACTTATGCCCGCAAATGGGACAAATCGCTGTGGTGGTCGTGGCTTTATTTATGCGTTTCAACGCATCATCTAAAAAAGACATGGCATTGTTCCTCCGTCGCGTTTATTTTCTGATGTTCAGAATGCTCTTTAATGACTTTCTATACTCTTTAGTCCAGCCGTTATAAATTTCAGTTAGCGACTCCAGATCGGTCCCCGCCGCCACATGGCGAATAAACAGTCTTGCCTCACTCTCATTGCGATCGTAGACATAAAGGTTGGCCCATGAATCCACCATCCCTTTTTTTCCATCGACGACAATCTTAGCGTGGTCGAAATTAATCAATGGCCATTGTGCTAACTGCGAGAAAAAATGTTTCTTTTCCATAAGCCACCGTTAATTATGTCGATATTAAGAAAGGAACAGGAAAGTTATTTATTGTGCATAGCGACTATAAACCTAACCATTGACACTGTCCTGCGTGGGGTCACCAGTTTACTAATACCCTCTGTAGACGAGGTAGATTCTGTCATTACCTCGTTTTAACCATGCTAAAGCTGCGGATTCAGCACAACTGCGAGGCCATAAGCTGGCTGCCGTGCAAAATTCCAATCGGTTGATACACTTACAGGAAACGAACCGGGAGGAATAATGAAATTAGGCTTTGCCTGCAAATACCTTAATGCTGACTTACAGCAGCCGTACCCTTTTAAATCACCCACGCGCAAGCGTTTTCTTAGCCTGGATCAGGACAAGCGCCGTGAGCTGCTGCTGACGTGTGCCAGCCACAACCTGTCGCAGCTGGCGCACATATTTAGCGAGCTGGCGCAGCTGCCGCGCCAGTTAAGAATGATGCGTATCGGCAGCGATCTGCTGCCGCTGTTTACCGTTCCCGAAGCGCAGGAGCCGTACCAAAGCCTGCTGCCTGACTTATTGCCTCTGTTCGCGCGTGCCGGTGCGCTGGCAAAAAAAGCGGATATCAGGCTGTCGTTTCATCCGGGCCAGTATACGGTTCTGGCTTCGGAAACGCCGGAGGTGGTGGACAGGGCGCTGGTGGACATTGAGTATCATGCGCTGTGCGCCAGATTGCTGGGTTATGGCCGTGAGTTTCAGGATTTCAAGATCAATATCCATATGAACGGGCGCGCCGGTTTTGCCGGGTTCAAAGCCGCCTTTGAGCGGCTCAGCCCGGAAGCCAGGCTGATGCTGACGGTGGAAAATGATGAGGTTTCCTGCTCGCTGGATGATGTTTTGCAGGCCAGAGATCTCTGCCCGATCGTGTTAGATATCCACCATCACTGGGTGAAGGAGAATCAGTTTATACAGCCCAACGATGCGCGCATCGCACTGGTCAAAGAGTCCTGGCGCGGGGTACGGCCGGTGCTGCACTACTCGATTTCTCAGGAGGGATTGATTCCCGAGCAGGGGTTCCCCGATCAGGAGTCGCTGGGGCTGTCAAAAATGAAGCTGCGGGCGCATTCAGACTACTACTTTAACGACACCCTGAACGACTGGGCATTGTCGTTTCGCGATTTCGATATTATGTGCGAAGTGAAAATGAAAAATATCGCAAGCGCAAAGCTGTTGCGGGTCGGGCATGCCCGACCCCTACGGGTAAATAGCGTTTAATCGTGACGTTCGCGCGCTTCCCACTCGTCAGGCGTGAGGGTTTTGATATCAAACTGATCGCGGGTGCGGGTGTAGGTGTGCCCGCCCATGCGGCCCACGGCGTCCATCAACTGCTGGTCGATGTGCAGGTTCTCCAGGTTGACCGCGTCACTACGCACGTAGACACCAAGCACTTCGCCAAGGATGATTTCGCGCGCCGGGCCAACCTGTAACGTAGTGTGGCGGCGGCACTCCAGGGCGGCAGGGGCCGAGAGAATACGCGGGCTGCGCACCATCTTGCCCGCAGTGGTTTCTAGCCCGGCGAGGCTCATTTCATCCACTTCCGGGCCGAATTTAATCGCGCAGACCTCCATCTGCTCAACCAGCGCATCGTCAACGATATGCACGGTAAACTCCCCGGTTTCGCGGATATTACGCGCGGTATCCTTAAAGCGCATATCCGCGTAGTTTTCCACACCAATCGCCACAATCGCCGGATCGTGGGTCAGCACGTTAAAAAAGCTGAATGGGCCGGCGTTGGGCTGGCCTTCCTTGCTCAGCGTGGTGACCAGCGCGATAGGGCGCGGGATCACAGTGCCGATCAGTAGCTTGTAGCGGTCGCGCTCCCCCAGCTCGGCAAAGTCAAAATAGGTATGCCCTGGCATCGTTTTCATCTCAGGCTCCGGCGGCAATGCGGTGAGTTTCCAGCGGGGTGTGGCGGCTGAGGTTTTCAAAGCCATCCTGCGTCACCACGTACATATCGCCAATATTGCAGCCCGCCGACAGCGGCTCCAGCCACTGGGTATGCATCACAAAGACCATGCCTTCCTCCAGACGATCGTAGTTGTGCGAGGAGATGTTAAAGCTGTTCTGACCGCCCGCCATGCCAACGGAATGGCCGAGGTTCGGGTTATGTGGCCCGTGCGTGGCCGGGTAGACGTGCATCAGCTTACGGCCCTGCGCTTCGTAGTCCGCATCCGGCACGTACTGCTGCGGGATCAGCCTGGCCGAACCGTCAGGCATTGGCGACCAGTTGTACGGCATGGTGCGCGCCTCCGGGGAGGCCAGCAACCCGGCTTCAATCATTGGCGCAAAAGCGGCGTTATTGATATCGCGCATCAGCGCGCCGGGCTTAATCAGCTTCTCAGCATTTTTCACCCCTGCAGTACAGGCATCCAGCACCAACTGCTGGCGCCCGGTGATCTCGCCGACGGCGATCATGCGTGCGGTCTGCGCAGTATAACCCCGCCAGGTGACGTTGGAGATATACAGGTTGATCAGGTCGCCCGGGCGCACCACATGGCCGTAAGGTTTGCCGCAGTGAGTGCCAAACTGGTTAATGCCAATCTGGTAGCCGTCGCCGGTTTCGCCGCCAAACGCCATCTGCGCCGCGGTGAAAGCAGCAAAGATTTCGTAATCGGTAACGCCCGGTTTGGCCACGTGCCAGGCGGCCTGTGTGCCGATACCGATCAGCTGCGCGGCGGCGCGGAACATCTCAATTTCGCGCGGGGAGCGCACCTTCTGCAGGCGATCGAGGATGGCGTTATCGGCAATAAATTTGCTGCCCGGCAGCATCGACTCCACGGCAGCCCAGAAGGTCAATGAAGTGCGGTCGCCGATTTTTCCGATCTGCGCTTTTGCCAGACCAAGATCGCTCAGCAGCTGCGCGCACTTCTCGGCAGTTTTCATCACCGAGTCACCCGGGCGGTCGGCGTATTCACGTCCGATCGGACCAATCTGCCAAATCTCATCGACCAGCAGCGGCTCGCCGCCCGGAGGCAGCAGCACCGACTGAGTGAAGAAGGAGAGCAGCACCAGCGCTTTGTCAGAGTCGGTCGGGATAATCAGCACGCCTTCGCGCATCCAGTCACAGATATAGCGCAGATAGTGATTCGAGGCGTGGAACCAGCCCACGCTGCCGGCATGAACGATAATCGCATCATGCCCGGCTTCCACCGCCTGGCGGCGGATTTTGCGCAGCCGCTCTTCAAACTCTTCAAGCGGCAGCGGCAGCGGAGCCGAGAAGTCGAAATCCGGTTTAAAGTCCGCCAGCAGTGCGCCGATACGATAGCCTGGCGCCTGAGTCGCATGAGTCTTCATAGTCATTCCTTGTGTTTCTTTTGATAAAGTTAAGATGCCTGCGGGCGCGGGGCCAGAACACGCCGGGCGACCAGCATGCCGAGCAGGGTTATCGCAATCAAAATGCCGGAGATAGCCGCGACGCGTACGTCAAGGGACTCCTCGATCATCGCGAACATGCGTAGCGGCAGAACCGTGGTGCTGGCATCAGCGAGGAACAGAGAAACGGTGACGTTATCCAGTGACTGGATAAACACCAGGAACGCCCCCGCCATAATGCCGGGCATCAGCAGCGGCAGCGTGACGCGGCGCAGGGTCATAAACCAGCTGGCCCCCATCGTGGTTGAGGCTTCTGCCAGCGACGGATTAATGCCCTGCGCCACCACCGACGCGGCGCGGTACATCAGCGGGCCAAACACCACCACGTGGCCGATCACGTTCAGCCACAGCGAAGGCGGAAAGCCGATAAAGTTGGCGACAATCAGCGCCGCCAGGCCATAAACCAGGCTCGGCAGCACCAGCGGGGCCAGCAGCAGCGGCTCGATGGTGCTGACGCTGCGGCGCTTCATGCGCGTCATACCGATGGTGGCAGGCACGGCAAACAGCAGGGCGCCCAGTACCGCCAGCGCGGCGATTTTGAACGAGTTCCAGGCGGCAATATGCTCGGTCGCCGAGCGCACCGGGTCGAGCAGCGCCTCATACCAGCGCAGCGAGAAGCCCTGCGGCGGATATTTCAGCGTCTGTCCGGAGGTGAACGACATCATCACCGCGATGACGATCGGCGCCACCAGGTAGATCACACACAGCGTGCCGAAGCCATAAACGAACAGCTTGTACAGCAGGCCTGGAATCGGGTTTTCACGATGATTAGACATGGCCATTCAGCCTCCGGTGGCGTGAAATCATGGTAAGGGCAACCAGCAGGCAGCCGGTGGAGACCAGCAGCACCACGGCGATAGCCGAGGCCATCGGCCAGTCAAACAGCGTGCCAACCTCGCGATAGATCAGCTGTGGAACATAGACGTTGCGCGCGCCGCCAATCACCGCCTGGGTGACGAACGAGCTGCTGGTACTGGCGAAGACCAGGATCCAACCCGCCAGCAGACCCGGCAGCATCAGCGGCAACAGCACTGTCACCAGCACGCGCCACGGCCCGGCACCGGAAATCTGTGCCGCTTCGGTCAGCTGGTACGGCGTGCGTGACAGAATGGCAATCAGCGGCAGGATAATCAGCGGCAGGTCTATCTGGCACATCGCCAGCAGCAGACCGGTTTCGGTAAACATCAGGCTGGTCGACATGTCGGTCACACCAAGGAACATCAGCGCTTCGCTGATCGGTCCCTGGCGTCCGAGAATGACGATCCAGGCAAAGGTGCGTACCACGTTGCTGGTCAGCATCGGGATCAGCGTCAGAAAAATCAGCACCTGGCGCAGCGTGCGCCCGCCGTGCCAGTAAAGCAGGGCGATCGGCACCCCCAACAGGGTGGTGCCGATCACGGTTTCAATCCCCAGCCGTGCGGTGTTAACCAGCACGCGGAAGTTAAACGCGTCGCCGAAGAAGTTGGCGTAGTGCTGTAACGTCACGCCGCCATCTTTGGTGAAACTGAAAGCGATCAGAACCGCGAGCGGCGTCGCGAAGAACACCACGGAAAGCAACAGCATGGGGATAACATACGGGAAGCCGCTCTGTTTCATCTCTTACCTCAACCTGCTACCAGCGCATCAAACTGACGGATCCAGGTGTCACGATTTTTATTGATGATGTTCCAGTCCGGATAGACCAGTGATTTGACCTGCTCGCGGGTGATGTACGCCGCAATCGCCGGGGTCAGCTCAACATTTTTGTTAGTCGGGAACATTTCGGTCGGCGGCTGCTCCAGTTTGGTTTGCGCAAACTGTGAAATCGCGGCGTCCATATAGGCGTAGGCGGCATCCAGATTTTTGCTGCCTTTGGTCAGATGGATATTGACCGGGGCGGCAGGTGAGCCGGTTTCCGGATGGACAAACTCGGCCTTCATTCCCAGGCTTTTCAGGCGCGCCACGTTGTTGGTGCTGCACATAAATACGGCGATATTGCCCTGCTGGAACTGCGTCATCTGACTGTTGGTGCTGTCGACAATACTGGCCATCTGCTCCGGATGCTTTCTGAACAGGTCAAACACCGCCTGCATATCGTCCGGGCCTTTACCGTAGATTTTGGCAATTTCGGTATAGGCCATCACCGCGGTGTTAGAGCCAAACCCGGTCCATGACACCAGGCCTTTATAGGCCGGGTTCTCAAACAGGTCGGCATAGCCTTTCGGGCGCGGCACCAGCTCCGGGTTGTAGGCAATGCCGTTCACTTCCACCGTCACGGTCGGGCCGTACTCGCCCTGGAACGCCGGGTCGAGCAGGTTCCAGTTTTTCAGGCGGGAAGGGTCGATCTTCTGGATCAGACCTTTATCCACCGCCACCGTCATCTGGCCTGGCGACATGAGCAGCGTGTCGTACGGCGGGTTGCCCGGGCTGGCCATCACTTTTGCCAGCTGGTCCTGCGCCATAGCCGGGGAGACGGTCAGTCCAAAACCCTGCTTCTTGAGAATATCGCCCAATACAGTGCGGTAAGCATCTTCCCAGTTACCGGGGAAGGTCGCCGCGACCGCCGTGCCGCCGCTGGCCGCAACTGCGCGCAGCGAGAGTGGCAGCATGGCGGAAGCCGCAACGCCTGCCACGATCTGACCAAACCGACGACGACTGATTTCAAAATCTTTCATGGTGTTCACCTCTGCTTATTCATTCATAGGTTGCGGTTCAGCCGGGAAGGCGTGACAGCGTGCAGTATCAATCTCAGCGTAAAGTTGCGCTCCAGGCTGCGGGATGAAGGTTGACGGTCCGCGCACTTCGGAGGCGCGTAGCGTGGTGCCATCCTCCATCGCCAGGTCATGGACCAGCGTTGGGCCGAGCGGCAGCGAAACGGTCATCCGCACCGGCTGGGTGTTTTCCCCCGCCTGCTTTGCCAGCCGCACCTCTTCAGGGCGGAAGGTGACCGTGACCTTCGAGCCGGTGGTAAAGTTGAGACGGCGCGGCAGGCGCAGCGTGCGCTCATCCGCTAACCCAATCAGCGTGGTGTCGTTATCAAAACGCAGCACGGTGCCGTGCAGCTGGTTGGTCTGCCCGATAAAGGTGTTTACAAACAGCGTTTTTGGCCGGTCATACACCGCCATCGGCGTGTCGATCTGCTCAACATTACCTTTATTCATCAGCACCAGGCGGTTCGCCAGGCTCTGCGCCTCTTCCTGATCGTGGGTGACGATCAGCGTGGTGATACCCAGCGTTTTTTGCAGATGCAGCAGTTCCACCTGCAGGTCGAAACGCAGCGCCCGATCCAGTGCGCCAAATGGCTCATCGAGCAGCAGCAGAGAAGGGCGGCCGGCAATGGCACGCGCCACGGCAACGCGCTGCTGCTGACCACCGGAAAGCTCGCGCGGCAGGCGGTTACCGTATTCGTTCAGCTGCACCAGGTTCAGCATTTCGGCGACGCGCTGCTTGCGCTCAGCGCGGGAAACCTGCTGGCACGCCAGCGGGTAAGCGATGTTTTCGGCCACGGTCAGGTGCGGGAATAATGCATAGTTCTGGAACACCATGCCGATACCGCGCCCTCTGGCCGACACCCCGGCGAGATCCTGATTACCGAGTACGATTTTTCCCGCCTTCGGCTGGATCAATCCGGCAATGGCACGCAGCACGGTGGATTTACCGCAGCCGCTCGGGCCGAGCAGCGCGACAATTTCGCCCGGTTCAATGTTAAAGGAGACATCGCTGATGGCGTTACTGCTGCCGTAGCTGTGGGTCAGGCCCTGAACGCTGAGGTGCTTACTTTCAGCGGTGTTGTGCATATCTGGCATAAAATGCTTCCCTGGTTCTGAGTAGCGGTCACAAGACGTTTTGGTGCTTGGGAAGCATTTTGCAAGCCGCATGCCAGGTTCATAACTGCAGAGGGTTAATGATCACAAGGCATTGAATGTAATGTAATAATTAAAATTTAATAACATTCGCAAGTTTTTGCGAATAAAAGTTATCCTTACTATTCGAAAAGAAAGTTACCATTTAAGCACCCCCATTTGGTGCAACACTATCGTCATTTTGGTGCAAAAAAGCGACGAAAAATCCTGTCACAGCGAATGTTCTGATGCCGTGAAGCACGTAATTTACCCGTAATAAGCCTGGCCAGTTCCTGACGGGACGGGCTTTTGGGAAAATTCGCTGCTTAAGCCGTTTGCTATGACACCAAAGGGATAATCGATTAGCATAATGATTCGCAAATATATTCGACAATCTAGTAATTAAAATATTCTCGATAATAATCATAGTGATAGGGTGGAGTTGCTGCACTAAATGTTGCGTCTGGCATGCGGCTTGCAACAGCGGCTGGTGCTCATACGGTAAAATCAGATCGTTATTAAGGAACAGGTTATGAAACTAGGCATTGATGGGTTAAAGCTGCCCGAAGTTAAGAAACGCGGCCCGCTGGCCAGCCTCGATCACGTCAAGGCGCTGGGTCTGCAGGGGATCTTCTTCAGCACCGTGCTGGATATGAGCCCGACGCTGGACTGCGGCGAGCTGCGCGACATCCGCGCCAAAGCTGACGATCTGGGGCTGTATCTGGAAAGTGGCCTTGGCAAAATCAACCCTTACTGCAGTGCCGAAGCGCCGGAGCTGCGCGCCATCGGCAACGGCGACATGATTGCCGGGCTGACGCGCATGATTGAGGCCAGCGCTGCTATCGACTGCCGCGAGATGTGGGTTTCACCGGGCAACTTCAAAGCGCAGTATCCGGGGCGCCTGGCGGTGGACCGTTTCCGTACCGACGTCACGTGGGAAGAGCAGCTGGTGGCAATGGAAAAGGTGCTGCACAAAATGGCCCCGGTGGCACGCGCCCACGGGGTGCATATGAACGTCGAAACCCACGATGAGATCACCTCGTTCGAGATCCTGCGCATGATTGAAGCGGTAGGGGAAGATTGCGTGGGCGTGGTCCTGGACACCGCCAACATGGTGCAGCGCGGCGAACATCCGGTGCTGGCCGCGCAGCGCCTGGCGCCGTGGGTGCGCCAGACGCATATCAAAGATGCCTATATCGGGCGCGCGCCGGGCGGCATTGATTTCCAGCCGCGCCCGTGCGGAAGCGGCGTGGTCGACTTTGCCGCCATTCTGCCGATGCTGGCGAAGGTCAACCCCGAGATGACGCTGTCGCTGGAGATTGCGCAATCGACCGATGACAACCGCCGCCGCGCCAACCCGCGCCAGTGCATTCAGATTGATGACCCGATCTGGCGTGCGGGGCATCCAGACCTGACGGCCGGGGAACTGGAAGCCTATTTTACGCTGGTGGACAGCTATGCGCAGCGCGTGGCAGCAGGAGAAGTCGAAGACTGGGAAAGCTATGAAAGCTCACGCTACGGCTACCCGACCTATCAGCAGCAGAACTATGGCTTTGATGAGGCGATCGCCTTTATCCAGCAGTCGGCCAGCCACATTCGCGCCATTTGCGCCCAGCAGGGCATCACTTTATCCTGACGGTTGCGTAGCAAGTTTCTGACAAAGATAAACCACACCGCAGATTGCTGTTGCGGTAAATTATCCGGCAAGCATCAACACCCACCAGAAATGAAACAGAGGACAGGGAGACAGCCATGAAAAAAGCGCGCGCCAGAGCGACGCCTGTAGCCAGAACAGAGGGCAGCAGCGCCGATCACAGTGAGGATGTGTCTGAACGGATCCGCGCCACGCTGGCGGCCGCTATCGGTGAAGGGGCGCTAAAACCCGGTAGCAAAATACTGGAAGAGGCCATCGCCGAGCATTTCGGCGTCAGTCGTACCGTGGTGCGTGGCGCGCTGGGCGTGCTGGAAAGCGACCATCTGCTGGAGAGAAAGCGAAATCGTGGCACCTTCGTGGCAGAGCCGAGCATCGAGCAGGCCAGGCACCTGTTTGAAGCACGCCGCCAGCTGGAAGGGGGGCTGCTGGAGTTCGTGGTGGCGCGAGCCAGCGCTGAACAGCTGGATGCGCTGGCCCGTCTGGCCGACGAAGAGGAGCAGATCCATCATCACGGCGACGAGAAATCCAAAACGGTGCTTTCCGGTAAGTTCCATATCGTGCTGGCCGAGCTGGCGGGCAACCCGGTGCTGACCGAGATGCTGGCGAAGATCGTCGCCCGCCTGTCGCTGGTGATGTCTTTGTACGAAGAGGAGCGCAAGGATGACTGCGGCGCCGATCACCACCGCCAGATTGTCAGCGCCCTGAAAGCCAAAGATCTGACCAAAGCCCGTCAGCTGATGGACCACCATCTGGCCGATATTGAACGGCGGGTACGCCTGACGGAAGGCCACGGCGATCGGCATTCGTTTATCTCAATGCTGGAGAACTTCTCCTGAGGTTCTCTTCATCGCCATCCGGTGCCCCATGCGGAAGAACAGCAGGCCAGCGGCGGAGAAGGCGATTAGCGCGCAAAACATCACCGGCGGTGCCGTGTAGCTCAGCAGGAAACCGCACAGCACCGGGTTAATGGCACCGCCGATATTGCTCAGGTTCTGCATGCCGTAGTAGCTGCCTTTCATATGGTCCGGCGCAATAAAGTCGATAAACATATACTCCACCGGGATCACAATCAGCTCGCCAAAGCTGAAGATGGTCATCGCGATTATCCACAGCAGTACCGAAGTGCCGGCCAGCATAAAGCCGGCTAGCCCGAGGATGAAAAACAGCGTGCCGAAAAACAGCCACTTCAGCAGGTTATTCTGTTTCATGCCGCTGCTCATGACGTACTGGAAAGCGATAACAATTATCGCGTTGGTGATCATGATGGCGCCGATGATCTTATAAGCCTGTGCGGCGTCCGAGATAATGATCAGATACTGCGACAGATACCCGGTGAACTGGCCAAACACAATCGCGCCAAAAGTGCTGCCGAGAGTGAAATAGACCAGGCAACGGTCGCTCATCAGGATAGCTAACGTCTGGCGCAGGTCAGGTTTTTCCAGCGGCTTTAGCTCAATGTCGTTGCGTGCCGGGCTGTTGGGGATATGGCGTAAGCCCACCGTCAGAGCAATGACCGTGCCCAGCGCCAGGCTACCGGATATCATAAACGGTAGCTTAGGATCAAAGCCCGCCAGCCACACTCCCAGCGATGAACCAATGGCCCAGCCGACATTAATTAGCGTGTAGTTTATCGAAAATGCTTTTACCCGCTTCTCCACCGGCAGCCAGGCGGCAATGCAGGCTTTAATGGTAATGCTCAAAAGTGCATAGGAAGCGTTAAGCAGGGCAATCACCATCACCACGCTACTGACCTGCGGCAGGATTGGCAGCAGAAAAAAGCTCAGCGCGAACAGGCTGATAGAGAGGGTGATTAAAGTTCGGTGGTTAAATTTGTCGACCAGATAGCCGCCGTAAAGGCTGCTGAAAATACCGATAGCCAGGCTCGCGCCCATAATAATGCCGACGCTTTTGGGCAACAGCTGGTAATGCTCGGTCAGGTAGATAGTGAGAAACGGCAGGGTGACGCCGCGCCCGATGGTCAGCACCAGTGAGCCGGCGAGCAGGGCGAGGATAATTGGCGGCATTCCTTTCATTTGAGCAACGTTATTCCATCAAATATTTAACAACCAGACCCGCTACTCTACTAAAAAATTCCAGATTAAACGACAGCTTATATAAAAAAGGCCTGGCAGATTTAATGGAATAACAGATAGCACTGGACAACACCGCAAGGGATTCTGTTAATGTAAGCCTTTAAAAGACCAGTATTGCGGAATTTTTATGTTATCTACCCTCATCTATCGCAGCCATCTTTCCGATAATGTTCCGCTAAGCTCGCTGGACAAAATTGTACAAAAGGCAAATAAAAACAACCAGTTAATTGGCGTTACCGGCATTTTGCTGTTTAACGGCACGCATTTCTTCCAGGTGCTGGAAGGCCCTGAACAAGCAGTCAGTAAGCTTTATGAACATATCTGTCGCGATCCCCGTCATCATAATGTCGTGGAACTGATGCGCGACTACGCGCCGTTCCGGCGATTTGGTAATGTCGGCATGGAGCTGTTCTCGCTTCATGAGTTTGATAAAGCCTCGGTGCTGCAGGCAGTACTGGATAAAGGCACATCGGAATTTCTGCTGACCTGGGATGACCGCGCGCTTCAGTTTCTGCGCACCTTTGTCGAATCCTGGGAGAAAGAAAACTATTTCGAAATCCCACCTGCCGGTCAGTGGGAATTTATCGCCACGGACGATCTACCCTTAGCCGATGCAGACTTTGCACCGGGCGAGGATATTAGCTTTGCCTTCCAGCCAATTATCGACCCGCTGGCCGGAACCATCGTCTCCCTTGAAGCTCTGTTGCGCAGCGCACAGGGGCTTTCACCGCTGGATTATTTTGCCAGTTTGCCGCGTGAGGAGCTTTACCGCCGCGACCTGGAATCCAAGAGCCAGGCCCTGGCTCTGGCAAAAGAGCTGCAAATTGATGACATCACCTTCTCGATTAACCTGCTGCCGATGACGCTGGTTGAGATCCCGAATGCCGTGGATTACTTACTGGGTGAGATTGCCCGACACGGACTGGTGCCTCAGCAGATCGTGGTAGAGGTGACTGAAACTGAGGTGATTTCGAATATCGAAGCATTCTCCAGCGCGTTGAAACATCTGAAAGCGGCGGGTATCAGTCTGGCAATAGATGACTTTGGTGCCGGCTCCGCCGGTCTGCTGCTGCTTTCACGCGTGCAGCCGGAGAGAATCAAGATTGATCGTAATATTATCAGTGATGTGCATAAAAGCGGCCCTAAACAGGCAATCGTTCAGGCCATAATTAAATGCTGTTCTTCGCTGGAAATAGCCGTTATTGCCGAAGGCGTGGAAAAACCAGAAGAGTGGATGTGGCTGGAAGCAGCAGGCATCTGTCAGTTCCAGGGGTTCCTGTTTGCTAAACCGCTGCTGAAAGGCATCCCCCCTGTTGCATGGCCTGAATTGAAATAACCCGATTTGTCTACGATGCTGTGAAGCTGGTGTTTAATAACCAGGGGGAATATCCCCCCTGACATTTATACGTCTTGCGCGGCAGGGTGCTGCTATCAATAAGCTGCGATATTTATACCTTTAAATCCCTCTTTAAGTGGAGCTTTGCTCCATCCAACCCTCTCTTTACAGACCAATAACAACCTTTAAGAGCCGAAAATAATATTTTAAGACTTGCTATATTCGAAATGCGCATGCGACTTTTATTTAAAGTGATAAAGGTGAATACGCGCCGAAAATAACTCAATGTTTACGAACACTATAATGTGAGTTAGCAATATATCTTTTAGCAAAAAAAACGAACAATCCATTTAACCAATCAAACATAATTATCTTTCGCTGTGTGCCAGGCTTATCGGGTTGCATACGTTTTTCGAAATAATTCTTATATGAGGTTAATTATGACAATTAAAACGCTGGAAGATCTCTTTATCCATGAATTATCAGATGCCTATAGTGCAGAAAAGCAAATCTCGAAAGCCCTGCCTAAAATGGCCAGAGCTGCAACTGATGAAAAGCTGGTGGCGGCCTTTCAGCAACATCTTGAAGAGACGCGTGGTCAAATTGAACGTATTGACCAGCTGATCGAAAGCACTGACGGCGTGAAAATTAAACGGATGAAATGCCACGCGCTGGAAGGCCTGGCGGAAGAAGCGCAGGAGATTATCGACTCCGTTGAAGCCGGGCCGGTGCGCGATGCCGGCCTAATTGGCGCGGCTCAGAAAGTGGAGCATTACGAGATTGCCACTTACGGCACGCTGCATGCCCTGGCACAGAAACTGGGCTATAAGGCAGCCGCTAAACTGCTGGCCGAAACGCTGGATGAAGAGAAGGCCACGGACGAAAAACTGACGGCGATTGCCGGGCAGCAGTAAAGACCTCTTTTAGAAGATGCGCCCGGTCGCAAGCTTTAGTCTTCTCTAAGTGCTGCTATAGCCTCCCGCAGGAGGCTATGTTACAGCAACTCAATCAGTTGAAACTCTTCTGCCACCAGTTCCATTTCTGCAGAGTAACAACCTTCATTCTCAAAGAATGCTTTGTGAACTTCCTGCCAATATTTGAGGCTAAGATCGCCTTCACCCTCTTTTCTCGCAAACTCTTCAGTGACATCGCAGAAGCGCAAGATGCGCATAGCGACCGTCCTGATGACGCACACTGGCTCACCCTTGCCGTTAAGGATGATGTTGTAGCCGCCAATCGTGGGTGAGTCATCTTCATTGATAAAAGATGAGAGTGAGCCACAGGACGCGGTTTTAACTCCTTGCACAACCAGGGCTGCCAGTTCATCCGCCATCTCGCACGAGTTGCCAAATGCCCAGGCAATAGCGCCGGGATATTTTTCCTTCAGGCTTGCCAGAAGATCCATTTCACTTCCTTAATTATCAGGGGGGATTATTTTTTCCGCGTCAGCGTGATGCGCGTCAGTTCTGACGGGCGTCCCACGCGTACCGCCATTCCCGGCCACAGCGCCGTGCCGTTATTTACATACAGCTGCATGCCATCAACATCATAAAGCCCGGATACAAAGCCGCCATTCGGTTTGGCAAACAGGCGATCTAAGCCGACGATTAAGCCGCCGTGAGTATGGCCGGACAGCTGAATATCGACCCCGTGTTTCGCATTTTCACGAGCGTTCTTTGGCTGGTGGTCGAGTAACACCACCGGCGCGTTGTCAGGGGCATCACCCAGCGCTTTAGCCAGATCGGGGCCGTTACCGCCCCGGCCCGGTGCAGAAGTATCGGGCAGCCCGGCAATCACCAGGCTGGCGTTGCCGCGGGAAATGACCGAATGACTGTTTAGCAGGGGCTTCAAACCTAAAGATGCCAGATGCTCGGTCCAGGCCTGCTGCTCAAAGAAATATTCGTGATTGCCGGTAATCGCCAACACGCCATCGGGCGCATGCAGATTGCGCAGCGGCTCCACGTCCTTAATGCGATTTTTAAGCGTACCGTCAATAACATCCCCGGTAACGACAATCAGGTCTACGTTCAGCTCCAGCGCGCGCTTGACTAACGCGGCACTCCAGCTGGCGTTAAAAAGCGGGGTAATGTGCATATCGGTTAACTGGAGCATTTGGTAACCCTCAAACTCCTGCGGCAAATCAGCAACCTGAATCGTCACATCTTTAAGAGGGGGAACGCGGATTGCCTGCTGTACGCCCCAGCTGGCCAGGCCGAATGCCAGCAGGGCAGCCAGGTAGCGCACGCCGGGAGCAATCTCCAACGGATGGCGCATCAGCATCGCAACAAGCGCAACCACATCAATCAGGATCTGGGTGAGGGCGAGGAACAGCACCGCGCTATATACCCAATTGAACAGGATAATCACCATTCTTGGCATCTCCGGTGAGAAGATGCTGCCAGAGGTAAAGCGGCTCACCAGCAGGTACTGTGAGGCAAGCAGCGCCAGCAGAGAGAGTATGATTTTCAACGCCAGTGGCATGGAGAGCGGAATGATAAAACGGGCAATAACATACCAACTCGGTATGCTGAAAATGAGGTGAAACATGGCGATTTTCCCTGTTAAACGTGCCGATAATTAGCGCAGAAGTAGGATTATATGGACAATGCAACGCTTCTATTTTAATACAGCAGATTATCATACGGAGAAAATGTGCTGCATAACACCCCAGATACTGGCCTGAATGTGCCTTTCAGCTCAGCCTGCGCCCGTTTTTATCGACAACTTTTTCCCCGTCTTCTTTACTGAATTCGCCGCGCTGAGCCGCTGGTAAAATGTCTAAAACTTTCTCTGAAGGGCGGCACAGCCGGGTTCCGAGCGCAGTGACAACGACAGGGCGGTTCATCAGGATCGGATGTGCCAGTATTGCGCTGATAAGCTCATCATCAGTGAAAGCGGCGTTCTCCAGATCCAGCTGCTGATAAGGCTCCGTGTTCTTGCGCAGCAGGTCGCGCACGGAAATTCCCATATCAGCAATGAGCTTAACCAGCTCGGCGCGGGTGGGCGGCGTTTCCAGATAGAGGATCACCGTCGGCTCCGTGCCGCTGTTGCGGATCATTTCAAGGGTATTGCGCGACGTCCCGCAGTCGGGATTATGATAAATAGTTACATGGCTCATTTTGTCACTCTCATTTCTCTGTTATTAAAACCCCGGAATGGCTATTCCGGGGCCGGGGTTAAACGATGGACAGCCGCAGCGCCAGAGCGCACAGCGTGACAAACAGCACCGGAATCGTCATCACGATGCCGGCACGGAAGTAGTATCCCCAGCTGACTGTGATATTTTTCTGCGCTAAAACATGTAGCCACAGCAGCGTGGCAAGGCTGCCAATCGGGGTGATTTTTGGCCCCAAATCACTGCCGATTACATTGGCATAAATCATTGCTTGTTTAATCACTCCCGCGGCCTGGCTGCCCTCTATCGACAGCGCGCCAACCAGCACGGTCGGCATATTGTTCATCACGGAGGAGAGGAACGCCGTCAGGAAGCCGGTTCCGAGGGTTGCGGCCCACACTCCATGTTCAGCCAGCTGATTCAGCAGGGAGGAGAGATACAGGGTCAGCCCTGCGTTGCGCAGGCCATAAACCACCAGGTACATGCCCAGTGAGAAGACAACGATCTGCCAGGGCGCGCCGCGCAGTACCTTAGCGGTATTAATCGCATGGCCTTTTTTTGCCACGGCAAACAGGATCAGTGCGCCAGCAGCGGCCACCAGACTGACCGGAACGCCAAGTGGCTCCAGTGCGAAGAAGCCGACCAGCAGCAGAACCAGAACCAGCCAGCCGGCTTTAAACGTGCTGCTATCGCGAATGGCTTCTTTTGGCGCCTTTAGCAGAGAAATATCGTAAACCGCCGGGATCTCTTTACGGAAAAACAGGTGCAGCATGAGCAGCGTAGCCACGATAGCAGCCAGGTTAACGGGCACCATCACGGCGGCGTACTGGGTAAATCCAAGCTTGAAGAAGTCTGCCGAGACAATGTTAACCAGGTTCGAGACGATCAACGGCAGGCTGGCGGTATCGGCAATAAAACCGGCGGCCATCACAAAAGCCAGAGTTGCTGCCGGGCTGAAACCCAGCGCCAGCAGCATGGCAATCACGATTGGCGTCAGGATCAGTGCAGCACCATCATTGGCGAACAGCGCGGCCACCATCGCACCCAGCAGAATAATCCAGCTAAACAACAGGCGGCCACGGCCTTTGCCCCAGCGGGCAACGTGCAGGGCGGCCCATTCAAAGAAACCCGACTCATCCAGCAGCAGGCTGATGATGATCACCGCAATAAAGGTGGCCGTCGCATTCCAGACGATGTGCCAGACCACCGCAATATCAGCGAGATGAACAACCCCTGTGACCAGCGCCAGGCCTGCACCCAGCATGGCGCTCCAGCCAATACCCAGCCCTCTGGGTTGCCAGATAACCAGGATTAGCGTCAGTAAAAATATTGCACTTGCCAGTAACATCATAATTCCCACTCACATTCATTTAAATGCATGTATTCTGCATGCTCAACAGGAGGCTTCCGCCGCCTGTCTGAGTTTTTCTCGTATATGCTCGCGTTCACAATTCCACGCAGAATCGATAATGGCTGCCGCCCAGGCGGGCATGTGCGGCGACAAACGGTAGTGCACCCATTTGCCTTCACGGCGATCGGTTACCAGCTCCGCTTCGCGCAATAGCGCCATATGGCGTGATATTTTTGGCTGCGACTCTGCGGTAACGGCACAGATATCGCAGACGCAAAGCTCGCCGGACTCGCGCAGCAGCATCACCACCGTCGAGCGTGTTTCATCAGCAAGCAGTTTAAAAAGTTGTAGGGGGTGCAGCATGGCTAACCTCGATAGTATTTGACAATACATATGCTAATTCATATATGATAAATTGCAAAGCGCCGTTTCTTTTAAGGAGTCCTTATGCAGCACTTACCCGCAGTCGAACAGGCATGTTTTGATGATGCGATTTCCCGCAAACTACTTAGCGATGGGCAAATCCCACCGCGCATTCTGATCCTGTATGGTTCCACGCGGCAGCGATCCTACAGTCGTTTTGCCGCCGAAGAGGCAGGGCGCCTGTTAGAGCAAATGGGGGCAGAGGTGAAAATTTTTAATCCCTCTGGCCTGCCACTGCCCGATGATGCCCCCGATACGCATCCAAAAGTGCTGGAACTACGCGCGCTGGTAAGGTGGTGTGATGGCATGGTCTGGAGCTCGCCCGAAAGACACGGGGCGATGAGTTCAGTGATGAAGGCGCAGATAGACTGGATCCCACTCAGTGAAGGTGCAGTTCGTCCTTCGCAGGGGAAAACGCTGGCGGTGATGCAGGTGAGCGGCGGGTCACAGTCCTTCAACACGGTTAATCAGATGCGGATACTGGGCCGCTGGATGCGGATGTTCACCATCCCAAACCAGTCATCGGTGCCCAAGGCATGGCAGGAATTCGATGAAGAAGGGCGCATGAAACCCTCAGCGTGGTACGACCGGATTGTCGATGTGGCCGAAGAGCTGTTCAAGATCACCTTAATTCTTAAGTCGCATACCCCTTACCTTGCCGACCGCTACAGCGAAAGGAAAGAGAGCCATCAGGAATTGTCCAGTCGGGTAAATCAGCACAAAATTTGATTAAAAGCCGCGATGGACTGACCTCAGGGCACAGCATTGTGCACCTCAAGTATGACGCCGCGATGGATTTTCATTCTGTCGGGCTGAAAGTGCGTGATATTGTTATCTATTGACGTTGGCGCGCGGCGGTGGTTCAGCTCGCGCTATCGTCACGATAAATCACGTTGTCAGGAGGAAAGATGGAATTGGAAACCGTACGGCTGCGTCTGGAGCCATACCAACACGCACATTATGATGGCCTGCGCGAGATGGAAAAAGATCCGGAAATGATGCGCTATATTAGTCCAGGCGAGGTGAGGACAGCGGAAGAAACGCGTGAAAGCATCGAACGGGTGATGCTGCGCTGGCAACAGCGTGGCTTCTCGTGGTGGGCACTTATGGAGAAGCAGTCAGGTGCGCTGGTCGGTGCCGCCTGTCTGCAGCATTTAGCTAATGAGGACGGCGCACCGCTGGAGCTCGGCTGGCGCCTGAACGCCAGTTATCATGGAAAAGGGTACGCGACGGAAGCGGCGCAGGCGATTGTCAAATTCGCGGTTGAGCAGGTCGGCGCGCGCTATCTGGTTGCGGTGGCGCATCCGGATAACAGTGCCTCACATCGGGTGATGCAGCGCCTCGGCATGACCTACAAAGGCATTGAGCAGCACTATGATACGCAGTGCGTGGTGTATGAGATGCACGTTGGCGAATAACATCAGGCAAATCGCCTCAGCCAGGCTGTCTTATCGCTATCTTACGTCGGCAGACTGGCCATTTTTTCTTGCTTAATTCAGGCAATATAATGCCAGCCTGAGACTGGCAAAAATAAAGTTAGAAAATATAAACAGTGCGATGATATCTGACAGAATTATCTATCCAGCGACCAGTATCCGGCTTCTTTTAACGCAGCGCTGCCACTATTTGCAAACAGCATGATGGCGCGCTCTCCCGGCTGCGGATATATTCGGCTGCTTAAACAGGCTTCGCCTTCATTGACAAAGACTTCCACGGATGAACGGTCAATGAAAATTCGCAGTGAAAGGATATCGTCCTCTGGCAGGGGAATGCTGCGCGTTCCCACAAGCGAAAAATCAGGATAGCTTCGCTCTAATATTAAGCGCTGGGCCTGATTATCAACGTAAATACGCAGCCCATCTCCCAGCATCATGCCATACTGTTCTGCCTGCGACCTGGCTCGCTCCCATTCCAGTGATAATTCCATGGCTTCAGCATCTGCTGCGACAAGCATTTGTTGACTACTCAGACAACGTGCAGTGACAGGAATATAGCTGCCTCGCAAAGCGGTCACTTCGGCGATGGGTTTCATCATCAGGCGATTATTATCACCTAAGCTCAGTTCGCGCGGCAGGGAGAGCATACCAGCCCAACCATCCTGTTGCTCCGGCATCGGTGATTCCCACATATCCAGCCAGCCAATAACGATTCTGCGCCCATCCGGACTGAGAAACGTTTGCGGGGCATAAAAATCGTGACCGTTGTCCATTTCAATAAATTGCCCGTCATGGCTGAACGCCTGACCTGGCTGCCACTCTCCCAGTAAATATCCACTCTGGAAGAGGTTACGGTTTTGATAGCCTTGCGCCACTATTCCTTGTGGAGAGAACATCAGCACACGCTGGCCGTTCAGGGTAAAGAAATCAGGGCATTCCCACATATAGCCCATTCCATCTTCAGATTCAGCCAGAATACCTTCGTCATGCCAGTGGTGAAGGTCCGTGGAACGGTACAGGCGGACCTGGCCGGTTTCCGCCACGCGTGAACCGACAACCATGTACCAGTATTCACCCTCACGCAATACTTTCGGGTCGCGGAAATGATGCAGTCCTGGAGGGGTATCAATCACCATTCCTTGACGCTCGAAATGAACTCCGTCACGACTGGTTGCCAGACATTGCACCTGATACAGATTGTCATCACTTTCTGGCGAACCGTGAAATTTATGACCGGTGTAAATCAGTGCCAGCGTATCTCCGTCCACCACTGCGGAACCGGAAAAACAGCCGTCTTTATCTGCCGGCCCTTCCGGTGCCAGTGCCACAGGCAGATGTTCCCAGTGAACCAAATCTTTACTGCGGGCATGCCCCCAGTGCATGGGTCCCCATTTCGTTGAATAGGGGTGATGTTGATAAAAGGCATGATACCAGCCGTCGAACCAGACCAGCCCGTTAGGATCATTCATCCAGCCGGCTCGTGCGGCAAGGTGATAGCGTGGATACCAGCGGCGGTTAATTCCGGCTTGTGCTTCTTCAAGCGTCTCTTCAGCCTGTTTTAATAAAGATGTCATTATGATTTCTCCCGAAAATTACACAGCATCTTGCTGTAAAAAGGGGTGTTCAGTTGTGGGTTTATTTGGGCGCAAAAGGAAGATGGAAATAAACGTGGTGCAGAACACCATAATGCCCATTATCAGATAGGATTGAGCGAAACCAAATTTTTCGTAGCTGAAACCCGCCAGCGGCGATAACACGGTGCCAATAACTGAACTGGTACAGGCAAAACCCACCAGATAAATTGTGGAAGACAAACGCTTGTCGAAGTTCAGGCTGTTATATTTGAAAATGGCAACCAACAGTATCGGCAATTCCAGGGCATGTAGCAGTTTTGTAATAGAAATGAGCAGGGGCCCTTCAACCAGCCCGGAAGCGATCATACGCAGAGCCATTACCATTCCGGCGAATATCAGGCCATTTTTGGCGCCAATTTTGTTAACCAGCCAGGGTGCGCAGAACATGCCTGCCGCTTCCAGAAGTACCTGGAAGGAGTTTAAATATCCAAACATCGCGTTCCCTTCGCGCAAGGTAGGAAACTGTGAGGAAAAATAAACCGGAAATTGCTGGTCGTATACACCGTAAATACAGGTTCCAATCACGAAGAAAATAAGTGCCCAGAAACGCGGTAGCGTTAGCAGCCGGATAGCATCTTCCAGAGAAACCTTTTTAGCCCCAATCTCCAGCTTTTCCATGCTCGCCGGTGCCGCAATTTTTAATCGGGCCAGCATGAAAAAGAAAACCAGGCCAGAGCATGACGCCACCAGGAAATTAAGATTGGGGTTAATGTTAAACAGCAGTCCGGCGAAAAACGTGGCAACGGCCCAACCGAGAGAACCCCACATGCGGGCTCGTCCAAATTCAAAGGTACTCTGACGCGCAACGCGCTCGGTATAGGATTCCAGCACGCCTATACCGCCATTAAACGTCAGACCAATAAACAGGCCACCAAAAACGCTTCCCAGCAGAATATTGAGGTTGAGCAAATAGCTGAAGAAGAGATACGCAGGGCCGGAGAGGATCAGCAGGGCGGCCATAAACCATAGCAGGTTTTTGCGCAGACCAAGACGATCCTGAATGAAGCCGTAAAAGACCTGAGCGAAAAGGGCTGATACTGATAAGACGGAAAAGATAATACCCGTCTCGGAGGCTTTTAAACCCACTTCCTGGTGGAGCCAGATAGAAAGAAGGGAGCTGGACGAAGACCATGTGACAAAGAAAAAGAACAGCAGGGCGCTGAGCAGCATATAGCTGCGGGAAGGCTTTTTTTTCATCTGAGCAATCTCATAGCGATTTATATGCGCACATGGTAACGTTAACATTATACACGGACACCGAGTTTTATAGCAATATCCGATGTTAATCACAAAAGTTAACGTTAACATTGGTATTGTGAGATCTGTATCAAATTTCTTTGCCAAATTCCCAAAATAACAGGCTCAAAGCTTAGAATAGTGGGTTCAACTCTATGGATAACTTGATTACGGCTGTTCGCTTGCGGCGCAATGGAGTATCCGGGTTTTCGCAAAATGGAAGATTATGGCGTCTTTGAAAGATGTGGCCAAAATGGCCAATGTATCGTTAATGACAGTTTCGCGGGCGCTTAATTACCCTGAACGCGTGAAGCCCGAGACCCTTGCACGCGTGCAGGAAGCGATTCTGCATTTGAACTACGTACCCGATTTGTCGGCAAAACAGATCCGCAGTGTGGGGACTAAAAACAAGACGATTGGCGTACTGGCGTTGGATACGGTAACCACACCTTTTTCCGTCGAAATCACGCTGTCAATCGAGGAGACCGCGCGCGCACACGGCTGGAAAAGCTTCGTGGTTAACATGTTCTCTGATGATAATCCGGACGAAATTGTCGATCTGCTGCTTGCTCATCGGCCCGGTGGCATCATTTTCACAACCATGGGACTGCGTGAAGTACGCATACCGCCCAAGCTGCTGACACATCCCTGTGTTCTGGCAAATTGCGAGAATAAAGACGAGCCCGTTGCCTGTTACATACCCGATGACGAGAAGGGCCAGTACACTGCAGTTAGAGCCTTGTTGGCGGCAGGATATCGTCGGCCTATCTGTCTGCATTTACCCGCCAACCACCTGGCGACGTCCCGTCGCCAAAAGGGAATGGAGCGCGCCTGTCTTGAGGCAGGCATCGATCCCGGTACGCTGGATCATTGCTATATGCAGCTTGGCGATGAGCACTACCGTGACATTCCCGACGTTCTCATGGCAAATATTCGTCAGGGGATACCCCAGTTTGATTCAGTGATTTGCGGGAATGACCGCATCGCATTTATGGTGTATCAGACGCTTTTGGCTAAAGGAATTCGTATCCCGCAGGATATCGGGGTTATTGGTTACGATAATCATGTAGGCATTGGCAACCTGTTTTTGCCGCCGTTATCTACGGTACAGTTACCGCATTACGAAATTGGTCGACTGAGTACTTTGCATATTATTAACGGTGATGACAGCAAGGCGAGAGTACTGGTGGAAAGCCCCTGGCTGTCTCGCGAGTCATTTAGTCGCTGCACCTGACATTCAGTCAGCCCGAGTGGTGGTGCAGCATCACGACGTCGCAGGCATTTTTTAATCAAAGGCCTGCGCAAGGCGGTTAAGATCTTCCCAAAGCCATCGGTGCGCATAATGTATATTATGTTAAATAAGATATCAGGTAGTCAATCCGTCAGGGCTTTCTGACCAGCCTCATTGCCCTGCTCTTACGGATGTCAATTCAGGCAGCGCTACGTGAATTCTACGAAATTGTGTGGGCTCTCCCACGCCAGGATTTACGTAGCGTTGCCTGTAAAACGCACTCATGATCAACTGCCACCTTTTGCCTGTGTCATGATGCATTCACTCATCACCCACAGGAACGGCTCATGTCGGACATTGATGTTGGATTTAGCCATTTGGCTTTACAGGTGAAAGACCTGTCGAAAAGCGTCGAATTTTATCAGCGTTACGCGGGCATGCAGATTATTCATCAGCGTGAACCCGGGATTGCTGAAGCACAAAAAGTGGCGTGGCTGTCTGACCTGACGCGGCCGTTCGCGCTGGTGCTGGTGCAGTCAGATATCAGTAATGACACACCGCTGGGACCCTTCGGTCATATTGGCGTGGCCTGCGGTAGCCGCGAGGAGATCGATGCCAAGGTCAAACTGGCTGAGCAGGAAGGCGTTTTGCGCCGTGCAGCGCAGCAATCTGCTGCACCGGTTGGCTACTGGGCTTTCTTTGCGGATCCTGATGGCAATACGCTGGAGCTGTCATATGGTCAGCAGATCGGCATGGAAGTTATCACCGCGCGCCTGTCGTCATCGACTGGCTAAAGCAGTGATTTACTCATGCGGTAGTTGATAAAGTTCTGGCCGCGCACCTGCACCTGTTGTGCTGCGAGCAGTTGGTACCCTCGCCTGCTGAAAAATGGCTTAGCCGTGACGCTGGACTCAGTAAATATCTCCGGCAACGCCATGGTAATAACGGCGTGCTCCAGTTTTTCCAACAGCGCACTGGCCACCCCGGTGCGCAGATACTCCGGATGGGTGAACATCAGATCGAGATGACCATCAAACTCCACGTTGCCAAAACCCACTATCTTATCCTCGATGCTGGCAACCCAGCAGTGACTGTCGAGCAGCCGCTTTTGCCAGGATTCCCGATCAACCTGTGCCCAGGCTGCAATCTGTGCAGGATTATAATCGTCTGAGGCTGTCTCGCGCACAGCGCGTTCAAACACCGTAATCACCCCTTCGAGGTCAGAATTTTGGTACGACCTCAGCTTAAATGTCTGACTATGCACTATTCCCCACTCCTTATCCATTTGAAGCAAAAGAGGGTCATCGACACTCCGTAACTTCCTATCCTATTGAATATAAAGTAAAATATAAAACAGATCGCGCTACGTGAATTCTGATGTTTTTGCAGTACTGTGATACAGGAAGATTGACGTAGCACCGTTAAAAATGTCCTCCTGCAAGGCCTGCAGCTTTAATGATAGCGCGGTAGTCACAGATGACATTCTGATAGTTATATCCGTACGTTGTAACTAAAGTACCACATTATCGATGATTTAAATGCCGCGACAGCCGATCGCCGCACAGCTGTAATACCGTGACCAGCGCCACCAGCACGACTATCACCGTGAGCATCACCTGCGAGTCAAAACGCTGATAGCCATAGCGGTAAGCAATATCCCCCAGCCCGCCCGCACCAATCGCGCCCGCCATTGCCGAAGCATTAATCATGGTGACCAGCGTAATGGTAAATCCGCTGACAATCCCCGGGCGCGCCTCTGCCAGCAGCACATGCCAGATGATATGCCGCCGATGGAAACCCATCGCCTGCGCCGCCTCCACCAACCCTTTATCCACCTCGCGCAGGCTCACCTCGGCAATACGCGCAAAGAACGGCGTTGCAGCCAGCGTCAGTGGGACCACGGCTGCCCACACGCCATAGGAGGTATCCACCACCAGTCGGGTAAAGGGGATCAGCGCAACCATCAGGATCAGAAATGGCACCGAGCGGAACAGGTTGACGACCCAGCCCAACAGGCGATTAATCAGCGGATTGGCGAAGAGATTATTGCGATCGGTAATCACTAATATCACCGCCAGCGGCAATCCCAACAGCAGCGCGGCCAACGAGGAGGCTCCGACCATCATCAGCGTATCGAGCAGCCCCTGCCATAAACGTTCAAGCTGGAGTGACATAGCCCAGCACCTCCACGCGGTCAGCCAGCGTCTGCGGAATGCTGGCAGGATTAAACGGCAGCGGCTGTCTGGCCGCCTGCAATACGATATGGCCAATCTGTCGGCCCTGCACCCACTCCAGCGAACTCTGTATCAGGATAACCTCCTCACCCAGTAGCCCGAGCTGCGGCACCGCCCCCTGACCGGTATAGCTCAGGCGCAGCAGCGGCTGGTCACTCTGCGTCTGGGGAGCGCGATGCAGGTGCGCCAGCAGCGCTTCCGGCAGACCGCTATGCTGAGGATTGAGCAGGATGCGGGTGGTCGGCTGTTGCGGATCGCCATACACCGCCCACACCGGGCCCTGCTCTATCACCTTGCCCTGCTCCAGTACCGCCACCTGGTCGCACAGATCGTGGATCACATTCATCTCATGGGTAATAAGCACGATGGTGATGCCCTGCCGCTGATTAATCTCGCGCAGCAACGCCAGAATCGAGGCGGTAGTCTCCGGGTCAAGTGCCGAGGTGGCTTCATCGCACAGCAGCAGCTGCGGCTGATGCACCAGCGCCCGGGCAATCCCTACCCGCTGCTTCTGCCCGCCGGAAAGCTGCGCTGGCCAGGCGTGCTGGCGTTCTTCCAGCCCGACCAGCGCCAGCAGCTCATCAACCCGCTTTTTGCGCAGCGGTGGAGAAACGCCCGCCACCTTCAGCGGTAGCTCGATGTTCTCACGCACGCTTTTCGCCGACAGCAGGTTGAAGTGCTGGAATATCATGCCGGTGCCGCGCCGCCATTCAACCAGCTCACGCTGAGTCAGGCGGTTAATATCGACACCATCCACCACCACGCGCCCCGCCGTGGGCGTTTCCAGCCGGTTAAGACAGCGGATCAGCGAGGACTTGCCCGCGCCGCTGCGCCCGATAATACCGTAGATAGCCCCGCGCGGAATCGTCAAGTTGATATCGTGCAGCGCATCCAGCTGCTGGCCGGAATAGCGTTTCACCAGCCCCTGAATCGCCACATGCGTCGAGCCATCCGGGCTTAAAGCATCAGCTTCTGTAAGCTCATCCCACGTCATCGTCGCCATACTTACTGCTGCCAGCCAGGCTGATAGAGCTTGCCGTAAAAATTATCGAGGCTGGCGCGCACCACCGGGGAGTGCTGATAGATATCAACAAACTTCTTCAGGCGCGGATCGTCCTGGTGCCCGTCGCGGATGACAAACTGAATCACATATTCCGGGTGCTCCAGCCCGTCAAACAACAGCGCGTTATTCGGGTCAATCACGCCGGAGGCGCGCAGATAGTGCGGATAGCCCTGTGCGAGGTCAACCTCCTCCAGCGAGCGCGACAGCTGCACCGCTTCCACTTCAATAATCTTCAGGTGCTTCGGGTTAGCCACAATATCGTCAACGGTAGACTTCAGCCCCGCGCCGGGCTTAAGGGTTATCAGCTTCGCCTTTTGCAGCAGCAGCAGGCCGCGCCCGCCGTTGATGGGGTCATTGGCAATCGCCACCGTGCCGCCGTCGGGGATCTGATCGAGGCTGCTGTGCTTTTTCGAGTACAGGCCGACATTATTAATAATCGCCGGGGCGTACTTCACCAGATGAAAGCCGCCCTGCTGATTGGCGTTATCAAGAAACGGCTGATGCTGGAACAGGTTAACGTCGATATCGCCGTTTTCGACGCTGACGTTAGGCGCCGTCCAGTCGCTGAACTCAATCAGTTCCACCGCCAGCCCCTGTTTCTTTGCCTCTGCCACGACGGTTTCCAGTGGCGGTGCGAAGGCCGAGGTGGTGCCGACTTTGAGCGGCCCGCTGTAATCGGCCGCCAGCGCATTTCCGCTGAGCAGCGCGGTCAGTAACAGTGTTTTAATTATTTTCATGATGCCCCCTTTTTTTATGTCCCAGATGTTCAAAGATCGCGACGCCAGCGGGCGGCCGAATGGCGCAGCGGCAGGCGGTCGTGGTTGAAGAGTTTGTGGCGCAGCGTGCCGGGCTGATAGGCGGTTTTATAACGCCCGCGCTGCTGAAGTTCCGGTATAACCAGTTCGATGAAATCGATATAGCTCTGCGGATTGACGATGCGCGTCAGGTTAAAGCCGTCGATATCTGCCTCATCCAGCCAGTGAATAAGCTGGTCGGCCACCTGCGACGGGCTGCCAACAATCAGCGGATAGCGGCCACCGAGGGCGTGCTGCTCCAGCAGCCGCCGCCGTGTCCAGCCGCTGAAGGTTTTGCTGACCGACTCGATGGCGCGCCCGGAGCCGCTGTCGATCGGTTCATCCAGCCCGAAGCGGGCGAGATCGATGCCGATAGAGCTGGAGAAGTGGGCAATCCCCGCTTCCGGGCTGGCATAGCGCAGGTACTCCTGATGCTTCTCCTGCGCCTCCTTTTCCGTGGGCGCGACAATCACCGACACGCCCATAAACACCTTCAAATCACCCGGTTCACGCCCGGCATCGCGCGCCGCGCGGCGCAGCGTGTCCACCTGGGTGCGCATCGCCTGCGGAGTGCTGCCGTTAACAAAGCTACACTCCGCGTGGCGGGCGGCAAACTGCACGCCGCGTGCCGAACTCCCGGCCTGAAACAGCAGCGGCGTGCGCTGCGGTGACGGGGAGCTGAGATGGTACCCCTCCAGCTGGTAATACTTACCGTGATGGCGCACCGGATGAATTTTTGCCGCATCGGCGTAGCGGCGCTGCTGGCGGTCGGCGAGCACTGCACCCTCTTGCCAGCTGCCCTCCCACAGCTGGTAGCTGACGTCGAGAAACTCGTCCGCCTGGTCGTAGCGCTCGTCGTGGCCAAGCAGCTGCGGCTGCCCCATCGCCCGCGCGGCGCTGTCGAGATAACCGGTAACAATGTTCCAGCCCACGCGGCCATTAGTGAGATGGTCGAGGGTGGAAAAACGGCGGGCAAACGGGTATGGCGCCTCGTAGCTCAGGTTGGCGGTCAGCCCGAAGCCGAGGTGCTCGGTGACGCTGGCCATCGCCGACACCAGCATCAGCGGATCGTTAACCGGCAGCTGCACCGACTCGCTGGCGGTCAGCGCAATCCCCTGCTGATAGACGTCATACACGCCGAGAATATCGGCAATAAACAGCCCGTCAAACAGGCCGCGCTCCAGGGTACGCGCCAGGTCCAGCCAGTAGCGTAAGTCGTTAAACTCGGTGGAGCGGTCAAGCGGATGGGTCCACATGCCGTGATGGATATGCCCGACGCAGTTCATATTGAAGGCGTTAAGCAGGATTTTTTTGCTCACAGCGTCCCCCTGCGTGCCGGTAACGCACCGTTTAACAGATAGTTGCCGATCGCCGGATACTTCCAGCGCACCGGGTCGTGCAGCGTATGGGTGCGGGCATTGCGCCAGTGGCGGTCAAGGTTATGCTCGCGAAGCGCAGAGCGGGTGCCGGAAAGCTCAAACAGCAGGTTGGATGCCTCCAGCGCCAGCTCGGTGGTCCAGGCGCGCACGATGGCAACGGCAATCGAGGCCGCCGCCACGCTGTCGGCATCCGGGTTACGCTGCGCGGCGTCTACCGCTTCACCCGCCTCCTGCAGGAGGGCGTCACCGGCCTGCAGGCGTGGCGCAATCTGGCCCACGCGATCGATGGTCAGCCTATCCTGCGCGGCGTGATCCACCCCGGCATCGGGCCACGGGCGCGCACGGCTGTTGATAAAGTTCAGCATGTCGTTAAATGCCGCGCGGGCGATGCCCTGTTCGATGGCGGCATGCATGATCTGCGCGAATGGCCCCACGGTGGTCGGGCGCTCAAAGGCGCTCTGAAACGGCACGATATCCTGCGGGTCGACCCTGACGTGATCAAAGGTGACCGTGCCGCTGCCGGTGGTACGCTGCCCGAATCCGGACCAGTCGTCGATCACGCTGACGCCAGGCTGAAAGCGCGGGACAAATACCAGCTGTTCCCTGCCGCTGGCATCACGCGCCGCAGTGGGAATGCGGTCAGCATACAGCGCGCCGGTGGCGTAAAACTTCTGGCCGTTAAGCAGCAAATCCGCACCGTGCGGCAACACCGCCGTACTGCGCTGATGGGCCGCCGCCGAGCTGAACTCCGCCAGCGCGTTGCCGAGATGCACGCCGTCCAGCACCTCCTGATAAAAACGCTGCTGCTGCGCCGGGCTGCCGTTGACGCGCAGTACCTCCAGCGCATAAAAGTGGTTCTGCGGCACCTGACCGATCGCGGCATCGGCCTCACTCAGAATGGCGATCGCCTGCGCCAGCACCGCCGAAGAGAGCGCCGCGCCGCCGAATTCGGCCGGTACGGTAATCGCGCCCAGCCCGGAGGCAAACAGCGCCTGCAACTGCGCGTGCGGCAGTTCGCGCTCGCGGTCTCTGCGTGAAGATCCGCTGCGAAACTCCTGCGCCAGCTGCTGAGCAACCTCGATAGCCTGCTCAGCACTGTGAATGCGGCTGGCGGGATTTTTGGCCTGAACCTGACTGGTCGGCATGACGTGCTCCTTATATCCAGGCATGGCGCACCGGAAAGACACCGTTAAGGTAGTAGTTGCCGATGGCGTGAAACTTCCAGCGGATCGGGTCGTGCAGCGTATGGGTGCGCGCATTGCGCCAGTGGCGGTCAAGGTTATGCTCAGCGAGCGTGGCGCGGCTGCCGCCCCACTCCAGCAGCTTCTCACTGGCCTTCAGCGCCGCCTGGGTCGTCAGCACTTTGGCCTCCGCCACCACGATGGAGGCGCGCGCCGCCGTGGCCGCATCCAGGCTGGCAGGGTCGACCTCATCGAGAAAGCGTGCCGCCCGGCGCAGCAGCGCATCCGCCGCAGCAATCTCGACCCACACGCGCCCGACGTCGGCCTGCAGGTGCGGGTCGTCGCTGTTGCGCTCCACTCCGGCATCCACCCACGGCCGGGAATGCTGGCGCACAAAGGCGCAGGCCTCATCAAAGGCGCCGCGGGCAATTCCGCCGTCGATAGCCGCCTGGATCAGCTGCGATACCGGGCCGCGCAGCGACGGTTTATCGCTGGCGGGCGTGGGGATCACCAGCGCAGCCTCCACCGCCACCTCATCCAGATGGATAGTGCCGCTGGCGGTGGTGCGCTGCCCGATGCCGGACCAGTCATCAACGATCTCCAGCCCGGCGGAATCGCGGGGCATAAACGCCATCACCGGCTGGCCGCTGTCGTCGATAGCGGTGGTAACAATGATGTCGGCGAACAGCGCACCGGTGGAGTAGAACTTACTGCCGGAGAGCCGCAGCCCGCCTTCACGCTGCCGCAGCCGCGCCTGCACGTCCCGGGTGTGTCGGGTGTTCTTCTCCGGGCCGCCGTTGCCTAAACGCTGCCCCTGCACTACGGCAGAAAACAGGCGCTGCTGCTGTGCGAAGGTACCCTCATCGCGCAGGAACTGGATCAGTCCGAAGTGGTTCTGCGGGATCTGCCCGAGGGACGGGTCGGCGGCCGAAATAATGCGGAATACTTCCGCCACGGTGCGGTAAGAGAGCCCGCCGCCGCCGAATTCGCGCGGCACGGAGATACTGCCGAGGCCGGAGCGGCTGAACAGCTCCAGCGCCTCCAGCGGGTAGATGCGTTCGCGGTCACGAGTGGCGGCATCGCGCAGCGCCAGATCGGCCACCGCACGCGCGGCGCAGAGCGCCAGCTCATCGCTGAGGATCACCCTGGCCGGAGGATTTTCTGGGCGTGTAAATGCCGCAGTTTGTTGCGCTGACTGGCTCATGATTTCCCTTAATTAACAGGCAAAGCGATGCCGGATGGCACAGGCCATCAGCAACAGGATTTGTCGAATTTAATTAATATAATCAGAGCGATAATAATTAGTAAAGCGCCACAATTATGACAAATATGGCGTTTGATTGCTGATATTCAGCTAAGGGAACTCACTGTATCGGGCTGACCGAAAAAGAGGGTCAGCCCCTACGGGTAATTATCATCGGGCACATCAACCGTAGGGGCCGACCGCTGTTCTGGTCGGCCCTTAATTTCCCCTACCGCCCCATTGACTTAATCTGTATACATCGTACATTTACCGCCATGCACACTTTCCTGATCATCGTCCCCGATGGGGGCATGCTGTTTGAATCCGCAGGGGTCGCCGACATTCTGATGCAGGCTAACCGCCTGCGCGCGCGCGCCGACGCTTTTTATCACATCACCGTGGCCACCACGCAGCCGCACCGGGTGATCCACGGCCAGTCCGGGCTGAACCTGCTGGCCGACCAGCGCCTGCTCGATCTCGACCCGGCTGAGCAGCGTGATACCATAATGGTGACCGGGCGCGGATTAACCGAGGAGGAAAATGCCGGGGTAGCTGACTGGCTGCGCCTGGCGGCACCGCACGCCGGGCGCGTGACATCCGTGTGCGGCGGCGCGATGCTGCTGGCGCAGGCGGGCCTGCTGGAAGGACGGCGTGCCACCACCCACTGGCGGCTGATGGAGGCCCTGCAAACCCGCTTCCCGAACGTCAGCGTGCAGGATGGCACGGTCTGGACCTCCGGCGGGGTCAGCTCCGGTTTTGACCTCACGCTGGCGCTGGTGGAAGACGACCTCGGATTTGACCTGGCGCGCTGCGTAGCGCAGGACCTGGTGATGTATCTGCGCCGCCCCGGCGGCCAGGCCCAGTTCAGCCGCTACCTGCTGAACCAGGCCGCCGATGGCCCGATTGCCGGGCTGCAAAGCTGGATGGCGGCTAACCTGAGCGCAGATCTGTCGGTGCAGAGCCTGGCAGAACGGGTGGCAATGAGCCCGCGCAACTTCACCCGGGTATTTACCCGTGAAACCGCCATCAGCCCGGCAAAGTATGTTGAGGAGCTGCGTTTAAGCGCGGCACGTCAGCGGCTGGAGCAGACCCGCGACGGCGTTGAACAGATTGCCTGCCTGTGTGGCTTTGGCAGCGCGCTCAATCTGCGCCGGGTGATGGAGCGCAATCTGCACGTCACGCCGGGTGAATACCGTCAGCGCTTCGCCATGCGCACAATGGCGTAAATTGATCTATATTTGTCATTTACGCCATTCAGAACCCAGTCCAGACTGAACTCATTACTCATAATAAGGAGTTCACCATGGTAAACATCGGTATTAACGGCTTCGGCAGAATCGGACGTAACGTGCTGCGCGCCGCGCTTGGGCGCAGTGATTTTCAGGTAGTGGCGATCAACGACCTCACCGACAGTAAAACCCTTGCCCACCTGCTGAAATATGACTCGCTCTCCGGCACGCTGCCCGTCCCTGTGGAAGCGGGCGACGGCGAACTGCGAGTTGACGGCCAACGTATTCAGGTCTTTTCCCAGCGCGACCCGGCGACCATTCCGTGGAGCAGCGCCGCAGTGGATATCGTGATCGAGGCCACCGGTTTCTTCACCGATAAAGCGCAGGCCGAAGTACATATCACCCACGGCGGCGCCAAACGGGTGATCATCTCTGCCCCGGCAAAAGGCGACGACCTCACTATCGTAATGGGCGTTAACCACCAGCAGTACGATCCGGCGCTGCATAAAGTGGTCAGTAATGGCAGCTGTACCACCAATGGGCTGGCCCCGGCGGCGCAGGTACTGCATCAGCACTTCGGCATTAAGCACGGACTGATGAACACCACGCACGCCTACACGAATAGCCAGGCCCTGCACGACCAGCCTGAGAAAGATTTGCGCGGCGCGCGTGCCGCCGCCGAGTCCATCGTCCCCTATTCCAGCGGCGCGGCGAAGGCGATTGGCAAGGTGATCCCGGAACTTGATGGCCGCATGACCGGCTACTCGCTGCGCGTCCCGGTGCCGGTGGTGTCGATCGTTGACCTGACGGTGAATCTGGATCGTGACGTGACGGTGGAGGAAGTCAATACCGCATTCCGCCAGGCGGCGGAGTCCGGCCCGCTCAAAGATATTCTCGGCTACAGCGAGGAGCCGCTGGTCTCCAGCGACTATCGCGGCGACGCGCGTTCCTCGGTAATTGACGCCCTCTCAACGCTGGTGATTGGGGGCAACATGGTGAAAATCCTCGCCTGGTACGACAACGAATGGGGCTTCTCTAATCGCCTGGTGGATCTTGCGCTGCTGATGGAACAGCGCGGCCTGTAACCCCATCTGAATCACTAAGAGCATCATAATGATGCTCTTTTTTTTTCTTAAGCTTCATGGTGGTATGATGCCTGCGCCGCTGAACACTCCATGGAGTCATTAATGTCCACACTGCGTTTGCTGTTATCCGATTCTTACGATCCCTGGTTTAACCTGGCCGTTGAGGAGTGCATTTTTCGCCAGATGCCCGCCACCCAGCGCGTGCTGTTCCTGTGGCGCAATGCCGAAACGGTGGTGATTGGCCGCTCGCAGAACCCGTGGAAAGAGTGCAACACGCGCAGAATGGAAGAGGACAATATTCGCCTGGCGCGGCGCAGCAGCGGCGGCGGCGCGGTTTTTCATGACCTCGGCAACTGCTGCTTTACCTTTATGGCCGGCAAGCCGGAGTACGATAAAAGCGTATCCACGGCGATTATCCTCAACGCGCTTAACGCGCTGGGTATCCCGGCGGAAGCATCAGGACGTAATGACCTGGTGGTGAATACCGCCGACGGGCTGCGTAAAATTTCCGGCTCTGCCTATCATGAGACCCACGATCGCGGCTTCCACCACGGCACCATCCTGCTTAACGCTGACCTGTCGCGGCTGGCAGACTACCTCAACCCGGATGTGAAAAAACTGCAGGCCAAGGGCATTACCTCGGTGCGCTCGCGCGTGGCGAACCTGGAAGAGCTGGTGCCCGGAATTAGCTTTGAGCAGATCTGTGGCGCGGTGACGGAGGCATTCTTTAGCCACTTTGCCGAACAGTGCCAGCCGGAGATGATTTCACCGAGCGCACTGCCCGACCTGCCGGGCTTTGCAGAGCAGTTTGCTAAACAGAGCAGCTGGCAGTGGAATTTTGGTCAGGCTCCGCACTTCCAGCATCTGCTGGATACGCGTTTTAGCTGGGGCGGCGTGGAGGTCCACTTTGACGTTGAGCGTGGAAAGATTAGCCGCTGCCAGATATTTAGCGACAGCCTGAACCCGGCGCCGTTAGAGCAGCTGGAGCAGGCGTTAAATGGCGTGGAGTATCGCCCGCAGGCGCTCGGCCAGCAGGTGGCGTTGCTGACAGCGGCGTTTCCCGACCAGCAGACAGAGTTGGCACAGCTGCAGGCGTGGCTGGTCAGCAGCGTTAGATAAACCGGGCGGACCAAAAAAGAAGGTCCGCCCCTACAGGTGATTGCTGCTGTAGGGGGCGACCTTTTTCCGGTCGCCCCTTGCTGGATAATGTTAACTTTCCAGCACCACCACGCACTGCCCGGCGCGCACCGCGGAGCCGGGCTGGACGCGCACCTCGCTGATAATGCCGTCGCACGGTGCCAGCAGCGGGATCTCCATCTTCATTGCCTCGATAATCACCAGCACGTCGCCCTGCTTCACCGCGTCGCCCGGCTGGAACTTCACCTGCCACAGATTGCCGGCAATTGCGCTCTCCACCGCCTGCTGCCCGGCCTGCAGCGGCTCGTCATCCGGCGCGGCGCTAGCCTCCTCCTGGCTATCGAAATGGGCCTGACCGCTGGCGATCCAGCGTTCGCGTTCGGCGTTAAATGCCGACTGCTGGTGGGTGCGGAAGACGTCAATGCCCGTGCTTTCGCGCTGTAAAAACTGCTGATAGTCGGCCAGCGCCAGCTCGGTGTGCTCAATGCGCAGCGGATAGCGCCCCAGCGGGAAATCACGACGGATAACCTGCAGCTCGTCGGCGGAGACCGGATAGAACTTTATCTGGTCGAAGAAGCGCAGCAGCCAGGGTTTGCCGTTGAAATCGGCGACCTCACGATAGCGGTTCCACATCTGCAGCGTGCGCCCCACAAACTGATAGCCACCCGGCCCCTCCATGCCATAAACGCACAGATACGCCCCGCCGATCCCCACCGAGTTCTCCGCAGTCCAGGTGCGCGCCGGATTATACTTGGTGGTGACCAGCCGGTGGCGCGGATCGAGCGGCGTGGCGACCGGAGCGCCAAGGTAGACATCGCCCAGCCCCATGACCAGATAGCTGGCGGCAAACACCGTTTTGTAGACCTCATCAATATCCGCCAGGTCGTTGATGCGGCGAATAAACTCAAGGTTACTCGGGCACCAGGGTGCATCGCGGCGCACGGTGGTCATATATTTATCAATCGCCAGCTGGCAGGCGGGGTCATCCCACGACAGCGGCAGATACACCACGCGCGACGGCACGCGTAGATCCTGCTGCGCACACACCGTGTGCCACAGCCGCCCGACCGTTGCCAGCAGCTCGCTCAGCGGCAGCGCTTCAGGACAATAGTGAACCTGCAGCGAGCGGATGCCGGGCGTCAGGTCGATAACTGCCGGATGGTTAATGGCCTCCAGCGCCTGCATCAGCGCATGAGCGCGAAAACGCAGCACCAGGTCCAGCTCCGGTGCGCCAATCTCCAGCAGTAGATGGGTATCACCGCACAGCCGCGCGACCAGCTGCGTATCACCCGTGCCGCACTCCAGCACCACCGGAGAATTCAGCGGCGCAGGCTGCCAGGTGCAATCAACCGGCGCCAGCGCCTGCAGCTCCGCCTCACGCTCTGCGGCCAGCTGGCGGGCGGTCGCCACATCCACCGCGACAAACTTCAGGCGATCGCCCGCTTTCAGCTGCCCGACCTGCCAGAGATCGGCCTCAATCACCGTCACCGGGCAGACAAATCCGCCCAGGCTCGGGCCGTCGCGCCCGAGGATCACCGGCATATCCCCGGTGAAATCCACCGCACCGACCGCATACGGGTTGTCGTGGATATTCGAAGGATGCAGCCCGGCCTCGCCGCCGCTGTCACGCACCCACTGCGGTTTTGGCCCAATCAGCCGCACCCCGGTGCGGCTGGAGTTAAAATGCACCTGCCACTCGGTGGCGAAAAACGTCTCAATGTAGCCGGCAGTGAAATACTCCGGCGCGGCGTGCGGGCCGTAGATCACCCGCAGCTCGCGCAGCGCGGGCAGATCGCTGCACAGCGCGCCAGGCAGTGCCTCTCCGGCGCGCGCATCGCGCAGTTCGCTCAGATGCAGCACATCGCCAGTACGCAGCGCGCGCCCCGCATGGCCGCCGAACTGCCCGAGGGTAAAGGTGCTTTTACTGCCCAGGTACTCCGGCACCGCGATCCCGCCGCGCAGGCAGAGATAGCTGCGCACGCCGCGGCCAGCGATGGTGCCGAAAGTTAAGGTGCTGCCCGCCGCGATCAAAAAGGTCTGATTCATCGCCAGCGGCTGGCCGTCGAGCGTCAGCGGGATCGCCGCCCCCGTCACCACCGCCACGCTGGCCGTATTGAAGCGCAGCGTCGGGCCGCTCATGGTGATCTCCAGCGCGGCCGCCGTCGGGTCATTATCCAGCAGGCGGTTGCCCAGGCGTAAAGCGCGGTCGTCCATCGGGCCGGACGGCGGCACGCCCACCGCCCAGTAGCCAAGGCGGCCCGGGAAGTCCTGCACGGTGGTTTGCGTTCCGGCGCTCAGCACCTCGACGGTCGTGGCGCGGTAGTGCAACTGCTCAAGGCAGCGCGTCCACGGCGAGCCGCTGGTGAACGGCTGCGCCGCGAGGATCTGCTGCAGGTACTGGCGGTTAGTCTCAACGCCGTACAGGCGGGTTTCTCCCAGAGCCTGGCTGAGCGCTGCCGTCGCCTGTTCGCGGCTGGGGGCAAAGGCGATAACCTTCGCCAGCAGCGGGTCGAAGAATGGCGCGATCTCACAGCCGGACTCTACCCAGCGGTCAATGCGCAGACGTTTGCCGTCGGCGGGTGGGAAAAACACCTCGGTCAGCAGACCGGGCGACGGTTGAAACTGGCGGCCAGGGTCTTCGGCGTAAACGCGCGCCTGAATCGCATGGCCCTGCGGTGACAGTGTCACGCCAAGCTCTGCCAGCGGCGGCAAATCCCCCGCCGCAAGGGCGATCATCCAGCGCACCAGATCCACGCCCCATACCTGTTCAGTGACACCGTGCTCTACCTGAAGACGGGTATTAACCTCGAGGAAGTAAAACTGTTCGGCGGCGCTGTCGTAGACAAACTCAACGGTTCCGGCGCTGCGGTAGCTGACCGCCTTCGCCAGCTTGATGGCGGCGGCACAAAGCGCATCGGCCATGCCCTCTGGCAGATTGGCTGCCGGCGTCTCTTCAATCACCTTCTGGTTGCGGCGCTGCACCGAGCAGTCGCGCACGCCGAGCGCAATCACCTCGCCCTGGCCGTCACCAAAAATCTGCACCTCAAGGTGGCGGGCGCGCTCGATATACTTCTCGATAAACACGCCCGCATCACTGAAGTTGTTCTGCCCGAGGCGCTTAACCGCTTCAAACGCTTCGCTCAGTTCAGCAGCGCTGTAACAAACGCGCATGCCGATGCCGCCCCCGCCTGCGGTGCTTTTCAGCATCACCGGATAGCCGACCTGTTCGGCGGCCATCAGCGCAGCGGCAATACTCTCCAGCAGCTCCGTTCCCTCCAGCAGCGGCACCTGATGCTGTTTCGCCAGCGCACGCGCGGTGTGCTTCAGGCCGAAGAGGCGCAGCTGCTGCGGCGTCGGGCCGATAAAGGCGATGCCGGCGGATTCACAGGCTTCGGCGAAGGCGGCGTTTTCCGAGAGAAAACCGTAGCCGGGATGGATGGCCTCTGCGCCGCTGGCGCGTGCCGCCGCGAGGATCTTCTCCACCACCAGATAGGTGTTGGCCGCCGGGCCATCGCCAAGGCTGACAGCTTCATCGGCCTCGCGGATGTGCAGGCTGCTGGCATCGGCTTCAGCAAACACCGCCACGCCGCTGACGTTCATTGCGCGCAGCGAGCGCAGGATCCGGCACGCAATCGCGCCACGGTTAGCAATCAGCAATTTTTTAAACATAGGTCAGACTCACACCAGGGCGGGCCGTCCCGCCAGTCTTCAGGCCGCCCGGGGTCGTCCCCGGGGGAAATCTCAGGATTTTCGGCGGCTCAGTTCCACACCAGCACTTCGGCGGCGGTCGGGTTCCAGCCGTTACACGGGTTGTTAAGCTGCGGACAGTTGGAGATCAGCACAATCACGTCGCATTCGGCGCGCAGCTCAACATATTTCCCGGCGGCGGAGATACCGTCTGCAAAGGTCAGCCCGCCCTCCGGCGTCACCGGCACGTTCATAAAGAAGTTGATGTTGGCGGCGATGTCGCGCTTGTGCAGGCGGCCATCGTGGAGGCCGGCACAGAGGAAGTTATCGCGGCAGCTGTGCATATAGCGCGTATCGGCGTGATAGCGCACGGTATTGCTCTCCTGGGCGCAGGCACCGCCGAGGGTGTCGTGACGCCCGCAGGTGTCGGCAACGATGGTCAGCAGCGGGTTGCCGAGGTTGGAGTACAGTACGCTGCCGCTGGTCAGGTAGGCGTTATTCTGACGGCGCAGCGTGCGCTGGGCGTCATAGCGCTCGCGCGGGTTGGCGGCGCTGTAAAACAGCGTATCGACGGCCTGATTGCCCTCCAGATCGTGCAGGCGCACGGTCTGCCCCCTCTTCACTTCAAACAGATAGGGTTCACCCGCCGGAATGGTGTGGCGCAATACGGCATCGCTGGCCTGCTTAGCGCTGGTGATTAAGGTCATCAGACGGCTCCTGTCACGTTAAAGCGTTCAATATTCTGCAAGGCGCGCAGATTCTCCGGGCGCAAGGTTTTACACCCTTCCAGCATCTGTTCATCTTGGGCATCTCGCAGTGCCAGCTGCACCGGGCGCGGCGCATAGTGCGGGTTCGGGTCCATCGGGTGCTGCAGCGCGGTGAGCACCACCAGCGTATTCATCGGGGCGTACAGCTCAACCACGCTGCCCGGCGCGGAGTGGTTCTGATGAAACCGGAAGCTGCCCGCTTCATCAACGCTCACCTTACTGAACAGGTTAAGCACCATCAGCAGGTCTTCCAGCCGCAGGTCCCACTTGCCCAGCTCCACCAGCAGATTATCGCTGCCGTTACGATAGAAGCCGTTGCGCAGCTCCTGATAGCGGCCACTGCCGTACTTCTCCGCCACTTCTGCCGCATTCAGCACGCCGCCAAAGCTGTCGTGCCAGCCGCAGGTATCGGTCACCATGGCCGCCAGCACGCGCCCCATATCTGAGTAGAGGCAGTGCCCGGCGGTCAGTCTGGCGGTGTGCTGCCCTTTCAGCGTATCCGGCAGGTTCAGGCGTTCACTTTTCTCATCGGCATTCAGCAGCATCAGGCTGACGTTGGCGCCGCCTTCAAGATCGGTAAGGCGCAGTAGCTGGCCCTTTTTTATCACCAGTGAGGTGTGGCCGCCGCCGGGTAAGGTCTCTTCATAGAGGTGCGTCATGGGAAATCTCCTGAGTGGATGGGTGGGCAAAAGCCGTTGGGTGCATCAGCACTTCAGCGGGCTGACGGCGCTGCCGCAGTCGGGTTTCGTTCAGCGGCAGGTCATAAGTAATGCGTGCGCCCCAGGCGTTGGGTTCGTGCGGGTCAATGCGCACTTTGTCGAACACCAGCAGGCGCGTGCCGAGGTTAAAGCCCTCCGACAGGTCGTGCGTCACCATAAACACCGTCAGCGCGGTTTCCTGCCACAGCTCCAGCAGCAGGCTGTGCATATCCTTACGGATGCCGGGATCGAGCGCGCCGAAAGGCTCATCGAGCAGCAGAATGCGCGGCTGCATGATGAACGCCTGGGCGATCGCCAGCCGCTGCTGCATACCGCCGGAGAGCTGCGCCGGATATTTCTTTAACGCCTGCCCCAGCCCCACGCGCTCCAGCATCGCGGCCGCCTGCTGGCGCGCCGCCTGTTTACGCCTGCCGAACAGCCGGCCACAGAAGCGCGCAGCGGGCAGCTCCAGCCCGATGGCAACGTTATCCAGCACGTTAAGGTGTGGAAAGACCGAATAGCGCTGAAACACCACGCCGCGGCTGGCGTCCGGTTCCGCAGGCAGGGTTTCGCCCTGTAGCGTGATGCTGCCGCGGCTTGGCTTCTCCTGGCCCAGCAGCAGGCGCAGGAAGGTTGATTTACCGCAGCCGGAGGCACCGACCATGGTGCAGAACTCCCCTTCGTTGATGCTCAGGTTGAGGTTCTCCAGCACCACGTGGTTGCCATACTCCTGCCAGATGTTGTTAATGTTGATAAAGCTCATGATTTCTCTCCCTGGGCCCACGGGAAGCACCAGCGGTTAAGGCGGCGCAGGCCAAGGTCCATCAGCCAGGCCAGCAGCGTGATCCAGAACACATAAGGCAGGATCACATCCATCGCCATATAGCGGCGCACGAGGAAAATGCGGTAGCCCAGCCCGGCAGTTGAGGAGATCGCCTCCGCGGAGATCAGGAACAGCCACGCGGAACCCAGCAGCAGGCGCAGCGAGGTCAGGAGCCGGGTCAGCAGCTGCGGCAGCACCACGCGCAGCACCACCGTCCAGCTATTGGCCCCCAGCGTCTGCGCTTTGATCAGGATCTCCTGCGGGATCTCCCGCGCCCGCTGTTCAAGGTCGCGCGCCAGCATCGGCGTAATGCCAATGACGATCAGCATGATTTTCGACAGCTCATCGAGTCCGAAGACGATAAACAGCACCGGCAGGATAGCCAGCGGAGGCACCATCGATAGCACGGTCATAAACGACGACAGCGGCGAGCGCCACATTGGAAACACTCCGGCGGCAATGCCGAAGGCCAGTCCGAGCAGCGAGGCGATGCCCAGCCCCAGCAGCAGGCGGCCAAGACTGACGGCGGTATCCATCCACAGCAGATAGTCGCCGCTGCGCTTGTCCGGGGTGAACGCCATGCGCTGCACCGCGTCGATCATCTGCCCGAGTCCTGGCAGCAGTTTGTCGTGCGGGTTGGCATCCAGCCGCACGGCGGAGCCGATGAAATAGGCGGCGATCGCCAGAATAAACGGCAGCAGCACCAGCATCAGATGCATGCCTCTGTCGGGATGACGATTCATTTGCCGCATGGCGTTGGCTCCTCTGTGTGGGGTTATAGCTTGCCGTCGGCGGCCATCTTCAGGTAGCTGTCGTCGAAGCGCAGTTTGACGTTGCTGCTGTCGCCCTGGGTGACGTTGCCGGGGAAGCGCATGCCGATAAAGTCAGCACTCTGCGCGCCGTCGCCAAGCAGCCCTTTCTCAAATGAGAAGCGGGCCACGCGCTGCATGGTTTTCGCCAGTTCGGCATCGCTAATGAATTTCAGGTTGTCGGCGGGGGTGTAAAACAGGTGGGTGGTTTTCAGCTGCGCCTGGTAGCCTTTCAGATCAGTGCCGGAAGCGGCTGCCATTGCATTCAGGGCATCGCTATCGCCCGCTTTCATTTTGCTCATCATCTCGTACCAGGCCCCGGTCAGGGCTTTGCCAAGCGCCGGGTTATCCTTCAGCACGTCACTGTTGACTACCATCATATCGATCAGCTCGCCCGGCACCTGCGAGGACTCAAATACTTCCGTGGTATCCGGCGTGGCTTTGATAGCGGAGAGCTGAGGGTTCCAGGCCACGGCCGCCTGCACGCTGCTGGTGGCAAACGCCGAGACGATATCAGCATCAGAGGTGTTTACCACCGTGACATCTTTCTCGGCCAGGCCCGCTTTCTCCAGCCCGCGCACCAGCAGATAGTGTGATACCGACAGTTCCGGCAGGTAGACCTTCATCCCTTTCAGATCGTTGAGGGTCTTGCCCTTGCCTTTCAGCACGATGCCGTCATTGCCCTCAGAGTAGCTACCGAGGATCAGCGCGGTACTGTCAACGCCCCCGGCGGCAGGAATGGTCAGCGCATCCATGTTGGTCATGGTGCAGCCATCAAACTGCCCGGCGGTGTACTGGTTAATGGATTCGATATAGTCGTTAAGCTGGGTGACGTGGATTTTAATGCCATATTTAGCCGCCCACTTGTCGATGATGCCGGAGGTGGCGATCTGGCCCCACGGCATCCAGCCGGCGTAAATGGTCCAGCAGACGTTGAACTCTTTTTTGGCGGCCGCCTGGGAGGGAATGCTGGCCAGCGCGGTGACGCTGAGAAGGCAAATGCTGAGGATGTGAGAAAGTTTCATTGTAACCTCGGTTTTTGACGGAAAAGGGGCAGCGCGACACCTGTGGTGTTGCTGTCTCCCGGGCTTTTCTCCCGCCGTGTAACCCCAACCGAGGTCGCCAGCTCTCGGACCAGTCATCCACCTGCGTGGACCGGAACCCTAGCCTGCTATTGTGTTCAGTTATCTGTGTAACGCTGCTGCTGCCATTAACTGAGCAAGAGTTGTGCCAGCTTTTAAAGTGCCAGTAATCAATGAACTGGCGTTTTCGCAGGTTTTACGCGTTCCGCTTTGGGGCATCATTTTCTGGCAGGCTGCATCAGCGCGGTGCAGGCTTCAGGGACGGCCATGCCCGTCCCCTACGAAAAATGAGCGCGGTGCATGCGTCAGGACGGGCATGCCCGTCCACTACGAAAATCAGCGCGGTGCAGGCTTCAGGGACGGCCATGCCCGTCCCCTACCAAAACTCGCTTGCCCGACGGGAAGCGGGTAACTACCCTTGATGTACTCTGTTTTCCCGGAAGGTAAAAATAACAATGACAAAGCCTGAGCAGTTAAGAAAGAAAGCGCTGGTGGCGGGCGCGGTAGGTAACTTTATTGAGTGGTATGAGTTTGCCGTGTACGGCTTTCTGGCCACGGTGATTGCGCAGAACTTCTTTACGCTTCAGGGCGAATCGGCGATGACGGGTATCATCCTGACCTGGGCTTCTTTTGCCGTTGCCTTTTTCTTCCGTCCGCTCGGGGCGATTATCTTTGGCCGCATCGGCGACAGAATCGGCCGCAAGCCGACGCTGGTCGCGGTATTGATCCTGATGACGCTGGCGACCGCCGCGATCGGTTTCGTGCCGGTTTATGCCTCGATTGGCGTCGCCGCCCCGCTGCTGCTGACCCTGTTACGCATCCTTCAGGGGCTGTTCGCCGGCGGCGAGTACGGCGGCGCCGTCTCCCTGATGACGGAGTTTGCCCCCAAGGGCAAGCGCGGACTGTATGGCGCCTGGCAATCCCTGACCGTGGCGTTTGGCCTGCTGGCGGGTGCGGCGGTGGTCGCCACGCTCTCTGCCGTGATGAGCCCGGAGTCACTGCATGCCTGGGGCTGGCGCATCCCCTTTATTAGCGCGCTGCCGATGGGGCTGGTCGCACTCTGGCTGCGTATGCAGCTGGAAGAGACGCCGACCTTTAGCAATACGCAGCGTGCAGCTAGCCCACCCACGGCAGCGCGCAGCGGGCTGGTGCTGAGCGTCATTCTGTTGGGTATTGGCCGCGTGATGGTGTGGTCGGCGGCGGGTTATACCTACCTGGTGGTGATGCCCACCTACCTGCAGTCGGTGCTGCATACCGGGCTGAATCAGGCGCTGGTTATCGCGGTGCTGTCGAATATCGGCTTCGCCCTCACCATCCTGCCTGCCGGCATACTCAGCGACCGCATCGGCCGCAAACCGGTGATGATTGTGGCCAGCGTGCTGCTGCTGGTGTGCGCGTGGCCGCTGCTGAAGGTATTGCAGATGCCGGATATTGGCCTGCTGGTGAAATGCCTGATCGTGCTGTTTGCCGGGGCGATGGTCGGCATGCTTGCCGGTCCCGGGCCTGCCATGCTGGCGGAAATGTTCCCCACCCACGTACGCTATACCGGGCTGGGGCTGGCTTACTCCCTCTCCAATGCGCTGTTTTCCGGCTGTGCAGGCCTGATTATCAGCGGGCTGATTAAGCAGACCGGCAACAACGATATCCCGGCTTACTATGTGATTGTGACTGCGGCCATCAGCATTCTGGCGCTGATGAGCCTGCGGCGCGACGATCATCTGCGTTCGCTGGAGTAATCGCCAGCGGGTCAGGCATGCCTTACCCCGGTAAACAGGTGCCGGCGTCGTAGGGGGCGGGCATGCCCGACCCGCTCGCCTCCTAAAAACCCCCCTCTCTGGTAGCGGTTAAAGATGCTGTTTCAGCACCTTTCCGAGGGTCGCAATCCCTTTAACTATGTTCTCGTCGCTGTGCGTCGAGTAGCTGAAGCGGGCGAAGTTATGGCGCTGCAGCGTGGGGAAGAAACTCCCGCCCGGCACATAGGCGACTTTCGCATCGGGTATCGCATGGTGCAGCATAAACTGCGCGGTATCGATCCCTTGCGGGAACTCCAGCCAGGTAAACAGGCCACCGTCGGGGTTGGTGAAGCTGATGGTCTGCGGAAAGTGCGCCTTGATCGCCGCCAGCATGGTCTCTTTCTTACGCAGATAGCGTGCTTTGATGGTCTGGATATGCTCGTCGATGTCATGACGCTCCAGATACAGCGACACCGCCGCCATATTCAACGTGCTGCACTGCGTGTCGGCGGCCAGCTTCAGCAGGCCGAGCTTCTCGGTGATCTCCTTCGATGCCACCGACCAGCCCAGGCGCAGGCCCGGTGCCAGAATTTTCGAGAAGCTGCCGAAATAGATTACCCGCCCTTCCGTATCCATACTTTTCAGCGTGGCGACTTTCTCGCCCTGATAGCGCACTTCACGGTACGGCGAATCCTCAAGGATAATAAAGTCGTACTGATTGGCGAGCGCGATCAGATGGCGGCGGCGCGCCAGCGACAGCGTGATGCCGGTCGGGTTGTGGAAGTCCGGCACCGTGTAGATAAACTTGATGCGCTTACCGGCCTGCAGTTCGGCTTCCAGCACCTCGGTCATCATGCCCTGCTCGTCCATCGGCACGGCCAGATACTCTGGCTGACAGGTATTAAAGGCCAGCAGCGCACCGAGGAAAGTCGGCGCTTCGGTGGCAACGATATCGCCCGGGTTCAGCAGCAGGCGCGCCGCCAGGTCCAGCCCCTGCTGGCTGCCCTGTAAGATCAGCACATTGTCGTCGCTGCAGGCGAGGCCTTCGCGTGCCATGCGGCTGGCGATCTGCTCGCGCAGCTTTGGCATGCCGGTCGAGTGAGTGTACTGCAGGGAAGCCTCACCCGGGCCGGAGAGCAGCTCGGCGTAGATATCCTGCAACGCCTGCGCCGGAAACAGGCTGGAGTCCGGGTAACCACCGCCAAAGGAAATAATGGAAGGGTCGGCCCCTAACTGTAATAACTGTCTGATTGCTGAAGGCTTGACCAGCTCCATTCTGTCGGCGTAACGCGTGCTCATTAAGTATTCCCTGCGATGTTTTTTATTGGAAATCCACGTTATGAGAGTGAGTAAGTTATGTCAATAAAGGGCCGGGCAAAAAAACTCGGCCCCTGCCGCTATGCCCGGATTGCGACCTTCTTATCCGCTGCGCGCGCCATACCGATCTTCATCAGCACCAGATAGCCAACCGCACCCGCTACCAGTCCAATCACCGCTTCGCCAAACTGCGGAAACCAGATATGCGCAGCCACCGCACACAGGCTGCCGAACGCCCAGCCGGCAAAGGCGCTGCCGCGAATACGCTGATTTTTACGCTGGCCGCTGAGGCGCGACATAAGGATCAGGTCAACAATCATCACCGCACCAAACGGCGGCACCACCACGCCGAGCAGACTGAGCCACTCCAGGAAGTAGTGCCACACTCCGGCCAGCGCCAGCGCACCGCCCGCCGCACCGAGGATCAGGGTCCAGATGCGCATTTTGCTGCTGAAGATATGGCTAAAGGCCACCGCGCCGTTGTACAGGCAGTGGGTACACACCGAGCCAAGGTTGATAAAGACAAACAGGCAGGCCACGGTACTGAGCAGCACGCCGTGCCCCATCAGCAGCGGCAGGAAGTTGCCGCCGTTGTTGAGCGGATCCACCGCTGCGCCCAGCGCCACAATCACCACGCCAAACAGGTAGGAGATGCCATTGGCCAGTGGAAACGCGGAGAACGCGGCAAATACGGCGGATCTGCCGTTTTTCGACCAGCGGGTAAAGTCTGCCGTCATGGTGCCGGAGTCGGCAAAACCGGCCACAACCATCGTCACGGCGGTACCCAGCGTCATGCCGCCCGCTACGCTGGCGCTGCCTTTAAACTCAGTGACAGTGCTGAAGTCATGATTTTCTGACACCAGCCACAGTGCCACCAGCCCGAGCACCACATACAGCGGCGCCGCGATCATTCCCAGCACCGACAGCGCGCGCACGCCGAGGAAAGTGATGGCGGTATAAAGCACCATGGCAAACGCCGTTACTGCCAGCGCATTCCAGCCAAAGGTCTGGTTGATCACCAGCCCGGTCAGCCCGGTCTGGAAGGCGTACCAGCCGATCACCACGATGGAGAGAAACCCGGACACCAGAATATAGCCCTGGGTACCGAAGGTCCGTTTTGCCTGCAGCGCAAAGTTCATTCCGCTATTGCCGGCAAACCAGCTCAGCGCACCGACATAGGCAAACAGCACCAGGTTGCCGAGCAGGATAGCGATAATTGCCGGCCAGAAACCGAGGTGCCAGGTAATGATGCCGCCGAACAGCGCGTTGGTGAGGATCATCGGGAAGCCAAACCACACCGCCGAGACGGAGCGCGTAGAGTGACGATGGCTGAGCGGAACCGGCTGGTGCTCAAATTCCTGATGCAGACTGTCTGATGATTTTTTCACGGGTGTTCCTCAACGTTCAGGCGCGAACCGCGCAGGTTGGTGGTGTTTCCACGGCTGGAGACGTTCAAACGCGGCGCTGGCGGCCAGCACGCGGGCATCGTCGAGATGGCGGCCAACGATCTGCAGCCCGACCGGCAGCCCTGCGGCGGTAAATCCGCACGGCACTGAGGCAGCAGGCTGGCCGCTGAAGTTGAACGGGAAGCAGAATGACAGCCAGTGATCGCTGCTCACCCGGCGGCCGTTAATCTCTTCCGGCCCCTGCATCCCCAGCGGGAATGGCGGTGCGGCCAGCGTGGGGGTAATCAGCAGGTCGTAGCCCTGCATAAAGCGCCACAGCGTATTCACCAGCCTCTTGCGCGCCGTCATGGCTTCGGTAAATTCGGCGGCCTGCCACGGTCGTTGCAGCATGGCAACCAGATGCGCGGCCATCTGCCCGCCAAACTCAGGCAGCTGCGCGCGCATGCCGCTCAGGTCGGTTTCCAGCGCGACTATGGCGCGAAATGACTCAACCTGGTCGCCAAATGGCGGGTCGACGAGCTCCACCGTGCAGCCGAGGTCATCGGCAAAGCGCTGGGCGGCGCGGCTGACCAGCGCTCTGACCTGCGGGTCGAGCGCCACAAAACCAAAGTCCGCGCTGAAGGCTACGCGTAGCCCGCGCACTGGATGGCGTAACGAACCGAGCCACTCCACGTCGCTGCAGGGAATCGAGTGGCGATCGCGCATATCCGGTCCCGCCATCACCGACATCATCAGCGCCGCATCGCGCACGCTGCGCGTCATCGGGCCAATGTGCTCCAGCGACTCCCAGCTTGAGACCCCGGGATAGCGATCGTCGCGGCAGCCGGGCCACAGCGGCACGCGCCCCATCGACGGTTTAAAACCGTAAATCCCGCAGTGCGCCGCCGGAATACGTACCGAACCGCCGCCGTCGCTGCCGAGCGCCAGCGGACACAGTCTTGCAGCCAGCGCCGCCCCGGACCCTGCGCTGGAGCCGCCGGGCGTCTTGCTGAGATCCCACGGATTGCGCGGCGTGGGAAACAGCTGGTTGTCCCCCACGCCGCTGTAGCCGAACTCCGGCGCGGTGGTTTTCCCCAGCATCACCGCACCGGCGGCCATCAGGCGCTCAACGCAGATATCATCTTCATCCGGCACGAAATCGCGATAGATAGCCGAGCCGGAAGTGGTTTTTACCCCGGCGGTAGAGATCAGGTCTTTTACCGCCAGCGGCACCCCGGCCAGCGGCGGCAGCGTCTCACCGCGCGCCCGCCGGGCATCTACCGCCGCGGCCTGCGCCAGTGCCCGCTGCGGCGTGGGCGTACAAAACGCGTGAATCTGCCCGTCGCGGCTCTCCATGCGGTCAAGCGCGGCGCGGGTAATCTCCAGCGCCGAGACTTCGCCGTGGCGAATATGCGCCGCCAGATTGGTCGCATCGCCATCCAGTAAATCGTCAAACATATTTCACCCCACCCTGATTGCTAGCACTGAGGCTATCACTGCATAAAGCGGGCCAGATATGAGTAGACCAGGGAAATCGTTGCTGAAGAGGCGCCGGGATAGGTTGCGGGATACAAATCGGAAACCCCTGCGCGTGGATCAGAACAGGAGATGCACAAAAATAAGGCGGGATTGCACTGCGGTAGCCACTGCCTGGGAGGCATCACCAATTTTTTTACATTGCATTTTTTAACGCTGCCATGATAAAAAGCGCCAATTGCATTAATAAAACTTACCAATATGATACCCTGACGGATTCATATTCGCTGATAACGAGTTTGCCTGATGTTCTTAAACCTCATGGAATGATGGAGTAAAGCTATGTTTTATCCTGGTCAGCAATCCCCAGATTCAAGTTTGCCTGGTTATGATTTGGCTCGCCGGCTTGGTCATCAGGCCGGTGCAGATTTCGACTTTAAGAAGCTTGCCGATAAACTCGACTGCACCCGCAACTTTTACCATGTCGGAATTATTTTTGATGATGGCCGCCAGCGATGGTTAGTCCGCCCCTCAAAACGCATTGCTGATGTTAATCAGAGCACGGTCAGCCATGTAGTAATCAGCAAAGTCCCAGACATGTCACAGTCGCATGCCCAAAAAGCGGTTGTTAATACGCTTTCAACCCCTTCACTGGCAACGGAAATTACGTCTACTGGCTTCGCCTGTGGTGCAATGTTAGTTACGCTGGTTATGGCCTTTGGTGCTGGTGCAGCCGTTCCTTTTACTGCTGGTGGTACCGGCATTATCGCGGCGATCAGTATGGCTGGTGCACTGGCCACTGGCGCGCAATGCATGATTGGTGCGGGTAGACTGCTTGCAATGGGCACTAATCATGGTACAGATGTCGCTTGGCTGGACAGTCAGGACTGGTACGTTGCCACCAGTACAATTCTTGATGTGATATCTCTTGCTGCTGCTGGGGTAGCATTGAAGGGAACCCTGGAAACCTACCGATTAATGAAAGCGGCCTCATCTAGTAAGGCTGTTGAGTGGTTTAAAAATTTGAGTCGGGCGGAAAGAAAACGCATTACTGAAGAAATTATAAAAGCACAAAACCCCGGCATATCGAGTTCGGGAGTAAAGGCAGCGATTCGCGCTGGTGTCTATCCCAAACGTTTCCCCAGCGAGTCGCTGCAAAAATCGTTACAGAATGAACTGATCAATGCGGTAACTAATGCTTCTGCATTCGCCGGGAGTTCATTAACCGGAACCATTCGTAATCCGCATAATTTATCTCAGACTGGGCGCTATGTTGTGGGTATCCTTCAATCCTTTACGCCAAATTAACCTGCGGGATAATAGTATGTTTCAGCAACTTCTCCAGCGCCTACAGCATTGCAATCAGGTGAGTGCGCGTATTGGGCATGCCAGCCACACAGAGTTGCAGCAGTTAAAAGAGCAGCTTTCAGAACAGATGGGAAAACCTGTTGGATGGCACACAATGGGTTTACCTGCGGCTATCAGCACTTTGGGAATCATTCTGAGTTTCGCTATCCCCCAGCTGTGGCTGGGCTATATCGTAATGACGGGGTTAAATCTCCCCCCGCAGCAGGTGTTTATCTGGGTAGTGTTCACTTCGTTGATCTTTGCTGCTGCAAATGCCGTGACGATGTTTACGATCGGCAAAGGCAGTATTACAGCGGTCAAAATGCACCTGGCACTCTCCGCCATTAGCCTGATGCTGGCCAGTGCGTATTTAATCTGTTCTCTTGTCGCGGCAGTGACCAGCAGTTATTGGGCTGGATCCAGCGTGGCGGCAGCCATTACCGGGAGCGTAATGTGGTTAATTAGCGCCGGCTGTATCCGTTCGACCGCATTTTATCAAATGCTGCTGTTTGCACTGCATAACCGCGTGTGGCGACAGTCAATGCAGGTTAGCCGCCGCCATTAGGTTAGACTACTGCGAAGCCTCTCAGGGGCAGGTCCTGGTAGGGGTCGGGCATGCCCGACCCGAAGGCTTACGAATTCTCCAGCTTCTGCCGCCGCCTCAAATGCGGGAACAGCGTCATCCACACCGCGACCACCACCAGGGTGCCGACGCCACCGAGCACCGCAGCAGGCACCGCGCCCATCATTGCTGCCAGCAGGCCGGATTCAAACTCCCCGAGCTGGTTTGAGGTATTAATAAAGATACTGTTGACCGCATTGACGCGCCCGCGCATATCATCCGGGGTGTCGAGCTGCACCAGCGCCCCGCGGATCACCATGCTGACCATATCAAAACCGCCGAGCGCGGCCAGCGCCAGCAGCGAGAGCCACAGCTGGCTGGAGAGCGCAAACACCAGCGTAGCGACGCCGAATCCGGCTACGGAACCAAACATAATCATGCCGACATTCTTCTCCAGTTTGTTACGGCTGAGCCAGACGCCCACCAGCAGCGCGCCAACCGACGGTGCGCCGCGCAGCATCCCCAGCCCCCACGGCCCGGTATGCAGAATATCTTTGGCAAAAATTGGCAGCAGCGCAGTGGCGCCGCCCAGCAGCACGGCAAACAGGTCGAGCGAGATCACGCCCAGCACGTCGCGGCGCTCGCGGATGAACTTCACCCCGGCAAACAGCGTTTTGATATTCGCGGGCAGACGCGGCTGCGCGGCGCGGATAAAGCGGATGCGGCTGACCATAATAATCGACAGTAGGTAAAACGCCGCGGCCACCGTATACACCACCTCTGGTCCGGCAACATACAGCAGCCCGCCGAGAGTCGGGCCGAGGATCACCGCGCTTTGCCCGCTCACCGCCCCCGCTGCGGTGGCGCGCGCCAGCATCGCAGGCGGCACCAGCGAGGGCAGCATCGACTGCATTGCCGGGCCTTCAATCGCCTTCGCCACCGAGATAAGAAACACCAGTCCCCACAGCGCGTGCTGATTCGACCAGTGATTAAAGGTCAGCAGCACCAGCGCCAGCAGCGCGCCCCACTCCATGAGCTGCCCGCACAGCACAATACGGCGGCGATCGTACTGGTCGGCCATATGCCCGGCCGGCAGCGCCAGCAGCACCGACGGCAGAAACTGCATCAGGCCAATCATCCCCAGCGCCATTGCACTGTGGGTGATAGCGTAGATCTGCCAGCTGACCGCCACGGAGAACATCTGAAAACCGAAGGAAGAGAAGGTGCGCGCCAGCCAGAAAGCGACAAAGGCGCGTTGATGCAGCAGCGAACCATCCGCTGCTGGTGCAGGTGAACTCATAGCGATTCCGAATCTTATTGTCAGGTTTTGTAATGTTGACAATAAAATAGCGCAATCAGCACGGTGCGGCGATGAGAATAATCACCAGCGCACTCGCCCTGACTGCACGCTTTACTGCGCGGCGGTGACGCGCCAGACGGTGTCTCCGGCATCGTCGGCGATCAGCAGTGCCCCCTGCTGGTCCATCGCCAGCCCAACCGGCAGGCCGTGCACCTGCTTATGATCGTCGCTGAGGAACCCGGTCACCACCGGCTGCGGCAGGCCAACCGGCTTGCCGTTCTCAAAGGCGACGTACGCCACGCGATAGCCGTTGAGCGGGTCGCGGTCCCAGCTTCCGTGTTCGCTGATAAACGCCCCGCCGTGATACTGCGCAGGCAGACTGTTGCCGGTGTAGAACCACAGGCCAAGCGGCGCGACGTGCGAGCTGAGCGCATAATCCGGCTTCACGGCTTTCGCTACCAGATCCGGGCGCGGCGGCTGTGCACGCTTATCAACATGCTGACCAAAATAGCTGTATGGCCAGCCGTAGAACGCCCCTTCATTCACCGAGGTCAGATAATCTGGCACCAGGTCTGCGCCAATTTCATCGCGCTCGTTGACCACCGCCCACAATTTTCCGGTTTGTGGCTCCCACTGTAATCCGGTCGGATTGCGTAGCCCGCTGGCATAAATACGGCTGGCGCCGCTGGCCGCATCCACTTCCAGCACTGCCGCCCGCCGATACTCGGCCCCGATGCCGTTTTCGGTGATATTACTGTTAGAACCCACGCCGACATAAAGCTTGCTGCCGTCCGGGCTGGCGAGCAGCGATTTGGTCCAGTGGTGATTGATCGGGCCGCCCGGTAGCTCGGTCAGCTCGGTTCCCGGCGCCTCAATGCGCGTTTGTCCGCTCTGGTACGGATACTTCATCAGGCTGTCGGCGTTCGCCACATACAGCGTATTACCGACCAGCTGCACGCCAAACGGCGAGTGCAGCCCCTCAAGGAAAACATGCTTCTCCCAGGTTTTACCGTCGCCGCTGCTGTTACGCAGCAGGGTAATACGGTTGCCACCTGCTCCCCCCTTACCGGAAGACTGCTGCACAATGCCCATAATCAGCTGCTTCGGTCGGCTGGTGGGTTTCGCCGGGCCGTTAGCCTCCACCACCAGAATATCGTTATTCGGCAGCACGTACAGCTGGCGCGGATGCTGCAGACCGCTGGCAATTTTGGCAATTTGCAGCCCCTGTGCCACCTGCGGCTTCTCATCGCCCTTCCAGCCGACGCCCTGCGGCACGCGCATCGGCGGCATCAGGAAGTTCTGCGCCTCCGGCAGCACCGGATCGGCGCCCACCTGCTGATTCGGGTCCATTGTTGAAGCGCCATCGCATCCGGCGAGCATCAGCGCTGCCGACAGCGCCAGCAGAGGGAAAACGTGTTGATTTTTCATCTTTTTCTCCTCAGTGTCGCGCGCGCAGGCGCAGAGCAAGCTGAACATTGCCAATCAGCAGCAGCAGGACGGTCAGGGTCGAGAGGATCGCCCCAAGCGGCACCACCGCGTAGCCGTCACGGCTGTGAATAAAGGCATTGAAGATCGCCAGCACCACCGCCAGCAGGTTAAGCCAGAAGTCCGTGCGGTAAGCCCCCGCACGCAGCGGTGCCCGCCCGACCCAGACTTGAAATAAATTAATCAGTCGCGGAACCACGGCAATCAGCAGGCCAAAGACGATCAGCCAGCTGGCGCCCTGGGTCCAGAACTGTTCAAAGCTGTAAACGTAGATGATGTCGAAGATCCAGGCCGCAACGAAACAGCCGAGTGGAATGGGATTCAGCAGCTGATACAGCGCCAGTGCCAGCGTTGACTGCCGTAAGGTGCCAGTTTCGGACATAACAAACCCTCCAGAGAAATAATGCGGGCGGCAAAACCATCCGCCGCCCGCGACACTGCAAAGTTTAGTTAGTGTTATGAATATTTGTAACTTTTGTTAAAGATCACCCCGCCTGATGGAAGAACGGGAACGCACCGGTGATCAGTCCGCCGACCATCAGCATCAGGCTGACCAGGATCCCCCACTTAATCGCAAAGCGCTGGTGGTCACCAATATCCACCTTCGCCAGCCCTACCAGCAGGTAGACTGATGGCACCAGCGGGCTGAGCAGATGGAACGGCTGGCCGACAATCGATGCGCGTGCAATTTCCTCAGCGGAGATGCCATAGCTGGCTGCCGTCTGGGCGATCACCGGCAGGATGCCGAAATAGAAAGCATCGTTCGACATAAAGAAGGTAAACGGCAGGCTGACCAGCGCGGTAAACACCGCCAGATAAGGGCCGAAGCTGTGTGGGATCACCGCCAGCAGGCTCTTCGCCATCGCATCGACCATTCCGGTGCCGGAGAGGATGCCGGTAAATATCCCGGCGGCGAAAATCAGCGAGGTTACCGCCAGCACGTTACCCGCATGGGCGCTGATGCGCGCTTTCTGCTGCTCCAGCGTCGGGTAGTTGAGCATCACCGCCACGGCGAAGGCCAGCATAAACAGGATCTGAATCGGCAGCAGGCCCACCACCAGCAGTACCAGCAGCACCGTGGTCAGGATCAGGTTGGGCCAGAACATTTTCGGGCGGCGGTTGGCGGCGCACTCTTCGGCATCCCCCAGCCCCAGCTCAATATTTTCCAGATGATGGTCGCTGATTTTCATTACCCCGAGGCGTTTACGCTCCTGCAGGCCAAACAGCACCGCCATGCCGACCAGCGTCACGCAGGCGATAAACATCGCAGGCAGCATCGGGATGAAGATGTCCAGCGCATCAATGCGTAGCGCCGCCGCGGCACGGGCGGTAGGGCCGCCCCACGGCGAGAGGTTCATAATACCGCTGGCGAGGTTGACCAGGCAGGTCATCGCCAGCACGTTCATTCCCAGCTTGCGGTACAGCGGTAAAAACGCCGCGATGGCGATCATATAGGTTGTCGAGCTGTCGCCGTCCAGTGAGACCAGCAGCGTCAGGATAGCCGTGCCGACCAGCACCTTCAGCGGATCCCCGCGCACCAGCCTGAGAATAAAGCGCACCAGCGGGTCGAACAGCCCGGCATCAATCATCAGGCCAAAGTAGAGAATGGAAAAGGTCAGCATCACGCCGGTAGGTGCCAGCGTCTTCACCCCATCGAGCATCATGGCGCCCAGGCCATGGTAAAAACCGCCTGCCAGCGCAAACAGGGTCGGGATCAGGATCAGTGCAATCAGTGCCGACATGCGCTTGGTCATGATCAGGTACATGAAACAGACAACCATCGAAAAACCCAATATGGTCAGCAAGGTAACTCCCCTCTTTAAGCGGTATGAAAGGTGATAAATTGGTCACGTAGTGATAAAAAAACTGATGAAACAATTAGCGCGCTCATGATTAACCTATTGTTTTACATGACGAGCGCTATTTCCTGATAATAATTAGTAACTAAATTTCTTCATTTTTTTAACAAAAAAGAGTGAGGGCGATCGCCTTTCCACACTGTGTAAATGGATAAGTGTGAGGGCGATCAACTGCTGCAGGGTTATCGGTAACAGGAAATGTGGAGGGGACAGTCCGGTTTAACCTGGCACTGTCAGTAAAGTTCAGGGCCGCAGCCAGCGGCCGCCGCCCTGCCCGTGCGTTTACCGGCTTTGCACCAGCTTTTGCAATACTTTGAGCTGTGCAACCGCTTCCTGCATTGCATCAATCCCGGAAGTCATTTCGTTAAGCTTATCGAGGTTATCACTAATGCTCTTACGTTCGCTGGCCGTCTGGCTGCTCATTGCCGCGATGGCGTTGGCGGCATCGATGCTCTGCTCGGCCATCTGTTTCGCACGCTCGACGGTAGTCTCCGCCACTTTACGGATATGCAGAATGGTACTCACCGAGTCGGTAATGCTGCGCGAGGTGGCATCCGCCTGCTCTTTCGAGGAGTGCGCCAGGCGGCGCACTTCGCTGGCGACCACGGCAAAACCTCGCCCTGCCTCCCCGGCGCGTGCTGCTTCCACCGCGGCATTCAGCGCCAGAATATTGGTTTGAAACGCAATATTACTGATGCCGCTATTGATAGTGGTAATCCCGGCGGAGAGGGTTTCCAGCTGATCAAGGCCGCTGCTGAGCTGATGCTGCGCCTGCTGGCTGTGCAGCGCGGCATCGCTGATCGAACGGATATTGCTTTCTGCCGCGCTCAGCGCTTCGCTCTGGCTGCGCGTGGCGTTTTCCAGCGCCGGCAGCGATTTCATCAGCGGGTCGAGCTGCTGCTGATAGTCCACCACCTGATTCACAATTTTGCTTTGCAGCGCGTTCAGCGCCTCCCAGCGGCGCAGGGCGCGCTGCGCATAGTGGCTGGCATAACCGGCATACTGTACCGGGAAGTTGCGCATCGCATCCAATGGACGATGGAAGAATGCCAGCGCCGACAGCGTCTGATTGATCGGCACACCAAGGATTTCGCCAAAGCTGGAAAAGCCCGCCGCCGGGATGCCGGTGAAGAAGTGGGACTGCGGCAGGCGCGCCAGGTTACCGGCCCGGCGCAGTACGCAGTCATTCAGCAGCAGCGCCGCTGGCTCGCCATACTGCGCGGTAAACTTCTGCCAGTCTTCGCGCGTGGCCGCAGCAAAGTCGGTCTCCTGCAGCAAATGCAGGCGATCGCCAAACTCCAGATCGCAGAAGAACTGAATGCGGTCCGGCAAAATTTTGGCGATGGAACGAATGAAGAACTCCTCTTCGACTTTTACCGCAAAGGTCAGCCCCTGCAGGCTTTGTTGCAGGTTAGCCGGCGTGCAATTTAACTGCGCGCACAGCGCATCGATAACGTTGTGCTGGCGCCCCTGGGCATCAAACAGCGATGTGACGGTGCGTGCCACCGGGTCCGCTTCCGCGACCAGCCAGCTGTGCGCTGTCGGGACAAAGTTCTGGCTTTTAAACGGCGCAAAGGATTTACCGGCGGCCATCTGGCAGAAGACGATCACCGCCTTGCCCTGCAAAATACGCCCGCCGTTGGCGATCCAGGTGCCGTCAAAATCCAGCGTGCCGCCTGCGGACCCGCCAATCGCCAGACACGGGAAGCGACCGGAGGCATACCACGCCTGCATCAGGAATCCTTCGGATGCTGACAGGCCATCACAGAAGATCAGCGCAAAGGTCCGTTCTGCCGAGAGTGGCATTTTTAGCGCCAGATGCTCAAGCTCGCGCTGAATAGCGCTGACACGCTGCGAGGCATCCGAAGTATCCTGTACGTGCAGATCAACCTCATGCACTTCGTGTGCGGCAATCAGACTCTCCGGCAGCCAAAGCCAGCTTCCCTGCTGCCCGTCACCGTCACAGTAGGTGCTCTGCCCCCGCCCGCTGCACAGTGCGCCATTGGAGGAGAGCGTCAGCACGCTGCGCCGCGCCGCGTTCAGCTTCTGCCACGGCGGACTGACACGGCTGAAATCGGCATGCGGCGGCACAAAACTTAGCAGCAGACCGGCGCTGTTGCGGCTCAGCCCTAGCTCGTTCATGCCTGCAGGAGGGTGGCTGGCGTTGAAAACACCGGCACGAGGTACGCTGCCGCGCGTTTTCAGCCGCGCGGCAGTGTTCCAGAAAGAAGTGTGACTCATTTATTGCCTACTTATTGACTAAGCGCCCGGTACCGTCTGGGTTGAAATCTGGCACCTGCTGGTGAAAAAAATAAGAGATGCGCTTCCGTGTGTCGTTAGGTTTTACGCTGGGGGTTATCGGCAACGAGGGGGGAAGTATTAGGAGCAATGCGTGCGGTGCGCCAACAGAGAGTTAACGGGCGAGGCAAACCTCGCCCGCGCGGCGATCGGGCCATTTTCCTGGTTCGGGTCAGGCCTGCCTGACCGGGGGCCACCAGTGATTATGGTCGTGCCGCGCTGCCGTCCGGCAGGCGGGCGTTGGTCCAGTCCGGCAGACCCCCGCTCACCGGGAAGCGTTTCGCTTTCTCCTCATCAATATCCACCCCCAGTCCCGGACGGTCACTGAGGTAAGCATAGCCGCGGTCGATTTCCGGGCAGCCTGGGAACACCTCCATCAGCGCCTCATTGACCGGGGTATACTCCTGAATGCCAAAGTTGGTCACGCTGAGATCCAGATGCATATTGGCGGCGACGCCGACAGGGGAAATATCCCCCGGGCCGTGCCACGCGGTTCGCACGCCGTGGATCTCGGCATAGGTCGCCAGCTTCTTCGCGGGGGTAATCCCACCGATGGTGCTGACGTGGCAGCGGATAAAATCGATCAGCTGCTGCTGAATCAGCGGCTTCCATTCGTTGACGTGGGTAAACAGCTCCCCCATCGAGATCGGGGTGCTGCTCTGGGCGCGGATCATTTTCAGCCAGTCGAGGTTCTCTGGCGCAACCGGATCTTCAAGGAAGAACAGCTGGTATGGCTCAAGGTTTTTCGCCAGCTGTACCGCCGCAACCGGTGCGATGCGCTCATGAACGTCGTGAATAAACTCAACGCCAAAGCCTAATTTGTCGCGCAGGTGGTCTAACAGGCGCGGTACCGCACGGGCATAAGCATCCGGGTCAAAATAGATCCCTGCCGTCTGGCTGCGCGGCGAAATTTTCGCTTTGATGTTGCGGGCTTTCGCCAGCTTGCCGGCAATCAGGCGCAGATCTTCGGTGCCGGCGCCGCCGTACATCCCCATCTGACAGCGCACATACTGATAGCCCTCTTCCATGCGCGCGCGGATGTTGTCCTCCACTTCTACTTCATCGGCACCGTCGCAGTGGCGATAGAGCGGAATACCGTCGCGGCATTTGCCGCCCAGCAGCTGATAGACCGGCAGTCCGGCAACCTTGCCCTTAATATCCCACAGCGCCATATCAATGCCGGACAGCGCGTTGTTCATGATCGGGCCGCTGCGCCAGTAGCCGCTGACCGCCGCCGACTGCCAGATATCCTCTATGCGCAGCGGATCTTTCCCCAGCAAAAATGGACGCATGTAATTTTCAATCGCGGCTTCCACGGCGAAAATGCGCTGGGTAAAAGTGGCGCAGCCCAAACCGTACAGCCCCGGCTGATTGGTTTCGACTTTAACAACCACCAGATCGATGCCGCCGGGTGCCGTCAGCAGGGTTCTGACATTCGTTATTTTCAACGTTTCCATAACTGTCTCCGTATCACCGCAATGATGTATGATGTCCTACAAGATAAGGTTTTAAAAAAAGCCTCGCACTGAGGCTTTTTGCGCGACTACTTTTCGCCCAATTTCACTTCTTCAATCGCGCTGACGTTGTGCGCCATCGCGCTGTTCAGGGTTTCGCTGGCGGTGGCCGCATCACGGTTTTTCAGCGCCATAAACACCTTAATATGCGCCTCGACGCTTTCCAGCGTGACGCCCAGCACCCGGTTAAGCTCTTCCAGATAATGGATATAGATATTCTTCAGCGACTCCATCACGTGGATAAACACCTTGTTATGCGAGGCTTTAACAATCGCCAGGTGAAAATCGTAGTCGGCTAAGGAGTACTTTTTGTAGTCGTCTTTGCTGACCAGCATGCGGTTCAGCGCCTGCTCCAGCCGCACGATGTCTTCATCAGTGGCATTCTCCACGGCCAGGTCCATGCAGCGGAACTCTACCGTCTGGCGGAACACGCGCATATCGTCAAACTCTTCCTGTGAGAGGTGCAGTATCGGCTGGCTGTCGCTGAAAGCGCCGTAGCGCGACACTTCACGCGTAACAAAGGTGCCCTTGCCCTGATGGGTCACCACCACGCCGAGGTCGCGCAGTTTCTGCACCGCACTGCGCACGCTGACCCGGCTAACGTTAAAGGTTGCCGTCAGTTCAGCTTCCGAAGGCAGCTTACAGCCCGGCTCCCACACGCCGTCCTGAATGTTTTGCTTCATCTGCTGATAGATCAGATTCACCACGTTGTGCTTTTGTACGCTTTCCAGGGTCACTGCCGTCCTCTCTTAACCTGTCCTACAAGCTGGGTTTATTTTTAGCATTGTCGTGGTGTCATTAGCAAGGCTTTGATGATAAATAGTTAACCCTATGATTTTCATACGCTAAGCTGCATTGCAGCAATTAAAATGTGATATTGCCTGCATTTTTATTATCCCCGGATTGCCGATTTAACACGCATCACGTAGATATTAAGCCACAACTTGTTAGTCATGTTACATATACATTAACCGGAGTTACTATGTCTTCTCTGTTCTCCCTTGCTGGTAAAACCGCGCTGATTACCGGCTCCACCCGCGGCCTTGGCCTGGCCTATGCTCAGGGGCTGGCGGCGGCTGGCGCAGCGGTGATTATCAACGGTACGCAGCAGCAGCACCTGCACTCTGCCCTGGCCACCCTCGACGCTCAGGGCGCCAGCGCACGCGGGTTTCTGTTTAACGTCGCCGATGAATCAGCGGTTGAGGCCGTGTTCCGTCAGCTTGATGAAGAACAGGTCAATGTCGATATTGTGATTAATAACGCCGGGATCCAATTTCGCAAACCGATGCTCGAACTGGCGCTCAGCGACTGGCAGCGCGTGCTGGATATCAATCTCACCAGCGCATTTATCGTCTCGCGTGCCGCCGCGACGCGCATGGTGGCGCGCAACAGCGGCGGCAAGATCATCAATATTGGCTCCCTCACCAGCGAAGCGGCGCGGGCCACCGTTGCCCCCTATACCGCGGCTAAAGGCGGTATCAAGCTGCTCACCAAGTCGATGGCGGCAGAGTGGGCACAGTACAACATTCAGAGCAACGGAATCGGCCCGGGCTACATCCTGACCGATATGAACCAGGCGCTGGTGGATAACCAGGAGTTTGATCAGTGGGTGCGCAGCAGTAACCCTTCCGGGCGCTGGGGCCACCCCGATGAGCTGATCGGCACCGCTGTCTATCTGGCCTCGTCAGCGTCCAACTACGTGAACGGCCAGATGATCTACGTTGACGGCGGCTGGCTCGCCACCCTGTAACAGCGCATACCCTACCGGAGCAGAGCGCTAAGACTCTGCCCTTCCATGATACCGAGGTCAGCACCATGAATCAGACAATCGCGGCGGCACTGCCCGCCAGTCGCTGGGGGAAACTGATCCCCATCGCTTTCATTACCTACAGTCTCGCCTATCTTGACCGCGCCAATTATGGCTTTGGTGCCGCAGCGGGGCTGGCTGAAGATCTGAATATTACGCCCGCTATTTCGTCCCTTCTCGGCGCGCTGTTCTTTCTCGGCTACTTCTGCTTTCAGGTGCCCGGCGGGATTTATGCGGAAAAGCATTCGGCTAAGCGGCTGATTTTCTGGAGCCTGGTGCTGTGGGGCGCGCTGGCGGCGGCCACCGGAATGGTGCACAACGTGGTGCTGCTGGCCGCGATCCGCTTTCTGCTCGGCGTGGCCGAAAGCGTGGTGATGCCCGCCATGCTGATTTTCCTCAGCCACTGGTTTACCCGCGCTGAGCGTTCAAAAGCCAATACGTTCCTGTTCCTCGGTAACCCGATCACCGTGCTCTGGATGTCGATCCTTTCCGGTTATCTGGTCAATGCCTTCGGCTGGCGCGGCATGTTTATTATCGAAGGGGTTCCGGCAATTCTCTGGGCGGGGATCTGGTGGCTGGTGTATGCAGACCGCCCGCGCGACGCCAAATGGCTGAGCGAGGCGGAAAAACGGGCGATTGAGAGTGCGCTGGCTGAGGAGCAGCAGGCGATCAAACCGGTTAAAAACTACCGTGAAGCGTTTCGCTCACCGAAAGTGCTGGCGCTGGCATTTATCCACTTCTTCTGGAACATCGGCATGTACGGTTTCATTATGTGGCTGCCGTCGATGCTGAAAAGTGCCTCGGGCATGGGGATTGTGGCGACAGGCTGGCTCTCCGCCGCACCTTATCTGCTGGCGGTGCCGCTAATGCTGGCAGCTTCGTGGTTTTCTGATAAATACCAGCAGCGTAAGGCTATTGTCCTGTTGTTCCTCGGACTCGGCGCGATCTGCTTTATCGCCTCCTTCTCCATCGGGCCTGCTCACTTCTGGCTCTCGTGGGTGCTACTGGTGATTGCCGGTGGTGCAATGTATACCCCTTACGGCCCGTTCTTTGCGGCGATCCCTGAAATGATCCCACGTAACGTCGTGGCTGGGGCGATGTCGTTCGTGGTCTGTTTTGGCGCACTGGGATCCTTTATTGGTGCGTGGATCGTAGGCTATCTTAACGGCCTGACCGGTAGCCCCGACGCGTCCTACATCTTTATGGGCGGTTCGCTGGTGCTGGCGGTGCTGCTCGCCGCGCTGACCACCTTCAGCAGCCACTCCTCCACGGCGCAAGCCACTGTGGCCGGCTAAGGGGGCAATGATGACGACGATGAAACCCACGCGTTCACGCTTGACCATTCTGCTGATGCTGTTTGTGGTGACGGCCATCAATTATATGGACCGCGCCAATCTGTCGGTGGCGGGGTCGCACATTCAGGGCGAGTTTGCCCTGTCACCGACCCAGCTTGGCCTGCTGTTTTCAATGTTCACCTGGTTTTATGCCATGAGCCAGATCCCGGTCGGCTATATTCTGGACCGGGTGGGTTCGCGGGTGCTGTACGGCAGCGCCATCGTGCTGTGGAGTATCTTTACCTTTGTGATGGGCTTTGCCTCGCACCATCTTTTCGCTACCGCCAGCGCATCGTTCGCCATGCTGCTGGCCTGCCGCGCGCTGATTGGCGTGGCGGAGGCGCCCTCTTTCCCTTCCAACACCAAGATCATTGCCAGCTGGTTCCCGGACCACGAACGCGCGCGCGCCACCGCCTTTTACTCCAGCGCGCAATATATTGGCCTGGCGCTGCTGACGCCGCTGCTCTCCTGGATCGTGGCGGAATACGGCTGGGAGATGTCGTTTTATCTCTCCGGCGGGATTGGCATTGCGTTTGGCATTTACTGGCTGATCGCCTATCGCGACCCGCAGCACAGCAAAACGGTCAATCAGGCAGAGCTGGAGTATATTCGCGCCGGTGGCGGCTATGGTTCCAGTAATCAGAAAGGTAGCAGTGGCAAAGTGAACTGGGCCAGCGTCAAGCATATCCTGCGCCAGCGTACCGTGTGGGGGCTATTTATTGCCCAGTTCGCCGCTTCATCGACCCTCTATTTCTTCCTGACGTGGTTTATTGTCTATCTGGAAAAAGGGCTGGGGCTGTCGATTGCCAAAGCGGGGATCGGGGCGATGTTCCCCTACCTGATGGCGATGGCGGGCGTGCTGTGCGGCGGTACGTTGAGCGATATGCTGCTGAAAAAAGGGCATTCACGCACGTTCGCCCGCAAGCTACCGGTGATGAGCGGCCTGTTGGTCACCACCTCCATTGCGCTGGTCAACTTTTTCCAGCACAGCCCGACAATTGCCATCGCGATTCTGTCAGTCGCCTTCTTTGCCAATGCCTTTTCTAACCTCGGCTGGGTGGTGTGCAGCGATGTTATTCCACGCCATCTGATCGGCACCATCGGCGGCTTCCTGAATATCTTCGGCAACCTGTCCGGCATCATCAGCCCTATCGTGATTGGCGTGATCCTCGAACGCACCCATAACTTCCAGTATGCCATGTGGTATATCGCCGCCGTAGCGCTGGCGGGCTTCTTCGCCTATCTGCTGCTGGTTGGCAAAATAGAGGTGATAGCCCTGCCGGATGAAAAACCTGAAGCGGATGAACCATTAAAAAAACTGAGGGAAAACAATGCAGCACATTAAAGAAATCGTTGCCAGCGTGGTCAGCGGGGCGCATCAGGTCAGTAATGAAACGCGCAGCCTGGCGTGGAGCGACAGCCAGGTGCTGGTGAAGGTCGAGCGCGGCGGGATCTGCGGCTCCGATCTGCATTACTATCAGCACGGCCGTGCCGGGATGTCGATACTAAAGCAGCCGCTTATACTGGGGCATGAATTTGTCGGCCGCATTGAACAAGCTCCGCCAGAAAGCGGCTTGCGGGCCGGTCAGCGCGTGGCGGTCAATCCTTCGCAACCCTGTAATCAGTGCGAGCTGTGCCTGAAGGGCAAACAGAACCTCTGCCGCACCATGAAGTTTATGGGCAGCGCGCAGTTCTTCCCTCATATCAACGGTGGGTTTGCCAGCTTTGTCGCGGTTAGCCCGGCGCAGTGCGTGCCATTCGCCGAGGATGTGGACAGCAAGATTATTGCCTTTGCCGAGCCGCTGGCAGTGGCACTGCATGCCATTCACCAGGCGGGGGAAATTTTCGGCAAGAAGGTGCTGGTGACCGGTTCCGGTCCGATTGGCTGCCTGGTGATCGCGGCCGCCTTAGCGGGCGGGGCCGCTGAGATCGTCGCAACCGATATGAGTCCGCGCTGCCGCCAGCTGGCGCTGGAAATGGGGGCCACGCAGGCGATCGATCCCAGCGATGAGAGCCTCACCACCTACTGGCTGGAAAACGGTGGCTATTTCGACCTGTGCTTTGAAGCCTCGGGGGCAGCAGCGGCTATCGCCTCCACCGTCGGTTTTACCCGCCCGGCAGGGCGCATTGTGCAGCTGGGGATGGGCGCGGCCGCGCTGGAATTCCCCCTTGGGCCTCTGCTGGTTAAAGAGATTGTGCTGGCAGGCTCCTTCCGCTTTATCAACGAGTTTCAGCTGGCAGTACGCTGGCTGGAGAGCGGGCGGATTAATCCCCTGCCGCTGCTTTCCGCCGAGTTCCCGCAGCAGGCTATCGTGGCGGCGCTGGAAATGGCCAGCGATAAGAGCCGTGCGGCCAAGGTGCAGGTCGTATTCGGCTAACGTTATGGCGAGGCATGCCTCGCCACTACGGGATTGCGGATGCAGGCGCAACAGCCAGGGGTTAACGTAGGGGTCAGGCCTGCCTGACCCGCAATTCCCCGCGCTGATTCAACCTTCCAGCACGTTCAACGACTCGCCCGTGGCATAGAACTGCCCGCCTGCCACGTAGTGCAGGCTGCGCAGTGCGGGGTCGGCCTGGTCAAAATGCCAGTGACCTTCGCTGAATACCCGGCTGTCGGCCCATGCGCCCACCACTTCAGCGATAAACAGATCATAAGTGTTCTGAATATGAGGTTCGGGGATCAGCCGGCAGGCCAGCCACGCGGAACAGCCGCGTACAAACGGCAGGTCGTAGCCGTCGAAGCTGAACAGCTCCACGCCGCAGTTGGCCAGCTTATCGGGTTCGTTAAACAGGCTGCGCGTGCCAACCGCATGGGTAAGATTGATCTGTGCGACGGTCGGAACCTGAATCACAAACAGCCCGCTCTCCTCTACCAGCTGCCGGGTTTTGGCGATTTTGTCGATCACTACCGTCAGCTTTGACGGCGAGAAATCCAGCCCGCAGGCCCAGGCCGCTGCCATCACATCTTCCGTGCCGCCTGCGCGCGCTGAAACAAGGATGGTCGGGCCGTGATTAATCAGGCGGTAGGCCTTTTCCAGTTCAACCGGGACAATATTGTTCATTGATTTCCACCCTGATGGATTTTTTGCATTACGATCATATCAAGGGTATCTCATCGGGGAATCATCATGCCACTGCTAATCCTGGTACTGCTCAGCGCGCTGCTGCCGCTGCGGGTCGCGACTGCCGACAGCAGCGGCTGCCAGCAACAGTGCTATATCGAAAACAGCCGCTGCGACCGTGACAGTCGCAGCGGCTGTAGCAGTACACTTCAGCGCTGTCTGCAGGCCTGCGCCCACCGTTAACGGCTGACGGGCAGATCAAGCACCTGCTGGGTAGTTTTGATCTCGGCGAACACGTCTGCGACGGCGGCCAGGGCAGCACGCTGCAGATCCTTGCTGTCGACAACGTTGTTATCCCAGGTCGCCAGGCTGCGCGTGGCGGTAGCATCTTGCGGGATAATGACCTCATAGCCCAGCGGCACGGCGTCACGCGCGGTAGATGAGACGCACATGTGGGTCATCAGGCCGCATACGATCAGCGTTTTAATTCCTTTCGCTTTCAGCTGCGCATCCAGATCGGTGCCGACGAACGAACTTGGGGTCGGTTTGGTAATCGTGATATCGCCCTCAACCGGCAGCAACTCCGGGTGAAACTCAGACAAAAAGTGGTCTTTAGCAAACAATGCGCCGTCCGCCGGGCCTTCGTGGCGAACGAAAAATACCGGCATCGCGTGGGCATGGGCGAAATCAACCAGCTTGCGCGACTGCGTTAAGACTTTCATGCCGTCGTCGATCGGCATTTTGCCGTCAAAATATTCATTCTGGATATCGATAACGATCAGCGCAGTCTCGTTGGCCGTCAGTTGGTTAATAGCCGTGGCGCCGCTCATGGTGCGGATGCTGGGTGCCTGGCTTGCAGTAGCAGATAATGTGGTCATGTTATTTTCCTGTAAGCGTGTTCAATTAGTGGCCTGTCTGATTATAGACAGGCTCACAAAGGGGATTAGTTAATTACCCGCATATCGAGAACCTGCTGGGTGGTTTTGATCTCGGCGAATACGTCCGCAACGCCTGCCAGCGCGGCACGCTGCAGATCCTTGCTGTCGACGACGCTATTATCCCAGGTCGCCAGGCTACGAGTGGCAGTTGCATCTTCCGGAATAATCACCTGATAACCTAATGGCACAGCATCGCGGGCGGTGGAAGAGACACACATATGGGTCATCAGTCCGGTGACAATCAAATATTTGATGCCCAGTTTTTTCAGCTGCGCATCAAGGTCGGTGCCAACAAATGAGCTGGGAGTGGCTTTGGTGATCACAATGTCACCTTTGCCCGGCTGCAGGTCTTTATGGAACTCTGCAAAGTGGCTGCCTTTGGCAAACAGCGGGCCGTCCGCCGGGCCTTCATGACGCACGAAGATCACCAGCATCCCTTTTTTATGCGCAAAATCGACCAGTTTGCGTGACTGCTTCAGGGCTTTCATGCCGTCGGGGATCGGCATTTTACCGTCAAAGTATTCATTCTGAATGTCGATAACCACCAGCGCGGTCTGTTTGGCAGTCAGCTGCTTGATGGATGTCGCGCCGCTCATGGTACGGATAGTCGGAGCCTTGCTGGCGTTTATGGTGTCAGCGGCAACAGCAGCGCCGGAAGCTATCATGGCTAATACCAGGGCAGCGGAGGTGAATAATGTTTTCATGTTATTTCCTTTCTCTCATTTTCAGGTTAGTTTGCTTTTCACTCATCAAGTGATGGCGGCAAGTATCCTCCTGAAACGGCATGTTGAAGAGAGGCGCGGATACCCAAAAACGATCGTTTTGGGCCAGGTTGATTACAGGAGAAGGTTCATGGCGATTAACATAGGGATTGTGGTGTTTGACGACATCATTCCTTTCCATCTCTCCGTGCCCTGCGCGGTATTTGAGAAGGCGCTACAGCCGGATGGCAGCCCTGTTTTTCAGCTAACCGTGTGCGCCACCACGCCGGGCGTGCTGCGCACCAATGCAGGGTTTTCCATTGTTGCGGAGCGGGGATTAGACGCGCTGGATTCAGCGGATATTGTGGTGGTGCCCAGCTGGAGTAAACCGGACGAGCTCCCCCCTGAAGTCCTGCTGGCGGCGCTGCGCAAGGCACATCAGCGTGGAGCTACCGTCGTCGGGCTGTGCCTCGGGGCCTTTGTGCTGGCAGCTGCGGGCCTGCTGAATGGCCGTCGCGCCACCACGCACTGGCGCTGGATGGATGACTTTCTCAGCCGCTATCCGCAGGTCGATATTGACCGCGACGTACTCTATATCGATGAAGAGGATATTGTCACTTCGGCGGGCACCGCAGCCAGCATCGACTGCTGCCTGCACCTGGTGCGTAAACATTGTGGGGCGGATAGCGCTAACAGCGTGGCGCGCCTGCTGGTGGTCCCCCCTCACCGTCAGGGTGGGCAGGCGCAGTACGTTGAGCAGCCGGTGTATAACACCAAAGGCGGGGATAACTTTTTATCGTCACTCAGCTGGGCAACCGAGAACCTGCAGCAGCCATTAACGCTGGATATGCTGGCGGACCACGCCTGCATGAGCCGCCGCAGCTTTACCCGCCGTTTTCAGCAGACCAGCGGCACCAGCTTTAATGTCTGGCTGCTGAATCAGCGGCTGGCGGTAGCGCAGCGTTTTCTGGAAAAAACCGACCAGCCGATTGAGCTGGTGGCGCAGCACAGCGGATTTCCATCCGCCATTGCTCTGCGCCGCCATTTTAAAGCGCAGTTTAATACCTCCCCGGCCCGCTACCGCAGCGAGTTCCGCGGACGGGTTTAGTTGCCGACGCGCTTCATCAGATCGGCGGGGTAACGATCTCCGGTGACTTCGATCTCAACCAGCGCGCTGTTGATCGCCGCCAGATCGGCGGGATCGAGCGTCACTTTTGCCGCATTGAGGTTCTCCTCCAGCCGCTGCAGTTTGGTCGTGCCGGGGATGGGTACAATCCACGGCTGCTGCGCCAGCAGCCACGCCAGCGCAATCTGTGCCGGAGTAACGCCCTTCTCAGTGGCAATCTGCCCCAGCCTGTCGACCAGTTTCTGATTGGCTTTGCGTGCTTCGGCAGCAAAACGCGGCACCTTATTACGGAAGTCATCGCTGGCAAAGGTGGTGCTGTCGTTGATCGCCCCGGTGAGGAAGCCTTTACCCAGCGGACTGAACGGCACAAAGCCGATACCCAGCTCGGCCAGCAGCGGCAGGATCTCTTTCTCCGGCTGGCGCCACCACATTGAGTATTCACTTTGCAGCGCAGTCACCGGCTGCACCGCGTGCGCACGGCGGATGGTCTGTGCCCCGGCTTCGGACAGGCCAAAATGTTTTACTTTCCCTTCGGCGATCAGCTGCTTAACCGTACCGGCCACCTCTTCAATCGGCACGTTAGGGTCGGTGCGGTGCTGATACAGCAGGTCGATGCATTCAATATTGAGACGCTTTAGCGATCCTTCCACCGCTTGGCGGATATGCTGCGGCTGGCTGTTGAGTACCTGGCTGTTATCCGGCTGGGGCAGATCAAAGCCGAACTTGGTGGCGATCGTTACCTGGTCACGCATCGGGGCCAGCGCCTCGCCGAGCAGCGTTTCATTGGTGAACGGGCCGTACACTTCGGCAGTATCAAAGAAGGTGCCCCCCTGCTCCACCGCCGAACGGATCAGCTTTATAGCCTGCTGCTTATCGGTCGCCGGGCCATAGCCAAAACTCAGCCCCATACAGCCTAAGCCGAGTGCTGAAACCTCCAGTCCGCTATTACCGAGTTGTCGCTTTTGCATGTTGATCTCCTGATTTAAACGGGCCGGGCATGCCCGGCCCCTACGTCGAAGTAGGGTCGTAAGACGTTACCTGCGTCGCCCGTGACTAAACGATACCTGATGGTAGTCGCGCCCTCGCCAGCACACTATAGTGCTCAGGCGCATGCGCTTATCAACTCCACTCATCAATCACTCCAGATTGAGGCGGCAGCTGGCAGGAATGCACCGCATTAATGAGTTCAGTTCACCACTTCTATAAGCCAGACGCACTCAATCCGCCGTGCGCGATAGCCTATGATGAAGGGGTGTTCAACAATTAAGGATTAAAACCGATGATCGAGATTACAAAAAAAGACAGCAAACCGGCCGTTGCCGGACCGGCAGACTATTTCACCGGGGCGGTTACCGTTGCTTCCCCGTTTGCCACCACTGAACCGGCGCGTCTGAGCGGCGCAACCGTGACCTTTACCCCGGGCGCACGCACCGCCTGGCATACGCATCCGCTGGGGCAGACGCTGCTGGTGACGGCGGGCCAGGGTTGGGTGCAGGAGTGGGGTAAAGAAGCGCAGGCCATCTCTGCTGGCGACAACGTGTGGATCCGTCCCGGGATAAAACACTGGCACGGCGCCAGCGCCGACAGCGCAATGACCCATATTGCCATCGCCGAAGCCGAAGATGGCAAAGTGGTAGACTGGATGGAACATGTCAGCGACGAGCAGTATCAGGGCTAGTATTCACCCTAACGGGCCGACCGAAAAAGATGGTCGGCCCCTGGCACATGTCACTCCTCTTCTTCAACCTTCATCACCGGGAAGCGCCTGGGCACCACCACAAAGAACACCGGCACGAAACATACAGAACCAAGACAGATCAACACGGTTACATACGTTGATCTGAATGGTATAGTGAGAAAATATGTTTTACTGGAGTGCCACCCTTGAAAATCAAAAAACTTAAGTTGAGTAATTACCGAGCATTCTCAACGTTTGAATGCACGTTCAACCACGATTTAAATGTCCTGGTCGGACTCAATGGCTTTGGTAAAACAACAATTCTCGATGCCATAGCCTGTGCCTTTGGTCAATTTGTTGCAGGGTTTGAAACTGGAAAAGATATCGGCATATCCGATAGCGACATTCGTTTGAGCAAGAATATAGTTAAGGCTGATGATGGGTTATTTTTACAAGAAGATTCAACGTTATTTAATATGGAGCGGCAGTTTCCTGTCGTAATTTCTGTTGAATCCTATCAAGATGAGTATAATTTTCCTCTTAACTGGTCCAGAACGCGAAAAGAGCTCAAAGGGCGTACCTCCCAGGTAAAAGAATTAAAGGAAGTCGCCCAAGCCTTACAGGATGATGTGAAAAAAAACACTTCTGTTACTTTGCCGCTTCTTGGTTTTTACGGCACTGGGCGGCTCTGGAAGCAAAAACGTCTAACCGAAGGGAAAAACCCGGCGAACAAAAAAGACAGTCGGCTTGATGGGTATCAAGATTGCCTTGATCCAGAATCAAGCTACTCTGCTTTCGCATCATGGTTGAGAAGAGAAACTATAGCTGATTTTGAACATCGAATGAAAATTGCCGAATATTCTGGCCTGGAAGATGCTGTTGTTAAAGGTAAAACATTACGTCAAGGCCTGTTAGCAGCTGTAAACCAAGCTATCAATGTCGTTCTTCAACCCTCAGGTTGGAGTAATGTTCGCTATAGCGCGCAAGCAAAAGAGGTTGTAGCAAGCCATAAATTTCAAGGCGATGTTCCTGTATCATCACTTAGCGATGGTGTACGTAATATGATCGGAATGATCGCCGATATAGCCTATCGAGCAGTCAAACTTAATCCACACTTCGGGAATGAAGCTGTACTAAAAACCAGTGGGATTGTGCTAATTGATGAGGTAGATATGCATCTCCATCCGCAATGGCAGCAATTCGTATTACAAAATATCAGTGAGGCATTCCCCAAACTTCAATTCTTTGTTACTACACATAGCCCTCAAGTATTGACTACCGTTGAAAGTAGTAAAATTCTTATTCTTCCTGACTTGTCGGCAGGTAAAACAGTAGCTCTCCCACCTATTGGAGAGACATTAGGTAAAGAAAGTAGTTATGTACTCACCCAGACATTAAGTGTGAGTTCTCGCCCACCTTTACCCCAAGTTAAAATTTATCAAGAATATGTTGAATTGATTAATTCCGGGCTGCAAAATTCCAAAGCGGCACATGAAAAACGTGCTGAGTTGGAGAGTATAATCGGTACTGGTCATGAGGACTTGCAGAAAGCAGACCGGCTAATTAAACGCAGGGAGTTGCTGGGCAAATGAGATACATCAAAAAAAGAAATGGATTTTCAACTAAAGAGCTTCGTGCTCAATGCAGTCAGGGTGCACCAATAACTGCAGATGAGGCCAGAAGACGATGGCATCGGTTTACCGATTCTAACTACAGGTTACATATACAACTAATAACTGAACAGTTTGGCTTGTGCTGTTACAGCGAAATAAATCTGACTGATTTTTCTCTACATCAAAATCTGGGTTCACATCTGGAACATGAGAAACCTAAGAGTTCTTATCCTGCCAGCACTTTTGACTACAATAATTTATTACTGAGCTCACTCGATTCTGAAGATTTAACTCGTTTCCCGCATAGCAATAAATTTGCCGGACATCATAAGAAAAATATTTTTAACCCACAGTTATTCATCTCCCCACAAGACCCAAATTGCAGGGGGTATTTTATATATTCCTCTGAAACTGGGGAGATAAGCCCAGACCTATCGCGACACGTTAATGATCAGAATAAAGCACGCTATACCATCACTCTCTTAAATCTTAATGCTCCATACTTGCTGGCTGAGCGCAGAGAATGGCTGCAGGAAATCGAAAGTCTAATCGCACACTATGTTGAGGATGGTGATGTAGATGCTATAGAAAGTATTGCGCAAGTTGAGCTTACATTAACTCATCGTTCTTGCCCATTTCTCGCAGTGCATATAGATCAGTTACGTAAGTTTCACTCAGCGGTCAGGGCGATTTTTGGCCAACTTGGTGAGAGGGTAATTAATCAGGAATGCCCTAATATTAACTAGAGCGGCGGCTATCACACCGCCGAAGATGGCAAAGTGGTGGACTGGATGGAACATGTCAGCGACGAGCAGTATCAGGGCTAGTATTCACCCTAACGGGCCGACCGTAAAAGAGGGTCGGCCCCTGGCGCATGTCACTCCTCTTCTTCAAGCTTCTTCGCCGGGAAGCGCCTGCGCACCACCACAAAGAACACCGGCACGAAGTAGATAGCCAGCAGCGTTGCCGCCACCATCCCGCCAATCACCCCTGTCCCGACCGCATTCTGTGCGCCAGAACCCGCACCGGTACTGATTGCCAGCGGCAGCACGCCGAGAATAAACGCCAGCGAGGTCATCAGGATCGGGCGCAGACGCATGCGCACCGCATCCAGCGTGGCTTCAATCAGCCCTTTCCCTTCCTGCTCGATCTGATCTTTGGCGAACTCGACAATCAGAATGGCGTTTTTCGCCGACAGCCCGATAGTGGTCAGCAGCCCGACCACAAAGTAGACATCGTTGCTCAGCCCGCGCAGCGTGGTGGCAAGCAGCGCCCCGAGTACACCGAGCGGCACCACCAGCATCACCGAGAACGGGATCGACCAGCTCTCATACAGCGCCGCCAGGCACAGGAACACCACCACCAGTGAGATGGCGTACAGCATTGGCGCCTGCTGCCCGGTCATTCGCTCCTGGTAAGACATACCGGTCCAGTCAAAGCCGATGCCGGTTGGCAACTGCGCGGCCAGCTGTTCCATCATTGCCATTGCTTCACCCGAGCTTTTTCCTGGCGCAGGCTGGCCGAGGATCTCGACCGCCGGCAGGCCGTTATAACGTTCCAGCCGTGGTGAACCATAGACCCAACTGGCGCTGGAGAAGCTGGCAAACGGCACCATTTTGCCGTTGCTGGCGCGCACGAACCATTTATCGAGGTCGCCCGGCATCATGCGATACGGCGCATCGCTCATCACGTAAACTTTCTTCACGCGGCCGCTGTCGATAAAGTCATTGACGTAGCTGCCGCCCCAGGCGGTGCTGAGCGTGGTGTTGATATCTGCCAGCGGAACGCCGAGCGCGGTCGCTTTCTCCTGATCGATAATCACTTTGTACTGCGGGCTGTCATCGATGCCGTTAGGCCGCACTGCCGTCAGCATATCCGGGTGCTGGCGCACCAGATCCAGCAGCTGATTGCGCGCAGCGGTCAGTTTTTCATGGCCGAGGTTGCCCTGATCGATCAGCTCAAAGTCAAAACCGGTGGCGTTACCCAGCGCGATAATCGGCGGCAGGTTAAAGGCCACCACCTGCGCGTCGATAATGCTGGAAAACGCTTGCGTTGCCCTGGCCACCAGCGCATCGACCTTATTCTCCGCGCCCGCACGCTCGCTCCAGTCCTTAAGGCCCACGAAGGCGATACCGACGTTTTGCCCGCGCCCGGCAAAGCCGAATCCGTTAACGGTCAGTACGTTAGCCACGTTTTTCTTTTCGTCGTTCAGGTAGTAGTCGTTAATGCGATCCAGCACCTGCTGAGTGCGCTGCTGCGTGGCGCCCGGCGGCAGGATCGCCTGAGTGGCGAACACGCCCTGGTCCTCATTTGGCAGGAACGAGGTCGGCAGGCGCAGGAACAACAGCGCCATGCCCGCCACCAGCAGAGCGTAGATCAGCAGATAGCGCCCGGAGCGGTTCAGCAGGCGCGATACCGAATCGCTGTAATGGTCGGTGCTGCGCGCAAACAGCCGGTTAAACCAGGCGAAGAAACCACGATGCGCCACGTGCCCGCCTTTCGGCAGCGGCTTCAGCAGCGTAGCGCACAGCGCCGGAGTGAGGATCAGCGCCACCAGCACTGACAGCACCATCGCCGAGACGATAGTGATAGAGAACTGGCGGTAGATAACCCCGGTCGATCCACCAAAGAACGCCATCGGCACAAACACCGCCGAGAGCACCAGGGCGATACCCACCAGCGCGCCCTGGATCTGCCCCATCGATTTGCGCGTGGCGGCTTTTGGCGACAGGCCCTCTTCCGCCATCACCCGCTCGACGTTCTCCACGACCACGATGGCATCATCCACCAGCAGGCCAATCGCCAGCACCATGCCGAACATCGTCAGGGTGTTTATCGAGTAGCCAAAGGCGCTGAGGATGCCGAAGGTGCCCAGCAATACCACCGGCACGGCAATGGTCGGGATCAGCGTGGCACGCAGGCTCTGCAGGAACAGGTACATCACCAGGAAGACCAGCACGATCGCTTCGAACAGCGTTTTCACCACTTCGCTGATGGAGATAGTGATAAACGGCGTGGTGTCATACGGATAGACCACGCGCATCCCAGCCGGGAAATAGGGCTTCATCTCCGCCAGTTTGGCGCGGATAATATTGGCAGTATCCAGCGCGTTGGCCCCGGTGGCCAGCTGGATACCCAGCGCTGACGCCGGTTTACCGTTGATCTTCACCACAAACTGATAGTTTTCTCCGCCGCGCTCAATGCGCGCCACGTCGTGCAGCCTGACCTGCGAACCGTCGCCGTTCACTTTCAGCAAAATGTTGCCGAACTCTTCCGGCGAGGTCAGGCGCGTCTGCGCAATAATCGAGGCGTTTAACTGCTGCCCCGGCATCGGCGGCGCACCGCCCAGCTGTCCGGCGGCCACCTGCGCATTCTGGGTTTCAATCATGCCGATCACGTCGACCGGCGTCAGCTGCACGTTGTTCAGCTTGTTCGGGTCGAGCCAGATGCGCATCGCGTACTGCGACCCAAACAGCGTGGTGTCACCGACCCCGTCAAGGCGGCTGAGCGGATCTTTGATGTTTGAGCCAACGTAATCGGAGATATCTTCCTGCGACATCCTGCCGTTATCGTCAACGAAGCCTGCCACCAGGAAGAAGGTGCTGGAGGATTTACGCACCGTGATCCCCTGCTGCTGGACCTCCTGCGGCAGCAGCGGCGTGGCGAGCTGCAGCTTGTTCTGCACCTGAACCTGGGCGATGTCGGCATCGGTGCCGCTTTTAAACGACAGCGTCAGTTGCAGGGTGCCGGAGGAGTCGCTGGTTGAGGACATATACATCAGGCCGTCCAGCCCGTTCATATTCTGCTCAATCACCTGAGTGACACTGTTCTGCAAGGTTGTGGCATCGGCACCCGGATAGCTGACGCGGATCTGGATGGCGGTCGGGGCTACGTCAGGATACTGCGCGACCGGCAGGTTGACGACGGCAATCGCGCCCGCCAGCATCACCACAATGGCAATCACCCAGGCGAATATCGGCCGGTCAATAAAAAATCTGGACATCAGTGAGCTTTCCTGGAATTAAGAAGTAACGGGAGAAGGGCCAGCGGGCGCGTTGCTGTCGCCGGTAATTTCGCTTGGTTTGACCGTCATGCCGGGCTGTGCGCGCTGCAGACCGGAGACGATCACTTTTTCACCCGCCTGCAAACCAGAGCGGATCAGCCAGCGGTCACCGACGGCCTGGTCGGTTATCACATTGCGTAACGAGACCTTGTTATCGGCACCGACCACCAACGTGGTGGCATCCCCGCGCGGGTTACGGCTGATGGCCTGCTGCGGCACCAGCAGCGCGGTGGTATTGACGCCCTCCTCCAGCCGCGCCCTGACAAACATCCCCGGCAACAGCTGATGCTGTGGATTGGGGATAATGGCGCGCAGCGTGATGGAGCCGGTGGTCTGGTCGACGGTGACGTCCGAGAATGCCAGCGTACCGGGCTGGGCATAGGTTGCTCCGTTAGCCAGCAGCAGCGTTACGCGGGCCTTGCCGTTCACCTGCTGCAGCCTGCCGGACGCCAGCTGCTCTTTCAGCCGCATAAAGTCGTCACCCGACTGGGTAACGTCGACGTAGATCGGGTCGAGCTGCTGAATAGTTGCCAGCGCATCGCTCTGCCCGTCGGAAACCAGCGCGCCTTCGGTGACCGAGGAAGCGCCAATGCGCCCATCTATCGGTGCCTTCACCGTGCTGTACGCCAGATTTATCTGCGCACTTTGCACCGTGGCCTGCGCTGCCTGGAGCGCCGCCCGCGTTTGCTGAGCGCTGGCCCGCGCCTGGTCATAATCCTGCTGGCTGATGTAGCGCGTTCCAAGCAGCGGCTGATAGCGGCGCAGCGTAGTGGCGGCAATGCTGGCCTGCGCAGCGGCCTGCGCCTGGGCCCCTTTGGCACTGCCCAATGCGGCAAGATAAGGAGCCGGATCGATGCGGTACAGCGCCTCGCCCGCTTTGACCTCTACCCCCTCGGTAAACAGGCGGCGCTGGATGATCCCTGATACCTGCGGGCGCACCTGCGCGATGCGAAATGCCAGCGTGCGCCCAGGCAGGTCACGCGTGACGTTGAGTGCCTCCGTTTTCAGCGTGATAACCTTGACTTCAGGCGTGCTGGCGGCCGCCGTGGCAGGCGGTGAGTTGTCGCAGCCGCTTAACAGCAGCGCGCACAGCGCCGCCGTTGGGGTCAGTGCCCAACGTTGTTTCATTATTTTTCTCTCCAGAGACGTTCGGGAAGGTGTGTCTTATCGGTTTAAATTATTCATGCGGCGAAAAGTCGCAGGCGGAACCCGGTATTTGCGGGCAAAACTGCGGGTAAACGACTGCTGCGAGTCGTAACCATATTTCAGTGAAATAGCGATCACCGTATCGTTACCATCCAGCAGATCGTTCGCGGCCAGTTCCATTTTGCGGTCGCGAATATAGTCGCCCATGCTTTTATCCATAATGCGATGAAACATCCGTTGCAGATGCCACTTGGAATATCCCGCTTTTTCAGCCACTTCGTCTATCTTTAACGGGCGGCTGATATTGCCTTCAATCCATTCAACCAGGGTATTAACGATCTCTTGCTGTCGGTCCATAGGCCCCTCCGAAATCCCGCCGTACGGCGGTAGGGAAGATAAGATTTGCAGGGTTAATGCAGCTTAAGGGCAAAGAGTATCAACGAAAGTTACGCTTGATTAGCCCGCCGATAATGCATATCGTTATGAGACTCATTCATTAATCGCCGCCACGCGTGGCGATAAACGTCACGGTTCTCGCCGACTTATGCCTGAACTGTTGAATTTTTCGCATAAGTGACCGATCGGGTATGCCACAGGAACAGGCATGTCTGCCCCCTTCCAAACCAGCAAAGCGATTACCTGTGAGGCCAGCGTGTTAAAAGACAATTTCAACGATCTCATCTCTCTGATGGTGGTGGCGCGGGAACGCAGTTTTACCAAGGCTGCGGCCAAGCTGGGCGTTTCACAGTCGGCGCTCAGCCACTCGATCCGGGCGCTGGAAGAGCGGCTGGCGCTGCGCTTATTAACGCGCACCACGCGCAGCGTGGCCCCGACCGAAGCGGGCGAACAGCTGATCAACGCTATCGGCCCGCGCCTGACGGAAATTGAATCCGAGCTGATCGCCATTACCGAAATGCGTGTGCGTGATAAACCGGCCGGCAATATTCGCCTCACCGCCGGGGAACATGCGGTGAAATCGGCGATCTGGCCGTCACTGAAGCCGTTTATCAAACAGTACCCGGACGTCAAAGTGGAGATTATTGTCGACAATACGCTGACCGATATCGTGAGCGGGCGCTTTGACGCTGGTGTCAGGCTGGGGGAATCCGTGGCGAAGGATATGATTGCGGTACGCATCGGCCCGGACTGGAGCATGGCGGTGGTCGGCTCGCCGGACTATTTCGCCCGCCACGGTCGGCCGCAGGTTCCACAGGATCTGCAGCAGCACAGCTGTATTAATATGCGCCTGCCGACGATGGGCGGTTTATATGCCTGGGAGTTTAAAAAAGGCGATCGGGAGATACGCGTGCGCGTGGAGGGCCAGCTGATATTTAATAACCTGGAGCCGCGTATTGAAGCAGCGGTTGAGGGGATGGGGCTGGCGTTCGTACCGGAAGACAGGGTTAGCGAACAGATCGCCCGTGGGGAGCTGGAGCGCGTGCTCACCGACTGGAGCGAACCGTTTCCCGGTTATTACCTCTATTACCCGAGCCGCAAACAGCACACCTCGGCGTTTGCCCGCATGATTGATGCGTTGCGTTATCCCCCTCTGCCCTGACGGGCCGACCGAAAAAGAGGGTCGGCCCCTACGAGGAACGGTGGTCGAAGCTGGCGCAGGGGGCGCCCCGCAAACCTTAAACCAGGTACTTGTTAAACCACGCCAGGGTTCTTTCCCACGCCAGGTCAGCGGCGGCTTTGTCATAACGCGGAGTTGAGTCGTTATGGAAGCCGTGGTTGACCCCTTTGTACACGTAGCCCTCGTAAATCTTATGATGCTCTTTCAGCGCCGCTTCGTAAGGCGGCCAGCCTTCGGTGATGCGCGTATCCAGCTCGGCATAGTGCAGCAGCAGCGGCGCTTTAATCTTCGCCACGTCTTCCGTTTTAGGCTGACGGCCATAAAACGGCACGGCCGCCGCCAGCTCGGGATAGGCGACAGCTGCAGCATTGGCCACCCCGCCGCCGTAGCAGAAGCCGGTAATGCCCACTTTGCCGCTGCCGGGTTGATGCTGCATCAGAAATTCAATCGCGGCGAAAAAGTCGTTCATCAACTTAGTCGGGTCGATCTGCTGCTGCAGCTCGCGCCCCTTCTCGTCATTACCGGGATAGCCGCCGACCGAACTTAAGCCGTCCGGGGCCAGCGCGATAAATCCGGCCTTGGCCACGCGGCGCGCCACATCTTCGATATACGGATTCAGGCCACGGTTTTCATGCACCACCACCACGCCCGGCACCTTGCCACTGGCGTTGGCCGGGCGCACCAGGTAGCCTTTTACGCTGCCGTGCCCCTGCGGTGACGGATAGTGAATATATTCCGCGAGAATGTCAGGATCGGTGAACTCCACCTGCTGAGCATAAGCATAATTGGGCGTCAGCAATGTGCCGAGCGCGGCGGCCGACAGACCACCAACGACAAATTTCGCCGCGATATCAAGGAATTCGCGCTTGCTGATTTTGCCGTGGACGTAGAAATCGAAATACTCGAGTAGTTCGGGGGGGAAATCTTTTGCCGTCATACGTGTCATGCGCCAGGCTCCGTACGGTTGATACAGCAGATTATTTAAGGGCGGACCGCAACAAATGGTCCGCCCCTACATTGCCATAAACCCCTGGTCGCGACCATTTTTTCCGGTCGCTTCGCTTTACAGCTCTACGGAATGGGCGTTGATATCCGGGATGGCTTTGATCAGCCCCTGCTGCAGATACCACTCGGCAACGTGCTGAATATGCTGGCGCTGCGCTGCGCCGACCGGGGAGAGCGGCACGGTATTCACTGCGCCCAGCTGGTCGCCCAGCCCGTCCCCGAGGCGCCCCATCTGCTGCGCCCAGATTTTCCCGGCCTCATGCGGGTGCTGCTTCGCCCAGGCATTCTGCTGCTTCATCACCTCCCAGAATATCTTCACCACTTCCGGGTGCTGCTGATAAAACGAGGTGGTGACAAAATAGCCCACCGCATTTTCCGAGCCAAGCTGTTTGCCGTTGGTCAGCAGGCGGCCATCGTAGCTCTGGCGCGCCAGCGACAGGAACGGGTCCCATACGGCCCACGCATCAACATGGCCGCCGACAAAGGCGCTGCCGCTGTCGGTCGGCGTCAGGTACTCTTTCTGCACGTCGCTCTCTTTCATCCCGGCGCTTTGCAGCGCGCGCGACAGCAGATACTCCCCGGTGCCGCCCTTATTCACCGCCACCTTTTTCCCGCGCAGGTCGGCCAGCGTTTTCAGCGGCGACTCTTTACGGACCACAATGCCTTCGCCATCGGGCGACATCGCCTGATAGCCGAAGAACACCAGCGGCAGCCCGGCAGAGATGGCGGTGACAAACGCGGTTGAGCTGCCGGTGGTGATATCGATCGACCCGGCGTTCATCGCTTCATAGGCGGGCGCGGCTGAGGAGAACGTCCCCGACCACTGCAATTTAACGTTATGCGCGGCCAGCGCCTTTTCCAGGCTGCCGTTTTCCCGCGCCAGCGCCAGGTCGGTCGGCGCACGTAAAAAGCCAATCCGCAGCGTGACCGGGTCGGCAGCCTGAGCCGCCAGCGTGATGCCTAACGCCGCGGCAACCAGCACGCGCAGCACTCCCTTCTTCATGCCTGTACTCCGTATTCTGCCGCAACGCCAATCGTCAACGGCTGGGTGATAAATCCGGCGGCCAGCAGATCGTCGGCCTGCTGCTGCTGCTCCGCCAGCAGGGCTGGTGCAACGCGCTGAATGCCCCACGGGCGGGCGCGAAGGGTTGCCAGCCAGTGGCTTTCGCTCAGCGCACCCGGCAGATGCTGATGCAGCAGTCTGGCCGCCTGCAGGCTGTTTTCAGCAATCCAGCGGTCATTATCGCTGAGCACTTCCAGCAGCTGCGTTGCCTGCTGCGGATGCTGGCTGAGCCAGCTGGCGCGGCACCAGAACAGCGAACGATTGCGGATCACCTCGCCGACCTGAGAGAGACAGCGCACCTTTTTAGCATCCCGGGCGGCAGTTAGCCAGGGATCGATAGCGGCCCACAGATCCACCCGCCCTTCGCGCAGCGCACGCGCGGCATCGCTGCCGTTGAGGTCCACCAGCGTGACGTCACCCAGCGTCAGCTGCTGCCGGAGCAGCAGGCGGGCGAGAAAATGGTCGGTAAACGAGCCTTTCATACAGGCAATGCGCGCGCCGCGCAGGTCGCGCACGCTTTGCCTGGCGCCCTCCTTCATCGCCAACAGCGCACAGTTGGCGGCACGATCGGGAGAGGCAGCGAGATAGGCCACATCCAGACCGTTACCCTGGGCGTAGATCGGCGGGGTTGAGCCGGTCCCCGCCACGTCCAGCCGCCGGTCGGTCAGCATCGCCACGCTGTCGCCGCCGTGCAGATAGTCCACCCAGCGCACGCCGCTTATCGCCGCTTCCAGCACGCCGCGCTGGCGCAGAATAAACAGCGAGAGGTTATTGGGATGGCTGCCGATACGTAAGCTCATCAGCGCTCCTCCGTCTGGCTAATCGGGCGGTCCCACAGATTGCTCCAGGTAAAGGTATTGCCCGCCTCGTCCGCCGCTGCCGTGACCGCATTGTCGTCCAGCTGCAGGCGCGGCAGCACCAGCTCGCTGAAGCGCTCGGCCTCCTCCAGCAGCGGGAAGCCGGAGAGAATAAACACCTCGACGCCAGCCTGCTGATAAGCTTTCAGCGTGCGTTCCACCGTTTGCGGGCTGCCGACAATCGCCGTGCCCGGACCCGGACGCACCAGACCGATGCCCGCCCACAGCCCGGGGTAGATCTCCAGCTCGCGCGGGTCGTCGGGGCGGGCGTCATTGTGCAGCGCGCTCATGCGTGCCTGGCCGATGGAGTCCGACCCCGCCGCCAGCGCCCGGCGGGCAGCGATCGCCTGCTCATCCATCGACTGATACAGCTCGTCTACCGCCTGCCATGCGGCCTCGTCGCTGTCGCGCACGATGACATACAGGCGAATGCCAAAGCGTAGCGTGCGCTGGTAAGCTGCTGCCCGCTGCTTCACCGTCGCGATTTTCTCTGCGGCCTGCGGCGGGGTTTCTCCCCAGGAGAGATAGGTATCAATATGCTTAGCCGCGACGTCCTGCGCCGCTTCAGATGAGCCGCCAAACCACAGTGCCGGAGGCGGATAGCCGCCGTTGCCCAACGCCAGCTTCGCCTTGTCGATATCAAGATGGTCGCCATGGAAATCCACCGACTGCCCGGCCAGCAGCGGTTTCAGCACGGTAAGAAACTCATCGCTCAGCGCATAACGCTGGTCGTGTTCCAGGTGCATACCGTAGGCGCCAAGGGTATTTTTATCACCGCTCACCACGTTCAGCAGCACCCTCCCTTTCGAGAACTGGTTAAAGGTTACTGCCATTTTCGCCAGCAGCGTCGGGGAGATCAGCCCTGGCTGGATGGCAATCAGAAACTTCATGCGCTCGGTGGCAGAGATCAGCGATGCACCGATAATCCACGGATCGTGCGCCCCCGTCGCCAGCAGCGCACCGTGAAAACCCAGACGGTCAATACCGCGCGCCACCCGCTGGAACCAGGCATAATCGATGTTATAGCTGCCGGCGGCGTTCCACGGCTGAGGGCCATCAGGGGCGGTGAGATACCAGTAAATTTCCATTGCGGCTAACCTATGCTGTGTCAGAGTTAAACCACAGCAATATCAAAGCCGTATCGTAAGGACAAAGAAGAAATCGGGGAAAGGTGTGCAGGAATGAGCATTTGGAAAACTGGCGGCTCTGTGGCCGCCTTGTCTTTTCCTGGTGTGGGCGCGGGGTTATTTCAACATCGCCAGCAGCTGGTCTGCCCCCTTATCAATGCCGGTTTTTGCCGCAGAGAGTGAACCAAAACTTGCCCCGACGTTCATCGCGTTCGGATACTGCTTAGTGACGTACGCCGCCAGCAGCTGCTGATTATCCGCCTGATAAATCTCCACCGCGTAGCTGGCGGACCCGTTCATCAGCCCTTCGCGGCCGCGTACGGCCTGGACGATATTGTAAGGCCCGCCCGCCAGATCAAACTTGGTGAAGGTGCCCAGCACCGGCGTAGTCGTTTCGGCTCCGGTTAGCGTCAGCCGGATGCGTATTGCCCGCGGCGAAGGCTGCTGCGTAAAGCTAAAGCGCCCTTTCAGCGCCTGCTGCACCCTTTGCTGCAAGTAGCTGGCCAGCTCCTGACGGTCGGCACTGTCCATATCGCCAAACTGGTTGTCGGCCCCCTGATAAACGATGACAGGATCGATCGTCACCTCGGTATATTTGCTCCAGTCGACCTGACGCGCGGTGCGCCAGGGCTGGCGATAAGCATCATCGCCGCTGTTTGCCTGCAGTTGCTCAGCGGAAGCTAGCCCCGCATAGCGCGACGGCTGGGTGCCTGCACAGCCGGCTAACGCCAGTGAGAGCAGAATCAGTGTGGTGCGAAATCCCCGGTGCTGGTTAATCATCATTAAACCTCATATATGTACCGTACTGTACGGTTTATTTATGCCCTGGCAGGATTTTTTTGTCAATAAAATGTACACTCGGGTTTATTTTTCGCGGGAGGTGCGATGAAAGTCAAAACGGAAGCCCGCCGTGAGGCGATTGTGGAAGCTGCCGCTCAGCTCTTCCAGGAAATGGGGTATGAACGCGCCTCAATGAATGAGCTGGCGAAGCGGCTGGGTGGCTCGAAAACCACGCTGTATAACTATTTCCCCTCGAAAGAGGAGCTGTTTAGCGCGGTGATCCGCACCTATGCGACGCAGCACCTGACCGACGCCGCCTGTGCGCTGGATACCTCCGTCAGCAAAGGCCTGTCGCTGACCGAGAAGCTGCAGCTGTTCGGTGAGCAGATGCTGCAGGTGATGACCACCAACAACACCGCGCTGGCGGTATACCGCATGGTGGTGGCTGAAGCCGGTCATTCGGAGATGGGGATGCTGTTTTATGAATCAGGGCCGCGTGAGAGCATTGAACGGCTGGCGCGACTGTTCTCCAGCGCGATGGACAGCGGCGTGCTGCGCATGGGCGACCCGCAGATCCGCGCGCTGCAGTTCCTCGCCCTGCTGACTGCAGAAATTGAGATCCGCATTTATCAGCGCAACGCGCCGCCGCTAAGCGTGAAGCGGGTCAGCGAGATGACCGCCTGTGCGGTAAGAATGTTTATGGCTGGCGCAGGAAAGTAGTGCCGCCCCTATTGTGAGGAGATGAATAATGAAAACTCTGCCTGCTGTCACTATCACCTACTGCTCCCAGTGCAACTGGATGCTGCGCGCCAGCTGGATGGCGCAGGAGCTGCTGCACACCTTTAGCACCGACCTTGGCTCGGTTACGCTGATACCCGGCACCGGAGGTGTTTACCAGATTGCGATCCACGACCAGATAATCTGGGACCGCAAAACTGATAACGGTTTTCCCGATGCCGCCGAGATCAAACGCCGCCTGCGCGCCGTCTGCTTCCCCGAGCGTGACCTTGGCCATATTGACCAGCACGTGAAACCGGCCGAATAACACCACAGCGGGTCAGGCATGCCTGACCCCTACCTGAACCCGGATGCTGCTACCATGGGGGGCGGGCACGCCCAACCCGTTGTTTTACGTGATGCTGCTATCGACAGGCGTCAGGCATCCCCGACCCGCTGTTTTCCGTGATGCTGCAACCGTAGGGATCGGGCACGCCCGACCCGTTGTTTTCCGTGATGCTACAACCGTAGGGGACGGGCACGCCCGACCCGTTGTTTACCGTATCGCAATTAACCGACGCGCTTCACGTCACCGACCAGCAGGATGTAGGAGAGCGCACCAATCAGCGCCACCACCGAGATATAGATCAGCGCCGGGGAGAAGCCATAATCCTGCGCCAGATAGCCCACCACCAGCGGCACGGTGATGCCACCCAGCCCGCCAATAAAGTTGAATACCCCACCGGTTAAACCAATCAGACGCACCGGCGCCAGCGAAGAGACCAGCGACCAGGTGATTGAAGCAAAGCCGTTGCCGAAGAACGCCACCGCCATCAGTACCATGATCCAAACCGGATCGTTGGTGTAGTTGGCGCCCATAATGCAGGTGGAGATCAGCAGCCCGCAGATGATCGGCGTTTTACGCGCAAAGCCCAACGAGCGGCCGCTGCGCACCAGACGGTCGGCGACAATGCCGGAGAGGATCACCCCGAAAAAGGCAGCGAGGAACGGCACGGTCGTCATAAAGCCAGCGGTAAGTGCCGCAATATGTTTCTCCTGGGTCAAATAGTTAGGGAACCAGGTGAGGAAAAACCACAGCGTCGAGGTCACGGCAAACTGCCCGAGGTAAACGCCGCACAGCTTGCGGTGGAACACCAGCTTCCAGTCAGCCGCCGTCATTTTAACGCGGTTTTTCTTCTCTGAGGGGGCATCGCCGTCGATCATCGCCCCGCCGTCGCGAATGTACTCCAGCTCGGCCTGGTTGATACCCTGGCTTTTGCGCGGAGCCTGGTAGACTTTGATCCAGACAAATGACCAGATAATGCCGATGCCGCCGGTAATGATAAACACCCAGTGCCAGCTCAGTATCTCCTGGATCCAGATCAGCAGCGGCGTCAGAAATGCCAGGCCGACAAACTGCCCTGAAGTGTAAAAACCCACGGCCGAAGCACGCTCCTGCTCCGGGAACCAGCTGGTCACCAGGCGATTATTGGTCGGGAACGCCGGCGCTTCAAAGATACCGGTAATCGCGCGCAGGCCAATCAGCGACATTAATCCGCTGGCAAAGCCTTGCAGCAGCGTCGCCACCGACCAGCCGAAGATGGCGATGAAATAGGTCAGGCGCGAACCGACGCGGTCAAGGAACCAGCCGCCGGGAATCTGGCACAGGGTATACAGCCATGCAAAGGCCGAGAAGACGTAGCCCATCTGCGCTTTGCTGATGCCAAACTCTTCCTGAATATGTGCCGAGGCCACCGCCAGGTTGGCGCGGTCGACATAGCAAATCACCACGGTAATAAAAATCATCAGCAGGGTTAAATAACGCCGACGCGTAGGCCTGGTATTAACGTCAGAGATGTCCATAATAGGGCTCCGTAGGGTTTCAGGGCGAGATTTACCCGCCCGGTGAGAGGTTTATCTTTCTAATAATTTGATAAAAAATTGCCATATAAATGGAACGGTACACTTTGCCACTAATATCGTTAATGGCTGTGCACTCTTAATTAATATCCAAAATAATTCGAGCAGCAGGAAGGCGGCAAGCCCGTGAGTCTCCAGCAGCATAGTAAGCTATGTGACTGCGGTGAGCGGGTGAAGCCAACGCATCTGCGGCTCGAAGAATGAAGGATATTTACCATTCCGCCACGGAACCATCCGCGAAACGCCACAATGGATTACGCCAGTCCGGGGCATTTTTACTGCGCTCAATCACCAGCTCTTCGTTTATTTCTACGCCGAGGCCGGGTTTATTTAACGGATAGAAATGACCGCCATCCATTTTAAAGTCGTCTTTATTAATCACGTAGTCGAGAAGTTCGGCGCCTTTATTATAATGGATGCCCATACTCTGCTCCTGGAATACCGCATTGCGCGAGACAAAATCGACGTGCAGGCAGGCTGCCAGCGCAATCGGTCCCAGCGGGCAGTGCGGCGCCAGCGCCACATCGTAAGATTCAGCCATCGCGGCAATTTTATAGCACTCGGTAATGCCGCCCGCGTGGGAGAGATCGGGTTGCAGGATAGCGAGACCGCCCGCTTCCAGCACGCGTTTAAACTCGAAGCGCGAGAACATGCGCTCACCGGCGGCAAGCGGAATATGGGTTTGTGCCGCCAGTTTCGGATAGTACTCCGCCTGCTCTGCCAGCACCGGCTCTTCGATAAACAGCGGACGATACGGCTCCAGCTCTTTGATCAGCACTTTCGCCATTGGCGCACTGACGCGGCCGTGGAAGTCGAGGCCGAACTCAATCTCACTGCCAAACGCTTCACGGATCTGCGCCACGGTATTGACGGCGGTATCGATCTTACGCGAGTTATCAATAATGCCCATCTCTTCACAGCCGTTCAGCTTAAAGGTGTCGAAGCCGATGGTGCGCAGCTTTTTGATCCCTGCGATGGCATCTGCCGGGCGGTCGCCGCCGACCCAGCTGTAAGCTTTGATGCTGTCGCGCACCAGCCCGCCCAGCAGCTGATAGACCGGGACGCCGAGCACTTTGCCCTTAATATCCCACAGCGCCTGGTCGATGCCCGCAATGGCGCTCATCAGGGTTGGGCCACCGCGATAGAAGCCGCCGCGATACATGACCTGCCAGAGATCGTTGATGCGCGCCGGATCCTGGCCGATCAGATAGTGTGACATCTCGTGCACTGCCGCTTCCACGCTGCGTGCGCCCCCTTCGATTACCGGCTCGCCCCAGCCAATAACCCCTTCGTCAGTTTCAATTTTGAGGAACATCCAGCGCGGCGGTAGGCGGTAAGTCGTCAGTTTGGTAATTTTCATCGTAACGCGTCCTTATAAGCGTGAATAAATGCCTGAGCCTGTTCAACGGTGCGCGCCAGCGGCTGCCCGGCGCGGTAGAGATCGCTGCCCAGCCCGGCGCCAATGCAGCCCGCCGCCATAAAATCTTTTAAGTTTTCCGGAGTCACGCCGCCGACGGCAAACACCGGAACGTCGGCAGGCAGCACCGCCTTCAGGGCTTTGATATAGTCAGGGCCAAAGGCGGAGGACGGGAAGATTTTCAGGGTTTGCGCACCGGCTTCCAGCGCGGTAAACGCTTCGGTCGCGGTCGCGCACCCGGCTGCCACCACCATCCCGCAATCGACCGCCCGGCGGATCACCTCGGCGTTGGTATTTGGCGTCACCACCAGCTGGCTTTTGATCTGCGCCAGCTGCTCAACCTGCTCCACTTTCAGTACCGTTCCAGCACCGATCAGGGCTTTATCGCCGAAGTTCTTCACGGCTTCGCTAATGCTGACCGCCCACTCCGGGGAGTTAAGTGGGATCTCGATGGCGTCGAACCCTGCGGCGATCAGCGCGGCAATATGCTCCTGCGCTTCCTGCGGACGGATGCCGCGTAAAATGGCGATTAACGGTAATTTAGTCTGCCAGCTCATTGGCTATGCTCCTTATCCCATGCTGGAAGGCGCTATCGCCCGCCAGCGTTTGTGTATTGAGGCCGACAAAACGCAGCGCCTGCTGATAGCGTTGCGCCAGCGCCTCCCCGGCTATAATCGTCACCGGACGCCCGGCCTTCACCGCGTACTGCCCGGCCATCAGCGCCGCTTCGTGGCCAATTAACAGCCCGGAGAGAAAATCGCTAATCGTCGCCCGGTCACGCACCCCCAGCACGTGTGCCGCACGCACTTCAAACAGCCGGGAGAGAATGGAGCGGTCGCTGCTGCCTACCGCCAGCCCGTCGCGAAAAGCGGCGCGATCCTCACGCTGCTCAGGCAGCCCCGCCCCCACCAGCGACTGCGTTAACAGCAGGTGGTGCAGCTCACCGGTCATGACGGTACGAAAATCGATAATTTTGTCCGCTTCGGCCTGCACCCACTTGGCATGGGTGCCGGGCATCACGTAAACGTCCGCCGGGGCGAGCTGAAGTGCGCCCAGCAGCTGCGTCTCTTCACCGCGCATGACGTTGGCGTTATCCTCCCGCTGCACGCTCAGCCCGGGCACCACCCAGGCACGGTTATCGACGCGGGTCAGGCGAGCGGCAATGTCGCTCAAGCGCACCGGGCAACTAAGGTACGGCACCGGCTGCCAACCCGCGTTGCTGCCGACCATCCCGGCCATGACCACCGGCACGTCATCCACCGGCCAGCCGGCGGTCACTTCAGCAAACACCTCGGCGCAGCGGCGACCGTTAAGGCGCGTGACGCCCGCCTCTGAGCGGCGCTGTTCAACACATGCGCCCTGCTGATAGTGCCAGGCGCGTAAATTGGTGGATCCCCAGTCGATGGCGATATAGCTGTTCACATTATCTCCTTAAGACGCCCCGTTGAGCTGGCAATCATGGTTTTCGCCGCCTGCTCAGCGGCATCGGCATCCTGATGGCGAATGGCATCCAGCAGAGCTTTATGCTCCTCCAGCGTACGCGGCATATTGGCTTCGTCCGGCATAAAGGTGCGGTCAAACACCGCTTTTTGCAGCTCGCCAATCGCAACGTTAAGCTGTTGCAGCACCGGGTTATGCACCGAGGCCATCACCGCTTCGTGGTAGCGAATATCCGCCTGGTTAAAGGCATCGCGATCGCGGCGGTTCGCCACCATCTCGTTCCAGGCCATCTCGATATTCGCCAGATCGCTGGAGGTGGCGCGCTCCGCCGACCAGCGCGCAATTTGCGGCTCTACCAGCACGCGCACTTCGTTCATGGCGGCGATCAGGCGCGGGTCGTCATCATGCGCCAGCGACCAGCGCAGCACGTCGCTGTCGAGATAGTTCCACTGGTTGCGCAGGGTGACGAACGCGCCGCGATAGCGCTTCATCTCCATCAGGCGTTTCGCCATCAGCGAGCGAAACACCTCGCGAATAATATTGCGCGAGGTGGTAAAGCGTTCGCACAGCTCGGCTTCGGCAGGCAGCGCGCCGCCGGGAACATATTTGCCCGAAACGATCTCCTCGCCCAGGGTCAGGATGATGCGTTCGGTTTTACTTAGCTGTTCTTGCGTCATGATTTTCCATTCGGTGAGCTGCAGGTCAGCGGCGGCAGTGGATGAGCGGATTGTAGTACTAATGGATAAAGTTGTACTACAATCCAGATCACAAAACAGCCAATTGCTCTGGCAGGCACAAAAAAGGCCGGGCAAGCCCGACCTTATGGTTAATCCTGAGCCTTACATCAGAAATCGACGTTCACACCCAGCTGGAAACTACGCCCCGGCATGACGGCCAGTGAGCGGTCGTTGATATCCATCGGGGTATCCCCGGTCAGGTCGCGGCTGCTGAGGTAGTCCCAATATTTGCGATCGGTCAGGTTATAGATACCGCCGCTCAACCTGACGTTCTTCGTCACCTTCACCCACGCGGAGAGATCCACCATGCCGTAGCCCGGCACGCGCTGGTATTCGGAAGTGGCATCGGTCAGCGCCGAGCCACTGTTGTTGAAGCTGTTGCGATTGGTGTTTTCCGCCTGCTTGCCCTTCACAAAGGTTGCGGTGACATTGGCACCAAAGCGCTGCGCCGGGTCGTCCCAGCCGACGCCGACAACGGCTTTCATCGGTGCCACGCTGTCGAGGTCAACATACCTGTCGCCCGCATAGCTGGGCTTCGACTGCCCTTTGCTGTAGCCCAGCGCGAAGGTGCTGTTCAGACCATTAACCGCTTCAAACCAGGTGCCGTAGTTGATTTTGCTACTGATGTTGCCGCCCCAGATGTAGGCTTTATCGCGGTTTTCCGCCTGATAAGTGGTGGCGATATTCGACGGCACGTTGGCGAATTTCTCCGGGTTGGTGGCGCGGCTGTAGCGGGTATAGGCAATAAAGTTTTTATAGCTGTTATAGAACATCGCGCCGCTGAAGGTGACCCCTGGCGTCGCTTCGCCCTTTACGCCCCACTCAACGTTGTTGCTGGTTTCGGTATCGAGATCGGTGTTGCCGATCAGCGCGTACTGGCGGCCGGCCAGGTAGTTGGAGCCGAGGTTCCACGAGCCGTACAGCTGGCTGGCATTCGGGAACTGCGCCCCGCGCTTGTACTGCACATAGGTCATCAGCTTTGGCGTGATGTCGTAGTTGAAGCTGATGGACGGCAGCACCTGCGTGTCGCTGTTGGTTTTACCGTACAGCGCTTCGGCATCGGCTCCGGTCAGCACGTCGGTGCCGGCGGCGAGGTTATCGAGGTTCTGCGGTTTGGTTTCCTGATGTGCCACGCGCACGCCGGGCACTACCGCAAAGCCGTGACCGTCGAGATCGAACTGAATGGTGTCCTGCACGAAACCACCCAGAACCACGGTGCGGCTGTCGCCCTGGGGTTTGGTGATCTTATTGAACGAGGTCTGCGCCGGGGACTGGCTGAATGGACGCTCCGCATCGGCCAGACGGGCATTGACCCCGGCGAGCAGATCGTGACGGCCAATGCTTTTCGCCAGCTGGGCTTCGTAGCCCACCGTTTCAACGTTGTAGTCAGAATAGACGCGCTGCATGGATGACGCATCCAGCGGCATCAGGGTGTTGTCGTGCGCTTCGGTTTTCTGGTAGTAGACCTTGTTGCTCAGGCTGTCGATCCACGCGTTTGCCGGCGTCCACTCATCTTTCAGGCTGATGCCCCAGCGGCGGGTATTGCTCTGCTGATTGGCATCGCCCAGTACCGCTGTGCCGGCGGTGTTCCAGCTGTCGTAACGGGTGTGGTTCACCTTGTTGTAGAGATCGACGGTGGCTATCAGCTTATGCTCGTCGCTGGGCTGCCAGATGCCGGAGGCGAGAAACGCATCGGAGTGCCAGTTAGCCGGGTAAGCATCCCGCTCGCCGCTGTTGTTGCGCGTCTCCTGCCCGTCGCGGCGGCTGTAAGCCACCAGCCCGCGCAGGGTTTCATCGCCCATCGCCGCGGTAATGCCGTTGTGCCAGCTGCGGTTGGAGGAGTCGTAATCGCTCTGGTAGCCAAAGTAGGTCGGTTTTGACGGCGCCAGGTAGTCATCGGCAGATTTTGGCAGGAAGGAGACGGAGCCACCGAGCGCGTTATTGCTGCGCGCCGTAGAGGTTGCGCCGACTTCGATGTCGACCTGGCCGTAAAGATAAGGATCCACGTAGTCGCGACCGATACCGAAGGTATTTACCCCGGCACGGCTGGCGTAGCTGCGCCCGGTCGCGTCCGGCTGCGGGATGCCGTCAACGTCCATCGCAATGCGGTTACCTTCCAGACCACGGATGTTGTAGCCGGTGTAGCCGCTGCGGTCGAAGCCGCTTTTACCGCTGGTGGATCCACCGCTGCTGCCGACCGCACCGATCAGCGTTTCATAACGCATGATGGTGCCAAAGTCGTTGCCGCCGCGCTGCTGCATCTCCGCCGCGCTGAGCGTGATTTTGCTGCCGGCGACGTTTTTCACCGCCGGCGACAACACGGTCATCACCGCATCATCTTTCGGCCTGGCGGCATCGGACGGTTTCTGGCTGCTGGCATTCTGTGCTGTTTGTGCGGTGTCGTCACCCTGCTCCGCAGCGCTGCTGACGGTGGCGGTGAGTAAAGTTCCCATGACGAGCGATGTCTGCAGTAGCCCCTGGCGGGACGAAAATTTGAGCATGATAAATACCTGATTTAATTATTGGTATTTGCTCAACAGTGCTTTCCGATGAAACAGGTTAATGGCCCCGAAAATGCGATGCGCGGGGCAAGTCGTTCTTTTATAATTTGCGACATCATATACATACGATAATAATTATCAATACACTAATTGAATAATTTACATTAACCTGCGGAACTTTCTGCTAAAGCCGCCCTCATGGCATAAAAAAACCGCTGTTCCTTGCGGCGCAGCGGCTTAGACGTGACTCAGTCCTCTCAGGATTCAGCGAAATCCGTCAGCACTTTGCCCTCCATGCGGTAGCGCACCCACTCATCCTGCGGAACCGCGCCGAGGCTTTTGTAGAAGTCGATGGCAGGCTGGTTCCAGTCGAGCACGCTCCACTCCAGGCGACCGCAGTTGCGCGCGACTGCCAGCTGGGCGATATGGCGCAGCAGGGTTTTACCGGCTTTATGGCCGCGAAAACGCGGGGAGACGTAGAGATCTTCAAGATAAATACCGTTTTTGCCCAGCCAGGTAGAGTAGCTGGTAAAGAACACCGCGTAGCCCGCCGCCTCACCGTCGATTTCGCAGATCAGCGCTTCTGATTTGCTCTCCGTAGCGAACAGCGACTCTTCGATGTCCTGCTGGCTGGCGACCACTTCATGTAGCGCTTTCTCATATTCGGCCAGCTCGGCGATCATCGCGAGGATCAGTTTAGCGTCCGGGCGTTCGGCGCGGCGGATAACGATATTCATTGTATTTCTCTGAGGTTAGGGCGTGGATAACGCTTAGCATAACCGCTAAGCGCGGGTGAATGAAGGGAAAGCTTATGCCGCTATGCGTCACGCAGCGTGATGAGTCTGACGATCGTGGTGGTCGCGCCTGGCGATGCCCAGCCTTTCGCGCAGCGTGCGGCTGTCGTCCTGATGCCAGTAACCGCGGGCTTCGAGGATCGGCAGCACGTAGCGCACCACGTCTTCCAGCGCTTCGTTCAGCACCGGGCCACAGATGATAAATCCGCTGGCGCCACCTTGCTCAACCCAGCGGATAACGGTGTCGGCCACCTGCTCCGGCGTGCCAAAAAACTCGCCTTTTGGCAGCGTGGTGCGCAGCGCAACCTCACGCAGCGTTAACTTTTCTTCTGCCGCCAGTCGTTTGATCTGATCGGTGGTGGAACGGAAGCTGTTCTCGCCCAGGCTACCCAGCTGCGGGAAAGGCGCGTCCGGGTCATACTGGCTGAAGTCGTGATGGTCGAAGAAGCGCCCAAGGTAGTTCAGCGCCTGCTCCAGCGTCAGCAGGGAGAGCAGATACTGATATTTCTCCTCGGCTTCCTGTTCCGTGGCGCCAATAATCGGGCTGATGCCGGGAAAAATTCCCACCGCGTCACGCCCCTGCTGCGCCACCTGTTCACGCAGGCTGGCGGCGTAACCTTCGGCTTCCTCCAGCGTGCGCGCGTTGGTAAACACCGCGTCAGCCGTCGCCGCCGCCAGGCGAATACCGGACTCAGAGGCGCCCGCCTGGAAGATCACCGGCTGCCCCTGCGGGGAGCGCTGAATATTAAGCGGCCCTTCAACCGAGAAGTGGTCGCCCTGATGATTCAGCTTGTGCAGCTTGCTGGCGTCAAAAAACTCGCCGCTCTGCTTGTCACGGATAAATGCATCCTCTTCCCAGCTGTTCCACAGCCCCTGCACCACTTCAATATATTCACGCGCTATCTGGTAACGCTGGCCGTGCTCCGGGTGTGTTTTACCAAAGTTGCGCGCCGAGCCTTCCAGCGGCGAGGTCACCACGTTCCAGCCTGCGCGCCCGTGGCTGAGCAGGTCGAGCGTTGCCAGCTGCCGTGCGACGGTAAACGGATCGCTGTAGGAGGTGGAGATGGTCCCGGCCAGCCCGATGCGTTCGGTGACCGAGGCCAGGGAGGAGAGCAGCGCCACCGGCTCGAAACGGTTAAGGAAGTGCGGCAGCGATTTTTCATTGATGTGCAGCCCGTCGGCGACAAACAGGAAGTCCAGCCCGGCATCCTCCGCCTGGCGTGCCAGCTGGTGATACCAGCTAACGTTGACGCTGGCATCGGCCGGGACACGATGATGGCGCCACGCATTCATAAAACCACCGGCGCCCTGCAGCATCAGACCAAGTTTGATCCGTTGTGGATTCTGGCTCATTTTACTACTCCCTCGTCATAAGATATGACGCCAGATTTTCATAAATCCGCGACGGAATTAAATATCAATATCCCCTTTGTAATGCCGCATTACGGCAAACTGCCGGGCGGTGAGGGTTTTACCCGCACCAGCAGCGGAGTATGATGTCGCGCTTTGGTTAATATGATGTTCTCTTTTGCTGACTTCAGGATCCTGCCGCCATGATTGTTCGCCCGCATCAGCACTGGTTTCCGCGCCTGTTCTCATGGCACGGCGCGGTGCTGCAAAAAATTCTGTTTCGCCTGAGCCTCAATCTGATGATGGCGATATTCGCGGTGATCTGCTTTCAGTGGTATGAAACGCTGGGGGTGAAGCTGACCACCGCGCCGTTCAGCCTGCTGGGCGTGGCGATTGCTATCTTTCTTGGCTTTCGCAATAGCGCCAGCTATGCGCGCTTTGTTGAAGCGCGAACCCTCTGGGGGTCGCTGCTGATTACCCAGCGTTCGCTGCTGCGCCAGGCGAAAGGCGCGCTGCGCAGCGACCCGGCGGCAGTGAGCGAATTCAGCGCGCTGCTGAAGGCCTTTAGCTGGAGCCTGAAGCATCAGCTGCGCAGCACCGATGCCAGCGATGATATCCGCCGCCTGGCCCCGGAAAAGTGGCGGGAAGAGGTGCTGGCCAGCCCGTTCAGGACCGGCCGCCTGCTGTTGTGCATGGGCGCGTGGCTGGCGGATCAGCGCGAAAAAGGGCTGATTAGCGACCTGCTGTATAACGGCATGGATAATAATCTGAATGAGCTGTCGCATATTCTGGGCGGCTGCGAGCGCATCAGCACCACGCCGATCCCGTTTGCCTACAGCCTGATTGTGCATCGCACGGTGTACCTGTTCTGCACCCTACTGCCGTTCGCGCTGGTGGCAGACCTGCACTATATGACGCCGCTGGTCTCGGTGTTTATCTCTTATACCTTTTTGTCGCTGGAATCGCTGGCGGAAGAGCTGGAAGACCCCTTTGGCACCTCCGCTAACGACCTGCCGCTGAATGCCATCTGTAACCACATCGAACGCACCCTGTGCGAGATGGATAACCAGCACCCGCTGCCGGAGAAGCTACTGCCGGACGCGCGATATAATTTGATGTGATTGGATTGCTGTTGCGATAACAGTTTAGGGCCGACCGCGGTTTGGTCGACCCGAATGACATCCCCGTTTCATAAATTTACGCGCCATTATCGATTTCTCAGTGCTCATCAAGAAAAGCGTTAGCTGCACAAGTGTGCCAGGGGTCAGGCTGATTACATATATGCTCTCACCCGCCTGTAAAAAGGCCGACCGGAAAAGAAGGTCGGCCACTACGCGTGACGGGCTACGCTTGTCGGCAGCGCGATGACGTTGGATTTTTAGAGGCACTAACGGATGCTGGCAATCAGGACTAGCCGGATTACCCGGCCGATGTAGGGGTCGGGCATGCCCGACCCGCTGGGAGGGCTCCAGCCTAAAGGGATCTAACGACGGCGAGCCCTGAAATCATCCTTACTTCCCGAGAATGCTGTTCACCGCGGCGGCATGGCCGGTTTTGTCGCTGGCGCCGGAAAGCACCTGGATAACCACAAACTTGTTATCGGCGGTGGAGAGCAGCGTCGCCTGCTGCACGCCTTTGCCATCCATCTTGTCAGTGGCTTCAATGTGATAAACGTCCAGCCCTTTGACCTTCTCGGTCTTCTCGCTGATCACCTTATAATCCGGCGATGCCTGCTTCTGTTTATCCTTAATCGACTTCATACCGTTGAGGAAGTCCGCATCGGTGCCGCCTCGCGCCACAACGGGGACATTGTCCTCACCGAGGATAATCACGCGCTTTTCTGCCTGGCTGACGTACATCTTACCCGGTGCCCCACCCGGCATTGGCTGCTGCTGATAACCTTTCAGGTCAAAAGTTAAGTCGCCGTTCAACAGCGAGACTTTCTGCGTGGCGGGTGCCGCTGCCGCAGGAGTAGTGACTTCCGCTGCGCCTGCCGCTGTCGCCGTACCAGAGAGGGCCAGCACCAGAGATAATGAACCTGCTAATTTAGATAATTTAATAGATTTCATTCGAGCATCCTTCTTCTGAATTGGCTTTCAGTATAGTGAGCCGCTCAAGCCCCCTGCCATGAGAAAGTTCCTTAACTGCCGAAAACGATAATGATTAATAAGGATATTTGGCCAGTCACTCTATTGCAGCCAAACCAAAGCCCTGCTTGCCATTACGCTTTACGTTGTACATCGCTTCATCGGCGCGCATCAGCGCCGCGCCAAAATCATCAGATTCCTTCACCTCAGCAATACCGACCGATGCGCCAATCTGCGCCAGGCCGTTATCGAGCTCGAACGGCGTCAGCGCCGCATCCAGCACGGCCTGCGCCGCAATGCGTACTTTGGGATAACCGATCAGGTAAGGCAGCAGCAGCACAAACTCATCGCCGCCGATCCGGCTAATCACCACGGCGGGCGGCACCGCGTCACGCATACGCTGGCTGAGCTGGATCAGCACCTCATCACCGCTGCGGTGGCCGAGCGTGTCATTAACGTGCTTAAAGTTGTCGAGGTCGATATAGGCAAGGCACAGCGGACCCTGCGTTTTCATCTGGCTGAAATGGTGTTGCAGCGCGTGGCGGTTGGTAAGGCCGGTTAGCGGATCGTGATGCGCCAGCGCCGAGAGCTGGGCTTCGTACTGCTTCTCTTTGGTCATATCAATATGGGTGCCGGTCACCTTGAGCGCATTACCCTGCTCGTCCCATTCGCTGACGCGCCCGCGGTCCAGCACCCAGGTGATCTTACCGTTCTTGGCGATCATCCGGTGCAGCGCCTCATAGTAGGGTGCGCGCCCCTCGATATGGTCATAAAACGCCTTCAGCACCTCCTGCGCATCCTCCGGGTGCAGATGTTCGCGCCACACGGCAAATTGCGCACTCAGCTCCTTCGGCTGGAAGCCGAGCATCGACCCCCAGCGACGGTTGAAGATCACCAGCTTGCCGCTGGGAATATCCAGCTGCCACAGACACAGCCCGGTGCCGTCCAGCGCCGCATTCAGCTTATGGCGGGCGTCATGAGCAATACGCTTCAGGCGCGCATTATGTTTTTTCAGGTTGTGGATTTGCTGGTAGAGCGCTTCGTCAGACATGGTTCACGCAAAAAGGGAAAATAAGGGCTATTTTGCCTGCGCGGATTTTTCTGTAAATGACTGAATTGAAAAGCCGATCTTTGGTGGGGAATTTCAGGGTAAGAAGCGTTTTTGGCGGTATAGCAGGGCAATATCAGCTGGGAGCGCTGTTTTACCGGGTTGGATGCTCAGGATCGGTTAATAGCTGGCGGCGCGATGCCCTGCGCCGCCGGGCTTAACGTGGTCAGAATTACATCTGCACCAGGTTCTTAATTTTCACGTCCGGATTAACATCCGCTTCGTAGTCCACGCCGTCCAGACCAAAGCCGAACAGGTGCATGAACTCGGTTTTATAACCGACGAAGTCAGTCAGCTGGTTCAGGTTTTCGTCAGTGACGGTCGGCCACAGTGCGGAAACCTCGTCCTGAACTTCAGGCTGCAGCTCTTTGTAATCGGCACGCAGGCGGCCGGTGTCATCGAGGATCGGCGAAGCACTGTACAGGCTGTCTTTAAACAGACCGTAGACCTGCTCGATGCAGCCTTCGTGGGTGCCTTTCTCTTTCATCACTTTGAACAGCAGTGAAAGATAAAGCGGCATTACCGGGATAGCCGAACTGGCCTGGGTCACTACCGCTTTCAGTACGGAAACGCGTGCGTCGCCGTTACCGTGCGCGGCCAGCTTGTCGCGAATGGAAAGAACGCGTTTATCGAGATCTTTCTTCGCTTCACCAATTGAGCCGTTCCAGTAGATATCATGGGTGATCTGCTCGCCCAGATAGGTGAAGGCAGTAGTTTTAGCGCCGTCGGCCAGCACACCCGCTTCCATCAGCGCGTCGATCCACATCTGCCAGTCTTCACCACCCATAACCGCGACGGTGCCTTCGATCTCTTCCTGAGAAGCCGGTTCCAGGGAGACGTCGGTGATGGTTTCTTTATCGGTGTTCAGCCCACGGGTCACCAACGGCTTGCCGATTGGCTTCAGGGTAGAGTTAAACACTTCACCGGTGGTTGGGTGGGTACGGCGTGGCGCGGCCAGGCTGTAAACCACCAGGTCAACCTGACCCAGATCCTGCTTAATCATCTCAATGGTTTTCTGTTTCACCGCGTCGGAGTAGGCGTCACCGTTGATGCTTTTGGCATACAGGCCTTTCTCCCCGGCAAACTCTTCGAACGCCGCAGAGTTGTACCAGCCTGCGGTGGCGGTTTTATTCTCTTCGCCGGCACGTTCAAAGAACACGCCCAGCGTATCTGCACCGCAGCCAAACGCCGCAGAGATACGCGCCGCCAGGCCGTAACCCGTCGAGGCGCCAATCACCAGAACTTTTTTCGGGCCGGAAGCGATCTCGCCCTGTTGGGTGACGTATTCGATCTGTTTTTTGACGTTAGCTTTGCAACCCGCCGGATGGGCAGTAATACAGATGAAGCCACGGATGCGTGGTTTAATAATCATATTGACCTCAGTTTATGAAACTTTTTCATTAACTTTTTCATTAACTTTCTCATGAAATAAGGGCGTCAGAATAGCGCGTAAAGCGGTTCAGGCAAAGTGCGGAAGCGCCGATCTGCCGCTTCGGCTTACTCTGTAAGCGCCAGTTGCTTACGGATTAAGCGCTTTTAGTGCACTGGCCTGATACTGCGCCATCTCCGCAGGCGGCACCATGCCGCCGCCGGTCGCCCAGACTAAGTGCGTCGCACCGGCCAGCGCCGCTGCACTGATGCCCTGCTGAGCCAGCTTTTCAGGCTGCGCGCTGATACGCCACGGCCCTGCCATTCCCGCCAGCGCCGACGGTTCCAGCGCCAGCTGTTCATGCTGATACAGCAGCCCGAGCAGCGCGTACATTTCTTCATCACTGAGAGTATAAAAGGCGCTCAGCAATCGCTCCATTGCGCGGCCGACAAAACCGGAGGCGCGCCCGACCGCCAGACCGTCCGCTGCGGTACGGTTGTCGATTCCCAGATCCTGTACCGCGATCTCATCATGCAGGCCGGTGTGTACGCCCAGCAGCATGCACGGAGAGTGCGTCGGCTCGGCAAAGATGCAGTGAACGCTGTCGCCAAAGGCCAGCTTAAGGCCAAACGCCACGCCGCCGGGGCCACCGCCGACGCCGCACGGCAGATAGACCAGCAGCGGATGCTGTGCATCAACCCGGATATTTTCCGCAGCAAACTGCTGCTTCAGCCGCTCCCCGGCCACCGCATAGCCAAGAAACAGGTTGTGCGAATTCTCGTCGTCGATAAAGAAACAGTGCGGGTCGGACTCGGCCTGACGGCGCCCTTCCGCCACCGCCACGCCGTAATCCTGCTGATACTCCACCACCTTTACGCCGTGCTCGCGCAGCTTCTGCTTTTTCCACGCGCGCGCATCCGCCGACATGTGGACCGTGACATCAAAACCGAGGCTGGCACTCATAATCCCGATCGACAGGCCAAGATTTCCGGTCGAGCCGACGGCAATACGCCGCTGGCTGAAAAACTGGCGCAGCGGCGCGGAGGCAAGGCAGGCATAGTTATCCGTCTCCTTCAGCAGCCCGGCATTGATTGCCAGCTTTTCCGCATGCGCCAGCACTTCATAGATGCCGCCGCGGGCCTTAATCGAGCCCGAGACCGGCAGGTGGCTATCTTTCTTTAACCACAAACTGCCGGGCAGCGCGTGCTGATAGCGTGCATCAAGCACCGGTTGTAAGCGGGTCAGCGGGCAAATTTCCGACTCAATGATGCCGTTGCTGGCGCGCGTTTCCGGGAATACCTGCATCAGGTAAGGGGCAAAACGCGCCAGCCGGGCGCTGGCGTCCACCACCTGCTCACGCGTCAGGCCGACGTGCGCATAGCCCTGTGCCAGCGTCGTGGCTTTAGGGTTGAACCAGGTAACCGGTTGTAAGGCACACAGCTGATTAACCAGTGGAAAATTCTGCCTGACCTGTTCTGCATCCATTAACATGGTGACTTCTCCTGTGGTGGTGGGGTGATGGCCGATTTATGCTTAAACAATGGGAAAAACAGTCATTACCGCCAAAGTTTGATCGCATTCAAATTTCTGAAAAATATAAAGAAAAAACCAGATATGCAGTTTATCTGCATAACTACCGCCTGCCAACTGTCGGTCTGTAAAGTCAGCGCAGGTTTACCCGCTAACTATGCAGTTAGTCATGCTGGATTGTGCTTAAAACACAGGATTTCACATTTATTTAAAAACTTTGAAACCTTTTTTTGATGTTAAATTAGCGGCGACTTAGTGAGATTCACTGAGTCATCCACGGTATGACAGTATTTATAACTAAGAGCTCCCCGCACGGCATTTGCCCCTGACGGACAGGCTCTACACATATGAAGGTTTGTTATGGAAAAGCTCTCTTACGTTTCTGAAGGCAGCAAGACGGCCTGGTCAACCTATCTGCAGCAGATCGATCGCGTCGCGCCGTATCTCGGCGACCTGTCGCGCTGGGTGGATACCCTGCGTCATCCGAAACGTGCACTGATTGTAGACATTCCGCTGCAAATGGACGACGGCAGCATCCGCCACTTCGAAGGCTTCCGCGTGCAGCACAACCTGTCGCGCGGCCCGGGTAAAGGCGGTATTCGTTACCATCCTAATGTGGATCTTAATGAAGTCATGGCGCTTTCTGCGTGGATGACGATCAAATGTGCGGCGGTTAACCTGCCGTATGGCGGCGCCAAGGGCGGGATCCGCGTTGACCCCTTTGCGCTGTCGGAAGGCGAGCTCGAGCGCCTGACGCGCCGCTACACCAGCGAAATTGGCCTGATCATCGGCCCGCAAAAAGATATTCCTGCGCCGGACGTTGGCACCAACGCCAAAGTGATGGCGTGGATGATGGACACCTATTCAATGAATCACGGCACCACCATCACGGGCGTGGTGACCGGTAAGCCTATCCACCTTGGTGGTTCACTGGGGCGCGAAAAAGCCACCGGGCGCGGCGTATTTATTACCGGCCGTGAAGTGGCACGCCGCAGCGGCATTGAAATTGAAGGTGCGCGAGTTGCCGTGCAGGGCTTTGGTAACGTCGGTAGCGAAGCAGCGCGCCTGTTTAACGATGCCGGGGCGCGCGTGGTAGCGATTCAGGACCACAGCGCCACGCTGTTCAACGCGGCAGGCATCGACCTGGTCGCGCTGAGCGAGTGGCAGGCAGCCAATAAAAAGATTGCCGGATTCAGCGGCGCAGACGTTATCAGCGATGAGGCATTCTGGGACGTGGAAATGGAGATTCTGATCCCTGCCGCGCTGGAAGGTCAGATCACCCGTCAGCGCGCGGAAAAACTGCACTGCCGCATCGTGCTGGAAGGCGCAAACGGCCCAACCTTCCCGGAAGCCGATGACGTGCTGGCCTCACGCGGTATTACCGTCGTGCCGGACGTCGTGTGTAACGCCGGGGGCGTAACCGTCAGCTACTTTGAGTGGGTGCAGGATATGGCCAGCTTCTTCTGGAGCGAGGACGAAATTAATGAGCGCATGGATAAGCTTATGACCGAAGCGATGGTCCACGTCTGGGATAAAGCGCGTGAGAAGACGTGCAGCCTGCGCACCGCCGCCTATATTGTGGCGTGCGAGCGCATCCTGATGGCACGTAAGGATCGCGGGATCTATCCGGGTTAAGCGCAATATAGTCCCTCAAAAACCGTATTAAAAACCGTATTGAAGTAGGGTTAGCTCGAAGAATGGCAGGCTCCTTTAGGAGCCTGCCTTTTTTTAACTCTTTTCCGCCCGGGCGTCCGCTTCGGCCTGCTGGTAACGCTGCTTAAATGCCTCGTTCTCTTCGACCAGGCGCAATGCCGCCTCGATCAGTTCATTCTGCACCAGCGTATCGGCACCGTCGCTGGTGGCCCAGTGAATGTACATCACGCACAGTGCCGCAACCTGCAGCTGCTCGCCCTCTTCATTGCTGCCGTCAAACTGATATTCGGCCAGCGACCAGCGGTAAATTTCAGCGACAAATGGCATATCACCACTTTCATCCAGCGCGGGTAAGGTGGCGAACAGTTCCAGCATCTCCGGGGTGGCGACGTAGTTCTGGCGGCCAACGGCATCCAGCTGGCGTCCGTGGGCGCGGGCCTTATTGGCCTGTTTGGCTTTCAGTTTGGCGCGTTTATTACGTTTGTCCTGTTTGGTGCTCACGGCTTTTCTCTGTCAGTAAAAAATTGGGCGGCAGGATAACATATCTGGTCAGGATTTCCCGATCATCAGCGACACCAGCCCGGCGGCAATCAGCGGCCCGACCGGCACGCCGCGAAACAGCGAGACGCCGATAATGGTGCCGATCAGCAGCCCACCAACGACGGTAGGCTGGCTGCTCATCAGCTGCACGCCGCGCCCGCCAACCCAGGAAACAAAAATGCCCACCGCGATTGCCAGCAGCGATTTCCAGTTCAGGAACGAGTGCATCAGCGTGGTGGATGGCAGCGAACCGCTGGCAATCGGCGCCATCACGCCAATGGTCAGGATGATGATCCCCACCGTGACGCCCTGCTTCTCAATCCACGGGAAGGTTTGCTGCAGCGGCGTCATGCGAATGGCAACCAGCACCAGCAGCGCAATGGTGACGGTGAGGTTGTGGCTGAAGTAGCTCAGGGCGGCAAGGAACAGCAGAATAGCGAGGGTCAAATCGAACATTTTTTACCTGATAACAGTTTCGCAACAAAGTGGTGAGCACAGCATAAAGAATTTTTTCAGCAACTCACCCTTTTTTTTCCTTTACGCCGCCGGCGTGGCCCGCGCCCGCTTCAGGCAATCAGTGGCTGGCATCAATCGCGGCCTGCAGGCTGACCTGCGGACCACTCAGCACCGCCAGCGTACTGTTAATAAAGCGCTCCGCCCCGCTCATCGACGCCTGCGCCAGCACGATACAGCCCAGGGTGCATTCCGGACGTTGCTGAATATAGTGCGCAATTTCCTGATGATAGCCGTCAATGTCGCCCTGATTGAACCAGGCCCACGCGCGCGGGATCAGTTCGATCACCAGCCGTTCACCGGGAATAAAGGCGCTAAATAGCTGGGTGGTGGAGGCCAGCGTCGAGCTGGCGGTGCAGAGCACGAGTATCGTGCCGTGATAGCGCGAGGCGATTTTCGCCAGCGTGGCATCAATGCGCACCACCGGTTTGCTGAACGCGACCTCGTATGCTGCCACCCCAAGCGTGGTGCAGGTGACAATCACCGCATCCGCCTGCTGACACAGCTCTTCAATGGCCTGGCGCGTGGCGGCTGCGATCTCCGGGGTGACCTGCTGCTGCTCAATGGCTTGATCAAAAAGTTCACTCTCCACCCGGTGCAGCAGCTGGACGTCTTCATAGCCGAGCGCGCCGAGCGCCTGCTCGAACACTTCTATATTACTTCTGGCCGCGTGCAGGCAGGCAATGATGGTCATGGCCGCATCTCCTTTAAGGTTGAATTGCTACTGTGGCAAATATCACAAAAAATGCCAGCAAAAAGGTCATCCCTGAGAACAAATGTTTCACCCGCCAGGCACCGCCGTGGTGCATTGCACCGCTTTTGTTCGCTATCACCCTGCAACCTTTGTTTCAGCAACCGCGTCGCGCCCCTGCTGGCGGCACTTTTTGTGTCATAAGAAACTGGTATGGAAATTGCTTTTATTTACTCATGACGCAAAGGAGAGACAGATGAAAGCAATTATCATAGGTGCCGGTATTGGCGGTATGTGTGCGGCGATTGCGCTGCGGCGCGGCGGCATTGAGTGCGAGGTGTTCGAGGCGGTGAAAGAGATCAAACCGGTAGGTGCGGCGATCTCAGTGTGGCCAAACGGAGTGAAATGCCTCAACTATCTGGGGATGAGAGAAGCCCTGCGCGCCATTGGCGGTCCGATGCAGATGATGGCCTACAAAGACGGGTACAGCGCGGAAACGCTCACCCGCTTCAGCCTTGACCCGCTGGTTAAGGATTCCGGCGAGCGCCCGTATCCGGTAGCGCGTGCCGAGCTTCAGGCGATGCTGTTGGATACCTGGGGGCGCGACTCTGTTCAGTTCGGCAAACGGGTGGTCAGCGTGGAAGAAAAAAGTGACGGTGTCACTGCTTACTTCGACGATGGCTCTGAAGCACACGGCGACCTGCTGATCGCCTGCGACGGCACCCACTCGGCGATCCGCCAGCACGTGCTGGGTTATGCCACCGAGCGCCGTTACGCGGGCTACGTAAACTGGAACGGCCTGGTGGAGATTGATGAATCACTGGCTCCGGGCGACCAGTGGACCACCTTTGTCGGTGAAGGCAAGCGCGTTTCGCTGATGCCGGTAGCGGGCAACCGCTTCTATTTCTTCTTCGACGTGCCGCTGCCAAAAGGGCTGGCGCAAGACCGCAGCACCCTGCGCGGCGATCTGAAGGGGTATTTCTCCGGCTGGGCCGCGCCGGTGCAGCAGCTGATCGAACGGCTGAACCCGGAAACCACTAACCGCGTGGAGATCCACGATATCGAACCTTTTGCGCAGCTGGTTAAAGGCCGGGTAGCGCTGCTGGGCGATGCGGCACACAGCACCACGCCGGATATCGGCCAGGGCGGCTGTGCGGCGATGGAGGATGCGGTAGTGCTGGCGATGATGCTGCACAGCAATTCGCTGGGCATTGAAGATGCGCTGCTGCGCTATCAGGATAAGCGCGCCGGGCGGGTAAAGGACCTGGTGCTGAAGGCGCGTAAGCGCTGTGATGTCACCCACGCCAAAGAGCCAGCGGTGACCGCAGAGTGGTACGCGGGGCTGCGCGAGGAGACTGGCGAGCGCATCCTGAACGGCATGTGCGAAACCATCCAGGGCGGTCCGCTGGCCTAGCCCGCGATTTGCCCCTGTAAGCAGGGCCGATCGAAACAGAAGATCGGCCCCTGGGCGTTATTCTTGCAAACCCCGGTTGCGCAGCATCGGTTCGATCTCCGGGTCACGCCCGCGCCAGTCGTGGTAGAGCTGCTTCAGATCTTCGCTGTTGCCGCGTGACAGCACTTTGTCACGGAAGCGCTGACCATTTTCCCGCGTCAGGCCGCCGTGCTCTTCAAACCACGCAAAGCCATCATCCGCCAGCATTTCGGTCCACAGATAGGCGTAATAACCGGCGGCGTAGCCGTTACCCCAGATATGCTGGAAGTAGCTGGAGCGATAGCGCGGCGGTACGGCGGCCAGGTTGATTTTCTCCTCGCTCAGCGCATGCTGTTCAAACTCATCGGCTTTCTGCACTGGCTGGTCGGCATGCAGCCCGTGCCAGTGCTGATCAAGCAGCGCGGCGGCCAGCAGCTCGCTCATGTCATAGCCTTTGTTGAAGGTGCTGGCGCGCAGCATCTTATCGCGCAGCGCGGCTGGCATCGGCTCCCCGCTCTGGTAGTGGCGGGCGAAGTGGCTGAACACCTGCTGGTTGCTGGCCCAGTGCTCGTTAAACTGCGACGGGAACTCAACAAAATCACGCGGCGTCTCGGTGCCGGACAGGCTGGCGTAGCGCTGGTCGGCGAACATGCCGTGCAGCGCATGACCAAACTCGTGGAACATGGTAATCACATCATCCCACGACAGCAGCGCAGGCTGGCCGGGCGACGGCTTGCTGAAGTTCGCCACGTTGTAAATCACCGGTTTACTGCCCAGCAGCGTCGACTGCTCGACAAAGTTGCCCATCCACGCGCCGCCGCCTTTGTTATCACGCTTGAACCAGTCGGCGTAAAACAGCGCCAGCGGCGTGCCGTCTTTATCCAGCACTTCATACACTTTGACATCCGGGTGATAGACCGGCAGATCGGGGCGTGGCTTAAAGGTAATGCCGTACAGCTGAGTCGCGGCATAGAACACGCCGTTCTCCAGCACGTTGTTCAGCTCGAAGTAAGGTTTGATCTGCGCCTCGTCGAGGTCATATTTGGCAAGGCGCACCTGCTCTGCGTAGAACAGCCAGTCCCACGGCGCCAGGGTAAAACCGCCCTGCTGCTGGTCGATGACCGCCTGGATATCTGCCGCTTCACGCCCGGCGCGCGCGGTGGCTGCCGGGACAATCTGGCGCATAAAATCGAGCGCGGCCTGCGGGGTTTTTGCCATCTGATCCTGCAGCTTCCAGGCGGCATAGCTGTCGAAGCCCAGCAGTTTGGCCTGCTGCGCCCGCACCTGCGCCAGCCGGGCAATCAGCTCGCGCGTGTCGTTGGCGTCGCCTTTTTCGGCGCGCGTCCAGCTGGCCTGATACAGTTTTTCACGCGTCGCGCGCGCGCTCAGGGTTTGCAGGTCCGGCTGCTGGGTGGTGTTTTGCAGGGTCAGGAGCCACTGGTTGCTCAGCCCGCGCGCCTGGGCAGCATCGGCCGCTGCGGCAATTTCTCCGGCGCTCAGTCCGGCCAGCGGCAGCTCGCTGCTGAACAGGACGCCACCCGCTTTGGTGGCGGCCAGCAGGCGGTTGGTGAAGCGGGTGCTGAGCGTGGCAGACTCCTGATTCAGCGCTTTGAGTTGAGTTTTATCCGCGTCGGAAAGCTGCGCTCCGGCCAGTTCAAAAGCCTGCCAGGTGACCTCTGTCAGCCGCAGCGACTCCGCATCCAGCTTCAGCTGCTGGCGCTGCTGATACACCGCGTCCAGCCTGGCAAACAGCTTGCCGTTGAGGTGAATATCGTCGTCGAGCGCCGCCAGTTTTGGCGACATCTCCTCATCAAGCGCCTGCAGTTCATCACTGGTATTGCCGGAGGTCATCGCGCTGAAAACGTTATACACGCGTGCCAGGCTCTGACCGCTCTGCTCCAGCGCCAGGTAAGTATTTTCAAAGGTCGGTGCGGCCGGGTTGTCGGCGATGCGGGCGATTTCGGCGCGCTTTTCCGCTATCGCCGCTTCCAGTGCCGGGCGATAATCGGCACTGTGGATCTTGTCGAAGGGCGGTGCCTGGAACGGCAATGTACTGGCCTTGCTGAACGGGTTATCTTGCTGTCTCTGCATCTGCTGATGTTCCTTTTGCGATTCTGCCGCCTGCACGCTGGCGGTGACTGCCATACTGATGGCCCAGACTAACGGTGCAATCCTCATAACTTTACCCTCATCCCTGTTGACGAATCACCAGCTTAGGCGCAGATGCGCCGGGTTGCAAAGTCATTGCTGGCGCTGATAACAGGCGATGATCTCCCCCGCCACCGCCACGGCAATCTCGGCGGGCAGCTTGCCTTTCACGTCCGGTAGCCCTATCGGGCAGCGCATCCCAGCCAGCTGCTCGCGGCTGAAGCCTTTGCCCTCGAGCCGGTAATCAAAGCGCTGGCGCTTAGTTTCAGAACCAATCACACCAAAATAGCGCGCATCGCCGCGCCGCAGGATCGCTTCACACAGCTGTAAATCGCGCGGGTGATGGTGGGTCATCACCACGTAATAGCTGTTGGCGGGCATCAGCTTGACCTGATCGATGGGGTCTTCCAGACAGCGCGCCGTCACCCCTGGCGGCACCGCCGTGAACTGCTGCGGCCGTTCATCAACCCAAAATACGTGACAGGGTAACGTTGACAGCAGGTTCACCAGCGCCTGACCGACGTGCCCGGCGCCAAAAACGGCGATCTGCGGCTGTACCAGCGGCTCGAAAAGAATACTGGTGACGCCGCCGCAGCACTGCCCGAGGCGTGCACCAAGATTGAATTGCTCATGCCGCGCCTGTACACCCGGGGTTTGCAGCATCTCGCGGGCGATAGCGATGGCCTGAAACTCCAGATGGCCGCCGCCAATGGTCAGCCAGGTGTTATCCTGGCTGACGATCATCTTGCTGCCGCGATCGCGCGGCACTGAGCCTTTATCATCGAGCACCGTCAGCAGCACGCAGGCCTCAGCGCGCGCGCGCAGATTCGCCAGAATAGTGATCCAGTCATCGCTACGCATTATCCCCTCCCGCACGCATTTTTTCCGCCCCCCAGAACACTCGCTCCGGGGTAGCCGGGGCATCCAGCAGCGGATGCTGGCGATAGCCGCCTACGCTGGCAACCGCGTCCTGCAGCGCGCACCACACCGCAATACCCAGCATAAACGGCGGCTCGCCGACCGCTTTGGAATGGAACACGGTCTCTTTTGGATTTTTGCGATTTTCGACCAGCGTCACGCGCAGGTCGTGCGGCACATCGCCAATCGCCGGGATTTTGTAACTGGCCGGGCCATCGGTCATCAGCCGCCCTTCGGCATTCCACACCAGTTCCTCGGTGGTCAGCCAGCCCATGCCCTGCACAAAACCGCCTTCAACCTGGCCGATATCAATCGCCGGGTTAAGCGACGCGCCCACATCGTGCAGGATATCGGCACGCAGCAGGCGGTATTCGCCGGTCAGGGTATCAACCATCACTTCCGCGCAGGCCGCGCCGTAAGCGTAGTAATAGAATGGTTGCCCGCGTCCCGCCAGGCGATCGTAGTGGATGCCCGGCACGCGGTAATAGCCGGCGGCGGAGAGCGGCACCTGATTGAGCCACGCCTGCTGCGCCACTTCGGCGAAGGTAAAATGCTTGTCGCCAACTTTGACGATGCCGTTACTGAAGCGCACCTGCTCCTCAGAGCAGTGATGTACTTTGCACAGCATGGCGATCAGCCGGTCGCGCAGGATCTCCGCCGCATTCTGCGCCGCCTTGCCGTTGAGATCGGTGCCGCTGGAGGCCGCCGTCGGTGAAGTATTGGGTACTTTGCCGGTATCGGTCGCGGTGATCTGGATGCGATCGACGTCGATTTGCAGCACTTCAGCGACGATCTGCGCCACTTTGGTGTTTAGCCCCTGGCCCATCTCGGTACCGCCATGATTCAGCTGAACCGTGCCGTCGGTGTAGATCAGGATCAGCGCCCCGGCCTGGTTCAGGAAGCTGGAGGTAAACGAGATGCCGAACTTGACCGGCGTCAGCGCCAGCCCGCGCTTCATTACGCTATTAGCGGCATTAAACGCCGAGATTTCGGCACGGCGGGCGGCGTAGCCGGCACTCTCTTCCAGCTGGGCGGTCATCTCCTCCAGCAGGTTATCTTCCACCGTCTGGTAATAGTGGGTGACGTTGCGCGTCTCTTTGCCGTAGTAGTTACGCTTGCGCACTTCCAGCGGGTCAAGGCCCAGCTCGCGGGCGATATGGTCCATTATCTGCTCAATGGCAACCATGCCCTGCGGCCCGCCAAAGCCGCGATAGGCGGTATTGGACGCGGTATTCGTGCGGCAGCGGTAGCCGGTAATCAGGGCATCGCCGAGATAATAGGCATTGTCAGCGTGGAACATCGCACGATCGACGATAGAACCCGAGAGATCCAGCGAATAGCCGCAGTTGCCTGCCAGATCGATTTTTACCCCGCAGAAGCGCCCTTCAGCATCCACCCCGACGTCATAGCGCACGAAGAACGGGTGGCGTTTACCGGTGGTGCGCATATCGTCGCGGCGCGACAGGCGCATTTTTACCGGCCTGCCGCTTTTCCCTGCCGCCACCGCGCACAGGCAGGCGACGCCCGCGGCCTGGGTCTCTTTGCCGCCGAAGCCGCCGCCCATCCGGCGCATGTCGATGGTGACTTTATTCATGGTCACGCCCATTACCGAGGCCACCAGCTTCTGCACTTCGGTCGGGTTCTGGGTTGAAGAGTAAACCTGCAGCGCGCGATCTTCGCCGGGCACCACCAGCGCCACCTGAGTTTCCAGGTAGAAGTGCTCCTGTCCGCCGATGTGAAATTCGCCCTGCAGGCGGTGGGCCGCACGCGCCAGCGCCGCTTCCGCATCGCCGCGCTGGTGGATATGCGGCTGCTGGACAAAGCTTTGCTGCTCCAGCGCCTGCTTCACGTCCAGCAGCGGGGTCAGCGGCTGGTACTCAATTTTTGCCAGCATCGCCGCCTGACGCGCCGCCTGCTCGCTTTCGGCTGCCACCACCAGCACCATCTGTCCGGCGTACTCCACCACCTCCTGCGCCAGCAGCGGATCGCCAGGCTCCAGCGGCCCAATATCTGGATCCCCCGGCACGTCGCGCCAGGTCAGCACGCTCACCACCCCGGGCACCGCGTAGCAGGCTGCGACATCAATGCTGATAATGCGCGCATGGGCATGTTCGCTGAGGCGCGGGCAGAGGTGCAGCATCCCCGGCAGCTCGAGGCGATCGTCAATATATTGCGCTTCGCCGCTGACGTGCAGCGCCGCGCTCTCGTGCTTGTTGCTCTTGCCAACGCCGTTCTGAATGCCCTGCTGGAACTGACGGGCAATCACCTCTTCACTGACCTGCGGGCGATTATGAGACATAGCGGGCAACCTCCGTAATGGTCAGTTCACCGTTGAGATCGGCGTAGTAGCGGCGCAGCAGATTTTTCGCCAGCTGCAGGCGATAGGCCGCGCTGGCGCGGAAATCGCTCAGCGGCTGGAACTCCTGCTCCAGGGCTTTGCAGGCTTGTTCAATGGCGGAGAGCGTGAGCGGCTGGCCGAGCAACAGCTGTTCACAGCGCGTCGCGCGCTGCGGGATCGCCGCCATGCCGCCAAAGGCAATGCGCACCTGCGTCACGCAGTTTTGCCCATCGGTTTGCAGCGTGAAGGCTGCAAATACGGCGGAGATATCATCCTCCAGCCGCTTGGAGACCTTCCAGGCGCGGAAATTTCGTCCGGCCGCGGTTTTTGTTATCACCACAGCGCGGATAAACTCGCCAGCGCGCAGCGCGGTTTTACGGTAGCCAAGGAAGAACTCACTGATGGCCAGGCGGCGCACTTCATCACCGCGCTGCAGCAGCAGATCCGCGTCCAGCGCCAGCAGCATCGGCGGGGTGTCGCCAATCGGCGAAGCGTTAGCGATATTGCCGCCCAGCGTGCCCTGATGGCGGATCTGCAGTGAAGCAAAGCGCTCCAGCAGCTGGCTAAAGGCTGGGATTTCCGCGCTAAGCAGCTGCCAGCAGTGATGCAACGAGGCCCCGGCACCCAGCACAATCTCCTCGCTGCCGATTTCACACTGTTTCAGCTCCTCAACGTGGCCGAGGGCGATCAACAGCGGCAGCGCCTGATGCTGCTGCGTCACCTGCAGCGCCAGGTCGGTGCCACCCGCCAGCAGCCGCGCCTGCGGATGGGCCAACAGCGCCGCGCTGAGCTGACCGATAGTTTTTGGCAGCAGGCAATGGTTGCCCTGCCGCGCGATCTCCTGCATCTCGCTGTTTTGCAGCGCCAGCAGACGTTCTACCGTCGCGGTTTCCTGCTGCTGAAAACTGTCGCTGACCGGCGCGGCACAGGCCTGCTGCGCCGCCGCAACGATTGGCCGATAGCCGGTACAGCGGCACAGGTTGCCCGCCAGCGCTTGCTCAATCTGCTGATGGTTTGCGCTGCCCTGCTTTTGCAGCGTGAACAGCGACATTACAAAGCCCGGCGTACAGAAGCCGCACTGCGATGCGTGGCAGTCAACCATTGCCTGCTGCACCGGGTGTAACCCCTCCGGCTGGCGCAGATCTTCAACGCTAATCAGCTGTTTGCCCTGCAGGCTGCTGACAAACGTCAGGCAGCTGTTGACCGTTTCATAGTGCATTTTCCCGTTTTCTACGCGGCCAAGCGTGACGGTGCAGGCGCCGCAGTCGCCGGAGGCGCAGCCCTCTTTCGTGCCGCAGCGCCGCTGGTTCTGGCGCAGATAGTTGAGCACCGTCAGATTCGGGTCGATCTCCTGCTCGCTTACCAGGCGCTGATTGAGTAAGAACTGGATCATGCTGCACGCTCCATTTTATCGCTCTGCCAGACGCAGCGGCCGTTGACCCAGGTGGCGGCGATATTGCGGTCGTCACCCAGCGTCATCAGCACGAACAGTTTTTCCCAGATATCGCGGCTGTTGGCGTGGCGCATCTGCTGCAGCGGGGAAACAGCCGGGTCGAGCACCACAAAATCGGCCTCTTTACCCGGCATGAAATTGCCAATCTTCTGGTCGAGATCCAGCGCTTTCGCGCCGCCCAGCGTGGCGTGGTAAAAAGCTTCACAGGCGGAGAGCCTGTAGCGCTGCAGCTGGCCAACCTTGTAAGCCTCGCCCAGCGTTTGCAGCATATTAAAGGTGGTGCCCGCGCCGACGTCGGTGCCGATACCCATCTTCACCCCTTTATGCCAGCAGGTTTGCAGATTAAACAGCCCGCTGCCGAGGAACAGGTTAGAGGTCGGGCAGAATGCCACCGCGGAATCCGTGGCGTGCAGGCAGTCCCACTCGCCATCGTCAAGATGCAGGCAGTGGGCAAACAGGCTGCGCTTGCCGGTCAGCTGGTACTGGTGATACACGTCAAGATAGCCGTTGTGATGCGGGAACAGCGCCTTCACCCATTCGACCTCCTGCGGGTTCTCGCTCAGGTGAGTATGCAGCCAGGTATCCGGATATTCGGCGCGCAGCTGCTGTACCTTGCTCAGTAACTGCGGGGAGGAGGTCGGGGCAAAGCGCGGGGTCAGCGCGTAGCTCAGGCGGCCGTGATTGTGCCAGCGTTCGATCAGCGCTTTGGTCTGCTGGTAGCTCTGCTCCGGGGTTTCGGTCAGGTTCTCCGGCGCGTTGCGGTCCATCATCACCTTGCCGGCAATCAGCCGCATCTCCAGCGCCGCAGCCGCGGTAAACAGTGCATCGACCGATTCAGGATGCACGGTGCCAAATACCAGCGCGGTGGTGGTGCCGTTGCTCAGCAGCTGCTGGAGGAAAAATGCCGACATGCGCGCCGAGTGCTGAGGGCAGTGATATTGGCTTTCCACCGGGAAGGTGTATTGATTGAGCCACTCCAGCAGCTGCTCACCAAACGCGCCGATCATTTCGGTTTGCGGGTAGTGAATATGGGTGTCGACAAAGCCAGGCACGATCAGGCGGCCGCGATAGTCGAGTGCCCCATTCCCCGGCTGCAGCAGGTGCTGCCCCTGCTGCCACTCATACAGGCCGACGATTTCGCCCGCGTTCAGCAGCAGCAGTCCGTCTTCAATATGGCGTGCGGCGTCCGGCAGCTGCTGAGGATTTTCTACCGTGCGGGTGATATCAAAAAAGCTGGCGCGTATCGCCTGGGTATAGGTCACTGACATAACATTTCCTTTATTGAGGCGGCCTCACCCTGTTCAGTATTTACCAGCAGTGAGGTTTTTACCCGTAATCAAATAACTTTCTTATCAGTGTAGTTTTGCAATTGTTGTGCCAGCCGGGAAAAATAAATTTTCGTTAAATTACAGTCAGTTAAAATTATTCTTAATAAACTCTGTTATTCAGGCTTAATAAACGATTGCGCAATCGGTTGCTAATAATGCAACCGATTGCTAATGGGTAACAGTGCGCTTAATGATTGGGATGACATTTTATTTGGCCGGGCCTGCGCCCTTTTTTGGCGCATTTCTGCCTCGAGGTGCACCAGCAGTGTGCAGCTTTTGGTATTAACCCATAACAAAACGCTCCTTTATCGGCGGCGCGGCATAATGTTAAGGTAAGAAAAATCCAAAATGTGTTGAGGAACAGTGAGATGATCGTATTTGTTACCGGTGCGACCGCCGGTTTTGGTCAGAGTATTACCCGCCGCTTTGTCGCTCAGGGACATAAAGTCATTGCCACCGGCCGCCGCCAGGAGCGCCTGGATGCGTTACAGCAGGAGCTGGGCGACAGCGTCTATACGCTGGTTCTCGACGTGCGCGATCGCGCCGGCATTGACGCGGCGGTGAATAGCTTGCCGACGGAGTGGCGCAACATTGACGTGCTGGTGAATAATGCCGGCCTGGCGCTGGGCATTGAACCGGCACAGCGTGCCAGCCTGGAAGACTGGGAAGATATGATCGACACCAATAACAAGGGCCTGGTGTATATGACGCGCGCCATTCTGCCCGCCATGGTGGAGCGCAACGTCGGCCATATTATCAATATCGGTTCGATTGCCGGCAGCTGGCCGTACCCGGGCGGTAACGTCTACGGTGCGACCAAAGCGTTTGTACGTCAGTTCAGCTTTAACCTGCGTACCGACCTGCACGGCACCGCGCTGCGCGTTACCGATATCGAACCGGGCCTGGTCGGCGGCACCGAGTTCTCCAATGTGCGCTTTAAGGGCGATGATGCCAAAGCGGGTAGCGTGTATGACGGTACCGAACCGTTGACGCCGGAGGATGTGACCGAAGCGGTCTGGTGGGTGGCTACCCTGCCGAAACACGTCAATATCAACGCGCTGGAGATGATGCCAGTCGGCCAAAGTCAGGCCGGCCTGCGCGTGCACAAAGGGTAATTAACCTGCGGCGGGCGACTCAGGCCCGCCCCCATCCGGCAACGATAATCAACACTCCGCAAAACGCCACCAGCGCCCCAAGCCAGTCGAAAGTGCTAAGCCGAACACCCTCAATAAAGCGCAACCACAGCAGCGCCGTGACCACATACACGCCCCCGTAGGCGGCGTAGACGCGCCCACTGGCGGCCGGGTGCAGCGTCAACAGCCAGACAAACAGCATCAGGCTGACTGCTGCCGGCAGCAGCAGCCATGGCGAACCGTTCTTTTTCAGCCACAGATACGGCAGGAAACAGCCGACGATTTCGGCCAGTGCGGTGGCAAAGAAAAGTAAAATGGTGGTCAGCAAAGGTAAATTCTCACTCAAAGTTCAACGGCGCAACCGCGTGACTGGTCGCTGCCTGAAAGCTGGTGATATACTAACAAACATCGTCCGCGCAGTCGCGACAGCGGGCTGCCCATTGAAAGGAAACTATGATGAAAACAGTACAACACCGTCTGAAGCAGGCGACACTGCCGCTATTAATGCTGGCAGCCCTGTTCTCCGTCCAGCACAGCGCGCAGGCACGCACCGACCGCCTGGTGATCGAGGATGGCGATAACTCACTGACTAAAGAAGAAGCGCGCCAGCAGAAAGAGCAGTGGGATGACACCCGCAATCTGCGCCATAAGGTTAACTCCCGCACCGAGAAAGAGTTCGACCGCGTTGACCGCGCTTTTGATACCAGCGAAGCCTGTGAAAAAAGCCTCAATCTGAATGCCTACTGGGAGCCGAAAACCCTGCGCTGCCTCGACCGTCGCACCGGTCGTCCGGTCACGCCTTAACCACTCCGGCACTGTTATTACTGCTAATTTAAGGATGATAAGATGAAGAGTTTCAAGTGGATATTAACCGCCCTCGTCGTTGCCACTCCTCTGGCCGTTCAGGCATCTTGCGAAACGGTCAAGGCCGATATTAACCAGAAAATCATCAACAACGGGGTTCCGGCCTCCGGCTTTACGCTGGATATCGTGCCGAATGACCAGGCCGATCAGGCGGGTGGCCAGGTCGTGGGTCATTGCGAAAACGACACGCAGAAGATTGTTTACAAGCGCAGTGGCAATAACGATGACAGCAGCGTCCCTGCTGCTGCCGGTACCTCGCAGGATACTTCCGCGCAGTAACATTCCGCGGGCCAGGCATGCCTGGCCCCTACCAAACGTTATAATATTTACCCCATCTGCAGGGTCAGGCATGCTTGGCGCGCCTCAACAATTATAACGTTATAATATATTCGTCATTTGTAGGGGTCAGGCATGCCTGACCCGCCTCAACAATTATAAAGTTATAATATGTTCGTCATTTGTAGGGGCCAGGCATGCCTGGCCCGCCTCAAAAAAATTAATGCGGTTTCAGCGCCGGGATCATCCGTGACACCAGCAGGCTCATCACCGCCACCCCCAGCGATACCGCAAACACCCAATGCAGCGACAGCGCGATTTCACTCAGCATATGCTGCAGGCTGTCCGCCTCGATCGCCGCGCGCTGGCTGTGGGACATCACCTGCTGTACCGGGTCGTTGCTATGCGGCAGGCGCAGCAGCAGATTATAATTCAGCACCGCTCCCATCACCGCCGTTCCCAGCGCCGAGCCGAGCATGCGGCTAAACATGATTGACGCGGTACAGATGCCGCGAATGGCGAAGTCGGCGGTATTTTGCACCGCAATCAGGAAGGTGGTGCTGGTCATGCCCATCCCGGTGCCAATCACAAAGGCGAAAAAGCCGGCGTGCCACACCGGGCTTTCACGATGCAGGGTGAGCAGCAGCGCGGTGCCGGCAATTAACAGCAGCGAGCCGAGCAGCGCGGTAAAGCGGTACGAGGTGCGCTGCATCAGGCGCCCGCTCAACGTACTGGCAAGCGGCCAGCCGATTGACATCATCGCCAGCGCACTGCCCGCCTGCAGCGGCGTGCCACCGTTAACCCCCTGGATCCAGGTGGGCAGAAAGGCGCTGATGCCCATCATCGCCGCACCGATCAGCAGATTTCCGGCATTACCTGCCAGCAGCGTGCGGCTACGCCAGATGGCCATCGGGAACAGCGGTTGGTTGGCGTTACGCTCGTGGTGCAGCAAGGCGTAGCCGGCGATACATGCCACAATGACCAGTCCGGCGACCAATGGCAGCCCCAGTGATTCCGCCTGCAGTAACGCCACCAGCAGCGCGCTGACCGTCAGCATCAGCAAGGCGCTGCCCGTCAGGTTCAGGCGGTGCGGACTTTTCTCCTTCGATTCCGGGAAGAAGCGCGCCAGCAGCAGCATCGAAATAATGCCGATCGGCACATTGACCCAGAAAATCAGCGCCCAGTTAAAGTGCTGCACCAGCCACGCCCCGGTTAACGGGCCAACGATCGCCGCCACGCCCCAGACGCTGGACAGCCAGCCCTGGATCCCCGCCCGCTCTTTCGGCGGATAGACATCGGCAATAATAGTGGAGGTGAGCGGCATGATGGCCCCGGCCCCCAGCCCCTGTAGGGCGCGGAACAGGATCAGCCAGCCCATATTGGTGGCAAAGCCGCACAGCACCGAACCGCATAAAAACAGGCCTGTACCAATAAAGAACATGCGCTTTCTGCCCCATAAATCTGCCAGCCGCCCGTAAATCGGCACGCTGACTGCCTGAGTCAGCAGATAGATAGAGAACACCCAGCCAAACTGTGAGAAGCCTCCCAGCTCGGCGATAATCGTGGGCATAGCCGTAGCAACAATGGTGACCTCGATCGCCGCCATAAACATCGCCAGCATCGAGGCGATCAGGATCCAGTGGCGCTGCGCCACGGGATTAGCAATATTTTCCGACATAGTTTCCCCGTCCTTCGTTCATCCCTTTAGTGTGGAGCATTTTAGAGCAAACAGTTTCCGAAATGTGCTTATCTGAATTAGTGACATTGTCACCTGTTGACGATAAATTTTTTTCATTGATGGCTTTTCCAGCGCTGGCAAAGGCTTAAGCGTGATTTAGCTTAAAACTATCCCCCTGATTTTCGGCCTAAAATTTGGCACTTCTCCCGCTTCGCTGCTATAGATTTTTAGGCGAACTTACCGGGTAAAACGCTAGTAACCCATTTAATCATCACTTTTAGTGCTTATCTGCATCCAGGGAGAACCATGATATGCAAAATTCCACGCTGTTGCAGCGTGCCTTACTGGCGGTGCTGTTTATCGCCGCTATCGTTGGCCTGCTGGTCTGGGGGCTTGGCGTAGAGACTATCCAGGCTCGCCGCGTTGATCTGATTTACCTCGGTCAGCAACATATGAAGCTGGTGTTCTGGTCACTGCTGTTTGCGCTGCTGATTGGTATTCCTAGCGGCATTCTTCTTAGCCGCCCTTTTGCCCGCCGCTGGGCGGAATACGTGATGCAGATCTTTAACGTCGGCAATACCCTGCCGCCGCTGGCGGTTCTGGCGCTGGCGATGGTGGTGATCGGCATTGGCGATCGCCCGGCGATTATCGCACTGTTTCTGGCGTCGCTACTGCCGATTGTGCGCAACACCTACGCCGGCCTGTGCTCGGTGCCCGCTTCACTGCTGGAGGCCGCTGACGGCATTGGCATGACGAAAGGCCAGCGCCTGTACCAGGTTGAGCTGCCCAATGCGTGGCCGGTGATGCTGTCCGGCATTCGCGTGGCGACGGCAATTAACGTCGGCACCGCCCCGCTGGCGTTTCTGATTGGTGCCAGCAGCTACGGCGAGCTGATTTTCCCGGGGATTTACCTGAATGATTTCCCTACGCTGATCCTTGGCGCTGCCGCCACGGCACTGTTTGCGTTGATCCTGGATATGCTGCTGGCCGGTCTTGGCCGCCTGCTCAGCCCGCATACTGCGGCATAACAATAATTAGGAGCTGATAATGGCTGATTTCCTGTTAACCCGCTGGCTGCGCCACGGCGCACTGGCGCTGACCGCCTCGCTGGCGCTCAGCGGCGCGGCTGCGGCGGCACCGCTGGTGATGACCACTAAGAGCTTTACCGAACAGCACATTCTGTCGGCGCTGACCACCCAGTACCTGCGCAAACAGGGCTTTGAAGTGGAACCCAAAACCAACATTGCCACCACCATCGCCCGTAACGCAATGATCAACAAGCAGGTCGATATGACCTGGGAATATACCGGTACCTCACTGATTATTTTTAACCATATTTCAAAACCTATGCCGCCTGATGAAGCGTATCAGACGGTGAAAAAGCTGGATGCCAGGCTGGGTCTGGTGTGGCTCAACCCCGCGCCGATGAACAACACCTACGCCTTCGCCATGAAGCGCGAACGCGCCGACGCCGAGCATATTGATACGATGTCACAAATGGTGGCAAAGCTGGAGCAGGTGCGCAAAAACGACCCCGACCATAACTGGATGCTGGGCCTAGATCTTGAGTTTGCCGGGCGCTCCGATGGCCTGAAGCCGTTGCAGAAAGCCTACAGCATGGAGCTGGACCGCCCGCAGATCCGCCAGATGGACCCGGGGCTGGTTTACAACGCCATTCGTGATGGCTTTGTTGATGCCGGTCTGGTGTACACCACCGACGGGCGCGTAAAAGGCTTCGATTTGAAAGTGCTGAAGGATGATAAAGGCTTCTTCCCAAGCTATGCGGTAACGCCGGTGGTGACCGAGCAGGCGCTGAAAGATCATCCGGGACTGGATACGGCGTTGAATAAGCTGTCGCCGCTGATCACTGATGAGGCAATAACCGAAATGAATAAACGCGTGGATATTGACCATCAGTCGCCGCAGCAGGTGGCCCGCGATTTCCTGAAATCTCACGGCATGCTCTGAGGAGACAGTTATGGATACCCTTCACTACATTATTGATAACTGGGGCTACCTCGCTTCCCTCACCTTCCAGCATTTATGGCTGGTGGCGCTGGCGGTGGGCTTTGCCATTGTGATTGGCGTGCCGCTCGGCATTCTGATTGTGCGTTTTAAGTGGCTGGCAACGCCGATATTAGGGCTGGCAACTATCGTGTTGACCATTCCGTCGATTGCGCTGTTTGGCCTGATGATCCCGCTGTTTTCGATGATCGGTCAGGGCATCGGCGTACTGCCCGCCGTGACTGCGGTGTTCCTTTACTCGCTGCTGCCGATTGTGCGCAACACGCACACCGCGCTGGAAAACCTGCCGGACGGGCTGCGTGAAGCCGGGCGCGGTATCGGCATGACGTTCTGGCAGCGCCTGCGCTGGGTGGAGATCCCAATGGCGCTGCCGGTCATCTTCGGCGGTATCCGCACGGCGGTGGTGATGAACGTTGGCGTGATGGCGATTGCCGCGATTATCGGCGCGGGCGGCCTTGGCCTGCTGCTGCTGGACGGCATCAGCGGCAGTGATATCCGCATGCTGATTGCGGGCGCATTAATGATCTGTTTACTGGCTATTATTCTTGACTGGCTGCTGCACCGCCTGCAGCTGGCGCTGACACCTAAGGGGATTCGATAATGATAAAACTGGAAAACCTCACCAAAACCTTTAAGCAGAAAAACGGTAACAGCTTTAACGCCGTTGATAATGTCAGCCTGAACGTGCCGGAAGGCGAAATGTGCGTCCTGCTCGGCCCTTCCGGCTGCGGCAAAACCACCACGCTGAAGATGATTAACCGCCTGATCCCTTCCAGCAGCGGCAAAATTCTGATTAACGGCGAGGATACCAGCGGCTTAGACACCGTGACGCTGCGCCGCAATATTGGCTATGTGATCCAGCAGATCGGGCTGTTCCCGAATATGACTATCGAAGAGAACATTACCGTGGTGCCGCGTATGCTGGGCTGGGAAAAGCAGCGCTGCAAAGAGCGCGCCCGCGAGCTGATGAGCATGATGGCGCTGGATGCCAACAAGTTTCTTCACCGCTATCCGCGCGAGATGTCCGGCGGCCAGCAGCAGCGCATTGGGGTAATCCGCGCGCTGGCGGCGGACCCACCGGTGCTGCTGATGGATGAGCCGTTCGGTGCGGTCGACCCGATTAACCGCGAAGTGATCCAGAATGAGTTCCTCGAGATGCAGCGCCAGCTGAAGAAAACCGTGATGCTTGTCAGCCACGATATCGATGAGGCGCTGAAGCTCGGTGACCGTATTGCCGTGTTCGGCCAGGGAAAAATCGTGCAGTGCGCCAGCCCGGATGAGCTGCTGGCAAAACCGGCTAACGAGTTTATCGGGTCGTTTGTTGGCCAGGACCGCACGCTGAAGCGGCTGCTGCTGGTGCAGGCGGGCGATGTTACCGATCGGCAGCCTACGCTTACCGTGCAAAAATCCACGCCGCTGGCAGAAGCGTTCGGCATGATGGATGACAACGATTTACGTTCAATCACCGTGGTGGATAATGACGGCAAACCGCTGGGCTTTGTGAAACGTCGCGAGGCGCGCGCTGCCAGCGGCGTCTGTGCCGATATGCTGCACAAGTTTAGCGTCACCGGCAAGGCGGAAGAGAACCTGCGCGTGGTGCTGTCAAAACTGTACGAGCACAATCTGGTCTGGATGCCGATCGTCGATGAAGACGGCCGCTACAGCGGGGAGATTTCACAGGATTATATTGCGGATTACCTCAGTTCAGGCCGTACCCGCCGCGTACTGAACGTTAGCTAATCATCTGGGTAGGGGTCAGGCATGCCTGACCCCAAAAGATTCGGAGCCGATCAGGCATGCCCGCCCCCCAGGATTCGGAATGGGGCAGGCATGCCTGCCCCCTACGATATTGCTGCCTAATCATCTACAGCTTTAGCGCGCTTAAATCGAGATAGTGCGCCAGCTCGCGCGTTTCGGCTCGCGGCAGATACGGCAGCTCCCCCAGCAGCGGCGCCGGGATCTTATCCCTCAGCACGTCGATAATTTGCGCATAGTGCGCCAGCCCCGGATTTATCCGGTTGGCAACCCAGCCCAGCAGCGGCAATCCATCATTCACCACCGCCTGCGCCGTCAGCAGCGCATGGCTGATGCAGCCCAGCTTGATCCCCACCACCAGTACCACCGGCAGCTGTTCCTGCACCGCCCATTCCGATAACGGCCGCAAATCGTTCATCAGGCTGCGCCAGCCGCCCGTCCCTTCCACCACGGTGTAATCCGCCTGCCCGTCCAGTGCCCTCAGCCCATGGCTGAGCGTGGCGTAATCAATCGGCGTGCGGCTGGTGCTGATTTCATCTTCCAGCAGGGTGACCGGGTTGATCGCCTGGTACGGCAGTAGAATCGATGATGAAGCCTGCAGAACCAGCGCATCTTTATTGCGCGGCCCCTCTTCCGTTTGCTGGCTGCTTTTAGCCACAGGTTTATAGCCTACGGCCTGTTTACCCTGCGCTGCCAGCTTCTGTAGCAGCGCGCGGGACACCACCGTTTTGCCGACTTCTGTATCGGTTCCGGTAACAAATAGACGTTTCAACATGAATGGCTCCGGCAGGCCCTGTCTGTCCAGGGTAATCATTTTCGTACTTTACAAGTGAGCGAAAATTGTAGGGCAGTACCGCCCGCCGGAGATTGCGTTAGCGCAAGATTTAGTGGATTTATCAGCCCTGTAGCAGCTTGATTAATAACGAACCGTTATACAGGGCATCTTTGACCAGCGCGGCGCCCGGCATGGTGCCGAGATTAACAAACTCGGTTGGCTCAACCTGTAAGTCAGCGCTGTAGCGGGGTAGCGCCTGCTGGCGAATGCAGGTGGCGATAGCGGGGAACAGCACGCTCTGGGCACGATTAAGTGGGGAACCGATAAGAATTTTTTGAGGATGGAACAGATTAACCATAATCGCCACAATGCGCCCCACGCTGCTGCCCACTCCGGCGATCACATCGCAGGCCAGCTGATCGCCCGCCAGCGCCGCGTCGCACAGCGCATCAATGGTCAGCGGCTGATTATGCAGGGTTGAGCTCATTGATGACTGCATGCGCTGCGCGGCCAGCTCCAGCATGCTGTCGATACTGGCTACGGTTTCCAGGCAGCCGTGATTGCCGCAGTAGCAGCGCTTGCCCCAGGGATCGACCTGGGTGTGGCCAATTTCCACCAGCGTACTGCTGCCACCGTGCAGCAGGCGCCCACCGGTAATCACTCCGGCACCGACATTATGGTCAATCACCACCTGCAGGACATCGCTGGCATCGCGCGAGGCGCCAAACAGCGACTCTGCCATGGTCCAGGCGCAGATATCGTGCTGGATATAGACCGGCAGCCCGGTGCGCTTCGCCAGCTCTGGCCCGAGCGGCATATCATCAACCTGATAAAACGGCATGCGGTGCACAATCCCGGACTGGCTGTTCATAATACCGGGCAGCGTAATGGCGATAGCGGTGAGGCGTTCCAGCTTGTGCTGGTGATCGATAAAGAAGCGATCGATGAGCTGAATGATGCGTATCAGCAGCGGCTGCTCAGCCTCGGCAGGCAGCGGAAACTGCTGCTCCACCACCATTTTGCTGCTGAGATCGCGCAGCGCGAGGTTGATTTCGCCGTTGCCAATGCGGGCCGAGAGATAGTGCCAGGCCTGGGTGTCCAGCACCAGGCCAACCGCCGGACGCCCACGGCTGCCCGGCTCCTGGAACTCGGTTTCCTGTACCAGATGAGCTTCCAGCATTTCGCGCACAATTTTGGTAATACTGGCCGGGGCCAGCTGAGCTTTTTTGGACAGCTCAATCCGCGAGATGGGCCCAAACCTGTCGATCAGTCGGTACACCGCTCCGGCATTAGTCTGTTTTATCTGATCGATATGACCAGGCTGACTATCCGCAATCACACCCCACTCCTGATTATTACCTGCCCGTTACAGCCGAAATGCGACTGTGATAAGCACTTATTTTCACGCTTCAAAATAAAGCAATCTGTGCATGGTGAAACACTTATCAGATGGCGTCAAATATTTGATTCGATATGTGATTTACAGCACATAAACCAGCTCCAGGCGCTCATGTTTTCTGCGAAAAAGAGCGTTCCTCGGGCAGGAGCAGTGACATCATCGCCGCCGTCACCGCCGGAATTTCCCGCTGCTTCGACCACACCAGCCACACTTCCGACTGCGCGTCCTGCTCCTCAAGGGGGATCCACACCACATCGCTAAGCTGCACGCGGTGAAACGAGGCGGGTAAAATTGAGACGCCCAGCCCGGTAGAGACCAGACCGATGATCGTCATCGCTTCCCCCACCTCCTGGGCAATGTTGGGCTGGATCTGATAGCGGCGCAGCAGCTCCAGCACCTCGCTATAGAGTGCCGTGCCGACGCTGGGGTCAAAAAAGACAAACGCTTCCTGCGCCAGATCGCTAAGCGCAATTTTCTGCCGTGTTGCCAGACGGTGAGCGCGGTGAACCAGCGCGTACATCGGCTCACGCAGCAACAGCTGATGGTTGAGATTGTCCGGCAGATCGGTATTGCGCATCACGCCAAGATCCAGCCGTCCGTCGCTGAGCGGCGCCAGCTGCTGGCGGGTGTTGATCTCCTGCATCTGCACATGCACGGCGGGAAAGCGCTGGCGGAAGTTGAACAGCGCATCGGAAACGGCGGTAATAAACGGCGCGGAGGAGGTAAAACCAATGCGAAGTTCGCCTTCATCCCCGCGATGCAGCCTGGCGGCTTTTTCCGCGGCCTTGGTCACGTTGAGCATAATCTGGCGCGCATCGAGCAGAAACTGCTGCCCGGCGGCGGTCAGCTGCACGCTGCGATTGGTGCGCGCCAACAGGCGCGCGCCGATCTCCTGCTCCAGCAGTTGGATCTGCTGGCTAAGCGGCGGCTGCGAGATATTCAGGCGCGTGGCTGCGCGGCCAAAGTGCAGCTCTTCAGCAACGGCAATAAAGTAGCGCAGATGACGGAGTTCGATATTCATATTTTAAACATATCATTTTATATTATTAATATATTAGACATCATAATCCGCATTTCTTACCCTTGACAACGTGATACCTCAAATTGACTACTCAAAATAAAAAAAGGAATAGAAGTGAACCGCTCACCCTCTGCCGTTGCGGCGCCAGACCGCGCTGAACGAGCCTCCTCCCCCGCTGATGTCCAGGGCAAAGCCAGCAAAGAGCTGTATATCAAACGCGGTACGCCGCAGTTTATGCGCGTGACGCTGGCGCTGTTCTCTGCCGGTTTGGCAACTTTTGCTCTGCTGTACTGCGTGCAGCCAATCCTGCCCGTTCTGTCGCAGGAGTTTGGTGTTTCTCCTGCGGCCAGCAGTATCTCCCTGTCGATCTCCACCGGGCTGCTGGCGCTCGGCCTGCTGATTACCGGCCCGCTGTCTGATGCGATTGGCCGCAAGCCGGTGATGGTTACCGCCCTGATGCTGGCGGCGATCTGTACGCTGCTTTCCGCTACCATGACCAGCTGGCACGGTATTTTGCTGATGCGGGCGCTAATTGGCCTGTCGCTGAGCGGTGTGGCAGCGGTCGGAATGACCTACCTTAGCGAGGAAATCCATCCGAGCATGGTGGCGTTCTCCATGGGGCTGTATATCAGCGGTAACTCCATCGGTGGGATGAGCGGTCGCCTGCTGAGCGGGGTGATTACCGACTTCAGCAGCTGGCGTGTGGCGGTAATGGTTATCGGCTGTTTTGCCCTGGCTTCGGCGCTGATGTTCTGGAAGATCCTGCCGGCCTCGCGCCATTTCCGCCCGGCTTCACTTAAGCCGCGCAGCCTGCTGATCAACTTCCGCCTGCACTGGCGAGATAGCGGCCTGCCGCTGCTGTTCGCCGAAGGCTTCCTGCTGATGGGGGCGTTCGTTACTCTGTTTAACTATATTGGCTACCGCCTGCTCTCTGCACCTTTTTCGCTCAGTCAGGCGGTTGTCGGGCTGCTGTCGGTGGTGTACCTGACCGGGTCGTGGAGTTCGCCGAAGGCGGGTGCAATGACGGCAAAGTATGGTCGCGCCCCGGTGCTGCTCTTCTCCACCGGCATTATGCTGATCGGGTTACTGATTACCCTGACCAACAATATCTGGCTGATTCTGGCCGGGATGATGCTCTTCACCGCCGGATTCTTTGCTGCACACTCGGTAGCCAGCGGCTGGATTGGACCACGCGCCCGCCGCGCTAAGGGCCAGGCTTCTTCGCTGTATTTGTTCAGTTATTACCTTGGCTCCAGCGTAGCGGGTACGCTCGGCGGCGTGTTCTGGCATAACTTCGGCTGGCACGGGATTACCGCATTTATCGCTGCGCTGCTGGTGATGGCGCTACTGGTAGGAACACGGCTGCACGGGAAGCGGCTGTAGCGGTTTGATGGCGGGCGAGGCACGCCGTCGCCCCTACGACAACATCTGACGGGCGAGGCATGCCATCGCCCCTACGACAACATCCGGCGGGCGAGGCATGCCGTCGCCCCTACGACAACATCTGACGGGCGAGGCATGCCGTCGCCCCTACGACAACATCCGGCGGGCGAGGCATGCCATCGCCCCTACGACAACATCTGACGGGCGAGGCATGCCGTCGCCCCTACGACAATATCTGGCGGGCGAGGCATGCCGTCGCCCCTACTCGCCATGAGCGTAGGGGTCGGGCATGCCCGACCCTACAGACGACATTGGCACCTTTGCCGATGTTCATCTCCGTTATTGTCTGCTATATTCCAAAGGTATGTTGTAACTAATGGAGAGAGTTATGAGCCGTTATGATGCCGTCGACAGGCTACACCGCTGCGTCGCGCAGCTGGAGCAGGAGCTGGATACCTTGCAGCATCAACTGCTGGATTTGCGCCTGCTGGCGGCCAGGGTTTTTGAACTGCCCGCCGTAGAAAAAGGCAAGGAGCACGATCCGCTGACTGAGATTGCGGTGGAGCAGCTGGTCGGTCAGCCCGCCCTGCAGCGGGCCCTCAGCCACTTCTGCCGCCTGTTTATGCAGCATCAATCAGAAAAAATCAGCACCAAGGCCGCGGTACGCCTGCCGGGCGCTATCTGCGTGGAAACGGACGCTGAGCAGAGTGCCCTGTTACAACAGCAGGTCGCCACTATCAATCAGCTCAAACAGCAGCTGGAGCAGATTATCACCGTAGAGTCGGGCCTGCCGCCCGAGGAGCGCTTCGAGTTTGTGCATACCCACCTGCGCGGCCTGATCACGCTGAATGCCTACCGTTCGATCGCCCTGCTGGACGCGCCGGATTCAGTGCGCTTTGGCTGGGCAAATAAGCACATTATCAAGAACGTCAGCCGTGAAGAGATGCTTGAGAAGCTGAATAAAAGCCTGCAGGCCGGGCGCGCGGTGGCCCCGTGGACGCGTGAGCAGTGGGCAGAACGCGTGGCGGATGAGATTGAAGCGATTAAGTCGCTGCCGGCTCATGCCGCGCTGAAGATTAAACGCCCGGTAAAAGTGCAGCCCATTGCGCGCGTGTGGGATAGCCAACAGCAGAAGCAGACGCAGCTGGCCTGCCCTTCCCCGCTGCTGGTGATGTGCCCGGACGCGAACAGCGTGCCGAAGCTGGGTGAGCTGCTGAATTATGATGCCGGGAAAGTCACGCATCGCTATAAGCCGGAGGCGCAACCGCTGTATCTGCTGATCCCGCGGCTGCATTTGTATAGCGATCGGTTAGTTTGAATGACGATTGCTGCGGGCCGACCGGAAAAAAAGGTCGGCCCCTACAAAAACCTGATTCCTACTGGCGAGCATGAGTTTGCTGCGGGTCGACCGGAAAATAGGTCGACCCCTACAAAATCCTGATTCCTACTGGAGAGCATGAGTTTGCTGCGGGTCGACCGGAAAAAAGGTCGACCCCTACAAAACTGGCGAGCATGAGTTTGCTACGGGTGTTACACCTTCATGCTGCCGACCATCTCTTCCGGGCGCACCCAGGCGTCGAACTCTTCTTCGGTCAGGTAACCCAGCTTCAGCGCTGAGCCTTTCAGCGTCAGCCCCTCTTTATGGGCTTTTTTAGCAATTTCTGCCGCTTTATCGTAGCCGATATGGGTATTGAGCGCGGTGACCAGCATCAGCGACTCGTTTAGCAGCTGGGTGATGCGGTCGCGATTCGGCTCGATGCCCACGGCGCAGTGGTGGTTAAAGCTGTCCATCCCGTCGGCCAGCAGGCGCACCGACTGCAGGAAGTTGTGGATCACCATCGGGCGATAAACGTTCAGCTCGAAGTTACCGGACGCGCCGCCCATATTCACCGCCACATCGTTGCCCATCACCTGGCAGCACAGCATGGTCATCGCTTCACACTGCGTCGGGTTCACCTTACCCGGCATGATTGAGCTGCCCGGCTCGTTTTCCGGGATGGAAAGTTCGCCGATGCCGCAGCGCGGGCCGGACGACAGCCAGCGCACGTCGTTGGCAATTTTCATCAGCGAAGCCGCCAGCCCCTTCAGCGAACCGTGCGCGTGCACCAGCGCATCGCAGGTCGCCAGCGCTTCAAATTTATTCGGCGCGGTGACAAACGGCTGCCGGGTCAGCTCCGCCAGCTCTTTGGCCACGCGTACCGCGTATTCCGGATGGGTGTTCAGCCCGGTGCCCACCGCCGTACCGCCGAGCGCCAGCTCCGCCACGTGCGGAATGCTCTGTTCAATATGCTTGAGGTTGTGGCTCAGCATCGCCACCCAGCCGGAGATCTCCTGGCCGAGCGTCAGCGGCGTCGCGTCCTGCAGATGGGTACGGCCAATTTTGACGATGTCCTTAAACGCTTCCGCCTTCTCGCTCAGCGTTTTCTGCAGCACTTTCAGCTGGGGGATCAGGTGCTGCTGTACCGCCACCACCGCCGCCACGTGCATGGCAGTTGGGAACACATCGTTAGAGCTCTGGCTCTTGTTAACGTCATCATTAGGGTGAACCAGGCGCGACATGCCGCGCTCGCCGCCGAGGATCTCACTGGCGCGGTTCGCCAGCACCTCGTTCATATTCATGTTGGTTTGCGTGCCGGAGCCGGTTTGCCAGATAGCCAGCGGGAACTCCCCGTGATGCTTGTCCGCCAGCACTTCGTCCGCCGCTTTGATGATCGCCTCGGCACGCTCATCCGGTAACAGCTTCAGGTCGCTGTTCACTTTGGCTGCAGCACGCTTGGTCAGCGCCAGCGCATACACCAGCTCGGTCGGCATTTTTTCTGTCGAAATGCGGAAGTGCTCCAGCGAGCGCTGTGTTTGCGCGCCCCAGAGTTTATCGGCAGGGACATCGATCGGTCCCATTGAGTCTTTTTCAACGCGGTTGGCAGCCATTCCTCTCTCCTTTAGCACAACTTTTTTTGGCGCTTTTAACTTTGCGATAGGTCAAAAACGCGCACATGAGTGATAAGTCTGACACAGTATAGTTTACGAGTATGCGACTCATTCGCGTTTATCGCACGTTGATTATCTCTCTGCGCCATTTTTCTGCTTTAATAGCGCCAGTAACCAGTGAATGACCAGGGAGAAATGATGCAAAAGTTAATCAATTCGCTGCAAAATTATGCATGGGGCAGCAAGCACGCCCTTACTGATTTATATGGTATTGCCAACCCTTCCCAGCAGCCGATGGCGGAACTGTGGATGGGCGCGCATCCGAAAAGCCCGTCAAAAGTGCTGGTCAACGGCGAGCCGCAGTCGCTGCGCGCGCTAATTGATGCCGATAAACCTTCCCTGCTTGGCCCCGCCGTCGCGCAGCGTTTTGGCGAGCTGCCGTTCCTGTTTAAAGTGCTGTGCGCAGAACAGCCGCTGTCGATTCAGGTTCACCCGAGCAAACCGGCTGCCGAAGCGGGCTATGCGCGTGAAAATGCCGCTGGCGTGCCGATCGACGCCGCCGAGCGTAACTATAAAGATGCTAACCATAAGCCAGAGCTGGTCTATGCGCTGACGCCGTTCAAGGCGATTAACGGCTTCCGCCCGCTGCGCGAAATCCAGTCCCTGCTGCAGCCGGTGGCGGGCGCGCACCCGGCCATTGCCCATTTCCTCAATGCCGCCGATGAAACCCGCCTGGCCCAGCTGTTTGCCAGCCTGCTGTCGATGAAAGAAGAGGAGAAGTCGCTGGCGCTGGACATTCTGCGCACGGCGCTGCCTGGCCAGCACGGTGAGCCGTGGCAGACCATTGCTGAAATTGCCGAGGTTTACCCGGACGACTGCGGCCTGTTCTCCCCCCTGCTGCTGAACGTGGTTACCCTGCAGCCGGGCGAAGCGATGTTCCTGTTTGCGGAAACCCCGCACGCCTACCTCCACGGCGTGGCGCTGGAGGTCATGGCGAACTCCGATAACGTGCTGCGCGCCGGGCTGACGCCCAAATACATTGATGTCCCTGAGCTGCTGGCCAACCTGAAATTCACCTCGCGCGCGGCCGATACCCTGCTGACCACACCGCAACAGCATGGCGCAACGCTCGATTTTCCCATCCCGGTGGATGACTTTGCCTTTGCCATACACGCGCTGAGCAGCCAGCCGCTCGCGGTGGATCAGGAGAGCGCCGCGATTGTTTTCTGCATTGAAGGCCACGCCGAACTGAACTGTGGCGGTCAGTCATTGTCACTTAATGCAGGTGAATCTGCTTTTATTGCCGCCAGCGAGCCGACGCTGTCGCTCTGCGGCAATGGCCGCGTTGCCAGGGTTTTTAATCAACATCTTAAATGCGGCTGACGCCAGCGGTCATAATTGCTAAGCTATTTAGTGTATTAAACAAAAACGCCGCATTGGCGTTTTTTATCGCCAGAGGGTTACCCGCAGGATCTGCACGGGCTAACCGGCATTCGCGAACGGAAAAAGGACGACACAACTGATGAATAAAACCAAGATTGCTGTGGGTGTAGTGGTTGCCCTTGGCGTAGTCTGGACTGCTGGCGCCTGGTTTACCGGCAAGCAGCTGGAAAAAAATATGGATCAGCTGGTACAGCAGGCTAACGCCCAGATCCAGAATAGCGCTCCGGAAAGCCGTCTGCAGCTGAGCTATCAGGATTTCCAGCGCGGCGTATTTAGCAGCAGCGCACGTTTCGTGCTGCAGAGCAGCTCGCAGACGGAAGATAACGCCATGCTGAAGCCAGGCCAGAGCATCGTGTTTAAAGAGACTATCGATCATGGTCCTTTCCCGCTGGCACAGCTGAAAAAATTCAACCTGATCCCAAGCATGGCTTCGGTACACAGCGAGCTGGAAAACACCGACGCGGTGAAAAAGCTGTTTGAAATCACCAAAGGCAAGTCGATTGTGCAGGCGGAAACCCGCGTGGGCTACGGCGGCAGTACCGACTCAGACATCAAACTGTTACCTGCCGACTACAGCAATGCCCAGACCGGTGAACGTTTTGCCTTCAACGGCGGCACGCTGAAGGTCAGTGCGGATGATAAAGGCGATAAAGTGGCGTTTAACGGCGATATCGACAGCCTGGTGCTGACCAGCAAAAACGAGCTGGGGATGCCGGTGCTGTTCACCGTTAACGGCCTGAAGCTGGATGCTAATACCAAACTTAGCCCGGAAGGGATGCGCATTGGCGACCAGACTATCGCGCTAAAAAAACTGAGTGCGGCAGTGGATGGCAAAGAGGCGCTGATCGCCGAAGGCCTGAACGGTAAATCGACCTTCGATTCCGACAAGGGCAGCGTGTCCGGCCAGATCGACTACACCCTTGACAGCCTGAAGCTTCAGGGCCAGAACTTCGGCCAGGGCAAGCTGGCAGTTAAGCTGGCTGGCTTTGATGGCAAGGCGATGAAAGCCTTCTCTGAAAGCTACAACCGCCAGATGCAGGCGTTGAACAGCGATCCGGCTGTACAGGCTAACCCTGAGCTATATCAGCAGCGCACCAGTGAAATCCTCACCAGTAACCTGCCGCTGCTGCTGAAAGGCGATCCGTCAGTTAGCATCGCGCCATTTAGCTGGAAAAATGATAAGGGCGAGAGCAGCTTTAACCTCAACGCCCAGTTCAAGGACCCGGCCACCGCCACCGCTCCGGCGCAGAATCTGGGCCAGCAGGTAGATAACGTACTGAAAACTCTGGATACCAAACTGACTATCTCGATGGATATGGCGACCGAGATGATGACGCATGTGGCGATGGCAGAAGGCTACAGCCAGGAAGAAGCGGTAAAACTGGCGGACCAGCAGGTGAAAGGCGTGGCCGCGATGGGCCAGATGTTCAAGCTGACCACGCAGAAAGATAACAACATTACCACCAGCCTGCAGTACGGCACCGGTCAGATCACCATGAACGGTGAGAAGATGCCGGTGGAGCAGTTCCTCTCCCGCTATATGCTGGGTGGCGCTGGCATGGCAGCACCGGAAGGTATGCCGCAGTAACGCCCGCGTTTGAAACTGAAACCACCTTTACGAAGGTGGTTTTTTTTCCCGACTAGCTGTGCTGGATCCTGATATCAGCCGCTTCCCCCAGCAGCTGCTGCCCGCTGGTCAGTGGGATCCTGAACGCCGTGGCGTCGCGCTCAAGGCAGACGGTGCGTAAGTGTCGATTACAGATAAACCAGATCTCATCGCGATTATTTGACAGCAGGTAGTAGGCATCAGACGTTTCGGAGGGGTTGTAACACCCTAATGCGCGATACGCGGTGTCCATGCTGAAACCGCTGAGCAGCGGCAGTGGGCGCGGGCCATTCTCCAGCTCTTTGACTCTCAAATACAAACCCTGTTCCAGCCAGATCATAAATCACCTTTCCCGTTACACAGATAGTGTGATTATAACCAGCATTGCCCTGCGCACCCCGCCATCCCCTCTATTTGCAAAGTCCGTCACAGCGATGGAGGAAATTTAAGCCGATCCGCGCTCAATCAGCAGCGGCGGCAGGATGATATGCTGCACCGCAGAGTGGGATCGGCTATTTTGATACCAACATCTAATCACTGCCGTTGGTAACAGTTTACTCCTTATCAGTTCGTGACCGCCGACTGCGCTTTTTCCAGCCAGCCGGACTGAATGGCGGATTTCGCCAACTCCAGCCGCTGCTCGGCGATCGCCACTTTTTGCTGCGCCACTACTTCACCCGGCTCGGTGGTGAATGCCTTCAGCAGCTCTGCGCCCGGCAGCATCGGGATTGGCTTGCCGGAGAGAATATCGACGGCCTGAGTTTCCAGCGAGAGCGCACCCAGCATCCCGGCCACGCCCACCGCCATGCCCGCGACCTTTTTCTGCCTGATGATAAACGCCACGCCGCCGACGACCGTGGCCGCGCCCACCACCGCCCCGGCTATCATCAGCGGCGACAGCGGCTTGTTACTTTTCTTGCCGAAGTAGACCATGCGGTAGCGGAAGTAGCCGCCCCAGGGTTCACGCGCGCCGAAGGCATTGTGCATAAACCAGGCGCGGGAATCGTGTACCTGGTCATCAAACAGCGCCCTCACCAGCCCCGCTGGCTGCCCGACGTTGCTGGCTTCACCGCCGTCCGGGAACAGCACTTTGAGATGGGTTTCGCCGGCGGTTTTCATCTTCAGCCACTCGCCGTACTCATTGTCGGTATTGAACAGGTAAAGGGTGTCTGTCAGACCATAGACGGGCTTGGCGTACCACTCTTCATTATTAGCGGTGCGCGAAATCCCCTGGTAATCTTCGCGAAACTCTTCGGCGGCCTCACGCAGCTGGGTTTGCCCGAGCGCAGCATCAAAATCCTTGGGCCCCTGGGGTAACAGCTCGGACGTGTGGTTTTTTTTATTTCTTTCTTCGACGAGCCTGCGATCATCTTCAACCGCTTTTTGATCCGCATCGCGCTTATCTTTATCGGCTTTTCTCAGGAGCGGGTCGCTGTGTCTATCCAGGCCGTTGGCGGCAGAATCGACATAAAAGCGCTGGGTTTTATAGCTGCCAGTCGCGTAGCGGCCAATGCGCCATGCGGTGATCCAGGCTATCTGCTCGTCGACAGCTTTTTCCAGGCTGACGCTGGCGCGAACTGGGGTGTACCTCACTGCATCTTCAGCACTGATGCTAATTGCTGAAGATGGAAGGTTTAGGGTCAGGGAGCGCCACGCGTTAAAGCGATCGATCAAATCAGAATCAATGAAAAATTCATCTCTGACTTTATCTTGAAGAATGCGCCACTGGTCTGTTTTAAGGGCTTCGGGCAGTGCAGCTTGAGTCACCTTGAGCGGTGCACCATTAGCAAAAGCCGCCGCATACATTTCATGCAGGGCAATCTGCGACAGCAGCAGGCCATCATCCGGTCCATTGGCCTTACCCTGGTCACCCGGCGGGTAGCCGCCGCCAAGGTCCGAGTGCATACCGGGGTAAACCACCTCTTCACTGTTAGCCGGATAGCGACCGTCGGTGCGGCGGATGGAGTCGAGCGGGAAGCACAGGCGCTGCTCGTGGGCGGAGACCAGGTGCACGCAGCGCTTAATCAGCCCGCCGTAGACCTTCTCGTCCGGCAGCTCCTGTGTGCCGTCCGCCCAGCCCATATGCCCCTCGGCAATCGGCGCCATATGCGGCACGCCGACCGAGGCCACCGTGTCCAGCAGGCCAAGGAACTCAACGCTGATGGGGATCTTCAGGCCGCCGGCCGCCAGGCACTGCTCCGGCGTTTTGTTCTCGCCCTCAGGTTTCGGCAATAGTCCGCATAGCCAGTTAACAAAGGCGCGTGCCGCCGCCGCCCCGCGCGAAAAGCCATACACGTACAGCTTAATATCCAGCAGCCTGACCTTGCCCGGCTCCGCCGGGTTAAGGGCGGTGCGCAGGGATTTCGCCAGATCCGCTTCCTGCAGCAGACGCTGGAACTCCTCATAGCGGTTGCTGCTGCCGGTCAGGCCGAAGCTCGCCATCGACGTGCCCATCGCCTGTACAGATTTCCAGCAGGCGGCATCATCCAGCCTGTCCATTCCGCTGGTACGGCGCAGGGCATCGATAATGCGCAGCAGCCCCCAGTTAATCCGCTCCTCACCTTTGCTGGCGGTCGCCAGCCCGCCCAGGCTGAAGTCAAGGTCAAGCACTTCCGGGAAGGGGGTGCCGACGCCGGGAATATAGTACTTGTAGTACTTATTCCCGGCGCTTTCCGGCATATCCGTCAGCTCCAGATTTTTGCTGCCCAGGCCGCCGGCATAGCCCTGGCCGATAGTGGCGCGGAACAGTCGGGCAATATTGGTCGGATGTTTCGGATCGGCATCGTACAGGTCGTGATTGAGATTATTGCCGGTGCCGTCAAAGAACAGGCTGATATGCAGGGTCTTACAGCACGGCGGTTCAACAATGCGGTTGGCGGTAAGGCAAAGTTCATCGTGGTACTTCTGCTCCTTGCTATCCTGTTTACGGCAGTTGTCCCCAACCATCGCTGCCTGCGATGGAAGCCTTCCTTTGTCAGGAAACTGCGGCGGGTACCAAGCCAGGTCGGTGATTATTTCGGACATACCTTAGGCTCCTTCATCCTTAAAGGCTCTTTAATCGGGTGACGCGGATTACCATAATCAGCGCAGCTGGTGGTAACCTTTACCTGATCACAGGCAAGAAAATGCACGGTAATCCCACAGGTTTTCTGGCCGGTGTAGTCAGGCAGTGGAACCGTCAGAGAGTGTTCCCTGCTCAGGGCTTTAACTTTTTGTCGCCAGGCGCGATACTCATCATTATATTTCCTGGCTCTCAAAGAGGCGGTCTTCGCATCCAGATTATCCAAATTGGGATCTTTAGGCTCCGGTATTTCCGGGACATCGCTGGCATAGGCGACCGATGTTTCCCAATCCACCCTGACCGTCATTCCCGGCTGCCACTGCTTCGGCACACCGAAACAGCAACCTCCCCCTCCCCCCTGGTAAGGGCCAATATTGTCAAGCCCGGACCGGCCATTAACACTAAATTCAATAGCCCATTTGGTATGATTTATGGCCTCAATGGTGCCGCCACCGCCACCCTGGTATTCCGCCTGGGCACTCTGCTGGCCACATCCTGCCAGTAGCAATATGCCGCACAGCACGCTGGATATTCTTAATCTCATTACGCTCTTCCTTTTGTTTAGGCTTCCGATTTTACTGCCTGAAATCATTTAACCCTGCCCACCTGCGGTGGACATGGCTGAATAATTTTTATTTTCCTTGATGAAAAGAAGAATGACTGAATGTTCCGGCTGTATATTTAATGATGATTTAATCCAATAGGTTTCGGCATTGAGGTTATTGCTAGCGCCGTCAAAGAACAGGCTGATATGCAGGGTCTTGCAGCACGGCGGTTCAACAATGCGGTTGGCGGCAAGGCACAGTTCATCGTGGTACTTCTGCTCCTCGCTGTCCTGCTTACGGCAGTTTTCACCCACCAGCGCAGCCTGCGTCGGCATTCTTCCCAGGCCGGGAAACTCTGGTGGGTACCAGCCAGGTCGGTTATTATTTCGGACATACTTTCGGATCCTTCATCCTTAAAGGCTCTTTAATCGGGTGGCGCGGATTAACATAGTCGGCGCAGCTGGTAGTCACCTTCACCTGATCACAGGGAAGAAAATGCACGGTAATCCCGCAGGTTTTCTGGCCGGTGTAGTCAGGCAGTGGAACCGTCAGTGAATGCTCTTGGCTCAGTGTTTTTACTTTCTGCCGCCATGCTAGATATTCATCATTATATTTCCGAGCTCTTAAATCAGCGGTCTTCGCATCCAAGTTATCCAGATTGGGGCGTTTGGGTTCGGGTATTTCCGGGACATCACTGGCGAAGGCAACTGAGGTTTTCCAGTCCACCCTAACCGTCATTCCCGGCTGCCACTGTTTCGGCACGCCGAAGCAGCAACCTCCCCCCCCCTGGTAAGGGCCGATAATATCAAGGCCGGACTGCCCGTTAACCCTGAACCAACTGATCGCCCATTTGGTGTGATTGATAGCCTCAATGGTGCCACCACCGCCGCCCTGATATTCCGCCTGGG